>Ga0207794_100001_pt1 | contig 948733 bp, 819 predicted proteins | sample CeladaPassaB1F11_FD_187488 | JGI IMG/M metagenome (GOLD analysis project Ga0207794, IMG submission 187488) | Cellulose-adapted microbial communities from the Joint BioEnergy Institute, USA - Passage B1F11 (SPAdes) (version 2) | ecosystem: Engineered > Bioreactor > Continuous culture >... | reverse complement strand
CGCGACAGGGCCCAATGCACTGGCTTTTGACACACTGTCGAGTTCTCAAGAAACGGGCCCCGGCACCACGACCCGAAACCCCGAAGCCCCGAACCTGGAACCCACCGGGATTTCACGCCCTGGCCCGGAACAGCCCTCCGATTCTCACCAGACCCGAAACCGGTGTCAAACCGACCCAACCGCGGCGGCACTTGACACCAACCCCGACACCGGCAGGAATCAAACGGCCGAACCTCGCCCGAGGCAGCCCTTTGAACTTACCGCAGATCGCGAATTCCGTCGAATCGGATCACCGGCGCAGGAAAACCGGCGCCGGAAACCCGTGGCGAGAGCCGGGTGGCCGCCCTCGATGGCGCTGCCGATCCGCGGCCGCGGTCTCCTCGCCGCCGAAGCCGGCCATCCGCTCCTCGTCGCCGGCCGCGGGGAGCCGCCCCGGACAGCGGCGGGCCGGCCCGCTCACCGTACCGCCCAAGACGCCTCGCCTCTCGCCGCGTCCCAGGCCGCGCGGACCGGCACGGATACCCCGGCCGTCACCCGGACAGCGCGGCGAGCCGGGCCTCCAGCCGGGCGATCTCCTCCTGCGCCTGGGCGGCGCGCCGCCGGACCTTCTCGACGACCTCGGCCGGCGCCTTGGCGAGGAACTGCTCGTTGGCGAGCTTCCCGCTGGCCTGCGCGTACTCCTTCCGCGCCGCGGCGAGGTCCTTCTCCAGCCGCCTCCGCTCCGCCGCCAGGTCGATGGCGCCCGCGGTGTCGATCTCCACGGTGACGGCCCCCACCTCGAGCCGGGCGGTCGGGGTGAACCCCTCCCCCGGCGGGTCCAGCCGGACCAGCGAGCGGATCGCCGGCTCGTGCGGGGCGAGAGCCGTACCCGCGAGGTTCAGCCGGGCCGCCACCCGGCTGCTGGGCTTGAGGCCCTGGTCGGCGCGGAACCGGCGGACCTGCGTGACCAGCTCCTGGAGCTCGGCGATCTCCTGCTCGGCGGCCGGGTCGGCGAGCTCCGGCGACGCGACCGGCCACGGGGCGATCATGATCGATTCGCGCCCGGTGAGGGCGCGCCACAGCTCCTCGGTCACGAACGGGATCAGCGGGTGGAGCAGGCGAAGGAGGGCGTCGAGCACGTGGCCCAGCACCCGCTTGGTGTTCTCGGCCACCTCCCCGCCCGCGGCGAGCTGGGTCTTGGCGAGCTCGACGTACCAGTCGCAGACCTCGTCCCAGGCGAAGTGGTACAGGGCGTCGCAGACCTTGGCGAACTCGAACTCCTCGAACGCGGCGTCCACCGCCGCGATCACGGTCTGCAGGCGGGAGAGGATCCAGCGGTCCGCGGTGGTGAGCCGCTCCCGCTCCGGCAGCCCGGTGGAGACCGCGCCGTTCAGCAGCGCGAACCGGGTGGCGTTCCAGATCTTGTTGCAGAAGTTCCGGGACCCGGCCGCCCACTCCTCACTGATCGCCACGTCCGAGCCCGGGTGGGCGCCCCGGAGCAGCGTGAACCGGGTGGCGTCGGCCCCGTAGCGCGCGATCCAGTCGAGCGGGTCGACCACGTTGCCGAAGAACTTCGACATCTTCTTGCCGAACTGGTCGCGCACCATGCCGTGCAGGACCACGGTCCGGAACGGCGGCCGCCCGTCCATCGCGTACAGGCCGAACATCATCATCCGGGCGACCCAGAAGAACAGGATGTCGTACCCGGTGACGAGCACGGTCGTCGGGTAGAACCGGGCCAGGTCGGGCGTCTCGTCCGGCCAGCCGAGCGTGGAGAACGGCCACAGCGCGGAGGAGAACCACGTGTCGAGCACGTCCGGGTCCTGCGTGTAGCCGGCCGGCGGCTCCTCGTCCGGGCCCACGCACACCATGTCGCCGTCCGGGCCGTACCAGACCGGGATCCGGTGCCCCCACCAGAGCTGCCGCGAGATGCACCAGTCGTGCATGTCGTCGACCCAGTCGAAGTAGCGCTTCGCCATGTCCGGCGGGTGGATGCGCGTCCGTCCGTCGCGCACCGCGTCACCCGCGGCCTTGGCGAGCGGCGCCACCTTGACGAACCACTGGAGCGACAGCCTGGGCTCCACCACGGTGCCGCACCGGGAGCAGTGGCCCACGGCGTGCAGGTAGGGGCGCTGCTCGCGGACGATCCGGCCCTGCTCGCGCAGCGCGGCCACCACGGCCGGCCGCGCCTCGAACCGGTCGAGGCCGAAGAAGGGGCCGTGCGCGGTGATCGTGCCGCGCTCGTCCATGATGACGATCGACTCCAGCGAGTGGCGGCGCCCGATCTCGAAGTCGTTGGGGTCGTGCGCGGGGGTCACCTTGACCGCGCCGGTGCCGAACTCCGGGTCGACGTGCTCGTCGGCCACGATGGGGATCTGCCGGCCGGTGAGCGGGAGCTCGATCCGCTTGCCCACCAGATGGGCGTAGCGCTCGTCCTCCGGGTGGACGGCGACCGCGGTGTCCCCGAGCATGGTCTCCGGCCGGGTGGTGGCCACCACGATCTCGGTGTCGCCCGAGCCGTACCGGATGTAGACGAGCTCGCCCTCGTCCTCGGTGTGGGTGACCTCGATGTCGGACAGCGCGGTGAGGCAGCGCGGGCACCAGTTGATGATCCGCTCCGCGCGGTAGATGAGCCCGTCGTCGAAGAGGCGCTTGAAGATCGTCTGCACCGCCCGGGAGAGGCCCGGGTCCATGGTGAACCGCTCGCGGGTCCAGTCGACGCTGTCCCCGAGCTTGCGCATCTGCGCGAGGATCTTGCCGCCGGACTCCTCCTTCCACCGCCAGACGCGCTCGACGAACGCCTCCCGGCCGAGGTCGTGGCGGGACAGGCCCTCCTTGGCGATCTCCCGTTCGACCACGTTCTGGGTGGCGATGCCGGCGTGGTCCAGGCCCGGCAGCCAGAGCGTCTCGAAGCCCCGCATGCGCGCCCGCCGGACCAGGGCGTCCTGGATCGAGTGGTCGAGCGCGTGCCCGACGTGGAGGGACCCGGTCACGTTGGGCGGGGGAAGGACGATGCAGTACGGCTCACGCCCGCTGCCCGGGTCCGCGGTGAAATACCCGTTCGATACCCAGCGCTCGTAGGTCTTGGTCTCGACGTCGGCGGGCGAGTACTGGGTGGGCAGGTCAGGCGTGGTCACGATGACCAATTCTATGGCCGGGCACGGCGGCGGAGGCCGCCACGGATCGTGGCCGGGCGCGGCGGCGCCCCATCCGGTGGCGCTCCCCATCCGGCGGGGTGGCCCGGTGGCGAGGTGGGCCCGGCCTCGCCCGGGGTACGGCCCACGGCCGGCCGGAGACGTGCGGGTGGTCACGCGGCGGCCGGCACCGCGATGGGCCGGTCACGGCGGTGCGTTCCCGACCCCCGGTCGACACGGCCCGGCCCGGGTGGCGGACCGGACCGGCGGGAGCGCGTCAGGCGGACTTCTCCCGCGGCGTGCGCTGCTGCTTCACCTGGTACTGGTCGCGCGGCACCAGCGTCGGGTTGACGTTCTCGAGCACGACCTCCCGGGTGATCACCACCCGGGCGATGTCCTGCCGCGACGGCACCTCGTACATCACGGAGAGGAGGACCTCCTCCATGATGGCGCGCAGCCCGCGGGCGCCCGTGCCGCGCAGGATCGCCTGGTCGGCGATCGCCTCCAGGGCGTCGTCGGTGAACTCGAGCTCGACGTTGTCCAGCTCGAAGAGGCGGCGGTACTGCTTGACGAGCGCGTTCTTCGGCTTGGTGAGGATCTGGATCAGGGCGTTCCGGTCGAGGTTGTGGACCGACGTGATCACCGGCAGCCGGCCGACGAACTCCGGGATCATGCCGTACTTGAGCAGGTCCTCCGGCATGACCTCGGCGAAGATGTCCGAGGAGTCCATCTCCTCCCGGGAGCGGAGCACGGCGTTGAAGCCGATGCCCTTCTTGCCGATCCGCTGCTCGATGATCTTCTCGAGCCCGGCGAACGCACCGCCGCAGATGAACAGGACGTTGGTGGTGTCGATCTGGATGAACTCCTGGTGGGGGTGCTTCCGCCCGCCCTGCGGCGGCACGCTGGCGGTGGTCCCCTCCAGGATCTTCAGCAGCGCCTGCTGGACGCCCTCACCGGAGACGTCGCGGGTGATCGACGGGTTCTCGCTCTTCCGAGCGATCTTGTCGACCTCGTCGATGTAGATGATGCCGGTCTCGGCCTTCTTGACGTCGTAGTCGGCGGCCTGGATGAGCTTGAGGAGGATGTTCTCCACGTCCTCGCCGACGTACCCGGCCTCGGTCAGCGCCGTCGCGTCCGCGATGGCGAACGGGACGTTGAGCATCTTGGCCAGGGTCTGCGCGAGGAGCGTCTTCCCCGACCCGGTCGGGCCGAGCAGCAGGATGTTGGACTTGGCGAGCTCCAGGCCGTCGTCCCGGGCGCGGTTGCCGGACTGGATGCGCTTGTAGTGGTTGTAGACCGCTACCGAGAGCGCCTTCTTCGCCTTGTCCTGGCCGACGACGTACGAGTCCAGGAATTCGTAGATCTCACGCGGCTTGGGGAGGTTATCCCACTTGGGCTCGGAGGATTCCGCGAGCTCCTCCTCGATGATCTCGTTGCAGAGCTCGATGCACTCATCGCAGATATAGACGCCTGGTCCAGCGATGAGCTTCTTGACCTGCTTCTGGCTTTTCCCGCAGAACGAGCACTTCAGCAGGTCTCCCCCGTCGCCGATGCGTGCCACCCCAGATTCTCCTTTGCGTGGGACCGTCCCTGCTGCCGCGGTGGGTACTTCGTCCCCGGCCGGGTGACCGGTGCGACGACGTATCCCGCTCAGCTTTCGACGTTACCGCCTTCAGAGCCCTCCGGAAGCCCTCCGGCGGTGAGTCGCACCGGAACGCGCCCGGGGTTCGGACACTGTTCCGGTGCGGCAACCTCTCAGGACGCAGCGATCGCCGCCGGGCGCTTCTTACGGGACGGGATGATATCGTCCACCAGACCGTATTCCTTCGCCTCCTGGGCGGTGAGGATCTTGTCCCGCTCGATGTCCTTGCGGATCTGCTCGGGCGACTTGCCGGTGTGCTTGGCGATGATCTCCTCGAGCAGGGACCGCATCCGGAGGATCTCGCGGGCCTGGATCTCGATGTCACTGCCCTGACCGCCGCCCTCGGTGTACGGCTGGTGGATCAGCACCCGGGCGTTCGGCAGCGCGAACCGCTTGCCCGGCGTCCCACCGGCGAGCAGCACCGCGGCGGCCGAGGCGGCCTGGCCGAGGCAGACCGTCTGGATGTCGGGCCGGACGAACTGCATCGTGTCGTAGATCGCCGTCATGGCGGTGAACGAGCCGCCCGGCGAGTTGATGTAGATGCTGATGTCGCGGTCCGGGTCCAACGACTCCAGGGTCAGCAGCTGGGCCATGACGTCGTTGGCGGACGCGTCGTCGATCTGGACGCCAAGGAAGATGATCCGGTCCTCGAACAGCTTGTTGTACGGATTCATCTCCTTGACGCCGTACGACGTGCGTTCGACGAAGGAGGGAAGGACGTAGCGGCCGTTGATCTCTCCCGGCCGGTACAGCGCACTCACTTGAGAAGCTCCACTCATGAGACGGGGCCCTGCGAGGGCACCTGACGCGCACTACGGACGACGTGGTCGATGAAACCGTAGGCCTTTGCCTCTTCGGCCGTGAACCAGCGGTCGCGGTCCGAGTCACGCTCGATCTGCTCGACCGTCTGGCCGGTGTGGTAGGCGATCCGCTCGGCGAGGGTCTTCTTCACGTACAGCATCTGCTCGGCCTGGATCGCCACATCAGCCGCGGTACCGCCGATGCCGCCCGACGGCTGGTGCATCATGATCCGGGCGTGCGGCAGGGCGTAGCGCTTGCCGCGGGTGCCGGCGCACAGCAGGAACTGTCCCATCGAGGCGGCGAGGCCCATCGCGACCGTGCAGACGTCGTTCGGCACGTACTGCATCATGTCGTAGATGGCCATGCCGGACGTGACCGAGCCACCCGGCGAGTTGATGTACATCCAGATGTCGCGCTCTTCGTCCTCGGCGGCGAGGAGCAGCAGCTGAGCGCAGATGCGGTTGGCCACCTCGTCGGTCACCTGGGAGCCGAGCACCACGATCCGCTCGCGCAGCAGCCACTGGTAGAGCTGATCTTCGAGGCGGCTCGGGAAGTCGTCCCGGCTCCGGGCTTCGATGCCCGAGAAGCCCGAGCCGAGCGGCGGGAACAAGGTCGGCGGGCTGCTCACAGCGTCACCTTCCGATGCGTCGAATGATTGGCCTTGCTTGCGACCTTAACGCGCAGGGCAGCCGGCTCACGCCCTCTCCGGGTGCTGTTCGCTGTCGGCGCAGGTGGCCGCGGCCGGGTCACCGCACCGTGGCCTGCACCGCCGTACCGGCACCCCGCGCGGCAGTGCCGTCCGGCGAAGGCCGGCGGTCGCTCCGCTAGGCATTTCCCAATTTTGTCGGGACTTATCCGGACTTATGACTGAAGACCCCCGGCACGCCGATCAGGCGGCGGGGGTCTTTCCCGTTCCGGTACGGCCGGGCGGCTCCGGCCCGGAGAACCGGGTCTCCGGCGGCGCGAGGCGCCGCGGAGATCAGCTCTCCGAGCCCTTGTCGTCCTTGTCTTCCTTGTCCTGCTCGCCCTCGGCCTGCTCCTGCTGGGGGTTGAGCTCGGCGTAGATCGCCTTGAGGTCGACGTCGTTGCCGTCCTCGTCCTTGACCTTGGCCGCGTCGCCGAGGAGGGTCTTCGCCTTCTCCCGGGCGATCTCCATCATGGCGAGCGTGAGCTGGTTGGTGTCGGCCAGCTGCTTGGCGAGCGTGTTCGGCGCGACGCCCATCTGCATGGCCTGGCGGACCACGAAGTCGGTGAGCTCCTGCTCGCTGACGCCGAGCTCCTCGGACTTCACGATCTTGTCAAGGACGAAGCCGGCCTTGAGCGCCCGGGCGGCGGTCTTCTCGATCTCGGCCAGGCGCTCCTCCTCCGTGGTCTGGTAGAGGCGGAAGAACGCCTCCCGGCTCAGCCCGCTCTGGGCGATCTGCTGGTCGAGGTACTGCTTCCTGGCCTCGATCTCGACCTTGAGCGCGCTCTCCGGCAGCGGAATGTCGATCTTCTCGAGCAGCGCGTCCAGGGCCTTCTCCCGGGCCTGCCGGACCTGCTCGATCAGCTTGTTCCGGCGCACCTGGGCGCGGATGCTCTCCTTGAGCTCGTCCAGGGTGTCGAACTCGCTGGAGAGCTGCGCGAACTCGTCGTCGAGCTCCGGCAGGACCTTCTCCTTCACCGACTTGACCTTGACGATCACGTCGGCTTCCTGGCCGGCGTGCTCACCGCCGACGAGCGTGGTGCGGAAGGTCTTCTCCTCGCCCGCCGACATCCCCCGGAGGGCGTCGTCGAGCCCCTGGAGGATGGAACCGGCTCCCACCTCGTAGGAGACGTCCGATGCCTGCTGCTCGTCGAGGTTCTCGCCGTTGATCTCGGCGCGCATGTCCATCACGACGTAGTCGCCGTCCTTGGCCGGACGGTCCACGCCGGTGAGGGTGGCGAAGCGCTGGCGGAGCGCGTCGAGCTGGGCGTCGACGTCCTCATCGGTGACCTTGGCGCTGCTCACCACGACCTCGGTGCCCTCGAAGTCGGGCACCTCGAAGGCCGGCCGGACGTCCACCTCGGCGGTGAACTCGACCTGCTCCCCGTCCTCGATCTTGGTGACCTCGATCTGCGGCTGGCTGACCGGGAACAGGTCCTGCTCGTCGACGGCCTTGCTGTACAGCTTGGGGATGGCGTCGTTCAGCGTCTCCTCGAGAACCACCGCGCGGCCGAAACGCTGTTCGATGATCCGGGCCGGCACCTTGCCTGGGCGGAAGCCCGGCACCCGCACCTGCTTCGCGACCTTCTTGTACGCGGCCTGCAGGCTCGACTCGAGCTCCTGGAACGGCACCTCGACGGTGAGCTTGACCCGGGTAGGGCTGAGCTCCTCGACAGCGGTCTTCACGGGGTGGTCTCCTTGATCCGGCATCTGGCATCGCGGACGCGTCTGCACGGCGCTCCGGCGAGACGCGCACCGCGCCCACCTTGAGGGGCGCACGCGTCAACCGCCTCGGTACGACCGATTCGGGCACGCTCGACCGCGACGGACGTCCTGCGCCAGACGCAGTCTAGAACAGTCGGGAGCCTGGGAGCGACAGCTCACAGCTCCGCCATCAACCGGTGGAGCATGTCGACGGTCTCCGACGGCGTCGTGCTCACCGCGCAGAGCCGCTCCATGACCTCGGTGTAGCGGTCGAGCTCCTCGGGTTTGTCCAGGTAGAGCGCGCTGGCGAGCTGCTCGACGTACACGATGTCGGGCAGCTCGGGGTCGGCGAACCTGAGGATGCTGAAGGCCCCGCCCTCGGCCGCGTGTCCCCCGGAGCTGAATGGAACGATCTGAATCGTGATGTTGGGGCGTTCCATCATCTCGATGAGGTGCCGGAGCTGGCCGCGCATCACGTCGGCGCCGCCGATGGGCCGGCGGAGCGCCGCCTCGTCGATCACCGCCCAGAGCATGGGCGGGTTCTCCCGCTCCAGGATCAGCTGCCGCTCCAGGCGCATCTGCACCCGCCGGGCGATCTCCTCGGGCCGCGCGCCCGCCATGATGACCGCCCGCGCGTACTCCTTCGTCTGGAGCAGCCCGGGGACGAACTGCACCTCATACGTGCGGATGCGCGACGCCGCCTCCTCCAGGCCGACGTATGCCTGGAACCACGAGGGGAGCAGGTCGTTGTAGCGGTACCACCATCCCGGCTCGTTCGCCCGGTTGACGAGGTCCATGATCTGGTTGCGCGTCGCCTCGTCCTCGACGCCGTACAGGGTGAGCAAGTCGGAGACGTCGCGCTCCTTGAAGCCGACCCGCCCTCGCTCCATCCTGCTGATCTTCGATTCGGAAGCGCGGATCCACTTCCCCGCCTCCTCACGGCTGATGCCCCGGTTCTCACGGAGCTTGCGGAGCTGGGAGCCGAGGAGAATGCGGAGGGCGGTGGGACCCGATCCGGAATGGATCTGTGTCACGGCGTCTCCCTCATTGCAGATCTCAGATCGCGCCCCTCATCGCGGCAGTCAGGCGCAGCCCGCACGACACCCAGCCCACACAGTTTCGCCAGATCCGGCCGCTCTGACAAGGTCTCCGCTCGGTAATTTTCGCCTCGGTGCAAAAGTCCTTCCGCGACCCGCTGATGCACGTGCATCCGCTCTTGCCGTCAACCGAGAACGTATTCCATCGTGTCCAAGGCGCATATCCATCCGACGACGAACTGACCACCCGCCAGGGCAGGAGGTACGGGCGACATGCCGAAACGGCCCATATCGGCCTGCCCGGCGGTCGGTGAAGCCGATTTCACCTCCCTCTCCGCACGCGCCAACGAATCCGACAAACTGACGTATCACTTACGGAGTCAGCCGGAGTCTGTGGCCGAAGCCCGGGCGCTCACCCGGGCGGCGCTGCTGCGCTGGGGGCACCCTGAACTCATCGAGGACGCCACGCTCATCGTCTCCGAGCTGGTGACGAACGCGATCCGCTACGCCCACGCCCCGGGCCGCGGCCGCACCGGCGATCCGCTCACCCTCGTGCTGCTCCGGGTCGCCTCGCACGTCCTGCTGGCCGTCGGCGACCCGAGCCCGCGGATCCCCGCGCGGGCGGAGCTCGACGACGCCTCGGAGCACGGCCGCGGGCTGCACATCGTCGACACCCTGAGCAAGGCCTGGGGCTGGGAGCCGCGCCCCGGCGGCGGCAAGGCGGTGTGGGCGCTGCTGTCCGCCGAAGCCTGAGCGCCTGGCCGCCTCAAGGCCGGCCGGGTGCCGGCGTACGGCACCGCGACGCCGTCCCACGGGGCTTCCCCATCCCCGGCTCGCCGGCGGCACCCGCGGCCGATGAAGGTGGGGCGTCCCCGGGAGGGCCACCGTTCTCCTGTCTCACTCCCTCACTCCGGCGTGCCCTCGTTCTCCCGATCGCGAGGTCTGCGGCGCTGGAAGGAGGCCACCGGGAAGCCGTTGACCCGCAAAGTGATCTTGCCGCCCAGGAGATAGTAGACGAAGAGGAGCACGCAGACGAGGAGGATGAACAGCACGGCGAGCCCCGCTACCAGGAGGAACTCGCGCTGATCAGGGGTGAGCTCGAGCGGCACGAGATACATGGCGTCCCTCATTCCGCCGTACCGTTCAGGGCATTCCGCCGTACCTTGCGGCGCATCGGAAAAGCCTCAGGCCGGTGCCGGATTCCGCGGCGCCGATCCGGCGGGCGCGGCAGGGAGTTCCGCCGGGCGGGATATCCGATCTCCGCACGACGATGACTCCGACGGGGCGATGGCCCAGGCCATCGCCCGTTCCACCCGCGCGCGACCGCTAGCGCGCCCGCGCACCGGCCGGGCACAGGCGACCGCCTTATCGGACAAAGGTTGCGATCGCGGCCGAAAAACTCAGCGAAATGATAGCCGAACTCAGGCGGGCGATACGGGCAATTCGCCTTTCGCCGAGGTTCACATCTCTCAGCCCGCATCCGGTTTCATCGCTGAGGCAATATATTTCATTCGTTGTTAGGTGATTACGCATTCATCCGTACAATTGAGAAACCGCACCCTGCGGTCCCGTATCCGCCGCTCGATCATGCCGAACGCCACCGCCCGTCACCCGTACGCCGGTTGACCGCCACGGCGAGGCCTCGGCGGAGCGACGAACGGGGTGAGCGGACTCAGGCCGCGGGAGGCGGCCGGCGACGCGTCAGCCGATGAGCCGCCGCGTGTATCCGGCGGCCACCAGCCGCCGGTACGCCGCGAGCACCTCCGTGGGCACCTCCTGCGGGATGGCGAAGCCGCGCCCGGGATACTCGATGATCCGCTGGGTGTCCCCCACGATCATGTTGATCACCCGGTCCGCGTCCCCGATCGCCCGGAGGTACTCGGCGAACGACACGGGTTGCGAGGCGCAGACCACCTCGACCTCGGGCCACAGCCTCCGGCACGTCGCGTACGCCCTGCGCTCCTGGTAGGGCCGCGAGATGAGGGTGACCGACCTGACCTCGATCCCCAGCTCGGCGAGCAGCTCGCGGGTGAACGCGATGTTCTCGCCCGTGTTGGTGGCCCGGGTCTCCAGCAGGATCGCCTCGCCGGGCACGCCCAGCTTCACGGCCTCCTCGCGGAAGTGCACCGCCTCCCCGCGGGGGAACCGCTCGATCGTGGTGGGCGCGTTGGCGCCGGTGAAGACGATCCGCGGGAAGAGCCCGTTCCGGTAGAGGTCGGCGGCGCACCGCGCCACGCCGATGTCGTGGCCGCCCAGGCCGATGCCGATGCCGGTCCGGCGCGGCTCATGGCGCATGCGGTGGTAGTCCCACAGCGTGAGCAGATCCGGCCAGAGCTCCGCGGGCACCGCCTCGGTCATCAGGGTCTCCTCGGTCACGACGGGGACGCGCCCGGCCCGGCGTGCGCGGCGGCGTCCCCGGCCGGACACCATGACCGGCCGTCATCGGGAAGGCTGCCCGGCCGGGCGCACCCCGTCACCGGCGCCCTGGCCGGATGCGGCCGGCGGGGCCCGGCCGTACGGCGCCTTGCCGGCACGGGGAGGCCGTGACGGCTCGGATCAGGGACGCCGTCGTGCCGGCGGGCCGCCGCCCGTGCCCCGCTTTCCCGCCCGCTTACCGCCGGGAGCGGCGGAGGGCGTGCACCTGGCCCGCGTAGAACCCGTAGCGGGCCAGCGGTTCCACGAGCTCCCGCTCCTCGTAGGCCAGGTGGGAGAGCAGCACGTCGGTGAGCAGGTCGACGGCGTCCTGGAGCGGGGTGAAGTCGCCCGGGTGGGTGATGAACTCGACGAGCGCCCGGTCCACGTCGTTGAGCACCCTGTGGATGACGTGGTGTTCCTCGGTAAGCCGGTCGATGACCGGTTCCAGTTCCTTCTCCTGGGCGCGCAAGTGCGGGAAGACCGCGTCGTCCTCCAGCGTGTGGTGCTGGGTGACCACCCGGCAGTAGGCGGCGCAGTAGGCGCCCAGACTCCAATTGTGCTGGCGCAGGCTCATCTCGTTGATCGCCGACCGGGCGTCCCCCGCGCTCAAAGCGCCCTGCCGTACCTGATCGATGAGCTCCCGCAGCCGGCGGAGCTCGGCGCGGAGATGGTCGTGGACGTCGATGAGGTGCCGGCCGAGCGCCCGGGACACGTCGTCGTAGACGACATCCGGGCCGGATTCGGGGCGGCTGGGGCGAGTGTCCTCCCCCAGCAGCTCCCGGCTGCGCGGGTGGAGGCGGGTGCCGTCGTCGGGGGTCGGGGTCACGCCCAGCCGGTCGTACTGGCTCTGCCCGGGAGCCGCATCCGGCGCCTGCGCGGGCTGGACGGGAGGCTCGGCCACCAGAGCGGAACCGGGTGATTCCGCGGTGCGGGGGCGTTCCCGCTCCTTGGCGACGAGCTCGCGGACCGCGGGGGCCACCTCGCCGCCGAAGCGTTGAATCGTCTCCGGATCGTCGCTGCCGAGGATGAACACACTGATGCCGTACGCGAGGGCGAGTTCGGTGAGTTCCTCCACCCACTGGTCCGCGGGCCCGGTGAGGAACCCCTGCGAGGACCGGGCGAACACCCCGTTGACGTTGAGCAGGCGGCGGATCGCGGCGGGGTCGCGGCCCTCCGCGGCGGCGGCCTCATCGATGATCTCGTTACCGCGGGCGAGGTCGTCGAGGCCGGACAGGTAAGGGACGCTGGGGAGCCAGCCGTCCGCGGCACGGCCGACGAGGCGGAGCATGCGCGGCTTGTAGGCGCCCAGCCAGATCTCGATGGGATGGGCGGGTGCGGGGCCGCGCTTCGCCCCCGCAACCCGGTAGTGCTCGCCGTCGACCTTTAAGACGCCGCGTTCGTCCGTGTTCCAGATGCCGCGGATGATCTCGATCGCCTCGGCGAGCGCCTGCACGCTCTGCCCCGGGGTGAGACGGCGGCCTCCCATGGCCACGATCGCCTCCCAGAACGCGCCCGCGCCGAGGCCCAGCTCAACCCGGCCGCCGCTGAGCAGGTCGAGGCTGGCCGCGCTGCGCGCCAGGACGGCGGGCTGGCGGAGCGGCAGGTTGAGCACGTTGCCCGCGAGGGTGATCCGCGACGTGCGGGCGGCCACGTAGGACAGCAGGGTCCACGTGTCGAGGAACCCGGGCTGGTAGGGGTGGTCTTGGAAGGTGACCAGGTCGAGCCCGGCCTCCTCGGTGAGCTGAGCGAGGCCGATGACCCGCTCCGGGTCATCGTTGGCCGGGGTGAGGAAAGTGCCGAAACGCAGTTCGTGGCCGTAGTCGGTCATGGGCGGTCTCCCCGATGACGATGCCGGGACATGGCGTGCCCGACAGCGTTTCTGTTGACAAGTCAACCTTATCCCGGCATACGCCGTTGGATGACCCGTCAACTACCCTGGGGGCATGGGCGACGGCATCCCCCTCACACCGCGGGAACGCCGCGCGTGGACCAGCTACCAGCGCATGAGCGCCGCGCTGCAGGCACACCTCCAGCAGAGCCTCCACCGTGACTGCGGGCTGTCCCTGGCCGACTACGAGGTGCTGTTCGCCCTTTACACCAGCCCGGAGGGACGGCTGCGCGCCCTCGACCTGCGCTGCGCCCTCGGCTGGGAGAAGAGCCGCCTCTCCCACCAGATCCGCCGCATGGCCGAGCGGGGACTGCTCTGCCGGGAACCCAACCCCGCGGACGCCCGCAGCGCCGTCGTCTGCATCCTCGACAAAGGCCGGAAGGCCATCGAAAAGGCCGCCCCCGAATACCTGGCCCGGCTCCGCGCCGACTTCCTCAACCTGCTCACCCCGGCCCAGCTGGACGCCCTCACCGAGATCAGCGAAACCGTCCTCACCCACCTGATCCGCCAGGAACACGAACGGGAACAGGACGGCGAAGACGCCACGGGCGACCAGCCCTGACATCTGCATGGATGTATCCGGCTGCGCTGGTTTCCCCCGATGCGGCGGTCCTTCTCCGCCGAGCAAGCGGTGGGCTTGAAGACGTAGGGAAAGTGGTAACAGCCCAGGTCAGACGGACACCGCCTGCCGGCGGACCGCTCTGGCGTTGCTCTTGCGCGCCGTCGCGCTCGTTGCCGGGCACGGCACGAACCTGGAAGCCTCCGCGAGGAGCACACCCACCGCTACTACAGCGGCGCCGGCCTCAAGGAGCCGATGGCCAGCATGGGGTCACTCCTCACCCCGGGCCGCGCAGAGCTATATGCACGCGATCCACGAGCGGGACAAGGTGATCGCCCAGGCCCTCGGGCAGGCCTTCAAGGCCGCCGCCGAGCCGAAGATCGCCAACCGATTTGGCACGCAAATGGCACGGAAGATCGAAAACAGGGGGTGAAAGCACGAAGGCCAGGCCGCCCGCATGGGCTCTGACCTGGCCTTTTGTCATTAGAGCGGACGACGGGAATCGAACCCGCGTCACCAGTTTGGAAGGTCGTGGCACACCACTCCCCAACCTGCAAAATCGCAGGTCAGAGCAGTATTGACGCCCTCCGTAAGTCTCCGGGATGCCCCTGATCGCCCGCCCTTACTGGCACGCTTGTGGCATGCTCGGCGAGGGTGGGTAGCGCCGCGACTTTGTTGAGTAGTCCTGGCGCTACCACCGGGATCACTACTCCCGGGATCCCTTGGTCTTGCGCCTCCTGCGGGGTCGACGAGACCGGAAGGCGGTAACCTCGAAGTCGCCGATCCTGATCGTGACCCTACCGCCGACGAGGAGCGCGAACATCACCACGGCCGCCGCGGCGATGATGCTGGCACCTGCTAACGGCTCTAACGTGTGCATTTGGCTCTCTCCTACTTGTCAGGACTTGCTGATTGCGCATTGGAGAGAGCCCCGTGCCAGCGCTTGAGCGGTCACTACAACTCGCGGTTAGGGTGGTGTACACTTTTCCTCGCATGTCAGTGTCTTGACACCACGGTACGGGGACACTCCCCGATACGCAGAGCCCGGGCTGCTACCCCGGGCTATCTGCGCATGCGCCTGGCGATCAGATTAGTACGTACCGGGCGTGATATAGGGAACACCCAAGTCGAACACCATACGAACCGTCGCCCATCTGTGAGCGATCAACATATCCGCGTCGAGCGGATACTCGCAGTTCAGAAATTTGGGGCTGCCCAAAACTTAGTTGGGTACGAGAACACCCCTCCTCCCAGCGTGATGCATTTCACACGTAGGCGCTTGCTCATTAGACGGGACGTCTAACATGGACTGTGTGCGGCAGTCCTGGACAGCCTTCCCTGTCCTGACCACCTTGCCACCATGGACCTCCCGCATGCGCGACATGAGGTGGGCGACGGAGATACAGCCAACTCACATGTCCCCGATGATCCTCCTCGCTCTCTGGTGCTGTCCTGGCTCACGAAACTGTGATTGGGCCTCGGACTGAGAACAACGCAATTGGCTCTTGAAGTCGCAAGCTTGCTTGCGAGCCACCTCACACCATAATCGAACAGATCCACGCATCCGACAGCCTACAAAATCGAACAAACGGGATCTATGGCTAGATATCGGACCCATATTGGACACAAACCACCATTGATCCACACGACCAAAGAAGGCGCGCAGCCCCCGACGCACCAAACAACTCCACATAATTTCGGCTAGCCCATAAATGGGATTTAGGGCTTCATAAGAAAACTTAGATAACAATTCGATATCGATCTCAGCTACACATCTTGTGCGCATACCCTCGACCTGCGCAGGAGAGAGCGTCTTGCATTTCTGATCTTCCCGTCTGCCGTCGACCCGCCCCCAGAGGCAGCAGGCCGGCGACGAAGGGTCAAGCCCGGCTTCGCGTGTACCTGTTCCCGTGGCCTTCCACGCGTACCGGTTGCCCTGCCTGCACAGCCGGGCTTGACCCGCAGGAGCCGGTCTGCTGGGCTTTGCCCGGGTCGATGGCGGGCGGGAAGATCAGGGCCCCGCGCACATGCATGGGCGCCGTCTTAATACTTCTTCGTGATCTTGCGGGCTTCCCGGAGCCGGAGGCCCCGGGGTTTGGGGCAGAGCCCCAATGCCCAGGTCGGCAATGCTGCGCACTTGACGAGGCGCGCGCCCGCCGAGGCGGGATCGGCCCCAAAGAGGCCGCACGCCCGCCGAAGGCGGGACGCGCGGCCTAAGGGTGGCTCAGCTAGGCGCGTGCAGTTGGCCGGCCGTGAGTCTAAGGGGCGCACCAGACCGCGCTGGGCTTCTCCGTTCCTCGGGTGCCGCGGCCCTTTCACCGCCGCGCAAGCGGCGGCTTGAAGACGTAGGGAAAGTGGTAACAGCCCAGGTCAGACGGACATCGCCAGCCAGCGGACCGCTCTGGCGTTGCTCTTGCGCGCCGTCGCGCTCGTTGCCGGGCACGGCACGAACCTGGAAGCCTCCGCGAGGAGCACACCCACCGCTACTACAGCGGCGCCGGCCTCAAGGAGCCGATGGCCAGCATGGGGTCACTCCTCACCCCGGGCCGCGCAGAGCTATATGCACGCGATCCACGAGCGGGACAAGGTGATCGCCCAGGCCCTCGGGCAGGCCTTCAAGGCCGCCGCCGAGCCGAAGATCGCCAACCGATTTGGCACGCAAATGGCACGGAAGATCGAAAACAGGGGGTGAAAGCACGAAGGCCAGGCCGCCCGCATGGGCTCTGACCTGGCCTTTTGTCATTAGAGCGGACGACGGGAATCGAACCCGCGTCACCAGTTTGGAAGACTGGGGCTCTACCATTGAGCTACGTCCGCATGCGGCCGGTTTCCGTCTCTACTAGACTTCATCCGGCTGCCAGGGCGTAAGCGTACCGGACTGACCGGGCGCTTGCGTACTCGGTGCTCCGGGGCGTGGCGCAGCTTGGTAGCGCGCTTGCTTTGGGTGCAAGAAGTCGCAGGTTCAAATCCTGTCGCCCCGACTGCCATGCGGTGCGCCGGGTGCCGTGGCCGTCCACGTCACACGGTGGCCGCCCCACCGCGGCCGCACTCCCGGGCCCGCGATCACCGAGCCCGGCACCACGACGTTCTTCTTCTCCCTCTCTCTGTTGCCGGGCCCACCCATGCCTTTCTCCGCAGCCGGGCCGCGAGGCACGCGTCAGGCGGCCGCCCGGGCGGCACGCCCGCGCCCACCGGTACGGCCGGCTCAGCCGTCCTCGTTCTCCCCGCCCTCGTCCTCCGCGACGTACGGGTGGGTGAGGAACTCGAGCGAGTGGCCGTCCGGGTCGTCGACGTAGAGCCCTCTCCCGTGGAACCGGTGGTTGATCCGCTGGGGCTCCCGGTGGTGAGGATCCGCCCAGTACGGCAGGCCACGGGAGACGATCCGCCGGTGGATCCGGTCGAACTCGTCATCGCTGACGAGGAACGCCAAATGCTGCGGCACGATCCGGTCCGGGTCGACGAGCGAGTCCGCGTAGTCGATCGTGACCCCGTTGGCGAGCCGTACCGTGGCGAACGGGCCGAAGGCACCGGGCTCAGGAGCACCGAGCAGATCGGTGAGGAACCGGGCGGAGGCGAACCGGTCGGTGCTGTGGACGATGGTGTGATCCAGTCGAGCGGCCATGGCACACCCCCTGGTCGGCCGCGTACGGCGATGCCCCTGGATCCGACTCTATGCGAGCCCGCCCGGCCACCCCCTCCGGGAGCGTGGGCTCAGGCCCCGCAGGTGGCGCGGGCGCGGGCGAGCAGCCGCGGGACCGTGGTCTCCATCTCCGCGAAGAAGCCGTCGTCCGCCGTCCCGCTGATCCAGCGCGTGTAGCTCATCTCCAGCACGGTGGCGAGCTTCCACAGGGCGAGCGTGATGAACCACGGGAGCGCGTCGGCCCGGCGGCCGGTGGCCTCCTGCCACCGCTCGGCCAGCACGGCCCGGTCCGGCAGGACGTCGCACTCCGGGACCAGGTTCGGCACGGGCGTGGGCTCACCCGGCTGCGGCCAGAGCGCGAGCAGGTAGCCGAGGTCCGCACGGGGATCCCCGGTCGTCGCCATCTCCCAGTCGAGGACCGCCGCCACCCGGGGCGCGCCGTCGGCGTCGCGCGACACCACCAGGTTGTCGAGCTTGTAGTCCCCGTGCACCACGGCGGGCGGCTGCTCCTCGGGGATGTTCCGGGCGAGCCAGTCGGCGACGACGTGGAAGTCGGCCAGGTCCCGGGGTGCGGCCGCCGGGTCGCCGGTGAGCCGGGATCTGCCGTGCCACTGCGCCCGCCACCGGTCGAGCTGCCGCCCGAGGTACCCGTGCGGGCGGCCCAGCCGGGCCGCGATCAGCGCCTCGCAGGGCGCGGTGTGCACCTCGGCGAGCGCGTCGATGACCTCGCCGGCGAGCCGGTCGGCCTGGCCGGGCGAGCCGAGCCAGGACGGCATCCGGTCGCGCACCACGATGCCGGGGACCTCCTCCATGAGATAGAACGGCACGCCGATGACGCCGGGGTCCTCGCAGGCCGCGACGACCCGGGGCACCCGGACCCGGTGGGCGCCTTCGCCGAGGATGCGCAGCACGCGGTACTCGCGGAGCACGTCGTGGGAGGTCGGCAGGAGTTCCCCCTGCGGCGGCCGGCGCAGGATCCAGGCTCGGTCATGCCCCTCCCGGCTGACCCGGTACGTGAGATTGGAATGGCCAGCGTTGATCCGCCCGACCTGGATTCGCCCGAAACCCGGCAGATTCTCATCGAGCCAGGATACGAGCCGGGAGATATCGAATTCCACGATGGGAAACCTTTGTGTGCCGATATCGCCGGTGAGCCGCAATTCAGTCATATGTTCAGGGTAGAGAAAAAGGATTATTCAATTTTCAACTCGATTGTCGAGTTCTCCAACGCGAACGCATCGTGCATCGCCGTACCGGGTGCGGATCGGACGCCCCGCGCCGGCCCGCGGGCACGCAACCGGCGGGGCAGGCCGGTCGCGATGCGTTCGCAGGCGGTGGAGGAACCCGGCGGCCGGCCCGCCGCAACGGGACCGGCCGGCCGCTCCGCGAGATCAGCCCGCTCGGCGGATCGGCCGGGTGACGCCGCGAGCTCACCGGGCCAGGCCAGGCCACAGACCACCCGCCAAGGGCCATGCCCACGTCGGCCGAGCGGCGCCGCGGTCACCGGGCCCGGGCCATGCCGCGGATCACCGGCAGGCCGCGCCGCACGCCGGCCGGGCGGTACCACGGGTCACCGGTGTCACTCCCTCACCCGGGCCGCTCATCGAGGAGGATCCGCGCGTACCACCGGCGTAAGGCGCGTTTGTCGATCTTCCCTACGCCGGTGCGCGGGAGCTCGTCCACCACGAGGATCCGGTCGGGCTGCCACCAGCGGGCGAACCGGTCGGCCAGGCTCCGCCGCAGCGCCTCCTCGTCGACGCGGTGCCCCTCCCGCGGGACGACGAGCGCGACCGGCCGCTCCTGCCACCGCGGGTGCTGGACCCCGACGACGGCCGCCTCCCCCACCTCCGGGTGCTCCAGCAGCGCGGCCTCGAGGTCGGCGGGGCTGATCCACTCGCCACCGCTCTTGATCAGATCCTTCTTGCGGTCCACGATGCGCAGCCGGCCCGCGGGGTCGATGGTGGCGATGTCGCCGGTGCGCAGCCAGCCGTTCCAGAACGACTCCGGCGACTCGTCGCGGTAGTAGCGGGTCGCGGCCCACGGACCCCGGATGACGAGCTCGCCCCGGGAGGTGCCGTCCCAGGGGAGCTCCCGGTCGGCGTCGTCGAGCAGCTTCCACTCCAGCCCGGGCAGCAGGCGGCCCTGGGTGATGTCGGCCGCGCCGTCGTCCTCGCCCGCGGTGATCCGGCCGTACGACGCCATGGGCGACAGCTCGGTCATGCCCCAGCCCTGGTAGACCGGGACCTTGAGCACCTGCTCCAGCTCACGGACCAGCGCGGGGGACGGCGGCGACCCGCCGAGCACGAGCGCCCGCAGCGTGGAGACCCGGCGCCCGGTCTCCTTGACGTGCCGCAGCAGGTCCGCGGCGACCGTGGGCACCATCCCGGTGTAGGTGACGCCCTCGCGCTCGATCAGCTCGGCGATCCGCTCCGGCGTGGGGCGCGCCCCGGGGAGCACCTGCTTGGCGCCCACCATGGTCGCGGCGAACGGGACGCCCCAGGCGTTGGCGTGGAACATCGGCACGACGTGCAGCACGGTGTCCCGCTCCGAGATCGCGTGCCCGTCGGCGAGGCAGGCCGCGAAGGTGTGCAGGAAGAGCGTCCGGTGGGTGTAGGGGACGCCCTTGGGCCTGCCGGTCGTGCCGGAGGTGTAGCAGAGCACGGCGAGCTCCTCCTCCGCGGTCGGGGGGAACTCCGTCACGGGGCGGGCCCGCGCGAGCAGCTCCTCGTAGCCGGGGTACCCGTCGGGGCCGTCCCCCGGCCGGTCCCGCATCACCACGACCTTGATCGCCGGGCGCGCGTCGAGGACCGGGCGGATCTGCGGGAGGAGGCTCTCATCCACGAACACCACCCGGTCGCCCGCGTGGTCGAGGATGTAGCCGATGTCGTCCTGGGACAGCCGGATGTTGAGGGTGTGGAGCACGGCGCCCACCGCGGGCACCGCGAAGTAGAGCTCGAGATGGCGGTGGTGGTTCCACGCGAACGTGGCCACGCGGTCGCCCCGGCCCACGCCCAGCTCGGTGAGCGCGCCGGCCAGCCGGTGGACCCGCTGGGCGTAGTCGGCGTAGGTGTACCGCACGACCTCGTCCCCGTACGAGACGATCTCCTTTCCGGGGAAGAAGTCGCGGGCCCGCAGCAGGAACTTGGTGAGGACGAGCGGGTACTCAGGCATGTTCACCAGCCCCACGTCGCTAGCAGTGGACCGTCGGCCGCGCACCGGTGCTCCGGCGGGGCGTCAGGGGCGGTACGGCTGACGCGCGCCCGTACCGGCCCCGGCCCCGCGTGGCTCGAAGGTAAGGATCGGCGCGGTGGCTCGGCCAGGTGCCGCCGGCCGCGGGCTTGTGGGGTCACACAACCTGGGACCCGGCGGCGGGTACGGCCGGCCCCGACGCCTGGCCCAGCGGCCCGCCCGAGGCGAAGTCGAGGATCTGGAACGCCAGGCGGGCGGTGAGGAGCATGTCCATCCGGTGCGGGTCGAGCGACCCCACCTCGCGCATCTTCGCCAGGCGGTAGCGGATGGTGTTCTCGTGCACGCCCAGCAGCTCCGCGGCGCCCCGCACCTGGCCTTCGGCCTGCACGTAGGCGCGGAGGGTCTCGACGAGCTGCCCGCCGGTGCTCTCGTCGTACCGGGCCAGCGGGCGGACGAAGTCGGTGGCGAAGCGCACCGCCTCCTTGAGCCGGTTGCTGTTCACGATCAGGCGGAACAGGCCGAGGTCGTCGGCGAAGAGCAGCCCCCTGGACCAGTTGAAGGCCGTGGTGAGCTCCTCCAGCTCCCGGATCTCGCGGTGCGCGAGCGGGAAGTCGCCGACCCGGCGGCACACACTGGAGACCAGGACCTTCTCGATCTTGAACTTGGCGCTGAGCTCGCGCAGCAGCGCCTCGAGGCGCCGGCGCACGCGCCGCAGCGCGGCCGGCTCGGAGCCACCGGTGAGCCGGACCAGGGCGATGTCCGAGCCGGGGACCCCGATCACCGGAGGCTCCGGCATGCCGAGGCCGCGCCCCAGGGCCCGGGCGAGGACGGCGCGCCGGGCGGTCCGGGGCGTGGCGGGCTGGCCGTCCGCGTAGCAGAACCTGACCAGGACGTACGGGCTGCGCAGGTCGATCCCGAACTGCGGCGCCCGGCGCATGAGCTGCTCCTCGTCGCGGGTGCCGCGGAGCAGGTCGCTGAGGAAGTCCTCCCGGGCCTGGCCCTCCGCCTCGATCTGGCGGCGCTCGGAGAGGACCTGCAGGGCCATCACGACCGCCCCCTGCTCGGCGATCTTGGTGTCCAGGTCGGTGATGGCGCGCCCGATCTCCACCACGCCGAGGTAGCCGGCCGGGCGGCCCTCGGTCATCAGGACGCAGAGCAGGTGCCGGCTGCCGAGGCCGACGGCGAGCGTGGGCGGGATGATCGCGGACGGGCGGTCCGCGTTGAGCTCGTTGATGACCGCGGCGACGGACGGCATCTTCAGGACCCGCTCGGGGATGACCGGCGCGCTCTGCATGGCCATGCCCGGTGGCGCGGCCCAGGCCATGACGTCGAACCGGGGGTTGTAGAGGACCACAGGCCGGTTGAGCAGCCCGCTGAGCATCTGCACCGCCCGGTTGAGGTCCGCGCCCTCGAGCACGGCGCGGACGAGCTGCTCGTGGACGTTGGTGAGGTGCTCCAGCGTGCGCTTCTGCCGGGTGAGCTGGATGGCCTGGGCCCGGAGCCTGTTGTGCAGCACGGCCTGCTGCACGACCAGCGCGGCCAGGCTGCCGAAGAGCTCGGCCACCTCGATCTGGACGGGATCGTAGACGTGCGGGTCCTGCTCGTTGTCGACGTAGATGATGCCGATGACCTCGCCGGCGAAGACCAGCGGGACGCCGAGCATGTCCCGGACCCGCCAGCGCACCATGGTCTTGTGGATGGTCCGGGGGTCCTGCTGGGCGTTGACCACGAGCACCGCGGACCGTGATTCGACGATGTCCTGGGTGAACCGGTCTCCCTCGATGCCGGAGACGAGGATGCGGATCTTGTCGCCGATGTCCCCCTCGGTGGCGCTCCACCCCGCGGCGCCCTGGAACTTCCCGTCGTCCCGGCGCAGGTAGACCGAGCACCGTTTGACCCCGAGGAGGTGGCACAACCGGCTGCCGATCACGGTGAGGATCTCGTTCAGGTCGGCCGAAGTGGTCGCATGGACCGCGACCTCCTTGAAGACCTCCAGCACCTCGTTCCAGTGGGCGGGCCGGGGCCGCCAGGCGGCGTCCCGCTGCCCTTCCCCACACGGCTCGGTCTCTCCCTGCCACGGTACGGCCACAATGGGCGCAGGAACGTGCATGACCACCACCCTTCGAGCTCGACGCCCGTCGCCGACAAGGCCGCTGCACTGACTGTGGGAGTGGGCACGCGCGAATCACGCGGGCCCGGGCGCATCACGATCGCTCGGGTGAGTGGTGAACGGTGTGGAGACGGCGATCACGGCACACTCCGGCGTCGGTGACCCTGGCTGTGTTGCCAGCGATCGTGACACGCACCCGGCGCCGATGGAAGAACCACTGTCGACTCCTACAATTCACGTCAAAATTCCGGCGAATGGTGACACAGAGCTGGATTGCCGGTCGGCGTCGTATGTGCTTGCGAGTTCGCCGCACCGGATGCCGCCGCGCCGTGCGGCGCCGCCCGCCGGCGGGTGACGCACCGCTCTCCCACCGGTGACGGCCGGCCCATCCACGGCCGCCATCGGCCGGTCTTCCGAGCGCCGGCTCATGACCGGCGTCGTCGCAGGCGTGCCCGGCCGTGCTCGGGCCGAAGCACTCCTTGCGAAGACCTGATTCGTCCGGGTCGGCGGCCTCCATGACCGTGGGGTGCCCGCAGTCGCCGGGTGGTGTCGTCGCAGGAGCCGGTGAGCACCCGCCCCGGGCGCCTGCCCCGGACCTGCCCGCGATACGCGGGTCCGGCCGCGCGGCCCGCCCAGCCCGGCGATGACGTGGAGACGGCGAAATCCGAATTCTTTACCCGGTTTTCCGGCGCGCGAATCCCGCTCGGGCGCACTCCCCGCACCCCCAGGGCCGGTACGGCCCGGCCGTACCGGCGCGTTTCGCCGTACCGGCACGCGATCGCTGTGGAAATCCACAAGCACCGGTTCCACGGCCGCTTTCCGGGCCGAATTGCCGCGGTTATGTTGCGGGTGCCGGATACGGAATCTCCCCGTTTTCCCGGTGAATCCGTGACCTGCCGATGGGACGAACGAGTATGGCCAGCGAACACCCTCCGGGCGGTACGGCACCGGCCACGGTGCGCCCGCACGCGGCCCGGGCGGCCGCCACGGCGGCGTTCCCGGCCGGCCGCTCCGCGGTCCCCCGCGAGCACCGGGCCGCGGTGGACCGGATCACGCCGAGGCCCCCGTACCCCCCGGTCCGCCCCACCGGTCGGCCGCGCTCCGCGGGCTTGGCGAGCGGGCGGCCCGGCGGACCGGGCGCCGCTCGGCGGCCCAGGCGGACGCGGCCATGGTCCGTCCGCCGGCACCCCCTGACCACCCTGCCCCGCACGGCCCGCCGCGCCTCCCGGGACGACCGCCGGGGGCGGGGCCGGCCGTACCGAGGCGGCCGCGGCCCGGTCTCCCGGTACCGGCCCCGGTGAGCCCGCACCCGCCCCGGTGGATCGCCCGCCGGCGGCCCGCACGGGACACCGCCGAACCGGTCGCCTCTTCCGCATTCCCCCGACCGAACCGGCCCCTGCCGGTGCTTGGAGGACACCATGACGGCCCAGGCATCCATCGAACTCGACACGGTGGCATTCCGGGAGACCATGAGCCGCTTCGCGAGCGGCGTCACGATCGTCACCACGGTCGACGAGGCGGGTGTGTCCTGGGGGTTCACCGCGAGCGCGTTCTGCTCGCTCTCCATGGATCCGCCGCTGGTGCTGGTCTGCCTCGACAAGCGGGCGGACTGCCACCCGGTCTTCCTGCGCGCGGAGCGGTTCGCCGTCAGCATCCTGCGGCTGCACCACCGCGAGCTGGCGGTGCGCTTCGCCACCAAGGGCGCCGACAAGTTCGCCGGCGGCCTGTTCCGCGGGTTCGGCGCTCCCCCGCTGCCCGTCGTGCTCGACGCGCTCGGCGTGGTGCTCTGCCGTACCCACGCGCGGTATGACGGCGGCGACCACACGATCCTCATCGGCGAGGTCGAGGAGGCCGTCGCCGGAGAGGGCAAGCCGCTCGTCTACCACAACCGCGGTTTCCGCTCGCTCCTCCCGCAGTCCGTCTCGCTGACCGGCCGCCGCTGAGGCGGCCTGCTGAAAGGGTCGTCCGATGGCGTGGGACTTCTCCACCGAGCCCGAGTTCGAGAAGAAGCTCGCCTGGGTGCGCGAGTTCGTCCGCGAGGAGATCTATCCGCTCGAGACCCTCGATCTCGACCACCACACGTTCCGCCGGCTCGCCCGTCCCCTGCAGCAGCAGGTGAAGGAGCAAGGGCTGTGGGCCGCGCACCTCGGCCCCGAGCTGGGCGGGCAAGGGTTCGGCCAGGTCAAGCTCGCCCTGCTCCACGAGATCCTCGGAGCCAGTGACCTGGCGCCGTTCGTGTTCGGCAACCACGCCCCGGACTCGGGGAACGCCGAGCTGCTCGCCCTGGCGGGGACGCCCGAGCAGAAGGAGCGCTGGCTGTACCCGCTGCTCGAGGGCGAGCTGCTCAGCGCGTACGCGATGACCGAGCCGGGCACGGGTTCGGACCCGAAGCAGCTCACCACCTCGGCGCGGCTCGAGGGCGACGAGTGGGTCATCAACGGGCACAAGTGGTTCGTCGGCAACGCGTCGCGCGCGGACTTCCACATCGTCATGGCCGTGACCGAGCCCGAGGCCGACCCGCACCACCGCATGTCCATGCTCATCGTGCCGACGTCGACACCGGGCATCCGGATGCGCGAGCTCGGGAACATGCACGCCCCGGACGGCCGGCACCCGCTCTGGTCCCACTGCGAAGTGTTCTACGAGGACGTCCGGGTGCCCCGCGAGAACCTGCTCGGCGGACGCGGTGAGGGGTTCGTGCTGGCGCAGAAGCGGCTCGGCCCGGGCCGCATCCACCACGCGATGCGCTGGCTCGGGGTCTCCCGCCGGGCGTTCGACATGCTCTGCGAGCGTGCGGTGAGCGTGAGCGTCCACGGCAGCCGCCTGGCCGACAAGCAGACCATCCAGAACTGGGTGGCGGACTGCGCGGCCCAGATGGAGGCGGCGCGCCTGCTGACCCTGCAGGCGGCGTGGCGGATCGACAGGTACGGGGCCTCCAACGCCCGCCTCGACATCTCGATGATCAAGTACTTCGGGGCCGCGGTCATGCACGACGTGATCGACAAGGCGCTGCAGGTGCACGGCTCCCTGGGCTTCTCCACCGACATGCCGCTGGAGCAGATGTACCGCTGGTCGCGCGCCGCCCGCATCTACGACGGGCCCGACGAGGTGCACCGGGTCACCGTGGCCAAGCTCCTGCTCCGCCGGTACCAGCCGGTCGAGGTGCCCACCGAGCACGTGCCCACGCGCCGCGAGGCCGCCCTGCGGCGGTTCCAGGCCCAGCTCGAGCTGCTCACGGAGAACATGTGACCGCGAACGCCCACCCCGGCGCCGCCGGAACCGCCACCGAGCCGGAGCGGCTCGCCTCGTGGCTGCGCGACCGGCTCGGCCTGCCCGCCGACCGGGTGTCGCTCACCCCTCTCACCGGCGGCAACTCCAACGAGACCGTCCTCGTGTCCGCGGGTGACCGGCGGTTCGTGCTGCGCCGCCCGCCGCGCGACCCGCTCGCCCCGTCCGCGCACGACATGGGCCGCGAGCACCGGCTGCTCCGCGCGCTGGCGCGCACCGACGTGCCCGCGCCCCGCCCGGTGGCGTACTGCGCCGATCCGGAGGTGATCGGCGCGCCGTTCCTCCTCATGGAGTTCATCGCGGACGGCGTGTCGCTGACCGACCGGCTGCCCCCGGCCTACGCCGGCGCCCCGGACGCGGTGGGCGAGCTCGGCCGGGGCATGGTGCGGGCGCTCGCCACCCTCCACCGGGTCGACTGGCGCGCGGCCGGCCTGGAGGGCTTCGGCCGCCCGCAGGGCTTCCTGGCCCGGCAGGTCGGCCGGTGGCGGGCCCAGCTCGACCGCTACCGGGTCCGCCCGCTGCCGCTGTTCGAGGAGATCGCCGCCTGGCTGGAGCGGAACCGGCCCGAGGAGCAGCCGCCCACGCTGATGCACGGCGACTTCCACCTCGACAACTGCCTGTTCTCCGCGCACGAGCCGCGGCTGCTCGCGATCATCGACTGGGAGATGGCCACGGTCGGCGATCCCCTGCTCGACCTCGGGCTCGCGCTCGCCTTCTGGGGGCCGCGGCCGATCCAGGAGTGCGCCATGCCGCGCATCCAGGCGGTCTCCCGGGCCCCGGGGGCGCCGTCGCGGGAGGAGCTCGCCGCGGAGTACGCCGAGCTCACCGGCCGGTCGATCGAGCGGCTCGACTACTACATGTGCCTGGCGTTCTGGAAGCTGGCCGCCATCGTCGAGGGGGCCTACGCGCAGCACGTCAGCGGGCGGCTGAACACCGAGTACGCCGCCGCGCTGGAGCGGGACGTCCCCCGGCTCCTGGAGGAGGCGGCGTGCATCGCGGGGCTGTGACCATCGCCGGGGGCGCCCGGCGGCCGGAGTGAGGGAGGAGGCCACATGTACGTGCTCGTCCGCATGCAGGAGGACCCCGCCGCGGTCACCCTGGAGGAGCCCGCGGACTGCACGCGGTTCCACGTCGCGGTCGAAGGGGACGGCGACGAGGAGGCGCTGCGCCGCGCGCTCACCGGCTCGGGGTTCGGCCGGCTCGTCAGCCGCGATCAGGCGTACATCGAGGTCGAGACGGTGCGCCGCCTGGCCCGCGGCCGGGTGGACGACGGCTGGCCGGAGCGGTTCCAGGCGATGCTCGAGTACGCGGCGCGCAAGGGGTGGCTGGACGAGACCGGCACCGCGATCGCGGCGCACTGCGAGTGGCAGACGGCGGCGCGGCCGGCCACCGGCTGAGCGGGCCGCGCGGGACGGCGCGGCGCCGGCCGAGGTGGACGGCACGGCGGCTGAGCGCCCGGGAGGACAGGGCAGCGGCTGATCGCCCGGGGACGGCAGAGGCTGAGCGCCCCTGGGCGGCAGCGGCGGCGACGAACGACCTGAGGCGCACCGGCGCGCGGCACCCGGACGACCTGCGGCGCACGGTGCGGCGCCGGCCGTACGGCCGGAGGCGAGGCGGCGCCGGCCGGTTGGACGAGTCGACAGACCGCCGGGCGCGCGGGGATGGCCCGGCGGCGGGCCGGGCCGGGGTAATGGAGACCGGCAACGTCGATCCCCGAGGAGAACGCCATGGCCGCTGACCAGCCGACCTTCGGCCTGTGGTACGACTTCCGCAACCCGGAGCGATGGCGCCGGTCCTTCACCGACATGTACCGGGAGACGCTCGACCAGATCACCTGGGCGGAGAGCCTCGGTCTGGAGTCGGTGTGGCTCACCGAGCATCACTTCTGCGACGACGGCTACACGCCCTCCCCGCTGGTGCTGGCGGCGGCGATCGGGCAGCGCACCACCCGGATGACGATCGGCACCAACCTCATCGTGCTGCCCCTGCACAACCCGGTGCGCATCGCCGAGGACGCCGCGACGCTGTCGCTGCTCACCGGGGGCCGGTTCCGTCTGGGCGTCGGCCAGGGCTACTGGCAGACCGAGTTCGCCGCGTTCGGCCGGGAGCTGCGGTACCGCCCGAGCCTGCTCGAGGAGGGGGTGGCGCTCATCCGCCGGGCGTGGTCGGGGTCCCGTGAGCCGTTCACCGGCAAGCGGTTCACCTTCCCGGACCTGCCGATCACGCCGGTCCCCGAGCAGCGGCCGCCGCTGCTCGTGGGCGCCATGCAGCCGCGCGCGATCGAGCGGGCGGCCCGCATCGCGGACGGGTTCCTCAGCACCCAGAACCAGCACCAGGAGACCTACCTGGAGGCGGTGGCCCGGCTCGGCAAACCGGTGGCGGAGGCCCGGATCTACGCCGGCCAGTGGGCGATCATCGCGGAGGATCCGGAGCGCACGTGGGCGCGGATCGGCGACCACGCCCTCTACCAGCTCAACGAGTACGTCTCCTGGGGCGCCTTCGGCCCGCCGGAGTCCACGCCGCGGTTCGAGAACCGGGACCAGATCATCGCGGCCGGCGCGTACCGGTTGTGGGACGCGGACACCGCCGTCCGGGAGCTGACCGAGCTGATCCGCAGCCGGCCGCAGATCAAGGACCTGCACTTCTGGGCGCAGCTCCCGGGTGAGCCGATCGAGAGCGGGTGCGAGCGCATCGAGTACCTCGCCACCCGGGTGATCCCCCAGGTCCGGGCCCGGCTCGCCGCCCTCGCGGAGGAGGACGCGCGCTCCGCCGTGGCGGGCGCGCCGTCCGCCACGGCGGGCACCGCGCCGGGCCGCGCCTGACCTCCCCGCGGTCCGGGCCGGTGGCGCCGATTTCCGGGGGTGGGTTCCGGCGCCACCGGCCTCTTCCCTTTCCGGGCGGAGAACGCGCGGAATTCCCCCGGTCCGCTCATCGGGAATTCCGGCCGTGCCTTCGCCGGTTCCTTTTCCCCGGACCGCTTTGCACGGGCGCCGGTTCCCGTCCGCCTTTCTCCGCGGCCCGAAGCCGTCTTTCACCACCGCCGCGCATCGCCGTCTTTCCCCGCCCCGGCCATCGGCTCGCCGTGCGCCGGCCGTACCCGGCCGAAGCGGCTTTGTATTCCTCTACAGAAACGGAAATCCGCCGATCTGGACACGCCGAATTCGAGAACTATGGTCGGTCCTATCCGCGAACCCCCTGAAAGGAGCCCGAGGTGAAGTTCGGCGTTTTCTACGTGCTCGAATGCCCGGACCACGACTACCAGCGGGCGTACAAGGAGATGTTCGAGCAGATCGAGTACGCGGAGAGCCTCGGCTTCGACGAGGTCTGGCTGGCCGAGCACCACGGCACCGACTACGGCACCATGCCCTCGCCGCAGGTCACCGCGGCCGCCATCGCCCAGCGCACCGAGCGGATGCGCATCGGCCTCGCGGCCAGCATCATCACGTTCGACTGGCCGGTCCGGGTCGCCGAGGACTACGCGATGATCGACGTCATGTCCGGCGGCCGGCTCGACTTCGGCGTTGGCCGCGGCTACCAGCCCGCTGAGTTCCGCAACATGGGGAAGGGCGACAAGCAGGCGGTGAGCCGCGAGATCTTCAACGAGTCGCTGGAGATCATCCGCGGCCTGTGGACCAAGAGCCCGGGCGAGACCTTCTCCTACCACGGCAAGCACTTCACGCTCGAGGACGTCGACATCCGGCCCCATCCGGTGCAGAAGCCGCACCCGCCGATCTACATCGCGTCGATCAGCCCGGAGACGTTCAAGCTCGTCGCCGAGCAGGGCTACAACATGCTCGTCACGCCGACGCTGATGACCCTGCCGGAGCTGAAGGAGTTCGTGGTCGACGCCAAGCGCCGGCTCATCGCGCAGGGGCGGGATCCGCTCTCCCTCGACTTCCCGATGAACTGGCAGATCCACCTCGCCGAGTCCGACGAGGAGGCGCTCGCCAACACCGAGAAGGCCTTCGGCTGGTACTTCAAGACGGTCATGGACCTGGTGCCGCAGGGCGCCAACGTGCCGAAGAGCTACGAGCGGTACGCCGAGCTGGCCAAGGCCGCGAAGGAGGCCGGCGGGCTCACCGTCGACGGCCTGCGCGAGGGCGGCATCGTCTACGTCGGCACCCCGGAGGGCCTGGTCGAGGAGATCAAGGCGCTGCACGACGAGATGGGCCTGCAGCACCTGATCTGCTGGATGCGGTTCGGCGGCCTGGAGCACGAGAAGGTGATGAACTCGCTCCGGCTGTTCGCCGAGCGGGTGATGCCGCACTTCAAGGACCTGGAGCCCGTGGTCCCGCGGGCCCTCCGCGACGAGGGCGTCGTGGCCGCGCGGCAGTGACCGATTCATTCCCACAACCAGCTGGGTGGCCGGCAGAGGGGAGCCATCATGGCCTACTTGGAAGTCGAGGAGTCGCGGCGCATCTACTACGAGCACCACGCGGGGCCGGGGCGGCCGGTGGTCCTCGTCCACGGCTGGGGCGTGACCGGGCGGTGCTGGGACACCGTGCTGCCCGCGCTCCTCGCCAACGGCAACGAGGTCGTGGTGATCGACCAGCGTTGCTGCGGGCGCTCGGACAAGGACTTCGCCGACGTGAGCATCGACGCGCTCGGCTCCGACGTGGTCCGGGTGGTCGAGGCGCTCGGGCTGCGGAAACCGGTGCTCAACGGCTGGTCGCTGGGCGGCGCGGTCGTGGTCGACGCGGCCGCCAAGCTGGGGGCGAACCTCGGCGGGCTGGTGCTCACCGGCGGCGCCACCCCCCGCTACACGTCATGCGAGGACTGGCCGTACGGCGGGTCGCCCGCCGACCTGGAGGCGACGCTGGCCGCGATCGGCGGCAACCGGGCCGAGGTGCTCAAGGGCGTGGCCGGAGCGGTGTGCCACACGGACGTCGGCCAGGCGACGGTCGACTGGATGTGGCTGATGTTCCTGGAGGCGGGCCCGCGCGCGGATGAGTCGCTGCGCGACCTCGGCCGGGTCGACCAGCGCGAGACCATCGCCACGCTCGACGTGCCGGTGCTGCTCCTCGCCGGTCGGCACGACACCTTCGTCCCGTTCGACGCGATCAAGACGTCGGCCGGGATGTTCCCCAAGGCGCGGCTCGTCGCGTTCGAGGAGACCGGCCACGCCCCCTTCCTGGAGGAGGGCGAGAAGTACCGGAGTGAGCTGCTCGCCTTCCTCAACGGACTGGACGGCTGAGCCCGCGTCCCGCCGTGCCGCCCCCGCGCCGGGTGGGCGGCACGGCGTCTCCTGGGCTTCGGCACGGTGTGCGGATTCGAAGGAAGGTGGTGCTCAGGCGTGGCGACGTGGGTGGTGACCGGGGCTTCGCGGGGGATCGGCCGGGCCGTGGCCGAGCGCGTGCTGCGGGACGGCGACCGGGTGGTCGCGCTCTCCCGCAAACCGGATCCGGAGGGCTGGCCGGCCGGGCACGCGGACCGCGTGCTCGCCCTGGCGGCCGACGTGACCGACCCCCGGTCGCTCGACGAGGCGGCGCGGGTGATCGAGGAGCGGTGCGGCCGGGTCGATGTGCTGGTCAACAACGCCGGGCTGCACCGCGGCGGGAAGGTCTCCCGGCTGCCGCGGGAGGACTGGGACGCGGTGCTCGCGACCAACCTGACCGGCCCGCTCGAGGTCACCCGCCGGTTGCTCCCGCTGCTGGGCGAGGGCGCCAGCATCGTCAACGTCGGGGCCGTGGTGGGGCTGCGCGGTTTCCCGGGCGATGCGGCGTACGCCGCGTCCAAGGCCGGGCTGAGCGGCCTCACCCAGGTGCTCGCGGTGGAGCTCGCGCCCCGCGGGGTGCGCGCCAACCTGGTCATCCCCGGTCTCGTCGACACCGAGATGACCTCGCAGCTCTCGGCGCGCGCCCGGCAGCGCATCGTGGACGCGATCCCCCTGGGCCGGGCCGCCGCCGAGAGCGAGATCGCCGAGGTGATCTGCTGGGTCGCGCGCGCCACCTACATGACCGGTGCGATCGTGCCCGTGGACGGCGGGCTGCTCGCCACCTTCGGCGGGACCACGGCCCCGCGCGCGGGGGCCGGTACCGGGCCGTCCGGCGACCGTTAAGCCCGGCCGTGAATTCCGGGGGATCGTCCGCGCCATTCCGCCCCGCCATTCCATTCCGTACGGCCGGCATGTTCCTTCCGTACGGCCGGCGCGGGCGATCGGCCATTGATTCGGCGAAGTCGGGAGAAGACCATGTCCGCTGCGGAACTGACGATCGAACGGCGTCTCGACCGGATCGAAAGCCGGTTCGCGATCGGCGATCTGGTGTCGGATTACTGCCACGGCGTGGATAAACGGGATCTCGACCGTTTCCTCGATATCTGGCACGAGGACGCGGTTTGGGAGATCGGCCCGCCGTTCGGGAATTTCGCCGGCAAGGCGGAGATCAAGCGCGCCCTCACCGACCTGATCTGGCCGGCGTGGCGGGAGACGCACCACTGGACCACCAACCTCGTGGTGCGCTTCCTCGACGACGACCACGCCGAGGGGGTGTGCGACGTCAACTGCACCGGGGCCGACCCGCAGGACGTGATGCAGATCGTGGCGGCCACGTACACCGACCGGTATGAGCGCCGGGACGGGCGGTGGGGGATCGCCAGGCGCCACGTTGAGATGTTCTACTTCAGCCAGGTTCCGGGCGTCGATCTCGTCCCGCCCACGTACGGCTGACGCGCCGGGGCGGCCTGCCGCTCCGGCCACCGGATGAGCGCGGGCCGCCCGTGGCCGGGCCCCGGTCCGCGGGCGCTCCGCGCCGGTCGGCATCCGGCCCAGGCCGGGAGGAGCGCCTCCGCGGCGGCCTGCCCGGAGCGCGGTTCCGGCCCCGGTACGGCCCGCCGCATCGGCCGGGGCCGGACACCGCCGTGCCGCCGGCGCGGCATCCGGGGTTCCACCTCGCCCTCCCCCTCCACCGGAAGCCGCGCTCTCTCCCCCGCCGGGAGCGGCGCTCGCCTCCTCCGCCGTAGCCGCGAGACCGGCAGGGGAAAGAGTTACGTTCGAGTTGGGAGGCTCCTTACCGAGGAGGGGGAGATGATCGATATTCGCGACGCTTACCGGCGGGCGTTGCACGATTTCGGCGAACGGCTCCACCTCGTACGGGATGATCAGTGGGAGCTCCCCACCCCCTGCGTCGACTGGGACGTGCGGGAGCTGGTGAACCACCTGGTGAACGAGAACCTGCTCGCGCCCGAGCTGCTGGCGGGCCGGCGGATCACCGACATCGCCGGGATGTACGAGGAGGACGTGCTCGGCGATGACCCGATCAAGGCGTTCGAGGTGTCGGCGCAGAACGCGGTCGAGGCGGTCTACGCGGAGGGCGCGCTCACCAGGGTCGCCCACCTCCCCTTCGGCGACGTGCCGGGCAGGGAGTACATCAGCGAATTATTCGCGGACGCGCTGATCCACACCTGGGATCTCGCCCACGCGATCGGGGCCTCCGAACGGCTCGATCCCGAGCTCGTGGCGTCCTGCGCGGAGTGGTTCGAGCGGACGCGGGAGGACTACCAGGAGACGGGACTGATCGCGGAGCCCGTGAACGTGCCCGAGGACGCCGACCAGCAGACCCGCCTGCTCGCCGCCTGGGGCAGGGTGCCGGCGCCACGGTCCGGAAACGGCGATGACTCCGCGGCGCGGCGGCGGGCGCCGCGCTGATCTCCGGGCGGACGGGCTCCCGCGGAAGCCGCCCGGTCTCCCGGCGGTGCGGTGCGCGGCGCACCCCGCGGCGTCATCGATAGGTCGGGCGCTTCCCGTGGTTCGCCCGCTTCTTCTTCCGCGCCCTCGCCTTCCGCGCTCGCTTCGCCATGGCGCACGACCTCTCTGCCGGGCTGTTCGTCGGACGCTTCCACTGTCCCTCCGTGCCTCTTGCCCGGCAAGAGGGATTCGTACGCGCAACCGGATCCGCTCCTCATGGGCACCGCCCCGGTGCCCATGACGCCGGGCCACCCCCGCGGCCCGGCGTCCATCACCAGGTCACCCCGGCGTTACCGGGTCACCCCGGGCCTGGCGTCCCACCACCCCGTCACCCTGGTGTCCATCACCGGGTCACCCGCCCGGGGGCTCTCCCCGGGTCGCCCGCCGTCCTGGGCATCCCACCCCCGGATCCCGGCCCGCACCGCACCGCCCGCCCGGCACCCCGGCTCGCCGGCGGCCCGCCGGGCCCTGCCACGTCCGCCGCGGCCGTACGGCGAGCGCCGGTCGCCCGGGAGATCCAAATGCCCGGAGAGATTCCAGATAACAGATTGATCTCCGGTTGATTGCTGTTCGGACTGGCGACGCGTCATGCACCTCATTACCATCATTCGCACCAACCGCCACAGCCGGCACGGGCCGCGGTATGCCGGCGGGCTGTGCGCGGGTTGATGCGCGTGTGCGCGATACGCCGCGAAACGCACTCCCCACGCGCGAAACCAGCCCGGTCGGACGGAGAGGAGTGGGCCCTGTCCCGCGCGTTCCCCCTGCTCGTCGGTGCTCTCGCTCTGGCGCTCCTGCCCGCTACGGCCGCCACCGCCGCCCCAGCCGAGCCCAAGCCGAGCGTCAAGGAGCTCAAACGGCAGCTCGACGAGCTGGAGAGCCGGCTCGACCGGCTCATCGCCGACTACAACGCCAAACGCGTCGAGCTCGCCAAGGCCAAGGAGGCGGAGAAGGCCGCCGAGAAGCGGCTCGAGAAGGCGAAGGCCGAGTACGAGGCGGTCCGGCGGACGCTGCGGGACATCGCCATGATCCGCTACCAGACGAGCTTCGGGTCGCCGATCCCCGCGCCGGATCCCGACGATGCGGCGCTCACCCAGAACCTGGTGGCCGAGCAGGCGGCGAGGCTGCAGCGCTTCGCCGAGGTCCGCGAGGAGCGGCGCCGGGCGGCGGCCGAGGCCAAGGCGCTCCGGGAGCGCGTGGCCGATCAGACGAAGGCCGTGGCCGGCCGGCGCACCGAGGCCGAGAAGCTGATCCGCGAGATCAAGGAGAAGATGGACAAGCTCGTCCCGGTGGCGCCGGGCCGGCGCCCGGGAGGCTGGGCGCCCGAGCTGCCGAGCGGGCCGGACAACATCACCCCGCGCACCCGGTTGATGCGTACGGAGATCCTCAAACGGTTCGACCTGCGGTACCCGGTCGGCTGCTACCGCCACGACACCATGGGCGAGCACCCGCTCGGCCGCGCCTGTGACTTCATGCTCAGCTCGGGCGGTGCGATGCCGACCCCCGAGATGCAGCGGCTCGGCGACGAGATCGCGGAGTGGGCCATCAAGAACGGCCGGAAGCTCGGCGTCAAGTACGTGATCTGGAAGCAGCGGATCTACCACATGGCCCGGCCCGGGTGGCGGCTCATGGCCGACCGCGGCGGGATCACCGCCAACCACTACGACCACGTGCACATCTCGATGTACTAGGCCCGGTGCTCTTCGCCGGGCCGGGGCCGCCCGGCGCTTCGCGCGTTCCGGCTCCGCGGCGCCTCCGCGGACACCGCCTGCCGGCGAAACCGCTCTGGCCCGCCGTCGCGCCGGTCATCGGGAACGAAACCCGGAAGACTCCCGGGGGAGCGCACCGCCGCCACCACGGCGGCGCCCGGCCCGCTCGTCCGCGGCCGGGCCGGACCGCCATGGCCCGGCCGGATCCGCCGGGCTCCCGGGCGCCGTCACACAGGGGGCGAGCGCGCCTAGCCGAGGATCCGGACCGGGTTCACCAGGTCGGCGTAGATGAGCAGGCCGCCCATGATGAGCAGCAGCAAGGCCATCACGTAGGTGAGCGGGAGGGCCTTGGCGACGTCCACGTACCCCGGTGTGGGCCTGCGCAGCAGCCGGGCGATGCCCCGCTTGATGGCCTCCCAGATCGCCCCGGCGATGTGGCCGCCGTCGAGCGGGAGCAGCGGGATGAGGTTGAACATGCCCACCGCGAGGTTGAGCCCGGCGAGCAGGTTGATGAACACGACGATCTTGTTCTCGAGGGGGATCTCGGACGAGGCGATCTCACCGCCGATCCGGCCCGCGCCGACGATCCCGATGGGCCCGTTGGGGTCACGCCGCTCCCCGGAGAACGCGGCGTGCCAGACGCCCACCATCTTCTCCGGGATGCCGACGATCGCGGTCGCGGTGCGGGTGGTGAGCTCCCACATCTGATTGAGCACGTACCCCGGCCCCTGCCGCTCGATCACCACGGTGGGCGTCACCCCGAGGAAGCCCACGTTCTCCTCGATCTTGTCCGGGTCGTCGAGCGAGGGGCGGTTCTGCGCGATCAGGTCGACGGTGAGGGTCATCCGCTCGCCGTCGCGGACGATGCCGATGGTGGTCCGGCCCGCGCCATGGGCGCGGATCAGCCGGGTCGCCTCCTCCCAGGACTCGACCTCGACCCCTCCGACGGCCACGATCCGGTCGCCGGGACGGATGCCCGCCTTGGCGGCCGGGGTCAGCGGGTCGTCGGGCCGGCAGTCCCGCTTGCCCGCCTCCGCGGTCGGGATGACGCACTTCGACACCGAGGACACGGTCGGCTTGAGCACCTGGACGCCGAACCCCATGGCGACGACGCAGAAGAGCACGAAGGCGAGCACGAAGTTCATCGCCGGCCCGCCGGTCATGATGATCAGCTTCTGCCACCAGGGTTTGCGGTAGAACACCCGGTTCTCGTCGCCCGGCCTGATCTCCTCGGAGGCGGCCGCCCGGGCCGATTCGATCAGCCCCTGCCAGGGGCCGGTCGAGACGCGCCTGAGCTTGTTCGGGTCGTCGGAGGGCCGCGGGGGCAGCATGCCGACGAGCCGTACGTAGCCCCCGAGCGGGATCCACTTGATGCCGTACTCGGTCTCGCCACGCCGGCGCGACCACAGCGTCGGCCCGAACCCGACCATGTACTGGGTGACCCGAACGTTGAACAGCTTGGCCGGAAGCAGGTGGCCGATCTCGTGCAGGGCGATGGAGACCAGCAACCCGACGAAGAGGATCACGAACCCGGCCACGAAGAGCCAGCTCATGAGCGCGTCCCTCCGGGTCGGACCAGGTGGTATGCCGAACGTCGCACCCTTCGAGCGTAGCCGACCGCGCTCCGCGTGATCCGTGGCCGGAACCGGCGGGCGGGCCGTACGGCCCGGCGCTCACGCCGCGCGATCCCCGGCCCCGGCGGGCTTCCCGGGAGCGCGCGATCACGGCTCCCGCGGCGGTGGACGCCGGATGAGCGCCCCGGCTACGGGCGCCAGATGAGCACCATGGCGCAGTCGTCGTTCTGCCCGGCCGACATGGTCTGCACGAGCTGGCGGGCCCGGTCCTTGAAGCCCGAGGCGAACTGCCGCTCGGCCTCGCCGAGCAGCCGGTCGAGCCCGCTGTCGATGTCCCGGCCCGGCTGCTCGACCAGGCCGTCGGTGAAGAGCATGAGCGCGTCGCCCTTGCGCAGCGTGCCCGAGTCGCTCTCGCAGTGCAGCTCGGGCACCACCCCCAGCACGACGCCCTTGGCCGTGGAGACCCGCCAGACGCCCGAGCCGGAGTCGAAGCGCACCGCGGGCGGGTGGCCCGCCGAGGTGATCACGTACTCCCCGGTGCGCAGATTGAGCCTGAGGTGGACGGCGGTGACGAAGCCCTCATCACCGAGCTGGCGGTGCAGGTAGGCGTTGCACGCGCCGAGGAAGTCCTCCACCGCGCCGAGCAGGCCGCCGAACACCCCCGACAGCATGAGCGCGCGGGTCCCGGCGTCGACGCCCTTGCCGGCCACGTCGACGAGCGCGACCTCCACGCGGTCCCCGTCCCGCATGGACACCACGAAGTCGCCGCCGAAGGAGGACCCGCCCGCCTGCTTGAGCACGACCTTGCCGTCCCAGTCCTTCGGCAGCTCCGGTAGCTCGCTCTGCCGCTTCAGCCGGTCGCGGAGCTCCAGGAGCATCACGTCGCCCCGCAGCCCCTGAACCCCGAGCTTGCCCCGGGTGCGGGCCATGACCCAGGCGAGCGCCGCGGTGAACACCATCGTGATCAGCACCCCGGCGCCCACGCTCCCCGAGACCGCCCCCATGTACGCCAGGGCGGCGGCGACCACGCAGAGCAGGATCCCCAGGCTGGGCGGCCGGAGCTGCAGCCCGCCGAGGAGCGTGACGAGCACCAGCAAAGAAGGGGAGAACCAGTACGCGGAGACCTGGGCGCCGAGCACACCGATGATCACGGTGACCGCGATCAGGGTGAGGAGCAGGTTGCGCTCCCTGGCCCATTTCTTCCTCAGAAAACGAACCAGCGGCACCAGGAACGGGACGCGCACCAGGAACGCGCGCAGGCGGGGAGGGATCAGCGGTGCCGATTGGAACGTCATGATGGCCTTGACTGTACTCCTCCGCCCCCTAAGACGGCAGCCGCTTGACCACAGCTAGATCATCGGGCCTGATGACCCGGCCCGCCCGCGCCGGCGGGCCGGCGGAGCCGCCGATGACCTCCCGTTCCCGGCTCCCGGTGGGTGCTTGCTCTCGCGGTCCCGGGCTCCCGATGGGCCACCGAGGTCGCCTGGCGTCCCTCCCGTGACGCGGTCCCCTCAGACCGCGCGGGCCCGGCCGTCATACCGTCAAGCGATCCCGTACTCAGGCCGTCCCGACCCGGGATCCCGGCAGGGCTCAGGGCGCCCCGGTTCTGGGGTCCCAAGGAAGGCGCACACCGCCCGGCCACGGCCGCCGGCGGGTCGCTCGGCCGCCGGGTGCTCTCCCGGTCCCGGGCTCCCGGCGGACCGCCCCGATCTCGTACCCTCGGGGCATGGCACTGCGGCACCTGCAGATCACCCCGGCCGTCGCGATGCGGGCCCGCGACGTGTCCCGGCCCACCCGGCGGCACGAGGAGGAGGCCGACCGGCGGCCGCTCCGCGACGAGGTGTCCCGGCGAAGCGGCCGCGGCAACGGCGAACCCCGCCCGGGCCGGGCCGCCGACCGGCGGCCCGGAGGGACCGGCGGAGCCGCTCAGGGCAGCGGAGGCAGCTCGCCCGTGGACTCGTAGCCGGCGATCTGCCCGATCCGCCGGACGTGCCGCTCGGCACCGGAGAACGGCGTGGAGAGGAAGACCTCCACGAAGCGGATCGCCTCCTCCGGGGTGTGCATCCGGGCGCCGATGCTGATCACATTGGCGTCGTTGTGCTCCCTGGCGAGCCGGGCGGTCTCCTCGTTCCACACCAGGGCGGCGCGGATGCCCCGCACCTTGTTCGCGGCGATCTGCTCGCCGTTCCCGGATCCGCCGATGACGATCCCCAGGCTGCCGGGGTTCTCCGCCACCCCGCGCGCGGCGCGCAGCACGAACGGCGGGTAGTCGTCCTCGGGGTCGTAGGTGAACGGACCGCAGTCCTCTACCTCGTGGCCTCGCTCCTTGAGCCAGGCGACGAGACGGTTCTTCAGCTCATGGCCGGCATGGTCGGCACCGATGTAGACACGCACGGTAGAAGAGTCTCCCAGCCTCCGGGCCGCGGCGCGGCCACCGCCCCTCCACTACAGTAAGAGGCGCCACCCACTCGTGGTCCTTACCCCGCCTGTGGCGGCCACCCCCACCGAGGAGCGTCATGCACGAGATCCGTCACATCGGCGACCCGGTGCTGCGCACCCCCGCCGAGCCGGTCACCGAGTTCGACCGGGAGCTGCGCCGGCTCATCGACGAGATGTTCCAGGTGATGTACGCCGCCGACGGCGTGGGGCTCGCCGGGCCGCAGATCGGCGTGGGCAAGCGGGTGTTCGTCTACGACATCGTCAACCGCAAGGGCCACGTGGTGAACCCGGAGCTCACCATCGACGACCCCGAGCAGATCGTCGCCGAGGAGGGCTGCCTCTCGGTCCCCAGCAAGGAGACCGGCAAGCCGCTGTACGCGCCGACGCCGCGTGCCGCGGGGGTCACCCTGCGCGGGTTCGACCGGCTCGGCCGCCCCATCACCGTGAAGGCGCGGGGCATGCTCGCCCGGTGCTTCCAGCACGAGTTCGACCACCTCAACGGCACGCTCTACGTCGACCGGCTGCCCAAGGAGGAGCGCCGCCGGATCCTGCTGCAGACCCCCTGACGGGCGTCACCGCAGCACGGCCTTGACCTCGAGGTACTCCTCCAGGCCGAACTCGCCGAGCTCGCGGCCGATGCCGGACTGCTTGTAGCCGCCGAACGGCGCCAGCACGTTGAACTTGCCGCCGTTCACCGCCACCTGCCCGGCGCGCAGCCGCCGCGCCACCTCGAGCGCCTTCTCGTCGCTCTCCGCCCACACCGCGCCCGCGAGGCCGTACGGCGTGCCGTTGGCGATGGCCACGGCCTCGTCCTCGTCGCGATAGGGGATCACCGCGAGCACCGGGCCGAAGATCTCCTCCTGCTCGATCGTCATCCCCGGCGCCACGTCGCTGAAGATCGTCGGCTCGACGTAGTAGCCGCGCTCCATCGGGTTGCCCGTGCCGCCGGTCACCAGCCGGGCGCCCTCCTCCAGGCCGCGCTCGATGTAGCGGACCACCCGCTCCCGCTGGGCGGCCGAGACGAGCGGCCCGAGCCGGGTGCCCTCGGCGAACGGGTCCCCCACCGGGTACTTGCCGGCGAAGCCCGCGGCGAGCCGTACCGCCTCCTCATAGAAGTCCTGGTGGACGAGCATGCGCGTCCACGCCGAGCAGGTCTGGCCCGAGTTCTGGAACGCGCTCGCCACCCCGACCTTCACCGCCCGCTCCAGGTCGGCGCCGGGCAGGATCACGTTCGCCGACTTGCCGCCGAGCTCCAGGGCCACCCGCTTCACCGTCTCGGCCGCGAGCGCCGCCACCCGCCGGCCGGCCCGGGTCGAGCCGGTGAACGACACCACGTCCACCTCGGGGTGCGCGGCGATCGCCTCGCCCACGACCGGGCCGTAACCGCTCACCAGGTTGAACACGCCGCGCGGCAGGCCGATCTCCTCGAAGACGCCGGCGAGCGCGTAGGCGGCGAGCGGCGCCACCTCGCTCGGCTTGAGCACGATCGTGCACCCCGCCGCGAGCGCCGGGGCCACCTTGCAGACGATCTGGTGGAGCGGGTAGTTCCACGGGGTGATCGCCCCGACCACGCCCGCGGGCTCCTTCAAGATCTGGGCGTTCCCCACCGTCCCGGCGTCGAAGGCGTACCGCTGCGCGATCTCGGCGTACGACGAGAGCACCATGGCGGGCATCAGCGTCTGCACCTTGAGCGCGAACTGCAGCGGAGCGCCCATGTCGGTCGCGATCGTCCGGGCGATCTCGTCGGCGCGCTTGGTCAGCAGGTCCGCCGCGGCGGCCAGGTACTTGGCGCGTTCGGCCGGGGGCGTCTCCGCCCAGGAGGGGAAGGCGTCGCGGGCGGCGCGCACCGCCGCCTCCACGTCGTCCGGGCTGCCGGCCGGCACCCGGTCGATGACCTCCTCGGTCGCGGGATTGATCACATCGATGGCCTCGTCCGAGGCGGACGGGACCCAGGCACCGTTCACATAGAGCTGACGCATGGGCCCATCCTCCCCCGCCGGCGCGGAAACGGTAAGGGGTCACCCGCCCGGGACGGCCCGCCGGGAGGGCCCGATCCGGACCGACGCGCCCGCCGCCGGCCCGATCCCGCGCCCGGCAGGGCGCCGCGCTGCCCCGCTCGCCGAACCCGGGCAGGGGCGCGAACGCCGGGCCCGCCGCCGCGCACCGGCCCCGGCCACCGGGCCGGGCCGATCGGTGCGCCGCGGGGCGCGAACGCCGGCCGTGGGCGACCGCCCGCGCCCCGCCCGCCACCTGCGGAGACGGATCATGCAATCACGCGGTGCCGCCGGGGCATGGCAGGATGCAAGGCGATCCCTTTCGCGACGGGGCGTCGGGGAATCGGGGGACCGAATTCGAATAGGAGAAGGTGTGGCAGGCAATCTGACACGTGACGAGGCACGGGAACGGGCCCGGTTGCTGAAGGTCCACTCCTACCAGGTCGAGCTCGACCTGACCGAGGGTGAGGAGCGGTTCGAGAGCATCACCACGGTCACCTTCACCTGCAACCGGCCGGGCGCGGACACCTTCATCGACCTGGCCGGCGCCAAAGTGCGCAAGGTCGAGCTGAACGGCAGAGAGCTCGACGTCCGCGCCTACGACGCGGAACGGGGACGCTTCCCGCTGCCGGACCTCGCCGAGCACAACGTGCTGCGCATCGACGCCGACGCCTCCTACATGCGCACCGGCGAGGGTCTGCACCGTTTCGTCGACCCGGTGGACGGCGAGATCTACCTGCACAGCCAGTTCGAGACGGCCGACGCGCACCGGATGTACGCCTGCTTCGACCAGCCCGACCTCAAGGCGACGTTCGAGCTGACCGTGCTCGCGCCGTCCCACTGGGAGGTGGTATCCAACAACCCGCCGGACTCGATCGAGGAGCTGGAGGAGCACCGCGGCCGGCACGGCACCCTCCAGGCCGCCAAGCGCTGGCACTTCCCGCCGACGCCGCCGATCTCGACGTACATCACCGCCCTGATCGCCGGGCCGTACGCGGTCGTACGGGACGAGCACGACGGCATCCCGCTCGGCATCTACGTGCGGCGGTCGCTCGCCCAGTACCTCGACGCCGACAACATCTTCCAGGTCACCAAGCAGGGCTTCGACTTCTTCCACCGGGTCTTCGGGCTGCGGTACCCGTTCAAGAAGTACGACCAGCTCTTCGTGCCCGAGTTCAACGCCGGCGCCATGGAGAACGCGGGCGCGGTCACCTTCCTGGAGGACTACGTCTTCCGGTCCCGGGTCACCGACGCGATGGTGGAGCGGCGCGCCGAGACCATCCTCCACGAGATGGCGCACATGTGGTTCGGCGATCTCGTCACCATGCGCTGGTGGGACGACCTCTGGCTGAACGAGTCCTTCGCGACCTACATGTCCGTGCTCTGCCAGGCCGAGGCCACCCGCTGGGGCAAGGGCGCGTGGACGACGTTCGCCAACGTGGAGAAGGCGTGGGCGTACCGGCAGGACCAGCTCCCGTCCACCCACCCGATCGCGGCGGACATCCCGGACATCCGGTCCGTCGAGGTCAACTTCGACGGCATCACGTACGCCAAGGGCGCCTCGGTGCTCAAGCAGCTCGTCGCCTACGTCGGCCTGGACAACTTCCTCGCCGGCGTGCGCGACTACTTCAACGAGCACAAGTGGGGCAACACCACCCTGCAGGACCTGCTGACCGCCCTCGAGCGCACCTCGGGCCGGGACCTGAGCTCCTGGTCGAAGGAGTGGCTCGAGACCGCGGGGGTGAACACCCTGCGGCCGTCGTTCACCCTCGACGATGAGGGCCGGTTCGCCTCCTTCGAGGTGCTCCAGGAGGCCCCGGCGGAGCACCCGACGCTCCGCTCGCACCGGATCGCCATCGGCCTCTACTCGATGCAGGACGGCGTGCTGAAGCGGACCAAGCGGGTGGAGCTCGACGTGACCGGCGCCCGCACCGCCGTGCCCGAGCTCGTCGGCGAGCGCCGGCCCGACCTGGTGCTCGTCAACGACGACGACCTCACCTACGCGAAGATCCGGCTGGACGACCACTCGCTCGCCACCCTGGTGAACGGCGGGATCACCGCGTTCGAGGACTCGCTCCCCCGCGCCCTGTGCTGGGCGGCCGCGTGGGACATGACCCGCGACGCGGAGATGGCCACCCGGGACTACGTCAAGCTGGTCACCTCGGGCATCGACTCGGTGCGCGACATCACGGTGGTGCAGAGCGTGCTGCGCCAGGCCCGGCAGGCCGTCCAGCAGTACGCCGACCCGGCGTGGCGGGCGACCGGCCTGGCCGAGCTCGCCTCCGCGCTGCGCCGCCTGATCGCGTCGGCCGCCCCGGGCTCAGACCACCAGCTCGCGTACGTCAACGCCCTCGCCGCGGTCGCCACCTCCCCGGAGGACCTCGCCTTCCTGCGGGGCATCCTCGACGGCACCTCCGTGCCCGAGGGCCTCACCGTCGACACCGACCTGCGCTGGACCCTCACCCACGCGCTGGTCGTCGGCGGCGTGCTCGGCGAGGCGGACATCGACGCCGAGCTGGCCAGGGACGCCACCGCGACCGGTGAGCGCTCGGCCGCGATGTGCCGGGCCGCGATCCCCACGCCCGAGGCCAAGGAGCGGGCCTGGGCCTCGATCATCGGCGGCAGGCTGAGCAACGCGGTGCTGCGCTCCACGATCCTCGGGTTCGTCGACCCCCACCACGTCGAGCTGCTCGAGCCGTACGCGGAGAAGTACTTCGCGGAGGTCGACCGGATCTGGCGCGAGTGGACCTCGGACTCGGCGCAGAACTTCGTGGTCGGGTGCTACCCGGCGCTGCTCATCCGGCCGGAGACGGTGCAGCGGACGCACGAGCACATCGAGCGCGCCCAGCCGCCGGCGGCGCTGCGGCGGCTGCTGCTCGAGGGCGCCGACGGGATCAGCCGGGCGCTGCGCGCCCAGGCCAAGGACGCCGCCGCGGCTTGACGCCCGTCCCACCCACGGTGGTGCCCGGCCCCGGCCGGGCACCGGCCCCGGGGCGGCCGCGCGCCCTCCGGCCCGGTACCCCCGGGGCCGGTCATTGCCAGCCACCGTGGCAGGAGAGTGTGTGCCGTGGACTCCGCACGTGACGTTCTCATCGCCCTCGCCCGGCGGTACGCGTTCGGCGACGTGGGGGCGCTCGCCCGCGCGGTCCTCCCGGACGGCGAACCGGCCCGCCGGGTGGCCGCGGTCTGCGAGTTCGGCCACCGCCTGCTGACGCTCGACGCCGAGGACTTCGCCAGCGACGCCGACGCCCGGTCGATCCCCGCCGACCTGCGCCGGCGGGCCCGGGCCTGCCACATGCCGCAGACGCCGCGCCAGCGGCCCCGGGGCGCCATGGACTCGATGCGCCCGGTCTTCGCCCTGCTCCTCGAGGTGATCGCCATCCGCTGGCGGCGGCGGGAGCTGAGCCCGATGATCGCGGCCGTGCACATCGCGAGCGAGTACCTGCCGCTCCTCGCCTTCGAGCCGGTCCTGGGCCACGCCGGCGACCCCGCCCGGTGGCCGGCGGGGTTACGGGCGGCCGGGAGCCGGTTCGGGGTGATCGGCGACCGCGAGTGCGCGCACACCAAGGTGGAGCAGTCGGCGGTGGAGCGGACCCTCCGCGTGGCGCACGAGCCGCAGTCCGGGTGGCTGGCCTACCTCGACCGCCAGCACAGCCACGTGGCCCACGCCCTCGCCACCTGCGTGGCCCGGTGCCGCCGGCCGTGCACGGCCATGGACTGGGTGAGCGACCGCGACGACCTGGCGGACCGGTGCGCGGCGGCGCTCGCCTTCGCCGACAGCCCGCTGGTCCGGCTCCGCCACGCCGCACCGGTGGGGCACGGCTTCGGCGTGCCCTCCCCGGAGGAGGTCATGGAGGCGTGGTCGCGCAGCCGGGAGTCGCTGGCCCGGCGCGGCGGCGCCGGCAAGGCGGCCGAGGAGGAGGACGGGTTCCCGCTCCCCGGGCTGCCCAGCCTCTTCTCGGCGATCGCCGCCGCACCGGTCGAGCCGTCCACGCTGCTCGCCGACGTCGCCGCGCACCTGGTCGACCTGCTGAGCTGAGGAGGCCGGGCCGGCTCACCAGACCGACGGGCGCCGGTCTCCCCAGAAGCCGCCGACGGCCGCCTCGATCTGCGCCGACAGCGAGATGAGGGTGCCCTCGTCCCCGAACCGCCCGGCGAGCATGACCCCGATGGGCAGCCCTTCGTCGGTCCAGTGCAGCGGGAGGTTGACCGCGGGCTGGCCGCTGACGTTGTACACCGCGGTGAACGGCGCGAACCGCTTCATCCGCTCGAAGGTCTGCTCCGGGTCGTCCCCCTCCTCGAACCAGCCGATCGGCACCGGCGGCTGGGTGAGGGTCGGGGTGAGCACCGCGTCGTAGGCGTCGGTCGCCTGCAGGGCCAGCCGGGTGGTGAGCTGGAGCGAGGCCTGCGCCTGCAGGAACTCGGGGGCCGTCACGGCGTGCCCGCGCTCCCGCAGCCAGGCGGTGATCGGCCGCAGCTTGTGCTCGTTCTCCTTGGCCACCGGGTGCATGCAGGCGAACGTGTACCACATCTTCACGAACTCCGGCACGGTCTCCGCGCCGAACGGCGGGGTGACCTCCTCGACCTCGTGCCCGAGCGAGACCAGCAGCTCGGTGGCCTTCTCATAGGCGGCGAGCACGTCGGGGTGGACCTCGGCCTCGGGGACCGCGGGCGTGGCGTGGCGGGCGATCCTCAGCCGGCCCGGCTCCCGGCCCACGTAGGCGGAGAAGGAGCCGAGCTTCGGCGGCGGCGCCCAGTAGTGGTCGCCGGGGTTGTTGTGCGCCATGGCGTCGAGGAGCGCGGCCGCGTCCGCGACGGTCCGGGAGATGGGGCCGTTGGTGGAGAAACCGGCCAGGTCGGGGATGATCGGGCCGGAGGAGATCCGGCCCCGGCTGGGCTTGATGCCGTACAGCCCGCAGGCCGAGGCGGGGATGCGGATCGAACCGGCGCCGTCGCTCCCGTGCGCGACCGGGGCGAGCCCGCCGGCGACCGCAGCCGCCGCTCCCCCGCTCGACCCGCCCGCCGAACGGGAGAGGTCCCAGGGCGTGCGCGCCGGAGGGCACACCGCGGGCTCGGTGTAGCAGGGCAGGCCGAACTCGGGGGTGTTGGTCTTGCCCACCATGATCGTCCCGGCCTCGCGGAGCCGCTCCACCACCGCGTCGTCCACGGGCGCCACGAACCCCTCGTACGTGGCCGAGCCGAAGTAGATCGGCACGTCCTTGACGAGGTTGAGGTCCTTGATCGGCACGGGTACGCCGAGCAGCGGGGGGAGGTCCTCCGGCGGCTCGCGGAGCACGCGCGCCTCCTGCTCGCGCGCCTGATCCAGGGCCCGCTCCGCGGTGACGGTGACGAACGCGCCGAGCTCACGGTCGAGGCGTTCGATCCGCTCCAGGTAATGCTCGGTTATCTCGACGGGTGAGAGCTCTTTCGACCGGACCGCTTGTGCCTGTTCGAGGGCGGTGAGATCGTGAATCTGTGCCACGGATGGAACCGTATGCCGGTCCCGCGGGAATATCCAGACACCGCTCGCGCGGGAGCATCCGGGCGAGAATACCCCTGGCGTACGGCCGGGCACCGGCGGATGCGGGGCGACAAAAGTATGAACTGGATAACACTAGGCAACCCCCGGAGGGCTCATTACGGTGAGTGACGTGGGAACCGGTGCGTCGTCCGACAACGGCAACGACACGCCGCCGATCTGGGGCGGCGGCGATCAGTCGCCCGGCCCGTCTCGCCGGCCGGAGCCGAAGGGCCCGCTCGCGCACGTGCCGATCGGGCGGGTGTCCGCGCAGAGCCTGCTGAGCGACCCGAGGTACCGTCACCTGCGCCGCCGCGTGATCCTCGCGCTCGCGGTCGGGATCGTCGTGTGGCTCCTGCTGCAGAGCTGGCGGGTCGGCGTCACCGCGGCGATCATCGCGGCGATCGCGGACGCGATCCAGCAGGCGCGGATGGACTCGTCGATCCCCGCCTGGCGGCGCGCGTCCTCGGCCGAGCGGCGCACCGAGCACCAGCTCCGGCGGCTGGAGCGGAAGGGCTACCGCACCCTCCACGCCCGGGCCATCCCCAACAGCGACGCCCAGATCGACCACCTCGTCATCGGCCCCACCGGGGTGTACGCGGTGGACTCCGAGAAGTGGGACCGGCGCCTCCCCGTCCGGGCCCAGGGCCACCGCAAGCTGTTCCACGGCCCGTTCAACAAGAAGGACCGGCTCAACGAGGCCCGCTGGGAGGCCCAGCAGGCGAGCGAGCTGATCAGCCGGGAGCTCGGCCGGGAGATCACGGTCATCCCCTCCCTGGCGATCTACGGGCCGCCGGTCCCGTGGCGGACGCTCACCATCCGGGACGTGGACGTCTTCTCGGGCGGCTTCGTCCGCAAGTGGATCACCAAGCGGGAGAGGTCCCTCACCGCGGACGAGATCGACGCCATCTACCGCGCCGCCGAACGGGTGCTGCCGCCCCGCTACCCGGTGGACCCGGCGCCGTCGTCTCGAACCGTGGGCAACATGTCTCGATAGCCGACCGGGTGGCCGTACCATTTGAAGACTCACAGGTCTTCGGATGGAGTTTCGCTCATGCCCGCTCTGAGATCTCGTACGGTCACCCACGGCAGGAACATGGTCGGCGCCCGGGCGCTGCTCCGCGCCGCGGGCGTGGCGGGCGAAGACTTCGGTAAGCCGATCATCGCGGTCGCCAACAGCTACACCCAGTTCGTCCCCGGCCACGTCCACCTGCGCGAGGTCGCGGACGTGGTGGCGGACGCGATCCGCGCGGCCGGCGGCGTGCCGCGGGAGTTCAACACGATCGCGGTCGACGACGGCATCGCCATGGGCCACGACGGCATGCTCTACTCGCTCCCCTCCCGGGAGCTGATCGCCGACGCGGTCGAGTACATGGTCAACGCCCACCGGGCCGACGCCCTGGTCTGCATATCCAACTGCGACAAGATCACGCCGGGGATGCTGCTCGCCGCGTTCCGGCTGAACATCCCGACCGTCTTCGTCTCCGGCGGGCCCATGGAGGCGGGGAAGACCCCGGGCCGGAAGCTCGACCTGATCGACCCGATGATCGCCTCGGCGGACGACAGCGTCTCGGACGAGGAGCTGCTCCGGATGGAGGAGGCCGCGTGCCCGACCTGCGGGTCGTGCAGCGGCATGTTCACCGCGAACTCGATGAACTGCCTCACCGAGGCGATCGGTCTGGCCCTGCCCGGCAACGGCACGCTCCTCGCCACGCACGCCGCGCGCAAGCGGCTGTTCGAGCAGGCCGGGCGGCTCGTCGTCGAGCTCGCCAAGCGGTACTACGACGAGGACGACGAGTCGGTGCTCCCGCTCAGCATCGCCACCCGCGACGCGTTCGAGAACGCCATGGCGCTCGACATCGCCATGGGCGGCTCGACCAACACGATCCTCCACCTGCTCGCCGCGGCGCGGGAGGCGCGCGTCGACTTCGGGCTCAAGGACATCAACGAGCTGTCGCTGCGGGTGCCCTGCCTGTGCAAGGTCGCCCCGGCCACCTCGAAGTACCACGTCGAGGACGTGCACCGGGCCGGCGGGGTCCCCGGCATCCTCGGCGAGCTCGACCGGGCCGGCCTGATCCACCGGAACGTCCACACCATCCACTCCTCCTCGCTCGCCGAGTACCTCGCCAAGTGGGACCCCCGGTCCCCGGAGGTGACCGAGGAGGCGATCGAGCTCTGGCACGCGGCCCCCGGGAACCGGCGGACCGTCAAGGCGTTCTCGCAGGACGCCCGGTGGGAGACGCTCGACCTCGACCGCGAGCAGGGGTGCATCCGGGACATCGAGCACGCCTACACGCGGGACGGCGGCCTCGCCGTGCTCTACGGCAACCTCGCCCCCGAGGGCTGCGTGGTGAAGACGGCCGGGGTGGACGAGTCCATCTGGAGGTTCTCCGGCCCGGCCGTGGTGTTCGAGTCCCAGGAGGAGGCGGTCGAGGGCATCCTCGGCGACAAGGTGAAGCCGGGCGACGTGGTGATCGTCCGGTACGAGGGCCCCAAGGGCGGGCCGGGCATGCAGGAGATGCTCTACCCGACGAGCTTCCTCAAGGGGAAGGGCCTCGGCAAGGTCTGCGCGCTCATCACCGACGGGCGGTTCTCCGGCGGCACGTCCGGGCTGTCCATCGGGCACGCCTCCCCGGAGGCGGCCGCGGGCGGCACCATCGCCCTGGTCGAGAACGGCGACATCATCGAGATCGACATCCCGAACCGGTCGATCGAGCTGAAGGTCTCCGATGAGGAGCTCGCCGCCCGCCGTGAGCGGCTCCTCGCCGAGCTCGGCGGGTACCGCCCGCGCAACCGGAATCGCCCGGTCTCCGCGGCGCTGCAGGCGTACGCGGCGCTCACCACCTCGGCGTCCACCGGCGCCTCGCGGGACCTCTCGCAGCTCTCCCGGTGATCCACCGGACCCGCAAGGGGTCACGCGCAGCCCGTACGTGACAGCCGGTGTGCCGGGCGCGGCCTGCCCACCGCCCACGAGGCCGCAGGGCCGCGCCCGGGCAGCCGATGGCGGCTTCGGGCCGCAGCGCGCGTGAACCGCCCGGGTCCAGCCGCGCCCGGCGTCGCTGGCCGCTTCCCCGCCGTGCGGCCGGGCCCCGGCGCGAGCGAGACTCGGTAGCGCGGGAACGACGGACCGCCGTCCGGGGCCGCGCGTCGGCGCGCCCGGCTCACGGCCACCGCGCGGAGTTGCGGCGCAGCTCGAAGACGCGTTCGAAAAAATGTCAGTGGCCGTCGTTATCGTCGGATCATGGCCACCACCGCACAGCACCCGTTGACGGCCGCCGAGATCGCCGCCATCGCGCTGTCGCTCGCCCACCTCGGGACCGGGCCCCAGTCCGTGACCGCCCGTCGCGGGCTGCGCCAGGTTCTCGACCGGCTGGACGCCGGAGACGGCGTCGTCGCCACCACGCTCGCCACCCTCACCGCACCGCTGCCCGCCGACGTGGCCCGCCGCGCCAGGGTCGCGGCGAACGCGATCACCTCCCGCCGGGTGGTCCGCCTCCACTACCGGGACGCGTCCGGCCGGCACACCGCCCGCGACATCGAGCCGGTGACCTGCCTGGTCCACCGGGACTTCTGGTACCTGGTCGGCTGGTGCCGGCTGCGGCGCGGGATCAGGGCGTTCCGGTTCGACCGGATCGTCGCCATCGAGCCGACCGACCTCCCGGCACGGCCACGCCTGCCCGAGCACTACCTGCCGTTCCAGGGCCGGAGAGCGGTCCACGCCACCGCGGCCTGAGGCGTCCGCCGCTCGCCGCCGGCCGCCGCCCAGCGAACCGGCCGGGCGCACAGGTCATGGCCCGGTTGCCTCGGAGGCCGCCACGGGGACCGGCGGAGATCCGCCAGGGAGATCCACCGCCCGGTGATGGCGGGAGGGCTCCGGGGCGACCGGGCCTACCGGCCCGCCGGGGTGAGGCCGGCGGCTCTCCGGTGCCGGATACGGCAAACCTCGACCGGATACGGCAAGCCTCGAGATGAACGCGTGTGCGGCGCGTGGGGGAACGCGCGGCGAAGGATGCGGGGCGGGTCCGCCGCGCCGGCGTCACGCCGGACGGCAGGGAACGAAAGCGTGGATCAGCCGCGGGCGCAGCACCCGCCGCCGCAGCACCCGCCTCCCCCGCCGCCGGACGGGCCGGAGGCCCTGCCGGTCACCGCGACGGAGGAGAGCAGCTTCACGGTGTCATCGTGGCCGCAGGGGCAGGTCGCCGGGTCGTTGGCCTCGGCCATCGGCCGGCTGAGCTCGAACGTCGAATCGCACGTGCGGCAGCGGTAGTCGTAGCGAGGCATGTCTCTAGGGTAGGGCGACCGGTCACGGCCGACGCCACGGGATCCACACCGGCCGGAACGTCCGCCCGGCCGTTGCGTGCGCGTGCCGGAACCGGCCCGGCGTGCCCGCTCAGGCGGCCACAGTCTGCCGCTGCGGAGCCTGCCGGACCGGCGGGCTAACCGAAGTGGATCGTGGCGTAGTCCCCGACCGGCCGGTACCCGAGCCGCAGGTAGATCGAGTTCGAGGTCTGGTTCGCCAGGTCGCTGATCAGCAGCACCTCGGCCGCCCCGGACTCCCGCGCGCGCAGGCTCGCCGCGCGGGTCACCGCCGTGCCGTACCCGCGGCCCCGCAGCTCCGGCGGGGTGTAGACGGGGCCGACCCGGGACATGCCGGCGATGGGCGCGGTGACCCCGGCCATGGCGACCCGCCGGCCGCCGTCCTCCCACCAGATCAGCTCCTCGCGGTTGATCCGTGCGGCCACGACCGGGGCGTAGTCCGCGGTCGACCCCGGGTCCGCCTCCTCATGGAACCGCCGGAACCACCGGATCGCCTCGTCGAGCTCCGCGGTGGTGATCGTGCGGGCCGAGCCCGGGACGTCGCAGGGCGCGAGCCGTTCCAGCCGGTAGAGGCGCTCGGCGCGGCGGCACCGCTCCGGGCGCCACCACGAGCGGGCGAAGGTCTCCACCGCCTCCACCGGGCCGGTCACCCCGTCGACGGCCCGGTCCAGCTCGATGAGGTCGCTGGCGAGCAGCGGGAGCGCGGCCTGCGGCATGCCGCTGGCCAGCAGCAGCGGGTACGGCGGGCAATGGCTCACCGCCCCGATGACCGTGCCGTTCTCATCCTCGAGCCAGCCCAGGAGCGGGTTCTCGGAGAACATGCCGGCCCGGCACCGGTGCAGCACGGTCAGCGGCACCGTGTTGCGCACCGGGTCGGCGAGCAGCCACGGCTCGGCCGCGGCCGCGTACTCCTCGACCCGTGGGGTGAAGACCCACCTCATCGGTGCCCGGCGGCCGGTGTCAGGCCGCCCACTCGTTGAGGTAGGGCGCCCACTGCGGGTCGCCGTCGAACTGCGCGCCGATGAGCCGCCAGTGCGCCCCGCGCGGCACCGCGGGGGTGACGCGGAGCGTCCACCCCAGCTCCTCCAGCAGCTTGTCGGCCTTCTTGTGGTTGCAGGCCGCGCACGAGGCCACGCAGTTCTCCCAGGTGTGCTGACCCCCTCGTGATCTCGGCACGATATGATCAATGGTCTCCGCCCGCTGCCCGCAGTAGGCACAGCGGTAGTTGTCCCGCCGCATCAGCGCGGCCCGGGTGAGCGGGATGCGCGAGCGGTACGGGATGCGGACATAGCGGCGAAGGCGGATCACTGAGGGAACGAGGAGCGTCATCGTGGCCGAGCGGAGCATGGCACCCCGCCCGTCATGGTGCACGACCTCCGCCTTCTCCCTGAGGACGAGCACCACCGCGCGGTGCAGGGAGAGCGTGGTGAGAGGCTCGTAGGTGGCGTTGAGCAGGAGTACCTGGCGCATCAGCCGACCTCCCCCCAGCCGTCGGCTGTGCGCCACCGTTGCGGTCCTTGCTGGGACCCAGATGCTTCCGTCACAGGGACCTCCGCCAGACGGCCCAGCGGATCGTCACCACGGCGCCGCCCTTCCCCAAGTGTGGCCTTGACGGCGGCCCTTGCGCCACCCCATTTACGACTGTGGAGCCGGCGAGCAGGGCGCCGTGCATCTTATGCCCCACGAGTCGTCTTTTTACTCCCGGCTGGCCCGGATCGCCGCACGTCCGCGGCTTGCGCGGGCGCGCCGCACCGCGTCCCCGTGTTCTAGAGTGCCAGCATGACGCGACTGCCCTATCCGCCCGCCCGCCGCGACGACGTGGTCGATGAGCTGCACGGAATCGCCGTTCCCGACCCGTACCGGTGGCTGGAGGACCCCGACGATCCGGCCGTGAAGGAGTGGCTCGACGCCCAGGAACGGCTGTTCCGCTCCGCCGAGCTGGAGGGACGGGAGTACTTCCGCGACCGCGTCGCCGAGCTGATGCGCTCCGGGGCGGTCCGGTCGCCCGTGTGGCGGGGCGAGCGCCGGTTCTTCACCCGCCGCCTCCCCGATCAGGAGCACGCCATCCTCTATGTCGCCGACGGCGCGGGCGAGCGGGTGCTGATCGATCCGATGGCCCTCGACCCCTCCGGGCTCACCACGCTCGACACCTACCAGCCGGACAAGGAGGGGAACCGGCTCGCGTACCAGATCTCGACGGGCGGCGACGAGGAGTCGCGGCTCTACGTGCTCGACGTCGCCACCGGGCAGGTGATCGAGGGGCCGATCGACCGGTGCCGGTACTCCCCGGTCGCCTGGCTGCCCGGCGGCGAGGCGTTCTACTACGTGCGCCGGCTCCCGCCCGACCAGGTGCCGGCCGGCGAGGAGCAGTACCACCGCCGGGTCTACCTGCACCGGGTCGGCACGTCCCCGGACGAGGACGTGCTGATCTTCGGCGAGGGGATGGAGAAGACCAACTACTACGGGGTGTCGGTCTCCCGGGACGGCCGGTGGCTGACGATCTCCGCCTCGCGCGGTACGGCGCCGCGGAACGACCTGTGGATCGCCGACCTGTCCGCGTCCTCTCCGGAGGCCCCGCGGCTGGTGACCGTGCAGGAGGGGGTCGACGCCCGCACGGGCCTGCACTTCGGGCGTGACGGGCGGCTCTACGTCTTCACCGACCTCGGCGCGCCGCGGGGCCGCATCTGCGTGACCTCTCCGGAGCACCCGACGAGCGAGCACTGGCGCGACCTCGTGCCCGAGGACCCGGTCTCCGTGCTCAGCGACTTCGCGATCCTCGACGACCTGCCGGAGCCGGTCATGCTGGTCGGCCGCACCCGGCACGCCATCTCGGAGATCACCATCCACGCGCTGGAGACCGGTGAACGGATCGGCGAGGTCCCGCTCCCCGGCCTCGGCTCGATCGGGGCGATCACCGAACGGCCCGAGGGCGGTCACGAGGCCTGGTTCACCTACACCGACAACGTCACGCCGACCACCGTGTACCGGTTCGACGCGCGGACCCGGGAGACCACGCTCTGGGAGGCCGCGCCGGGGGCCGTGACGGTGCCCGAGATCACGACCGAGCAGGTGGTGTACCGGTCGAAGGACGGCACCGAGGTCCGCATGCTGGTGATCTCCCGCCCGGGTTCCGGCCCGCGGCCCACCATCCTCTACGGCTACGGCGGGTTCGGCATCTCGCTGAGCCCCGCGTACTCCGCCTCGATCCTCGCCTGGGTGGAGGCCGGCGGCGTGTACGCGATCGCCCAGCTCCGCGGCGGCGGCGAGGAGGGAGAGGAGTGGCACCGCGCCGGGATGCTCGGCAACAAGCAGAACGTCTTCGACGACTTCCACGCCGCGGCCGAGCACCTGATCGCCACCGGCGTGACCACCCCGGAGCGGCTCGGCATCTGCGGGGGCTCCAACGGCGGCCTGCTGGTCGGCGCCGCGATCACCCAGCGGCCGGAGCTGTACGCGGCGGCGGTCTGCTCCGCCCCGCTGCTCGACATGGTCCGCTACGAGCGGTTCGGGCTCGGCGCGACCTGGAACGTGGAGTACGGCACGGCCGACGACCCCGAGCAGTTCCGCTGGCTGTGGTCGTACTCGCCGTACCACCACGTCCGGGAGGGGGTGCGCTACCCGGCCACCCTGTTCACGGTCTTCGCCTCGGACACCCGGGTGCACCCGCTGCACGCGTGGAAGATGACCGCCGCCCTGCAGCACGCCCAGGCGGGAGACCGGCCGATCCTGCTGCGCAACGAGGCGGACGTCGGCCACGGGCCGCGCGCGGTGAGCCGATCGGTGGATCTCGCCGCCGACCAGCTCGCCTTCCTCGCCCGCCACACGGGCCTGCGGATCAGCGGTAGAAGATGATGGTCTTGTTGCCGTCGAGCAGCACCCGGTGCTCGGCGTGCCACCGCACCGCGCGGGCGAGCGCCTGACACTCGAGGTCACGGCCGATCGCGGCGAGGTCCTCCGGGGTGTGGGTGTGGTTCACCCGGGCCACCTCCTGCTCGATGATCGGGCCCTCGTCGAGGTCGGCCGTGACGTAGTGCGCGGTGGCGCCGATGAGCTTCACCCCGCGGGCGTACGCCTGGTGGTACGGCCTGGCGCCCTTGAACGACGGCAGGAACGAGTGGTGGATGTTGATCATGCGCCCGGCGAGCTTGTTGCACATGTCCTCGGAGAGGATCTGCATGTAGCGGGCGAGCACCACCAGGTCGGCCCGGTAGTGCTCGACCAGGGCGAGGATCTCCGCCTCCTGCTTGGGCTTGGTCTCCGGGGTGACCGGCAGGTGGTGGTAGTCGATGCCGTACGACTGGGTGAGCGGGCGCAGGTCGGGGTGGTTGGAGACCACGGCCACGATCTCGATCGGCAGCAGGCCGGAGCGCACCCGGTAGAGCAGGTCGTTGAGGCAGTGGCCGAGCTTGCTGACGAGCACGAGCACCCGGGTCTTCACCGACCGGTCGAAGAGCTCGAACTCCATGCCGAACTCGGGGGCGAGCGCGGCGAAGGCGCTCCGGAGCTCGTCGATGCCGAGGTCGGTCGCGAACTGGACCCGCATGAAGAACCGCTGCGCGTCTGGGTCGCCGAACTGCTGGCTCTCGGTGATGTTGCAGTCGCGCTCGGCCAGGAGACCGGACACCGCGGCGACCACGCCGGGCCTGTCTGGGCAGGACAGGGTCAGCACGTACTCAGCGCTCATGTTCTTCCTCGCCGGGGGATGCTCTTTTTCCGTCCCAGGGTAGGGGCATTCGCCGCGAGAGATGGAACGCTTTCCGGCCCGGCCCAGGTCCGCGGCCGGCCCGCGGGCGCACGCACGCGGTCCCGTGTGCGGCGCTTCCGGCCCGGTACGGCACCGCGGCATGACCGCGCGGTCCCGATGAGGGCCGCGGGGCGCTCCGGCGGGGGACGGCCGCATCCGTCCAGGCCCACCGGCCGGACCACACTCCAGGGCATCGCCGCCGGCCGTGCGATGCCGCCGCCGGTGCGCCGGGGCGCATCGCACCGCACCGGCCGGCTCGGGTCGCCTCGTCGAGCGCCGCGCGGCCGCCGGCACACCCCTGGCACCAGCCAGTCTTGACGGCCCGCGCCCCTGGCACCGGGCGGCCCGGGCACCGGTCAGGCGGTCCGCCGCGGGGCGTGCCGGCGCAGGGCGAGGTCGATGTCGGGGTCGTCCGGGTCGAGGGCGTGCGCCCGCTGCAAGTCCCGTACGGCCTCCTCGGTCCGGCCGAGCGCGAGGAGTGCGGTGGCGCGGTTGTAGAGCAGGGCCGCGTCCTCCCCGAGCTCGATCGCCCGGGTGAGGTCCTCCACCGCCCCCTCGGCGTCACCGGTCTCGTACCGGAGCATCGCCCGGCCCGCCCAGGCGGAGGCGAGGCCGGGCGCGGCCGACACCGCGAAGTCGAAGGCCTTGCGCGCCTCCTCGGTCCGGCCGGCCGCCGCCTCGAGCGCCCCGAGCAGGGCGTGCAGGTGGGCGTTGCCGGGGTCGATGACCAGGCCGGCCGCCACGTCGCGCCGGGCCGCCTCGGCCTCGCCTTGGGACTCCAGGATGCTCGCCCGGTTGACGTAGGCGTCGAGGAAGCCGGGGTCCAGCTCGAGCACATAGTCGAGGTCGGCCTTGGCCCCGTCCAGGTCGCCCTGGGCCAGCCGGAGCTCGGCGCGGTTGTAGTAGAGCTCCGGCGTGGGCGGGCTCACCCGCATCGCGGTCTCGTAATCGGCGAGGGCCTCCTCGGTCCGGCCCAGCTCGAACAGGAGGTTGCCCCGGTCGACGTAGTTGTCCGGGTAGGCCGGGTCGAAGGCGATCGCCCGGTCGAAGTCCCGGAGCGCCTCCTCCTTCCGGCCCATCCGGGCGAGGAGCTGCGCCCGGTTGGCGTAGAGCACCATCTTGTGCACCGGGTGCGCCTCAGGCGGCAGGTCCCGCTCGGCGAGGTCGATCGCCGACTGAACCAGGTCCAGGGCCGCGTCGATCCGGCCTTCCCGCAGCTCGATCAGCGCCCGGCCGTTCTGGTCGAACCCGAGCTTGAACGCCCGCTCGCGCGGGTCGGGCAGCAGGGTCGAGATCGCGATCGCCTCGTTGATCCATCCTCTGGCGCGCTTCAGGTCCCGGTGCGCTGCGTCCCGGTACCGGGCGTCGAGCATGGCGATGCCGTACGCGGACGCGGCGTGCACGACCGGGTCGACGCTGACCCGGCGGGCCTGCTCGAACAGCTCGTAGGCGCGCTCGGTCTCCCCCAGCCCGCTGAAGGCGAACGCCGTGCGCTGGGTGAACTTCCACCACAGCTCGGAGCCGGGCTCGGCGAGCCGCAGCCCGCGCAGGCCGAGCTCGGTGACGGCGTGGAGGAAGCCCTCGGACACGCAATGGTCGAGCGCCTCCCACAGGGCCTGGAGCGCAGCCTCCCGGTCGCCGCTGTGCTCGAGGTGGTAGGGCACCGCGCCGAGCGCGTACTCGCCCGGCCACGCGCCGCCCGGCTCGCCCCGCAGCTCGGCCGCGCGCCGGGCGTGCCGCCGGGCCCGCTCCTCCTCGGGGAGGGCGAGATAGGCCCGGTACGCCTCGGGGTCGTCCGAGGTGCCGTCGGAGGCGATGTAGTCCTCCGGCGGGCCGTCCGAGGCGGCCGCCCGGACCACCTGCAGGCCGTCGGGCGGAGGCTCCGGGGAGCCGATCGCCAGGGTGAGGTTGCCCACCCGCCGCGCCAGCACGCCGAGCAGCTCCCGGTCGGTCGGGTCCGCCTCGTGGACGTTGTCCACGGCGAGCGCGGCCGGCTCGGTGAGGCACGCGCGGACGAACTCCGCGATCCCGTTCGCGAGCCAGAGGGTGCGCCGCGGCGCGGGAACGAGGATCCGCTCGTTCTCCGGAAGCCGGGCGGCGACGCTCTCGTGGCGCGCCGGGACCACGGCGCGCAGATCCGGGGCGACCGCCCGGATCTCGATGTCGTGTGCCGCCACCAGGTCGGGGGAGCGCTCCAACGCGACCGGCACGAGCGCGCGCAGCAGCGCGCCGCCGATCGTGTACGGACCGCGGAGCCGGCGATGGCCGTTGAGCACGGGCACCACCAGCGGCGGAAGGTCGAGAGAGCGGAGCCGCTCCGTGCGATCGCGGGACCGCTCGCCCCAGACCCAGAGGTGGCGATCCCCGCCGATCAACCCTTGTGGATGGCGCTGGACGAACCGGTCAGCCGCACCATGCCGGGCTTGCGAATCCTGATCTTCTTCACTGTGCCTCGCTTCTCCACTTCTCGCGACAAGCCAAGGCACAAGTATTCAAACCGTTCAAGAAATAGCAAGTCCACGCGTGTCAATCAGACACACAAAATGGTGACAACTCCGATATCAAGTACTTCTCGCCATAAAGGACGACATTTTCGCCGCGTTTCTCCCGCCGTAATTCCCGCCACCCGGCCTTCCGGTACAGCTCCAGCGCAGCGGTTTGCCGAAGCGTCGTATCCCCGCGGAGCACCGCGTAGCCGAGCTCGCGGGCCCGCTGCTCCAGGGCGAGCATGATCTGCGTGCCGTACCCGCGGCGCTGGTGGTCGGGGTGCACGCGAAGCCGGCACATCTCGGCCGTCCGGTCGTCGATCCGGCGCAGGCCGCCCATCGCGACGATCCCGGCGCCCTCCACCTCCCCGACCAGGAACTCCCCCCGGTTGGCGAGGTACACCTCGGTGATGCGCGGAAAGTCGTCGTCGTAGTAGACGCCGTCCCCCGGCACCAGGCCGACCTGGGCGAGGGCGATCTGATGCAGCGTCCACACCGCGTCGAGGTCGGACCAGCGGTACCGGCGGATCCGCAGCGGTTTCGTCATCCCTGAACGCCTTCCCTCCGCCGGATCACGTCGGCCTCACGGCGAGCCCCGTCTCCGTGGTGTCGATCGCCCGCTCGGCGAGCAGCTCGCGGAAGCTCTTGAGCTTGGGGAGTTCGCCGTACTTCGTCTGGATCTTCTTGATCAGGTCATAGGCCGGGCGGAGCAGCAGCTCGGTCCGGAACTCCTTCTCGATCTGCTCGATCGCGTCGATGCCCAGGTCCAGGGCGCCTTCCACGTCGCCCTCCAGCAGCCGGCACAGGGCCTTGTCGAAGCGGATCAGCGTCTGATCGAGCAGGTCCTCCTTCTGGTACTTGTGCAGCGCCTGCTCCAGGATGACCTCCGCCTCCACGGTCTGGCCCAGCCGGACTAACACGTCACCCTGGTAGAAGTAGAGCTGCCGCTCGGTGTAGCCGAAGGCGGGATTCTCCCGCTCGCTCGCGCTCATCTGCGCGAACGCGGCCCGCGCCCGGTCCAGGGCCCGCCTCGCCTGCTCGGCCGCCTCCTTGTTCGAGCCGGAGTTCGCGGAGAGCATGGCGAGCGCGCGCGCCTCGACCACGGGGGCCATCGCCCGGGCGGCGCAGGGCGTCTGCCCGGCGAGGTCCCGGCTCTTCCGGGCCAGCATGAGCGCCTCGCGCGGATCCCCGTAGTACAGGGGAACCAGCGCCTCGCGCGCGGTCACCCAGGCGCGCAGCGCGCGGTCACCCGTCTCGTCGGCCGCGCTGCGCGCGGTGCGGAAGAAGGCGCGCGCCTGGCGATGGTCGCCGAGGTCGATCATGATCATCCCGCACAGGCCGGCGAGCTGCGCGGCCATCCGGCACAACCGCTCCTGCACGTCGAGCGGCTGCCGCTGCTCGATGGCCCGCCGTACGGCGGAGAACTCGAGCAGCACGTCGCACAGCAGCCGGAGCGGCGGCGTGTTCATGTACTGCCTGCCGAACCCGCCCGTGGCCTGCTCCCATTGATCGAGCATCGCAGGGGACACGGTGGCCTTGGCCATGGCGTCGTCCATCTGCCGCCGGAGGTTCTCCACCGCGCGGAGCACCTGGCTGTCCAGGGCCGCCGCTCCCGTGGTGCCGGCGAGGAGCTTAAGCAGCGTCCTCCGTAGCACGTTCTCGTCCTCCTCGCCCCCGTCCGCACCGGCGTCGCCGCCCTCCGGCGAGGCCGGTAGGTCACGCGGCCCAGGGAATATGTCAGGCCTTCGCTCTGGCTGATCCCCCCCACCTGCCGCTCCGGTGATCGTGTGGGCTTTCCCGCAGATGCACGGCCCCTCGATTCCCAGGGACAGCGGTTCGACCCGGTAGACCAGGCACAGGTAGTGGAGGTATTCGGGACCGGGGCGCTTCATGCCCGACTCGTAGGCGGACAGAAGCGTCTCCCCTATACCGGGCGGGGGTTTTCCGTCTCGCTCGAAAAGAGCACGCACCTGTTCGATGACGTCCGCGAGCGCGATGCCGTGGGCCAGCCGGTGGGCCTTGATGCGCGTCGTGCCGAATTTCGGCTGGCAGGTTTCGTAGATCTCGTCGGCGATCTGCGCCATGCTCCGGCCGAGCGCCAGGCCGCGCGCCCGGATCCGGCGCGCGATCTCCGTCTCCTTACGCTGTTTCCCGGACGTCCCGGCCCCCCTGGTACGGCCGGCCGCGCTTCGCAGCCCAGGGCTCACCACGGGTCGTTAACCCCCTTCACCGAGAGTGACCCGAGCATCGCACTCTGCTCACAACATAATGCTGGACCAAAATTGGCTTAGCCAAGTACCTACGCGGGATTGCGCCGACTAAGGATCGTCCCCCGGCAGATGTTTTTCTTTCAACTACCTTGCACGATCCTGCACCCACCGCCGACGACGGCTCATTGACCGGGCCAGCGCGTTGCGTAGTGTTTGGCCACGGCACGAGGTTGCACCCCGAAAACGACCTGGACAACCTCTCGTCGCCGAAGTGAGCGGCCCCTGAACACACAGGTAAGGAGGAGGTGCGCGGCGGTGGAGGACGATGATCTTGGCCGGCTGGAGCGACTGGCCGCCGAGCTCGAGTCCCGAGGCCTGATCGCCCGGGTGGTGCGCCGCCCGTCGGGCAGCCCGTACGTGCGCGTCATCAACCCGAACGCGACCAGCCTCACGGAGAACGTGGTCTGCCGCGCCGCTGACTACTGGTGGTCCTGGGGCGAACCGATGCACCGAGCCGACGACCCGGCGGGAGCGGCTACGAAGGTCGCCCGTGTGCTCGCCGCGGTCGGCGAATGACCGGCGCGCGGGGTGATCCGTCACCCCGCGGTGCGCCGGCACCACCGCGGTCCGCCGGTGCCGGCCATGCCCTTGGTGCGGAGCGTTCCGGCGCGGAACGTTGAGGGCATGGCCGGTCTCGCGGCACCCCACCCGGCCACGCCACCGGCGCGGCCGGGTGACGCCCGGCCCGGCTCTCGCCGCAAGGCCGGTGCCGGGCGGACGGGGCGATCCCCCTCGGAGAACGGCGGGGGCGTTTCCGGGTGCGTGCCCCGCCCTGCCCTCCGTCCTGGAGCACCCGCCCGGGCGACGCCCGGGCCGCGGGCTCCCATCCCGGCGGCGCCGACGGAGGGACGGTCCGGTTGGCGACATGAGCTAGGTTTAGCTTGATCACGCTGCATTCGTTGCCCACCGAACCGATCCGAGGGGGATCCGCCTCGTGTGCCCGCTTACGTTGGCTCTAGCGGCGACACCCAGCCCGAGCCCGAGCACGACCGACATCCTCCCCGACGCGGAGACCGCGGCGAGAACGTTCCAGGCGGCCTGTGAGAACAACGAAGGGCTGTTCTGCACGGTCCTCAACGCGCTGCTGCCGGGCCGGCAGTTCCCGAGCTGGATCACCCTCGTGGCGGGGATCGTCGACGGGCTGCTCATGCTCGTCCTGATCTTCGCCATCGCGCTCGTGATCCGGAACCTCGTCCACCGGCTGATCACCAAGCTCACCCTGCGGGCCGGAGAGGGCGTGCTGCCGGAGCGCCTGCGCAACCTCACCCCGCTCGGCGGCGAGGCGAGCGTGGCCATCCTGACCGAACGCCGCCGGGCCCGGGCGGAGACCATCGGCTCCGTCCTGCGGAGCCTCGCGTCCGTGCTGATCCTCGGCACCGCCACCCTGATGGCGCTCGCCCGGCTCGGCGTGGAGCTCGCCCCGCTGCTCACCAGCGTCGGCATCATCGGCGTCGCGGTCGGCTTCGGCGCCCAGGAGCTCGTCAAGGACTTCATCTCCGGCATGTTCATGCTCCTGGAGGACCAGTACGGCGTGGGCGACGTGATCGACACCGGGGTGGCGACCGGCACGGTGGAGGCGGTCACACTCCGCATCACCCGGCTGCGCGACGCGGACGGCAAGGTGTGGTACGTGCGGAACGGCACGATCACCCGGATCGGCAACGAGTCGCAGGGATGGTCGCGGGCCCTGGTGGACGTGCCCGTTCCCCCGGACACCGACGTGGCGGAGGTCCGCGAGCTGCTCAGGAGCGTGGTCGCCGAGCTCTGGAAGGACCCGGAGTACCGCGACAAGCTGATCGTGGAGGAGCCCGAGGTGTACGGCCTCGAGCAGATCTCCGGCTCGTCGGTGATCTTCCGGATCAGCGTCAAGGCGGCGCCCACGCACAAGCTGGAGGTCGCCCGCGAGGTGCGGATGCGGGTGAAGCGGGCGTTCGACGAGAAGGGGCTCGCCTTCGCCGGGTGAGCACCGGTACGGCGTCGCCGTACCGGTTCCGCGGTGACGGATCCCACCGGCGATGGGCGGCATGAGGCAGGTCATCCGTCCGCGGCTGGGCCCCGGACGAGGGCGCAGAACCGCTCGCGATCGGAACCGGGATCCCCGGCCTACCGGCGTGTCGGAGTGCGGGCAGGCCACCCCACCGGGCGGGTGAGCACCGGTACGGCATCGCCGAACCATAGGCGGCGACAACGCGCAGGCCTGCCGGCGACGACCGTCGAGGGACGCCCGGCGGGGTGAGATCGACGGCGCGGCCGGTATGCACCGGCACGGCGGTCGGCGAGCGCGGCGAGCGCCCGTTGCGTGGCCGCCGGGGACGCCGTGCGCACCAGGTGAGCCGGCGGCCCGACCCCACCACTCTCCGGATGAGCCACCGGGCAGCCCACACCGCTCCCCCCGTCGAGCCATCGGGCGGCCCGGCCGTACTGCTCGCCGGGTGAGCCATCGGGCGGGCTGGCCTACGCTGAAACGGTGACCACCGAGCAGACCGTGTCCTTCTACGAGCAGATCGGCGGTGAGGAGACCTTCCGCCGGCTCGTCCGGAGGTTCTACGAGGGCGTGGCCGGCGATCCGGTCCTGCGCCCCCTCTACCCCCAGGACGAGGAGGAGTTCGCCAGGGCCGAGGAGCGGCTGCGGCTCTTCCTCATGCAGTACTGGGGCGGGCCGCGGACGTACAGCGAGCAGCGCGGTCACCCGCGGCTGCGGATGCGGCACGCCCCCTTCGTCATCGGCGAGCGGGAGCGCGACGCCTGGCTCAAGCACATGGGCGACGCGCTGCGCGAGCTGAACCTGCCCCCCGAGCAGGAGAAGACGTTCTGGGACTACCTCGTCTACGCCGCCCACAGCCTGGTGAACGCCTGACCCACCCGGGCACCGCCCGCCCGGGTGGGCCCGCCTAGGCGCGCCCACATCCCCGGGGCGGTGCCCGCGCGCCGCACGGCCGGGGAGGCGGACGGCCGCGTGGCCGATCCCGCGGTCGCGGCCGGGGTCCCGCCTGCGTCGAGGCCGAGCCCGGTCACGCCGCGGCACGGGCCGGAGCGCCGGCGGGCCGGTCCTCGGGAGACCGGGGACCGGCGGCCCACGCCGGCCGGCCCGGCATCGCTCAGCGATCGTGACGTGGAGCGGTGCGCACCGCGGCGAGCGACCGGCTCCGCATCCCGGTAGCCCGCGGGTCGGCGCCGGCGAGGGTCCCAGAAGGACGCCCCATGCCGGACCATCGCCCGGACCGGCCCCGAGCCGGCGGCCGTCCGGCCCGGCGAGCCGGTCGGCTCACTCTCCGTGGTAGAAGCGGCGGAGGTAGGCGAGCTCGTCCTCCTCGAACCTGCGCGGCCGGGCCTGGGCCGCGTCATAGGCGACCACGACGGTGCGCGCCTCCGCGTAGAGCGTGGCGTCGTCCCGGATCTCGTAGGACAGGGTGAAGCGGGCCGGCTTGATCTCGGTGATCCACATCTCCACCCGTACCGGATCGGGCCGGAAGTTCAGCGGCCGCCGGTAGTCGATCTCATGCCGTGCGATCACGATCCCGCGGAGCGGGCTGATGCCCTCCCGCATGGGATCGAGGATGAACATGGCCACCCGGGCGTCTTCGAGGTAGTCGAAGAACCGGACGTTGTTGACGTGGCCGTAGCTGTCGATGTCGGCGAACCGGACCTGGCGTTCGTAGACGTACCGCTTCGCGGTGGTGGCAGGGGAAAGCACTTCGGACACGGCGGAAAACTATCCACTCGCGCCCCCCGGGCTCACCGCGGGGGGCGCGGTGCACGACGACCTGACTCCGCTCAGTCGCGGGTCAGCTTGCGGTAGGTGACCCGGTGCGGGCGGGCAGCCTCCGGCCCCAGCCGCTCGATCTTGTTCTTCTCGTAGTCGGCGAAGTTGCCCTCGAACCAGAACCAGTTCGCGCCGCCCTCCCAGGCGAGGATGTGGGTGGCGACCCGGTCGAGGAACCACCGGTCGTGCGAGGTGATCACCGCACACCCGGGGAACTCCAGCAGCGCGTTCTCCAGGCTGGAGAGCGTCTCGGTGTCGAGGTCGTTGGTGGGCTCGTCGAGCAGGAGCACGTTGCCGCCCTGCTTCAGCGTGAGGGCGAGGTTGAGCCGGTTGCGCTCACCGCCCGAGAGCACCCCCGCCGGCTTCTGCTGGTCGGGGCCCTTGAACCCGAACGCCGCGACGTACGCCCGGGACGGCATCTCCACCTGGCCGACCTTGATGTAGTCGAGCCCGTCGGAGACGACCTCCCAGACGGTCTTCTGCGGGTCGATGCCGGCCCGGTTCTGGTCGACGTAGGAGATCTGGACGGTCTCGCCGATGGTGATCGTGCCGCTGTCCGGCTTCTCGGCACCGACGATCATGCGGAACAGGGTGGTCTTGCCCACGCCGTTCGGGCCGATCACGCCGACGATGCCGTTGCGCGGCAGGTCGAAGGAGAGGTTGTCGATGAGCAGGCGGTCGCCGTAACCCTTGGTGAGGTTCTCGGCGCGGATCACCGTCGTGCCCAGCCGCGGGCCCGGCGGGATCTGGATCTCGTCGAAGTCGAGCTTGCGGTACTTGGCGGCCTCCGCGGCCATCTCCTCATACCGCTTGAGCCGGGCGCGGCTCTTCGCCTGGCGGGCCTTGGGGTTGGAGCGCACCCAGGCGAGCTCTTCCTCGAGGCGCTTCTTCCGCTTGGCGTCCTTCTGCCCCTCGATCTTGAGCCGGGCGGCCTTCGTCTCGAGGTAGGTGGAGTAGTTCCCCTCGTAGGGGTAGGCGCGGCCGCGGTCGAGCTCGAGGATCCAGTTCGCGACGTTGTCGAGGAAGTACCGGTCGTGGGTGACGGCGAGCACGGTGCCGGGGTACTTCTCCAGGTGCTGCTCCAGCCACTGGACGCTCTCGGCGTCCAGGTGGTTGGTGGGCTCGTCGAGGAGCAGCAGGTCGGGCTGCCGGAGCAGCAGCTTGCACAGGGCAACGCGCCGGCGCTCACCACCGGAGAGCTTGGTGACGTCGGCGTCGGGCGGCGGGCACCGGAGCGCGTCCATGGCCTGTTCGAGCTGGCTGTCCAGGTCCCACGCGTTGCGCCGGTCGAGCTCGTCCTGGAGCCGGCCCATCTCCTCGAGCAGTTCGTCGCTGTAGTCGGTGGCGAGCCGCTCGGCGATCTCGTTGAACCGGTCCAGCATCGCCTTGGTCTCGGCGACGCCTTCCTCTACGTTGCCGAGCACAGTCTTGGACGGGTCGAGCTTCGGCTCCTGCTCGAGGATGCCCACGGTGAAGCCGGGCATCAGCCGGGCCTCGCCGTTGGACGGCTGCTCGAGCCCCGCCATGATCCTGAGCAGCGTCGACTTGCCCGTGCCGTTCGGGCCCAGGACGCCGATCTTGGCCCCGGGCAGGAACGACAGCGTGACGTCGTCGAGGACAACCTTGTCGCCGTGCGCTTTGCGCACGCGCTGCATCGTGTAGATGTACTCCGGCATGCCTCCAAGCCTATGGGATGACGCCGGCCGCACCGCCCGTCCCATCCTGAGGCGGTATGACAGGGGTGGCGGGCAGGCAGATGCGGTCCCGGCCCAGCTCCTTGGCGCGGTACAGGGCGAGGTCCGCGGCGGCGAGCAGGTCGAGCAGGTCGTCGCCGTGCAGGTTGAGGACGGCGATACCGGCGGAGACCGTCACGGTGACCGTCGCCTGCTCGGCGGTGACGACCATCCTGCCGATCTGCGTGCGCAGCCGTTCGGCGACCCGCCGCGCCTCGTCCAGGTCGGCGCCGGGCAGCAGCACGACGAACTCCTCACCGCCGAACCTGCCCACCACGTCGTACTCGCGGACCTGGCTGCGGAGCACCTGGGCCACCTGGATCAGGACCTGGTCGCCGACGAGGTGCCCATAGGTGTCGTTGACCTTCTTGAAGTGATCGATGTCGACCAAGATGACCGCGAGGGTCTGGCCGGCCCGCTGCGCCCGGACGATCTCGGTGTCGGCCTCGCGCTGCCAGGCGGACGCGTTGAGCAGGCCGGTCTTCGGGTCGGTCCGCGCGGCGGCCTGGAGCTGGGCGTGGAGCAGGGTGCGCTGGAGGAGCACGATGGGAGGCAGCAGGAGCGGCAGCAGCCCGAGCCCGATCCCGCAGACCACCGCGACGACGACGCCGAGGCAGAGCTCGACCACGTCGAGCAGGAGCCGTTCCCGGTCCCACAGCACCTCGGCCCACCGGCCCTCGGGGTCGGCCGCGTGCGCGGCGACCGCGACGAGCGCGGTGTTCAGCACGGTGAAGAGGCCGGCGCACGCCACCGCCACGGCGATCGCCCGCGCCTCGCCCCCGATCAGCTCGGACGGCTCGGCCCATCGGTGGAAGAGCACCGACGCGGTGCCCGCGGAGAGGCTGATCGCGGCCGCGCTGAACACACGGCGGTACAGGACAGTGGCCCTGACCCGGAGCTGGAGCAGGACCTGCAGCGGGATGGGCGCCGCCAGCGCGTAGAGCGGCGGCAGGAGGAACGCCGCGGGCAGCCACCAGGCGGAGAGGAAGTCCCGGGTCACCCCGGCCGGCATGCCGAGGCGGCGGGTGGCCTCGATGCAGACGGTGCCCCCGGCAATGAGCGCGGTGAAGGTGAGGACGTCGGCGAGCCGGATCGGGGTCGATGTCGCGGCGGCGGCGATCGCGGCGACGTCGACCACGACGACCGCGCACAGGTAGGAGACGAGACCACGGGACTGGGCCAGAAGCGGCCAGCGGGTCCGTCCCCCTATCGCCCGCCGTGGCGCTCTTGCGGTGGTGTTGCCGGAAGCCGTCATGCGCGCCCCCACGACTCCCAAGAACGTATCTTACGATACGTAACACGATAGTTGCGGAGTGTGCTTTTGGGCAGGGAGACGATACCCGGTATGACCGCCGTCACATCCTGAGGAAGGTACGGAGACGCCCCACGGCCGCCGGAGCGGGCCATGCCAGACCTGCTCCGCGCGTCCCGGACGGCCAGCGTCCTCACCCCAGGGTCTCGGGTCAGTGATCGCCGTAGCGGATGGCCGTCGCCCTCCTACGCCGAGGCGGCCCGCGAGATGCGTCCTTCTCGCGCCGCGGATGGACGCCATCCTCACCGGCCCCAGGGTGTCCGGCGGGATGTGTTCGATGGCCGGCGTCGTCCCCTACCGCCGGGCGACCCGCGATATGCACGCTACGCGGGCCCGGATGGCCGACGGCCGAGGCGGTCCCAAGGTGCCCGGCGGGATGTGTTCGATGGCCGGTGACCCAGCCACCGGGACGGTCTGCGAGCCGCCCGGATCCGCCCTCTCACCGGCGGCGATGCGGACCGCACCGCGCTTTGCTCTCTCGGGGTACGGCGCGGGCGGGCCGGTGACCGCGCGCCAACCGGAGGGCGCCTCCCCAGCGTGGGCGGGTCAGTCCCAGGGCAGCCGGACCAGCAGGTCGGCCTGGTCGCGGGTCCCGGCGATGAGCTCGGCGTTGCGCTGGTCGCTGCCGAGCGCCCACGCCCGGGCCTCCTCGGGTGACTTTCCGTACGCCTCGTGCCGGGCGATGAGGCGGGCGATGCGGGTGTCCTCGTCCGGGTCGCAGTACCAGACCTCGTCGAGCAGGCCGCGCACCGCGGCCCAGTGCCCGATCCGCAGCAGCAGGTAGTTGCCCTCGGTCACCACCAGGGGCGTCTCGGGCGGGACCGGGATGGCGCCCGCGATCGACTCCTCGATCTCCCGGAGGAACAGCGGGGCGTACACGGTGGTCCGCTCCTCGCGCAGGCGGCGGAGCAGGGCCACGTATCCGGCGGCGTCGAAGGTGTCGTGGGCGCCCTTGCGGTCGCGCCGGCCGAGCCGGAGCAGCTCGGCGTTGGCCAGGTGGAAGCCGTCCATCGGCACCAGGCAGGCGTCGCCGTTCAGCGCGATCACGATCCGCTCGGCGAGGGTGGACTTGCCGGCCCCCGGCGGGCCGGTGATGCCGAGGATCGTCCGGGTGCCCCGCCGGGCCAGCTCCCGCGCCCGCGCGAGCAGGGCGTCGAAGCTCGACTCCACCCGAGGCGTCACGCGCACCTGTCGTCTCCTTCCTCCGGTGACCATGATGGGCGAGCCGCCGCACCGAACGCGCCGGGGGATCGGCGGCCGGGCGGCGGGTGGAGGCCTGTCGCGCTCACCGCGACGAGGCCCGGTTGGTCGGGTCGAGCCCGGTGCGGAGCCGCCAGGCGAGCAGCGCCAGGCTGAGCGCGGTGCGCCGCTCGTGGTCGGCCAGCGGGAGGACGCCCACCACGGCCTCGATGCGGGCCAGCCGGTTGTACAGGGTCTGGCGGCGGATGCCGAGCGCGGCCGCCGCCCCGGTCTTCGACAGCCCGTGGGCAAGGTAGGCGTCGAGGGTGCGCACCAGGTCGGTGCCGTGGGCCGCGTCGTAGTCGAGCAGCGGGCCGAGCTGCTCGCGGAGGAACCAGCCCAGCTCGACGTCCCGGTCCAGGCGCACCAGCAGGCGGTGCACGCCGACGTCGCGGCTGAGGAGCACCCGGTTCCGGGCCCCCAGTCGCCGGGCGATCCCCACCGCCTCCCGGGCCTCGGTGAGGGACCTGCCGAGCGCGGTCACCTCCCCGGGCGCCCCGGCCGCCACGGCCAGCAGGACGTGGCCGCGCCCCAGCTCGCCGGCGATGGTCCCCAGCCGGGCGCGCAGTTCCTCTTCCCCGTCGGGCGCGGCCGCGACCGCGAGCACGTCGTGGTCGACCTCGGCGACCAGGCACGGGCCGAAGGCGGCCCGGATCGCGGCCGCCGCCTCGGCGCGGATCGCGTGGGCCGACGCCCGCCGCTCCACCGCGACCGCGAGGCCGAACACCGGCCTGCCCGGGGTGAGGGAGAGCCCGGCCAGCTCCCCGCGGCCGGTGAGCTCGTCCGCCGGGATGGCGCGGCCGGAGAGCAGGTCCTGGATGAGCGCCTGGGCCATCCGGTCGCGGTCCGCCAGGTCTCCGGTGCGCAGCAGCTCCAGGGCGACGGCGGTGGCGGCCCGCTCCAGCACGGCCGCGCGCCGGGCGGTACGGCGGCCCGCGAGCAGCAGGGTGCCCCAGAGCTGGCCGTGCACCGACACCGGGTGGGCGAGCCAGCCGCGGCCTTCGGGGTCGAGCCGACCGGATGCGGCCACGGGGCCGTCGGGGGTGGCCGAGGCCACCAGGCGGCCGTCCGTGGCGACCAGGTGGGCGGGGCAGCCGGCGAGTGCGGCCACGGCGGCGAGCAGTTCGGGCAGGCCGCGCCGGTCCAGCACCGCACCGAGCAGCTCCTGCCAGATCAGCTCCCCGCGCCGCAGCGAGGCGACCCGGCGCCGGAGCAGCAGCTCGTGGAAGGCCTCGACCAGGGTGACGAAGGGCACGACCCGGTGGAGGGCGATGAGCGGCAGGTCTCTGCGGCGGGCCGCCTCGAGCACCGGAGCGGGTATCTCCCCGAAGGTGCGGCCCAGCTCCAGGGCGAGCGCGCTCAGTCCCGCGTCGGCGAGCGCGTCCACGTAGGCGGCCTGGGCGCGCCGGCTGTGCCCGTGCAGCCCGAGGCCGGTGGTGAGCAGCAGCTCGCCGCCTTGCAGCAGCGAGCCCATCTCGTAGACCTCGGAGGAGTGCACCCAGCGGATCACGCAGCTCGCGGGGTCGCCGTGCACCACCTCGGGCGCCGCCGCGGCGAACTCGGGCAACGCGAGCACCTCGGCGAGGGTGGGAAGGGTCCGGCGGGTCGCGTGCCCCGTCATCTTCCGGCTCACGGGTTGGTCGCCCCTGCGGCGCGCGGCCGCCTCCGGTCCGGCCGGCGGGCGCCCGGTGGGCGGGGCGGCCTCTTCCGCGCGGGAGGGGGCCGGCGATCCGGACGGATGGCGTGCTGGCACACGTTCAGTGTCAAGTCGCCTGGACGTTCTGTCCATCGAAAGGCTTCATGGCTTGACGGAATGCCCCTTGTCGGGTTCCGCCCGCGCCACGGACCATCGGGCGACATCCAGGGCCACTTCGCTGACGGTTTGGACTCGACGAGGAGGACGTACCTGTGAGCGACGACCGGTACATGCGTCTGGCGATCGAGCAGGCCCGCATCGGCCTGTCCGAGGGCGGGATCCCGATCGGCGCGGCGCTGGTGGCGGATGGCGAGGTGCTCGGCGTCGGGCGCAACCGGCGGGTGCAGGAGGGCAGCGCGATCCGGCACGGGGAGACCGACTGCCTGGAGAACGCGGGACGTCTGCCCGCCCGGGTGTACCGCAAGTCGACGCTCTATACGACGTTGTCGCCGTGCCATCTCTGCGCGGGCGCGGTCCTGCTGTACGGGATCCCCCGCGTGGTGATCGGCGAGAACCGTACGTTCACCGCCTCGGAGGGCCTGCTCCGCCAGCACGGTGTGGAGCTCGTCGTGCTGGACCTCGACGAGTGCGTCCAGATGATGCGCGAGTTCATCGCCGCCAATCCCGCGCTCTGGAACGAGGACATCGGCGTGGAGGACTGACCCCCACCCCCCACGAGGAGGGCCCGTGAGCCACGTGCTGACCACGCCCCCGGATGCCGCCCACGGCGCGCACGCCTTGGATCCGGTGGCGGACTCCCAACGAGTGTCTACCGCGATGCACCAGTTCTGGATCTGGGCTGGTGCGAACATCGCGCCGATCAACTGGGTACTCGGCGCGCTCGGCATCGTGCTGGGCTTGAGCCTCGCCGACACCGTGCTGGTGCTGGTGATCGGCAACGTCATCGGCATGTCCGTGTTCGGCTTCTTCGTGCTGATGGGCCAGCGCACCGGGGTGAGCCAGATGGTGCTGGCGCGCAGCGCGTTCGGCCGGCGCGGCGCGTACCTGCCGGCGATCATCCAGGGCGTCATCTCGGCCGGCTGGTGCGCGATCAACACGTGGATCATCCTCGACCTGGTGCTCGCGCTGTTCCAGCAGATCGGCATCCGGGGCGGCGTCGAGCTGAAGATCGTCATCGTCCTGGTGGTCATGGCCGCGCAGGTGCTGATCGCCGCCTCCGGTTTCCGGGCGATCGCGGTGTTCGAGAAGTACACCGTGCCGGCGACGATCCTCGTGCTGATCGCGATGACCGTGGTCGCCTGGACCCGGCTGGGCGTGGACTGGGGGTACGCCGGGGACGGGCTGACCGGGAGCGCGCGGATCAGCGCGATGAGCACGGTGATGACCGCCATCGGGATCGGCTGGGGGATCACCTGGCTGGCGTACGCCTCGGACTACTCCCGGTTCGTGCCCCGGGACATGCCCAAGCTCAAGCTGTACGCCGCCAGCACGCTCGGCCAGTTCGTCCCGGTGATCTGGCTGGGCGTCCTGGGCGCCACGGTCGCCACGATCAGCCGGCAGGCCGACCCCGGTCAGCTCATCGTGAACGCCTTCGGCGCGCTGGCGATCCCGGTGCTGCTCCTGGTCATCCACGGCCCGATCGCCACCAACATCCTCAACATCTACAGCTGCTCGTTGTGCGCGCTGACGATCGACTGGAAGCTGTCGCGGAAGACCGTCGCCTACGGCGTGGGGGTCTTCGCCACGGCCTTCACGATCGTGCTGGTGTTCCAGGACAACTTCGCCCACGCGCTCGACGCCTGGCTGGCCGGCCTGATCATGTGGGTGTCGCCGTGGGCGACGGTGATGGCGGTCCACTACTACGGGTTCCGGCGTCAGCGGATCGACGTGGACGCCCTCTACGACCCGCCGGGGAGGTCGCGGCTGGGCGACGTCCGCTGGGGCGCGCTCGTCTCCTTCCTCTGCGGTCTCGCCGCATCCTGGTGCTTCGCGTACGGGATCCCGGAGCTGCTGCAGGGGCCGGGCGCGAGGATGCTCGGCAACATCGACCTGTCCTGGCTGGCGGGCTCGCTGGTCGCGGGCACGTTGTACGCCGTGCTCGGCCGGGTCTGGGACGGCGGGCACCGGACACCGGCGGAGACGGGCACGAGGCCGGCGGAGGCCCGGCAGGAGAGCCGGTAGGAGACGGCGCGTAACAGACCGGTGCGACACCCCGCACCCGGGGCCCGGCGCGGCGGCCGCCGCGCCGGGCCCTCGCCATGACCGCCCGCCACCCGCAGCGGTGCTCGCCACGGCGGAACGTGCGGCGCTCCGCTCACGCGGCCATCGGCTCCGCATCCTCCGCTCCCCCGATGTCCGCCTCGCCGGCCGCGCCGGCTGCCGGTCCGGCGGAACGCCCTGGATCCGGGCCGTCCTCGGCTCCGGTCCCCGGCGCCCGGGAGCCGCGGCCGTCGATCAGCTCCCACTCCCGCGTGGCGTCCTCCATGGCCCGCCGTTCCTCGTCGTTCGGCTCGGCAGGGGCCAGGGCGCGGGCCGGTTTCTCGAACGTGGCGATGCCCCACTTCAGGTCGTGGCCGACGGAACTCGCCTCCACCTCGGCCCAGAACCGGGGTTCGCCGTCGCGCTCGAACTGTTTGATCCGCAGCTTGCCGTACACGAGGACGGGCTGCCCCTTCCGGATGGACTGGTGGACGTGGTCGGCGAGCCCGCGGTAGCAGCGGACCGTGTAGAACGTCGTGTCCTTGGTCTGCCAGGTGTTGGTCTGCGGGTCGAGCACCCGCCGGTTGACGGCCACCCGGATCGAGGTGACCCGCGATCCGTCGCTGAACCGGTACTGCCGCGGCTCGTCCGTGACGTTGCCGCTCAGGGTGACGTAGACGTCGCTCATGAACATGCGCCTCCCGCGGGCCCGGACCCCCGCCGGGCCCTGGAGACACACTGGCGCGCCGCGCCCTCCGGCACGACGCCGGAACCGCGTTCTGTGGATATCCGTGGGCGCTCACCGCACGGAATGGACATCCGCGTGCCGCTGTGGCCGGCCGGCCGCGGCGCGGCCGAACGGGCCAGGCGGCACGGACGGGTGCCAGCGCCGCATGGAAAGGGTGCCAACGCCAAACGAAGCAGGCACCAACGCCACACGGAGCGGGCGCTAACGCCACATGGAACGGGTGCCAGCGCCACGAAGCGGACGCCAAGGGCACACAGAGCAGGCGATAGCACCACATGGAACGAGGGCCAGCGCTGCACGCAGCGGGTGCTAACGCCGCACGGAGCCGAACGCCTCGAAGAACTCGTTGTACCGCCGCAGCTCCTGCTCCACCGGTTCGATGACCATGCGCTGCGCGAGGTCGGCCACGCGGCGGCGCATCTCCCGCTCCATGCGCTCCCGCTCCTTGCCCGCCTCGAGCACCACGAAGTTCTTGCTCGCCACGGCGGAGAGCAGGCCGAGCCCGAGGACGCACACCACGATCAGCCCCAGCCACGGCAGCAGGCTGACGTCCGAGAAGAACGGGGACGGCGGCCGGGCCACCTCGAACACGCCGTACGCGAGGATCGCGCCGATCAGGCCGAGGCCGGCGACGAACACCGCCACCAGCGCGTACTGCCAGACCTTCAGCAGCCACCACCAGCGGGGCACCCGGTCGAGCGGCGGGGTGAGCGAGGAGAGCTCCCGGGAGAGCGCCTCGGGCAGCTCGGCCGACCGCGACCGCGCCACCTCGCGCACCCCGGCGCGCCAGGCGTCGGGCATGCCGTCGGTGACCGCCTCGGTGAGGTTCTCCACGGCCCGCTCGACCTCCGCGGGCTGCGCGCCCACCGAGCTCCCCACCAGGGAGCGCAGCTCCTCCCGCAGGTTGCCCAGGCGCAGGCTGCTCGCCGGGTCGGGCCGGAGCTTCGCCGCCCACCGGGCGTACGGCCAGCCGACCCACTCGATCGAGCGCACGCCGTACAGGTTCTCCATGGTCTCCCCGATCGCGGAGACGCCGACCGCGTCGCAGAGCGCGTCGGTGAGAGCGCCGCGCCGGCCCGCGTCCACCTCCGGTTCCACGGGCCGGGCGCCGGAGAGCTCCTTGGCGAGCCGCGGCGTGAGCTGATCGAGGTCGGCCTCCAGGCGCTCGTAGGCCGCGCGGCGGGAGGCGACCGCCTCGGCGAGCACGTCCGTCAGCTCGGCGATGCCCTGGCCGGTGACCGCGGAGGTGGCGATCACCCGCGGGTTGGCGAGGCCCTCCCGCTTGAGCAGGTCCCGCAGGTCCGCCAGGCACTCGGCCTGCTCCTCCGGGCTGAGCCGGTCGCACTGGTTCAGCACGAAGACCGTGACGGCGTCGTGCCCGGCGAGCTCGGTGACGTACCGCTGGTGGATCGAGGCGTCGGCGTACTTCTGCGGGTCGAGCACCCACACGATCAGGTCCGCGGCCTGGATCAGCCGGTGCGCCTCGTGGTCGGTGAGCGCCCGGATCGAGTCGTGGTCGGGCAGGTCGAGGAGGATGAGCCCGTGGAGCCGCTCCTCGCCCTTGTCGAGCGCGCTCGCCCGGGCGAACCGGTGCCGCCACTGGATCTGAAGCCAGTCGAGCAGCGGGCCGGCGCCGTCCATCCCCCAGACACAGGCGTGGGTGCGGGCGGTGGTCGGCCGGCGGACCCCGGTGGGCGAGAGGTCGAGCTTGGATACCGCGTTGAACAGCGAGGACTTCCCGCTGCCCGTTCCCCCGGCCAGCGCCACGACCGTGTGCTGCGGGGAGAGCTGGAGCCGGTCCCCGGCGCGCGCGAGCAGGCGGCCCGCCTCGGCGAGCAGGGCGGGGTCCAACCGGCCCTGGCCGAGCTCCACGACCTTGGCGAGGGCGGCGAGCCGGTAGCCGAGCCCGTACCGCGTCGTGGTGTCTGCCACGCTCATCTGCCCTCCACCGTCGTGCCGGGGGCGCACCCGATGGCGCGCGATGTCGTGATCGGCGTCATGATCGAGTGGATCATCGGGCGGCCTCGAGGTTGTACGTAGCCTGGTACAGCCGGGTGGCGGCGGCCTCGTCCGGGATCCCGGCGCTGTCGAGCGCGTCTACGTAGCGGAGCATCTCCTCGTCGAAGAGCAGGCGGATCCTGGCCCGCAGGTCGCTGCGGGCCTTGGCGCTTATGTTGCGCAGTGACTCGGCCCCGAGCAACCTGCGCAGCAGGCGTTGCGGCAGCGCGCCCTTGCCGTCCGCGACGTCGCTGGTGCCGTAGCCGAGCAGGCCGACCATGAAGATGAGCGCGAGCGAATCGATGTCGAACGAGACGATCTTGGCGACCGATCGCTTCGCCACGCCCTCGGTCCGCATGAGCTCGGTGACGTAGTCCTGCCACGCGGCGACCGACGCCGAGGTCCGCTCCGCGAAGTCATCCGCGGGCCGGCCGAGCGCCGGGGTGACGAGCCGGTCGCCGACGCCGGCCCGCTGCCCCCACCGCTGGGCGACCTCCTCGGTGGCGCGCTGCGCGGCGGAGAGGATCACCGCTTCGAGCGCCTTGGCCATCGCCGACCGCAGCGCCTGCAGCCGTTCCGGGCTCCGCTGCCGGCCCTTGCCGCCGCGGCGGAGCTGGATCGTCCGCATCAGGTCGCCGGAGCCGGCGAAGTCCTGCCAGCGCGCCAGCGCCTCGCCCTGCAGCAGCGATCCGTTCCGGGTGGCCTCGTCGATCTCGGCGATCGCCCCCATGTAGGCCGCGTCCACGTCCGCGCGCAGGTCGGCCCGGAGCGCCACCTGGGCCTCCAGGTGCCGGGCGAGTGCGGGCAGCCGCGACTTGAAGCTGTTGAACACGCCGTTGAGCGTCGCCTTGACCGCGGCCTCACGGCGCCGGTCGTCGGCGGAGAACTCGGAGAGCCACGCCCGCAGGTCGGCGATCTCCTCGTCCGCCAGCCGCCCGTCCCGCACCGTGGTCTCGTGGATCACGAAGCGCTCGACGTCGCCGAGGCCGTACTCGTCGAGCATCCGGCCGTAGTGCTTGAGGATCACGTCCCGGGACTTCGCCGGCACCCGGGAGACGACGATGATCAGGCGCGCGTTCCGCTCCTTGGCCCGGCGCAGCAGGCCCCACGAGGGCGCGTCGGCGTACCGGGCGGCCGTGGTGACGAACATCCACAGGTCGGCCGCGTCGAGCATCCGGTGCGCGATCTCGTGGTTCTGCTCGACCACGGAGTCGATGTCGGGCGTGTCGAGCAGGGCGATTCCCCGGGGCAGCTGATCGGAAGAGGCGAGTATGATCCCATCCGGACCGGCGTCCGCCTGCTGCCCCTCGTACTTGGGCACCCCGCTGAGCAGCTCGCCGCGCGCGTACCAGTCGTGGTCGTCGGGGTGGCACACGAGCACGGGGATCGAGGTGGTCGGCCGGCGCACCCCGGTGACCGCCACGCGCTTCCCCGCGATGGTGTTGACCAGGGTGGACTTCCCGGCCCCCGTGGACCCGGCGACGACGATGAGCGCGGGTGCCGTGCTGTACCGCACCCGGGGGATCACGTAGTTGTCGATCTGCGCGAGCAGCGCCGCCTGCGCCTTGCGCGCCTCCTCGGCGCCGGGCATGTCGAGACCGAAGTGCAGCGCCTGCACCGCGGCGCGGAGCTCGGCGAGGGCGTTGGTCAGCGCGGCCGAGACCTCCGAGGGCAGCGCCTCTTCGCGCACCCGGGCGCCGTCCGCGCCGGTCTGCCCCGCGTCCTGCTCCCGCGCCTCCCCCGCCTCCGGCTGCGGCGTCGCACCGCTCTCCCCCGCCTCGGGCTGCGGCGTCGCACCGCTGTCCTCCGCCTCCGCGGCCGGCTGCTCCGCCGCGTCCGGCGTCCCGGTTCCGGCGGCGTCCCCGCCGTCTTCCGCTCCGGGCGGTACGGCGTCGCGCTCACCGGCGGGCGGCGCCTCCGCCGCCTCACGGTCGTCCGCTCCGGTGGCCTGGGCGGGTGCGCCGTCCGCAGCCGGGGAGCCGGCGACCGGGGCCGGTTCCGCATCGCGGACGGCCGGGAACGCGATCGTCCGCTCCTCCGGGCTCTCGGGGCGTTCGGCCGGCGGCTGATCCGTCATCGGACCGCCGGACGGCTCGACGATAGGCCCCCGCTCCGGAATGTCCCTGGCTGCCGACTTCACGGGACCCGCTCCGCTCGCACTGACTCGATCTCCTGGCCGACGTTGACGACATCGCCGACGATCACGACCGCCGGCGGCCGTATCCCGACTGCGGCCACCCGCTCCGCCACCGTGGACAGCGTCGCGCGGACAGATCGCTGGGTGGGAAGCGTACCGTCCTGTACCACCATTACGGGAGTATCCGGTGAACGTCCGTATTGCCGCAGGGTGTCGGCGACCTGACTGATCCGCTCGACGCCCATCAGAAGTATCAGCGTTCCCTTTGATCTTGCCAATCCGGCCCAGTCCACCGTGGACCTGGGATCACCCGGTGGAACGTGGACCGAGATGACGTGGAAGTCCTGGGCCAGCCCGCGGTGCGTGACCGGCACGCCGGCCGCCGCCGGGACCGCGACCGCGCTCGTCACCCCGGGCACCACGGTGACCGGAATCCCCGCCCGGGCGCAGGCGAGCAGCTCCTCCGCGCCGCGGCCGAAGACGAACGGGTCGCCGCCCTTCAGCCGGACCACGAACTTGCCCTTCCGGGCCCGGTCGACGAGCAGCTCGTTGATCTTCTCCTGCGGGAGGGCGCGGCCGTACGGGACCTTGGCCGCGTCGATGAGCTCGACGTCCGGGGCGAGCTCGTCGAGCAGGGCCCGCGGGGCGAGGCGGTCGGCGATCACCACGTCGGCCTGGGCGAGGAGCTGCCGGCCCCGGACCGTGATCAAACCGGGGTCGCCGGGGCCTCCGCCGACCAGGGCGACCCCGACCGGCTTGGCCCGGTGGCGCCGGGCGTCGATCGTGCCGTCGCGGAGGGCCCCCACGACGACGTCACGAATGCCCGCGGCGCGGCGGGGATCGCCCCCCGCGGTGACCGCGACGCTCACCTCGCCGACCCGGCCGGTCGCGGGGGTCCAGGCCGCTGAGGCCTCCCGGTCGTCCGCGCGCACGCACCAGATCCGCTTCGCCTCGGCCTCGGCGGCCACCGCGGCGTTCACCTCGCGCCGGTCGGTGCACGCGTGCACCAGCCACGCGCCGTCGCAATCGCCCACCTGGTAGGGGCGGCGCACCCACTCCACCCGGCCGGCCGCGATGAGGTCGTCGAGGGCCGGGGTCACGCTCGGGGAGACGATGGTCACGCGGGCACCGGCGTCGAGCAGCGCGGGGACCCGCCGCTGGGCGACGCGTCCGCCGCCCACGACGAGGACCCGCCGTCCCTCGAGGCGGAGGCCGAGCAGATAGGGCGCCATGACCCCAGTCTCCCTAGCGTGTCAAGGTCACCTTGTTAGAAGGCAAAACTACCTGCTGCGCCGCACGGTCACCCAGGGTTGGCGGAGTGTGATCACCCAGTCAGGAGTTCTTCTCCGACACCCCTGCCGAGTCGAAGGTCGCGACCTCGTGCATGACCCGGGCGGCCGCGCAGACCAGCGGGTGGGCGAGGAGCCCGCCGGTTCCCTCGCCGAGGCGGAGCTCCAGGTCCACGAGCGGGCGCAGGCCCAGGGCGGCGAGCGCGGTGGCGTGTCCCGGCTCGGCCGAGCGATGGCCGGCGAGGCAGTAGTCGATCGCCCGGGGGGCGAGCCCGGCCGCGGCGAGGGCGGCCGCGCCGGCGATCACCCCGTCGAGGATGACCGGGACCCGTGCGGCGGCGCCGCCGAGGATGAACCCGGCGATCGCCGCGTGCTCCAGCCCGCCGACCGCGGCGAGCGCCCGCAGCGCCGCCTCCGGCCCCTCGGGTACGGCTCCCGCCCCGAGCCCGTTCACCTCGAGGGCCTGCCGTACCACATCGATCTTGTGGCGGTGCGTCGCGTCGTCGATGCCGGTGCCGCGCCCGGTGACGCGGGCCGGGTCCTCACCGGTGAACGCGGCGATCAGCGCCGCCGAGGCGGTGGTGTTCGCGATCCCCATGTCCCCGGTGATCAGGCACCGGTGCCCGGCGGCCACCAGGTCGCGGGCGATCTCGCGGCCGGTGGCCAGGGCCTGGGCCGCCTGCTCCAGCGTCATGGCCGGGCCCTGGGAGAGGTCGGCCGTGCCGTACGCGACCTTGCGGGAGAGGAGGCCGGGGGCGGAGGGGAGGTCGGCGGCCACGCCCACGTCCACGACGGTCACCGACGCGCCGACCTGGTTGGCGAACGCGTTGGCGACCGCCCCTCCGGCGGCGAAGTTCGCCACCATCTGGGCGGTGACCTCCTGCGGCCAGGGGGTGACCCCGCGGGCGTGCACCCCGTGGTCGCCGGCGAAGATGGCGAGCGCCGCCGGCGCCGGCAGCGGCGGAGGACAGGCGCCGGCCATCCCGGCGAGCCGTACCGCGACGTCCTCAAGGACACCGAGGGAGCCACGGGGCTTGGTGAGGCGGTCCTGATGCGACCGGGCCTCGGCCATCGCTCCCTGGTCGAGCGGGCGGATCCCCCCGATCATCTCCTCGAAGACGGTCATGCTCCTCCTTCACACCGCACTGCGCATACCGGGCCAGGAGAGCGTATCGCCCCCGGTTTCCGGAGTGATCGGGCGGCGTTCCCCTCGGGGATCGGCGGTGAGGGCCCCCTGGCCGGTCACGGCCTGGCCCGCGCCGGCGAGGGCCTCCTCGTACCGGTCGATGACCAGGTCGGCGAGGCCTTCGCAGTCCCCGATCACCTCGGCGCACCTGATGTCGAGCCCTTCGTGGTTGGCGGCGTAGGCGAGCGCCTGGGCCCAGATGCGCTCCAGTACGGCGCCGGCGAAGAGGAAGTACGGCAGGACGATGACGCGCTTCGCGCCGAGCCGGCGGCAGCGCTCCAGGCCGCCGGGCACCCCGGGGCGGGCGTCGGCGACGTAGGCGGTCTCCACCGTGAGCAGGTCCGAGGCGTGGGTCTCCCAGAAGAGCCGCGAGACGCGGTGCACCTCGGCGTTGGCCGCCGGGTCGGCCGAGCCGTGGCCGACCAGGACGACCGCCGTCTCGGCCGGGCTGATCTTCTCGGGGGCGTCCCCGCTGACGAACCGCGGCATCTCGGCCTGGGCGTCGGCGAGCCGCTCCGCGAGGAGGGAGAGCACCCGCGGGTCGGGGCCGAGCGGGCGGGCGAGATCGCATTCGAGCTCGGGGTGGCGCTCCCGTTCCAGGGCCAGGGTGCCGGGGACGTCGCCCAAGGCGGGCCGATGGGCGGTGAGGCTGAGCGGGACCACGACCACGTGGTGGTGGCCCTGGGCGACCAGGGAGTCGACGCATTCACCGATCGGTGGCCGGGCGCCCGCGGCGAAGCCACCGGTCACCTCGGCGGTCACCCCGTCAAGCCGGCAGCGGAGGCGATGGACGAACCTGCCGAACTCGGCCACTCCGGCCTCATCTTGGACACCGTGGCCGATGAGCAGCAGCGGCGGTTTCATACCTGATCTCCCATGCCTCTACCCAGCGAGTACGTGATCGGGACCGCGCGGGTTCCTTCTACCCAATCATTGGATGTCACTTGACCGGGAGGCCCGAAAACGGGCCAATTCTTTACTGGTTGACCAAATTTCCATGTCCACCATGCCGAACAGTACGGAAAAGCGGTGGCGACCGGGACGGATGAGCCGGGGGATACGCGGGGGAATCCCGATTCTCCGTTCCGCCTCCCGCCGATTCGGTCGCCACTTCACGGCCGGCGCCCCTTAGGGCGGCGCGCGGCGGCCTGCGCCGGAGGCCGTCCCGGCGGGCGGCGGTCACCAACCGTACCGCCTCGGCCGCGGCCCCGGGAGAGGGTCCCCCGGGGCCGATCGCAGCCGTGCCCCGGACCGGTGCGCCGGCCGTGCCCAGGAGCAGGTCCGCCGCCATGCTCACGGACCGGTGCGCCGCCATGTCTGAGAACGGTCGGCCGCCACGCCCGGGAACCGGGTCCGCCGCCACGTCCAGGAGCCGGTCAGCCGGCATGCCCGGGAGCCGGTCCGCCGCCGCCGTGCCCGGGCGCCGCTAGGGCCGCGCGTCCTCGCGGACCAGACCGAACACCACCAGGTCGTGGACGCCGTCCTCGTCCACCTCGGCCCCGGGCTCCACCCCTTCCTTGACGAAGCCGGCCTTCTCCGCCACCCGGAGCGAGGCGATGTTGTCGGGCCGCGCGCGGAGCCGGATCTTGTTGAGCACGCCGGTGCCGAGCAGGTGACCGGCGAGCCCGCGCAGCGCCTCGGTCGCGTACCCGCGCCCGCGGTGCTCCGGGTGCACGCCGTACCCGACCTCGGCCGTGCCGGTCTGCGGGTCGGCGTTGTACACGCTGATCGACCCGACGATGCCGTCCGGCGTCGCCATGGCGAGGTGGATGCCCTGGCCGGACCGCGGCAACTCGTGGATCCCGTCGGCGAGCCAGCGGTCGACCTCGGCGGGATCCTCGGGCGCCCCGGGCGGGAGGGCCGTGTCCTGGACGCCCGCCGCGATGACCTCCCGTACCCATCCGGCGTCCGCCGGAGTGTACGGGCGGAGCACGAGCCGCCCGGTGCCGATGGTCAGTCGCTCGTCGAACATGATCACCTCATTCGGTCGCCGTTGGGTACGGGGAACCCTGCCCGGCCGCCCGGGCTGATTCGGGCCGGGCAAGCCGGGTAGGAGGTCGTCAAGTGACCCTAGACCAAGGGAGTGGGCGCCATGGGCGTGCAACGGGGGAGCGCCAAACACGGGCGGATCCGCGACGAATCGCACAAACGCGAGACGCTGGGGCTGGTCCGCGGCGCCGGCACGAGCCGCGCCCAGGATTGGCGCGATCCGGAGGAGCCCGCCGAATGGGAGGACGCGCTGGAGCCGCACCGGTACCCGCCCGGTCATGAGCCCGGCACGTCCCCCGGTATCACGCCCGCGGACGTGGAGCGCCGCAGCACCCTCGCCAAATGGCTGAGCGATACGGGTTTCCCGGCCGACAAGGAGCGGATCCTCGCCCACGCCGAGCGCAGGAACGCACCCGACGGCGTGGTCGACGCGGTGCGGCGGCTCCCCGACGAGGTGGAGTTCCACACCGTCGGCGAGATCGCCGAGACGCTCGGCCTCGGCACGGAGCGCGAGCGCTCGTGACCGGCGCGGGCACCGCCCGCCGACTGGCCGGGACGCCGTGCGAAAGCCGCGCGAGAACCCGCGCGGGAACCAGCGCGAGACCCGTGCGAGAGCGGCGCGCGGGGACGCCCCATGGACCCTGCGAGGGGCCGCGTGCCCGCACCGCGCGCCGGCACGGAGCTCAGCAGGGACGCGAACCGGGACGCCGTGACCGGAGACAGCAGTGAGACTCGACTTCATCCGGCCGCTGTACGACCGCCCGGGGCCGTTCGCCTCGGTCTACCTCGACACCGACCGCACCGCCGCGCCGGTGGTGACCGTCCTGCCGCGGCGCTGGGCCGCGCTCAAGGAACGGCTGATCGCGTCCGGTGCGCCGGCCGCCGTGCTCCGCCCCATCGAGGAGCACGTGCTGGAGTCGGTGCACGGCTCACCGGGGCTCGCGATCATCGCCGAGGGCGGCGAGATCGTGCTCTGCGAGCCCTTGCCCGTCCCGCCCCGGCGGGAGACGGCGCGATGGTCGCCGCTCCCCCACGTGATGCCGCTGCTCGCCCAGCGCCGGGAGGAGGTGCCGCACCTCGAGGTGCTCGCCGACCGCACCGGCGGCGACGTGATCGTCGTGGCCGGGGGACGGCGCCGGGAGCTGCTGATCGAGGAGGCCGCCGAGGGGCGGATCCAGAAGACCGGTGAGGGCGGCTGGGCGCAGTACAACCTCGAGCGCGAGGTCGAGGAGACCTGGCGGCGCAACGCGGCCGCGGTCGCCGCGGCGGTGGACCGCGAGGCGGCCGCGATCGGCGCCGAGCTCATCGTGCTCGCCGGTGATCCCAAGGCCCGGGCCCTGGTGGCCGACCACCTCGGCAAGGAGTCGAAGAAGCGGCTCACCATCGCGGAGCACGGCAGCCGCGCCCCGGGGGCCGAGCGCTGCCACTTCCGCGCCGAGGTGGAGCGGGCGTGCGCGGAGTGGAACGCCCGGCGCAAGGCCGAGCTGCTCGAGGCCTACGCGGCCGGGCCGTACGCGACCGGCCTGCAGGAGACGGCGCGGGCGCTGCGGGAGCGGCGGGTGCAGACGGTGCTGCTGCGGGACGAGCCGTCGTCGACCGCGACCGTCTGGATCGGGCCGGAACCGGACCAGCTCTCCACGGACCGGTCCGAGCTGGTGGTCTGGGGCGTGGCGGACCCGGTGGAGGATCGGGCCGACGCGGCGCTCGCCCGGGCGATCGCCGCGACCAACGCCGAGCTGTGGTTCGTCGACGAGATCGAGTCACCCGACGGGGTGGCCGCCGTGCTCCGTTTCTGACGCCTCCCCCGGCGCCGGGGAGGGGCCCGCCGGGGCATGCGGCGGCGCGGCGGGCGCGAACCGGAGGTGACCGATGTCGCCGGCGAGGTAGCGGGCCGCAGCGGTGAGCGCCCGGAGCATCGCCGCCACCGACGGCCGCCGGACCGCCGACCTCCGGGTGACCGCGTAGACGCCCCGCTCGATCGGCTCGCCGGGGAGCCGGCGCACCGCGATCCCGCGCGGGCCGGCGGCGAGGGTGAGCGCGGGCACCGCGGCGATGCCGATGCCCTTCGCCACCAGGCCGAGGATCGTCGCCAGCCCTTCGAACTCCCAGGCGATCGGCGGGGTGCCGCCGACGGGGGCGAGCAGCCGTTCCACGGCGGCGCGGGAGGGCTCGCCCTCCGGGGTGACCATCCACGGTTCGTCCCGCAGGGCGGCGAGGTCCACGGGCACGGCCGGGTCCGCCACGGGGTGGTGGCGGGGGACGACGAGCACCAGCGGATCCCGCAGCAGGGGGAAGGCGGCCAGGGCGGGCTCCTCGGGCGGCTCCGGCCGCCAGTCGTCGACCACGGCGATGTCCGCCTCGCCCGACTCCACCTCCCGCCGGGCCAGGCCGGAGCGGCTCTGCCGCAGCCGCAGGGAGAGCTTCCGGTGGCGGCGCAGCAGCCGGGCGAGCGCGGGCGCGAACGCCATGGCCCCGGTGGGGAAGGCGGTGACCACCACCCGCCCGGAGGGGGTGCCCGCGTGGGCGGAGAGGTCGGCCTCGGCCGCCTCCACCAGCTCGAGGATCCGCTTGGCGTGCTCGACCAGGCGCCACCCGGCGTCGGTCAGCTCGGCGCTGCGCGAGGTCCGGTCGAGCAGCACGGCCCCGGCCTCGCGCTCGAGCGTGGCGAGCTGCTGCGAGACGGCCGACGGGCTGTACCTGAGGGCCTTGGCCGTGGCGGCGATGCTGCCCCGCCGGGCGAACTCACACAGCAGCGCCAGCCGATGGATGTCAAGCATCGGTTTTCCTTATTCTCGGCGTCGAAAAGCCACGCTTGTGCTGATGCTTCCGCGCGCAGCAGCCTAGAACCGGCTCGACCTTAGCCGGAGGAAAAGTCATGGACGTCGCCATATCAGCCACCCTTGCCGCGAACGAGGAGGTCGCGCGGAGACGCCGCGCGGGGCAGCGGATCCTCAACCTCGCCTTCGGGGAGGCGGGGCTGCCGGTGCACCCCGCGCTGCGGGACGCGCTCCACCAGGCCGCGGGGAGCAACGGCTACGGCGAGGTCGCCGGCTCCCGCGCGCTGCGCACGGCCGCGGCGGGCTACTGGACGCGGCGCGGCATCCTCGCGGACCCCGGCCTGGTCGTGTGCGGGCCCGGGAGCAAGCCCCTGCTGTACGGCATCCTGCTCGCCCTCGGCGGGGACATCGTGCTGCCCCGGCCGAGCTGGGTCAGCTACGCAGCGCAGGCGGAGCTCGCCGGGGTGCGCCCGATCATGGTCCCTCCGCCTCCCGGCGAGGGAGGGGCGCCCGATCCGGGCGGGGTCGAGGCGGCCGTCACCGCGGCCCGGGCGGAGGGCCGGACGGTCCGGTCCCTGCTGCTCACCCTGCCGGACAACCCGACCGGGCGGCTGGCGCGGCCGGAGACCGTGCGGCGGCTCGCCGAGCTCGCCCGCGAGCTCGACCTGATCATCATCTCCGATGAGATCTACCGCGACCTGGTGCACGACCCCGCGGCGGCCTTCCTCAGCCCGGCCGAGGTCGCCCCCGAGCGCACCGTGGTCACCACCGGCCTGAGCAAGAGCCTCGCCCTGGGCGGCTGGCGGATCGGGGTCGCCCGCCTGCCCACGCCCGGCCTGCACCGGCGCCTGGTCGCGGTGGCCAGCGAGATCTGGTCGAGCCCCACGGCGCCCGTGCAGCACGCCGCCGCCTACGCCTTCGGAGAGCCGCCCGAGCTGGTCCGCCGGATCGCCGAGAGCCGCCGGCTGCACGGGATCGTGGCGCGGGCGGTCGCCGCGCGGTTCGCGAAGGCGGGCGCGCGCGTGCCCCCGCCCCAGGGCGGCTTCTACCTCTATCCGGAGATCGACGGCTTCCCCGGCCCGGAGGAGCTCGCCGCGACGCTCCTCGATCGGTACGGCATCGCCGTACTGCCGGGAACGGCCTTCGGGGACTCCCCCACCGCCCCGCGGGTGCGGGTGGCGACCAGCCTGCTGTACGGGGAGACGGACGAGCAGCGCCTGGCCGCGCTCCACGCGGCCGACCCGCTCCGGCTGCCCTGGATCGCGGCCGGCCTGGAGCACCTGGAGGAGGCGCTGGCGCGCCTGTGATCCGCGCCGGTGCGCCTGGCCCCGCCGCGGCCCGCTGATTGAGCAGGATGCTCCCGGGATAGGAGTGAATCGTGGGTCGTAGCGGGGGGAGATTCACGATGCGGTCCGCGTGGTCACCGGTGAGCCGATCGGCGACCGTCGTCTACACCGCCCTGGCGGCCCTGGTGGTCGCCGTGGCCGGGCTCGCCGTCTTCGAGGAGACGAGGGGCCACCGGCTCGCCCGGCGGTTCGCCGCGATCGGCGGGGACCCGACCGCGCCCGGGGCGCACCAGCTCCTGGGGGAGGTCACCGTCTTCGCGCTCCTGGTGATCGCGGTCGCGGTGTCGGCCGCCGGGGCCGGGGCGGCCCTCCTCGCCTGGCTGCGGCGGGTACGGCCCGGCACCCCGGCTGTGGCGCTGGCCGCGGTGTGGCTGCTGCCGGTGGTGAACCTGGTGGCGCCGCCCTTCCTCATGGACCGGGCCTGGCGCGATGCCGCCGCGGACGGCCGCCCCGGCCACCCGGGGCGAGCCGGCCGGGCCGGTTGGCTGGTGCTGCTCGGGTGCTGGTGGCTGAGCTGGCTCGCCGCGCTCGCCGTGGTGTTCTTCCGGCCGGCCCGGGTGGACCGGGAGCTGACCGGGGTGGATCTGACCACCCTGGGCTCGGTCGCGATCGCCGCCGTCCTGTGCGCGGCCGCGGTCCGCGAGATCACCGAGCGGTGCGAGGGCCGCGTGCCCGGGAGCGGCCGGTGGATCCGCCGGCATGGCGCGGGCGCGGCACCGGCCACGGGCCACGGGCGGTTGGCCGGCCACCGGCGGCCGATGGGCACCGGCGCCTGAGCCGTCCGGCGGTCACCACCCCGGCGGCGGGCCGGAGCTCCCCGAGCTGGCGTGCCAGAGCCGGCGCGAGGGCCCGGCCAGGAACGGCCCCTGCCGGACCCCGGGAGGCGGCCCGATGTCGGAGTAGGGCGAGAGCCGGAACCCGTTCGCGTACTCGATGGGCCGCCCGCGCACGCCCTCGCCGGAGGCGGGTGTCTCGTTCAGCACGGCGCGGACGGCCTCGATGCCCTGAGTGCGCCACAGCCGGTCGAGGTCGAGCAGGTTCCAGCAGTTCAGCGCGCGCAGCGAGACCGCGCGCCGCCCGGTCCGCCTGATCACCCCCTTGGCGACCAGCAGCCACGAGCCGAACACCGTGGCCGCCGTGTGCGCCTGCACCGACTCGAAGAACGTCAGGTCGATCGGGCCGGTGGAGTCGTCGAGCGTGGTGAAGATGATCCGCTGCCCGGAGCGCACCGCCGGGGTCTGGGTGGCCACCTTGGCCCCGGCGACCACGACCTCCGCGCCGTTGCGCCGGCTGAGCAGGTCCTTCGCCCAGGTCACGCCGATCGCCTCGAGCAGGTCGCGGTGGAAGCCGATCACATGGCGGGAGACGTCCATGCCGAGGATCTCGAGCTCGGCCTCGACCGCCTCGGCCTCGGTCATCTCCGGCAGCTCCCCCGGCGTGATCCGCTCGGTGAACCCCATGGGGAGCTGCCCGGTCGCACCGGCCGAGGCCCGCTCGAGGGCGCCGACCTGCGCGATCAGGTCGCGCCTGGTCAGCCGGCCCGGCCGCCACCGGGGCTCGCCCGGGCGCAGGCCGTAGATCGAGTCGAAGCCGCCGACCGCCACGATCCGCTCGGCGACCGGGCGCGACGGCCGGGCCCGCTCCCAGAAGTCCGCCAGCGAGGTGTACGGCCGGCCGGCGACCATCCGGTCGACCTCGGCCTCGCTCACCCCCTTCACCGCGGAGAACGGCACCCGCACCCCGTACCCGCGGCCGATCGCGGCGATCCCGTCCCGGCCCTCGGCGGGCGGGCCGGTCCGTTCGACCAGCCAGGTCTTGCCCGAGCGGTTCACGTCGAGGGGCAGGACCTGCACCCCGCACTGCCGGGCCTCGTCGATGATCGCCCGGTTGGGGTACATGCCGGGTTCGTGGGTGAGCACCCCGGCGAAGAAGGCGGCGGGGTGGTGCCGCTTGAGCCACGCCGACTGGTAGGTGGGGAGGGCGAACGCGGCGGCGTGCGCCTTGCAGAACCCGAACGCGCCGAACGCGTCGATCGTCCGCCAGACCCGCTCGATCGTCTCCTCGCCGTACCCCTTCTTCCGGGCGAGCGGGACGAACCAGGCGCGGACCTCTTCGCGCCCCTCCGGCGTGTCCAGGGCGCGCCGGGCCCTCTCCGCCTCGGACAGCCCGCACCCGGTCATGATGTCGATGACCCGCAGGACCTGCTCGTGGAAGATGACCACGCCGTGGGTCTCCCGGAGCGCCTCCCGCAGGTCCTCGTGCGGGTAGCTCGGGGCGCGGAACCCGTGCCGCGCCTCCAGGTAGGGCGTGACCATGTCGGAGTTGACCGGCCCCGGGCGGAAGAGCGAGATGTCCACGATCAGGTCGTGCATGGTGCGGGGCTCCAGCTTGCCGACGAGCTCCCGCTGCCCGGGCGACTCGATCTGGAAGCAGCCGAGCGTCCGGCCGGCGCAGATCAGATCGAAGGTCTCCGGGTCGTCCCGGGGGACGGCGTCCAGGTCGATCCTCCGGCCGTCGACCCGCTCGACCTCCCGGACCGCGTACGCGAGCGCGGACTGCATCCGCACGCCGAGCACGTCGAGCTTGAGCAGCCCCGCGTCCTCCACGTCGTCCTTGTCGAACTGGGACATGGGGAAGCCCAGCATGCTGGGCTCCACCGGCGTGCGGTCGCGGAGCCCCGAGTTGCCGATCAGCACCCCGCACGGGTGCATCGCGATGTGCCGGGGCAGCCCGTCGAGCCGTTCGGCGATCCGGAACACGGTCTGCAGCGCCCGGTCGTTCAGCCCGCTGCCGCGCAGCTCGGGCAGGTCGGAGAGCGCGGCGCGGATCTGCCCGGCGCGGATGTGCGGGAAGGCCTTGGCGATGACGTCGATCTCGTGCGGCGGCAGCCCCATGGCCGCCCCGACGTCCCGGATCGCGCTGCGGGCCCGGTAGGTCTCCACCATCGAGACGCAGGCCATCCGGGCCTCGCCGTACCGGTCGAGGATGGCGCGGTAGCAGTCGAGGCGCCGGGCCGACTCCACGTCGATGTCGATGTCGGGCAGGCCCTTGCGGCCCTCCGAGAGGAACCGCTCCATGAGCAGGCCGTGGTCGAGCGGGTTCACCTCGCCGATGCCGATCAGGTAGTTGACCAGGCAGCCCGCGCCCGAGCCGCGGATGGCGCACCGGATGCCCATCGAGCGGATCATGTCGGTGATCCCGGCGACCGCGAGGAAGTACCCGGAGAGCCCTTTCCGCTCGATGATCGACAGCTCGGCGGCGAGCCGCCGCCGCGCCTCGGCCGAGCGGGCCAGGCCCCGCGCGGCCAGCCCCTCCTCGCACCGGTGCCGCAGCCGCCGGACCGGGTCCCCATCGACCTCGGGCAGGTGGAGCCGGGGCCGCACCGGGTCGAGGAGGGGGACGATCTCGACGGGGTCGAGCACGCACCGCTCCGCGACCCTCCGGGTCTCGGCGAGCAGCCGCCCGGCGCGGTCGCGGTCGCCGCCGCAGATCCGGAGGGCCACCCAGGCCATCTCGGTGCTGTCCTTCAGGTAGGCGTGCGCGGTCGGGTGGTCGATGTGCCGCGGGTGGAGGGGCACGCGCTTGCGCGCCGCGTCGAGCACGTTCCCGACCTGGTGGTCGGCCGCGTCCAGGTACCGGACCGTGTTGCTGAGCACCGCGGGGACGCCCGTCGCGTCGGCCAGCCCGATCATGCGGGCCGCCGTGTTCGCGTCGCGGTGGCCGTAGAGGTCGGCCACCTCGACCACCACGTCCGGCACCGCGGACCGCCATGCGTGGAGCAGCGCGGCGGCCTGCCGATCCCGCCGCTCGGCCACCGCCCGGCCGACGTCGGACGCCGGGCCGAGCAGCACCGTCAGCAGGGGCTCGCCCCCCGGCCCGGCCGCGTGCTCGGCCACCGTCTCCCGGGTGACGTACGGCTCGCCGCGCCGCCGGTGGGCGGCGGTGACCAGCCGGCACAGCGCGGCCCAGCCGCCGGAGCGGGCGAGCACGACGATCCGCTCCCCGTCCGCGCCGCTCCCCCGGCCCCGCTCCGGCCGCGCCGGGCCGAGCGCGAGATCGACGCCCGCGATCGGGGCGATCCCCCGGGCATGGCACGCCCGGACGTGCTTGATCACGCCGTAGAGGCCGTCGCGGTCGGTCAGCGCGAGCATGTCCATGCCGTGCTCGGCCGCGCGGCGGGCGAGCGCGTCGGGGAACGCCGTGCCGTACCGGAACGAGTAGGCGGACGCGGTGTGGAGATGGGTGAAGGGATTCATCGGTGACCTCTCCCCTGCCCCCGATCCGGAGCGGTCGCCATGGCCCGGAGGGCCGCCATCAGTCCCATGCCCTCAGCAGCAGCCATCCACCGCTCGCCGTGTCGAACCTCAGCTCGTAGATCCCGATGTCCCTGCCGGTGACCGCCTCCACCCGCCAGAACCGCCGCTCGCCGGGATCGGCGTCCGTGGTCCGCCACCACTCCCGGGCGGTCACCCAGTGGTCCTGCACCGCCCGGACGAGGTAGAACCGGTCGCGCCAGACGAACCGGGCCGGGCGCCCCTCCCGGAGCCACACCTCGATCGGGTCGCCGTAGAGTCTGCTCATGTTCCCTGCTCCCTGATGGCATCGATCGCCACCCGGGGGAAGGCGGGCGGACGCGGCAACGATTCGAACGGATTCGAACATACGTTCCAGTCAAGATCGAACGCAAGTCGGCGCGCCGCTCCCCGGCGGCCGCCTCCTCGCGCAGGCGGTGGCCGGCGAGGAGCACCGGGCGCGGGATCCGCGCCGGTCTTCACCTTCGACGCCGCCGAGAGGGGGCCGTCGGACGCGCGGCGGTCTCGTAGCGGCTCAGCGGGACCCACCACGGCGGCGTCCGGTCACCACGGGAACAATGGGGAGAACCTCGCGGTTGTGGCCGACGGGAAAACGGCCCGTGGACAGGAGAACAAATGCACGCGATCGTGGTCTCGACGTACGGTGATTCCTCGGTCCTCGACTACACCGAGCGTCCCGACCCGCAGCCCGGCCCCGGCGAGGTGGTCGTCGACGTGGCGGCGAGCGGCGTCAACTTCATCGACGTCTACCACCGGGAGGGCCGCTACCCGCTCCCGCTCCCCCTCATCCCGGGATCGGAGGGCGCCGGCACGGTGACCGCGGTGGGCCCGGGGGTGACCGACATCGTGCCCGGGGACCGCGTGGCCTGGGCCGGGGTGATCGGCTCCTACGCCTCGAAGGCGGTCATCCCGGCGGAGCGGGCCGTTCTGCTGCCCGACGGGGTGTCGGCGGAGCTCGCGGCCGCCGTCATGCTCCAGGGGATGACCGCGCACTACCTCACCCACTCCACCTACGCCATCAAGCAGGGCGACGACGTGCTCATCCACGCCGCCGCCGGCGGCATGGGGCTGCTGCTCACCCAGATGGCGAAGCTGCGCGGCGCCCGGGTGATCGGCACGGTCTCCACCCCGGAGAAGGAGAAGCTCGCCCGCCAGGCCGGCGCCGACGAGGTGATCGGCTACGAGGACTTCGCCGCCAAGGTCAAGGAGATCACCGGGTCGGGCGTCCACGTGGTCTACGACGGCGTCGGGGCCGCGACGTTCGAGGGATCGCTCGCCTCCCTGCGCCCGCGCGGCCTGCTCGCGCTGTACGGCGCGGCGAGCGGCCCGGTCCCGCCGTTCGACCCGCAGCGGCTCAACGCCGCCGGGTCCCTCTTCCTCACCCGCCCCTCGCTCAACCACTACATCGCGACCCGGGAGGAGCTGCTGTGGCGGGCCGGCGACGTGCTCGGCTGGGTGGCCTCGGGCGCGCTCAAGGTGCACATCTCCCAGCGCTACCCGCTCGCCGAGGCGCGGCGCGCCCACGACGACCTGCAGGCCCGGCGGACCACCGGGAAGCTGCTGCTGATCCCGTGATCACCGGCCCGCCGGTCTCGTGATCAGCGGCCCGCCGATCCGCGTGATCAACCGGCTCACCCGTTCTCGTGATCATCGGCGGCCGGTCCGGCGCCGGCCGCCGCACCTCCTCTGCCGGCTCTGACTGCTCTGATCTGACGGCTCTGACGGCCGCCCCGTGGACGGCGGTCCCGGCGGCGGCCGGGCCCGCCGTCCACGGCCCTCCGCACCATGCGCCCGTCGCGTACGTGACGGCCCGGCCCGCCGTCCACGACCCCTCCGGAACGCACCGCCCCGCCCGGACGCGGGAGTACGGCGAGTGCCGCCGCCGCGAGGACGCGGCCCATCCGGCGCGCCTCAGACCTCATGGCCCTTCGCTCGATAAGGCCCTTCGCGCGATCCGTGACCGGCCACGTCTCCTCGCAATAGAGAACGTTGCGTTCCTTACATTTGCGGGCCTATGTTTAGAGAACGATCCGTTCTCTGAAAACCGAGGGGCGGCATGGACCGAGGCCCTGACCTCGCCCGACCCGGGCCGACGCGGGCGACACCCGGAGCGCACGGCCGGTACGCCCCTCTCCGCGGGCGACCGCGGATCGCCCGCGGGCCGGCACGCCGCGTGACCACGCCGCGCCGGGAGGCCGCCTCGGTGCCTGCCGGGCATCCGCCCCGACCGCACCCCCCGAATCCGAAGGAGCCGACGTGACACCGTTCGTGGTGCCGCTCACCGCGGTCGGGCGCGACGACCTCGCGCTCGCCGGGGGCAAGGGCGCCAATCTCGGCGAACTCATCGCGGCCGGCCTGCCGGTCCCGGACGGCTTCGTCGTGACCACCGCCGCCTACGCGGAGCTGATCGACCGGTGCGGGATCGCCGAGCGCATCCCCCGCCTGCTCGACGCCGGGGACGGCGCGGGGATCCGCGCGGAGTTCGCCGCCGCGGAGATCCCCGCCGCCATGGCCGAGGCGATCACGGCCGCGTACCGGGAGCTGGGGCGAGGCCCGGTCGCGGTGCGCTCCAGCGCCACCGCCGAGGACCTGCCCGGGGCCGCGTTCGCCGGGCAGCAGGACACCTACCTCAACGTCGAGGGCGACGACGCGCTGCTCGACGCGGTGCGCCGTTGCTGGGGCTCGCTGTGGACCGACCGCGCCATCGCCTACCGCCGCCGCCTCGGGATCGGCCCCGAGCAGGTGCGGATCGCGGTCGTCGTCCAGCGCATGGTGAACCCCGACGCCGCGGGGGTGATGTTCACCGCCGACCCGGTGAGCGGGGACCGCGACCGGATCGTGGTCGATACCTCCCCCGGGCTCGGCGAGGCCGTGGTCTCCGGCCGGGTCACCCCGGACCACTACGAGCTCGACCGCCGCGGCACCGTGCTCGCCTGGACGCCCGGGCGGGCCGAGGTGGTCGTCCGCGCCGCCGCGGGCGGCGGCCTTGCCGAGGAGGCCGGGCAGGCCACCGGGGAGCGGCTGCTCGGCGACGCCGCGCTCGCCGGGCTCGCCCGGCTCGGCGTCGCCGTACAGGATCGGTTCGGCAGGCCGATGGACATCGAGTGGGCGCTCGCCGGCGGCCGCGTCTGGCTCGTCCAGGCCCGCCCGATGACCGCGCTGCCGCCGCCCCCGGTACGGCTCAACGCCATCCAGCGCAGGCTGGGCGAGATGCTCCTCGACTACCTGCCGACCCGGCCGTACCCGATGGACATGAGCACCTGGATCCCGTACGGCCCGGCCGGGATGATGGCCGAGGTCGCCCGCAGCCTCGGGGTGCGCGGCCTGTTCGAGGGCGCCCTGGAGGAGCAGGACGGCGTGGTCTACCGCATCCTGCCCCGCCCGCCGCGCCTCACCCCGAAGGCGCTCGCCGCGCCGTTCCTGCTGCTGCACCGGGCCGGGCGGTTCGATCCGGCGCGCTGGACCGAGGATCCGCGGTTCACCGGCTTCCTCCGCGAGGTGGAGCGGCTGCGCGGGCTCGACCCGGCCGCGATGCCCTGGCCCGAGCTGATCCGCCTGCCCCGGCGGGCGCTCGACGCGGTGCGGCCGATCACCGAGCTGCGCCGCGACTACCTGCCCCGCGGCGCCCTCATGGTCCTCCGGCTGGTGGCGGCGCTGCTGCCGCTCGGCGCCGCCGCGATGTGGGCCGACCTGCTGGCCGGTGCGCGGACCCGCACCGAGGACGGCAACCGGGCGCTGGAACGCCTCGCGGCCCAGGTGCGCGAGGACCCGCGGCTCAAAGCGGCCGTGGACGCGCTCGACCTCGACCGGGTGAAGGGGTTCACCGGCTTCTGGGCCGAGTTCACCGCGTTCCTCGCCGAGTACGGCCACCGCGAGACCGGCAGCCCGGTGCTCGCCTCCTCGCCGACCTGGGAGGAGACGCCCGAGGTCGTGCTCGGCATGCTCAAGGTGCTCGCGGCGTCGCCGCCGTCCCCTTCCGCCGGCCGCTCCGGCGAGGCCGAACGGCGGCTGCGCGCCCACCCCTGGCTGCGCTCCCCGCGGCGGTGGGCCCGGATGGCCCGGCGGATCGCCGCGGCGCGCACCGCGTGGGCGTTCCGCGAGGACACCCACTTCTACTTCACGATGCCGCTGCCGGTGCTGCGCCGTGCCCTGCTCGAGATCGGCGCCCGGCTGCGCGACGCCGGCGTGCTCGAGACCGCCGAGGACGTGTTCCACCTGCGGCTGGAGGAGGTGGAGGCCGCGGGCGACCCGGCCACCATGCCGCGGTCGCGGCGGGAGGAGCTGGCCGCCACGGCGCGGGCGCGGGCGGCCAGGCGGCAGGAGCTGGCGGGCGTGCGGCTCATCGACCCCCGCGCGGTCTACCCGGACCGCGGCGACCTCGGGGACGCATTGGTCCGCGGCACGCCCGGGGGCGGCGGCACGGTCACCGGCCCGGTGCGGATCATCCGCGACCCGTCGGAGTTCGGCCGCCTCGCCGAGGGCGAGGTGCTCGTCTGCCCGAACACCAACCCGTCCTGGACGCCGCTGTTCCAGCGCGCCGCCGCGGTCGTGGTCGACGCCGGCGGGATCGGGTCGCACGCCGCGATCGTCGCCCGCGAGTACGGCCTGCCCGCCGTGCTGGGCACGGCCACCGGCACCGCCGTCCTGACCGACGGGCAGATGGTCACCGTGGACGGTGACGCCGGGGTGGTCAGGAGCGCCTCATGATCGCCGTGCCCCGTTCCGGAGAAGCTCGTGAGACCGTCCGTGGAGGTGAACGGTGACCGCCGGGGAGGAGACCGATCACCGCAGGCGGCCGCGGCGGCGCGGCGCCGCCCTGGACGAGGCCATCTTCCAGGCCGTCCTCGACGAGCTCGCCGAGGTGGGCTACGCGCGGCTGACCATGGAGGGGGTCGCCGAGCGGGCGCGGGCGGGCAAGGCGTCGCTGTACCGGAGGTGGCCCACCCGCATCGAGCTCGTGATGGACGCGGTCTACAGCCGGTTGCCCGACCCGTCGGCCCCGCCGGACACCGGTAGCCTGCGCGGCGACCTGCTCGCGCTGCTCCGCGGCAACGCCGAGGCGCTCGCCGGCCCGGCCGGGGAGGCGCTGCGCGGGCTGCTGAGCGAGGCGCTCGCCGGCTCCGACGCCATCGCGCGGGTCCGCCGCAACTGGCAGGGCGCGAGCCTGCGGATCACCCGGGAGATCCTCCGCCGTGCGGTCGACCGGGGCGAGATCGACGCTTCCGCGGTCACCGATCGCCGCCTGGAGACCGGGCATGCCCTGCTGCGCTACCACTTCCTCTTCCACGGCCCCCCGATCCCCGAGCACGTGATCACCGAGATCGTGGACGAGGTCCTGCTCCCCTTGTTCCGCTCTCCCCCGCGCCCGCCGCCCACCGATCCGGGCACGGCCGGCGGCTAGCCGTACGCCGCCGAGCTCCGCCGCACCGCAGGGAGGACACCGGCATCTTCAGGTGAGCTCCTCCAGACCGCGGCGTGCCTCGTGGTAGCCGGTCAGCCGCCCGGTCTCCACCACCGGTGCCACGGCGCCATGGCGCGGCGCCGGCCGGTGCCCCGCGGTACGGCCGGCCCGGCCACTTCGGCGGGGCGTCTCTTTCCCGGATCCGGATGGGTTCCGCGGATCCCCGATGGCGGGCGAGCCCCGTGGTGCGGCGTCAGGCGCAGAGGCAGAACGCGCCGGGCAGCCGGGTCCGGTAGCGGGCCACCACCCGGTAGACCGCCTCGGCCAGCCAGCTCACCGGCGGGAGCAGCATCGTCCGGCCGAGCGCCCGCCACCCGCGCGTGGGCTGCAGGGCGAGCACCACCGCGATCGCCCGCGCGCCCTGCGCGTGCAGCCCGCGCGGGCCGACGAGCTGCACGGACGTGGCCGCCTGCTCCCGGGTGAGCCCGATCGTCTCGAGCGGGATGGACTGCCAGGCGCGGACCAGGGGCATGTACGGCAGCAGCCTCCGCCCCAGGTTCACGCACGTCTGGCAGAACCCACAGTTCCCGTCGAAAACCAGCAATACCTGGTCAGCGTGGACCATGTCCCGAATCTAACAACCGCGCCGGCGGGCCCGTACGGCCCGGGCGCCCGCGGCGAGGACCACCGCGGCGAGCGACACCGCCCGGCTCAACCGGACGGCCCGCCGGATGTCCCCGGCCGAGGGGCGCGGCCCGTCGCCGAGCTCCGGCCGGTGCTCCACCCGTTCCCCGTAGCGGTTCGCCCCGCCGAGCCGTACGCCGAGCGCCCCGGCGAAGGCCGCCTCGCACCGGCCCGCGTTCGGGCTCGGATGGCGGTGGCCGTCCCGGCGGAGCACGGCGGCCGCCCCGCGCGCGGAACCGCCGGCCGTACCGGCGAGGAGCACGGTGAGCCAGGCGGTGAGCCGGGCGGGCACCAGGTTGGCGAGGTCGTCGAGGCGGGCCGCCGCCCAGCCGAACCTCGCGTACCGCGGTGAGCGGTGGCCGACCATCGCGTCGAGCGTGTTGACCGCCCGGTAGGCGAGCAGCCCGGGCACGCCGAGCACCGCGCCCCAGAACAGCGGCGCGACCACCGCGTCGGAGGTGTTCTCCGCCAGCGACTCGACCGTCGCGCGGGCGAGCTCCCCGGCGTCCAGGCCGGACGGGTCGCGGCCGCACAGGTGCGGGAGCCGTTCGCGGGCGGCGCGGAGGTCCCCGGCCTCCAGGGCGCCCGCCAGGTACGCGCCCTCCTTCTCCAGCGTGGTGCCGCCGAGCACCGCCCAGGTGGCGGCGGCCGTGACGGCCGCGCGCGCCAGCGGCCGGGAGCGGGTCAGCCGGTCGGCGATCACCCCGAGGCCCGCGGCGGCGCCCACGCAGCACGCGGTGTAGAGCACGCCGCGGGACCGGGAGTCTCGGTGGATCCGCCGCTCGAGGGCCGCGGCGGCGCCGCCGAACAGGGCGACGGGGTGTCCCCGCCGGGGGTCGCCCGCCAACCGGTCGATCAGAGCGCCGAGGAGGATGCCGGTCGCCGTCGGGCTGCGCTGGAGCATGGCGGCATTCTCCCGTAGACCGGGCGATCGGGATCACAGAGCCGCGCCGCGGGTCCTTGGGAGCGTTCCACGGTTGCGATCAGGTCAGACTCGTTCCCATAAGGATCACTTCGCGGGGCATTGTCGCTAAGCTGCCCCCCGTGAACCAGATCGGGCGGTATCGAGTGCTGCGGACCCTCGGCAAGGGCGGGATGGGCACCGTCTACCTCGCCGAGGATCCATCAGGGCAGCAGGTCGCCATCAAGGTGATCAATCCGGAATTCAGCCAGCACGAATCGTTCCGGATGCGGTTCCGCCGCGAGGCCGAGGCCGCCCAGCGCGTGCGCCGGTTCTGCACCGCCGCCGTCCTCGACGCGGCGCTCGACGGCGACCTGCTGTACGTGGTGACCGAGTACGTGCCCGGCCCCAACCTGGAGGAGGCGGTCCGCCAGCATGGCCCGCTGCGCGGATCGAGCCTGGACGCCCTCGCGGTGAGCGTGGCGACCGCGCTCACCGCGATCCACGCGGCCGGCGTGGTGCACCGGGACCTCAAGCCGTCGAACGTGCTGCTCTCCCCGGTCGGCCCGCGCGTCATCGACTTCGGCATCGCCCGCGCGCTCGACACGCTCGGCGGCATCACCGGCACCGGCGAGCTGATCGGCACGCCGCGGTACATGGCCCCGGAGATGCTGCGCGGGGAGCCCGTCACCCCCGCCTGCGACGTGTTCTCCTGGGGCTGCCTGGTCGCCTTCGCCGCCAGCGGGCGGTCGCCGTTCCCCGGCGACACCATCCCGTCGATCATCTACCACATCATGAACACCGAGCCTCAGCTCGACGGGCTGGAGCCGGGGCTCCGGGAGCTCGTGGTGGCCGCGCTCGACAAGGACCCGGCCCGCAGGCCGACCGCCCAGCAGCTCCTGGACCAGCTCGTGGGCCGGTCGACCCCGCCCGAGCAGATGGTGCAGCAGGCCTGGCAGCAGGGCGGGCTGACCCTCCCCCAGCAGACCGTCCCTCAGCACCCCGAGCGGACCCTGCCCTACGAGCCGGCCGGGGCGGCCACCGGGCAGCCCCAGGCCACCCTGGCGTACACCCAGCACACGCCGCCCGCGCCCACGTCGCCTACGACGCCCGTGAGCACGACCGTTGCCAAGGGCGACCGCGGCGGTCGCGGCCGCAACCGGCTGCTCGGCGTGATCGCGGCCGCCGCCGTGCTCATCGGCGGCGGCGTGGCCGTGTGGAAGATGGTGGTGCCGAGCGGCCCGCCCACGGACCTGCCGCTGCTCTGGCAGGACGACTTCACCTACGACTCCAGCGGGTGGCCCGGCGGCAGGTTCAGCTCCACCAACCGCTACGAGGACGGCTGGTACCACGTCGAGTCCAGCTTCAACAAGGAGCAGCGGGTGGCGGCGCCGATCCCCTTCGACACCGGGAAGCAGGCCTCGCCCGCGCCGACGCCCGGCCCCTCGCTCCCGCCCGTCCCCTCGACGCTGGTCATCAGCGCCGACGTGGCCGTCAAGGAGGTCGAGGGACAAGGGGAGTACGGCCTGTACTGCCGGGGGCAAGGAGGCCACACCTACTACGAGTTCGTCCTCGACACCGCGGGCAACGCCCGGATCCGGCGGGTCGCCGACAGCGCCGGCGGCAACCTCACCGAGCCGGTGAAGGTCGAAGGGCTGAAGGACACCGTCCGGATGGTCGCCGCGTGCGAGCAGAGCGGATCGGCCGTCAAGCTGGGTCTGTGGATCAACGGGAAGCAGATCCACTCGGTCAAGGACCCCAACCCGCTCAAGAACGGCACGGTCGGGGTGTTCACCCGGATCTCCGACGGCGCTACGGAGCTGCACGTGGCCTACGACAACTTCGAGCTCCGCGGCGGGGATTAGCGCATCCGGCGTGGTGTGCGCGCTTCCACGGCGGGGAGTGGGCCGTCCGCCCTGGCAGGCGCTCCGTGGCGGGAGCGGGTCATCCGGGCCCGCGCGCGGCCTGGGCGGAGCCGCCGGCAAGATCATCGATCTTGGCCCGCCGGGCGGGAGGCGGCTTCATTCTCACTCGCCGGATCATGCACAATTGAGCGGGAGCGCCCTTAGCTCAGCTGGATAGAGCATCGGACTTCTAATCCGACGGTCGGGGGTTCGAATCCCTCAGGGCGCGCGTCACGTGAGCATGGGACGGCCCTGCCCGGCGGTGCGTCGCGGGCGGGGGTAGGGCCGTTTCTCGCCCGGGCACCGCTCACCGCCCGGAGCTTATCCTCTGAGCGTTCTAGCGAACATGGCGCGTCGCCGGCCGGGCGACCGTGAACCTCCCGTCGACCGGCATGCCGGGCGTGAGTTCCTGATCGTCGAGCGCTAAGACCCGCCGGCGCCGGGATGACCGCCGTACCGCTCACCCGGTCATCACATCGAGCACCCGGCCGGTAACGAAGAGATAAAAATACGTATACGGCCGAGCAACGATGTTATGCCATCGTGACCGAAGCGATTGACCCGTCCACGGCGAAGGCATGTACTGAGTAGTGGCCAGTGACAAGAGGTCCAGGGGACCTCTTCCCTGTTCAGGGATAGCTGGTCACACTCATTTTCGACCGATTTTCCTTTATGCCCGGCCCCACGGCAGGAACTTGCTCTTCAAGGTCGGCACCACCGCCCACAGATACGTCCGGTCATCCCGCTCCAATTGCCGCTGCACCGCCCACAGCCCATAATCGGCGACTTGCAGTCCCCAGCTCGTGGCCGCCTCCCAATGACAGACCACGACGTTGCGCAGCGGCGGGGCGTGATCGTCGCACACCCGGTCGATCGCCTGCCGGAACGCCTTCTTGCGCGCCGCGGTGCCCAACGTGGCCACGATCACATAGAGCGTGTCACCCTCGGTGGTGCACCGCTTGGCGACCTCCTTGAAATGCAGATACCAGGCGAGCTCGTATAAATACGCTTCACCCTTCGCCCGTACGCTCTCGAACGCCTTGGCCTTCGCCAGGAAGGTGAAATCGAACCGCGGCGCCTGACTTTTGATCACCTTGTACACGTCGGCGCGGGTCTGCGGCCGGTCGTTCTTGGCGTGGTAGCCCTTCGGCAGCTCGACCCCCTTCTGGGCGTGGATCAGCCGCAGCCGGCATCCCTGGGCCATGGCCTCGTCATGGTTCGTCGTGTACGTGGCCGTCCCGATCCCGAAATACTTCGATCCACCGTTGGCGACGTCGTAGTCCAGATTGCCGGTTTCATCGGCGTACATGAAAACCTCGGCCACGAGCCGCCTCCTTTCTCGGAGAATCGGGATCGATCTCGGTCGCCGCTCGGCCTATTGCTCACGTTCTTCCGGCCATCGCCCGGTTCCGTCCCGTTCACGAGCAGGTCACCGAGTCATGTGACGCCTCGGGCGTCTTCTCAACGTGACATACCGCGGCACCGAATCGGTAATCGAGACCATAGAGCAAGTGATGCCTTACGGCGCACCGGCTCCGGCTGCGATCCGGTTTCCCGCCTAAGCGAGATCAATAAAGCGATAGCAATTGTCGCCATTAACGGCTTATGTCAGGCATACGCGTTTCGTTACACTACGACGCTGGTCTGTCATGGACTTCACCGCAGACGAAGGCTCCGGCGGCCGCCATCGGATTCCCGTACGGCCACGCAACGATGGCATGAGCCGCCGAGGTCCTCTGCGGAATCCGAGCCGGTGTACCACCGCCTCCGAATTCAGCCGGAGAGGCGGGTGCCTTGGTGACGGGAGCGGGCCGCTTGGTGTCGTGACGGACGGCGAAGAGCCGGCCGGGCGGCACGCTGAGAGCGGCGGCTCAACGCGCAGCCCCGCGTCACAGGCGCTGGAGCAGCCGCTCCATCTGGTCGATCTCGGCCTGCTGGCCGCGCTCGATGTCCTTGGCCAGCTTGACGGCCTCGGGATTCGCGCCCTCCCGCTGTTCGGTCCGGGCCATCTCGATCGCTCCCTTGTGGTGGGCGATCATCAGCTGAGCGAACAACCGGTCGAACCGGGCTCCCGAGGCGGCCTCGAGCTCGGCCATCTGCTGGTCGGAGAGCATGCCCGGCATCGGGTGCCCGGCGTGCCCGTCGTGGCCGGACGGTTCGGGCCTGCTCCACGCGTGGAGCCAGCGGCGCATCAGCGCGATCTCCGCGGCCTGGGTCGACTTGATCGTGGCCGCCAGCTCCTTGACCTCTGGATCGGCGGCGCGGGTCTCGGCGAGCTCGGCCATGTCCACGGCCTGCTCGTGGTGGGGGATCATCTGCTGCGCGAACCGCACGTCCGCCTCGTTGAAGGTGGCCGACGGGCGGGTGGCCGCGGCGCGGCCACCGGACCCGGCCGTGGTGGCGGTGTCGGCGCCGCAGGCGGTGAGCAGGGCGAGGGCTCCCAGGGCCGCGGCGGCGGACAGGGCGATCCGGTGGGCGGCGAACGCGGTGACGGGCATGGTGGTCCGGTCTTCTCTCGGTGTTCCGGGCCCCGGCGGCGGGCGAGCCGGGGCGGTGCCGCGGGCGCGCACAGCGACAACCGGCCGGGCGCGTCCTGGCGGAGGACGTTAGCCGCTCCCCCGCTCGGCGAAGGTGAGGCCGCCCATCATCCGGCCACTTCAGGGACCACTCTTTGCCCCGGCATGACCGCCCGGCCGGGCATGTCCGCGAGCGGCAGTGCGCCCCGAGCATGGGCAGGCCACGGATTCACGTCACGTTCGGGCCCCGTTCGGCCGCACGCCCCACGAGCGGTCCGGCCACGCCCGTGCACGCGGGCCCGGCAGGCCCGCGCACGCGCAGGCCGTCCGATCATGTTCGGCACCCAACACCGGGAACCGGGCACGCCCGAGAACGCGCGGGCCGCCGTGCCGTACGCCGGCGTCAGCCGGCGCACCAAGCACCCGGCGCGGTCACGCGGCGGCCTGGGCGAGCACGGCGCGGTAGATGCCGACCGCCTCCTCGATGCGGCTCACCCGGCAGTGCTCGTCGGTCACGTGGGCCTGGTCCGGCTCCCCCGGGCCGCAGATCAGGGTGGGCGGGTCGCCGAGCGCGGGCCGGAGCACGGACGCGTCGGTGAAGTAGGTCGCCGCCCCGGTGGGCTCGCCCGCCCCGGCCGCGACCAGCCGGGCCACCCAGGGGTCCTCCGTCGGGGTCCACACCGGCGGCAGGTCGAGGAGCACCGCCAGGTCGATCTCCTCCCCCAGCGCCCCGGCGAGCTCGGCGCGGGCCGCGGCGTGGTCCTGCCCGGCGACGGTGCGGACGTCGATGGTCGCCTCGGCCCGGTCGGGGACGGCGTTGGTGCCGGACCCACCGGCGATCGTGCCCACGTTCAGCGTCGGCGCGCCCATCCACCGGTGCGGGGCGACGCCGAACCGGAAGTCCCGGGCGGCCAGCACGGCCCGGGCGAGCTTGTAGATCGCGTTGTCGCCGAGGTGCGGCATGGAGCCGTGCGCGGCGGTGCCGTACGCGGTGGCGCGGAGCCACAGGGCCCCCTTGTGCCCGGGTACGACCCGGTTGGCGGTGGGCTCGGCGATCAGCAGCACGGCGGCGGGGGCGAGCACCCCGCGCGCGGCGAGGTCGGCGGCGCCTTCGCACCCGGTCTCCTCGCCCCAGGTGAGGGCGAGCTGCACGGGCACGTCCGCCGGGCACTCCGCGGCCGCCGCGACGATGGCGGCCACCCCGGCCTTCATGTCGCTCGCGCCCCGGCCGTAGAGCAGGTCGCCGTCGCGCTCGGCCGCGAACGGGTCGTGGCGCCACGCTTCCGCGCCGAGCGGCACGGTGTCGAGGTGCCCGGAGAGGGTGATGAACCGCTCGCCCCGGCCGCGCCGGGCGACCAGGCCGGTCCGCCCGGGGGCGGCGGAATGGAGCTCGACGGCGTATCCGGCCTCCTCCAGCCGGCCGGCGAGCAGCTCGGCGGCCCGCTGCTCGCCCCCGGCCACGGTCTGCAGGCGGATCAGCTCCCGGGTGAGTTCCACTGCGTTCATGATCACTTCTCCGGTCGGGTCGTCCCGCGGACGACGAGCTGGGGCGCCACCGCGATCCGGCGCAGGCCGGGCGAGGTGCGGGCCTCGGCGAGCACCCGCAGGGCCTCCCGGGCGAGCTGCTCCCGCGGCTGGCGGACGGTGGTGAGCGGCGGGTCGGACAGCTCCGCGTATCCGATGTCGTCGAACCCGGTGACGGCGACGTCGTCGGGCACGCGCAGGCCGTGGGCGCGCAGGCCGCGGAGCATGCCGATGGCGATCTCGTCGTTGCCGCAGATCACCGCGTCGGGGATCCGCCCGCCGGTGCAGATCAGCTCGGCCGCGCGCTGCCCCCAGGCGGCGCTGAACTCGCCGAGGAGCACGTCGGTGACCTGCACCCCGCCTGCCCGGGCCCCGCGTTCGAAGGCCGCCAGGCGCAGGCGCGCCGAGGAGTTGGTGAGCTCCGATCCGACGAAGGCGAGCCGTTTCGCCCCGCCGGCGATGACGTGCTCGACCGCGAGGCCGATGCCGATCTCGTCGTCGACCCCGACCCAGTCGCTCACGCCGCCCTCGACGTACCGGTCGAGCTGCACGAGCGGTACGGCTTTCGCCGCCTCGACCACGGCCGGCCGGCTCCGTTCCATGTCGCAGGGGCTGATGATGAGGCCGTCGACCTTGCGCTCGACGAGGACCCGCAGGCGGCGCTCCTCGACCCGGGGGTCGTACTGGGCGTCGCAGAGGATCAGCTCCCGGCCGGAGCGCTGCAGCTCGTACTCGACGGCCTGCACGATCTCGGGGAAGAACGGGAGGGTGATGCTCGGGACGACCATGCCGACGGTGCGCGTGGTCTGCTCCCGCAGCGCCTGGGCGACGGCGTTGGGCCGGTACCCCAGCTGTTCGGCGGCCGCGACCACCCGGGCGACGATCTCCGGGGACACCTTGCGCCGCCCCGACAGCGCCCGGGAGGCCGTGGCGATGGAGACCCCGGCGTGGGCGGCGACTTCGCGGAGCGTGACGGCCATGCGGATAACGTTTTCCTAACGACTCCCCCGCCTGGAGACTGGGTTGGGCGGGCATCACCTGCGTTGACGCCCGATCATACCCCCGAACACAAGGATCTTGACAGAAACGAACGGACAAACCGCCCTTGACTTGGACAAAGACGGAGGGATAGCGTCCACCCCCAAGCGGGACAAACGTTTTCCCAACCCTCAGCCCGGAAGGAAGATCACCATGGCCCGGAGATTCCGCCTGTTCCGCGCCGCGGCGGTGCTCGCCGCGACGGCCTTGCTCGTCCCCGCCTGTGGCAGCGGGGACTCCGGTGGAGAATCCGGTGCCGGCAAGCCACGCGTCGGGCTGGTTCAGATCAACCAGCAGGCGATCTTCTTCAACCAGATGAACGAAGGCGCCCAACAGGCCGCCAAGGAAGTGGGCGTCGACCTCACGATCTTCAACGCCAACGACGACCCGGCCAAGCAGAACGAGGCGATCGACAACTTCGTCCAGCAGCAGTTCGACGCCATCATCGTCGTGGCGATCGACGTCGAAGGCGTCAAGCCGGCGATCCAGGCCGCCAAGGAGGCCGGCGTGAAGATCATCGCGGTCGACGCGATCGTCGACTCCCCCGCCGTCGACACCCAGGTCGGCGTGGACAACGCCAAGGCGGGTCAGCAGATCGGCGAGTTCGTCAACGAGTGGGCCAAGGAGCAGAACCTCTCCGCGCCCAAGATCGGCATTGTCGGCGCGCTGAACTCCTACATCCAGAACGTCCGAAAGGACAGCTTCGAGGAGACCGTCACCAAGGCGGGCGCCCAGATCGTCCAGACCGTGGACGGCCAGAACCGCCAGGAGGCCGCCCTCACCGCCGCCGAGAACCTCCTCACCTCCCGCCAGGACCTCGACGCCGTCTACGCGACCGGTGAGCCCGCCCTGCTCGGCACCGTGGCGGCGATCAACTCCCAGCAGGCCGGGGACCGGGTCAAGGTCTTCGGCTGGGACCTCACCAAGGAGGCGATCGCCGGGATCGACGCCGGCTTCGTCGCGGCCGTGGTCCAGCAGGACCCCAAGACCGAGGGGTATGAGGCGGTCAAGGAGGCGTACGCCATCGTCAACGGCGCGGAGCCCAAGAAGCGCATCGACGTCCCCGTGGAGATCGTGACCAAGGAGAACGTCGACCGCTTCCGCTCCATCTACGGAGGCTGACCGGATGACGGGCACCCAGGCACCCGACCGGGTCCTGATGCAGGACATCCGCAAGCGCTACGGCATGGTCGACGCCCTGCGCGGGGTCACCCTCCGGGTGGCGCCCGGCGAGGTCGTCGGCCTGGTCGGCGACAACGCGGCGGGCAAGTCCACCCTGATGAAGATCCTGGCGGGTGCGGTCGTGCCCGACTCGGGGCGCATCTTCTTCGACGGGCGGGAGGTGTCCTTCACCTCCCCCCGCGACGCCCGCGAGCTGGGCATCGAGATGGTCTACCAGGACCTGGCGCTCTGCGACGACATCGACGTCGCCGGGAACCTGTTCCTCGGCAGGGAGCCGCGCCGGTTCGGCGGCCTCGTGCTCGACAAGCGGCGCATGCACCGGGAGGCGCGCGAGCACCTCGACGCGCTCAACATCCGCATCCCGCTCACCGACCTCCCGGTGCGCGACCTGTCCGGCGGCCAGCGGCAGGCCGTGGCGATCGCCCGGGCCGTCACCTTCGGCCCCAAGGTGCTGATCATGGACGAGCCGACCGCGGCGCTCGCGGTGAGCGAGGTGGAGACGGTGCTCCGGCTGATCCGCACCGTCTCCGAGTCCGGGGTGAGCGTCATCCTCATCACCCACCGGCTGCAGGACCTGTTCGAGGTCTGCGACCGGCTGTGCGTGATGTACGAGGGGACGCTCCGCGCCGACCTGGACGCCCGGACCACCAGCCTGGAGCGCCTGGTCGCGGAGATCGTCGGTCACGGCGGAAACGAGCGTGCGGCATGAGCACTCCCACCACCGTCCCCGCCAGTGAGCGGATCGTCACCACGAGATCGGCCCGGCTGCGGGCGTTCATCGGCCGGCACATCCAGGTCATCGCGATCGCCGCGGTGCTGGTCGTGCTCGTGGTGTTCTTCAGCGCCACGGCCGACCGGTTCATGACGGTCGGGAACATCCTGAACCTGCTGCGCCAGATCGCGCCCACGCTGATCGTCGCGGTGGCGATGACGTTCGTCATCACCACGGCGGGCATCGACCTGTCCGTCGGGTCGATCGTCGCGCTCACCGGATCGCTGCTGGCGATCCTGATCGACACCGGCGTCGACCCGTCGCTGTCCTTCCTCGCCGTCCTCGCCCTCGGTGCCCTGGTCGGGGCGGTGAACGGCTGGTTCTCCTCCTACCAGGGGCTGCCGCCGTTCATCGTCACCCTCGCCACGCTGTCGATCATCCGCGGTACGGCGCTGCGGGTGACCGAGGGCTACTCCACCCCGATCAAGGACGGCGGATGGGTGCTCCAGCTCGGCCAGGGGCGGCTGCTCGGGGTGCCGATCCCGGCGATCCTCGCGGTCGTGATCGCCGCCGCCGGATGGTTCGCGCTGACGAGCACCCCGTTCGGGCGGTACGTCACCGGCCTGGGCTCCAACGCGGAGTCGCTGCGGCGCAGCGGCGTGGAGATCCGCCGCATCGGCTTGATCGTCTACGTGCTCACCGGCCTCGCCGCGGCGCTCGCCGGGGTGCTGGTCGCCACCCGGCTCGCCTCGGGCTCGTCCAACGCCGGCGTGGGCTTCGAGCTCGAGGTGATCACCGCGGTGGTGCTCGGCGGCACCAGCCTCTTCGGCGGCCGGGGCTCCATGCTCGGCACGATCCTCGGCGCCCTCACCCTCGGGGTGATCTCCAACGGCCTGGTGCTGCTCCACGTGTCGCCGTTCTACGTGCAGATCGTGCAGGGGAGCATCCTCCTCCTGGCGATCTTCGGCAACACCAAGCTGTGGTCGAGGTTCGGGACCGCGAAGCGATGACCGTGCACGTGCAGACGGTGCTCGGCGCGGTGCCCGCCGCGGAGCTCGGCATCACGCTCTTCCACGAGCACCTGCTCAACGACGGCTCGTCGGCCTGGCATCCGCCCGCCCCCGGGGACGCCGAGGGCGAGCGGATCGCCCACGAGCCCATCCGCATGGAGTTCCTCGGCCGGCTGCGCGAGGACCCGTACCTGTCCCGGCACAACGTCTCCCTCGACGACCCGGAGCTCGCCGCGGAGGAGGCCGCCCGGTTCGCGGCCCGCGGCGGGCGGACCATCGTCGAGGTGACCCCGGAGGGCCTGGGCCGGGACCCGCGCGGCCTGGTGCGGATCGCCCGGGCGACCGGCCTCCACGTGGTCATGGGCTGCGGCTTCTACCTGGAGCGCTCGCACCCCGCCCGGGTGCGCGGCATGTCCGTGGAGGACGTGGCCGAGGAGATCGAGCGGGAGGTGCGGGAGGGCGTCGCGGGCGTCCGGCCGGGGGTGATCGGCGAGATCGGCGTCTCCCCGGCCTTCACCCCCGCGGAGGAGAAGGTGCTCCGCGGGGCCGCCCGCGCCCAGGCCCGCACCGGGGTGCCGCTCTCGGTCCACCTGCCCGGGTGGGTACGGCACGGCCACCGGGTGCTCGACATCGTGGCCGAGGAGGGCGGCCGGCTCACCGCGACCGTGCTCGGCCACATGAACCCCTCCCTCGACGACCTGGAGTACCAGACCTCGCTCGCCGACCGCGGGGCGTGGCTCGAGTACGACATGTGCGGCATGGACTACCACTTCGTCGGCGAGGGCCAGTCCCCGTGCGACGAGGAGAACGCCCGCGCCATCGCCCGCCTCGTCCGGTACGGCTACCGCGACCGGCTGCTGCTCTCCCAGGACGTCTTCCTCAAGACCATGCTCGTCCGCTACGGCGGCCGGGGTTACGCCCACCTGCTCGACAGCTTCATCCCGCGGCTGCACCGGCACGGGCTCACCGCGGACGACACCGACCATCTGCTCATCGCCAACCCCCGGGCGGTCTTCGAGACCGCCGCGAAAGGAGAGGACGAATGACCCGCGTGCTGGTCGCCGGCGAGTCGTGGGTGAGCGAGTCCACGCACTACAAGGGCTTCGACTCGTTCACCACGACCACCTACCACACCGGTGTGGGCCCGCTGCGCGACGCGCTCACCGCCGAGGGCATCGAGGTGGTGCACATGCCGGCGCACGAGGTGCCCCAGCACTTCCCCGGCTCCGTGGAGGAGCTCTCCGCCTATGACGTGGTGGTGCTCTCCGACATCGGCGCCAACAGCATCCTGCTCCACCCCGACACCTGGCTGGCGAGCAAGCGCACCCCGAACCGGCTCAAGGTGCTCGCCGAGTGGGTCGAGCAGGGCGGCGGCCTCGCCATGGCCGGCGGCTACCTGTCGTTCCAGGGCATCGAGGCCAAGGCGGCGTTCCGCGGCACCCCGGTCGAGGCGGTGCTCCCCGCCGTGATCTCCCCGTACGACGACCGGATCGAGGCCCCGGAGGGGGTGGAGCCCAAGGTCGTCGACCCGGACGACCCGATCGTCGCCGGCCTGGAGACCACCTGGCCGGCCCTGCTCGGTTACAACCGCTTCGGGCTCCGCGACGGCGCCCGGCTGATCGCCGCCGTCGGCGAGGACCCGCTGCTCGCCGTGCGCGAGGTGGGGCGGGGCCGTACCCTCGCCTGGGCGTCGGACGTCGGCCCGCACTGGTGCCCGGACGAGTTCACCGCCTGGCCGGGCTACCGCACCCTGTTCGGCCGGGCGGTCCGCTGGCTGGCCCGGGAGCTCTGACGTGGCCACCCCGGTCATCCTCGACTGCGACCCCGGGCACGACGACGCGCTCGCCATCATGCTCGCCGCCGCCGACCCGGCGATCGACCTCAAGGCGATCACCACGGTGGCGGGCAACCAGACGCTGGAGAAGACGTCGCTCAACGCCCGCCGGGTCTGCACGCTCGCCGGGATCACCGGCGTGCCCGTGGCCGCCGGGTGCGACCGGCCGCTCGCCGGCGCCCTGGAGACCGCGGCCGACGTGCACGGGGAGAGCGGCCTCGACGGCCCCGAGCTCGGCCCGCCCACCGTGCCCCTCGCCGGGGAGCACGCGGTCGACCTCATGCACCGCATCCTCCGGGAGAGCCCCGAACCGGTCACGATCATCGCGGTGGGGCCGCTGACCAACGTCGCCACGCTGCTGCGCCGCCACCCGGAGGACGCCTCCCGCATCCGCGAGCTGGTCGTCATGGGCGGCAGCATCGAACGGGGCAACCACACCCCGTACGCGGAGTTCAACGTCTACGTCGACCCCGAGGCCGCGGCCGAGGTGCTCGCGAGCGGCCTGCCGGTCACCCTCCACGGGCTCAACGTGACCCACCAGGCCCTGGTCACCCCGGACGTGGTGGACCGGTTCCGCGGGCTGGGCACCCGGCTCGGCGAGGTCTGCGCCGAGCTGATGACCTTCTTCGGCGGCACGTACCGGCGGCTGTGGGGCTTCGAGGCGCCGCCGCTGCACGACCCGGTCGCGGTGGCCTACGTGATCGACCGGAGCGTGGTCGAGTGCGTGCGGGCCCCGGTCCGCGTGGAGCTGGAGGGGGCGTACACCCGCGGGGCGACGGTCGTCGACCTCCACCGCCGCATGGGGTGGGAGCCGAACGCCGACGTCGGCATCACCCTCGACCGCGACCGGTTCTGGGAGCTGATGATCGGCGCGGTCGAGCGCCTGGGGGGCCGCGCATGAGCGGGGTGGACGTCGCCGTCGTCGGCAGTGTCAACCTCGACCTCACCGTGCCGGTGGGGCGGGTGCCGCGGCCGGGCGAGACCGTGCTCGGCGCGGACGCCCGCCGCGGGCCGGGCGGCAAGGGCGCGAACCAGGCCGTGGCGTGCGCCCGGCTCGGCCTGCGCACGGCCATGATCGGCTGCGTGGGCGAGGACGCGGACGGGGGGATGCTCGCCGAGCGGCTCCGCGCGGAGGGCGTGGACGTCCGGCACCTCGTCCCGGTGCCCGCGCCGACCGGCCTCGCGATGATCATCCTCGAGGAGGGGGACGGGGAGAGCACGATCGTGGTGAGCCCGGGCGCCAACGGCCGGCTCGACGCCGGCCGGGTGCGCGCGGCCGAGGGCACGATCACCGGCGCGCGGGCCGTGCTCGCCCAGCTCGAGATCCCGATCCCCGCCGTGGCCGAGGCCGTGCGCCTGGCCACCGGCACGGTCGTGCTCAACCCCGCCCCGGCGCGGCCGCTCCCCCGGGAGCTGCTCTCCCGGGTGGACGTGCTCGTCCCCAACCGGCACGAGCTCGCCGTCCTCTGCCAGGCGCCCACCCCGGAGAGCCCGGATGAGGTGGCCGACCTCGCCCGGAGCCTGCTGCCCGGCGGGCCGCGGGCGGTCGTGGTCACCCTCGGCGCCGACGGGGCCATGGTGGTCACCGCCGACGGCGTGGCCCGGGTGCCCGCGGTGCCGGTGCGGGCGGTGGACGCCACGGCCGCCGGGGACAGCTTCTGCGCCGGCCTGGTGGCCGGGCTGCTCGCCGGGGAGCCGCTCGCCGAGGCGGCGGCCCGGGGCTGCCGCGCCGCCGCGGTCACGGTCTCCCGGCCCGGGGCGATCGACGCGCTGCCCACGGCCGCGGACCTCGCCGCCCCTCCCGCGCCCGGCCCCGCCGCCTCGCCGGCCTGACACCGGTACGGCCCGGCCGTACCGGCCCTCCGGCGGCGTGACGGTCGCGGGCGCGTCCGCCGAACGGGGGCATGCCGAGACGTGCGCGCCCGCCGGGCGTGCCGAGGCGCCGGGCGGGCGCGCTGCCCCACCGGGCCGGTGAACCGGTCCCGGGCCGGTGACGTGCGCGATCCCGGCCGGGGTCAGCCGAGCAGGGCGGCGCGGACCGGTTCGGGCAGCGCGTCGAGGCCGGGGAAGGGCCGGCGCGCGACGAGCGCGGCCGCGTCCTCGCCGCTCAGCCCGGCCTCCCCTTGGAGCACGGCGCGGGCGTGACCCCCGGGGAGCAGGTTGAGCCAGCGCAGCACCAGCTCCTCCCGGGCGCCCGGCGCGAGCTCCCCGTGCACGCGGAGCCGGGCCAGCCCGCCGTCGGGGTACACGTCGAGCCGCACGTGGGTCACCGCGCGGGCCGGGTCGGTGCGGAACCGGTGCCGGGTGTCGGGCTGGAGCCGGGTCCGCGGCACCAGGTCGAACCACGCGCCCTCGTCCGCGAGGTCGCCGGTGCGCGCGTCGATGCCGCGCAGCCGGGCCCACCCGGGCGCGTTGCCGAGGAAGTACGAGGTGTCGAGCTCGACCAGCCGCACGTGCCCCGCGGCGCCGAGCCGTACCGTGACGTGGTCGTTGCCGCCGTCGCGGCGCCGCGCGTTCTCCCACCCCTCGCCCATGTGCCGGGCCCGGCCGGGCAGCAGCAGGTTCACCGGCGAGGAGTAGAACATGTTCGAGCAGTCGACGATCGTGCCGCCGTTCTCCAGGGCGGCGAGGTCGACCGTGCCGATGAGGAACCGGGGGTCGGGCACCGGCTCGCCGTGGACCCGGAACCGGGCCACCCCGCCGTCCGGGTAGATGGAGAGCCGGACGTGGGTGAAGCACCGCTCCACGGCCACGGGGTACCGGTTGGCGTGGTCGCCCTGCGCCGGTGACTTGGGGACGAGCGGCACCCACTCGGCCTCCGCGAGCTCGGCCGGCGAGGGGTGGCCCTCGACGCTCGCCGCCTCGACCGAGACGTACGGCGGGTAGTTGCCGCGGAAGTACGCGGTGTCCACCACCACCCCGCGCACCACGCCGGGGACCCCGAGCCGCACCACCGCGTGGTCGTGGCCGGGCTCCCGGCGGCGCCGGGTCTCCCACCCGTCGTACACCTTTCCCTTGTGGCCGAACGCGGCCGGGTCGAACACCGGCGGCTCGGGCTTGATGAGGTTCTCCCGCTCGGCGAAGAACTCGTCGTTGGCGTACACGACGCTCCCGCCGAGGGCCCGGGAGGCGAGGTCGGGCAGGTGCGTGAAGTCCGTCATGCTTCCCCTCGTCTGAGCAGCCGGCCGGCCGGCTCGCCGCCCACCTCGGCGCCGCGGAGCCAGGTCCGCCGGACCACCCCGGTGAGCGTCCGGCCGGCGTACGGGGTGATCGGGTTCCGGTGGTGGAGGCGGGCGGGGTCCACGGTGAACTCCTCATCCGGGGCGAACACGCAGAAGTCAGCGTCGTACCCGACCGCGATGCGGCCCTTCCGCCGCAGCCCGGCGATCTCGGCGGGCCGTTCGGCGAGCCAGCGCGCCACGTCGCGGAGCGTGTGCCCGCGCCGGCGCGCCTCGGTCCACACCGCGGGCAGGCCGAGCTGCAGCGAGGAGATGCCGCCCCAGGCGAGGCCGAAGTCGCCCGCGTCGAGGCGCTTGAGGTCGGGGGTGCACGGCGAGTGGTCGGAGACCACGCAGTCCACGGCCCCGCGGGCGAGCCCGGCCCAGAGCCGCTCCCGGTGGGCCGCCTCCCGGATCGGCGGGCAGCACTTGAACTGGGTGGCGCCGTCCGGGATCTCCTCCGCGGCGAAGGTGAGGTAGTGCGGGCAGGTCTCCACGGTGATCCGGACCCCGTCGCGCCGCGCCGCCTCGATCATCGCGAGCGCGTCCGAGCTCGCCAGGTGGAGGATGTGCACCCGGCACCCGGTGGCGGCCGCCGCCTCGATCACCCGGGCGATCGCCGCGTCCTCGGCCCGGCTGGGCCGGGAGGCGAGGAAGTCCCGGTAGCGCCGGCCGCGGGCCGCCGGCGCCCGCCCGATCTCGGCCGGGTCCTCGGCGTGGACGAGCACGAGCCCGCCGAACCGGGCCACCTCGGCGAGCACCTCGGCGAGCAGGGCCGGGTCGAGGTGGCCGAACTCCTCGACCCCCGAGTCGATGAGGAAGCACTTGAAGCCGAACACCCCGGCCTCGTGCAGCGGGCGCAGCTTGCCGAGGTTGCCCGGTACGGCGCCGCCCCAGAAGCCCACGTCCACGTGGCACCGGCCGGCGGCGCTCGCCCGCTTGGCCTCGAGCGCGGCCGGGTCGACGGTCGGCGGGACGCTGTTGAGCGGCATGTCGATGAGGGTGGTGATCCCCCCGGCCGCGGCCGCCCGGGTCGCGGTGGCGAAGCCCTCCCACTCGGTGCGGCCGGGCTCGTTGACGTGGACGTGGGTGTCGACCAGGCCGGGCAGCAGGACCACGTCGTCGCCGTACTCGACCACCCGGTCCCCGGTGAGCGCGGAGCCGAGCGGCTCGACCGCGGTGATCCTCCCGCCGGTGACGCCGATGCACCGGCCGGTCTCCCCGGCGCCGGTGATGACCCGCCGGGCCCGTATGACGAGGTCGTGGCGGCTCGTGGTGTCCTCCCTGTGTCGTGCGGTGGCGGTGTCCGCCGCCCGGGCGGGGCGCCCCTGGCGGAGCACCGCCGGGTGGTGCACCGGTCCCCGCCGCATGGGGGCGGCGCCGGCCGTACGGGCCGTTCCGGTACGGCCGGCCGGGGCGGGGTCACGCGGCCCGGAGGTGCCGGGCGGCGATCAGCTCCGCGGCCCGCTCGAGCAGCGGGCCGGCCTCGGCCATGCAGCGGTCCGGGTCGGGTTCGAGGTCGGTGAGCGGGTAGGCGGCGTCGATGCCGATCCGGGCGAGCTCGGCGGCGGTGAGCGTGCACCGGCCGGCCACGGCGACCACGGGCACCCCGTGCTCGCGCGCGGCCGCGGCCACGCCCGCCGGGGCCTTGCCGTGGAGGGTCTGCGCGTCCAGGGACCCCTCGCCGGTGACGACGAGCGCGGCTCCCTTGACCGCCGGCCGGAAGCCGAGCACGTCGAGCAGGAGGGCGATGCCCGGGCGCAGGGTTGCCCCGAGCACGGCGACCGCGGCGAACCCGACCCCGCCCGCGGCCCCGGCACCGGGCGTCTCGGTGCGGTCGGCCCCGGTGGCCGCGGTGACCAGCTCCGCCCACCGGGCGAGCCCGGCATCGAGCACCGCGATCTCGGCCGGGCCGGCCCCCTTCTGCGGGCCGTACACCGCGGCGGCGCCGCGCGGGCCGAGCAGCGGGTTGTCGACGTCGCAGGCGACGGTGAGCTCCACCTCGCGCAGCCGGGGGTGGAGCCCGGTCAGGTCGATCCGGGCGAGGTCGCGCAGCGCGGCCCCGCCCGGGGGGAGCTCGTTCCCGTCGCGGTCGAGGAGCACGCCGCCGAGGGCCTGGACCATGCCCGCCCCGCCATCGGTGCAGGCGCTCCCGCCGATGCCGAGGACCAGGCGGGCGCAGCCCGCGTCGAGGGCGGCGGCCATGACCTCGCCGGTGCCGCGGCTGCTCGCCCGGAGCGGGTCCGGGCGCCCGCCGGGCAGCCGGGCCAGCCCGGACACGTCGGCGAGCTCCACCACCGCGGTGCCGTCCCGCTCCGCGTACGCGGTGTCCACCGGCTCCCCGGTGGGCCCGGTCGCGCGGACCGGCACCCGCCGGAACCCGGCGGAGATCACCGCGTCGAGCGTGCCCTCGCCGCCGTCGGCCACCGGCAGCGTCGCCACGGACAGCCCGGGTACGGCACGGCGCAGGCCGGCGGCGACGTGCCGGGCCACCTCAGCCGCGGTGAGGGAGCCTTTGAACTTGTCCGGGGCGACGACGACGTGGGGCATTCCGGTTGCTCCGCGGTCCGGGCCGCCGCGGTGGCGGCGGGCTCGCTGCCGACCCTGTCAGCAGAAGCCGGGCGTGGCAAGCCAGGCCTCGGGCGCCTCGGGCACGTCGTCGCGCACCACCGACGCCTCGATCAGCCCGTACGGCCGGTCGGACGCGTAGAACACCTCGCCCGGGTTGTCGAGGCCGAACGGCTGCAGGTCGACGAGGAAGTGGTGCTTGTTCGGGGCGGAGAGCCGGATCTCCGCGATCTCCGGGTGGGCCTCGAGCACCGCGCTGCCCATGGCGTACAGCGTCTGCTGGAGCGCGAGGCTGTGCACGGTGGCGAACTGCCGCAGCAGGATCGACCGGACCGAGGCGAAGGTCTTGTCCCAGTCGACGTCGGTGGTGAGGTACCGCCACCGGGTGTGCAGGCTGGTGGCGAGGATCCGGTCGTGGGTCTCCTCCAGGGTGGTGTACTCGTCCTTGAGGAAGCCGTGGAACTCCGACCCCGTGGTCTTGGCGATGATCAGGTCGGAGATGCCGGAGAGCACCCAGGCGCGGCGCTCATCGCCCCGGCCCTCGACGGTCACCACGGTGGTGCGGGTGCCCTGGCCGCGGCGGACGAAGCCGTGGTCGTGCCCGGTGCCGTCGACGTCGATGCGGTCCCAGGCGTACTCCTCGATGGCGATGCGCGCCCCGGTGGCGGCCGGGACCTGCCGGAGGAAGTGGTCGCCGAGCGTGAGCGCGAAGTCCTCGATCGCCCGGATGCCCTCCTTCTTGGCGAGGGCGTAGACGGTGTTCTTCTGGGTGTCGGTCGGCAGCACGTGCGACTGGTCGCCGGTGACGTGCGCGTCGGTGAAGTCCCCGCGGAGCGCGGTCCACACGTTGAGGTCGCGGACCTCATGCCGCGGCGTGTCCCGGTAGACCCGGAACACGCGGACCTCCGCCTTGCCGTACTGGTTGCGTCCGAGGACGATGGCCATGATCAGCTCCTAGGCAGGTCGACGTGGCCGAAGCGTGCTGCGGCACGGTGCGCACCGGGCGCGTCTTCCTGTGGCCGAGGAGGCGGACGCCCGGCCTCCCGCCTCGATCACCGGGCGCCCCTCCTCGGCTCGGAGCCTAAGTTCGCGATCAGCCATCGTCAACAGTTTGTTGAAGAATTGCCCCGATCGGCGGCACACGATGACAGATGTCGCTGTTGCAGGAGGAAATGGGACGATCAACGCCGACGGAGTGCCGACGATCACCGCCGACGGTGGTCGAACGTCCGCAGGGCCGCGGTGAGACGGACGATCAGCGTTGACAGCGGATGAACCTCGCCCGCGACCGAGGTGGACGAGGCACCTGGCACCCTGGGTGAGCCGGCGATCCAAAGGCCGACAATCCCCACGGACGCGGCCGGTGATCGGCGCTGGCCGGTCTGACCGCCGATGAACAGGGCGACGACGAGAGACGTGGCCGATCAGCGCCGGCCGCGGTTCAGGTAGTTGTAGACGGTGAACCGGCTCACCCCGAGCGCCTCGGCGACCAGCTCCGCCGACTTGCGGAAGGCGAACGCCCCGCGCTCCTCCAGCAGCCGCACCGCGCGCTGCTTGGCCGAGCGGGGCAGGTCCCGTAACGGCCCGCCGAGCTCCCGCTCCACCTCGGCGATGAGCCGCTCGAGCCCACCACCTGGGTCGGGCAGCCGGACCCCGGCCACCGTCTCCCCCTCCCAGACCAGCGGCACGTCACCGGCCTGGATCTCCTCGGGGGCCACCACCTCGCCGCCCACCCGTTCGACCAGCGGGAGCACCGCGGCGACCAGCGGATGCGAACGGGGATCAGCCATCGGTCTCCCGCTCGACCTGCACGGTCACCCGGGTGGCGCCGTTGGCGAACGCGGCCGCGAGCACGGAGTTGAGGACGGAGAGCACCCGGTCGGCCTCACCCTGGACCATCGTGCCGAGCGGCCCGAACTCGCAGGTCAGCCCGGACGCCCGGGCGGCCTCGAACGCGCTGGTGGCGTGCGCGGGCGGAGTGCCCTCGCCGACGAAGGGTTCGGTGGTGAACTCCGCGATGAGCCTCATGGCCGGAGACTACCGCCCGGCCGACCCGGGCGCCCGGCGGTCGGAGCGCCCGGCGCCGCCGCACCCCCGGGCGCCTCGCGCCGGTAGAAGCGGTCGAGGGCCGCGCGGTCCAGGCCGGTGAGCCGCTCGACCTCGTCCGCGCCGAGCGCGCCGCAGTCCAGCCCGCGGATCAGGTACCCGGCCAGTGCCTGCGCGGTGGCCGGCTCGTCGAGCACCTGCGAGCCCGCCCGATCGGCGTACGCGCGCAGCCGGGCCGCGGCCGCGGGCAGCCCGTCCCGGAAGAAGGCGTAGGTGGCGAGGAACCGGGTGGGGAGCTGGGCCGGGTGCAGGTCCCACCCCTGGTAGAACCCGCGCTCCAGGGAGCGGCGCACCAGCCGGGCGTGGAGCCGCCACGCGGCGCGCACCGTGCCGGGGTCGCCGACCGGGAGCACGTTCGTCGAGCCGTCGGACAGCCGCACCCCGGTGCCGGCCGCGGCCGCCTGCATCACCGCCTTGGCGAAGTCGGCGGCCGGGTGCTCCATGCTCTGGTACGCGGCGGCGATGCCACAGGCCGCGCTGTAGTCGTAGGTGCCGTAGTGCAGGCCGGTGCACCGGCCCTGCGCCGCCTGGATCATCCGGGCCACGGTGGCCGTGCCGTCCGCCGCGATGATCGACTGCGGGGTCTCGATCTGGATCTCGAACCGCAGCCGCCCCGGCGGCAGGCCGTACGCCTCCTCGAGCCGCTCGCAGACGAACACCATCGCCTCGACCTGCTCGACCGCGGTGACCTTGGGCAGGGTGACGACGAAGCCCTCGGGGAGCCCGCCGGCCTCGGCCAGGCCGCCCACCACCAGGTCGAGGGTGCGGATGCCCCGCCGCCGGGTGGCCGCCTCGAGGCTCTTGAACCGGATCCCGACGTACGGCGAGCGCGCGTGGCCGCCGGAGGCGAGCTGCTCGACCACGCGCCGCGCGTCGGCGTCCTCCCGTTCGTCGCCGCGGTGGCCGTACCCGTCCTCGAAGTCGATGCGGAGGTCCTCGATCGGCTCGGTGGTGAGCTTCGCCTCCACCCGCTCGAGCAGCTGCTCGGCGAGCTCCGGGTCGATCTGCGCCGCCTCGGCGACGGCCGCCAGGCCCCCGTGCTCGGCCGCCGCGGCCAGCGCCTGGGCGCCCCACTCCGCCACCAGGTCCGCGTGGTAGCGGTCCGCCGGGACGTAGACCGTGTGCACCGGCTGGCGGGTGCCCGGGTCCCCCGGATAGCACCGGGTGAGGCGGGCGTCGGCGTCGGCGAGCCGCGCGTCGACCTCGGCGAGCACGTCCTCGCCGAGCCGGCCAGCGCCTGGGGCGTTCTGGGTCAACGTTGCCTCCTCGCACGTGGCGGGCGGGGCGGTGACGCGGCCTTCATGCGGCGGCCGTCTCCTCGCGCGGCCTGGCCGTGTCGTCTTCGGCCGGCCGCCGCGCCGGACGGCGGTCTGACGTCACCGGTCGCCGGACCGTGATCCTTCTGTATGGTGAACGATCCCTACCGCGTTACGGAAGTTCGCGCTCCAGGGGGCGACCTGCGGTAGTAGGCTTTTCAGTATCCGGAAAAGCGGCGAGGGGGTAGCGTGGCGGCGAGCGAGCAGGCCGAACGCACCGGCGGCGTCCAATCGGTGACCCGGGCCTTCCAGGTGCTGGAGGCCATGGCCGAGTCAGACGGGCGGATCAGCCTCTCCGCGCTCGCCACCGCCTGCGACCTTCCGCTGCCCACCATCCACCGGCTCGTCCGCACGCTCACCGACCTCGGGTACGTGCGCCAGGAGCCCTCCCGGCAGTACGCGCTCGGCCCCAAGCTGATCCGGCTCGGGGAGAGCGCCAGCCGGCTGCTCGGCACCTGGGCGCGGCCCCACCTCGCCGAGCTCGTCGACACCCTCGGCGAGACCGCCAACCTCGCGATGCTCGACGGGGACCGGGTGGTCTACGTCGGCCAGGTCCCCTCCCGGCACTCGATGCGGATGTTCACCGAGGTCGGCCGGAAGGTGTACGCCCACTGCACGGCGGTGGGGAAGGTCCTGCTCGCCAACCTCCCCGCCGAGCAGGTGCAGGAGATCCTGCGCCGCACCGGCATGCCCGCGCAGACCGAGCACACGATCACCGACCCGGAGCGGTTCGCCGAGGAGCTCGACCGGATCCGGGAGCGCGGCTACGCCACCGACGACGGCGAGCAGGAGGTCGGGGTCCGCTGTGTGGCCGTGGCCGTGCCCGGCGGCCCGGCCCAGATGGCCATCTCGATCTCCGGGCCGGTGACCCGGATGACCGACGAGCTGGTCGCGCGAACCGTACCGCTGCTGCAGAAGGCGGCGGCCGCGCTCGCCGCCGACCTCACCCAGCGCTCCTAGCCCGCGCGGTGACCTTGAATTCGGTGCGGTTACGGCGAATCCGCTGGCCAGCAGGTCTGCGGAATGGCGCCGGTCCGCCGTGGCAACGCCAGCGACACCTCCGATGCCTGGGGCATCGGCGATGGCCGCCGCCCTCTCTGACCGGGATCTTCGGCACTCCGTCGGGCGATCGTCCGCCGGAAAAGCAAACGGCCCCGTTCGCGGGGCCGGTCGCCGCGATCACGCGGCGCCGACGGCGAACGGGGCCGGAAGCGAGATTCAGCCGGGAGCGAGTCAGCGCGTGGGGTCGAAGTCCCACAGGGCCGCGGGCTGCTTGCCGGTGACGATCTGCTCGGCGAGCGCGCGCCCGGTGACCGGTCCGTGGGTGAGCCCCCACATACCGTGGCCGCCCGCGACGAACACGCCGGGGACCCGGGTGGCCCCGACGAGCGGCCTGCCGTCCGGGGAGACCGGGCGCGGGCCGACCCACATGTCGGTGATCCCGTTCCAGTCGACCCCGGTGAGCAGCGGCCGGGCCGACTTGATGATGGCGTCGATGCGGCGCTGCACCAGCGGGTCGTCCGGCCCACGGAACTCCATGGTGCCGGCGACACGGAGCTTGCCCTGGTACGGCGTGCACGCCACCCGCACGGCCGGGAGGTAGATCGGCCCGGGCACGGGCTTGTCGGTCGGGACGGTGAAGGAGTAGCCACGCCCGGCCCGCACCGGCACGCGGACGCCGAGCTCCTTGCCGAGCCGGTTGAGCCAGGCGCCGGTGGCGACCACGACGACGTCCGCCTTGATGGTCTCGTCACCGGTGGACCGGACGAGGATGCCGTTGAGGGCCGGCCGGATCTCCGTCACCTCGAAGCCCGACCGGATCGTGCCACCGCGCGCGGTCACGGACTCGGCGAGCGCGTGAGTGAAGCGTCCGGGATCGACGTACCGCTGCCCATCCAGCCGGACTCCGGCCCGCACCTGGGTGGAGATCTGCGGTACCCGGCTCCTGAGTTCATCGCCGGTGAGCGCGGCGTACTCGATCCGCATCCCGGACTCGTTGATGCGCTTGAGCTCGTGCAGCAAGGCCGCGGCCTGCCGCTCGGTCTCGAAGGCCGCCGTGATCGGGGCTTCAATCGTGGGGGCCTCGACGCCGTTCGAGGTGAGGTAGTCGAACGCCTCCAGGCACTCCTCGTTGAAGGCGAGGTTGGCCCGTACGGCCCGGCCCCACGAGCGCCAGGTGCAGTTCGCCGCGAACCTGAGGAGGAACGACCAGAGCCCCGGGTCCGGGGTGGCCGGCACGTGCAGGGGCGCGCCCGGGTCGAGCAGCGAGCGCAGGCCGTATCGCAGGACCCCTGGCTCGTTGAGGGGGATGGCCAGGCCGGGGGAGAGATATCCGGCGTTGCCCCACGACGCACCGGCGGCGACCCCACGGCGGTCGACCACGGTGACCTCTACGCCGTGCTCCTGCAGGAACCAGGCGGTGGAAAGCCCCACCACACCGGCACCGATCACGACTGCCGTACGCGGTCCGGCGATGTCCATGAACCTGTCTCCACTCTGCCGCTGCCTTATGTTCTCCAGCTTTCCCCCGGCCGCGCGGAAAGGGTCTGTCAAAGTCGCACAAGTGCCCGGCAAGGGCTTGTCCGGGAGGAACAACCGCAGGTCATCCCTGGTGCACCGCCAGGGCGATGATCATCGCGAGCCGCTTCTCGGGGCGGTGCAGCTCGAGGTTGGTGATCTCGGCCATCCGCCGCAACCGGTACCGCACCGTGTTCGGGTGGATGCCGAGCCGGTCGGCCACCACGGCGAGGTCCCCCTGCGCCTCGAGCCAGGCGCGGAGGGTGGGGATGTACTGGGTGCCGTGCTCGGCATCGTACCTGGTCAGGTCGGCGATGGGGCTCCTGGCGGGGGTACGGCCCGCGGCGGCGGCCGCCCGGAGGCGCTGCAGCAGGATCTGGTCCCACGCGTCGTCGTAGACGATCGCGCGCGGGGCGTCCGGGCGGGCGGTGCCGAGCGCGAGGCTCTCGTCCGCCTCCCGCCGGCTCGCGGGGAGCTGGGCCGGCTCGGCCGCACCCCCGACCCCGGCGTGCACGGTGACCTGCCGCGGCAGGGCCTCCGCGATCATGTTGAGCCAGTTGAGCGCGGGGCCGGGGTCGGTCCCGCACGGCAGCACGGTGTAGAGCGTGTTGCCGAACAGCGCGCTGCGCCCGGGCCGGGACCAGCCGAAACCGGTGGTGGCGCGGTCGTAGGCGAGCATGATCCCGGCGTGGCGCTCCTCACCGATGTGCGCCTGGAGCGCGATCACCCGGAACTGCCCCTCCGGCAGGCCGAGCCCGCTGAGCACCCGGGGCGTGTCCGCGGTCCCCTCGATGAGCTGGAGCACGAGGTCGGCCTCGACCTGCCGTTCCAGGTCCGCGCTGACCCGGGAGCGCAGCAGGTGCTGGGCGACCGTCCGGGCCCCGGCGAGCAGGGCGGCCCGGCGGTCCCCGGTGAGCGGCTCCTCGCACTCCACCCAGATCGACCCGAGCAGCTCGCGCCCGGCGCGCACGGCCACGACCATCCGCCCGCGCAGGCCGTGCTCCGGCGACGGCTCCACGAAGAGCGGCTCGTCCGAGGTCGCGAGGTGGGCGAAGACCCCGCGCTGCTCGAGCAGCCGGCGGGTGGGCTCGGGCACCCGGCGGCCGAGGATCGTCTCCAGCCGGGCCGGGTCGGCGGCGTGCTGGGCGCCGGAGTACGCGAACACCCGGGACATCTGGTCTTCGATGGTGACCGGGTGGCCGACCGCGTCGGCGAGCCGGTCGGCCAGGGCGAACAGGTCGGACGGGCCGTGGGCGGCGCCGGGGCGGCGGCCTTCGAGCACCAGGCCGTAGACGGCGCCGACGAGCTGGCTCCAGCTCACCGCCGGTTCCACGAGCAGTACGGCGACGCCGCCGGCGTTGGCCTGCTCGAGCACGTCGCGCTCGAGCGGCGGGGTGCCGCGGACCAGGACCACGGCGGCCGACGCCTCGCGGGCCAGGCGGACCGCCTCGGCCGCGGACTCCACGCCGACGGCGAGGAACACGTCGCCGGTCTCGGCGCGCGGCGCGGCCGGGTCGTGGAGCACCACGCTGCGCAGCTCCACGTCCCGGGAGGCCGGGGCGCAGCAGAGCCGCGCCCCGAAGCCGCCGAGCACGTTCACCAACCGATCGAGCTTGAGCATGAGCCGCGCGCCCGCCTGTCCTGTGCTGAGCCGTACCGGCAGGTCGCGTGGGACCGCCGATCAAGCGCAGCGTACCCGGAGCGCGGCGGGCCGTGACCGTCCCACCCGGGCGGGACCGAGACGCGAGAACCGCGCCGGGCGAAGGCCGTCCCGCCCCGGCCTGCCCCGCGGGCCGTCGCGGCCCGCTCTCAAGCCGGTGACGTGTGCGAGCCGGCCGGTTCGATCTCCCTGGCGACCGTTTCCCTGGCGACCGGCTCGTCCGGTTCGGCCGCCTCCTCCACCGCGGGGTGGGCGCCGAACCCGGCGAGGATCGCCTCGAGCGTGGGCAGCAGCCGCCCGACCTGCTTGGCCCGGATGACCAGGTCCCACAGCGGCTCGAACTTCTTCCACCCGGCGGCGTACGCGGCGTGCCGCAGCCGGCCGCGCAGGGTCGGCTTGGTGGCGGCGCCGCGGAGGATCGACCCCCACCGGTAGAAGTCGCGGTACGCCCGCCAGTAGCCCTCCTCCAGCTCCTCCGGGGTCATCCGCGCGGGCCGGAAGACGGCGTGCCGGGTGTCGTAGAGATCCCAGTCGTGGTGGAGGATCCGGCCCGCCCGGGCCATCCGGTCGTAGAGCCGGGTCCCGGGATAGGGCGTGAGGATGTGGAAGGTCGCGGTCTCGATGCCCTGCTCGATCGCCCACTCGACGGTCCGGTCGAAGACCGAGGTGTCGTCCTCGTCCATCCCGAACACGAAGCTGCCGTTGACCATGACCCCGTGCTCATGGAGCCGCCGGATCGCCGCCTCGTAGTCGCGGCCGATGTTCTGCCACTTGCGCTGCTCGGTGAGGTTCGCCGAGCTGAGCGTCTCGAACCCGACGAAGAGGCTGCGCAGACCGGCCTCGACCGCCTTCTCGAGCAGCCCGGGGCGGAGGACGGACTGCACCGTGCCGGCCGCCTGCCACAGCCGGCCCATGCCGCGCATCCCGTCGAAGAGCGCGGCGGCGAACCGCGGGTTGCCGAAGAGGTGGTCGTCGAGGAAGTACAGGTGGCGCCCGGGGAGCCGGTCGATCTCGGCGAGCGCGGCGTCGACCGCCTGGGTGTAGAAGGACTTGCCGCCCTTGAAGAACGCCTCCTTGTAGCAGAAGTCGCAGACGTGCGGGCAGCCGCGGGAGACCACGATCGAGTTCGGCACCAGGTAGCGCCGCCGGTCGATCAGGTCGCGCCGCACCGGCGGGAGCGTGGCCAGGGTGCGTTCGGTGGAGTCGTACCGGGGCGCCGGGTGCCCCGCCCGGAAGTCGGCGAGGAACCTCGGCCAGGTGTCCTCCCCCGGCCCGCAGAAGATCGTGTCGGCGTGCCGGGCCGCCTCCTCCGGCAGCGAGGTCACGTGCAGCCCGCCGAGGCAGACGTACGCGCCCTTGGCCCGGTAGTGGTCGGCCAGCTCGTACGCCCGCTTCGCGGAGGTGATGTAGACCTGGATGACCACCAGGTCGGGCTCGTCGGCGAGGTCGATCTTCTGCACGTGCTCGTCGGTGATCGTCACCTCGTCGTCGGGGTCGAGGTACCCGGCGAGGGTGGCGAGGCCGAGCGGCGGGAAGAGCGAGTACTTGATCGGCCGGAAGAAGGGTGACGTCGCCTCGGTGAGGGCCGGCAGGATCATCTTCACACGCACGCCCGGTTTGACCCGGAATTCGGGCCGCGGGTTCGCGACGATTCCGGTCAGGTATGAGGAGATCACGATTCCGCTGCCGGTCCGTGCCGCCCCGTCGGGCAGCGGCGAAGGTCATCGGGGCGGCGAGACGCCCGCGGATGGGAAGGGAATCCGCTCGGCCCGCAGACGATCGGCGTCGGTCCGGCGCCGGTGACCGCCACGGCGGCCGGACCCGGCCGGCCCGGCCATCGCAACGGGCATGCGGCGGCCGCCCACGGCGGGGCGGCCCCGCGCCGCCCGCGAGACGAGGAGCACGTCCAGGTCACTGGCCGGTTCGCGGCCGCCGAGCACGGAGGACCCGTGCAGGTAGGCGCCGATGGCCGTGGCCCCGGCACGTCGCGGGCCAGATCGGCGACCCGCTGAAGCTGATCCACTCCGCCACCGTATCCCGGCGAGGCCGGTTACCGCCCCTGCGCCCGAGGCACCTGGGCTGCCAGGGTATCCTTCGCCGGCCGGCACGGCTCACCGGCCGGTACGGCACCGCACCCTGCGCCGGGGAAGCGCGGCTCTGCCGGGCGATCGCCGGCGCCGCCGCTCAAGTGGCGGATCGCGGCGGTGAGCGCTCAGCACCCCACCGGCCGCCTCCCGGCCCGCGTACGGGAAAACCGTCCCTCGCCCGCTGGGCGCCGCGGAGCACCCCGCGCCTCCGGGCCGGCGTACGGGAAATCCCCTTTCCCCCGCCGCCGGGCATATCCGGGCGACCGGGAATGCGGGAGCCGATTCACCCGGCGATCCGCCCTTCGCGTCCATTCCTCTCGCGTGTCATCACAGATGACGTGCCCGCGCACACCATCTGACCAGGTGCGCGGCCGACGCGAATTCGATGGCGAAAAATCGCCGCACGCGCTCCCTATTGCATTTCTCCGGGCTTTATCGCGCACATCCCGCCGTGTGACGCGTACGCCAGAATGTGAAGAAGACCGCCCTCGGCGCCGCGCACGGGAGGAGGGACGAGCACGGTGGACCTGCGGCACTGCGGCGACGGCGCGCTCCTGGTGGAGCTGAACGGCCTCGACGAGGTGCTCGCGCTCTACGACGCCCTCTGCGCCGACCCGCCCCACGGGGTCACGGACATCGTCCCCGCCGCCCGCACGCTCCTGGTCCGCTTCGAGCCGCCGGCGACCGCGGCCACCGTGGAGACCGCGGTCCGTACGGCCCGGCCGGCCGGGCGGGGCCGGTCGCACCGGGTCCAGGTGATCATCCCGGTCGTGTACGACGGCGCCGACCTGGCGGACGTGGCCGCCCACACCGGGCTCGACGAGCGGGAGGTGATCGCCGCGCACACCGGCCGGCCGTGGACCGTGGCGTTCTGCGGGTTCGCCCCCGGCTTCGGCTACCTCACCGGCGGGGACCCCCGGCTCACCGTGCCGCGACGGCCGACGCCGCGGGTGCGCGTGCCCGCCGGCTCGGTCGGGCTCGCCGGGCCGTTCAGCGGCATCTACCCCCGCGAGTCCCCCGGGGGATGGCAGCTCATCGGGCGCACCGAGATCGCGCTCTGGGACCCCGAGGCGAGCTCGCCGGCCCTGCTCCGCCCGGGCACCCGGGTGACGTTCCGCGAGGTGCGCGATGGCTGAGCCGTCCCACCGCGTCCCCGGCGGGGCCTCCTCCCCCGGCGGCCGGGCGCTGCTGGTGCTGGCGACCGGCCCGCTCACCACGGTGCAGGACCTCGGCCGGATCGGTCACGCCCATCTCGGCGTGGGGCGCTCCGGCGCGGCGGACCGCGGCGCGCTCCGGCTCGCCAACCGCCTGCTCGGCAACCCCGAGGGCGCGGCCGGTCTGGAGATCACCCTGGGCGGGCTCGAGGTGCGCGCCCACGGGGACCTGGTGATCGCGCTCACCGGCGCCCGCTGCCCGGCCGTGCTCACCGACGCGTCGGGGCGCAGGAGGCCGGTGGGGCACCAGGCGGTCGAGCGGCTGCCGGACGGTGCGACGCTCCGGCTCGGCACCCCGGCCCGCGGGCTGCGCACCTACCTCGCGGTGCGCGGCGGCCTCGACGTCCCCGCGGTGCTGGGGTCACGGTCCACGGACACCCTCTCCGGGCTCGGCCCGCCGCCACCGAAGCCGGGCACGCTGCTCCCGGTCGGCCCGCCACCGGACCGCTTCCCCACGGTCGATCTCGCCCCGGTGCCCGAGCCCGCGGGCGGCGACCTGGTCCTCCACGCGATCCCCGGCCCCCGGGACGACTGGTTCAGCCCCGCCGCCCTGCAGGCGCTCTGCGCGGAGCCGTACGAGGTGACCCCGGAGAGCGACCGGGTGGGCATGCGGCTGCGCGGGCCGTACCTGGAACGGGTGCGCCGGGATGAGCTGCCGAGCGAGGGCATGGTCCCCGGGGCGCTCCAGGTGCCGCCCTCTGGGCAGCCGACGCTGCTGCTCGCCGACCACCCGGTGACCGGCGGGTACCCGGTGATCGCCGTGGTGCTCGGCCGGGACGTGGACCGGGCCGCGCAGGCCCGTCCCGGGCAGCGGATCCGGTTCCGCCTGGTCCGCCCGGGCCGCCTCCGCTGATCCGCGACCGCCCGCCGCCCGAGAGCCCCGCGCGACGGACCCGCCCGTGCGGGTGCGGGCCGTACCGGACGGCCGGCCGTACGGGGCCGCTCAGGCGGACGATCCGGCGGTCACGCCGGCGCGGTCGGGCACGACGCGGGGCAGGCCGCGGAGCCAGCCGTCGAGGTCGGACGGCCACCACCGCCCGGCCGAGAGCCGGCCGAGGGCCTCGGTCACGGCCGACACCGACGCCTGGCAGGGGATCACGCGGGACGGCGCGGCCCCGGCGAGCACGCCGAGCCACCAGTGCCGCCGGGTCTCCGGCAGCTCCCCGGGGTCGAGCACGATGTAGTAGTCGGGCAGGACCAGCCGGTCGGCGCGCAGCGCGGCCAGCGTGCTCTCGATCGCGACCTCCAGGCCGCCCACCGGCTCCGTGCCGTCGAAGAAGCCGGTCCAGGCGTCGGCGACCTCGGCGAGCGGGTCGGCGTCGTGCACCACGTAGGTCGCCGCGGACTTCGCCAGCAGCTCGGTGATCTCGGCGGGCGACCGGTCTCCCCGGACGACCGCCCGCACGTTGTGCAGCCCGTCGAGCCCGGAGACCACCTCCGCGGCGCGGTCCCCGGCCACCACGACCACAGTGCTGCTCAGCCGCTGCATACCTTGGGAGTCTAAGCGGCCGGTCCGCCCCGGCCGCGGTCGTGATCGCCCATCGGCCGAGCGGCCGGGGCATCACCCATCCGCCGACCGGCCGGGGCGCCCGCCCGGCGCGCGGCCGCCGCCCGGCCCGCCGGCCGGCGGGTCAGCACTCGATGATGTTGACGGCGAGGCCGCCGCGCGCGGTCTCCTTGTACTTGTCCTTCATGTCCGCGCCGGTCTCCCGCATGGTCTTGATGACCTTGTCCAGGGACACGTGGTGGGTGCCGTCCCCGCGCAGGGCCATCCGGGCCGCGGTGACCGCCTTGATCGCGCCGACGGCGTTCCGCTCGATGCAGGGGATCTGCACCAGCCCGCCGACCGGGTCGCAGGTGAGCCCAAGGTTGTGCTCCATGGCGATCTCGGCGGCGTTCTCCACCTGCTCGGGCGTGCCGCCGAGCACCTCGGCGAGCCCGCCCGCGGCCATGGAGCAGGCGGACCCCACCTCGCCCTGGCAGCCGACCTCGGCGCCCGAGATCGAGGCGTTCTCCTTGTAGAGCACGCCGATCGCCCCGGCGGTGAGGAGGAACCGCACCACCCCGTCCTCGTTCGCCCCGGGGACGAACCGCATGTAGTAGCTCAGCACGGCGGGCACGATCCCGGCGGCGCCGTTGGTGGGCGCGGTCACCACCCGGCCCCCGGCGGCGTTCTCCTCGTTGACCGCGAGCGCGAACAGCGTGACCCAGTCGAGCGCGACCAGCGGGTCGGCCGGGTCGGCCCGGCCCTCGAGCGCGCGCCGCAGCGCGGGTGCCCGGCGCCGCACCTTCAGCCCGCCCGGCAGCACCCCTTCCCGGGTGGATCCGCGCTCGATGCACTCGCACATCACCCGCCAGATGCGCAGCAGCCCGTCCCGGATCTCCCGCTCGCTGCGCCAGGCCTGCTCGTTGGCGAGCATCACCCCGCTGATGGGCAGGCCGGTGGCCTGGGTGTGGGCGAGCAGCTCGGCGGCGGTGCGGAACGGGTACGGCACCGGCGTGGTGTCCGGCACGACGCGCGCCGCCCCGGTGGCCGCCTCGTCCACGACGAAGCCGCCGCCGACCGAGTAGTAGGTGCGCTCGCAGAGCTTCTCGCCCGCCGCGTCCCAGGCGGTGAAGATCATGCCGTTCGGGTGGTACGGCAGGCTGACACGCCGGTGCATCACCAGGTCCTCGTCCTCGGTGAACCGCACCTCGCGCTTGCCGAGCAGCCGCACGCGCCCGCTCTCCCGGATCCGCGCCACGGCCGGGTCGACCTCGTCGGGGTCGACGGTCTCCGGGTCCTTGCCCTCCAGGCCGAGCAGCACGGCCTTGGGGCTGCCGTGGCCGTGCCCGGTCGCCCCGAGCGAGCCGTACAGCTCGGCGCGGACCCGGTCGGTCCGGTCGAGCAGGCCGTCGTGGAGCAGCCGTTCCACGAAGCTCTTGGCCGCGCGCATCGGACCCACGGTGTGCGAGCTCGATGGGCCGATGCCCACCTTGAACAGATCGAAGACGCTGAGTGTCACGGCGTTCTCCCCGACGCATCCGGCGACGCCCAGAGACGGTCCCGCCACGCAGGCCGCCTGGGTACGGCACGGCACCCCGGGCCGCGGCGGGGGGCTCGCGGATTTCGAGCCGCCCGGGTGGCCCGGCCGGGCGCGGGCCCTCGCGCGCGCTCACCGCCGCCCGGGCGGCGGAGGCGGCGTGGGCTCCTGGGCTCGGCCATCGCGGGTGCTCCTCGCGGTCGTGGCGGACGTGATGGGTGGCGGTCTGGGACCGGCCGGATCGGCAGCGTACAGCGGTTCGCCGATCCGGGCACGCCCGGCCCCCGCGGGCGGGCCGTCCACCCGGCGGGGCGGCGCGGCGGGTGGACGGCCCGCAGCAGGACAACAGACTCAGGGAAACGCCGGGGACACGGCGTTGTCACGGTTCGCGGCGCCCGGATGAGGCCGCGATCCACGATCACCTGGTACGGCGTCCGCACGGTCCGCGGCGGCGGGTCCGGTGTGGCGGGTCCGCTGCGCAAGGGTTCACCGTGGTGGGTTCGCGGCGGCGACCGATGGGACGTATTGTGAAGTTTCTGCCTGTCAAGGCGCATTTGCCCTGATCAGCGTGGTATTGTGCCCTGCCAAACAGGCAGAGCCTGTCCCCACCGAACCCCCACCCGACAGGAAGTCAAGCCCGATGAGCGTGCACGTGCACGTCCGTGTGACCGCGGGATTCGCCGTGTCCGAGGACGGCGAGCTCGTGGAGACGACCCGCTGCCAGTGCGGCGCCACCTGGACGAAGACCTACCGCGTCGAGGACGGCGAGCCCGAGCGCTGACCCGGGCCCGCGGGCGCGTGCTCCCGGAGGAACGCGCGCAGCCAGTGGAAGCTGGCCTTCGGCGTCCGGGCCTGGGTGGCGTAGTCGACGTGGACCAGCCCGAACCGGGCGGCGTACCCTCGCGCCCACTCGAAGTTGTCCAGCAGCGACCAGCAGAACCAGCCGCGGACGTCGACCCCGTCGGCGATCGCGTCCGCGAGCGCGGCGAGGTGGTCGCGCAGGTAGGCGATGCGCCCGTCGTCCTGCAGCGTGCCGTCGTCGCCGTAGCCGTTCTCGGTGATGTAGATCGGCGGCAGCCCCGGGTAGCGGCGGGCGAGCCAGGTGAGGGTCTGGTGGAGGCCTTCCGGCTCCACCGGCCAGCCGAGCCCGCTGGTGCGCACCCCTTCCGGGACCACCGTGCGCGCGCCGATGTCGGCCGCGGTGCGCCGCGCCGGGTCCGGCTGCTCGTACGGCGCGGCCGCGGCGTGGATCCGGTAGTAGTAGTTCACCCCGAGGAAGTCGAGCGGGGCGCCGATGATCTCGAGGTCCCCCTCCCGCCGGAACGAGAAGTCGGTGATCGCGCCGAACGTCTCGGCCATGTCCTCGGGGTAGCGGCGGCCGAGGAGCGGGTCGGTGAACTGCCGGTTGACCAGGAGGTCCATCCGCCGGGCCGCGGCGGCGTCCTCCGGTGCCGGGCCCGCCGGGACGGCGGGCGACATGTTGAGGGTGATGCCGACCCGGAGCCCGGGGCGCCCGCGGAGCCGCTCGGTGGCGAGCCCGTGGCCGAGGAGCAGGTGGTGCGCGGCGGCGAGCGCGCCGTGCCCCTCGCGGGCGCCGGGCGCGTGCCTGCCCTCCGCGTACCCGGCGATCGCCGAGCAGTACGGCTCGTTGAGCGTGATCCAGTACCTCACCCGGTCGCCGAGCGCGCCGGCGACCACCTCGGCGTAGTCGGCGAAGCGCTCGGCGGTGTCGCGGACCCGCCAGCCGCCGCGGTCCTCCAGCGCCTGGGGCAGGTCCCAGTGGTAGAGGGTGACGAACGGCTCGATGTCCCGGGCGCGCAGCTCGTCCACCAGCCGGCGGTAGAAGTCGAGGCCGCGCTGCTCGACCCGGCCTGCGCCCTCGGGCAGCACCCGGGGCCAGGCCACGGAGAAGCGGTACGCGCCCACGCCGAGCTCGGACATGAGCGCGACGTCCTCCCGCCAGCGGTGGTAGTGGTCGCAGGCGTGGTCGCCGGACTCCCCGCGGGCGATCGCGCCGGGGACCCGGCAGAAGACGTCCCAGATCGACGGTCCCCGGCCGTCGGCGTCGACGGCCCCCTCGATCTGGTACGCGGAGGTCGCCGTGCCCCAGACGAACCCCTCGGGGAACGCCCCCGGCGCCAGCGGGCGCTGCTCGGCCGCCGTCATCTCGTTCGCCCCTCCGTGACGTCCCGGGGATCGCCCCGGCTCGTGGGAGCGATCCCACGGAGCCGATCATACGAGCCCCGCCCGGGGCGGCCGGTCAGCGCTGGCTGATCATCACGTGCTTGACCCGGGTGTAGTCCTCCAGGCCGTAGACGGACAGGTCGCGCCCGATGCCGGACCTCTTGTACCCGCCGTGCGGCATCTCCGCGATGATCACCTGGTGGCAGTTGACCCAGACCGCGCCGAAGTCGAGCTCGGCGGAGAGCCGCATCGCCCGGCCCACGTCGCGGGTCCACACGCTCGAGGCGAGGCCGTACGGCACGCCGTTGGCGAGCGCGATCGCCTCCTCCTCGGTGCGGAACGGCTGCACGGTGACCACGGGCCCGAAGACCTCCTGCTGGACGATCTCGTCGTCCTGCCGCACCCCGGTGACCACGGTGGGGGCGTGGAAGAAGCCGGGCCGGTCGATCCGGTGCCCGCCGGTCACCACGGTGGCGTGCCCGGGGAGCCGCGCGAGGAAGCCGGCGACCCGGTCGGCCTGGGCGGCGTTGTTGAGCGGCCCGTAGTAGACGCCCGGCTCGTCCGGGCCGCCGGTCGTGGTCCGCTCGGCCGCCCCGGCGAGCGCGGCGACCAGGTCGTCGTGGATCCGCTCGTGGACCAGGACCCGGCAGGCCGCGGTGCAGTCCTGGCCGGCGTTGAAGTACGCCGCCTCGGCGATCCGCTGCGCGGTGTCCGCGACGTCGACGTCGTCGAAGACGACCGCCGGGGCCTTGCCGCCCAGCTCGAGGTGGACGTTCTTCACGTCCGGCGCGGCCGCGGCCATCACCTCGGCCCCGGCCCGGGTGCTGCCGGTGATCGCCACCATGTCCGGGCGGGGGTGGGCGACGAGGGCGCGCCCGGTGTCCCGGTCACCGCAGACCACGTTCACCACGCCCGGCGGGAAGACCTCGGCGCAGAGCCGGCCGAGCAGCACGGTCGACCAGGGGGTGGTGTCGCTCGGCTTGAGCACCACCGTGTTGCCCGCGGCGAGCGCCGGGCCGATCTTCCACACCGCCATCATCAGCGGGTAGTTCCAGGGGGTCACCTGGGCCACCACGCCGACCGGCTCCCGCCGGATCAGGGAGGTGTGGCCGGCCGCGTACTCCCCGGCCGCGCTCCCCTCCAGGGTGCGGGCGGCGCCGGCGAAGAACCGGAGCTGGTCCGCGGAGCGGAGGATCTCCATGGCGCGCGTGGTCTCCCGGGGCTTGCCGGTGGACCGGACCTCCGCGTCCAGCAGCTCATCGGCGCGCGCCTCGACGAGGTCGGCCAGGCGCAGCAGGAGGCGCTGCCGCTCCGCCGGGGTGGTGCGCCGCCAGGCGGCGAACGCCCGCGCGGCCGCGGTCACGGCCGCGTCCACGTCGGCGGCCGACGACCGGGGCGCCGTGCCGTACACCTCGCCGGTGGCCGGGTCGACGAGCTCCATCCGGCCGGCCGCGCCGGTCTCCTCACCGGCGATGATGTTGGTCAGCGTGACGTCGGTCATTCCTCCTCCAGTCGGGCGGCGCGGAGGCCGGCCACGGTGGTGCCGGGGGCGAGCCGCCCGGGGTCCATGCGCAGGTCGATGACCGCGGCCTTGCCCGAGCCGAGGGCCCGGCGGAGGGCGGGGCCGAAGTCGGCCGTCCGCTCCACGGTCTCCCCGTGGGCGCCGAAGGCCCGCGCGTAGGCGGCGAAGTCCGGGTTGACCAGGTCGGTGCCGGACACCCGCCCAGGGTAGGTGCGCTCCTGGTGCTGGCGGATCGTGCCGTACGTCCCGTTGTTGTGGACCAGGATGACCGGGGCGGCGCCGGTGGCGATCGCGGTGGCGAGCTCCTGGCCGTTCATCAGGAAGCACCCGTCCCCGGCGACGGAGATCACCCGCCGCTCGGGGAAGAGCAGCGCGGCCGCGATCGCGGCGGGGACGCCGTACCCCATGGAGCCGTTCCGCGGCGCGAGCTGGGCCGGGTAGGCGCGGTACGGCAGGAAGCGCTGCGCCCAGAGCGCGTGGTTGCCCGCCCCGAAGGTGATGATCGCGTCCTCCGGCAGCGCGGCGGCGAGCTCGCCGTAGACGGCGTTGAGGTCGAGGGCGTCCCCCTCGGGCACCGGGGTCCGGTAGGCGAGGTGCTCGGCCCGCGCCCGCTCGGTCTCGGCGAGCCAGGCGGGCGGCCCGCCCGGGAGGAGGTCGCCCACCGCGGTGGCGAACGCCTCGGGCGAGGCGAGGATGGCCAGGTCGGGCCGGTGGGTCAGCCCGGGCACGTCGGCGTACGGCAGGACCTGCACGAGCGTCCGGCCCGGCCGCGGGGTGAGCAGCTCGAACCCGTCGGTGAGCACGTCACCGGGCGGGCAGCCCACGCAGATCACCAGGTCGGCGTCGCGCAGCCGGGCGGCGAGCCGGTCGTCCCGGCCGTACCCGAGCGGGCCCACGTAGCTGGGCGAGTCGTTGTCGATGAGGTCCTGGCAGCGGAAGTCGACCGCGACCGGCAGCGCCCACCGCTCGGCCCACTCCTGCAGGCCGCGCACGGCCCGGGCCGTCCACCGGCCGCCGCCGGCGACGACGATCGGCCGCTCGGCGGCGGTGAGCAGGTCGTGCAGGCGGACCAGCTCGGCGTCGGAGACCGCCCCCTCGGGCACGGGGATCGGGTCGGCGTCGGCCACCGCCGCCTCGTCGGTGAGCATGTCCTCGGGCAGGCCGAGGACCACCGGGCCGGGCCGCCCGGAGCGCGCGGCCGCGAACGCGCGGGCCACGTGCTCCGGGATCCGGGCGGCGTCGTCGATGGTCTCCACGAGCTTGGCGTGCGAGCCGAAGGTGGCCCGCAGGTCGATCTCCTGGAAGGCGAACCGGTCGCGGTGGCCGCGCGGGACCAGGCCGACGAAGAGCACGAGCGGCGTGGCGTCCTGGTGCGCGGTGTGCAGCGCCACCAGGGCGTTGGCCGCCCCGGGGCCCCGGGTGACGAAGCACACCCCGGGGTCCCCGGTGAGCTTGCCGTACGCCTCGGCCATGTAGGCGGCGCCGCCCTCGTGGCGGCAGACGACCAGCCGGATGGGCGACCCGTGCAGCGCGTCGAGCGCGGCGAGGTAGCTCTCCCCCGGCACGCAGAACGCCATGCGCACCCCGTGCCGGTGGAGCTGGTCGACGAGGATCCGGCCGCCGGTCCGCGGGCTCGGGTGTTCGCCGGTCACCGGTGGCTCACCGCCACTTCGTCGACGGTGGCGCCGAAGAACCGGCGGCGGCGCAGGACCGCGCCGGCCCCGGCGGAGCCCACGGTGGTGATCAGGGCGATCACCGCGAGGAGGACGGGCGGCACCCAGGCGGCCTGGCCGGTGCCGGCGAGCAGCGACTCGGTGATCAGCGGGACGAGGCCGCCGACCACGCCGGCGAGGTTGTAGGACATGGCCACCGCGCTGTAGCGGCTCTCGTCGGTGAACATCTGGGCGACGAGCGCGCCGATCGGGGCGTACGGGATGGAGACCACGGCGAAGCCGAGCGAGACGCCGAGCACGATGAGCGCGGTGTTCCCGGTGCCGACCAGCCAGAACACGGGGAAGGCCGCGATGATCGTGGCCACGCCGCCGAGGGCGCAGACCCGCCACGCGCCGATCCGGTCGGCGAGCAGGCCGAACACCCAGAGGATGACGATCTCCACCACGGCGCCGACCAGGGTGGCGTTGAGCATGACCGACTTGGCCACGCCGAGCTTGGCCGTGCCGTAGTTGATCATGAAGGTGGAGACGAGGAAGAACCCGCCGATGCCGAGGACCGCGGCCATGACGCTGAGGCCCATCCGGGAGGACGAGGTGCGCAGCGCGGTGATCAGCGGGAGCCGCTCGCGCTTGTTCTCCGCCATGACCTTGCGGAACAGCGGGGACTCCTCGATCCGGACCCGCAGGTAGAGGCCGACGAACAGCAGGAGGAACGCGGCGAGGAAGGGGATCCGCCAGCCCCAGGCGTAGAACTGGTCGTCCGGCAGCAGGCCGACCAGGGCGAACGCGCCGCTGGAGAGCAGGGTGCCGGTGGGCGAGCCGAGCTGGGGGATCGCCGCGTACAGTCCGTGCCGCTTCTCCGGGGCGTGCTCCAGGGTGAGCAGCATGGCGCCGCCCCACTCACCGCCGACCGAGACGCCCTGCAGGAAGCGCAGGGTCGCGAGCAGGATCGGCGCGGCGATGCCGATGGTGTCGTAGCCGGGGAGCAGGCCGATGAGCCCGGTGGCGCAGCCCATCAGCACCACGGTGATGATCAGGGCCTGCTTGCGGCCGTGCCGGTCGCCGATGTGGCCGAAGAGCGCGGCGCCGAACGGGCGGGCGATGAAGCCGACCGCGAAGGTGGTGAACGAGGCGATCGTGCCGATGACCGGGTCGAGGGACGGGAAGAACAGCTTGTTGAAGACTAGCGCGGCGGCGGTTCCGTAGAGGAAGAAGTCGTACCACTCGAGGGCGGTGCCGACGTACGCCGCGATGGCGAGACGGCGGATGTCCCGCTGCTTGCTTTCCATGGCGATGGACATGGTCACTCTCCTGTCAGCCCGCCAGGCCGGCGATGTCGTGCACGATGTCGCCACCGACCACGGTGGCCAGCACGGTGATGCCGCCGATGCGGGTGGGGGGTACGGTGAGCAGGTCCTCGGAGAGGACGACGAAGTCGGCGAGCTTGCCGCGGCTGAGGGTGCCCTTGCGGTGCTCCTCGTGCACGGCGTAAGCCGATCCGACGGTGTAGGCGCGCAGGGCCTGCAGCGGGGTGAGCGCCTCCTCGGGGTTGAACGGCGCTCCGCTGGCGGTCCGCTGGTTGACCAGGTCGTGGATGCCGAGCAGCGGCGCCCCCGCCACCACCGGGCAGTCGGAGCTGCCGGGCAGTTCGATGCCGGCCTCCAGGAAGGAGCGCTGCCGGTAGCAGCCCTTGGCGCGTTCGGGGCCGAGCGCGCGAAGCATGCCGTCCCCGATCTCGGAGATGAACCGGGCCTGTGGCACCGGGACGACCCCGAGCCGGGCGATCCGCGCCACCTGCTCCCGGCTGGTGACCGCGCAGTGCTCGATGCGGTGCCGGACGTCGGGGCGCGGGTGCTCGGCCTGGGCCGCCTCGTAGGCGTCGAGCACGATGTCGATGGCGCGGTCGCCGATCGCGTGCGCGGCCACCTGCCACCCGAACCGGTGGGCCCGCAGGATGAAGCCGCGCAGGACCTCGGGCTCCTCCTGCAGGAAGCCGCGGTTGCCGGGGTCGCCGGCGTAGTCGCAGCACATGGCGGCGGTGCGGCCGATGAGCGAGCCGTCGGCGAAGAGCTTGACCGGGCCGACGGCCAGCCATTCGTCCCCGATGCCGGTGCGGACGCCGAGGTCGAGGCCGAACCACTCCCGCCCGGGCTCGAACACCCCGGCCTCGTGCAGGTTCGGCGCACCCGGCATCAGGGTGGCGCGCTGGAGCAGCAGGCCGCGCTCCCGGGCGGTCTGGAACGCGGCGAGGTCGGCAGCGCCGTTGCCGACGAGGCCCGCGCCGATGCCCGGCTCGGTGAAGCTGGTCAGCCCTTCGGCGGCCGCCGCCCGGGAGGCGAGGCCGATCGCGGCGACGAAGTCCTCGAAGGCGATCGGCCGGAGCACCCGGTCGGCGAGCTCCTGGGCCTGCTCGGCGAGGAGGCCGTCGGGCAGGCCGTCGGGGTCCCGGCCGACCGTGCCGCCGGGCACGTCGGGCACCTGGCGCAGGTCGGTGAAGCCCATGCGGGCGAAGGCGGCGGTGTTCGCCACCCCCATGTGGGCCGAGCAGTGCCGCAGCCAGACCGGGCGGCCGCCGGACACGGCGTCGAGGGCCGTCCGGGTGGGGTGGGCGCCGAGCTTGGTCTGGTCGTAGCCGGTGCCGATCACCCACGCGTCCTCGGGGAGCTCGGCGGCGCGCTCGGCGACCTTGGCGTACAGCTCGTCGAGGGTGCGCACCGCGTCCGCGCTCAGGTCGAGCTCCCGCATCCGCTGGCCGCGGAGGCTGAGGTGGTGGTGGGCGTCGTTGAACCCCGGCACCACCGGGGCGCCGCGCAGGTCGACGACGCGGTCGGCGCGCAGGCCGTCCAGCTCCTCGTCGAGCCCGGCGATCCGCCCGGCGAACACGCCGAGCCGGGTGGCGTGCGGCCGCTCCGGGTCGAGGGTGGTGAACCGCCCGTTGACGAAGAGGACGTCGAGTCGCATGGCCGGATTCCTCGCGGTCAGGCGATGTGGTGGAGCTGGGCGAGCGGCACCCGCGTGGCCGGCTCCACCCGCACCGGCTCGCCGTCCACCAGGACGGGCTCGGGGCCGGGCGGGACCTCCACGCGCGGGGTCGCGGTGTTGCGGCACATGTCGGCGCGGGTGAGGCCGCGGGCGTCGCGGATCGGCGCGTACCGCAGGCCGGGCGGGAGCGCCTCGCGCGCCTCGGCCGACTCCAGCGCCTCCCGGGCGACGAAGACCCGGCCGAGCCGGGCGGGCGCGTCGCCGAGCCCGCCGAAGTACGGCCGGTAGACCCGGGGCTGGGTGAGCCGGGTGGAGCCCGATCCGCTGCCGGACACCCCCCAGGCCACGAACCCGCCCTTGATCACGAGCTCGGGCTTGGTGCCGAACCAGGCCGGGTGCCACAGCACCAGGTCGGCGAGGCGGCCGGGCCGGACGCTGCCGACCTCGTGGGCGATGCCGTGCGCGATCGCCGGGTTGAGGGTGAGCTTGGCGAGGTACCGCAGCACCCGGGCGTTGGCGGGCCGGTCCGGGCCGCCCTCCCCGGCGCGCAGCGCCTGCAGGTGGGCGAGCTGCCAGGTACGGCGGGCGGTCTCGGCCACCCGGCCCATGCCCATGGAGTCGGAGTTGACGATGCTGATCGCGCCGATGTCGTGGAGCGCGTTCTCCGCGGCGATGGCGTGCTCGCGGATGCGGCTCCGGGTGACCGCCACGTCGCTCTCGATGTGGTGGCTCTGCCGGTGGACGGTCATCGTCATCGGGAAGAGCTCCCCGACCGTGTTCGTGGTGTAGGGGATGGTCGGCGTGGTCGAGGAGGGGATGATGTGCGGCTCGCTGAGGATCTCCAGCAGGTTGGGGTGCCCGCCGCCGCCCTCCACGTGGTACGCGTGCACGGTGCGGCCGCGGGTCGCGGCGATGGTGTCCGCGAGGTAGCCGGACTCGTTCATGGAGTCCGTGTGGAGCGCGACCGGCAGGTCGGCCTGCTCGGCGACGGTCAGGCAGGTGTCGATGGTCCGCGGGGTGGCCCCGAAGTCCTCGTGGATCTTGAAGCCGCCGGCGCCGGCGAGCACGGCCGCCTCGAGCAGCGCGGCGGAGCTGGACGAGCCACGGGCGAGGAAGGCCACGTTGAGCGGGGTGCCCCGCCAGGCGGACATGAGCGTGTGCAGGTTGTGGGCGGGGTTGACGCCGACGTCCCACACCCCGCCGAGGCCCATGCCGACGACCGTGGTGACCCCGGAGGCGAGGGCGGCCGGGGCGATCTCCGGCGAGGAGAGGTGGACGTGGGAGTCGATGATGCCGGGGGTGCAGATCAGGCCCTCCCCGGTGACGATCGCGGTGTGGGAGCCGATGACGAGCTCCACGTCCGGGACCAGGTCGGGGTTGCCGCCGCGGCCGACCGCCACGATCCGGCCGTCCTTGACGCCGATGTGGGTCTTGCGGACCCCGAGGAGCGGGTCGAGCAGGACGACGTTGGCCACGACGAGGTCGAGGGCGGAGTCGCCGGACGCGCTGGGTGAGGCGAGCAGCCCGTCGCGCAGCGTCTTGCCGCAGCCGCCGAGCAGCTCATCGCCGTAGGAGGTGTCGTCGGCTTCGACCTCCACCCAGAGGCAGGTGTCGCCGAGCCGGATCCGGTCACCGGTGGTCGGGCCGTAGAGCGCGGCGTAGGTGCGCCGGGGGATCGTGGTCACGGTGTGTTCTCCTGAGGGGCGCTCTGCTGAGGGGCGGTGGCGACGAGGTCGACGAGGCGTTCCTCACCGGGCGGGAAGGCGAGGGCGGTGCCGGCGGGGATGTCGAGGCGCATGCCGGCCGCGGCCTCGCGGTCGAAGACGAGGGCGGCGTTGACCTCGCTCAGCGGGAAGTGGGAGGAGACGTAGACGGTGCGGTCGCCCTCGTTGCGCACGGCGATCCGGATCCGGCGGCGGCCGGTGTTGATCGGGATCTCGCCGTCGGCGGTCCGGATCGCACCGGGGTCGTCCCCGGCCGGCGGGCCGATGGGCTGGTCCACGGCGACCAGCGCGGTGCCGTTCGGGAACAGCGCCTCCACCTGAACATGCGGCACGAGCGCGGGCACGCCCTCCATCACGTCGTCGGCGGTGAGCACGGACCGGGCCGCGGCCACGACCTCCTCGAGGGAGGCGCCGTCCCAGGCGAGCTCGAGGATCTCGTCGCAGATGAGCGCGATCGCCTCGGGGGCGTTGAGACGGCGGCCGCGGGCGCGCCGCCGGCGGGCGAGCTCGGCGAGGGTGAAGATGGTGAGCCGCTCCTGCTCGCGGGGTGTCAGATGCACAGCGCCAGGCGCCCTTTCCTCATCGGATGCGCGGGGTTCGGTACGTCCATCCAATGTGACGTGCGTCAATGATCGAGCCAACGTCTATGCGCAGCGGAATGAGCTCACATACTTGTGCATATGAACAATGAGCCGCCGATCCCGCCCCCGGGCGTGCGCCGGGTGCTCCTCCAATGCCTCGACGACATCGACGAGATCGTCGACCGGTGGATACAGCAGGTCCGGGCCATCCCGCCGTACGGGGCCGGGCGGGTGGACGAGGACGACCTGCGGAACACGGCGCGGCAGGTGCTCGAGCTGCTCCTGCGGTACGTGGCGGGCATGCCCGTCACCGATGAGCTCGCCGCGGTGTCCCGGCGCGTCGGCGAGAGCCGGGCGAGCCTCGGCGTGCCGCTCGACGCGCTGCTCGACGCGGCCCGGCTCGACTTCCGGGTGCTGTGGGACGCGCTGATCAGCCGGACCCCGGAGCGGGACATGGCCGACCTCGCCGGCGCGGCGCACCGGGTGTGGGAGGTGGTCGAGCGCCACGTCACCGGGATCATGGCGAGCTACCAGCGCACGGTCCTGGAGATGGGCCGGCTGCGGCAGGACGAGCGGCGCGCCTGGTTCGCCCGGCTGCTCGACAACAACGGCCGCAACCCCGACGTGGTCCGCGACGCGGGCCGGGTGCTCGGCTTCACCCCCACGGCGCGGTTCATCGCCGTCGTGGCCGACCCCGACTCCGGTGCGGCCCTGCGCCAGGCGGCGGCCGCGCTCAGCGCCGCCGGGATCCGCTGCCACCGGCACGAGGCGCCGACCGGGGACATCCTGGTCGCCCAGCTCCCCACCCGGTCCGCCGACCCGGAGGGCGCCGTGCTCCGCGAGCTCGCCGGTGTCGCGTGCGGGGTCTCCCCCGTGGTCACCGGGCTCGCCCGGGTGCCCAAGGCGGTACGGCTGGCCGCCGCGACCACCCGGACCCTCGGCACCGGCGGCCCGGCTGGGCCGCGCCGGCTGGAGGACGCCTGGCTGGAGGTGCTCGCCGCGCACACCCCGGAGATCGCGGCCGAGCTCGCCGAACGGGTGCTCGCCCCGCTGGAGCGGATCCCCCTCGCCGAGGCGGAGCGGCTGATCGCCACGGTGCACGTCCACGTGTCCGGCTCCGGCTCGATCGGCGACACCGCGGCCGCCCTGTACTGTCACCGCAACACCGTGCAGTACCGGTTCGGGCGGTTCCGCGAGCTGACCGGCCGCGACGTGCGGGTGCCACAGGACGCCGCCGTGGTCGCCCTCGCCCTGCGCGCGGCCGCCCTGGGGTTCGGGGAGTTCACCGGGCCGTTCGCGGAGATGGTGCGCGGCGCGGTGACCGGGGGTGCGGCCGGGCCCGCGCCCCCGGCCGAGCGGCCCCGGTGGGTCTCGCCGCCGGGCGCGCCCAGGCGGGTGGCGGCTCCTCGATCCACAGGGCATGCCGCCGCGCGCCCAGACGGGCAGCGGCTCCTCGATCCACAGGGCATGCCGCCGCGCGCCTAAGCGGGCAGCGGCTCCTCGATCGACAGGGACAGGCCGCCGAAGGTGACGGTGAGGAAGGCGTGCTTGGGCAGGCCCAGCTCGCTGAGCTCCTTGGCGATGGGGTGGTTGCCGAGCCGGATCAGCGCGCCGCCGGGGCGCAAGCGGACCCCGCGCGCACGGAACGACCAGGGGACCCGGCGGGTGACCCCGTCGAGGTGGGTGAAGGCGACCGGCGCGGTCAGCCAGGGCCATCCGATGGGCGGGTCCGGCACCGGGATCCCGGGGCGGACGAGCATGTCGAGGACGAGCCGGCCGTCCTTCTTGAGCACGCAGCGCTTGTACGGGCCGCTCAGCCGCAGGTCGATGGTGGCGAGCTCCTTGGGGAACCCCCAGATCGCCCGCCCGGCCTCGAAGGTGAACTCCTCGTCGACCGGCATCCAGTGGACGATCGCGCCCGCCGAGCGCAGGTCGCGCAGCACGCTGAGCGCGCCGCGCCGGCCCGATCCGCCGCCGGGCGGACGGGCGAGGAAGGCCATCGCGAACTCGTGGTAGGCGCCCAGGTCGCCGTCACGGTACTGGGCGAAGGCGAGCGTGCAGACCGCCCGGCCGGGCAGTACCTCGACCGCGTCGAGGCCGGAGTAGGCGAGCACGGCGCGGGCCGCCTCGGCGCGCACCAGGTACACGGCGGCGCACGCCGTCGCATCGCGGATCCGCACCGGTGTCCCGACCCGGCGCCCCCGGATGAGATGGCTCGTCATAGGTCCAGTACAGCAACGGACGCGGCATGAACGCACTGGGCCACACCGGCGGGTTCGCCTCCCGCAGGGCGGACCGTACCCGCACGGCGGGCCGTTCCAATCACCGCGGCCTCAGCGGCGGACGTATGCGTAGCAATAGTTGGACTTGCCTTTGAACCGGTGGAAGGCGCGCGGGTGCCGGTAGCGCCACCGGCAGCCGGCGTCCAGCTGCGCCTGGGTGAGGCGCATGACCTCCCCGGTCCGCCGCTTGACGCAGTACGCCCCCGGCTGCGAGGACTCCCGGTACTCCACCCAGTCCCAGCCGAGCGACTTGCAGTAGGCCGTGAAGTGCCCGGGCCCGAGCTCGACGAGCCGCGGATACCGGGTCGGCCGCCGGGGCGAAGGCCTGGGCGATGGCGTGGCGGACGGCGTGGGCGTGGCCGATGGAGGAGACGGCGGGGCCGAGGTGGCCCGTGTGGGCCGCGGGGACGGCGCGGCGGTGGAGGGCCTCACCGTTGGCGGTGTGGTGGCCGGCGCCCGGGTCGGGACCGTCTGGGGCACGGTGCCGGGCCGCCGCACGACCGTCGTCACCGACGTCCTGGTGCGGACCGCGGTGGGGCTCGGCCCGGCCGGCGTGACAGCCGCCGACCGGGTGGTGGTGGGAGCCTGTGAGGCGGCCACGGTCGCCGCCATGGCGGCGCGCGGGGAGGTCGACGCCGCGGCGACCCGCTGCGCCTGCCCGCCGCCGGTGGGCAGCAGGGCGGCGGCGAGGGCGACCCCACCGGCGGAGACGAGCACCGCCGCGCCCGCGGCGACCGCGCCCCTGCGCCACGGGCTCACCGGCCGGGTGGTGAGATGCGGAGCGGCCGGTGGTTCGGTCGGCGGGCCGTCCGCCGGGTCGCCGGTCCGCCGCGCGGCCGGATCGCCGGTCCGCCGCACCGGTGGACCGTCGGCCGGATCGCCGGTCCACAGCACCGGCAAGCCATCGGCCGGATCATCGGCCCGCCGCGCCGGCGGCTCCGCCTCGTCGCCCGCCGGCGGGATGGGAGATGGCCGGCCGCCATCGGTCCCGGCGCGCTCCAGGTGCGGGACCGGGGTGGTGCCGCCGACCAGGCGGTCGAGGACGTGGCGCGCCGACGGCCGCTCGCCGGGCTCTTTGGCGAGGCAGGCGGCGAGCAGGTCCCGCAGCGGCGGCCCGATCCCGCCGAGGTCGGGCTCCCCGTGGAGGATCCGGTTCATGATCGCGGGAATCGAGTCCTGGCCGAACGGCGGGCGGCCGGTGGCCGCGAAGACCATGGTGGCCGCCCAGGCGAAGACGTCGACGCTGAAGCCGAGCGTCCCCCCGATGAGCTGCTCGGGCGCCATGTAGGCGGGCGTGCCGATGATCTGGCTCGCCACGGTGCTCACCCCGGCGAGCGCCTTGGCGATGCCGAAGTCGATGACCCGCGGGCCGTCGGAGCCGATGATGACGTTCTGCGGCTTGAGATCGCGGTGGACGATCCCGGCGTCGTGCAGGGCGACCAGGGCGGTGGCCGTGGCCACGGCCAGCCGTTCCAGGGCGCTGCCCGTGCGCGGCCCCTCCGCGGTCACCACCTGCTGGAGCGACGGGCCGGGCACGTACTCGCTGACGATGTACGGCCGGGTGCCGTACATGCCGTAGTCGAGGACCTGCGCGGTACAGAACCTCGCCACCCGCTTGGCCGCCTCGAGCTCCCGGGCGAAATGCGCGTGGACCGTCTCGTCGCGCCCGATCGGGGCGTGGAAGAGCTTGATCGCCACCGGCTCGTCGGCTGGGGACCGGGCGAGGTAAACGACCCCCTGTCCCCCTTCGCCGATCCGCGCGGTGATGCGGTATTCGCCGAGCCGATCGGGGTCTCCCGGCTCGAGCGGCTGTGTCACGGGCATCGATCCTCCGGCGTGGCGGCTCACGAGATGACTTTAGGCTTCAATACCCGCGTGCGCCGCTCACCCGAAGGCTAATTCAGCGTCCAGCCAAGGCATTTCTCGTCGCTTCTCATGGTTTGCCAGGGTTTCGTGTTCCGGGATTCATGAGAAACTGCTGGCATGACCCATATGCCCGGTAACGGGTCGGCCGAGCACGACCCCGCGTGCGCCGTCGCCCACGGCACGGCGGTGGAGGAGCACACCGACCGCACCCTCGTCGCGGTGTTCGCCTCCCCGGTCGCCGAGTACCTGCTGCGCTACGGCCCGGACCTCGGGTTCCGCTGCCTCCTGCTGGAGCCCGATCCGGAGCGCGCCGCCCGGGCCGGCGGGTCCGCCCCGGTGGCCACCCGGCTCACCGAACCCCTCGACGAGACCGCCGACGTGGTGGTCACCGACCACCACCGCGAGGAGCTCGGTCCGGTGCTGCGCGAGCTGCTCGCCCACCGGTGCCGCTGGATCGGCGTGATGGGCAACCCGCGCCATCCGGCGCCGCACGTCGCCGCCCTCACCAGGCTGGGCGTGCCGCCGGAGGAGATCGCCCGGATCCACCGGCCGATCGGGCTCAACATCGGCTCGCACACCCCGCCGGAGATCGCCATCGCCACGCTCGCCGGGCTGATCGCCGACCGGAACGGCCGGCCGGGCGGCTTCGTCTTCTGAGCCTCCGCCGACCCACGCCGGCGGCCGTCGCGCCGGTGTCTCCCCGCCCGCGACCGGTTCCATGAGCCGTTCGACGCCTGGCTCTACCGGCCGAGGACCCCGGCCCGGGCCCTGTGAGGCGGGTCCTCCACTGGGAACCTCCCTCGGGTCCCTCCGGTCCGGCGGGCTCTCTCCGGCCGCCGGGTCGCTCCTGGCCGGAACCGACGGCATCCCTGCCCGGCGGCCCGGCCCCGGCACCGGCGGGAACCCCCGGTATTTCCACGCCTTTTCCCACCCGGGGCCTTTCACCGGGCGCGCATCCACCGCGGGCGGTGTTCTGCGGCTCCTCGGCACGCCTCCGGCCAGGCTCCATGCCGTTACCCGTGGTTCACGGCTTTGCCGTACTCCTGCTTTTCCGCCATGTCAGGTCGATTTGGCAATTGGCGGCAGATATACCTTTGCCCGGCTTTCGCCGCTGTTTTCGCCGGGTATTCACCGGGCACCCGCCGGTGAACGGCGCACCGAAATCGATCATGAACACCGCCGGGTGATCGGGACGGGAACGGCCGGCCGGCGGGCCGGCCTGGCAAGGAGGGAACGCATGGCCACGGCGCTCGCTACGGCGGCCGCCCGCCGGGCCGGCCCCGGCCTGGCGGTCACCGCCGACGCCGGGCGGATCGCCCGGGCCGCCCACGCCATGGCGGCCCGGTTCCAGCGGGGCGGCAGGCTCCTCACCTTCGGCATCGGGCTGGCCGCCGCCGACGCCGCCCACGTGGCCGTGGAGTTCGCCCACCCGGCCATGGCCGGCAGGCGCGCCCTGCCGGCGATCCCGCTCGCCGCCGACGCCTGCGCGCTCACCGCGTCCGGTGGGAACGGCTCCGGTCCGCTCACCGCGCAGCTCCGGATGCTGGGCCGGCCGCACGACATCGCGCTGGGGATCCTCGGCCCCGGCCGCCCGGACGGCGACGTGCCGGCCGCGCTCGCCGCGGCGCGCGAGATCGGCATGCTCACGGTGGCGCTCGCCACCGGGGAGCACGCCGACCGGGATCCGCGGGAGGACGGCACGGACCCGGCCCGGGCGAGCGCCTCGCCCGGCACCGCCGCGACGCCGCTCGCCGCCCATCTGCTCGCCGCGCGGAGCGGCGATCCGCTCATCGTCCGGGAGATCCACCTCACCATCGCCCACCTGCTGTGGGAGCTGGTGCACGCCTTCATGGAGCAGCCGGACCTGCTCGTGGTGGAGGCGCCCCGATGACCGCGCACCCGGGCGCCGGGCCGGACGCTCCGCCGGGCGCTCCCGGGCTCCACCCCTTCCCCGGCTCCGGCGAGACCGGGCTCGACGGGGCGCTCGCCACGGCGGCCCGGCTCGTCGAGGAGAAGGCCAAGGAGATCATGAGCCTGCGGGAGCGGGTGCTCGAGCGGTTCGCCGACCGGCTGCTCCCCTGCGCCGCCGCGATGGCCGCGGCCTTCCGCGGCGGCGGGCGGCTGTTCGCCTTCGGGACCGGCGGGTGCGGCGCGGACGCCCAGGCCGTGGCCCACCTGTTCCGGAGCGGCGGCCGGGGCCTCCCCGCGCTCCGGCTCCCCACCGACGTCGCGTACGTCACCGCGCTCGGCGGCGGCGCCGGGAGGGTCTTCGCCCGGCAGATCGCGGCCCTCGGCGCACCGGGCGACATCGCGGTGGCCCTGGCGACCTGCGACACCGGTGACGTGGGCGAAGGCCTCGCCGAGGCGAGGCACCGGGGCATGGTCACGGTCGGGATCGCCGGTCCGGGAGGCGAGCGGATGGCCGAGGGCGGCGTCGTCGACCACCTGTTCGTGGTCCCCTCGTCCTCGGTGCACCGCGTCCAGGAGGCGCAGGCCACGATCTGCCACGTGCTGTGGGAGCTGGTCCACCGGGCAATGGGGTGAAGCCGTGGGGCACCGGCCCGGCCGGCGCCTCGGCATGGCCGGGCCGGGGTGCGTGCGGCCGGGCGTCCGCCCGGCGGTGGGATCGCGGTCGCGGCCGGCCGGCCCGGCGATCGGCGGTCGGCGCACGCCGGCGGCCGGGTCTGGGCGCGGCGACGGACGTGCGCTCCGGCGAGCACCCGCGCCCGCCGGAGTACCGGTGCGCACCCGCGCGGCCTCCCGGCCGTGCGCGTCAGACGGCCGGCTCCGTGACGGCGTCGATCCCACCGGAGCTCGCCCGCCCCATCTCCTCGAGGTAGCCCCGGACCGCGTCCGCCTCCTCCGCGGAGAGCTTGGTGAGCGCGAACCCCACGTGGACGAGGACCCAGTCGCCGATCTCGAGCCCTTCGTCCCGGAGCAGCCCGATGTTGATCCGCCGCCGCTCGCCGCTCACGTCGACCACGGCGAGGTCCGGCTGATCCTCGACGAACCCGACCAGCTCACCGGGGATGCCGAGACACACGGTGCTCCCCCTCCCCCGGCACGGGCGCCTCCCCATACTCGGCCAGGTAGACGGCCAGCGCCCCGTGCTCCCCCTCCCCCGGCACGGGCGCCTCCCCCGGCGCCGCCGTGCGCCACCCGGGCTCCGCGAAGCGGAGCGACTCGAGGACCAGCTCATCCCCGCCGCTGACCTCGACGTCGGTGGCGCCGCAGTACGCGCAGGCGGCGACCGGGTCGAGCGTCTCCGACCAGCGGCCGCACGCCCGGCAGTCGACCGAGGCGGGCGTGATGACGACGTCGACGGCGGCGCCCGCGGCCGCCGTGCCCTCCGACGCGATGGCGAACGCCTGGCCGAAGGCCTTCTCGGTCACCGCGTGCCGGGCGCCCACCCGTACCCTCGCGCCGGTCACCCGGCGGCCCGCGGCGCGCCGCTCGATCAGATCGACCAGGCCCTCACAGATCCCGAGCTCGTGCATCCGCTACATCCGGGTCATCTTCACGTAGCGCTTCAGCTCCGGCCACTCCATGGCGGTGATCACGATCACCCCGCAGAGCGCGAGCAGCCCCAATATCCGCAGCTTCCGCATCCCGGTCACTCCTTTCCTCGGCCGTCCATCCGGTGGTCCCCGCCGTCCTGCCGGTCCCCGCCGTCCTCCTGCCCGTCCGGCCGATCGCCGGCCAGGTCCAGCGCGAGCGTCCGCGCCAGGTCCACGGCCGCGTCCACGGCGCCGCGCACCGGCGCGCTCAGCTCGGTGACGAGCTCCTCGCCCGGCGCGCCGGTGGGCACCACCGCGGGTTCGCAGCACAGCACCAGCACCCGCTCGGGCAGCGGGCCGAGCTCCCGCGCGAGCAGCAGGACCCGCACCGGGTCCATGCCGTGGGTGGCCACCGGAACCCCGTCCCCGTCCGGGAGCTCCGGTTCGAGCACGGTGAGGGTTCCCGGTGCCTCACCGCGCCGAGCGGCGTCGATGAAGAGCGCGCCCCGGTAGCCCTGCTGCAGGGCGAAGACGAGGTCCATGCCGCGGATGCCGAAGTCGACCACGTCCACCCCGGGGATCGGCCCGAGGGCGGCGAGCCGCCGCGCCACCTCGACCCCGAACCCGTCGTCGCCGAGGAAGACGTTGCCGATCCCGGCGACGAGGGCCCGGCCGGTGGCCCGCGCACGTTCCACCGGCTCGACCTCGTCGGTCCGGTAGAAGAAGCGGTGGCCGGGCATCCGCGCCTCGCCCAGGTCACGCCCGGGGTCGTCCTCCAGGGTCACCGCGAGCAGGAACTCCCCCGTGTCGTCCTGCTCGATGCCCTCGACGATCGCGATCCGGCCGTCCAGGACCAGGTCGAGCACGTCCCCGCGGGCGCGGGGGCGCAGCCGGACCCTGCTCCCCACGCCGAGCGTGACCCCGTTCACGACCACGGTGGCCGGGCCGGGCGACGCCATGCGCGTCCAGAAGTCCACCCGTCACCTCCCCGGCCCCGCGGCGCGGACGTCCCGGAAGACGCCGTGCAACCGCATGAGCTGCTCAGGGGTGAGCGAGGTGCACCGGTCGAGGATCTCCCGCGCCCGGGGATCACCGGCCCTGATCTCCCGGTGCTCCTCGTCGCTCAGCGCCAGGATGCTCAGGGTGAGCAGCTTGTCGATCTCGGTGGCGTCGAAGAGGTCGCCCGGGCTCTCCGGGGCGACCTTCGGGTGGTCATAGAGGATGATCGGCGCGGAGAGCATCGTGCTCCGGTCGCCCTCCGCCCCGGCCAGCACCGGCCACAGGCCGATGTTGCGGCAGCGTTCGGCGTGCTCGCGCAGCTCGTCGGGCGGGTCGATCAGCGAGACGAACCGCCCGCCCGCGCTGTAGAGCACGACGTGGGCGGAGACGAGGGTCCGCTTCGCCACCTCGGCGCGGGTCCCCCCGGACCAGGGCGTGGTGTTCGACACCACGGCGGTGAGCCGGTAGAGCCGCGGGGCGAGGCGCTCGGCGCTCACGTCGAGCCGGCAGCCGAGCGCCTCCCACGTGGCCACGGCCGCGCCGACCCGCCGCCCCGCCGCGTCGGTGAGCCACTCCGTCTCCCGGCCGGCCGGGACCGTGGTGTCCTGCCGGTACGGGGACCGGGCGAGCTCGTCGAGGACGAGCCCGGCGGCCGTCACCTCGCGCTCGATCGCCTCCTCCCGGGGCAGGTGCGGCTGCCCGTCCACGATGAGCTCGGGCACGGGCTCCAGGCCCCCGCCGTCGAGCCGGCGGGCGAGGTCCCGCTGGACCACGTGGAGGAACCGCACGCCCACGTCGACGGTGTCGTCCGGCCCGGCCTCGATCAGGCACTGGGTCTGGGTCTGCCACAGGTCGCCCGGATGCTCCCTGGCGAACGGCTCGGGGTAGACGCCGCCGAGCAGCCAGCGCCGCTGGTTCTTCAGCGCGGACTGCCGGTACGGCCACAGCAGGTAGCCCTCGTACAGCACGGCCCGGGCGATCCGCCGGACCTCGTCACCGACGCGCTCCACCATGGTCACTCACCGCCCGCCCGCAGCAGCGCGTCCACGGTCTCGTCCCAGCTCAGCAGGGTGTGGCGCACCCGGTAGGCGTACAGCCGGTCGAACACCTCCCGGCTCAGCCGCAGCCAGGCGCTGGACGGGAAGTAGCGGTCCATCACGTCCCGCCACACCCGCACCGGCATGCGGTGCTCCGCGCCGGTGCCGTGCGGGATCCGCGCGGCGAGCAGCCTGCCGTCCGCCTCATAGAACACGGTCCCGGTGAAGAGGAACTCCAGCGGGACCTCCCCGTCGGCGAGGCAGTGCAGGTACTTGGTGGCCGCCACGTCGAAGTCGTAGGTGCACGGGACGTCCACGGCGGTGACCGTGCTCCCGGTGAACGGGGGCACCTGGGTGACCGTCTGCGCCCATTCCAGGGCGTGCAGGGTCCTGCCCCACTCCGCGGGCGGGCCGAAGAGCTCGGCGAGCCGTTCCTTCTCCTCCGCCGTGTGGGTACGGCGGGGCGCGGCGATGCGGATCCGGGTGGTGAGGAGCACGGACCGGACGTCGCCGTCCCCGTCGATCCGCAGCAGGAACCGGAGCGTCGGTGAGGCGGCGAACCCCACCGCCTCGGCGCCCTCCACCGTGATCCGCAGCCGTGGCGGGCTGGCCGCCTCGGGCAGGACCGCCGTCATCCCGTTCGCACCTTCTTCCGTGTCGTCTGCTTCGCCGTCTGCTTGCCGATACCGTTCACGTCACCGCACGCCCGCGCCCCGCTCACGGCGGGGAGATGTTCGGCATCCTGCGGTCGATGGGGTTGCGCAGCTCGGGGTTGATCCCGGTGGACCGCTCGGCCGTGGAGCGCCCGTCGGGCAGGTGCCCCGGCTGCATCTCGTAGTGGCCGGGGGCGTTCCCCTCGAACACGCCCTTGGTGTGGGACGGGTCCTGCGGCCGGGCATCCGGCCGGCCCACCCTGAGGGCCTCGGACGGGCGCGTTCTCCGCTTGAAGATCACGATGTGACCCCTTTCTCGAGCAGGTGCTCGTGCCCCGCCGGCCCGCGCGCCGGCACCGGTTCGGCGATGGCGCGCAGGTCGGCGAAGAACGTCGACAGCCGCCGCCAGACCTCCGATCCGCCGGTGAACCCCCGCCAGCCGGACCTGAGCAGGCCGACGAGCGAGTAGCAGTCGTCGATGGGGAGCAGCCAGTGCTCCCGGGCGCCGCGGACCCGGTTGACCAGCAGGGCCTCCACGTCCTCGGTCAGCCCGGCGAGCACGGGGTTGTCCCGCACGAGCCGGTCCCAGACGTCCTGGTCGCAGTCGGCCTCCACCACGCCGGCCGGGCTGGGGTAGCACACCTCGACGCGCCCGTCGCCCGAGACCTTGCGCAGGAACGCCATCTGGACCGGGATGTTCAGCGCCGCCCAGGTCTCGTCGTCGAGGGCGAAGCCCGTGAGCAGCCAGCGGCGGTCCGGGACCAGGCGGTAGCGGCCGCCCCCGGCCGCCGGGTCGGCGAAGAGCACCGCGCACGCCCGGCATGCGCAGCGCGGCTGGCGCGCGGTCCGATCGAACAGGTGCCGGTGGGCGGCCTCGAGCGGCTCGGCGCACAGCTCGCACCGGATCTCCGGGTCCGGGCGCCCGGTGGCGTCCGGGCCGGGCGCGCCGGCCGGCCGGGCCTCCGCCCGGACGGCCGCCGCCGCGTGCCCGCCCGGCTCCCGCGACCCGTCCACCGCCACCGGCCGGGTACCGCCGTCCGCGGCCCGGCGGCGCAGGCTCTCCACCGGGATGAGCGCCGGCCCGGGCCCCGCCTTCTCGATCTCCACCCGTTCGATCTCCGGCGCCGCGTCCCGCACCGCCTCCTCAACGGCGGCGCGCACCGCGTCCGCGGACGGGCCGCACCCGGCCGCGCGCACCCGCACCCGGGCCGCACCATCGGCCAGGGCGGCGAGCTCCGCGGTCACGCCGAGCCGCCGGGCGGCCCGGCCGACCGCCTCCTCGACCCGGTCCCGCACGCCGAGCGGGTGGAGGTCGTGGAGGAGCAGCAGGCTCCCGACCAGCTCATCGGAGGCGAGCCGTACCGCGAGCTCGTCGCCGCCCTCCGCGCGCACCACGGCGAGGATGCGCGCCAGGCCGTCGCCGTACAGGCCGAGCAGCGCGTTGATCAGCTCGACCACCGTGCCCCTCGCGCCGGGCTCCGGGAGGGAGACCGCCCTTTCGAGCAGCTCCTCGATCCGCCGGGTGCGCTCGTCCATGGTCCCAGGCCCGTCCTAGCCGGAGAGGTTCGCGCCGAGCGTCGGCGAGTGCACCTTCCGCACCACCCGGCCGCCGCCGAGGTACATGTGGACACCGCACGGCAGGCAGGGATCGAAGCTGCGGACCGTGCGCATGATGTCGATCCCCTTGAAGTCCTCCGGCCCGTTCTCCTCGAACAGGTGCATCCCCTGCACCGCGTCCTCGTACGGCCCTGGCGTGCCGTAGACGTCCCGCGGGCTGGCGTTCCACGGCGTCGGCGGGTACGGGTGGTAGTTCGCGATCTTGCCGTCGCGGATCACCATGTGGTGGGAGAGCACGCCCCGCACCGCCTCGTGGAACCCGCAGCCGATGGCCTCGTCGGGCACCTCGAACTCCTGGAACACCTTGGTCCGGCCGGCCCGCACCTCGTCGAGGGCGCGCTCGACGAAGTGGAGGGCGACCGCGGCCGAGTACGCGATGAAGTAGGCGCGCGCCCGGTTGCGCTCGATGGTGTTCGACCACTTTGGAACGTGCCACTCGAAGCTCATCTCCGGGAACGACGCGCTCTTCGGCAGGTTGATCTGCACGCTGTGCCCGGTGGCCCGGACCGTCCCCGTGTCGACGAGCCCGGCGAGCGCGGTGGTCCACAGGCGGGCGAGCGGCCCGCCGCCGGTGTCGAGCGCGAGGTAGTCCCCGGTGCGGGAGTCGTACCAGCGCGGGCTCATCACCCAGCTGTACTTGCCGTTCTCCAGGTCGCGCTTCTGCGGCCGCGGCAGCGTGGTCTGGTTCCACGGATGCCGCTTGTCCACCGGGTTGCCGAGCGGGTCCCGGGTGACGAACGTCTCCTCGTTCTCCCAGTCGTCGTAGTAGGAGCTGCCGAGGAGGATCCGGATCCCCAGGTTGATGTCGACGAGATCGGTGGTGCGCAGCTCGCCGTCGAGCACGATGCCGGGGGTGACGAAGTTGCGCCGCCCCCACTCCCGCATGTTCCGGTAGTCGTAGTCCACGTAGTCCGGGTCCTGGAACGCGCCCCAGCACCCCAGCATGATCCGCCGCCGGCCGACCTCCTCGTACCCGGGCAGCGCCTCGTAGAAGAAGTCGAACAGGTCGTCGTTGAGCGGGACCGCCTTCTTGACGAAGTCGATGACCTTGAGCAGCCGGGCGAGGTAGTCGGTGAACACCTGCGGCGTGGGCACGGTGCCCACCCCACCCGGGTAGAGGGTGGACGGGTGCACGTGCCGCCCCTCCATCAGGCAGCACATCTCCCGGGTGATCCGGCTCATCTGGAGCGACTCCCGGTACATCTCGCCGCTGAACGGGTTGTACGCCCGCATGATGTCGGCGATCGTCCGGTAGCCGTGGATGTGGGCCCGGGGCGCCTCGGTCGTCTCCGCCCTGCGCAGCAGGCTCGGGTTGGTCTGCTTGACCATCTGCTCGCAGTAGTCGACGAAGACGAGGTTGTCCTGGAAGAGGGTATGGTCGAACATGAACTCCGCGGCCTCGCCGAGGTTGATGATCCACTCGGCGAGCGGCGGCGGCTTGATGCCGTACGCCATGTTCTGAGCGTAGATCGAGCAGACCGCGTGGTTGTCGCCGCAGATGCCGCAGATCCGGCTGGTGATGAAGTGCGCGTCCCGCGGGTCCTTGCCGCGCATGAACACGCTGTACCCGCGGAACACCGACGAGGTGCTCTTACACTCGACGACCTCGCGGTTCTTGAAGTCGATCTTGGTATAGATCCCGAGGTTCCCGATGATCCTGGTGATCGGGTCCCAGGACATCTCAACGAGCTCCCGAGCCTCCTCCTTGGCCCGGGCGCGCTCGGTCCGCATGGCCACTTTCGCGTCCCCCTCAGTCCATCCCGGCGCGCCAGCGCGGGTTGTAGCCGCTGGTGAGCTCGGGGCGGTTGTGATGCCACTTGGGCTCTTTGTTCACGGTCCGGTTGGTGATGGAGCGGAGCTTGCGGATCAGCCGCCCGTACCCGATGTTCATCAGCGCCGCGGAGATCGCCCCGCCGGGCGGCTGGTCCATGAACGGCATGAACTTGTCCGGGAAGCCGGGCATGGTGCACCCGATGCAGATGCCGCCCACGTTCGGGCAGCCGCCGATGCCGCCCATCCAGCCGCGCTTGGGGACGTTGCAGTTGACCACCGGACCCCAGCAGCCGATCTTCACCTGGCACTTGGGCGAGTTGTAGTCCATGGCGAAGTCGCCCTGCTCGTAGTAGCCGGCCCGGTCGCACCCCTCGTGCACGGTCTTGCCGAAGAGCCAGGTCGGGCGGAACTGGTCGTCGAGCGGGATCATCGGCGCCCGGCCCGCCGCCTGGTAGAGCAGCCAGGTCAGGGTCTCCATGAAGTTGTCCGGCTGCACCGGGCACCCGGGGACGTTGACGATGGGCAGGCCGCCCTTCGAGCGGAAGTCCCTGCCCAGGTAATCGACCAGCCCCATGCACCCGGTCGGGTTCCCGGCCATGGCGTGGATCCCGCCGTACGTGGCACAGGTGCCCACGGCGACCACGGCCCACGCCTTCGGGGCGAGCCGGTCGATCCACTGGTTCAACGTGATCGGCTGGCCGGTGAGCGGATCGTTGCCCATCGAGGTCCAGTAGCCCTCGCCGTTGATCTGCTCGTTGGGGATCGATCCCTCGACGACGAGGATGAACGGCCCGAGCCGGTCCTCGGCGGCCTGCCGGAAGACGGTCAGGAAGTCCTCCCCCACCTCGGGCGCGAGCACCTTGTTGTGCAGGTGGACCTTGGGCAGGCCGGGAACGAGGCCGAGCACGACGTCCTCGATGCTCGGCAGCGACGACGCGGTCATGGAGACCGTGTCCCCGTCGCAGCTCATGCCCTCCGAGGTCCACAGAATGTGGATCTCGTCGATCGCGGTCTCCGTGGCGGCTGTGGTCACGGCGCGCTTCCCTCCCCCCCATCCGGTCTCGGCGCGGCTGCCCCCGTCCAGCGCCGAATACCGTGCGTGACTACGCGCTGCAGATAGTGAGCAAATCCGCGGTAGGAAGGTTTCCCGTCCATTTCAGGCGCTAACCGCCCGCCGGACCGCGGGATGGACAGATCTCCCCCATGATCATTTACGCGGTATTGACCGATCGGCCGGCCATTCCGGGAGGTGCCGCCGCGGATCCGGGCACGGCCGAGGCCACGTCACCGTCATGGCGGCCTCCGCGCCGTACCGCCGTGGATCTCGGGTCGCTCGCGGGCCCGGGCGGCGGAACCGTGGCCGTGGCGCCCACGGGCGAGGCCCGCCGCACGCCGCGCACAGGGCCGCGCGCCGCACTCCGCACGCATGGCCGCGCGGGCCACCTCGGCGAGCGCACCCCTGGCGCACCGGTGCGGCCGCTCGCGGCCGGCGCCGCCGCCTTCCGGCACGGCACCGGCGGGTCTCCCCGGTCACCCCTGGTACGGCCGGCCGGCGGTTTCGGAGCGGGTGACGCGGCCGCTTTAGCACGTGACCAAGCACACGGCAAGAGTTCGTATTCCGTCGCCCTGAGGACGGGTATGGCTCTTATGAGGCCATGAGGCCTTAAGGAGGCAAGATGCGTTCCTCAGTGCACCTCGGCCGCATTTTCGGAGTTCCGGTCGGGATCAACTGGAGTGTGCTCGTCATCATCGCGATCCTGGTCTTCGGGCTCGCCTTCGGCCGGTTCCCGTTCGACTACCCGGGCCTGCCGTCCTGGGCGTACCTGCTGGCCGGCGTGGTCGCCGCGCTGCTCTTCCTCGGCTCGCTGCTCGCGCACGAGCTCGCGCACGCGGTGATGGCCAAGCGGCACGGCATCGAGGTGGCGGGCATCACCCTGTGGCTCCTCGGCGGGGTGGCCGAGCTGCGCGGGGAGTCCCGTACCCCGGCCGCCGACTTGAAGATCGCCGGCATCGGCCCGCTGACGAGCATCGCGGCCGGGGTGGTCTTCGGGATCGCGTGGTGGCTGGTCGACTCGTTCGGCGGCCCACCGCTGCTCGCCGGGATGTTCGGCTACCTCGCGGTGGTCAACGTGATCCTCGCGGTCTTCAACCTCATTCCCGCCGCGCCGCTCGACGGCGGGCGCGTGCTGCGCGCCGCGCTGTGGCGGCTGTGGGGTGACCGGGTGCGGGCCGCCGTCGCCGCCGCGCGGGCGGGCCGGGCCTTCGGCTACGGGCTCATCACGCTGGGCTTCATCGAGATCTTCTTCGGCGTGGGCTTCCAAGGGCTGTGGCTGATCCTGCTCGGCCTCTTCCTGGTCCACGCGGCGAGCGCCGAGGAGCAGCAGACCCGGCTCGGGGCGTCGCTGCACGGCGTGCGGGCCGCCGACGTGATGTCGGAGCACCCCATCGTCGCCCACCCGGACGAGACCGTGGCCGAGCTCATCGACCGGCTCGTGCTGCGGCACCGCATGTCCACCTACCCGCTCGTGGACGAGCGGGGCGTCTTCCAGGGCCTGCTGACGCTCAATCGGATCCGGCAGGTGCCCCGGCCCGCGTGGACGACGACGCGGCTGGGGGACATCGCCTGCCCGGCCCACGAGGTGCCGCAGGCACGGCCGGACGAGCTCTTCACCGACCTGCTCGCCCGGATGAACGGCGCCCCGGACGGGCGGGCCGTGGTGCTCGACGCGGAGCACCGCCTGATCGGCCTGATCACCCCGCGGGACATCAGCCACATGATCCAGACGGTCGACCTGCGCAGCGCCCACCCCTACCACGCGCCGCGCGGCGCCGACCTCACCGGGGCGTTCCCCCCTTCGGGCGACACCGGCCACGACCACCCGAGGGCCGCCTGAGCCCGGCGAAGGCGAACGGGCCGGTCCCGGCCGGACCGGCCCGTTTCCGCTGACCGAGGTATTACCTTTACCGATTCCGGCCGTCCTGTCTCCGGCGGGCACGCTCCCGGCCGGCGGCGCGACGGTCGCGCCCGCCGCCGCATCGGGTCACGATCCCGCCGGTCGCATCCGCCGGGCACGGTAACGCCCGGCTTTACCGGCCGGGCTCCCCGGCGCGCGCCGTGTCGAGCCGGGAGCCGGGGGTACGCGTCTTCTATCCGGTCTTCGGTGACACGGCCTCGGCGGAGGTGAGACCCCGGCGAGGTCATGGACCTGCCGGAGGGGGGAACGGCCATGGCCGAAAATTCGGGGCAGCGGCTCCAGCGGCTCCGGTTCGAACGCGACGCCCTGCCGTACCTCGACCAGATCTACGTGGGCGCGCTCCGGTTGACGGGCAATCCCGCCGATGCCGAAGATCTCGTGCAGGAGGTCTACGCCCGGGCGTTCAGCAACTTCCACCAGTTCGAGGAGGGCACGAACCTCCGCGCCTGGCTCTACCGCATCCTCACGAACACGTACATCAACATCTACCGCAAGCAGCAGCGGCAACCCCACCGGGCGGCGACGGATCAGGTCGAGGACTGGCAGCTCGCCAAGGCCGCCTCCCATGAGTCGAAGGGGCTGCGGTCCGCGGAGACCGAGGCGCTGGACGCGTTCGCCGACTCCCGGGTGAAGCGCGCCCTTGGAGAGCTCCCCGAGGAGTTCCGGATCGCCGTCTACCTCGCCGATGTCGAGGGCTTCTCCTACAAGGAGATCGCCCAGATCATGGACGTCCCGATCGGCACGGTCATGTCCCGGCTGCACCGCGGGCGCAAGCAGCTCCGGCGGAAGCTCGAGGACTACGCCGGCGAGCTCGGGCTGATGCGGTACTCGAGCTCCTGACACCGCAACCGCGCCCGTACGGCCCGGCGGCGGCGCGCACCCCCGGGCGTCGTTCCGCGCGATGGCTCGGCACCCGCTCGTACGGCCGGGCGCCCGCGGCCCGGGGATGATCGGCTCCCTGAGCAGGGCGCGGACGGCCCGGCCCCGCGGTTCGCGGCCGCGGGGCAGCTTTCGATTAGATGTAGAGATTGCGAAATATCACCACATGGCTGGCCGCCGCGGGATAACCTCTGGCCGATTCGGAGCATCCGCGGAGCTGACATCACCAGAGGATCGACGTGGCGAGCGCGTGGGCGGAGCTGCCGACCGGCCGCGTGGTGCGGCTGACCGGTGCCGACGCCGAGGCCATCGCCTTGGCGATCGAGCCTTTGCCCGAGGCGGCACCGGCGATCATCACCTGCCGGCCCCGCCCGGCACGCACCACCGTGGAGCTGGTGACCGCCATCCTGGACGAACTGGAGCGGATCGCCATCGGCCTGTTCCCCACCTGGCTCCCCGGCGCCACCGGCATCACCGGGACGGGTGGCGCGAACGTCCCCGCGGTCCGCGCGCTCGCGCTCCGGGCTGCGGCCGCCATCCCCCGCTTCGCGCCGTTCCTCGCCGACCTCGCCGAGCGCTCCCTGCGGCGCACCACGGGCGTGCGCAGCCGGTTCGCTCCCGAGGTACGGGCGGGCGGCCTCGCCCGGGTGCTCGCCACCGCCTACCAGCGGCGCGGCGTGGCGATCCTCATGAACGTGCCCGCGCGGCTCTCCCCCGCCGAGGCGGACGTGCTCGCCGCCGCGTGCGACTGGCTCGCCTACCGCGGGGGGTACGGCGTCTGGCTCACCGGCGGCCCGCTCCCCACCGACCGCGTGGAGACCGTCACCATCACGCTCCCCGCCGAGCTCGAGCTGCTCCGCCGTACGCTCCCGCCCACGGAGCACGAAGACGACGCGCTGCCCGTGGTGGGGTATCCGCCGATCGCCGGGCAGCCCCATCCCGCGAGCACGGCCGAGCAGACGCTGGAGCGCGCGCTCGCGGAGTGCCCCTGGGCGGCCGGGCGGGCGTGGAACCAGACCTACCAGTCGGACCCGCTCGTCAACCCCATCCGGATCGACCTGCTGTGGCGCGCGGAACGGCTCGCCGTCGAGATCGACGGCCCCGAGCACGGCCGGCCGCTCCGGCGGGCGGCCGACCAGCAGCGCGACCTCCGGCTGAGCCAGGACGGCTACGCCGTGCTCCGGTTCACCAACGACCAAGTCCTCACCGACATCGACAACGTTCTCAACCGGCTGCGGCACACCCTCGAGGCTCGCCGGTCTGGAACGCTCGAAGGAATAGACCATGTCCGACACGACCCTCTCGCTGCGCCAGAGCGCCCTGCTCCTGGTGCTGATGGCCGAGGACCGCGAACTGTCCAACCTCGAGCTCAAGGAGCGCTATGGCGTGACGCTCGACGGCGCTGACCGCAGGCGGCTGAACGACCTCAAGTTCGTCGAGAGCCGCAAGCAGGGCCGCGCCTTCGCCCACGTGCTCACCGATCGCGGCTGGCGCCATGCCGGCGAGATCGTGCAGGGCGGGCTGCCCAGCGCGGGTTCCGGATCGGGTGGCAAGGCGGTCGAGGCGGCGCTCCGGGCGATCGTGGGAAACCTTGGCCGGGGTTTGGAACGCAACAAACTCAGCCTCGCCGACCTCTTCGGCCAGGAGGAGAACCTCGGGCCCACCACGCGCGCGGAGTGCCCGGCCGCGGATGTCACCTCATCAGGCGCGCCGGCGGCACCCCGAGCCTCCGCCAGCGCCTCACCCGCGTCCTCGACCGCCGCGACGGCCACCGATAACGCGCCGGGCGCCCTCGCGCCCGGCGGATCGGGCGTGCCGCCGACGGACCAGGACATCGAGGCGCGGATCCGGACCGCCTATCGCGAACTGGTAGGAGGGTCCGCGGCCTGGGTGAGTCTCTCCCGGCTCCGCCCGCTCCTCGGCGGCGACGTGACCAAGGCCCAGGTCGACAGAGTACTGCGCCGGATGAACCGGATGCCCGACGTGCAGATCGTCCCGGAATCGAATCAGAAGGTCCTCACCAAGGAAGACCGCGCGGCCGCCGTGCGCATCGGCAACCAGGCCAAGCACCTCATCCGGATCGGAGCGTGATCGTGGATCGGGAACGGGCCGCCCTGCGGGCGCTCAGGCTGAACTACGCACTGACCTCCGACGATGTCTGGCGCCCGTCACCCTTTCACCTGGAGAACCTGAACCGGGGCGTCGCCGAGACCGTGCTCGCCGGCCTGGCCGAGGCGCGGGAGAGCGCCGACGCGAGCCCGATCGGCGTCGTGATCCAGGGCCAGCGAGGGTCGGGCAAGACCCACCTGCTCGGCTGGGCCCGGCAGCAGGTTCAGGCCTCCGGCGGGTACTTCTTCTTGGTCAGCCTGCTCGACGCCAAGACGCTCTGGGAGAGCGTCCTGCTCTCCGTCCTCGACGGCCTGGCCCGTGAGGGCGCGGACGGCAGACCACAGCTTCAGACCGCCGTGGAGCGCCTCGCCATGCTCGTGGGCGTGCCCCGCATGGAACGGCGGGCCCTGCTCGGGCAGCGGACGCTCAGCCGGGAGACGCTCGACACCTTCATCATGGCCCTGCGCCAGGTGAACCGTCAGGTGGCCGCCGAGACTCAGGACACCGCCCGGGCCCTCGTGCTGCACGCCTCGGACGATTTCGCCGCCCAGGCCGTCGGAGAGGCCTACCTCAGCGCGATCCCGGAGAGCGAGCCCGGGGAGCGCGCCCAATGGGGAATCCGCCCGGTCGAGAAAACACCGCAGGAGCTCGTGCGCGATCTGTCGCGTCTCCTGGCGCTCACCGGCCCGTCCCTCATCGCCGTCGACCAGCTCGACACGCTCGTCGCCCAGTCCGCGCTGTCCACCGATCCCGCCGGCGAGCTGGACTGGCGGTACAAGCTCACCGTCGAGCAGGTGGCCGGCGGCCTGATGACGCTCCGGGAGGTCACCCGCCGCACGCTCACCGTGGTCTCGTGCCTCCCCGCCACCTGGGCGGTGATCAAGAGCGTCGCCACCGACACCGTGCAGGACCGGTTCCGGGAGACGTTCACCCTCACCTCGCTCCCGGATCCGGAGACCGGACGGGCGCTCGTGGAGAAGCGGCTCACCGCGCAGTACCAGGACATCGGGTTCACCCCGCCCTACCCGACCTGGCCGGTCAAGCCGTCCGCCTTCGAGGACGCTCCTGACTTCACCCCCCGGCAGCTCCTCATCACCGTCGACCGGCACATCCGGTCCTGCCTGGAGACCGGCCGGATCACCGAGCTCGAGCGGCTCACCGACGAGCACGCGGACCACTACACCGCTCCGCCCGCGGTATCGGACGAGCGGCTCGCCGCCCTCGACACCCGGTTCGCCGAGATGCGCGCCGCGGCCCCCGACGCCGCGGCGGCGCTCGACCCGGCGACCGAGGACGCGGTGCTGCCGCGGCTGCTCGCCGACGGGCTGCGCGCGTGGATCATCGAGCAAGGCGCGGCCGGGCGGGAGTTCACCGTCGATCCACCGCCCAGCGCTAAGGCGCCGCTCCACGCCCGCCTGCGGCGGATCCTCGACGAGCAGAACGAGGACGAGCTCCACTGGAGCTTCCGCGGGATCGCCGCCACCCACCACAGCGCCGCCCTGACCCGGCTGCGCAATGCCGCGGTGGCGGCCGGGCTCAGCCCCGACGTCCCCAAGCGGCGGCTGTTCATCCTCCGGAACCGGGGGTGGGCGAAGGGCCAGCGCACCCAGGACGCCCTCGCCGCGCTGGAGCGGGCGCACGGCAAGGTCCTCCCGCTGGAGCTCGAGGACCTGAAGATCATGTCCGCGCTGTCGCAGCTCCTCGCCGCCAACCCGCCGCACCTGGAGGCCTGGCTCGTCGCGCGGAAGCCCACCTCGCAGATCAAGATCTTCGCCGAGGCGCTGCGCGATGCCCTCACCTCGCCTGAGGTTCCCGTCACGCCATCCGGAACCAGTGAGTGGGAGGCGCAGGCGTCGGCGGCGCCCGCGGCCGTACAACAGCCGACGACCGCGCGGTCCGGTACCGGCGCCCTGCCGCTGGACGGTGCCGCCATACCGCCGGCCGAGCCGGTGCCGGGCACTACCACCGCCACTGAACCCGCGGCCGGCACCCGCATGCTCACCGAGCCGGGAACCACCGTTCCCACCGAATCCATGGCCAGCCCCACCGTGCCCGCCGACCCTCGGGTCGAGGCGGGGCCCACCGGGCTGTCTCATGCCGGCGGCCTGCTGCAGGACGGCACCGCCGTACCGGTCAGCGATCCCGCGGCCGGTGCCGTGGCGTCGGCCGGGTTCCCTGGTGCGAACGGCTCGGCGCAGTACGGCACCGCCGTACCGCTCGCCGAGCCTGTCACCCACACCGCCGTACCGGCCGGAACAGGTTCGATCGCACCGACGCCCGCTGCGCCGGCGGCCGCCGTCGGCATCCGTCCAGGCGCTCCGGTCCCGGCCACCACCGGCGGGGCCGGTGCCGCCACGGGCGATCCGGTCATCGCCATCGGCGCGTCGGCGATCGACGGCAGGCCCGTCACGATCAACCTGAGCGCGCTGCGGCGGCACACGGCGATCTTCGCCGGGTCCGGGTCGGGGAAGACCGTGCTGATCCGCCGGCTGATCGAGGAGTGCGCCCTCCGCGGGGTCAGCTCGATCGTGCTCGACCCGAACAACGACCTCGCCCGGCTCGGGGACCCGTGGCCGGAGCCGCCGCCGGGCTGGGGCGAGGGCGATGCCGCGCTCGCCGCCGAGTACCTCGCCCACACCGACGTGACGATCTGGACCCCGGGCTCGGAGAAGGGGCGCCCGCTGCACTTCCCGCCGCTGCCCGACTTCGCCGCGGTCGCCGACGACCCGGATGAGTTCCAGGAGGCGGTGGACACCGCGGTCGCCGCTCTCATCCCCCGGGCCAAGCTCGACGGGAACGCCAGCAAGGCCCACCTCGGCCGGGCCGTGCTCCGCGAGGCGGTCATCCACTACGCGCGCAACGGCGGCACGGACCTCACCGGCCTGATCCGCCTGCTCGCCGCACTGCCCGATGGGGTGAGCATCATCGACGGCGCCAGCAAGATCGCCGCCGATATCTCCCAGCACCTGCGGGCGGCGATGGTGAGCGATCGGCTGTTCGCGGGCAGCGGTGAGCCGGTCGACCCGGCCACGCTGCTCACCCCGCCGCCCGGGAAGCGGGCCCGGGTGTCGGTGATCAGCTTCGTCGGGCTGGAGTCGGACGTCCAGCGGCAGACCTTCGTCAACCAGCTCCAGATGGCGCTGTTCTCCTGGATCAGGCGGCACCCGGCCGGAGACCGGCCGCTGGGCGGCCTGCTCGTGATGGACGAGGCGCAGACCTTCGCGCCGTCGGGGGCGATGACCCCGTGCACGCAGAGCACCCTCACCCTCGCCTCCCAGGCGCGGAAGTACGGCCTCGGCCTCATCTTCGCCACCCAGGCGCCGCGCGGCCTGCACAACCGGATCTCCGGGAACGCGGCGACCCAGTTCATCGGCCTGCTCAGCAGCCCGGCGCAGATCCGGGCCGCCAATGAGCTGGCCATCGCCAAGGGCGGGCGGGGCCTCGCCGACATCGGCCGGCTGCGGCCCGGCGAGTTCTACGCGGCCGTCGACGGCGGCGCGTTCGAGAAGGCGCGCACGCCGTTCTGCCTGAGCCACCATCCGCGCAGCCCGCTCACCAAGGAAGAGGTGGTCGCCCGCGCGGCGGCCGGCCGGGCCGCGTAGGGGCCGGTGGGCCGGTCGCCCCGGTGACCTCTCCCTCCAGGGCACCGCCCCGGCCCTGGAGGGAGCGGCTCACCCGGCCCGGAGCCCGCGCGGGCCCGGCGGGTCGCCTCGGATGACTCCACCTGGTCCGTCGCCCGGCACCGCACGCACCGGCCCTTCTCGCCGGCCGCGGGCGGAGCCCCGGCCACCGGGCGACCGGCCTGGCAGGTCGGCAAGCCCACCCTGAAAGACAGGGGACCGCCTCCGGTGCGGCGGTGCCGTACCGGAGGCGGCCTGGGCGAGGGTCAATCAGTCCACTGGGAGATCACCGGTTCCAGGCCGGCTCGGGGCGGGGGATCAGCTCGCCGTGCAGGTGAGGGAGGAGGAGAGCTGGCCGGTGCCCGAGCCGAGGAAGCCGAACGAGGTGGAGCCGCCGGCCGGCACGTTGCCGTTCCAGCTCACGTTCCGGACGGTGACGTTCGAGCCGCTGGTGGACAGGTCACCGTTCCACAGCTGGGTGATGGACTGGCCGCTCGGCAGGGTCCACTGAACGGTCCACCCGTTGATCGGCGAGGAGCCGGTGTTCTTCACGGTCACCTCGGCCTGGAAGCCGCCCGGCCACTGGTTCACCAGCGCGTACGTGGCCTCGCACGCCTTGCCCGCCGGCGGCTGGGACGGCGACGGCGAGGGCGAGACCGGAGGCTGCGACGGCGATGGCGAGGTCGGAGGCGCGGGGGTGGAGCCGTCCAGGCCGAAGAAGCTGATCGCGTAGGCCGCCATTCCCGGATGCGGCAGATCGTGGCCGGCCCCCTGGATGGTCCACGCCTCGACCTCACCGGAGCCGTAGACCCGCCGGACCCAGTTGGGCTGCGGGTACTCGGTGCGGGTGGGGGTCTGGCTGATGCCGAACACGTTCGTCCACTGGTCGACCTGCTCCTGCAGCATGCCGTAGTTGAGCACGTTGTCGTTCGTGCCGTGCCAGGTCATGACCCGCGGCCGGGGCCCGGTGTAGCCGGGGTAGGCGTTGCGGACCAGGTCACCCCACTGCTGGGGCGTCTTGTCCCCGCACCCGGCCGGTCCGAAGCAGCCGTACGGGATCCCGGCGAAGGGGGCGCCGGCCTTGAACACGTCCGGGTAGGTGGCGAGCAGGTTGTTGGTCTCCATCGCGCCGGACGAGAAGCCGGTGGCGAACACCCGCTCCGGGTCGGCGTTGTAACGCTGGAGCACGTACCGGACCATGGAGACGATCGACACGGGGTCGCTGCCCCCGTCGTGGCGCAGCGCCTCGTTCGACCAGACGTCGAAGCAGTTCGTCATCCCGCCGATGCTCTTGTTCGCCTGCGGGTAGATGACGATGAAGCCGTACCGGTCGGCCAGCGACGCGAACTCGGTGCTCTGGTAGAAGCCGGTTGCGGTGCCGTTGCAGCCGTGCATCGCCACCACAACGCCCGGGTTCGGCGCGAGGGCGTTGGGGACGTACAGGTACATCCGGAGGTTGCCCGGGTTAGGGCCGAAGTTGGTCACCTCGGTCAGGGTCGCGGCCGACGCCGCCGGCCCGGGCATCACGAGCGCGAAGAGTGCCGCGAGCAGGGCCGCGGCACGGGTGAGTTTCCAGAACCGCCTCATCCTTCCGCCTTCGCTGGGGGGATCGCGAGAAGCGCCTCATGCATGGGAGGGGACGCGGCGCAGGCGGCGGTACGGACGGGCACGTGCGCCTCGTGCCCGCTCACGCCGGGGAAGCGGTCACCGGCACGGCGTTCCGGCCGGGGTGTCCGGGCCGGATCGGCCGGTGGGCTGCCGCGCCCGTCGCCGTACCTCGGCTTTCCGCCGATGCCGGCGATGTGGTCGCCGCCGGCTCGGTGCCGGCGGGCGGTTTCGCTGGCGGTGCCGCATTTCGGCGAGCCGGATCCTCCCGTCCTCTCTCGTCTTGCCGTCTCTCGTCTCGTCGTCGCGGTGGCGGGTGGTGTGGTCGGAGCACACACCAAGACCGGGCCTCCGTCAAGGTTCGCCGCCCGCGTGCCCGTCGTTTCACCGCGGCCACGCCGGTTCACCTGGGATTTCACATGCGGTTCGCGGTCCGGGAAGACCCGGATGTGAAATTTTCACGGCCGCCATGCCGCACACCGGCCGCGCCTGCTGTCGGAGCGCTTCGAAAGTTTCTGCCCCGGGCACCGCGCTGTGAACTCGGTCACGACCTGCTGCTTCGTCCCCGGGGTACGAAAGTTTTCAGCGGGCTATTGACAAGTTTCGGGCATGTTTCCACACTTGCTCTGCAAGCGGCCCCGCCGATCACGCGGTGGTGCACAAGCCGGCGGGACCGTGCTCCGACGCCGTGGTGGTGTGCGCCTGCGGGCGCGGCGTCGATCCCGCGGGAGCTCCCGCGGTCCCCCCCTTTCCCTGTCCCTGTATGGAGGCTCAGGCATGGGCGTGAACGCCTTCCCCAGACCCGGAGCCCGGCGATTCACCGGCCGGCTGCGCCAGGCCCTGGCCGCGGCCACGGTGGGCGTGGTCGGTGTGGTCACGGCCTTGACGGTGTCCCAGCCCGCCAGCGCAGCGGCGAGCACGCTGGCCGAGGGTGCCGCGCAGCACGGCCGGTACTTCGGTGTGGCCATCGCCGCGAACAGGCTGAACGACTCGGTCTACGCGAACATCGCGAACCGCGAGTTCAACTCGGTGACGGCTGAGAACGAGATGAAGATCGACGCCACCGAGCCGCAGCCGGGTCAGTTCAACTTCTACCAGGCCGACCAGATCTTCAACTGGGCGCGCCAGCGCGGCAAGCAGGTCCGTGGCCACACCCTCGCCTGGCACTCGCAGCAGCCGCAGTGGATGCAGAACCTCAGCGGCCAGGCGCTGCGCCAGGCGATGATCAACCACATCCAGGGGGTCATGGCCCACTACCGGGGCCAGATCCCGATCTGGGACGTGGTCAACGAGGCGTTCGAGGACGGCAACTCCGGCCGCCGGCGCGACTCCAACCTCCAGCGCACCGGTGACGACTGGATCGAGGTCGCGTTCCGCACCGCCCGCCAGGCCGACCCCTCGGCCAAGCTCTGCTACAACGACTACAACATCGAGAACTGGAACGCGGCCAAGACCCAGGCCGTCTACAACATGGTGCGGGACTTCAAGGCCCGCGGTGTGCCCATCGACTGCGTCGGCTTCCAGTCGCACTTCAACAGCGGCAACCCGTACCCCTCCAACTTCCGCACCACCCTGCAGCAGTTCGCGGCCCTCGGCGTCGACGTCGAGATCACCGAGCTGGACATCGAGGGCGCTCCGCCCCAGACCTACGCCAACGTGATCCGGGACTGCCTGGCCGTGCCTCGCTGCACCGGCATCACCGTCTGGGGTGTCCGCGACAGCGACTCCTGGCGCTCGTACCAGAACCCGCTGCTGTTCGACGGCAACGGCAACAAGAAGCAGGCCTACTACGCGGTGCTCGACGCCCTGAACGAGAACGTCCCCGGCACTCCGCCGACCTCGCCGTCGCCGTCGCAGCCGCCGGTCTCGCCGCCGCCGGGTGGTGGCGGTAGCGGCCAGATCCGGGGCGTCGGCTCCGGCCGGTGCCTCGACGTGCCCAACGGCAACACCGCCGACGGCACCCGCGTGCAGCTGTGGGACTGCCACAGCGGCTCCAACCAGCAGTGGACCTACACCTCCTCCGGTGAGATCCGCATCTTCGGCAACAAGTGCCTGGACGCGGGCGGCTCCGGAAACGGTGCGATCATCCAGATCTACAGCTGCTGGGGCGGCAACAACCAGAAGTGGCGGCTCAACTCCGACGGCACCATCGTCGGCGTGCAGTCCGGCCTGTGCCTGGACGCCGTGGGCGGCGGCACCGGCAACGGCACCCAGCTGCAGCTGTACTCCTGCTGGGGCGGCAACAACCAGAAGTGGACCTGGACCTGGTGATCGCCCCGTGGGCTGATTGACCCTCGCCGAGGCCGCCTCCGGTACGGCACCGCCGTACCGGAGGCGGTCCCCTGTTTTTCAGACCCCCCTGCTTCCGGGGATAGCGGTCCCCTGTTTCCGGGGATGGCGCTTCTTTGTTTCGTTTTCGGGACGGTCAGGACCGGTCACGGGAGGAAGGCTCCGGCATCCCCTTGCCCGGTGGCCCGGGCCCCGTGCCTGCCTTCCAGGCCGGTTGTACTCCGACACCCAGACCCCTTGGATTGCCAGGCCGGACGCCCGCTGGCCGGGGCTCCGGCGGCCGCCGAGGTAGGCCGGTCCGCGCGTTGCCGAGCAAGATTCCGAGTAACGGACACGGTCGGAGCCAGGTGGCTCACCGCTCCCGCTACCGGGGCGAGGCGGGCGGTCCACGGGCAGCTCCCGAAGAGAACAGCGCACCGCCTGTCATGGCCGGCGGTGACCACGGCGCCGCGGCGTTAGGTGACCCTCACGGGCCGGACAATTGACCGGGCGGTCAATCAAGCGGACCGTTGGGGTCAAACATCCGCTTATCCCATGTCACGGAGGCACGGATGGGTCTTCCGAGATCGCTGTCCGACATCGTCGCCCTCCTGGCCGGCCTCGCCTCTGTGCTCGCACCGTTCATCTGGGCGAGCGACGCCGCGGCCGCCACTCAGCCGCTCCTCCTGCTCGGGGCCCTGCTCGTGGTCTCCGCCCTGTGGTCCCTGGTCGGATCGGGCGGCGCGAGCTCCTGGGTCACCGCCGCCTTCGCCGCACTGCTCTTCGTCTCCCCCTGGGCCTTCGGTTTCGACGGCGACGCGGCCGCCGCCTGGACCGCCTGGGCCGCCGGCGCCATCGCCCTCATCGTCGGCTTCGTGACCTCTCTGCAGGCCCGGACCCCGGCGTCCGCGCACAGCTGACCCCACTCCGGGCCCGAGGCGCCCGGCCACCCGGCCCGCGCCCGGCCCCTGCCACCTCCCCGGTGCGGCCCTTCCCGTCGTCTTCCGGTCGGCGGCGGGAGGGGCCTTGGCATGTCGGGCCCGGAGCACACGCTCGCGGTTCACCGCGCCATCGAGTACGGCACGGCGAGCTCCTCGGCGAACCACGCGATGGTGCGGCGCAGCCCGGTCCGCGGGTCGACGCGCGGCCGCCACCCGAGCAGCTCGGTGGCGAGCGTGATGTCCGGCCGGCGCACGGCCGGGTCGTCGGTGGGCCGCGGGACGAACGTGATCGGCGACGAGGACCCGGCGAGGTCGCGGATGGTCTCCGCCAGCTCGAGCATCGACATCTCGGCCGGGTTGCCGATGTTGACCGGGCCGGGGAAGCCGCTCGCGGCGAGCGCGAGGACGCCCTCGACCGTGTCGTCCACGTAGCAGATCGACCGGGTCTGGCTGCCGTCCCCGGTCACGGTGATCGGCTCTCCGGTGAGCGCCTGGCGGATGAACGTGGGGATCGCCCGGCCGTCGTGCGGCCGCATCCGCGGGCCGTAGGTGTTGAAGATCCGGGCGATCGCGGTGTCCGTGCCGCGCGCGTTCCGGTAGGCGGTGGTGAGCGCCTCGGCGTAACGTTTCGCCTCGTCGTAGACGCTGCGCGGCCCGACCGGGTTGACGTTCCCCCAGTACGTCTCCCGCTGCGGGTGCTCCAGCGGGTCGCCGTACACCTCGCTGGTGGAGGCGAGGACGAACCGGGCGTGCTTCTCCATGGCGAGCTCGAGGGCGTGCCGGGTGCCGAGGCTGCCGGCCTCGAGCGTCTCGATCGGGTGGCGCAGGTAGTCGGCGGGGGACGCGGCGGAGGCGAAGTGCAGCACCAGGTCCACCTTCCCGGGCACGTCGGCGCCTTGGGTGAGGTCGCAGCGGACGAGCCGGAACGCCGGGTCGCCGATCAGGTGCCGCACGTTCCGGAGCGACCCGGTGAGGAGGTTGTCGAGGCAGATCACCTCGGCCTCCAGGCCGATGATCCGCTCGCACAGGTGAGACCCGAGGAACCCGGCGCCGCCGGTCACCACCACCCGGTTCCCGCGCAGCCTCCCCCGTGATAAGGCGTCGGTCATCGTGGGCTCACCTCCAGTAGCCGGCGCGCCGCGGCGAGCACCTCGGGCACCCCGATCCGCAGCAGCCCGTCCGAGGGCCGGTCCGCGTGCGGGTCGCCGGGGATCCCGGCCCAGAGCGCGATGTGCGGGCCGCCGGGCGGCGGGCCCCACCGGTCCGGGGAGACCGGGCCGAAGAGCACCACCGACGGGGTGGCGTACGCGGTGGCGAGGTGGGCCACCCCGGTGTCCCCGCAGATCACCAGCCGGGCGTGGGCGATGAGCGCGGCGAGCTCGGGCAGGCCCGTCCGCCCGGCGAGCACGCACCCGTCCGGCAGGCCGGCGAGCCGGGCCACCCGCCGGGCGATGCCGATCTCCGCGGTGCCGCCCGTGACGACGATGGGGTGCCCCAGGCGGCCGAGCTCGGCCGCCACCTCGGCGAACCGCTCCGGCGGCCACCGTCTCGCCCCGGAGGCGGCGCCGGGGTGGATGACGATCTCCCCGCCGCGCAGCGGGCTGCGGCCCGGGTCGCGCAGGGCGAGGTCGCCCGGGTCCGCCGGGATGCCGTACCAGGCGAGCTGCGCGCACCACCGCCGGACCTCGTGCATCTCCTCCCGCCACGGCGGCCCGGCCACCCCGGGGATCCCGGGGTGCGCGTGGGTGAGCAGCCGCCCGGGCCGGGTGCGGCACAGCGCCAGGGTGCTCTGCGGGCCGCTGCCGTGCAGGTTGACCGCCACGTCGGGGCCGCGCCACGGCACCGGGCCGGGCCCGCTGACGTCGAGCAGCTCGTCGACTCCGCCGATGAGCGGCAGCAGCCCGGCGAGCCGGGCCGGGGCGGCGAGCACGAACCGGTGCCCGGGGTGGGCGCGGCGCAGGGCCCGCAGCGCGGGCACCGCGGTGAGCAGGTCGCCGAGCCCGAGCCCGCGCAGCGCGAGCAGGACGGGGCGGCCCCGCGCCGCGGCGCGGACGGGCGCCGTCGCCGCCGGTGCCGTGCGGTGCGCGGTCAGGGCCATGAGGTCTCCGTGCCCGGGCAGACGACCAGCTCCCTCACCTGGCAGGACGGCGGCCGGCCGAGCGCGTAGACGATCGCGTCCGCGACGTCCTCCGGCCGGCTGAGCGTCACGCCCGGGCCCGGCCGGTACTTCTCGTCCCGGCCGTCGAAGAACGCGGTGCGCATCCCGCCGGGGATCAGCAGGGTCACCCCGACCTCGTCCCCGAGCTCGGCGGCGAGCGCCCGGGTGAACCCGACCACGCCGAACTTGCTCGCGCAGTACGCGGTGGCGTCGCTCACCGCGCGCAGCCCGAGGGTGGAGGCGACGGTCACCACCGTGCCGCGGCTGCGGCGCAGGTACGGCAGGGCGGCCCGGACCACCGCGGCCGTGCCGATGAGGTTGACCCGGATCACCCGCTCCCACCGGTCGGCGGGCACATCCTCGAGCCGGCCGCACACGTCGATGCCCGCGCACGTCACCACCCCGTCGAGGCCGCCCGCCCGCTCGGCGAGCTCGCGGACCGCGCGCTCGGCCTGGTCCCGGTCGGCGAGGTCGGCGCACACGTGCTCCACGTCCCCGGCGCACGCGCGCAGGTCGATGACGAGCGGCCGCCCGCCCGCCTTGGCGACCGCCTCGACGGTGGCCCGGCCCAGGCCGGAGGCGCCCCCGGTGATCAGTACGGTTCCCAGCATCGGATGTGCCCCTTTCCTCATCGGTCCGCCGTGCGGGCGTCAGGCGGCGCTCCGGGCGGCCGCGATCAGCCGCGTGGTGGAGTAGCCGGGCAGCGTCGGCAGGATCACGACCTCGCCCCCGGCCCGCCGTACGGCCTCCGCCTCGGGCAGCGGCCGGCCGGCGTAGTCGCCGCCCTTCACCCACACGTGCGGGCGCAGCCGCTCGACCACCCGCTCCGGGGTGTCCTCGTCGAAGACGGTCACCGCGTCCACGCACGCCAGCGCGCTCACCACCTCCACCCGGTCCCGCTCCGGCACCACCGGGCGGGTGGGTCCCTTGAGCCGGCGGACCGAGGCGTCGGAGTTGAGGCAGACGATGAGCGCGTCGCCGAGCGCCCGGGCCCGGCGGAGCAGGCTCACGTGCCCGGCGTGGAGCAGGTCGAAGCACCCGCCGGTGGCGACGACCCGCCCGCCGGCGGCCCGCACCGCGTCGGCGACCTCGAACGCCGGCGCCCCGGGCGGGACGAGCCGCCCCGCGCCGGTCACCGGGTCGCCGGGTGCGGGGCGGCGGAACGCGGCCGCACCGCCTTCGGCCACGAACCGGGTGGCCTCGCCGACGGCCGCGGTGACCGCGTCCTCGATCCCGGCCCCGCCGGCGAGCGCGGCCGCCGCCACCGCGGCGAACGCGTCACCGGCGCCGCAGGCGTCCCGGCCGGCGAGGGCCACCGGCGCTGGGATAGGTGCGCAGCCGCCGTCCCGGCGCGCGAGCACCGCGCCCCGTTCGCCGAGGGTGACCGCCACCGCTGCCACCCCGAGGCGCCGCACCAGGTGCCGGGCGGCCCGGTCCGGCGGCGGGCCCGGCGGGCCGGGGAACGCGGTGGCGCACAGGGCGGCCGCCTCCGCCTCGTTCGGGGTGACGAGCGCGCACCACCCCGGCGGCGGCGCGCCCCGCGGGTGCGGGTCCCAGACGATGGGCGCGGTGAGCCCGCGGAGCAGCCCGGCGCAGGCCCCGGCCACCCCGCCCCCGTAGTCGGCGACCAGGATCGCCCCGGCACCGCGCAGCGCCGCGGCCGCCCGCTCCGCCGCCGGGCCGTCGGCCGGCCGCGGCCCGCCGCGCCCGGCGTCGATCCGCAGCAGGGTCTGGCCGCGGGCGCGCACCCGGACCTTGCGGACCGTGGTGCCGTGGAGCGGGAGCCGTACCAGGTCGACCGGGAGCAGCTCCGCCAGCCGGTGCCCGGCCGGGTCCTCCCCGAGCGCGGTGATCAGCACGACCTCCGTCCCGCCGCGGGCGGCGAGCGCGGCGGCCAGGCCGGCGCCACCCGGCCGGTGGTAGGCGGACGGGTCCTCGACCACCGGCACCGGGGCCTCGGGCGACAGGCGGGAGGCGTCGCCTTCGAGGTCCACGTCGAGCAGGCAGTCTCCGATGACGACGACGGGCCCTCTCACGCGCCTGCCTCCTCGATGACGTCGCAGAGCATGTGGATCACGGTGAGGTGCACCTCCTGGACGATCGCGACATCGGGCTCGGGCACCGCCACCGGTGAGGTGCTGGGCCTCGGCGGCCGAGCCCCCGTTGCCGCAGGCGAGCATCCGCCCGCCGCCGGAGAGCACGGCGGCGAGCTTGAGCCCCCAGGCCTGGATCTTCGGCGCCTCCCGGTCGAGGGCGTGCAGTGCGGTGCGCAGCCTGGCCAGATGAGGGTGCATGTCAGCCTCCCACCACGGCGAGCCGCCCGAGCCGGCCGAGGATCGCCTCGCGGTAGACGGCCTCGGTCCGCGCCGCCACCGTCGCCCACCCGTACCGGGCGCGGGCCCGCCGCACCCCGGCCGCGGCGAGCGCGGCGCGGAGGTCGGGCCGGGCGAGCAGGTCGCCCAGCACCCGGGCGAGGGCGCGCGGCCGCCGGGGCGGGATGAGCACCCCGCAGCCGGCGACGGTATCGAGGTGGCCGCCGACCGCCGAGGCGACCACGGGCACCCCGCAGGCCATCGCCTCGAGCGGCACCATGCCGAACGGCTCGTACCAGGGCACGGTCACCACCACGTCGGCCGAGCGCATCAGCGCGGGGACGTCGCCGCGGGCGACGCTGCCGATCAACCGCACCCGGTCCGCCAGGCCGCAGGCGTCCGCCAGCGTGGCGAGCCGGTCGGCCTCCTCCTCCCCCGGCGCGCCGCCCGCGATGATGAGCTCGGCCCCGGGCGTCTCGCACATCGCGCGGATGATCGTGTCCACGCCCTTGCGCGGCACCAGCCGGCCGATGCTGAGGATGCGCGGCCGGTCGCCGCGGGGCGCGACCGGGCCGTCCGGGCGGAACAGCCCGAGGTCGACCCCGCAGGGCACCACGGCGATCTTCCCGTGGGGGACGCCCATGGCCGACAGCTCCCGCACCTCGTCGGTGCAGGTCGCGATCACCGCCTGGGCGCGCCGGCCGATCTCGCGCTCGATGCCGATCCGCTCGGGCGGGCTGCCGTCGGCCGCGCCCTGCCACCGCCGCTTGACGGTGCCGAGCGCGTGGTAGGTCTGCACCACGGGGACGTCCATGGGCTCGGCGGCGAGCAGGGCGGCGTGCCCGCTCATCCAGAAGTGGGCGTGCACGACGTCCGGCCGGTCGGCCGCCCACCGGTGGTGGAGGTACGCGGCGAACTCCGGCATGTACGGCAGCAGCCGGTCCTTGGAGATGGGCTCCGCCGGCCCGGCGGGCACGTGCTCGACCGTGACCCCGGGCGCCATGGCCCGCCGGTCCGCCCGCCCGGGCTCGGTCCGCCGGGTGTACACCGTGACCTCGTGGCCGCGGAGCGCCAGGGCGCGGGCGAGCGCGGCGACATGGACGTTCTGCCCACCGGCGTCCACACCGCCCAGCGGGGCGAGCGGGCTGGCGTGCTCCGAGACGAGGGCGATCCTCATGGGACACACTCCTTCACGGTGGAGAGACGGCGGACCGCCTCGACGATCTGTTCGGCACGGACCGAGGAGAGGCAGGGGTGGCCGGGGATCGGGCAGATCCGCGCCCGGCTCCCCCGGCACGGCGCCGCCTGGTCGCCCAGGATCACGGCGGGCACCCGGTACGGCGCCCAGCGGGCGGCCGGCACCACCGGGGCGAACAGGCTGACCACCGGGGTGCCGACGGCGGCCGCGAGGTGCGCGGCCCCGGTGTTGGGCGCGACCACCACCGAGGCGGAGGCGAGGACGGCGGCGAGCTCGCGGAGCGTGGTGCGGCCGCCTAGGTCGACGGCGCCGGCCGCGGCGACCAGACGGGTGAGCGCGCGCTCCCCCGGGCCGCCGGTGACCACCACCCGCTCCCCCGCCCGCACGAGCGCGGCGACCGCCTCGGCCCACCGCTCGGGCGGCCAGGTCCGGGCCGGGGCGCTCGCCCCCGGGTGGACGGCCACGTACCCGGGCGGGCCGGCGAGGTGCCGGGTGTCCGGCAGCGGCCCGCGCACCGCGAGCCGGCCGTCGTCCCCGTCGGGCAGGTGGAACCCGGCGGCCCGGGCGAGGCCGAGCATGCGCTCGGGCTCGGGCACGTCCACGGTCTCGTCCACCACGTGGCGGACGTCGAGCAGGGTGCCGGGGTAGTCGGCGCTGATCGCGGCGATGCGGGGCGTGCCGGCGAGCCGGAGCAGCAGCGCCATGGGCAGCGCCGACTGATGGAACGACGTGAAGATCAGTGCCTGGTCGGGGGCGATCCGCCGCACCGCGGTGATCAACCGGGCGGCGTGCGCCTCGGTCACCGGCACCCGGCCGGGGTCGATCCACGGGGTGCGCCATTCGAGGACCTCGTCCACGCCGGGCAGCAGCTCGGCCGCGGCCCTGCCGTACGGCCCGGCGAGCAGCACGACCCGCCGGGCGCCGGCCGCGACCGCGCGGACCGCCGGCCCGGCCAGCAGCACGTCGCCCGCGTTGTCGGGCCGCACCACGAGAACGGTCCCGGTCACCTCGCCCCTCCCGTCCGGAGCGCCACCTCCGCCCCGAGCCGGTACGCGCAGGCGGCCGGCGGGATGAGCACGCTCGTCACCGCCATGCGCAGGATCTCGCCCGGGGTGCGCGGCCCGGGCGCGATCCGCGCCCAGGCGAACTCGGCGGTGAGGGCGAGCCAGGCGAGGCCGGCGATCCGGGCCGCCGCCCTTCCGGCGCGCCTCCGGTGCGCGCCCATCGCGGTGAGCGCCGCGGCGAACAGCCCGCAGAGCGTGGTGAGCACATGGCGGCTGAGACGTCCGGGCGGCGCGCCGGAGGCGGCCCGCCACCCCGGGCCGTGCAGCCGCCGCATCAGCGCGTCGTCGGCGTTGCCGCGCTGGCGGCGCAGGCTCGCCCAGAACCCGTCGTCCCGGACCGGGTGCACGGTCACCCGCTCCCCCCGGACCAGGGTGAACCCGGCGCGCCGCACCCGCAGGGCGAGGTCGGAGTCCTCCCGGTAGGCGCGGGGGAACCGCTCGTCGAACCCGCCGACCGCCTCGAGCGCCCGACGGCGGTAGGCCATGTCCGCGGTGGCCCAGCGGGCGGTGGCGAGCCCGGCGGTGTTCCGCTCCTCGTCGGTGGGCGGGCGGCCGGGCGGCAACGGTACCCGGATCCGGCCCTGGCTTCCGGCGACATGCCCGGGGAGCCCGCCCAGGTCCCGGGCGAGCGCCCCGGCCCACCCGGGTGCGGGCACCACGTCGTCGTCGAGGAAGACCACCCACGGGGTGGTGGCCGCCCGCCAGCCGGCGTTCCGCGCCGCGGCCGGCCCGCGCCCGCCGGTGGCGAGCACGCGCACCCCGTCCGGCACGGGGAGCGGGGTTCGGGCGTCCCTCCGGTCGTCGACCACGATCACCTCCGGGCCGGGGCCGATGGCGGCGAGCGCCGCGGCGAGGCTCGGCCGGCCCACCGTCGGGATCACCACGGTGACCTCCGGGCCGGCCATCACCGGAACACCTCCCCCCGCCGCACGAGGTACGGGCCGAGCGCGAGCACGTCCACCGGGGCCGAGCCGAAGCACTCCAGGGCGTCCCGCGGGTCGTCGACCATGGGCCGGCCGGCGGTGTTGAGGCTCGTGTTGACGAGCACGGGCAGCCCGGTGCGCGCCTCGAACTCCTCCAGCAGCCGGGCGAGCAGCGGCTCGCGCCGCCGGTCCACCGTCTGGATGCGCGCGGTGCCGTCGACGTGCACGACCGCGGGGATCAGCTCCCGCCAGCCGGGCCGCACGTCGTGGATGAAGAGCATGTACGGGCTGGTCAGCGGCCCGCGGGTGAAGATCTCCCCGGCCCGTTCGGCGAGCACCATCGGGGCGACCGGCCGGAAGGGCTCGCGCCCTTTCACGTCGTTGAGCCGCTCGGTGTTGGCCGCGTGGCCCGGGTGCGCCAGGAGCGAGCGGTGGCCGAGCGCCCGCGGGCCGTACTCGGCGCGCCCCTGGAACCAGGCGACGATCCGGTCCGCGGCGAGCTCGGCGGCTACCGCGGCGGCGAGGTCGTCCGGCCGCTCGTACGGCACGCGCGCCCGGTCGAGCCATGCGGCGAGCTCCTCGTCGGTCCAGCCGCGGCCGAGGTCCGCGCCGTCCATCGGGGTGATCGGCTCGCCGTGCTCGGCGGCGAGGTGGAGGGCCCCGCCGAGCGCGGTGCCGGCGTCGCCGGCGGCCGGCTGCACCCAGACGTCGTCGAAGGGCCCCTCGGCGAGCAGCCGGGTGTTCGCCACGCAGTTGAGCGCCACCCCGCCGGCCATGGTGAGGTGGCGGGCGCCGGTGCGGGCGTGCAGCCACCGGGCGAGGTCGAGCAGCACCTCTTCGAGCCGGGCCTGCACGCTCGCGGCGAGGTCGGCGTGCTCGCTCGTCCACTGCCCCTCCTCGGTGGGCGGCTTGGCGAAGGCGTGCCAGTCGATCGGCTCGACGTGGAAGCCGCCGTCCCCGGTCGGGCGGATGAGGTCGCGGAACGCCTCCAGGTGGCGCGGCTCGCCGTACGCGGCGAGCGCCATGACCTTGTACTCGTCACTGGAGCGCTGGAAGCCGAGGTGCTCGGTGAGCTCCTCGTACATGAGCCCGAGCGAGCTGGGCAGCTCCTGGGCGGCGAGCACGGTGAGCTCACCGCCGCGGTGGTGGCCCGCCAGGTGGGACGCGGCCTCGCCGCGTCCGTCGCAGACCAGCACGGCCGACTCCGGGTACGGCGCGGCGAGGCAGGCCGATGCGGCGTGCGCGACGTGGTGCGGCACGAACCGCACCTGGGCGGGGTCGAGGCCGGGGAGCGCGGTGGCGAGGAAGTGCGGGGCGCGGCGCGCGTAGCGGGTGCGCAGCTCCTCCCAGTGCCCGTCCAGGCCCGCCTGCCCGGGCCGGACCAGGGCGGGGTCGTAGGAGTAGCCACCCCGTCGAGGTCCTGCGGGCGTAACCCGGCCTGCCGGAGGCACCAGGCGGCCGCCTGCTCGGGCAGCTCCCAGGCCGAGAACGGCACCGGGCGCTTGCCGTGCTTGCGGCGGCTGAACCGCTCCTCCTCGGCCGCGGCGACGATCCGCCCGTCCACGACCAGCGCGGCCGCCGGATCGTGGAAGATCGCGTTGATCCCGAGGAAACGCATCGGCGACCCCTCCGTTGCGCCGGAGTCCCGGGGGTGGTTGCCGAGGAGAGCCCGTCAAAACCCGCTTTTGCCGACGGCTGGCTGAATTAAGGAAAAAACCAAATGGAACGCCGTGGGCCGGCGCGGCGCCCCGTTTGCCCCCGCGGCCCGTGGGTAGCCCACGGCCGTGAGGGGTTCCCCGAGCGCACGGCCCGCCCGGCCGCCTGGCGCCCGGGTGCCGGCGGCGGTGCTGTTCGACCGGGACGGGACGCTCATCCGCGATGTGCCGTACAACGCCGACCCGGGGCGGGTGGAGCCCATGCCCGGGGCGCGCGCCGCGCTCGACCGGCTCCGCCGGGCCGGGGTGCGGGTCGGGGTGGTCACCAACCAGTCGGGTGTGGCCCGCGGTCTGATCAGCCCGGCCGAGCTCGCCGCGGTCAACGCCCGGGTCGAGGAGCTGCTCGGCCCGTTCGACGTGTGGCAGGTCTGCGCGCACGGCGCGGCGGACGGGTGCGCGTGCCGCAAACCGGCCCCCGGGCTGGTGCACCGCGCCGCGGCCGCGCTCGGTGTCACCGCGGCCGACTGCGTGGTGATCGGCGACATCGGCCGCGACGTGGCCGCCGCGCGCAACGCGGGGGCGCGGGCGATCCTCGTGCCCACCCCCGTGACGCGCGCCGCGGAGGTGGCGGCCGCGCCCGCGGTCGCGGCCGACCTCGCCGCCGCCGTGGAGCTGGTGCTCGCCGGCGGGCCGGTCACCGGCCGCGGGTGGGCGCGGTGACCGCGGTCGCCGGAAGGGCGGTGAGGCGATGCGGATCCTGGTCTGGCACGTCCACGGCGCGTGGACCACGTCGTTCGTGCAGGGCGGGCACGAATACCTGGTGCCGGTCACCCCGGACCGGGGCCCCGACGGCCGCGGCCGGGCCGTGACCTACCCCTGGCCGGAGTCGGTGCGCGAGGTGCCGTACGACCGGCTCGCCGGCGAGGAGGTCGACGTCGCCGTCTACCAGCGCCCTCATGAGATCGAGCTCGCCCGCCGGTGGCTGCGGCGCACCGTGCCCGGTGTCTACGTGGAGCACAACACCCCGGCCGGGGACGTGCCCCGGACCCGGCACCCGCTCGCCGACCGGGACGACATCCCCCTGGTCCACGTCACCCACTTCAACGCCCTGTTCTGGGACTCCGGCCGGGCCCCCACCCGGGTGATCGAGCACGGCGTGGTCGACCCCGGCCACCGCTACACCGGGGAGCTGCCCCGGGCGGGGGTGGTCGTCAACGAGCCGATCCGGCGGTGGCGGGTGGCGGGCACCGACCTGCTGCCCGCGTTCGCCGCCGCGGCGCCCCTCGACGTGTTCGGCATGCGGGTCACCGGGCTGCCCGCCGCGCTCGGCCGGGCCGGGGAGCTGCGCGTGCACGAGGACCTGCCGCAGCGGGTGATGCACGAGCGGCTAGCCCGCCGCCGGGTCTACCTGCACCCCTACCGGTGGACCTCGCTCGGCCTCGCGCTGATCGAGGCGATGCTCCTCGGCATGCCCGTGGTCGCGCTCGCGGCCACCGAGGCGGTGGAGGCGGTGCCGCCCGAGGCGGGCGTGGTCTCCACCCGGCTGCCCGTCCTGGTCGAGGCGGTGCGGGAGTTCACCGCCGACCCCGAGCTCGCCGCCCGGGCCGGCAAGGCGGCGCGCGCGGCCGCGCTCGCCCGGTACGGCCTCGGCCGCTTCCTCGCCGAGTGGGACCGGTTGCTGGAGGAGGTCGTGCGCGCGGCCCGGTGAGCCCCGCGACGGTGCCCCGGGCGTGGCCGGTGCACGTTTTACCGAGAACGGCACAGGCCTGGCACTAGGCACAGATCCCGCCGGGAACCGGATCCGACATGATGCGGTACCTGGTGAACGGCGCGCTCGGCGGGGCGCTCGCGACCGCCGTGTACAACGCGATGGCGATCGCCGGTGACCGGGCGAGCATGCTCCGGCGGGCGGGACGCCCCCGGCGGAGGACCGCCGCCGAGGAGGACGCGCTCGACGCGATCATCCAGTACGCGTTCGGCGCCGGATCGGGCGCGCTGCTCGGGCTGCTCTCCGCGGGGCGCCGGCTCCCCCTCCCGGTCGGCGCCGCGTACGGCATCGCCGTCTGGCTCGCGGCCCTGCGGCGGCGGGTGACCGGCATCGGCGCGTTCCCCGCCGCGCCGGACGGCCCGGGCCGCCTCGCCCTGCCCCTCGCCGGGCACCTGCTCTGGGGCACCGCGCTCACCATCGCCCTCAACCGGCTCCGGCCGGCCGGGCCGTACGGGCACGACCGGTGAACCGCGGTCCCGCAGGGCGGCCGGAGGTCAGTCGCGGGGCGCGGCCAGGGTGAGGCCGTAGTCGCCCGCGGGGTCGGTGTACCAGCGGAGCACGGAGAAGCCCGCCCGCGCCAGCTCGGCCGCCACCCCCTCCGGGCGGAACTTGGCGCTGATCTCGGTCCGCATCTCCTCGCCCGGCTCGAACCGCACCACCATGCCGAGCGCGCGGATCTCGACCTCCATGGCCCGGGTGGCCCGCAACCGCATCTCGATCCACTCGTGGTCCTCGTCGTACCGGACGATGTGCTCGAACGCCTCCGGCTCGAAGGCGGCGCCGAGCTCCCGGTTGATCACCCGGAGCACGTTGCGGTTGAACTCGGCCGTCACCCCCAGCGGGTCGTCGTAGGCGGCGAGCAGCCGCCGGGGATCCTTCACCAGGTCGGTGCCGAGGAGCAGGGTGTCCCCCGGCCGCAGCAGGGCGCGCAGGTCCTTCAGGAACACCTCCCGCGCGGCCGGCGGGAAGTTGCCGATCGTGCCGCCGAGGAAGGCGACCATGCGCCGCTCCGGCCCGGACGGCAGGGTGAGCCGGCGTTCGAAGTCGGTGCGGACCGGTTCGATGCGGACGCCCGGGTAGCGCGGGGCGAGCCGGGTGGCCGCGCCCTCCAGCACCGACCGGTCCACGTCGACCGGGACATAGGCGCGCAGCGTGCCCGCGGTGGCGAGCGCGTCGAGCAGCAGCACGGTCTTCTCCGCGCTCCCCGACCCCAGCTCGACGAGCGTCTCCGCCAGGGCGAGCCGGGCGATGCCGGCCGCGTGCCGGCGCAGGATCTCCAGCTCACGGCGGCTCGGGTAGTACTCGGCGAGCCGGGTGATCCGCACGAACAGCTCGCTGCCCACCTCGTCGTAGAACCACTTGGGCGGCAGCCACTTGGGGACCGCGGTGAGCCCGGTGCGGACGTCCTGCTCCAGCGCGTGGCGGAGGTAACCGCCGTCGAGAAGGTCGATCATAGGTCGCTCCCGGAGTCGATCGGTGTGATGCGCACGCCGTCGGGGGTCGCGAACACGAGCGAGCGGTCCGGGACCGGCTGCCAGCCCGGCCGGTCGTCGAGCGGTTCGCTCGCCACGAACACCCCGTCGCCGGCCTCGTCGACGCGGGTGAAGAGGGTGTCGCCCCACGCCACCGCGGCGATCTCGGTGCCCCCGCAGAGGAGCACGTTGAGCCGGGCCTCGGGGTCGGCGGCGGCAGCCTCGGTGACGATCGAGGCGAGCGCGTCCTCGGGCGGCGCGCCGGCGCGCAGCCGGGCGAACACGGCCGACGCGAGCACGGCCGAGTCGCACGGGCTCTCCGGTGCGGTGGCGAGCGGCCAGACCGCGTCCCGCCGGACCTGGCCGTTGTGGCTGAGCAGCCAGCGGCCGTCGGTGAACGGCGCGGTGGCCGCCTCCTCCACCGGCATGCCGCGCGTGGCGGACCGGACCGCGCCGATGAGGCAGGTGGAGCGCCCGGTCCGGGCGATGCCGGCCAGGCCGGGGTCGGCCCAGATGGGGATCGGCCGGCGGTAGCGCACCGGCTCGCCGAGCGTCCCGTCGTACCAGCCGACGCCGAAGCCGTCCGCGTTCACCGTGCCGTGGCGCTGCATCCGCGGCGCGTACGCCTGCCGGTACAGGCCGTGCTCCGGTTCGCTGAGCAGCCAGGTGAGCGGTTTGGGCGAGCCGAGCCAGGCGGCGTGGCGGCACATTCAGTCCTCCGATCGGGCGCAGCGGAAACCGGCGAAGATCTGCCGTCTGATCGGGAAGTCCCAGTTGCGGAAGGTGGTGCGGGCGACCGTCGGGTGGGTGGCCCAGGAGCCGCCGCGGAGCACCCGGTACGCCTGGCCGAAGAAGACCTCGCTGTACTCCCGGTACGGGAAGCTGACGAACCCCGGGTACGGCCGGAACCAGGAGTCGGTCCACTCCCAGACGTCGCCGATGAGCTGCTCCACCCCGTACGGGCTCGCGCCCTCGGGGAACGCCCCCACCGGGGCGGGCCGGGCCGCCCGGTGACCGAGGTTGGCCTCCGCGCCGGTGGGCGGGCGGTCGCCCCACGGGTAGGTGCGGCCGCCGCACGCCTTCTCCCATTCGGCCTCGGTGGGGAGGCGCTTGCCCGCCCAGCGCGCGTAGGCGTCGGCCTCGTACCAGCAGACGTGCTGGACCGGCTCGTCCTCGGGCACGGGCTCGAGCCGGCCGAACCTGGTCCGCCACCAGGAGCTCCCGTCCCAGGTCCAGAACAGCGGGGCGGACGTGCCGGTGCGCTGCACCCACTCCCACCCCTCCGGGTGCCACAAGCGCGGGTCGCGGTACCCGCCGTCGGCGATGAACGCCGCGTACTCGCCATTGGTCACCGGGTACCGGTCGATCCAGTAGCCGGGCAGGTAGATCTGGTGGGCGGGCCGTTCGTTGTCGTACGCCCAGGGGGCGGCCGAGGTGCCCATGGTGAAGACCCCGGCGGGGATGTAGACCTCGTCCGGCTTGGTCCGGCCGCGGGAGGGCGGGGTGGGGTCGTCCCGGACGATCCCGGGCCGCCCGGAGAGCTGGAGTGTGGCGAGCATGGTCTCGTCGTGCTGGTGCTCGTGCTGGATGACGAGCCCGAAGACGAACCCGTCGGCGCAGAGCGGCCGGCGGTCCCGCGGGTCGAACCGGTCGAGCACGTCGAGGACCCGGGAGCGCACCGTGGCGAGGTACCGCCGCGCCTCGTCCGGCCCGAGCAGCGGCAGGGACGGGCGCTCGCGGCGCGGGTGCTTGAACGCGTTGTACATGTCGTCGATCTCGGGCCGCAGCGGGGTGATCCCGGCGGCCGCGCGCAGCACCCAGAGCTCCTCGTAGTTGCCGACGTGCGCCAGGTCCCAGACCAGCGGGGACATCAGCGGGGAGTGCTGGCGGACGAGCAGGTCGTCGTCGGCGTCGGTGTAGGCGAGGGAGCGCTCGCGCGCGGCGGCGAGCTCGGCCGCGATCGCCTCCTTGAGCGCGCCGGGCTCGGCCGGGCCGGTGGGCGCGGTCGGGATGGTGCCGTGCTCGGTCATGCCAGGACCTCCTCGGTCGGCGCCGCCGCGGGCGCGCGGTCGAGGCGCGCGGCGGCGAAGGCGGTGACCCGGTCGATGAGCCGCCGGCCGGCCCCGAGCCGGGGCAGCGCGTCGATGGCGGCGTGGAAGCAGGCCGCGGCGGCCCGGTGCAGTTCGGGGTCGGCGAGCCCGGACCGGGCCGCGTCGAGCCAGCGGTGGCTCACCGGTGCGGCGTGCTCCAGCGCGCGGGCCGCCGCCCGGTCGTCGGTGATGAGCGCGTAGACCACCGCCGCGCAGACCGGCCAGGCCGCCGGGGGTTGCGCGTCGAGGTAGCGGATCTCCAGCCAGCCGCGCGGCCGTACCGGTGGGAAGAGCGTGGTGGCGTGGTAGGCGAGGTCACGGCCGGACGGCGGGCGCCCGGCCACGGCGGCGAAGTCGCGGAACCGCGAGCCGTCGAGCACGGGGACCAGGCCGCCGTCCCGCGTGCGGACCATCATGAGCCTGGCGTGGCTCAGGTAGCGGGCCCAGTCGGCGACCGGGTCGCCGCTCGCGGGGACCGGCGCGGTCCGGGTGGGGTCGAGGTGGGACCAGATCGCCTGGCGGGCGGATGCCCACCCGGCGGCGGGTGAGTTGGCGAAGGCGGCGACCAGGGCCGGGCCGAGCAGGTGCGCCCGCTCCCATCGGACCGCGGGCTCGTCTCCGATGTCGAGGTTGACCTGGATGGAGGCGGTGGAGCACATCATGAGCGGGCCGTACGGCTCGCCGAGGAAGGCGGCCATCGCGTCGTAGCGCGGCTCGTGGAGCTGGCGCACCGGTGGCCGTACCAGGTCGAGCGCGGTGGCGCCGAGCACCAGCCCGGCTTCGCGGAGCGCGCGCCGTGCCACGTGGACGTCCGCGGTGAGGTCGGCGATGACGCCCGGGAACGGGCCGGGCGGGCTGGAGAGCTCGAGCTGGCCGCCGGGTTCGAAGGTGACCCGGCTGCCGCCGGGCAGGCGCGGCAGCGCCGCGCGGATCCGTTCGATCGGTACCGTACGGTTGGGGGCGGCCCGGTCGAAGACCGGGAACTCGAGTTCCACGCCGATCCGATCCGTGGTGGCTCCGTGGAAGCATCTGCGAGCGTAGGCCAGTACGTCGGTCATGCCTCCCCCATCGGAGTCGACGTGGACGGCCGCCCCAACCGGACTGGCAGTCTGCCCGCAAAATAGACGTTTAATCACATACGGCCATCAAGCCGACATATGTCTCATAGCGGAATATAACTCGCATACTTCAAGGAGTAGAGCGTCACAGGCCCCAGAGACCCGCACGCCGCCGGCCTCAGGCCATGCGGTGCGGCGGATCGCCGGCATCCACCGGCAGTCGATCATGGGCACGACGTCGTCATGCCGGTATGGCCCGGCGGAGGCGGTCCGGCGCCCGGTCGGCACCGGCGGGCGGGGCAGGCGACCAGGAGGGCGTCGGGCCAGGTGGCCCCGGTTCCGCGGGTCGTCCACAGGCCGATACGACGCCGCAGAGGTGATCCCCCGCTGCCGGTAGCGTGGGACACATGACAGCGAAGGACTCCATGGCCTCCGGCGCGTACGGCATCGGTCTGGCGACGATCACCGCCGACGGCACTGTGCTCGATACGTGGTACCCCTCCCCCGCGCTCGGCGAGCCTCCGCTCAAGGGCACCGAGCGGCTCGACCCCGCGGAGCTCGACGAGGAATACGCGGCCCTGGTGGGCCCGGACCCCGACCGCGGGGTCGAGGTCGTGGCGGTGCGCACGGGCATCGCCCGGCTGTCCGATCCCCCGGCGGACGCGCACGACGTCTACCTCCGGCTGCACCTGCTCTCGGCCCGGCTGGTCCGGCCGCACGGCGTGAACCTCGACGGGATCTTCGGGCTGCTGTCGAACGTCGTGTGGACCAACTACGGGCCGTGCCCGGTCGAGGGGTTCGAGAAGATCCGGCTCCGCCTCCGCGCCCGCGGGCCGGTCACCGTGTACGGCGTGGACAAGTTCCCGCGGATGGTCGACTACGTGGTGCCCACGGGGGTGCGGATCGCCGACGCCGACCGGGTACGGCTCGGCGCCCACCTGGCCAGCGGCACCACCGTGATGCACGAGGGGTTCGTCAACTTCAACGCCGGCACGCTCGGCGCCTCCATGGTGGAGGGCCGGATCTCCGCCGGGGTCGTGGTCGGCGACGGCTCGGACGTCGGCGGCGGCGCGTCGATCATGGGGACCCTGTCCGGTGGCGGCAAGGAGGTCATCTCCGTCGGTGAGCGGTGCCTCCTCGGCGCCAACTCCGGGATCGGCATCTCACTGGGAGACGACTGCGTGGTGGAGGCCGGGCTCTACGTCACGGCCGGCACGAAGGTGACCCTGCCGGACGGGACGATCGTGAAGGCCCGGGAGCTGTCCGGCCGGTCCGGCCTGCTGTTCCGCCGCAACTCGACCACGGGCGCGGTCGAGGCGGTGCCCCGCAACGGCGAAAAGATCACCCTTAACGCCGCGCTTCACGCCAACGATTAGGCAACCGGAAACCCGGACATTTTCCCGGAGAAGCCCCTGAACCATCCCTGAACTTCGCCGTCCGCCCTGGGATCCGAGGGCGGACGGCCCCTACGGTGAGGGGCATGGGACGCATCCTTCTCTACGCCGCGCTGGCGATCGCGGCCTTCTTCCTGCTCGGCTCGCTGATCGGCTTCGTCTTCACGATCGTGAAGTGGCTGCTGATCATCGGGTCCATCACGCTGATCGTTTGGGCGGCGATCAGGTTCACCAGTGAACTGGGCCGCGGCCCCGACCGCACCCGCTGAGCCCTCGGGGGGGGGGGGGGGGGGGGGGGGGGGGGGGGGGGGGGGGGGGGGGGGGGGAGCGTGGCGGCCGGCGGTCGCCGCCCTGTGGTGACACCGGGTGGCCTTGTCGCCCAGCAGCCGCACCGTTACGCTTGCTTATATGAGCATGTGTTCATATGAAGATGTGGCGGACGATAGCAGAGTGAGCACCGTCAAGGCCGCCCTCCCCCCGGAGAGCGCGATCGAGGGCCTCGCCGAGGTCTTCGGGCTCCTCTCCGACCCCGGACGGCTCCGGCTGATGGCGGCCCTGCTCGAAGGGGGCGAGATGTGCGTGCGGGACCTCGCCGCGGTCTGCGGCCAGAGCGAGTCGGCCGTCTCCCACGCGCTGCGGCTGCTGCGGCTCAACCGGGTGGTGAAGGTGCGCCGCGCCGGCCGGATGGCCTACTACCGGCTCGCCGACTCCCACGTGCGCATGCTGTTCGACCTCGCCCTCGCGCACGTCACCCACGGTGAGGAGAGCGAGCGTGGGTAAGGCGAACGGCGCCGCCGGAGCGCACCCGCACGGGCACGGACACGGCCACGCGGGTGGGCACTGGCACGGCGTCGGAGCCGACGCCGACAAGCGCCTGCTCACCCTCGCGCTCCTGCTGATCCTGGGGTTCATGGCCGCCGAGGTCGTGATCGGCCTCATCGCCGGATCGCTCGCCCTGCTGTCCGACGCCGGGCACATGCTCACCGACGCGGCGGCGATCGCTCTCGCGCTCGTCGCCATGCGGATCGCCGCCCGCCCGCCGAAGGGCGGATTCACCTACGGGTTCAAGCGGGTCGAGATCATCAGCGCCCAGATCAACGGGATCACCCTGCTGCTGCTCGCCGCCTTCTTCGCCGTCGAGGCGGTCCGGCGGCTGGTGAACCCGCCGGAGGTGACCGGGGAGCTCGTGCTCGCCACCGGAGTGGCGGGGATCGCGGTGAACCTGGCGGCCACCTGGCTGGTCGGCCGGGCGAACCGGCGCAGCCTCAACGTGGAGGGCGCCTTCCAGCACATCCTGAGCGACCTGTACGCGTTCATCGCCACGGCCGTGGCCGGCTTCGTCGTCTGGCTCACCGGCTGGACCCGCGCCGACGCGATCGCCGCCATCGTGGTCGCCGCCCTCATGCTCAAGGCGGGCTGGCGGCTGGTCAGGGACGCGGGCCGCGTGATCCTCGAGGCCGCGCCGGCGGGCATCGCGCCCGCGGCCGTCGGGCGCCGCATGGCGGCGATCGAGCACGTCGTGGAGATCCACGACCTGCACATCTGGGAGGTCACCTCGGGGTACCCCGCGCTCTCCGCGCACATCCTCGTGGCCCCGGGCGCCGACTGCCACGCCGTACGGCAGGCCACAGAGGCGATGCTGCGCGCGGAGTACGGCATCACCCACACCACGCTGCAGATGGACCACGCACCCGAGCGGATTCTCAGGATCCGCGGCAGGGACGATCGGGACGGCGACGCGGACGGGTCCTGCCACCTGGAGGGGGTGGGATGAGCCGCGCCGACCAGAACGAGCGATGATCCACCGCGCCGAGGCGCGCGGGCGGACCGGAGGAGATCGGACGGAAAGGTCAAGGGACGTAGCCTAAACGGGGCGGGCCCCGCCACCGGGTCACGGTGGCGGGGCCCGCTGCTGGGGTCAGCCGTTGCGCCGTGCTGAGACCGTCAGTCGAGCGGCGGGTAGGCGTTCCGCATCAGCTCCTGGAACTGAGCGGAGAACCAGTGACCGGAGATCGGCGCGTTCGGGAGGGCACCGGTCTTGTTGTAACCGTTCAGCGAGTTGCCCTCGTAGGTCGGGTCGCACATCCGGTCGAAGCTCTTGCCCTCGTCGTTCGGGATCTCCTCGCTGGCGCCGTCCGACTCACCCGGCGGCTTGACCCAGACGTAGGCGTCGATTCCCGGAGCGGGGTTGGCGCGCGGCCGCTCGCCGAGGCCGGCACCGGCCTGGTTGCACCAGTTGCCGGCGTGGATCCGGCGGTCGATCCGCGACTCGTCGACGAACTTGTTCACGTCGGTGGCGCTGCTGGGCCCGGTCGGCCGGTCGGGGCCACCCCACCCGTTACGGGAGGTGTCGATCAGCATGCCGATCGTGTTCCGGAAGCCCTTGGCGATCAGGGCGTTCCGCAGCGCCTGCGCGTAGGACTGCTCGTCGACGTACTGGTTCCAGTCCACCCACTTGGACTGCCGCACCGTCACGCCGTTGACGGTCGTGTTGATGTTGAAGTAGGGCTCCACCGTGGCGGAGTAGTTCGCCGTGTTCACGATGAAGCCGTCCACGCCGTCCACGCCGTACTGGGTGCCGGCGATCGTGGAGTAGAAGAGGTCGACGGCCGGGCGGAAGTTGGTGTCCCAACCAAGCCAGCCGTGGTGGGCGGCGTCAACGTAGATGTAGACGTTCGGGATCGCACGCAGCTTGTTGATCGCGTACTGAACACCCTGAACGTACGCCCCCGACTGCTGCGCCTCCCGGCACTTCTCGTGGCTGTTGACGTTGGTGATCAGGTTCGGCAGCGAGTCGGGCTCGAGGATCGCGACGATCCGAAGGTTGCGGTACTTCGGATCGGACATGATCTCCGCGATCGGATCGATGTACTCGGACTTGTACCGGTTGAGACCGTTCTTCGAGATCAGCAGCTCACCGTTGGAGGCGAGCGCGGCGCAGTCGCGGTTCGGCAGGTTGTAGATGACGACCTGGATCGTCAGCGGCTTGGAGCCGTTCGCCTCGTCCTGCTCGACGGCCTCGTTCAGGTGCTCGCGGAGCCCCATCTTGCCCGCGCCCTCGATCGCCGCGATCCGGTCCAGCCAGACCGCGGTCGAGGTGTTGGCGACCCGCGAGCCACCCGGCTCGGACAGGGCGTTCGCCCGCCACTCGGGGTTCACGTACCCGTCGGCGCCCTCGTAGGGGTTGTCAACGCGGCCGCCAGGCGGCGGGGAGACCGGCGGGGACACCGACGGCGACGGCGAAGGCGACTCCGAAGGCGACGGCGACACCGAAGGCGACGGCGACACCGAAGGCGACGGCGACACCGAAGGCGACGGCGACACCGGCGGGGTGACCGGAGGCGTCACCGGCGGACTGGACGGCGTGCCGTTGCAGGCGACACCGTTGATCTTGAAGTCGGTCGGCGTCGGGTTGCTCCCGCTCCAGGAACCGTTGAAGCCGATGTTCACCGACCCGCCGCTCGGCACCGACCGGTTCCAGTCGAGCGAGGTGGCGGTCACCGACTGGCCCTGCTGCGACCAGTTCGCCGACCAGCCGTAGTCGACCCGCTGACCGCTGTCGGGGAAGGTGAACGTGAGGGTCCACCCGTTCAGCGCGTCACCCAGATTCTGGATGGTGAGGTTGACCGACATGCCGCCCGGCCACTGGTTCTGCTCGTACGTGACCTTGCACGCGATCGCAGCGTTCGCCGTGGTGGCCGTGGCGACGGCCATCGTGGAGCCAAGCGCCAGCCCGGCGGCCGCGATCGCGATGCGGCTTGCCAGGGAGCGTTTGGCTCCGGAAAGGCTGAGTCGCATGTGCTGCGTCCTCCTGGGGGTTCGCACGGGAGATTGGGAGCGCTCCCACAGAGGACAATAGGCATCGCCGTACCGCGCGTACAGACGCGCCGGGAATCGGCGGCCCGCGTCCCGGCGCGAACCCCTCCGAACTGCGCATCCGTGGCGGTGCGCCCGAAAAACCCCTGCGCACCGACGTGAAATTTTCAGCCTGCCGACCGGCGATACGGTCACCGCCCGCCGGTCGATGGAGCGGGCGCCCCCGGCGTCAGAACGTGCTGAGCCTCGCCGTGGTGTAGGGGGACAGGCGCGCCCCGACCACGTGCGAGAAGTTGATGACGTAGCGGAAGGTGTCCGGCTCCCCCGGGTGCGAGACCTCCAGGGTGACCACGCTCCCCCGCTCCATCCAGGTGAGCAGCTGCTCGGTGGAGGGCGGAGTCCCATGGAGGCGCAAGATCAGCTCCTTCTCCTTGCCGACGCTCAGCAGGTAGAGCAGCGCGGCGGGTTCGTTCTGGGACATGCCTCCTCCTCAGCCGGCCTCGGCTCGAGCCGCGCGCCATCCGGCCGTTCGCGTGCTCGCCGGGCGGGGCGAATCGCCAGGCGGCGGGCCATGGACGGTCCTCACCCGGCCCGGTCCCGCGGCCGGACGGCGCGGCATCCGGGACCCTTCCCGCTCACACGCGGGCGGAAGCGCCGCGGAGGCTCCGCCAGGCGGAACGTCGCGAAGGCTCCCCAGGCGGAAGCGCCGCGTGGGCTCCCCAGGTGATCCACGGCGTCGCCGGGCTCAGGATTCGATCGACGGCTCATTACCGGTCCTGGGCGGCCCGCTGCACCTATCGCGACCTTCCCTCCCATTTCTCCTGGGTAGGACCACTACCGGCCGTTCCGCACGGTCCCGCCGTGTGCGACGGCCCGCATCGTGCTGACCGCCCGTTTCTACGCCGATCGCTGTGGGAGAAGGCTCCGTGACCCGGCAATCGTTCGCATGGGCCCCGGCGCGGGGACAGGCCGTGCTGCGGGCCCTGGAGTCCGCCGCCCGGGTGCTCACCACCCCGTTCCTGCCCGAGGACTACCTGGAGCTCTTCGACCCGCTGTGGTCGCTGGAGGAGCCGCGCGGCCGGATCGAGGCGGTGATCCCGGAGACCGCGGACGCGGCGACCCTCGTGATCCGGCCGAGCCGGGGGTGGCGGCCCCACCGCCCGGGGCAGTGGGTGCGGATCGGGGTCGAGATCCGGGGCAAGTACCACTGGCGTACCTTCTCGATCTCGTCACCTCCGGAGCGGGCCGACGGCCGTATCACGATCACGGTCAAGGCGATCGCCGGCGGTCTGGTCTCGAACCACCTCGTCCGGCGCGCCGCCCCGGGGACGATCGTCAGGCTCAGCCGGCCGGAGGGCGAGTTCGTCCTCCCGGATCCGCTCCCGCCGCGCCTGCTCTTCCTCACCGCGGGCAGCGGCATCACCCCGGTGATGGCGATGCTGAGCAGCCTGTTCGCCCGGAGCACCGTGGACGGCGGCCCCACCGGGCCCGATGTGGTCCTCGTGCATTCGGCGCCCACCCGGGAAGACGTGATCTTCGGTGAGCGGCTGAGAAGGCTCGCCGGCCGATCCCCCGGGCTCCGGCTCGTCGAGCGGCACACCCGGGTCGAGGGCCGGCTCTCCCCCAGGGACCTGGCCGGCATCTGCCCGGACTGGACGGAACGCGACGTCTGGGCCTGCGGGCCGCCGGCGATGCTCGACGAGCTCGCGGCGTACTGGCCCGGGCCCGCGGATCGGCTGCACATGGAGCGGTTCCGCCTCGCGGTCGCACCGGTCACCGGCGCGGGCGGGACGGTCCGCTTCACCGCGAGCGGCCGCGAGGCGACGGCCGACGGCCGGACACCACTGCTCGCCGTGGGCGAGGCGGCCGGGGTGCTGATGCCGAGCGGGTGCCGCATGGGCATCTGTCACGGCTGCGTGGTGCGGCTCCGCTCCGGCCGGGTGCTCGACCTGCGCACCGGCGTGGTCCACGGCGAGGAGGGCGACCTCATCCAGACCTGTGTGTCGGCCGCCGCGGGCCCCGTCGAGATCGAGATCTGAAAGGGAGCGCACCCATGCCTGCCGTACCGGAACTGACCCCCGAGGAGCTGGAAGAGTTCGGCCGGGAGCTGGACCGGATCCGCACGGAGGTGATGACGAGCCTCGGCGAGGAGGACGCCCGGTACATCCGGGGCCTCGTCGCCACGCGGCGCGGGCTGGAGGTCGCCGGCCGGGCGCTGCTGTTCGCCTCCTGGCTGCCGCCCGCGTGGCTCGCCGGGACCGCCGCCCTCGCCACGGCGAAGATCCTCGACAACATGGAGATCGGCCACAACGTCCTGCACGGCCAGTGGGACTGGATGGGCGATCCGAAGATCCACTCCACGACCTGGGAGTGGGACATCGTGGTCCCCGCCGACCAGTGGAAGCACTTCCACAACCTCGTCCACCACACCTGGACGAACGTGTTCGGCAAGGACCGGGACATCGGGTTCTCCGCGATCCGGATCACCCCGGAGCAGCCCTGGCATCCGATCTTCCTGGCGCAGCCGGTCTACACCGCGCTGCTCGCGCTGTTCTTCGAGTACGGCGTCGCCATCTACGACGCCGAGCTCGAGCGCGTGCCCTCCGGGAGGATGGACCTGAAGGAGGCCCTGCGCCGGCTCCGGGGCGTCGCGCGCAAGGCGCGACGGCAGATCGTGAAGGACTACGTGGCCTTCCCGTTGCTCGCCGGCCCGGCCTTCCTGCCGGTGCTGCTCGGCAACCTCACCGCGAACATGATCCGCAACGTCTGGGCCCACACGATCATCTTCTGCGGCCATTTCCCGGACGGCGCCGTCTTCTTCACCGAGGAGCAGATCGAGAACGAGACCCGGGGTGAGTGGTACCTCCGCCAGATCCTCGGCTCGTGCAACATCAAGGGCGGCCGGCTCTTCCACATCATGACCGGCAATCTCAGCCACCAGATCGAGCACCATCTCTTCCCCGACATGCCGAGCAACCGCTACGCCCAGATCGCGCCCCGGGTCCGCGCGCTCTGTGCGCGGTTCGGCGTGCCGTACCACACCGGCTCCCTCCTCCGGCAGGCGGGCTCGGTGTGGAAGAACATCCTGCGGCTGGCGTTCCCCGGCCCGGCGGGCCGGCCGGAGCGGGCCACCGAGCCGGCGGCCCCGGAGACCGCGCCCGCCGCGGAGGGAGGGGCCGTCCACGGCCGGTACCAGGCGGTCGCCTAAGGTTGGTCACGGGTGCCCTCACGCGGGTGGCAGGACCCGGATGGATAGCATCCGGGAAGTCTGAAATATCGCGATTGGGGATCGTCATGACCGTCAAAGTGACCGTCACCGGCGCGGCCGGACAGATCGGGTACGCGCTGCTCTTCCGCATCGCCTCGGGCCAGCTCCTCGGCCCCGACGTACCGGTGAGGCTCAGCCTGCTGGAGATCACCCCCGCGCTGAAGGCGGCCGAGGGAACCGCGATGGAGCTCGACGACTGCGCGTTCCCGCTGCTCCGCGGGGTGGACATCACCGACGACCCCGTCAAGGCGTTCGATGGGGCGAACGTCGCCCTCCTCGTGGGCGCCCGCCCCCGCACCGCCGGGATGGAGCGCAAGGACCTGCTCGAGGCGAACGGCGGCATCTTCGGGCCGCAGGGCAAGGCGATCAACGACCACGCGGCCGACGACATCCGCGTGCTGGTCGTGGGCAACCCGGCCAACACGAACGCCCTCATCGCCAAGGCCCACGCCCCCGACGTCCCGGCCGACCGCTTCACCGCGATGACGCGGCTCGACCACAACCGCGCGATCTCCCAGCTCGCGCAGAAGCTGAACGTCCCGGTGACGGACATCAAGAAGATGACGATCTGGGGCAACCACTCCACCACCCAGTACCCGGACCTCTTCCACACCGAGGTGGGGGGCAAGATCGCCGCCGAGCTGGTCGAGGAGGAGTGGCTGCGCGACACCTTCATCCCGACCGTGGCCAAGCGCGGCGCCGCGATCATCGAGGCGCGCGGCGCGTCCTCGGCCGCCTCCGCGGCGAACGCCGCGCTCAACCACGTCTACGACTGGGTGAACGGCACCCCCGAGGGCGACTGGGTCTCGGTGGCGCTCCCCTCCGACGGCTCCTACGGCGTGCCCGAGGGCCTCGTCTGCTCGTTCCCCGCGGTGTCGCGGAACGGCTGCTGGGAGATCGTCCAGGGCCTGGAGATCAACGAGTTCTCCCGGGAGCGCATCGACGCCTCGGTCCGGGAGCTGATCGAGGAGCGCGACGCGGTCAAGGCGCTCGGCCTCATCTGAGCCGTCCCTCCTGCGGCCGCCCGGCGCCCGTGAACGTACGCCGGCCGTACGGCGGGCGCCGCGCGGCCCTCCGGGCACAGGGGCGCTCCGCAAGCAGGACGCCCTCCCGGAAGCGCGAGACCCTCCGGAGCGCGAGGCGTCCGGAAACGCCCGGCCCGGGCACACCCGCTCATCGGCGCCATCGTGGTGCGCCCCGAGAGGTCTCCGACGATCACGTCCATCAAGGGCGACCCGGCGGACCAGAGCGGCCGAGATCCAACAACCCCGGCGCAGCCGCGGGCACCCCGATTCCGCGGTGCGGAGGCGCGGTCACGCCGGCGCGGACAGGTACCAGCGCGCGTACCCGTCTCCGCGGGTGAGCGAGTCGAGCCTGCGGGGCAGCTCCTGCCGGGAGAACGGGTCCCGGGCCGCGTTGCGGATGTGCACGCCCACCGCGTACATGTCCCGGACCTCCATCAGGGTGCTGAACCCCGGCCACAGCCGCAGGTCCGTGCCGTACGCGCTGGCGAACTCGTCGACCTCGGCGGCGGAGAGCCCGAACCGCCGGTGCCCGTGGTAGGTGTGCACGAGGTCCCACTCCCGCGGCCCGATCGCCACCCCGTCCCAATCGCACAGCACCACGTGGCCGTCCTGGCAGCGCAGCAGGTTGTCGATCCACGCGTCGCCGTGGAGCAGGACCGGGGCGCCGGTGGTCTCCAGGTCGCGCCAGCGGCAGGTGAGCTCCTCGATGCGGTCCTTCAGCCAGGCCCGCTGGTCGGGGGTGAGCACCTCCGGCCGGTGCTCGACCGCCTGCCGTACCTCGGCGAGCGGGTCGGTGAGCCGCCGCAGCGCGATCGGGGGCACCGGCTCGCGGTGGAGCAGGCGCAGCACCCGGCCGAGCTGCCGGGTGGTCGGCCGGCCGGACGCGGGCACGTACCGCCAGAAGGTGACCGCGTGCCCGTCCCACTCGATCGGCTGGTCCGTGATCTCGTCCGCCGGGCGGACCGTGGGGAAGCCCCGATCGGCGAGCCAGCGGGCCACGGCGAGCACCACCGGCAGCCGGGTGAGCGCGTCCGGCGAGGTGGAGATCCGGACCACCATGTCGCCGCGGAGCTTGAACACGGCGTTGCTGCGCAGCCGGAGCAGCTCCGCCCCGTCCGCGTCGAGCCCGACGTGCTTGCAGACGTCCCGCAGGATGGTGAACGCCTCATCCGCGAGGGTGGGCTGTGTCGGCGTCGTCACCGGCCGGCCCCCGGGGCGGCCGCCATCACGAACGGAGACGCGGACTCGGCGAGCATCCGCCGGAGCTCCTGCACCGCGGGGTGATCCGGGTCCGTGCCGTCGAGCAGGCCCTTGGCCCGGCTCACCACGATCGAGGTGCGGTGCTCGGCCGGCACCAGCCGCAGCGCGTCGGCGGCCATCCGGCACGCCTCCTCCCGGTTCCCCTGGCGGGCGACGTGTGCGGCCTGATCGAGCATGATCAGGGCGGGGTCGATCGTCTGGAAGCCCGGGGAGGACTGGCCGTCGATCCCGTTGATCGCGTCGGTCTCCCCCAGCTCGATCAGCGTGCCGGTCCGGTAGAACTTCATCCGCTTCTCCGTGAAGACGAAGGCCAGGTCGTCCTGGTTGGCGCCGCGCATCCGGGCGAAGATCCGCTCCGCGTCGGCGAGCGCGGCCTTGGCCGCCTCGGTCTCCCCCAGGCGCGCCAGGGCGCGCGCCTCGGCCGCCGCGGCGAGGGCCGCCGGTGAGCTCGGCGCCGGGCCGGCCAGGGACCTGGCCTCGCGGGCGAGCCTGACCGTCTCGCCGGGGTCGCCGTAGTAGTAGAGGAGCATGGTCTGCTGGGCCCGGACCAGCGCGCGCAGCCGCAGGTCGCCCACGTCGTCGGCGGCCGCGCGCGCCGTGCCGTACCAGGCGTGCGCCTGGTGGGTGTCGCCCAGCTTCATCAGCGCGTCGGCGGCGAGCAGCGCGAGCATGGTGGTCGCGGTCAGCAGCCGGCGCTGGGCCGAGAACGGCTGCCGATCGGCGTTGAGCCGGTTGATCTCGGAGAGCTCGAGCATCACCCGGCAGAGCATCGGCATCGGCGGCGTGCTCATGTACTCCCGCCGGTACCGCAGCACCTGCTCATCGAGCCGGTCGAGCCGGTCCTCGCTCACCGTGCCGGTGGCGAGCGTGCGATCGAGCTCCTGCCGGGTGCTCTCGACGGCCGCGAAGAACCGGCCGTCGGGCACTCCGTCGAGCAGCGTCTGGTGGAAGAGCGCGCGCCGCTCCAGATCCTCCGAGCTCCAGGATCCCTGCTCCTGCCCCGGGCCGGGCGGGACGATCCGCAGGCCCGCGTCGTCGTCCTCGCAGTAGTCGGCGGCGAGGCCGAGCCGGATCGCGTTCGCCTTGTAGAGCCGGGCGAGCAGGTCGATGGTCTGCGGCCGGGGGCGCGCCCGGTTGTTCTCCCACGCGTTGAGCAGATCGATGTTCGCCCGCGGCAGGCCGAGGCCCTGCCGCTGGCACATGCTCTCCAGCTCCTCGATCGCCTGCCGCGCCGACCAGCCGCGCGCGAGCCGATGCGCCTTGAGCAGGCTCACCCCGCAGCATCCGTGGATCGCCTGGGCGGTCTGCCACAGGGTCCACCCCCGGGTCTCCGCCTCCTGACGCCATCGTCGAGCACATGACGGGGGGTGCTCTCCACGGGCCATCTCCCTTGACCTCCACCGTGGAGTTCCGGCTGCGGGAATGGTTCCCGCGGGTCGATCACCTCACGCCCCCATCATGGAACCGTTATGCGTCCGTGCCCAGCGGCATTCGCGGCAGTTCCGCGGAATATCTACGAAACTCTGGGTTTACCAACGGATCGCGGCCGGGCGGTCCGTTGCCCCGGGGATTCCCCGAGGTCCACCCTTGCCTGGTGAGTCTCATCGTCCCCCTGGGAGTCCTCTCGGAGGCCCACGATGACAGCGGATCGCGATCCGGCGATTGAGCATCTGGAACGGCTCGCGGCTCAGCTCGAGGCTCATGCCTTCCAGGTGCGCCTGTCGGCACCTGAGGATGGTTCTCCGACTCTGCGCGTCATCAACCCGATGGAGCCGTCGATGGCCGAGGACGTGCTCGCGTCCGATATGAACGACGGTGAGTGGTGGTATTGGCTTTCCTGGGGCGGCCGCATCGGCCACGCCTCCGACGTCGTCACCGCCGCCGAGCGCATCGCGAGCGTCCTGTACGTGACGCGCCGGTGAGCGGCGCGGGATCCGCTCCCGGCAGCACCCGGCCCCGCCGGACCAGGCCGGATGAGACCGGATGAGCACGGCGGAGCCCACCCACACCCCGGCCCCGGGCGGCCTGTCCCGGCCGTCCCCCGCACCACCCGGGACGGGCCGCCCGCCGCCGGACGTCCCCGGTACCGCGCGCGAACGCGGCTTCCGGAACACCGTCCGGCACGATGCGCTTCCCGGCGCGCGCCGGTCGACAGCCGGCCGATCATCCTCCTACGCTGAGGGGGGTGGGTCTACGCCTTTATGACACATTCCACCGAGCCGTACGAGAATTCTCACCGCGCATTCCCGGCCGGGTGTCGATTTATCTCTGCGGCCCGACGGTCGTGACCCCGCCGCACGCCGGGCAGATGAGGTCGCAGATCGACTTCGATATTCTGCAGCGCTGGCTCAAATTCCGCGGATATGACGTCCTGCTGTGCCGTAACGTCACCGACGTCGAGGACAAGATAATCGGCAGGTCGATTTCCGAGGGCACGCCGTGGTGGCGGATAACCGATTCCGTCTACCGGATGTTCGACCGCGCCTTCGCGGACCTCGGCTGCCTGCCGCCCAGCGTGGAGCCCCGCGCCACCGGGCACATCCCCGAGATGATCGAGATGATCGAGGAGCTCCTCGCCCGCGGTCACGCCTACGAGCACGACGGCGACGTCTACTTCTCGGTCGCGTCCTATCCGCGGTACGGCGCGCTCTCCGGCCAGCGGATGGAGCGCCTGCGGGTCACCGAGCGGCCCGCGCGGGGGAAGCGCGACCCCCGCGACTTCACCCTGTGGAAGCGCGTCGACCTGGGCGAACCGGTCTGGGACTCGCCCTGGGGCAAGGGCCGGCCCGGCTGGCACCTGGAGTGCTCGGCCATGGCCCGCCGGTATCTGGGCCCGGCGTTCGACATCCACGGCGGCGGATCGAACCTGATCTTCCCGCACCACGAGAACGAGCTGGCCCAGTCCCGGGCCCTGGGCGACGAGTTCGCGCGCTTCTGGGTGCACAACGGCCAGGTGACCTACGGCGGGGAGAAGATCCGCAAGCGCCTCGGGGATCCGTTCGCCGTCCCGGCCCTGCTCGGCCGGGTCCGCCCGGTGGAGCTCCGCTACTACCTCGCCGCGGCCCACTACCGCTCCCGTCTGGAGTTCTCCCTGGCCGCCCTGGAGGAGGCGGCGGCCGCCTACCGGCGGATCGAGCGGTTCGTGCTCCGGGTGGGCGCGGACCGCAGCCCGGTGCTCCCCCACCGGTTCGCGGAGGCCATGGACGACGACCTGAACGTGCCGCGCGCGCTCTCCCTCGTCCACGCGGCGGTGGCGGAGGGGAACGCCGCCCTGGTCACCCGCGATCACGTGGCCGCGGCCCGGATCTGCGGGTCGGTACGGGCGATGCTCGACGTGCTCGGCCTCGACCCGCTGAGCGAGCACTGGGCGGGCGGAGAGCCGCTGGAGGAGATCGCGGCGGCCGTGCTGCGGCTGGTCCGCGAGCTCGCGGCGGAGAGCGCGGATCGCGGGGACCACGAGACCGCCCGGGCCCTGGAGCGCCGGATCGAGCTGGCCCTGGCGGGCGGGCCGGCGCTCCGGCAGCCGGCGCTCGTCACCTGACCGGGGCGGCACCGGAGGGCCTCGTTCGCGTTCCGTGACCTTTCCGACAGCGACGGTTTATATGGAGAGGGTGAAGCAGGCCGTTTCTTGGGAATGTTGTGGTCACGGCGGAACGAAGGAGGTCCACGTGAGAAGGATCCGGATCGTGCGGCGGCCGCGACCGCAGCGGCAGCCCGAGCCCCTCGACCTGCGCACCCCGTCCGGCCGCATCCTGCCGTACTGATCCGGTGCCCGTCCGGCCGGATCGCCCCTGCGTGATCCGGTGCCCGGCCGTACGGCGCCGCGGGAGGGTCAGCGGCGGGCGAGCTCGTAGCAGCGGTCGAACCCCTCGAGCACGGCCGGCCAGGAGCACGCGACCGGCTCCACCTCCCGGTTGTGCTCGGCGATGGAGCGCCGCAGGTTCGCGTCCCGGACGAGCAGGGCGATCGCCGACGCCAGCTCGTCGAAGGTGCGGCCGAGCAGGCCCTCCTTCCCCGGACGGACGAAGTCGGCGACCCCGCTCTGGGCGCGGGCCACCACCGGGACCCCGGCCGCCCGGGCCTCCAGCGCGGCCAGGCCGAACGACTCGCGCGGGGCGGGGGCCACGAACACGTCCGCGGAGGCGAGCAGCTCCTTGATCCGCTCCCGGTCGAACCTGCCCGGGAGCGAGATCCAGTCGAGCCGGCCGGACCTCAGGTACCGCTCCATCCGCCCCCGCGCCGGGCCGTCGCCCACGATCGTCGCGCGCATCGCGATCTCCGGGGGGACCTTGCCGCGCGCCGACTCCAGCAGCTTGAGCAGCCGCATCGGCTGCTTGCGCGGGGCCAGCCGGCCCACGGCGACGATGTGCACCGGCCGGCCGGCCTCATCCTCCGTGGGCTCCGCCGGGCGGGCGGGCCGCCACGCCTGCACGTCGAGCCCGTTCGACACCACGCGCACCGGGACGCCCGGGCCGCAGACCGCGCGGATCGGGCGCGCGGCCGCCTCGCTCACCGCGGTCACCACGAGCCCCCACCGCCGCCAGCCGAAGGCCGCCTGCAGCGCCCGGTAAACGCCCCGGGTCACCGGATCCCACATGCTGTGCACGGTGACCACGGCCGGCAGCCGGGCCAGCATCGCCGCCCGCACCCCCATCCAGGCGAACGGCGACACCGCCCCGGTGTGCACGTGCACCACGTCCGGCGCCCGGTCGGCCATGAGCCGCAGCAGGCGGGAGGTTCCCCGGGGGTGCACGGGCAGCTCGAACGGCAGCCCGGCTACGATCCGGTGCACGCCCGGCGCGGCCTCGCCCGGGGTCGCGGTGACCACCTCGACCTCGTGGCCCGCCTCGCGCTGGACCCGGACGAGGTCGGCGACCTGCACTTCGATACCGCCCAGCCTGGGCAGATAGCAGTCGCTCACGTGAAGGATCCGCACCGGGCCAGACTGGCAGAGCGCGGGACGTCCATCAAACCCCGCGCGGTATTCGAAGGCCGGCGCCGCCCGCCCGAACCGTCATGGGATCATGTGCGCCGGACCACAACGATGCGTTGGTGGAGGACGATGACGACCTTCCGCGGAGCGATATGAGCACTGCGGTGTTCTTCCACGCCCATCCGGATGACGAGGCGCTGCTCACGGCCGGGACCATGGCGATGCTCGCCGCCCAGGGGCACCGGGTCGTGCTCGTGGTCGCGACCGCCGGGGAGCGCGGGCTCGCCGATCTCCCGCAGGGCGAGGAGCTGGGCCAGGTCCGGATGCGGGAGCTGCACAAGTCCGCCGCCGTGCTGGGGTGCGCCCGGGTGGTGCTGCTCGGCTACGCGGACTCCGGCCTGGGGCTGGACGGCGGCGTCGCCGAGGACCGGCCGGAGAACGCGTTCATGGACGCCGACGTCGAGGAGGCGGCCCAGCGGCTCGCCACGGTCCTGAAGGAGGAGTCGGCCGAGCTGCTGACGATCTATGACCCCGCCGGCGGGTACGGCCACCCGGACCACGTGCAGGTGTACCGGGTGGGCACCCGGGCGGCCGAGATCGCCGGCACGCCGATCGTCCTGGAGGCGACGGTCAACCGCGATCTGCTCCTGGCCGGCCTGCGGGTGGCCTCCCGGTTCTACCCGTCCCTCGACATCCGGAGCTTCGAGAGCGCCTACACCCCGGCGGAGGCGATCACGCACCGGGTCAACGTGCGCAGGTACGCCAAGGCGAAGCGGGCGGCGATGGCCGCGCACGCCACGCAGACGACCGGTGGGGACGGCGCGCGCACCCTTGGCGCGTTCCTCCGGATCCCCGGCCCGCTCTTCCGGTTCGTCTTCGGCACCGAGTGGTACGTACGCCGTGACCTGCCGCCGGGGACCCGGCTGAAACACCCCTTCGACGATCCGAAGGGGGTGGGATCCTCCGCGTAGCCTTGCGGGATCCTCCGCGTTGGGGAGCGGGGGTCCTCCGCCGAGTGGAGCGGGGATCCTTCGCGGTGCGGATCCCGTGACCTGCGGGGCCGGGCAGACTGGGTAGGACGGCACCGGCGACGACGGGGGGACATCGTGGTGAAGAGCAGGTGGGCCAGGGTCGCGCTCTCCGCGATGTCCTTCTCGCTCGCCGTCGCCCTCGTGGTCTACCTGCCGCAGATCCTGCACGTGTTCACCGGTGCCACGGTGCACTGGCACGAGATCATCGCCGAGTTCCGCCGGCTCGATCCGCCGATGATCGCGCTGATGGCGGTGCTCTGGCTCGCCAGCCTCTGGGCGTACACGTTCGTGATGACCGGGTCGCTCCCCGGGCTCACCCACACCCAGGCGCTGATGATGAACGCGGCGGGGAGCGCGATCAGCAACCTGCTGCCGTTCGGCGGCGCCGCGGGGGTGGCGGTGACGTTCGGCATGGCGCGGAGCTGGGGGTTCGGCGCCGGCGCCTTCGCCGTCTACACCCTGGTCTCGGGGATCTGGAATTCGCTGTTCCGGTTCATCCTCCCCGCGGTGGGGATCGTGTGCCTGCTGGTCGCCGGCAAGACGACCGATCCGGCCGTGGTGACGGCCGGGTGGACCGGCGCGATCTCCCTCCTCGTGCTCGTCGCGGCCGTGGCGGCCGCGCTCTACTCGACCCGGGCCGCCGGCCTGCTCGGCCGCTGGCTCGACGCCCTGCTCCGGCTCCTGCCGCGGCGGATCCGCCCGGCCGACGGCGCGGCGTCGGCGAGGCTCGCCCGGCTCCGCCGGGACACCGCCGAGATCATCCACAAGAACTGGGCGGAGCTGAGCGCGGGCATGATCGGCTTCCTGGGGCTGCAGTGCCTGATCATGTGGTGCTGCCTGGCCGCCACCGGCACCTACCCCGGCCTGGCCGAGACCATCGCGGTCTTCGCGCTCAGCCGGGTGCTCACCACCGCGCTCGTCACCCCGAGCGGTGCGGGGATCATGGAGAGCGGCGTGGCCGCCCTGCTGGTCGGCGCGTTCGGCCAGCCGGCGAGCGGGGCCACGGCCGCCGCCATCCTGTTCGGCTTCTGGACGTACACCATCGAGATCCCGTGGGGCGGGCTGGCGCTCGGCGGGTGGGCGCTGCTGCGCGGCCGCCGGCCGGGGAACGCCTCCCCCGCGCTCTCCGAGCACGCCCGGCTGCCCTGACCCGGGGCACGCCGGGATCCGCGCTCCGGACCGCCCCATGCCCCGCCCGGCTCCACGCCCGGATGGCCCGCCCGCCCCGGTGCCTCGACCGGCCATGCTCGATCTGGCTCCGCGCCCGGACCGCCCCATGCCCGATAACGGCTCCGCGCCCGGGCCGGCCCGGCGCCCCGCCCGGCGGCGCTGGGACCGGTTCCGGTGCGTCCCGGCGGGGCTCCCGGCCGGCCAAGGCGCGGGTCGCCTCCACCGCTCCGGCCGCACCCTCGGCGCCCGACCTGGGGCCCGTAATCCGGCCGGCCGCCGACGAGAGCGGGCTGTCCCGCAGGTAATAGGGCCCTTCTGGGAGAACTGCTTGTGCCGCCATACGGACGCGCATACCGTTGCGGCTGACATGGAGCTGCGAGCGGCGACCGGCGGCCGGAGTGAGCGAGCGATCGGCGAGGTGCGCTTCCGGGTTCTCGGGCCGGTGGGTGCCCAGGCCGGCACCATCGAACTCGATCTCGGCGGGCTGCGCCAGCGTGCCGTGCTCGCCCGCCTGCTCGTGGCCCGGGGCAAGGTCGTCCCCGTCCGCACCCTGCTCTTCGATCTGTGGGACGACGACGCGGCGCGGAACGCGCTCTCCAGCCTGCAGGTGTACGTCTCCCGGCTGCGCCGGGTGCTCGAGCCGGACCGGCCGCGCGGCGGCCCCAACCGGCTGCTCGTGACGGTCGCCTCCGGGTACGCCCTGCGCGCCGCACCGGATCAGGTGGACGCGCTGCGCTTCGAGGACGCCGTCCGCACCGCCGGGGAGCGGCTCACCGAGCGCCCGCAGGCGGCGCGGGCCGCGCTCGAATCCGCGCTCGCCTCATGGCGGGGCACGCCGTACGCGGACTTCGCCGAGGAGCCGTGGGCCGAGGCGGAGGTGGCCCGGCTCAACGAGCTGCACCTGATCGCCCGGGAGCGGTACGCGGACGCCGGGCTGCGGCTGGGCCTGCACGCCGAGACCGTGCCGGACCTGGAGGCGCTCACCGCCGAGCAGCCGCTCCGCGAGGAGGGCTGGCGGCTGCTCGCGCTCGCCCTGTACCGGTGCGGGCGGCAGGGGGATGCGCTCGCCGCGCTCCGCCGGGCGCGCGCGATCCTCGCCGAGGAGCTGGGCATCGACCCCGGGCCCGCGCTGCGCAAGCTGGAGTCGGACATCCTCGCGCAGTCGCCGGAGCTCGACCTCGCCCCGCCCCGGCAGGTCGTGGAGCTCAGCCCCACCTGGCCGCCGAGCGAGGCCCGGCCGGCGGACGTGCCGCCCCTGGAGCCGGAGGTGTTCGTCGGCCGGGACGCCGAGCTGGCCGCGCTCACCGCCGCCGTCCCCTGGGTGCTCGCCGGCCGGTTCACCGTCGCCCTGGTCCACGGCGAGCCGGGGGTCGGCAAGACCACGCTGGTGCGGCGGCTCACCGAGCGGCTCGGCGGGATGGGGTGGGTGACCGCGACCGGGGCCTGCCCGGACGGCACCGCCACCCCGCCCGGCTGGGCGTGGGCCGAGGCGCTGCGGGCGCTCGTCGCGCAGCGCGGCGCGGGCGAGTACGCGACCGTGCTCGGCCCGCTGCTCGACGACACCGCGCCGGAGGCCGGGGACGACGAGGCGGCGGGCGGGTTCCGGCTGACCCGGGCGGTCGGCGGGTACCTGTCGGCCGTGGCCCGGGAGGCGCCGCTGCTGATCGTGGTGGAGGACCTCCACTGGGCCGACGACCAGACGCTGGCGCTATTGCGCGCCCTGCCGAGCCTGCTCGCGGCGAGCCGGGTGCTGCTCGTGACCACCTACCGGGACGGTGAGCTCACCGGCCCGCAGCAGGACGTGCTCGCGGCGCTCGCCCGGCTGGACCCGATCCGGGTCGGGCTCGACGGGCTCGACGCGGAGGCGGTCGCCGAGCTGGTCCGCGCGACGAGCGCGAGCGAGGTGGACGACGAGATCGTGGGCGCCATCGCGGAGCGCACCGGCGGCAACCCGTTCTTCGTGAAGGAGACGGTCCGCCTCTTCGAGGCCGAGGCCGACATCACCAAGGTGCCGTCCGGGGTGCGGGACGTGCTGCGGCGGCGGATCGCCCGGCTGCCGGAGCGGGCCCAGCAGGTGCTGCTGCAGGCCGCGGTGATCGGCCGGGACGTGGACGTGGACCTGCTGCTCGACGTCAACGGCGACGAGGAGGCGGTGGTCGAGGCGGTCGAGGCCGCGCTGCTCGCCGGCCTGGTCACCGAGCCCGGGCCCGGGCTGCTGCGGTTCGACCACGACCTGGTCCGGGAGACGATCTACTCCGACGCCTCCCTGCTGCGCCGGTCCCGGCTGCACGCCGCGGTCGCCGCCGTGATCGAGCGGCGGTCCCCGAACGACGTGGCCGCCCTCGCGCACCACTACGACGCGGCGGGCACCTCGGAGACGGCCGAGAAGGCGATGCGGTACTCGGCCCTCGCGGCCGAGCAGGCGGAGCGCCGGTTCGCGCACCGGGAGGCGGTCCGGCTCTGGCGGCAGGCGATCACCGCGTTCGACCGCGCCCACGGCGGCAAGGGGCCGGTGCGGGAGCGGCTCGAGCTGCAGCTCAGGCTGATCAAGGCGCTCGCGCTGAGCGGCGACATGGCCGCGGCGCGCGCCGAGCGGCGGGAGGCCATGGAGGCGGCGCTGCCGCTCGGCGACCTGGCGCTGACCGCCCGGATCACGGCCGCGCTCGCCGTGCCGTACAAGGGGTTCGCCCGGGACTTCACCCGGACCGCGTGGGAGATCGTCGACATCACCGAGCGGGCCCTGGTCGAGCTGCCGGCGGACGAGCGGTCGCTGCGGGCCAGCCTGCTCGCCACGCTCGCGCTCGAGCTGGAGGGGTCGGCCACCGAGCGCGGCTACCAGGCGTCGCTGGAGGCCGAGGAGCTCGCCCGGGCGAGCGGCGATCCGGCGCTGCTCGCGATGGCGCTCAGCGGCCGGCTGCGCCAGTCGTACACGCTGCCCCAGGTGGACGAGCGGGAGACGATCGGCCGGGAGCTCCTGCGGGTCGGCGCGGAGTCCGGGCAGGTGGCGGTCGAGGTGCTCGCCCACCTGGTGCTGCTGGAGTGCGCGGCCGCCCGGGGTGACTTCGCCACGGCCGACGAGCACCTGGCCCAGGCCGACCTGCTCGGGCGGCAGTACGACCTGCCCGCCCCCGCGGCCGTCGGCGCGTGGTACGCGGGTCAGCGGCTGATGATCGCCGGGGACTACGCCGCGGCGGAGCGGGCCTACCGGAACGCGGCGCGGCTGACCGCCAAGGCCGGCATGCTCGAGGGCCGCCAGGACCTGCCGCTGATCGCCACGTTCTGCCTGCACCTCGTGGCCGGCCGGGCCGCCGAGTTCGTCGAGCCGCTGAGCGAGGCGCACCGGCGCGGCGCCAAGTGGACCCCGGACCCGTACGCGCTGGCGCTCGCCTCCGCCGGGCACATGAAGGACGCCCAGGCGGTGGCCCGGTCCAAGGATCCGGTCCGCACCGACTTCCTCTACGAGCTCGCCCTCATCTGGCGCGGGCTCGCCGGCGTGCTGCTCGGCGACGCCGAGCGCGTCCGGGAGGCGTACGAGAGGCTCCGGCCGTTCGACGACCGGATCGCCGGCGCGGGCACGGGGGTGGTGGCGCTCTGGCCGGTGGCGCAGACGCTCGGCGATCTCGCGGCCTGGCTCGGCCTGCCGGCGCGGGAGCACTACCGCAAGGCGCTCGCGGTCGCCGGGCGGGTGGGGGTGCCCCGGTGGGCGGAGGAGGCGCGGCGCGCCCTGGCGGGCCGCTGACCCGGGTACGGCGGCGGTCCGGCGGTCCGGCCGCCGGGGAGACCGTCCCGCCGGACCGCGCACCGGGTTCGCCAAGGCCCTGGGCCGCGAACCGATCGGCCGATCGCTCCCCTTCACGAACCGCTCCTGCGACCTTCGCGAACCACTCTTGGGATAGGGCGCGCCGCTTGCGGCGTGCTTAACGCGGGCTTGCCGAGCCGCGCAGGTGCCCGCGCCACCATTGACCGCCATCCGGGTCCGCTGACCCGGCGGCGGGCCAGGCCACGCCCGGCCACCTGCCGATGGCGTCACGGTCCGCGGCCGGCCGAGCGCACGACGCCGGGCCCATTCGCCGGGTTCGCCGTCGTCGCGCCGGCCGGCGCGGTCTGGCGCGCAGCGGGGTCAGCTGCCGTCGCGCAGCCCGGCGGGGGCGGCCGGGACGAACGTCACCTGATCGAAGGTGACCTCGCACCCGGGCCCGGTCGGTGACTGCGCCTCGAACCCCACCAGTGCCGGCGCCGACGGGTCGCCGAGGCGGAAGTAGCGGACCAGGTGCCAGAAGGCTCCGTCGTGGCTGGCGTGGAACGCCCACGCCTGCCCCAGCCGGGACACCCGCAGCCACACGGCGTCGCCGTCCACGGTGAACGCGTTCGCGTCGTCCGACTCCCCGCGGGTCACCACGGTCACCACGGTCGGCGCACCCTGTGGGGAGAGCTCGAAGCAGAGCTTGGCCCACGTCCGCTCGCCGGACCAGACCAGCAGCACCCCGGCGTCGTACGTGTGGGCCAGCGTCGCGCGCACCCGGGCGGCGAGCTGGAAGTCGCCGGCCGGGGCCGGACCGAGCAGCCTTGGCGCGGTGAGCACCGGCTCGCCTCCGGCCGGATCGATGAACATGTCGGTACGCTCGCCGGCCGCGACCGTCAGCACGCCACCGTCGATCCTGCCGCTGACGGGAGGGACCTGCCAGGAGAGGGCGACCGGGAGCCCGGGGATCGAGATCGGGGACTGCATTCCCGGGAGTTTATTCACGATCACCGAACCCGGGCAGGGAAACAGAGATATCCGATCCGATGCGAACAATGCCGACAATTCCCTCCGGCGGTGGGCCTGGTTCAGTCCTCCGGCGGTGGACCTGATCCGGAGTCGCACGTCGAGACCCTGGGCCGGGGCGCGCATCGAGGCCGCGGTGACCGATGGCCCGGGCGCGGTGGTCCCGCCACCGGCGGAGGCGATGCGGTGGCCCACGTCCCCCGCCGGCCCGCCGGAGGCGGCACGGTGCCCCCTGTCTCCTGCTGAGGTGGGCGGGCCGGGGATGAGCCAAGGCGATGCGGTGGCCGGCGTCCCCCGCCGGCCCGCCGGGCGTGCGGCCGGCCCAGGCGTCGCCCGGTCCGGCCAGGACCGGATCCGGCGTCGCCGGGGCGCGCGGCCGGGCTAGCGGCCGCGCATCAGGCCGTGGCAGGCGATCGCCGCCGCGGCGACCACGTTGAGCGAGTCCACCCCGCGCGCCATGGCGGCCGGGCTCATCGGGATGCACACCCGCTCGTCGGCGAGGTCCAGCCAGCGCGCCGAGAGCCCGTCGCCCTCCGAGCCCAGCAGGAGCGCGACCCGCTCCCCCAGCTCCGCCTCGTGGAGCGGGACGGCCGACTGGTCCGGGGTGAGGGCGAGCAGCCGGAAGCCCGCGGCCCGGACCTCGCCGAGCCCGTGGTACCAGTCGTCCATCCGGGCGTACGGGATCGCGAACACCGCGCCCATGGAGACCTTCACCGCCCGCCGGTAGAGCGGGTCGGCGCACCGCGGGGAGAGGATGATCGCGTCCACCCCGAGCGCCGCCGCGCATCGGAAGATCGCGCCGACGTTCCCGTGGTCGACGAGGTCCTCGAGGATGAGGATCCGGCCGGGCGGTCCCTCACCGGAGCCCGGGCCGGTGAGCAGTCCGGCGACCGAGGGCAGCTCGGGCCGTTCCACCGCGGCGAGCGCGCCGCGGTGGACCTGGAAGCCGGCGATGCCGCGCATCACCTCGTCCGAGACGAGGTAGGTGGGGACGTCCCCGATCACGTCGGCGAGCCGGTCGAGCCACTTGGCCGTGGTGAGCACCGAGCGGAGCCGGTGGCCGGTGGCGACCGCGCGCCGGATCACCTTCTCTCCCTCGGCGATGAAGAGCCCGCGTTCCGCCTCGAGGCTCTTGCGCAGCTCGGAGTCGCGCAGCCGTACGTAGTCGGCGATCCGGGGATCGGCTGCGTCGTCGACCGGGATGACCACGCGCCAAAGGGTACGGCCGGATGGGACCGTTCCGGACACTCACCGGCCGGACGAGGGGCGCGGCGGTACCCCACGAATCCCCGCAATCTCCATATCAAGGTATCGACTTCGCCTTTCACATAAGTAACACAAGCCTGTATGTTTCCCTAAGCATCACGGGCGGGGATCTCCCGTGATCACGTGACGAGCCTGAGCCGGAAGGACACGAAGAGGTCACCCGTGGGCGGAAGGCACCGCACTGACGAATTCGACGACCTGACTTCGCAGAAGGAGCAATCACCACGCCGGCGGGCGGGCACGGGCACGGTCCTCGCTCCCCTCGCCGGATCGATCGCCTTGGCCGTCCTGTGCAGCGTCGCTGCCTACGTCGTGGTCCAGAAGAACCCGAGCTGCTCGTCCTCGGACACGATCAAGCTCTCCGTCGCCGCCTCCCCGGACATCCACCCCGCGGTGCAGAAGGTCGCCGACCGGTTCGCCAAGGAGCCCAAGGACGTCGACGGCAAGTGCGTGTCGGTCTCCGTCAAGGCGGTCGGCTCGGCCGACGTCGCCAACGCCATCGCGGGAACCGGTCCCACCCGCGCGAAGATCGACCCGGACGTCTGGATCCCCGACTCCAGGATCTGGCTCGCCCGCCTCGCCAAGCAGGGGGTGCCGGCGCCGAAGCCCGCCGGCAGCGCGGCGTACTCCCCGATCGTGATGACCGCCTCGAAGGCGGGCGCCGAACAGCTCAAGTCAGTGTTCAACCCGGCGAGCTGGACCGCGTTGATGAGCGCCGCCAACGCGGCCAACCCCGACGGCCTCTCCCGCAAGATCCGGGTGCTCGGGCTGGACCCCACGCAGAACGCGGCCGGGCTCGGCGCGCTGATCGCCGGGGCGAGCGTGCTCAAGGCGAACAACGGCGGTGACGACCTCTTCGTCGGCGTGCTCCGCCGGCTCGTGGACAACACGGTGCCCACCCCGGACAGCATGTTCGCCACGCTGACCAAGGCGTCGGCGCGGGTCCCGGTCGGGGTCGCCAGCGAGCAGGCGGTCTGGGCGCACAACATGAAGACCTCGCCGTCGAACCCGGCCGTCGCGCTCTACCCCGCCGAGGGGACGATCATCCTCGACTACCCGATCATCGTCCGCACGAAGGACAGGAACCTCCGCAAGGCGGCCGAGCTGTTCACCGCCGAGCTCACCTCGGACGCCGGGCGGAAGCTGGTGCAGGAGCACGGGTTCCGCACCCCGGACGGCAAGGGCGGCAGCCTGCTCAAGCCCGAGAACGGGGTGAGCGCGAAGAAGCCGGCCGAGATGCCGCTGCCGGACAACGCCTCGATCAACAAGGTCGCCCAGGCGTGGAACCAGCTCCGCATGGGCACCCGGCTGCTCGCGCTCCTCGACATCTCCGGGACGATGCTCCTGCCCGCGGACCGGACCGGGGTGAGCCGGATGGACGCGATCAAGAACATCACCCGCGAAGGGCTGCGGCTCTTCCCGGACAAGGCCGAGATCGGCACCTGGGTCTTCTCCGACAACCTGCGCGGCCAGGGCGTCGACTGGAAGGAGGTCGTGCCGATGGGGCCGCTCGGGGCGCAGATCGGGGGCATGACCCGCCGCGAGTACATCGAGAAGACGCTGCGCGAGGTCAAGGCGATCCCGACCGGCAACACCGGCCTGAACGACACCTTGTGGGCGGCCTACCAGAAGATGCTCAAGGAGTACACGCCCGACAAGGTCAGCACGATCCTCCTGTTCACCGACGGGGTGGGCAACGACGACCCGAACGGCGGGATCTCCAACGAGGAGATCCTGCGCAAGCTCCGGCAGGCCTACGACCCCAAGCGGCCGGTCAGCATCCTGATCATCTCGGTCAACACGACCAAGGACGAGGACCGGGCGCAGATGACCGCGATCGCCAAGGCCACCGGGGGCGCCGCGTACTTCCCGCAGTCGGTGCTCGAGATCCGCAACATCTTCCTCAAGGGCTTCGCCCGCCGGCTGTGCGCGCCCAACTGCCCGGGCTCGGCGCAGTCGTAGCGGCGCCGGACGGCGAATGATCGCAGGGGCCGTGCCCGGCCGGTCCGATCCGGTCGGGTACGGCCCCGCCCGTCTGCGGTACCGACCGGGGCGCACTGCGCCGACCGGTGATAACGGCACAGGCTCGACTTTGCCGTCCTATCTGCTCTGCGCCGCTCCTATGGGATAGGATCCCAGATTCCAGAGGGAACTTTGACAATTCCGTGGGTGGAACGTGACAACTGCACGGAATTGGTATGGGATCTCTCTGTTCGCCCTCTACGGGATCAAGATTCACATTCGGAGCATTCAAGATCGATGACCGGAAAGCGCCTCGCCGTCACGCTGCCACTCGCCGTGGCCTGCGCGGCCGGTGCGGTGTTAGCGATCGCCGACGTGCGGACCCCGCTCCGCACCGTCCTGGCCCCGCTCTTCCTCGCGGTGGTCCCCGGGGCGGGAGTGGCCGGGCTGCTCCGCGGCCGTGATCCGCTCACCACACTCGCCGTCGCAGGGGCATCGAGCCTCGCGATCAACATCATCGTCGCCGAGGCCATGCTCATCTTCGACGTCTGGTCGTACCGTGCCGGGGTGGTCACGGTCGGGATCCTCGGCCTCTTCCTGTTCGTGCTCCGTCTGATCTACCGGGGAGGGGCGTCAGCGGCACAGCGAACCTGAACGGCTTCCCGAGCAGCGGGCGCCGGCCGGACCGGGAAGGCCCTCGCGCGGCGAAAGCCCAATCACACAGATCTCATCGGCATGCCGGCATAACGGAAATCACATGTCCGGCATAGCCGATAAAGATCATTAAACGGGGATTCGCCTACTCAAAAGTTTACGCAAGGTAAATCCAAAAATTGATCTTTCCGGTTTCGATCTTCCCTAGATCAATTAGCGAAGGAAAATCGATCTATATGAGCGCCAGGACCCCCCACAGAACCCCCCATAGGAGCGTTCTCTCGGTCTCGGTCAACGGCTCCGGCAACGCTGTGGAGCGTTTCACCCCCCTTGGGCCGCTGATAGCGATCAGCCCCACGGTGAGCGTCGTCGTGCCGGCGAAGAACGAAGCCAAGAACCTCCCCCACGTGTTCTCCACCATCCCGTCCTGGGTGCACGAGATCGTGCTGGTCGACGGGCACTCGACCGACGGCACCCCCGAGGTCGCCAAGCGGCTCCGGCCCGACGTGCGGGTGGTGCACCAGCGCGGCAAGGGCAAGGGCGACGCACTCGCCGAAGGGCTCGCCGCGTGCACCGGGGACATCATCGTCATGATCGACGCGGATGGCTCGACCGACGGACACGAGATCATCCGGTTCGTCAGCGCCCTGGTGAGCGGTGCCGACTTCGTCAAGGGCTCCCGATACCTCGCGGGCGGCGGGAGCGCGGACCTGACCCTCTCCCGCCGGCTCGGCAACAGCGTGCTGCGGTGGATCGTCAACCGCCTCTTCGGGACCCGCTACACGGACCTCTGCTACGGCTACAACGCGGTGTGGGCCCGGCACGTGCCGCTGCTCCGGCTCGACTGCGACGGGTTCGAGGTGGAGACGGTGATGAACATCCGGGCCGCCCTCGCCGGCCTCCGCGTGCACGAGGTCCCCAGTTTCGAGCAGCCCCGCATCCACGGGGAGAGCAACCTCCGCGCGGTGCGGGACGGGTTCCGGGTCCTCCGGACGATCATGCGCGAGTGGCGCGGGCGGCGGCGGTTCACCGCGTCGGTCCCGGCCGTGGCCACCGTGGGCGCGGTCGCGGCGGACGACAGGGGAGCCGCATGAGCCGACGGACGTCGGTGATCATCTGCGTCTACACCGAGGATCGCTGGGAGGACATCGGCGCTGCGGTCGAGTCGGTCCGGCGGCAGCGCCGCCAGCCGCACGAGCTGATCATCGTGGTCGATCACAACCCCGACCTGTGCCTGCGGCTGAAGCGAGAGCACCCCGACGCGATCGTGGTGGAGAACGCCCAGGCGCGCGGGCTGTCCGGCGGCCGGAACACCGGCGTGGGGATCGCCACCGGCGACCTGGTGGCCTTCCTCGACGACGACGCGATCGCCGACCCCGGATGGCTCCACGCGTTCGAGGCGGCCTTCGCCGACCCGGCCGTGGTGGCCGTCGGCGGGTTCACCCGGCCCCGGTGGGCGACCGGCCGCCGCCCGCGCTGGTTCCCCGAGGAGTTCGACTGGACGGTCGGCTGCTCCTACCGGGGGATGCCGGCCCAGCGGTCGCGGATCCGCAACGTGATGGGCGGCAACGCGGCCTTCCGGCGGGACGTGGTGATCGAGGCCGGCGGGTTCCGCACGCACATCGGGCGGAGCGTGCGCGGCCGGGCCAGCCGTCCCCTCGGCTGCGAGGAGACGGAGCTGTGCATCCGGATCACCCAGCGGCGCCCCGGTTCGGTCATCCTGTTCGAGCCCGCCGCGGTGATCGAGCACAAGGTGACCGCCGAGCGCGCGCGCTTCGCCTACTTCCGGGCGCGATGCTTCGCCGAGGGCCTGTCGAAGGCGCTCGTCACGGAGAGCGTCGGCGCCCAGGACGGGCTGTCGAGCGAGGTGAGCTACGCCACGCGGACGCTCCCCGCCGGTGTGCTCCGCGGGCTCGGCGACGCCGTACGGGGGGACCTCGCCGGCCTCGGCCGCGCCACCGCGATCATGGTCGGGCTGGCCTGGACCGCGTGCGGCTACCTCGGGGGCCGGATCCGGTCGGCGGTCTCCGCGCGGTGAGCGACCGGCCCGTTCCCCCAGAGCGCCGGGAGACCGCCCGGCGGCGGTCTGCCACGCGGCCCTCCGGCACGGCGGAGCGCCGGGCCCGCCCATCGTCCTCACCCTCAGGCGCACAGGCGGACGGGCGCGTTCCCTCTTCTCTCTTCCACAGGCCCGGCGCCATGGCGCACACTCGGTCCAACGATCCTTTCCGGACGACCCCATGGAAGGGAGGAGCGCGCGTGCTCCCGCCTGACGGCAGGGGGCCACGTGCCACGTCTCCGATGACACGCGTGCCCATCCTGATGTACCACTCGATCACCGACAGCCCGACGCCGGTGACCCGGCGGCACGCGGTACGGCCGGCCGACTTCGCCGAGCAGATGGCCTACCTGAAGGAGAGCGGGTTCACGCCGATCACCTTCGGCGACCTCGCCAGCGCCCTGGGCCTGCACGGGCCGCCGTTACGCGGCGAGCCCGCGCCCCGGCTTCCCGACAAGCCGATAGTGATCACCTTCGACGACGGCTACGCGGACTTCCACGACACGGCGCTCCCCGTGCTCGACAAGTACGGCTTCCGCTGCACGCTCTTCCTGACCACCGGGTGGGTGCGGGACGCCGGAGCCGCCGCGGCGGGCCGGCCGCCCGGCCCCACACTGTGCTGGAGCCAGGTCCGCGAGGCCGCCGACCATGGGGTGGAGATCGGCGGGCACAGCCACAGCCACCCCCAGCTCGACCAGCTCCCCACCGAGGCGATCCGCGCGGAGCTGCGGGACAACAAGGCCCTGCTCGAGGATCTGCTCGGCCGGCCGGTGACCACGATGGCCTACCCGTTCGGGTACCACAGCGCCCGGGTCCGGGAGGAGGTGGTGAGCGCCGGGTACGCCGCCGCCTGCGCGGTGCGCAACGCGGTCGCGGCGATCGACCGCTGCGACGCGCTCATCCTGCCCCGGCTCACCGTGGGCCCGAGCACCTCGATGGCGCGGTTCCGCCTGCTGGTCCACGATCGGGGGATCCCCCTGATCTACCTCAAGGAGCGCATCCTCACCGCCGGTTATGCGGTGGTCCGCCGCGCCAAGTACGGCCTCAATCGGATCTCTACGCGCCGGTAAGATTCCGCTCCCCCAGGTGTCAGCCATGCCGCGATCGGGGAAAAACTTCGCGACCGCGGATTAGAGGGGGCATTGTGGCCCAAGCATGGCTGCCTGGCACCTACCGACTTCCCTCCACTGAGGACTTCGGACCGATGCTCGGCGGAGCTCCCCGGGTCGTCTGGTTCATCTGGCCGGCCGATCCTACAGCGGTGTCGGCCCGGTCGGTGGCGCAGCGGCTGCTCCAGCTCAAGTGCCCTTCCCACCTGGTGTGGAACCCGGTGACCGGGGAGATCGCCCAGATGCTGCCGCCCACCCGTGCGGCGTGCGGGCTGCCGCGCGAGCGGGGCAGGAACGGCCGTGTCTGCATCCAGATCCGGGTGATCGGGTCGTCGCACGAGCCGTTCACCGACACCAAGCTGGAGCGGCTGGACGAGATCCTGGCCTGGCTCGATGCGTGGCACGTGCCCAGGAAGTGGCCGGCCGGCCCGCCGCTGCCCTACCCGCACTCGCTCACCGCGGAGCGCAGCACCCGGCTGTGGGCGCAGGGCGGGCACTTCGGCCATTCGCAGGTCCCCGGGGCCCACGACGGCGATCCCGGCAAGATCGACATCACCAGGATCGTGGGGAACGGCGCGCCCCGCCTGCAGCTCCCGGCCCCGCGCGAGGACTACCGGGTGCTGGAGGAGGTGGGGTGACTGAACCGTCGCCGTGGGACGCCATGGCCCGGCCCGGGCCCGCCGGACCGGGCCATGGGGGAATCCGTTACTCTCCCGTGCCTGGGAGCCGAGCCTCACTAAGCTAGGTCTCGGCGGGGGCCCGGCGATGAGGAGACCGCGATGTACGGCCATACGGGTTCCTGGCGCGTCCCCGGCTACACGGAGATCCGGGAGCTCGGTACGCGCGGCGGCGGCAGAGTCGTGCTCGCTCGGCGCGACGCCGACGGCGTGCTCGTAGCGATCAAGTACTTCTCCGGCGAGCTCTCCGCGGACCTGCGCTTCATGCCCAGGCTGCGGCACGAGGCACGCCAGCTCGCCGCGATGGACCCGCACCCCCATATCGCGCGGATCCATGACTGCGTCGATTCGCGGCAGGGCGCCGCGATCGTGATGGAGCTGGTCAACGGCGTCTCGCTCCGCGCGATGCTCCGGTCGCACGGGCCGATCGGCCCGGAGGCCGCGCTCACCGTGCTCAAGGCGTCGCTCCTCGCCTTGGCCGCCGCCCACGAGATCGGCGTGCTCCACCGGGACTACAAGCCGGAGAACGTGCTGATCGAGGGCGACGGCACGGTCAAGCTCGTCGACTTCGGCGCCGCGCCGCCGTCCGAGCCCGCGGACCCGGCGGACGCCCCGCCGTACCGGGCCCCTGAGCAGTGGCTGAACGGCCTGGCCACTCCGGCGAGCGACATCTACGCCGCCACGGTGGTCTTCTTCGAATGCCTCACCGGAACCCGGCCCGCCCGTGCCGGCGGCTCCCCCGGCCAGGGCCGGCCGATCGATCCCGCCGCCGACCGGCTTCCCCCGTCGCTGCGCCGCCTCATCGAGCGCGGCACGGCCGGCCGCCCGTCCGACCGGCCGCAGTCGGCGGCCGCCTTCGCCGAGGAGCTCACGGAGATCGCCACCGCCGGGTACGGCCCGGAGTGGGAGGTGCGGGGACGGCAGCGGCTCGCCGCGCTCGCCGGGCTGCTCGACGCCTTCTTCCCGCTCGGCGGCGAACCGGACGATCGGTTCGACCCCCTGCCGGCGCGGCCCCGCGGGGCGTTCGCCCGGGCGGGGACGCGGATCGCGCTGCTCTGCACCGGGCTCGCGGTGATCGCCGGCGGCGCCGCGATGGCGCTGCACCCGGGGGACGGCGCGGGCCGCCCGGGCGCGCCCGCGACCACCGCGACCGTGCCGGCCGTCCCTCCGGTGCCGGACCGGGCCACGGCCGATCCCGTCGTCGCCGAGCCGGAGGTCACGCCCACCCCGGCGCCGCGGACCAGCGCCCCGGCCTCGCCGGCACCGCCGACGCCCACGCCGCCGGGGTCCACACCGCCGGGGCCCGCGCCGTCGGCGCGGCCGCAGCCCTCGCCCACCGTGCCGCCGAGCCGTACCCGGCCCCCGGCGTCGCGGCCCAGCGCCGCGCCCACCAAGAGGACGAGCCCGGTCCAGTCACGGCGCGGCACCGGCACGCCGCGGCCGGAGAGCCCGCCCGCGGACAACCCCGGCTCGCCCGATCCGGTGATCATCGACCGGATGCCCGATGTGACCTCGCGGCCGGTGACCACGGCGCCGTCCCGCCCCGGGACCACGCCGCCCCAGAGCCCCGGTGGCGGGAGCCCGTCGTGACCGGCGGCCGCGAGCGGCCGTGCGATGGCGGCGTGCGGCCGGCACGGCCATGCCGTCGGCCGGGCGCGGGCCGCGCAACCAGAAAAGGACCAGGTTTCGCTGAAAGTGCCGATTCATTAGTGTGACGCGCATGACGACGACCCCCGCTGGCTGGTACCCCGATCCGTACGGCTCGCCGCTGCTGCGCTGGTGGGACGGCACCCAGTGGACGGAGCACACCCATCCCCCGGTGGCCGGTCAGTCGCCGCCGCAGCCCGGCCGGCCCCAGCCCGCTCAGCAGCCCTGGCAGCCGCAGCCGCCGGCCGGCCCGGGGCCGTGGCCCGGGCAGCCCGCCCCCATCCCGGCTCCGGGCATGGGCGCGCCGCCCCGATCGTCGATCTGGGCGTGGATCGCCGGCGGAGCCGCGCTCGTGGTCGTCCTCGCGCTCATCCTCGGCGGCCTGCTGGTCTTCCTGAACCGGGACACCTCGACCGCCGCCCAGCGGCCCGCGCCCACGGGCCCGCTGGACTCGGTCGTCCCCCAGCCCTCGCCGTCCGAGGACCCGCTGCGGCCGGCCCAGCCGTCCAACGGCCGGATCGACGACCCGGTGACCGGTCTGTCGTACCTGTTCCCCGGCGCCCCGTGGCAGCCGCTGACCGTCCGTCCGCAGAGCCAGCCCGGCACGCCCATCTGGAGCAGCGGCTACTACGCGGTCTCCCAGGAGAACTACGACGGCCGGGGGAACCAGTGGATCGGGTCGATCTTCGCCGGCATCCTGCCGGAGTCGTTCTCGTATGACGGGCCGCAGGACCTCAAGAAGGTCGCGGAGTCGCTCCTCCCCCGCTACGAGAGCGAGTTCTACCCGGTCGAGCACAAGACCAAGGTCGTGCGCAGCGAGGCCAAGAAGGTCGGCGACCGGGAGGGGTGGCTGATCGAGTTCGAGCTCGACTTCTCCGAGGCGTCCCGGACGTACGGCCTGGCGTGGAAGAGCGAGCGCGGGGCCTTCGTTCTCGTCGATCGGGGAGCCGGGCAGCTCCCCGCGCTGATGTACCTGTCCATACCGGAGAACCTCGATCAATCGGTGCTCACCCGGGTCCTCGACTCGCTCGAAGCCCGGTGAGCCGGGACTACCCTTGAGCCATGACTGACCCGCTGGTCTGGATCGACTGTGAGATGACCGGGCTCGACCTCACCCGGGACGCGCTCGTCGAGGTGGCGTGCATCGTGACCGACGGCGAGCTGAACCCGGTGGACGAGGGCGTGGCCGTGGTCATCAAGCCGCCGCCGGAGACCCTCGAGCAGATGTCCGACGTGGTGCGCGAGATGCACACCGCCTCAGGGCTGCTCGACGAGCTGGCGGGCGGGGTCACGCTCGCCGAGGCCGAGGCGACCGTGCTCGGCTACATCCGCTCTCACGTCCCCGAGGCCAAGAAGGCCCCGCTCTGCGGGAACTCGATCGCGACCGACCGGGCGTTCCTGGCGCGGGACATGCCCCTCGTCGACGCCTACCTGCACTACCGGATGGTCGACGTCTCCACGATCAAGGAGCTCGCCCGCCGGTGGTACCCGCGGGTGTACTTCGCCTCCCCGGAGAAGCAGGGCGGGCACCGTGCGCTCGCCGACATCACCGAGAGCATCCGGGAGCTGCGGTACTACCGCGCGGCGATCTTCGTTCCCCAGCCGGGCCCGGACTCGGCGGCCGCCCGTGAGGTCGCCGAAGCGGTCTCTCGCTTCTGAGGCGCGGCCGTGGAGCAAACAGCCTCGAATTACCGCTACACTTTCTATCGGCACCGCGCACTGCGGTCATGGTGGGTGTAGCTCAGTTGGCAGAGCACCAGGTTGTGGTCCTGGGTGTCGTGGGTTCAAGTCCCATCACTCACCCCAGCCGGTGACGGCCGGTCCGGAAGGACCGGCCGTCCGCTTTTCTCTGGCTTTTCCGGCCCGAGCCCATCCCGCCGCCACCGGTCGATGGGCTACCGTGAGTTTCACCAGATACGCCGCGCGGGGGCCTCGGCGATCGTAGGGCTCTTTGACGGAGGCCGGATGAGAGTCGAAAACCGCAGCAAGAGCGTGCTCAGCAAGCGGGAGACCGAGGTCATGGAGCTGATCGCCTCCGGTCACTCCAATGGCGAGATCGCTCGGCGTCTCTTCCTGAGTGAGAAGACCGTCAAGAACCATGTGAACCGGATCTACGCCAAGCTCGGCGTACGGTCTCGCACGTCCGCGATCGGACGGTGGCGCGCCACGGCCGGCGAGCCCGAGGGCTGACCGGGGCTCGCTGAAACGCCGCGCGCCGCGTCGCCCGGACCGGGCGGCGCGGCGCGGCGAGGCCACATGCTTCAGCGGGAGGCGAGGACCTTCCGCAGACCGGCGATGCCGTGCTCGAGCTCCTCGGGCTCGATGTTCAGCGGCGGGCGGAGCCGTACCGACCGCTCCCCGCAGGGGAGCATGAGGATGCCCTCCTCCTCCCGGAGCCGGGTGATCACGTCCCGGTTGTCCGGGACGTCGAAGGCGCACATGAGCCCGCGGCCCCGGGCGTTGCTGACGAGACCCTCCGCCTCCAGGCTCTTGAGCATCCCGAGGAGCTTCTCCCCGAGGATGCCGGCCCGCGGGATCAGGCCGTCCCGCTCGATGATCTCGAGGATCCGGCGGGACCGCACCATGTCGACCAGCCCGCCGCCCCAGGTGGAGTTGATCCGGCTGCTCACCCGGAACACGTTGTCCGGGACGAGGTCGACCCGGCGCCCCGCCATGATCCCGCCGACCTGGACCTTCTTGGCGAAGGCCACGATGTCCGGCTCGAGGCCGAGCTGCTGGTAGGCCCACGGCGTCCCGGTGAGCCCGACGCCGGTCTGCACCTCGTCCACGATGAACAGGGCCTCGTACTCGTGGCAGAGCGCCTGCATCGCCTGGAGGAACTCCGGCCGCATGTGGTTGTCGCCGCCCTCGCCCTGGATGGGCTCGGCGATGAAGCACGCGATGTCGTGGGGGAACCTCTCGAACGCCTCCCTGGCCTGCGCGAGGGCGCGCCGCTCCGCCTCCTCCACGTCGCCGAAGTGGATCGCCGGCACCTCGATCCGCGGCCAGCCGAACTTCGGGAACCGCTCGGTCTTCACCGGGTCGGTGTTGGTGAGCGAGAGCGTGTACCCGCTGCGGCCGTGGAAGGCCCGGGTGAGGTGGAGCACCTTGGTGCCGAGCGCGGGGTCGCGGCCGTGGGCCTCGTTCCACCGGCTCTTCCAGTCGAACGCGCACTTGAGCGCGTTCTCCACGGCGAGCGCGCCGCCCTCGACGAAGAAGAGGTGGGGGAGCTCGGGGTCCCCGAGCACCCGCTGGAACGTCTCGACGAACTCGGCGAGCTCGACCGTGTACATGTCCGAGTTGGCGGGCTTGTTCGCCGCGACCCGGCCGAGGTAGGCGAGGAACTCCGGGTCGTCGGCGAACGGATTCATGCCGAGCGGCGACGAGGCGTAGAAGGTGTAGAAGTCCAGGTAGCGCCGGCCGTCCCTCGCGTCGACCAGCCAGGCTCCGGAGCTCTTCTCCAGGTCGAGCACCAGATCGAACCCGTCGACGAGCAGATGCCGCGCGAGGGTCTCGTGTACAGCGCTGGGGTCCATGTCGCCTCCGCGTCACACCAAGGGGCAGGATGATTCCCTCACTGGCGGCATTCTATGTGAAGACTTTCCTGATAAATCCATCTTCTTCCGGATGATTTTGCGCTTCGGGATCATGCCTGCCGCGTACGGATCCCGCCGGTGCGGCATCAGCGGGCGCTCCGCCACGCTCCCGGGAAGGCGGCATCGGCCCGCGTGCGCGGTTCACCCGGACCGATCCCGGCGGCGGCGAGGGATACCCGGCGGCGGTCGCCGCGGCGCCGGGATCCGGGCGCGCGCGGCCCGCGGTACGCTGCTCGGCCGGGCCCGGGTGTGGGAGGAGGTCGTGTGGCGAAGCGGACGAGAGAGCCGGTCCCCGGCCGGTATCCGGTGGCCGGCGGAGAGGTCGAGCTGCTCCGCGATCTCGACCGCCCGGACGGCTGGATGATCGTCGTGAACGGGGTGCCGCAGTCCTACGTGGACCTGAGCGACCCCACCTACCTGGACTTCTCGTACGTCCAGCTCATCGCCCTCGTGATCGACGCCCTGCCGGAAGGGCCGCTCGACGCCGTCCACATCGGCGGGGGCGCGTGCACCATCCCGCGGTACATATCGGCGAAGCGCCCGGGCTCCCGGCACATCGTGGTGGAGCCGGACGCCGCGCTGGTCCGGCTCGTCCGGGAGCAGCTCCGGCTCAACTCGGTCCCCCGGCTGAAGGTCCGCGTGCTCGACGGCCGCACCGCCGTGGCCGCCCTGGCCGACCGGTCGGCCGACCTGTTCGTGCTCGACGCGTTCACCGGCGCCTCCATGCCGGTGGAGCTCGCCACGGTCGAGTACATGACCGAGGTCGCCCGCATCCTGCGGCCGGCCGGGACCCTGGTGGTGAACGTCGCCGACGGCAAGGGGCTGCCGTTCGCCAAACGGCTGATCGCCTCGGTCCGCGCGGCGCTCCCCCACGCCGCGCTCCTCGCCGAGCCCGGGATCCTGCGCGGCCGGCGGTTCGGCAACGTGATCGTGGCCGCCTCCGCGGCCGAGCTGCCGCTCGGGACGCTGACCCGGCGGGCGGCCGGCGGGCTCACCCAGGCGAGGTGCCTGGCGGGCGACGACCTCACCCGGCTCATCGCCGGCGCCGCCCCCATCCGCGACGGCGACCCCGTGCTCTCCCCCGTGCCGCCGCCCGGCCTGTTCACTTAGGCATCGCCCGGGCTCCGCGCGCCACCGGGCCGGGCGTCCTGCGACCGGCGCCCGGCCGGGACCCCGGGGCATCACCCGGTCGGCTTGGCGTCATCCGGGCCGCCCGGCCCCATCCGGGCGGGAGCGCTGACGCGGATCTTCCGCAAGCCCAGGAGTCCGGGTGGTGGTCGACGCGCTGCGGGTGAACTCCGCGAGCCGTCCCTGCCACCGGCCGGCGATGCCGGTCGGCACCATCACGTGCGCGGGCTCCCGCCATGGACCGGGACCCGGGCCTGCCCCGGACCACCGGAGGCCGGCCGTCCCCGGCGGAGCCGTACGCGGAAGACGCGCCGCTAGGAGGCGTTCGCCACCCCGTGGGCGGCGAGGATGCCGTCGATCCGCGCGGCGAGCGTGTAGTCGAGGTCGGTGAGGGCGCCCGCGTCGTGGGTGGTGAGCGCGAAGTGGAGCGTCCGCCACCTGATGTCGATGTCCGGATGGTGGTTGAGCGCCTCGGCCTGCTCGGCGATCTCGTTCACGATGGCGATGGCGGTGCGGAAGTCCGGGGCCACCACGCTCCTGCGCAGGGTGTTGCCGTCCCGCCGCCACTCCGAAGCGTCGTACATGCCTCCAGCACATCACGAACCGCGCGGCCGCGGCCAGCAGGGCCCCGGATCGCGGCGCCGCGGGGTGCCCCAGGATCGCGCGGATCATCGAGACTGGTATCCGGCAAGAGCCGCGGGAAGGAGGATCCGTGCCCCTGCAGATGATCGGTACGCCGAGCGACCCCGGCCTCCTCCGGCTTCCCTGGGAGATCCCCCTCGCGGAGTGGCCCGGCCACCACCTGGTGACGCTGCCCCGCGGTATCTCCCGGCACGTGGTGCGCTTCGTCCGGATCTCCGGGCACGTGTACGCGATCAAGGAGATCTCGGAGCGGTACGCCAAGCGGGAGTACGAGCTGCTGCGCGACCTGGTCCGGCTCGACGTCCCGGCGGTCGAGCCGGTCGCGATCATCACCGGCCGGACGGCCGAGGACGGCACGCCGCTCGACTCAGCGCTGATCACCAAGCATCTGCAGTTCTCGCTCCCCTACCGGATCGTGCTCTCCGGCGGCTCGGTCCGCCCCGACACGCTGACCCGCCTGCTCGACGCGCTCGCCGTGCTGCTCGTCCGGCTCCACCTCGTCGGGTTCTACTGGGGCGACTGCTCGCTGTCGAACACCCTGTTCCGGCGGGACGCCGGCGCGTTCGCCGCGTACCTCGTGGACGCGGAGACCGGGGAGCTCCACCCGGCCATCAGCGAGGGCATGCGCGAGCACGACATCGAGGTGGCGCACATGAACATCTACGGCGAGCTGCTCGACCTGGAGGCCGGCGGGCTGCTGCCGCAGACGGTCGACCCGCTCGCCTTCGCCGACCGGCTCACCGAGCAGTACGGCAAGCTCTGGGCCGAGCTCACCCAGGACGAGATCGTCGAAGAGATGGACTGGCACCGGGTGGATCAGCGGATCCGCCGGCTCAACTCGCTCGGCTTCGACGTGGCCGAGATGATGATCCGCCGCAAGGCCGGCACCTCGCGGCTGCTCGTCCGGCCGAAGGTGGTGGACGCCGGGCACCACCAGCGCCGGCTGCTCCGGCTCACCGGCCTCGACGTGGAGGAGAACCAGGCGCGGCGGCTGCTCAACGACCTCGACTCGTTCCGCGTCTCGAACGGCCTGCAGCACGAGGACGAGGCGATCGTCGCCCACCGCTGGCTCGCCGAGGTGTTCCAGCCCGTGGTGAACGCGATCCCCCCGGAGCTGCGCCGCAAGCTCGAGCCCGCGCAGATCTTCCACGAGGTGCTGGACCACCGGTGGTTCCTGTCGGAGGCGGCGGGACGGGACGTCGGCCTCGAGACGGCGGTCCGCTCCTACATCGAGAACGTGCTGGTCTTCAAGCCCGACGAGAAGGCCATCCTCCCCACCGCCGAGGGCGGGGAGGCCATCACCTCGTCCTCGGCTCCGGCCGAGTGACCGGGCCGGACCGGGCGGTGAGCTCCTCCAGGTACGCCGCGGCCTCCGGGATCCGGTCCTCGCTGAACACGCGGACGCCGTGCCGCTCCAGCAGGGCGGTGGTCACGCCCTGGCCCGGCGCGGTCCGGCCCTGGAAGGTGCCGTCGTAGATCCGCAGCGAGCCGCAGGACGGGCTGCCCTCCTTGAGGATCGCGATCCGCGCCCCGGCCTTCCGCGCCGCCTCCAGCGCCCGGCGGGCGCCGGCGAGGAAGGCCTCGGTCACGTCCTCGCCCGTGGCGGTGCGCACCCGGGCCGCACCGGAGAGCACGGCCTCGCCCCCGGCGCCGCCCTCGATCTCCGCGGGCGGGCGGGGCACGGGAAGCCCGCCCTCGACCTCCGGGCAGAACGGGACGAGGCGGCCCTCGGCCCGCCAGCGGGCGAGCAGCTCGTCGTGGCTGGTCTTCGCCCGCCCGTCGTACCGCACCGGCCGGCCGAGCAGGCACGCGCTGACGAGAATCCGCTCCACCCGTCCATTCTCGCCGCGGGCCGGGCGTGCTCGGCACGCGCCGAGGGCCGCCGGGGCGCCTCGGGCACCACCGGCGACCCCCACCCGGCCGGCCGCGGGGCCCGGCGGAGGCTTGGCGGCGCATCGGCGGTGAGGGCCGGGCGCAGGGCCCGGCCGGGCGAGCCGGGACGGGCGGGCGGGCCGGCTCGGGCGCTCGGATACGCCCGGCCCGGGTACCCATGTAACCGTCACATCGGACAATAAGGTTGTGTTAGGGCAACTAACCAATGCCGCGCCCATGAGCCGCCGGAGACGGATCCTCGTGCTGTGCGTGTGCTGCACGAGCCTGCTCATGGTGGCCCTGGACAACACGATCGTGAACGTGGCCCTCCCGGCCCTCGGCGAGGACCTGCACGCCCCGCTCTCCGGGCTCCAGTGGACCATGGACGCCTACACCCTCACCCTCGCCGGGCTGCTCATCCTCTCCGGCTCGGTGGCGGACCGGATCGGGAGGCGGCGCGTCTTCCGCACCGGGCTCCTGATCTTCACCGCCGGCTCGCTGCTGTGCGGCATCGCGCCCAACCTGCCGGGGCTCGTGGCCTTCCGGATCGTGCAGGCGGTCGGCGGCTCCATGCTCAACCCCGTCGCGCTCTCGATCATCACCACCACGTTCACCGACCCCAAGGAGCGCGCCCAGGCGATCGGCGTCTGGGGCGGGGTGGCCGGGATCAGCATGGCCCTCGGCCCGCTCACCGGAGGCGTGCTCACCGAGACGGCCGGCTGGCGGGCGATCTTCTGGATCAACGTGCCGATCGGCCTGCTCGCCTGGGTGCTCACCGGTCGGTTCGTGCCCGAGTCGAAGGCCAGGCGCCCCCGCGCGATCGACCCCGTCGGCCAGCTCCTGATGATCACCCTGCTCGTGTCGCTGACCTACGGGATCATCGAGGCGCCGCACGCCGGCCGGGCGGTCGGCCTCGGCTGCGGGGCCGTCGCCGCGGCCGCCCTCGCGGCGCTGGTGTGGTACGAGTCCCGCCGCCCCGAGCCGCTCATCGACGTGCGCTTCTTCCGCAGCGCGCCGTTCTCCGGGGCGGCGGCGATGGCCGTGCTCGGCTTCGCCGCGCTGGGGTCGTTCCTGTTCCTCACCACGCTCTATCTGCAGCGGCACCGCGGCCTGACCGCGTTCGAGGCCGGCCTGTGCACCCTGCCGCTCGCGCTGACCGCGTTCGTCGTGGCGCCGCTCGCCGGCAGGCTGGTCGGCACCCGCGGGCCGCGGGCGCCGCTGGTCGTGGCCGGGGTCTGCTTCGCGGTCACGGGAGCCCTGCTCACCAGGGTGACCCTGGACACCCCCCTGCCGCCGCTGCTCGCCTGCTTCGCGCTGTTCGGCCTCGGGTTCGGCATGCTCAACCCGCCGGTGACGAACACCGCGGTGACCGGGATGCCCGCCGCCCAGGCCAGCGTGGCGGCGGCGATCGCGTCGACGAGCCGCCAGGTCGGTCAGTCGCTCGGCATCGCCATCGCCGGGTCGATCGTCGCCACGGCCGCAACGGCGTCCGGCTTCGTCCGGGCCGCCCACGCCGCATGGTGGATCAACGCGGGGTACGGCGCGCTGATCCTCTGCCTCGCCGTCATCACCACCGGACGGTGGGCGCGGGGGACGGCGCAGCGCACCGCGGCCCGGCTGATGGCGGACGAGCCCGTGGGCTCCACGGAACGCCACCGGTGACCGGCCGTGCCCGCCCCGGCGGCCACCCGGGGCCGGGCTCACTCCGGGTAGGCGTGGGTCTCGGTGGCCTTCACGGCGACCCACACCCGCTGGCCGGGCAGCAGGCCGAGCTCGGCCACCGCGGCCGCGGTGACGTCGGCGAGCACGCCGACCGGCCCGTCCACCGCGATCCGGTACCCGTCGCCGTGCCGCTCCAGGCCGGCGATCGTGCCTTCCCAGAGGTTGCGGGGCGTCCCGTCCGGTCTGCCGCGGAACAGCGCCACGGCCGAGGGCGGGAAGGCCACGAAGGCGGGCCCGGTGAGCTCCTCGGCCACGCTCAGCACCACCCGCTCCCCCGCCCGGCCGGTGACCGTGACCGCACGCCCGTCCGCCGTCCCCCGGTAGAGGTTGAGCCCGACCAGCCGGGCGACGTAGTCCGTCCGGGGGTGGCGGGCGACCTCGGCGGGCGTGCCCTGCTGGACGATCGAGCCGCCCTCGATCACCACGATCCGGTCGGCGAGCGCCATCGCGTCGAGCGGGTCGTGCGTGACGAGGACGGTCGCGCCGTCGAAGCCCTCCAGGTGCCGGTTGAGCCAGGCGCGCACCTCGAGCCGGGTGTACGCGTCGAGGGCGGCGAAGGGCTCGTCGAGCAGGAGCAGCCGGGGCCGGGTGACCAGGGCCCGGGCGAGGGCCACCCGCTGCGCCTGGCCGCCCGACAGCTCCCGCGGCTTGACGCCGGCCCGCTCGGCGAGGCCGAACCGGCCGAGCCACTCCCGGGCGATCTCCCGGGCGCGCGCCTTGGGCGTCCCCCGGCAGCGCAGGCCGAACGCCACGTTGTCGAGCACGGACAGGTGGGGGAAGAGCCGGTGGTCCTGGAAGACCATGCCCACGGAGCGGCGCTCCGGCGGCAGGGTGTGGATCGGCTCGCCGTCCAGGACGATCTCGCCGTGCGAGAGCCGTACCAGGCCGGCGAGCGCGCGGAGCGCGGTGGTCTTGCCCGCGCCGTTGGGGCCGAGCAGCGCCACGACCTCGCCGGCCGCGGCCTCGAGCGGCAGGTCGAGCCGGAACCCCTCCCGCGCCACGTGCAGGCGCGCCCGCAGCACCGTGCCCCCTGCGCTCATGTGCCCAGCCATCGGTCACGGAGGACGGTGAGCACGCCGGCGGAGACGGCGAGCAGGATCAGGCTGAGCACGATCGCGGCCTCCGGGTCGGTCTCCATGGCGAGGTAGACGGCGAGCGGCATGGTCTGGGTGGTGCCGGGGAAGTTCCCGGCGAAGGTGATCGTGGCCCCGAACTCGCCGAGCGCCCGCGCCCAGCACAGTACGGCTCCCGCGGCCACCCCGGGCGCCACGAGCGGGAGCGTGACCCGCCGGAACACCGTCCACCGGGACGCCCCGAGGGTGGCGGCCGCCTCCTCGTACCGGGGGTCGGCGGTGCGGAGCGTCCCCTCCACGCTGATCACCAGGAACGGCATGGCGACGAACGCCTGCGCCATGATCACCGCGGTGGTGGTGAACGGCAGGGTGACCGCGTCGGCGAACCACCGGCCGATCAGCCCGGTCCGGCCGAACACCAGCAGCAGGGCCACCCCGCCCACCACGGGCGGGAGGACCATCGGCACCGTGACGAGCGCCCGCACCAGCGACCGGCCGGGGAAGGGCACCCGGGCGAGCAGCCAGGCGAGCGGCACGCCGAGCAGGAGGCACACCGCCGTGGCCGCGGTCGCGGTGACCAGGGAGAGACGGAGCGCCTCCAGCACCCGCGGCTCGGCGAGCCGGGCGGGCAGCGTCGCCCACGGGGTCCGGACGATGAGGCCGAGCAGGGGCACCACCAGGTACGCCAGGCCGAGCGCCGCGGGGACGGTGAGCGCCCACGGCGCCCGCCGGGCCGTCCCGGCCGGCCGGTCGCCGATCCTGCTCCCGCCCATCAGACGATCACGAACTCCCGCGCGCTAGACGACCACGAAGCCGGCGTCGCGCAGCACCTGGCGGCCCCGGTCGGAGAGGACGAGGTCGACGAACTCCCGCGCCAGCCGCCGATCCCCGGGCCGGGGGGCGACCGCGATCTCGTAGTCGGTGGCGCCCTCCTCCGCCTCCGGGAACTCGATGCCCTCGACCTCGCCGGCCGCCGCTTTGACGTCCGTACGGTAGACCAGCCCGGCGTCGACCTCTCCCAGGGCGACCTTGGCCAGCGTGGCCTTGACGTCCCGCTCCAGCGTCACCGGGGCGACGGTGACCCCGGCGGCCCGCAGCGCCCGGGCCGTGGCCGCGCCGCAGGGCACCTGTTCGGCGCAGAGCGCCACCTTGACCCGGGTCAGGTCGCGCGCGCTCCGCACGTTCGCCGGGTTGCCCTTGGGCACCGCGATGATCGGCACGTTCCGGGCGAACACCGTGGGGGACGGGGCGCCGGACATCCGCATGGTCTCCGGGCTCGCCGCGGCGAACACGTCCGCGGGCGCGCCCTGCGCGATCTGCTGGGCCAGGGTCGAGCTGGCCCCGAAGTTGAACCGGACGGTCACCCCGTCGTGCTCGCGCTCGAACAGCTCGCCGAGCGCGGAGAACGGCTCGGTGAGCGATGCGGCGGCGAGCACGGTGAGCTTCGCGCCGATCTCGCCGCCGCCCCGGCCGGCGTCCCGGCCCCCGCCGCAGGCCGCGGCCGCCAGCAGCGCGAGCGGCAGCAGCAGCCCGGCGATCCACCGCACCGCCGATCGTCGCACCTGCACCTCCCACACGCTCCCGGCGGCGCCCGTCAGGCCCGCTCGACGAGCACGTTGGTGGCCTTCACCACCGCCACCACGACCACCCCCGGCTCCAGGCCGAGCTCGTCGGCGGACTCCCGGCTGAGCAGCGAGACCACGCGGAACGGGCCGGCGGCGATCTCCACCTTCGCCATCACGCCGTCCTTCACGACCTCGGTGACGATGCCGCGGAAGCGGTTGCGCGCCGACGAGGTGGCGAGGCCGTTCTCGTCCCGGCCCGCCTGGGAGCGGGCGAACTCGGCGAGGTCCCGCCCCGAGATGATCCGGTGGCCGTGCTCATCCCGCTGGGCCGGGAGGCGCCCGGCGTCCACCCACCGCCGCACGGTGTCCGCGCTCACCCCGAGCAGGGCCGCCGCCTCGCTGATCCGGAACATATCCCGAGAAGGTAGATATCGCAGATACCAGGATCAATAGCCATTTTCGCCCGCAAGTATCAGCAGACTTCGTCGATTCCTACGGCAGGTGCGAGACATGCGCCTGCGCACGGCACCGGCCGTACGGCATGCCGTGTCGCCACGGTGGGGACGCGAAGGTTCCGCACCCCCATTCCTGCGGCGGATGCGAGGCACGTGCCTGCGCGCGGCACCGGCCGTACGGCATGCCGTACCGCGGCGGCGGTGAGCTCGCGAGGCCTTCGCGCCCGGACGCCCGGATGCGCGCTGGTGAAGGGCCGGAGGGTGCCCGCGCCTTGGCCTGGGCCCGCCCGCGACCCGGCGCGCCGGCCCCGGATCGGCACCGTGAGACCGTCCGATTTCTGGGCATATGCCCGTTTGGAAGTGCCACGTCCATGCGATGCGGGGAGGAAAGTTGGCCGCCAACCATCCGGGCGCGAGCAGCCAGCCGTTGCTGCACCAGAAGGGCGCCGAGATTCAGCGGTTCGGGACCGTCCGCGACTTTCCGATCGGCCTGTCCAGGGAGGCCCGGGAGTACTCCTGCGAACGGCTCAACCAGATCCTCGCCGACACCCAGATCCTCTACAGCCTGTACAAGAAGCACCACTGGCTGATGCGGGGGCCGACCTTCTTCCAGCTCCACGAGCTCCTCGACAAGCACGCCCGCGAGCAGCTCGCGCTCATCGACAAGATCGCCGAGCGGATCCAGACCCTCGGCGGTGTCGCGGTCGGCGACCCGCGCCAGGTGGCCGAGCTGACCGTGATCCCCCGGCCTCCCGACGGGGTCGAGGAGGTCCCGGCCATGCTCTCCCGGCTGCTGGAGGCGCACGAGACGATCCTCGTCGCCGCGCACGACGCCGCCGCGCGCACGCAGGAGAAGGGTGACGACGGGACCAGCGACCTGCTCGTGTCGGACGTCATCCGGACCGGGGAGATGCAGGTCTGGTTCCTCGGTGAGCACCTCGTCGACACGCCGATCATCCGGGTGTGACGCCCGCGCCACGCCCGTCTCGCGCCGCGAGCCGACGCCCTGGAGAAGCACGTTCGCCGGACCGCCCTGTGCCGGCCGCCGGTGACCCGATCCCGCGATCACATCTCCCGGCGCCGCCGCTCGGCCGGCCGGCTCGCCGCCGGCGCGGCCGGGGTGGTCCTGTGCCGGTGACCGCCCACCGGGCCTGCGACGGAACCCGTGGGCCTCCACCGGATGGTTCGGTATCCGGGACGGCGTACCCGCCCCGCGCGGCATCGCGCCGGACGGCCACCGCCGGCTTCCGTGCCGCGGTCTGCCGCCGGCGCCAGAACCGATCACCGTGCCGGCGGCGTCAGAACCGATCACCGCAGCGCCGCGTCACCGCCGCGGTTCTCGAGCGCCTTGTTGATCGCCTCCACCATCTGCTCCCGGGTGTAGGTGCCCTCGGGGGTCTCGTTCAGGAGCACCAGCACATCGGAGGAGAGATCGAGGTGCGCCGACGCGACCCGGTACACGTCTCTGCGGGTGGCCAGGTCGCGATCGCGGTACACCTCGTCGATCACCCGCTGCAGCCCTTCCAGCGCCACGCGGTCGGACATGGTGCCTCCCTTTCGTCGCCCATCACCGCCCTTACCCCGTGGAAGCCGAGGCACGCACCGAAGGAACGCCGCTCCCTCGCTCAGTGCGGCCCGCGCCGCCGGACCGCTCCGCCTCAGGACGGGCACTTGTCAACCTAGGTTGACGCAGGGTCTGTTGTCAACTTATGTTGACAGGCATGAACGGTCTCGCGAACACCGGGGTCTTGCTGGCCGAAGGGCCGCCTCCGCCCCGGAAGCCGGACAAGGCGACGCGACGGTCGCTCCTCGGCGGCATGCTGGCCGGCCCGCTGTTCACCGTCGCGTACCTGCTCGAAGGCGCGATCAAGCCGGACGGCTACGACCCGCTGCGCCACCCTGTCAGCTCACTCGCGCTCGGCGAATTCGGCGGGCTGCAGACGGCGAGCTTCATCGTGGCGGGCGTGCTGTCCCTGGCCGGCGCCGCCGGCCTGCGCCGCGCGCTCCGCGCCGCCCCTGGGCCACGCAGGGGCGCACGGTGGGGACCGCTGCTGCTGGGGATCTGGGCGGCCCAGCTGGTCTGCATGAGGATCTTCCGCACCGACCCGGTGAGCGGCTACCCGCCGGGCACTCCCGCCGCGCACGAGCAGTACTCCGGCCCGGCCGCCGCCCTGCACGACGCCATCGCCATGCTCGGCTTCGTGGCGCTGGCCGCCGCCTGCGTGGTCTTCGCCGTCCGCTTCGGCGTACGGCGCAGGCCCGGCTGGGCGGCCTGCTCGGCCCTCAGCGCCCTGGGCTTCCTGGCCACGATGGCCCTCGCCATCGCCGCCTTCGAACAGGTCGAGCCATTGACCGCCTACGGCGGCCTGTTCCAGCGCATCGCGATCACGATCGCCTGGTGCTGGCAGACCCTCCTGGCCGCGCACACGCTGCGCGCGCTGCCGGACGTGCCGGCGACGAGCTCGGACTGACCTCGTCCCCCGGCAGGTCCCGTGCCCGCCGAGCCATCCGGCGGGCGTCCGCGTCCCGGAGGCAGCGATCGCCCCTTCTGCGGAATGCGTCCGGCGGGAACGCTGATCGACACGTCCGCGACGCCGGCGGCGTCGAGTGGTATGCCGGAAAGCGCCGTACACCGGAAAAGATCAGGCCGGGTACGGACATACCCGGCCTGTCATGTGTGCGCCGCCAGGGACTCGAACCCCAAACCCGCTGATTAAGAGTCAGCTGCTCTGCCAATTGAGCTAGCGGCGCTAGGGCAGTTAGAGAGTAGCGTACGCGGAACATCATGCAAAATCGGGCGCCCTGCCGCGCCCTTTCGCCCGGTTCGCGGGCACGCGCAGACGGGTCACCGCGCGTCCGTCGGTGCAGGCAGGCGCCCGGATGGGTCACGAGCACGCTCGGGCGATTCACCGGCGCGCTCCGGTGCTCGAACGGCTCGCGCACGCGCTCCGGTGGTTCACGGGCGCTCGAACGGCTCGCACACGCGCGCGGGAGGTTCACCGGCTCGCCGGTGATGACCCGGCCCTGCGTCAGGGCTCGCGCACGCACGGGCGGTTCACGGGCGCACTCGGGCGATTCACCGGCGCGGATGGTTCGGGCATGCTCCGGTGGGGCCGCCGGACCCCGTCGCACGGGGCAACGCCGGCCCGGCCCGCGGGCGCGCGTTCCGCCCCCGGATCGGCCGGGAGGCGTGCCCGCGGACGGTGGCCCGTACCGCGCTCCGGCGCGGCCGGCCGTACCGGACCGGTGCCGGTCCCGGCGTGCCGGGATCCCGCCCGCGGCCGGCCGCAACCCGCCGCCGCCCGTGCGCCACGCCCGCCGAGGCGGCCCCACCGGCCGGAGACGGTCAGAACATGCGCCGGAGCATCAGGGCGGCCGTCCGGGCCAGCAGGTCGATCTGCTCGGGCGTCAGCGTGGCGTCGCTTTGGCTCCGGATCCACCGGGCGACCTTGCGCGGGTAGGCCACGGTCAGCCCTTCACCGCTCAGCACGCCGCTCCTCGACTCGATCTTCGCGCCGTGCACGGCGAGCACCGGGGCGACGGAGACGTCCAGGCCGGTCTGCTCGCGCAGCATCTCGGCGAGCGAGGTGGCGGCCTTGATGAGGTCCTTCGCCATGGACGTGCCGTACTTCTCGCCGAAGAACAGCCGCTCGCCGTACTTGGCGACGTAGGTGCCCGGCTCCCAGGCCTCGTTGTCGACGATCCACACCCCGTTCGGCCCGATGACCAGGTGGTCGATCGAGGCGGCGCCCGGCACGGCCCGGCCGTCCATGACCCGGTAGCCGCGCCGGTTCAGCCCGAGCCGGAGCAGGGGGCCGGTGATGTCCTGCCCCCGGCGCTTGCCCCGCCACACCGCGGTCCGCTCATGGGCGCGCCAGGCCACGAGGAAGTCGATGAACGCGGCGCCCCCGCCCACCACCAGGCCGGTCAGGAAGAAGTCGAGCCCGAAGCGGATGCCCAGCCAGATGCCGAACGCCATGCCGGCCACCCCGATGAGCAGCCGCTTGCGCAGCCGCTTCTTACGTCCGCTGACCCACGCGGTCTCGTAGTAGTACTGGGGCGACGAGCCGCCGAACCTCTCGTCGCTCGGTACGTAGATGGACTCACCGGGCACGCGATCTCCCCACACTGGTTCCAGTGATTCTTCTCTGGAATACCCAAGCGGGTTTCACGCCTCCTAGGTAGGGAGGTCTTCGATTCACCGATGTGGACATCCGCTGACCGACCAGTCGGTACGCTAGAGCGCAGGAGAAGAGGGAGGCCGGGATGGCACGTGACGTGACCGTAGCGGAACCCGTGAGGAACCGTCTGCTCGCCGAGGCCACCCGGCTGTTCGCGGAGCGGGGCTTCGAGGGGACGTCGGTCCAGGAGATCGTCGCGGCGGCGGGCGTCACCAAGGGCGCCATGTACCACTACTTCGGCTCGAAGGACGACCTGCTCGCCGAGATCTACGCCCGCGTGCTCCGCATGCAGATGGAGCGGCTGGTCAAGTTCGCCGACTCGGACGCCCCGGTGGAGGAGCGGCTGCACGCCGCGGCGATGGACGTGATCATCACCTCCATCGAGAACCTCCCGGACACCAAGATCTTCTTCCGCTCCACCCACCAGCTCGCACCGGACGTGTACAAGATGGTGCGGGCGCAGCGCCGCCGCTACCACGAGCGCTTCCGCGACCTCGTGCTCGAGGGCCAGCGGGCCGGGGTGTTCCGCGACGACATCCCGGCCGACATGGTGGTGAACTTCTTCTTCGGCTCCGTGCACCACCTGAGCACCTGGTACCACCCGGACGGCGAGCTCTCCGGCGAGCAGATCGGCCGCTACTTCGCCGACCTGCTGCTGCGGGCCCTGCGCCCGTGACCGGTGCCGGGCGGTGCCCGGTCCGCAGGGGTTGAAGGGGGATGCCGAGGCCGGCGCCCCGGCCGCGCCCGCCGGTGGCGGGCGGCCCGGTCAGGACACCGGCCCCGGAAGGTCTGCGAGCCCGGCGAGGGCGTTCCGATGGTCACCCGGCGTGCCGAGCGCGATCTCATCGGCCTTCGCCCGCTTCAGGTACAGATGAGCCGGGTGCTCCCAGGTCATCCCGATACCGCCGTGGAGCTGGATGCACTCCTCGGCCGCGTGCACGGCCACGGTCCCGCAGTGCGCCTGCGCCACCGCGACCGCGGTGGCCACCTCACCGCTCCCGGCCGAGCCCGCGCCCCAGCAGGCGAGGTGGGCCGCGGCGTTCCGCGCCGCCGCCCGCGCCCCCACCACCTCGAGCCACAGGTCGGCCAGCCGGTGCTTGATCGCCTGGAACGACCCGATCGGCCGGGCGAACTGCTTGCGCTCCTTGACGTACGCCACGGTGGTGGTGAGGCACCAGTCGGCGATGCCGAGCTGCTCCGAGGCGAGCAGCCCGGCGCCGGTCACCAGCGCGTCCCGGACCGGCCCGTCCCCCTCGGCGACCACCTCGGCCGGCGCCCCGCCGAACGAGACCGTGGCGATCGGCCGGGTGAGGTCGAGCGAGGTCACCGGGGTGATCGACACCCCGGGGGCGGTGCGCTCCACCGCGCACAGCGCCCGGCCGCCCGCGTGCCGTACCGGGACGAGCAGCACGTCGGCGACCTCCGCGCCGATCACGCCGGTCACCGTGCCCAAGACCGTGCCGTCCGCGCCGAGCTCCACCGCGGGCTCCGGCGGCCGGTACGGCGACGCGGCGAGCGAGACCGCGAGCGCCGCGGTCGTCTCCCCGGACGCGAGCCGGCCGAGCAGGTCCCGGGCGGCCGGCCCATCGCAGGCGAGCAGGGCGCTGGTGGCGAGGACGGCGCTGCTGAAGAACGGCACCACGGCGACCGCGCGGCCGAGCTCCTCGAGGACCACGGCGGCCTCCCGCGCCGAGGCGCCCGCCCCGCCCAGCTCCTCGGGGACGAGCAGCCCGGCCGCCCCGATGTCCCGGGCGAGCGCCGTCCACAGCTCGCTGTCGTACGGCACGCCGCCGGACGCGGCCGTGTCGGCCCGGGCGAGCACGGCCGCCGGTCCGCTGCGGTCGGTGAGCAGGTCGCGCACGGCGGCCCGCAGCTCCTCCTCGACCTCGGTGTAGAGCAGGCTCATCGTAGGGGCGCTCATCGGGGGAGGTCCTTCCAGGCGACGTCCTTGTCCGTGCGCGGCTCGGGCGGCAGCCCCAGCACGCGCTCGGCGATGATGTTGCGGAGGATCTCGGAGGTGCCGCCCTCGATGGAGTTGCCCTTCGCGCGCAGGTAGCGGTAGCCCGCCTGGCGCCCGGTGAAGTCCACCCGGTCGGGGCGGCGGAACGTCCAGTCGTCGTAGGTGAGCCCTTCCTCGCGGAGCAGCTCCACCTCCAGGCCGGTGAGCCGCTGGTGCAGCCGGGCGAGGGCGAGCTTCATGCCCGAGCCCTCCGGGCCGGGCTGACCGGCGGCGAGCTGCTCGCGCAGCCGGGCCCCGGTGAGCCGCAGGACCTCCGCCTCCACCCAGAGCGCGAGCAGCCGCTGGTGGAGCTCGTGGGTGCGCAGCTCGGGCCGCGACCGCCACGTGGCGGCGACCACGTTGATCATCGACCGCCGGCTCTGGGCGCCGCCGATGGCGACGCGCTCGTTCATGAGCGTGGTCTGGGCGACCCGCCAGCCCTCGCCGACCTCGCCGAGCCGGAGCGAGTCGGGCAGCCGGACGCCGGTGAGGAAGACCTCGTTGAACTCGGCCTCACCGGTGATCTGCCGGAGCGGCCGCACCTCCACCCCGGGGGCGTGCATGTCGCAGATGAAGTAGGTCAGGCCGCGGTGCTTGGGCACGTTGGGGTCGGTGCGGGCGACCAGGATCCCCCAGCGGGCCCGGTGCGCGACCGAGGTCCACACCTTCTGGCCGTCGATCACCCACTCGTCGCCGTCCTTGACCGCGCGGGTGGCGAGCGCGGCGAGGTCGGAGCCGGCCCCGGGCTCGCTGAAGAGCTGGCACCAGACCTCCTCGCCGGTCCATAACGGCCGGAGGAAGCGCTTCTTCTGCTCCTCGGTGCCGAAGGCGAGGATCGTCGGGGCCGCCATGCCGAGCCCGATGCCGATCCGGCCGGGGTCGTTGTCCGGGGTGCCCTTCAGCTCCCGTTCCACGACGGCCTGGAGCTCGCGCGGCGCGCCGAGGCCGCCGAGCCCTTCGGGGAAGTGCACCCAGGCGAGCCCGGCGTCGAACCGGGCCCGCAGGAACTCGAGCCGGTCCATGCGCGCCGGGTCGTGCTCGGCGAGGAACGCGCGGCAGCGTTCCGCCACGGACTCCTCATCCCATGTCACGTTGGCAATCACCTCCTCGGTCCGGGCTCACGGCGTCTCGGTGAGATACCGCTTGAGCTCCCGGCGGGCGAGCGAGCGCTTGTGCACCTCGTCGGGTCCGTCGGCGAACCGCAGGCTGCGGGCCGCCGTCCACATCGGGGCGAGCGGGAAGTCCTGGCTCAGCCCGCCGGCACCGTGCACCTGGATCGCCTTGTCGAGGATCCACTCGACCGTCGAGGGCACGACGATCTTGATGGCCTGGATCTCGGTGTGCGCCCCGCGGTTGCCGACCGTGTCCATCAGCCAGGCCGTCTTGAGCACGAGCAGCCGGATCTGCTCGATCCGCACGCGCGCCTCGGCGATCCAGTCCTGGACCACCCCCTGCTCGGCGAGCGTCTTCCCGAAGGCGGTACGGCTGAGCGCCCGGCGGCACATGGCCTCCAGCGCCCGCTCGGCCATGCCGATCAGCCGCATGCAGTGGTGGATGCGGCCGGGCCCGAGGCGGGCCTGCGCCATGGCGAAGCCGCCGCCCTCCTCGCCGAGGAGGTGGTCGGCGGGGACCCGCACGTTCTCGAAGATCACCTCGGCGTGGCCGCCGTGGTCGCGGTTCTCGTAGCCGAAGACCGACATGCCGCGCTTCACGGTGAGGCCGGGGGTGTCGCGCGGCACGAGGACCATGCTCTGCTGGCGGTGCGGCGGCGCGTCCGGGTCGGTCTTCCCCATGACGATGAAGAGCTTGCAGCCGGGGTTCATCGCGCCGCTGATGAACCACTTGCGGCCGTTGATGACGTACTCGTCGCCCTCTCTCCGGATCGAGGTGGTGATGTTGGTGGCGTCGGAGGAGGCCACGTCGGGCTCGGTCATGGCGAAGGCCGAGCGGATCTCCCCGTTGAGCAGCGGCTCGAGGTAGGCCTTGCGCTGCCACTCGCTGCCGAAGTGGGCGAGCAGCTCCATGTTCCCGGTGTCCGGGGCGGCGCAGTTGGTGGCCGCCGGGGCGATCGCCGGGGACCGGCCCATGATCTCAGCGAGCGGGGCGTACTGCAGGTTGGTGAGGCCCGCGCCGTACTCGCCCGGGAGGAACAGGTTCCACAGCCCGCGCCGGCGCGCCTCCGCCTTGAGGTCCTCGAGGATCGGCGGCGGGCTCCAGCCGCTCTCCGCGGCCTGCTCCTCGAAGATCGGCTCGGCCGGGTAGACGCACTCGTCCATGAACGCCAGCAGCTTGGCGCGCAGCTCCTGCGTGGTGGCGTCGTACTCGAAGTCCATTCACACCTCCGTGAGGCCGCGGGCGACCAGCCGGCCGACGTGCTCGCCGATCTCGGCGAAGCCCTCCCCGACGGTGAGCCCTTGGGTGTAGCGGAAGTGGATCCCCTCGGCGATGACCGCGAGCTTGAAGCAGGCGAGGCCCAGGTACCAGCCGAGGCGCGAGACGTCCCGGCCGGTGGCCTCCGCGTAGTGGGCGACGATCTCCTCCGGGTTCGCCATCTCGCCCTTCTCCTCGGAGTCGAGGTCGATCGCCTCGTCCCCGTAGAGCAGGAAGAGGGCCAGGTCGGTGAGCGGGTCGCCGAGCGTGGACATCTCCCAGTCGAGGACGGCCCGGACCTTGCCGCCGGCGATGAGCGTGTTGCCGAGCTTGAAGTCCCCGTGCACGATCGCCGGGGCGCCGGACCGGGGGATGTCGCGGGAGAGCCGCTGGAACAGCTCGTCGATGCCGGGGATGTCGCGGCTGCGCGAGGCGTCGAGCTGCTTCTTCCACCGCCTCACCTGGCGTTCCAGGTAGCCGTCCGGCCGGCCGAAGTCCGCGAGGCCCACGCTCTCCGGCGGGATCGAGTGGAGCGCGGCGAGCACGTCGATGAGCTCGTGCGCGAGCGCGGGGGTCATCGGCGGCCGCTCCCCCGCCACGTGCTCCATCACGTAGAAGGGGGCGCCGATCACCTCGGGGTCCGTGCAGAGGTGGTACGTCCGGGGCACGGGCACCGGGGTGTCCCGGAGCGCGGTCATCACCCGGTACTCCCGGCCCATGTCGTGCGCGGTGGCGAGGACGTGCCCGAGGGGCGGCCGGCGGACGACGTACTCCGCGGTGGCGTCCCGTACCACGTAGGTCAGGTTGGACTTGCCGCCGGTGATCAGTTCGGCGGTCAGCGGGCCGCGGGTGAGGCCTTGATCCTCCAGGTACGCGGCGAGGCGGGTGAGGTCGAGCCCGGGCGGGTCCACGTTCACCGCTCCAGGATACCGACCAGCCGGTATGTTGGTAAGCCCTCCCCCTCAGGCGCCCGAGCCGTACCGGCGGCGGGCGGCGTGACCGCGGCCGGGCCCGCCGGTCCGCCTCGGACGGCCACCGCGGACGGCGCGTGCCGCTCGGCCTCGATCGCCCGCCGCGAGCAGAACCCGCGCCTCGCGCGTGCCCATGCCCCGCCGCACGCCGGCCGCTCCTCGGCGCACGCCGGCACCACGCCGCGCGCGCCCGTTCCTCGCCGCACGCCCCGGACGGCGACCCCGCGCGCCGGCGCGCTGAGGCCGGGGCGTAGCTTCGGTGCGGAAGGACCGGGCGCTTTCGGACCGGCGGAACGGAGGGACGGCATGGCGCACGCGGTGGTGATCGGAGCGGGCATCGGCGGGCTGACCGCGGCGGTCGCCCTGACCCGGAAGGGGTGGTCGGTGACCGTGCTCGAACAGGCGCCGTCGATCGAGCCGGTGGGGCTGGCCCTGGCCCTCGCCCCGAACGCGCTGCGCGCGCTGGAGCACCTGGGCCTCGGCGACGAGGTGCGCGCCTTGCCCGGCCTGCGGGGCGAGGTGGGCATCCGCCGGTCCGACGGCCGCTGGCTGGTCCGGGTGCCGGGCGAGGCCGCCGCGGCCCGGTACGGCCACCCCGTGGCGCTCATCATGCGCCCGGACCTCGTGGACCTGCTCGCCCGCCGGCTCCCGCCGGGGTCGCTGCGCACGGGCGTCCGCGCCGAGTCCGCCGATCCGGCCACCGGAACCGTCACGACGACGGCCGGTCCGTTCGAGGCCGACCTGGTCGTCGCGGCCGACGGGATCCGGTCGCGGATCCGGGGAGCGCTCTTCCCCCGGCATCCGGGGCCCGCGTACGCGGGGGTGACGAGCTGGCGCATGGTCGTGCCCGCGCCCGGGCCGGTGCAGGCGGCCGAGTCCTGGGGGCACGGGCGGATCTTCGGCGTGGCGCCCATGGGCGACGGCCGGGTGTACTGCTATGCGACGGCGGCCGTGCCGCCCGGCGGGCGCGCGCCGGACGAGCGCGCGGAGCTCGCCCGGCTGTTCGGGGACTGGCACGACCCGATCCCGGCGCTGATCGCCGCGGCGGGCCCGGATTCCGTGCTCCGGCACGACCTCTACTGCCTCGACCGGCCGTTGCCCGCCTACCACCGGGGCAGGGTGGCGCTGCTGGGCGACGCGGCGCACGCGATGACCCCGCACCTGGGCCAGGGCGCGTGCCAGGCGATCGAGGACGCCGTGGTCCTCGCCGCCCGGGTCGCCGCCGGGGGCGTCACCGCCGGGCTCGCCGCGTACACCGCGGAACGGCTGCCGCGGGCGACGCGGATCGCCCGGCGCTCCCGCTCGCTCGGGCGGCTCAGCGGGCTGCGCGCCACGCCCCTGGTGGCCCTCCGCGACACCGTGACGTCCTGGACGAGCCGGCTCGGCCCGCTCGCCCTCCGGCAGATCGACGAGCTGTTCCGCTGGGCGCCGCCCGCGTGATCCGATGCCCCGCGCCCGGCTCCGGGCCCGCACCGGCGCTCCGCGGAGCCTTCGGCACCGGGCACGGTGGGGCGATCAGGGCCGGCTCCGCACCCCCGCTCCGCGGAGCCTCCGGCACCGGCGCGCCGGGGCGATCAGGCCCATCGCGCTCCCCGGGGCGATCCCGCCCGGCGGGTACGGCACGCGGGCGTACGGCCCGGCTACACGGCGGCGGCACCGGACCGGTCGGGGGCGAGCCGGGCGAGCGTGATCGTGCCGCCGACCAGCAGGGCGCCGGCGAGCAGGGCGGGGATCGCCCTGCCCCAGCCGGTGGGCAGCGTCTCCCCGAGGAGGAACGCCCCGGCGGCCACGGAGAGGAGCAGGTCGACCACCTGGACGCTCGCGTAGGCGATGCCGAAGTAGCCCAGCGCGTACGACCGCTGCAGCAGCACGAACGCCCACACGAGCAGCACCGGGATCACGAAGGTGAACCAGTGCAGCGCGCTCTTCGGGTCGGTGAGGACGTGCCCGCCGACGGCGCGCGCGAAGGTGGACACGGTCGCGATGACCGCGCCGGCGCCGACCGCGGTGAGCACCGCCGCGATCGGGCCGCGCATCCGGCGGGCGGCCGCCGACGTCACCGCCACGATGACCCCGACCCCGGCGAGCAGCCCCACCGCCCCGGCGTCGGTCAGCTCAGGCGTGTCGCCGCTGACCGGGATGAGCAGGATCAGCCCCAGTAAACCGATCGCCACCGCCACCGAACCGGCCAGCTCGGCCGGGCGTGGCCGCCTGCCGTGCAGCATGGCGGCGAGCGGGACCGCGAAGACCAGGGTCGCCACGCTCACCGGCTGCACGGCGACGAGCGGGGCCAGGCACAGCGCCAGGCCGTGCAGGCACGCGCCGGAGAGGCCGGCCACCCCGCCGAGCCACCAGCGGGGCCGGCGGACGAGCGCGAGCGTCGCCCCGGCGGTCACGGCCTCACGCTGCTGCAAGGCGGCGCCGAGGGCATATCCCAACGCCCCGATGAGGGCGATCAGCACGCCAATCCACGTCATATGGGGAGGAGCACGTAGTCGCTTGGGGTCACCCCGCAAGCTTAGGGACAAATATCCACTCCGTCGTCACAAACCCCCTCAGTACCCGCCACGATCTCCGCGTGACCGGCCCGGATCGGCGTGCCGCGGCGGATGCCGCGAGACGACCACGCCCGCGCCTCCGGGCACGTCCGCCAGGGCGGACGCGCGGTGCGGCCGATCGCCCGACGGCGCCCGTGACGTACCCGGACCGCCCGGTGGGAAACCTTCAGGACGCTCGCCGGGGGGCGGGCGGGGCATGGCGGCGGACCGGCCGCCCGCGCCGGGGCGCGCGCCGGAGCCCGGGCCGGAGGGCCGGGACCGTGGGACGATGGACGCCCGGGAACCGGGCGGGCGGAGGAGTCGTTGGAGCCGGCATGGCGCGGATGGGTGTGTGGATCAGGCGGTTCCTCGGCCGTCCCGGTGACGTGGACATCGGGCCGTACCGGCGGCTGGTCGCCGAGGCCGGCGCGCTGGCGGACCGGGCCGGGCGGGTGACCGACCTGCGGTCCGCCCTGGCAAGCGCCCCACCCGCCACGGCGGAGTTCTGCGCGCTCATGCGCGAGGCGGCGCACCGCGCGCTCGGGCTCCGGCCGCACGACGTCCAGCTCATCGGCGCGCTCGCCCTGCTCGACGGCCACGTGGCCGAGATGGCCACCGGCGAGGGCAAGACCCTGGTGGGCGCGATCGCGGCGGCCGGGTACGCGCTGCGGGGCGAGCGGGTCCACGTGGTCTCGGTCAACGACTACCTCGCCCGGCGGGACGCCGAGTGGATGGCCCCGCTGTACGCGGCGGTGGGCCTCACGGCCGGCTGGATCGCCGCGACCTCGTCCCCCGGGGAGCGCCGGGAGGCGTACGCGCGGGACGTGACGTACGCGGCGGTGAGCGAGCTCGGCTTCGACGTGCTGCGCGACCGGTTCGTCACCGACCCGGCCGACCTGGTGGTGCCCGCGCCGCAGGTGGCGATCGTGGACGAGGCCGACTCCGTGCTGGTGGACGAGGCGAGGGTACCGCTCGTGCTCGCCGGATCGGCGGCCCCGGGCACGGCCCTGCCCGAGCTCGCCGCCCTCGCCCGGCGGCTCGTCCGCGGGTACCACTTCACGATCGACGACGAGGGCCGGAGCGTCCACCTCACCGCCAAGGGCATCGAGACCGTGGAGAAGGCCCTCGGCATCGACGACCTGTACGCGGACCCCGCCATGGTCACCCAGGTCAACCTCGCCCTCCACGCGCACGCGCTGCTCAAGCGCAACGTGGACTACATCGTCCGGGACGGGCGGGTGCACCTGATCAACCCCTCGCGCGGCCGGGTGGCGGTGCTGCAGCGGTGGCCGGACGGGCTCCACGCGGCCGTGGAGGCGAAGGAGGGCCTGCCGCCGTCCGAGACCGGGGAGATCCTCGACTCGATCACCGTCCAGGGCCTGCTCGGCCGGTACCGGCGGCTCTGCGGCATGACCGGGACCGCGCTCGCCGTGGGCGAGCGGCTCCGCGAGTTCTACGGGCTGCGGATCGCGGTGATCCCGCCCAACCGGCCGTGCGTCCGGGTCGACGAGCCGGACCGCGTCTACGCCACGGCCGCGGACAAGGAGGAGGCGATCGTGGCGGAGATCGCCGCCCAGCACGCCACCGGCCGCCCGGTCCTGGTCGGCACGCTCGACATCGCCGAGTCCGAGCGGCTCGCGGCCCGGCTGCGCGCCCGGGGCCTTGACGCGGTGGTGCTCAACGCGAAGAACGACGCCGAGGAGGCGAGGATCATCGCGCAGGCGGGACGGCGCGGGGCGATCACCGTCTCCACCCAGATGGCGGGCCGCGGCACCGACATCCGGCTCGGCGGTCACGACGGGGCGGAGGAGGCCGAGGTCACCGCGCTCGGCGGGCTCTACGTGATCGGCACGGGCCGGCACGAGAGCAGCAGGCTCGACGACCAGCTCCGGGGCCGGGCCGGCCGGCAGGGCGACCCGGGCGGCTCGGTGTTCTTCGTCAGCGGGGAGGACCACCTGCTCACCGCGTACGCGCCCGGCGAGTCCCTCCCGCCCGCGGACGAGGACGGCCGGGTACGGCACCGCGGCGCCGCGGAGCTCATCGCCCACGCCCAGCGGGTGGCCGAGGGCGTGAACCTGGAGATCCACCGGAACACCTGGCGGTACACCCGGGTGATCGAACGGCAGCGGGACCAGGTGCTCGGGTACCGCGACCGCGTGCTGCACGGCGACGCGGCGGCCGTGGCCCTGCGCGAGGCGTGCCCGGAGCGGTACGCGGAGCTGTGCGCGGCGTTCGGCGCCGAGGCGGTCGGGCGGGCGGCCCGGCAGATCGTGCTGTACCACCTGGATCGGTGCTGGAGCGAGCACCTCGGCTTCCTGAGCGACCTGCGCGAGGGCATCCACCTGCGCGCGCTCGGCCGGCTGGATCCGCTGGAGGAGTTCAACCGGGAGGCGGTGCCCGCGTTCCGCGCCATGCTCGCCGAGGTGGAGCGGCGCGCCCGCTGGAGCTTCGCGGAGGCCGACCTCACCGCGGACCTCGCCGACCAGGGGATGCGGCGGCCCGCGGCGACCTGGACCTACCTGGTGCAGGACAACCCGTTCGGCTCGGAGTGGGACCGGGTCCTCCGCCACGTCGCCGGCCGGGTGCGGCGCCGCAGGTAATCCGGCGGGTGCCCGTGCGGGCGGGCCGCTGCCCGGCCACTGGAGCGGATCATCCGGTGGCCCGGCACGCCCGGTCAGGTGCGGCGGCCGGGCAGGTGGCCGCCAGGACGCCCGGAGGCGCCCGGCGCGCGCCCGGTCAGGCGGTGCGCGTCCGCGAGGAGCACGGGAGGCCGAGCACCGACTTGGCAGCGCACAGGAGCGCGCACACGATCATCCAGATCTCGAGCGCGCTGAGGGCGATGACGGCCTCGGGCCCGGCTGCCGGCCCGAGGGTGATGCCGGCGAGCGTGATGCGCTCGGCGGACGCGCCGCCGCCCCCGCCGATGAGCGCGGAGAGGCAGAACGGCGACGGTTGGGAGTCGTCCTTCACCCGGTAGGCGCCGCTGGCGAACGGCCTCGGCTCGCCCTTGATCCCGGGTCCGGAACCCCACTCGGTGATCACGTACTCCACCTGGATGTGGCCGATCCCGCCGATCCCGTCCACGGTGAGCGACTCGGGGTTCCAGGTGCCGCCGGTGAGCTCGGCGAAGGTCTGCCCGTCGAGGTCGAGCATGACCCCCTTGCTCGACGGGATCCCCGGGCCGCGGTCACCGATGAAGAACTCGGCCTTCTTTCCCTGGTACAGCACGTACCCCTTGGTGCCGAGCGGCCAGCTCGGGCTGGCGGCGAGCCCTTTCTGCATCGGCAGGCCCGAGGCCGGGAGGCCGGTGTCCCCGTTGATGCCCGAGCCGTCGTCCCAGAAGTACGAGGCCGTGGTGCTGCCCCGGTACATCACCAGCTCACCCCCGTCCGGACAGGCGGCCGCGTCGCCCGTCGCCTCCGGGGATGCCGGTTGGGCCGGGAGCGCGATCGGCGCCGGCGGGTTCGGTGCCGATCCGTCAAGGCCCGGCACCGAACCCGCCGCGAGGGGGAGGATGCTGGGGAGTTCTCGGTTGACCACGATGACCTTCAAGGGGATCTGTCCGGTTGGTCATGCTTTGGCAATCCGGACACTAGACCACTAAACGCCCAAACTGCTAGGTCGGGGCACGGATCTTTACCTTTTTGCATAAAAGGTAAAGACAGGGTCAAGCGGATCTATGGTTTCGGCCCGCGGGGAGCACGCCGCCGGTGCGAAGATGTCCCCGTGCCGAACCCTGAGGCGATCATCGATGAGCCGCCCGCCGCGGACCGGGCCGGGACCGCGCCCGCGGACCGGACGGCGGGTTACGCGATCGAGGAAGAGCTGCGCGCCGCCGGCGCCGTGCGCATCGCCGGCCTCGACGAGGTGGGCCGGGGAGCCTGGGCGGGACCGGTGGTGGTCTGCGTCGCGGTCACCGATCTCAGCCCGCCGCCCGAGCTGCCCGGCCGGGGCGGGCGGAGCGTCCGGCTCACCGACTCCAAGCTGCTCACCCGCGCCAGCCGCGAGGCGTTCGCCGAGGTGCTCCCGGGCTGGCTGAGCTGTCACGGGATCGGCGAGTCGAGCCCGCAGGAGATCGACGAGCTCGGCATGACCGAGGCCCTGCGCTTGGCCGCCGAGCGGGCGCTCGCCGCCCTGCCGTACCGGCCGGACGCGATCATCCTCGACGGCAAGCACGACTTCCTGCGCGGCCCGTGGACGGCGCGGTGCGAGGTGCAGGCCGACCGGCGCTCGGTGAGCGTGGCCGCGGCCTCCGTGCTGGCCAAGGTGTACCGCGACCGGCTCATGGCGGCGCTGGGCGAGGAGCACCCCGAGTACGGCTTCGCCGACAACGCGGGCTACCCCTCCCCCGTGCACCGGCGGGCTCTGGCCGAGCACGGGCCCACCCCGCACCACCGGCTCTCCTGGTCGTACCTGGACGCGCTGCCCCGCTGGCGGCACCTGCGGAAGCACCGCGGCGCCGGGCCGGACCAGCTCGCCCTGCTCTAGCCGGTCTCCGCCCCTGCCCCGGCCGCGTCTCCCGGCGTTTCCCAGTCGCGGCCCTCCGGCCGGTCACCCAGGCTCCGGCCGCGACTTGCCCGGCCCCGGGGCGACATGCCGGCTCCGGCCACCGCCGGCCCCGGGCACCGGCCGCGGCATCCCGAGCCTGCGGCCCCGCTCATACCCGGCGCCGGCCCGTACGGCGCGGCCGTCACCGCCGGGCGCCGCCATCGCCCGTCTCACGGGGTCGGCGGCGCCCCGCACGCACGTCCCGGCCGGCAGGCCGTCCGATCCAGGTGCGATCAGCCTTTCGGCTCCGGCGGCCGTACCTCGTCTACGTCGATGCCGTGCTCCGCGGCGAGCCGCATGAGGTTGTCGAGCCTGCCCGTGTGCACCTCGATCCCGTAGTCATCGCCCTCTGCCTCGGCCCGCCGTATCTCCTCACGCACCTCGTTGAGGCGCGCGCGCAGCTCAGCGGCGAACTCGCTCATCTCCCCTCCACAGCTCTTCCGCAGCGCCGTCTATGGGACAGATGGGAATAGGTAGGGATAAAACACCACAAGTTACTCTGCTGGCAAGTGCAGGTCACGCCGGTCTCGCCGGAGGGGATGTCCCTCAGGGACCTCGACGAGCACGATGGGCGTGCCATCGGGGTCCTCGATCCACAGCTCGATGAGCCCCCACGGCTCCCGCCTCGGCGGGCGGCGGATCGGCACCCCGGCCGCCGCGAGCCGTTCGTGTTCCGCGTGCACGTCGCGGACCTGCAGCCAGATCTGCACGTGTGATCCGCGCCCGCCCTCCGATCTCCCGGAGACCTCGAGGAACCCCTGCCCGAGGAAGAAGACCACGCCCGGGTCGTCGGCGGGGCCGAACTCCCGGTAGACCGCGAGGCCGAGGACGTCCCGGTAGAAGCGCAGGCTCGCCGCCCGGTCGGCGGGACGGATGAGGATCCGGCTGCTGAGTACCTCCATCAGACCCTCCTCCCCGAGGCCGGTGCCCGCCCGGCCCGCCTGCGCACGGATCTTTTGCACCCTACCGGCATGACGGCGGATCAAACATGAACGAGGGCCGCGAGACCGGATGAATCGGTTTGATCACTCCGGTATGCGGTAGAGGATGGAAGCGGCGGGGTGGTCGCCGCCGCCGTGCGTCGCGGGTACGGCCGGCGGACGCCGCGGGCATGTGATCACCGGGAGGTGCGGATGACGGAAGACGCTGGGCTCGCCGGTGGCCGGACCGGCCGGCCGCGGCTGACGGAGCTCGACCGCGAGGAGTGCCTGCGGCTCATCAGCCCCGGCGGAGTCGGCCGGATCGCCTTCACCACCCCGACCGGCCCGATGATCCTTCCGGTGAACTACCTCATCGACCAGGGGAACGTGCTCATCCGCACCGCCTTCGGCGGCCCGATGGACGAGAACCTCCGCACCGGTGTGGCGGGAGCCGAGTTCAAGGTCGCCTTCGAGGTCGACCGGCTCGATGAGACGACCAAGGAGGGGTGGAGCGTGCTCATCCGGGGCGGCGTGCACCACCTCACCGCGGAGGCCGAGCGCGCCGCCGCGGCGGCCGCCGGGCTGGAGTCATGGGCCGGTGGCGAGCGGGAGCTCTACCTCACCATCACACCCATCGAGATCAGCGGACGGCGGATCGTACACGCATGATGGACGCCTGGGTGGTGGCCCGTCCGGGCCCGATCGCGACGAACCCTTTGGAACGCACCCGGCTGCCCGTACCCGAGCCGGGGCCGGGTGAGCTGCTGATCAAGGTCGAGGTGTGCGCGGTCTGCCGCACCGACCTGCACCTCGCCGAGGGGGACCTCCCGCCGCGGCGGCCCCGCACCGTGCCCGGCCACGAGGTCGTGGGGCGGGTGACCGCCCTCGGCCCGGGAACGGAGGGCCCGGCGCCCGGCACCCGGGTCGGCGTCGCCTGGCTCCGCTCCACCTGCGGCGAGTGCCGGTACTGCCGGCGGGGCGCGGAGAACCTCTGCCCGTCCTCCACCTACACCGGCTGGGACGCCGACGGCGGGTACGCGGAGTACCTCACCGCGCCCGCCGACTACGTCTACCCGCTCCCCGAGGACCTCCCGGCCGAGAAGCTCGCCCCGCTGCTGTGCGCCGGGATCATCGGCTACCGGGCGCTGCTCCGCTGCGACCTGCCGCCGAGGGGCAGGCTCGGCATCTACGGCTTCGGCGCGTCCGCGCACATCACCGCGCAGATCGCGATGGCGCAGGGCGCCTCCGTGTACGTCATGACGAGATCGCCCGCCGCGCAGGAGCTGGCCAGGGAGCTCGGCGCGGTGTTCGTCGGCGGGAGCGCGGACATGCCGCCCGAGCCGCTCGACGCGGCGATCCTGTTCGCCCCCGTCGGTGAGCTGGTGCTCCCCGCGCTCGAGGCGCTCGACCGGGGCGGCACGCTCGCCGTGGCGGGCATCCACCTCACCGACATCCCCGTGCTCAACTACCAGAAGCACCTGTTCCAGGAGCGGACCCTGCGCAGCGTCACCGCGAACACCCGCGCCGACGGCCGGGAGTTCCTCCGCCTGGTGGCCGCCCACCCGCCCCGGATCACCACGACGCCCTACCCGTTCGACGCCGCCGACCGGGCGCTGCAGGACCTCGCCGCGGACCGGGTCAACGGTGTCGCGGTCCTCCTCATGGAGTGACCGCGGCCGAGGGCGACCGCGGCGCACGGCGGTACGGGCCCTGCCCCGGGCTGGGGCGGCCACGGCCCGGAGCACCGTACCCGGCGCCCCTGGGACGCGCCGTCATGGCTCGCGGCCCCGGCGTTCCGGGACACGCCGGCGGCGCGGCTCACGGGGTGCGCGGCGGCAGCACCGGCTCCAGGTGGAACATCCCGCCCCGGACGTCGGCAGATCCCTGCCCGGGCGTCGCCCGGCCGGCGAGGGCACGTACCAGGTCCGTGGGGGTGATCAGCCCGGTCACCATCCCGTCCGGTCCGACCACGCAGGCCACGGTGCCGGAGTCGAGCATCGCGGCGGCGACCTGGGAGATCGGGGTGTCCGGCGACACCTGCGCGCAGGAGCACTCCCCCAGCAGCCGCGCCACGGGGATCCGGGACTGCTCCGCCGGGCCGCCGGACCAGTGGGCGGCCAGATCCTCCCGGCTGAGCACGCCGACGAGCCGGCAGGAGGAGTCCACCACCGGCAGGTGGTGCACGCTGGCCCGGCGCATCAGCTCCCACGCCATCAGGGGCGACTCGTCCGGCTCCACGGTGACGACCAGCCGGCTCATCACCTGATCCGCCGTCATGGCCTCGACGCTCATCGTCGTCCTCCCGGGGTGTTCGAGGTGGCGTACGGGCTGGTCACAGCAGCGCCGGCCGCTCACCGGGGGCGTCGGCCGTGAAGGACAGATCGCACGCGACGTCCACGACCCCGTCCACCGCCAGGGCCTCGCGCAACAGCTCGGCGACCCGGGAGCGGTCCTCGAGGGTCCCGGTGATGGAGACCACGCCGTCGTGGACGGCGACCTCGCACCGGCCCGCGTAGCGCTCGGCCACCCGGAGCACCTCCTCGCGGATGTCCTCCGGCCTCCGGCAGAAGATCGACAGCAGGTCGATCCGCCGGACGATGCCGACGAGGCGGCCGTCGGGCTGCACCACCGGAAGCTGGTCGACGTGGTTCTCCTCCATCAGCGCGACCACGTTCTTCACCGTCGAGTCCTCGGTCACGGTGACCGCGGGCGTCCGCATGAGCGCCTCGACGGTGAGGGCGTTCGCCTTCCTCCGGAGCCGGCCGCCCCCGAGTACCTCGAAGAACCCGCCGTTGATCCGCCGTGTGCCGGGCTTGGGCAGCAGATCGCTGATGCAGACCATGCCCGTCACCCGCTGCTCGTGGTCGACCACGGGCACGGCGTCGACGCGAAAGCGGCGCAGGGCGTTGACCACGTCCAGGAGCGGGGTGTCCGGCCGGACCGCGACCACGAACCTGTTCATGATCTCTCGGACCTGCATCGCCATGGCGCCCCCTTCCGCCGCTTCCGGCCTCCGTCCGGGCGGGAGCGGCCAACGTCACCGCGTTCTGTGACCTACAGCCCCATGCCCTGACGAACAGGTCCTAACCGGACAAATAGCCATTCAGTACGGCTAGCCATTCAGTACGGCAAGATTCGCCGGGCAAGGTCACCACCGCGGTCAAGGAGCGCATCGGCCCGCGCCGCCGTCCACCGGCGGGGTCACGGCCGGTCGCGAACGCCGAGGCCATCGGCGGCGCGGGCGGCACGGCCCGCGGCGCCGTACCGGGAGGGGAGGACCGCCGTCACCCGCCGGACCGGCCGGACGATCCCGGCCGGATCTCGTCCGGGTGGACGTGCATGCACTCCCCCGTGCCCAGGCACATCGCGCACTCCTCGGTCACCCGGACGAAGACGATCTGCCCCGACTCGTCGACGTGGGGCTTCTCCGGCGTCCACACCTTGGTGCCGCCGCACCAGCGGCACGGCAGATCACAGTGGTGCGCGCCCTCTGCTACCTGCATTTCCCGCTCCCGCCGCATACATGGCAATCCTCTCTCGAGTCCACGAAGATGACCGTTCCGTCCTGCTGCCTGCGCGGCCGCTCGTAGGTGATCTTTCCTGTCCCGTCACAGTGTCCACAGTCGGGAGCCTGCTTGACCATGGGTCCTCTCCTGGAACCGAAGGATCGCGACGCACGGCGGCGCTCTCCGCCGGCGGTCGCCGGCCACCGGGCGGGGCCGGGACAGCGGTTCAACCGTACGCGCGGCGTCACGCTCCGGTGGCCCGAACGGCGGCATCCGCATGGGTCACCACGGCGGCCGCGGCCCCTTATCCGACCGAAACCACGGAATGAAACCAAATTGCGACAGAAGGGTGACAGACACCACGACACAAGGTCTTGACATAGAGACCCTGTTTTCAATGAATTTGTGCCGTCGGTTGTGATTTCTTGTTAAAGATTCACAACCATCCTGGAAGGATCGCCCATGGCCGAAACGACCGGAGACGTCGCCACGGTGCCCCGCAGCACCCGACGCCGGCATGGACCGCTTACCCGGCGGCTCACGGTGGGGGACCGACATTCCGCTCCGGTCGCCACGCCGACGCCGGACGCGTTCATCCGGCCGACGGTGCCCGGCTGATCCCCGACCGGCCGGATCCGGTGACGCCGGATCCCCCGGCGGATCACTCTCAGTGGCGCTACCCGTCAGCACCGGAAAGCCCGGCACCACGGCGGCCATGACCAGCGGGTCGTCAGGCGAACGCATCGGGAGCGCGGCCGCCGTCCGGGCCGTCGGCCTCCCCCACAAGGGGCGATCACCTAGCGTCTGAAGAGATCAGGAAACGCAGATGAACTCACGTACTCGGATCGCGGCACTCGGCGCCGCCTGTGCCGCCCTTCTGTCCTTGGCGGCTTGCGGTAAGGGATTCGACGACCAGGGCAGCGAGCAGACCCAGCAGAGCAGCGGCCCCGCTCAGCTGCAGGTCCTCATCGGCTCCTCCGGCGACGCGGAGACCAACGCGGTGCGGCAGGCGGCCGAGGAGTGGGCGAAGAAGAGCGGCGCGACCGTGACCGTGACCCCGGCCCAGGACCTCGCCCAGCAGCTCGGCCAGGCCTTCGCCGGGGACAACCCGCCGGACGTCTTCTACGTGGAGGCCTCGCGGTTCGCCGACTACGCCAGCGTCGGCGCGCTCGAGCCGTACGGTGACAAGCTCTCCAACGCGGAGGACTTCTACCAGAGCCTCCGCGACACGTTCACCTACGACGGCAAGCTCTACTGCGCGCCCAAGGACTTCTCCACGCTCGCCCTGGTGATCAACGATGACCTGTGGGCCAAGGCCGGGCTCACGGAGAGCGACGTGCCCAAGACCTGGGACGAGCTCACCGCGGTGAGCAAGAAGATCAAGGAAAAGGGCATCACCCCGCTCGTCGTGGGCGACACCCGCGACCGGATCGCCGCGTTCATGGTCCAGGCCGGCGGCTGGATCATCAGCCCGGACGGCAAGCAGGCCACGGCCGACTCCCCGGAGAACCTCAAGGCGCTCGAGTACGTCCAGGGCCTGCTGAAGGACAAGCTCCTGCAGTACCCGAAGCAGGTCGACGCCGGCTGGGGCGGTGAGGCCTTCGGCAAGGGCAAGACCGCGATGACCATCGAGGGCAACTGGATCAAGGGCGCGCTCAAGGCCGACTTCCCCGACGTGAAGTACTCGGTCCACGAGCTGCCCGCCGGCCCCGCCGGCAAGGGCACCCTCTCCTTCACGGTCTGCTGGGGCATCTCGGCGAAGAGCAAGTACAAGGAGCAGGCGATCGACTTCGTCGAGCACATGACGAGCCCCGAGCAGCAGATGACCTTCGCCCGCGCCTTCGGCGTCATGCCGTCGCGCCAGTCGGCCCGCGACGCCTACACCAAGGAGTTCCCCGAGGACGCCGCGTTCCTCAACGGCGCCGACTACGCGCACGGCCCGGTGAACGCGCCGAAGATGGACAGCGTCCTCGCCGACTTCGACACCGGCCTGCAGCAGCTCGCCACCACGTCGCCCAAGCAGCTGCTGGAGCGCCTCCAGAAGAACACCCAGGCGGCGCTCGGTGGCTGACCCGGTACCCCGGAGGACCGCCATGGCCGATGAGGCCATGGCGGCCTCCCGCCGTGGGCTCAGTGCCAAGGTGCGGGAGAACATCGCCGGCTGGCTCTTCGTGGCCCCGGTGGTGATCATCCTCGGCCTGTTCCTGCTGGTGCCCATCTTCATGGCGCTGTGGGTGAGCCTCACCGACTGGAACGGGCAGGGCAGCCCGTTCCGCTCCGGCGTGCCGTTCGTCGGGCTCGACAACTACCGGAGGTTGTTCGCCGAGGAAGGCCTGACCCGTCAGGACTTCATGACGAGCATCCGCAACAACCTCTACTACGTGGCGATCGTGGTGCCGCTGCAGACCGCGCTCGCCCTCGGGCTCGCGATGATCGTCAACAGCAGGCTCAAGGCCAGGACGTTCTTCCGCGCCGCGTTCTACTTCCCGTCGGTGACCAGCTCCGTGGCGATCAGCGTCGTCTTCCTCTTCATGTTCACCGGCTCCGGCGCGGTGAACAGCCTGCTGCGGATGCTCGGCATCACCGGGCCGATGTGGTTCAGCGACGCCCGCGGGGTGCTCCACCTGTTCCTCGACTGGCTCGGGCTGGTGGACATCGAGAACCCGCCGGAGGCGCTCACCAGCGGCGGGCCGTTCGGGCTGACGTGGTGGGAGTGGCTGTCCGGGCCGAGCGTGGCGATGTGCACCATCATCGCGCTCGTCATCTGGACGACCTCCGGCACGTTCATGCTGATGTTCCTCGCGGCGCTGCAGGACATCCCGGTGAGCCTGGAGGAGGCGAGCCTGCTCGACGGCGCGGGGCGCTGGCAGCGGTTCCGGTACGTCACCCTGCCGCTGCTCAAGCCGACGATGTTCCTGGTGCTCACGCTCGGCCTGATCGGCACCTGGCAGGTGTTCGACCAGGTCTACGTGATGAGCCAGGGAGACCCGGCCAAGACCACGCTCACCCCGGCCTACCTGTCGTACCGGGCCGCCTTCCGGAGCTTCGAGTACGGCACGGGCGCGGCGATCTCGTTCGTGCTGTTCTTCATCATCGTGGCCCTGACCGTGCTCCAGCGCTGGGTCATGCGGACGAGGAGGTCGTGAGGTGGCGAAGGCATCCCGCAGGAGGGCCGGGCAGAGCGGCCCGGTGATCCGCTCCCGGTCGCGCGCCTCCACCTTCGTCGGCTACTTCCTGCTGTTCACCATGGGGCTCGTCTACCTGTATCCGTTCGTGATCCAGGTGGCGAACTCCTTCAAGACCGAGCCGGACGCGGCGGCCCACCCGCTCTCGCCGATCCCGGACCCGTTCTCCCTCGGCGCATACGAGCGGGCGTTCGTCCACACCGACATGCCGCTCTGGCTGGCGAACTCGGTGTTCGTCACGCTGGTCGTCACGGTGGGACGGGTCCTGCTCGACTCCATGGCCGGGTACGCGCTCGCCCGGATCCGCTTCCGCGGGCGTGGGGCGATCTTCGCCGGGATCATCGCGGTGATGGCGGTGCCCGGCGTGGTGCTGCTCATCCCGAAGTTCCTGGTGCTCAACCAGATCGGGATCTACGACAGCTACACCGCGCTGATCCTCCCGACGATCGTCGACGCGGCCGGGGTCTTCATCATGAAGCAGTTCTTCGAGTCGCTGCCGGCGAGCGTCGAGGAGGCCGCCCGCATCGACGGTGCGGGCATCTGGCGCATCTTCTGGTCGGTTGCGCTGCCCATGGCGCGGCCCGCCCTCATCACCCTCACCATCCTCTCGTTCCAGGGCACCTGGAACGAGCTGACGCACACGCTGGTGGCGGTGCAGAGCCCCGAGCTGTTCACGCTCCCCCGGGGCCTGGCCGACCTGGTGAGCGGCTCGCTCGGCGCGGGCACCCAGTACCCGCTCAAGCTCGCGGCCGCGGTGCTCACCACCATCCCGGTGGCCGTCATCTTCATCGTCTTCCAGCGGTACTTCATCCGCGGGGCCAACGAGGGCGCCGAGAAGGGCTGATCACGACCCATGCCCGGCGGCCGTGCGGCCGCCGGGCGGCGGGGCCGCGTCAGGCAGCGGCCGTGCACCCGGGCCGGCGGCCGGCCCATGCCGTACCCGGGCCGGGGCGGATCCCGGCCACGCACCCCGGCCCGCGGCAGGCCCCGGCCGTGCGCGAGGCTCCGCGCACGGCCGACCCGCTAGTGCGCACCACCCTTTTCCGCCGCGGCCGCCAGGAGCCGTTCCTGCGCGGCGAGCTCGGCGGCGAGCGTCTCGGGGTCGTCGGCGTCGAGCGTCATCGCGCACCCCATCCGGATGGCATCCAGGCCGATCGTCCCACGCCGCGTCGCCCACCAGCGGCCCAGGTCCGATCGCCAGATGATCCAGTCGGCGCGGAATCGGGCGATGTCGTCAGCTGCGGTCATGTGCCAGTCTCTCCATCGGCTCTGCACTCGGTGGGAGCTCGGTGGGTGCAAGCCAACCGCGTTCCCGGCGCGTTGAGTATCCGCCAGAGCACGGCCAATTACAACCAGTAGTCGTCCGATCACAGATTTGTGCATACTCTCGTCTGCAACCTGACCTCGACCGCTAGGGGTGCGTCACATGCCGGTCAAGCGCCGCTACCCGCCGAACCGGCAGCTCGCCTGGGAGCGCCTGCAGCGCGGCTGGTCGTACGAGGAGCTCTGCGAGCGGATCCGGCGGTCCATGCGCGGCAGCGGTGAGACCGACACCGGGCTCACCGCGAACACCGTGCGGCGCTGGGAGACCGGCGAACGATGGCCCGACCCGCGGTACCGGAAGCACCTCGTGACCATCTTCGGGAAGCCCGCGAGCGAGCTCGGGCTGCTCACCCCCGACGAGCTCGCGATGCGCCCCGTCGGCGAGGTGGTGCGAGAGATACGGAGGCTGCTGAACATGATCGCCGACCAGGTGGAAGGGATGGACCGCGCCACGTTCCTGCGCGGGCTCCTCGGCGTGGGCGTGCTCGGCCCCCTGATCGGCGACGGGTCCGGGCACCGCTCCCCCGAACCGCGGGGCAAGGTCGACCCGGACACCGCCGAGGCGTACGCCCGGGTGGTGGACCAGCAGGCGGCGCTCTACTGGACCGCACCGCCCGGCGAGATCTTCCAGGCCTCCGTCGCGCACACCCGGCTCGGCCTCGGGCTGCTCCGCACCGCACCGGCCGGGCCGGTACGGGAGACGCTGGCCCACGCCGCCGCCCGGTCGGCGCTGCTGTCGGGCCGGACCGCCTTCTTCGACCTCGACGATCCGGGAAGCGCCGCCCGGCTGTTCAAGATCGCGCTCGCGGCCACCAAGGAGTGCGGTGACCACCCGCTGGCCAGCGCGGTGCTCGCCCACGCCGCCTTCGTACCGGGGTTCGCCGGTGAGCACTCCTCCGCCTTCGGCCTGCTCGAGGCGGCCTTCGCCCACGCCTGGCACGGCGTCGGGCCGCTGACCAGGGCATGGCTCCACTGCGTCGCGTCGGAGATCGCCGCCCGGTGCGGCCGCCCCAAGGAGTGCATGCGCCACATCGACCGCGCCGACCGGGCCGTCGACGGGCGCGGGGAGGACCCGAGCTGGCTGGACTTCTTCGACACCGCCCGGCTCGACGGGTTCGCCGGGTACAGCGCGCTCATCGCCGGGCAGCACCAGGAGGCGGCCCGGCGCCTGCGGCGCGCCCTGGACGGTCTCGGGCCCAACGGCGGCAAGCAGCGCTCGGTGCTCCTCGCCGATCTCGCCGCCGCGCACGCGCCCACCGACCCCGACCAGGCCGCCACCCTCCTCGGCCGGGCGGTGGACGCGCTCGAGGAGCGCTGGTACGCGGTGGGGCGCGACCGGGTCAGCGGCGTGCTCCGCACCCTGCCCTCCGGCGCCGCCACGAAGGCGCTCGGGGAGCGGCTCGACGAGCTCGACCGGCGAGCCCCGCTCCCCGGCCTGGCGGCGGAAGCCCTGCCGGGCTGACCGGGCAACCGTCCCTGAGCCTGGCCGCGGGCCGCCGTGGCGGCGCGGCAGGTCCGATGGCTCACCCCCGGCAAGCGCCCCAAGGCCGGACAGACCGGCGAATGCATACTGAAGTGATCGAGCGAGCAGGGGGTGGGATGTGTACATTCCAGCGCACTTCGCGGCGGATGAGGCATCCGTTGAGCGGCTGCTGGCCGACCACGGCGCGGCCGACCTGGTGACCGCCACACCGCGCGGGCTGATGGCGACCCCGCTGCCCTTCGTCTACGCCCCCGAGGCCGGGGAACGGGGAGCCCTGCTCGGGCACATGGCCCGCAACAACGAGCACTGGCGGCTGCCCGCGCTCGGCGAGGCGTTGGTGATCGTGCGGGGCCCGGACGCGTACGTGAGCCCGTCGTGGTACGCGACCAAGGCCGAGCACGGCCGGGTGGTGCCCACGTGGAACTACGTCACCGCGCACGTCTACGGGGACCTCGTCATCCACGACGACGAGACCTGGGTGGCGGACGTGGTGCGCCGGCTGACCGACCACCACGAGGCGGGCCGCGCCAAGCCGTGGTCCGTGGACGACGCACCGCCCGGCTACATCGCCGGCCAGCTCCGGGCCGTCGTGGGGGTCGAGGTGGTGATCAAACGGGTGGAGGCGAAGTTCAAGCTCAGCCAGAACCGGCCGGCCCGCGACATCGCCGGGGTCATCGCCGGTCTCGAGGCCGATGGCCGGACCGACGCCGCCGCGGCCGTCCGCGAGCACGCCCCGCAGGCCGCGCGGCGGTGAACCACGGATCACGTCGGCCACGGGTCACGTCGGCCGGCGGTGGCCGGCTCGCCCTCTTCAGCGGTGTTCCGGCGAGTCCACCGTGCGGGTCGCATGGCGGTGAGGCATCGGCGGCGCCCGGAGAGGATCGGCGGGCTCGCCCGCCGGCGCAGCGGCGCGTCCAGGAGTCCCTGAGACACGTTCGAGTTCGATCGATCGCATCGCCGAATCGATGACGGAAATCATCCGCATTTTGGTCATATCGATCTTGTGCGCCGGGTTGGCCTCCTGCCAGATCAGCGAGGCGGAAAGGGAGGACTTCGAGAGAAGAGCCCTCAGCCATCTGAGCCAGAAGTATGATCAGAACTTCACCATCATCAAGAGCGAATGGGATCATGAATCCCGGCTATGGGAGGCATCGGTCCGCAGCCCAGAGCATCCGCACCTGAGAATCACGGTCAGCGAGTACCGCGATAAGAGCCTGCGAGATGATTATCTGCCCCTGCTCTGGCTGGAGCAGGCGAAGCCGGTGCTGAATCCCCTGATTCAGGACACGTTCCCATCCGGCGACTACGCCATCACCTTCTCTTGGATCCCGACAGACGCCTTCGCCGCGGCCGGGCCCGCGTGGAAGAGGAATCAGTATCCGACCTACCATGAGCCGGCCAAGAAGGGCCAGGTCAGACTCAGCCTGGCCATTTTCATCCATCGACTCGTCGAGAAAAAGGACCTGGCACAAAAGGCGTTCACCTTGAGACAGAAGCTGATGGCGGCCGGGATCATGAAGACCGCCCTTTATCTCAGTTACGGCGGGGAGATCACGGAAAACCGGGGTGACTTCTTTCAGAGGCGATCGCTGGACCTGCCCTTGGAGAAGATGGACTCCGTGGAGTCCATCATCCAGGCCATGCGAGAATGAGCCCACGAGCTCAACGGCTCGCGGGCTTTTCGCCTGGCCATCGCCGAGCTCTTGATCGTTGAGCGAAGTGGGCCGATCCGGGCAGGTCTCCCATGGGTGAACAGGCCGGCCTGCTGTCCGGTGAGCGTGAACATCCCGGCGCGAGGAGACCGTTCCGCTGAGGCGACCGCCGCAGAGATCGCGCCCGGGAGCATTGCCGCCGCAGGAGAGCCCGCCGGTACGGGCAAGGCCTCGCCGGCGGGTGCGCGCTCTCCGGTCCCGATGAGCGTCGGAACATCGGTATCCCCTCCCCGAGGCGGCCGACCGGCAACGGGCCGACGAGACCACGCCGGACCTCCGGCCGGGCATCCCCGGCTGAGCACGTTGCGCTGATCGCGAACCGGGCCGAACCCCTGAGGGGACGCTTCCGCACGAAGACCGGACGAGGGCGATCAGCCAACCGACCCCGAGGACGTCGACCAGAACGCGCCACCATGCGCCGCGCTGACCGGTGCGGTTCATGCCGGCCTCTGACGCCTTCTCGGGGTGGGGCTAGGGGGACGTGCTCCGGCGGGGCGGCGTCCCGGGGAGACTGCCAGCGGACTCCGGGACGCCACCCGTCTCGCAGGCTTCCGCCCGTGCCCGGCGCACGGGCGGAACCGCTCGTCAGGTCAGGACACCGCCCACGCAGAACGTGGACGTGGTGTGGGTGAGGCCGTAGTGCTTGCCCCAGTAGATCCGGCCGGTCGCCATGATGCAGCCCCGGGGGACGTGAAGGCGCACGGTGCTGGTGCGGCCCGTGTACCACCCGGCCCGGTAGTCGGACTGGAGCTGCCCGATGCACTGCCCGTGCCGCTTGCTGGGCGACGAGCAGATCTTCACCCTGATCAACATGTGCTTGCGGGTCCCCCAGGTCGCGTAGGTGGAGTTGAGGAAGGCGCAGACCGTCCTCGTCCGCGCGTCGTAGAAGACGTGGATGTACGCGGCCTTGAGCATCTCCCGGGTGTAGAGCGCGTGCCGCATGACCCGGACGCCCGGGCAGGTCGGCAGGGCCGAGGCGGCGCTGACCGAGGCCGGGGCGGCCGACGCCGGCTCGGCCGTGGTCACGACCGTGGCCGCCGACATTCCGGCGAGCAACACCGCGGCGGCGGGAACGGCGACCAGAGAACGCATGGCATACCTCCTTGCGCCATCGCAGGAATGGATCGGATTTCGCCGCCACGTTAACCGCGTGTTCCAGCGGAAAACCAGAAAGAGCGCGGAGAATGCAACAACCCGAAAATTGCCTGCAATAACCGCAATATTGCATCGCCGGGAATCGGGTCTCACCGCATCGTCGCGCGGGTGCCCGGGCGGGCCGCCGCGGGGAGCGCGGGAGCCTGCACGGCGCCGGAAGCGCGCCCTCCGGCTCGCCCGAGCCGGCCCACCCATGGCCGTCACACCTGCAGTACCAGGGAGAACGATCCGAGGCCTCGCCGGAACGCCCGCGCCATCCCCCACCGGTCCCCGTTGGCCGCCGACGGCCGGCCGAGGCGATCCGCCCGGTGACAAAGGCGGTGCGGGGAAACCTGCGATATGCGCCGGAGCCCGGGGGCGCGGATTATCGCCGTGCGGCGGTGCGGAGCGGATAGGCGGTCTCCGGCACCGGAGAACCGGCGGGTTGAGAAATGGACCTCAGCGAAATAGGCGTCGGTGATCGGAATCGCGCGACCGCCCGGATGCACGATTCAGACACGAAAGCCCGGCGGGCATGAGAAAGGCCCGGCCCGCGCCCGGCCGGTGACCGGGCCGCATGCGGGACCGGGCTGTTCGGTTCACTCCGGGTGTGACCGGCAAGCGGACGGCGGCCGGCGCGGTGGTTCCGTGACCCTCCGGGTGAGGACCCTTCGGCCGCCCCTGCCCCGGCCGTCGTCGCCACGGCCGGTACCGGCGTCCGTCCTCACACGGCGTTCCAGGCGGGTACGGCCGCGGCCGGCATGCCGTACCGCTCGAACAGAGAACACGCGCCCGGCGACCGGCGCACGGCCGCCGGGCGCGCCGGCACGAACACTCGACTCCTGTCACGCCGAGCTCTGTTCGAGCTCTGTTCGAGCCGGGCCGATCAACGAGCGGTCGCGGTATCCCCAGGCGCGTTCCGGCAGGGCGTACCGGGCGCCGCCGCGCGGGCGAGCGCCCGGAGATGCCGGTCACCGGCCCTCGTTCAGCTGGCCGGGCCGCGCCGGTTCACACCCATCCCCCGGAGCTGCGCACGCAGAACGCCTTGGTCGTGCTCTCGCCGCGCTGCCCACCCCAGGAGACGGTGCCGACCGCCTTGACGCAGCCCTTGGAGAGGTTGACGGTCAACGTGCCGCTCCGGCCGCTGTACCAGCCGCTCCGGGACGGGGTGGCGAGCGGCGTGAGGCAGTACCCGTTCACCAGGCCCACGCAGTGCCACAGCCGGAGCGACATGTGCTTCCGGATGCCCCACGTGGCGTAGGTCGAGTTGACGAACGCGCAGGCCCGGCCCGTCCGCTTGTCGTAGAAGACGTGGATGTACGCGGCCTTGACCTTGCGGTTGGTGTAGATCGGCTGGCGCATCACCCGCACGCCCGGGCAGCTCGGCAGGGCCGAGGCGGCGCTGGCCGAGGCCGGGGCGGCCGACGCCGGCTTCGCGGTGGCGACGACCGTGGCCGCCGACGTTCCGGCGAGCAACACCGCGGCGGCGGGAACGGCGAGGAGAGAACGCATGGCATACCTCCTTGCGTCGCGGAAGGGGATTGCGGAGATCGACTTTCCGCCGCAACGGTAACCACGGGTGCGCAACGCATGACAGAGGGCAACAATCGCGCAACTTTGCGGCTTTGTTGCACCCGCGGCTACCTGCGTTATTGCGAGCGGCTCCGGTTCACCGCCGGTTGCTCGAGCCCGTCTTCCCCGGGGTGGCCGGGCTCCGGATGCGGGCTGCTCCCGGTGTGGGTTCCGGGTGCCACCCCGCGGGTGCGCACCCGGAACGCCGTCCATATCACCGACGGCCGGCTCCGCGCTTAGCGCGCGCCGGGCAGTGCGATTGGTTCACTCACCCGAAAACCCACCGAGCCGCACCCCCAACCCCGAAGAACTTGGACGGGGTGACGCTCACGCCGGAGTGCTGGCCCCAGGAGACGCCGCCCTCGGCCTTGAGGTAGCCGCTGCTGGCGAGGCGGAAGTGCACGGTCTGGCTACGACCGCTGTACCAGCCGCTCCGGCTGCCCCACTGACGCTGTCCAGGGCAATGCGCGTACCAAGAGCTGGGGGCACTGGCCGCGACCGCCACGAAGGGACTTCCAAGCACGAGAAGCCCGCCGAAGGTAATGGACGAAAAACAAGGAGTCGCTATTACGCCGGGCCCCGCGAATATGGAATCGCCGTCATCGGCGAAGAGATCTCACTCCACCGGCCGCGGTGCGCACCGGCCCGCCACCGCCCAGGTGAGCGCTCCCCAGGCGGCTCGGCGGCGAGGATCGGGGCTCAGCGCCGCGCGCCGGCCTCGTACTCGGAGTTGTGCTTGCGCACGAGCCCGGGCAGCTCGCTGAGCGAATCGATGCGGAACAGGCAGCGCTCGGCCACCCCTGCCGGATCGAGGATGTGGGCCCACGGGCCCCGCCGTACCAGAGCGGTCCGCAACCCCACCTCCAGGGCGGGCCGGATGTCGTTGTCGATCCGGTCCCCGACGTACAGCACGGCCTGCGGCGGGCACCCGGCCTCGGCGACGACGCGCTCGAAGAAGCGCCGGTCCGGCTTCTCCACCCCCCAGCCGTCGGACGTGCCGATGACGTCCACGGGCAGGTCGAGCGAGCGCAGGATCCGCTCGGCCCGGGCCGTCTGGTTGCCGGCCACGCCGACCCGCAGCCCCATGGCCTTCAGCTCGGCCAGGCAGGGCCGGGCGTCGGGGTAGAGGTTCTCCTCGCCGAACGTCTCCGGCTGCCCGGCGCGGGCGCGGCGTTCCCGCTCCTCGGTGAGGTCGAACCCGGGCCGGAAGTGCTGGAACACCTCCCGGTAGTCACCGCCGCGCGCGAGCACCGCGCCGAAGACCGCGGAGAAGGTGTGCCGGGGGACGCCGAGCCAGTCGGCCCAGGTGCCGTACTCGTGGGTCTCGTCGACCAAAGTCTCGCCTACGTCGAAGAAGACCGCCTCGATCCGCATCCCGCCCATCCTGTTCGGTCAATGGGTTCCCACTGGCACCCTACGTACCTTGGACGGGCGAACGCGGAGATTCGATCACACTGCCCGGTCGTCCCCAGGCCGCCCGCCGTCCGCGCGGCCCGTGCCGTACGGCGCGCCGGGCCGTACGGCACGAGACCGGGCCGTGGCACGGGTCAGGCGGCGGCGCCGTGGCGGGCGGTGAAGTCGAGGATGCGGCGCCACGCGTCGGCGCAGGCCTCTTGCCACTCGCCGAACGACCGGTCGAAGAAGGAGTGCGGCGCACCCGGGTAGGTGTGCGCCTCGTACGGCACGCCGGCGGCGGCGAGCTCGGCGGTGAACGCGGTGAACTCCTCCGCCGGGGTGACCGCGTCATCGCCGGCGAGGAGGAGCAGCATCGGCCGGCGCATCCGCGGGATCACGTCGCGGACCAGCATCGGCCGGCCGTAGAAGCCGATCACACCGGCGAGGTCCACGTCCCCGGCGGACAGCCGCCACGACTGGCTGCCGCCGAAGCAGAAGCCCACGGTGAAGGCGGGCCCGGTGACCCCGCGCCCGGCCAGGTGCTCGAGCGCCACCGTGACGTCGGCGGCCACGTGCGCGGGCTCGACCTTGGGGATGTGCTCCCGCCACGGGAAGTCGTCGGGGCGCTCGTCGTCCTCGGTGGTCCGCCCGAACCAGTCGATCGCCACCGTGGCGAACCCGGCCTCGGCGCACCGCACCGTGAGGTCCCGGTAGTACGGGTGCAGCCCGCGCACGTCGGGCAGCACGATCATCCGGCCGCGCGGCGTCCGCCCGGGCAGCGCGAAATGCGCGGGAAGCCGGCTGCCGTCGGACGAGGTCAGGGTGATCGGGCCGTGCTCGGCGACCGGGCCGATCTCCGGTGGGGCCGGTGGCCTGCTGTCGTTGCTGTGGCACATGGTTCCACTGTGCGGCATGGCGCGCCGGGCGTGCCACAACGCCCCGCCGGGTGCCGAGCCGCGCGGAGACGGCAGGTGAACCCGGTCGGGGGCGCGATCCCCGCAAGCGGCGACATCGCCGCGGCCGGGTACGCCGAATCCGAGGCGCTCGGCGCGCTCGCGGTGACCCCGCCGCCGAGAGCACCGTCCGGGTGACCGGCGGTGGTGCGCCTTCGGGAGCCGATACGCTCCGCCGGCACCGCCCGCCAACGATCCGGGCAAGCCCATCAATCAAGCCCATCAATCAAGGGGGAGGAACCGGCTGGGGCTGCCGTGCCAGGAGACCGCGAGCTCCTCCCGGGCCCGGGTGCAGGCGACGAAGAGCACGCACCGTTCCCGCTGGAGATCCTGCTGGTGGGCGACGGGGTCCTCGTCCTCCGCGGTGATGGCGGACTGCGGCGGCATGAGGTGGTCGCTCACCCCGATCACCGCGACGCACCGGAACTCCATGCCCTTCATCCGGTGCATGGTGCCCACGCTCACCGCGTCCTCGCCGGGCTGCCGCTTCGCGAGGGAGATCGCGGGGATGCCGCAGCTCTTCAGCTTGGCGACGGCCTGGTCGGCGAGGATGTTCGACCGCGCGGCCACGCCGATGTGACCGGGCATGACCCCGTGGTCCAGCCACCGCCGGACGGTCGCGACCAGCGCCTCCAGCTCGGCCGGCAGGTTCGGGTAGCCGTTGAGCATCGGCTCCTCGCCGTGGACCTCCGCCCGGTATCCGGCGAGCGTCTCGACCCCGCCGTTCATGTCGTCGATGGGGCCCTCGCCGAGGAGCTTGAGGCTCCAGCGCAGGATCTCCGCGGTCGTGCGGTAGCTGATCTTCAGCCGGGTGGACCGCCCGGTGACGTCGATGCCGAGCTGGCGCAGGGAGAGCCGGTGGCCGTAGATCCGCTGGTGCGTGTCGCCCGCCAGGAACAGGTCGTCGGGGCCGGGGATGGCCGCGGCCCGGATCAGCCGCCAGTGCCACGGGCTCAGGTCCTGCGCCTCGTCGACGATCACGTGCCGGTACGGCTTGCGCTCCCCCGCCTGGAGCAGCCGGGTCGCCTCGAGGCAGATCGTCTCGTACGTCCAGACGTTGTCGGCGCGTAGGCCCTCGGTGAAGGCGGTGACGGCCTCCCAGATCTGCGCCCGCTGCAGCGCCCCGAGGGGCTTGCCGCGCCCGGGGCGGGGTGCCCGCTGGTACTCCTCCAGAGAGGTGATCCCCTGGCTGAGGATCACCTGGCGCCACTCGTTGGCGAGGAACGTCTCGTTGAACCGGGACGGCAGGCCGAGCTGCCGCATCACTCGCTTCCAGCGCGACGTCACATCTTCTTCCGGCAGTACGGCGAGGCTGCCCTTGCCGCCGGTGACGAGGCGGTACGCAAGGCCGTCGATGTGCCGGATCTCGATCCGGCGCAGCACGGCCTCGTCGTCGATGAGCTGCCGGAGGGACTCCTCCATCGTGGCGGGCAGCGTGCGGATGTAGGTGGTGAGGAGCACGGAGCGCTCCTCGTCCGACCGCTCTGCCAGGTGCTTGGCACGGTGGAGCGCGACGACGGTCTTGCCGGTGCCCGGACCGCCCGTGACCTGCGCCGGCCCGCTGAAGGAGCCGTAGGCGACATCGCGCTGCACGGGATGGAGGTAGACGCGCCACAGGGCGAAGGGCTTGGCGAAGGCGTGCATCAGCTCTTCGGGCCCGCTGACGAGGAGGACCTGCTCGGGGGAACGTTCCACCGCCGCGGCGACGTCCTCGCGGTCGATCTGCTCCGGCTGGACGGCGGGCGCGGGGAGGCAGGCCCACACCTCGTCCACCGTCATGCCGGAGGCGAGCCCCACGAGCACGTCGTGCTGCTGCTTGGGGAAGAAGGCCTGCGCCTTGTCGAGCTGCTCCTCGGTGGTGAACGTGCGGGCGAGCGCGAGCACCTGCTCGTCGATGCCGAGGCGGCGCAGGTCCGCGTCGCTGACGTGGGCGAGGAGCGGCCGCGCGGCCGTGGGAGCGGACGGGAGGGCGCGGGAGTGCTCCTCGATCGCGACGAGGTCGCGGAGCTCGATCACCCCGGTGGCCGCGTTCACCGTGACCACCCGCCGGCTCGCCCACTCGTAGGCCTTGTCGTGCGGGAGCACGTTGAGCAGGACGTACAGGTCCCCGCGTTCCGGGGCGAGCACGACGCCGCGCCAGAAGTCCGTGATGCGGATGGTCCGCATCCTGTCGTCCCGGGCGTTCTTCACGGCCTCGAGGTGCAGCCCGGCGTACGTGGTGTGTTCGAACTTCGAGAAGACCTCGATGACCTGGTCCTGAACTGGCTTCTCCAGCTTGACGAAGTCCCGGAGGAACTCCCGGTAGACCCCGAGCCGCGCCATTTCCCTACCCTTCGCGTGCTTCTTCAATTACCGACCGCGATCATATCTACACAGACCGCCATAGTCAGTGTGACAATTTCATAAAGCTCAGGTAGCGGTAATCAGTTATCAATATCCTTACTGGCACACTTCATTCACAAACCAATAGAAGCCGACATACGGCTCACTACCAGACATCAGGAAAGTAGTGGCCTGGCATGGACGTCTTCCGCGTGCACGAACGGCTCATCGCCGACTACGACGCGTTCACCACATCGTTGGTCCACGTCCGCGACAAGCGGATCGCCGAGCATCTCGCGGAGGAACGCCAGGCAAAGGTCCGCTGGCCCGACCCGTGGGTCTCGCTCAACCCCAGCTTCGCGCCCGGCGGAACGATCACCGAGCTGGTACAGGAAGGCCTGTTGCACCCGACCTGTGACCGGCTGTTCCGCATCAAAACCGACTGGAACGATCCAGGATCCCGCCCGATCGCCCTCCACCGGCACCAGCGAGAGGCCGTGGAGGCCGCCCGGGACGGCGGCAGCTACGTGCTGACGACGGGGACCGGATCCGGCAAGAGCCTCAGCTACATCCTGCCGATCGTCGACTCGGTCCTCCGGGACCCCGCCCCGGGCCGGGTCAAGGCGATCGTCGTCTACCCGATGAACGCGCTCGCCAACAGCCAGCTCCACGAGCTGCGCCGCTTCCTGGAGTGGGGGCTGGCCAAGCACGAGCGCCCGGTCACCTTCGACCGTTACACCGGCCAGGAGAGCCAGGAGGAGCGGGACCGGATCCTCGCCCGCAAGCCGGACATCCTGCTCACCAACTACGTGATGCTGGAGTACCTGCTCACCCGGCCCCGGGAGCGCGACCATCTGATCGCAGCGGCGCAAGGGCTGCGCTTCCTCGTCCTGGACGAGCTCCACACCTACCGGGGACGGCAGGGCGCGGACGTGGCCTTGCTGGTACGGCGCCTGCGCGACGCGTGTAACGCTCCACTCCTCCAGTGCGTGGGCACCTCGGCGACCATGGCCACCACCCGGACGTTCGCCGAGGCGCAGCAGGTGGTGGCCGAGGTGGCGAGCCGACTGTTCGGCACCACCGTCACCGCCGACCGGGTGATCGGCGAGACCCTGGTCCGGGCGACCGCGGACAAGGACCCGACCCCGGCCGAGCTCACCGCCGCCATGGCGAAGGCGGGCAGCGGCCGGTCCTACCTCGAGCTCGCCGAGGACCCCCTCGCCTGCTGGATCGAGTCCGAGTTCGGGCTCACGGCCGAGCCGGAGAGCGGCAGGCTGGTCCGCAAGCGCCCCACCAAGGTGGCGGACGCCGCCGAACGGCTGCACCAGGCCACCGGCCGCCCCGCCGAGGAGTGCCGGGAGGCGATCGAGAAGGTCCTCCAGGAAGGGGCCCAGGCCGTGCACCCGGAGACCCGGCGGCCGCTGTTCGCGTTCCGGCTCCACCAGTTCCTGTCCAAGGGCGACACCACCTACGTCAGCCTGGAACCGGAGGACCGGCGGTACATCACCAGCCAGTACCAGGTGAGCGTCCCCGGGCAGCGGGACAAGATCCTCCTCCCGCTCGCCTTCTGCCGGGAGTGCGGCCAGGAGTACGCGGTCGTCACACGCGGCAAGGACGGCCGCTACAGCGCCCGTCAGGAGTCCGACGCCTCGGGCGGCGACGCGGTCAACGGCTACCTGTACATCAGCAGCACGCATCCCTGGCCCGCCCACCCCGAGGAGCAGGTGGGCCGGCTGCCGGATTCCTGGCTGGAGCCGGCCGCGGACGGCGGGGTTCAGGTGCGTCCCTCGCTGCGCGACCGCCTGCCCAAGGAGGTGTGGCTCAGCCCGGAGGGGAGCGAGGTGCCGCCGGGCGAGGGCCTCCGCGCGTGGTACATCCCGTCACCGTTCCGCTTCTGTCTGCGGTGCCGGGTCTCGTACGAGCAGAGCCGGGGCAAGGATCTCGCCAAGCTCGCCACGTTCGCCAGCGAGGGCCGCAGCTCGGCCGTGTCGATCATCAGCACCAGCATCCTGCGAAGCCTGCGGGAGGAGCGGGATCACGGTCGGCTCGGCAAAGAGGCCTGCAAGCTGCTCACCTTCGTTGACAACCGGCAGGACGCCAGCCTCCAGGCCGGTCACCTGAACGACTTCGTCCAGGTGGCCCAGGTGCGGGCCGCCCTCTACCGTGCGGCGAAGGCGGCGGGAGAGGACGGGCTGCGCCACGACGAGCTCGCCCAGCGGGTGGCCAAGGCCATGAACCCGCCGCTCACCGCGATCGCGCAGAACCCCGAGGTGAAGTTCGGCCAGCGGGACGCGGTGCTCAGGGCGTTCCGCGGGGTCCTCGCCTACCTGATCTACCTCGATCTCGAGCGCGGCTGGCGCATCACCATGCCGAACCTGGAGCAGACCGGGCTGCTCCGGTTCGATTACGTCGCCCTGGACGAGATCGCCGCGGACACCGAGCACTGGGCGCGCACGCACCCGGCGCTGCGCGATGCCGACCCCGAACTGCGGGAGGAGCTGGCGCGGATCGTGCTCGATGAGATGCGCCGGGCCCTCGCGGTGGACGTGGACGTTCTCACCCCGGAGGGGTACGAGCGGATCTACAAGCAGAGCACGCAGCATCTCACCGAGGCGTGGACGCTGCCGGAGAGCGGCCGGGACACCGCTAGGACGGTCTTCGTACGGTCGGGAAGGCCAGGCCAGAGCCGCGACTGGATCAACTTCAACGGGCGCACCCTGCTCGGCAACTATCTGCGCCGTCACAACACGTTCCCGCACCTCGGGCGGCGGCTCACCGTCGAGGAGGCCGACCGGGTGATCGCCGATCTGCTGGGCGCGCTCGAGAAGTACGGCCTGCTCACCGTGGTCGAGGAGAGCCCCGATGGCGCCATGGGCTACCGGCTGAAGTCCTCCGAGCTGATCTGGCTGGCCGGCGACGGGGAGACCGGGGCCACGGACCCGCTCCGCAAGACCGTGGACCCGGAGGTGGGCACCCGGGTCAACCGGTACTTCCGCGACCTGTACCTGCGCATCGCCGAGGAATTCGCGGGCATCCGCGCGGCCGAGCACACCGCCCAGGTGCGGGCGGAAGACCGCCAGGAGCGCGAGCAGCGGTTCCGCGACGGGGAGCTGCCTCTCCTCTACTGCTCCCCGACCATGGAGCTCGGTGTCGACATCGCCACCCTCGCCACGGTGGCCATGCGCAACGTCCCGCCGACGCCGGCCAACTACGCCCAGCGCTCCGGCCGCGCAGGCCGGAGCGGCCAGCCGGCACTGATCACCACGTACTGTTCCACCGGCAACGCGCACGACCAGTACTACTTCCGGCGCAGCGACCTCATGGTCGCCGGCAGCGTCCAGCCGCCGCGGCTCGACCTCACCAACGAGGACCTGATCCGCTCTCACGTGCACGCGATCTGGCTCGCCGAGACCCGCGCGGACCTGCACAGCCGGATGACCGACGTGATCGACGTCTCGCGCCCGGGCCTGCCCCTCCACGAGCACCTGCGGCTGCAGCTCGCCGACGAGGGCGCACGCCGCCGCGCCGTGCAGCGCGCGAAGGAGGTGCTCGCCACCCTCCTGGAACGGGAAGGGCTGGAGCGGAGCGCCTGGTGGTACGACGGCTGGATCGAGGACACCGTGCGGGCCGCGGCCGAGAGGTTCGACGCGGCCTGCGACCGGTGGCGGGACCTCTACCGGGCGGCCCTCGCCGAGCAGGAGGAGCAGAACCGCCGCGTCCTCGACCACGCCACCACCCCGCAGGCCCGCAAGGCGGCCCAGCGGCGCCGGGAGCACGCGGAGAACCAGCTGCGGCTGCTCAAGAACGAGGACGACGAAGGGCAGTTCAGCGACTTCTACACCTACCGCTACTTCGCCTCAGAGGGCTTCCTCCCCGGGTACTCGTTCCCGCGGCTCCCGCTCGCCGCGTACATCCCTGGGACCAGGCTGGGCGGGACCTACGTGCAGCGCCCCCGGTTCATCGCGATCAACGAGTTCGGCCCCGGCGCGCTCATCTACCACGAGGGGCAGCGCTACCAGGTCGTCAGCATCCAGGTGCCGACGGGTGAGTCCGGCGAGGTCGCCACGACCGAGGCCCGGATCTGCGCCTCGTGCGGGTACTGGCACGACCGGGAGGCGGGCGTGGACCGCTGCGTCGAGTGCGACGCCGAACTCGGCGGGTCCCTCGCCGGCCTCATGCACCTGCAGACCGTGCACACCGTGCGGCGCCAGCGCATCTCCTCCGACGAGGAGGAGCGGCGCCGCGCCGGGTTCGAGCTGCAGACCACCTACCGGTTCAGCACGCACGGCGCCCGCTCCGGCCGCCTCCAGGCGGAGGTACGGCGCGGGGACGAGCCCTTGGCCACGCTCGTGTACGGCGACACCGCCACCGTGCGGGTGATCAACCTCGGCCGCAGGGGCCGCCGCAACCGGAACGACATCGGCTTCTGGCTCGACCCCGTCCGCGGGCAGTGGCTCAGCGAATCCAAGGCGGCCGACCGGACCCCGGAGGACGACGGGCTGAGCTCCACCGAGGACGTCCAGCGGAGCATAAAGGTCGTCCCGTTCGTGGAGGACCGCAAGAACATCTGCGTGATCCGGCTCGCCGATCCCGTCGATGAGCAGGTCGCCACCACGCTCCGGTACGCGCTGGAGCGCGGGATCGAGGCCGAATTCCAGCTCGAGGACGCCGAGCTGACCAGCGAGGCGCTGCCCGACCCGGCGGACCGCGGGCGGATGCTGTTCATCGAGAGCGCCGAGGGCGGAGCCGGCGTGCTCCGCCGGTTGCACGACGAACCGGACGCCCTCGCCAGGGTGGCCAGGCGCGCACTCGAGATCATCCACTTCGACCCTGATACCGGCGAGGACCGAGGGCACGCGCCCGGGGCCCGCGAGCGCTGCGAGCGGGGCTGCTACGACTGCCTGCTCTCCTACACCAACCAGCCCTGGCACGCCGCCATCGACCGGCACAAGGTCGTGGACCTGCTCCGCGCGCTGGCCTCGTCCACGACCGTCCCGGCCGGCGGTGCGCACCGGACCGCCGAGGAGCACGCCGCGAGCCTGCTCGGCGCCGCGGAGAGCGGGCTCGAGCGCGACTTCGTGGAGTTCCTCCGGGCCGAGGGCTACCGGCTGCCGGACGGCGCGCAGGAGTTCATCTCCGAGGCCCGGGCCAGGCCCGACTTCGTCTACCGCACCAAGGGCGGGAACATCGCGATCTTCGTGGACGGCCCGCACCACGACGCGCCCCACGTGAGCGAACGCGACATGGAGGCGGAGGACCGGCTCATGGAGCTCGGGTGGCTGGTCATCAGATTCCGGTACGACGACGAGTGGGACGAGATCGTGCGCAGGTATCCGAGCGTCTTCGGCACCGGGAGGAGCGGCCGATGAGCTACGCTCCCGGTTCGCTGGTGGCCGCCCGCGGGCGTGAGTGGGTCGTTCAGCCGGGCGGCGACGAGCGGTTCATCCTCGCCCGCCCGCTCAACGGCGACCCCGACTTCGAGGCCTGCCTCTTCGCCGACGAGGTCTCCGACGCCACGTTCCCCCCACCGACCGCTGACGAGGTGGGCGACAACAGCGCGGCAGGGCTGCTCCGGACGGCGCTGCGCATCGGGTTCACCTCGAGCGCCGGGCCGTTCCGCTCGCTCGCGTCGATCGCGGTGGAGCCCCGGCAGTACCAGCTCGTCCCGCTGCTGCTGGCGCTGCGCATGCCGACCGTGCGCCTGCTGATCGGCGACGACGTCGGCATCGGCAAGACCATCGAATCGTGCCTGATCGCCAAGGAGCTCATGGAGCGGGGCGAGGCGAACGGGCTGACCGTGCTCTGCTCCCCCGCGCTCGCCGAGCAGTGGCAGGCCGAGCTGCGCGACAAGTTCGCCATCGAGGCCACCCTGGTGCTGCCGTCCACGGCGACCCGGCTCGAGCGCGACCTGCGGCTCGACGAAACGATCTTCGACCGGCACCCGGTGACCGTGGTCTCGCTCGACTTCATCAAGTCCGACCGCCGGTACCAGCAGTTCGTCCGGACCTGCCCGAACCTGGTCATCGTCGACGAGGCGCACACCTGCGTCGCGGCGGGCACGTCCAGCCGCCAGCGCCAGCTCCGGTACCGGCTGCTGCAGGAGCTCGCCGCCGACCGCGACCGGCACCTCATCCTGGTCACCGCCACCCCGCACAGCGGCGACGAGGACGCCTTCCGCAACCTCATCGGCCTGCTCGATCCCAAGCTGGCCACACTCGACCTCGACGACGTGAAGGGCCGGGAGACGCTGGCCCGGCACTTCGTGCAGCGCCGCCGCCGCGACATCCGCCGCTACCTCGACCAGGACACGCCCTTCCCCCGGGATCGTCAGGTGCGCGACGTCGCCTACTCGCTCACCGGCGAGTACGCCAAGCTCACCCGGCAGGTGCTCGCCTACGCCCGGGAGACCGTGCGCAAGCCCGGCAGCGGTTTGCGCCAGCGGGTCTCCTGGTGGTCGGCCCTCGCATTACTCCGGTCCGTGGCCTCCTCGCCCCGGGCCGCGGCGGCCGCGCTGGAGACCAGGTCCGCGACCGCGGCCGCGGAGACCGCGTCCGAGGCCGACGAGCTCGGCCGCTCCAGCGTCCTCGACTTCACCGAGGAAGAGGGCCTGGAGGGCCTCGACGCGGCGGCCGGCGGCCGCACCGGTGAGGACGACGACGTCGAGCGGCTCAAGCGGCTGGCCCGAGCCTTCCGGAAGATCGAAGGCCCGCAGCAGGACGCGAAGCTGGCCGTGCTGATCTCCAAGGTCGACCGGCTCCTCGACGACGGATACGACCCGGTCGTCTTCTGCCGGTTCATCCCCACGGCGGAGTACGTCGCCGAGCACCTGGCGGCCGCCCTCGGCAAGAGAGCACAGGTCCGCCACGTGACCGGGCAGCTTCCCCCGGAAGCGCGCCAGCAGGTCATCGAGGACCTGGCCAAGGAGAGCGGCCGGCGCGTGCTGGTGGCGACCGACTGCCTGTCCGAGGGCGTGAACCTGCAGGAGCTCTTCCAGGCGGTCATCCACTACGACCTGGCGTGGAACCCCACCCGGCACGAGCAGCGGGAGGGCCGGGTCGACCGGTTCGGCCAGCGCAAGGAGATCGTGCGCGCGGTCACCCTCTACGGCCTCGACAACGGCATCGACGGGGTCGTCCTCGACGTCCTCATCCGCAAGCACCGCACCATCGCCCGGCAGACGGGCGTCGCCGTGCCCGTCCCGGCCGGCAGCGACGACGTCATCACCGCGCTGGTCGAGGGCGTGCTCCTGCGCGGCGAGGAGACCCAGGAGCAGCTCGACCTGGACCTCGGCGTGACCCGCACCCGCGACCAGGTGCACCGGGCCTGGGAGAGCGCGGCGGACCGCGAGTCGAAGCTCCGCACCAAGTACGCGCACTCCGGCATCAAGCTCGAGGAGGTCCAGCGGGAGCTCGCCGAGATCCGCGCCGCCCTCGGCACACCCGCCGACGTCGCCCGGTTCGCCTGGGAGGCCCTCTCCGGGCTCGGCGCCATCATCGACTCCCATGAGACCGGGTTCCGGGCCGACATCAGGCAGTTTGCCCCGTCCGTACAACACGCACTCGGGCTGAGCGGGACCGAGACGCTGAACTTCCACCACGACGTCCCGGCACCGCCGGGTAGCCACGCCCTGGTCCGCACCGACCCGATGGTCCGCGCCCTCGCCCGGACCGTGCTCGACATGGCGCTGGAGGGTGAAGGCCCGGCCCGGCGCTGCGGGGTCATCCGTACCCGCGCGGTCTCCGCCCGCACCGTGCTCCTGCTCGTCCGGTACCGCTTCCACGTCACTCTGCCCGGCCGTACCGGCACCCGGACGATCGTCGCGGAGGACGCGCAGATCCTCGGCTACCGGAGCGGTGCGGCGGGCCGGGAGTGGCTCACCGACGACGAGGTCTCGGCCCTGCTCACCGCCGAACCCGAGAACACCCTGCCCGAACTCGTCCGCCGCGCGGCCGAGCGGACCCTCGCCGAGATCGTCAGCGAGATCGAGGACGAGTCGAACGGAACGGTCCGCCGCGTGCTGACCCCCGAGTTCGAGGCGGAGCTGAACGCCCGCGGTGACGCGCTCGCCGCCCGGCTCGCCGAAGCGCACCAGCGCGTCCGCGGCGCGGCCGGCGCGGCCACGAGAGGACTGAAGGTGATCGCCAACCGTCCCGCCGACGTGCTCGGCGTCTACGTCTACCTCCCCACGGGTGATGCCCGATGACGAACGCCTACCTCGCCGTCGACGTGCACGGCGGCCTGCTCTCGCACGACGTGCTCTCGCGGATCGCCACCGCCGACCGGGAACTCCCCGGCATGCGGCCCGAGGACTACCACCTCGCCGCGTCCGAACGGCTCGGTGACGCCGCCAGCCGCCGGTGGGACTACCTGCTCGGCGCCTACCGGGCGTTCCGGGAGCGGCTGGCGAAGCTGCCGGAGGGAGACGCCGCCACCACGCTCACCCGGGAACGCTGGCTCCTCGTGCTGCTCAGCGAGCTCGGCTTCGGGCGGGTGCCGTACAACCGGGGCAGCCTCCACGCGGGCGGCAAGGACTTCCCGATCTCCCACCTGTGGCACAACGTGCCGATGCACCTGCTGGGCTGGCATACCCCGCTCGACAAGAGCGTGCCCGGAGTGAGCAAGCGGGCGCCGCAGGCGATGCTCCAGGAGTTCCTCAACCTCTCCGACGACCACCTGTGGGGGGTGCTCTCCAACGGGCGGCGGCTCCGCATTCTGCGCGACTCGACCTCGCTGGTCGGCTCCGCGTACATCGAGTTCGACCTCGAGGCGATCTTCGACGGCGAGCTCTACTCCGAGTTCGTGCTGCTCTACACGCTGCTGCACGCCTCGCGCTTCGAGCTGATCGCCGGGGACGACTCGGCGCCCACCTGCGCGGACTGCTGGCTGGAGAAGTGGCGCGCGTACGCCCAGGAGACCGGGGTGCGCGCCCGCGACCAGCTCCGCAACGGCGTGAAAGAGGCCATGGAGGAGCTCGGCAGCGGCTTCCTGAGGGCCAACCCGGAGCTGCGGGCGCAGCTCGCCTCCGGCCGGCTCAGCCGCAAGGACTTCCACCACGAGCTGCTGCGCCTGGTCTACCAGCTCATCTTCATCTTCGTCGCCGAGGACCGCGGCGCACTGCTCGACCCGGCCGCTCCCCAGGAGGCCAAGGACCGCTACACGGCGTACTTCTCCAGCCGCCGCCTGCGCCGCCTGGCGGTCCGCCGCGCCGGCGACTGGCACAGCGACCTGTGGCGCTCGACCGCGATGGTGATCGCGGCGCTCGGCAGCGACAACGGCCTGCCCGAGCTCGCCCTGCCCGGGCTCGGCGGCCTGTTCTTCCGGGTGTCCGACGACCGGCGCGGCCTCACCGGCGAGCCGCGGCCCGACCAGCTGCTCCGGTGCACCCTGCCCAACAACGCGCTGCTCACCGCGGTGCGGAAGATGTGCACGGTCAGGGACAAAGACGGCCGGCCGCGCGATGTCGACTTCCAGCACCTGGGCGCCGAAGAGCTCGGCAGCGTCTACGAGTCGCTCCTGGAGCTGGAGCCGTACGCCGACACGAACGGCACCGAGCCGAGGTTCAAGCTCCGGGAGAAGGTCTCCGGGAACGACCGGAAGACCACCGGGTCGTACTACACGCCCGCACCGCTGATCGAGGCGCTGCTCGACAGCGCGCTCGACCCCGTCATCGACGAGCACGCCAAGTCCGGGAACCCCGACGACCTGTTGAAGATCACGGTGTGCGACCCGGCCTGCGGCTCCGGCCACTTCCTCGTCGCCGCGGCCCGGCGGATCGCCAAACGGTACGCGGCCATGGTGACCGGTGAGAGCGAGCCCGTGCCATCGGCCGTGCGCGAGGCGATGCGGAAGGTCGTCGCCCGGTGCATCTACGGCGTGGACATCAATCCGCTCGCCGCCGAGCTGGCCAAGGTCTCACTGTGGATCGAATCGCTCGAGCCCGGCAAGCCCCTGGCCTTCCTCGACGCGCATATCAAGGTCGGCAACTCCCTGCTGGGCGTCACGCCCGCGCTCCTGGCCCAGGGCATCCCCGACGAGGCGTTCCAGCCGATAGAAGGGGACGACAAGAAGATCGTCTCCGCGGTGCGGAAGCAGAACGCGGAGGAGCGGAGGGGCCAACAGACGCTGTTCGATTCCGGGGAGTGGATTGGGAACAAGAGGCTGGCCGAGCAGGCGCTGGCGCTGGCGGCCATGCCCGCCTCCCGGATCACGGACGTGCGGGAGCAGGAGCGCCGGTTCCGCGAGTTCCAGAACTCCGAGGAGCTCGTCCGGGCGCGCCGCATCGCGGACGCCTGGTGTGCGGCGTTCGTCTGGCGCAAGAACGCCGACGCCCCGCCCGCGATCACCACGGATGCCCTCTGGCGGCTGCAGGCGGGCGGCACCCTGCCCGAACCGGTCGAGAAGGAACTTGACCGGCTGGTTCAGCGATACCGCTTCTTCCACTGGCACCTGGAGTTCCCGGAAATCTTCCGGGTGAACGGCTCGGCAGTGGACCTCAACCCGGACACCGGCTGGGCGGGCGGCTTCACCTGCGTGCTCGGCAATCCGCCGTGGGAGAAGGTGAAGCTCTCCGAAAAGGAGTTCTTCGCCTCCCGCGATGAGGCGATCGCCACTGCGGGCAACAAGGCGGCCCGCGAGAAACTGATCAAGGCGTTGGCCGAATCGGAGGATGGGCGAGCGCTCTACCGGGAGTTCATCGACGCCAAACGGCAGGCCGATGGCGAAAGCCATTTCGTGCGCAGATCCGGGCGTTACCCGCTGACGGCGCGGGGAGATGTGAACACCTATGCGATCTTCGCCGAGAACAACCGGACCCTGCTCCACCCGCGCGGCCGACTCGGTGTGATCGTGCCCACCGGCATCGCCACCGACGCCACCACCCAGCACTTCTTCAAGGACCTGGTGACCGCCCGCTCGCTGGTCTCGCTCTATGACTTCGAGAACCGCGAAAAGTTGTTCGCGCACGTGGACAGCAGAGTCAAGTTCTGCCTGCTCACGGTGGCGGGACGCGCTAGCCGCGTGGATCAGGCCGAGTTCGCCTTCTTCCTGCACGATGCGGCGCAATTGAGCGACGAGGAAAAGCGATTCACCCTGACATCTGATGAGATCAGGCTGCTGAATCCGAACACCGGCACCTGTCCGATTTTCCGCTCGCGTCGCGATGCTGAGATCACTCTCGGCATCTATCGCCGCGTGCCGATCTTGATCAAGGAAGGCGATGAGGACGGCAACCCGTGGGGAATCAAATTTATGCGCATGTTCGATATGGCGAACGACTCACATCTCTTCCGCCCGAGCGAGGCTAATGGGGAGACCCTGGAGGACATGTTCGCCGACGGCTGGCGGCTGGAGGGCAACATCCTCGTCAAGGGCGAGGAGCGCCTCCTCCCCCTGTACGAGGCCAAGATGATCCACCATTACGACCACCGCTGGGCCACCTACGAACCCGATGGCTCGATCCGCGAACTCGCCCTCACCGAAAAGCGCGATCCCGAAGCGTCAGTGCTTCCTCGCTATTGGGTACAGGAATCCGCTGTTGAAGAAAGGCTTAAAGAGAAGGAGTGGAACCGCAGCTGGCTATTGGGGTGGCGTCACATCACTCAAGCGACGAACAAACGCACGACGATCATTTCCATGTTTCCGAAGTCAGGCGTCGGCAATCAACTACCATTGATGCTGCCTTCGGGACAACCCACCAAGTTGATCACTGCACTTCAATCCTGCATCTCATCATTCGTATTAGATTTTGTCGCGAGATTCAAGGTAGGGGGCACCAACCTCAATTTCTTCATCTACCAGCAGTTGCCGGTACTCAGCCCTGAAATCATGAACTCCCCCGCGTCCTGGGCGAGTCCAGTGACCGCTGTGGATTGGATTCGGGATCGCGTAATCGAACTCACCTACACAGCTACTGACCTAGAACCATTTGCGAAAGACCTCGGAGACCAGGACCGGCCATTCATATGGGACGAAGAGCGTCGTACACTGATCCGTGCAGAGCTCGACGCGGCGTTTTTCCACCTCTACGGCGTCTCCCGTGATGACGTGGACTACATCTTGGAGACGTTTCCGATTATCAAGCGCAAGGACGAGGCGAGGTACGGCGAGTACCGCACCAAGCGGCTGATCCTGGAGATCTACGACGCCATGCAGGACGCCATCGACGGGCGCAGGCCGTACCGAACGCCGCTCGATCCGCCTCCCGGCCACGGTCCGCGCCACCCGGCCCGCTGAATGTGATCAATTTGGACATTCGAACAGCTCGGCTTACGGGCGCCCCATCCTCATCCCGCCCAGCAGCGCTACGAGAAGCCGGCCCGCCGCTGAGCGCACGCCCGCGAGATCGTGCGTGCGGCGTTCTGCGCGCCCGTGACCTCGTCCCTACCAACCGCCTCGGTGCCTGATACGGCATCGGCGGGTGCCAGCCGCTGGTCGGCACATGTACCGGGACGGGCAGGTATGCCTGGCCGCCTCGGGGCATTGCCGCGACGTCCGAGCGGGTGTCACCCTGGCGCTCTTAGAGAAGGGCAGCGCGATAGCGGCTGGAGTCGGAGCCGCGCGTTCATCACCGGATGATCGATCCTAGTGACACTCCGTTATGACAATGCGACGCCCGCCTCAGGCGGCACCCGGGCGTGCTCTCCGCCGCCGATGCCGGTCAGCCCGCCGACCTCACCGGTTCGTGCTGCTCGGCGGCGGTGCGGCCGGTGAGGTGGCGGCGGGTGACGGCCAGCACACCGACGCCCAGGAGCACCGCCGCGGCGCCGACCCAGTACGGCAGGTGCACGTTCACCTGCTCCCCGAGCCAGCCCGCCAGCCACGGCGCCAGCGCCGCACCGGAGAACCGCACGAAACTGTAGGCGGCGGAGGCCACCCCGCGTTCGACCGGTGCCGCGGTCATCACGGTCTCGGTGATGAGCGTGTTGTTGATCCCGATGAACAACCCCGCCACCACCACGCACGTCGCCAGCACCGCCTTGACGCCCGTGCCCAGCGCCATCACCACCAACGTCGCGGCCAGCGCCATGAGACTCCCCAGAAGAACGGGGAGCGTGCCGAATCGGGCCTGCAGCCGGGGCGCGGCCACCACCGAGGTGAACGCCAACGCGACACCCCAGCCGAAGAAGATCAGCCCGATCTGGTGGGCGGTCATGTCGAGCGGGAACGGGGTGAACGCCAAGAGGGCGAAGAAGCCGAAGTTGTACAGCAGCGCGGTGATCGCGACACCGAGCAACCCGCGATGCCGCAGCGCCCGGAACGGATCGGCCAGCGTGGTCGCCCGCGCGGAGCGCGGCGTCGGCGGCAGCAGCCATGCGGTCACCAGCAGCGCCACCGCCATCAGCGTGGAGACCCCGAAGAAGGGCCCTCGCCACGAGATCGAGCCGAGCACACCGCCGACCAGCGGGCCGACCGCGATGCCCAGCCCGAGTGCGGCCTCGTAGAGGATGATCGCCTGCGCCACCGACCCGCGCGCCGCGTTGACGATGGTGGCCAACGCGGTCGCGATGAACAGCGCGTTGCCGAGCCCCCACAGGGCGCGCCAGCCGACGATCCCCAGCACGGTGTCGGACATGCCGGCCAGCCCCGCGCCGGCGATGATGACCGCCAGCCCGGCCAGCAGCGTGCGCTTGGCCCCGATCCTGCTGGCCACCGCGCCGGTGATGAGCATGGCCACTCCCATCACCGCCATATAGCTGGTGAAGAGCAGCGATACCTCGGACGGCGTCGCGTTCAGGGATTCGGCGATCGGCTTGAGGATCGGATCGACCAGGCCGATGCCCATGAACGCCACCACGCAGGCGAAGGCGACGGCCCACACGGCCTTGGGTTGACGCCACATGCCGGCGAAAGCTCCTCTTCGGTTGCCGGGGATCTCTTGCGGGATCTCGCGAACTCAGCGAGCCGTGACCGGCGCGGACACCTCGTCGAGCAGCCGGCGCAAGATGCCGACGGCGGCCCTGAGCGTCGCGCGCTCCTCGGGGTCGAGGCGTTCCAGATAGGGGTCGATCACGGCGCCACGCTGCACTCTGGCCTGTCTCAGCGTCTCCGCGCCCTTGGGGGTGATCCGGATGAGCACCGCCCGCCCGTCGCTCGGGTCGACGGCCCGGGATACCAGGCCCGCCTCCTCCAGGCGGCGGACCTGATTGGTCATCGTCGGCTGCGAACAGTGGTCGAGCGCGGCCAGGTCGGAGATCCGGGCCTCGCCCTGGTCCTCGATCGTCGACAGCAACCGGGCTTGGGCGTACGGCAGCGGCAGCCGGGCCCGCTGGGTGGCGAGCCGGTTGAGCCGGGCCACCACCGCCAGCAAGTCAGCGCCGAGACTCTGCGACATGTTCATCAAAATTACATAGTTGCTCTATGTAATACAAGACCGGACAAGTTGGAGCACAAGCAGTGACCGGGACGCCGGCACCCCGCGCAGCGGTTCGCCGCCGCCCGGCGAGTTCGCGCAGACCACGGCGGCACCGGGCGGCCACGCGGCTCCACCCGGTCACGGCCGGGCCCGCACCACCGGTACTCTCCCAATGGCCCGGCGCCGCGGTGCGGCATCGGACGGGATCATCCGGTGCCGCCGGGCCGGAACCGTGCACCCCGGCATCGGCGCACCGGCGCGCGCGGCGATCGGCCGATCCCCTGGTCCGCCGGGCCGGGGCCGCGGAGCGGGAATGGATGTTCAGCCGGGGAATCGGATGAACTGGGGTGGGACGTGGTGGACGAGCCACACGCCGTTGGCGCTCACCCGGAACTCATGCCCGGCCGCGTGCATCGCACCGGCCTCCACGACGAGCACCACCGGCTCGCCCCGGCGCGCTCCGACCGCGCGGGCGGTCTCGCGGTCCGGGGAGAGGTGCACATGGTGGCGTCCCATCCGCCGGAGCCCTTCCATGCGGATGGCGGGCAGGTTCCGGGCGACCGTGCCGTGGTGGAGCAGCGGGGGCGGCTCGACGACCGGCAGGTCTAAGTCGACGGGCACCGTGTGCCCTTGGTTGGCGCGGATCCGGTCGCCGTCGATCATGAAGCGCCGCTTGTCGTTGCGGGCGACGACCTCCTCCAGCTCCTCCCGGGAGATCGGGAACCCGTGCGCGGCCGTCGCGGCCAGCAGCGCGTCGATCTCCACCCAGCCGTGCGCGTCCAGTTCGATGCCGATGCGCTCGGGTCGGTGGCGCAGGTGTTTGGCCAGGTACTTCGAGATCCGTACCAGCCGCCGCTCGTCCACTGCCGCGCCTCGCCTGAATCCTCGCACCGTCCTACTCGGCAGTGTGACATCCCGGCCGGACCGGATCGCCCGGTTTCGCCCCGGTCGCCTCGGGATCATCGCACCTCGGCCGCGCTACCACCGACGAGAGGGCCTCCGATACGGTGCCGATCGTGAGCGCGTACCTGCTGATCCTCAGTGAGCGTGAGGCCGTCGCCTGGGTGTTACGGGAGTCGCGGATGGCGTTTCCGCCGACCAACCGAAGCGAGGTCAACCGGCTCAAGCCGGGAGACGAGCTGTTCATCCTCACCACCCGGGGGTGCTGGCACAACCCCACCCGGGACCGCACCCGGGTCATCGGTCTCGCCACGGTCGCCTCAGAGGTGGTCCCGTACGATCGGCCGATCGGCATCGCCGGCCGGGAGTTCACCCGTGGCTGCGAGATCAGGGTCCATGCGCTGGCGCCGTACCTGACGGGCGTGGAACTCGTGCCTCTGGTCCCGCGCCTCGCCGCATTCCCGGACAAGCGTCCCGGTGCCTGGTCGATCCGGCTCCGGCGGCCGCTGCTGGAGATCGGCGAGCAGGACGCCGCCCTGCTCAGGGAGGAGCTGGCCGCCGTGACCATAAGCCCGGATGTCGCGATCCCCGGATACCTGGCCGCGATCCGGCCGGTGGGCAAGGCAGCAGGCGCACGCGGTTAGACGCCCGGTCGTCATCGCCGGTACGGCCTCCTCGTGACCGCGTCCGCGCACAGGGTCCCGAGTCGCCCGGGGCGATCGAGGGGTGCCCGGGCTCACCGCCGGACATAAGACGAACCGGAAATTGTCGGTGACGGGTGCCATGCTGCGGCCACCCGAAGCGATCTGGCGCAGCCTCCGCCCAGGAGACGGCTCCGGACCCGATGCACCGCACGAGGAGGACCCCTCATGGCCACGACGCGACACGCCCCGGGAACACCGAGCTGGATCGACCTCGGGACACGGGACATCGAGGCGACCGTCGGCTTCTACGGCGCCGTCTTCGGCTGGACGTTCCTGTCGCTCGGCGCGCGGGCCGGAGGCTACGGATTCTTCCAGCTCAACGGGCGAACGGTGGCAGCCGCAGGGCCGCTGGTCCGGGAGAACGACGTACCGGCGTGGACCGTCTATTTCGGGGTCACCGACGCCGACGCGACCGCCGGATCGGTCGAGCGGGCGGGAGGGGTCGTCCGCTTCTCGCCGATGGACGTGTTCGACAACGGGCGGATGGCCGGTTTCACCGACCCACAAGGGGCGGCGTTCGCCATCTGGCAGCCGCGCAAGGTCCAAGGCCTCGACGTGGTGGGCTGCCCCGGAGCGCTGCTGTGGGTGGAGCTGCACACCTCCGACCCCGCCGCGGCGCGCGCCTTCTACGGCTCGCTGTTCGGCTGGCGCTACCACGAGACACCGGTGGAGAACTTCACCTACACCCGGGTGAGCCCTACCGGCGACGAGAAGGACGCGTTCGGGGGGATCACACGGGTGGAGTCGGACGCGCCGCGGCCGTACTGGCTGCCCTATTTCCAGGTCACCGACGCAGACGCGGCGGTGACGGCGGCCGAGCGGGCGGGCGGCAGTGTGATCATGCCGGTCGAGGAGGTGAAGGGGGTGGGCCGGATGGCCATGCTCGCCGACCCGCACGGAGCGCGCTTCTCGGTCATGACCCCCGCCTGGTGACCCGGTCGGTCATGACCCCCGTCTGGTGACCCGGGCGGCCGCGCGGCTTCGCCGTGCCCGGCCGGAGAGCCGCCACTGATCCTTTGCCTTTCCACACCCAATGCTGCGTTCCGTATCACGGAACCGTCCGGGGACCCTGGCATACCCCGCCGTACATTCGGATGGCATAGGGGAACCAGGGGGATAGCGCACATGAGGTTGTGGAACCGGCTGGTCCGCGGGAACACGCCGGGACAGCGCAAACGCGTCGACGTCTTCGAGGCCCACCGGATGCAGCAGCAGGAGGGCGCCGTGCTGGTCGACGTCCGGGATCGCCACGAGTGGGCGGCGGGCAGCGCTCCCGACTCCCGGCACATTCCCGTGGACCAGATCGTGGAGCGGCGCAGCGAGCTGCCGTTGTCGGCCACCGTGCTCACGATCTGCCGTTCCGGTGCTCGCTCGGCGCGTGCCGCCTCGCTGCTCCGGGCCTCCGGATTCGCCGCCATCGACGTCTTGGGGGGCATGCTCGCCTGGCAGGCGGCCGGGCTGCCGGTGGTGACCGCGGACGGCGAACCGGGCCGGGTGATCTGATCCGGCGCCGAGGCGGCCCGGCCGCATCCCGGACCGGGCCGCCGGCCCGCAACGGGTCGAGCCACCGTGCAGCGTGCCCGAATTGGACAACAGGCGGACGACCGGACAACACACGGACGACACCGGACAACGCGCCGGGCCGCCGTACAACGGGCCGAGCGACCCATACGAAGGCCGAGGTCCACGGCAACGCTGCCGGATGCTCGGCCCTCGGCCGCCCGCGGGACCGGTCAACCCCAGCGCAGTCGGGACCGGTCAACCCCAGCGCAGTCGGGACCGGTCAACCCCGGCGCAGTGAACCGGCTCGGCCGTACCGGTCCGTACCGGCAGAGGCGCCACGGACCGGGAACAGGCCTCACCCCGGGTCGACCGGACCACGACCGCTCCTCCGGTGCCGGCCGGCCACAGGGCACGGCTGCGGTGCGATCGGGAGGCGCGATCCGGCCGAAGGCGCCCTCCGCGGGCTACGGCCAGGTACTGCCCGCCGAGGCAGAGGTCGGCTCGATGATGTGCAATCGCTCGAGCAGGACCACGAAGGTCGACGCGTACGGCGAGGACGCGACGATCGAGGCGACCCGGTCCCAGTCGACCTGTTCCCGCATCGCCCGGACCATGGGCAGCAGCGCGCCGTAATCACAGGTGTGCTCGGACAGGGGGAGCAGCCAGCTCACCACGAGGTCGGTGGCGTTGAGCACCGGGAGGCTCACCGCGGCCGTGTTGAGCATCTCCGCCCGCGCGATCATCTCCTCGGTCACCGGGCGGTCCGCCAGGGAGAAGATCAGATCGACGAGCACGCCCGCCTCGTCGAAGGCCTTGACCAGCCAGTCCTCCGGAGGCCGCACGATCCGGAACCCGAGGCCCTCGAGGGTCTTGGTGGCGAGCGGAACGTCCTCCGGGACGAGCACGAAATCGACGTCGTGCAGCGAGGGCGCGGCACCACGCGCGTACCCCGCGCACCCACCGGCCAGGGCGAAGCGCACCCCGGCCTCTTTCAGGCCGGCACCGGCGCGTTTGAGGGTCTCGAGAATCGCGTCGGTGACGGCGTGACCGTGACTGCCCACTTAACGGCACTCCCCGGGTAAGCGCTCCGCAAACATTCGATATCCGAGAAAGAAGCCCTTCGATCAACGCGGAATCCGATCACGTCCACGGAATCGCGAAGGCGGCCTCTTCGATCCGATACCGCGCGATTAGGAGCCGGCATCACTCCGATCTCCATACGGCTTCCCGAGACGCCCGGCCTCATGTTACGAGCCGATTTTCCCGGGCAGAGTCAAACCATGGCTACCCTGCTATGGATAATCGCGGTGATCTTGGTGATCGCCGGCATCTACGTCATCATCGCGCGCCGCCAGATCCTCTGGGGAATCGTGCTCATCATCCTCGGATTCCTCGTGGGCCCCGGAGGCATCAGCATCTTCCGACCATGACCGAGCTGAGCCGTACGGCCTGCGCTGACCCTCCATCCGGTGATCCGGCGCGGGCTTCCGGCGGCTTTCCTCGCGGACGCGCCGGCGCGTTTTCCGCGGCCGCGTCCCCGGGACGTTCGCTCAGTGGGAGTCGTGGTCCATGCAGTAAATCGCGTACGCGTGTTTGATGACGGGAACCGCGACGTTGCGAACCATGATCCCACCGGGGGTCACGCCTTTCTCCGTTCCGGCGTGCGCGTGGCCGTGAACGAACAGATCCGCCCCTTCGGAATCGGCCGCCTCCGCCAGAAGGTAGCTACCGAGGAACGGATAGATCTCCGGCGGCTCCCCCATGAGCGTGTCCTTCACCGGCGAATAGTGGCTTAAGACGATCTTCCGGTCGGCGTCGAGATTCCGCAGCTCGTCGCGCCACCGCTCGGCGATCTCCCGGGTGTGCCGGACGAGCGCCTTGGTCTGGGGTTCGCCGAACTCGCTCGCGCACTTGCCCGCGAATCCGCCGCAGTAGCCCTTTCCCCCGACCACGCCGACCCGTACCCCGTCGATGGTGAGGACCACGCTCTGGTCGTCGAGGACGATGATCCCGGCGTCCCGCAGGATCGACATGATCTGCCGTTGCGCGTCGGAGTGGTAGTCGTGGTTGCCGAGCACGGCCACCACCGGGACCGGGAGGCCGCGCAGCTCGTCGGCGACCACCTTGCCCTCTTCGACCGTGCCGTGCCGGGTGAGGTCGCCCCCGACGAGCAGCAGGTCGGCGCGCCGGTCGATGCCCTCGAGCCTGCTCCGGTACTGGCCGCGCAGGTCCTCACCCATGTGGATGTCGGCGACGGCGGCGATCCGCAGCTCCCTCACAGGTGCTCCTCCTCTCCGGGATCGCGTACCTCGACGAGGGTGAGCTCGTTGTGCACGCGAAGCCCGGGGGCCGCCTCCCGTGCCACCTGCTCGATCTCGCGGCGCCGTTCGGCGCCCGAGACCTGCCCGCGGAGGTAGACGTGCTCCCCCCGGACGTCCACCCGGATGCCGAGCTCGTTCGTCCGCGCGTCCTCGGCGAGCGCCCGCTGGACGCGGGCGGCCACATAGTGCGGTGCCTCCTGCATGACCACCCCCTCGCGCTTCCGGTACGGCCCGCCCGGGCTTGGCTGGGTGGCCTCTCGGCCATTGACGTGGGATCACTCTTCCAACCCACCCGCGGCCGGCCCGGCCCGCCCGGGGCCGGTATGGGCGGCCTCTCGGCCATCGGCGTGGGATCGCTCTTCCAGCCCGGCCGGGGATCCCCCGGCCCGGCCGGGCGGCGATCCGCGACCGGCGCCGGGACGCTCCCTGCCGGTCGTGTCCCCTGGCGGGGTCACTTCCTGGCCTTCGCCGTGGCCCGGCGGTTCGCCTTCTTGATCGCGTCGACGAGCTCGTCCTTCGTCATCGTGGACCTGCCCGCGATGCCGAGCCGGGAGGCGATGCCGCGCAGGTGCTTCATGGGCGCGTTGGCGTTCACGCCCTCGGCGGTCGTCCCCGAGGCCGGGGTGCTCTTCTCGGCCTGCTCGTCGGAGGGGCCTTTGGCGGACTTCGGCTCCCAGTGGTCGCCCACCTTCTCGAAGGAGTGCTTGAGCGCCGCGAACGCGGTCCGGTGGGCCCGCTCCCCCTCTCCGTACGTCTCGACGGCCGAGTCGTGCGCCTTGATCCACGTCTCCTGCGCCGCTTTGGGCGAGCGCTGGAGGGTGGAGGGTAGTTCCTCTCGTCCTGGCATGGTCGCGCCCCCTTCGGGTGCCGTCGTCACGAGCCATGCCCGGCTGGACGGCTTCAAACCTGGGGCTGGAGCGGGCACCATGGCTTGCGTGATCGATTCGCCGGTGGTGGTGACCGGGCTGATGGGGGCGGGGAAGACGAGCGTGGCCCGCCTGCTGGCCGAGGCTCTGGGGCGCCCGTTACGCGATAACGACGACGATCTCGAGGCCCGGTACGGCATGACGGCGGCGGCGATCGCCGCGGAGTTCGGCGCGGATGAGCTGCACGCCCGGGAGAGCGCGGTGCTGCGGGAGGCGCTGGCCGCCCGCCCGGTGCCGGTGATCGCGGCGGCGGCGAGCACGGTCGAGGACCCGGCATCGCGCGCGGCGTTGCACCGCGCGTTCGTGGTGTTCCTCGACGGCCCGCCGGCGGTCCTCGCCGAGCGGATGCTGTCGAGCCCGCACCGGCCGCACTTCCAGCCGGACCTGGTGGCCATGCTGACCGAGCAGCGCGAGCGGAGGCTCCCTTGGCTGCGCGAGGTGGCCGATGTGACCGTGGACTGCGGGTCGCGTACGCCGGAGGAGATCAGCGCGGAGGTGCTGCGTCACCTCGGCGCAGCGTGACGCCAGGAGGGTTCAGCAGACCACGATCTGGGAGTCCGCCGGGTTGGGGATCCGCTGCGCGGTGGCGGTTCCCGCGAGAAACCAGACGGTCTTGCCGCCCCGGGCGGAACGGGCGACTCCCCAGTCGTCGGCGAGCTCGTGCACGATGAGCAGCCCTCGCCCGTCGGTGGCGTCCGTGCCGACCTCGCGCATCCGGGGCAGACCGTCGCCCTGATCGAAGACCTCTCCGCAGACCCAGGTGCCGTTGGTGCCGAGCCGGAGGATGAACACGCTGCTGCCGCCGTGCCGGATGACGTTGGTGACCAGCTCGCTGACGATGAGCGAGCAATCGTCGATCAAACGATCCAGCCCCCACCGGCCGAGCTCACGCCGGACCACCGATCGCGCCGCCGCCACGCTCCTGTCGACTGCCGGCAGGAGGCACTCGACGGTCCGCACGGGTGGCGTGTCGAGTGGTACCGCTCCGAACGGGCGAGTCACTGCGCCTCCTTCAACGATGGGAGCGCTCCCACAGCTCACGATACGCACCCGAGGGACTGATGTGAACGGCATCTGACGAAAAAAGCGTCCAATTGTTACGCCGCCCACCGTGAGGTTCGCCCGGCATCGGCGGGCCGCCCCGGACGAGTGCCCAGCTCACCTCATATCGCACCGGCTTCTCATCCACCACGGGAGCCATCCGGGCCGGCCGCACCTCATGATCAAGAAACAGAATGAAATTTAGTGAAATGCGGGTGCGGCCCGCCGTGACCCGCGGCGCACTGACCGGCCGCCCGGGGTCCGCGGCGTCACCGGGCGAGCCGCTCCTGACGGCGTCACCGGGCGAGCCGCTCCTGGGTGCTGAGCTGTGAGCGCAGCTCCTCGGGGCTGTCGCCGGATGCGGTCATGACCAGCCCTTGGTCGATCTCGGCCCGGGAGAGGGACCTCGTCAGACGGGTCGCGTACCAGCGGCCGGCGTCGCTCCGCCAGATGGACCAGCGTCCCGCGTACTCGCTGCGCAGCTTCTCCCATTCGGCGTCGTCGGACCGCACTCGCCACCACCCCCACGACCGGCACCACAAGAGCCGTGTTCATCCCGATACGAACCGTAGTCACCGGCCTTCTCCCCGGCGGGGGCACTCCCATGAGCGGCCTGGCGGTGATTTTTCCGCCATGAAAAAGAAATTTGATTCCTGCCCGAATCTCACCTGCGCTTTAAATTTCTCCGCCGATCCCGCAGGCCGCCCCGCCCGCCATCGGAAACGCGGCGCCGTAGGCCCGATCCGCCGCACCGCACGGCCCGACAAACGCACACAACAGCACTAAAGCCGACAAACCATGCAATTTCCACGCAAATCAATCAGCCGACACCGTTGGGCCGCGCCGGATCCGGGAGACAACCCTCGTCGTTCACCGTACGGAAGGGGATCGTCACATGCCCGGACTTCCTCGGTTGCCCTTCGAACGCTCCGATCCGCTGGAGGTCTCCCCCGCCTACGCCGAGCTCCGCGCCACCGCGCCGATCGCGAAGGTCCTCACCGCCGCGGGCGACGAGGCGTGGCTGGTCACCGGCTACGAGGAGATCAGGCAGATCTTCGCCGACCCCAGGTTCGGGCGGTCGCATCCGGCCCCGGAGGACGCGCCGCGCCTGTCGAACAGCGCGCTGATCGGCGGCCCGGTCGGCGACTACGCCACCGAGGAGGAGATGCACACCAAGCTGCGGCGGCTGCTCGCCCCCGCCTTCTCCGCGCGCCGCATGGCCGCGCTCTCGGTGCGGATCCAGGGGCTCGTCGACGACCTCCTCGGCCGGATGGCCGAGCAGGGGCCGCCGTGCGACCTCCACGCGTGCCTGTCGGTGCCGCTGCCCGTCCAGGTGATCTGCGAGCTGCTGGGCGTGCCGTACGAGGACCGGGACAGGTTCCGCGGGATCGCGGTGGAGATGACGGACCTCTCCGACCCGGAGCGCTCGGCCGCGGCCATGCGCGAGATGAACGAGTACACCTACGAGATCGTCAAGGCGAAGCGGGAGAACCCCGCCGAGGACGTGTACTCCGAGCTCGCCGCGGCCGACCTGCCCGAGGAGGAGATCGCCATGATCGCCGGCGGGCTCCTCTTCGCCGGGCACGAGACCACGGTGAACCAGATCGACTACGGCGTGCTGCTGTTGCTGCGCAACCCATGCGAGCTCGACGCCCTCCGCCGCGACCCGTCGCTCGCCCCGGGCGCGGTCGAGGAGATCATGCGGATGGCCGTGCCGAGCCAGCACGGCCTGCTCCGGTACGCGCACGCGGACGTCGAGGTCGGCGGCGTGCGGATCAAGCGAGGCGACCTGGTGGTGCTCGCCACGTTCGCGGCCAACCGGGACCCGCGGGTCTACCCGGACCCCGAGCGGTTCGACATCCGCCGGGAGACGACCCACCCGCACGTCGGGTTCGGCTACGGGGCCCACTACTGCCTGGGGGCGAGCCTCGCCCGGGTGGAGCTGCAGGCGGTGTTCGGCACGCTCTTCCGGCGCTTCCCGGAGCTCCGCCTCGCCGTGCCGTACGAGAGCCTGTCGCGGCGGGCCGGCGCCCTGACCGAGGGGTTCAGCGAGCTCCCGGTCACCTGGTGAGGCGCGGCCCGCCACCAGCGGCGGAGTGGAGACGGCCGGGGCCGGCCCCGGCCCCACCGGCCGGCCCCGGCTCCCTGCACCCCCGCGGGCCAGGGGGACCGAGCGGCCCGCGGGGTCGGCAGGAGCTTCAGCAGAGGATCTCGTCGTGCTCGCGCTCGCGCAGCCACAGCGTCCGGTAGATCCCGGGCCGGGCGACCAGCTCGTCGTGGGTGCCCCGGTCGGCGACCCGGCCGTGGTCGAGCACGATGATCTCGTCGACCTGCTCGAGCCCGGCGAGCCGGTGGGTGACGAGCAGGGTGGTGCGGCCCTCCGTGGCGGCGAGCAGGTCGGCGGTGAGCTCGTCGGCGGTGGCGATGTCGAGGTGCTCGGCCGGCTCGTCGAGGAGCAGCACCGGGAAGCCGGCGAGCAGCGCCCGGGCGAGCGCGATGCGCTGCCGCTGCCCGCCGGAGACCTGGGCGCCGTGCTCGCCGACATAGGTGTCGAGCCCGTCGGGCAGCGACTCGACCCAGTCGAGCAGGCGGGCCCGGCGCAGCGCCTCCCGCACCTCCTCGTCGGTGGCGTCCCGGCGGGCGAGCCGGATGTTCTCCCCGATCGTGGTGGCGAACAGGTGCGCGTCCTGGGCGCACAGGCCCACCACGCGCCGCACGTCCTCGCCGGCGAGCTCGCGCAGATCCACCCCGTTGAGCGTGACCCGGCCCCCGGCCGGCTCGAGGAACCGGAGGAGCACGGCGGTGAGCGTGGTCTTGCCCGACCCGCTCGGGCCGACCACGGCCACCCGCCGCCCCGGGGTGAGCTCCAGGCTCACCCCGTCGAGGGCGTACGGCCCGCCGGGCGTCCACCGGGCGCGCAGGTCCTCGACCCGGATCTCGTACGGCGGGGCGGGCAGCGGCGCCGGGTCGGCGGGCTCGCGCACCGGCTCGGGCCGGTCGAGCACGGCGAACACCCGGGTGGCCGACCTGCGGACCCGCCCCAGGTACTGCGCGGCGACCGGCAGCCCGGCCACCGCCTCGAAGGCGGCGAGCGGGAGCAGGGTGATCACCGCGAGCAGCACCCCGTCGAGCCGGCCGGAGCGGACGGCCGGCACCCCGGCGGCGAGGGCGAACCAGACCGCGAGCCCGCCGGCGAGCGCGGAGACCGCCGCACCCGCGCCGGCCATGGCGGCCGACCGGCCCAGGGCCCGGGTGAGCTCCCGGTCGATCCGGGCCGCCTCGGCGAGCCGGGCCGGGGCCGCGCCGCAGGCGATGAGCTCGGCCGCGCCGGTGAAGGTGTCGACCACGTGGGCGGTGAGCTCGCCGCGCAGGTCGGTGGTGCGGCGCTCCACCCGGGCGGCGACCAAGGCGGAGAGCCAGGGCGAAACAGCGCCGGCGAGGAGCAACCCGGCGAGGAGCGCCGCACCGGCCTCGGGCAGCAGGAGCCAGGAGAGCCCCACCGAGGCGCCACCGACGACCACGGCGACCGCGTACGGCAGCAGCGCGCGGAGGTAGAGGTCCTGGACCGCGTCGACGTCGGCGACGAGGCGGCCGAGCAGGTCGCCCCGGCGCAGCGGCAGCCCGGCCGGGGCGAGCCGCTCCAGCCGCTCGTAGATCTTGGTCCGCAGGTCGGCGAGGATGCGCAGCGTCGCGTCGTGGCTGACCAGGCGCTCCAGGTAGCGGAACACGCCGCGGCCGATGCCGAACGCGCGCACGGCCACGATCGCGACCATGAGCGTCAGCACCGGCGGGTGCTGGGCGGCTCGGGAGATGAGCCACGCGGAGGTGGCCATCAGCCCGGTGCCGCTGGCGAGCGCGAGCACGCCCAGGATGAGGGCGAGCCCGAGCCTGCCGCGGGCCGGGAGGGCGATCGTGATCAGGCGGATGATCGGTCTCATCTGGTCACCACCCCCGCCGGCTCCACCCGGACCACGCGGTCGGCGAGCGCGGTGAGGGCGGGCCGGTGTGCGACGAGCACCACGGTGCGCCCGGCCGCGAGGCGGCGCACCGCCTCGACCACGGCGGTCTCGCTCTCCAGGTCGAGGTTGGACGTCGGTTCGTCGAGCAGCAGCAGCGGGGCGTCCCGCAGGAACGCCCGGGCGAGGGCGATCCGCTGCCGCTGCCCCGCGGACAGGCCGGCCCCGCCCTCGCCGAGGGGCGTGTCGAACCCCTGGGGCAGCGCGTCGATGAACTCCTCGGCGCAGGCGGCCCGGGCGGCGAGCCGTACCTCCTCATCGGTGGCGTCCGGCCGGCCCAGGCGGATGTTGTCGGCGACCGTCCCGGTGAACAGGTACGGCCGCTGCGGCACCCAGGCGATGTGCGACCGCCAGGCGTCGAGGTCGAACTCGGCGAGGTCCTGCCAGTCGACTAGGACCCGGCCGGCGTCGGGCCGGACGAACCCGAGGAGCACGGCGAGGATCGTGGACTTCCCCGCCCCGCTCGGCCCGGTGAGCGCGACGGTCTCCCCGGGGTGGATGGTGAGCGAGAACCGGTCGAGCGCGGGGGCCTCCCGGCCCTCGTACGCCACCGTCACCCCCTCCAGGCGGATCGTCGCCCGGGCGAGATCCGGCACGTCGGTGCGGGTGCCGGAGGGCGGCGCCGGGGTCTCGAGCACCTCGAAGACCCGCTCGGCCGCGGCGAGGCCCTCCGTGCTCGCGTGGAAGTGCACGCCGACCTGGCGCAGCGGGAGGTACGCCTCCGGGGCGAGGATGAGCACGAGCAGCGCGGTCTGCAGGTCCATCTCCCCGCCGACCAGGCGGAGGCCGATGGAGACGGCGACCAGGGCCACCGAGATCGTGGAGAGCAGCTCCAGGACGAGCGCGGAGAGGAAGGCGATCCGCAGGGTGGACATGGTCGCCTTGCGATAGTGGTCGGTGACCTCGCGGATCGTGCGCGCCTGCGCCTTCGCCCGGCCGAACACCTTCAGGGTGGGCAGCCCGGCGACCACGTCGAGGAAGTGACCGGCGAGCACGGAGAGCGTCCGCCACTGCCGCTTGGTCACCTTCTCGGTGGCGAGGCCGACCAGGATCGCGAAGATCGGGATGAGCGGCAGGGTGAGGGCGATGGTGAGGGCGGAGAGCCAGTCGCCGAGCAGGATGCGCAGGCCCACGGCCGCGGGGACCGTCACCGCGAGCACGAGCTGCGGCAGGTACCGGGAGAAGTACGCGTCGAGCGCGTCGATCCCCCGGGTGGCGAGGGTGGCGAGCTCGCCGCTGCGCTCCCCCGACAGCCAGCGCGGGCCGAGCCGCATCGCGTGCTCGAGCAGCCGCCGGCGGAGCTGCGACTTCACCGCGGCCGAGGACCGGTGCGCGGCGACCTCCTGCAGCCACACCACGAGGGTGCGGCCCGCGACCACCGCGAGCAGGAGCAGCATGGGGGTGCGCAGCTCGGCGAGCCCGGCCCCGCCGAGGAACGCCTTGGTGATCGTTTCGGCGAGCAGTGTCGCCTGGGCGATGATCAGCCCGGCTGCCGCGGTTCCGAGCAGCACCGACAGGGCGAGGTACGTCCGGGTGGTCCTCGCGTACCGCAGCAGCCGGGGATCGAGCGGTTTCACCGTGCCGTCTCAGCGATCTTGTCGGGGATCTGCGCGACGCTGATCCGCTTACGGAACACCCAGTAGGTCCAGCCCTGGTACAGGAGCACCAGCGGCGTGAAGATGATCGCCACCACCGTCATGATCTGCAGCGTGTACGGGGTCGACGCGGCGTTGGTGGTGGTGAGGCTGTACGCGGCGTCGATCGTCGACGGCATCACGTTCGGGAAGAGCGCGATGAACAGCGTCGCGACCGCGCAAACGATCGTCAGGCCCGTGCCGGCGAAGGCCCAGCCCTCCCGGCCGCGGGCGTTCGCGATCGCCGCCAGCACCAGCCCGGCCGCGGCCACGGCCACGGTGAGCCAGGTGATCGGCTTGCCGTACTGGAGCTGGGTGATCACCAGGAAGAGCCCGCCCACCACGATGGTGGCGAGCACGAGGCGGCCGGCGATGCGGTTGGCCCGCTCCCGCACCTCGTCCGTGGTCTTGAGCGCGAGGAAGAGCGCGCCGTGCAGGATGAACAGGACGAGGGTGGTGAGGCCGCCGAGCAGGGCGTACGGGTTGAGCAGGTCGAAGAACGTGCCCACGTACTCCCGGTCGGCGTCGATCGGCACGCCGCGGACGATGTTCGCGAACGCCACGCCCCAGAGGAAGGCGGGGACGACGCTCCCCCAGAAGATCGCCTGGTCCCAGCGGCGGCGCCACCGCCGGTCCTCCCGCTTGCTCCGGTACTCGAACGCGACGCCGCGCACGATCAGGGCGAGCAGGATGAGCAGGAGCGGCAGGTAGAACCCGCTGAACAGGGTGGCGTACCACTCGGGGAACGCGGCGAAGGTGGCGCCGCCCGCGACGAGCAGCCACACCTCGTTGCCGTCCCAGACCGGCCCGATGGTGTTGATGAGCACCCGGCGCTCGGCGTCGTTCTTACCGATCACCGGCAGCAGGGCGCCGACCCCGAAGTCGAAGCCCTCGAGGAAGAAGTAGCTGGTCCATAGGACCGCGATCAGGATGAACCAGATGGTCGTGCCCTCCATCGTGACACCCCTCCTCAGTAGGCGAACGTCAGCGATCGCCCGGAGCCGGAGTGGTCCTCGTCGGTCGAGGGCAGGACCTCGGCCTCAGAGGGCGGGCCGGCCTTGGCGTACCGCACCAGCAGACCGATCTCGATGACCATGAGGACGCCGTAGACCACGGTCAGCGCGATGAGCGAGGTCAGCACCGAACCGGCGGAGACACCCGGCGACACGCTCGCCGCGGTGGTCAGCACGCCGTACACCGCCCAGGGCTGCCGGCCCATCTCGGTGAAGATCCAGCCGAAGGTGTTGGCGAGGAACGGCAGCAGGATGGCGAGCATGCCGATCCGCCACATCCACGGGCTGTTCGGGAACCGGCCGCGGCGGGTGACCCACAGCCCGACGGTGGCGATGAGCGCGGTCAGGAACCCGATGCCGACCATGAACCGGAAGCTCCAGTAGCTCACCGGGATGTTCGGCCGGTAGTCGCCCGGGCCGTACTTCGCCTCGTGCGCCGCCTGGAGGTTGTTGATCCCCTCGACCTTGCCGTTGAAGTCGCCGGTGGCGAGGAAGGACAGCACGCCGGGCACCTTGATGCTGAACACCTCTTCGCTGCCGTCGAGCGTCCCGATGGTGAACAGCGAGAACGGCGCCGGCTGCGAGGTCTCGTAGAGCGCCTCGGCCGCGGCCATCTTCATCGGCTGCTGCTCGGTCATGACCCGGGCCTGGATGTCACCGGTGATGATCACCCCGACCGCGGCGATGAGCGAGACGACGAGCCCGAGCTTCAGCGACGGCCGGAACACGTCGGTGTGCTTGCGCCGGGCGAGGTGCCAGACGCTGATCCCGGCGATGAACAGGCCCGCGGTGAGGAAGCACGCGGTGATCGTGTGCGGGAACGTGATGAGCAGCGTCGAGTTGGTCAGCACGGCACCGAAGTCGGTGAGCTCGGCCCGCCCGGTCGCCTCGTTGATGCGGTACCCCACCGGGTGCTGCATCCAGGAGTTCGCGGCGAGGATGAAGTAGGCCGAGAGCGTGGTGCCGAGCGCGACCATCCAGATCGTGGCGAGGTGGAGCTTCTTGGGGAGCCGGTCCCACCCGAAGATCCACAAACCGAGGAAGGTCGACTCGAGGAAGAACGCGAGCAGCCCTTCGATCGCGAGCGGCGCACCGAAGATGTCACCGACGAACCGCGAGTACTCGCTCCAGTTCATGCCGAACTGGAACTCCTGCACGATGCCGGTGACCACGCCCATCGCGAAGTTGATGAGGAAGAGCTTCCCCCAGAACTTCGTGGCGCGCAGGTACACGGTCTTGCCCGTGCGCACCCAGGCCGTCTGCAACCCGGCGACCAGCGCGGAGAGCGCGATCGTCAGGGGAACGAAGATGAAGTGGTAGACGGTCGTGATGCCGAACTGCCACCGGGCTATGTCTAGCGGGTCCATCACCCAGCCCTCCCGAACTACTACATGCTGTAGTACTACGAATCGTAGTAAAGAATTCCCGGCCCACGGTTACGCAAAGGTGTTAGGTCGCTCACACAGTGCAATCGATCACACGTCGGACGGCGGCTCGGCGGAACCGCGGCGGGCGCTCCCCGGCCGGGAGGACCACCCGCCGGACCTGGCCTTTCTCCGGGTCCCGCCTCGGCTCTCGCCGGCCGGGCACGCGGCCGGGCGCGGGCCGGGGGTGACGCACCTCACCGGACACGGCGCGTGGCGGCCGGCCCGCGGCCGGCATCGGGAGGCGGAGCGGGGATCACGGTCGCCGCGGTACGGCGCCGCGCGCCGGGCGAACCTCCGAGAGGGCGCCGGGAGAGCCGGAGCGAAGATCCGGATGGGCGCTGAGCCCGGCCGGCGGTGAACGTCCCACCGGGACGCCGAAGGGCCGTAGCGGGCGGGAAGCGGCCGGGAGGAACCCGCGGCCGGCGGCGATCATCCGCGGGCCGTCAGGGGGCGAGAAGAACCATCAGGGCGCGAGAAGAAGCGAGGGCGGGAAGAGCCGTCAGGGGGCGTGGAGAAGAGGCAGCCGGGAAGGGCCCGAGGACGTCGCCGTCGGGGATCCCGCCACGGCGTCCTGGGATCATCGGGCACCGGCGACCGCCGGGCCGAAGGGCGCAGGCCGCCGAGGCGGTGCGGCCGATCGCCGCCGCGGCCCGGCCCCGCCGCGCCCGTCACCCGGCCTGTCGGGCTCCGGGGCGGCGGCGTTCCGGCCGGGCGGCGGCGCGGAGACATGAGCCCGGACATGAGAAAACCCCGGGCCGATCGGCCCGGGGCGTGCCGTCGTGCGCCGCCAGGGACTCGAACCCCAAACCCGCTGATTAAGAGTCAGCTGCTCTGCCAATTGAGCTAGCGGCGCTCGGCTGTGCGTAACATTAGCAGCCCTCGCGGCGCTACGCACATCAGGCGGGGCGGTGGGATGGGCCGTGCCACGCCGGCGACGCCACGACCAGGGCGGGACGTCCCTCCGGCGCCCGGGCGAACGGCCTGATCACCTGGGCGCCGCGCGCCCCGAGGAGAGACCTGATCACCACCGCCACGCACATGATGAAGCCTTGATCACCACCGCCACGCGCCCGCGGAGAAGGGCAGCGGATGGTCCCGGTGGCCCGGGCCGTCGCCCCACTTGGTGATGACGTACTCGACCTCGATGTGGCCCTCACCGCTGGCGACGGTGAGCGTGTCGTGGTTCCACTCGCTCCCGGTGAGCTCGGCGAAGGTCATCCCGTCGATGTCGAGCATGACCCCGCGCTCGGAGGGGATACCGGGGCCGCGGTCGCCGATGAAGAAGCGGGCCTTCTTTCCCTTGTAGATGATGTAGCCCTCGGTACCGAGCGGCCAGCTCGGGCTGGCGAACAGACCCTTCTGCATCGGCTTGCCGATCGCCGGCATGCCGGTGTCCCCCTGCCGCCCGGATCCGTCGTCCCAGAAGTACGAGCCCTTGGTGACGCCGCGGAGCAGGATCTGTTCGTCCTGGGTGCTCTCCGCCGGTGCCACCGCGGCCGCCCGGCCGGTCGGTGCGCTCTCCGAAGCCGAAGCGGTCCCCGCGAGCGTCGTCGCGGCGAGCAGGGCTCCGATGAGGGTGCCAAAGGTCTGTGCGGTTCGGTTGTTGCGCAGAGCGGTCAGAGTCATCGCAGAGAGTGCGGTCGGGTACGAGGTCAGCGCCGGCCACGATCGCAACGTGGGTGTGGGTGCGAGGTACGTGGCGGCCGGCGGGGGCGGGCCTGGGGCGGGAGAATGGTTCGGTCCCATGGCCCGCCGTGAGCTGGCGCACTGGCGCGTGGCCATACGCCCCGGGGCGGCACGGTGACGATCAGGTGATGATCACGGATTCCGTGCCGTCCGGCTTCCGCTTCTCGGGTGCTGTGCGATCTCCTTACAGGATGATCCGCCTTCACTTGCCGATGACGTTACCCGACAGGTCACGACAGAGCAAAGCAAAACACCCGAAAACGCCAGAAAATCTACCAAACACCCTCAAAGGATGGTTAAGGCCGCCATGATCTGGGTATCCCGCGCGCATCGACCATGATCACGCGCCGGAGACGGCCGCTCCGCCCCAAAGCCACGGCACCCGCAGGCGCACGCCGGGAGGATCGGCAGGCCGCTAGGGCACGTCAGACCGCGCCTCGGGCTGCGGCGGCGGTGCGGCGCGTCGCCGCGCGCCCCGCGCCGGTCCTGGGCGCGGCGGGAGCCGCGGTGCCTGCGGCGAGCCCCTTCCCGCACCGGCCGGCGGTGCGGCCGGAGCGGGCACGCCGGACCGCGCATCGGGTGCGCGCTCGCACCGGCCGGGCGGAGGTCCGCGGCAGCCGCGGCCAGCGGCGGTCTCGGCCAGCGGTGGGGACCCTCGGCCACCGGACGAGGGCCGTCCGGCCTCCGACCGGGAGGCTCGGTCGGAGGCTCCCGCATACCCGGCCTGGCCCCACCCGTGGCGCGGGAGCGGTGCGGCCGCGGGCGGAGCGGCAGGCCCCGAACTCAGGGGCGCCCCGCAGAGCGCGGGAATCCATCCGGCGGCGTGATCGCATCGGGCGTGCCGCCCGACGGGCCCAGCGCATCAGCGTGGCGAGATCATCGGCAGGACGCATCAGAACGGCACGAGCATCGCACTACGCCAGAGAACGGCGAGATCGGTGCTGCCGCCGGGCGATTCCGTACGAGCGAGATCGGTGCGATTCCGTACGAGTCCGTACGAGCGGAGATCTGTGCCGTGTCCGAGCGAGCACCCGGTTGGCGCGGCACCCCGCGAGAGACGGCACGAGCGGCGCATGAAAAGATCGGGGCCGGGTAGCCCCCCCAAACTACCCGGCCCCGTTCGAGTCGCCGGAGCCGGGCAGTCCCCCAACTACCCGGCCCCGGTACAGCGGTTCCGCCAGGCGTTGCCCTCCCCAAAGGCAACCGGCGGCGCCCCGCTCGAACGCGGTTCCCCCATCCGCGTTCTTCTTCACAAAGCCTGTGGTCCCCGCTCTCCCGAGGAACACCTTCAGAGTACAAGGGGCCATGTCATGGGTGTGTCATGCGAAGGTGGATTTTCTCCCTACCGAACCTGACCTTCCTTGACCTGCGCGAGACCTCGGCCGGGCCCGCCCACGGCCGCTGAGTCCCCACCCACGGTCAGGCGTCCGGGTGGTGGGAGAGGTACTCCAGGTAGATCGGCCGGAGCGCCTCACCGACGTCCCCCTCCCCCGCCGACAGAGCGTCGCTGATCAGCGCTGCCACCCGGGTGAGGTCGTTCGCCGCCTCCTCCCCGTGCCCGCTGGCCGCCTCCGCCACGGGGATCGCCTTGAGCAGCCGCCAGAGAAAGCCCACGTCACCGTGGCGTACGGCATGGCGTACCGCGCGATGGTGCAGCTCCCGCGTGGGGAGGTCCTCGAGCCGTTCGTCGTCCACGCCGCCTCACCCCCTGGGTGGGCCTTCCCCGGGCGGGCCCGCGCCAAGCGGCCGGCGACCGGTCAGAGCCGGACGATCATCTTGCCGATGTTCTCGCCGCGGAGCATCGCGAGGAACGCCTCGGGCGCCTGGTCGAGCCCTTCCGCCACCGTCTCCCGGTGAACGATCTTCCCGTCGCGCACCAGCGGGCCGACCTCGTCGAGGAACGCGGGGAAGCGGTCGTAGTGGTCGCTCACGATGAACCCGCGGAGGGTGAGCCGCTTGCCGATGGCCTGGACGAGGTTGCGCGGCCCGGGCGGCGGCTCGGTCGCGTTGTAGACCGCGATGGCGCCGCACATGGCGACCCGGCCGTAGGGCCGGAGCGCGGCGATGGCGGCCTCCAGGTGGTCGGCGCCGACGTTGTCGAAGTAGACGTCGATGCCGTCCGGGGCCGCCTCCTTGAGCAGATCGCGCACGGGTCCCCGCCGGTAGTTGAACGCGGCGTCGAAGCCGAGCTCCCCGGTCACGTGGGCGACCTTCTCGTCGGATCCGACGCTGCCGATGACCCGGGAGGCGCCCTTGAGCCGGGCGAGCTGCCCGGCCAGGCTGCCCACCGCGCCGGCGGCGGCCGAGACGAAGACCACGTCGCCTTCCTTCATCCCGGCGATGTCGAGCAGCCCGACGTACGCGGTGAGGCCCGGCATGCCGAGCACGCCGAGGTAGGCGGAGGGCGAGACCCCGGGTATCCGGGGCACCTTGCGCGCCGCGGCGGCGTCGAGCACGGCGTGCTCCCGCCAGCCGAAGTCGTGCAGGACCAGGTCGCCCGGTGCGAAACCGGGGGCCTTGCTCTCGAGCACCTCGCCGATGGCGCCGCCGGTGAGCGGCTCACCGACCTGGAACGGCGGGACGTAGGACTTGCCGGCGTTCATCCGGCCCCGCATGTACGGGTCGACCGACATGAACACGTTGCGGACGAGGATCCGGCCGTCGGCGGGCTCGGGCAGCTCGGCCTCGGCGACGGCGAAGTCGTCCGGCCGGGGCCAGCCGGTCGGCCGGGCGGCGAGAAGGACCTGACGGGTCTTCATGGTCGCTCCTATCGCTCTCGGGCCCCGTGGCCTTCGGGGCCTCGATCTGGTCGTGCCCGCGGCGGCGGTGTCCCGCCCGTGCGGTGGCCGATGCCGGCCACGCGCATGCGGCCGCGGCATGCCAGGATCCTTCATGTGAAGGTCATCATCAAGATCTTGGTGGTCGCCGCGTCGCTGTGGGCCGCCACGCAGCTGGTGAGCGGCATCACGGTCACGGCCGAGACCCCGCTCGAGGAGGTCCTCACCCTCCTGGCGGTCGCGCTGATCTTCGGTGTCGTGAACGCGGTGCTCAAGCCGATCATCAAGACGATCGGGTGCGCGTTCTACGTGATCACGTTAGGCCTGTTCGCCCTGGTGGTGAACGCCGCCTTGCTGCTGTTCACGGGCTGGCTGGCCAGGCTGTTCGATCTCGGCTTCCACGTCGAGGGGTTCTGGGCGGCCTTCTGGGGCGCGATCGTGATCTCCGTGGTGAGCTGGCTGCTCAGCCTGGTCTTCGGCGACGACTGACGACCCCTCCCCCGGGCCTCCGGCGCCGCCGGCCTCCGCCTGAACGGCCCGCGGCCGCACCGCCGCCGGCGCCCGGCCCGCCCCATGGCCCGCCCCGTCGCCGTACGCCCCGGCCCGGAAATGGCTCACGATACGGCGAGAGGCACCCGCGATACTCCCCGGCGGCTTCCGGCCGGAACGTGACAACCGTCCGCTGCTCCGGGCCGAACCGGCCGGCCGTCACGCACGCGCCGGCAGGGCGCCGAGCGCGCCGCGGAGCGGGAGCGCCGCCCGTAGCGGAACAGGGCGGCGCGGTGCGCTGCTCAGCGGCGGACGCAGCAGGTCACGCAGGGATCGGTGCCCGGGATCCGGATCCACAGGCAGCACGTGCGGCGGCGGTAGCCGTCGCCCTCCGGCACGATCAGCCCGTCCACCGGGGATCCGATCGTCTTGAGCAGCCGATCGGCGTCCGCATAGGAGCCGAGCATGACGAGCGGCCGGACGATCGCCTCCGCCGTCGACCCCCAGAGCGTGCGCTCGCCGACCCGCGCGATCGCGTTGAGCGCCTTGATCACCGGCTGCTGGCCCTCGAGGAGGGCACCCCGGATCGCGATGGCGAGATCGGGCACCACGACCGTCCCCGGCGCCCCGGCGAAGGAGTCGTCGGGGAGGACGGCGACGGTCACGTCCCGCGCCGCGATCGTCACGCCCGCGGGGGACGGTCTCACCAGCGTGTCCTCCAGCCGCATCAGCGGCACCCGCCGGATCCGCGCCCAGCCGAGGACCATCGGCAGCGTGTGCCAGAAGCTGTACGCCTTCCACAGCAGCGCTGCCGCCACGTGCCGGGACGCGCCCCACCGGACCTCGGTCTCCGCCACCAGGTCCTGCAACGCCTCGTACGGCTCGCGCACCAGGTCACTGGCGCGGATCCACTCGGGGGAGTCGTGGGTCACCAGGTCCGGGAGGACCCCGAAGCCGTCGCCGTACTCGGCCTCGAGGCTCCGCAGGTTCTCCGCCACCGCTTCCAGTAGCACGGTCGCCTCCTCTTAGGTAAGGCTTACCTTAATGGAGAACCGGGAGGAGATCCATCCCAGGTCGGGCCGGATCGGGTGAACGTTCGCCAGACGGGCGCCAACGCGCGGCAAGCCCGGCTCGGCATGGGCGAGCATGGCCTCCAGACGGACGCACGGAACACGGCACGGCCGCGCAGCCCCGCCCGCATGGGCATCCCGGCCGCGCCCCTGAACCGGCCCGCCGACCGGAGATCGACGCGACCCCATGCCACAACGGGGCGATCTGGATCATGCGGCAGCGGACCGGGTACGGCGCATGTGTCTGAGGGCCGGGTAGGGCCGGAGACATCAGCCGCCCCGGATGCGCCGGCGGCTACGCCGTGGCGGGCCGGGGCCGGCCGGCGAGCACGCCGGCGGCGAGCTGGAGCAGGCAGACGCCGATCCCGGCGAGCAGCGGCACGGTCCACCCGCCGGAGACCTGGTGGATCAGGCCGATCGCGACCGGGCCCAGCGCGGCGAGCACGTACCCGATCGACTGGGCGATGGCCGAGAGCGCGGTCACCGAGGCCGGGTCGGGCGCCCGCTGCGCGATGATCAGCAGAGCGAGCGCGATCGAGGCTCCCTGGCCGAGCCCGAGCACGATCATCCAGAGCCACGGCAGCGTGGTGGGCAGGAGGAGCACGCAGGCGTACCCGGCGGTGGTGAGCAGCGCGGCGGCCGCCACGTGCGGCGCCTGGGAGCGGGCCCGCCCGGCGTGGACGGGCACGGTGAGGGTGGCCGCGATCTGTGCGAGGTTGGTCAGCCCGAGCAGGTACCCGCCCTGATCCGCGGGGAGCCCCGCGTCGTGGAAGATCGTGGGCAGCCAGGCGAGCACGATGTAGAAGGTCATCGACTGCAGGCCCATGAACGCGGTCACCGCCCAGGTCGTGGGGCTGCGGAGCAGCGTCCCGTACGGCCGGTGGCCGGTGGGCCGGCCGGCCGCGGGCTGCGGCCGGAGGGCCTGCGGCAGCCAGAGCAGGGCGGCCACCGCGGCGAGGACGGCGGCCGAGCCGAGCGCGGCCCGCCAGCCGACCCTCCCGGCGAGCGGGACCATCACCGCCGAGGCGGCCGCGGCGCCGGCGACCAGGCAGGACACGTAGATCCCGGTGAACGTGCCGATCCGGTCCGGGAAGTGCTGCTTGCACACGGCCGGCATGGCCACGTTCATGATCGCGATCGCGGCGCCGGCGAGCACCGCCCCGCCGTACAGCGCGGGCGGGCCGTCGAGGCTGCGGAGCACGACCCCGGTGCAGAGCAGGAGCAGGGCGACGAGCACCGTGCGGTCGAGCCCGATGCGCCCGGCGAGGGCCGGGGCGAGCGGGCCGAGCAGGCCGAGGCAGAGCACCATGACCGTGGTGATCGCCCCGCCCGCGGCCGGGCTCAGGTGCAGCTCCGCCATGATGTCGCCGAGCAGCGGCGAGACCCCGGCGAGCGCGGGCCGCATGTTCCACGCGATGAGCACGAACCCGGCGATGAGCACAATGCGCCCGCGGTTGCTCATGAAACCTCGCATCGCCCGCCGAAGGCCTCGCCGGTTCTCCTGCGTCGTGACCACTGCTCAGAACGGGTGTTCCGCGATCTCGCCCTGCATGATGACCCACTAAGTGTAGGGGAAGGCCTCGGCGTCGGCCCGGGCGCCCCGACCGGAAGCCGGTGCCGGTGCCCGAGGCGGCCGCGCGCTCCTCGGACGAGGCGGCGGCCCCGCCGTCCTCAGGGCCGGCGATCGTCCTCCGGGCCGGCGATGCCCGCCCGGCCGGGCTCGTGGCGGGCTCGATCACCGGGGCGTGCCCGGCCCGGGAGGTCCGCCGGCCGCCGCCGTGGCCCCAGCCGGCCCGGATCCTCTCATCGAGCGGCATCGCGCTTCGCGCTTCCGGCCGTTCACGGGTGGAACTCGGCGTCGGGGGCGACGCCGATGTCGAGCAGGAGCGGCTCGGTGCGGGAGGCGAGGTCCGGGACGATCTCGTCGAGCACGGCCACGAGCCGGTCGTGGGTGTCGATCCGGATCGCGGGGCAGCCGAACGAGCGCGCCATGGCCGAGAGGCTCACCTCGGGGAACGCCGGCCACGGCACCCGGGCGGCGCCCGGGCCGCCGGCGTGCCGTTCGGCGAGCCGGTCCATGATCGCGTACCGGCCGTTGGCGAGCACGACGATGAGCGCGCCGATGCGGTAGTGCGCCGCGCTCCACAGCGCCTGGATGCCGTAGATCGCCGAACCGTCGCCCACGACCGCCACGACGGGCCGCTCCGGGAGGGCCATGCGCAGGCCCGCCGCCGCGGGAAGGGCGAACCCGAGCCCGCCCATCGCCGCGGAGAGGAAGCCGAGCGGCCGGCGGGCGGGCAGCAGCCGGTGCAGGTCGGCACGGGAGGAGGGCGCCTCCTCGATCACGACCGTCTCCGGCGGGAGCCGGCGCGCGAGCTCCTGGAGGACGTGCACGGCGCGGAGCGGCGCACCGGGGGCGGGCGGCGGTACGGCCCGCCGGTCCGGCCCGGCCACCTCCCGCCGGCGGCGCGCGGCCGGGATGAGCCGGGCGAGCCGGGCGCAGACCGCGGCCGGGTCGGCGAGCACGGCGAGCTCGGCCGGGCTCCGGTGCACCTCGGCCGGGTCATCGCTCACCACGGCGATCCGGGTGCCGGGCTGGACGAGCGGCCCGGGATCGTAGGGGTAGTGCCGGAACACCGGGGCGCCCACGGCGAGGACCACGTCGTGGCCTTTGAGCGCGCGGCGCTGCCCGCCGCGGTCCGCGGGCAGCACCCCGGCGAACTGCGGGTGGTCCTGGGGGAAGCCGGCCCGGGCGCCGAACGCCTCCTGCCAGACCGGGCAGCCGAGCCGCTCGGCGAGCTCGGTGAGGGCCGCCCATCCCGCGGGCGAGTCGGCCCCTGCCCCGGCGACGAGCACCGGGTCCTCCGCCTGGGCGAGCAGCGCGGCGAGCGGCGCGATCTCCTCGTCGGCCACCGCGGCGGGCCGGAGCACCGCGGCCGGGGCGGCCTCGACCGTGCCGTCCCACGGCGCCGACCAGTCGTCCATCGGCACGATCACGATCGCCGGGCCGCGGCCGGTGACGGCCTCGTGCGCGGCCCGGGCGATCGCGCCGGGCACGTCCTGGGCGCGCACCGGCTGGTCGGTCCAGACCGGGTACTCCCCGGCGAGCCCGTGCAGCCGCCCGGCGAGGAACGGCTCCAGGGCGAGGTGCCGGCGGTCCTGCTGCCCGACGAGGACCACCAGCGGGGCGCGGTTGACCCGCGCGGTCGCGATCGCGGAGACCGCGTTGCCGAGCCCGGCGGTGGTGTGGAGCACGGTGAGCGCGGGGCCGCGGCCGGCGAGCGCCCAGCCGGTCGCCATCCCGACCACCGACCCCTCGTGCAGGGCGAGCACGAACCGCAGGTCCTCCGGCAGGCCGGCGAGCAAGGGGATCTCGGTCGAGCCGGGGTTGCCGAAGATCGTGGTCATCCCGGTGCGCCGCAGCACCTCGAACGCGGCGTCCCGGACCGTGCCCGTGCTCACCGCGCCCCCTTGGCCCGCTGGATCCGGGCGCACCCGTGGCCGCGGAGCCCGGCGAAACCGCGCGGCGACCGGGTGCCGATCCGGTCGCGCATCGCGGACAGGTCGATCTTGAGGTCTTCGAGCGCCATGGTCAGGGAGGAGGACGGCACGATCATCCGCTTGCCGACGTGGACGGCCTCGTCGATGTCGTGGGTGACGGGGAGCGTGGTCATGCCGGGCCGCTGCCGGAGAATGAGGTTCTCGAGCTCGGCGCGGGTCCGGGCGGCGACGGCGAGCGGTGCATCGAGCACTCCTTGGTTCGCCAGGCGAACAAATGTTCTGAATGCGGATGCGTCGACTGCACGCTACGCGCCGGAAAACGTCGCGTCAATACCGAAGTGGTGCCGGACTAGACTCGATTCGCGCTGAGGATCACCGTTCGTTGCGCGAACACGCCGGCCGGGAGGTGCGCGGCCGATGGCCGATGAGTTCGTCCAGTCGCTGGCCCGGGGTCTCGCCGTCATCCGGGCCTTCGACGCCGGGAGCCCCGAGCTCACCCTGAGCGAGGTCGCCCGCAAGACCGACCTGCCCCGGGCGGCGGCCCGCCGCTTCCTGCACACCCTGGTCGAGCTGGGGTACGTGCGGACCGACGGCCGGCGCTTCGCCCTCACCCCGCGGGTGCTCGAGCTCGGGTACGCCTACCTGTCCAGCCTCTCGCTCCCCGAGGTGGCCCTCCCCCACCTGGAGCGGCTCGCCGCCGAGGTGCGGGAGTCGGCCTCCGTCTCCGTGCTCGACGGCAGCGAGATCGTCTACGTCGCCCGGGTGCCGACCAAGCGCATCATGCGGGTGGCGATCGCGATCGGCACCCGGTTCCCCGCGTACTGCACCTCCATGGGCCGGGTGCTCCTCGCCGGGCTCCCGCCGGCCGAGCTCGACGCCTACCTGGAGCGCGCCACCTTGACCGGGCTCACGCCGTACACCATCACCTCGAAGGAGGCCCTCCGCGCCGAGCTGGACCGGGTGCGGGCGCAGGGCTGGGCCATGGTGGACCAGGAGCTCGAGGAGGGCCTGCGGTCGATCGCCGCGCCGATCAGGGACGCCGCCGGGCGGGTGGTGGCCGCGGTCAACGTCTCCTCGCACGCGAGCCGGACCACCCGCGAGTCCATCCGCCGCGACCTGCTCCCGCCGCTGCTCGCCACCGCCGCCCGCATCGAGGCCGACCTGCACGCAACCCGCTCCGACGGCGGGATCAGGCTGCGCTGACCCGCCGCGCCGGCCACCCCGGAGCGCTCCGGTTCTCCCGCTCCGCCCCACCGGGCGGATCGGTCTCGCTCGGATCGCCGCCGACCGGGTGGGCGACCGCCCGGGCCGAGACATCCGATCGCCAACCCGGACCGGAGCACCCGACCGGTGACCGGACTGAGGAACCCGATCGGAGAGACGCGCCGCCGTACGCCTGCCGGGCGGGTGAGGCGATCGGCGCGGTCCCCCCTTGCGCCGGCCGCCGGTGATCGCAAACGGGTTGCGCGGAAACACCCGATCGATTGCAAGGTAGGCGGCATGAGAATCGCATTAGGGACCATCCCGTTCGGGACCACCGTTGACGAAGCGACCTCCTTCGCCATCCTCGACCGGTTCGTCGAGTCCGGCGGGAAGATCATCGACACCGCCAACAACTACCCGTTCTGGCTGGAGGGGGCGACCGGCGACGAGAGCGAGACGACCATCGGCCGCTGGCTCGCGTCGCGCGGCAACCGGGACCAGGTGGTGATCAGCACCAAGTGCGGGGCGCGCCCGACCGTCCCCGGGGACCGGACGCTCGCCTCCGCCGAAGGGCTTTCGGCCAAGGCGATCCGGTCCGCGGCCGAGGGCAGCCTGCGCCGGCTCGGGGTGGACCACATCGACGTCTACTGGGCCCACCTCGACGACCGGTCGGTGCCGCTGGAGGAGACGGTGGCCACCCTCGACGAGCTCGTGCTCGCCGGGTGGGTGAAGGAGGTGGGCGCGAGCAACCACGCCACCTGGCGGCTGGAGCGCGCCCGGTCCCTCGCCGCGGCCCGCGGGTGCACGCCGTACACCCACGTGCAGCTCCGCTACTCCTACCTGCGTCCCCGGCCGGGGGTACGGCTCCCCGAGGACGGGCACGTCCACGCGACCGAGGAGACGCTCGACTACGTGCGGTCCGAGGAGAACCTGACGCTGTGGGCCTACACCGCGCTGCTCAAGGGCGCCTACGCGGGCCGGCCGCTGCCCGAGCACTACGACCACCCGGGCACGGCCAAGCGGCTGGCCGTGCTCGACGAGGTGGCCCGTGAGCTGGGCGCCACCCGGAACCAGGTGGTGCTCGCCTGGCTGCGGGCGCAGGACATCATCCCGGTCGTGGGGGTGAGCTCGGTGGAGCAGCTGGAGGAGCTGCTCGTGGAGGTCGAGCTCGAGCCCGAGCTGCTCGACCGCCTCAACGCCCCGGCCTGACGTGCGGTCCCGGCCCGGGCGGGGCGTGACGAGGCTCCGGCCCGGGCGAGGCGGGGATGTCCCAGGCCTCGGCGCGGGCGAGGCCGGGATGCCCCGAACCTCGGCTGGGCGAAGCAAGGATGCCCCGGTCTTCGGCCCGGGCGCGGGCGGCGCCACCGGACGCCGCGACGGCGCGTGGCCGGGGGCCGCGCACCGGGCCGGGCGGGGTCAGGCGAGGTAGCCGACGAGGTAGGCGCGGACGAGGCGCTTGGCCTCGGCGATGAGGTCGGGGTCGCCGTCCGGGTGGGCGCGGAAGGCGAGCTTGAGCACGGCGTCGGCGGCCTCGACCGCCACGACGAACGCCCGGGCGAGGCTCTCGCTCGGCGGCACGCCGAGCAGGTCGACGACGAGCGAGCGCAGCCGGTCCGCCACCACCACGTTGTTCTCCAGGGCGGCGTCGAGCAGCCGCTTGGTCCCGGGCAGCTCGGGGCCGCCCGGGGTGGTCCGCACGTCCCCGAAGTCGACCGCCCCGAACCCGGGCACGGTCCGCTTCATGGTGACGAACTCGTCGATGGCCAGGTCGACGGCCTCCGACCAGTCCGACAGCCCGGCCGCGGTGAGCCGGGAGGCGAGCCGGTCGAGGTAGCTGTCCAGGTTCCGCAGGGCGAGCGCGCGCACCAGCGACTGCTTGTCCGTGAAGAACTGGTAGAAGGTGCCGATCGGCACCTCGGCCCGGCGGGCGACCTCCTTGGTGGTCAGCCGGTCGTACCCCACCTCGTCGAGCAGGAGGGCGCATTCGTCGAGCATCCGCTTGACCCGTTCCTGGCTGCGGCGCTGGGCGGGGAGCCGGCGCAGCGGTGGCCCGGCGAGGTGGCGTGCGGTGGCGCCGTGGGAACCCATGCCGCCATTCTCCCTCCCCCCGGCCGCCCTCCCGGCGGGGGCCCGCCTGGCCCATCAGGCCGGCTCCCCCATCCGCCCGGCTCACCGGACCATCCGCAGGCCGCCCCTATCCGCACCGGCTCACCGAACCCATCCGCGGGCCCGCCGCCCCGGTCCGCCCGGCTGCCGGGCATCCCGCCGGCACGCATCCGCGCGCGCCCAGACCCATCCCCCGGTCAGCCGCACCCCTCCGCCCAGAGCGCCGGGCTCACCGGCCGGCCTCCGGAACGCCCCGCGCGGGGTGTCCCGCCCGCCGAGACGCCGGGTCCATCCGGCCCGGCCCGCGAGCCCGCTCCACCGGGCCCTTCAGCGGCTCAGGGGCGCGGAGTTATCATGAGCATCCCTCATGATTACCGGCCGGGGGGAGAGTGGTGCCCATGTTCCTCTGGGGTGCGGCCACCTCGTCCTACCAGATCGAGGGAGCGGTGCGGGAGGACGGCCGCGGACCGTCGATCTGGGACACCTTCGCGCACCAGCCGGGCCGGATCAGGGACGGGCACACCGCCGACGTCGCCTGCGACCACTACCACCGCTGGCCCGAGGACGTGGCGCTGCTCGCCGAGGCCGGTTTCAACGCCTACCGCTTCTCCATCGCCTGGCCGCGGATCCAGCCGACCGGCCGGGACCCGGTCAACCCGGCCGGCCTCGGCTTCTACGACCGGCTGGTGGACGCGCTCTGCGAACGGAACATCACCCCGGTGGCGACCCTGTTCCACTGGGACCTGCCGCAGGCCCTGGAGGACGAGGGCGGCTGGCTCAACCGCGACACCGCCGCCCGGTTCGCCGACTACGCGGCGCGGGTCGCCGAGCGCCTCGCCGACCGGGTCGGCATCTGGATCACGCTCAACGAGCCGTTCGTGCACATGGTGTACGGCTACGCGCTCGGCGTGCACGCCCCGGGCCGGACGCTCATGCTGGACGCGCTCCCGGTCGCCCACCACCAGCTCCTCGGCCACGGCCTCGCCGTACCGGCGCTCCGGGCGAACGGCGCGGCCAAGGTGATGATCACGAACAACTGCACGCCGGTGTGGCCGGCCTCGGACTCCCCGGAGGACCGCGCCGCGGCCGAGGCCTACGACATCCTGCACAACCGGCTGTTCAACGACCCGGTGCTGCTCGGCTCCTACCCCGACCTGTCGGCGTACGGCGGCCTGAACTGCGTCCGGGACGGGGATCTGGAGATCATCGCCCAGCCGCTCGACGGGCTCGGGATCAACTACTACACGCCGACCCGGGTGTCCGGGCCGGGCTCGGACGGCCTGCCGTTCCGGCTCGAGGAGATCACCGGCTACCCGCGGACCGCGTTCGGCTGGCCGGTCGTCCCCGACGGCCTGCGCGAGCTGCTCGAGTCGCTCGCCCAGCGGTACGGCGCGGCGCTCCCGCCCGTGTACATCACCGAGAACGGCTGCTCCTACGACGGGATCGACGACCGGGAGCGGATCGACTACCTCGCCGGCCACATCGCCGCGATGCGGCGGGCCGAGGGGGTGGACGTCCGGGGGTACTTCGTCTGGTCGCTGCTCGACAACTTCGAGTGGGCCGAGGGCTACCACCAGCGGTTCGGCCTGGTGCACGTCGACTTCGCCACCGGCGCGCGCACCCCGAAGGCCTCCTACCACTGGATGCGGGACCTGATCCGCGGCGGCGCCGGGAACGGGCCGGAGCGCGAAGGCGGGTCAGAGCACTGAGACGTGCACGTGGTCCCAGTGGTTCGCGGTGACGCTGCCGCGATCCGCCATGGGCCGCCAGCCGGAGCCGGTGCGCAGGTCGTAGTAGCGCTGCTTCCAGATGATGTACATGATCCCGTACCGCCGGGCGTTCTGGATGCACCACTGGGCGATCGCGTCGCCGCGCGCCAGGCCGGTGGCGTCGGGCATCCGGCCGCCGCTGCTCACCATGAAGTCGCAGGCCCGGCCCTTGCCGTGCTCCCCGGGGTCGCCCGGCCGCAGGCAGCCGTACCCGTGCGGCAGGGCGAACTGCCGGAGGATCGCGTTCCGCACGGTGATCATGCGCGGGGTGAGCCCGGTCCCCGCGTCGGGGGTCTGGAAGCCGAACCGCCTCAGGAGCCGCTCCACCTCGCTCCGTTTGCTCTGCAGCTCCTTGATCTGCTTGCGCAGTTTCTCGATCTCGGCCTCGGCCTTGGCCGCGGCCTTGCGCTGCTCGTCGAGGAGGCGCTGGACGTTCTTCAGCCGCTCGGCCCGGTGCAGGGCGAGGTAGGTGACCGTGGCGAGCGTGCCCGGGTCGCCGTTGGCGGCGAAGAGGTGGACGCCGTCGACGGCGCCGCCCATGTACGCAAGCTGCGCGAACTCCACCAGCTTGCGCCGCGCGGTGCGTAACTGGGTGCGCAGCCGCTTCACCCGGGTCGTGGCCTGCTGCGCCTTCCGCCGGGCCTCCTCCAGGTCGAGGATCGTCCCCCGGTAGCGCTTCTCGAGGTCGTCGGCCTGCTTGGTCAGCTCGCGGAGCCTGGCGTCCGGATCGGCGGGCGCGGCCGCGGCCGGCGCCGCCATGCAGGCGGCGAGCATCGCGATGGCGGCCAGCACCGCCCCGATCCGAAGCAGCACGCAGCCTCCGCTCCGACCGAACCCGGGGAAGCCGATCTGTCGGCTAATGCACCAGAAGATTCTGATGTTTCTGATGTGGTTTATAGCAACCACAATGCCCGGCTGCCGGGCAAACCGCGGACCCGGTGCGCCCCAGAAGACCCGGTTCCGGCCGGTACGGCGGCGCCGTCGTCACGGCATTCGGGGCGCGGGCCGGAACCGGCGGATCGGCCGGATGGAGCGGGTCACCGGCGGGGACGGACGCCCCACCGGTGACCCGCACGGAGCCGGCAACCCCTCGGATCGATCGGAGACCGCGGCCGTCGCCCGGCGGCCCGCGTCCCCCTTGGCCGCCGGGGCCTCGCCGGCCGGTGGGTTCCCCCATCTCCCGCGCGGCATGAGGGTCCCGCCCAATGCGCCCCCGCGGCACTGGGCCACACCGGGGTGTGCACCGGCCGGCGCGTGCGCGAGTCCCGACACCCGCAATAGACGACGCTCAACCGGAGATGGTTCGCGTGATCCATCCGGCGATCCGGCGGATCAGATCCGGGGTGGCGGCCGCCTCGGCGTGGCCGTACCCGGGCTCGATCCACAGCTCCTTGGGGGCGCGGGCGTTCTCATAGAGCTGGCGGGCGTGCTCGACGGGGAAGAACGCGTCGGCGTCGCCGTGCACGATCAGCAGCGGGGTCGGCGCGATCATGTGCACCACCTCGTGCGGCGCGAGCGGCACCACCTCCCAGCGGCCGTTCCCCGCGATCCTGGTCCGCTTCACCGCCCGCACCACCAGCCGGCCGTGCCACCGCTCGATCGCCCAATGGACCTGGCGCATCGGCGTGGTGTCCCGGTAGTACCAGCGGGCCGGCCCGCTCACCGACACCACGGCGTCGACGCCGCCGTGCAGCGCCGCGTGCCGGATGGCCACCGCGGCGCCCATGGAGAAGCCGATCGTGGCCACCCGCCGGTACCCGATCGCCCGCGCGTGCTTCACCGCCACGTCGAGGTCGAGGATCTCCCGGTCTCCGACGGTCGTTTGCCCGGACGAGCGCCCGTGGCCCCGGAAGTCGAACGAGACCACGCCGCCGAACCGGGAGAGGAGCTGGGTGATCCGGCGGGTCGGCCGCTCCCGCCACGAGCCGGTGAACCCGTGCGCGACCACGATGCCGAGCTCGAGCGACCCGTTCGGTGTGTGCGCCGCGTCGAGGCGCACCCCGTCCGCCGTCCGCAGCGTCGCCGGGTAGACGGGAGACCATGCCACGCCCACGACCCTATTCACCCTCCTCGCGGCCGGGCCGGCCCGAGGTCCGGTGGCCGGCGTCCTCGCTCCAGGCGATACGGGTTCTCCCCGCCGATCCCCGGCGCAATCCGGGGCCGCTGCTCGGCGGCGGGAGCCCCCACGGCCATCGAATACAATGACCAGGCCGCTCACGACGGCCGATGCGTTTCTCTCCCACTCCGGGGCGCAACGATCCACCTCACCGCAGAACGAGACCGACCATGCCTTTGCTGACCCGCGACGACCTGCGCAACATCGCGATCATCGCGCACGTCGACCACGGGAAGACCACCCTGGTGGACGCCATGCTGTGGCAGTCCGGTGCGTTCCGCGCCAACCAGGAGGTCGCCGAACGCGTCCTCGACTCGATCGACCTGGAGCGGGAGAAGGGCATCACGATCCTCGCCAAGAACACGGCGGTACGGCACGGCGGGATCACGTACAACATCATCGACACCCCGGGCCACGCCGACTTCGGCGGCGAGGTGGAGCGCGGGCTGTCCATGGTGGACGGGGTCGTGCTCCTGGTCGACGCCTCGGAGGGTCCCCTCCCGCAGACCCGGTTCGTGCTGCGCAAGGCGCTCGAGGCGAAGCTGCCGGTGATCCTCTGCGTGAACAAGGTGGACCGCTCCGACGCGCGGATCCCCGAGGTCGTCGACGAGGTGTACGAGCTCTTCATCGACCTCGGCGCCACCGAGGAGCAGATCGAGTTCCCGATCGTCTACGCCTCGGCGAAGGCCGGCCGGGCGTCGCTCAACCGGCCGGAGAACGGCACGATGCCCGACTCACCGGACCTCGAGCCGCTCTTCCAGACGATCGCGGAGACGATCCCGCCGCCGGTCTACGACCCGGACGCGCCGCTGCAGGCGCACGTGACGAACCTCGACGCCTCCAGCTACCTCGGCCGGATCGCGCTCTGCCGGGTCCACCACGGCACGATCCGGAAGGGGCAGACCGTCGCCTGGTGCCGCACCGACGGGAGCGTGCAGCGGGTCAAGGTCACCGAGCTGTTCCTCACCGAGGCCCTGGAGCGGAAGCCGGCCGCCGAGGCGGGGCCGGGCGACATCATCGCGATCGCCGGCATCCCGGACATCATGATCGGCGAGACCCTGGCCGATCCCGACGATCCGCGCCCGCTCCCCCTGATCAAGGTCGATGAGCCGGCGATCTCGATGACGATCGGGGTGAACACCAGCCCGCTCGTCGGCAAGACCAAGGGCACGAAGGTGACCGCCCGGCTGGTCAAGGAGCGCCTCGACCGGGAGCTGGTCGGCAACGTCTCGCTCCGGGTGCTCCCGACCGACAGCCCGGACACCTGGGAGGTGCAGGGCCGGGGCGAGCTCGCGCTGGCCGTCCTCGTGGAGCAGATGCGGCGCGAGGGCTACGAGCTCACCGTCGGCAAGCCGAGGGTCGTCACCAAGATGATCGACGGCAAGCTGCACGAACCGGTCGAGCGGCTCACCGTCGACTGCCCCGAGGAGTACCTCGGCGCCGTGACCCAGCTCCTCGCCCAGCGCAAGGGCCGTATGGAGAACATGATCAACCACGGCACGGGCTGGGTCCGGATGGAGTTCGTGGTGCCCGCGCGCGGCCTGATCGGGTTCCGCACCGAGTTCCTCACCGAGACCCACGGCACCGGCATCGCGCACCACGTGTTCGAGGGGTACGAGCCGTGGTTCGGGGAGCTGCGCACCCGCACCACCGGGTCCCTGGTGGCCGACCGCGCCGGCAAGGTGACCTCGTACGCGATGCTCAACCTGCAGGAGCGGGCCACGCTCTTCGTCTCCCCCGGCACCGAGGTGTACGAGGGCATGGTGGTCGGGGAGAACTCCCGCCCCGACGACATGGACGTCAACATCACCAAGGAGCGGAAGCTCACCAACATCCGCTCGTCCACGGCCGAGGAGCTGGAGAAGCTGACCCCGCCGCGGGTCATGACGCTGGAGCAGGCCCTGGAGTTCATCCGCGACGACGAGTGCGTGGAGGTCACCCCGGACAGCGTGCGGATCCGGAAGGTGGTGCTCGACGCCGCGGAGCGCGCCCGCGCCGCCGCCCGGGCCAAGCGCCGCGGCTGAGCGCCGGTCGAGCCGTTTCCGGCGCCGCCGCGGGCGATCGCCCCGCGCCGGCGCCTCCAACGGACCCTTCCCGGCGATCGCCCCGTACCGGTACCTCCGGCGGACCTCTCCCGGCGTCGCCCCGTACCGGCGCCTCCGGCGGACCTTTGCCGGCGGCCGCCACGGGCCGGCGGCTCGCTCCCGGTCCCTCCCGCCGTGGCCTTTCGTCACGGCCTCTCGGATGACCGCCCCCTTCCCGCGGCTCCCGCGGTCGGGCCCGGGCGATCGGCCGGCCTTGCCGCGTCGCCCTGCCGTGGCCGCGCCCGCCCGGCAAGAACGCGGTAAACCGTCGGCCAAGAACGGCGTTTTCCCCCCGCCCGGCCGGCCCGTGCCGTGCTCTGCTGTCGCCGGAACCAGCAGCGCCGTTCACGGAGGAGGCGACTCATGTTTCGCGCGACCTACCTGGCCCTCGCCGCCCTGGGGCTCACCGCGACCGGCGCGGCGGCACCGGCGGGTGACGCACCGCGAACGGGCTACCAGCCCCGGGTCATCGCAGGAGCCGTGATCAAGAACGCGAAGGGCAAGACCCTCGGCACCTTCCAGCTCGAGGCGTACGGCCGCGGCAAGTCCCGGGTCACCGTGCACGTCCGCGGGCTCACCCCGGGGTTCCACGGCTTCCACATCCACAACACCGGGGTGTGCGACCCCAAGTCGATCGATCCGGCGACGGGGAGCCCGTTCGCGAGCGCCGGCGACCACCTCGGCCACGGCAAGGCGCTGCGCCACCCCGCGATCGGTGACTTCCCGCCGATCCTGGTGAACTCGGACGGCACCGCCTACATGACCGTCGTCATCGACCGGATCCCGCGGCGGCGGCTCGCCGACCGGGACGGCAGCGCGGTCATCATCCACGCCAAGCCGGACAACCTCGCGCACATCCCGGACCGGTACACCCACCCCAAGGACAGCACCGGCACCAAGGGACCGGACGAGGCCAGCCGGCGGACCGGTGACGCGGGCGCCCGCGTCGGCTGCGGGGTCATCGAGGTCGTGGACTGACGCGGCCGGTGACCCACCGGCGGCCCGAGACCGGGCCCTCGCCAGGCGGCCCGCGCCCGGGGCACCCGGCGGCCGACGCCGCGGACACCCCGCCGGTGGCCCGCGCTCAGGGCGCGCGGCGTCCGAGACGCCGGAGAGGCGGCCATGCCCGGGGTGCCCCACCGGCGGCCGGACGCCCGGGACCGGTCCGGCGGGCGGCGCCCAAGGCGCCCGGTCAGCGGCGACGGCGGCGCACCGTGCCGAACACGGACCGGGCGATCTCCCGGCCCAGCGCGGTCGCCGCCGAGCGGGCGAGCGACTCCAGCCCCTTGGCGGAGAACACCCGCTCGAGCGGGGACGGCTCCGGCCGGCCGGGCCTCCCCTCCGGCTCCGCCCGCCTATCCCGTGGCCGGCCGGACGCCGGCTCCCCGGCCCCGGGTCCGGCCGCGCTGAGCCGGGCGGTGAGCAGCTCATAGGCGGACTCCCGGTCGACCGCCGTGCCGTACACGGCGGTGAGCGGGGACGCGGCGACCACGCGCCTGATCACTTGCGGGTCGGACGGCGCCATGCGGGACCGCGGCGCCCGCAGCCGGGTCCGGGCCACGGGGGTGGGCGCTCCGGTCTCGGAGAGCACGGTGACCACGGCCTCCCCGATGCCCAGCCCGGTGAGCACCTCCTCGAGGTCGTAGGAGGAGCGCGGGAACGTGGAGACGGTCGCCTTCAGCGCCTTGGCGTCCTGGGGGGTGAAGGCGCGCAGGGCGTGCTGCACCCGGGCGCCGAGCTGGGCGAGCACGCCGGCCGGCACGTCCTCGGGGGTCTGGGTGACGAAGAACACGCCGACCCCCTTCGAGCGGATCAGCCGCACGGTCTGGACGAGCGCCCGCAGGAACGCCTTGGACGCGTCCTCGAAGAGCAGGCCCGCCTCGTCGAAGAAGAACACGAGCTCGGGCCGGTCCGGGTCACCGACCTCGGGCAGCCGCTCGAACAGGTCGGCGACCAGCCACATCAGGAAGGTGGAGAAGAGCCGCGGCCGGTCCCGCACCTCGGGGAGCTCGAGGATGGAGACGATCCCCCGGCCGTCCGGGGTACGGCGCAGCAGGTCGCGCACGTCGAACTCGGGCTCGCCGAAGAACACGCCCGCGCCCTCGGCCTCGAAGGTGGTGAGGCTGCGGAGGATCACACCGGCCGTCGACCGCGACAGCCCGCCGATCTCGCGCAGGGCCTCCGGCGTGTCGGCGAGGTAGCGGACCACCGCGACCAGGTCCTTCAGATCGAGCAGCGGGAGCCCGTTCCGGTCGGCGAAGTGGAAGATCAGCCCGAGCGAGGACTCCTGGGTCTCGTTGAGGCCGAGCACCTTCGCGAGCAGGGTCGGGCCGAAGGACGTCACGGTGGCGCGCAGCGGCACGCCTTCGCCGAGGCCGCCGAGCGAGAAGAACTCCACCGGGCAGGCGGCGGGCGACCAGTCCTGCCCCACCTCGGCGGCCCGGCTGAGCACCCGCTGCCCGGGCAGGCCGGGCGAGGCCATGCCGGACAGGTCGCCCTTGACGTCGGCGAGGAAGACGGGGACGCCCGCCGCGGAGAGCTGCTCGGCCATGAGCTGGAGCGTCTTGGTCTTCCCCGTCCCGGTGGCCCCGGCGATGAGCCCGTGCCGGTTCATCATGGCGAGCGGGAGCCTGATCCGCTCGGCGGGGTCGATGGTCCCGTCCTCCCGTACCAGCGCGCCGAGCTCCAGCGCCGGGCCCGCGAAGTCGTAGCCCTTCATCGCTTGACGTACTGCTTCCCGGGGGTGACGTCGCCGAGCAGCTCGGAGACGGTCACGTAGGTGTACCCCTTGCGGTCCAGCTCGGCGAGGATCCGGGGGACCGCCTCGATCGTGGTGGCGTGGATGTCGTGGAGGAGCACGATGTCGCCGGGCTTGGCCTGGGCGGCGCGCTTGGCGACCGTGTCGGCGTTGCGGTCGCGCCAGTCGAACGTGTCGAGCGTCCAGAGGATCTGCGCGAGGCCCGCGTCCCGCGTCACCTTCTCCACCCCCTGGCCGGTCGCGCCGTACGGCGGGCGCATGATCCGCATCCGGACCCCGGCGACCTCCATGACCACCTGCTGGGTGCGGTCGAGCTCCTCCCGGACGCCTCCCGCGGAGAGCCCGGTGAGCGCGGGGTGGCTCCAGGAGTGGTTGCCGATCTCGTGCCCTTCGGAGACCATGCGCCGCACGTACCCGCGCGTGGTCTCGTCCTGGTCGACCATCCGGCCGAGCACGAAGAAGGTGGCCCGGGCGTGGTGGGCCGCGAGGATGTCGAGCAGCCGCCCGGTCTCCTCACCCGGACCGTCGTCGAAGGTGAGCGCCACGCACTTGAGCCGACTGCAGTCGATCGTCCTCGGTGGCGGGGCGACCGGCAGGCGCGGGCCCGGCCAGTCCCGCTGCGCGGAGACGAGCCGCATCCCGATCAGGTCCTGGGCGGGCGGGGTGCGGTGGCGGAACACGCGCTTGGGGCCGGGTGCGGTGGTCGCCGGCCGGGTGGGCTCGGCCATGCCGCATCCCGCGAGCAGCAGCAGCGCCAGCAGAACCGACCGTTTCCGCATGGAACCCCCTCCCGGCCGGACGGGCGGGCGGAGGCCGCCCGCCTCGTTCCCCCGTGCGTGTGGCACATATCGGACCTCGACTGACCGATGCCGACATATGCGGCACGGCGATTTCGTACCCAGCTATCGGCGTTTCACGGTGTCAGCGGGCCGGGGCGGTAACGCCCGGGGAACATGGCGTCCGGTCATCACGAGGGTGTTCCGGGAGTGTTCGAGGCGCGGCGCGGCGCCCGGCCCGAGGCGGCCGGTGCCGCGTGATCATCGTCTTCCGTAGAGACTCCCCGGTCGGCCGTGCCGGGGGTACGCGACGCGCCGCGGTCAACCGGATCTTCACCGACCGGCGAACGATCTCTGGGGTCAGTCCTCGACCCGGTTCGTCGGCTCGGTCACCACCATCACGAAGCGGACCGGCCCCTCGCCGTGGTTGGCGTACCGGTGGGGCCGGTCGGCGCTGAAGACCACGGCCGCGCCCTCGCCGATCGTGTGGCTCTGGCCGTACACGGTGAGGGTGAGCTCCCCCTCGAGGACGGTGAGCATCTCCCGGGTGCCCGGCGGGTGCGCGTCCCCGTCGTAGTGCTCACCGGGACCGAGCCGCCAGTCCCACAGCTCGAGGATGGCCGGCGCATCGGAGCCGATCAGCAGCCGCGCCGAGCTGCTGGCGCCGTGCTGGAAGGTCACGGCCTCGGACGGCTGAACGATCCGCACCACCGGGACGTCGGCGACTTCGACCAGCCGGCCGATGCTGACGCCGAGCGCCTCGGCGATCCGGTTGAGGGTGTTGATGCTGGGGTTCGTCCGGCCCTGCTCGATCTGGATGAGCATGCCCCGGCTAACCTTCGACCTGGCGGCCAGCTCGTCGAGGGTCATCCCGCGCTGGCCCCGCAGGCTCCGCACGTTCGCGGCGATCGCGGCGTTGATCGTCTCGGGGTCGGGCATGGGTACAGTCTATTATGCTTTAAAGTTAATTTATTGTACTTTCCACGATCTCTTGTGGCCCCGACGGCTCCCGGAGGTCGCACCGTGACCGTGGCCGCGCTGGCGACGGCGGCCGCCGCCATCCTCGGCACCGCGGACTTCCTCGGCGGGCTCGCCGCCCGGCGCTCCCGCCTCATCGCCGTCGTCCTCGTCTCGCAGCTCGGCGGCCTCCTGGTGACCGGGCCGCTGCTCTCGCTCCTCCCCGGCACGCCGAGCGCCCCCGCCCTGCTGTGGGGGATGGCCTCCGGCGTCACCGGCGCGACCGCCATCGCCCTCTTCTACCGGAGCCTCGCCGCCGGCGTGATGTCCGTGGTCGCCCCGGCCACCGGGGCCACCAGCATGGCGGTGCCCGTGCTGATCGGCCTCGCCCTCGGGGAGCGCCCGTCCCCGCTCGCCATCGGCGGCATCGCCGCCGGGCTCGCCGCCGTCCTGCTCGTCGGCCAGGACGGCAGGCGATCGCGGACCGGGTCCCTGACCGGCCCCCTCGTGGGCGGGATCCTCGCCGGCGCCGGCTTCGGCGGCTCCTATACCCTGCTCAAGCTCGCCCCGGCCGACGCCGGGCTGTGGCCGCTGCTCGGCGGACGGGCCTGCTCGGTCCTGCTGGTCGCGCTCGTCGCCGTGGCGGCGCGGCGGAGCCCGCGCCCGGCGCCGGGGTCGCTCGCGGTGACGCTCCTCGCCGGGGTGCTCGACGCGACGGGGATCGCCCTCTACCTGCTCGCCGTCCAGCAGGGCATGCTCAGCCTGGTCGCCCCGCTGGTCTCCCTCTACCCGGCGAGCACGCTGCTGCTCGCCCGGTACGTGCTCGGGGAACGGCTGAGGCCGGTGCAGATCACCGGGGTGGCCTGCGCCCTGGGCGCGATCGTGCTGATCTCCGTCTCCTGACCGTGCCGTCGCCGCCGCAGGCGGCCGGGCGGGCGTACGGCCGTGCGCCCGGGTGGGTGCGCCCGCGTGTCTCGGCGCCGCGCGTTCTCCCAGGCCGGATGGTGGTACCCCGGCGCGTTCCCCCGCGCGTCCGGGTGCCGCCCGGGTTCCGCGTCGCCGCGTGCGGCACACCGTACGGCACGGCGGCGCGGCCGGGCCGGGTCATGCGCGCCCGACCGGGTCAGGCGGCCGGCCGGGTCAGGCGGATGGCCGACTCGGGCAGCAGACCGGGCCGGGCTCGGCCGGATCAGGCGGCCGCCGGCTCCGGCTCGGCCGCGCTCACCAGGCCGCCCTCGCGGGCGTAGTCCTTCAGCATGGCGCGCAGCTGCTTGCGGCCGCGGTGCAGCCGGGACATGACCGTCCCGATGGGGGTGCCCATGAGCTCCGCGATCTCCCGGTAGGCGTACCCCTCGATGTCGGCGAGGTAGACGGCGATCCGGAACTCCTCGGGGAGGGAGCGGAGGGCGTCCATCACGACCGAATCGGGGATCTGGTCGAGCGCCTCGGCCTCGGCCGACCGCAGGCCGGTGGAGGTGTGCGACTCGGCCGCCGCGAGCTGCCAGTCCTCGATGTCCTCGGCGGCGGAAAGCTTCGGCGAACGCTGCTTCTTGCGGTAGTCGTTGATGAAGTTGTTGGTGAGGATCCGGTGCAGCCACGCCTTGAGGTTCGTCCCCGGCCGGAACTGGTGGTACGAGGTGTACGCCTTGGCCACGGTCTCCTGGACCAGGTCCTCAGCGTCCGCCGGATTCCGCGTCAACCGCATCGCCGATGCGTAGAGCTGCCCGGTGACCGGCATGACCTCGCGCTCGAGCCAGACCCGCCGCTCTTCGTCGGTCGAGATCATTTCATCCCCCCTGGAGAAACCCCGGAGCCTGAGAATCATGCGCGCATGCCCGGCCATCGACGGCACACGAGCATTCCAACGCGGGTGTAAGCGCAGCGTTAGGGCTCGTCTCTGAGCTACGTCTCACCGCGACAGGTCAGACGGTCGCCCTCGACCCTGCCTGACCGGTCCTCATCGAGGCATGCCGGAAGTCGTACGGAACGTCGGGCTGATCACGCGGTCACACGCCGCACTACCCCGAAAGCGATCGGCTCGCAACTGATCTAGGTCTCACAATTGTAACACTTCAGCCCGCGACCGGTAAAAGGACCGCCTATGGGGCACCGGTGACGCTCGCCGAGCGGTCTCCGCCGCCGGGGCCGTAGGCCACCGGGCCGCGGACCCGCGCACCGCTCGCGCGCCCCATCCGCCAGGCCTGCCACGCTCCGCGCTCCGCCGAGCCGGCGCGTGTTCGCCTGCCGCCGTTCGCCCGCCCGCCGCGGGCGGACGGATCACGCCATCCGACGATCCGGCCTCACCCCGCCTGATCGAGATCGCGGTCACCCACGCGAATCAGTACAACCGCCTTACTTGCACTTTTATTTCATCGATCCACACCGCTGACCTTGCGCAAGGTCCGGCCGTGTCAGGGCTCGATTGACACCTTGAAAAGTCGAACTTGACGCTCGACGGTGGTGGTCCAATCTCACGTGGAAGGAGAGCCCAGGTGAAGAGCCACTCGGGCCGCTCCACGATCCGATCGGCGGTCGCCGTGCTCGCGGTGGCGGCGACCTGCGCGGTCGGTGGAGCGTTGACACCGGGCGCTCAGGCGGCCGTGGTCACCGCGGCCGTGGAGGACGACGGCACCGGCTGCCCGGTCCCGGACACCGGTGACCTGGCGAGCACTCCCCTGCTGCCCGACCCCTTCCGCAAGCTCGGCACGCGCATCACCACCAAGGCGGAGTGGCGGTGCCGCCGCGCGGAGATCAGGAAACTGGCGGAGCGGTACGTCTACGGCACCAAGCCCGGAAAACCGGCGAGCGTCACGGGTTCGGTCACGCGGAACGGCATCACCGTCAACGTGTCGGAAGGCGGCAGGAGCGCGAGCTTCTCGGCGAGCGTCGACCTGCCGAGCGGGAACGGCCCGTTCCCCGCCGTCGTCGTCCTGGGCGGGCTCGGCGCGGACACCGCCACCATCAAGGCGGCCGGTGCCGCGGTCATCGGCTTCGACCCGTACTCCGTCGGGCGGGAGAACACCTCCCGGAGCAACAAGCAGGGCGCCTTCTACACCCTCTACGGCTCCTCCAGCAGCACCGGCCTGCTCGCCGCCTGGGCCTGGGGCGTGAGCCGCATCATCGACGTCATCGAGCAGTCGGACGGCTCCATCCTCAAAGCGGACGCGATTGGGGTCACCGGGTGCTCCCGGTTCGGCAAGGGCGCCTTCGTGACCGGCGCGTTCGACCAGCGCATCGCGCTCACCATGCCGATCGAGTCCGGCACCGGCGGCGTCCCCATCTTCCGCGGCGTCGCCCGGGAGAGCGGCGCCCAGCCGCTGAGCAGCGCGTACAACGAGCAGCCGTGGCTCGGTGACGCGTTCGGCTCGTTCACCGGCGACCCGGCGCGGCTGCCGGTGGACACGCACTCGATCATCGGCATGATCGCGCCGCGGGGCCTGTTCATCATGGAGAACCCGCACATCGACTGGCTCGGCTCCCGGCCCGGCAGCGTCGCCGCCCTGGCCGGAGCGGAGATCTACAAGGCGCTCGGCGCGGAGGACAACATCAGCTACTGGTCCAACGTCCAGGACGGCACGCACTGCGCCGCGCGCGCCGAGTGGCGGGACCCCCTGCAGCGGAACATCCGCAAGTTCCTGCTGAAGACGGGCGACGATACGGGCGTCTTCAACATCTCGCCCAACGCACGGGGCGACCTGGCGGGGTGGCGGGACTGGACGACCCCGGTCCTCAGCGACGACGGTGGGACGCAGCCGTCGCCGAGCCGGCCGCCCACGAGCCCGAGCCCGTCCCCGACCGGCAACCCGCCGCCCGGGCAGTGCTCGGCCACGCTGCGCGTGGTGAACTCCTGGAACGAAGGCTGGCAGGGCGAGGTCACGGTCCGTGCCGGGAGCACGCCGATCAACGGCTGGACCGTGCGCTGGACATGGCCCGGATCCCAGAGCATCACCCAGCTGTGGGGCGGTGACCATCAGCCGTCCGGATCCGGGACGGTGACGGTGCGCAACGCACCGTGGAACGGCTCGCTCGGCGCCGACGCGAGCACGACCTTCGGCTTCCTCGCGTCGGGATCGCCGGCGACCCCGGCGGCCACCTGCACCAGCCCGTGACCCCGTAGGTCTCACCGGACACCCCCACCGGGTGAACCGACAGGGCCCGTGGTACGTCGCGTACCACGGGCCCTGTGCACGATCGGTGGCCGCCGGCTCAGTCCCCCACGATGGCGTCGACGAACAGCTTCGGATCGAACGGGGCGAGGTCGTCCGGGCCCTCGCCGAGACCCACGAGCTTGACCGGGACGCCGAGCTCCCGCTGCACCGAGATCACGATGCCGCCCTTGGCCGTGCCGTCGAGCTTGGTCAGCACGATCCCGGTGACGTCCACCACCTCGGCGAACACCTGGGCCTGGCGCATGCCGTTCTGCCCGGTGGTCGCGTCGAGGACGAGCAGGACCTCGTCGACCTGCGCCTTCTTTTCGATGACCCGCTTGATCTTGCCGAGCTCGTCCATCAGGCCGACCTTGGTGTGCAGGCGGCCCGCGGTGTCCACGATGACCGTGTCGACCTTGTCGGCGATGCCCTTCGCGACCGCGTCGAAGGCCACGGAGGCCGGGTCGGCGCCCTCAGGCCCGCGCACCACGGCGGCGTCCACCCGCTCGCCCCAGGTCTGGAGCTGATCGGCGGCGGCGGCGCGGAACGTGTCCGCGGCGCCGAGCAGCACCTTCTTGCCGTCCCCGACCAGGGCCCGGGCGAGCTTGCCCGCGGTGGTGGTCTTGCCAGTGCCGTTGACCCCGACGATCAGGACGACGGCCGGGCGCTCCCCGGTCGGCTCCGTGCGCAGCGTGCGGTCGAGGTCCGGGCCGACCTGGGCGAGCAGCTCCTCCCGGAGCAGGGCACGCAGCTCCTCCTCCGTTCGGGTGCCGAGCACCTTCACCTTCGTGCGCAGGTTCTCCACCATCGCCCGGGTGGGCGCGACCCCCACGTCCGCGGTGATCAGGGTCTCCTCGATCTCGTCCCAGACCTCGTCGTCGAGCCGGTCCCTCGACAGCAGCTCGAGGAGGCCCCGCCCGATCACGTTCTGGGAGCGGGCCAGGCGGCTGCGCAGCCGTACCATCCGGCCGGCCGACGGCGGCGGAACCTCGATCGCGGGTGTCTTGACCAGCTCCTCGGCCGGTGGAGGCGGCACGGTGGTCGTCGCCGTCCCGGCGGCCTCCTCTTCCTCGGTCGCGGCCGGCCGGCCCGGTGCCTCGGCCGCGGGCGTCTCCGGCGGTGCCGGCACGCTCGGCGGCCTCCGGGTCTTCGGCCGGAACAGCAGGAAAACGCTCACCAACGCCAGGGCGGCGATGGCGACCACCAACACCAGGTAGCCGATGTACTCCTCCACACCATGCAGTCTCCCAGACGACCAGGGGTGCCCGGCCCAACCCCGGGGGTGCCGGCCCGGACTCGCGTGGCAACCGGCCGGCGGCCGGCCAGGGCACGGCGGCGATCCGGGCCCCGGGCATTTCCCTGCTCAGTAGCCCTCGCGGGCGTCGCCGGCCCGTACCTCGCATGGAGGAGCAGCTGAAGGCGGGCGGAACACGGCGGCGTGGCCGACCCCGGGCGCTCCCGGACGGGCGTCGCCGATCCGGGCGGTCCTCGCTCGATGGTCCCGGCGGGCGTCACCAGCCCGGACTCGCACGGGGGACCGGCCGACGGCGGGACGGCGCATACCGACGTGCCCGGGCCCGGGCGTTTCCCGTGCCCGACGGTCCCCGCGGTCCGGCTCGGGACTTCCCCGGTACGGGTGGTATCGGGACGGGACAGCGGCGGTGGCCCGCGATCCGGGCGGCATGGTGAGCGCGATCAGCCGGGCCTGGTGGACCGCGCCCGGGCGGGGCGGCGTGCCCCGCCCGGACCGTGTGGCATCGGTGGCCGGGCACCCGCCCGGGCAGCGTCGTCAGCGCATCTGGGGCGTCACTCGCGCAACCGCTGGCTCACCACCTGGCTCACCCCGCCGCGCATGGTCACGCCGTACAGCGCGTCGGCGATCTCCATGGTCCGCTTCTGGTGGGTGATGATGATGAGCTGCGAGGTCTTCCGCAGCTCCTCGAACAGGGTGAGCAGCCGCTGCGTGTTGGTGTCGTCGAGTGCCGCCTCCACCTCGTCCATCACATAGAACGGCGACGGCCGGGCCTTGAAGATGGCGATGAGGAAGGCGACCGCGGTGAGCGCCCGCTCCCCGCCGGAGAGCAGCGAGAGCCGCTTGATCTTCTTCCCCGGCGGCCGGGCCTCCACCTCGACGCCGGTGTGGAGCATGTCGTCCGGGTCGGTGAGGATCAGCCGGCCCTCACCGCCCGGGAAGACCCGCTGGAAGATCTGCGCGAACTCCCGCGCCACGTCGTGGAAGGCGGAGGCGAACATCTGCTCCACCCGCTCGTCGACCTCCTTGACGACGAGCATCAGATCCCGCCGGCTCTTCTTGAGGTCCTCCAGCTGCGAGGTGAGGAACGCGTGGCGCTCCTCCAGCGCGGCGTACTCCTCGAGCGCGAGCGGGTTGACCTTGCCGAGCTGGGCGAGCCGCCGCTCGGCGGTCGCGGCGCGCTTCTCCTGCTCCTCCCGGACGTACGGCACGGGCGGGTCGCCGGGCACCGGGACGTGCGGGCCGTACTCGGCGATCAGCGACTCGACGTCGAGGCTGAACTCCTCCATGGCCCGCTTCTCGAGCTGCTCCAGGCGGAGCCGCCGCTCGGTCCGCGCGACCTCGCTGCCGTGGGCCCGGTTGACCAGGGCATCGAGCTCGGCGCCGAGCTCCCGGACGCGGCCCCGGACCGTCTTGAGCTCGGTCTCGATGTGCTCGCGGGCCCGTTCGGCGGCCTCCCGCTCCTCGGCGGCGAGCGCGAGGGACCGCTCCACGGCCTGCAGGGCGGTCTGGGCGCCGCGCACCACCGCGGCGGCCGTCTCGGCCTGCCTGCGGCGGCGGGCCCGCTCTGCGGCCAACCTGGCCCGCTCCACCCGCTCCCGCTCCGCGGCGCGCAGCAGGGCGTCCGCGCGGCCGGCGATCCCCTGGAGCCGCTCTTCCACGGTCCGGACGGCGAGCCGGGCCTCCAGCTCCGCCTGCCGGGCCGACTCGCAGGTCGCGGCGAGCTCGTCGCGGGTCTCGGTGGTGACCTCCTCGGTCAGCTCGGCCGCGTACTCCTCCTCGGCCAGCCGCTCTTCCAGCTCCACGACGGCGGCCAGGGCCTCCTCGCGGGCCTGCTCCGCGCCCCGCACGGCCTGCTCCAGCCGGGCGACCTCGTCGGCGGCCGCGTTCGCCGCGGCCTCCAGACCGGCCAGCCGGCGGGCCGCGTCGGCGGCGGCCTGGTCGGCCTCCCGCTGCCTGCTCCGCAGCCGGTCGAGCGCCGCCTGGGCGGCGTTGAGGCCCTGCTGGGCGGCGTCGACCCCGCTCTGGGCCGCCGCGGCGGCCCGCTGGGCCTCGGCCACGCGCTCCTCCGCCTCGGCGACGGCGTTCCGGCACTCCTCCTCGACGGCGAGCGCCTCGGCGAGCGCCCGGGCGTTGCGCTCCGCCTCGGCCTGGGCGGCGGCGAGGCCGGCGGCCGCCTCGTCGAGCGCCCGCCGCATCTGCAGCACCGAGGTGCGGCCGCCCGGGCCGCCCTGGGCCGCGTACGCGCCGAGCACCTCACCGGCCCGGGTGACCGCCCGCAGCCGCGGGTTCGCCTCGACCACCTTGCGCGCGGTGACGAGGTCGGGGACGACGACCACGTCGGAGAGCAGCGCGGCCACCGCCGGGCGCAGCGCTTCGGGCGCGGTGACGAGATCGGCGGCCCACTCCGCGCCGGCGACCGGCGGCTCACCGGGGTGACGGGCCTCCGTGGCGTCGCCGGCGATCAGCAGCGCGGAGCCGCCCCCGCCGGACTCGCGCAGGTGCTCCATGGCGGCCACGGCCGCGTGGAGCGAGGCCACGGCCACGCCGTCGACCGCGAGCACGGCCGCGATCGCCGCCTCGGCCCCGGGCGCGACGGTGAGCAGGCCGGCCACCGGGCCGAGCACCCCGGGCAGGCCGGCGCCGAGCAGGGTCGCGGCCCCGTCCGTGGGCTGGTTGAGGCTCAGCTCGAGCGCCTCCCGGCGCGCCTGCAGCGCGGCCACCTTGCGCTGCGACTCCTGATCGGCCGCCACCGCGGCGGCGACCGCCGCCTTCGCCGCGGCGAGCGCCTCCTGCGGGGCGGCGAGACCGGCCTTCACCCGGTCCACCTCGGCCTCGGCCTGCGCGGCAGCCGCCCGGGCCTCCTCCACGGCGGCGCGGGCGAGCTCCACCTCCTCCTCGGCGGCGGCGAGCTCGGCCAGGAGCCGCTCATCGACCTCCGGCTCGGCGAGCGCCTGCGCCTCGAGCTCGGCCCGCGCCTGCTCGGCCCGCCGCCGCGCCTCCTCGAGCGCCCGGGAGAGCCGGCCGATCTCCTCGTCGGCCGCCCGGGCCCGGCTGCGCGCGGACTCCACCTGGCCGCGGAGGGCGGCGAGCGCCTCGCGCCGTTCGGCCGCGGCGCGGGCCGCGGCGGCGAGGCGGCGTTCCTCGGCCGCCAGGGCGTTCTCCGCCTCGGCGCGGTAGTCGACGGCGGCGGCCAGCCGGGCGTTCGCCTCCTCGAGCTCCTGGGCGAGGGCCTCCTCCTGCGCGCGCGCCTCGGCCGCCTCGCGTTCGAGCTCCTCGGGGTCGCGGCCCCAGCGCTGGACCTGCGCGGCCTCGGCGGCGTGCCGCTGCCGCTCCGCGGCGAGGCTCTCCACGCTGCGCAGCCGCTCCTTGATGGCGGAGAGCCGGTAGTAGGACTCCTGGGCCGCCTTGAGCCGCGGCTCGGCCTCGCTCGCCGCGGCCTCCAGCTCGGCCTCCACGCGCTGGCTCTCCGCGAGCTGGGCCTCGACCTCCGCGCGCCGGGCCCGTACCGCGGCCTCGTCGGCCTCCTCCCGCCGCAGCTCCTCCCGCAGGGTCACCACGTCGTCGGCGAGCAGCCGCAGCCGCGCGTCCCGTAAGTCGGCCTGGATCACCGCGGCCTTCCGGGCGATCTCCGCCTGCCGGCCGAGCGGCTTGAGCTGGCGGCGCAGCTCGGTGATGAGGTCCTGGAGGCGGTTGAGGTTGGCCTGCATGGCGTCGAGCTTGCGCAGCGCCTTCTCCTTGCGCTTGCGGTGCTTCAGGACGCCCGCGGCCTCTTCGATGAACGCCCTGCGCTCCTCCGGCCCCGCGTGCAGCACCTGGTCGAGCTGCCCCTGCCCGACGATGACGTGCATCTCGCGGCCGATGCCGGTGTCGGAGAGCAGCTCCTGGATGTCGAGCAGGCGGCACGGGTCACCGTTGATGGCGTACTCGCTCTGGCCGGACCGGAACATCAGCCGGCTGATGGTGACCTCGGTGTAGTCGATCGGCAGCGCGCCGTCGGAGTTGTCGATGGTGAGCGTGACCTCGGCGCGGCCCAAGGGCGGCCGGCTGGCGGTGCCGGCGAAGATGACGTCCTCCATCTTGCCGCCGCGCAGCGACTTCGCGCTGTGCTCGCCCATCACCCAGGCGAGCGCGTCGACGACGTTGGACTTCCCCGACCCGTTCGGCCCGACCACGCAGGTGATGCCGGGCTCGAACCGAAGGGTCGTGGCGGAGGCGAAGGACTTGAAGCCGCGAAGGGTCAGCTTCTTCAGGTACATGCGCTGCCCCCTCCCAGCCACCTGTGTTCGGGGGAAGACTACCGTCCCTGAAGGACACCGGTGTCACATAAGGCTCGCTGAGCCCGCGAGCAACGCGGCTTATGTCCTATAACGAACGGATCGTTTCGTTGCGCGCGGACGGCTCACGCCGAATGGAAGGTCTCTTGGCGAAGGGCGAAGGCTCATCGACCGGTGCCTGGAATTCTCGTTTCGAAATGCGCCGGGGAAAGTTAAAGAATCAAAAGATTCATCAGGAAACGGCAAGGGACGCCGTTCGGGCGTCCCTACGACTGTCCTTCCGCCGCTCTGTCAGGTGAGAGCGGGCTCACGGTCCTCCAACCGGACCAACGCGTCCTCACGCGCCTGCGCGGTGAGAGCGTCGTTCTGCGCCTGGAGCCGGGTGAGTTCTGCCTCCAGATCCCGGATGCGCTGCTGAAGACGGCGCAATTCGGAGACCATACGAGGATCAGGACCGCCGACGTGGCCAAGTAGAGCCTTCGCCATGGTAAAGGGTCCTCCACGCTGAGTGACCAGACTATTTGCGCACTTCAAGCCGCGGGAGGGTGCGCTTAGTACCTCTCAAGAGTCGCACCGGCACTGGAGGGCGGTCAAGCTGAACGCTCCGAGCTAGCCTACCGGTGAACACTCCCAAGTGATAAATATACCTGACTCACTGAGTTTACGGGAAGGCTACCGGATCCCGAACCCCGTGATCCCGCCCTTGGCGTCACTCCAGCGCTCGGTGACCCCGGTGACCTCACCCGGGGTGTCGCCGCCGCGTAAATGATCGAGCAGCTTCTGACATGATTCCCGCGGGCCTTCGGCCACGACCTCAACCCTGCCGTCGGACAGGTTGGCCGCCCACCCGCACAGACCGAGCTCGAGCGCGCGGGCGCGGGTCCACCAGCGGAACCCCACTCCCTGCACTCGACCACGGACCCACGCCGTCAACCGGACCACGACTACCAGTATCCAGATCGGCCGCTCCCGTGACCAGCCGCGCCGGCCGCCAGGTCACCGGCAGCCGCGCCGGCCGTCCCCGTGGGCTCCCGTCCTCCCCGGCGGCCCGGCCACGCCGGCGGCGCCTCCATCCCTGAGGTACGGACCGCTCGGGACGGCGCCGATCCCTTCCCCACCGGTGGCGCCGGTCCGCCGGGTCACCGCACCGCCGCGGGAGGCCGACTCTCGGGTGAAGCCCGGCCACGGCGCGGTACGCGGCTCGCGGACGAACTCCCGGGTGTTCACGGCCGGGCGTCGCCCGGCCACGGCTGGCACTTCGGGCAGCTATAGGACGACCGGTTCATGAACGGGTCGCGCCGCACCGGCGCGCCGCACCGCGGGCACGGCTCGTCCTGCCGGCCGTACACCGCGAGCGAGCGGCCGAAGTAGCCGCTCTCCCCGTTGACGTTCACGTACAGGCTGTCGAACGACGTGCCGCCCTGCGCGATCGCGTCGGTCAGCACGGCCCGGACCTGGGCGAGCAGCTCGGTGACCTCGGCCGCGGTCAGCGTCTCCGTGGCCCGCGCCCAGTGCAGCCGCGCCCGCCATAACGCCTCGTCGGCGTAGATGTTGCCGACCCCGCTGATCAGCGACTGGTCGAGGAGGGCGCGTTTCAGCCCGGTACGGCGCCGCGTCAGCCGGTGCGCGAACCCGTCGTCGTCGAAGGCCTCCTCGAGCGGGTCGGGGGCTATGTGCGTGATCGGCTCGGGCACCCGGCGGCCGTAGGCGCTCGCCAGCGGGGCGACGAGCATGTGGCCGAACGTCCGCTGGTCGACGAAGCGCAGCTCCGGGCCGTCATCGGCGAAGCCCAGCCGCACCCGCAGGTGCCGCTCCGCCGGCGCTCCCCGGTCGGTGAGCAGGAGCTGCCCGCTCATGCCCAGATGGACGACGAGGGCCTCCTCCGCCTCGCGCGGATCGGCCGGATCGCCGTCGCCGAGCGGCAGCCACAGGTACTTGCCGCGGCGCTCGGCGGAGAGCAGCGGGCGGCCCTTGAGCCGGGCGGGGAGGTCGCCCGTGTTCCGGCGGACCGACCTCGGGTGCAGCACCTCGGCGGACGCGATCGCCCGCCCGGCCACCCAGCGCTCCAGCCCGCGCCGGATGACCTCGACCTCGGGAAGCTCGGGCATCCGCGGTCCCGGTCAGGACTCGCCGGTCCCGGCCCCGCCCGCGGGCTCCCCGGTGCGCTGCGCGCCGCCGTCCTCCGCCTTCCCGGCCTTCTCCTTCGCGTCCCGCATCGCCCGGATCGCGGTCCAGGCCGCCTCGGCCGCCTGCTGCTCGGCCTCCTTCTTGCTCCGCCCCGTGCCCTTGCCGTACTCCTTGCCGCCGACGCGGACGGTCGCCACGAACGACTTGGCATGGTCGGGGCCGCTCTCGTCCACGTGGTACTCGGGCACGCCGAGCGACTCGGCCGCGGTGAGCTCCTGCAGCGACGTCTTCCAGTCGAGCCCGGCGCCGAGCGAGGCCGACCGCTCGATGAGCGGGTCGAAGAGCTGGTGGACCACCCGGAACGCCTCGTCGAGCCCCTTGTCGACGTAGACCGTGCCGATGAGGGCCTCGAGCGTGTCGGCGAGGATCGACGACTTGTCCCGGCCGCCGGTCCCCTCCTCGCCGCGGCCCAGCCGCAGGTACTTGCCGAGGTCGAGGCTGCGCGCCACGTCGGCGAGCGCCCGCATGTTGACCACGGCGGCGCGCAGCTTGGCGAGCTGCCCCTCCGGCATGTCGGGGTGGTTGCGGTACAGCGTGTCCGTCACCACCAGGCCGAGCACCGAGTCACCGAGGAACTCCAGGCGCTCATTGGTCGGCAGGCCGCCGTTCTCGTAGGCGTACGAACGGTGCGTCAGCGCCTGCTCCAGGATGTCAGGGCTGAGCTCCACGTCGAGGATCTCGCCCAGCTCCTGCCGGACGATCTCCACGTCCACCGGCTTACTGCCCGATGCGGCCACGAACGTCCTCCTCTTGCTCCACGCGCGGCAGGACGGCGCAGAGAGGCCGGTGGATCGGAGGAGCCCGAAGGCGTGGTGGGCGCCGGGCCGCCGGGGTCCGGGGCCCCGGCGTCCACCACGGCCGCGGGCATGCCGTACACGGTCTCCTCGGTCCGGCCGCCACGCCGCGTGTACTCGGCCTTCTTCACAACAAGGTAACGCCGGCCGAATCGTTTGACGATCCGGCCGGCGACGCCTGTGGTCGAAAATCCGTGTGCTCAGTCCGCCGGGGTGTAGACCTGACGGCGGTTGTAGGTGCCGCACGTCGGGCACGCCGTGTGCGGACGCTTGGGCGAGCGACACTGCGGGCAGCTCACGAGCGCGACCGCGGCGGCCTTCCACTGGGACCTGCGGGCGCGCGTGTTGCTCCGCGACACCTTCCGCTTGGGGACGGCCACGTCAACCCTCCTGATCTCGTTTGTTCTCCAGAACCAGACCCTGCAGCGCCGCCCAGCGTGGGTCGATCCTCTCGTGCCGGTGATCCGGGCCGGCCTCTGCCAGCTTCACCCCGCAATCCGCGCACAGACCGGGGCAGTCAGGGGTGCAGACCGGGCGCAACGGCAGCGCGAGCACCACCGCGTCACGGAACAGCGGCTCCAGGTCGAGGAGCTCGCCGTCGAGGACGAAGTCGTCCTCGGACGCCTCCTCCGCCGAGTAGAGGTACAGCTCCTGGAAGTCGACCTCCATGTCGTAGGCCAACGGATCCAGGCAGCGTGAGCACTCTCCACGCAGCGGTACCCGTGCCGTGCCCGTGACGAGCACGCCCTCCATCACCGCCTCGAGCCGGATGTCCGGCCTGATCTCGGCGTCCTGGGGGACGCCGATCATCCCGACGGCCAGATCCGCCGGCGCCGAGAGCACCGGCTTGATCCGGACCATCGATCCCGGCTGCCGTCCCAGCTCATGGGTGGAGATGATCCAGGAGGACCGGGAATCGAGGATGTGCGGGTTCATCCGGCTCTCATCAGGCATGGCGAATCACCGCCGTCGTGCAGGCTGAGACTCAAGACTACCAGCCAGTCCTCAGCCCCTGAGCCGTGCTTCCAGCCGCTCACGAACCAGGTCGGGGACCAAGCCGGATATGTCACCACCATACCGGGCGATTTCCTTCAGCCTGCTCGACGACAGGAAGGAGTACTCCGGGTTCGTCGACATGAACAGGGTCTCGACCCCGGACATCCGGTAGTTGAGCTGGGCCATCTGCAGCTCGTAGTCGAAGTCGCTCACCGCCCGCAGACCCTTGACGATCACGCGGATGTCGTGCTGCCGGCAGAAGTCGACCAGCAGGCCGTGGAACTTCTCCACCCGGACGTTGTCGTACTCCTTGGTCACCTCCCGGAGCATGTCGATGCGCTCATCGATCGTGAAGAGGGCCTGCTTCTCGATGTTGATCAGTACCGCGACGATGACCTCTTCGCAGAGGTTGGCGGCCCGGCCGATGATGTCCAGGTGTCCGTTCGTGACGGGGTCGAAAGACCCTGGGCAGACGACGCGACGCACTGCGCACCCCCAAATTTCAGAGGTTCCCGGCTGCGCGACCGTACCAAATCGCCGCAACCCCGTACCTGCGGACCCTGTCTGCCACAAAGCCCGGCGGCCATTCCAGGTCTTTCCCCCGTGACTCCCGCTCCACGGCCACGAGAGCCCCTTCGGCGAGCCAGCCGTTGTCCCGCAGCGCGATGAGCACCTCGATGACCTGCTCATCCGGGAGGGAGTACGGCGGATCGGCGTAGACGAAACCGTACGGCTCGGCGCAGCGGCGGCGCACGAGCCGCTCGACCTTCTCCTGGCGGAGCACCGCACCCGGGAGCCCGACGGCCTCGATGTTCGCCCGGATGGCCCGCGCCGCCCGCGGGTCCGCCTCCACGAGCAGCACGTGCTCCGCACCCCGGCTCAGCGCCTCCAGCCCGACGGCGCCCGAACCGGCGTACAGGTCGAGGACGCGGACCCCCTCGAGGGTGCCGAGCACCGACAGGACCGTGGCGAACAGCCCTTCCCGGGCCCGGTCGCTCGTCGGCCTCGTGTCCTTGCCGGGCGGAACGGTGAGCCTGCGGCCCTTCGCCAATCCCGCGATCACCCGTGTCACCCGTTCATTGTCCCGCCGGCGCCCGGTGCGCCCGACCCGGCGCGCGGTCGACGGCCGGGCGCGCGCTCTTCCGGCGGCCGTCTCAGGCCGCCCAGGCGTCACCGGCCGGCCGTGCCCACCCCGCACCACCGCCCCGGTGCGGGAACGCACGGCTGGGCCCGACGGGGCGCCCCGGCCCACACCCCGGCCGGCCGGTCGAACGCACGGCCGCATGCGGGAGCGCGGAGGAGCAGGTCACCCCTTCTCCAGGAAGCGCGCCCGATCGTCGGCGAGGAGCGCGTCCAGCTCGGCGCGCAACGCCGGATGCCCGGCGAGCTCCGGGTCACGGGAGAGCAGCTCGGCCGCCTCGGCGCGCGCCGTCTCGATCAGGTCCTCGTCCCGCAGGAGCTGCAGCAGCTTCAGCGACGACTTGCGGCCGGACTGCGCGGCCCCGAGGATGTCCCCCTCCCGGCGCTGCTCGAGGTCGACCCGGGAGAGCTCGAATCCGTCGAGCGTCGCGGCCACCGCGTCGAGCCGCCGCCGCGCCGGCGTGCCCGCGGGCGCCTCGGTCACCAGCAGGCACAGCCCGGGCAGCCTGCCCCGGCCCACCCGGCCGCGGAGCTGGTGGAGCTGGGAGACGCCGAACCGGTCGGCATCCATGATCACCATCACCGAGGCGTTCGGCACGTCCACCCCGACCTCGATCACCGTGGTGGCGACCAGGACGTCGATCTCCCCCCGGGAGAACGCCCGCATCACCGCGTCCTTCTCCTCCGGGGGCAGGGCGCCGTGGAGCGTCCCGATCCGCAGGTCGCGCAAGGGCCCCTCGCCGAGCATCCGGGCGACGTCGAGCACGGCGAGCGGCGGCCGGCGCTCCTCGTCCTCGCCGGTCGCCTGCTCCTCCTCGGCGCCGCCCTCCTGATCGCCGATGCGCGGGCAGACCACGTACGCCTGGCGGCCCAGGGCCACCTCCTCGCGGATCCGCTCCCAGGCGCGCTCGAGGTAGTGCGGCTTCTCGGCCGCGGGCACCACGTGCGTGGCGATCGGCGCCCGGCCGGAGGGGAGCTGGGCGAGGGTGGAGACCTCCAGGTCGCCGAAGACGGTCATCGCCACCGTGCGGGGGATCGGCGTCGCCGTCATGACGAGCACGTGCGGCCGGCCTTCGCGCGCCTTCATGCGGAGCGCGTCCCGCTGCTCCACGCCGAACCGGTGCTGCTCGTCCACGACGACCAACCCGAGGTCGGCGAACTGGACCTGCTCCTGGAGCAGGGCGTGGGTGCCGATCACGATCCCCGCTTGGCCGGACGCCGCGGCGAGCAGCGCGTTCCGCCGGGCCGCCGCCCCCATCGAACCGGTGAGCAGCACCACGCTCGTGCCGCCGAACACGCCCCCGGTGGCGAGGTCGCCGAGCAGGTTCGTGATCGACCGGTGGTGCTGCTGGGCGAGCACCTCGGTGGGGGCGAGCAGGGCGGCCTGGCCGCCGGCGTCGACCACCTGGAGCATGGCGCGCAGCGCCACCACGGTCTTGCCCGCGCCGACCTCGCCCTGGAGCAGCCGGTGCATGGGGTGCGGGCGGGCGAGGTCGGCCGCGATCTCCTCGCCGACCTTCCGCTGCCCCTCGGTGAGCTCGAACGGCAGGCGCTTGTCGAACTCGCTCAGCAGCCCGCCGTCGCGCGGCGGGCGCGGCTTGGCCGCCCATTCGGACGCGGTCATCCGCCGCTTGAGCAGGGCGAGCTGGAGCAGGAACGCCTCGTCGAACGCGAGCCGCCGCCGGGCCGGGGCGATGTCCGCCTGGCTCGCCGGCCGGTGGATGCGGCGCAGCGCCTCCTCGAGCGTGACCAGCCCCTGCCGCCCGCGCACCTCGGCGGGGAGCGGGTCGTCCACGCTGAGCACGTCGAGCACGGTCCGCACGGCGCGGCGGATCTTCCAGCTCGCGAGCCCCTGCGCCGACGGGTAGATCGGGACCGGGGCCGCGGCGAACTCCTCCGCGGTCTCCCCCGACTCGTCGAAGAGCTCGTACTCGGGGTGGGTGAGCGTGACCCGCCGGGTCCGCGGCGTGGTGAACACGTCGACCTTCCCGGCGAACATCGCCTCCGTGCCCGGGGTGAGCCGCTGCTCGGCCGCGTGCCCGCCCTTGCCGAAGAACGCGAGGTGGAGCTTGTCCGTGCCGTCGGTGACCACGACGTCGAGCCAGGTGCCCCGGCGGTTCTTCATCGGGCGGCGCATCACCGAGGAGACCCGGCCCACCACGGTCACGTGCTCCCCGTGCCGGAGCGAGGCGATCGGCGTGAGCTCGCCGCGCTGCGCGTACCGCCGGGGGTAGTGCCGCAGCAGCTCACCGACGGTCCGGATGCCCAGCGCGCTCTCCAGCGACGCCGCGGTACGGCCCAGCACCCGCGTGAGCGGCTCGTCGAACCTCGTCACGGCTCCCATTCCTACCCTGTGCGGCCGACACCCGGCGCCGCCCACGCCCGGATTCCGGGCCGCTCCGGCCCGCGCCGTACGGCCGCCACCGCACCCCGCATGCGCTAACGTTGACGAACCGACGGCAGGCGCCGTTTGGCGTGCACCGGCCGGCATCGGATATTCTCGTTTGGCCAGCCGGTTGTCCCGGCGCGTTTCGCTCGGAGTTCACCGCCGCCGCACCCGGCGCCGGGCCGATCGACTGATCCTGAAGGAGCGATTAACGTGGCTGCCGTCTGCGACGTCTGCGCCAAGAAGCCGATCTTCGGCAACAACATCTCGCACTCGCACCGCCGGACCCGGCGCCGCTGGAACCCGAACATTCAGCGGGTGCGTGCGAAGATCAACGGCACCTCCAAGCGGCTGAACGTCTGCACCGCGTGCCTGAAGGCGGGCAAGGTCACCCGCTGACCGAGAGCGTTCGCTGAGCCCGTCGCCGGTCGGTGACGGGCTTTCGCATGCCCGGGCATCGGCGACCCGCCCGGGCCGTGCGTTCTGCCTGGGCCTCCCTCATCCCCAGGTGCGGATGCTCCCGGCGTGCGGCTCCCGGCGGTGTGGGCGCTCCCGCCGGTTTTCCGCGCGCCCCCGCGCCCGCGTCGCCGTACGTCTCGGCCGCCGTGCGCGCCATGGTCTCCACCGGGCCGCGCCATCCCCTGGCCGCGCCATCCCCGGCGTGCGGGACCAGGCGCCGGCGGCGTCGCCCGCCGCGAGTGACCACCCTGAACCCTCCTTGCCGGGTATCGGCTCCCGGCGTTCCCTGCGCGCCATCCGGCGGCGTCCCCTGCGCTCGGCATCGCCGTACGTCCCGGCCGCGGAAAACGGACCGGCCGCCCGGTGGCACCGGGCGGCCGGGTGCGAAGCCGTCAGCCCTGACGCCAGCGCCAGGCGTGGTCCACGGGACCGATCCCCGCGCCCAGGGGGAAGCCGTTCGCGATGGCCCCGGTGATGTACTCCTTGGCCTGCCGTACCGCCTCGGGCACGTCGGCGCCGAGGGCGAGGTAGGAGGCGATCGCCGAGGCGAGCGTGCAGCCGGTGCCGTGGGTGTGCGGGGTGTCGATCCGCTGGGCGTGGAACCGGTGCTCGCTCGTCCCGTCGGTGAGCAGGTCGACGGGCTCGCCCGGCAGGTGCCCGCCCTTGATGAGCACCCACTTCGGGCCGAGCGCGAGCACGGCCTCCGCCGCCCGGGGCAGGCCGTCCTCGTCCTCGACCTTCACCCCGGTGAGCTGCTCGACCTCCCACAGGTTGGGGGTGACCACGGTCGCCAGGGGGAGCAGCCGCGACTTGACCGTCTCCACGGCCTCGGGGGCGAGCAGCCGGTCACCGTGCTTGGACACCCCGACCGGGTCGACCACGACGGGCGCCGTGACCCCGGCGAGCACGTCGGCGACGGTCTCCACCAGCACGGGTGAGGCGAGCATCCCGGTCTTGATCGCCTGCGCGCCGATGTCGCCGAGCACCGACTCGAGCTGGGCGCGCACCGCCTCGGGGGGAAGCTCCCAGTACCCCTGCACGCCGATCGAGTTCTGCGCGGTCACGGCGGCGATCACGCTCATGCCGTGCACGCCGAGCGCGAGCATGGTCTTCAGGTCGGCCTGGATGCCTGCGCCACCGCCGGAGTCCGAGCCCGCGATGGTGAGCACGCGCGGAGGAGTCATCGTCATATGCCCCATCAAACCGTAAACCTGGCGGTAAGCCACCTTCGGCCGGCTGAAACGCCGCCCCCGGACGTCCGGATCGCCGCGTCCTCGTCGCCCGGCCGCGCCGTCCAGGGCCGCTCCGGCCGGTGAGCGGGCGCGGGCCGGCCCGGCGGCATAGGCCGGGGGTATGGGCCGGGGCTCAGCGGGCCGTGACCGCGCACTCGCCGCCCGCGAGCGCGCACTCGGTGGGCGGCCACGGCGCGCCCTCGGCCTCGAAGGCGATCCGCCGCTCCTCCCCCGCGGCGAGCGGCTCGGCCGACCGGATGGTCAGCGTCCTGCCGCGCTGCCGCCATTCGGCGCCGTCGAGCGCGGTCACCCTCCCGCCGACCCGCAGCGTGACCGTCCATCCGGGCAGGTCCCGGGTGGCGCGCACCACCAGCTCGGCCCGGTACCCGGTGTCGTGGGCGCCGGTGACGGTGAAGCGCAGCAGCACGCCCGGGGTCACGGCGCCCGCGCCCGGTGCGGCGCCCGGCCGCGGCCCGCTGGCGTCCGGGTACGGCAGGCGGGCCGCGCCCTCGGCCGGCCCGGTCTCCTCCCGCGGGGCGGGGAGGTCCGGCTCGGCGCGGGTGTCCGGTGCCGCCCGTCCGGTGTCCGAGCGTCCTTGCGGCGCTTCACCGGCGTCCCCCGCATCGGCGCCGGCCTGCCGCGGGGAGGTGGGGGCCGTGGCGCGCCCGGCCGCCAGGGGAGCCGCCGTGGCGTCCGCCGGCCCGGCGGTCGTGGGCGCGGGCCGCGGCTCCGGGGAGGCGTCCGCCGGTTCGGACGGCGCGGTGGCCGGGGGTGCGGAGGGCGTGGCGGCCGAGCCCGGGAGCGGGGTCTCCGGGGCGGCCGAGGCGTCGGGCCGCTCCTCCTCGGCGGGCCCGGACGTGGGGAGCGCGTCCCCGGCGGCCGAGGTGACGCAGCTGGTGTACGCGTCGCACGTCGCCGATCCGGAGGGGGCCATGGTGAGCTCGTACCGCTGGCTGATCAGCCGTACGCCGCCGGCGGTGACCCCGATCGCGAGCAGCACGGCGAGCGCGGTGGTCACCGCGAGGCGGTACGGCCGCCGCGGCGCGCCGGCCGGGCCGGCGGAGTCCTGGGACGGCCCGGCGGTCCCGTTCCCGGACGGGCCTCGCCGTGCCGCGGCGATGGTCTCCCGGCCCGGCGATGCTCCACCGGCGGACCGGCCGGTGGCGGCGGCCGTGTGCTCGGCGTCGAGCCGTTCGGGGGCGAGCTCCGCGTAACCGAGGCGCGCGGCGGTGGGCGCGATGGGGGCGGTGTCCCGTCCGTCCGCGTGGTCCTGGGGCGGTGCGGGCAGCCGGTACGTCACCTCGCCCGGCCTCTCCTCGGGGATCGCCGGACCTCGGCGCGGGGCGTCCGGCGTCTGTCGATCTGCCGAGTGGCGGCCCATTACGGTCCTTCCTGTCGACGACCGCCAACTCTTATAACAGGTCTAATACGCATTTGTCACAATTTTCACAGTCGGAAGTGATCCCACCCGCCCTGGGAGACCCGGCGGCCGGCGACCTGCACGCCCTCCCCCTCGGCGACCTCACCGATGATCGTCCACCCGGACGGCAGGCGCACCTCACGGGGGAAGGTCGCGGCGAGCGCGTGGTCGTCGCCGCCGGTGAGCACCCACTCGAGCGGATCGGCGCCCAGCTCGGCCGCGGCCTCGGCGAGGCTCCCGGGGACCGGCAGCGCGGCCGGGTCGATCGCGATCGCCACCCGGCTCGCCTCGGCGATGTGGCCGAGGTCCTGCACCAGGCCGTCGCTCACGTCGATCATCGCGGTGGCGCCCAGCCCGGCCGCCTCCGGGCCGCGCCGGTACGGCGGTCGCGGCCGCCGGTGCGCGTCCACCAGGGCCGGCCGCCACGGGCCTCCGGGGTCGTCCGCCCGGCCGGCCTCGAGCAGGGCGAGCCCGGCCGCGGCGTGGCCGAGCCGTCCCGTCACGGCGACCACATCACCGGGCCGGGCCCCGGAGCGGGTCACCGGCGCCCGCCCGCCGAGGTCACCGAAGGCGGTCACCCCGAGCACGACGATGTCCGAACGGGACATGTCGCCGCCCACCACCGAGGCCCCGGCCTCGGCGCACTCGTCGCGGAACCCGTCGGTGAGCGCGTCCAGCCAATCGAGCCCGGTGTCGGCCGGCGCGCCGAGGCCGACGACGATCCCCGTCGGGACGGCCCCCATCGCGGCGACGTCCGCGAGATTCTGCGCGGCCGCCTTCCGGCCGATGTCGTATCCGCTCGACCAATCGCGGCGGAAATGCCGCCCCTCGATCAGCAGGTCGGTGGTCACCACGACCCGCTCGTCGGGGGCCCGGAGCACCGCGGCGTCGTCCCCCGGGCCGACGAGCACGTCCGGTTTCTGGAAAAGCCTTCGGGAAATACGGCTAATGGCGCCGAACTCACCAAGTTCACCAACCGTAATAATGGCACCCCCAGAGCTTTCCGGTACGGTTGACCGCCGGTACTCGTCTCTACTCGGAGGACGTCATGGTGCAGGCCTACATCCTCATCCAAACCGAGGTGGGCAAGGCGGCCGGCGTGGCGCAGACCATCGCCTCGATCCCCGGTGTGCTCCAAGCGGAGGGTGTCACCGGCCCCTATGACGTGATCGTCCGGGCGGAGGCGAGCGACGTGGACCAGCTCGGCAAGCTGGTGGTCGCCCAGATTCAGGCGATCGACGGCATCACCCGTACACTTACCTGCCCGATCATCCACATCTGAGGAGAGCATTCCACGGACGGGCAGGCGATGCGGAGAGTCGCGCGCGTGGCAGGGACGATGGCGGTGCTGGCGGCCCTGGCCGGGTGCTCCTCGACCGTACGGGTCGACCCGCCCACCCCCTCGGGGGAGGCCGCCGAGGCGTGCCGCAGGCTCGCCGGCGTGCTGCCCGCCACGCTCGACGGCGCGAAGCGGACCCCCTCCGAACCGGCCTCGCCGTACGTCGCGGTCTGGGGCGGCGGGGAGATCACCCTGCGCTGCGGTGTGCCGCGCCCCGCGAACATGGAGCCCACCGCAGAGGTGGCCGACGTCAACGGCGTCGGCTGGTTCCAGGACCCGAGCCGCCCGCTGCTCTTCACCTCGGTGAACCGGGTCGCCTACGTGGAGGTGACGATCTCCCGGGAGCACGCCCCCGGGAACGTCCTGGTCGACCTCGCCCAGCCGATCAAGCAGGCCATCCCCGAGTGACGCCGCCGTCCGGCCGCACCCGCTCAGCGGAGGCCGGGCGGGCGGCGCAGCGCGAGCTGGATCAGCCGGTCGATCAGCTGCGGGTACGGCAGGCCGGTCGCGGCCCAGAGCTTGGGCGCGACCGACTGGGCGGTGAAGCCGGGCATCGTGTTGATCTCGTTGACGATCAGTTCGCCCGAAGGCGTGTAGAAGAAGTCGACCCGGGCGAGCCCTTCGCACCCGAGCGCCTCGAAGGCCTGGACCGCCAGGGCCCGGACCCGCTCGGAGACGCTCTCCGGCAGGTCGGCCGGGGCGTGCAGCTCCATGCCGCCGTCGAAGTACTTCGCCTCGAAGTCGTAGAACTCGTGGCCCTCGGCGACCACCACCTCGCCGACCACGCTCGCCTCCGGCGGGGAGTCGCCGAGCGACTCGAGCACCGCGCACTCGACCTCCCGCCCGGGGATCGCCGCCTCGACGAGCACCTTGGGGTCGTGCTCCCGGGCGGCCTCGATGGCCTCCTCGAGCCCGGCCGCGTCGTGCACCTTGGTGATGCCCTGCGACGAACCGGCCCGGGCCGGCTTGACGAACACCGGCCAGCCGAGGTCCCCGGCCTCCTTGAGCACCCTCGCCCGGTCCACGCGCCAGTCCCGGTCGCGGACCACCACGTACGGGCCGACGGGCAGCCCGCTGGCGCGGAGCACGAGCTTCATGTACGCCTTGTCCATGCCGATCGCGCTCGCGAGCACCCCGGAGCCGACGTAGCGCACCCCGGCCATCTCCAGGAGGCCCTGGATGGTCCCGTCCTCCCCGAACGGCCCGTGGAGCAGCGGGAACACCACGTCGACCTCGCCGAGAGCCCGCGGGATCTCCCCCGGCCGGAGGGCGACGAGCGAGGCCGAGTGCGTGGGGATCGCGAGAGCGTCGCCGGTCTCGTCCACGGTCGGGAGGCGGCCGGATTCGATCGCGTACCGCTGCCGCTCGGAGGCGAGGACCCAGCGCCCGTCCTGGGCGATGCCGATGGGGATGACCTCGTACTTGCTCTGGTCGATGGCCTCCAGCACGCTCCCCGCCCCCAGCAGGGACACGGAGTGCTCGGAGTTCCGGCCTCCGAAGACCACCGCCACGCGCACGCGTGACCGGCTCTCGCGATCGTGGTTCATGTCGTCCGACCCTATCGCCTCCGACGGGAGAAATCGCCGGTCCACGGGCGCCGCTCCCGGCGGGAACCGGGAGCGGCGCCCGGTCCGGCTCACAGACCGTACCGCTCCGGTTTCGGGGTGCGCGACATCAGCATCGCGGCCGCCTCCCGGGGGTCCAGCCCCTTGTGGACCACACCGACCACCACCTCGGTGATCGGCATCTCCACGCCGTGCCGGCGCGCCAGCTCGAGCACCGACTCGCAGGACTTGACCCCCTCGGCGGTCTGCTTGGTCGCGGCGACCACCTCGTCCAGGCTCATTCCCCGGCCGAGGTTCTCCCCGAAGGTGCGGTTGCGCGAGAGCGGCGAGGAGCACGTCGCCACCAGGTCGCCCATGCCGGCGAGGCCCGCGAACGTGTGCTGGTCCGCGCCGAGGGCGGCCCCGAGGCGGGCGATCTCCGCCAGGCCGCGGGTCATGAGCATGGCGCTGACGTTGTCCCCGTAGCCCATGCCCACCGCGACCCCGACCGCGAGGGCGATGACGTTCTTGACCGCGCCGCCGAGCTCGACCCCGATCACATCCGGGTTGGTGTAGGTGCGGAACCAGGGCAGGTGGCAGGCCTCCTGGAGCCGGCGCGCCACGTCGTGGTCGGTGCAGGCGACCACGGTCGCCGCCGGCTGCCGCTGGACCAGCTCGCCGACGAGGTTGGGCCCGGAGACCACGGCCACCCGGTCCTCGGGCACCTCGGCCACCTCCCGGATGACCTCGCTCATCCGCTTGCAGGTGCCGAGCTCGATGCCCTTCATCAGGCTCACCAGCACGGCCCCGTCCGGGATGGCCGGTTTCCACGCCTTCAGGTTCTCGCGCAGCGTCTGGGCCGGCACCGCGAGCACGACGTAGTCGGCGCCGTCCATCGCCTCCGCGGGGTCGGTGGTGGCGCGCAGCCCGTCCGGCAACCGGAAGCCCGGCAGATAGTCGGGGTTCTCACGCCGTTCGTTGATCGCCTCGACGACCTCCGGCCGCCGTGCCCACAGTGTCGTGCGGGTGCCCGCCTCGGTGAGGATCGCCGCGAACATCGTGCCCCACGAACCAGCGCCGAAAACGACAGCCCTGCTCACTGGCCGCACCCACTCTTTCCATGTCCCTGACGCCCGGTCATCACCGTACGGCCCGCCGGTCGCCGCCGGCGTTCTTCGGGTCGTACGGCTCGGCCGGGGGCTTCTCCTGACGGATCTCGGCGAGCAGCCCGGTGATCGCGGCCATGATGTCCGCCGTGGCCTCACGGAGCAGCGAGGCGGTCATCGGCCGGCCCGCGTACGCGGACAGGTCCACCGGTGGTCCGACCCGGACCTGGAACGTCTTGCGCGGGAACAGCCGCGGCTTCTTCTCCCCGTACGGCAGCAGCTCCTGGGCGCCCCAGTGGGCGACGGGGATCACCGGGGCCCCCGTGGCGAGGGCGAGCCGGGCCGCGCCGGTCTTCCCGACCATCGGCCACAGGTCCGGATCACGGGTGATGGTGCCCTCCGGATAGATGATCACGCACGCGCCCTCGTTGAGCCGTTCCTCGGCGATCTTGAGGGAGAGCGTGGCGTCCGTGGTCCCGCGGTGCACCGGGATCGCCTGAAGCCGGTCGATGATCCGGCCGAGAACGGGGACCTTGAACAACGACGCCTTGGCCAGGATCACCGGCCAGCGGCCGTTGTTGTAGACGAAGTGCCCCAGCAGCACCGGGTCCGTCCAGGACAGGTGGTTGGCCACGAGGATGACGCCGCCCTCGCGCGGCAGCTGGCCGGTCGCCCAGTCGTGCCTGAGCAGCAGCCGGGAGAGCGGCCGGATGATGAGCGCGGCCAGGATCTCCCAGAACAGGGGCGGACGGCCGGGGCGACGGCGACCTGATCGGCGCCGGTCCGCCTGGCCGGCCGGTCCGGGAGCCGTGTCCGTTCTCTCGCTCTGCTGGGCGGCGTTCGGCGCCTGCCCCTGCACGTCGTGTTCTCGCTCGCTGGGCTGGCTCACTTGCTCTCCAAGGTCACCGGTGATGTCCGCACAAGTCTCCCGGTTCGCCCCACAGCATGTCGAGGCGGGATGCTGACAGCATGCATCGCCTGCGCTGGACCATTGTGGTCCCGGTCAAGACCTTGATCCGGGCCAAGACACGGCTCGCCGCCGCGGCCGGGCCGTACCGGACCGACCTGGCGGTGGCCGTGGCGAGCGACACGGTCGCGGCGGCGCTGCGCTGCCCGCTCGTGGCGCGGGTCATCGTGGTGACCGCCGACCCCGTGCCGGCGGAGCGGCTCCGGACGCTCGGCGCGCACGTGGTGCCCGACCCGGACCGAGGTCTCAACGTCGCGCTCCGCACCGGCGCCGCCGAGGCGGTACGGCTCTCGCCCGGGACCCCGGTGGGCGCCCTGCAGGCGGACCTCCCCGCGCTGCGCCCCGCCGAGCTCTCGGTGGTGCTGGACGCGGCGCTCGAGTTCGATCAGTCGTTCGTCCCCGACGCCGCCGGGGTGGGCACCACGTTCTACGGCGTCCGGCCCGGGGTCGCCTTCCGGCCCCGGTTCGGGGGCGAGTCCCGGGCGAAGCACCTCGCGGGCGGTGCCAAGGAGCTCGCCGTCGACGGCATCCCCTCGGTGCGGAGGGACGTCGATACGGTAGCCGACCTGCTCGAGGCCCTCGCCTTGGGAGTCGGCCCGGCGACCGCCGCGCTCGTCCCGCGGCTCGGCCTGGACGCGGCGGCGCGCGGACACGACGGGTGACGCCATCCCTGCCGGCTGTTGAGACGCCCGGGACCCGGCGGCGCGCGGACACGACCGGTGAGGACGGCCGGCTCGCCGCGGCCGGGCCGGCCGTCCGCGACGGTCAGCCGGCCGGGACCGCCTCCGGGGCGTCCTCGGGCTCGCGGGCGTGCCGGGGCAGGAGGCAGGAGAGCGCGAGGGCGGCCGCGAACATCGCGATGATCACCCAGACGGTGGTCTGCATGGCCCGGTCGAAGTCGGCCGCCATGGGGGCGTCACCGAGCAGGTCGAAGAAGACCGTGCCGATCAGGGCGACGCCGAGCGCGCCGCCGAGCTGCTGCACCGCGGTGAGCGTGCCGGACGCCGACCCGGTCTCCTCCGGCTCGACCCCGGCGAGCACGATGTCGAAGAACGGGGCCATGACCATGGCCTGGCCGACGCCGGTCACGGCCAGGGCCGGGACGAGCTGCCACGGGGTGAGCCCGAGGCCGGCCCAGTGGAGCGTGAGCAGCAGGCCGAGCATGCCGAGGATCTCGATGAGCAGGCCGAGGTGGAGCACCGCGCGCCCGAAGCGCCGCAGGGCCTGGGCGACCCCGAACCCGGCGACCGTCCCGATCGACCAGGGCACCATGGCGAGACCGGCCTGCAGCGTCGAGTAGCCCAGGCCGACCTGGGTGAAGACGTTGAACACGAGGATGAGGCCGATCATGGGCGCGAAGAACGCGAGCATGGTGAGCAGCCCACCGGCGAAGGCCCGCTTGCGGAACAGGCTCGGTGTGATCAGCGGGTCGCCGCCCCGCCCGGTCTTGCGCGCCTCGTACCGGCCGAAGAAGGCGAACACCGCGGCGGAACCGGCGATCATGAGGAAGGCCCAGAGCGGCCAGCCGTGCTCGCGGCCCTGCACAAGCGGGTAGATGACGAGGAACGCGCCGAGCGCGGCGAGCAGGACGCCGGGGATGTCGAGCCGCGGCCGGTCCGCAGACCGCGTGCCGGGCAGGAAGCGCACCCCCGCGAGCAGCGCCGCCATGCCGAGCGGCAGGTTGATCAGGAAGATCATGCGCCAGCCGGTGCCGAGGAGGTCGGCCTCCACCAGCCAGCCGCCGAGGATGGGGCCGCCGACGGAGGCGAGGCCCATGACCGGCCCGAACATGCCGAACGCCGCCTGCATCTCCTTGGGCGGGAACATCTCCTTGATCATGCCGAGCCCCTGGGGCAGCATGACCGCGCCGAACGCGCCCTGGATCACCCGGGCGGCGATCAGCACCCCGGGGCTCCAGGCCAACCCGCAGAGCAGCGAGCCGAGGGTGAACCCGGCGGCCCCGATGAGGAACATGCGCTTGCGGCCGGCGATGTCGCCGAGGCGGCCGCCGGTGATGAGGCCGACGGCCATGGCGAGGGTGTAGGCCGCGCCGAGCCATTGGATGGTCGACGGGCCGCCGCCGATGTCGGCGCGGATCGACGGCGCCGCGATGTTGGTGATCATCCCGTCGACCATGTCCATGACCTCGGCGGCGAGGATCACGAAGAGCGCCGCCTATCGCCATCGGTACGGCGCGGCGCCCGGTGGGGCGGGGGGCGGTATGGCCGCCACGTTGGTCTGGTCCATGACCCCTTCCTCGGTGGTGAACAATGTTCAGTAGAAGTGAGCACCGATCAGTGATCTGAGCGTTGTTCAATGACCTGTGCGGCGTTCACGATATAACGCGAACGGCGGAAAGACAAGATATATCTCGTTCACCCCGGCCGCGCCGGCCGTACCGGCGGATCACTACGATGGGCGGGACGGCGGGAGGTGTGATGACGGAGGAGGGCATCCCGGCACCGCCCTGGGAGCGTCCGCGCAAGCGAACGGTGCCGGCGCGCGTCCCGCTGACCAGGGAGCGGATCGTGGACGCCGCGTTCGCCGTCCTCGATCGCGATGGCTACGAGAAGCTGAGCATGCGCCAGGTCGCCGCCGAGCTCGGCGTCGCGGTCTCAGCGCTCTACGCGCACGTGAGCGGCAAGGACGAGCTGCTCGACCTGATGTACCACCGGCTGTTCGACGGGATGGAGGTGCCCGACCCCGACCCGGACCGCTGGCAGGAGCAGCTCAGGGAGCACATGCGCGGCATGCGCGCCCGGCTGCTGCGGCACCGGGACATGGCCCGGATCTCGATGGGCCGGGTGCCCTTCACCTCGGAGCTGCTGCCGCACGTGGAGAGGCTGCTGGCCATCCTCCGGTCCGCAGGCCTGCCGGACCGGGTCGCCGCGATCGCCGGTGATCTGATCTCCACCTACGTGGAGGGATTCGTCCTCGCCGAGGAGATCTGGCAGGAACGGCTCCGGACGGAGCGGTTCTCCTGGGACGACGTCCGCCGGGAGCTGCAGGAGTACTTCGCGTCCCTCCCCGCCGACCGCTTCCCGAACATGATCGCGCTCGCCGACCTGATGATCCAGGAGTCGAACGACTACCGGTTCGAGCTGGGCATGGAGATCCTGCTCCGCGGCCTCGCCTCCTACGTCACCGAGCCGCGGGCGAACGGCTGAGCACGGTCGTAGCGGGGCCGGGCACGCGCCGGGCGCGCGTACGGCCGCGCGGCGCGGTTAGGCTGGCCGCGTGCAGGCCACGGTGAAGTCCTTCGACCCGGAGACCCGCTCGGGATCGGTCTTCCTCGACGACGGAACGGAGCTGCCCTTCGGCCGGGAGGCGTTCGATGCCGGGCCGCTGCGCCTGCTGCGTCCCGGGCAGCGGGTCGGCATCGTCATGGCCGAGGGCCGGATCACCTACATCACGCTCTCGACCTTCCCGGTGCCGGAGTCACCCGGATCCGGCTGACCGGACGGGCCGGGACGCGGGCCCGGATGGCCCGGGCATGGGCCGATGGATCGGCCTGCGCGCCCGCAGGATCGGGCGTGTTGCCGATGGACCGCGTCGCCGGCCGGACGGACCAGGTATGTGAGCCGGCCGACCGGACGTGCGCCGATGGACCGGGCGTGGGCCTGGATCGACATGGTGTGCGTCCGCTGGACCGGCTGCGAGCCCGGATGGGCCGCGTGTACCCGGCGAATCCGCATGTAGCCGATGGACCGCGTCGCCGGCCGGACGGACCAGGTATGTGAGCCGGCCGACCGGACGTGCGCCGATGGACCGCCTGGGCCTGCATCGGCCGGACGTGGGCTCGATGGGCCGACTTCCAGCGGATGGACCGCGTGAGCCCGGACCGGCCTGGTGTGAGCCTGATATGGCTGCGATCCCGATGGGCCGGGCGTGCACCTCACGGGCCACGGCGGGTGCCGGATGGAGCGGGCGTGAGCCGGGAAGACCGGGCTTGAGCGGCGCCCACCTACCGGGCGCCGCTCGCGGCGTCGGCGACCGGTTACTTCTTCTTGGCGGCCTTGCCCCCGGCGTTGACGAGCTCCTTGAACTCGGCCCCCGGCCGGAACCGGGGAGCCCAGCTCTCCTCAACCTTGATCGGGGCGCCGGTGGAAGGGTTGCGAGCGGTGCGGGCGGGCTTGTGGACCATCTCGAAGGCGCCGAAGCCGGTGATCGACACCTTGTCCCCCCGGGCGACCGCGTTTTGGATCGTCTCGAGGACCGCGTTGACCGCCTCGGTGGCCGTCTTCTTGTCTCCGACGCGGTCGGCGATCGCCTCGACGAGTTCCCTCTTGTTCATTTGTTCCTCCCCCTTACGCGGTTGAAGGTAGGGGACGAAATCACTGGACTCAATCACTGGGGGGCATGTTCGCCGCTCGGCGTGTCGGCGGCGCCCTCCCAAATGGGCGGGGAACGCGCCGAACCGGGCACCGGGCGGGCGGTCCGCGTCGCCTCGTCACTGCTCGCGGATAGCCGTGTCAAGCGCGTTATTTCCCCTTCCAGCGGGGCTAACGCGCTTTCCGGCCGTCGGAGAACGCGAAAGCGGCGATGCGCCGGTCGCGCATCGCCGCCTCAGGAACCGCCGGGATGGGTCACAGGGTCGTCGGGAGCCACGGCTGGCGGCGCTTCTCGTACGCCTCGATCTCGGCCTCGTGGCGGAGGGTGAGGCCGATGTCGTCGAGGCCCTCCATGAGCCGCCAGCGGGTGTAGTCGTCGATCTCGAAGGGGTACACCTGGTCGCCGGTGCGCACCTGGCGCTCGACCAGGTCCACGGTGATCTCGGTCTTGGGCTCGGCCTCGGTCAGGTCCTGGAGGCGCTCGACCACGTCCTCGGGGAGCACGACCGGGAGCAGGCCCTGCTTGGTGGCGTTGTTCCGGAAGATGTCCCCGAAGCGCGGCGAGATGACCACGCGGAAGCCGTACTGCTGGAGGGCCCAGACGGCGTGCTCACGGGAGGAGCCGGTGCCGAAGTCCGGGCCGGCGATGAGGATCGAGGCCCCGTCGTAGGCGGGGTTGTTCAGGACGAAGTCGGGGTCCTCCCGCCACGCGGCGAACAGACCCTCCTCGAAACCGGTGCGGCTCACCCGCTTCAGCCAGACGGCCGGGATGATCTGGTCGGTGTCCACGTTGCTGCGCCGCAGCGGTACGGCCCGGCCGGTGTGTGTGGTGAACGGTTCCATCAGCTTTCCTACGCTTTCGGTCGGTACGGGAAGGCCGGTCGGCGGCGCGCCCGCGGGGGCGCGCCGGATCGTCACAGCAGGTCGGCCGGGGCGGTGAGCCGCCCGGTGACCGCGGTCGCCGCGGCCACGGCCGGGGAGACGAGGTGGGTGCGGCCGCCCTTGCCCTGCCGCCCCTCGAAGTTGCGGTTGGAGGTCGAGGCGCAGCGCTCGCCCGGCTTGAGGGTGTCCGGGTTCATGCCGAGGCACATGGAGCAGCCGGCGGTCCGCCACTCGGCGCCGGCCGCCTTGAAGATCTCGTCGAGGCCCTCGGCCTCGGCGGCGCGGCGCACCTCCATCGACCCGGGGACGATGAGCGTGCGGGTGACGACCTTGCGGCCGCGGAGGATCTCGGCGGCGGCGCGCAGGTCCTCGATCCGGCCGTTGGTGCAGGACCCCACGAAGACGGTGTCGATCTTGATCTCCCGCAGCGGCGTGCCGGGGGTGAGCCCCATGTACTGCAGGGCCCGCTCGGCCGCCGCCCGCTCGATCGGGTCGTCGAAGTCGTCGGGCGAGGGCACGACCGAGTCGAGCGGCGCACCCTGACCCGGGTTGGTGCCCCAGGTGACGAACGGCGAGAGCGTGGTGGCGTCGATCTCGACGACCTTGTCGAAGACGGCGTCGTCGTCGGTGCGCAGGGTCTTCCAGTACTCGAGGGCCTGCTCCCACAGGGCCCCCTTCGGGGCGTGCGGGCGGCCCTCCAGGTACGCGAACGTGGTGTCGTCCGGCGCGATCATGCCGGCCCGGGCACCGGCCTCGATCGACATGTTGCAGACGGTCATCCGGCCCTCCATGGAGAGCTTCCGGATGGCCTCGCCGCGGTACTCGACGATGTGGCCCTGGCCGCCGCCCGTGCCGATCTTCGCGATGATGGCGAGGATGAGGTCCTTGGCGGTCACGCCGACGGGGAGGTCGCCCTTGACCTCGATCGCCATGGTCTTCGGCCGGTAGGCGGGGAGCGTCTGGGTGGCGAGCACGTGCTCGACCTCGGAGGTGCCGATGCCGAAGGCGAGGGCGCCGAAGGCCCCGTGGGTCGAGGTGTGGGAGTCACCGCAGACGATCGTCATGCCCGGCTGGGTGAGCCCGAACTGCGGGCCGATGATGTGCACCACGCCCTGGCCGGGGTCGCCCATCGGGTGGAGCCGGATGCCGAACTCGGCCGCGTTCTTGCGCAGGGTCTCGACCTGCGTGCGGGAGATCGGGTCGGTGATCGGCCCCAGGACGGTCGGGACGTTGTGGTCCTCGGTGGCGATCGTGAGGTCGGGGCGGCGTACCTTCCGGCCGCTGAGACGCAGACCGTCGAACGCCTGCGGGCTGGTCACCTCGTGGACGAGGTGCAGGTCGATGTAGAGCAGGTCGGGTTCGCCCTCCGCGCGGCGCACGACGTGCTGCTCCCAGATTTTCTCGGCCAGTGTGCGACCCATGGCTCCGACGACCTCCTCGCGTTCCGCCTCCGGATGTCTCTCATTGTGAGACGACGTTTCGTTATACGGACACACTATGCGGGATTCCCCATCAGCGCATTTGCATCTCGGATTTCGAGACGGCAGTATCGGGGTATGGACAACTCTAGCGGGGTCGGAGTACTCGATAAGGCCGTTCTCGTACTCAACGCACTGGAGGCGGGCCCCGCGTCCCTCGCGCAGCTCGTTCAGGCGACCGGCCTGGCCCGGCCGACGGCACACCGCCTGGCGGTGGCACTCGAACACCACCGTATCGTCTCGCGCGACTCCCAGGGACGCTTCATCCTCGGGCCGCGGCTCGCCGAGCTGTCCAGCGCCGCCGGTGAGGACCGGCTGCTAGCCGTGGCCACCCCCGTCCTCACCCAGCTCCGGGACATGACCGGCGAGAGCGCCCAGCTCTACCGCCGGCAGGGGGACGAGCGGGTCTGCGTGGCCGCCGCAGAGCGGACCAGCGGCCTGCGCGACACCGTGCCCGTCGGCGCCGCCCTCCCCATGACGGCCGGATCGGCGGCACAGGTCCTGCTCGCCTGGGAGGAGCCGGAGCGGCTCCACCGCGGCCTGCGCGGCGCCAAGTTCACCGCCGCGACGCTCGCCAGCGTCCGCCGGCGAGGGTGGGCGCACAGCGTCGGGGAGCGCGAACCGGGCGTGGCGAGCGTCTCCGCGCCCATCCGCGGCGCCGGGGGCAAGGTGATCGCCGCCATCTCCGTCTCCGGCCCCATCGAGCGGCTCACCCGCACGCCGGGCCGGCTGTTCGCCAAGCCGGTCGTCGCCGCGGCCGAGAAGATCACCGAGGCGCTGCGCCGGTCCGACGGCGGTTATTGATCGGCGGCGAATCGATTAGGGCACCTCGAGGTGTACGGCCTAGTCTGGCGGGGTGAGCGAGCACATCGAGGCGGCCACCGCCGAACTGCGTCCGCTGCTTGAGGACTTCATCCTCTGGGCGCCCGAGCACGCGCCCGGTGGCGATCCCACCCTGGTCGGCCCGGCGGTGCTCTGGCACCGCCTCGTCGCGAGCGACGACGTGGGCCGGTGGACGCGGGACCAGCTGCGCGCCGTCCTGCTGGAGCAGGTGCCCCAGGTCGTGGAGCACCGGGCAGCGGCCGAGGGCATGCTGCCCGCGCTCGGCGCCTACCTGCGGTTCCTCGACGCGACCGGGCGGCTCTCCCCGGGGTCCGATCCGCTCGAGGCGCTGCTGGCCGAGCTCGATGCGCTCGAGGACGACTTCCTCGCCGCCGTCGACGCCGCCGCCCCGGGCCGCGGCGCGGGCGCGGACGAGGACGAAGACGGGTACGACGACGAGGACGCCGGCGAAGCCGGAGAGGCCGACGACGACGTCGGCGACGACGACCTCGGCGAGGCGGGCTCCGGTCTCGGCGACTTCGAGCCGTTCGCCGACGAGATCGCCGAGCTGCCCGCCATCCGGCTCCGCTCCGACGCCGAGCTCGCCGAGGCGGCCCGGCGCGCCCCGCTGATCGCCCAGGCGCGGGACCTGGCGCTCTGGGTGGGCACCGGGCGGAAGCTGGGCGAGAAGACCCTGCTCAGCGACGACGAGCTCGCCGATGCGATGCGGACGCTCGGGCTGGCCGACCCCAAGCGGCTGTGGAACCTGTGGAACCTCGCCGTCGATCTGGAGTTCCTCGTCCCGGAGGGCGAGGACGCGGTCAGCGCCGGCTCCGACGTGGCCGACTGGCCCTTCGACGATGACGACGACACCCTCGACGTGTGGATGGCGGGCCTCCGGTCCATCGACTACGGCGACCCCGAGCTCGACGACGAGGACCTCACCGTGGCGCTCTCCGGGCTCACCCGCGCGCTGCTGATCCGGCTGCTCCTGGCCGGCGGCTCCCGCGCGCTGCCCGGGCTGCGGGACGAGCTCGGCGCGGCCGCCGCGGAGTGCGACGACCTCGGCCTCGACGCCTGGGCGGCCGCCGGCGACCCGCTCGCCCCGGTGCTCTCCTGGCTGACCGGGTACGGCATGGTCACCGTCGAGGGGGACCCCGAGGAGGGCACGGTCACCCTCACCCCGCTCGGCACGGAAGGCCTCGTCCACCTGCTGGAAGACGAGGACATCGAGGTGGACGCCCGGCCGGCGGTCGACGTGATGAGCGCGCTCGACCTGCTGGTGTGCAGCGCGGACCTGCCCGAGGAGGAGGCCGATCGCGAGTTCGCCGCGTGGCTCGCCCTGCGCAGCCCGGCCGAGGCCGCGGCTGAGCTGCTCTCGGCCGCCGCGGTGGACGAGTCCGACGCGCTCGTGCGGGTCCAGGCGGCCAGCCTGGTGGGCACGCTCGGCGAGGCCGCCGTCCCCGCCTGGCGGGAGGCCCTCGCCCGGCCGTCGCTGCGGCCGTACGCGGTGACCCACCTCGCCCAGCTCGGGGCCGAGGGCGCGCCGCGGCCGACCCGGGCCGACACGCACTGGCTCATTCTCGACATGTGGACGATCGCCCACGAGCTGGGCCGCACCGAGTTCCTCAGCAGCCTGCACGACATCGGCCCGGTGCCGGCGCTGCTCGGGCTCCTCGACACGATCTGGAAGGTGCGGCATCCGCACCTGGAGCGGCTGCTCGAGGCGATCGCGGCGACGCACGAGGATCCGCGGGTGGTCAAGGCGGCGCGCCGGGCGCTGGTGAGAGCACGCGCCGGCGAGTGACCACCTCCGCGCCCGCGTGAGCCGTACGGCACGGCTCCGGCGCGCTCAGGAGGCCGGGAAGCGCCCCAGGACGCCTGCCCATGGTCTTTTGCGCGTCGGGCCGCCACCGCCCGGCCAGGACGCGCGGCACGCGCGTGCCCGGACGGATCGAGGCCGCCCCGGCGGTTCGATCGACCTCCCGGGGCACGTGCGTGCGCGGAGGGGCGTGCATGCCGGGTGCGCGGGGCGGTGCGCGCGGCTCCTCTCCCCCACCGAGAAGCGGCGGGCCTCTCCCCTCCTCGAGAAGACGGTGATCACCATCGGCCGGCCCGCCCACGCCACGGGCACGACACGCTCTCCGTGGGCGGCGGGGACGTGCGTGCCGCGGGTGTGCCGCCGGGGTCGTTCCCCGGCACGGCTGGGCCGCTCGCGAGGATCGCGGACGCCCTGGGTGACGCGGTAAGCCGTCCCTGAGGCGCCGGGGCCGCTCCCTGGCGGCGGGGCGCCGGTCGGACGCCGGGCGGGCGTTCGGGACGATGCTTCCGGGATGGTGGAGATCGGTGGAGAAACACAAACGCCGCCTCGAACGGGCGGCGTTCTGACCGTGGACGACGGGATCTCGCGTCCGCAGTGCTGGTAGTCCCGAGCGGATTCGAACCGCCGTTACCGCCTTGAGAGGGCGGCGTCCTGGGCCTCTAGACGACGGGACCTCGTGTTCGCGGTGTTGGTAGTCCCGAGCGGATTCGAACCGCCGTTACCGCCTTGAGAGGGCGGCGTCCTGGGCCTCTAGACGACGGGACCTCGTGTTCGCGGTGTTGGTAGTCCCGAGCGGATTCGAACCGCCGTTACCGCCTTGAGAGGGCGGCGTCCTAGGCCTCTAGACGACGGGACCTCAACACTGCGTGTTGTCAACAAAGGATCCCCTTACAGGGAACCAGCTGGGGTACCAGGACTCGAACCTAGACTAGCGGAGCCAGAATCCGCCGGGCTGCCAATTACCCCATACCCCATCGCTCGCGGCTGTTGTGTTCCGCTCGCTGCCTCGAAAGGATAGCCCAGATCGGCCGGACCACCAAAACGAAAGCCCGCCGATCCGGCCATCGGATCGCGAATCGCCGCCTCCGCGGACGCCCGGACGGACGAAACCACAGGTCAAAGGGTGTCTCCTCCTCCCACCGGGTCCCTCGCGCCCAGACCGCGCAGAACGCCTGAGCCGGGATCCGCGTCTTCCTTCCCACCACCCCGGTCCTCGGCGCCCGTGCCCGCCCGTTGCGGCCTCCCGGGCGCCTCGGCGCCCCGAGACCCCGCGGGCCGGGCGCGACCCGGCGGCCCGGCCCGCGCCGTACCGCGCGCCCCTCGCGCGGGCCGTATCACGCGCCCATTGCGCGGGCCGTACCGTGGGGCCCGCGCCGCGGAGCGGGCCGGGAGAGGCCGGCGCCGCGCGAGCCGTACCGCCGGCGGAGACATCCGGCCTCCGGGTCGATGCCCGGCCCGGCGCTCCCGCGGGGCATCCCGGAAGCGCACGCACGCCGGTCGCCGGCCGGCGGTCGCCTGAGGCGCGAGAGCCGTACCGGGAGGCTCAGGCGGAGAGCTTGGCGAGCGCGGCGCGCACCCGGGCGAGGGAGCGCTCCCGGCCGAGCACCTCGATCGACTCGAACAGCGGCAGGCCGACGGTCCGGCCGGTGACCGCCACCCGCACCGGCGCCTGCGCCTTGGCGAGCTTGAGCCCGTGGGCCGCGCCCACCTCCTCCAGCGCCGTCTTGAGCGCCTCCGGCGTCCACTCCACCGACTCCAGCCGCTCGGCGTACTCGGCGAGGATCTCGGCCGCGCCGGGCTTCATCGCCTTGTCCCAGGAGGCCTGGTCGAAGACCGGCTCGTCGAGGAAGAGGAAGTCGACGTAGTCCCGGATCTCGGAGAGCACGGAGATCCGGGTCTGCGCCAGCGGGGCGACCCGGGCGAACACCTTCCGGTCCCAGGAGGGGTCCAGGTACGGCTCGCAACGGGCGGCGAAGTCCTCCGGCGAGAGGGCCCGGATGTACTCCCCGTTGAACGCGCGGAGCTTCTTCTCGTCGAAGAACGCCGGCGACGGGTTGACGTCCTCCAGCCGGAAGCACTGCACCATCTCCGGCCACGGCATGATCTCCCGATCGCCGCCCGGCCCCCAGCCGAGGAGCATGAGGTAGTTGACCATCGCCTCGGGCAGGTAGCCCTCCTCGCGGTAGGACTCGAGCGCGACCTTGTCCCGCCGCTTGGAGAGCTTCTGCCGCTTCTCGTTGACGATCACGGGGACGTGCGCCCACACCGGGGGCCGCGCGCCGAGCGCCTCCCACAGGAGCTGCTGCTTGGGCGTGTTCGACAGGTGCTCCTCGGCCCGGATCACGTGGGTGATCCGCATCTCCATGTCGTCGACGACGTTGGCGAGGATGAACAGCGGCGAGCCGTCCCCGCGCACGATGACGAAGTCCTCCATCGCCGCGTTGGGGAACTCCACCCGGCCCCGGACCACGTCGTCCACGACGGTGACCCCGTCGTCCGGGGTGCGGAACCGGATCGCGCCCTCGGTCAGGCCCCGGTCCCGGCAGTACCCGTCGTACCCCTGGTACTCGGAGCCGGTCCTGGCCTTCACGTCGTCCCTGGTGCAGGTGCAGTAGTAGGCCTTGCCCTCGTTGAGCAGGCGCTGGGCCGCCTCGCGGTGGAGCTTCTCGTACGAGGACTGGAAGTACGGCCCCTCGAAGTGCGGCGACTCCTTGCTGATGCCCAGCCAGGCGAGGGCCGAGATGATGCCCTCGGTCCACTCCGGCCGGTTGCGCGACTGGTCGGTGTCCTCGATGCGGAGGACGAAGGTGCCGCCGTGCCGCAGGGCGAAGGCCCAGTTGTACAAGGCTGAGCGGGCACCACCGACGTGGAACATGCCGGTGGGCGAGGGGGCGAAACGCACCCTAATCACGTGTGATCACCCGGTTAGTGAGAGTTCCGATTCCTTCGATGCTGACGCTCACCTCGTCGCCCACGGCCATCGGGCCGACCCCGGCGGGCGTCCCGGTCAGGATGACGTCGCCGGGCAGCAAGGTCATCACCGAGCTCACGAACTCGATGAGCGCGGGAACGTCGTGGATGAGCTGCGCGGTGCGCGCGCTCTGCTTGACCTCGCCGTTGAGCGTCGTGGTGATCGCGATGTCGGACGGGTCGAGCTGGGTCTCGATCCACGGGCCGAGCGGGCAGAACGTGTCGAACCCCTTGGCCCGGCCCCATTGATCGTCCTTCGCCTGCAGGTCGCGGGCGGTCACGTCGTTGGCGCAGGTGTATCCGAAGACCACCTCGGCGGCGCGGTGCCGTGGCACCTCACGGCAGAGCCGCCCGATCACGACGGCGAGCTCGCCCTCGTAGTCGACCCGTTCCGAGAGCTTCTGCGGGTAGACGATGCCGTCCCCGGGGCCGATCACCGCGGTGCTCGGCTTGAGGAAGAGGATCGGCTCCTCCGGCGGCTCGCTCCCCATCTCCCGTGCGTGCTCGGCGTAGTTCTTCCCCACTGCGACGATCTTGGTGGGGAGGATCGGGGCGAGCAGCCGGACGTCCGCGAGCGGGTAGCGCTTGCCGGTGAACTCGACCCCGCGGAAGGGGTGACCGGCGATCTCGGCGATGACCTCGCGCTCGTCCTCCTGCTCCACGGCCCCGAACGCGACGGCGTCACCCTTGGAAAACCTCGCGATACGCACGTCATGAGCCTAGTGCCGCCGCCGGGGAGCGACGGCCGGGACGCACGCGCGTATCCACAGGTCCGGCCACCATCCCGGGGACCTGGCGGGCGTGACCATAAGCTGGCCGTGGGAAGGGACGCCTGGAGAGGCGAGTCGAAGGAGCCGCACGTGTCGGTTGTGAAGATCAACGTGCTCACCGTGCCGAAGGAGCGGCGCGAGGAACTGGAGAAGCGCTTCGCCAACCGGGCCGGGATGGTCGAGTCGTCCGACGGGTTCGAGTGGTTCGAGCTGCTCCGGCCGGTGGAGGGCACCGATCGGTACCTCGTCTACACCCGCTGGCGCAGCGAGGAGGACTACCAGCGGTGGACGCAGAGCGAGGCGTTCCAGGCGGGCCACGCCCAGACGGCCGAGCAGGGCGCGGGCCACGGCCACGGGCACGGGCCGGCCGCCGTCGCCGCCGAGCTCTGGTCGTTCGAGGTCGTCGAGTCCGCCGGGCCGAAGCAGCAGTCCTGACCGGGTGGTGGGCCGGGCGGCGGCCCGGACCGGGCGGCCCCGCGCGCAGTCCTGCGTGTGCAGGATCCGGCCGCCGCCGGCCTGCGTCACCGGGGAATCCCGGCACGCCTCAGCAGGTCCTGCCGTGCATCCGAGCCGGCCCTGCCGGCACGCTCCACCGGCCTCGCCGCCAGAGGTGACACGCGAGACCTACCGCATGCGTGACTGACCCCGGCGCCCCTGAGGCGGCCCGCCGCGCCATCCGAGCCGGCCCTGCCGGCAGGCCGGAACTCGGCCTGGGCACGTGAGTGACCAGAGTGATTTGACCGAACCATTGTGATTCGGCAGCATGGTCCGGCCCCTGAGCGCTTCGGAAGGGAGCCGGCGTGCGCAGATCGGTTCGCTCTCTCGGCCTCCTCGCCGCCCTCCTGCCGGTGCTCTGGACCGGTGCACCGGCGCAGGCGCAGACCACCGCGGTCAAGCAGACCGCCGAATGCCAGGGCGACTGGCTCCCCGCCACGCCCACGTCGGCGGAGATCATGAGCGGGAAGCTCTCCCTGCTCGGCCTCCCCGCCGTCCCGGTGGGCAAGGACGTCAACTGGCGGATGGACCCGTACCGGAACCGGTCCTGGCAGATGGTGTTCCACTCGCTGCGCTGGATGGCGCGGCTGGTCGCCGACTACGAGACCACCGGCGAGACCGCCTACCTCAAGCGGGCCATCGAGATCGCCAAGGACTGGGTGGCCGACAACCCCTACGGCGGGCGGAACACGTCGAAGTACGCCTGGGACGAGCACCCGATCGCGCTCCGCGCCCCGGCCTTGGTCTGCCTCAGCCGGCACCACTCCGCCTCGTGGCTGACCAAGACGCTCGCCCGGCACGCCAAGCTGCTCGCCGATCCGCGCAACTACGAGGCAGGGCACAACCACGGCCTCGACCAGGACATCGGCCTGCTCCGGATCGGCTGCCGCTACCGCAACACCTCATGGCAGCGGCTCGCCGTCCGCCGCATGGTGCGCTCGATGAAGCTCGACATCGACTCCCAGGGCGCCCTGCTGGAGCAGGCGCCCCGGTACGGCCTCTACGTCTACGAGCGGCTCCACGTCGCGATCGACGCGATCAAGGACTGCGGGATCAAGCCACCGGCCGAGCTCATCAAGCGCCACGAGCGCCTCGCCGAGTACGTCAGCGCCGCCACCCAGCCGAACGGCTACCTGGTGCCGATCGGGGACGGCGCGGCCGACGTGCAGGCACCCCGGCTCCCCCGCCCGGCCTCGAAGGTCCAGGTGTACCGGGCCGGTTACGTCTTCGGCCGCACCGAGTGGGACGACCGGGACTCCGCCTTCTACTCGATCCGGTTCGGCCCGGGGCGCAAGTTCCACGGGCACGACGACCACCTGAGCGTCACCTACTACGCCCAGGGCCGGTCCATCCTCACCGAGGCGGGCTTCCACTCCTACGAGAACAGCGCGTACCGGAAGTGGACGATCAGCCCGGAGGCCCACAACGTGCCGATCGTCGTGGGCAAGCGGTTCCGCCCTAAGGCGCGGACCTCCCTCGTGGGGAAGTCGATCCGCGCCGACCGGCAGTCGTTCACCCTCACCGACAAGGCGTACGGGGTCCGCCGGACCCGGTCGGTGCTGGTCAACCACGGTGACGACCTGCTCGCCGTGCTCGACACGGCGGGCGGCGACCTGCGCAACCTGTGGCACTTCGACCCCGGGCTGAAGGTCGCCTCCTCCTCGGGCGGGAAGGTGGTGGTCACCGACGGCGACTGGCGCGCCACCCTGGTGCAGCTCGCCATGCCGTCCTGCAAGCCGATCACCGGGCAGCGGGTGGTGATCGGCCAGAGCCGGCCCATCCAGGGCTGGGTCTCCCCCTCCTACCTGAAGAAGGTCCCCGCGCCGGTGGTGATCTCGCCGGCCGCCCGGTCCCTGCTCACGATCCTCGTGCCGGGAACCGGCGACCCGGAGGTCACCTGCGCCAAGGGCAAGGTGACGGTGCAGACGCCCGGCGGCGCGGTCACCCTGCGGGTCGGCTCCTCCGGCACCCTGGCCTAGGCGGTACGGCCCGCCAGGGTCAGGGTGCGGTGCGCCCGGCGCGGAGCAGGCCGTAGGTGACCGCCTGCTCGAGGGCCTGCCAGGACGCCTCGATGATGTTCTCGTCGACGCCGACCGTGGACCACTCGCCGTCGGTGTCGCTCGACGTGATCAGCACGCGGGTCACCGCGCCCGTGCCGTGGCTGCCCTCGAGGATCCGGACCTTGTAGTCGATCAGCTCGACCGCGGCGAGCTCGGGGTAGAGCCGCTCGAGCGCGACCCGGACCGCCTTGTCGAGCGCGTTCACCGGGCCGTTGCCCTCGCCGGTCGCGATGATCCGCTCGCCCTTGGCGTTCAGCTTCACGGTGGCCTCGCTCACCACCTCGCCGTCCGGGCGGCGCTCCACGATCACCCGCCACGACTCGACCGTGAAGTAGCGGGGCCGCAGCTCACCGACGGTGTCCCGGAGCAGCAGCTCGAACGACGCGTCCGCGGCCTCGAAGGTGTACCCCTGGGCCTCCAGCTCCTTCACACGTTCCACGAGCGCAGTGGACTGCTCGCGGGTGAGCTCGTAGCCGAGGGCGCGGCCCTTCAGCTCGACCGAGGCCCGGCCGGCCATGTCCGAGACGAGCATCCGCATGTCGTTGCCGACCAGGGCGGGGTCGATGTGCTGGTAGAGCATCGGGTCCACCTTGATCGCCGACGCGTGCAGGCCGGCCTTGTGCGCGAAGGCGGACACCCCGACGTACGGCTGGTGGGAGTTGGGGGTGACGTTGGTGATCTCACTGATCGCGTGGGCGATGTGGGTGAGCTCGCGGAGCGACTCCGGCGGCACGAGGTCGTAGCCGCGCTTGAGCTGCAGGTTGGCCACGACCGTGAAGAGGTTGGCGTTGCCGGAGCGCTCGCCGTACCCGTTGGCGCAGCCCTGCACGTGGGTGGCCCCGGCCTTGACCGCGGCGAGGGTGTTCGCCACCGCGCACCCGCTGTCGTCGTGGCAGTGGATGCCGATCCGGGCGCCGGTGGCGGTGACGGCCTCGTGCACCACATCGGCGAGCTCGTCGGGGAGCATGCCGCCGTTGGTGTCGCAGAGGGCGACCACGTCGGCGCCCGCCTCGGCCGCGGTGCGGATCACCTCCAGGGCGTACGCGGGATTGGACCGGTAGCCGTCGAAGAAGTGCTCGGCGTCGAGGAAGACCCGCCGGCCCTCGGCGCGCAGGTGGGAGACGGTGTCCCGGATCATCTCGAGGTTCTCCTCGAGCGTGGTGCGGAGGGCGAGCTCCACGTGCCGGTCGTGGCTCTTCGCGACCAGCGTCACCACCGGCGCCTCGGACTCGCGCAGCGCGGCCACCAGCGGGTCGTCCGCGGCCTTCATCCCCGGCCGGCGGGTCGAGCCGAACGCGGCGAGCTGCGCGTGCTTCAGGTCGAGCTCGGTGCGGGCACGCCGGAAGAACTCGGTGTCCTTGGGGTTGGCGCCCGGCCAGCCGCCCTCGATGAAGCCGACGCCGAGCCGGTCCAGGTAGCGGGCGATGGCGAGCTTGTCGGCGACGGTCAGATTGAGCCCTTCTTGCTGAGCGCCGTCGCGCAGCGTCGTGTCATACACGTGGAACCTGTCGTCAGCCATCTTCCCGATCTCCTTAAGGTCTCGACACGCCGCCGCGCTCTGCCCAAACAAAAAGACCCCTCACGGACGTGAGAGGTCTGCGCGCCGGCGTTGTCCCTTCTTCAGCCGGCGCGCCTGCCAATAATCAGCAGACCGCAGGACATCGGTTTCTCAGTCTGCCACACGGGCTCCGCGCTTGGCACGTCGATCTGCGCGGCCGTACGGACGTGTCCCAGGTCAGCGGCCCGCTCACCCGCCGCGGCTAGGGTGAATGGCATGAAATCAGCCGCGTTCCTGTCCCCGGCCCTGGCCGAGTACCTGGTCGCGCACGCGACCCCGCCCGACGACCTGCTGCGCTCGCTCGCCGAGGAGACCCGGCGGCTGACCGGCGAGCAGGCGAGCCTGCAGATCTCCCCCGAGCAGGGGACGCTGCTCACCATGCTCGCCGGGCTCAGCGGGGCCAGGCTGGCCGTCGAGGTGGGCACCTTCACCGGGTACTCGTCGATCTGCATCGCCAGAGGGCTGGCGCCCGGCGGCCGCCTCATCGCCTGCGACGTGAGCGAGGAGTGGACCTCGGTCGCCCGCAGGTACTGGGAGCGGGCGGGCCTCACCGGCACGATCGAGCTCCGCCTGGGCCCGGCCGCCGAGACGCTGCGCGCCATGCCCGACGAGGAGGTCATCGACTTCGCCTTCATCGACGCGGACAAGGGCGGCTATCCGGTCTACTACGAGGAGCTGCTGCGGCGGCTGCGGCCCGGCGGCCTGATCGTGGCGGACAACACGCTGCAGGGCGGCCGGATCACCGATCCGGCCGCCGGGGGCACGGTCCCCGCCATGCGGGAGTTCAACGACCTCGTCATCCGGGATCCCCGCGTGACCAGCGTCCTGCTCCCCTTCGGCGACGGCCTCACCCTCATCCGGAAGAACGGCGGGTCGTAGCGGCTCCCCGGTTCAGCAGATCTTGTGGATCCAGTTGTGGGTGTCGGGGCGGGTGCCGTACTGGATGCCCACGAGCTCCTCGCGGATCCGCATGGTGACCGGGCCGGGGGTGCCGTCGCCGATGGTCCACTCGCGGTCGACGCCCTTCACCTTGCCGACGGGGGTGACCACGGCCGCGGTGCCGCAGGCGAAGACCTCGGTGAGCTCACCGGACTCGGCGGCGGACTGCCACTCGTCGATCGAGATCTTGGACTCCTCGGCCCGGTAGCCGAGCTCCCCGGCGAGGGCGAGGATCGAGTCCCGGGTGATGCCCGGCAGGAGCGTCCCGGTGAGCGGGGGCGTGATGAGGCGGTCGCCGAACACGAAGAAGAGGTTCATGCCGCCCATCTCCTCGACCCACCGGTGCTCGAAGGCGTCGAGCCAGACCACCTGGTCGCAGCCGTTCTCCACCGCCTGCTGCTGGGCGATGAACGCGGCCGCGTAGTTGCCGCCGCACTTGGCGAAGCCGGTGCCACCGGGCGCGGCCCGGGTGTACTCGGTGGAGAGCCAGACCGAGACCGGCTTGACGCCGCCGGAGAAGTACGAGGCCGCCGGCGAGGCGATCACCATGTACTTGTAGCTGCGCGACGGGTGGTTCACCCCGAGGGCGACCTCCGTGGCGATCATGAAGGGCCGCAGGTAGAGGCTGTGCCCCTCGGTGGAGGGCACCCAGTCGCGGTCGGTCTGGACGAGGAGTTCGAGCGACCTGACGAAGACGTCCTCCGGCAGCTCGGGCATGGCCATGCGACGCGCCGATCGGTTGAAGCGCGCGGCGTTGGCGTAGGGCCGGAAGGTGACGATCGACCCGTTGACCTGCCGGTACGCCTTCAGCCCTTCGAACAGCTCCTGCGCGTAGTGGAAGACAGCGGTCGCCGGATCGAGGGTGAGCGGACCGTACGGCTGGAGCCGCGCGTCGTGCCAGCCGCGCCCCTCGGTCCACTCGATGCAGATCATGTGGTCGGTGAAGACCTGCCCGAAGCCGGGGCTCGCCAGTACCCGCTCACGCTCGGCCGCGGACCGGGGGTTCGGGTTGAGCTGCACATCGAAGCTGAGGTGAGTGGTCATGGCGAGGATCCCTCTCTCGACGGTGTCGAGTTGTTTGTCACGACGAAACTAGGGCATCGGGCGGAGAAGAATAAAGCGCACGGCGGCCTCACCGGGCCGCCGTGCGCTCTGCCCAACGGGTCGGCGAGCGGCCCGGGTCAGCCGGCTACTCGGGCGGCGATGTCGTCGCCGATCTGGCTGGTGCTCCGGGCGGCCCACGCCCCCTGTCGTTCGACGAGATCGTCGGCGACGGCCTGCTCGATCGCGGCCGCCGCCTCGCTGAGGCCGAGGTGGTCGAGGAGCATCGCGACGGACAGGATGGTCGCGGTGGGGTCGGCCTTGCCCTGGCCCGCGATGTCCGGCGCGCTGCCGTGCACCGGCTCGAACATCGACGGAGCGGTGCGGGAGGGGTTGATGTTGCCGCTCGCGGCGAGGCCGATGCCCCCGGCGATCGCGGCGCCGATGTCGGTGAGGATGTCACCGAAGAGGTTGTCGGTGACGATCACGTCGAACCGCTCCGGCTGGGTGACGAAGAACATCGAGGCCGCGTCGACGTGGCAGTAGTCGGTCTCGACCTCGGGGTACTCCGGCTTGAGCCGCTCGACCGTGCGGGCCCACAGGTCGCCCGCGTAGGTGAGCACGTTGGTCTTGTGGACGAGGGTGAGTTTCTTGCGCGGCCGCTGCCTGGCCTTCTCGAACGCGTACCGCACGACGCGTTCGACCCCGTAGGCGGTGTTCAGCGACTCCTGGGTGGCGATCTCGTGCGGCGTGCCCTTGCGCATGACGCCGCCGGCCCCCGCGTACGGCCCCTCCGTGCCCTCGCGGACGACGATCATGTCGATGTCCTCGGGGCGGGCCTGGCCGAGCGGGGTCGCCACGCCCGGGAACAGCTTGACCGGGCGCAGGTTCACGTAGTGATCGAGCTCGAAGCGGAGCTTGAGCAGCAGGTCGCGCTCGAGGATCCCCGGGGGGACGCTGGGGTCGCCCACGGCGCCGAGCAGGATCGCGTCGTAGCCGCGCAGCTCGTCGAGCACCTCATCCGGGAGGACTTCCCCGGTGGCGTGGTAGCGCTTCGCACCCAGATCGTATTCGGTCGTCTCGACCTTGACCCCGGTCGCGTGGAGCACCTTGAGGCCCTCAGCGACGACCTCGGTGCCGATCCCGTCGCCGGGGATCACGGCCAGACGGATGTTGCTCGACTCCATGCCGGTACCTTACCTGTCCGTCTCGGCTAACGAACGCGAACGTCTCACCAGCCGGGCGACCCGCATCGATCGGCCGGCACAGCGATGATAAGGGTCACCCCACGGGCATGGAGTCAGCGCTGCGGCGGTCCGCCGTTGTCGCGGCGGTCGAGCGCCATCTGCAGGGCGGCCGCGGCCTCGTTCTCCTCGTCCTCGGGACGGTTCCAGGGATACGTGTCGGACATGGCGGTCTCTCGCTTCGTGGTGCGGATGGGCTGAGCACGAACAGGGCTCGAGGCTCTGACGTGGATGTTTCGGAGGTTCCGGCGGTCGCTGGGACGCGGATCGCGCGTCTGGAGGGCCGCTCAGCCGATCTCCGGCCCGGCGCCCGTTTCACCGCGGCCGGAATCACAACGTGGCGCGGCAGGCGATATGGGTGGACACCCGAAACGCCATCGCAGAACAGCGTACCTCAGACTCTGCTAGGACGACCTACTATCTCATTCATTGAGACAGCCGTCCGTGAGACGTGCCATCGCGGCGGCGCCGTACCGGCCTGGCGGGCCGGTGCCCTCGCGCCCGCCGTACGGCCCGGCGCGGCGGTGAGGCTCCGGAGCGGGCGCGCGGGCGTCGGCGCGGAGAGCCGGAACCGGTACGCGAGATACGCCGCGGGATCCGGAACCCGGAACCGGCGCGGAAAAGCAGAGAGGGCCCTCCTGCCGAGGTCCGCGACCACGGACCCCGGCCCGGAAAGCCCTCGATCGTCCGCCGGGCGCCGCTCAGCGGCGCCCGCTCGGCGTTCCCTCGGATCAGACCGGCCGGAGTGCTGGCCGGCCAGACCGGCCGAAGCGCCCACCGGTCAGGCCGGCTGGAGTGCCATCCGGTGAGGCCGGCCGAAGCGCCACCCCATCAGACCGGCCGGAGTACCACCAGGTCAGACCGGCCGGAGTGCCATCCGGCCAGGCCGGCTGGAGTGGCATCCGGTCGGACCGCCGAAGCACGACCCGGCGAGGCCGGCCGGGGTGCTACTCGGTGAGGTCGACCGAACGGCCGCTCTCGGCGCCGATCTCGCCCACGATCTCCTCGACCAGCTCGGACGGGATCGCCGAGTCGACGGTGAGCGCGATGAGCGCCTTGCCGCCCTTGACGTTCCGGGAGACCTGCATGGACGCGATGTTGATGCCGTGCTCGCCGAGGATGCGGCCGACCACGCCGACGATGCCCGGCCGGTCGATGTAGGTGAAGAACGCGAGGTGGTCGGTCGGCTCGATCTCCATGGCGAAGCCGTTCACCTCGACGATCTTCATGATCTGGCGCGGGCCGGAGAGGGTACCGGAGACCGAGACGGTCCGGCCGTCGGCGAGGATGCCGCGGATGGTGATGAGGTTCCGCCAGTCCGGGCTCTCCGCGCTGGTGACCAGCTCGACGCTCATCCCGCGGTCCTTGGCGAGCAGCGGGGCGTTGACGTAGGTCACCGCGTCCTCGACCACGTCGGTGAACACGCCCTTGAGCGCGGCGAGCTCGATGACCCGGACGTCCTTCTCGGCGATCTCGCCGCGGACCTCCACGTCGAGCCGGGAGGCCACCTCGCCGGCGAGCGCGGTGAAGATCCGGCCGAGCTTCTCGGTGAGCGGCAGGCCGGGCTTGATCTCCTCGGCGATGACCCCGCCCTGCACGTTCACCGCGTCGGGGACGAACTCGCCCGCGAGCGCGAGCTTGACGCTGCGCGCGACCTGGGTGCCCGCCTTCTCCTGGGCCTCGTGGGTGGAGGCGCCGAGGTGCGGGGTGACCACGACGTTGTCGAACTCGAACAGCGGGCTTTCGGTGCACGGCTCCTTGGCGAACACGTCGAGCGCGGCGCCGGCGACCCGGCCCTCCTTGAGCGCGGCGTAGAGGGCGTTCTCGTCGATGATCCCGCCCCGGGCGACGTTGATCAGGCGGACGGTCGGCTTGACCAGCTGCAGCTCCCGGTCGCCGATGAGCCCGATGGTCTCCTTGGTCTTCGGCAGGTGGACCGTGATGAAGTCGGACCGGCGCAGCAGCTCGTCGAGCTGGACCAGGCGCACGCCCATCTGCGCCGCCCGGGCCGGCTGCACGTACGGGTCGTAGGCGAGGAGCTCGACCCCGAACGGCTGGAGACGCTGCGCGACGAGCTGACCGATCTTGCCGAGGCCGAGGATGCCGACCACCTTCTGATCCAGCTCGACACCGGTGTACTTGGAGCGCTTCCACTCCCCGCCCTTGAGCGCGGCGTGGGCCTGCGGGATGTTCCGCGCGCTGGCGAGGATCATCGCGACCGTGTGCTCGGCCGCGCTGGTGATGTTGGAGGTCGGCGCGTTCACCACCATGACGCCGGCCTTGGTGGCGGCCTCGACGTCCACGTTGTCGAGGCCGACGCCGGCGCGCGCGATCACCCGGAGCTTGGGCGCGGCTGCGATCACCTCCGCGTCCACCTGGGTGGCGCTGCGGATGATCAATGCCTCCGCCTCGCCGATCGCGGACAGCAGCGCGGTCCGGTTCGAGCCGTCGGTGTGCCGAACCTCGAAGTCAGCGCCGAGAACGGCGAGACCTGCTTCGGATATCTCTTCTGCGACGAGTACGACCGGCTTGTTCACTGGCGAGTCCTTCGGGATGCGACGGCACGAACAGGCGTTGAGTTTATCGAGGGCTGAAGACCGCGCCTTGGCGCGATCCGGCATGTGAGACGGGGGCCCGCGGCCGCACCCCGGGCACGGGCGTCCTCCCCAGGCCAGCGGGGTGCGAGGGAAGCGAGAACGCGTTCTTATCCCTTACCCGGCTCCCCTACCGCCCGACTCCACGATATATCCACGATTGGAGCGATCCAGCGCGAGGCTGTGATGGCAGTTGGTGTTGATCGCACCTAATCTTGATGATTAGCCTGATTAGCCGTGATTCAGCCCCTATTGTTCAGGCTATGAGCATCGGGAACCCCTCGCTGAGCAACATTCTCGCCCGGCGCGGCAGCCCTCAGGAGTTGCTCGCGGCCCTCGCCGAGTGGGGGATCCTGGTGGCCGTCCGCCCTGACCGCTCCGTGGTGCTGGGCACGAACCAGAACCGAGAACGTGTTCTGCTCGGGTACACCGGTCCGGCGGCCTACGCCCTGCATCGGGGCGGTCACACGCTCTCGCCCTGCGACGCCGACACCATCCTGGACATCCAGCGGGTCACCGGTGTCCGGGAGCTCGTGATCGACGCGGCCGGTCCGGCCGCGGCCGCCGTGCCCATCGACCACCTGCGGCGCTTCCTCGAAGAGCGCCGCGGCGGCGCGCACGCCCTGTTCGGCACGCGATCGTCCCCCGCTCCCTCCGCGTACGCCACGGGCGCCATGGCCACCGTGACCCGGACGGACACGGCACCGCCGCCACAGGCGAGCGTGCCGGCCCCGATCCCGCCGCTCTCCCCCGCCCCGGCCCGGCCGGCGCCCTCCCCGGCCCCGGCGACCTCGGTCCCCGCGTCCACGCCCCCCGTTCCCTGGGTCCCCGCCCCACGGCCCCACCTCTCCGGGGCGATGCAGGTCGTCGACCCCGGCTACCGCAGGACGAACCACCCGATCCTCCCCGCGCTCCGGGTGGCCCTCGCCGAGCTGCTCCGCGACTACCCGTCCGTCCACCACGTGTGGATCTCGGAGGCGCGGACGGTCTCCGGCTCGTGGGGGATCATGCTGGGGGTCAAGGTGCACGGGTACCCGGCGGACGACGTCGTCAAGGACCTGCACCGGCGGGTCCGCGCCCGGCTCCCGCAGCTCGCGGCGAGCGGGGCCCCGGTGCTCATGGCGCGGGTCGCCGACGCGAACACCGAGCGGCGGATGATCGAGATCGGCGCGCACGTGGTCTTCGCCGACACCACGGGCTGACCGGGCGGACCCCGCTCCGGCCGGTCCGCCGATCGCGTCCGCCGGCGTGCCGCTCATCGAGGCGCCGGTGCCCGCGTGCGCTCTCGGAACGGATGAGGCCGCCCCCGCCCGGATGGCGCGGCGACCGCACGCCCGGCGGCACCGAGCGAGGGCGACGCATGCCCGGCGAACCAGGCGGACCGGCGCGTCCCGCTCCGGCCGACGCCGGCGCGCACACCCGAGTGACGGCGATCCCGGCGCGCGTTGCACCGGACAAACTAGGACTTTCGGACGGGCGCTCGCTCGGCTTCAATGGTCGCCATGATCTCCCCGGCGGCCCCTGACTCCCCCACCACGGTTCCCTTCCGCGTGCGCCTCGGGTACGCGGTGGGCTCGTTCTGCACGGCCAACTTCCTGACCATCCCGGGCCTGCTGCTCCTCTACTACATGACCGAGCTCCTCGCGGTACCCGCGTGGCTCGCCGGAATCGTCCTCTTCCTCCCTAAGGCGTGGGATCTGCTGCTCAACCCGCTGGTCGGCCAGTGGTCGGACCGCACCCGCTCGCGCTGGGGCCCGCGCCGGCCCTGGCTGCTCGCCGGCGCGGCCGTGCTCCCCGTGTCGTTCGCCGCGATGTTCGCCGGCCCGCCGCTCACCGGGACCGCGGCCGCCGCGTACGTGGGCGCGATGTTCCTCGTGGCGGCGACCGGTTACGCGCTCTACGAGGTGCCGTACAAGGCGATGCCGGCGGAGATGACCACCGGCTACCACGAGCGCACCCGGCTCCTCGAGTGGCGGATGATCTTCGTCGGCGTGTCCGTGGCGCTGAGCGGGATCGTCGCCCCGATGATCGCCGGGAATTCGCTCTCCGGCTACCGCCTCATGGGGATCGTCTTCGGCGCGATCCTGCTCGCCGCGATGCTCGGCTCGTTCTTCGGCACGGCCCGCGCGCCGTACGTCGGCCCGGAGACCACGGGGACGCTGCGGGCGCAGCTCGCCGCGCTCCGGTCGAGCCGGCCGTTCCTGCTGCTGCTCGGCTTCAGCTCGGCGCAGAACCTCGCGGTGGGGATCATGCTCGCCGGTGCCCCGTACTTCGCCGCGTACACGCTCGGCGACCCGGGCGGCACCAGCGCGGTGTTCGCCGCGCTCGTCGGGCCCATGCTCGTCACGAACCAGCTCTGGACCCGGGTGGCGCGCCGGCTCGACAAGCGCGGCGCCATGATCCTCGCCGGGGCGTTCCTCACCGTGGGCGGCCTGATGGTGATCGCCACGCCGGTGCTCGGCGCCGCGTACGCGTACCTGGCGGTGTTCCTCATCGGGCTCGGGTACGCCGGGGTCCAGCTCCTGCAGTACTCCATGCTCGCCGACGTGATCGCCCACGACTCCGCGGTCAGCGGGGAGCGCCGCGGCGGGGTCTTCACCGGCCTGTGGAACGCGATCGAGAACGCGATCTCCGCGCTCGGGGCGACCGTCTACGGCCTGGTGCTCGGCATCGGCGGCTTCATCTCCTCCGATCCGGCGACCCCCGTGGCGCAGCCGCACGGCGCCCTCGTCGCCGTGCTCGTCGGGGTGAGCGTGGTACCCGCCGTGATCGCGTTCACCGGCGTGCTGCTGACGCTCAAGTACGACCTGACCGCCGATCGGTTCACCGGGCTGCAGCCCGGCCGTCCGGCGGAGCGGCCCGCCGCACGGTGATATTGAACGTGACGAACGTGATCTAAGTGTTAATTGGGAGAAATTAGACATGTGAGAAAAATGTGTACAATAATGGCCCTTCCATCCAGGAGTCGCCCCCACTGGAGGAAGGCTGTGAAGAGAGCGCTCGGACTCGCCGTGTCCCTCAGCGGAATCGCGATCCTCGCCCCGGCGGCACCGGCGCAGGCGGCGGTCCCCGACGAGTGCCGGGTGACCGCCGGCACCCCGCGCCTCGCCGCGGACGGGATGATCAAAGCGACCGGCACCCGGACGGGGTGCCAGGAGCCGGCGACGCTCCGGGTGCGCATCTGGAAGGTCCTCACCGGCCCGGACCGGGCGGTGAAGAGCGTCGTCTCCCCGCCCGGCGCCGGACGGCTCACCGCGTCGGTGCGCTGCGCCAACGGCGTCTTCTACACGACGGTCACCGACTCGCTCGGCCGCGTCGCCCGGTCGAAGGCGGTGCGGCTCTCCTGCACGACCGTGGGCACCGCCATCGAGAACGAGGTGGTGCGCCTCACCAACCTCGAGCGGGCCAAGGCGGGCTGCAAGCCGCTCGTCCACGACCGCCGGCTCCGGCAGGCCGCCTACGCCCACTCAGCCGACATGTCGGCCAGGAACTACTTCAGCCACACGTCCCTGGACGGGCGCACCTTCGTGGACCGGATCGAGGCGACCGGCTACCGGTACACGGCACTGGCCGAGAACATCGCCAAGGGACACCCCACGGCCCAGGCCGTGGTGCGCGGGTGGATGGACAGCCCAGGGCACCGCAGCAACATCCTGGACTGCCGCTTCACGCACATCGGCGTAGGATACGTCAAGGCCGGAGGCCCGTACTGGACCCAGACCTTCGGCCGGCCCTGACGGCCACGCCGCCGGGCGGACCACGACGGCGGTGATCACGCAGCCGTGCCCGGGAAGAACGACAGAATGACGCGATCTTCTGGACACTTCAGGTCACTCCGTCGGATACTCCAATCATGAGCGTTCCCCCGGTTCGTGCCTCGGACGGGGATCGCGACCGCGCGCTCAACGAGCTCCGCGACCGTGCCGCCGAGGGCCACCTTTCGATGGACACCTTCATCGGACGGGTGGAGATGGCGCTGCGGGCGAAGAGCCGGGGTGAACTCGACGAGCTGGTGGCCGATCTTCCCCAGCGCGGACGCTGGCGTAGGAAGATCACGGAGGCGATCGCCTCGATCTCCGACCTCACCCACCGGATCGAGGCCGCGTGGCGCCGCCCGCGGCTGCCCAGGCTGGCCCTGCCCGCCGACGGCCGTACCCGGTACATCGTCGGCCGCGCGCCCACCTGCGACCTGGTGCTCACCGACCTCACGGTCTCGCGCGTCCACGCCGAGCTGCGCCGGGTCGACGACACCTGGGTCGTGGTCGATCTCGGGTCGATGAACGGCACCAGGCTGAACGGGTGGCGGCTGCTCGGGCCGGCCACCGTGCGGCCGGGCGACGAGGTCGCGTTCGGCGACTGCGCCTTCCTGGTGACCATGCCCGCCGCCTGACGCGGCCCGTCCGCGTCGCGCAGCGCCGTCTCCTCAGGCGGCGCGCCGTCTCGTCACACAGGGCCGTCGGTCACCGAGGGAACGGCGTCACGCAGGGCTCGTCCGCGCAGGCAGCGCCTCGCTTCGCACAGAGCCCGACACAAGCCTGCCGGTCGCACAGCGCCCATCCGCCGCACAAGGCCGTCGGTCCTACAACGCAGGGCCCGTCCGCGCGATGCGGGCCCGTCCACGCCTTCGGACCCGCCGCCGCGGACGGGCTCCCGCCTGCGTTCCGGGCGGCGCAGCGGACGCCGAGAAAAGGGCGGCGCCGCCCACGGCGGCGCCGCCCGGTTCACGGACCCTCGAAGAAGCTCAGGCGTCCTCGTTCTTCAGCCAGCTCATCATCGGGCGGAGCTTGGCACCGGTCTTCTCGATCGGGTGCGCGGCGAGCTCCTCCCGGTACCGCTTGAACGAGGCCTGGCCGGAGTCGAACTCCTCGATCAGCTCGCGGACGAAGCTGCCGTCCTTGACCTGCTCGAGGATCTTGCGCATCGCCTGCTTGGTCTCGTCCGTGATGACCCGCGGGCCGCGGGTGTAGCCGCCGTACTCCGCGGTGTCGGAGACCGACCAGTACATCTTGCCGATGCCGCCCTCGTACATGAGGTCGACGATCAGCTTCATCTCGTGCAGGCACTCGAAGTAGGCGACCTCCGGCTGGTAGCCGGCCTCGATCAGGGTCTCGAACCCGGCCTTGATCAGCTCGGAGATGCCGCCGCACAGCACGGCCTGCTCGCCGAACAGGTCGGTCTCGGTCTCCTCCGCGAAGGTGGTCTTCAGCGCGCCGGCCCGCGTGCCGCCGATCGCCTTGGTGTACGACAGGACGAGCGGCCAGGCGTTGCCGGTCGCGTCGCGCTCGACGGCCACCAGGCACGGCACGCCACGGCCGGCCGTGAACTGACGGCGGACCAGGTGGCCGGGGCCCTTGGGCGCGACCATGGCCACGTCCACGCCCGCCGGTGGCTCGATCAGGCCGTAGCGGATGTTGAGGCCGTGCCCGAAGAAGAGCGCGTCGCCCTCGACGAGGTTCGGCGCGATGTGCTCGGCGTAGAGGCTGCGCTGGACGTGGTCCGGCGCGAGGATCATCACCAGGTCCGCCTCTTCGGCCGCCTCGGCCGGGGTGACCACGCGGAGCCCGTCGGCCTCGGCCCGCTCCCGGCTCTTGGAGCCCTCGGGCAGGCCGACCCGCACGTCCACGCCGGAGTCCCGCAGGCTCAGGGCGTGCGCGTGGCCCTGGCTGCCGTACCCGATGACGGCGACGTGGCGGCCCTGGATGATCGACAGATCGGCGTCGTCGTCGTAAAAGATCTCAGTCACATGCGTGCCTTTCGCGCTTGACGGTTGCTCGTCCGTACGGTTAGGCGCTGCGCTCGAGCGCGCGCAGCGAGCGGTCGGTGATGGACCGGGACCCACGGCCGATGGCCACCATGCCCGACTGCACGAGTTCCTTGATGCCGTACGGTTCGAGGACCCGGATGAACGCCTGCAGCTTGTCGCTCGTACCGGTGACCTCGATGGTCACCGCGTCCGTGGCCACATCGACGCAGCGCGCTCGGAACAGGTTTACCAGCTCCAGGACGTGCGAGCGGCTCTCCGCGTCGGCCCTGACCTTGATCAGCATCAGCTCGCGCTGGACCGACTGGGCCGGGTCCAGTTCAACGATCTTGATGATGTTGATCAGCTTGTTGAGCTGCTTGGTGACCTGCTCGAGCGGGTGGTCCTCCGCGTTGACGACGATCGTCATCCGGGAGATCTCCGGGTGCTCGGTCGGCCCCACGGCGAGCGACTCGATGTTGAACCCGCGGCGGCTGAACAGCGCGGCGACACGGGCCAGGACCCCCGGCTTGTTCTCGACCAGCACCGACAGTGTGTGATGGCTCATTGCGCCCTCTCCTTCGCGTGGGCCGGGTCGCCGCTTCCTCTCATTCCTCGCTCTCCCACTTCGGCGCCATGTCACGGGCGTACTTGATGTCGTCATTGCTGGTCCCGGCGGGCACCATCGGCCAGACCATGGCGTCCTCGTGGACGATGAAGTCGATCACGACCGGAACGTCGTTGATCTCCATGGCCTTGTTGATCACGGCGTCGACGTCCTCGGGCCGCTCGCACCGGAGGCCGACACAGCCGTACGCCTCGGCCAGCTTCACGAAGTCGGGGATGCGCTTGACCCGCTGCAGGCTGGTGTTCGAGTAGCGCTCATCGTAGAAGAGCGTCTGCCACTGGCGGACCATGCCCAGGTTGCCGTTGTTGATGAGCGCCACCTTGATCGGCACGCCCTCGATCGCGCAGGTGGCGAGCTCCTGGTTGGTCATCTGGAAGCAGCCGTCGCCGTCGATCGCCCACACCGTGGCGTCCGGCCTGCCGATCTTCGCGCCCATGGCCGCGGGGATCGCGAAGCCCATGGTGCCGGCGCCGCCGGAGTTGATGAACGACCCCGGGCGCTCGTGGCTGATGAACTGCGCCGCCCACATCTGGTGCTGGCCGACGCCGGCGACGTAGATCGCCTCAGAGCCGACGATCGCGCTCAGCCGCTCCATGACGTACTGCGGCGCGAGCGAGCCGTCGTCGTACTGCTCGTACCCGAGCGGGTAGCGCTTCTTGTAGCCGTTGAGCAGCTTCAGCCACTCGGTGTAGTCGCCCCGGCGGCCCTGGCTCTGCTCCTGCCGCACCGCCGCGATCAGCTCCTTGAGCACCTCCCGGCAGTCGCCGACGATCGGGACGTCGGCGTAGCGGTTCTTGGAGATCTCCGCCGGGTCGATGTCCGCGTGGATCACCTTCGCGTGCGGGGCGAAGCTGGACAGCTCACCGGTCACCCGGTCGTCGAACCGCGTGCCGAGCGCGATCAGCAGGTCGGACCGCTGCAGCGCGCCCACGGCCGAGACGCTGCCGTGCATGCCCGGCATCCCCATGTGCAGCGGGTGGCTGTCCGGGAACGTGCCGCGGGCCATGAGCGTGGTGACGACCGGGATGCCGGTCATCTCCACGAGCTGGCGGAGCTCCGCGGAGGCGCGGGCCTTGTGCACCCCGCCGCCGACGTAGAAGACGGGCCGCTTCGCCTCCATCATCAGCCGGGCCGCCTCCCGGATCTGCTTGGAGTGCGGCCGGGTGACCGGCCGGTAGCCGGGGAGCTGCATCACCGGCGGCCAGGAGAAGGTGGTGGTGGCCTGGAGGGCGTCCTTGGCGATGTCCACCAGCACCGGGCCGGGGCGGCCGGTGGAGGCGATGTGGAACGCCTCCGCGATGGTCCGCGGGATGTCGTCGGCGTTGGTGACGAGGAAGTTGTGCTTGGTGATCGGCATGGTGATGCCGGAGATGTCGGCCTCCTGGAAGGCATCGGTGCCGATCAGCTTGCTGGACACCTGCCCGGTGATCGCCACGATGGGCACGGAGTCCATGTAGGCGTCGGCGATCGGGGTGACGAGGTTCGTCGCGCCCGGGCCGCTCGTCGCCATGCAGACACCGACGCGGCCCGTCGCCTGCGCGTACCCCTCGGCCGCGTGACCGGCGCCCTGCTCGTGCCGGACGAGTACGTGCCGGACCTTGGTGGAGTCGTAAAGCGGGTCGTAAGCGGGAAGGATGGCACCGCCCGGGATCCCGAACACCGTGTCGACTCCGACGTGCTCGAGCGCCCGGACCAGGGCCTGAGCACCTGTCATCTGTTCGGTCATCGGCTCGTACCTCGTGGCTGAGCTGGGATTTCGCTGACATAAAAAATGCCCCGACCGCTTTGCGGATCTGGGGCGCGCAGCGCAGGACCGAGCACTTCGTCAGGCTGCGCGCCTGCGAAGTACTACGAGAATCCCACGCATCTGCATGGGACCAACGATAGACCGTCGAACGGCCGCCACGTCAAATCTTCGAACACTCATCTCACGATTTGAGACACCGAGGTGGACAACGGGCGGCACGGCGCTCTCCGCGCCGGTCGCGCGCCGGGGTCCGGCCGGCGTCGCGGCGGCGACCGATGGGCCGTACGGCACCGGCGGCTACGCGGTGCTCTGCAGGCCGATGCGCCGCAGGGAGTCGACGCGCCTGGCCGCCATCGGGCGGGAGACCAGGTAGCCCTGGCCGCGGGGGCAGCCCATCTCCCGCAGCAGCTCGAGCTGCTCCGGCCGCTCGATGCCCTCGGCGACCACGACCAGCCCGAGGTCGTGGCCGAGCCGCACGATCGTGCGGGTGAGCAGGGTGAGGGTCTCGTCGCGCCCCAGGCCGGAGACGAACGACGGGTCGATCTTGATCATGTCGACCGGGATCTGCCGCAGGGAGGCGAGCGAGGCGTACCCGGTCCCGAAGTCGTCGATCGCGAGCCGTACCCCGAGGGAGCGCAGCTCCGCGAGCTTCTTCATCGTCTCGTCCGCCCCGGCGACGAGCATCTCCTCGACCACCTCGAGGGTGAGCGCGCCGGGCGGCAGGCCGCTCTCCTCCAGGGCGCCGGCCACCTTCTCGACGAACCTGGGGTCGTTGATCTGCCGGGCGGACAGGTTCACCGACAGGCCGATGTCCCAGCCCGACTCGCGCCAGGCGGCGACCTCCCGGCACGCCTCCCGGAGGATCCACTCGCTGAGCGAGACGATCACCCCGGTCTCCTCGGCGATGCCGAGGAACTTCTCCGGGGGGACGAAGGTGCTCCCCCGCCACCACCGGACCAGCGCCTCGACCGCGGTGACGTTGCAGGTCTCGAGGTCGACCACGGGCTGGTACTCGATGGTGAACTGCTTCTCCGCGACGGCGCGCTGGAGGTCCGAGGCGAGCTCGAGGCGCTGCAGCACGCTGGCGTGCATGTGGGTCGCGAAGATCTCGACACGGCGCCCGCCGAGCTCCTTGGCCCGGGACATGGCGACGTCGGCGTTGCGCAGCAGGTCCCCGGTGGACTGGCCGTCCTCGTCGAACGCGACCCCGACGCTCGCGGTGAGGGCGACGTCCCGGTCGGCCACCCGGAACGGCTCGGCCGACACCGCCCGGACGAGCCGCTCGGCGAGGTCGATGACCTGGGCGTCGCCGGGCTTGGTGCCCTCCACCAGGACGGCGAACTCGTCCCCGCCCCACCGGGCGAGCGTCGCCCCCGGCCCCACGGCCGAGCGGAGCCGCCGCGCCGCCTGGCCGAGCAGGTAGTCGCCGCTCGCGTGGCCGACGGAGTCGTTGACCGCGGTGAAACCGTCGAGGTCCACGAAGATCACCGCGGTACGGCCGGCCCGGTGGTCGAGCGCCTCCCGGACCCGCTCCTCGAAGTAGGAGCGGTTGGGCAGCCCGGTCACCCCGTCGTGGAAGGTCAGGTGGGTGACCTGGTTGCGCAGCGCCACCTGGTCGCTCAGGTCCCGGACGGTGATCAGGACGAGGTCGTCCCCGAGCACGTGCCGCGTGGCCACGGACTCGGTCGGCCGCCAGGTGCCGTCGGCCGCGCGGAAGCGGCAGCCGATCCGGCGGCTGCCGTGCGGCTCCACCCCGTCCTCGTCGGCGGCCATCCGCTGCAGGAGCTGCTGGACCGCGGGGACGTCCTCCGGGTGGAGGTAGTCGGCGATCGACGCGTTGACCAGGTCGGCGGGCCGGTGCCCGTAGGTGGCGACCCCCGCCACCTCCTTGATCACACCGTCGAGGTCGCAGACGAACATCAGGTCGCCGGTGGACTCGGCGAACTGCCGGAGCTGCCGGTCGCCCAGGTCGATCAGGTCGCGCATGCCCGCCGTCTCCACGAGCAGCACGAACAGCCGGCCGAGCAGGACGAGGACGATGGAGCCCTCGATCACCGGGAGCACCGGGTTGCCGCTCCCGCCGAGCGCGTACACCACGGTGGCGACCGTGGCCACCGCCGCCAGGAGGAGCGGCCCGGCCGCGCCGAGCGGGATCGGCGGCGGGCGCCTGCGCAGCGGCAGCGGGCCGGCCCATGGGGTGGCGGCGAGGACGACGAACATCGCGGGCGCGGCGAGCACCGCGGGCAGCGGCGGGACCTCACCGTCGAGCCGGGCCAGCGCGGTGGCGAACTCCCCCAGGGTGACCGCGGCGAGGACCCCCAGGCCCACCACGCCGACCAGCCGCCGCCGGGACGCGTGCAGCACGGCGGGCGCCACCGAGCTCGCGGAGAGCAGGCAGACGATCGAGGGGGCGAGCGTGACGAAGAACGTGCCCGCCTCCTCCGCCCGGGTGTAGGCGTGGCCGAGCAGGACCACCCAGAGCAGGCTGAGGACCGAGCCGGCGGCGAGGTAGGCGTCGATCGCCTGCCCGACCGGCCCCCTGGTGTACGCCGCCGGCCGCACCGAGACGCCGACGCCGATGGCGAGCAGCAACGACGCCACCGGCATGAGCAGGTCGGCGAAGGTGAGCACGAACGGCGTCCCCTCGGCCACCGGCCGGAGCAGGGTGCCGAGGATCCACATGACCGTACCGGAGGTGAGCCAGCGCCAGGCGCCGGGCGCCCGCCGGTCGGCGAACCGGGAGGAGGCGGCGAACAGGAGGGACACCGCCGCGGCCAGCCCGGCGGCGACCCCGGCGCCGGTGGTCACCGCCGAGGAGGCCTCACCGCCGGCCAGAGCGGCGCTGAGCCAGAGGACGCCGATCCCGGCCGCGGCGAGGAACGGGACGGCGCCGCGCCGCCGGCCTCCCCGCCCCGCGGACTCCGTGTCCGTCGTCTCTGACGGGCTGGCCGTGGCGTCGTCGCCATCGGTGGGGTGCGGTGTCACTGCCCCTCCCGTATCTCGACTCGGCCCAACTCTCCCCGGTCGTCAGTGTGCGCACAGCAGCTGATCACGATGCGGAACAACCGCCGAGTCGTCACCGATCTGATAACCGGCTGTGCACGATGAGTTCCACCGTACGCACCGCAGGTCACGGGGCAGCCACGTTCCGGAATCCTTCGCGGTGCGATCAGTAATGCCCGGTGATCATGTTATCGAGCGGCCGACCGGAGAGAAATCGGACGACCTGATCGCGCACGAGGGCGCGCATCCGCCGCCGCGACGCCGGGGTGCTGCCGGCGACGTGCGGGGTGATGAACACGCCGGGCGCGGTCCAGAGCGGGTGGCCGGGCGGGAGCGGCTCGATCGGCGCCACGTCGAGGGCGGCGAGCAGCCGGCCGCGGTTGAGCTCGGCGAGGAGCGCGTCGGCGTCGACGACCGAGCCCCGCGCGGCGTTGACCAGGAGGGCGCCGTCCTTCATCCGGGCGAGGAACTTCGCGTCGACCATGCCGGCCGTCTCGGCCGTGGCCGGGACGACCAGCACGACCACGTCGGCCCGCGGGAGCAGGTCGGGCAGCTCGTCCACGCCGTGCACGCCCTCGGCCTTCCGGGCGGTCCGCGCCACCCGGATGATCTCGACGTCGAACCCGGCGAGGCGGCGCTCCACCGCCTTGCCGATGGACCCGTACCCGACGATCAGGACGGTGGAGTCGGCGAGCGCGCGGGTGTGGTGGTAGTCCCACTTCTGGCGCGCCTGCGCGGCGGCGAAGTGGGGGAACTCCCGCAGCACCGCGATGATCGCGCCGACCACCCACTCGGCCGTCCCCGCGTCGTGCACGCCGCGCGCGTTGCAGAGCGTCACGCCCTCGGGCACGTGGGGGATGTAGGGGTCGACGCCGGCGGTCACGGTCTGGATCAGGCGCAGTCTCACCATCCGGCGGAGCAGTCCGGGGATGTCCGGCGGGGGGACGAGCGGGGGCACCCAGACCTCGACCTCCTCGGGCGCGCCGGGGAGCGGCCCGCGGCCGTCGTAGATCAGGCACTCGACCGGGGGGATCCCCTCCGGGAGATCGGAGAGCGTGTCGGCGATGTCCTGCGATGGAACCCAGATCTTCACGCCCACCAACCTAGGCCCCGCCGGCGGGAAGCAGGATGGAGGGGAGCAAGGAGGGCGTCATGACAGGTCACTGGGCCGAAGATCCATACCGGCCGGGCGGCGCGCCCGGTGCCGTACGGCGGGGACGCCACGGGCCGGTCCCCGGTCCGGGCGGGCGGCGGGCGCGCCCGTTCGCCGTGGTGGTCGCGCTGGTCGCCGTGCTCCTGCTGGGCGCCTGCACGGCCGCGCGGCAGGCCGAGGGGCCCGGCCCGGCGCCGCCGCGCTCCGCGTCCCCGGCCGCCGGTTCACCGGCCGGGCTGCCGGCCGCGCCCCGCGTGCTCGCCACCGGGCTCGCGGTGCCTTGGGGCATCGCGTTCCTGCCGGAGGGCGACGCGCTGGTGACCGAGCGGGACACGGCCCGCCTGCTGCGGATCACCCCGCAGGGGAAGGTCACCGAGGTCGGCGTGGTCGAGGGGGTGTCGCCGAGCGGTGAGGGCGGGCTGCTCGGGGTCGCGGTCTCCCCCACCTACCCCAGGGACCGCTTCATCTTCGTGTACGCCACCACGGACCGGGACAACCGGATCATCAGGTACCGCTACGACGGCCGGCTCGCCGACCCCGTCGCGATCGTGACGGGCATCCCCAAGGGCGGGATCCACAACGGCGGCCGGCTCGCCTTCGGCCCGGACGGCTACCTGTACGCCTCGACCGGCGATGCGGGCGAGGCGTGGACCGCGGCGAACCGGGACTCCCTCGGCGGGAAGATCCTCCGCATGACCATGGACGGCCGGCCGGCGCCGGGCAACCCCTTCGGCACGCTGGTCTGGTCGTACGGCCACCGCAACGTGCAGGGGATGGCCTGGGACGACGAGGGCCGCATGTACGCGACCGAGTTCGGCCAGAGCACCTTCGACGAGATCAACCTCATCGAGAAGGGCCGGAATCACGGCTGGCCGGAGGTCGAGGGGGTGGGTGACCGCGCCGGGTACGCCGACCCGATCGTCACCTGGTCCACCGATGAGGCGTCCCCGTCCGGGCTGGCGTACGCGAACGGGTCGCTGTGGGCGGCGTCGCTCCGCGGCGAGCGGCTCTGGCAGGTCCCGCTCACCGACTCCGGCCGGGTGGGCCGGCCCGTGGCGCACTTCACCGGCGAGTACGGCCGGCTGCGCGCGGTGGCCGTGGCCCCGGACGGCACGCTGTGGGTGAGCACGAGCAACCGCGACGGCCGCGGTTCGGTCCGCTCCGGCGACGACCGGATCCTGGTGATCCAGCCGTGACGCCGCGCTGATCAGCGGCAGGTCACGCCGGCCTTGGGCGGGTACACGGCCCGGAACACCCGCCGTTCGGCCACGGTGCCGCCGTCGCGGAGGATCCGGGTGACCGTGACGGTGACCCCGGGTCGGCCCGGCGTGGGGGTGCAACGGCGGCCGCTCCGCTCCACCGTGGGCGGGGCGCCGGTCACGCTGCGCACCGGTCCCTCGATCCGCACGTCGTACCGTTTGGTGCTCCAGAGCGTGATCCGCAGCGAGCGGGGGCCGGCGTCGGCCCAGACGAGCACGCCGTACGGGGAGTCGTTCCGCCAGCGGAGGTCCGGGGCGGGGTAGGCGACGGCGGCCTCGAGCATGAGCGGCGAGCCGGGGGCCTCGGGGGTGGTGTACTCGGCGATCTGCAGCCCGGCGCGGAGCGCGGCGTTGAGCATCGCGGTGGCGAACCGGGAGACGCCCGGCACGTCGCTCCCCGTCCGCCCGCCGGCCACGGTCGTGCTGGCCGGGCCGGTGAAGCCGGGGTCTCCGTCGCGCCGGCCGAGCACCGTGTTGAGCGAGAACGTCTCCCCGGGCCGCACGAGCACGCCGCTGACGCGGCGCGCCGCGGCCCGGATGTTGGCGGCCTCGGCCGGCTCCGGGCCGTACGCCAGGGTGAACCGGCCGATCTCCTCCTTGACCCCGAGCCGGAGCACCTCCTGGTCGGTGACCCGGGGCGGCCCGGCGGCGATGAGCACCCGGACCGTGCGCTCCCCGCGGTCGAGGGCGCGCACCACGTCGGCGGCGAGCCGTCCGGTGTCGATCCGCTTCCCCGGCCGCCCGCGGACGAGCACGGGCCTGCCGTCCCGCACGGTGAGGGAGGCGTCCCGGCCGGCCTCCGCGGACGGGATGAGGCGCCGCTCGAGGTCCGGGGCCGCGGCGGCGGCGTCGAAGACCGGGCGGAGCACGCCGCGGTCGGGCGTGAACCTGAGGTGCCGGGCGAGCTCGGCGGGCGGCAGGGTGACCGAGCCCCGCCCGTCGGTGAGCGTGAGCGGCGCGGCGACCGCCCGCTGCGCCCACGCCAGCGCGCGCCGCACCTCGGCCCGGCTCACCTGCGGCTCGGTCCGCCGGGGCCGGACGACCACCACCCGGCCCCGCAGGTAGGCGGCGACGAGGTCGGCGGCGACCCGCTCCCGGTCGATCCGCTCGCTCTCCCGCGGGTAGATCGGCACGGGGGTCACGCCGCGGAACACCACGCCGCCCTCCTGGCCGGGGTCCTCCAGCACGGCGGCGACCTTCAGCTCCACGGTGAGCGCGAGCCGGGAGCGGTCGACGGAGATCGCCGGCTCGATGTCCCGGCCGCCGGTGAGCGCGGCCCACACCTCGGCCGGGCTCGGGAACCCGGTCGGCGCCCGGGCCACGGTGGCCTCGGCGTCGAGGTCGATCCCGGCCTCCTGCGGTTTGACCAGGAGCCGCCGGCCGCCCTCCTCGACGATGATCGGCTCCCGGGCCTTGGCGTACAGCCGCTCCCGGATCCGGTCGGCCGCCGCGGCGGCGCTGAGCCCGCCGAGGTCCACGTCGAGCACCCGGAAGCCCGGTGGGATCCGCCCGGCCATGAGCACGGCCGGCACCAGGTAGGCGAGCGCGAACACCGTGGCGATCCCGATGAGCCAGGCGCGGAGCGGGCGCCGCCTCGGCCCGGGCGCCGGGCGCGGCGCCGGGGTGATCCGCGGCTCGGCGCTCTTCTTCTCCTCCCGGGCGACCGGCCACGGCTCGATGCCGTCGGCGGGCGGCGGCACGGCGGGCCGCTCCGCGTCCTCCCGGGCGGGCGTGGGCGCGGGAACCGGCGGCGCGGCGTCGATCGGCTGCCCGGCGTCGATCGGCGCGACGCCGCGCGGGAGTGAGGCGTCGCCCGGCCGCACCGGGTGCTTATCCGGTGGCTTGGGGTCGGGGAGCGCGGCGAATTGATCGGTGGACGGCTCGGTGGGCGGTCCGGTGTTGCGCACGCCTCCGTCTCCTCCTGCTCACGGACGGCCACGGCCGGTCATGCGCTTTGCGGCATTTGCCACGAAAGTACACCGGCGCACGATGTCACCGCAGCCGGCCCGTCACCATCCGGTCTCCGCGACCGCGCCGCGGCGGCGCGTGCCTAGCCTTGGACGCCGAGCCGCTCCAGGATGAGCTGCCGGGCCCGGGCGGCGTCCGCCTTGCCGCGGCTCGCCTTCATCACGCCGCCGACCAGCGCGCCCACCGCGGCGATCTTGCCGCCGCGCACCTTCTCCGCCACCTCGGCGTTCTCGGCGATCACCTTGTCGATGAGCGCGAGCAGCTCGCCCTCGTCGCTCACCACCCGCAGGCCGCGCTTCTCCACCACCTCGTCGGGCTCACCCTCGCCGGCGAGCACGCCCTCGAGCACCTGGCGGGCGAGCTTGTCGTTGAGCGCCCCCGAGGCGACGAGCTCGGTCACCCGGGCGACCTGGGCGGGAGTGATCGGCAGATCGGCGAGCGCGACCCCCTGCTCGTTCGCCCGCCGGGCCAGCTCGCCCATCCACCACTTGCGCGCGTCGGCCGGCGGGGCCCCGGCCGCCACCGTGGCCTCGACCAGGTCGATGGCGTCGGCGTTCCGCATCGCGGCCATGTCGAGGTCGGAGCAGCCCCACTCCTGCTGCAGCCGCTTGCGGCGCACCGACGGGAGCTCGGGCAGCTCCGCCTTGAGCCGGGCGACCCACTCCGGGTCGGGCGCGATCGGCAGCAGGTCGGGCTCGGGGAAGTACCGGTAGTCCTCCGCCTGCTCCTTGGACCGGCCGGGCGTGGTCTGCCCGGTGTCCTCGTGGAAGTGGCGGGTCTCCTGGATCACCCGGCCGCCCGAGGCGAGGATCGCCGCCTGGCGCTCGATCTCACCCCGGACCGCCCGCTCCACGCTGCGGAGCGAGTTGAGGTTCTTCGTCTCGGTCCGGGTGCCCCACTCCGCCGCGCCGCGCGGCTTGAGGGAGACGTTCACGTCGCAGCGGAGCGAGCCCTGCTCCATGCGCACGTCGGAGACGCCGAGGGCCCGCATGAGCTCGCGCAGCTCGGCGACGTACGCCCGCGCCACCTCCGGGGCGAGCCGGTCCGCGTCCGGGATCGGCTTGGTGACGATCTCCACCAGCGGGATGCCCGCCCGGTTGTAGTCGACGACCGAGTAGTCCGCGCCGTGGATCCGGCCGGAGCCGCCGACGTGGGTGGACTTGCCGGTGTCCTCCTCGAGGTGGACCCGCTCGATCCCGATCCGGAAGGTCCGGCCCTCCACCTCGACGTCGAGGTACCCGTCGCTGCAGAGCGGCTCGTCGTACTGGCTGATCTGGTAGTTCTTCGGCATGTCCGGATAGAAGTAGTTCTTCCGGGCAAACCGACACCACGACGCGATCGAGCAGTTGAGCGCGAGACCGATCCGGATCGTCGACTCGATCGCCTTCTGGTTCGCCACCGGCAGCGAGCCCGGCAGGCCCAGGCAGACCGGGCAGACCTGGGTGTTCGGCGGGGCGCCGAAGGTCGTCGGGCAGCCGCAGAACATCTTCGACGCGGTGCCCAGCTCGACGTGCACCTCCAGCCCGAGCACCGGCTCGAAGCGCTCCAGCGCCTCGTCGTACGGCATCAGCGTGATGGTGTCAGCCATAGCGGAAACCTGGATTCTCCACGGTGTTCATCTATCGGTTCACCAGTGGCCGTCGCCCTCTGGCGATGTTCTGCGGCCGATCCGGAACGCCCGGCGGTCGCGCCCGGCCATCCTGACCGGCCGCCCTGCGATGCCTCCGGCGGTGCCGGGACCGGCGGTGCGCCGCCCGGCGGACCGCCGGCTCAGAGCGCGGGCGCCTTGGCGAGGAGCGGGCCGCCCCAGCGGCTCTCGAACGCCTTCTCCAGCGCGGCCGCGACCCGGTAGCACCGGTCGTCGGAGAGCACCGGCGCCATGATCTGCAGCCCGACCGGGAGGTCGTCCTCGTCGGCGAGGCCGCACGGCACCGAGATCGCGGCGTTCCCCGCGAGGTTGCTCGGGATCGTGCACAGGTCGGCGAGGTACATCGCCATCGGGTCGTCCACCCGCTCGCCGATGGGGAAGGCCGTGGTCGGCGTCGTCGGCGAGACCAGCACGTCGGCCTGCTGGAAGGCAGCCTCGAAGTCCCGCATGATCAACGTCCGGACCTTCTGGGCCTGCCCGTAGTAGGCGTCGTAGTAGCCGGACGAGAGCGCGTAGGTGCCGAGCATGATGCGCCGCTTGACCTCCGGGCCGAAGCCCGCGGCCCGGGTGAGCGCCATGACCTCCTCGGCGCTGCGGCTCCCGTCGTCACCGACCCGCAGGCCGTACCGCATCGCGTCGAACCGGGCGAGGTTGGACGAGCACTCGGACGGCGCGATCAGGTAGTACGCGGGCAGGGCGTAGGTGAACGCCGGGCAGGAGACCTCCACGATCTTCGCGCCGAGCGACTCGAGCAGCTCGACGGCCTCGGTGAACCGGGCGAGCACCCCCCGCTGGTAGCCCTCGCCGCCCTCGCCGCCGAGCTCCTTGACCACGCCGATCCGCACCCCGGACACGTCGGCCTGCCGGGCCGCCTCCACCACCGGCGGCACCGGGGCGTCGATCGAGGTGGAGTCGAGCGGGTCGTGGCCGGAGAACGCCTCGTGGAGCAGCGCGGCGTCGAGCACGGTGCGGGCGAACGGCCCCGGCGTGTCGAGCGAGGAGGCGAACGCGATCAGGCCGTACCGGGAGGACCCGCCGTAGGTCGGCTTCATCCCGACGATCCCGGTGACCGCGGCGGGCTGGCGGATCGAGCCGCCCGTGTCCGTCCCGGTGGCGAGCGGGACCTCGTACGCGGCGACCGCCGCCGACGACCCGCCGGACGAGCCGCCGGGGACCCGGGACGTGTCCCACGGGTTGCGGGTCGGGCCGTAGGCCGAGTTCTCGGTGGACGAGCCCATCGCGAACTCGTCGAGGTTGGTCTTGCCGATGATGACGAGCCCGGCCTCGCGGAGCCGGCGGGTCACGGTCGCGTCGTACGGCGGGCGCCAGCCCTCGAGGATCTTCGACCCCGCCGTGGTGGGCATGTCGACCGTGGTGAAGACGTCCTTGTGCGCGATCGGCACGCCGGCGAGCGGCCCGAGCCGCTCACCCCGGGCGATGCGCTCGTCCACGGCGCGGGCCTGCGCGAGCGCGGCCTCCGCGTCGACGTGGAGGAACGCGTGGATCTCGCCGTCGACCTCGGCGATGCGGTCGAGGTGGGCCTGGACGACCTCAACGGCGGAGACCTCGCGGGATGCGATAAGGCCGCCGAGTTCGGCGGCCGTCTTCTTGATCAGGCTCATGCCTCCTCCCCGAGGATCCGCGGGACTCGGAATCGGTTGTCCTCCACGGCGGGCGCCCCGGACAGCGCCTGCTCCGGTGTGAGGCCGGGCCGTACCTCATCGGGCCGGAACACGTTGGTCAGCGGAAGCGCGTGCGAGGAGGGCGGTATGTCGTCGGCCGCGACCTCGGAGACCCGGGCGACCGCGGCGACGATCTGATCGAGCTGCGCGGCGAAGTGGTCGAGCTCCTCGTCGGTGAGCGCCAGCCGGGAGAGCCGGGCGAGGTGAGCGACCTGATCGCGGGTTATGGCGGACATGAGTCGTCGAACCCGTTTCATGTGAAACGACGATGCGGACTCTCTCATCCTAGGCCCGTGCCCGAGCGCGGCCGACGGAACGGCGCGGCGGGTCAGGGTGAGGCGAGCCGGGCGCCGTCCCGCGGCCGGTCGAGGAACGCGCTGCTCAGCCGGGCGCGCAGCCAGACCGTGGCCTCGTCGGCCGCCATCGGCTCGGCGAGCCACCAGCCCTGGCCGGCCTGGCAGCCGAGCTTGCGCAGGCGCACCGCGATCTCGTGCGACTCCACGCCCTCGGCGACCGAGCGCAGCCCCAGCGAGCGGACCAGATCGACGATCGAGCGGACGATCCGTTCGTCCTCCCGGGACTCGGCGATCCGCCGGATGAACGAGCGGTCGATCTTCACCTCGGAGACCGGCAGCCGCTGGAGCCGTACCAGAGAGGAGTACCCGGTGCCGAAGTCGTCGAGCGCGAGCTCCACCCCGAGCCGGGCGAGGGTGCCGATCGTCTCCGCGGTGAAGGCCTGCTCGGTCATGAGGATGCGCTCGGTTACCTCGAGCTGGATCGCCCGCGCCGGCAGGCCCAGCTCGGCGAGCCCGGCCTCGAGCTGCTCGGGGAGGCCGGTGTCGAGCAGGTCCCGGGCGGAGACGTTCACCGAGACCGGCACCTCGAGGCCGTCGCGCCACCACCGCGCGGCCTGGTCGAGCGCGCGCCGCAGCACGATGTGGGTGAGCTCCCGCATGAGGTAGGACTGCTCGGCGAGCGGGACGAAGTCGGCGGGCGAGATCGGCCCGCGCTCCGGGTGCGACCAGCGGACCAGCGCCTCCATGCCCTCGACCCGGCCGTCGGCGAGGTTCACCTTGGGCTGGTAGTGGAGCTCGAGCTCGCCGGCGTCGATCGCCCGCCGCAGGTCGCCGAGGAGGCTGAGGCGCTCGGGCGAGTTGCGGTCCTTGCCCGGGACGTAGAACTCCACGCCCGTGCGGTTCTCCTTGGCCAGGTACATGGCCACGTCGGAACGTTGCAGCAGCAGCTCGAAGTCGGGCGCGTGGTCCGGGTAGAGCGCGATGCCGATCGACGCGTCCAGGTCGAAGGTCATCCCCTCGAGCCGCACCGGCTCGCTGAGCGCGACCCGGAGCCGGGAGGCGACCTCCTTGGCCGCCTGCGCGTCCCGGATGGACGGCAGGAGCACGGCGAACTCGTCGCCGCCGAGCCGGGCCACCATGTCGCCCGGCCGCACGCTGTGGGTGAGGCGGTAGGCGATGATCTGCAGCAGCCGGTCGCCCACCGGGTGCCCGAGCGTGTCGTTGACCTCCTTGAACCGGTCTAGGTCGAGCAGGAGCAGCCCCACCCGCTCGCCGTCCCGGGCCGCGGCGAGCGCCTCCTCGGTGCGCAGGATCAGCATCTTGCGGTTGGGCAGCCCGGTGAGGCCGTCGTGGGTCGCCTGGTGGTCCCGGCGGATGGAGAGCGAGGCGGTGAGGTACACCGCGGCGACCGGCATGACGAACAGCGGCACCAGGGCGGGGGAGTGCGCCATGACCACGGCGACCAGCGGGGCGAGGCCGAGCAGCGTGCCGTGGCCGAGCACCTGGGGGCCGAGCGAGGTCCGGAGCACCCGGGTGAACGGCCGCCGCTCGTGGAGCGCCACGGCGACGAACTCCAGCAGGGTGCGGACCGTGAAGTACGCGGCGCCGGCGAGCACGATCATCGGGATGTCCCCGCCGTCGGGCGTCCACGGCGCGCCAGGGCTGGGATGGATCCCGAACGCACCGAAGACGACTGACGCGGCCGTGCCCGCGAGCGTCGCCTGGGCGACGGCGAACATCACCTGCTGCCAGGACTGCCGGTGGACCAGCCCGCTGATGAACACCGCCGCGGTGTGGAGCAGCACGGTCATCGGCAGGCCGTAGTACATGAGCGCGGCGAAGGTGAACATCGAGGCCGTCGGCACCCGGCCGGTCTGCGGGGCCGAGGTGACCATGACCGGGCGTAACTCGCCCAGCACCGCGAAGGCGAGGAGGATCCACGGCAGCGGCTCCCGGGCGGCCTGGGTCAGCTCGCCCAGGCCGAGCCGGGTCTGCGCCACGGCGATCGCCACCAGGCCGGCCACGATCACCCCGGTGAGGTAGGTCCACAGGGGCGATCCGGGCCGGGGCCGCATATCGCGGGTTTCGGTCATCCGGGCGAGGCCGACCGGATCCCGGGGCTGTGCCGCGGCCTCGGCGGACGGCGTGAGCCAGCGCGGTAGCGCAAACGACATAAGGCTGCGAGAAGGTGTCATAGGTAAGAAACCTCCCAGGAGGTCACTATGGGAGGGTACGGCCTCCGGGCCACTTCCCGAAACCGGTTGCGCACCGTCAGTTACCGAGATTTCGCCCAATCCCGCCATTGGACCCGGTCCGTACGCAGAGCTGAAAGTTTCACCCGGACCGGACGGCCGCCCGTCCGGATTTCTGCGGTTTCGCCACGCCTCGCCCGCAGCCGCGCTTGAGGCCCTTCTGCACGCGACACCGGCTCCCTACCATCCGAGAGACCGGTTATGGGAGCGCTCCCACACTACTGGAACGGAGTGTCTCATGTCTCGAATAAGGCGCTTTTTGGCCACAGCGCTCGCCGCGGCCACCGCCGGCGTGGGGGCGATCGTCACCGCCATCGCCTCGGCCGGCCCCGCTCACGCCTATGACTCGCCCTTCTACGTGGACCCGCAGAGCAACGCGGCCAAGTGGGTGGCGGCCAACCCCAACGACCCCCGGACGCCGGTGATCCGGGACCGGATCGCCGCGGTGCCGACCGGCCGCTGGTTCGCCAACTACAACCCCTCGACCGTGCGCGCCGAGGTCGACGCGTACGTCGGCGCCGCGGCCGCGGCCGGGAAGATCCCGATCATGGTCGTGTACGCCATGCCGAACCGGGACTGCGGCGGGCCGAGCGCGGGCGGTGCCCCCAACCACACCGCCTACCGCGCCTGGATCGATGAGATCGCCGCCGGCCTCCGCAACCGCCCGGCCGTGATCATCCTGGAGCCGGACGCGCTCCCGATCATGACCAACTGCATGAGCCCCAGCGAGCAGGCCGAGGTCCAGGCCTCCATGGCGTACGCGGGCAAGAAGTTCAAGGCCGCCTCGTCGCAGGCGAAGGTCTACTTCGACGCCGGCCACGACGCCTGGGTCCCGGCGGACGAGATGGCCTCCCGCCTCAGGGGCGCCGACATCGCCAACAGCGCGGACGGCATCGCGCTCAACGTCTCCAACTACCGGTACACCTCGGGCCTGATCTCGTACGCCAAGAGCGTCCTCTCGGCGATCGGCGCGTCGCACCTGCGCGCGGTCATCGACACCAGCCGGAACGGCAACGGCCCGCTCGGCAGCGAGTGGTGCGACCCGCCGGGCCGCGCCACCGGCACCTGGAGCACCACGGACACCGGCGACCCGGCGATCGACGCCTTCCTGTGGATCAAGCCGCCGGGTGAGGCCGACGGGTGCATCGCCACGCCGGGTGTCTTCGTCCCGGACCGGGCCTACGAGCTCGCCATGAACGCGGCGCCGCCCACGTACAGCCCGTCGCCCACGCCGAGCAGCCCCTCCCCCTCGCCGTCCCAGAGCGACCCGGGTTCGCCCTCGCCGTCGCCGTCCCAGCCGCCGGCGGGCAAGGCGTGCGAGGCCACGTACGCGCTGGTCAACCAGTGGCCGGGCGGCTTCCAGGCCGAGGTGACCGTGAAGAACACCGGCTCCTCGCCGATCAACGGGTGGACCGTTCAGTGGACCCTGCCGAGCGGCCAGTCCATCACCCAGCTGTGGAACGGTGACCTGTCCACCAGCGGCTCGAACGTCACCGTCCGGAACGTGAGCTGGAACGGCAACGTGCCGGCCGGCGGCTCCACCTCGTTCGGCTTCCTCGGCTCGGGCACCGGCCAGCTCTCCTCCTCCATCACCTGCTCGGCGAGCTGATCTCGCGCTCAAGCCCGGCGCGTGCCGTACGCCGCCTCGCCGTACGGCACGCGCCGCTTCCTTTCTCCAGGGAGCACGTTCCCGCCTCCGGAGATCAGGAGTGGGGCCACCCTTTCGCGCTGATCAGCGGCGATGCAGGCGGGTGTGGTTCCCCGTGAGCCTGGCGGCGGCCGACCTGGGACACCAAGCTCGGCCGCCGATGGAGGTGGGTGACATCTCCATGACCTGGTGACGTCGTCGATCTGGAAGAGCGTCGATCCGGGAGACGGCGGAACTCACCGAGGGCTCGGAAAGCTCCCTCTGGGCACCGAATCCGAGGAGCCGGGCGGAGAAGTCAGGTCAGGCCGGGGCGTCGCGTATGAGTTGGCTCGAACATCCGTCGCCGTCGCGGCCTGTCCTCACCACGCCAGGTGGCGACTCCTGGTCGGGTACGTGCCACCACCGGCCGATATGCCGATTTGACAGGATGCCGCCACCTGCAATCCCGAACGTCCGCCACCCATCGGCACACGTAGGCGTCTGAACATGGGGCAGAAGGCGATCGCGCGTGGCCTCCCTCAAGGCGGACCCAGCCTGCGCCGCCTGTACAGGTTCAGCTCGTTCCGATTCGGCCGACCGGACCCGCCATCCATTCGCCATGCCCACCTAACGGCGGCTGAAGGAGCGTCATGCCGGACACTGGTAGCTGTGGCGACGACGAGCTGCGAGTGACCACGCTTATGCGCGTTGCCGTACTCCCGACCAGTGAAAGGCGGCCCAGATCAGACAGATCGTGGTCATCCATCAACCATAACGAGGAATCGGTTTATACAGCTCATCAGGGGAACAGCGGGATATTATCCAACGTGCACGCACATGGGAGATATATGCCATGACGGCCTCCCCGGCCGCCGGCCCGGATAACAACAGATAACTGAAGAGGCCAATAGACGGAGCCGGTCCGTCAAAATCGGGGCTCCCGGCAAAGGGATAGCAGCGATCAACGAGGCCCACCCATACACAGACAATACATGCGCTGATTTAGCGCGCGAAGCCGGTAACCTACCCCTTTTCGCATCCTCTAGATCCGCCGGCAACCGCTCTTCGTATTCACGCGGCCACGGCGTGATCGTCCAGAAAAATGCGTTGCAGATGCGATCCGGATTGAATCTCCACACTCCAAACCTCTGAGGCTCCGACTCGCGCTCCCGTGTTGGCTTCTCAGGCGACCCCTATCTCGATGGACCCCAGGGGTCAGGCCATGCCCACCCACCCGGACCTGCCGCGGGTCTGCGAGGTTCGGCCCTCTCCCCCATCACTCGCTCGGCGAACCGATCCCGGCACGAGCCGGCGCGTGCCGTACGCCGCCTCGCCGTACGGCACGCGCCGTTCCGTGTCCAACGCTCAGCGGGGCCTCACCGTGGCTCTGCCAGAGGAGCGGGCCCCTTCCCCGGTTCAGTAGAGGGGCAGGCCGGTGTAGTTCTCGGCGAGCTCGGCCGCGGCGGCCCGTGAGGTGACGATCCGCTCGAGCTGGGCGAGCTGCAGCCGGGTCTGGAACGGGGTCTGCTCCGGGCCGAGGTGGAGGGTGGTGGTCATGAAGTACGAGAAGTGCTCGGCCCGCCAGACCCGCCGCAGCCGGGTGTCCGAGTAGGCGTCGAGCAGCTCACTCGACCCGGTGGTGTGCAGGTGGATGAACGCGCGGGCGAGCACCGCCACGTCGCCGAGGGCGAGATTCAAGCCCTTCGCCCCGGTCGGGGGGACGATGTGCGCGGCGTCGCCGGCGAGGAAGACGCGCCGGTGGCGCATCGGCTCGGTGACGAAGCTGCGCATCGGCAGCACCGCCTTCGAGGTGATCGGCCCTCGCTCGAGCTTCCAGTCGCCGTCGATGGCGAAGCGCGCGTCCAGCTCGTCCCAGATGCGGTCGTCCGGCCACTCGTCCACGCCGGAGCCGTTCGGCACCTGCAGGTAGAGCCGGCTCACCGTGCGGCCGCGCATGCTGTGCAGGGCGAAGCCCCGCTCGGAGTGCGCGTAGATCAGCTCGTCGCAGGAGGGCGGCACGTCGGCGAGGATGCCGAGCCACGAGTACGGGTAGACGTGCTCGTACGTGGTGATCGCCCCGCGGATCGCCTCCCGGGTGATGCCGTGGAAGCCGTCGCAGCCGACCACGTACTCGCAGGTCAGCGTCTTCTCCCGCCCCTCGTGGACGAAGTGGATCACCGGCCGGTCGGCGTCGATCCCGGTGATCGCGGTCGCGGTCGCCTCGAACAGCAGCGGGGTGCCGTCCTCGAGGTGGAGCCGGATCAGGTCCTTCACCACCTCGGTCTGGGCGTAGACCATCACCCGCCGGCCGCCGGTGAGGGAGGGGAAGTCGATCCGGTGCGAGCTGCGGGCGAACCGCAGCTCGATGCCGTCGTGGACCAGGCCCTCCCGGTCCATGCGCTCCCCCGCGCCGCATTCGCGCAGGATGTCGGCGGCGCCCTGCTCCAGGATGCCGGCGCGCTGCCGCTGCTCGACGTACGCGCGATCGCGGCTCTCCAGGACCACGCAGTCGATCCCGGCGCGCCGCAGTAACCGGGCCAGCAGGAGACCGGCCGGCCCACCGCCCACGATCCCGACAGTGGTGCGCATCATCCCTTCCCTTCCTCTCGCAGGACTCGGTCGGCGACGGCGAACGCGGTGTTGGCCGCCGGGACCCCGCAGTACACGGCCGTCTGCAGCAGGACCTCCTGGATCTCCTCGGGGGTGAGCCCGTTGCGCAGGGCGGCCCGGACGTGCATGGCGAGCTCCTCGTAGTGGCCGCGGGCCACCAGCGCGGTGAGCGTGATACAGCTGCGGACCCGGCGGCTCAGCCCGGGGCGGGTCCAGATCTCGCCCCAGGCGTACCGGGTGATGAGGTCCTGGAACGGGGCGGTGAAGGCCGTGGCGCCGGCGATCGCCCGGTCCACGTGCTCGTCGCCGAGCACCTCCCGCCGCACCACCATCCCCGCGGCGTACCGCGCGGCATCGCCGTACGGGCGCTCCCCCGCGAGGTGGCCGAGCATGGCGGCGAGCACCGGGGCGGGGCGCTCGACGTTGGCGAGGTGCGCGGCGCGCGGGATCTCGGTGAGCGCGGCCCCGGGGATGCCGTCGGCGAGCTCGCGGGCGTGCGCGGGCGGCGTGGCCGGGTCGTCCCGCCCGGCGATCACCAGGGTGGGCGCGGTGATCCGCCGCAGGTCGCCCCTGAGGTCGTAACCGGCGAGCGCGTCGCAGCAGGCGGCGTAGCCCGCCGGATCGGCGGCGCGCAGGTCGCCGAGGAGGGCCTGGGCCGCCGCGGAGCCGGCGAATCCGGGGGTGAACCACCGCCCGGCCGCGGCCTCGGCCAGCACGGCCGTGCCCTTCTCCCGGACCAGTGCCGCCCGCTCGTGCCAGCCGGCCGGCTCGCCGAACCGCGCCGAGGAACAGACGAGGATGAGCGAGCCGACCCGCTCGGGATGGTGGACCGCGAGCCAGGCGCCGATCGCGCCGCCGATCGAGATGCCCGCGTACGCGAACCGGGCGATCCCGAGCCGGTCGGCGAGGTCGAGCACGAGCCGGGCCAGGTCGGCGATGGTGGCCGTCCCGGGCTCCGTGCCCGGCAGCAGCCCGGCCGGGGAGCGGCCGTGCCCGGGCAGGTCCCACCGGATCACCCGGTGGTCGCGGGCGAGCGCGGGCACCTGGGGGTCCCACACCCTGAGGGAGGTGCCGAGGGAGGGCCCGAGAATGAGCGGCGGCGCGTCCTCCGGGCCGTCGATCACGTGCCCCGGGATCCGTGTTCCGTCAGTCGTCGTCATGGTTCCGCCTCGCCCGTAGCGCGCGGTCCACCAGCGGGCCGGCCGAGCCCAGGTACCGCGCTGGATCGGTCAGGTCATGCAGCAGCTCCTCCGGGAGCGCGGCGGCGGCCGCGGGGTCGGCCCGCAGCGCGCTGCGCAGGTCGGCCCCGTCGCGCACGGCGCGCACCGCGTCCCGCACCACCGCCCGCGCCCGCTCCCGGCCGAGGAGCGGGGTGAGGGCGGCGGCGATCCGCTCGCTCACGATCAGGCCGCCGGTGAGGCCGAGGTTCTCCCGCATCCGCTCCGGGTGCACCCGCAGCCCTTCGGCGAGCCCGGCCGCCGCCTCGGCCGCCCCGCCGACCAGGCGCAGCGCCTCGCGCAGCGGCTGCCACTCGGCGTGCCAGGCCCCCGGCGGGCGCTCGTCCTCGGCGGCGAGCGAGCCGTACAGTGTCGCGGCCAGGGCGGGGACCTGCCGGGCCGCGGCGGCGATCAGCACCGACGCCACGGGGTTCGCCTTCTGCGGCATGGCCGAGGAGCCGCCGCCCGCGCCCTCGGAGACCTCGCCGATCTCGGTCCGGGAGAGCACGAGCACGTCGGCGGCGAGCTTGCCCAGGGCGCCGGCGGTGAAGGCGAGCGCCCCGGCGAGGTCGGCGATCGGGGTGCGCAGGGTGTGCCACGGCAGCACCGGCTCGGCGAGCCCGGTCTCCGCCGCGTAGGCGGCGAGCAGCCGGGGGCCGAGGTCCGCGGCCGCCCCGGGCCCGGCGTACGCGTGGAAGGCGGCGAGCGTGCCGCCCGCGCCGCCGAGCTGGACGGGCAGGGCGGCGCGGACCGCGGACAGGCGCGCGGCCGCGGCGCGGACGAGGGTGAGCCAGCCGGCCGCCTTCAGCCCGAACGTGGTGGGCACCGCGTGCTGGGTGAGGGTACGGCCGGGCATGGGGGTGTCCCGGTGCTCGGCGGCGAGGCCGGCGATCGCCCGCTCGGCCCGGCCGAGGTCGGCGAGGACCGGCTCGAGCGCCCGCGCGGTGACGAGCATGAGCGCGGTGTCCCAGATGTCCTGGCTGGTGGCGCCGCGGTGCACGTACTCGGCGGCGGCCGGATCCCGCTCGGCCACGGCCGCGGTGAGCACGGCGACCAGGGGGATGACCGGGTTGCCGTCGGCCCGGGCGCGGAGCGCGAGCTCCCGGGCGTCGGTCCCGGCGAGGCCGGCCGCGGCCTCGGTCACCGTCCGGGCCGCGGCGGGCGGGGCGAGGCCGGTCGTGGCCATGGCGCGGGTGAGCGCGGCCTCGGCGTCGAGCATCGCGCGGAGGAACGCGGCGTCTCCGGTGGCGGCGGCCGCCGCGGACCCGGCCCAGACCGGGGCGAGCAGGCCGACGTCGGCCGCCGGATCACGCTCATTCGAAGGCAAGGAACACCGTCTCCTCGTGGGTTCCGTCACCCTGCAGGCGGATGTCGAACCGGAACACGCGCTCCCGCTCCGGTATGGCGAGCAGGGTAGCCCGGCGCTCCGGCGGGAGGGAGGACAGCAGAGGGTCCGCCTCGGGATCGGTCCGGTCCGGCAGGTAGACCCGGGTGTAGAGCTGCCGGAGCAGGCCGCGCGCGAAGACGCAGACGCTGATGTACGGCACGCCGCCCGGCGGGAGGGTGCGGAGCAGGTAGTGGCCGTCCTCGTCGACCGGGACGCGGCCGAACCCGGTGAACTTCAGGTGGTTCCGGCCGATCACCTCACCGGTGACCGGGTCGCGGCGCAGCGAGCCCGGCGCCCCGGCGCGGGATCCGTCCGGCGCGGGCTGCCAGAACTCCAGCAGCGCGTCCTTGACCGGGTCCCCGGCGCCGTCGTAGACGCACCCGTGCACGGTGATCGCGTCCGGGTGCCAGGGCGGGGCGATGTCGCCGCCCCCGGTGAACGGCAGGGCCAGCCCGAAGTAGGGGCCGATCGTCTGGGACGGGGTGGGTGGCAGGGTCATCGCCCCTCCTCCATGTAGGTCGCGTCCGGGCCGTCGAGGACGATGTCCCAGCGGAAGCCGAGGGCCCACTCGGGCCGGGACAGGTCGTGGTCGTACGTGGCGATGAGCCGGCGGCGGGCGTCCTCGTCGGGGATGGACTGGTAGATCGGGTCGAACGGCAGCAGCGGGTCGCCGGGGAAGTACATCTGGGTGACGAGCCGCTGGGTGAACGCCGTGCCGAAGATCGAGAAGTGGATGTGCGCCGGCCGCCAGGCGTTGGTGTTGTTCCGCCAGGGGTAGGGGCCGGGCTTGATCGTGATGAAGGTGTACCGGCCGTCGTCGTCGGTGAGGCAGCGGCCGTACCCGGTGAAGTTCGGGTCGAGCGGGGCGGGGTGCTGCTCCCACTGGTGGGCGTAGCGGCCGGCCGCATTGGCCTGCCAGATCTCGACGAGCTGGCCGCGCACCGGCCGGCCGTTCCGGTCCACGATCCGCCCGGTGACGATGATCCGCTCGCCGATCGGCTCGCCCGGGTGCTGCCGGGTGAGGTCGGAGTCGAGCTCGGTCACGTCGGTCTCCCCGAACACCGGCCCGGTGAGCTCGACGGCCTCGGGGTCGCGCGGCACGACGAGCCGCTGCTTGGGGTGGCGCAGCACGCTGCCCCGGTACGGCGGGAAGTCGAGGAGCGGGTGGTCGCGGCGGGGCGCACCCTCCGCAACCGACTTGGCGTAGGTGCGGTGGATCTCGGCGATCTCCTCGTTGATCGCCTCCTGGGTGGGCAACATGGGGTGGCCTGCCTTTCTCGATCGGGGGGTTGAGCGGGGGTGCCGAGCGGGGCGTGCCTCTGGCGGCCCGTACCGGGACCCGCCGGTGGCGCGCCGCCCGGGCGCCCGTTCCGGGCGGTGCGCGGCCCGGGCCTCGCCGGAGCCCGGCCCGGCGTCATGCGGAGGCGGCCGTGAGCGCGCGGAGCGCGGCGAGCTCCTCGGCGGTCGGCGGCTCGGTGGTGCGGACCTGGTCGGCGATCTTCAGCGGCCATCCGGTGGCGGCCCGGACCTGCTCGATGTCCACCCCGGGGTGGACGTCGGTGAGCACGAGCTCGGCGGTGTCCGGGTCGGGGCGGAGGATGCCGAGGTCGGTGATGACGGCGACCGGCCCCTTGCCGCGCAGGCCCAGCCGCTCCCGGTCGCCGCGGCCGGTGCCGTGCCCGACCGAGGTGATGAAGTCGAGCCGCTCCACGAACCCGCGCGGGGAGTGGCGGAGCACGATCAGCACCTCACGGCAGTTCGCCGCGATCTCCGGGGCGCCGCCGGCTCCGGGGAGGCGGATCGGCGGGCGGCCGGGTCCCCGGTCGATGAGGGTGGTGTTGATGTTGCCGAACCGGTCGATCTGCGCGGCGCCGAGGAAGCCGACGTCGATCCGGCCGGCTTGGAGCCAGTAGTTGAACATCTCGGGCACGGAGACCACGGCGTCGGCGGTGTCGGCGAGCTCGCTGTCGCCGATGGACAGCGGCAGCCGCGTGGGTTTCGCGCCGAGCGCTCCCGACTCGTAGATGAGGACCAGGTCGGGGCGGACGGTCCGGCGGGCGAGGTTCGCGGCCGTGCTGGGGAGGCCGATGCCCACGAAGCAGGTGCGCGCACCGGCGAGCGCCCGGGCCGCGTTGATGCTCATCAGCTCGTCGCGCGTCCAGTCGCTCATCGGGCCACCGCCTGCAGGACGTTCTCGCGCAGCCAGGTCTGGAACCGCTCGCGGTCGCGGGAGATCTCGTCCCACGCCCGGTAGAAGGCGTTGTCGCGGACCGAGTAGCCCGCCGCGTACGACGGGTGGGCGCCGCCGGGGACCTCGGCGACCGCGGTGACCACCCAGCTCGGCAGGATCACGCCCCCGGGCCGGGGTTCGAGCTCGTCGACGATCTCCTCCACGGTGACGAGGACCCGCCGGGCGGCGAGGGCGGCCTCCTTCTGCACCCCGGTGAGCCCCCAGAACTGGACGTTGCCCTCCCGGTCGGCCTGCTGGGCGTGGATCACCGTGACGTCGGGGTTGATCGCGGCCACGGCCGCGAGCTCCTCCCCGGTGAACGGGCAGGTGATCGTGGCCACGGTGTCGGTGCGGGTGGCCAGGTCACTGCCGCGGTAGCCGCGGAGCACGGCGAACGGCAGCCCGGAGGCGCCGGCCACGTAGCGGTTCGCCATCCCGGCGTGGCTGTGCTCGTCGAGCTCGAGCGGGCGCGGCCAGCCGTTCTCCACGGCGTCCCGGAAGCGGTGGAGCGAGCCGACGCCCGGGTTGCCACCCCAGGAGAAGACGAGTTTGCGCACCAGGCCGGCGCCGATGAGCTGGTCGTAGATGAGGTCGGGGGTCATCCGGATCAGGGTGAGGTCGGTGATCCCCTGCCGGATGACCTCGTGTGCGGCGGCGAACGGGATCAGGTGGGTGAACCCCTCCATGGCGACCGAGTCGCCGTCGTGGATCAGTTCCGCCACCGCCTCGGACAGCGTACGGATGACTGCCATGCCTTTCGTCCTCACCGGCGAGCGGCGGGCCGGACCGGCCACACCGTGCCTTGTTCGGCTGGCGAACTTTAGTTCGCTATCGTGACTCGAGTGTGGCCAACCGGTGGACGGGTGTCAATGGCGGAGCCGGGGCGGGCGGTACGGTTTCCGCGGAAACCCGAGGTACGGCTGAGCCGGTTGCGGCGCGGGAGACGCGAGCCAGCGAAACGGAGATCGCGATGGACGGGACGGGTGGCACCCCGAGCGCGGCCTTGGCCGAGGACCCGCCGGAGGAGGCGGTCGGCCCGCTCATCCGCGGGCTGGCCGTGATCCGGCACCTCACCCTCACCGGTGGCCGCCGGGTGGTGAGCGAGCTGGTCCGGGAGACCGGGCTCGCCCGCTCCACGGTCGACCGGATCCTCGGCACGCTCGCCCGGCTCGGCTACGCGCGGCTCGGCGAGCGGGAGGTGGCGCTCGCGCCCCCGCTGATGGAGCTGGGGAACGCCTACCTCGCGGCGTCCCGGATCCCCGCCCTGCTCGGCCCCATCGCCGACCGGCTCGCCGAGGAGCTCGACGAATCGGTCTCCATCGCCGTGCCGGACCGGGACGGCGTGCGGTTCGTGCACCAGATGCCGCGCCGGCGCACGATGTCGGTCACGTTCCACGTGGGCGACCTGCTGCCCGCGGAGAGCGCCGCGCCCGGGGCGCTGTTCGCCGCCCACTGGTCCCCGGCCGACTGGGAGCGCTGGCGCGCCCGGGTGGCCGAGGACCCCGGGTACGCCTCCTTCCCGGTGCTGCCCGACGGCACGGCGCGGGGCGCCGGCACCTTCGCCGCCCGGGCCGAGCGGGCACGGGCGGACGGCTGGTCGGTGGACGATCAGCAGATCGAGCCCGGGCTGATCGCGGTCGCAGTCCCGGTGCGCGATCCGGACGGGCGACCGCTCTGCGCCCTGAGCGTGGTGAGCCACACCAGCCGGCACACCGCCGGGTCGCTGCGCGACGCCGTGCTCGGCCGGATGCGGGAGACGGCCGCCGCCATGGAGCGCGCGCTCGCCTCACCCTCCGGCGCGCCCGGCGGCGCCACCGCGGCGGGGGTGGACGAGGCGGGCGGCCCGGCCGCCGGCGCGCCATCGGCGACGCCGTCCGGTGCGTCAGCGGAGACGCCGGCCGACGCGCCAGCGGACCCGGCGACCGGAGCGTCTGCGGAGACGGCGGCCGGCGCGGCGGGGCAGCGGGAGCCCGGCGCCGAGGATCGGGCCACCGGCCCCGAGTACATCGAGTCCTTCGCCCGCGGGCTGCGGGTGCTCACCGCCTTCGGCGGGCGGACCGAGGCGGTCTCGCTCACCGAGCTCGCCGAGCTCACCGGGCTGGCCCGGGCCACGGTGCGCCGCGCGCTGATCACCCTGACCCACCTCGGGTACGTGGCCGCGGAGGGGCGGCTCTTCCGGCTCACCCCGCGGGTGCTGGACCTCGGCTTCCCCTGCCTCGCCCGGCTCACCCTGTCGCGGATCGCCCTCCCCCATCTCGCCTGGCTCAGCGGGCAGGTGAACGACTCGGCGTCGATGGCCGTGCTCGCCGGAGACGAGATCCAGTACGTGGCGCGCGTGCCCGCGGCGCGGATCATGAGCGTCGACATCACGGTGGGCACGCGGTTCCCGGCGTACGCGACGTCGATGGGGCGGGTCCTCCTCGCCGGCCTGCCGCCGGAGGAGCGCGCCGCGGTCCTCGCCCGCACCGACCTGCGGCCGTTCACCCGCCGGACGATCACCGGCCGGGCGCGGCTCGCCGCCGTGCTCGACCGGACGGCGCGGGACGGCTACGCCCTGGTCGACCAGGAGCTGGAGGACGGGCTGCGCTCGATCGCGGTTCCGGTGCGCGACCGGGCCGGGAGGGTGGTCGCCGCCGTCAACGTCTCCAGCCATGCCGCGCGCCGGACCGCCGAGCAGGCCCGGGAGGCGGTGCTCCCCCTGCTCAGGCGGGCGGCGGCCCGGATCGAGCACGACTACCACATCGCCACCCGGTTCGCCCGCATCCCGGTGGCGTGACGCCGGCTCTCTGAACCATTGGCCCGACGCACGAGGTCCGCCCGTATCCCGGTGGCGTGACGCCGGCCCGGTGAACCGTCGATCCTCGCGGCCCGGCTCGCCTCCGGCCCGCCCCGGCATCACGGCACGATCGCCCGCCCCGGCATCACGGCACGATCGCCGGGTCATTCCCGTCGCGGCGGAAGGTCAATCCTCGCCGACGACGGCCACCTCGCGGGCGGCGTCCGGCCCCTTCTCCAGCAGAACCTGGAAACCCTGCTCGTCGAGGCGCGGGATGCCGAGCTTGACCGCCTTGGCGTACTTGGAGCCTGGGTTCTCCCCCACGACCACGAAGTCGGTCTTCTTCGACACCGAGCTCGCGACCCGGCCGCCCCGGCTGGTGATCGCCTCCCCCGCCTCGTCCCGGGTGTAGCCGCTGAGCGTCCCGGTGATGACGAAGGTCAGGCCCTCCAGCGGGCGCGGCCCCTCGGGCACGGCGGGCTCCTCGTCGGCCATGCGCACCCCGGCGGCGCGCCACCGTTCGATGATCTCCCGGTGCCAGTCGACGCTGAACCACTCCTTGATCGCGGCGGCGATCACCGGGCCGATGCCCTCCACCGCGGCGAGCTCCTCCTCCGAGGCCGCGGCGATCGCGTCGATCGAGCGGAAGTGCTCGGCGAGCGCCCGGGCCGTCGGCGGGCCCACGTGCCGGATGCTCAGCGCCACGAGGATCCGCCAGAGCGGCCGCTGCTTGGCCTGCTCGAGCTGCTCGAGGAGCTTCTCCGCGTTCTTGCTCGGCGCCCCGGAGACGGTGGCGAAGAACGACACCACCTTCGGCTCACCGGTCTGCGGGTCGAGCTTCGGCAGCCCGGTGTCCGGGTCGCGGACCACCGTCTTGATCGGGAGCAGCCGGTCCATGGTGAGGTCGAACAGGTCGGCGTCGGTGCGGATCGGCGGCTCCTGCGGCGGGAGCGGCTGGGTGAGCGCGCTCGCCGCGACATACCCGAGCCCTTCGATGTCGAGCGCGTCGCGCCCGGCGGCGAAGAAGATCCGCTCCCGGAGCTGCGCCGGGCAGGACTTGGTGTTCGGGCAGCGCAGGTCGGCGTCGCCCTCCCGCTCGTAGGCGAGCCGCGTGCCGCACTCCGGGCAGTGCGTCGGCATCACGAACTCGCGCTCGCTGCCGTCGCGCAGGTCGACCACCGGCCCGACGATCTCGGGGATGACGTCGCCGGCCTTGCGGAGCACCACGGTGTCGCCGATCAGCACGCCCTTCCGCTTGACCTCAAAGGCGTTGTGCAGGGTGGCCCGCTCCACGGTGGACCCGGAGACCACGACCGGCTTCATCACCGCGTACGGGGTGACCCGGCCGGTCCGCCCCACCCCGACCTGGATGTCGAGCAGCTTGGTGGTGACCTCCTCGGGCGGGTACTTGAACGCGATCGCCCAGCGCGGCGCCCGGCTGGTGGAGCCCAGCGCCCGCTGCACGGCGATCCGGTCCACCTTCGCCACCACGCCGTCGATCTCGTATTCGGGGTCGTGGCGGTGCTCCCGGTAGTACGCGATGTACTCGCGGATGCCGCCGAGGTCCTCGACCACCCGGTAGCGCTCGCTCACCGGCAGGCCGAGCTCGCGGAGCCGCTCGTAGACGGCCGACTGGCTCTCCGGCGGGTCGCCGCCTTCCCACACGCCGACGCCGTGGACGATCATCTTGAGCGGGCGCTGGGCGGTGACCCGCGGATCCTTCTGCCGGACGGAGCCTGCGGCCGCGTTGCGCGGGTTGGCGAACGGCTGCTTGCCGGCGTCGAGGAGCTGCTCGTTCAGCCGCCGGAACCCCTCGACCGGGAGGAAGACCTCGCCGCGGACCTCGAGGAGGGACGGCACGCCGTCGCCGGTGAGCCGGTGGGGCACGTTCCGGATCGTCCGGATGTTGGGGGTGATGTCCTCCCCGGTCCGCCCGTCGCCCCGGGTGGCGGCGCGCACCAGGCGGCCGTTCTCGTAGACGAGCGCGACCGCCAGCCCGTCGATCTTCAGCTCGCAGAGGAAGGGGCCCACGTCGGCTCCGTAGAGCCGCTGGATCCGGGCGTGCCAGGCGGCGAGATCCTCATCGCTGAACGCGTTGTCCAGGCTCTCCAGGCGCCGCAGGTGGGTGACCGGGGTGAACTCCGTCGAGATCGCGCCCCCGACCTTCTGGGTGGGCGAGTCCGGGGTGCGCAGATCCGGGTACCGCTCCTCGAGCTCGCGGATCTCGCGCATCCACGCGTCGTACTCGGCGTCGCTGACCGTCGGCGAGTCGAGCACGTAGTAGCGCCAGTTGGCCTCCTCGATGAGCTCGGCGAGCTCGGCGTGCCGATCGCGTGCCGCCGGGGGCGCGGCAGCGGTCCGCACCTGGTAGTCCTGCTCAGTCACGTCGCGCGCCTCCCCTCTCGACGGGCAGGAACCCACGGTAGCGCCGCCGGCCGACATCCGGCGCCGAGGTCACTCCTCCCCGGGATCCTCCCGCAGCACGCGCGCCGCCTTCCGGCACGTCGCGAGGGCGTCCTTGGCGTACGCCGGCGAGGCCCCGGCGAGACCGCACACCGGGGTGAGCACCACCTGCGTGGCCAGCCGCGCCGGCGGGAAGCCGAGCCTACGCCACAACTCGACCGCCGGCCTGGCCACCACGCCGATGTCCGGGAGCCTGGAGTCCGTCCCCGGCACGACCCCGAGGAAGAACGCCACCCCCTTCTCGATCGCCTCGCCGATGGGGTCCTCGTCCTGGCGGCGCAGCAGCGACGCGTCGCAGGAGATCCCCCGCGCCCCGGCGGTGCGGATCACCTCGAACGGCACGCCGGCGGCGCAGCAGTGGACGATCGGGAACGCCTCCCCGCACGCGGAGATCACCGTCTCCAGCCGCTCGCGCACGATCATCGGCTCGACCGCGGGGATCCGGCCGAAGCCCGAGGCCGTGGGGACGCTCCCGGCGAGCACGCGCGGCAGCTCCGGCTCGTCGAGCTGGACGACGAGCCGCGCCCCGGGCACCCGGCGCGCCACGTCGGCGAGGTGCGCGGCGACCCCTTCGGCCAGGGACTCGGCGATGTCCCGTACGGCTCCCGCGTCGACGAGCGCCTTGTGGCCGTACCGGAGCTCGATGGACGCGGCGAGCGTCCACGGGCCGCACACCTGAACCTTGAGCGGCCCTTGGTACTTGTGGGCGATCTCCTCCAACCCGTCGAGGTCCCGGCGCAGGTGGTCGGCGGCCCGCTTGGCGTCCCGCCCGGGGCGGTCCGCGAACCGCCAGCCGGAGGGGTGCACCTCGGCGTGCAGGTCCACCAGGAGCGAGGCGCTCCGGCCGATCATGTCCGCGCCGACGCCGCGCCCGGGGAGCTCGGGCAGGTACGGCAGGGACGTCTCACCGAAGGCCATGCGGATGGCCTCCATGTGATCCTCGCCCGGGTGGGAGCCGACCCCCGTGGCGGCCGCCTCGTCCCACGGATACTCGTTCACGGGGACTAGCTTAGGGAGCGTGAGAATCACCAAGCTCGGACACGCGTGCTGGCGGCTGGCCAAGGACGGCTCGGTCCTCGTGATCGACCCCGGCTCGTTCAGCGGAGGCGAGCCGCTCGACGGCGCGCAGGCCGTGCTCATCACCCACGAGCACCCGGACCACGTGGACGTGGGGCTGCTCGCGAGCGCCCCGCCCGATCTGGAGATCTACACCTGCCAGGCGGTGGCCGACCGGCTCTCCGATGTTCCGGCCCGGGTGCACGCGGTGCGCGAGGGGGACGCGTTCACCGCCGCCGGGTTCTCGGTCAGGGTGTTCGGCGAGTGGCACGCGCCGAACCACCCGGACCTGCCCGTGGTGCAGAACGTGGGCTTCTTCATCGACGAGGAGGTCTTCTACCCGGGCGACGCGCTCACCGTGCCGGGCGTCGAGGTCCCCACGCTGCTCGTGCCGACCAACGCGCCCTGGCTGAAGACCTCCGAGATGGTGGAGTACCTGCGCGCGGTCCGCCCCGCCCGGGCCTACTCCACCCACGACGGGCTGGTGAACGAGATCGGGCTGCGGCTCATCGACGGCTGGCTGGAGATGGAGGCCGGCAAGCAGCGGGCGGACTTCCGCCGCATCCCGGTCGGGGAGTCGGTCGAGCTGCCCTGAGCCCGCCGGTCGCGGCAAGCGGGCCGGGCCCCTCGCCGGCCCCGCCGGGTCAGCCCGCGGCCGAGGCGATCGTGGCCGAGCCGATCACCATGTCGTCCTGGTAGAGCACGGCGGCCTGCCCCGGGGCGACGCCGTACGCGGGGGTGTCCAGGTCGATGTGGAGCCGGCCCTCCTCGACCCAGGCGCGGCAGCCGTACACCTCGCCGTGCGCCCGGAGCTGCACGCTGCAGGTGATCGGCTCGTACGGCTCGGCCACGGGCCCGTTCCACACCGGCCGCTCCCCGATGATCCGGGTCACCTGGAGCCGGCTGCGCGGCCCGACCTTCACCGTGTTGGAGACCGGCTCGATCGACAGCACGTACCGGGGCCGGCCGTCCGGTGCCGGGCGCTCGAGGCCCAGTCCCTTCCGCTGCCCGATCGTGAACCCGTACGCGCCCCGGTGGGTGCCGAGCACCTCTCCGGTGAGCGCGTCCACGATGGGGCCCTCCGCGGTCCCGAGCCGCTCGGCGAGGAACGCCCGGGTGTCGCCGTCGGCGATGAAGCAAATGTCGTGGCTGTCCGGCTTGTCGGCCACGGCGAGCCCGCGCCGGGCGGCCTCGGCCCGCACCTCGGCCTTGGTCGAGCCGCCGAGCGGGAAGATCGCGTGCTTGAGCTGCTCCCGGGTGAGCACCCCCAGCACGTAGGACTGGTCCTTGCTCGCGTCCACGCTCCGCCGCAGCACGCCGTCGATGAGCCGGGCGTGATGCCCGGTGGCGACGGCGTCGAACCCGAGCGCGAGGGCCCGGTCGAGCACCGCCGAGAACTTGATCTTCTCGTTGCAGCGCAGGCACGGGTTCGGGGTGCGGCCCGCGGCGTACTCGCTGACGAAGTCCTCCACCACGTCCCGGTGGAACCGCTCGGCCATGTCCCACACGTAGAACGGGATGCCGATCACGTCGGCCGCGCGGCGCGCGTCGCGGGCGTCCTCCAGGGTGCAGCAGCCCCTGGCGCCGACCCGGTGGGAGCGTGGATTGGGCGACAGGGCCAGGTGGACCCCGACGACCTCGTGGCCCTCCTCGGCGATCCGGGCCGCGGCCACGGCCGAGTCCACGCCACCCGACATGGCGGCGAGCACGCGGAGCTTCCGTCTGGCACCCATGACGGTTCCGAGACTACCCCGGGCCCCGGCCTCCCCAGGCCGCGCGCGGTGGGGGCCGTGTTGGCACCCGGCCGGGCGACCTGGGAGGATGCGAATCCGTGCGACTGTTCGGACGAAAGAACGAACCCGACGACCCGGCGGAGGCCATAGCCCGGTTCTGGAGCTGGTGGGAGGAGAACCGGCCGGCGCTCGACCGGCACGCCGCCTCCGGGGACACCGAGGCGCTCGCCGAGCTGCTCGGCCCGGCCGTGGCCGCGCTCCACCCCTCGCTGATCTGGGAGGTGACCCCGGGCAAGGGCGCCCTGCACGCCCTGGTGGTGAGCGCGGCGGCCGATCCGGAGCTGCGGCCGCTCGCCCACCGGTGGGCGAAGGCCGCGCCGCCCGCGGACGCGTTCTGGGAGTTCTACCCCTCCCGGCAGGCGAGCTCGCAGCCGGAGGAGGTCTCCTTCGAGGTGAACGGGCTGACGCTCGACCTCGGCCGCCTGGTGATGGCGCTGCACGTGCCGCCCGGCTCTCCCCGGGTGAACATCACCGCCTACCATCCGATCTTCCCGGACCTCGACGATGACACCCGGATGGAGGCGACCCTGCTCGCGCTGGACCGGCTGCTCGGCGAGGACGAGGTGGCCCGCTGGGTGGGCGACATCGTCCCGGCCGCGTCCGAGCCGATCGACGCCTTCGCCGCGATCCACCTGCCCGCCGTGGTCGCCGACGTCGCCGAGGGATTCACCGAGGAGCAGTGGGTGGCGCTCGAAGGGCGCACGAACACCGGCCGGCGGCTGACCGCGGCCGCGCGCTTCCCGCTCCGCCCGGTGGACTTCCCCCTCTACGACCAGCACATCGCGATCACGCTGCCGTACCGGGACACCGACGATGAGGGCCAGCCGGTGGGCGGTTCCGCCGAGGCGCTGCGCGAGTTCGAGGAGCGGCTGGTCAAGCGGCTCACCGAGCTCGGCGACGCCGTGCTCGTCGCGCACGTGAGCGCGGAGGGCTGCCGGGTCCTGCACGTCTACGCCGACCCGGAGGGCGGGGCCGCGGAGGAGCTCAGGCGGCTCGCCGCCGGGTGGCCGGAGGGCCAGGCCGGCGTCGACGTGACCGCCGACCCCGCGTGGAGCGCGGTCGCCCCGTTCCTGTCCTGACCGGGATGCGTTCCTGCCCCTGACCGGGCCGCGCGGGCCGGCCGGTCCGGGGTGCCCGCCGGTCCGGGCGCCGGGGATCAGGTGAGCCCGGCGCGCCGCGCCCGCTCGACCACCTGGCCGATGACCTCGGCCACGTGGTCGATGTCCGCCTTCGTGGAGGTGTGGCCCAGGGAGAAGCGCAGCGACCCCCGCGCCTGCGCCGCGTCGCGTCCCATCGCCAGCAGCACGTGGGACGGCTGGGCCACGCCGGCCGAGCAGGCCGACCCGGTGGAGCACTCCACCCCCTTGGCGTCGAGGAGCATCAGCAGGGCGTCGCCCTCGCAGCCGGGGAACGAGAAGTGCGCGTTCCCCGGCAGCCGGTCGACGGGGTCGCCGTTGAGGATCACGTCCGGTACGGCCTGGCGTACCCGCTCGATCAGGTCGTCCCGGAGCGCGGCGAGCCGCTCCGCGGTCGCCGCCTGGTTCTCCACCGCCACCCGGATCGCCGCGGCGAAGCCCGCGATGGCGGGCGCGTCGAGCGTCCCGGACCGGATCTCCCGCTCCTGGCCGCCGCCGTGCAGCACGGGCACGGGCTCGATACCGCGGGCGAGGAGCAGCGCCCCGGAGCCGATCGGGCCGCCGCACTTGTGACCGGAGACGGTCATCGCGTCGACGCCGGAGCCGGCGAACGAGACCGGGAGCTGGCCGACGGCCTGGACCGCGTCGGTGTGGAAGGGGATCCCGTACTCGTGCGCGATCGCGGCGAGGGCGGGGATCGGCTGCACGGTCCCCACCTCGTTGTTCGCCCACATCACGCTCACCAGCGCGACGTCATCGGGGTCGCGCTCGATGGCGGCGCGGAGCGTCTCCGGGTCGAGCCGCCCGTGCTCGTCCACCTCGAGGAGCTCGACCGCGGCCCCCTGGGTGTCGGCGAGCCAGCGGGCCGGATCGAGGACCGCGTGGTGCTCGACCGCGCTGATCAGGATGCGCGGCCGCTTGCGCGCCCAGAACAGCCCTTTGATCGCGAGGTTGTTCGCCTCGGTCCCGCTCGCGGTGAACACCACCTCGCTCGGGCGGGCCTCCAGGGCGTTCGCGATGGTCTCGCGGGACTCCTCCACCACGCGGCGTGCCCTGCGGCCGGATGAATGGAGGGATGAGGGGTTGCCGACCTGCCCGAGCTCCGCGGTCATCGCGGCTATCGCCTCTGGAAGCATCGGCGTGGTTGAGGCATGGTCAAGATAGGCGATACCCACAGCCCCTCCCCCTAATGGAGCACTCGCTCCCAGGGTAACCGCGGCCCCGGGCTCCGGATCTCCCGGCTCGCGCCCGGACCACCGGCCGGCCCGGTCGCGACCGCCCATCCGGCCCCGGCGCCGGGGATCCGCGGCCTCTCCCGCCGGAGCGACGATCACACGCCCGCGGGGTACGGAAGCCCTGATCTTGAGGCATCACCCCCCGCGGTCCGCCGGGCCGGGCTCCATATCGGCCGCCCCGGAGACTCTGCCCGTTCGCCGTGCGCGCCAGGCCGCTCCAGAGGACGAACGCCACCTCGGCGAGAGAGACCGCGTCAGGCGAAGAGCAGGCTGGCGATCGCGCCGGGCGTTGGAACGCGAGGCCGGGCGCAGAGAAGCGAGGACGACGGCTGCCTGAGAGAGCGGGACCACGGCTGCCTGAGAGAAGCCGGGGCCGCGCCCGGACGAAGCAAAGCGGGAGCCGGGTGAAGAGAGCGGGGACCGCGCCGGGCGAAGAGAAACAGCCGGGCGAAGAGAAACAAAGGGAAAAGCGGCGCCGCGTGCGCGGCGCCGCTTCCACGCCAGACCACCGCACTCGTTCCGCCTCGCGGCGGAAGGCGGGAGGTCACTTGCGCTTCTCGATCTCCTCGATCAGCTGCGGCACGACCTTGTGCAGGTCACCCACCACACCGAAGTCCGCGATCTCGAAGATCGGCGCCTCCGGGTCCTTGTTGATCACCACGATCGTCTTCGAGGTCTGCATACCGGCCCGGTGCTGGATCGCGCCCGAGATGCCCGCCGCGATGTACAGCTGCGGCGAGACCGTCTTACCGGTCTGCCCGACCTGGAACTGGTGCGGGTACCACCCGGCGTCGGTCGCGGCCCGGGAGGCGCCCACCGCGCCACCGAGGGAGTCGGCCAGCTTCTCGATGATCCCGAACCCCTCGGCCGAGCCCACACCGCGGCCACCGGCGACCACGATCGCCGCCTCGGTCAGCTCCGGGCGGGCGCCCTTCTCCTGCGCCACCCGCTCGACGATCCGCGCGGCCTTGTCCGCGTCCGACAGGGCCACCTCGACCCGCTCCTCGGCGGCCGCGCCCTGGGCGGCGACCGGGGCGGTCGCGTTCGGCCGCACCGCGATGATCGGCGTGCCCTTGGTCACCCGGCTGCGGACGTTGATCGCCCCACCGAAGATCGACTGCTCGGCGACGAACCCCTCACCCAGGCCGACGGCGTCGGTGATCACGCCGGAGTCGGTGCGCACCGCCAGCCGGCCGGCGATCTCCTTGCCCTCCGGCGTGGCCGCGATCAGCACACCGGCGGGGGACTTCTCCCCGATCAGCTTGGCCAGCAGGGCCACCTTCGGGGCGACGACGTACCCGGTGATCTCCTCACCGTCGGCGACGTAGACCTTCTCCGCGCCGTACTCGGCCAGCTTGGCCTTCGCCGCCTCCGAGTACCCGGGGCCGGCCCACACCGCCGACGGGGCGCCCAGCTGCCGGGCGAGCGTCAGCAGCTCCAGGGTGACCTTCTTGACCTCGCCCTCGACGTGCTCGACAAGAACCAGAACCTCAGCCATGACCAAGCTCCTCAGCTCAGATGAACTTCTTCGACGCGAGGAACTCGGCGATCTTCACGCCGCCGTCGCCCTCGTCCTTGACGACCGTGCCGGCCGCGCGAGGCGGCGCGGCGGCGAACTCCACGACCTCGCTCCAGGCGTTGGCCAGGCCCACCTGGTCGGCGGCGATCTCCGCGTCGGCGATGCCGAGCGTCTCCACCGGCTTCTTCTTGGCCGCCATGATCCCCTTGAACGACGGGTAGCGCGGCTCGTTGATCTTCTCCACCACCGACACCACCGCCGGCAGCGACGCCTCGACCTTGTCGAAGCCGTAGTCCGTGAGCCGCTGGATGGTGATCGCCGACCCGTTCACCTCGACCTTGTTGGCCAGGGTGAGCTGCGGTACCCCCAGCCGCTCGGCCAGCATGGCCGCCAGCACGCCGGTGCGGGCGTCGGTGGACTCCGAGCCGAGGATGACCAGGTCGAAGCCGATCTTCTTCAGCACCTGCGCCAGCGCATAAGAGGTGGACAGCGCATCCGACCCGTGCAGGGCGTCATCGCACAGGTGAACCGCCTTGTCCGCCCCCATGGCGAGCGCCTTGCGGATGGTGTCGGTCGCCTTGGCCGGGCCCATGGTCAGGACGGTCACCTCGCCCCCGTGGGCCTCCTTCAGCCGCAGCGCCTCCTCGACCGCGTACTCGTCCAGCTCGTTGAGGACGCCGTCGGCGGCCTCACGATCGAGGGTCTTGTCATCGGACTTCAGCTTGCGCTCGGTCGCCGTGTCGGGGACCTGCTTCACGCAGACGACGATGTTCATGGCCGGTGGCCGACCTCCCCTTTTCCCTTCGGCTGACGCCGCGATCATCGGTACGTGCGGTGGGGCACGCATCCCTTAGAGTGCCAAAGCATGTCTGAGCGGCTTGACGAGGGGTGGCCTCAAGCGCGCTCATGCACTCCCACGCTAGGTTACTCACGAGTAGCCTAACGGCAAGCCCTGTGATCTGCACTCCGGCCCCGATTGATCACGCCGCACAAGTCGATCATCCGCCATCACACCACACCGACGGATGTTCTGGAACCGGGCACAGACCGGATCGGCCGACGATGGGCTGCGGCACCCCACGGCGTCCCGGCGCCCGTACGGCACCCCGCGCCTCGGCCACCGGACGGGCGCACCGGGACGCGGCCCAAGGCCCCACGGCGATCGCCGGCACGGGACACGGCCCAAGGCCCCACGGCGATCGCCGGCACGGGACGCGGCCCGGGACCCGCGGCGATCGCCGGCACGGCGCTCCACCATCCGGCGTCGCCCCGCGCCACGCGCCACGGCCGTCCGAGGCCACCGGATCCCGCCGCGCCGTACGGCCCGGCGGGACGATCGCGGCGAGCCGGGCGGCGTCACCCGGCGGCGACCAGGCCGATCAGGACGGCGAGCACCGCGCCGACGGCGAGCAGCAGGGTCGTGGTGCTGAACAGGCTGCTCAGCAGGGCCCACACCGCCACGGCGCCCGTTCCCCCCACCGCGTCCGTGAGCACCCGGTCCCGGGCCCGCTCGAACATGCCGAGCCCGGCGTCGGCGAGCACCACGAGCCCGTAGAGCACGAGCAGGAGCAGGGAGAGCTCGGGGAGGTGGGTGCGCGCGGCCGCGGCGAACAGGCCGACCACCAGGGCGGAGCCGATGATCCACCGGCGGTGCACCTTGCGCCGGTGCCGCCGGCGCGCCTCCTCGGCCGCCGAGGGCGGCCGGCCACCGGGACGCCACTCCCGGGTGGGCTCATCGGCGGGGTTCCGGGCGGGGAGCGTCCTGGTCCGCGGCACCGCCCGCCGCGGCGGCGCCGACTGCGCCGCGGCGGCGTTCCCCCGCACCTCCGCCTCGATCCGCGCCACCACCTCGGCCGCCGTCGGCCGGGCCGCCGGGTCGGCGGCCATGCAGTCGACGAGGATCGCGGCGAGCCAGGGCGGCACCCCGGACAGGTCGGGGTCGTGGTGGACCACCCGGTAGGCGACCGCGGTCGGCGGCCCGGTCCCGTACGGCTGCCGCCCGGTCGCGGCGAAGGCCAGGGTCGCCCCGAGCGCGAACACGTCGGCCTCCGGCCCGGCCGCCTCCCCGTCGATCACCTCGGGGGCGAGGTAGCCGGGCGTGCCCACGACCAGCCCCGACGCGGTGACCGAGGCCGACTCCAGGGCGTAGGCGATCCCGAAGTCGATCACATAGGGCTCGCCGTCGGCGAGGATCACGTTCGCCGGCTTGAGGTCCCGGTGCACCACTCCGGCGGCGTGGATGGACGCCAGCGCCCGGGCGAGGCCGCGGGCCAGCCGGACGAGCCCGTCCCCCTGGATCGGTCCATCCTCCGCGATCACCGTGCTGAGCGGGCGGCCCTGGATGTACCGGGTGACGAGGTACGGCCGGGGTCCCGTGAGCGAGGCGTCGAGGATCTCCGCCACGTGCGGGCCGCGCACCCGGCGCATGGTCTCCACCTCGCGCGCCAGGCGGGCGAGGGCGAGGGAGTCGGCGGCGACGTGCGGATGGAGGACCTTGATGGCGACCGTGTGCCCCTCGGGGTCGAGGCCCAGGTACACCTCGCCGAACCCACCCGAACCGAGAGTCGAAAGGAGGCGGTACCTGTCCAACTGCTCCGGCGCGCCCATCCCGCTCCTCCTCGGTCCCGCGGCCGGCGGCCCGTCCCGCCGGTCAGTTCCAGAAAGTGAGGGAGCTCAATCCGATCCTGTCCATGATGTCGCCGATCACACCACTGATCAGGTTGACGACCGTGTCCTCGCCCTTCCTTTTAAGGACGCTGACCACCTGGGTGATCGCGACCGTCGGCGGGCGCCAGGGCGCCCAGTGGGCGTCCGCCGAGAGCGCGATCATCGACGTGAACAGGGCGAGGACCGCGGCCACGATCAGGAGCACCCTCGCCGCGCCCGGTGTCCTGATCACCGCGCTCAGCGTCCGGGAGACCGCGGCGCGCGGCGCGGCCCCACCGGGGAGGATGAACAGCCCGGCGACGAACGCCCCGGCCGCGTAGGCGGCCGCCGGGTCGGTGCCGAGCCGGCCGATGTAGGTGAGCACGCCCCAGACGCACATGGCGAACATCGCGGCGAGCGGCACGTGGACGAGCGTGGCCAGCCCGCTCTTCACCACCGCCCACGGAGTGCGGAAGATCACGAAGAACGGATCGGTGATGCTGCTCCCCCGGACCGCGCGGCGCCGGGAGACCTCGCCGAATAGGTGGTACCCGACCCGCAGGCAGAACGTGGCCACGATCGCGAACAGGCTCACGGTGACCGGCACCATGCAGGCCAGGGCCACGAGGATCACCAGGAGCAGGGCGGCGAGCATCGGATGCCGCTCCCGGATCGCGGCCCGCTCGCCCGGCCACGTCCGGGGCGGGGCGGCCGGCGGGGCCGGTGGCGCCGCGGGCGGCGGGAAGACGCGCGGTGGCGGGACCGCTCCCGGGTGCCCGGCGACCCGCCGGTCTTGGAACGGCGGGCCGGCCACCCGCTGGTCCTGGAACGGCGGACGCGGGGGCGCCGCGGGCGGGGCCGCGTGCCCGGCCGGCGGCGGGGCGTAGGCGGCCGGGGCCGCGGCGGCCCGCTCGGCCGTCACGTAGTTCACCGGGGTGAGCAGGTCGGAGAAGTCGTCCGGGGCGCGCGTGCCGCCGAGCACCTTGGTCTCGCCCAGCGTCGACGCGTCGAGGAGCTTGGTCGAGCCGTCGCGCGCCTGTTCCTGCAGCTCGACCACGGTGGGGTCGAGCTTCCGGGCGAGCCGGAGCAGCTCGGCCGCGGTCGGGCGGTCCGCGGCCTCCTTGGCGAGGGCGAGCCGCAGCCAGCCGCGCAGCCAGGCGGGGGCGAGGTCGAGCTGGGGCTTGCCCTCGAGGATGTTGTAACAGACCGCCTCGAACGCCCCCGATCCGAAGGGCGGCTGGCCGGTGGCGGCGAAGAACACGGTCCCGCCGAGCGCGTGGATGTCGGCCGCCTGCGTGATCTCCGCCCCGCGGATGATCTCGGGCGCCAGGTACCCGGGGGTGCCGACGAACATCCCGGTCTGGGTGAGCCGGGTGGCGTTCACCAGGTGGGCGATGCCGAAGTCGATGACCACGGGATCGCCGTCGACGAGGATCACGTTCGCCGGCTTGAGGTCGCGGTGGATGACGTCGGCCGCGTGGATCGCCACCAGGGCCTCGCAGAGCCCGCAGGCCAGTCTGATGATCGCGTCGTCCGGGAGCGGGCCGTCCTCGAGCACGGTGTCCTCGAGCGTGCGCCCCGGCGCGTACTTCGTCACCACGTACGGCGTGGGCCCGGTGAGGTCCGCGTCGACGAAGGCGGCGACCCGGTCGCTGCGCACCCGGCGCATGGTGTCCACCTCGCGGATGAGGCGGTCCCGCGCCTTGAGGTCGGACGCCACGTGGGGGTGGAGCACCTTCACGGCGACCTCGGCCCCCGACGGATCGAGGGCGAGGTGGACCACCCCCATGCCGCCCTCTCCCAGCCTGCGGATCAGGCGGTACGGGCCGATCCGCTCCGGAGCCTCAGTAGCCGACATGCCGTCCCCCGGTTTCCGCTTGGTCGCGCAGCTCCTTCAGACGATCTATCACTGACTGAACGTTGAAGGGAGGCGCGAAGTGCCCTGACGTCTCCTTACCCGTGAACGTGCCGAGCGTGAGCGCGGCGAACAGCGCCGTGACCGCGCCGATGCCCAGGACCACGGCCTTGGCCGTTCCCCCGTCGGGCACCAGGGCGGCGAGCGTCCGCTCGAGCTGGCCGGTCGGCGCGCGCACCCCGGGCCCGGCGCAGACCGTCCAGAGCGCCACGGCGAACCCCCAGCTCACCGCGGCGGAGGGGTGCATCGCGGTGACCAGGCTGTTGAGCAGCAGGGTCACCGCCGTCCCGAGCAGCGCCCCGTACGGGATGAGGGCGATCGTCACCAGGGCCGACCTGATGAGCGCGGCCGGGTCGGCGAGCACGCGCAGCACGCCGGCGGAGCCGGCCGGGTGCCCGGCCGCGAGCCGCCGGTGCGCGATGTCGGCGGCGCGCAGCAGCACGACCGCCGGGAGCGTGATCAGCAGGGCCGGCTTGGGCATGAGGACGGCGAGCAGCCCCAGCGCGGCGAAGGTCAGCGCGGCCCCCGCCCGGTACACCCGGCCCCCGGCGGGCGCGGGCCGCGGGGTGGGGAACGGCGGCGGCGGTGCCGTGTCCGGGAGCTCGGAGGGGCGCAGCCGGAGCGTGGGGTCGACCTCCGGGCCGTGCGGCTCGCGTGGCGGCAGCCCGCCGGCCGGCCGCCCGCGGTCGGCGTACGGGTACGCGCCGGCCTGGCGGAGCTCCGCCGAGGTGACCCGCCGGGTCGGGATGTCCCCCTCGGCCAGCCCGGGGCCGGGGTGCGAGGGCGGCGTGTGGGGCGGGTGCGCGGGCGGCTGCGGGGTGACCGGGCGGGAGTGCGCCGCCGGGGCCGTCCGTGCGCCCGGCGCGGTGCGCTGCCCCTCGGCGGGGGGCGCGCCCGCGCGGCGCAGGTCGTCGCCGGTCACCCGCACGGTCGGGAACGGGTCCCCGGGCCCGGTCGTGGCGTCGCCGGTCCCCGGCGCGGCGGGCCGGTCCGCGGGCGGCCGGACGGACGGCGGGGCGGGCACCGCGGACATGCCGGTCTGCGGCATCGCGACCATCCCGGTCTGCGGCATCGCGACCATCCCGGTGTGGGGCATCGCGGCCGTCCCGGCCTGCGGCGGGGCCGCCATGCCGGTCTGCGCCGCCGCGGCCCCGGCCGAGGGCGCGGCCGTCCCGGGCGCGGACGGCGAGGTGACGGCGGGGCGCGTCCGGGCGCCGGTGTCCGGTGCGGCGGGGCCACCGCCCGCCTCGCCGAGGTTCGGCACCGTGGTGATCATGTCGGGCCTGCGGGGCGCGCCGGACGGTGACCGTAACCGGGCCACCCACTGGGCGAGCTCGGCCGCGGTGGGGCGCTTCTTCGGGTCGCGGTTGAACGCGGCGCGCAGCACGGGCTGGAGGATCGGGGGCGCGGCGTCGATGTTCGCCCGCCCCGAGGTGATGTTGTAGAAGATCATCTCCAGCGTGCCGGTGCCGAACGGCGGCTCCCCGGTGGCCGCGAAGAGGATCGTTCCGGCCCAGGCGTGGATGTCCACCTCGGGGCCGGCCTCGCCGCCCTGGATGATCTCCGGGGCGAGGTAGCCCGGGGTGCCGATGAACATGCCGGTCTGGGTGAGCCGGGTGGCGTCGACCGCCTGGGCGATGCCGAAGTCGATCAGCACGGGGCGGCCGTCGACCATGAGCACGTTGCCGGGCTTGAGGTCGCGGTGCACGACCCCGGCCGCGTGCACGGCGGCGAGCGCCTCCGCCACCCCATGGGCCACCCGGAGCAGGGCGTCCAGCGGCAGCGGCCCCTCTTCCTTTACGATCTTGTCGAGCGAGGGACCGGGAACATAGCGGGTGACGATATAGGGGCGGTGGCCGGTGACGTCGGCGTCGAGGACCTCGGCGATGTACTCGCTGCGCACCCGGCGCATGGTCTCGACCTCGCGGGACAGCCGCCGGCGGGCGACGTCGTCCCCCGCCACCTCCGAGCGCAGCACTTTGAGGGCCACCTGCCTGCCGTACGGGTCGAGAGCGAGGTGGACCACTCCCATACCGCCCTCACCGAGCCGCCGCAGCAACCGGTATGGGCCCAGACGCTCGTCTTCTTTCATTGCCTAAGCACCATACCGACACAATGAACGCCCATGCTTGCACCATCTCGCCACAAGTCCGCTCATGGCAATGACCGGCAGTCCGGACATGGGCCATCAAAGAGCCAGGGATAGGACCTCTGCTCCGGTCGCCTCGACGAGCGCCGCACCGGAAAGCGCCAGCTTGGAGCGGCGCAGCCCGCTGCCGATCACCACGAACGGCCGGCGCGTAACGTTTTCATCAACGAGCACCGGCCAGTCCTCCGGCAGCCCGATGGGCGTGATGCCGCCGTACTCCATGCCGGTGAGCGACACGGCCTCGTCGTGCGGCGCGAACGACGCCTTCCTCGCCTCGAGGTGGCGGCGGACCACCCCGTTGATGTCCGCCCGGTGGCTCGCGAGCACCATCACCGCGGCGTACCGGGTCTGGCCGCCGCGCTTCGCGGCGACGATCACGCAGTTCGCGGAGTCCTCCGGCGCGACGCCGTAGTGCGCGCAGAACGCCGCCGTGTCGGCGAGCTCGGGGTCGATCGGGGCCACCTTGGCGTCGATCCCCTTGGCGGCCACGGCCTTGGCCGTCGGCTCGGCGAGCAGGTCGGGCCGGTCCGCGGCCGGCACCCATTCGAGAGCCACTGCGCCCTCCCTTCACTCGGGCGGGCCGGCGGCGCGCCTGGGGCGCGGCACCGGTCCCGCGGGCCTGTCACGCTGACCACGGTATCCACCCGGATCACCCGTAGATCCCGCTGCCGCAGGCAACCCCGCCGCCGATCATCGAGAAGATCCCGAGGAGCGCCATGATCTCGTGGTAGTCGTCCGTGGTGAACTCGGTGTGGCGCGGCCCGGCCCGGCGGACCCCGGGCACGATCGCGCACGCCGCCGCGATCGCGGTCGAGTTCCACTCCACCCCCAGGGTGTACGGCGGGGGCACCACGTACGGCCGGAGCTCGCCGAGCCTGCCGAGCGCCCGGATGGCGGCCTCGCGGATCCTCCGGTGGGCGGCCTCGGGCGGGAGCAGCTCGGCGGAGAACCGGTCGATGCCCTTCTTGACCGCGACGGTCTCCACGTCCCCGAGCACCTCCCGGGCCTCCTCGCAGGCCGCCTCGTCCCCGGTCACGAGCGCCACGGGCACGCCGAGCGAGCCGGCGAAGCCGGCGACCAGCCGCGTCTCGCCGCAGATCTCGCCGTTGAGGTAGAGGTTGTGGATCTCCTTGCCCATCCACGTGTGGTTGAGCACCCCGTGGGCGACCCCGGCGCGCGCGTGGTACCCGATGAAGAACGCGGCGGCGAAGTCCGCGGTCAGGCCGTGCCCCATCCGGTACGGCTTGCCCGGCCCTCTGATCAGCGTGGCCCGGGGGTCGAGCAGGTCGATCCGGAGGTTCTTGGTCGAGCCGTGCGCGTCGTTGACCACCACGGCCCCGGCGCCGGCCGCGAAGGCGCCGTCGATCGCCGCGTTCGCGTCCCCCGTCATCAGCTCGCAGCCGCGCTCGTACCCCCGTCCGCCCTGCACCATCTCCTCGGGGTCGGTGAGGCCGGTCACCCCCTCCATGTCCACCGACAGGTAGATCTTCATCGCTCCCCCCACGTCTCCACCTGGCGGGCCTGGTCCTCGGTCATCAGGCCGACCTTCTGCACCAGGCGTGTCTCGACCTGTTCCCGCCAGGGCGGGGGGATCTCCTCGAGCGCGGGGGGATAGTAGTGGTCGAGCCAGCTCGTGGACTCGATCGTCGGCGCGAGGTACTGCGCGGCCTTGGCGAACGGGGTGTGCTCGATGCCGGGCACCCGGGCGCAGCCGTAGGCGACCATCTCCTGCCCGCCGTACGGCGGAGGCTGCTGCCACTTGCGCGCGGGGACGCTGTCGGCGGTGAGGGTGGTGCGCAGCGGGCGGCGCTCGATCGCCGCCTGGATCAGCTCCTTGTACAGGCACTTGCCGCACCGGCCGCACGGCCCGTCCCCGGAGCCGCGCAGGCACCAGCGGACCAGGTCGCGCAGGTCGGACTCGAGCGCGAGCCGCATGGTGACGGCCTCGCTCACCCCGCCGACCGGGAGCACCATGGGCAGCCCGGCCGCGGCGAAGAGCCGGCCCCACTTGCCGTGCGCCGCCCACATCGGGTTGTCCGGGGTGTACCGGTGCACGTAGCGGCCGCCGCCGAGCCAGCGGGAGCCGAGCTCGTACCCGAGCGCGACGCCGCCGAGGTCGAGCTCGTCGGCGAGGAGCAGCGCGCCCACGGTCACCGCGTGGTGCTCCGGGTATCCGGGGCGCGGGAAGCTGAGCACGAACTCCAGGTCGGACTGGACGACGGTCACGTCCCGGCCGGTACGGCGGGCGAGCTTGGCGAGCACGTCGGAGCGGTAGTGCGTCCACCGGTTCGGCACCCTGGGGTGGCTCACCCGCTGGAAGTGCACGAACGGGACGTCCGGGAAGATCGACGCCACGGCCATCGAGTCGGCGCCGCCGCTGTAGGAGAGGGCGAGGCGGCTCCCGGACCGGGGGTCCTCGCCGACCGGCCCGGCGTCCACGCCCCACCCGGTGCGGAGCGCCTCGGCGACCGCGGGGGAGATCGGCCGGTCGAAGGTCACCCGCCGCCGGGTCCACGGCGCCGCCACGGTCCACGCCGCCACGGCGAGGAGGTCGGGGTGGACGCTCGGCACCGGGTACGGCAGGCGGACGTGGCAGGAGTTGGTGCGCAGCTCGAGGCGCTGGCCGTCGGTGCAGGTCCCGGTGGTCTCATCCTCGGGGTCGAGCAGGAAGGCCAGCCGCCAGACGCCGTCGTCGTGGGTCCACGTCACCCGCACGGATCGCTACCCCGCCTGCCGCGCCTCGGTGGCCAGGCGCGCCCGCAGCTCGTCGATGGCCTGCCAGACGCGCACCTCGTTCTGGAGCACCTTGTCGAGCGCCGCGGCGGTCTCGGTCGCGAGGCGGTGCGCCTCGGCCACCCGGGGATCGGAGGCCGGCGTGGCCTGGGCCGGCCGCGCCTCGGCCGCCTTACGGAGCCGGTCGACCTCCTCGCGCAGCCCGACGAGCTCGCGGCGGAGCATGTTGATCTCCCAGAGCGTGTCCTTGATGTCCCGCCGGTGGGAGGTCGCGGTGACGTACCGGGCGTCTAATCGGGCCAGCAGCCATCTCCGCACGGGCGCGAGCGCGCGCACGACGATCCGTCTCATGTACCGCCACAATAGCCGCAATGTTCACGGCTCGGCGGCCTTGAAGATCACCGTCCGGTGAACGTGGGCCGGCGCTTCTCCGCGAACGCGGTCAGGCCCTCCCGCGCGTCCTGCGTGGCGAACAGCCCGGAGAACTGCAGCCGCTCGATCTCCAGGCCGGTGTCGAGATCGGTCTCCAGGCCGCGGTCGATCGCCTGCTTGGCCGCCCGGAGCGCCACGGCGGGCCCGTTGACGAAGCGGGCGGCGAGCTCGCGCGCCGCCGGGTACACCTCGGCGTCCGGCACCACCGTGTCGACGAGGCCGATGGCGAGCGCCTCGGCCGCGCCCACGTGCCGGCCGGTGAAGATCAGGTCCTTCGCCTTGGCGGGCCCGATGAGCCGGGACAGGCGCTGCGTCCCCCCGGCCCCGGGGATGATCCCGAGGGTGATCTCCGGCTGGCCGAGGGTGGCGCCCTCCCCGGCCACCCGGAAGTCGGCGCAGAGCGCGAGCTCGCACCCGCCGCCCAGCGCGTACCCGTTGATCGCGGCGATGACCGGCTTGCCGATCCGCGCGACCGCGGTGAAGCAGTCCTGGAGGACCCGGGAATGGGCCGCCATGTCCGCGTACGACATGGCGGCCATCTCCTTGATGTCGGCGCCCGCGGCGAACACGTGCTCCCCGCCGTAGAGGATGACGGCGTGGACCTGCGGGTCCGCGTCGACGATCCTGGCCGCCTCGGCCAGCTCGAGCTGCATCTGCCGGTTCAACGCGTTGAGCTTGGGCCGGTTCAGCCGGATGGTCGCGATGTGCTCGGCGACCTCGACCCCGACGAAGTCCCCCATGCGCCGTCATCCTCCTTCGCTCGCTTCAGGGCACCACGATAGAGGCGCGCCTCAGCGAGCCAGCGGAAGCGTGCGCCGCGACGGGCGGATCGGGGCGCGGGCCGCCACCTTCTGGTAGATCCGTTCGTACCCCTCGACCATCACGGAGACGTCGAAGTTCGCCTCCACATGGGCCCGGATCGCCCGCGGGTCGAGCTCGTCGACGGCCTCGATCTTGGCGGGGATCTCGGCGAGGTCCTCGCAGACGTACCCGGTGACCCCGTTCGCCACCACCTCGGGCACCGACCCGCGGTTCAGCGCGACGACCGGGGTGCCGCAGGCCATCGACTCGATCATGACCATGCCGAACGGCTCCTCCCACTGGAGCGGGAAGACCAGGCACCGGGCCTTGGCGTACAGCTCCCGCTTGAGCGTCGCGTCGGCCTCGCCCACGTACTCGGCGTCCGGCCCGAGCAGGGGGCGGACGTACTCGTTGAAGTACGCGTGCTCGATCTCCTCGGTGAGCTTTCCGGCGAGCACGATGCGCCGGCCGGCCGCCCGCGCCGCCTCGATCGCGAGGTGGGCGCCCTTGGTCATGTTGAACCGGCCGATCCAGAGCACCCAGTCCTCTTTGCGCTCGGTGTACGGGAAGGTGGAGACGTCCACCGCGTTGTGGACGCGCCCGACCCAGTTGAGATCGGGGGCGTTGGCCCGCTGCGCCCAGGAGATCGCGACCAGCGAGATGGCCTTGCCCATCGCCCGGTAGACGTCACCGAGCTCGCCGGTGACGTCCCCGTGACAGGTGACCACCGTGGGCGCGGACCGGCCGCCGGCGCTCAGCGGGCCGGCCAGCGAGTGGTCGTGGATGACGTCGGGGTCCAGTTCCTCGAGCAGGCGGTTGACCCGGGCGGCATGGAGCACCTCGGGCAACGGCTCACCGATGCGGGACGACGGTGGCGTCTCGTAGGTCCGGTGGTCCACCCCGTCGCCCGCACCGATCAGCGTCACCTCGTGCCCACGCCGCCGCAACCCCTGGGTCAGGTCGGCCACCATGGACTCGATGCCGCCGTACGCCTTGGGCGGGATGTCGTACCACGGCGGCGCGACCATCGCGATGTGCAATCTCTCGTGAGCGCTACGCTTTCTCCCTCCGCTGCTCGTCGTCATTCAGCTCCTCCACATTCCGGTCGTCCGCGTGGCCGCCGGTGCCGTCGACGAGGACGCTGAGGGGCGGGCGGGGCTCGTAGTGGACGGTGATCCGGGAGGGCAGCCCGATCACCTCGGTAGTGCCGTCCTCGCTCACCACCACGTCGACCCGTTCGCCGGCGAGCGGCAGCCCGGTCACCCACAGCTCACCGAACTCCTTCGGCAGCGCCGGGGCGATCCACGCCTGGCCGTACGGGATCCAGGGGTCCAGCCGCAGCAGCGACCGCAGCATGTGGATCGGGCTCGCCGCCGCCCACGCCTGGGGGGAGCAGGACGTGGGGTACGGCACCGGCACCGGGAATTCCTTCCTGTCGAACCCGCAGAACAGCTCGGGAAGCCTGCCCCCGAACTCCTCGGCCGCGTCCAGGAGCCCCAGCGTGACGCGCTGGGCCTCCTCTACGAAGCCGTACCGGACCAGTCCGGAGACGATCAAGGCATTGTCATGTGGCCACACCGACCCGTTGTGGTAGCTCATCGGGTTGTAGGCGCCCATGTTCGAGGCGAGCGTCCGGATGCCGAAACCCGTGAACATCTCGTCCGACATGAGGTGGTGGACCACCGACGGCGCCTTGTCCTCGTCCACGATCCCGGTCCACAGGCAGTGGCCCATGTTCGACGCGAGGCTGTCGATCGGCCGGCCAGCGCCGTCGATCCCGACCGCGTAGTAGCCCCGGTCGGGCAGCCAGAAGAGCTCGTTGAAGAGGCGGCGGATCCGGTTGGCCCGCTGGGCGCACCGCCGGGCGGTCTCCTCGTCGCCGGCCTCCACCGCGAAGTGGTATCGGGCGGTGTACGCCGCGTAGACGTACCCCTGCACCTCGGCGAGCGCGATCGGAGCCTTGGCCAGTCTCCCGTCCGCGTAGTTGATGCCATCGAACGAGTCTTTCCAGCCCTGGTTCTGCAGCCCCTGGTCCGTCTTCCTGCGGTACCAGAGCAGCCCCTCGATGGGCCCCTGTTTTTCACCGTACTCTTCGATCCACCGGAGCGCGGCGTCGGCCGCCGGCAGCAGCTCGTCGACCGCCTCATCGTGCAGGCCCCAGCGGCGTAGCTCGCCGAGGAGCATCACGAACAGCGGGGTGGCGTCGACCGAGCCGTAGTAGCAGGAGCCGCCGTGGACGGAGACCTGGGTCTGCACCCCGGACCGCAGCTCGTGCGGGATCTTCCCCGGCTCCTCCTCGGTGATCGGGTCTTCCTTCTTGCCCTGCAGCTCGGCGAGGCGGCGGAGCGTGCCGAGCGCGAGCGACTGGTCGAGCGGGAGCGCCATCCACGAGGTGAGCAGGGAGTCGCGGCCGAACAGGGTCATGAACCACGGCGCCCCGGCCGCGATCGTCGGCGGCTGGTCCGGCTTGTCCTGATCGAACAGCCGGAGCGAGCCCAGGTCCTCGCGGGACCGCTCGAGCGCCCGGGCGAGCGCGCGGTGGGTGGTGCGGACCCGGGGGATGTCCCGGTCCCAGGCGGCGAACCGCACGGCCGGCTCCGCGCTCTGCACCGGGAAGTGCGCGGAGAACCGGGCCTGGACCTCCTCCCCGTCGATGATCGGGTTGGCCTGGATCTTCGTGGACCACTCGCCCCGGGCCGGGACCACGACGCGGAAGGAGAGCCGGCCGGGGGCGACGAGCGCGTCCTCGGTCCGGAGCACCACGCCCCGGGACCTGCTGGGGGAGAAGATCCGCAGGGTGCTCCCCTCGGTGACCGTGTCGACGTCGTGGACGTGCTGGACGCGGCCCACCTTCACCTCGAACAGGTCGGCGATGTCCGAGGCGAGGTGGATGTTCACCAGGCAGCCCACGGTCTCGTCCGACTCGTTGCGGAGCCGGATGTCCTCGCGGAGGCCGCCGCCCACGTACCGGTCGCGGACCACGAGCAGCGTGCTCTCCGCCCGCCCGGGACGCGGCTGGGTCCGCCCGATGAACCGGGCGTGGTACGGCTGGTCGGAGAGGACCTGGAGCGGTTCGACGGGGACGTCGTCGATGCGCAGCTCCCAGCGGGAGAGCAGCCGGGTGTCGGCGTGGTAGACGCCCTGCGCCCCGCCGGAGACGATGTCGCCGGTCCTGGTCGACACACAGAACGAGGTCCCCTCGACCAGCGTCACCGTCGTGTCGCCGAGCGCCGCGGGTTGTCCCTCGAACGTCCACGCGTTCGTCATGATTCACTCCTGATATGGCAAGTGACGCCGGCTCACGGCCGGCATGGATCGTCGAAATGGATCAGCGGAGGGTTCCGTTCGTCATGCCCGCCGGCTCCTCCGGCACGGCGATCAAGCCGAGTTCGGCGGGCGCCGCCAGCAATGGGTGCGACGGCACGACACGGACGGTGTAACCGAATGCGCCGGTCCGATCGAGGGGGATCACCCCGGCGTACCGGGCGCGGCCGTCGTCGTGGATCGTCTCCATCGTCAGCGTGACGTGATCCGGGCGGATCAGCTCGTCGTGCGCGCCGACCCGGCCGTAGACCGCCTGGACCTCGACGTCCTCGGGGCTCAGCTCCCCGAGCGCGACCGTGGCCGTGATCTTCAGGCGGGTGCCGAGCTCCGGGGTGTCGCCGGCCCCGGAGCCTTCGACGTGCTCGACCCGCACCCCCGGCCAGGCCCGCGACACGCGCACCTTCCAGGCCGCGAACCGCTTGGCGTTCCGGTGGTCATCCGCGGCGAACTCCCGGGCCGCCTTCGCCGCCGGGGTGTAGAGGTCGAGCACGTACTCCTTGAGCATGCGCCCGGCCAGGACCTTCGGCCCGAGCGAGCGCAGCGTGTGCCGGACCATCTCCAGCCAGCGGCGCGGCAGCCCGTCGGCGGTGCGGTCGTAGAACCGGGGCGTGACCTCGCGCTCGAGGAGGTCGTAGAGGGCCGCCGCCTCGAGCTCGTCACGCCGGTCGGGATCCGCCACGCCCTCGGCGCTTGGGATGGCCCAGCCGTTGGCGCCGTCGAACCACTCGTCCCACCAGCCGTCCCGGATGGAGAGGTTGAGGCCGCCGTTGAGCGCGGCCTTCATCCCGGAGGTGCCGCACGCCTCGAGCGGGCGGAGCGGGTTGTTCATCCAGACGTCGGCGCCGGCGACGAGCACCTGGGCGAGCGCCATGTCGTAGTCGGGCAGGAACACGATGCGGTGCCGCACGCGCTCCTGGTCGGCGAACCGGACGATCTGCTGGATGAGCCGCTTGCCGCCCTCGTCGGCCGGGTGCGCCTTCCCGGCGATGACGATCTGGACGGGCCGGTCCGGGTGGAGCAGCAGCGCCGTGAGCCGCTCCGGGTCGCGGAGCATGAGGGTGAGCCGCTTGTACGCGGGGACCCGGCGCGCGAACCCGATGGTCAGCACCTCCGGGTCGAGGACCTGGTCGACCCAGCCGAGCTCCGCCTCCGCGGCGCCGCGCCGGAGCCAGGCGCGCTTGAGCCGCTTGCGCGTCTCCGCCACCAGCCGGGTGCGCAGCCGGCAGCGCACGGCCCAGAGGTCGGCGTCGGAGAGCCGGTCCACCCGCTCCCAGCCCCGCTCGTCGCCCACCCCGGTGAGGTGGTCGCCGCCGATCAGCTCGAGGAGCTCGCGGGCCATCCACGTGGGCGCGTGGACGCCGTTGGTGATCGAGCCGATCGGCAGCTCGTCGAGGTCGAACCCCGGCCACAGGCCGCGGAACATGGCGCGGCTCACCTCGCCGTGGAGCCGGGAGACGCCGTTGACCCGCTGGGCGAGCCGCATGCCCATCACGGCCATGTTGAACACCGAGGGGTCGCCGCCGGGCCCGGGCTCGGCCCCCAGCTCCAGGACGTTCGCCACGTCCACGGTCGGCCAGGCGCTCCCGCTGAACTGGCGCGCGATCATGTCGGCCGGGAACCGGTCGATGCCGGCCGGCACCGGGGTGTGCGTGGTGAACACCGTGCCGGCGCGCACCGCCTCGAGCGCCTCCGCGAAGGAGAGCCGCGCCTCGGTGAGCTCGCGGATCCGCTCCAGGCCGAGGAAGCCGGCGTGGCCCTCGTTGGTGTGGAACACCTCGGGCTCCGGGTGGCCGGTGATCCGGCAGTACGCGCGCACCGCCCGCACCCCGCCGACGCCGAGGAGCAGCTCCTGCCGGAGCCGGTGGTCGCTCCCGCCGCCGTAGAGGCGGTCGGTCACGTCCCTGGCCATCGGGTCGTTCTCCGCGATCCCGGAGTCGAGCAGCAGTAAGGGCACCCGGCCCACCTGGGCGACCCAGATCCGGGCGCGCAGGGGCTGCGCGCCGTCGAGGGTGACGCAGACCGTGGCCGGGGTGCCGTCCGCCTCCCGCAGCAGGGTGAGCGGGAGCCCGCCCGGGTCGAGCGACGGGTAGTGCTCCAGCTGCCAGCCGTCCGGGGAGAGCGACTGGGTGAAGTAGCCGTGGCGGTAGAGCAGGCCCACCCCGATGATCGGCACACCGAGGTCGCTCGCCGCCTTCAGGTGGTCGCCCGCGAGGATGCCGAGGCCGCCCGAGTACTGCGGGAGCGCGGCGGCGATGCCGTACTCCGGGGAGAAGTAGGCGATCGCCCGGGGCGCGTCCTCCAGCGACTGGTACCACCGCGGAGCGGTGAGGTACTCGCGGAGGTCATCGGCGGCGTCGGCGAGCCGGCGCAGGAACCGCCGGTCCGCGGCGAGCTCGAGCAACCGGCCGGTCTCCACCGCACCGAGCAGGGCGACCGGATCGTGGCCGACCCGCTCCCATGCCTCCCGGTCCACGTCGGCGAAGAGGTCCAGCGTCTCCGGGTGCCATGACCAGCGGAGATTCCGCACCAGCTCGGCCAGCGGCGCCAGCTGAGGAGGCAGGGACGTCCGTACGGTGAAGCGCCGAATTGCTCTCACGGGGCTGACCTTAATTAGTCGGCACCGCGGCACGCGACAGGAACGCTCCACCGGCCGGACCGGGGTGCGCCCGCGCGGCCGCCCTCTTGCATGTCGCTCCTATCCCCTACCGCATCCGGCAAAGCCCAACGAACGTCATAGCTCCGGTCCACCTCGCACCGCCCACGATCAAGAAATGGCCACGGACCGCCCGAACGTCTCGGAACGGGCAACGCCGCACCGGGAGAGGGTAAGTATGGACCTGTGCGGGCACGCCGGATGACGGGTACGTTACCGCCTCGGCGGCCCGCGGGGGGAGCCGGCGGTGCGGCCGGGAGACGGCCCAGGGAGAGCCGAGGGAGACGTGCACCATGACCAGCGACGAGACCCACCGGCGCCGGGCCCGGCGCCCCTAGGTAAGGCAGCGATGATCGGACGAATCCCCATCCTCGACCTCCACCCCGTCGTCGACTGCGGGCGGTGGCCGGCCAAGGCCGTCGCCGGCGAGACCTTCGAGATCAGCGCGACCGTGTTCCGGGAAGGGCACGAGGCGGTCGCGGCCGGCGCCGTGCTCACCGATCCGTCGGGCAGGCAGGGGCGGGTCCTGCCGATGCGCGAGATCGCCCCCGGCACCGACCGGTGGAGCGTGACGGTCTCGCTCCCCGACGAAGGGCTGTGGTGGTTCCACGTCGAGGCGTGGGGCGATCCGATCGCCACCTGGCTGCGGGACGCCGGCATCAAGATCCCCCGGGGGATCGACGCGGAGCTCATGTGCGAGGAGGGGGCCCGGCTCTTCGAGCGCGCCGCGGCGGCCGTGCGGCCGGACGACTGCCCGGGCCCGGAGCCCTGCGCGCACGCCGCCACGCTGCGGGAGGTGGCGGAGCGGCTGCGGGACGAGCACCTCGACCCGCGGGCCCGGTTCTCGGCCGCGCAGCTCGCCACCACCGCGGAGGCGATCGAGGCGCACCCGCTGCGGGAGCTGGTCACCCGCTCGGAGCGGTACCGCATCCGGGTGGACCGCCGGCGGGCGCTGTTCGGCTCGTGGTACGAGTTCTTCCCCCGCTCCGAGGGCGCGATCGTGCCCGGGGAGTGCGGCGTCCCGGCCGACGCCGGGATCACCCCGCGCTCGGGGACGTTCCGGACCGCCGCCGAGCGGCTGCCGGCCATCGCCGCGATGGGCTTCGACGTGGTCTACCTGCCGCCGATCCACCCGATCGGGTTCACCGCCCGCAAGGGGCGGAACAACACGCTCACCGCCGGGCCGCACGACCCGGGGTCGCCGTGGGCGATCGGCTCCCCGGCGGGCGGGCACGACGCGGTCCACCCCGACCTCGGCACGATCGAGGACTTCGACGCGTTCGTGGCGCGGGCGCGCGAGCTCGGCCTGGAGGTCGCGCTCGACCTCGCCCTGCAGTGCTCGCCCGACCACCCGTGGGTGAAGGAGCACCCCGAGTGGTTCACCAAGCGGGCCGACGGGTCGATCGCGTACGCGGAGAACCCGCCCAAGAAGTACCAGGACATCTATCCGCTCAACTTCGACAACGATCCGGAGGGGCTCTACCAGGAGGTCCGGCGGATCGTCCGGTTCTGGATGGACCACGGGGTGCGGATCTTCCGGGTGGACAACCCGCACACCAAGCCGGTCCACTTCTGGGAGCGGCTGATCGCCGACATCAACGCCACCGATCCGGACGTGCTGTTCCTCGCCGAGGCGTTCACCCGTCCGGCGATGCTGCAGACCCTGGCGAAGATCGGGTTCCACCAGTCGTACACGTATTTCACCTGGCGGAACACGAAGGCGGAGATCGAGGAGTACCTCACCGAGCTCGCGCACCGGACGGCGCACTTCCTCCGCCCGAACCTGTTCGTGAACACCCCGGACATCCTGCACGAGTACCTGCAGCACGGCGGGGTGCCGGCCTTCAAGATCAGAGCGGTGCTCGGCGCGCTCCTGGGGCCGACCTGGGGGATCTACTCGGGGTTCGAACTCTGCGAGAACACGCCACTACGCCCGGGGAGCGAGGAGTACCTTGATAGTGAGAAATATCAGTACAAGCCGCGCGACTGGGCGGCGGCCGAACGGGAGGGCCGCAGCATCGCCCCCTTCATCACCCAGCTCAATCTCCTGCGGCGGGCGCACCCCGCGCTCCAGGAGCTGCGCAACCTGCGGTTCCACCACGTCGACCAGCCGGAGCTGATCTGCTTCTCCAAGCGCCTGCCCGGGCCGTACGATCCGGCGACCCGGCGGCACGGGCTCGGCGACGTGGTGCTCGCCGTCGTCAACCTGGACCCGCACCACACCCGGGAGGCGACCGTCCACCTGGACATGCCCGCCCTCGGCCTCGACTGGAACGCCGAGTTCATCGTCGACGACCAGCTCTCCGGCGAGTCGTACCGCTGGCGGCAGGCCAACTACGTGCGTCTCGACCCGCACATCTGTCCCGCCCACGTCTTCACGCTCCGCCACCCGTGAGCACGACCGCACCCGGGAGTCCACAGGTGAACCCGACATCGCAGCCCGGTCACAGCCGGCCGGTTCCCGACACCTTCACCCACGAGCAGCCGCGCGACCGGTTCTGGTACAAGCGCGCCGTCTTCTACGAGGTGCTGATCCGCGGCTTCTACGACTCCAACGGGGACGGCACCGGTGACATCCCCGGGCTGATCCAGAAGCTCGACTACCTGCAGTGGCTGGGCGTCGACTGCATCTGGCTGCTGCCGATGTACAAGTCACCGCTCCGGGACGGCGGGTACGACATCTCCGACTACATGACGATCCTGCCCGAGTACGGCGACCTCGGGGACTTCATCATGCTGGTCGACGAGGCGCACAAGCGCGGGATCCGGATCATCGCCGACCTGGTGATGAACCACACCAGCGACCAGCACCCGTGGTTCCAGGCGTCGCGCCACGACCCCACCGGGCCGTACGGCGACTTCTACGTGTGGAGCGACACCGACGAGCGGTACAAGGACGCGCGGATCATCTTCATCGACTCGGAGTCCTCCAACTGGACCTACGACCCGGTGCGCGGCCAGTACTACTGGCACCGGTTCTTCCACCACCAGCCCGACCTCAACTACGACAACCCCGCGGTGCAGGAGGCGATGCTCGAGGTCATCCGGTTCTGGCTCGACCTCGGCATCGACGGGTTCCGGCTCGACGCGATCCCGTACCTCTTCGAGCAGGACGGCACCAACTGCGAGAACCTGCCGCAGACCCACGCGTACCTCAAGCGGATCCGCGCCGAGGTCGACCGGCTCTACCCCGACCGGGTCCTGCTCGCCGAGGCGAACCAGTGGCCGGCCGACGTGGTGGAGTACTTCGGCGACCCGGTCACCGGCGGGGACGAGTGCCACATGGCGTTCCACTTCCCGCTGATGCCGCGCATCTTCATGGCGGTCCGGCGCGAGTCCCGCTACCCGATCTCCGAGATCCTCGCCCAGACGCCGAAGATCCCGGAGAACTGCCAGTGGGGGATCTTCCTGCGCAACCACGACGAGCTCACGCTCGAGATGGTCACCGACGAAGAGCGCGACTACATGTACGCGGAGTACGCCAAGGACCCCCGGATGCGGGCGAACGTCGGCATCCGGCGCCGGCTCGCCCCGCTCCTGGAGAACGACCGCAACCAGATCGAGCTGTTCACCGCGCTGCTGCTGAGCCTGCCGGGCTCGCCGGTCCTCTACTACGGCGACGAGATCGGCATGGGCGACAACATCTGGCTCGGCGACCGGGACGCGGTCCGCACGCCGATGCAGTGGACCCCCGACCGCAACGCCGGGTTCTCCGACGCCGACCCCGGCCGGCTCTACCTGCCGGTGATCATGGACCCGATCTACGGGTACCAGGCCATCAACGTCGAGGCGCAGCAGAAGAGCCCCGGCTCGCTCCTCCACTTCACCAAGCGGATGATCGAGATCCGCAAGCGCCACCCGGTCTTCGGGCTCGGCCACTTCACCGAGCTCAACTCCTCCAACCCGAGCGTGCTCGCCTTCGTCCGCGAGCTCGGCGACGACCGGGTGCTCTGCGTCAACAACCTCTCCCGCTTCCCCCAGCCGGTCGAGCTCGACCTGCGCCGGTTCGAGGGCGTCACCCCGGTCGAGTGCATGGGCGGCGTGCCGTTCCCGCCGATCGGCGAGCTGCCGTATCTCCTGACGCTCCCCGGGCACGGTTTCTACTGGTTCACCCTGCCCAAGCCGCAGGGCGCGAGCGCCACCGAGGAGGAGTGACGAGAGGGCTGCCCGACCTGCTCGCCGGCTGGATCACCGGGCAACGGTGGTTCGCCGGGAAAGGGCATGCCGTCGACGCGCTCGCCATCGACTCCCTCACCGAGCTCCACGGCGGTGATCCCGCGCTCCTCCACCTGATCGTCTCGGTACGGCAGGCCGACCGCCGCACCCGCTACCAGCTCCCGATCGGCCTCCGGGCCGAGCTGCCCGGCCGGCTGCGGCACGCCCTGATCGGCGCCTGCACCTGGCGGGGCCGGCAGCGGTACGCGTACGACGCCGTGCACGACCACGTGCTCACCGGGCGGCTGCTCGCTGGCATGGCGGACGAGCTGACGGTGGGCGCCTTGCGGTTCCACCGCGTCCCCGGGGCGGAGATCGACCCCACGCTGCGCGGCAGCGTGCTCACCGCCGAGCAGTCGAACACCTCCCTGGTGTTCGGGGAGGCCTACATCTGCAAGCTGTTCCGCCAGCTCACCCCGGGCGTCAGCCCCGAGCTGGAGATCGTCATGGGCCTCGCGGCCGCCGGGTCGGCCCACATCGCGCGGCCGTACGGCTGGATCGAGGGGGACGTCGGCGGCGAGCCGACCACGCTCGCGATCATGCAGGAGTACCTGGCCGGGGCGGCCGAGGGCTGGACCATGGCGCTCGCCAGCGTCCGCGACCTCTACGCCAGCCCGCCCGGCCTCTCCGCCGCGGACGCCGGCGGCGACTTCGCCCCGGAGGCGTTCCGGCTCGGCGGCGCCACCGCCGAGGTCCACGACCGGCTCGCCGAGGTCTTCCCGACCGGGTCCATGTCGCCGCGGGAGATCAAAGCGCTGATCGACCGGCTCCACCGGAAGCTGGAGCAGGCGGTCGGCGCGGTCCCGCGGCTCGCCCCGTACGCCGGCGTCGCGGCCGGCGCGTTCGACCGGCTCGCCGGCATCACCCACGGCATGCCCGTGCAGCGGGTGCACGGCGACTACCACCTCGGGCAGGTGCTCCGCACCCCCGCCGACTGGGTGGTGCTGGACTTCGAGGGCGAGCCGGGCCAGCCGCTCGCCGAACGCCGGGCGCTCGACTCGCCCATGCGGGACGTGGCCGGGATGCTCCGCTCGTTCGACTACGCGGCCCGGCACCTGCTCGTCGGCCACCCGCACGCCGACGCGCTCGAGGGCCGGGCCCGGGAGTGGTCGGAGCGCAACCGCGCGGCGTTCCTCGAGGGGTACGCGGCCGCGGGCGGCCCGCTCACCCGCGACGACATGGTCATGCTGCGGGCTCTGGAGATGAGCAAGGCGGTCTACGAGGTCGTCTACGAGGCCCGGAACCGGCCGGACTGGCTGCCGATCCCGCTCGCCGCCTTCACCCCGGGCCGGGACGCTCCCTGAACCTCCGTTCGCGGTGGTGACGGCGCCCCGAATCGGGCAGGGTTATGACATGGATCTCGATCGGCTGGCCGCCGGCGCGCACCACGACCCGCACTCGATCCTCGGCGCGCACCCCGGGCCGGAGGGCGTCACGATCCGCGCACTGCGGCCGCTCGCCGAGAAGGTCGAGGCCATCGTGGACGGCACCGCCCACGAGCTGCGGCACGTCGCCCACGGGGTGTTCGAGGTGACCATCCCCGGGCTGGACAAGATCCCGGACTACCGGCTGCGGATCACCTATCCGGGCGCGCCGCCGTACGAGACGGACGACCCGTACCGGCACCTGCCGACCCTCGGCGAGTTCGACCTGCACCTCATCCACGAGGGCCGGCATGAGCGGCTGTGGGAGGTGCTCGGCGCCCGGGTCATGCGGCACGAGGACGTCGACGGCACCGCGTTCACCGTGTGGGCGCCGAACGCCCGCGGCGTCCGGGTGATCGGCGACTTCAACCACTGGGACGGCACGGCCTGCCCGATGCGCTCGCTCGGCCGGTCGGGAGTGTGGGAGCTGTTCCTCCCCGGGGTCGGGCCGGGGGCCCGGTACAAGTTCCAGGTCCTCGGCATCGACGGCGTGTGGCGGGAGAAGGCGGACCCGATGGCCCGCCGGACCGAGGTCCCGCCGGCCACCGCGTCGATCGTGGAGCGGTCCGCGTACGAGTGGCGGGACGCGGAGTGGATGGCCGCCCGCGCCCGGCGGGATCCGCTCACCGGGCCGATGAGCATCTACGAGGTGCACCTCGGCTCGTGGCGGCCCGGGCTGTCCTACCGGCGGCTCGCGGTCGAGCTGGTCGAGTACGTCACCGAGATGGGCTTCACCCACGTGGAGTTCCTGCCGGTGGCCGAGCACCCGTTCGGCGGGTCGTGGGGCTACCAGGTCACCTCGTACTACGCGCCGACCGCCCGGTTCGGCACCCCCGACGACTTCCGCTACCTGGTGGACGAGCTGCACCGCGCCGGCATCGGGGTGATCCTCGACTGGGTGCCCGCGCACTTCCCCACCGACGAGTGGGCGCTCGCCCGGTTCGACGGCACCCCGCTGTACGAGCACGCCGACCCGCGGCGGGGCGAGCACCCGGACTGGGGCACCTACGTCTTCGACTACGGCCGGAACGAGGTCCGCAACTTCCTCGTCGCCAACGCGCTCTACTGGCTGAAGGAGTTCCACATCGACGGCCTGCGCGTGGACGCCGTGGCCTCCATGCTCTACCTCGACTACTCGCGGCGCGAGGGCGAGTGGACCCCGAACATCCACGGCGGCCGGGAGAACCTCGAGGCGATCGCCTTCCTGAAGGAGCTGAACACGGTCTGCTACCGCGAGGTGCCCGGGATCGTGATGATCGCCGAGGAGTCCACGGCCTGGCCGGGCGTGTCCCGCCCGGTGCACCTGGGCGGGCTCGGGTTCGGCCTGAAGTGGAACATGGGCTGGATGCACGACACGCTCAAGTACCTGTCGCACGACCCGATCCACCGGCAGTACCACCACCACGAGGTGACCTTCTCCCTGGTGTACGCGTTCTCGGAGAACTTCGTGCTGCCGCTCTCGCACGACGAGGTCGTGCACATGAAGGGGTCGCTGCTCGCCAAGATGCCGGGGGACGAGTGGCAGCGCTTCGCCAACCTGCGCGCGCTCCTGGCGTACATGTGGGCGCACCCGGGCAAGCAGCTCCTCTTCATGGGCGGGGAGTTCGGCCAGGGCGCGGAGTGGTCGGAGGCGCACGGCCTCGACTGGTGGGTGCTCGACTTCGAGTACCACCGGGGCGTGCAGCGCCTGGTGCAGGACCTCAACCGGATCTACCGGGAGACGCCGGCGCTGTACACCCGGGACTTCACCCCGGACGGGTTCCGGTGGATCGAGGCGAACGACGCGGCGCGGAACGTGCTGGCCTTCCTGCGCTACGGCTCGGACGGCTCGGTGCTCGCCTGCGTGGTGAACTTCGCCGGCATCCCGCACGAGGGCTACCACCTGGGCCTGCCGGTGGGCGGCCGGTGGGAGGAGATCCTCAACACCGACTCCTTCCTCTACGCGGGCAGCGGGGTGGGGAACCTCGGCGCGGTCGAGGCGTCCGCCACGCCGTGCCACGGCCTGCCCTACTCGGCCCGGCTCCGCCTGCCGCCGCTCGGCGCGCTCTGGCTCCGGCCGGCCACGGGGCGCCCGGCGCGCGAGCGGGACGCGGACGGCCGGTCCGGCTGAGCGGCGGGCCCGGCTCCGGGGCCCGAGCAGCGAGGGCCGGATGAGGTCGCCGGTGTTCATCGCCATCCGGGGTTCCCTGGGCCCATGCAGCGGGGCCGGACGAGGTGGCCGGTGTTCATCGCCATCGCGGACCCCGGGCGCGCGAAGCGGGGGCTCGATGACGCCCGGCCGTTCCACCGCGGCGCCACGATGCCGCCCCGCCACCATCCGGAGGCTCAAGAAGCCCCGCCACCATCCCTGAGCCGTACAGGCCCCGCCAGCATCCCGGAGGCTCAACAGGCCCGGCCACCATTCCGGGGGCCCAAAACGGGGCGAACGCATTGACGCGCCACCGCGGCGGGCTTACCCTGCGGTCAAACTGATAGGAAACTTTCCTATCAGATCGAACCGATCCCCTACCTGGAGTGACCGTTGCGACGATTGCTGCTCGGGCCCCTGCTCGCGGGGGCAGCGCTCCTCGCTCCGCTCGCCATCGGGACCGCGACCGCCGCCACCCCGGCGACCGCCACGTACTCCACGGACTCTGACTGGGAGACCGGCTTCCAGGGCAAGTTCACCATCAAGGCCGGGTCCTCCACCCTGCAGAGCTGGACGCTCGAGTTCGACGTGCCGCCCGGCACGACGATCAGCTCCGCCTGGGACGCCCGGATGACCAGGAACGGGAACCACTACACGTTCACCAACCCGACCTGGTACGAGCCCCTCGCCCCCGGGGCGTCCACCACCTTCGGCTTCATCGGCGCGCCCGGTGGCGGCTTCACCCCGCTGAACTGCACGCTCAACGGCCAGCCGTGCTCCGGCGAACCCGGCTCCCCCGGCCCGTCGCCGACCTCCTCCCCCTCCCCCACCGTCAGCCCGAGCCCGTCCCCGCCGGTCAGCCCCAGCCCGTCGCCGACGGTGACCACGTCCCCCAACCCCGGCGGTGACAAGAAGATCGTCGGCTACTTCACCGAGTGGGGCGTCTACGGGCGCCAGTACTTCGTCAAGAACCTCGTCACCAGCGGCACCGCCTCCAAGATCGACTACATCAACTACGCCTTCGGCAACGTCACCAACGGCCAGTGCGCCATCGGCGACTCGTACGCGGCGTACGACATGGCCTACACCGCGGAGAACAGCGTGGACGGCAAGGCGGACACCTGGGACACCGGCGCGCTCCGCGGCAACTTCAACCAGCTCCGCAAGCTCAAGGCCATGTACCCGCACATCAAGGTCATCTGGTCGTTCGGCGGCTGGACCTGGTCGAGCGGCTTCGCCGAGGCGGCCCGCAACCCCGAGGCCTTCGCCGAGTCCTGCTACCGGCTGCTGAAGGACCCGCGCTGGGCCGACGTGTTCGACGGGATCGACATCGACTGGGAGTACCCGAACGCCTGCGGGCTGAGCTGCGACACCAGCGGGCCGGACGCCTTCCGGAGGCTCATGGCCGCGCTCCGCGCCAAGTTCGGCCCCGACTTCCTGGTGACCGCGGCGATCAGCGGTGACGGCACCTCGGGCGGCAAGCTCGACGCCGCGGACTACGCCGGCGCGGCGCAGTACGTCGACTGGTACCTCGTCATGACGTACGACTACTTCGGCGCCTGGGCGGCGACCGGGCCGACCGCCCCGCACTCGCCGCTCACCTCCTACAGCGGGATCCCCACGGCCGGCTTCTACGCGGACGCGGCCATCCAGAAGCTGAAGAGCAAGGGCATCCCCGCGAACAAGCTCCTGCTCGGCATCGGCTTCTACGGCCGCGGCTGGACCGGGGTCACCCAGAGCGCGCCCGGCGGCACCGCCACCGGCCCGGCACCGGGCACCTACGAGCAGGGCGTCGAGGACTACAAGGTGCTCAAGACGAGCTGCCCGGCCACCGGGACCATCGCCGGCACGGCGTACGCCCACTGCGGCAACAACTGGTGGAGCTACGACACCCCGGCGACGATCGCGGGGAAGATGGACTACGTCAAGAACCAGGGCCTCGGCGGCGCGTTCATCTGGGAGTTCAGCGGTGACACCGCCAACGGCGAGCTGGCGGCCGCCGTGGCCGGCAACCTCCGGTAGCCACGCCGCACCCTGACGCCTCCGATCCCCCTCGGGAATCCCTAGGGCGACCCAGGATCCGCGGCGGTCCCGCCAGGGCGTTCCGGGACCGCCGCGGAAGCCCACCCCCTCCACAGGCCCCCGCCACCCCCTCCGGCGGGGGCCTTTCCGCGCTCCCGCCCGCCGCTCCGGCCCGCCGTCCCGCTCGCCGGGTACGGCCGCGCCGCCGTACCGGCGCCTGTCCCCGCGACGCGCGCGAGGCGTCCGGCCGGCCGCCGATGGGTCGGTCGCTTTCATCGCCCTCGCGACGCCGCGCGAGCCGTCCGGGGCGCGGGGGCGAGAACCCGGACCGCGCCGGGCGGGCGGCGGCGCGATGAACCCCGGGAACGGGCGCGGACCGGGGCGGCCCGGCCGCGGGCTTTACGGTCTTTATCGGTCTTTGCCCACAGCGGATCCCGCGAGCACCTTCCGATGGATCCCTTAGGGTGGCCTTTATGGAGGCGACGAGGACGATCGGACAGACCCTCGAGAAGCTGCGGCGGCAGCGGAGCGCACCCTTGGTGCTCGAGCTCGACCTGACCATGGGGATCGTGGAGGGACCGCCCGCGGACCCGCTCGGCGCGATGCTGTCGATGCGCAAGATCCGCCTCGACGACGTGCTCGCCGGGCTCAACCGGGCGCGCCGGGATCCCCGGGTCAAGGCGCTGCTGGTGAAGATCGGCAACGCGCCGCTCGGGCTCGGCATGGTGCAGGAGCTCCGGACCGCGATCATCAAGCTGCGGGCGGCCGGCAAGCGCACCATCGCCTTCGCCGAGTCGTTCGGCGAGGTCAGCACCGGGACCGTCCCCTACTACCTCGCCACGGCCTGCGACCGGATCTACCTGCAGCCCTCCGGCGACGTGGGCCTCACCGGCCTCTCGGTCGAGACCCGGTTCCTCCGCGACGCGCTCGCCAAGGCCGGGGTGGAGTTCCAGCTCGGCCAGCGGCACGAGTACAAGACCGCGGCGAACGTGTTCACCCAGAACCACATGACCGAGCCGCACCGCGAGTCGACGGCGCGCATCGTCGAGTCCGCGATGGAGCAGGTCATCGAGGGGATCGCCCAGGGCCGCCGGCTCGACCCCGCGCGCGTCCGCGAACTGGTCGACCGCGGGCCGTTCCTCGGCGCCGAGGCGGTGGAGGCCGGGCTCGTGGACGGCCTGAAGTACCGGGACGAGGTCTACGCGGAGACCGTGGGCGAGGACGGCCGGCTCCGCTACGTCACCCGGTACGCCAAGGAGGCGGCGGCCAAGCGGCTGCCGCACCCGGGGGCCGGCGCGGTCGCGCTCATCCACGGCATCGGCCCGATCCGGCTCGGCCGCAGCGGCCGGTCTCCGCTCGGCGCGAGCGGGTCCATGGGCTCGGACACCATCTGCGCCGCGTTCCGCGCCGCGCGCAAGGACGACAAGATCAAGGCCGTGGTGTTCCGGGTGGACAGCCCGGGCGGGTCCTACGTCGCCTCCGACGCGATCTGGCGGGAGGTGCTCCTCACCCGCCAGGCGGGCAAGCCGGTGATCGTCTCGATGGGCGACGTCGCCGCCTCCGGGGGATACTTCGTCTCCATGGCCGCCAACGTGATCTTCGCGCACCCGGGCACGCTCACCGGCTCGATCGGCGTGTACGGCGGCAAGCCGGTGATCAGCGAGCTGCTCGGGAAGCTCGGCGTCACGTCCGAGGCGGTCTCGATGGGCGAGAACGCGGAGATGTTCTCCACCAGCCGCGAGTTCTCCGCGGCCCAGTGGGAGCGGCTGAACACCTGGCTCGACCGGGTCTACGAGGACTTCGTCACCAAGGTCGCCGACGCCCGCGGGCTGAGCAAGGACCACGCGCACGAGCTGGCCAAGGGCCGGGTCTGGACCGGGGCGGACGCCGTCCGCAACGGCCTGGTCGACGAGCTCGGCGGGCTGGAGGACGCGCTCGCCCTCGCCCGGAGCAGGGCGGGGCTTCCCGCCACCGCGCCGGTGCGGATCTACCCCCACCTGAACCCGCTGGAGCGGATCCGGCCGCCGGAGTCGAGCGAGGACCGGTCGGCCGCCATGGCCCGGCTCCGGGTGGAGGCGTGGGGCCCGTTCGCGCGGCTCGCCGGGGAGCTCGGCCTGCCCGCCTACGGGCCGCTCCTGCTCCCCGGCCAGTGGGTGATCCGCTGAGCCGGACGGGTCCGCGTACGGCCGGGCCGCCCGGGGCGGCGGCCCGGACACACCCGAGGTGGCCGGGCCGTGCGGGTGTGCGGCCGGCCCGCCCGGAGCACACGGCCGGGACCTCCCCCACCACCCGCAGCACATCCTCTGCACCGAGGCCGCCTCTGGCGCGGTGCCCGGCGCGTCGCGATTCGGCTTGCCCGCGCCTCCGCCACCGGGGCGCGAAGCCGCCCGCACCGTCGCCGACGGCATGCGCAAACGCGGCCATCGACCGATTCGACATTCCAGGTGTGGGAAAAGCCGACTGCCCTTACCATCGCTTTCCGTGGCGGTGGAGGTCGGCTGGCGCCAGCTTCGGGCGAGCAGAACGAGGCCGTTCAGCAGATGGCGGAGGGGCCTCCGGCGGCCCTGCTGCTTTTCTACAGTGTGGAGTGCGGGCTGAAAGCGTCGTTACTCCGTCGTCTTAAGCTTCACTCTACGGCTCAGTTGCGTCCGGAATTCCGCCGGCACGACCTGCACCGGCTGGCGAAGGAATTGCGCCTGCCGCCTACCTTGTGCGATCGCATGCAGCGATCCTGCCCATCGCAGCATGACCAGAAAACGCGGATTTCTTTCGAAGACCTGCACCAAGCATGGCGATACGGGCATGCCCTGCAGCGGGACGAGGAGAAGCAGGCGATCCAAGTGTTGCGTGAGCTGAGGGACTGGTATCAGGGAGAATTGAGGGCATGATGCCCGACGTCACGGACTCCGTCCCCGAGCACATCTACACCTGGGTGGATGTGGATGCCCACCTGGAAAAGCTCGCACTCTATAAGCGGTGGCCGGAATGGCTCCACGAGTGCGACGCATTCTGGGACGGCCTCGAAGTGACCGTCGCCCCGGCGGTTTCCGCCGAGGAAGTGCTCCGGTGGCTCGGGGAGCGATTCGGGGTCGGGTCCATTGTCAGGGACGAAGGGCCACCTGCCCTGCGCCTCGACGACATCCCTGGGCGCCCCTCCCGGAGGCTGCTTCCGATCACGATCAACCACCGCGAGCCTGAGGCCCACCGACGCGAGCCGCGATGGCGTGAGCGCCGCATCGTCCGCAGCCTCGGCGAGCCGCTGCCACCGCCGGAGTCCCATCTCCCACATGGCGTCCGGATCGCCGCCTTCCATTCCTACAAGGGAGGCGTGGGCCGTACCCTGCACGCAATCGCACTGGCCGACGCTGTGGCCCGCAAGGGCGGCCGCGTACTGCTGATCGATGCCGACCTGGAGGCTCCCGGCATCACCTGGATGCTCGCCGGTCACGGCAAACGCGTGGACTTCAGTTACGAGGACTTCCTGGCGCTCCTGCACGCTTCCGCTGACGGGCGTCCGGACGAGGCCGTCTCCCTCGGCGCCGCCTATCTGCCGAACCAGGCGTTCGACAACGTCATCGTCATGCCGACGCGGCGATCCCTCGCCGATATCGCACCACCCAAGATCGAACCCACTGATCTCCTCACGGCGGATCGGCCCATCTACTACCTGACGGAATCCCTGGCCGAGCTGGCCGCCGCATTGCATGCGTCCACCGTGCTCATCGACCTTCGCGCCGGCGGCAGCGAACTGTCGGCTCCCATCCTGCTCGACCCCCGGGTACAGCGGGTCTTCGTCACCACGGTCAGCGAGCAGTCATTGCACGGCACGGAGCGGCTCATCCGGGAACTCGGGCGACGTGCCCCGTCACGGAAGGGCGATCCGGCGAGCGCGATCATCATCACCCAGTTCCGGGAGCAGGCCGACCGATCGCTGGTGATCGAAGCGGCGGCCCGGTTGCGGGACGCGATCGCCACCACCCTGCAGCCGGAGCCGAATGAGGGCGAGGACATGACGGTCGACAACGACGTGGTGGTGGAGCCCACGCTGAGCGCGTTCCAGGATCACCTCCTTGCTCTCCCCGCCAACTGGGACGCGGTGATCGCACTCGCCCGACGCCAGCAGCTTCCGCAGCTCTTGGAGACGCTGGCAGAGGACCTCGCCTCCCCTCCGGCGGCGGCCGAGAGCGCGGATGAGTCGTTCCAGCAGAAGAGCTCCGAGGACGAACTGGCGCAAAGGCGCGAGCGACTGGAAACGTTCGCGAGGCGGCTGGCCTACGCCGAGACCGCCGACAGCACTGGCTTCCTTCCGACCGAGTCGCTGCGGAACCTGCTCACCTCGCATCGCACCGAGCCGCCGCTCTGCGTGGTGGTGGGCGCGAAGGGGTCCGGGAAGACGTTCACGCAGGTCCAGATGTGTTTCCGGGAGACCTGGCAAGGCTACGCCGAAGCTGTGGGCGTGGACAACGTGACGTTGGACGCCCGGCTCGCCCCGGTCTTCGTCTCCCGGCATCTGCAGGACCGCACCTCCGAACGGATCAGAGAGGTGCAGAAGCTCGCTTGCGCATCCCCCGGCGCCGAACCGGCGAGCCAGCTCGAGCTCCGTGACCTCATCGACACATCGCTGCGGTCCCCACTGTCCGACCTCGAGTGGCGGCGCGTGTGGCTGACCTGCATGGCCCGGGCGGTGGGCATCGAGGCGTCACCCGAGGACGTCGAGGAGAGGCTGGTCGACTTCTCGCGCACCTCGACGAGGATATTCCTCATCGATGGCCTCGAGGATCTGCTCCAGGAATTCGTCCGGAACGACGCGCAACGGCAGGCGCTCCGGGTTCTCCTCGTCGACTGTCTCGAATGGCTCCGTAGCCTCCGCGGCCGTCCGCTCGGCCTCATCATTTTCATCCGGCGCGACCTCGTGCAGGCCGCGATCAAGCAGAACAGCGCCCAATTCCTCGCGCGTTATCGCGACTACGAGCTCAAATGGAATCCGGCAGAGGCCCTGCGGCTTACGCTGTGGGTGACTCAGCAGGCCAAGGCACTTTCACAGGTGGCGTCCAAGGCGATTCGGCAGGCGAGAGACGAGGACCTGAGCCGCCTGCTCATCCCGGTCTGGGGCGAGAAGATGGGATCGCCGCGCTCGCGAGAAGCGCGGTCCGACAGGTGGTTCCTGGCGGCGTTGTCCGACTTCAACGGCCAGATTCAGGCACGAGATATCGTGACGTTCCTGGCCGAATCGGCGGCAGGCTCGGTCTCCGACACGCGCTACACGGACCGGCTGCTCATCCCCAGCGCCATGCGGAACGCACTGGTGACGTGTAGCAAGGAAAAGATCAGAGCCATCAGCGAGGAGAGCCCACAGGTGGGCGAGCTACTCAAACGCCTTGACGCGCTAGAGGCGGATAAGAAGCGCATTCCGTTCAGCCCGAATTCCGTGGGGCTGTCGAGTGAGGAGCTCGAAATTCTCGCATCCAACGGCGTCGTCTTCCGCGAAGAAGACCAGTATTGGATTCCGGAGATATTCCGCCACGGCCTCGCCTTCAAGGTGGTCGGCCGGCCCAAGATTCTCGCGATCGCGAACCAGGTTCGGCAGCGCAACTTCGACTGACCATCGAGCGACCCGTCGGAGGCAGCGCACGGTGGTCAGGTAGCCCTTGCCGGCCGCTGCCGCGCCGCCGGTCCGCGAATTTGGGCACTAGCCAGGCCTTCGCGTGCGATAGTTCTCATTCGCGCAGTAGCGATGCCGTGACCTCGCCCGCCTCGAGCCCGTCCGGGCCCGCCGAGCGGCCGACGATGGGCACCGGGCGCACCGGCGCACCTCGCCGGAGTTCGGGGCGGACCGCCGGGCGAGCCGTGCCCGCCGGGATCGGGCCGGACCATCGCCGGTCGGTACCGGCCCGGTCGCCGATGGCTGGGATCGCCGGGCATACCGGCGGGGCGGGCCCGCCGATCAGGACCGGGGTCCCTGGCACGGTCGGGACGCTGGCCCACTTCACGGCCGGCGCCGAGGCCGGGGCGGTCAGGTGACCGCGCGGTAGCGGGAGCGCAGCCGTACCAGCGGCGCGCGGGTGGCGTCCACGTAGTCGACCCCGAGCACCTCGCCGATGAAGAGCGTGTGGTCCCCGGCCGGGACGACCTGCACGCTCTCGGCCTCGAGCGCCGCCACCCCGCCCTCGACGATGAGCGCGCCGCTGTGCGCGCCGCGGTGGTGCGCCACGCCGGCGAGGAGCAGCCGCGCGCTCGGCCGGCCCGGGGTGGCGAACCGGGAGGCGATGGCCTGCTGGCCGTCGGCGAGCAGGCTCGCCGCCCAGCGGTCCCGGCGGAGCAGCACCTCGGTGACGTAGCTCTGCGAGGCGATGCTCACCAGCACCAGGGGCGGCTCCAGGGAGACCGACATCAGCGACGAGACCGTGGTCCCGATGTCGTCTCGCTCCTCCTGGACCGTGATCACCGCCACCCCGGCGGCGAGCTGCGCCATGGCCTCCCGGAACGGGCCTTCCAGTGACGTCACTCCGCCCTCCGTTCCCTCGGACTCCGGCGATCCACGCTAAAGCCTCGTGCCGGAGCCCGCGGCACCCCACCGCCCGCACACGCGGCCGCCGGGGCGGGCGGCGCGGTCAGCCCACGTACGGGTAGGCGCGCTTGAGCTCCTGACGGGCCACCGAGCGGAGGTGGACGGCGTCCGGGCCGTCGGCGATCCGCAGGCAGCGGGCCCAGGCGTAGAAGTACGGGAGCACGGTGTCCTCGGTCACCCCCATGCCGCCGAACACCTGGATCGCCCGGTCGATCACCTGGGTCGCCATGTTCGGCGCGGCGACCTTGATCGCGGCGATCTCGGTCCGGGCGCCCTTGGCGCCGTACCGGTCGATGAGCCACGCGGTCTTGTAGACGAGCAGCCGGACCTGGTCGATCTCGATGCGCGACCGGGCGATCGCCTCCTGGACGCTGCTGAAGGACGACAGGTGCTCGCCGAACGCCACCCGGGACTTCGCCCGGTCCACCATCAGCGCCAGCGCCCGCTCCGCCATGCCGATCAGCCGCATCGCGTGGTGGATCCGGCCGGGGCCGAGCCGCGACTGGGCGATCATGAAACCGTCGCCCTCGTTGCCGAGGAGGTTGGCCGCGGGCACGCGCACGTTCTGGAAGAGGATCTCCGCGTGGCCGTGCTGGTCGTGGTAGCCGAAGATCGGCAGGTCGCGCACGATCGTCACCCCGGGCGTGTCCCGGGGCACGAGGATCATGGACTGCTGCCGGTGCGGCTCGGCGCCGGGGTCGGTCTTGCCCATCACGATGAAGACCCGGCAGCGCTCGTCGAGGGCGCCGCTCGTCCACCACTTGCGGCCGTTGATCACGTACTCGTCGCCGTCGCGGACGATCTGCGCCGTGATGTTGGTGGCGTCCGACGACGCCACGTCCGGCTCGGTCATCGCGAACGCCGAGCGGATCTCCCCGGCGAGCAGCGGCTCCAGCCACCGCTTCTTCTGCTCCTCGGTGCCGAAGCGGTAGAGGATCTCCATGTTCCCGGTGTCCGGCGCCTGGCAGTTGATCGCCTCGGGCGCGATCACCGGTGACCACCCGGAGATCTCGGCGATCGGGGCATAGTCGAGGTTCGACAGGCCCGAGATCTCGGGCAGGAAGAGGTTCCACAGCCCGCGCCGCTGCGCCGAGCGCTTCAGCCGCTCGACCACCGGCGGCAGGGCGTGCGGGTCGTGCTCCGCCCGCCACCGGTGGTACTCGGGCTCGGCCGGGAACACCTCCTCCCGCATGAAGTCCCACATCCGGGCGCACAGCTCCTCGGCCTTGGCCGACAGCGCGAAGTCCATCCGGTCCCCCTCTCTCATCCGCTTCGATCGAGCCGGTGGAGGCCTGGCGGGCGTGACGGCCCCGCCGCCATGATCGGGCCATGCCCGGCGCCGGTCACCCGGCACGGCGCCGGGGTGCCCGGCACCGTGCGACCGCACGGCGATGGGCGGCCCACCACCGTGCGGTCGCACCGGTTCCCGGCGGCCCGCGCCGGGGCCGCCTGCGGTCACCGGCCGCCGCGGGCGGTCCGGTGCCCAAGGTCGTCACGCTCACCTGTTCCGGAGTTCGCGCCGCAGGATCTTGCCCGTGGGCGTCTTCGGCAGCTCGTCGAGGAACTCGATCATCCGCGGGTACTTGTACGCCGCCATCCGGGCCCGGCAGAACTCGATCAGCTCCTCCTCGGTCGCCTGCGCGCCCGGCTTCAGCGACACGAAGGCCTTGACCGTCTCGCCGCGGTACTCGTCGGGGACCCCGACCACGGCGGCCTCGCGGACCGCCGGGTGCTCGTAGAGCACGTCCTCGACCTCCCGCGGCCAGACCTTGTACCCGGCCGCGTTGATCATGTCCTTCTTCCGGTCGACGAGGTAGAACCAGCCGTCCTCGTCCATGAACCCGACGTCGCCGGTGCGCAGCTCACCGCCGGGCAGGCTCTCGGCGGTCGCCTCCGGCTTGTTCCAGTAGCCGGGGATCACCTGCGGGCCGGAGGTGACGATCTCGCCGACCTCGCCGGGCGGGAGCTCGCGGCCGTCGTCGCCGACGATCCGCACCACGGTGTTGAACACCGGCACGCCGACGGAGAGCGCGCCGGTGTTCGGGTCGACGGGCGCGCGCCGGCCGAGCGGCACGGCGTGCGACGGCGAGTTGGTCTCGGTCAGCCCGTAGATGTTGTGGATGTAGATGCCGGTCTTCTCCAGGAACGCCTCGGTGACCGCCGGCGGGATCGGCGCCCCGCCCGAGTAGATCATCCGGAACGAGGACCAGTCCTCCTTGGTCACGCCGGGGAGCTGGGAGAGGCTGATGAACACGGTGATCGAGCCGACGGTGAAGGTGGGCCGGTGCTCCCGGATCGCGTCCATCACCACGTTCGGCTCGAACCGGTGCGCGATGATCAGCGGGCAGCCGAGGAGCAGCGCTATCCCGACGTGGCCGACCAGCCCGGTGATGTGGAACAGCGGCGCCACCCCGAGCACGCTGTCCTGCGGGGTGAGGCCCATCCAGTCCCGGTAGGTCTGGCTGTTGAACGCCATGGTGCGGTGGGTGTTCATCGCCCCCTTGGGCACGCCCGTGGTGCCCGAGGTGTAGGTGAGCACCGCGACGTCGTCGCCGCTGGGCCGGACCGGCTCCGGCCGGCGGCCCCGGTACCGGGCGATGAGCTCCTCCAGGTCGAGCGTGCCCTCGTGCCGGGCGCGCACGGTGGAGGCGAAGAGCCGCGGGTCGTCACGGGTCTGCCCGTCGAGCGGCGAGCAGGTGACCACGGTCTCCACCGCGGTCTCGCCGCTCGCGATCACGTCCCGGGCCACCGCCGCGTAGAGCTCCTCCAGGCAGACCAGCGCCTTCGCGCCCGAGTCGGCGAGCAGGTAGGCGAGCTCGCGGTGCTTGTTCATGGGGTTCACCGCGACGGCCGCGCCGCCGAGCTTCCACGCCGCGAGCAGCGCGATCACGAACGCCGGGTTGTTCTGCGTGTAGACGGCGAGCCGGTCGCCCCGGCCGAAGCCGCGCTCGGCGAGGGCGGCGGCGAGCGCGTCCGACCGTTCGTCGAGCTCGGCCAGGGTGAGCGCGCCGTCGAAGTACTTGATCGCGATGCTCTCCGGGGCCCGCCGTACGGACGCCCGGAACAGGTCGAGCATGGTGTCGAACTCGGGGGTGATGTCCGCGGGCACCCCGGCGGAGTAGAGCTTGAGCCAGGGACGCTGCGCGTAGACGCTCATTTGATCACCACGGGGTTGACGGGGGAACCGGCGGCCTTGCGGATCTTCAGCGGGGCGGCGACGTAGAGGAAGGTGTACTGCCCGTCGGCGGCGCAGTCCTCGGCGAGCCGCTCCAGGTCGCAGATCTCGGTGAGCACGACGCCGAGGTTGCGCATGAGCGCGCAGTGCAGGGGCAGGGCCACGCCGTGGTTCGGGTCGATGGTCACCTCGTTGGCGATCGTGTCGGTGACCAGGTTGGGGATCTCCATGTCGGCGAACCACTGGACGAGCTCGGGGCTGTAGACCAGGCCGGGCTCGCAGAAGTCCTCGTAGAACTTCTCGCCCTGCTCGTAGAAGAGCCGCAGGAAGTTCGTGCGGATGATCAGGATGTCGCGCTTCTCGATCGAGGTGCCCTGGGCCTCGGCGCAGGCCATCAGGTCCTCGTGGGTGAAGGTCTCGCCCTTGTCGAGGTTCGTCTTCCCGCGGAAGCGGGCCATGTCGAGGAGGATGCCCCGGCCGACGACGCCGCGCTCGGCGATCGGCTCGACGCTCGCCTTCTCCAGACCGCCGATGGTGGTGCGCGCGTCGTACCCGTTCCAGATCTGCCCGCCGTACCAGACGTGGCCGAGGGCGTCGTACTGGGTGGACCCCTGGAGGAAGGCGTCGATCTTGTCGTCCGCGTAGTGCAGCCCGCCCGGGAACTGCGGGGCGTCGTCGCGGTCCCAGCTCGACTCGTCGAGGATCATGGTCCGCTGCGCCGGGGTACGGCCCGGCCAGACCGGGTCGCCGCTGGGATGCCCGATGACGCGCTGCAGCGTGAAGACCTTGCCCGACCTGATGTGCCGGACGCCGCGGAACACCTCATCGGCGGTGAGGTAGTTCAGCGCGCCGACTTCGTCGTCATCCCCCCATTTCCCCCAGTTCTTCGGAGCGTCGCGGAGCAGTTCCTCCATCGTGGGGATTTCGGTCATGGGGGCACCCCCTCCTGACGAGGCAAACGGATCGTTCACTCGGTCGCCCGCGTGTGGAAGCCAAACTCGCACCGGATTAACTGCACGTCAAGGCTTGATTTTTCGGGATTTATCCGGTGAGGGGATCGACAGGGCTATGTTCAGCTAGGCTGAACACATGTCCGCAATGGAGGAACGTGGCCGAATCGGCCGGGCCATCCGGCGCGCCCGCCGGGACCGTGGGATCTCCCTGCGGGAGCTCGCCCGGCTCGTGGGGGTGAGCCCGGGCACGATCAGCGCCATCGAGAACGGCAAGACGGGGATCACCATCGCCCGGCTCAGCCGGATCGCCTCGGCGCTCGGCGTCCCGCCCGCCGCCCTGCTCGAGGAGCCGCCCCCGGAGCGCGCCGCGGGCCCGCCGCCGGGCGCCGGGGAGCCCGGGGAGTGGCGGCACTTCGCCCCGCTGCCGATCGACGGGGTGCTCGCCGCGGCGATCCGCTCCTTCGTCGCGACGGGCTACCACGGCGCGAGCATGCGCGACATCGCCCAGCAGGCGAACATGAGCGTCCCCGGGGTCTACCACCACTACCTGAACAAGCAGGAACTGCTGGTGCGGATCCTCGACATCGCCATGCAGGACCTGATCTGGCGGGTGGAACGGGCGCGGGACGAGGGGACCGGGCCGCTGGAGCGGATCGCACTGGTCGTCGAGGCGCTCGCGCTGTTCCACACCCGGCGCAGCGACCTGGCCTTCATCGGGGCGAGCGAGATGCGCAGCCTCGAGCCGGAGAACCGCCGGAAGATCGCCGCGATGCGCGACCACGTCCAGCACGTCCTCGACCGGCTCATCGACGAGGCCGTGGCGGAGGGCCGGGTCGAGGCCGAGGACGCGCGGATGGCCGGCAAGGCGATCGCCACCATGTGCACCAGCCTGCCGAGCTGGTTCCGGATCGGCGGGCCCATGACGCCCGAGGAGATCGCCAAGCAGTACGCGCGGTTCGCGCTGGGCCTGCTCGGGGCGAAGACCGGCGGCTGATCCCGTCGCCCCGGATATCCACGTAAAACATAGGAGAAATCCGGATTACCCCCCACCTTGTGCATTGACGGACGAAGTCCTGCATGATTACCCATGAAGGGCGCCTGACAGCCCGCCAGTCACCGACGTCACAGGAGCCGGGTCGTGACCGCATCGCTCATGGGTCAGCAGCGGTCCCGGGGCGAACTGATCGCCCAGCTCTATGAGCGGCACGCCGCCGGGCTGTTCGCGTACTGCCACGACCAGCTCGGCGACCCCGACTCGGCCTCCGACGCGGTGACCGCCGTGTTCACCCAGATCCCGGCGGCCGAACCGCCCCGCGCCGCGCTGTACGCGCTCGCCCGCCGGGAGATCTTCCGCCGGGACGTGCGCCGCCCGGCCCCCGCGGTCGATTCGGCGATCGACCCGATCGCCTCGCTCATCGACCGGGTGTTCCGCGAGATGCCGCCGCACCAGCGGGAGGCCCTGCTCCTGGCCGCCGTGTGCGGGCTCACCCCCGCCGAGCTCGCCGCCGTGCTCGACGTGGCCCCGGACACCGCCGAACAGCTCACCGCCGGGGCGCGGAACCGGTTCACCCGGTCCCTCCGCGCCGCGGTGACCGCGGCCCGCTCCGCGCCGTACACCCCGCCGGAGCTCATCGCCGCGTACGACGCGCTCGAGATGGCGCGGGTGGAGGACGTGCTCGCCCGGAAACCGTGGCGCCGCCCGACCGCGAGCCTGCGCAACCGGGTGCTCGGCATGACGGGTGACCTGGAGCCGGCCCCGCCCCCGGACCCGCAGTGGTCTGGGACCGGTTCGTGGCCGGCCATCCCGCCGCTCGCCCCGGCCGAGCCCGGCCCGATCACCGGCCCCATCACCGGACCGGTGAGCACGGGGACGGCTCTGGAGCGGGACGAGGCGAAGACCGAGCCGATCCCCAAGGTGAGCGAACCGAGCCCGTCCGGCGGGCGCCGTCGCCGGTCGCGCGCCGCGCCCGCGACCGGCGCCCCGGCCGCGGAGGCGCCCACGGCGTCCGGCCCGCAGACTCAGGAGATCCCGGCCGTGCCGGCTGTCGCGGCCGGTACGGCCCCGGCCGCTCCCGGCGTTCCGGCCCGGGAGACGCCGGCCGTACCCGAACCGCCGGTCCACGGGCTGACGGACGCTCCCCCGCTCTGGACGCGGGACGGCATCGCCGCACCAGGGGCCGCGAACCGGGGCGCCCCGGCGGCACCCGGCACCCCGGCCCGGGAGACCGACCCCGCATCCGGCGGCCCCGCGGAGGCCACGGCCCATGGGGAGCCCCGCCCCAAGGAGGCCGCGGGGGCCGCCCGGGAGACCGTCACCGCCCCGGAGAGCCCGGCACGGGAGACCGCGTCCCGTCCGGAGACCCGCTCCCGGGAGGCCGGGCCCACCGCCACGGAGGACCGGCGGCAGGCCGACGACTCGTTCGACGCGTTCCGCCCCGCCGAACGGAAGGCGTCCACCGCCACGCCCGGCACCGGCGCGCCGGAGGACGCCGCATCGGCCGGGGAACCCGCGCGGAAGCCGGAGAAGACCCGGCGCCGGCCGGATGCGTCGAGCCCGGCCACCGGGAAGGGGCCCGGAGGCCGTGACGCGGACCGCGGCGACGGCGGTACGGCCGGGCAGGAGCGGGTCCGGCCGAAGCGGGAGCGCCACCACGACTGGCTGTGGGAGCTGGCCGGGCTGCTGCTCTGCCTGCTCATCGCCTTCCTCGTGTTCACCCTGGTCCCGGGCTTCACCGGGCCGTAGCGGGTCGACGCCCGGCCGGTGCGCGGCCCATGACGGCGCACGCCGGCCCGCGCCGCCCGAGGCCTCGGCCCGGTGCGGCACCGTACGCGCACCCGGCCCGCGCTCCGCCGGCCGGCGCACCTCCTCGGCGAGGTGGACGCCCGGCCCGGGACGAGGCGCCTTCCCCGCCCGGCCCAACCGATCCGGCCCCGAGCGTGCCGAGCCGATCGATCCGGGGGCCGTGTGAAACAGGTTCCGATGGCGAGGCGCGCGGGCCGGCCGTTTCCGGGCGCCATACCCCGGATTAGAACGGTTTCTAATAACGCCCGCGCCGTAACCCACCCGATATCAGTGTGAAACACCCCGAAACGCCTGGTAGGTCGGGGTTCCATGGTGACCGGTCAGTAACCGTCCACACGGCTTTCCGATCAGATAACGTGTTTCTATGCGTGCCTCGCGAGCAGTGGCGGACGCCGCGGTGTCGAAGCCGGAGCGACGGACCGGCACGGACGATCAGCCGGTCGTCAGCGGTTCGCGGGTGCGAAGCCAGCACCAGCGGCGCAGGCGCATCGTCCAGGCCGCCGCGGCGCTCGCCTCGCGCGGCGGGGTCGAGGCCATGCAGATGCGGACGGTCGCCGAGCGGGCCGGCGTCGCCCTCGGCACGCTCTACCGCTACTTCCCGTCCAAGATGGACCTCATCGTGGCGGTGGTGAGCGAGGAGATCGACCTGCTCGAGTCGAGCATCGAGCGCCGGCCGCCGAGCTCCCCCTCCCCCGCCGGGCGCGCCACGGACGTGCTCATGCGCGCGGCACGCGGGCTGATGCGGGAGCCGGAGCTCGCCGACGCCCTGCTCCGGTCGCTCATCACCTCCGAGGTCGGGATGACCTTCAGCGACCGGCTGGCCGCGCTGGTGCTGCGGGCCGCCGGCATCGTTCCGGACAGCGAGCCAACGCCCGAGCAGGTGGCGATCGCCGACGCGCTCGCCAGCTTCTGGGTCCACGAGCTGCTCGAGCTGCTGCGGGGGAACCGCACCTACGACGAGGCACAGCAGCGGATCGAGGCCGTGGCGGCGCGCCTGCTCCCCTGACCCGCGCCGCCCGTCGCGTGAGCCGGCACGCTCCGGGACCGGATGAGGTACGGCCCGGCACCACGGTGGCGTACGGCCCGCCGCAAGACGGCCCGGCTCGACCGGACCAAGGACCCCGCGCGCATCGGGACCGTGCTGACCTGCCATCCGGCACCACGGAGCCATACCGCCTGCCGACAGAACGACCCTGCTCGACCGGTCTGCCGCAGGATTGGCGGCCGGCCCGGCGGCCGGCCGGCCGTCAGATCCGGCGCCCGCCCCGGCGACCGGCCTGACGGGGACCGGGCACCTGGTCGTGCATCCGGCCCGCCGCACGCCGGACACCCGCCGGCATCCGGTGCCGTGCCCGGGCGCACGATCGCCCTCTCAGCAGTAGGGCGGAGACGGCGCCGTCCGATCGGCGGCTCACCCGCCGGCCCACGCCGCGCGAGGCCCGGACGGCAGGGCACTGAGCGGCGCGGCGCACGGCCCACCGGGCCGGCCCGCTCACCAGGCCAGATCGTGCTCCGGGTCGCGCCCGCTCGAGAGGAGCCGCAGGTCGGACTCGACCATCATCTGGACCAGCTCCTCGAACGAGACCTTGGGCTCCCAGCCGAGCTGGGTCTTCGCCTTCTTCGGGTCGGCGCAGAGCAGGTCCACCTCGGCCGGGCGGTAGAGCGACGGATCGGTGACCACGTAGTCCCGCCAGTTGAGGCCGACCGTGGCGAACGCGACCTCCACGAGATCGCGGACCGAGTGCATCCGGCCGGTGCCGATGACGTAGTCCTCGGGCTTCGGCGCGGTGACCATGAGGTGCATGGCGCGGACGAAGTCGCCGGCGAAGCCCCAGTCGCGGCGGGCGTCGAGGTTGCCGAGGCGCAGCTCCTTGGCCATGCCGAGCTTGATCCGCGCGACCCCGAGCGAGACCTTGCGGGTGACGAACTCCACCCCGCGCCGGGGCGACTCGTGGTTGAAGAGGATCCCGGAGACCGCGAACATCCCGTACGACTCGCGGTAGTTCTGGGTGAGGAAGTGCCCGAACGCCTTGGCCACGCCGTACGGGGACCGGGGGTGGAACGGGGTGAGCTCGGTCTGCGGGGTCTCCCGGACCTGCCCGAACATCTCCGACGACGAGGCCTGGTAGAACCGGATCTGCCCGCCGGTGGGGGTACGGGAGGCGGTGATGCCGGAGCAGACCCGGATCGCCTCCAGCATGCGGAGCACCCCCATGCCGGTCACCTCGGCGGTGAGCTCGGCCTGTTCCCAGGACATCGGCACGTAGGAGATCGCGCCGAGGTTGTAGACCTCGTCGGGCTGCACCTTCTCGACGGCGGCGATGAGCGAGCCCTGGTCGAGCAGGTCGCCGCGGATGAGGCGGACGTCTTTGAGCAGCTTGCGCACCCTGGCCACGCGCGGGTTGGCCTGGCCGCGGACGAGGCCCCAGACCTCGTACCCTTCCCTCAGGAGATGCTCGGCGAGATAGGAGCCGTCTTGACCGGTGATGCCGGTAAGCAGCGCGCGCCTGGCCAACGGTTCCTCCTGTTGTGCCGCAAGTTGTCTTGTGAGGCGAATGTACCGCCTTGACCCTCTCTCGCCGAGGGGGCACGTGGTGACCAGCCCTTGTAGAACGTGTTATACCGAATATGATTCGACTACATTAATGGTGCTGGTATGTCACGGTATGCCCCATGTGGTTAGCCATTTCACGACTCTTCGGATCTCTGGGTGAATGGTAGGGTTCACGGGCGACCCATGTGGGCACGGCGGGAAAGGGGTACCTCTTGACGGAGAGGCTGCGAGTCGCCCTGCTCTCCTATCGCAGCAAGCCCACATGCGGCGGCCAAGGGGTGTACCTGCGCCATATCAGCCGTGAGCTCGTCGCGCTGGGACACCACGTCGAGGTCTTCTCCGGCCAGCCGTACCCCGAGCTCGAGGACGGGGTGGTCCTCAACAAGGTCCCCAGCCTGGACCTCTACCGTGACGACGACCCCTTCCGCACCCCCAAGCGCGAGGAGTACCGCGACTGGATCGACCGCCTCGAGTACATCACCATGCGGCTCGGCGGCTTCCCCGAGCCGCTCACCTTCAGCCTCCGCGCGTACCGGGAGCTGAAGAAGCGGATCGGCGACTTCGACGTGGTGCACGACAACCAGACCCTCGGCTACGGCCTGCTCGGCATCAAGCGGCACTTCCCGGTCGTCGGCACCATCCACCACCCGATCAGCGTGGACCGGCGGATCGAGCTCGCCAACGCCACCGGCTGGCGGAAGCTCTCCCTGCGCCGCTGGTACGGGTTCGTGCGGATGCAGAGCCGCGTCGCCCCCCGGCTCAACCCCATCCTCACCGTCAGCGAGTCATCGCTCCTCGACATCCACCGCGACTTCAACGTGCCCCAGTCCGCCATGCGGCTGGTCCCGCTCGGCGTGGACACCCGCTACTTCCACCCCCGGCCGGACCTGCCGCGGCGCCCCGGCTCGATCATCGCCGTGGCGAGCGCCGACTCGCCCATGAAGGGCGTCTCCGTGCTGCTGCGGTCGGTCGCCAAGCTCGCCACCGAGCGGGACGTCCACCTCACCGTGGTGAGCAAGCCATCGCCCGACGGGCCGACCGAGCGGCTCGTCGGCGAGCTCTCGCTCCACGACCGGGTGCGGTTCGTCCACGGGATCTCCGACCAGGAGCTCGCCGAGCTGATCGCGACCTCGGAGATCGCGGTCGTCCCCTCCCTGTACGAGGGGTTCTCCCTCCCCGCGGTCGAGCACATGGCCTGCGGCACGCCGCTGGTGGCCTCGCGGACCGGGGCGCTGCCCGAGGTGGTCGGCGACGCGGCGGTACTGGTCACCCCGGGCGACACCGAGGAGCTCACCGCCGTGCTGCGCCGCCTGCTCGACTCGCCTGAGGAGCGCGCCGAGCTCAGCCGCAAGGGCCACGAGCGCGTCATGGAGCGCTATGCGTGGCCGGCGGTGGCCCGGCGCACCGTGGAGGTCTACCGGGAGGCCATCGCGGCCCACGCCGCCCGCTGACCCACCCCGAGCACGGATCACGATCACGAAAGGTAGGGCGAGTGCTGACCGTCGACTTCGACCGGCTGCCCGTAGGGCCGGGGAACCGGGTTCTCGACCTGGGTGCCGGGGGTGGCCGGCACGCCTTCGAAGTGCTGCGCCGGGGCGCCGACGTGGTCGCGTTCGACATGAACGCCGAGGAGCTGGCCGGCGTGCGCGCGATGTTCGCCGCGATGGTAAAGGAGGGGCAGGTCCCGCCCGGCGCCAGCGGCGACACGGTGGTCGGCGACGCGCTCGCCATGCCCTTCCCGGACGCCAGCTTCGACCGGGTGATCGCCGCCGAGGTGCTCGAGCACATCCCGGACGACATGACCGCGATGCGGGAGATCGTCCGGGTGCTCAAGCCCGGCGGCCTGGTCGCCGTCACCGTGCCGAGCTTCCTCCCCGAGCGCATCTGCTGGGCGCTCTCCGAGGAGTACCACACGGCCCCCGGCGGGCACGTCCGGATCTACACGCTCGCCGAGCTGAAGGCCAAGCTGAAGGCCTGCGGCCTCCGGGTGGGCCCGCACCACTACGCCCACGGCCTGCACTCGCCGTACTGGTGGATCAAGTGCGCCGTCGGGGTGAAGAACGACGACCACCCGCTCGCCAAGGCCTACCATGAGCTCCTCGTGTGGGACATCGTGAAACGGCCCCGGATCACCCGGCTGGCCGAGGCAGTGCTCAACCCGCTCATCGGCAAGAGCGTGGTGGTCTACGCCCGGAAGCCGGCATGAGGCGGCTTCCGGAGGTCGGCGGCATCATCACCGCCGAGCAGGTGCTGCAGACCGCGGAGAGCATCGCCGCCATCCAGGAGCCGGACGGCGGGGTGCCGTGGCCGGAGGGCCACGTCGACGCGTGGAACCATATCGAGTGCCTCATGGCGCTCACCGTCGCCGGGCTGACCGAGGAGGCCCGGAAGGGCTTCGACTGGCTGGTACGGCACCAGCGCCCGGACGGCTCCTGGCCGCGGAAGCTCGTCCGCGGCGAGCCGGTGGAGACGGCCGGCGAGTCGAACCACGCGGCGTACATCGCGGTCGGGGTCTGGCACGACCTGCTGATCACCGGGGACGAGGACTTCGCCCGCCGGATGTGGCCGACCGTGGTCCGCGCCCTCGAGTTCGTGGTCGGGCTGCAGACCCGCCGCGGGGAGATCCTCTGGCTGCGCGAGCCCGACGGGACCCCGGCCGACTATGCGCTGCTCACCGGGTCGTCCTCGATCTACCAGGGGCTGCGCTGCGGCGCGCTGCTCGCCGAACGGCTCGGCGACCCCCAGCCGGACTGGGAGGTCGCCGCGGACCGGCTCGGGCACGTGATCGCGCACCACCCGGAGGCGTTCGCCGACAAGAGCCGGTTCGCCATGGACTGGTACTACCCGGTCCTCGGCGGCGCGGTCCGCGGGGAGGCGGCCCACCAGCGGCTCGACGAGGGGTGGGCGACGTTCGTGGTGCCGGGGCTCGGCGTCCGCTGCGTCTCCGACCAGCCGTGGGTGACCGGCGCGGAGTCCTGCGAGCTCGTGCTCGCCCTCGACGCGGTGGGCCGCCGGGAGGAGGCCCTGCGGGTCTTCGCCGACATGCAGCACCTGCGGCACGAGGACGGCTCCTACTGGACCGGCTGGCAGTTCGTGAACCGGCGGCACTTCCCCCACGAGCGCTCCGGGTACACCGCGGCCGCGGTGATCCTCGCGGCCGACGCCCTGGCCCGGGCGACCCCGGCCTCGGGCCTGTTCCGGGACGCGGGAGGCCACCTGGTCCGCGCCGTGGGCGAGTGCGGGTGCGAGATCGCCCGCGCCTGAGGCCGGGCCGGCTCGGCCGAAGAGGCCGGCTCAGCGGAGGGGCCGGATCAGCCGAAGGGCCGGTCCGTGCGCTCCAGGACGCGGAGCGAGCCCACCGCGCGGACCTCTTTGAACGCGCCGGAGGCGAGCGCGCGGAGGTAGACGCGGTAGGGGGCCTGGCCGCCGTCGGCGGGGTCGGGGTAGATGTCGTGGAAGACCAGGGCCCCGCCCTCGATCACGTGCGGCGCCCAGCCCTCGTAGTCCTGGGTGACCGGCTCCTCCGAGTGGCCGCCGTCGATGAACAGCACGGCGAGCGGGGTGTTCCAGTACCGCGCCACGGTGGCCGAGTCGCCGACGATCGCGATCACCTCGTTCTCCAGGCCGGCGGCCTCGATCGTCTCCCGGAAGAACGGCAGGGAGTCCATCCGGCCGGTCCGCGGGTTCACCAGCTCGGGGTCGTGGTGCGGCCACCCCGGCTGTATCTCCTCCGAGCCCCGGTGGTGGTCGACGGTGAACACCACCGTGCCGGCCAGGCGCGCCCCGGCGCCGAGGTACACGGCCGACTTGCCGCAGTAGGTGCCGATCTCGCAGATCGGCCCGCGGGAGCCGTACGCCCGGGCGACCTCGAACAGGGCGAGCCCTTCCTCGGGCGGCATGAAGCCCTTGACCCGTTCCGCGACCTCGCGGAGCTCGGCGGGCATCGTCACGGGCGTCTCCCCCTTTCCCCTAGGCCGGTTCGATCGGCGCGTGGCGGTCTTGATCGCGCGCCGTCCGCTGGCGACGATCGCTCTTGTCCGCAGTCCTGGAACATGTTCTACTTCACATCGTCGGCGACCGGCGAGGCGGCCGGGCCCTTCCGCGGAGGACCGGCCGGCCGAGCCGCGGGACCGGCCACCGGAGGAGCCCACATGAAGATCAAGGTCAACTACGAAGCCTGCGAGGCCAACGGCGTCTGCATGGGCCTCGTGCCCGAGGTGTTCCACCTCGACGAGGAGGACCAGCTCCACGTGCTCATGCCGGAACCTCCCGCCGAACTGCTCGACCGCGTCCGCCACGCGGTGCGGTCCTGCCCCAAGGCCGCGCTCTCGCTCGAGTGAGGCCCCCAAGGCCGCTCTCGCCCGAGCGAGGGCCGGATGCCCCCCAGCGAACCATGCGACGAGAGGGAGGTCGCGCATGCGCGGCGCGCTCTTACACCAGGTCGGGGACGACACGCTCGACATCCGTGACGACTTCACCCTCACCCCGGTCGGCCCCACCGATGTGCGGGTGCGCATCCGGGCGACCGGGGTCTGCCATTCCGATCTGTCGGTGATGACGGGCGTGCTGCCCATGCCGCTGCCGGTGCTCCCCGGCCACGAGGGCGCCGGCGAGGTGGTGGAGGTGGGCGACCACGTCACCTCCGTGCGCCCGGGCGACCACGTCATCATCAACTGGACGCCCGCCTGCGGTGACTGCACCTACTGCATCGGCGGCCAGCCCACCCTGTGCACCACGTTCCTGGCGAAGAGCTTCCGGGAGCCGCGGTTCCGCTTCGACGGCGACCGGCCCGCGTACGGCATGGCGGGGTGCGGCACCTGGGCGGAGGAGATCGTCATCCCCTGGCAGGGCGCGATCAAGATCGACCCCGGCGTGCCGTTCGAGATCGCCGCGCTGATCGGGTGCGGGGTGACCACCGGCCTCGGCGCGGTGGTCAACACCGCGAAGGTGCGCCCGGGGTCGACCGTGGCGGTGGTCGGCTGCGGCGGGGTCGGCCTCTCGGTGATCCAGGGGGCCCGGATCGCGGGGGCGGCCACGATCCTCGCCATCGACCCCCTGGAGTCCAAGCACGCGCTCGCCAAGAAGGTCGGCGCCACCCACGCCTGCACCCCGGACCAGCTCCCCGACGCGATCCAGACCCTCACCGGCGGGCTCGGCTTCGACTACGGCTTCGAGGTGGTCGGCAAGTCGGCGGCGATCATGACCGCCTGGCAGGCGACCCGGCGCGGCGGCGACGTGGTCATCGTGGGCGCCGGGGCCATGGACGACATGGTGCAGCTCTCCGCCTTCCAGCTCCTCTTCGACGGCAAGAACATCCTCAGCTCGCTGTACGGCGACGCCGACGTGCGCCGGGACTTCCCGCGGTTCGCGCGGATGTACCAGGCGGGGCTGCTCGACCTCGACAGCATGATCAGCGCCCGGATCACGCTCGACGACCTCAACGACGCCGTGGCCGCGCTGCGGAGCGGTGAGGTGCTCCGCCAGATCGTGGTCTTCGACTGACCGGCCGGGGCGGACGGGCGGGTCCGGCGCTCCGGCCCGGGGATTTCCGGGCCGGAGCGGGTAGCCCGTCACAACGTGCAGACCTTCCTGCCCTACCCGGGCTTCGCCGCCACCGCGCGCGTCCTCGACCTGCGCCGCCTCGGCCGGCAGCGGGTCGAGGCGCTGATGGTGCTCCGCGCCCTCACCGTCCCCGGGTACGGCTGGCAGCACCACCCCGCGGTGCGGATGTGGGAGGGGTACGAGGAGGCGCTGGCCCGCTACGGGCTGGAGATCTGCGCGGCATGGGCCGCCCTGGGCCACACCGACACCTGCGCGGCCGCGATCTGCGACCGGCTCCGCGCCGACTTCGGCATCGCCGCGCCCCGGACCCAGGCCGAGCTGGGCGCGGCCGGCGATCTTCCTCCGTGGCTGGGCGACCCGGCCTTCCACCGCAGCCACCGCTCCGCGCTGCTCCGCAAGAACCCCGGCCACTACCGGCGGTACTTCCCGGACGACCCGGACGACCTGCCCTACGTCTGGCCGCTCTCCGACCGGCCGCGCTCGCGCCCGCGCGCCGGCGGGTGACGGCGCGGGCCGGCGCCCGGGGATGACCGCCGGGGCGTGCCAAGGACCGGGCCGTGCCGCCGGGCCGCCGCGCGCGGACCGGCGGCCCGGCCGTGGCAGAGGACGGCATCCCGGCGAGCCCCGGCCGTGGCGCCGCGGCGCGTCTCCCCGGGCGGGACAAGGCCCGGCCCCGCGACGGGGGCCTCCCGGGCCGGGCCCCGGGCCCGGCCGGGGCCGGGACGGGCCGAGAGCGCTCAACCGGGCCGAGGACGCCCGGTCGGCCGGCCGGGCCGGGGCGGCACCGGGGCGCCCGCCGGGCCGCGGGGAGGCCGGCCACGGTCCACGGCGGGCGCCGCACGCCGGGAGGCGTCCGCTCAGGACCGGGGGCGCGCCCGGTCGGGACGGGCGGCGCGCCCGGTCGGCGGCGAGGAGAACGCCGGGGACACCCCGGTCAGGACGAGCCGGGGTCCCCCGGTCAGGACGAGGAGAACGCGGCGTCGAACGCGGCCGCCGGCGGGGTGATCGCGTTGAGGCGGCGGATGAACTCGAGCGCCTCCGGCGCGCCCTGCAGCCGGTCCATCCCGGCGTCCTCCCACTCGATGGAGATCGGGCCGTCGTAGCCGATGGCGTTGAGCGCGCGGAAGCACTCCTCCCACGGCACGTCGCCCCGCCCGGTGGAGACGAAGTCCCACCCGCGCCGCGGGTCCGCCCACGGCAGGTGGGAGGAGAGCCGCCCGCGCCGGCCGTTCCCCACCCGCACCTTGGCGTCCTTGCAGTCCACGTGGTAGATCCGGTCGGCGAAGTCGAGGATGAACCCGGCCGGGTCGATGTCCTGCCAGACCATGTGCGAGGGGTCCCAGTTCAGGCCGAAGGCGGGCCGCCGCCCGATCGCCTCCAGCGTCCGCACGGTGGTCTCGTAGTCGTAGGCGATCTCGCTCGGGTGCACCTCGAGGGCGAACCTCACCCCGACCTCGTCGAACACGTCGAGGATCGGGTTCCACCGGTCGGCGAAGTCCCGGTAGCCCGCCTCGATCATCGACGGGGGCACCGGCGGGAACATCGCCACCGTGTGCCAGATCGACGACCCGGTGAACCCCACCACGGTGGAGACGCCGAGCCGGGCCGCCGCCCGCGCGGTGTTCTTCATCTCCTCGGCCGCGCGCCGCCGTACCTCCTCCGGGTCACCGGAGCCCCAGACGCGCGCGGGCAGGATCGCCTTGTGCCGCTCGTCGATCGGGTGGTCGCAGACCGCCTGGCCGACGAGGTGGTTGGAGATCGCCCACACGCCGAGGTTGTACTTGGCGAGCACCTCCCGCTTGCGCTCCACGTAGGAGTCGTCGGTGAGGGCCTTCTCGACGTCGAAGTGGTCGCCCCAGCAGGCGATCTCCAGGCCGTCGTAGCCCCACTCCGCGGCGAGCCGGCAGACCTCCTCGAACGGCAGGTCCGCCCACTGGCCGGTGAACAGCGTGATCGGTCGCGTCATGGTCACACCCGCTTTCCGGTGGGCCGGTCAGGTTCACAGGTCGGTCCAGCGCGAGCCGTTCGCCGCGCTCTCCTCGACGGCGGCGAGCACCCGCTGCACCTGCAGGCCGTCCTCGAACGACGGCGACGGGTCGGTCCCGGTGGCGATCGCCTCCAGGAAGTCCTTCACCTCGTGGACGAAGGTGTGCTCGTAGCCCAGGCCGTGGCCCGGCGGCCACCAGGCGCCCGCGTAGGGGTGGTGCGGCTCGGTGGCGAGGATCCGCCGGAACCCGGCGTCGGGCTCGGTCGCGTCGCAGAACCACAGCTCGTTCATGGCCTCGAAGTCGAAGGCGAGGCTGCCGAGCGAGCCGTTGACCTCGATCCGGAGCGCGTTCTTGCGGCCGGTGGCGAACCGGGTGGCCTCGAACGAGCCGAGCGCCCCGCCGTCGAACCGGCCGATGAACAGGGCGGCGTCATCGACCGTGACCGGCCCCTTGGCCCCGGTACGGCTCTCGCCGGCCAGGCCGCTCGACTCCTCGGCGAGCGGCCGCTCCTTGATGAAGGTCTCGGTGAGGGCCGACACCCCGGTGAGGCGCTGGCCGGTGATGTACTGGGCCAGGTCGATGATGTGCGCCCCGATGTCGCCGAGCGCCCCCGAGCCGGCCTTCTCCTTCTGCAGCCGCCAGACCAGGGGGAACTCCGGGTCGACGATCCAGTCCTGCAGGTACTGCGCGCGGACGTGCCGGATCTCCCCGAGCCGCCCTTCGGCGACGTACCGCCGGGCGAGGGCGACGGCCGGGACGCGGCGGTAGTTGAAGGCGACCATGGCGCGCACGCCCTTGGCCGCCGCCCGCCGGGCGGCCTCGGCCATGGCCTCGGCCTCGGCCACGGTGTTGGCGAGCGGCTTCTCGCAGAGCACGTGCTTGCCGGCGTCGAGCGCGGCGATGGCGATCTCCGCGTGGGAGTCGCCCGGCGTGCAGATGTCCACGATCGCGATGTCGTCCCGCTCGACGATCCGCCGCCAGTCCGTCTCCACGGACGCCCAGCCGAGCCGGGCGGCCGCGGCGGCCGCCTTCTCCGCGGAGCGGCCGCCCAGCGCGGTCATGACCGGCCTGACCGGCAGGTCGAATATCGCGCTTACCCCACGCCACGCCTGCGAGTGGACGCGCCCCATGAACGCGTACCCGACCATGCCGACCCCGAGCGCCGGCCTGTTGTCCATCACGTGATCTCCCCCAGATCAGGATTCGAATCCGAGCGGCAGGTACTTGTCGACGTTCTCCCTGGTCACGGTCTCCGAGGCGAGCGTGATCGACTGCGGGACCTCGTTCTCGACCAGGTCGCTCATGCCCTTGCCCTGGGCGATCAGCCGGGCGATCTTGATCGCCGACCCGGCCATGGTGGGGCTGTAGGTGACCGTCGCCTCCAGCACGCTCGTGCCGGACTTGATCTCCCGCATCGCGTTCGCCGACCCGGCGCCGCCGACCATGAAGAACTCGTTCCGGCCCGCCTCCTTGATCGCGGCGAGCACGCCGACGCCCTGGTCGTCGTCGTGGTTCCAGATCGCGTCGATCTTCTTGTGCGCCTGGAGCAGGTTGCTCGCGACCTGGGTGCCGGACTCCACGGTGAACTTGGCGTCCTGCTGGTCGGTGACGCTGTAGCCGTACGTGCGGAGCGCGTCGGCGAATCCCTTGCTGCGCTCCTGGGTGAGCGGGAGCGTGGCGATGCCCTGGATCTCCAGGATCACCGGGTCGGTCACGCCCTTTTCCTTGAGCTTCTTGCCGATGTAGTGACCGGCGGCCACGCCCATGCCGTAGTTGTCGCCGCCGATCCAGGTGCGGTACGAGAGCTTGTCCGGGAAGATCCGGTCGAGGTTGACGACCGGGATCCCCGCCTCCATGGCCTTGCGGGCGACCTGGTTGAGCTGCTCGCCGTCGTTCGGCAGGATCACCAGGACGTCGACCTTGGCCTGGATCAGCGACTCGACCGCCGAGATCTGCTGGTTGATGTCGTTGGTGGGCTCGACCGGCCGGAACTCCACGTCCGGGTACCGCTTCGCCATCTCCTCGGCGTTCTTCGCGATCGCCGCGATCCACCCGTGGTCGGCCGCGGGCGCGGAGAACCCGATCACGACCTTGGGGCCCGGCTGGTCGTTGTCGGTGCCCGCCAGGGCGGCCTGCTGGGCCGGGGTGGACGAGCTCTGCGCGGGCTCATTGCCGGTGCAGGCGGTGAGCAGGGCACCGGCGCCGACGGCGGCTCCGCCGAGCAGGAAGCCGCGCCGGCCGAGGGGGCGGTGCAGGGACACGAGAATCCCTCCTTCGGGTCGGGGGGTGCAGGGGAAACCCGTTGGTACGGAGTCGGTCCGCGGTGATCGAGCGGGAACGCGCGATGGGCGATCGCCGTGCGCAGGGCTAGGTGCGGGCGGCGGTCAGGGCGCGCCGCTGGAAGAGCACGGCCACCACGATGATCAGTCCCTTCGCGATGAGCTGGTCGCTGGTGTCGAGGCCGTTGAGGATGAACAGGTTCGTGATCACCGTGAAGACCATCAGGCCGAGGATCGAGCCGATGATCGTGCCGCGGCCGCCGGAGAGCAGGGTGCCGCCGATGATCACGGCCGCGATGGCGTCGAGCTCGTAGAGGTCGCCGTGGGTGCTCGACCCCGTGGTGGTCCGGGCCATGATGAGGATCGCCGCGATGCCGCAGCACAGGCCGGAGAGGGCGTACAGCAGCATCGTGTGGCGCCGCACGTCGATGCCGGCGAGCCGCGCCGCCTCCGGGTTGCCGCCGACCGCGTAGGTGCGCCGGCCGAAGGTGGTACGGCTCAGCACGAGCCAGCCCACCAGCACGACGGCCGCGAAGATGTAGACGAGCAGCGGCAGGCCGAGCACCCGGGTGGTGGAGAGCTCCACGATCGCCTGGTTCTCCGGGCGGATGAGCTGGGTCTTCCGGTCGGAGATCCGCTGGGCGAGGCCGCGCGCCGCCACCAGCGTGGCGAGGGTGGCGATGAACGGCGCCATCCGGCCGTACGCGACGAGGAAGCCGTTCACCAGGCCGGCGCCGGTGCCGACCAGGATCGCGCACATCGCCATGACCAGCGGCCCGTACGACTGGGTGGCGAGCGTGGTCGCCCAGACCGAGGCGAGCGCCATGATCGCGCCGACCGACAGGTCGATGCCGCCGCCGATGATGACGAACGTCATCCCGACGGTGATCACGCCGATGGTCGAGGCGAGCGCGAGGATGCTCACCAGGTTCGACGTCGTGGCGAAGTTCTCGGGGGCGGTCACCAGGCCGACCACGGCGAGCAGGAGCAGCACGGCGACGAGGCCGAGGTGGTGGTTCCGGCCGATCCGGCCGAGCAGCGCGGCCCCGGGCCACGCCTGCCGTGCCGCGGCGCGCCCGGCCGGCCGCTCATCGACCGGCGGGCTGACCTCACCCGGTGCGCGAGCGTCCGTCACCTCGCACTCCCCTCCATGATCATGTCCAGTACGGTGCGTTCGTCCAGGTCGCGGGCGTCCCCCTCGTGGATGACCGCGCCCTCGCGGAGCACGAGCACCCGGTCGGCGAGGCCGAGCACCTCGGGCACCTCGCTGGAGACGAGCAGGACGCCGATGCCGTCGTCGGCGAGGCGGCGGATCAGCCGGTAGAGCTCGGCCCGCGCCCCGATGTCGACCCCGCGGGTGGGTTCGTCGAGGAGGAGCAGCCGGCGGCCGTCGCCGAGCCACCGGGCGAGCACGGCCTTCTGCTGGTTCCCGCCGGAGAGCGTGCGCACCGGCCGGTCGGGGTCGGGCGGCCGGATGTCGAGCGCCCGCACCAGCCGCTCGGCCTCGGCGCGCTCCCGGCCGCGGTCGATCCAGCCGAGCCGGGAGAACCGGTGGAGGCCGGCGATCGTGATGTTCCGCCCGACCGTCTCGTGCATGAGCAGCGCCTGCGCCTTGCGCTCCTCGGGCGCGAGGCCCATGCCGAGCCGTACCGCGTGCACGGTGCTGCCCGGCCGTACCGGGGCGCCGTCGAGGAGGACCCGGCCCGCGGCCGGGCGGCGCGCGCCGTAGATCGTCTCGATGATCTCGGAGCGGCCGGAGCCGACCAGCCCGGCGAGCCCGACGATCTCGCCGGCCCGCACGGTGAACGAGACGTCGGTGAAGTGCCCGGGCAGGGTGAGGTGCTCGACCCGGAGCACCTCGGGGCGGCCGTCCAGGGCGCCGGGCTCCGGGCGGGGCGGGAAGACGTACTCCACGTTCCGCCCGGTCATGAGGGAGACGATCGTGGCGGTGGGGGTGGTGGCGGCCGGGAGGCCGACCGCCGCCGCCTTGCCGTCCTTGAGCACGGTGACCCGGTCGCCGATCTCGCGGATCTCCGCGAGCCGGTGGGAGATGTAGATCACCGCGACGCCCTGGGCGGTGAGCTCCCGGATGATCCGGAACAGGTTCGCGACCTCGTCGTGCGCGAGCGCGGCCGACGGCTCGTCCATGACGATGAGGCGGGCCCGGCGGGACAGGGCCCGCGCCATGCTCACCACCTGCTTCGCCGCCGCGGGGAGCCGCCCGACCTCGGCGGTGGGCGGCAGCTCGGGGTGGCCGAGCCGCTCGAGCAGCTCCCCGGCCGCGCGGTTCATCCGGCGGCGCCGGAGGAAGCCGAGCCGGGCGCTCTCGTGGCCGAGGAAGATGTTCTCCGCGACCGTGAGCCCGTCGACCAGGTCGAGCTCCTGGTAGATCGTGGAGATCCCGGCCTTGATCGCCGCGGTGGGCCCGGTGAACCGCACCGGCTCGCCACCGAGCACGATGGTGCCCGCGTCGGGCCGGTGCGCCCCGGACAGGATCTTGATGAGCGTGGACTTGCCGGCGCCGTTCTGGCCGAGGAGGCAGTGCACCTCCCCCGCCCGCACCTCGAGATCCACCCCGTCGAGGGCCCGGACCCCGGGGAACTCCTTGACGATCCCCCGCATCACCAGCAGCTCGCTCACCGGTACGCACCCCTCCGCGCGGTGATCCGGGGGCCGGTGGTGGACGGCGAGGCGGAGAAGACGTGGTCGGTGATGAGCCGGGCGCCGCCGATCACCCCCGCCCGGTCGCCCAGCTCGGAGAGGACGATCGGCAGGTTGCCGGTGGCGAGCGGGAGCGACCTCCGGTAGACCACGCTCCTGATCTCGGCGAGCAGCACGTGGCCGATCCGCGCCACCCCGCCCGCGATGATCACGAGCCCGGGGTTGAAGAAGCTGACCAGGCTGGCGAGCACCTGGCCGACCTTCCGCCCGCCGTCCCGGATGAGCTTGATCGCCGCCGGGTCGCCGAGCGTGGCCGCGGCCGCGACGTCCTTGGCGGTGAGCTCGCCCGTGGCCGCGAGCCGCTCGGAGAGGTACGGCGAGCGCGGGGCGATCTTCACGGCCTCGGCGGCGAGCGCGGCGCCCCCGAAGTAGGCCTCCAGGCAGCCGGTGTTGCCGCACTTGCAGGTGGGGCCCTGGTCGTCCACCCGGATGTGCCCGATGTCGCCGGCGCTGCCGGACACCCCGCGGTAGATCTTGCCGCCGACCACGATCCCGCAGCCGATGCCGGTGCCGATCTTGACGAGCAGGAAGTCCTCGACCTGCTTGGCGAGGCCGGAGTGGAGCTCGCCCATGGCCATGAGGTTGACGTCGTTGTCCACCACGGCCGGGCAGCCGAGCTCCTGGCTGATCACCTCGCGCACCGGGTAGCGGTCCCAGCCGGGCATGATCGGCGGGGCCACGGGCACGCCGTCGCGGAAGCTGACCGGGCCGGGCACGCCGATGCCCGCGCCGTGCAGCGTGGTGAACACCCCCTGCTCCTGGAGCTTGCCGAGGAGCGTCACCGCGCGGTCGAGCACGGCGACCGGGCCGTCCCGCACGTCCGCGGGCTCGCCGATGTGGCCGAGGATCTCCAGCTCGCCGTTGGTCACCGCCACGTCGATCGACGTGGCGCCGATGTCGATGGCGGCGAACCTGAGGTGCGGGGAGAGCCGCACCATCCCCGATCGCCTGCCCCCGCGGGATGCGGCCAGCCCGGCCTGCTCGACCAGGCCCATCTCGATGAGGCGATCGAGTTCGGCGTTGAGCTTCGATCGGGACAGCTCGACGAGATCGGCGATCTCGGCCCGGGACCGTCCTCCGTCGCGCAGCAGGCGGAGCAGGGCCTCCTGGTGGACGTTCTCGGCACGGACGGCGTTTCGCTTCACGGCTCCTCCGGCGATGACGGCGGAGTCATTAAGCCGAAGGTAAGCCGCTTTGGCCGGTATGTGAAGATGCTTTGTGCCGCAGCTTTATAACTTTCGTCGTTTTCAGCAAAAGTTGGGTGCGCATCTGCGATAGCCCGGCCCGGAGGGCGCCTCGTACCGGCGAATGCCGCCCGATCCGCACTAAACCGGCGGCCGTGGGTAGACCCGTGGAGAGCGCGGCGGCGTCACGCCACGCCATCGGGGGAGACGATGCTCGGGATGCCCGACCGGGTCCGCGGGTGCCTGTTCGACATGGACGGCGTGCTGACCCGCACCGCCACGGTCCACGCGGCCGCGTGGAAGCGGATGTTCGACGAGTTCCTGCGGGCTCGCGCCGAGCGGACCGGCACGCCGTTCGAGCCGTTCGACGAGGTGGCCGACTACGACCGGTACGTGGACGGGCGCGCCCGGCTGGACGGGGCCCGCGCCTTCCTCACCGCCCGGGGCATCCGGCTGCCGGAGGGCTCACCGGACGACCCGCCGGGCGCCTGGACCGTGCACGGGCTCGCCGCGCGCAAGAACGAGCTGGTGCAGGCGGTGCTGAAGGAGCGGGGCGTCGAGGTCTTCGACGGCTCGGTGCGGTACGTCCACGCGGTCCGCGAGGCGGGCCTCGCCACGGCCGTGGTCTCGGCGAGCGCCAACGCCGGGCACGTGCTCAAGGCCGCCGGGATCGACGGGCTCTTCGACGCGCGCATCGACGGCGTGGCCGCCCGGCGGCGGGGCCTCGCCGGCAAGCCGGCCCCGGACATGTACCTGGCGGCCGCCGAGGCGCTCGGGCTCACCCCCGGCGAAGCCGCGGTCTTCGAGGACGCCATCGCCGGGGTGGCGGCCGGCCGGGCCGGCGGTTTCGCGCTCGTCGTCGGCGTCGACCGGGCCGGCCAGGCGGCCGCGCTGCGCGAGCACGGGGCCGACCTCGTCGTCACCGACCTCGCCGAGCTGCTGGAGCCGTCATCATGATCCGCCACCCCGCCTTCGCCTGCGATCCGTGGCAGGTCTGCGAGAAGACCCTCTCCCTCGACGTCCTCGCCCAGACCGAGTCGATCTTCGCCCTCTCCAACGGGCACATCGGCCTGCGCGGGAACCTCGACGAGGGCGAGCCGCACGCCCTGCCCGGCACCTACCTCAACTCGGTCTACGAGCTGCGGCCGCTGCCGTACGCCGAGGCGGGGTACGGGTACCCCGAGTCCGGCCAGACGGTGGTCAACGTCACCAACGGCAAGCTGATCCGGCTGCTCGTGGACGACGAGCCGTTCGACGTCCGGTACGGCACGCTCCACGAGCACGAGCGGGTGCTCGACATGCGCGCCGGCACCCTGACCCGGCGCGTCCGGTGGTGCTCGCCCGCGGGCGGGCACGTCCGGATCACCTCGACCCGGCTGGTCTCGTTCACCCACCGGGCCGTGGCCGCGATCAAGTACGAGGTCGAGCCGGTCGATCGGCCGCTCCGCGTGGTCGTGCAGTCGGAGCTGGTGGCGAACGAGACCGTCCCCCGGATCGACGCCGACCCCCGGGCCGGGGCGCTGATCCCGACCCCGCTCGTGCTGGAGGAGAACATCCCGGCCGCGGAGGGCGCGGCCGTCATGGTCCACCGCACCCGGGTGAGCGGGCTGCGCGTGGCCGCCGCGATGCGCCACGAGGTCGACGGCCCGCAGGGCACCCGGATCGAGGCCGACGGCGAGGGCGACGTCAGCCGCGTCACCGTGGCCACCCGGCTGCTCGCCGGGCAGCGGCTCCGGCTGATCAAGTACATCGGGTACGGCTGGTCGGCCGTCCGCTCCCGGCCCGCCCTCCACGACCAGGTGGTCGCCGCGCTCGCCGCCGCCAAGCTCACCGGATGGGACGGCCTGTGCGCCGAGCAGCGGGAGTTCCTCGACGAGTTCTGGGCGGGCGCGGACGTGGAGCTCGAGGACGACGAGGAGGTGCAGCAGGCGGTCCGGTTCGGGCTGTTCCACCTGCTCCAGGCGGGCGCCCGGGTGGAGCAGCGCCTCATCCCCGGCAAGGGGCTCACCGGGTCGGGCTACGACGGCCACGCCTTCTGGGACACCGAGGGCTTCGTGCTCCCCGTGCTCACCTACACCTACCCCCGGGCGGCGGCCGACGCGCTCGCCTGGCGGCTGTCGATCCTGCCGAAGGCGCGGGCGCGCGCCGCCCAGCTCGGGCTCGAGGGGGCCGCCTTCCCCTGGCGGACGATCAACGGGGAGGAGTGCTCCGGCTACTGGCCGGCCGGGACCGCCGCCTTCCACGTCAACGCGGACATCGCGGACGCGGTGATCCGGTACGTCGACGCCACCGAGGACGTCGGCTTCGAGCGCGACGTCGGCCTGCCGCTGCTCGTCGCCACCGCCCGGCTGTGGTGCTCGCTCGGCTTCTTCGGCCCCGACGGCCGGTTCCGCATCGACGGCGTCACCGGCCCGGACGAGTACAGCGCCATCCGGGACAACAACGTCTTCACGAACCTCATGGCGCGGCGGAACCTGCTCGCCGCCGCGGCCGCCGCCGAGCGCTACCCGGCCGACGCCGAGCGGCTAGGGGTCGCGCCGGAGGAGATCGCCGGCTGGCGGAAGGCGGCCGGCGCCATGTACATCCCGTACGACGAGCGGCTCGGGGTGCACCCGCAGCACGAGGGGTTCACCCAGCACGAGGTGTGGGACTTCGCCTCCACCAGGCCGGAGCAGTACCCGCTCATGCTCCACTTCCCGTACTTCGAGCTCTACCGCAAGCAGGTGGTGAAGCAGGCCGACCTCGTGCTCGCGATGCACCTGTGCAGCGACTGCTTCACCCCCGAGCAGAAGGCGCGGAACTTCGCCTACTACGAGGCGCTCACCGTCCGGGACTCGTCGCTGTCCGCCTGCACCCAGGCGGTGCTCGCCGCCGAGGTCGGGTTCCTGGAGCTCGCCTACGCCTACCTCGGCGAGGCGGCCCTGATGGACCTGCGCGACCTGCAGAACAACACCAGGGACGGGGTGCACATGGCCTCGCTCGCGGGCGCGTGGCTCGCCCTCGTCGCCGGGTTCGGCGGGATGCGGGCGGACAACGGGGTGATCCGGTTCGCGCCGCGGCTCCCCGCGCTGCTGCGCCGGCTCGCGTTCCGGCTCCGCTACCGGGGCCGCCTGCTCGCCGTCGAGGTCACCCCGGAGCGGACCGTCTACCGGCTGCTCGACGGGCCGCCGCTGACCATGGTCCACTACGACGAGGAGATCACGCTGAGCGACGAGGCCACCCGGCCCACCCCGGAGGTGCGGCCGCCGGACATCGAGATCCGCCAGCCTCCGGGCCGGGAGCCGCTCCCCCGCGTGCCGTTCCGCGGCTGCGCGGCGCTGCCCGGGCGCTCCCCGGCCGCGGGCGGACGGCCGGGGCCCGCGGCCGGTCCCGGGGATCGCAAGGGACCTGAGGCCGGCGGCCGGGCCGGAGACCCGGAGACGGCCTGAGCCCGCCCACCAGGCCGGCGCTCCCGAGACGGCCTGAGAACGGGGGCGGGGCCGGAGGCCAGACAGACGGACCTGAGCCGACCGGCCGGGCCGCAGGACCGGACCAGGCCATGCCGGGCCGGCGACGGGCCGCCCACGCCGGGCCACCGCTCCCGGGCGGCCGGCGGCGCCGCCCGGGCCGGCACGCCCGGCGGCTCCCGTGGCGTACCGGATCATCCGCCGGGGGCGCCGCGGCCCGGCTCACGAATCGGCCGGGTACCAGAGGTCGGGCTCGCCGGGGGTGCGGGTGATCCGGCCGCGCGACTCGAGCAGCACCAGGTGGGCGAGGGTCTCGTTGTTCGCGGCCCGCTGCATGAACGTCGGGATCTCCTCCCACGGCCGCGACCAGGTCAGCCGGGTGGTGACGTCCCAGCAGGTCGTGCCGGGCGCGGCGGCCACGGCGTCCGCGACCTCGGCGAGCCGTTCCTCGTGGTGCTCGATGAGGTACGCGATGCGGCCGGACAGCTCGCGGAACCGGTACTCGTGCGCGGGGAGCACCTCCTCCACGTCGAGGGCGTCGAGCGCGCGCAGCGCGTCGAGGTAGTCGGCGAGCGGGTTCGGCGCGGACTGCGGGTGCACCGCCACGTTGGGGGTGATCCTCGCCAGCACGTGGTCCCCGGAGAACAGAAGCCGGCGCTCCGGGTCGGCGAAGCACAGGTGGCCCGGGGAGTGCCCGGGGGTCCACACCGCGCGCAGGTCCCAGCCGGGCAGGCCGATCCGCTCGTCGTGCTCGATGAGCCGGTCCGGCATGGCCATGGACACGAAGCTGCGGATCATCATCGAGGCCTCGGCGAGCTCCTGGGCGGTCATCTGCGGCACGCCGCACCGGACGAGGAGGTGGAGCTGCTCCTCGGCGAGCTTCTCCATCGCGTCCTTCTCGTACCGGTCGTGGATGAGCCGCGCGTCGGCCGGGTGGAGGCCGATCCACGCCCCGGAGGTCTCCCTGATCCGCCCGGCGAGGCCGTAGTGGTCGGGGTGCATGTGGGTGACGAGCACGGCCTTGACGTCGGTGATCGCGTAGCCGGCGGTCCGCAGCCCGGCCTCGAGCGCCTGGTAGGCCTCCTCGGTGTTCCAGCCGGCGTCGATGATGGCCACGCCGTCGGGGAGCTCCAGCGCGTAGACCAGGACGTACCGGAGCGGGTTGATCGGGATCGGCACCGGTATCGACCACAGCCCGGGCCGCACCCGCTCGACCTCGGGCAGCGCACCGGAGATCCACGCCTCGTGCTGCCTGGGGCTCGCGGGCGTCACGGCGTTCCTGGCGCCGCTCCCGGCGCCCTTCCCGGCGTTCTTGGCGTTCTCGACCATGCACCCCGCCTCTCTCCGCTGTCGTCCGAGAACGATTCTCTCCTTGAACAGAATGTCGTTCTGCTACGGGCCCGCGTGATCGTGGGGCCGGAGCCCGGATCCGGGGAAAATCGCCGGGGAAACATCGGAATCCCGCCGGCGATAGGCTGGCCGGATGATCGACCGGATTCACGTGGACGACGCGGTCACCGCGCTGCGACCCGACTTCGCCGTGCTCGCCGTCTGCGCGTACGGCCTGGCCAACGGCCCTTCGGACGACCGATCCCGCGCCTGGCTCGCCGAGGCCGCGGAGCACGCCGCCCCGCTCGACGACCCCCGGCTGGAGGCGTGGCGGGACGCGTACCGGTCGTTCGGCGCGAAGCCGAGCCGGACCAGGCCCTCGGTCGACGCGCTCACCCGGCGGAAGCCGCTCCCCGAGATCAACCTCGTCGTCGACGCCTACAACGCGGTCTCGGTACGGCACTGCCTCCCGATCGGCGGCGAGGATCTGCGCCGCTACCAGGGGCCGGCGCGGCTGGTGCGGGCGGCCGGGGACGAGCCCTCGGAGGACGCGCTCGGCGCGCCCGAAATCGGGGAGGTAATCTGGCGTGACGACGCCGGCGTCACCTGCCGCCGGTGGAACTGGCGGCAATGCGTCCGGACCAGGATCACCGAGGAGACCGTCGACGCGCTCTTCCTGCTCGAGCGGCTCGAGCCGCTCACCCTGGAGGAGCTCGCGGCGGCCGGGGACGCGCTCGCCGCACTGCTCGCCGAGATCACTCCGGGCGTGCGGGTCGAGTCGCGGCTCATCGTCGCCGGCGGGTCGCGATGAGCCGGGTGGGACGGACTACCCCCCAAAGTGGCTAGGGGTGAGTGACTCGTTCTGCCGATCCTGGAAGGATGGAATACACGGGCACCTTTGTCCCGCTTACCTGACCGTGCAAGGCGAGTAGCCTTGGATCGGTTCTTCCTAAAACATCAACGCCGATCAGCGGAAGAGGGCGATTTCCGCCGTGTCGTCTCAGTCGTCGCACACAGACCCCCTGGCGAGCTTTGGGCAGAACGAGTGGCTCGTCGATGAGCTGTACCAGAAGTACCTCGAAGATCCAGAATCCGTGGATCGAGCGTGGTGGAACTTCTTCGCCGACTACGGAAGTGGGGTACACGCTCCGCCCAAGAGCCCGGCTGAGTCCACGAACGGCAAGATCGCAGCCGCTCCCGCGCCACCGTCCGCCCCTAAGGCCCCGGTGAAGCCGGAGGAGAAGAAGGCACCGGCGGCGAAGCAGGCGGCGCCGATCCCGTCCGGTGCCACCGAGGAGCGGCTGCGCGGCGCCGCCGCCCGCACCGCGCAGAACATGGAGGCCTCCCTCGCGGTGCCGACGGCGACGAGCGTGCGCGCCATCCCGGCGAAGCTGCTCATCGACAACCGCATCGTCATCAACAACCACCTGCGGCGCGGCCGCGGGGGCAAGGTCTCCTTCACCCATCTCATCGGCTACGCCGTGGTGAAGGCCCTCAAGGCGATGCCGGAGATGAACTACTCCTACGCCGAGGTGGACGGCAAGCCGGTCCTGGTGAAGCCGGAGCACGTCAACCTGGGCCTCGCGATCGACGTGCAGCGGGAGGACGGGAGCCGCCAGCTCCTGGTGCCGTCGATCAAGAAGGCGGAGACCATGGACTTCCGCCAGTTCTGGGTGGCCTACGAGGACGTGGTGCGCCGGGCCCGGGCGGGCAAGCTCACCGTCGAGGACTTCCAGGGCACCACGATCACGCTCACCAACCCCGGCACCATCGGCACCGTCCACTCGGTGCCGCGCCTCATGCCCGGCCAGGGCACGATCATCGGGGTCGGCGCCATGGAATACCCGGCCGAGTACCAGGGGGCGGCCGAGGAGACCCTGGCCCGGCTCGGGATCAGCAAGGTGATGACCCTCACCTCGACCTACGACCACCGGATCATCCAGGGCGCCCAGTCGGGTGAGTTCCTCCGGCTGATCCACCAGCTCCTGCTCGGCGCGGACGGCTTCTACGAGGAGATCTTCGAGTCGCTCCGCATCCCATACGAGCCGGTGCGCTGGGTCCAGGACATCCAGGCCGACCACGACGACGACGTGGCCAAGTCGGCCCGGGTGATGGAGCTGATCCACGCCTACCGGGTCCGCGGCCACCTCATGGCCGACACCGACCCGCTCGAGTACCGCCAGCGCAAGCACCCGGACCTCGACATCAACTCGCACGGCCTCACCCTGTGGGACCTGGAGCGCGAGTTCCCCACCGGGGGCTTCGGCGGCCGGCCGCGGATGAAGCTCCGCGACATCCTCGGCGTGCTCCGCGACTCGTACTGCCGGACGATCGGCATCGAGTACATGCACATCCAGAACCCGGAGGAGCGGGCCTGGATCCAGGAGCGGGTGGAGCGGCCGCACCCCAAGCCGAGCCGCGACGAGCAGCTGCGGATCCTCCGCCGGCTCAACACCGCCGAGGCGTTCGAGACCTTCCTGCAGACCAAGTACGTCGGGCAGAAGCGGTTCTCCCTCGAGGGCGGCGAGTCGCTGATCCCGCTGCTCGACTCGGTGATCAGCGAGGCGGCCAAGTCCCGGCTCGACGAGGTCGTCATCGGCATGGCCCACCGCGGGCGGCTCAACGTGCTCGCCAACATCGTGGGCAAGTCGTACGCGCAGATCTTCAGCGAGTTCGAGGGCAACCTCGACCCGCGCAGCGCGCACGGCTCCGGTGACGTGAAGTACCACCTCGGCGCCACCGGCGACTTCGTCGCCCCCGACGGCAGCAAGATCAAGACGTCGGTGGTGGCGAACCCGTCGCACCTGGAGGCGGTCGACCCGGTCCTCGAGGGCGTGGTCCGGGCCAAGCAGGACCTGCTCGAGCGGGGCGGCGGCGAGGAGGGCTTCACCGTCCTGCCGATCCTCATCCACGGCGACGCGGCGTTCGCCGGCCAGGGCGTGGTGGCCGAGACGCTCCACCTGTCCCAGCTCCGCGGCTACCGCACCGGCGGCACGGTGCACATCGTGGTGAACAACCAGGTCGGCTTCACCACCAGCCCGACGAGCTCCCGCTCCTCGGTGTACGCCACCGACGTCGCCCGGATGATCCAGGCGCCGATCTTCCACGTGAACGGCGACGACCCCGAGGCGGTCGTGGCCGTGGGCCGGCTCGCCTTCGAGTACCGCCAGGCGTTCCGCAAGGACGTCGTGATCGACCTCGTCTGCTACCGGCGGCGCGGGCACAACGAGACCGACAACCCGGCCTTCACCCAGCCGCTGATGTACGACCTGATCGAGGCGAAGCGGTCGGTCCGCAAGCTGTACACCGAGCGGCTGATCGGCCGCGGGGACATCACGATGGAGGAGGCCGAGCAGGCGCTCCGCGACTACCAGGAGCAGCTCGAGCGCGCCTTCACCGAGACCCGCGAGGCCGCCAGGAACCCGGTCGAGTTCGACGCCTCCCGCATCACCCAGGGCGAGGACCGGGTCCCGTGGTCGCACGAGGACACCCCGACGGCCACCACCGAGGACGTGATCAAGCGGGTCATCGACACCCAGATCAACCTGCCCGAGGGGTTCACGGTCCACCCGCGGCTCGCCCCGGTGCTCCAGCGGCGCGCCACCATGGTCGCCGAGGACGCGATCGACTGGGCGACCGGCGAGCTCATCGCCTTCGGCTCGCTGCTCATCGACGGCCACCCGGTCCGCCTGGTCGGCCAGGACTCCCGGCGCGGCACCTTCGGCCAGCGGCACGCGGTGCTCATCGACCGGAAGACCGGCGCGGAGCACACCCCGCTGAAGGCGTTCGACCACGGCACCACGAAGTTCTACGTGTACGACTCGCTGCTCAGCGAGTTCGCCGCGATGGGCTTCGAGTACGGCTACAGCGTGGCCCGGCCGGACGCGCTGGTGATCTGGGAGGCCCAGTTCGGCGACTTCGCCAACGGGGCGCAGACGATCATCGACGAGTTCATCTCGTCCGGTGAGGAGAAGTGGGGCCAGCGCTCCTCCGTGGTGCTGCTCCTGCCGCACGGCTACGAGGGCCAGGGCCCCGACCACTCCTCCGGCCGGATCGAGCGCTACCTGCAGCTCTGCGCCCGGGACAACATGACGGTGACCGTGCCGTCCACCCCGGCCAACTACTTCCACCTGCTCCGCTGGCAGGTGCTCTCGAACCGGCGCAAGCCGCTGATCGTGTTCACGCCCAAGTCGCTGCTGCGGCTCAAGGCGGCCACGTCGGCGAAGCACGAGTTCACCTCGGGCTCCTTCAAGCCGGTGATCGGCGACGCGAAGGTGGACCCGGCCAAGGTCCGCACCGTGGTCCTGTGCACCGGCAAGTTCTACTACGACATGCTCGCGCGCCGGGAGAAGCTGGGCCGCGACGACATCGCGCTCGTCCGCATCGAGCGGCTCTACCCGTTCCCGGAGCGGCCGCTCAAGGCCGAGCTCGCCCGGTACCGCGACGACGTGGAGCTGGTGTGGGCGCAGGAGGAGCCCATGAACATGGGCGTCTGGCCGTACCTCGCGCTCAAGATGGTGGAGAAGCCCGACCTGTTCGGCGGCCGGACCCTGCGCCGGGTCTCCCGCCTGCCGAACTCGTCGCCCGCCACCGGCTCGCAGCACAAGCACGAGTCGGAGCAGGAGGAGCTCCTCCAGCAGATCTTCGGCTGACGCAGGCGGCGTGGGGAGGTCCGGCCCGGCGGCCGTCCGGGAGGACCTCCCCCGCGCGTGGTCTGCCGTCTCCAGCACCGAGACTGCCGTCTCCAGCACCGAGAGGCACGCATGTACTTCACGGACCGAGGGATCGAAGAGCTCGTCGAGCGGCGCGGTGAGGAGCAGGTCAGCATGGTCTGGCTCGCCGACCGGCTCCGCGAGTTCGTCGACCTCAACCCCGAGTTCGAGACCCCGGTCGACCGGCTGGCGACCTGGCTCGCCCGGCTGGACGACGAGGAGGAGTGACCGGCCGGGCGGTCCGCCCGGAGGCCGGGCCCGCGGGCCGGCCGGTCCCCGCCGGCGGCGCCGTACCCCTGGGCGAGCGGTGACGGTCCCGCGCGCCGGACGCACGGCGTCTAGACTTGGGTGCGACGCGATATATCGTGTCTTCGTCCGGGAACTCCCGGCGTGATCGGCCGTGGCCGGCCGGCGCGGCGGCCCCGGCTCACGCCCGGCGAGCACCCCGGCTCGGCGGCGGACCTGTCATGACCATGCGGAGGAGAGGGCATGAGCCCGGTTTTCGGGCACGGCCGGCTCAGGCTGTACCTGCTGAAGCTCCTTGAGGAGAGCCCACGGCACGGGTACGAGGTGATCCGGCTGCTCCAGGATCGCTTCCTCGGCGTCTATTCGCCCTCGCCGGGAACGATCTATCCCCGCCTCGCCCGGCTGGAGGAGGAGGGCCTCGTCACCCACGAGGTCGTGGACGGCAAGAAGGTCTTCACCATCACCGACAAGGGCCGGGCCGAGCTGCGCGCCCGCATGGACGAGCTCGCCGAGCTGGAGCAGGAGATCACCGCCTCGGTCCAGGACATCGCGCGGGAGCTCAAGGAGGACGTCCGGCAGACCGTGCGCTCCCTGCGCCAGGAGCTGACCCGGATGGCCCGGAACGTGGGGCGCGACGCCCGGAACGGCGCCTGGACGGAGATCGAGCGGGAGTTGCGGCGGCACGGCGGCCAGGCCCAGGACGAGTGGCGCCGCCAGATGGAGGAGTGGAGCCGGCACACCCGGCGGCTCCGCGCGGAGGGCGAGCGCTGGCAGCGGGAGTTCCGCCGGATCTGGGAGGAGATCTGGCCGCCGACCGGGCGGCCCGGCCCGGCACCGGAGGACGAGTTCGGGCGGTCGCTCGCCGACTTCGTGGCCCGGGTGCACCGGGACGTCTGCGCCGGCGGGATCACCGAGGAGGAGCTGCGGCGCTGCCAGGAGATCCTCGACGAGGCGGCGCGGCGCATCGGCGAGACGCTCCGCCGCTGAGGCCCGTCCCGGGCGGAGCGGGCCGCCGGGACGGGCCCGGGGTCAGAGCGTGAAGACGATCTTCCCGAAGATGTCGCCCTGGAGCATCGCGGCGAAGCCCTCCTCGGCGCGGGTGAGCGGCAGCACCCGGTCGATCACCGGACGGGCGCCGGTCTGCTCGAGGAACACGGCGAGCCGGGCGAGCTGGTCCCGGGTCCCCATGGTCGACCCGACGATCGACTTCTGCAGGAAGAAGACCTGCGCGAGGTGCGTGGGGGCGACGTGCCCGGTCGTGGCCCCGGCGATCACGATGCGCCCGCCGGGCTTCAGCGCGTTGATCGAGTGGCTCCAGGTGGCGGCGCCCACGGTCTCCATCACCGCGTCCACCCGCTCCGGCAGCCGCGCCCCGGGCTCGAACGCGCGGTCGGCGCCCAGCTCCAGGGCCCGGGCCCGCTTCTCCTCGGACCGGCTGGTCACCCAGATCCGGTAGCCGCCGGCCCGGCCGAGCACGATCAGCGCGGTCGACACACCGCCGCCCGCGCCCTGGACGAGCACGGTGGACCCGGGCTCCACCCCGGCCTTCTCGAACAGCATCCGGTACGCGGTCAGCCAGGCCGTGGGGAGGCAGGCGGCCTCCTCGAAGGAGAGGGCGGCCGGCTTCGGCACCAGGTTCCGCTTCGGCACGACGACCCGCTCGGCGAACGTGCCGTCGTACACCTCCGACAGCAGCGACCGCTTCGGGTCGAGGGTCTCATCCCCCTCGCCCGAGCCGATCACCGCGTGGACGATGACCTCGTTGCCCTCCTCGTCCAGGCCGGCCGCGTCACAGCCGAGCACGATCGGCAGCCGGTCCTGGCTGATGCCCACCCCGCGCAGGGTCCACAGATCGTGGTGGTTGAGCGAGGCGGCCTTGACGGTGACGGTCGTCCACCCCTCCGGGACCTCCGGCTCGGGGCGCTCCCCCAGCGTCAGCCCTTCCAGCGGGTTGTCGGGGTTGGTCTTCGTAGCGGTTACGGCGAACATGGCCGAACCCTACCCGGGGGCCGTACGCCCATCACGATCGGGATCCGCGATCACGGGACGGCCCCCTGCCGTGTCCGGGCGCCGGCGCGCCCGTCGATCACGGGAACTCCCATGCCGCGTCCGGGCCCGGCGGGAGCCGTGACGCGAAAGGGCCCGGTGGCGTGGCACCACCGGGCACCGCGTTCCCGCCGTCTTTACGCGGGTCATACGACCGCCGTGGTCAGATCTTGAACAGGTCCCCCTCGACGGCCTCCATCTGGCACCGGTTGCCGAAGGTGCGCCGGAGCCAGAACTGCCGGCCGTCCCAGATGCCGCTGGCGGTGACCGTGACCGGGTCGTACAGCATCGAGCAGGCCACGTCGGCGCGTGGCTGGAGCGCGGTGATGTCGCCGCCCACCCGCTCCAGGGCCGCGCAGACCGTGTCGGCGTGCGGGTGCGAACCGCTGACCGACCGGCAGTCGACGTCCACGGTCTTGGTGGGATTCCCGGACCCGGTGCCGGGCTCGATGCTGATGGTCACCGCGCGCGTCGGCGCGTTCGCCGGGTCGGCGGCCTGGGCCGACGGTTGCGCGGACGACTGCGGCGGTGCGGGCTCCGCCATGGCGGGCGTGGCGAGACCGGCCCCCAGGGCGGCACCGGCTAGGAGAACAAGGAGTGACTTCATGCGCTTCCCCCCGTTTCGCTGGCAGCAGCTTCACCGCCAGGGGCCCCCGCCGCAAGCATCCACTCCGCAGGCTTAGTTAGCTCTGACGTCACGGAGACTTCTTTGGTTCCCCCCGTTCCATAACAACAAGGACACAACACTAGGCCAGGTCAGTACCCGTCTGAAAAAATTGCCCCTTAGTTTCCAGATCTCCAGCAGGGAAGGTGGCCATGTTCGGGCGACTCGCGCTCCGGAAGGGCGGCATCGCCGCCGCCGTGTGCGCGGTCGCCGTGCTCGCCCATCCGGGGACGCCGGCCGTGGCCTCGCCGGCGTCCCAGCAGCAGAGCGCGAGCCGCGCCGCGGCCACCAGGATCCAGGCGTACCCGCTCGCCCCGACCGCGGCCGATAGGCAGCGGGTCGCCGCGTACTGGAGCCCGGAACGGCTGAAGCGGGCGAGCAGCTACGAGCCGCGGACCAAGCCGTCCTCGTCCACCCGGGCGATGAGCTCATCGGCGGAGCTCGCGCCCGCGCGGGCCGCGGTCACCGCCGCCGGCCCGGCCGCCGCGGCCGCGGCGAGCGCCCCGCCCATGGTGGGCAAGGTCTTCTTCAAGGTCGGGGACAAGGAGTACTGGTGCTCCGCCTCGGTGGTGCACTCGCAGCACCGCAACCTCGTGGCGACCGCGGGGCACTGCGCCTTCGCCCTCAACCAGAACAAGCCGGTAGAGAACTGGATCTTCATCCCGTCGTACCGCGACGGCAAGGCCGACGCGGGGATCTTCGTCGGCCACACCCTCTACATGCACGAGGACTTCTCCGGCAAGGGCGACTTCGACCGTGACTACGCGTTCGTCACGGTGCACCGCGGCTTCGCCTGGCAGCCGTACACCGTCGGCGGCAAGGTCCAGTACCGGATGGTGGACGTGGGCCGGCTCGAGGACAAGGTGGGGGCGTTCCGCTTCGCCGCCAACCTGTCGCTCGGCCGGAAGGTCACCGTCTTCGGCTACCCGGCCGGGGCGCACCCGGACGGCAGCCGGCCGTACTCGGGCCAGTCGGTGGTGTCCTGCGCGGGCACGACCGAGCGCAAGACCGTCAAGGCCCCGACGTGGCAGCTCGAACGGGGCGTCCGGCTCCCCCACTGCGGCTTCACCTCGGGCGCGAGCGGCGGCCCCTGGGTGGTGGGCTACAACGCGGTCACCCGGACCGGCTACCTGGTCGGGATCACCAGCCTCACCTGGAACCTCAACGGCGGCGGCCGGCTGAACGCGATCTCGACCCCCTACTTCAACGCGGCCGCGCGCCTGGTCTACCTCCGGGCCGCCCGCCAGGCCACCGGCTGATCCGGGCCGCCACTCCCCCTCCCCGGCCTTCCCACGCCCCATCGCCGCCGTGGTGGCCGGATGCCCCCGCCGGCGCAGGCCGGATAATCCGTTGCCCCGGACATGCGCGGTGGGTAAGGTCGGCGGCGAACCGTAGTCGCCGAAGGGAGCACCCGAGTGGAGAGCTGAGGTCCGGCACCGCGACCGCCGCCGCGACGCATGCCGTCGGCAGCGGCGTCGCCTGAGACCTCGGCATGGCTCTCTCGCGCGCTTCCGTTTCCCGGGTGCCCCGGCATTCCGTCCGTGGCGCGTTCGCGGTGTCTCCGCCGTTTCCGCCCGTCATCCCAGGAATGCCGAGGAGGCCCCACCGTGTCTTCTTCGTCTTCTTCGTCGTTCTCCATCGTCTGCACGGAGCTGTCGTTCTCCTGGCCGGACGGCACGCCGGTGTTCGATCGGCTCGACGTCGCGTTCGGGCCCGGCCGTACCGGGCTGATCGGGCCGAACGGATCCGGCAAGTCGACGCTGCTCCGGTTGATCGCCGGTGAGCTGCGGCCGGTGTCGGGCACGGTCCGCGTGGCGGGTGACGCCGGGTATCTGCCGCAGCACCTGCCGCTCGACGTCGGCCGGACCGTCGCCGAGCTGCTCGGCATCGCGGAGGTGCGCCGGGCGCTGCGCGACCTGGAGCGCGGGGGGTTGTCCGAGGCCGAGCTCGCCGAGCGGTACGCGGTGATCGGCGACGACTGGGACGCCGAGGAGCGGGCGCGCGCCGAGCTCGACCGGCTCGGCCTGGGGCACGTCGGGCTCGACCGCCCGCTGGGCACGCTCTCGGGCGGTGAGGCCGTCATGGTGGGCCTCGCCGCGCAGTTCCTGCGGCGGCCGCGGGTGCTGCTGCTCGACGAGCCCACCAACAACCTCGACCTCGACGCCCGGCACCGGCTCTACGACGCGGTCGCGGCGTGGCGCGGCGTCATGGTCCTGGTGAGCCACGACCGGGCGCTGCTCGACCGCGTCGACCAGATCGCCGACCTGTCCCGCGGCCGGATCCGGATGTTCGGCGGCAACCTGTCCGCCTACGAGGAGGCGCTCGCCGCCGAGCGGGAGGCCGCCGAGCGGGAGCTGCGCAATGCCGGGGCCGAGGTACGGCGGCAGCGGCGCGAGCTCATCGAGGCCGAGACGCGGATCGCCCGGCGGTCCCGGTACGGGGCGAAGATGTACGCCAACAAGCGCGAGCCGAAGATCGTCATGAACGCGCGCAAGCGCGAGGCCCAGGTCTCGGCGAGCAGGCTGCGCGCGCTGCACCAGGACCGGCTCGCGGCCGCGCAGCGGCGGCTCGCCGAGGCCGCGGAGGCGGCGCGCGAGGATCCGGCGATCCGCATCGAGCTGCCCCGCACCGAGGTCCCGGCCGGCCGCACCGTCGCGGTGCTGGAGGAGGTGACGACCCCGGCCGGGCATCCGCCGGTGCGGCTCACCATCCGCGGCCCGGAGCGGATCGCGCTGCTCGGCCCGAACGGGGCGGGGAAGACCACCCTGCTGCGCACGATCACCGGTGAGCTCGCCCCGGCGGGTGGGACGGTGCGGGTCACGGTCGACGGCGTGGGCTACCTGCCCCAGCGGCTCGACGTGCTCGACGGGTCGCGCAGCGTGCTGGAGAACGTGCGCGCCGCCGCGCCCGGCGCCTCGGTGAACCGGATCCGCGCGGAGCTCGCCCGCTTCCTGTTCCGCGGGGACCGGGCCGAGCTGCCCGCCTCGGCCCTGTCCGGCGGGGAACGCCTGCGCGCGGTGCTCGCCACGGTCCTGCTCGCCGAGCCGCCGCCGCGGTTGCTGCTGCTCGACGAGCCGACCAACAACCTCGACATGCCCGCGGTGGACCGGCTGGTCGAGGCCCTCGCCGCCTATCGCGGCGCGCTCGTCGTCGCCTCCCACGACCTGCCGTTCCTCGCCTCGCTCGGCATCACCCGCTGGCTGCGCCTGACGCGGGAGGAGGGCCTTGCGGAGATCGATCCGCCGGACCCGTGGTGACGGTGCCCCGTCCCGCGCGGCGGCACGGCCGCGTGGGTGGCGTGATCCTCATCGCGGTGCCATGCCCGGATCCCGCACGGCCGGGCAGCGCCGCCTCGAGCGCAGCACGTGCCGGCGCCGCACCGCCGGCGGCGTCGCCTGCGGGCCGTGAAGCGCTCGTCCGGTGACGCCGTCCTTGGAAGTGATTCCGTACGCGCGCCGGACCGGGAGCGGCCGAGGTCCGGCGCGCATGCGCGCCCTCGCCCGGGACGGTGCCGAACCAGAGCCCGGATGGGCGCGTCACACCCTGACGAGCGGGCGTTCACGGGTTCACGTCCCCGCCGCCGGCCCGCCGGAAAGGGCGCTCAAGCATTTGTCCAGATTGGAGCGGTTTAGACGAACAACTCGGCCAATCGGTGCCATCCAGACTATGTGATTTTGCTCACATCCATCGCCGCCGCCAAGACCCGCCGCAGCCGGCGCCCGCCGGCGCCCGCATCCACCGGAACCGCCGTTCATCAGCGGATTCGCCGCCTTCACTCCACCTAGGAATGGCTCAGGGGTGAATGTCACGGATGGATAACGCCGCCGGGCCGCCGACGGCGGGGCCGGGAAAGCCGAGCGCCCACGGTCGCCGGCGGTTAGGTTCTTTGACATCTCTTTACTGGCGCTTGAGGCGAAGAAGACCGTCTCACGACAGACCGAGGAGAGAGGTTCTTTGAAGCGCACCATCGCCGCCGGCGGCGCCATCGCCGCCGTCAGCCTGCTGGCCGCCGGCCTCGCCACCCCCGCCGAGGCGGCCAGGAGGACCGTTGCCGCTGACAACCTCGCCGCGACCAACTACGCGGCGTGGCAGGTCCTGAAGTACTGGTGGAACGAGCGGGCGTCGCGGTTCCAGGCCGCCACGCCGTACAACGTGGAGACGTCCGTCCCGTCCCGGCACATCCGCACCGGCGGCGGGCTCGCCGACAGCAAGCCCGGCCTGGTCTCGCCCACCGGCGGCGCCGGGAAGGCGACGGGCAAGGCCAAGAACGTCAACCTGCCGCGCACCGTCGGCAAGGTGTTCTTCATCGGCGCCGACGGCAAGCCCCACTGGTGCACGGCGACCGCGGTGCACTCGCAGTACCGCAACCTCGTCGCCACGGCCGGCCACTGCGTCTACGACACGCGGAGCAACCGGCCGACCCTCCGCAACTGGGTGTTCGTGCCCGGGTACTACAAGGGCAAGGCCCCCTGGGGCATCTACGTCGGCAAGACCGCGTACACCCACTACGACTTCGACGTCTACCACGACGGCGACCGCGACTACGCGTTCGTGACCGTCTACAACGGCGTCACCGTGACCGGCTGGGACCGCCGGAAGCGGCTGCCGAAGATCAAGGACGTCGGCCGCCTGGGCGACAACGTCGGTGGCCAGGGTCTCGCCTACAACCAGAAGATCGGCACGTACCACTACGTCTTCGGCTACCCGAGCGGGTCCCACCCCGACGGCAACCGGGCGTTCACCGGTCTGACCCTCAAGTGGTCGTACGGCAAGACCTTCCGCGTCCAGGCCCCGGCCATCAAGGGTGAGGAGCTGATCGGCATCCGGTCCTCCTTCACCGGCCAGGGTGCCATCGGCTCGGCCTGGCTGCTCAACTACTCCAGCGCCCGCCGGCTCGGCTACCTGAACGGTGTGACCATCGGCGTCTCCGACACCGACGGCAACCAGCGGTACGACACCAGCATCTCGCCGTACTTCGACGGCGAGACCTACCAGGTCTACAAGACCGCCGCCAGCCGGTGGTCCGGGCGGATCGCCTGATCCCCGGCGGGACACCGAGCTGACGGTCTTCTCCTCCGGCAGGGCCCGGCCGAGCCGGGCCCTCTTCCTATTCCGTGCTCTTCCGTCTCGTTCCGAGATCGTTTCCGGCGTGACGCTCCGGCGCTGTATGTTCCGTTGCGATCCCCTTCACTGACGCATGGGGCGCAGCAGCGTTCCACGTACAGCGCGAGGAGTCTCCGTTGCGACGCATCCCGATATGGGGTCTCTCATGGGGTGCGGCGGCACTGATCGGGCTGATCGGGTCGCTGGTGCCGGCGCCCGCACTGGCCTACGACATCACCGTGAGTGCCCCCCTCACCTCGGAGGCGCAGGCCGCCTCCGTGCTCACCTACTGGCTGCGAGACGGCGGCCGCGCCCTCGAGGCGGCGACGCCGTACCGTCCGGACATCGCCATAACGCCCCGGCGGGTCCTCCTGGGCGGCCCGCATCCCGACGGCCGGCCGGGTTCGGTGTCCCCGGGCACCGCACAGCGCGTGGCCCCGGCGTCCGCCAAGCACGTCGGCCCGCCGAGGACGCTCGGCAAGGCGTTCTTCGTCGGCGCGGACGGCAGGCCGCACTGGTGCTCGGCGACCGCCGTGCAGTCCACGCATCGCAACCTCGTCGCAACGGCGGGACACTGTGTATTCGACCCGGCATCGGGCAAGCCGCACCGCCGGTGGATCTTCATCCCCGGCCACCAGCGCGGCAGGTTCCCGTACGGGATCTTCCTCGGCAAGCAGGCCTTCACCCACCGCGACTTCGCCAAGTACCGGGACGCGGACCGGGATTACGCCTTCGTCGCCGTGTACGACGGGCTCGCGCCTCGCGGCGAGGTCGACCTGGCGAACCGGGCCCGGTACGCCGCCTTCACCGGCGGCATCGCCTACCGGGTGAAGACCGGCGGGACCACCCGGTACGTGGGCGTCACGCTCACCCGCACCGGACGGCTCGGTGACCTGGTCGGTGGGCAGGGGATCGCCTACAACCTGCTGCCCGGGCGATCGGTCCGCCTCGCCGGCCATCCGGCGCCCGCCCCGGGCAAGACCCGGGCCGGTGGCGGGGACCAGACCGCCGGCGCGCCGGCCCTCTGGTCCGGCCGGACGTTCAAGGCGGAAGACGCGGCCATCAAGGCGGAGCTCCTGCTGGGCGTCCGCTCGACGGCCCCGTCGCTGGTGGACGGCGCTCTCTGGCTCACCGGCTACCGGAAGAGCACGGGCCTCGGCTACCTCAACGGCATCACCATCGCCACCGCGGCGCGGGACGGCGCCGGCGTGTCGCCGTACTTCGACGGGGAGCTGTTCACCGTCTACACGGCCGCCCGGGCGGCCCGGGCGGAGCCGATCTCGTTCGGGCGCACGGCCAAGGCCGGGGAGCGCGGCACCGGCACCGCGGCGGGACGCGGGGGCGGCTCCGGATCGCGATGACGTCGCCCACGGCGATCCGCGTGGCGGGGCCGATCCGGCGGACCGGCGGATTCAGACCATGACCGTGGCGCGCCGCCCGGCGTGGTCGCCGCTGTGGCCGCCGGCGTACTCCCCCACCCGCTCGAGCAGCTCGGCGACGCACGGCTCCGTGGCGTGCGGCGCGAACCGCCGCCGCATGTCGCGCACGTACGACCGGGTGCGCGTGGACCGGATGCCCTTCGCCAGGTCGAGCGCCGCGGACGCGGCGGAGCACGCCTCCTCCAGCTCCCCCTCCTGGAGCAGGGCGGAGGCGAGCAGGGAGAGGTTGAACATCTTGCCCCGGACGAACCGCCCGTCCATGATCAGCGAGCGCCGGGCGTGGGCCACCGCCTGCGCGCCGTCGCCGAGGTCCCGCAGGCAGTGCGCGACCTTGGCCGAGAGGTAGGCCTCGTCGAAGTAGCGGATCCAGGCGGGCTCGTTCTCCGGGGAGCGCCGGTCGAAGGCGCGCTCGGCCTCGTGCAGCGACACGGCGCAGGACGACCTGTCCCCGAGGAGCGCGAGCGCGTGCGCCTCCAGCACCCGGGCCTCGGCGAGCAGGGAGTACACCCCCGAGCGCCGGGCCGCCACCGCGGCCGCGCGCGCCAGCTCCAGCCCGTGCTTGGGGTGCCCGATGTAGATGGCCTGGTGGCTGAGGCCGGCCAGGATCTCGCCCCCGAGCCCGTGGTCGCCCGCGCTCTTGGCGAGCCCGAGCGCGTGGAGCAGGTACCGCTGGGCGAGGCCGTGCTGCTCGAGGTCGTAGGCCATCCAGCCGGCGAGCCGGGTGAGCTCGGCCGCGGCCGAGGCGAGCTCGCGCCCGGTCGCCTCACCGTACGAGCCCTCGCGCAGCAGCGGGGTCACGGCGGTGTGCAGGTAGCGCACCACCGGCCCCCGGATGTACCCGCCCCCGTACCGGTTGTCCAGCTCGCTGAACGAGCGCGTTACCTCGCGGATCGCGGCCACGTCGGCGACCCCGACCCGGCGCGGGCCCGAGGCGGAGATCCGCTCGCCGGCCGGCTCGGCGAGCCACCGGATGATCCCGGCCGAACCGGCGCCGATCACGAAGGTGGAGTCGAGCAGGAACCGGCGTCGCTCGACGTCGGCCTTCCACAGTGCGGTCACGCTTGCCACACCCTCCTCCCACGTCGTGGGGAACTCCTGTCCGAGGTCGAGAGGGATGGCTCCACGCGATGGGCAGGTGTCCGCAGCGGCCACCCGCGGCCCGAGCCGCGCGAGGGAGACCGTCACCGGCCCGGCCGGCTCCGGCTCACGCGGTCCTGGGATCCGGTACGGCATGGCGCCGGACCGGGGTCTCCACGGCGGGATCTTCGGGAGCCGACGGGCCGAGCCGAGGATGCTCAGCAGGCGGGCCAGGCCCTTCCGGGCTCGCCCGGGCTCGGCGAGGCGCCGCGCACGCGGCAGCTCGGGGGGACGTCGCATCGCTCTTCACCAGGACAGGCACAGCCATCGGTAACGGAGAGCTCTCTTTATAGCACGGAGCGTGATTATCTAAAGGGATTCCCATGCACAACGGCGTGTCGGTCAACGGAACGCAACGAGCCGTGATCACTGGGTGATCACGGCTCGTGCGCGTCGTGCGTTCGCGGTCGTGCGGGGTAAGCGATTCAGGAAACGAGTGCGACGGGGATCGTCACCGGCGGGCGACGCCGTCCTCGCGCGCCTGGCGGGCGACCGCCTCGGAGACGGCGGGGACCACCCGGGGGTCGAACGGCGACGGGATCACGTACTCCTCGGAGAGATCGTCTCCGACCACCTCGGCGAGCGCGTTCGCCGCGGCCACCTTCATGTTCTCGGTGATGTCGGTGGCCCGCACGTCAAGGGCGCCGCGGAAGACCCCGGGGAAGGCGAGCACGTTGTTGATCTGGTTCGGGTAGTCCGAGCGGCCGGTGGCCACCACCCGGGCGTACCGGGCGGCCACCGCGGGATCGATCTCGGGCGTGGGGTTGGAGAGCGCGAAGACGATCGCGTCGGGCGCCATGGAGGCGATGGCCTCCTCGGAGACGGTCGCCCCGGACAGCCCGATGAACACGTCGGCGCCGGCCAGCGCCTGCTCGGCCGACCCGGTGAAGCCCGCCTTGTTGGAGTCGCGGGCCAGGGCCTCCTTCACCGGGTTCATCCCCCCGCGGCCCGGGTACAGGATGCCCTTCGAGTCGGCGACCGCGATGTCGCCGATGCCGGCGTTGATGAGGATCCGGGAGACCGCCACCCCCGACGCACCGGCGCCGGCGACCACCGCGCGCAGATCGGCGAGCGAGCGGCCGGTGAGCCGCGCGGCGTTCTGGAGGGCGGCGAGCACCACGATCGCGGTGCCGTGCTGGTCGTCGTGGAAGACGGGGATGTCGAGCCGCTCACGGAGCCGGCTCTCGATCTCGAAGCACCGCGGCGCGCTGATGTCCTCCAGGTTGATCCCGCCGAAGGACGGGGCGAGACGCACCACGGTCTCGACGATCTGATCCACGTCGGTGCAGTCGAGGGAGATCGGCACCGCGTCGATCTTGCCGAACTCCTTGAAGAGCAGCGCCTTGCCCTCCATCACCGGCATCGCGGCGGCCGGGCCGATGTCGCCGAGGCCGAGCACCGCGGTCCCGTCCGTGACCACGGCCACGACGTTCGAGACCCAGGTGTAGTCGGTGGCCAGTTCCGGATTCTCGGCGATCGCCGTGCAGACACGCGCGACCCCCGGCGTGTACGCGAGGGACAGATCGCCGGTGTCCCGAACCGGAACGGTGGAACGAACCTCCAGCTTGCCTCCGCGATGCAACGCGAAAGCCGGATCGAGATCGAGAGATTGCAGTGATGCAGGTGAAACGGTCACAGCGACCCCAGTGTCAGAGACTTACCTTCGGTAGACGCCGCGGATCGGGAGGCCCAGGCTTCGGTAGCCGCCGGTCGCCTTCCTCGTCGCCGGTCGTCTCAGGAAGAGGTACGGGGGTCACCCGTTTTTCGATTGTGCCACACGGCGAAACAGAGGCTTTTAAAGAGGCAACAGATCATTAGCCTACCGGTGTTCCCCTGTGATCCGCCACATGTAATACTCGGGCGAGTAGTGATCTCTTACCAAGACCGTAGGCGTCCCAGTGGATTTGACGTCGTACGCCGAACTGGCCGTCGTGCTGGTCAATCGGGGGGACCGACTCACGGGCCTCGGTGAGCTGCGGAGGTTACTCGAAGAGCACGGGCGCTCCGCCGCCGCCGAACGGGTCACGCGACGCGACCTCAACGCACTGCTCGAACTCCGCGAGGAACTGTCCGAGGTTTTCCAGGCCGCCGCGCGCGGCGAGGAGGAGGACGTCGTCGAGCGGATCAACGGGCTCTTGGTGCGCCACCCCGTCCACCCCCAGATCTGCCGCCACGACGGGCAGCGCTGGCACATGCACCTGACCGAGAGCGGCCGGGTGTCCGACGCCCTCGCCGTCGGATCGGTCATGGGGCTGGCGACCGTCATCACGACCCTGGGCGTGGACCGGCTCGGGGTGTGCCAGGCCGCCCCGTGCCGGAACGTCTACCTCGACACCTCGTCGAACAAGTCGCGGCGGTACTGCTCGGAGCGGTGCGCGAGCCGCGCGAACGTGGCCGCCTACCGGGCGCGCAAGCGCGGCGCCTGATCGCGGCGGCGCGGGCGCGAGCCCGCGCCGGGCCGTCCGCGGGCGAGCACCCGGGCCGTCCGCGAGCACACCGCGCCGTTCACGAGCGCGCGCGCCGGGCCGCTCACGAGCGCGCGCCGGGTCGTGCATGGGGCGAGCGCGCCGGCCGGGCGCTCAGCCCGCGTGCCACGCGGGCGGGGGGAACCGGAACGCCGGCCGGGGCCAGTAGCGGAGGATGACCCTCCCGACGATCTCGCGCTCGGGCACCGCGCCGAAGTCCCAGCTGTCCTGCCGCCCGGGCGCCGACTGGTTGTCGCTCTCCAGCCACCACCCCTCCGGCATCAGCCGGAAGGCCCGCTTGACGATCAGGCCGTGCGGCCGCCTTGCCACGACCAGGTCCCCCGGCCGGATCGGGGCGCCGCGCCGTACCAGCAGGCAGTCTCCCGGGCGCAGCGCCGGCAGCATCGACTCGCCGGCGACACGGACGGCGATGAGCACGTCGCCTCCACCGTGAAATACGCGAACGGGTAACGTCGGTTCTGGACCAATGCTGTGATCAGCATTCCTAGGAAGGACTTCAGATGCTCGCACGACTGCTGCGACCCAGGCACGAGGTCTCCGCGCACTGTGACCTGCCCTGCGGCGTGTACGACCCGGCGCAGGCCCGCATCGAGGCCGAGTCGATCAAGGCGATCATCAAGAAGTACGCCGAGAACGAGGACCCGGTCTTCCGGACCCGTGCCCTGCTCATCAAGGAGCAGCGGGCGGAGCTGGTGAAGCACCACCTGTGGGTGCTCTGGACCGACTACTTCAAGCCGCAGCACCTGGAGAAGTACCCCCAGCTGCACCAGCTCTTCTGGGAGGCGACCAAGCTCGCCGGCGCCGCCGGCGCGAAGGGCACGGTGGACCCCGCCATCGCCGACCAGCTCCTCGCCAAGATCGAGGAGATTTCCAAGATCTTCTGGGAGACCAAGCAGGCCGCCTGAGTTCGCGCACGGGGTGGGCCGGGCCGCTCGGGCCCGGCCCGCCTTGCTTTCTCACGGGTGTCTCCTCACGCCCCGGTGTCTCTCCCGGGCTCCGGGGCGTCCACCAGCGGGCTCCCGCGGGGCTTCCGGGCATGGCCGTGACCGAGATCGGGCCCACCATCCCGCCGCGCGGGCTCCCGCGGGCCTCCGGGAACTCCCCCGGGTCCACGGCGGCACTCCGCGCGGGTTCGGGCGGGCCCACCGGCCCGGCGCCCGGCCGCCCGCCCGGCCCGGCGTGCTCCGGAGGCGTGCCGTACCGGATGTGATCGGGCGGGAGGTTCCGCGGCCACCCCGGGCCGGCGGCATGGGCTCCGCGATCGGCGGAACGCTCACCGCCGTGGGCCGGGGAGCCGCTGCACGGCGCGCCCCACGCGGGGACGGAGCCGAACTCGCCGGCGGAGGCCGGACCTGGGTGCCGCGGCACGCACCCCGCGCAGAGGCCGGAACCGAGGGCCTCAAGGTCCGGAACCGGGAGCAGTACGGGCCGGCCGGAGCCGAGGGTGGTTCGCACACCGCGGAACCGGTTCGCGGGCCGCGAAACCCTTGACCGCGCGGTGTGCGAGCGGGCCGTCAAAGCGACGGCAATGCCACCGCCAATCACACGTCATTCCCGCACGGAGGCGGGTTGCGGCCGCTTCCGCGCGCCCGGTTCGGCGGCATACGGAAATCAGCGGCACAGCGGCGCGATAAGCCGAGGAATTTACACGTAGATATCCCCAAGGATCACCACAATCGGCGCGTCCCAGAGAAGCACCCTCGCACAACTGGCGGTAGGTTGCAGACAGCGGCACTGAGCCGCCTCGAAGGGGCGAGGAGGAACGTGACCGAGGAAACCGAGACGCCTGCGGTGGATGTGACCGGGGTGCGTGACGTGGTGAGCGTCCGGCTGCCAGCCGTGAGCGCTTATCTATCCGTGCTGCGAACGGCGACCGCCGGATTGGCGGCCCGTCTCGATTTCACCCTCGATCAAATCGAAGACCTCCGCATCGCGGTGGACGAGGCCTGTGCGATGCTCCTTCGGCACGCGGTACCGGGTACCGATCTCCGGGCGGAGTTCGAGCTCTCGGGCGAGGAGATGACGGTCCGCGTCGAGGTCACCACGCTGGGGGCCGTCTCGCCCGACCGCGAGGGCTTCGCCTGGATGGTGCTCACGGCCTTGGCCGACGAGGTGGAGGCCATCGGCGGCGAGGGCGACTCCATGGCGATCGTGTTGCGTAAGCGCAGAACCTTGGCGAGGCCGGCGTGACGGAGAGGACGAGTGCCATGACCTCCGGCGACTCGGCTGTGCCGGACCGCGTGCGCGCACGCGTGCTCTTCGCGGAGCTGGCGCAGCTGCCGCCGGACGATCCCAGGCGTCAGCGAATTCGTGACGAGCTGGTGGAACTCCACATGCCGCTCGTCGAGTACCTCGCCCGCCGGTTCCGCAACCGAGGCGAATGGCTCGACGATCTCACTCAGGTCGCGACGATCGGCCTGATCAAGTCGATCGACCGGTTCGACCTGAGCCGCGGGGTGGAGTTCTCCACCTACGCCACCCCGACGATCGTCGGTGAGATCAAGCGTCACTTCCGGGACAAGGGCTGGGCGGTCCGGGTGCCGCGCCGGCTGCAAGAGCTCAAGCTCTCGCTGACCAAGGCGATCAGCGAGCTGTCCCAGCGGGAGAGCCGGGCGCCCACCGTCGCCGAGCTCGCCGAGCACCTGCAGATGAGCGAGGAGGAGGTGCTCGAAGGGCTCGAGTCGGCGAACGCCTACTCCACGGTCTCCCTCGACGCTCCGGACTCGGGCGACGAGGACGCGCCGGCCGTGTCGGACTCGCTCGGCATCGTGGACGAGTCGCTCGAAGGCGTGGAGTACCGGGAGTCGCTCAAGCCGCTGCTGGAGCGCCTGCCGCCGCGGGAGAAGCGGATCCTGCTGCTGCGGTTCTTCGGGAACATGACCCAGTCCCAGATCGCGAACGAGCTGGGGATCTCGCAGATGCACGTGTCGCGGCTGCTCGCCCGGACACTCGCTCAGCTCCGCGAGGGGCTGACCGCGGAAGACTGAGCGCCCCGGATCCTTCCGCTCACCGGCGGGAGGATCCGGGCGCGCCGGGCGGTTCGTCCTCTCCGATCAGGGCGCGCGTGGACGATGGGGCGAGGAGGAGGACGAACGCGCTCACCGCGGCGAGCGCGAGCGGGACGCCGTAGGCGTACTGCTCGGCCCGGATGAGCATGATGGCGACCGGCAGCACGAAGAGCTGGATGACCACGGCAGGGCCGCGGCTCCAGCGGTCCGTCCGCCACAGGCCCCAGGCGACCCAGAGCAGGGCGGCACCGGTCGCCAGGCCGAACCCGGCGAGAGCGATCGAGGAGACCAGATCGGCCGGCGTGCCGATGAAGGTCTCGACGAGCACGTACCCGGCCATGACCAGGGTGAAGAGGCCCTGCGCGGCGACGATGGCCGCGGCCGCGGTGACGGTGCCGGGACGCCCGGCGACGGAGCTGCTGGTCACGGGTCAACCTTATCGGCCTGGTCCGTCCCTCTGCGCCCGAGGCGCCGGCCGTGGTTCCGGTGAACCGTTCGTTACGCTTGCCGCATGCGGGCTCTCCTCCTCGTCAATCCCAAGGCCACCTCGACCAATGAGCGCGTCCGGGACGTGCTGATCCGGGCGCTGGAGAGCGAGGTGGGCCTGCACGTCGAGGAGACCGCCTACCGGGGCCACGCGAGGTCCCTCGCGAGCGGGGCGCACGCCGAGGGGTACGGCGCGGTGATCGTGCTCGGCGGGGACGGCACGATCAACGAGGCGGTCAACGGGCTGCTCACCGCGGAGCCGGATCGGCCGGCGCGCGAGCGGCCGTTGTTCGCCGCCATCCCCGGGGGGAGCGCCAACGTGTTCGTGCGGGCCCTCGGCCTGCCGAACGACCCGGTCGAGGCGACGGGCGCGGTCCTCGAAGCGCTCGCCGCCGGGCGGCGCCGGACCATCGGCCTGGGGCAGGCGATCTGGCGCGAGGAGAGCGCGGGCGTCAGCCGGACCGTCTCCCGCCACTTCACCTTCTGCGCCGGGCTGGGGTTCGACGCGGAGGTCGTCCGGGCCGTGGAGGGGATCCGGAGCACCGGGCAGCGGGCCCTGCCGACCCGGTACGTGGCCACCACGGTCCGGCGCTTCTTCGTGACCGACCGGCGCCACCCCGCCCTCCGGCTGACCCGCCCGGGCCACCCCGACGTCGACGGCATCTTCCTGGCGATCGTGTCGAACACCGCGCCGTGGACGTACGCCGGATCGATCCCGATCAACCCGACCCCGCTCGCCTCGTTCGAGACCGGGCTCGACCTGCTCGGCCTCAAGCGGATGTCGCTGCCGGCGGTCCTGGGGCTCGCCCGGCAGATCATCGGGCCGCGCGAGTCGTTACCGAAGGGTGAGCAGCTGGTGCAGCTGCACGATGTGACGGAGTTCACGCTCGCCGCCTCGCGGCCGGTGGCGTTCCAGCTGGACGGCGACTACCTGGGCGAATACGAGTCGGTGACCTTCCGGGCCGTGCCGGATGCACTACAGGTCGTCGTGTGATTGATTACCCAACGTAATAGTGTGACTTATCCGACACCCTCAATCGCCAAAACCTTGCCACAAACCCCTTGTGTGCGCCTGCAATCGCTGAAAAGCTGAGTGTGACGTCGGAACGTAGGACGTTTGGGTGACCGCCCGACGCCAACCGCCGACCCCGCGATCACCGCGCCGACCCCGAACCAACGTGCATCGGGTACTCGTCCGCGGTACTTAGTGAAGTTCTTCACAAAGTTTGACCGGCCCTATGGAGCCGCCCGCCCGGCTCCGCTGCGAAGGAGTTGACAACGCATGGACTGGCGCCACCGAGCTGCCTGCCGTGACGTGGACCCCGAGCTCTTCTTCCCCATCGGGAACACCGGCCCCGCGTTGCTGCAGATCGAAGAGGCGAAGCAGGTCTGCCGTCGGTGCCCGGTGATCGACGCCTGTCTCAAGTGGGCGCTGGAGACCGGCCAGGACGCCGGGGTCTGGGGCGGCCTCAGCGAGGACGAGCGCCGCGCGCTCAAGCGCCGTGCGGCCCGCGCCCGCGTCCGCGCGCTGGCCTGAGCGGCCCGGGGTCCGGCGGCCGGAGCACGGCATCTGCCCCCGCTCCCGCCCGGCGCGTGGTCAGGTCCAGGACTGGATGGGGATGCTGACCTTGACCTGAGTCCCTCCCCCCGGCCGCGCCGAGAGCTCCAGCCGCCCGGACAGCTCGGAGACGACCAGCGTCCGGACGATCTGCAGGCCCAGGCTGCCGCTCGACTCGAGATCGAAATCGGCGGGCAGGCCCTTGCCGTCGTCGGCGACCACGAACTCGAGGTGGTCGGTGGCGCGCGACGCCACGACCTCGATCCTCCCGGACCGGTGGGCGAACCCGTGCTCCACCGCGTTCTGCAGCAGCTCGGTGAGGACCATCGCGATCGGCGTGGCCACCGCGGCCGGCAGGACGCCGAAGCTGCCGGTCCGCGCGGTCACGACTTTCGCCACCGACACCTCGGCGGTCATCTGGATCACCCGGTCCGCTATGTCGTCGAACGCGACCATCTCCTCCGGCATCTGCGCCAGGATCTCGTGAACGATCGCGATCGATCCGACCCGGCGGACCGCCTCGTGGAGCGCTTCACGCCCCTCGGGGTTGGTGAGCCGCCGGGCCTGCAGCCGGAGGAGCGCCGCGACCGTCTGCAGGTTGTTCTTGACCCGATGGTGGATCTCCCGGATCGTCGCGTCCTTGGTGAGGAGCTCGCGCTCCCGGCGGCGCAGCTCGGTCACGTCGCGGACGAGCACCAGGGCGCCGATCCGGCCCTCACCGACGATCAGCGGGATCGCGCGGAGCTGCACCACGGTGCCGCGGTTCTCCACCTCGATCTCCTTCGGCGCCCGGCCGCTCGCGACGAGCATGAGGTCCTCGTTGATCGGCTCGTCGGAGTAGCACAGCTCGGCGGTGGTCCGCCCGAGGTCCGCCCCGAGCAGGTCGGCGTGGAGGCCCAGCCGGCGGTAGGCCGAGAGCGCGTTCGGGGACGCGTACGCCACCCGGCCCTCCCGGTCCAGCCGGAGCAGCCCGTCGCCCACCCGGGGCGACCTGACCAGGTTCGGCTCCTCCTCGATGAACGGGAACCGGCCCTCGGCCACCATCTGCGCCAGGTCGGCGGCGCTCTGCAGGTAGGTGAGCTCGAGCCGGGACGGCGTACGGGCGGACGAGAGGTTGGTCGACCGCTGGACGACCCCGATGACCGGGCCGCCGACGCCCCGCCGTACCGGGATGCTCTCCTCCCGGACCGGGATGCCGCTCGACCAGTCCGGCTCGCCCTCCCGGCAGATCCGGTGCTCGTACCACGCGACCTCGAGCAGGTGCCGCTGTCCATGGGCGAGCCGCGTGCCCACCACGTCGTCGTGGTAGACGGTCGGCCCGGTGGTCGGCCGCATCTGCGCCACGGCGACCCACCCCTTGTCCCTTGTGGGGAGCCAGAGGATCAGGTCGGCGAACGACAGGTCCGCGAGGAGCTGCCAGTCGGAGATCAGCGAGTGGATCCACTCCACGTCCGCCGGCCCGAGCGCCGTGTACTTGGTGATCAATTCCGTGAGAGTGGGCACAAGTGCATCATGCGTCCGATTCCGGCCCGAAGGCCAATCCGCCCCGGCTACCTGGCAATATGCATCCATGGCACGGTCCTATCGGTTGTCGTGCACAATCCGGATCCTCCGCGCCGCCGGCGGCACGGGCGCGCGGCGCGTCCCTCGGATCCTGAGCCCCGAATGCCCGCCGAACCGCCCCGGCACCGTGACGGCACGGGAAGGAGGCGTGCGCGGCGCCCATGCGCGGGCCCGTGGCGGGATCGCCGCCGCGGGCGGCCGGCGGCCGGCCGGCGCCACCGGCCGCGCCCGGTCGCGGTCCACGCGGGCGCGCCCCCTTGCGCGGACCCGCGAACGCCCATGGGATGCTTCCGTCCACCGGCTGTGCCCCGGTGCCGGTTACGGTTGACCGGCCGGGCCGGCGTGAGGTCCGATGATCTCGCGGTGGTCAGCGGTACCGCCGTGGCGAATTCGAAGGTGGACATGTGACGGAGCACAGCGACGAATCTCCCCGGGTTCCGAAGTACTACGAGGTCAAACGGCGCCTCCTGGAGCTGACCAAGACCCTGCCCCCGGGCAGCGCGCTGCCGCCCGAGCGGGCCCTGGCCGTGCGCTTCGAAACGTCCCGGACGACGGTTCGCCAGGCGCTCGCGGAACTGGTGATCGAGGGCCGGCTCAAGCGGATCCAGGGCAAGGGCACGTTCGTGGCCCAGCCCAAGGTCGCGCAGGTGCTGCAGCTCACCTCCTACACCGGGGATCTGCGCACGGCCGGTCTGGAGCCCGACACCAAGATCCTGGACATCAGCTACATCAGCGCGGACGAGACGCTGAGCCGGCGCCTGGGCATCAATCCCGGTGGCCGGGTGCTGCGCATCCACCGTCTCCGGCTCGCCAACGGGGAGCCGATGTCCATCGACACCACCCACCTGTCCGCCCGCCGGTTCCCGCGGCTGCGGCGTGAGCTGGAGGCGCACTCCTCGCTCTACGAGACGCTGCACAACGCGTACAACGTGCGGCTCACCGACGCCGAGGAGACCATCGAGACCGTGCTCGCCACGCCGTACGACGCGAAGCTGCTCGGGGTGGACGTCGGGCTGCCGCTCTTACTGCTGACCCGGCACGCGTTCGACGCGGACGGCATCCCGGTCGAGTACGCGCAGTCGCTGTACCGGGGCGACCGGTACAAGTTCGTCACCCGGCTCCGCCGGCCCTAGGAGCGGTACGGCCGGGCCGGGCGCACGCGGCCGGGAATCGGGGGCGTGGGCGAGGTGAGGGCGCCGATGGGCCGGGGCATATCGCCGGACGGGCCGCCCCGGCACCGGACGGGGACGGCGTATGCAAAGAATCCATTACCCTGTGTCATTTCATCATCACCGTGCGCAGTATGACACGGTGCCGCACCACCGGGGAGGGGATGTGAGCCACGGGGAGCCCGGCGCGCACACGAGAGCGGACGGCGACGCCACCTGGGATCCCGCCATGCCGGGGGTGCTCCGCCTGCCCTCGGGCCGGCTGGTCCGCGGCAGAGGGCTGCGGCGGCCGCTCCCGCCCGGCCCGGCGCCCGCGTTCGCACTCTATCTGCTCGGCCGGCGGCCGCCGCCCGTCCCCTGGGAGCACCGGTGGATCCGCTGGCCCGATCTCTGGCTGCCGCGCGATCCCGCGGCGGCGGTGGAGGCGCTACGGGAGGCGTGGGAGCGGGCGGCGTACGAGCGCGTGGAGATCGCCTGCCGGGGCGGATACGGCCGCACCGGCACGGCCCTCGCCTGCCTCGCCGTGCTCGACGGGGTGCCCAGGTCGGAGGCGGTGGCCTACGTGCGCGCGAACTATGCGAGCCGCGCCGTGGAGACGCCCTGGCAGCGCCGGTTCGTCACGCGGTTCCCGCTGCTTCCCTAGCCGCGTCCGCGGGCCCGCCATCGCCGCGGAGGGGGATGCCGGTCCGTCACACGCCCGGCCCCGGTCTCCCGCCCGTCGGCGGCGGTTCGCGCGCGTCCGCACCGCCGGAGGGTGAGTCTGGGCAGCAAAGTGACTCACTGGTAGGTTCCCGGGCATGGAGTCCTCGAAGCACGCAGGCGATGTCGCGGTCGCCGTCGCCAAGGCGTACGGCGCCGAGACGATGTTCACCCTGTCCGGCGGGCACGTGTTCCCCCTCTACGACGGCGCGGTCCATGAGGGCATGCGCATCGTCGACGTCCGCCATGAGCAGAGCGCGGTCTTCGCCGCCGAGGCGACCGCGCGGCTCACCCGCAAACCCGGGCTCGCCGTGCTCACCGCCGGGCCCGGGATCACCAACGGGGTCTCCGGGATCGCCACCGCGCACTTCAACGGCTCGCCGGTGGTGGTGCTCGGTGGCCGGGCGCCGCGCTCCCGCTGGGGCTCGGGCGCGCTGCAGGAGCTCGACCACCCGCCGCTCGTCGAGCCGGTCAGCAAGCTCGCCTTCACCGGGTCGGGCGCCGATTCGATCGGGCAGGACGTGGAGCGCGCCTTCCGCACCGCCCTCGAGCCGCACCGCGGGCCGGTCTTCCTCGACTTCTACATGGACGACCTGTTCGCCCCGGCGCAGGAGTTCACCCCGCGGCCGGAGGTGCCGAAGGGGCTCGACCCCGACCCGGACGCGCTCGCCGGGATCGCCCGGCTGCTCGCCGAGGCGGAGCGGCCGGTGCTCGTGCTCGGCTCCGACGTGTGGCTGAACGCGGCCGAGCAGGCCGCCCGGGAGTTCGCCGAGGAGTGGCGGATCCCCGTGGTCCTCAACGGCCAGGGCCGGGGCATCCTGCCCTCCGGGCACGAGCTGCTCGTGACCCGGGCCCGGGGTACCGCGTTCGGCAAGGCCGACCTGGTGCTGGTGGCCGGCACCCCGCTCGACTTCCGGCTCAACTACGGCTGGTTCGGCGGCAAGGACGGCGCACCGCTCGCCCGGGTGGTCCACATCGTGGACGCCCCGTCGCAGATCGCCACGCACGTCGGCCTCTCCGGCTCGGCGGCCGGTGACCTCACCGCCGTCTTCCGCGGCCTCGCCACCGCCTGCGGCACCGCCGGGGTGAACCCCGGGGAGTACGACCCGTGGCTGACCACGCTGCGCGACACCGCGGCCGCGGCGATCGCCAAAGACGCCGAGCTGCTCAACTCCGACGCCGACCCGATCCACCCCATGCGGATCTACGGCGAGCTGAACAAGGTGCTCGACGACGACGCCGTGATCATCGGGGACGGCGGCGACTTCGTGTCCTACGCCGGGAAGTACCTCGAGCCGCGCCGGCCGGGCAACTGGCTCGACCCGGGCCCGTTCGGCTGCCTCGGCACCGGCCTCGGCTACGCGATCGCCGCCCGGCTCGTCCGGCCGTCCTCGCAGATCGTGCTGCTCCTCGGCGACGGCGCGGCCGGGTTCTCCCTGATGGACGTGGACACCCTGGTACGGCACCGCCTCCCGGTCGTGATGATCTGCGGCAACAACGGCATCTGGGGCCTGGAGAAGCACCCCATGCGGCTGCTGTACGGCTACGACGTGGCGGCCGACCTGCAGCCCGCGTGCCGCTACGACCAGGTGGTGGCCGCGCTCGGCGGCGCCGGCGAGCTGGTCACCTCGCCCGACGAGATCGGCCCGGCGCTGCGGCGGGCGTTCGAGGCGGACGTGCCGTACCTGGTGAACATCGCGACCGACCCCGAGGTGGCCTATCCGCGCAACACCACGGGGGTGTGACGCTCACGGCGAGGCCGGCGGGCTGGGCGGCACGACCGGGCTGCCCGACGGGCTGGGCGTCGGCGACGGCGACTCGCACGCCTGCTTCGGCACGGTGATCGTCACCGTGGAGTTCTCGGGAACCTTCGCCCCCGCCGCCGGCTGCTGCGCGGTCACCGTGCCGAAGCACTCGCCGGTGCCGGTGTAGGTGACCTTCGGCTGGAGCCCGAGCTGCGTCAGCCGCACCTTCGCCGAGCGCTCGACGAGGCCGATCAGCTTCGGCACGGTGACGAGGTTCTTGCTCGGGCTCGGCGAAGGCGACGGTGACGGGCTCGGCGACCGGCTGGGAGACGGGCTCGGCCGGGGCGAGGGCGGCCGGTACTGGGTGATCGTCGGCCGCGGGGTCGGGGTGGCCGTCCGGCGCCGCAAGGTCCGGGACGGCGTCACGGCCGGCGACGACGTGGCCCAGGTCACCTGCGGCGTGCTGGGCTCGGGGGCCGCGGAGCCCGCGGAGGCGAGGGTCTTCATCCCGGCGGCCGCGAGCCCGACCACGACCGCGCACCCGGCGATGCCCGCGACGATCGGCCCGGCGACCCCCCGCTTCCGCTGCCGCCGGGCCCGGCGGGCCGCACGCGTGTCGTGCCGCGGCGACACCACGGTCGACGCGTCCTCGTCCCGGTCGTCCGGCCACTCCTCCCGGGTGCCGAGCCGCTCGTCCGGCCCGTGCCCGGGGTGGCTCTCCGCGGCCGGGCGGACGGCCTGGCCGGGCCGGTACGCCTCCCGGGACGACCCGCTGATCGCCTCGATCGCCTGCCGTGCCGCCTGGCTCATCGCCTCGGCCGAGGGCCAGCGGTGCGCCGGGTCCTTCGCCATGGCCCGTTCGACCACGGCGCGCACCGGGCCGGGCACGTCGGGCGGCAGCGGCGGGGGCTGGTCCCGGATGTGCTTGAGCGCGATGGCCACGGGGGAGTCGCCGTCGAAGGGCCGGTGGCCGGCCAGGCACTCGTACGCCACCACGCCCAGGGCGTAGATGTCGACGGCGGGGGTGACGGGGTAGCCCTCGGCCTGCTCGGGCGCGCAGTACGCGGCGGTGCCGAGCACCATGCCCGCGTCGGTCAGCCTGCTGCCGCCCTCGGCGCGGGCGATGCCGAAGTCGGTGAGCACCAGGGTGCCGTCCGAGCGGACCAGGAGGTTCCCCGGCTTGACGTCCCGGTGGACGATGCCCGAGTCGTGGACCGCCTGGAGCGCGGACGCGGCCTGGGCGATCAGGTCCATGGTCGGCTCGGGGCCGATCCGGCCGAGGCGGGTGAGCAGCCGGTCGAGGGGCTCGCCGTCGACGAACCGCATGACCAGGAAGGCGGTCGGCCCGTCGCCGGGGACCTCGGTGACCCCGTAGTCGTACACGTCGACGACACCGGGGTGGTTGATGGTCGCCATCGCCCGGGCCTCGTTCTGGAAGCGGACCGCGAACCCCGGTTCGTTGAGGCGGCCGGGGAGGAGGACCTTCACCGCGACGGTACGAGCCAGGACGGTGTCCTCACCCCGCCAGACCTCGCCCATCCCCCCGGCACCGAGCCGGGCGTCCAGCCGGTAACGCCCTGCCAGGGTCGTCCCTTGGGCCACCATTTACGGCCAGTACCCCCTATGTCACTCCACCCCCGAAGGCTGTCCAAGAAAAACACGTCAATATCGCGTGGCGATATCGATGGGATCACGGAATCCTGAACGAGCAGGGCTTCCACTTCGGGGTCGGAATCCGAGCCTATCGGGTATCCGCCCCCATCGCCGTTCGACGGCGGGCAAACCGTTCCAGACGGCCCCGTCCTGCCACGCGGCGCACGGAGGCCGTGGCATGACGTACCGGATCAGCGGCGGGCCGGGGGCGCGCCGCCATGATCACGGTAGCCGCCCACGGCCCATAACCCAAGCCGGCCGCCTAATAGGCTTTCCCCATGACGCTCGCTCCAGGTCTGCGCGCCACGGTCTCCGTAACGGTCGGGCAGCCGGACACCGCGATCCAGGTGGGCAGCGGCGACGTCCCGGTGCTCGGCACGCCACGCCTCCTCGCCCTCGCCGAGGGGGCCACCGTCCAGGCGGTCCAGCCGCACCTCGAGGAGGGGAAGACCACGGTGGGCACCAAGGTGGTGCTCGAGCACCGTGCGCCCTCCCCGATCGGCATGGACGTCGAGGTCACGGCCGAGCTGACCGCGGTCGAGGGCCGGCGGCTGGTCTTCTCCTTCACCGCCGTCGACCGGGCCGGCACGCTGCTCGGCACGGGCACGATCGAACGCGTCGTGGTCGACCGCGAACGGTTCCTCGCCCGGCTGTGAGGGCCCGCGGCGTCACTCGATGACCGCGATGAGGTCCCCTTCCCGGACCACGTCGCCCTCGGCCACCTTGATGTGGGTGACCGTGCCGGGCTCCTCGGCCACGACGGGGATCTCCATCTTCATCGACTCGAGGATGACGATCGTGTCGCCCTCTTTGACGACGTCGCCCTCCTGGGCGACGACCTTCCAGACGTTCGCCACGATCTCAGCGCATACCTCGACCACCCGGAACTCTCCTTCGCTAGCGATGTAGCAGATCAGGCCTTCCTCGTCCGGGAGACCGGCCCGGTGTCGCCGTCCCCGCTCACGGATCTCTGGCGGTCAAGCAGCGCGGCGCGGCCAGGTGATCGAACCGGCGATCTCGCCGCGGCCGGCGGGAGGAGTGAGTCGGACACGAGCCCACCTTAAGGCGATCCGCGCCGCCGCCGACCGCCCGTTTCCGACTGAACACCGGCGATCAATCTGTAGGTTCGCCACAAATAACCCACAACCGGCACGCACTTGGGACGGCTGGAATGCGACCCATGCTACAAGCCGATCACCGTGCGGTCCGGCAGGCGAGCGCCGGAAAGATCCCCGCGGCCGGCCCCGGGCGCGCCGCGTGATCAGATGCGGGGCGTGATCGGCACCATCCGCTCGACCACCCGGGCCAGCGCCTCGACCACCTGCGGGTCGTACTCGGTCGCCGAGGCGAGCCGGAGCCGTTCCAGCGCCGCGGCGGCCCGGTCCCGGTCGGTCGAGCCGCTCACCAGGTCGTCGTAGGCGTTGGCGGCCTTGATGATCCGGCTCGCCATGGGCGGCGCCTCGGCGCGCGAGTCGCACTGCCGCCGGACGATCTCGGCCACGTTGTGCAGCACCCCGGTCTGCTTGATCACCTCGGCCCCGAGCTCGGCGATGCGCCGCGCCTGCGCGGGGTCGACGAGCACGGTCGCCCCGCCCGGGATCGGGTCCCGGAGCGAGAGCTGGCCGATGTCGTGCATGAGCGCGGCGTACTCGAGCTCGAGGAGCTGCGGCTCGGACATGCCGAGCTCCCGCCCGACCGCGACGGCGAGCTGGCTGACCCGGCGGGAGTGGCCGGGCTCGACGTAGCCGCCGACCTCGGTCACCCGGCTGAGCGCGCGCACGGTCTGCAGGTACGTCGCCCGGATCCCCGCGTACTTGCGGAAGGCCACCTGGGTGACGAGCAGAGGTGCGGCGAACGCCGGGAGCGCGGTCATGCCCATGCTGTGCGAGGCGAGGGCGAGCAGGATGCCCGACGAGCCGACCGCGGCGCCGAGCGGCACGGCCATCCGGATCTCGTCCCGTACGGCGACGCCGAACGCGGTCGCGACCTGCTCGACCCGGAGCATCGCCGCGATCACGGTGTCGACCGCGAGCATCGCGACCACGAGGGCGGCCATCACGCCGAGCGCCGGCCACCAGTTGCCGTCGTCCCGGGCGATCCGGTGGAGCGGCTCGGCCAGCGGGCGGTAGGCGAAGGCGAGGAGCGAGCCGGACAGGAGCCGCCGCGCCATGGCGTCGAGCCGGGGCGGCCGGCCGACCGCGACGTGCGGGAGCGCGCCGGCGATCATGCCGACCGCCATGACCGCGACGACCTGGAGGGCCGGGTGCTGCACCTGCCGGCCGCCGACGTCGAGCAGCAGGGCGTAGCCGAGGGCGGCCGCCGTGGAGACCGGGGCCACCTCCCGGTTGCCGGGCATCATGAGCCGGGCGAGCTCGCCCGCGGCGATCAGCGCGCCGAAGCCGACCGCGATCGGCGGGTCGGCGAGCCCGGTGACCGCCGTGTGCGCGATGCCCGCCACGATCAGCGCCCCGGCCGCGCAGATGAGCAGGAGCTGCCCGGGCTGCGGCTGCTGATCGGGGCGCAGGGGTAGCCGCCGCCGCTTCATCGCTCGGACCCCACCTGGATCGGCGCCGTGGGGTCGTCGTGGTCCCGGACCGCGGTCTCGGCGGCGTCGGCGGGCGGTGGCCCGGACACGGTCTGCGGCGGGTTCCATCCCTTCCGCTCGAGGGCCTTGATGAAGGCGTACACCATCTCCGGATCGAACTGCGTGCCGGCGTTCTTGCGGAGCTCGGCGACCGCGACCTCGATCGGCTTCGCCTTCCGGTAGGCCCGGTCGGAGGTCATCGAGTCGAAGGCGTCGGCCACGGCGATGATCCGGGCGAACTCCGGGATCTCCGAGCCGGCCAGGCCCATCGGGTAGCCCTTGCCGTCGTACCGCTCGTGGTGGTGCATGATCCCGGCGAACGCCTCATCGAGGAAGTCGATCCCCCGGACGATCTCCAGCCCGCGCATCGGGTGGAGCTGGATCGCGGCGATCTCCTCCTCGGTGAGCTTGCCCTCCTTCTGCAGGACCTTGGTGGGCACGCCGAGCTTGCCGACGTCGTGGAGCATGCCCGCATACCTGATCGCGCGGAGCCGCTCGGTGCCCATCCCGATCTCTTCAGCGATCATCGATGAGGCCAGGGAGACGCGGGTGCAGTGCCCGCGGGTGTAGTAGTCCTTGGTCTCCACCGCCTGGCAGAGCGCGGCGATGGTCGCGTCGTACGAGCGCTGCTCGGCGTGGTAGTGCCCGAACGCCCAGCGGGCCACGAAGAGCGGGAGCAGGACGAGCACCGCCGAGATCGACTGCACGGTCACCCAGAGCGCGGCGATCAGCAGGCCGAAGACCGCGTACCCGACGTACGACCCGAGGAACTGGACCATGGGGCGGAGCAGCACCTGCCCCCGGCCCACCTCGCGGGCGAGCCGCACGATGACCGCGGTGAGCACGAAGTTGACCGCCACGAACGCCACCGTGGCGGCGGAATAGGGGATGAGGATGCCGGGGAACTCCTCGACCTGCGGCAGCCCGACCTCGCCCCCGGCGCGGAGGAACGCCCAGCCCGCCGCGTAGCCGCAGATCACGTACTGGGCGCCGTTGAACAGCCGCTTCACCAGGGGGATGCCCGGCCGTACGCTCACGACCGCGGTGAGGCCGACCAGCGCCGCCCCCACCGGTCCCACGAGCACGACCGCGGCGAGCGCGGCCGAGTAGCTCACCGAGACCGCGACGTGCGGGACGTTGAGCAGGGTCGGGGCGGACTCACAGAGGAGGAAGAGCAGCCCCAGGACGAGGGTCGTCGACCAGTCGCCCGCGGAGAGGGCTCCGGGTTCGAGCAGGTCCCCGGCGAGCAGAAAGGCCGCCGCTCCGGCGAGCGTGACGACATAGACCTTGGCAGGCCACGGCAATTCCCGCACTACGGCCACCTCTCGGGCGGAAGGGACCCGGACGCGCGCTCAGCGGCGGGGCCCGCTGCGAGCGATCAAATCCAAGAAATACCCGTCGGCGGCCCGCCGATCACGCCGGCCGTCATTATCGCCGTAGTGAGCAGCGCCAGCCCAGTCAGCAGTTTGAGAATGGTGTCGCGTTTCATGCGCCGCCTCCCGTTGGTGTCGCCCATTCAGGCTACAAAACCGGGTGCCCCGGGCCAGGGATGTCGGCGCATCGCAGCCAAACCGTAATCAACCAATCACGCCCTGTGTCATTTGTCGTGATTACGGTTTTTCACTGGCCGCGCGCCCAATCAACGGTGATCTTAATTCCGGTGGGCAGGTCGTAGCGGGGACGCCAGCCGAGCCCGTCGAACGCGGGCCCCGGGTCGACGGCCATGGCCGGCAGGTCGCCGAGCCGCGGAGGAGCGAAGCGCGGCTCGTCGGGGACGCCGGCCGCGGCGGCGACCAGCGAGTGCAGCTCCCGGTCGGTGGTCTGCACCCCCGTGCCGATGTTGAACCGGCGGCCGTCGCCGTCCGGACCGCAGGCGCGGGCGAAGGCGTCCACCACGTCCGCGACGAACACGTAGTCCCTGGTCTGGGTGCCGTCGCCGTACACGACCGTGGGCTTGCCGTTGAGCAGGGCGTCGGTGAAGATCGCGACGACCCCGGCCTCGCCCTCGGGGGACTGGCGGGGGCCGTAGACGTTCGACAGCACGAGCGTGGTGTACTCGAGCCCGTAGAGCGCGCGGTAGGTGGCGAGGTAGAGCTCACCGCCGAGCTTGGACGCCGCGTACGGCGACCGCGGATCGGGCGTGGCGTCACCGGGCACCGGGAGCTCCTTCGGCCGGCCGTACACGGCGACCGACGAGGCGTACACCACCTTGCGCGCCCCGGACCGCCGCGCCGCCTCGAGCACGTTGATCGTGCCCTCGACGTTGACCCGGGCGTCGTGGACCGGGTCGGCGACGCTCTTGCGCACGCTGATCTGCGCGGCGAGGTGGCAGATCACCTCGGGCCGCCACCGTGCCGCGAGGTCCTGGAGGGCGGGGTCGCGCACGTCGATCTCGTGGAGCTCGGCCGCGGGGTTGCGATGGCGCCCCGAAGAGAGATCGTCGACCACCAGAACCTCATGGCCGTCGGCGAGCAGCCGGTCCACCAGGTTCGACCCGATGAACCCGGCACCGCCGGTCACCAATGCCCGCATTCTCCACCTTCCTGCACGCGATACCGGGTGATCCTAGCGGGCAGGGGCACCGATGGGCCGGGGAAATCCGCCCGGCCCCGGCTAACCGTCGAGCTCGACCCTGAGCTGCTCGATCCGCACCATGATCTTGGTGCGGAGGGCGGCCGGCACCGGCTCGCACCCGCACTTCTTCGCGATGAGCTCCTTGATCGCCTGTTCCAGCCCGTACTCCTCGAAACACGGCCCGCACTCGGCGAGGTGCCTCCTGATCTCGGCGCACGCCTCGCCGTCGAGTTCCCCGTCGAGGTACGTGTAGACCTTCTCGAGGACCTCCGAGCATGGAGTGTCGTGATGTTTCCCGCAGCTCATCGCCCCTCCCCATCCTGCGGCTCACCGGGACCGCCGGATTTCGGCCGCAGGAGACCTCGCTCATGTGCGTAGTCTTCGAGCAACGCCCGCAGCTGCCGCCGGCCGCGATGGAGGCGCGACATCACGGTCCCGATCGGAGTGCCCATGATCTCCGCGATCTCCTTGTACGGGAAACCCTCGACATCGGCGAGGTAGACGGCGATACGGAACTCCTCGGGAAGCGCGGCGAGCGCGTTCTTCACGTCGCTGTCCGGCAGGTGCTCCAGCGCCTCGATCTCGGCGGACTTCAGGCCGCTGGAGGTGTGCGACCCGGCCCGGGCGAGCTGCCAGTCCTCGATCTCCTCGGTGTCGGCCTGCTGGGGCTCTCGCTGCTTCTTGCGGTAGCTGTTGATGAAGGTGTTCGTGAGGATGCGGTAGAGCCAGGCCTTGAGATTGGTCCCCTCCTGGAACTGGTGGAAGGAGGAGAACGCCCGGACGAAGGTCTCCTGGACGAGATCCTCCGCGTCCGCCGGGTTCCTGGTGAGCCGGAGCGCCGCGGAGTAGAGCTGGTCGAGGTATGGCATCGCGTCGCGCTCGAAGCGCTCGCTGCGCTGCTTGAACGTCTCCTCTGCCGTCTTGGTGACGGGACCCACCTCCCTCAGCATCGTGCCGTCGGGCAGAGCATATCGATCCGCCGTGACCTGCCCGGATGGGGGCGCCGGCACGGACCGCGCCGTCACGCCCAACTCCAACAGGTGAGGCCTGGAGTCTGTTCCCGGCGGGGTTTAAGGTGACGAACACCCGGGTGCGGAGCGAGACGATCCCCGATCCGCTCTGGCTCCGCTGCCTCGCCCCCATGGCCCGATGACCGACGTGCAGGAGCCGCTCGTGCTGCCCATTCCGGCCAATGCCCCCAGCGACGCGGGCGCGCTCGAGCCGTACTGGACCTTCTACGGCGCCGTCGTCGCCGAGCAGCTCCGCCGGTGGCTGCCCACCCGCCCGTCGCTCCTGCTCGACCTGTCCGGCGGACGTGGGCGCTGGCCGGCCCAGGCGGCCCGGGCCGGCCACCGTGTCGTCGAGGTCCTCGGCTTCCGCCACGCCTCCGAACGGCGGCCGCGCGACACCGTGACCGGTGTCCGGCGGGTCCGCGCCGACGACCTCGCCTTCCTGCCGGACGCGTGCGTCGACGGCGTGATCGCCGAAGAGCGCGTCCTGTCGTTCGAGCTCATGACCGAGTCGGTCGTCGAGGACGTGGCCCGGGTGCTGCGCCCGGGAGGCCGCGCCCTGCTCTGCGTCGACTCGCTCGTCCTCGGGATGGCGATCCTCGCCGAGCAGAGCTACTGGGCGCACCTGTGCCAGACGACCGACGTCATGCTCGTGCCGTGGCCGGACGGCAGCATCACCCGGTGCTTCTCCAGCGCCCAGCTCCGGGAGCTGATCACGAGCACCGGGCTCGAGGTGGAGTGGATCAGGCCGCGGACCGTCCTGTCCCCCTCCATGATCGACCACGTGATCCGCTCGGGAAGCGGGTCGATGGAGCGGCTCGTGCGCACCGAGCTGGAGGCGGAGCCCGACGACCATGACACCGTCGGGATCCACCTCGTCGCCAGCGCGCGCAAGCCGCTGTGACCGATCAGCGTCCCGCTGTGACCGATCAGCGCCGCCGCTCCAGCTTGGACTGGCACTGCACGCAGCGATCGGCCTCCGGCCTGGCCTCGAGCCTGCCCTCCGGGACGAGCTTGCCGCAGTCGACACAGCGCCCGTAGATGCCCTCGTCGAGCCGCTTCAACGCGGCGAGCACGGCGTTGCGCTGCCGCGTGGCTGCGTCGAGCATGGCCTGGGTGTGCTCGGCCTGAACGAGCTCGGCACCCACGTCGGACGCCGCCCGCTCACCGGTGACGTCCGCGGTGCCCTTCAGCAGCGTGATGGAACGGTCGAGCTCGCGAAGCATGGTCTCCAGGCGCATACGCGCGGTTGCGACATCCACGGGATCCGCACCTCCGGAACGGGGGAAACCCGCCGCCGGATCTCCGCTCACCATGCGGGGATCAGGGAATCTCGGCGGGTGTACCGCTTTCCAGTCGGATGCCCAGTTGGCCGCTTACTTACACCACCGAATTACGACATGAGAGGGATGTCTCATACGCGAGTTTGGGACGGCCATTTCCTGGGGCCGGCCATTCCTCAAGCCGGCATCAAAAGAGCATGACGTCGCCGGCACCCTGGTTTATTTCGACCGGTTTGATAAGTTCGGGACCATTGTTGCGGACGCTGTTCACCCGGGTGGAGACCGGGTGCGCGCGCAGCCGTCCCGGGTCGGCGGGGATCAGCAGCGCCGCCGGGTCCGGGAACTCCGGGTCGAGCCAGTCCGCCCAGCGGTCCCGGTCGAGCAGCAGCGGCATGCGGTCGTGGATCCGGCCCACCCGGTCCTCGGCCGTGGTCGTGATCACGGTGCAGGTGCACAGCCACCGCTCCGGGTCGTCCGGCGGCCGGTTCGGATCCCGCCAGAACTCGTACAGCCCGGCCATCGCGAGCACCCCGCCGTCCGCCGGATGGATGAAGTAGGGCTGCTTCCGGGTCTCCCCCGGCCGCTCGCCCGGCACCGGCATCCACTCATAGAACCCGTCGGCCGGGATCAGGCAGCGCCGCGACGCGAAGGCGGCCCGGAAGGCCGGCTTGACCGCCACCGTCTCGATCCGCGCGTTGATCATGCGCGATCCGATCGAGGGATCCTTCGCCCAGCTCGGCACCAGGCCCCAGCGGACCCGCCGGAGCTGCCGCACCGGCCGCGGCTCCGCGCCCCCGGTCTTGGGGATGCGGCAGAGCACCGCGTAGACCTCCTTGGTCGGCGCGACGTTGTAGTCCGGGGCGGGCTCGTCCTCCACCCCGTCCAGCTCGACCTGGAACTCCTCGAGCAGCTCCGCCTTCTTCCGCGCCGAGACGTATCTGCCGCACATGCCTCCAGCCTGCCACCCGGCACCGACGAACGGCGGTGCCCGCGCGCCGGACCCCGGACCCGCCGGGCCGGCCGGAGGAGCCTGCCGTCCCGGTGCGCGCCTGAAGCCGGCCGCCGGCGACGGCGAGGTTCGCGGCCGCCGCCCGTGTGATCGCGGCCCGTCCCGGGCCGGACCCGGCCGCGACCGCCGGGGCCGCGCCGCGGCTCCGCCCGGGATCACGGTTCGGGCCGCCGCCTCGCCCCCCGATAAGCTTGCCTACATGGCCTCTCCGCAGTCGGAACCCCGCGGTGCCCGGGCGCTCTGGCCGGCCCCGGTGGCCGCCGGACCCGTCGACGCGACCGTCCGGCTGCCCGGATCGAAGTCGGTGACCAACCGCGCGCTGCTGCTCGCCGCGCTCGCCGACGGCCCGAGCTCGATCCGGCGGGCCCTGCGCAGCCGTGACACCGATCTCATGGCCGCCGCGCTGCGCGCGCTCGGCGCGGGGCTGACCCCGTCGGACGAGAGCGCCTCGAGCGTGGACTGGACGGTCCGTCCCGGCCCGATCCGGGGCGGCGTCGCCATCGACGTCGGCCTCGCCGGGACCGTGATGCGGTTCGTCCCCCCGGTCGCCGCGCTCGCCGATGAACCGGTGTCGTTCGACGGCGACCCGGCGGCGCGCAGGCGGCCGATGGGGCCGATCCTCGGCGCGCTCCGCGCGCTCGGGGCGCACGTCGAGGGCGACGCGCTCCCGTTCACGGTGCGGGGACCGATCACCGGCGGCGAGGTGGTGCTCGACGCCTCCTCGTCCTCGCAGATGGTGTCGGGCCTCCTGCTCGCCGGAGCCCGGTTCGAGAAGGGCGTCACCGTACGGCACAGCGGGCCGCCCGTGCCGTCCATGCCGCACATCGAGATGACCGTGCACATGCTGCGGCAGGCCGGCGTGGCGGTGGACGACTCGGAGGCCGACGTGTGGCGGGTCGAGCCCGGCCCGATCCGCGCACGTGACCTCACCGTGGAGCCGGACCTGTCGAACGCGGCCCCGTTCCTCGCCGCCGCGCTCGTCACCGGGGGCACGGTCACCGTCCCCGATTGGCCGGAGCGGACCACCCAGGCGGGCGACCGCCTCCGCCACCTGCTCGCCGAGATGGGCGCCACCGTCACCCGCGTCCCCGGCGGCCTGCGGGTGAGCGGATCCGGCCGGATCGCCGGGATCGAGGTGGACCTGCACGACGTGAGCGAGCTCACCCCGACGATCGCCGCGCTCGCCGCGCTCGCCGACGGGCCGTCGCGGATCACCGGGGTGGCGCACATCCGCGGGCACGAGACCGACCGGATCGCCGCGCTCGCCACCGAGATCAACCGGCTGGGCGGGGACGCCCGGGAGACCGAGGACGGCCTGGAGATCCACCCGCGGCCGTTGCGGGGCGGCGTGTTCCGCAGCTACGACGACCACCGCATGGCCACGGCGGGCGCCGTCATCGGCCTGGCCGTGCCCGGGGTCCAGGTGGAGAACATCGCGACGACGGCGAAGACGCTGCCGGAGTTCGCCCGCATGTGGGCGGAGATGCTGGGCGAGGCGGGGAACGATCCGCGGGAGGACGCGCCGGGAGGCGCGGTGACGCAGGAGTGAGGCCGGGCGGACCGCTCACGGAATGGGATCGGCGCTGAAACGCTACTACGACGAAGACGACGTCAGGGTCAGGCGGAGCGGCCGGAAGTCCCGGCCGCGGACCCGGATCCGCCCGGCCCACGCGGACGCTGTCGATGGTTTCGTGGTGGCCGTCGACCGCGGGCGGTACACCTGCCTGGTAGGGGGTGGCCTCCCGGGCGGCGACCGGGACCAGGAGGGCCGGACCGGCCCGGAGGACAAGGACGAGCGGGTGCTCGTCGTGGCGATGAAGGCCAGGGAGCTTGGCCGCAAGGGGATCGTCGTCGGTGACCGCGTCGCCCTCGTGGGGGATGTGTCCGGGCGGCCGGACACGCTCGCCCGGATCGTCCGGGTGGCCGAGCGCAGGTCGATCCTCCGCCGGACCGCCGACGACACCGACGACGTCGAGCGGCCGATCGTGGCCAACGCCGACCAGCTCGTCATCGTCACGGCGCTCGCCGACCCTCCCCCGCGCCCGCGCATGATCGACCGGCTGCTGGTGGCGGCCTACGACGCCGGGGTGGACCCGCTGCTCTGCCTCACCAAGTCGGACCTCGCCCCGCCCGATGAGCTGCTGGAGATCTACCGGCCGCTCGGCGTGCCGTACGTGGTCGTCTACAAGGGCGGGCCGCTGGACGAGCTGCGCGAGCGGCTGGCCGGCCGGGTGAGCGTGCTCGTCGGCCATTCGGGCGTGGGCAAGTCGACGCTGGTCAACGCGCTCGTGCCGAACGCGCAGCGCGTGGTGCAGGAGGTGAACGCGGTCACCGGCCGGGGCAGGCACACCTCCACCTCGGTGGTCGCCCTGGAGCTGCCGGAGGGCGGCTGGATCATCGACACCCCCGGGGTGCGGAGCTTCGGGCTCGCCCACGTGCCGGCCGAGACCGTGCTCGCCGCCTTCCCCGACCTGGTGGACGCGACCGCCGACTGCCCCAAGGGCTGCACCCACCTCGGCGACGGGTGCGCGCTCGACGCGTTCGTGGCCGAGGGCGGGGCCGACCCGAGGCGGCTCGACTCCCTCCGGCGGCTGCTCGCGAACCGGATGAGCATGGACGAGTCCTGATCCGGCCCGCCGCCGGCCGCCTGCGCAGCCCGGGACCGGCGGCGGCCACGGGGCCGGCCATCGGCCGCGTGCCCGAGCCCGCCGACCGGGACTTCTCCCAGAGCCCGGCCGACGGGGACACCTCCGAGCCCGCCGACCGGGACTTCTCCCAGAGCCCGGCCGGCCGGGTCCGGCGGATGCCGGGCCGGGCGGGTACCGAAGCCCGCCCCAGGGCCGGAGGGATGCCGAAGCCGGGCCCGGGGATCGCGCAGATGCCGAAGCCGGGCCCGGGGATCGCGCGGGTGCCGGAGCCCACGGGAACCGGGCGCCGCGGCCGCCCGCGGGCGCTCACCGCCCGCCGCCGCGCCGGCCGTACGGCCGATTCCGGAAACATCCGGTACGGCGGAGCACTGCTGTGCCCGACCGTGACGCGCTACCGTGGGCCCCGTGGAGGGATACCGCGACGATCTGCATCTCGCGCATCTGATGGCGGACGCGGCGGACGACATCACGATGCGCCGGTTCAAGGCCGTTGATCTGCGAGTCGAGACCAAGCCCGACCTCACCCCGGTCAGCGACGCCGACCGGGCCGTGGAGGAGGCGATCCGCAACACGCTCCGCCGGGCCCGCCCCAGGGACGCCATCGTGGGCGAGGAGTACGGCGGCGCCGGGTACGGCGCGCGTTCCTGGATCATCGATCCGATCGACGGCACCAAGAACTTCGTCCGCGGTGTCCCCGTTTGGGCGACGCTCATCGCGCTGGTAGAGCACGGGAGGATCGTCGTCGGGGTCGTGTCCGCGCCCGCGCTCGGCCGCCGGTGGTGGGCGGCCCAGGGCGGGGGCGCGTGGACCGGCCGGAGCCTGGCCAAGGCGACCCGCTGCCAGGTGTCGTCGGTCGGCCGGCTCGGCGACGCCTCCCTATCCTTCTCGGACCTGGAGGAGTGGGAGAAGCAGGGGCGGCTCGACGCCTTCCTCGGGCTCACCCGGGAGGTGTGGCGCACCCGGGCCTACGGCGACTTCTGGTCGCACATGCTCGTCGCCGAGGGGGCGGTGGACATCTCGGCCGAGCCGGAGCTGTCGCCATGGGACATGGCCGCCCTCACGGTGATCATCGAGGAGGCCGGGGGCACCTGCACCGGGCTGGACGGCACCTCCCCGCTCGAGTCCGGCAGCCTGGTCTGCACGAACGGGCTGCTCCACGGGGAGGTGCTCAAGCGGCTCTCCTCCTGGTGAGCGGTGGCCGGTGGTGGCGGTGGCGTTCGCCATCGCGAGGACGGGCGGGTCGCGCTCGGTGAAGCCCGCGCGCGGGCGGCCGGTGCGCGGCCGGTAAGCAGTGCGCCCCAGCCACCTGCGTGAAGCCCGCGCGGGCGGCCAGTGCCGCCTGCACGGCAGCCCCATCCCTGCCGAGGACGTGAAGTCCGCGCGCGGGTGGCGGTGCCCTAGGCGCGGTCGATGCGCTCGAGAGGCCGTGGCGGGGCGCGTGCGGGAAGGCCGTTCCCCTCGTCCCGGGTTATCCAGGGCGGGCCGTACGCGCACGGGCGTCCGGCACCGTCCCGGCGCTCCGGGACCACGAGCACCCGCCATCCCCATGGCGATCGGGATAAGAGGAGAACGCATGACCATCGCGATCATCGGCGCCACCGGCAAGCTCGGCGGCCTCACCATCGACGCCCTGCTCCAGCGGGGCGTGCCCGCGGACGGCATCCTGGCCCTCGGCCGCAACACCGAGCGCCTCGCCGCGCTCGCCGAGCGCGGGCTGCGCACCGCCCCCGTCGACGTGGACGACGTCGCGGGCACCGCCGCGACGCTCTCCGGCGTCGAGCGGCTGCTCCTGATCTCCTTCGACGACCTCGGCACGCGCGTGCCCAAGCACGGCAACGCCGTCGAGGCCGCCCGCCGGGCCGGGGTGGGCCACCTCGTGTACACCTCGGTCCTCAACGCGCCGGCCTCGCCCCTGGCGCTCGCCGCCGACCACCGGGCCACGGAGGAGCGCATCACCGCCTCCGGCATCCCGGCGACCTTCCTCCGCAACGGCTGGTACACGGAGAACCACTGGCCGGACTTCACCGCGGCGCGCGAGCACGGCGTCATCGCCAACAGCGTCGGCCCCGGCCGCATCGCCAGCGCCCCGCGCCGGGACTACGCCGAGGCCGCCGCCGTCGTGCTCACCACCCCCGGCCACGAGGGCAAGGCGTACGAGCTCTCCGGCGACGTCGCGTGGAGCTTCGCGGAGTTCGCCGCCGCCGCGCAGGAGGTGCTCGGCACCCCGGTGCGCTACGAGGAGCTCACCCCCGAACAGGAGCGCGAGCGGCTGATCGCCGCCGGGCTCGACGAGAACACCGCGGGCTTCGTGACCAGGCTCAACGCCGACATCCGCGCGGGCGCGCTGGCCGCCACCCCCGGTGAGCTCGCCCGGCTCATCGGCCGGCCGACCGAGCCGCTGGCCGAGACCCTGAAGACGTGGGTCTGATCCCCGGGTGAGGCCGGGCCGGCCGTACCCGCCGGACGGGCCGGTCAGAGCGCGAGCACGTCCCGGGCCGCGCTGAGCAGGCTGCTGCGGTACGCCTCGCCGAACAGGCAGACGTGCACGGCGAGCGGGTGGAGCTGGTGGAGCGGGATCCGCTGCCGCCAGCCGTCGGCGAGCGGCGCCGCCTCCCGGTACGCGCCGAGGATCGTGCCGAGGTGCGGCGCGCCGAAGAGCGAGAGCATGGCGAGGTCGGTCTCGCGGTGGCCGCCGTGCGCGGCGGGATCGATCAGCACGACCCGCTCGCCGGTCCACAGCAGGTTGCCGTTCCAGAGGTCGCCGTGGATCCGGCTCGGCGGCTCGGCCGGCCCGCACACCTCCGGCACCCGCTCGCACGCCTCCTCGAGGAGCTCGACGTCGAGGGCGGAGAGCCGCCCGCGGTCCCGCGCGAGCCGTACGAACGGCAGGACCCGGCGGGTGACGTAGAACTCCGGCCAGGTGGGCGCCGGGGAGTTGTCCATCGGCAGCTCGGCGATGGTCCCCGGCCACGGCGCGCCGAACGACTCCGCCCCGAAGGCGTGCAGGGCGGCGAGCTCGCGCCCGAACCGCTCGGCCGCCTCGGCGGTGGGGCGGCCGGTCTCGATCCACTCGAGCACGAGGGTGTCCTCGCGGACCTCGATCACCTCGGGCACGGCCACCGCGCCCGCCTCGGCGAGCCAGCGCAGGCCGGCCGCCTCGGCGGTGAAGTCCGCGCCGCGCTTGACGAAGACCCGGCGGCCGTCGCCGAGCCTGCCCTCGTGCAGCGTCCAGGCGTGGCTTCTGCCGAGATCTCTAACGATCTTCAAAGTGCTTGGCCACTCCCTCGGCGGCGGCCTCGATCATGCGGAGCACTTCGACGAAGCCCTCCCGGCCGCCGTAGTACGGGTCGGGTACCTCGGCGCCCTCGGGTGCCGCGGGGTCGAAAGAGCGCAGCAGCCGCACGTCGGCGCCGGGCGGCGCCATCCGCAGCAGGGTCTGCAGGTTGTGCCGGTCCATGGCGAGGACCAGGTCGCGCTCGGCGAACCACGCGGGGTCGAACTGGCGGGCCCGGTGCCCGGAGCCGTCGTAACCGTGCTCGGCGAGGGTCGCGAGGGCCCGGGGGTCCATGGGCTCACCCACGTGCCACCCTCCGGTGCCGGCGCTGTCCACCTCGACGTCGAGGCCGCGCTCGGCGAACACGTGGCGGAGCACCACCTCCGCCATGGGCGAGCGGCAGATATTGCCCATGCAGACCACGCAGAGGCGCTTCATCGATCTACTTCGTCTCCTGCGTTGACCTGATCGGACGGTCATCCGATACGCCGCTAACAGCCTAGTCCAGCGCGTTCATCCGCCGTTCACCCTCGCCCATCCGCAGTTCACCCTTGCCTCGCGTTTCGGTCAATTTCGATCTTTATCGTCCCTCGCGTTGACGTGATGGGAGGGAAGACTGTGAAACACGCAGGCCGGCTCACCGTAGCCGCCATCGCCGGCGCGCTCATGCTCGCCTCGTGCGGCACCGATGCCAACACGACCTCCGGAGCCGGCACGATCACCCCCACGGGCGGCGGGCTCACCGGCACCATCAACGCCGCCGGCTCCTCGGCGCAGGCGAACGCGATCGCGGAGTGGAAGAAGTCCTTCCAGGCGGCGAACCCGGGGGTGGAGATCAACTATCAGCCGAGCGGCTCCGGCGCCGGCATCCAGGCGTTCATCCAGGGCACCGTCGCCTTCGCCGGCTCCGACTCGGCCCTGAACGACGAGAAGGGCGAACCCGCCCAGGCCGACGCCCGGTGCAAGACCGGCAAGGCGATCAACCTGCCCATGGTCATCGGGCCGGTGGCCGTGATCTACAACCTTCCGGGTGTCGACGGGCTGCGCCTCTCCCCCGCGACGCTCGCCGGCATCTTCAACAGCGAGATCACCAAGTGGGACGCCCCCGAGATCAAGGCGGAGAACCCGGGCGTCTCGCTCCCCTCCATCCCCATCCAGGCGTTCCACCGCTCCGACGAGTCCGGGACCAGCGACAACTTCACCAAGTTCCTGAAGGCGACCTCGGACTGGCCGTACGAGCCGGGCAAGGCGTGGCCGCCCGAGGCCAAGGGCCAGGGCGCGAAGGGGTCCGACGGCATCACGGCCGCGGTCAAGAACACCGAGGGCGCGATCGGGTACGTCGAGCTCTCCTACGCCGAGAACGCCGGCCTGCAGAAGGCTGCGATCAAGAACGGCGCGGGCGAGTTCGTCGAGCTCACCCCGGAGAGCGCGGGCAAGACGGTGGAGGCCGCCGAGATCACCGGCACCGGCAACGACCTCAAGCTCAAGATCGACTACGCCACCGACGCCCCGGGCGCCTACCCCATCGTGCTCGTGACCTACGAGATCACCTGTGAGAAGGGGCTCCCGGCCGAGGAGGCGAGGCTCGTGAAGGCCTTCCTCGAGCACACCGCGAGCGACCAGGGCCAGCAGGTGCTGCGCGATCTCGGCTACGCGCCGCTCCCGGCCGGCCTCCTGGAGAAGGTCCGTACCGCGATCGCGTCGATCTCCTGACCCATGGCCATCCTCGTGAAGAGCACCGCAGGCGGGCAGGCCGTGCGCCGGCCCGCCTTCCGGCGCGGCAACGGGGACCGCGTCTTCCGCCTCCTCGCCACGGCGGCCGGGATCACGCTGCTCGCCATCATGGCGGCGATCGCGGTCTTCCTCGTCGCCGAGGCGATCCCCGCGCTCCGCGCCAACACGGCGAACTTCCTCACCGAGCTCACCTGGCAGCCCAACGCGGCCGAGCCGGTCTTCGGCATCGGCGCGCTCGCCTTCGGCACCCTGCTGAGCTCGTTCCTGGCGCTCGTGATGGCGACGCCCGTGGCCGTGGGCGTGGCGCTGTTCATCTCCCACTACGCGCCGCGCCGGCTCGCCGTGGTCCTCGGGTACGTGGTCGACCTCCTCGCCGCCGTGCCGAGCGTGGTGTACGGGCTGTGGGGCGCCACGTTCCTCGTCCCGTTCATCGTGGAGCCGTCGCGGTTCCTCAACCGGTACCTCGGCTGGATCCCGCTCTTCGGCGGCGACACCGTCGTCGGCAGGAGCATGTTCACCGCGTCGATCGTCCTCGCGATCATGATTCTGCCGATCATCGCGGCGATCTCCCGCGAGGTCTTCCTCCAGGTGCCGCGGGCGCACGAGGAGGCCGCGCTCGCCCTCGGCGCCACCCGCTGGGAGATGATCAAGATGGTGGTGCTGCCGTTCGGGCGGCCCGGTGTGATCAGCGCGGCCATGCTCGGGCTGGGCCGGGCCATGGGCGAGACCATCGCGGTCGCCCTGATCTTCCCGGCGACCTTCACCGTCTCCTTCCAGATCCTCGGCCCGACCGGGAACAGCATCGCGGCGAACATCGCGAACGGCTTCGGGGAGGCCACCGACCTCGGCCGGGGCGCGCTCATCGCCTCGGGCCTGGTCCTCTTCCTGATCACGCTCGCCGTGAACATGGCCGCCCGGCTGATCGTCGCCCGCCGCGCCGCGTACGCGAGGGCCGTGGCATGAGCGCGCCGATGCCCACCGGCCTCCGGCCCGTGCCGGCCGTACGGCGGGCCAAGGACCGGTTCGTGCAGGCCCTCGTCTGCCTCGCGTTCGTGCTCGCCATCATCCCGCTGCTCGCCGTGCTGTGGATGGTGGTGCGGAACGGCCTGGCCCGCTTCGACCTGGAGTTCTTCACCCACTCCATGCGCGGCATCGGGGCGCGGGACGCCGGGGGCGGGGCCTACCACGCCATCGTCGGCACCCTCGAGCAGGTGCTGCTCACCTCGCTCATCTCGGTGCCGATCGGCCTGTTCACCGCGATCTACCTGGTCGAGTACGGCGCGGGCGGGCGGCTCGCCCGGATCGTCGGGTTCTTCGTCGACGTCATGACCGGGATCCCCTCGGTGGTCGCCGGGCTGTTCATCCTGGCGTTCTGGATCCTCGCCCTCGGCATGCCGTTCTCCGGGTTCGCCGGGGCGCTCGCGCTGTCGATCCTGATGATCCCGGTGGTGGTCCGGTCGAGCGAGGAGATGCTCCGCCTGGTGCCGCGCGACCTGCGGGAGGCGGCGTACGCACTCGGCGTCCCCAAGTGGCGGACCATCGTCCGGGTGGTGCTGCCCACCGCCCTCCCCGGCCTGGTGACCGGGGTCATGCTCGCCGTGGCCCGGGTGGCCGGGGAGACCGCGCCGCTGCTGCTCACCGTCTTCTTCACCGACTCGATCAACCACGACCCGTTCCACGGCCCGCAGATGGGGCTCCCGCTCTTCGTCTTCGATCAGGCGGGCCGCCCCTCCGACACCGCGATCGACCGGGCGTGGACCGGCGCGCTCACCCTGATCCTGATCGTCATGCTGCTCAACCTCGTGGCGCGCGCCATCGCGTGGTGGCGCTCGCCGGCGAAGAGAGGATCCTGACCGTGGCCCAGCAGATCGAGGTCTCCGATCTCACCGCTTACTACGGGTCGCACAAGGCGGTCGAGGGCATCACCATGACCATCGAGCCGCGGACGGTGACCGCGCTCATCGGCCCCTCCGGCTGCGGCAAGTCGACGTTCCTGCGCACCCTCAACCGGATGCACGAGGTCGTCCCGGGCGCGCGGGTCGAGGGCAAGGTCCGCCTGGGAGACGAGGACATCTACGCCCCGGACGCCGACCCGGTCTCGGTGCGCCGCACCATCGGCATGGTGTTCCAGCGGCCGAACCCCTTCCCCACCATGTCGATCTTCGACAACGTCGCGGCCGGGCTCCGGCTGAACGGCCGGATCCCGAGGTCGGAGCTGGAGGGGATCGTCGAGGAGTCGCTCAAGGGCGCCAACCTGTGGCACGAGGTCAAGGACCGGCTGCACAAGCCCGGCGCGAGCCTCTCCGGCGGTCAGCAGCAGCGGCTGTGCATCGCGCGGGCCATCGCGGTGCGGCCCCAGGTGCTGCTCATGGACGAGCCGTGCTCCGCGCTCGACCCCATCTCGACGCTGGCGATCGAGGATCTGATCGGCGAGCTCAAGCGGGAGTACACGATCGTCATCGTCACCCACAACATGCAGCAGGCCGCGCGGGTGAGCGACAAGACCGCGTTCTTCAACCTCGCCGGCCCGGGCCGGCCCGGCCGGCTGATCGAGATGGACGACACCCGGAAGATCTTCACGAACCCGTCCGTGAAGGCGACCGAGGACTACATCACCGGTCGCTTCGGCTGAGGACCCCGAGGCACGGGGACGGAGATCAGGGGGACCACGGGAACGCCGCCCGGCTCCCGCCCGGCACGGCCGGTCCGCGTCCGGTACGGCCCGGCGGGGGCCGGGGCGAGCACGGGGATCACCGTGAGCGAGACCGCGCCCCGGTGATGCCCCGCGACATCGGCGAGCCGAGGGCCTGATCGCGGCGGCCCGTTCGGCCGCCACCTCCCCCGGCTGGGCCACCTCGAAGCGGGAGGACCAGCGGACCGAGGTGCGCGCGATGCCCTGGACGGCCGGTCCCCTGGGGAGCCCGTCATGACGCGAGGCCGCCCGGCGGGCCGTACCGCCGCTCGGGTCGCCGCGCGCGCCTTGCGGCGCACCGCGGCCGGGGGCGGCCCCGGCGTCCCCGACGGGCGCGGAAAAGTGAAAGGCCACTCCGGATGGAGTGGCCTTTCACTGAAAAAGAAAATGCCCGGCGGCGACCTACTCTCCCACACCCTCCCGGGTGCAGTACCATCGGCGCTGGAAGGCTTAACTTCCGGGTTCGGAATGTGACCGGGTGTTTCCCTTCCGCTATGACCGCCGTAGCGGTTCTTAATATAGCGCACTCCGCGCGCGGCGCGCACATCGCGGATGTGATCTACGTCTCACCCACCGCCTGGATCCTCATCCCCCGGTCCCCCTGCGGGCGCACGGTCCTCCGCGGCACCGATGGTTGCCCCAGAAAACTTTCGCCTGCATGACAACCTCCGCCACCTCTCGCGTGTCTACTTGACGCCTGCGGCGATCGGCGGAGGCGCCGGGCACCACCGCGGTGCCCGGTTCCCGCGATGACGGGCCGGCCGTACGCACGGCCGGACGGCCGCAGGCGAACGCCCCCGCGCCACGGACGGCATGCGGGAGCCTCTTCCGGCGCGCCACCCGGCCGCCCGGACTCCCGACGGTGGAGGTGCCCATTCGATGACGCGCTCGGAGTTCGACGACATCCGCGCCCACATCGCGGCCGAGGACAGGCCGGACGAACTGCTCCTGCTCGCCACGGATCTCCTGGACGACCTCGAACGCGTCCGCACCCGGGAGGCCCTGCTGCGCTCCCTCTACCTGGGGCTGCTCACCGCCGCGCGCGCCACGGTGGCCGCCCGGGCGGCCGGGCACCCGGAGCCGCTCGTCTTCCTCGTGCACGAGCTCGCCAAGCACGGGCAGCTCCCGGAGGACGGGCAGGCGGAGCGCATCCTCGCCGACGCCACGAGCGCACAGGAGCTGATGGCCGCCGCCGTGGACGATCCCTGCCCGCGCCGGCACCAGCGGCCCGGCCGGCCCCGGCACTGCGGCGGCGTGAGCCGCGCGCTGCGGACCTGACCGGGCCGGGGCCCGCCCGGGCGGGCCGGTCGGCCGCCCGGGATGAGCGATCACCCGTTCGGGATGGGGCCGATCAGCCGCTCGGGATGAGGTCGTAGACGAAGACCACGTTCGGGTAGGCGGGGTTGTCGGTGTAACCGCGGACGCTGCCGAGGTAGGCGCGCTGGTAGTTCATGACCCACGGCACGGCGGCGACCGCCTTCTCCTCGAGCAGGATCTTCTGCAGCTCGGCGTAGGCCTTCTGCGCCTTGTTCCGGTCCGTGGCCACGATCGACGGGAGCCGGTCGATCTTGGAGTCGACGGTCCAGTCCTGCAGGTAGGTCAGGTTGAAGGAGATCGGCTCGGCGCTGCGGAACACGTTGCGGAACCAGGAGTAGGCGTCCGCGTAGTCCGGCCACCAGTACATGACGAAGATGTCCTGGCGCTTGGCCGGGTCCCGGGACTTGCCCATGTTCCACTGCGGGATCCACTGCATGGCCCGGGTCTCGAGCGTGACGTTGAGCTGCTTGAGGGTCCTGGCCATGCTCTCGGCGAGCTTCCGCTCCTCCTCGTCGCCCTGGGCGTAGGTGAGGACGAGGCGCAGCTCACGCCCGCCGGGGCCGTACCCCGCCTGGCGGAGCAGCTCGGCCGCGGCGGCGAGATCCTGCTTGGGCTCCATCCCGGGGGTGTGCCCGAGCAGACCCTCGGGGATCAGCCCGCTCGCCAGGGTCCCCGCGCCCTGCAGCTCGGCGATCACGCCCCGGTAGTCGATGGCCTTCTGGATCGCCTTGCGCACCCGCACGTCCCGCAGCGGTCCCGAGGCGGTGTTGAAGAGCACGAGCATGTTCTGGAACGACGGGACCTGCAGCGTGCGGATGCCCGCCGTCCGCTTGGCCTGGGCGAAGAGCGCGGGGCTGATCCGCTCCACGAAGTTGACCTCACCACGGAGCAGGAGCTGCCAGGCCCGCTTCTGGTCGGGGACGATCCGCCACTCGATCCTGCGGTATTTCGGGCCCTCCCAGCCGCCCCAGTACTTGTCGAACGCCCGGAGGACGAGCTCGTTCTCCTTGCCCTTCCGCCAGGTATCCACCGTGTACGGCCCGGTACCGGCGTCCCGGCCCTCGTTGAACCACTCCTTCAGGTCCTTGGAGCCGGCGGCCCGGGTGTCGTAGATGTAGGCCGCGTAGTCGGCGGAGGCGATCAGGTCGAGGGGGGCGGCGTACTTCAGCCGGAACTCGACCGTGAGCTCGTCCTTGACGGTGATGGTGTCGACCACGTCCCAGATGTAGGCCGCGCCGGCGGCGAGCCGTCTGGTCCGCTCGATCGACTCCTTGACCGCGGTCGCGTCGAGCTGCCTGCCGGTGTGGAAGTACACGCCGCTGCGCAGCTTGAAGGTCCACACCTTACCGTCGGCCGAGCGGGTCCAGCTCTCGGCCAGCCTCGGGGTCGCGCGCTTGGTCACCGGGTTGTAGAACGTCAGCGACTCGTAAATGTTCTGCATCGCGCTGATCTCGTTGGAATACGAGGTCGCCGGATCCCAATCGGTGACCAGCTCGAGATTGTCGGCGATGACGAACGTGGCCTCCTTGGCGCGGACCACGTTCTCCCGAACGTCCGTCCGAATCTCACCGGTACCGCAGCCGACCAGGGCCAATAAGGCGACCCCGAGAATGAGGCAACGGCGCATGCTGCGGTCCTTTCCACCGTGAGCTACCATGATCGAAGCTACCGCAAGATCATCCTATGGGAGGAAATTTCCTACACGTACGTTTCAATGGGCCCATTGGAAACATGCCGCTGCTAGGCTCTCCCTCGCCTCAGCGGTCCTCCCGTGTGGCTGCCCGGTTTTCGCCCCCTCCGACTCGATGATTAGGTGCCATGGCTCCCTCTAAGCGAGATCGGCCGATCAAGATCAAGCTGATCGGCCTGCTGCTGGTGCCGCTCATCTCGCTCATCGTCTTATGGGTGGTCACCGCCGGGGTGACGCTCGCGGACAGTCTCCGGATGCGCACCTACAAGACCCTCTGGTCCACCCTCCGGCAGCCGGCCGACGCGCTGATCGTCGAGATCCAGCGGGAGCGTCTGGAGACCGCCCGGTACCTCGGCGCGCCGACCGCCGCCAACCGGGCGAGCATGAACGCCCAGCGGCTGCGCACCGACGCCGCGCGGAACCGGGTGCACAAGCTCGCCACCTCCGAGGAGTCGCGCTCGGCCACCACGGAGGAGATGCGCGCGGACGTCGACACCATGCTCGCCGGCCTGAAGCGCATCGACGAGATCCGCGGCGAGGTCGACGAGGGGTTCGCCGACCGGCTCCGGGCGATCGAGACGTTCGGCCTGGTGAACGACTCGATCTACCAGATGCACAACAGCCTGGCGATCATCAACGACATCCCGATCTACCAGCAGTCCCGGGTGATGATCTCGCTGGGGTACGCCAAGGAGCTGCTGAGCCGGGAGCAGGCGATCATCGCGGTCACGGCCACGAGCCGGATGACCGAGGAGGAGCACAAGCTCTTCACCCAGCTCGTCGGGCACCGCCGGTTCCTCATCGACCAGGCCCTCCCCGAGCTCGAGGAGAGCCTGCGGCGGATGCACGTCAACCTGATCAGCACGCCGCAGTACCAGCGGCTCCGGATCCAGGAAGAGCAGATCGTCGCGGGCGACCGCCTCGGGCCGCAGGAGCGGCGCGCCTGGCAGACCACCTCGGACGAGATCACCAACGCGTTCCAGCGGCTGCAGAACGAGGCGGGCTCTGTCCTCGCCGCCCGGGCCGAGCCGATCGCCGACGCGATCGTGTGGCGGGCCGCCCTCACCGGGAACCTCGGTCTCGTCGCGGTGCTCGCCTCGGTCCTCGTCTCGCTCTGGGTCGGGTCCCGCCTCTCCCGGGAGCTCGCCCACCTCCGCCAGGCGGCCCTCGAGCTGGCCAACGTACGGCTCCCGCGGGTGATCGAGCGGCTCAAGAAGGGCGAGGACGTCGACGTCAAGACCGCGGCCCCGCCGATCCAGACCGTCGGCCGTACCACGGAGATCCAGGACGTGGCCCGGGCGTTCTCCACGGTGCAGTCGACCGCGGTGGAGGCCGCGATCGGGCAGGCCCGCCTGCAGCGCGGCGTCGCCCAGGTCTTCCTCAACCTCGCCCGCCGCAACCAGACCCTGCTGCACCGGCAGCGGACCCAGCTCCACTCCATGCAGCGGAACACCACGGACCCGGAGATGCTCGAGGAGCTCTTCCGCCTCGACCATCTCACCACCCGCATGCGGCGCCACGCCGAGAACCTCATCATCCTCTCCGGCGCGCCGGCGGGCCGGGCCTGGCGCAAGCCGATCCCCATGTACGACGTGGTGCGCGGCGCGGCCGCCGAGGTGGAGGACTACCAGCGGGTGAACGTGCTCCCCATGGCGGAGCACGCGCTCGACGGGAGCGCGGTCGCCGACGTCATCCACCTGATCGCGGAGCTCATCGAGAACGCGACGGTCTTCTCGCCGCCGCACACCCAGGTGACGGTCCGCGGCGAGCTGGTGGGCACCGGCTTCGTCGTCGAGATCGAGGACCGCGGGCTGGGCATGTCGCCCGAGCAGATGGCCGAGCTCAACGAGCGCCTCGCCAACCCGCCGGAGTTCGACCTCGCCGACACCGACCGTATGGGGCTGTTCGTGGTCGCCAGGCTGGCGGCCCGCCGCGACATCAAGGTCACGCTGCGGCCTTCACCCTACGGAGGGACCACCGCGATCGTGCTCATCCCGTCGTCGCTCATCGACTTGCCCAAGGACTCCGACCTTGCCCGCCTGGCCGCGGAGGAGGTCACCCCGGAGGACATCATCTACGCCCCGATCCGGCAGGGGGAGCGCAAACCCGAGGACCAGCCGGGTGAGGAGGGATCGTGACCGAGCGCGAGAAGGATCATCAGTGGCTGGACGAGGAGGCCGGCCCGGTCGTGCCGGCCTACGCCCTGACGCGGGGCCGGACCAGGCCGTCCAACCAGGCGATCGACGTGCTCGCCATCGTCACCGCGACCGGCGGGCCCACCCCGGTCAGCCTGGGCCCGGAACAGTGGATGATCCTCAGCCTCTGCGCCCGGCCGACCCCGCTCGCCGACATCGCGGCCGCGATCGACCTTCCGCTCGGTGTGGTGCGGGTGCTCGTGAGCGACCTGCACGAGCAAGGCCTGCTCCAGGTGCGCGAGCCGTCGAACGTGGCCCGCTTCCCCAACGTCGCACTCCTGCGCGAGGTGATCTCCGGCCTGAAGGCGCTGTGACCCGCACCCTCAGGTCCGGTCAGAGCGCGTGGGGGTAGTACCGCCGGGCGTGCTCCGGCGTGATGTACCCCTCGCGCAGGTCCCTGCGCACCGCCTCCGGGTCGCGCTCCGCCGGCGGGCCGTACCCGCCGCCCGAGCCGGTGCGCAGGTGCACCACCGACCCCTTGGGCAGGAAGATCCGGGTCTTGAGCGCGTAATCCACGCAGCGGCCGTCCGGGTACTCCACGGTGAGCCGGTTGGGCCGCCCGGGGAGGCCGCCCTCCAGCCCCCACGGCGCGAGCTTGGTCCGCGCCAGCCCCGAGGTGAGGTACTGGTCCTCCAGCACCCGGAAGGACAGGTCCAGCCCGAGGCCGCCCCGGTGCCGCCCGGGGCCGCCCGAGTCCTCGGCGAGCGCGAGCCGCTCGATCCGCCAGGGGTTGCGCACCTCCCAGACCTCGGCCGGGGTGAACCGGGTGGCCGACTCGGAGATGTACATCAGCGCGCTCGCCCCGTCGGCGTGCCGGGACGCCCCCTGGCCCACCGGGTGCGGCGCGCCGTCCGCCCACGGCTCACCGGTCGCCTCGCGGTTCCCCCACCACACCAGCGCGTTGATGTCGCCGCCGCTCGCCGCGGGCACCCCGCCGGGGACCGCGTCGGCGAGCGCGCGGATGATCAGCTCGATCGCGTGGTCGGACGGGATGCCGTACATGAAGCAGGGCGCCGGCCGCACCGGGTGGAAGAGCGATCCGCGCCGGGTGACCACCTCGAGCGGGCGGAAGTGCCCCTCGTTCGGCTGCTCCCCGGCCCCGGCGAGGAAGGCGACGGCGATCCGCGCCGCGGCCACCGTGGAGGGGAGCGGGCAGTTGATCGGGCCGCCGACCTGGTCCGGGCAGTTGGTGAGGTCCACGGTGACCGACGACCCCCGCACCGTCACCTCGACCCCGAACGGGATCGGCTCGTCGTTCACCCCGTCCGAGTCGATCACGCTCTCCGCCCGGTACACCCCGTCGGGGAGCCGCTCGAACCAGCCCCGCACCAGCGCCTCCCCGTGGGCGTACATCCGGGCGACGCAGCGGCGGAACGTGTCCAGGCCGTACCGGCGGATGAGCGCCACGAGCGCCTCTCCCCCGGCCCGCGCGCCGGCGACCATCGCGTTGATGTCGCCGATCACCGCCTCCGGCATCCGGCTGTTCGCCAGGATCATCCGGTAGACGTCGCTCACCAGCCGCCCGGCGTCGTAGAGCTTCACCCCGGGGAAGATCGTGCCCTCTTGGAAGACGTCGACCGTGTCCGTGCAGTACGGGTCCTTGCCGCCGATGTCGAGCCAGTGCGCCTTGATCGCCGAGTAGCCGACGAGCACCTCCTCGTCGCCGTGCCCCTCGTCCGGCCGGGGCTGGTAGAAGATCGGCACGATCATGGCCGCGTCCTGGGGGTGCGAGCCCGTGCCGTACGGGTCGTTGTAGAGGATGACGTCGCCCGGGGCGAGCGCGTCCGGCCCGCCGACCCCCTCCACGGCCTCCCGCACGCAGAACCCCAGCGTGCCCATGAACGCGGGCAGCGTCGGGGCCTGCGCGAGCATGCACATGTCCGTGTCGTAGAAGGCGACGGCGAAGTCGAGCGCCTCGTAGATGATCGGCGAGAACGCGGTGCGGATGAGCGACTGCTTCATGTGCTCGGCCGCCGCGCACAGCGCCTGCCGGATGATCTCCGTGGTCACCGGGTCGGCACCGTCGCCCAGCCCCGGGTTGACCTCGGTGAAGGTCGTGCGCACGATCGTCATCCGCGGTCCTTCCTGGTGATGATGAGGCACCCGGTCGGGTGCGGCTCGGCGATGAAGCCCGCGTCGAGGTAGGTGGTCGTCGTGGGCTCGGCCACGAGGGCCGGCCCCGCGATCGGCCCGGTCAGCCCGGACCTCGGCACCACCGGCGCCTCGACCCAGGCGCGCGACCGGAACGACCAGAGCCGCCGGGTCCCGGACGCCGTCTCCCCGGACGGCGGGACCGGGATCAGCGAGCGCGTGCCGTCGAGCACCACCCGGCTCGTGGCCCGCACCGTGACCACCTCGAGCGGGTCGGGGAGCCGGTGGCCGAAGGCGCGGTGGTAGGCGTCGGTGAACCGCGCCCGGATCGCGGCCACGTCGTCCCGCCCGAGCAGCACCGGGATGGTGAGCGTGTGCTCCTGGCCGCGGTGGCGCAGGTCGAGGTGGAGCTCCCGGACCTCGCCCTCCTGGGCCAGCCGCTCGAAGAGCGTGCCGGCGAGCCGCTCGATCTCCGGGAGCGCGGCGTCGTCGAGCGGGCGGACCAGGGTCCGGGCGGCGGAGCGGACGATGTCCGCCTGGACCAGGCCGACGGCGGAGAAGTTGCCCGCGTTGGGCGGCACCACCACGGTGTCCACGTCGAGCTCGTCGGCGAGCAGGCAGCCGAAGAGCGGGCCGGCCCCGCCGAACGCGACGATCGCCGCGCCGCGCGGGTCCACCCCGCGCTCGACCGTGATGCCGCGGACCGCCTGGGCCATGTGGGCGGCGGCGATCCGGATCACGCCCTCGGCCACCGCGTCCACCCCGTCGATCCCGGTCGGCCCGGCGAGCCTGGTGAGCGCGGCCGCCGCCTTCTCCGCGGAGAGCGTGATCCCGCCGGAGAGGCGGTCGGTGGGGATCATGCCGAGGTGCAGCGCCGCGTCGGTGACCGTGGGCTCGGTCCCGCCGCGCTGGTAGCAGACCGGCCCGGGGTCGGCGCCGGCGCTCCGCGGCCCGACCCGGAGCAGGCCGCCGTGGTCGGCGTACGCGATCGAGCCGCCCCCGGCGCCGATGGACCGCACGTCCACCCACGGGCTCTGCAGGGGCAGCCCCACCACCTCGCCCTGGAAGAGCAGGGGGAGGGTGCCGTCGACGATCAGGGTGGTGTCGAAGCTGGTGCCGCCCACGTCGGCGGCGATCACCGTGCCGAGGCCGAGGGTCCCGGCGAGCCGGGCGGAGGCCACCGCCCCGGCGACCGGGCCGGAGAGGATCGTCTCGAACGGCCGGGCCATCGCCTCGGCGATGGTGAGCGCGCCGCCCCCGGACCGGGTGATGAGCAGCTCGCCGGTGAACCCGCGCCGGCGCAGCTCGGCCTCGAGGTTCCGCAGGTACGGCCCCATCCGGTGGCGCACGAGGACGTCCACGACCGTGGTGCAGGTCCGCTCGTACTCCCGGTACTCCCCGGACACCTCGTGGGAGAGCGAGATCGGCCCGGTGAACCCGGCCTGGCGGACCAGCTCGGCCGTGCGCAGCTCGTGCTCCGGGTTGGCGTAGGAGTTGATCAGCACGATCGCGATCGCGTCCACGCCCTCGTCCATCAGCAGCCGGGCGGCCCGCCGTACGCTCTCGGGGTCGAGCTCGCGCACGATGGAGCCGTCGGCCGCCACCCGCTCCAGCACCTCGGTGCGGAGCCGCCGCGGGACCAGCGGGGGCGGCGGGGTCCAGAACAGGTCGTACGGGTCGTCCCGGTCACCGCGCCGGATCTCCAGCACGTCGCGGAAGCCGGCCGTGGTGATCAGGCCAACGGTCGGACCCTGGGCGCCGGCGCGCTCGAGCAGCGCGTTCAAGCCGACCGTCGTGCCGTGGACGAAGTGGCGGCAGCGCGCGAGCTGCTCGGCGGAGACGGCCGCGTCGACCGCCCCGAGCACCCCGAGCTCGGGCGCCGCCGGGGTGGTCGGCCGCTTGGCGACCCTGATGTCCCCGGTCGCCGCGTCGTGCAGGACAAGGTCAGTGAAGGTTCCGCCGACGTCCACTCCGATGACCGTTGCCATGCCCTGCACGGTACGGCCGGGCCGGAGCGGGCGTCGATGTGCCGTCACGACGACGCGGCCGGGCGGGTTGTCCCCGGGGCACACTCGCGCTCGAGCACGATGTGGCAGGCGAGCTGGAGGGCGAAGCGGGTCTCCGGGTCGGACAGGTCGGCGCCGAGCGCCGCGGTGATCCGCCGGATCCGGTGCGCCACCGCGTTCGGGTGGAGGTTGAGCACCTCGGCCGCCCGGCTCCGGGAGCCCCAGTGGTCGAGGTACGCCTTGAGCGTGGGGATGGCCTGCGCGCTGAGCGGGCCGAGGCCGGCGAGCGGGGCGAGCATGTCCCGGGCGGCGAGCACCGCGCTCTCGCTGCCGCACACCTCGGTGAGGATCGCGTGGGCGCCGAGCCGGTCGAACCGCACCACCTCACCCGGGGCGGCGCGGCCGGCCGCCGCCCGCGCCTGGACCACGGTGCGCCGGAGCCCGTCGGGCCCGGCCTGCAGGGTGCCGATGCCGATGCCGAGCGGGGGCAGGCCGTCGGTCGCCGGGAGGGCGGCGGCCCGCTCATCGGTGGTGAAGATCACGAGCAGCCCGTCCTGCCACCGGACGACGAGCGGCGGCGCGGTGAGGTCGGCCGGGTCCAACGCGGCGGCCGCGCCCGCGCGGACCCGGCGGAGCAGGGCCTCGTCCGCCCGCGGGGCGCGCAGGAAGACGGCCACGTGCCGGCCGTCCACCGGCACCCCCTCGCGCCGGGCCTGGCGGGCCGCGGCCCGCACGTCCTTCTCCGGGGCCCGGAGCAGCGCGAGCAGGGCCTGCTCCCGGGCGCGCTCCCGGGCCCGGGCGGCGGCGCGCACCCGGCCGAGCATCGCGGCGACCACCCCGGCGACGATCGCGGCCGCCGGGTCCTCGCCGTACCAGCGCACGTAGCCGTCCGGGCGGCCGTCCACCCGGATCACCGCGTTCTTCGCGGCCGGCTCGGCGATCTCCGCCACGCCGTACTCGGCCCCGATCGCGGCCGAGGCGACGCGGAGGATGTCGCCCTCGCTCGCGCCCTCCATGGCGCCGAGCCGGTCGATCGCCTCCCGCGTGCGGCTGAGCAGCAGGTCGGGGTCGGCGCGGAGGGAGTCGCTGAGCCCGAGCACGGTCTCGGAGAGCGACTGCTCCGAGCCGCCGGCGAGCAGGGCGACCCCCACCCGCCGGGCGAGGTCGACCACGTCGGGCGCGGTGCTGGCCGGGCCGGGGAGCACGAGCGCGGCGAGCCCGCGCCGGCCGGCGGTCCGGAGCGCGCCGAGCACGTCGCACCCCTGGGCCGCGTTCCGGGAGAGCACGGCGAGCGCCCCGACCGGGGCCGAGTCCAGCTCCCGGATCTCGTCCACCAGCACGACGCTCCGCACCGGCCGGGCGTCCCACGGGCCGGCGATGAGGGTGAGCCGGCGGCCGGCCGGGGTGCGGAGCAGGTCGCTCACATGGCGCATCGGGTCCTACCTCGATCCGTTCAGCGGCGTCTCCTGCGCCGCCACAGGCCGCGGCTGCGCCGCAGCCGGGCCCGCCGCCGGGCCTCGACGGGCGTGCCGGGCGCGCTGAGCTCGAGCACCGTCTTGGCGCGGTGGCAGGCGACGTTCCGCGTCCCGACCCGCTTGAGCCGCGGCGCCTCCTCCTGGCAGCGGTCCACGGCGAACGGGCAGCGCAGCCGGAACGGGCAGCCGGTGGTGGCCGGCGCCGCCTCGGTCCGCCCAGCGGGCTTGGGCGGCTCGCCGCCGATCCGCGGCACCGCGTCCCGCAGCGCGAGCGTGTAGGGGTGGGCCGGCCGGGTGAGCAGGTCGAGCGTGGCCCCGCTCTCCACCACCCGCCCGGCGAACATCACGTGCGCGGTGTGGCAGAGCCGCGCCACGACCCCGAGGTTGTGGCTGATGAGCAGGTAGCCGAGCCCGCGCTCCGCGGCGAGCCGCTCCAGCAGGTCGAGGATCCGCGCCTGCACGGTGACGTCGAGGGCGCTGGTCGGCTCGTCGAGCACGAGCACCCGCGGGTCCACCGCGAGGGCCCGGGCGATCGCCACCCGCTGCCGCTGGCCGCCGGAGAGCTGGTGCGGCCGGCGCTCGGCGAGCGCCGCGTCGAGCCCCACGTCGGCGAGCAGCTCGGCGATCCGCTCCCGCCGCTCCTTCCGGTCCATCCGGTGGTGGACCTGGAGCGCCTCACCGATCGACGCGCCCACGGTCATCCGGGGGTTGAGCGCCTCGCTGCCGTCCTGGAAGACCGGCTGCACGTTCCCCCGGAACTCGGTCCAGCCCTTCCGGTCGAGCTCGGCGAGGTCGCGGGAGCCGTACCGGATCGCGCCGGAGCGCGGGCGGAGCAGGCCGAGGAGGGCGCGGGCGAGGGTGGTCTTGCCCGAGCCGCTCTCCCCGATCAGGCCGACGCCCCCGCCGGCGCCCACGGTGAGGCTGACGTCGTGCACGACCGCCGTGCCGCCGTAGCCGAGGGTGACCCGCTCGGCGCTCAGCACCGGCGGCTCGGGTGCCTGGTCCGTACCGTTCACGCGGGTCATGCCTGCACCTCCGCGGAGTGCCCCGGCAGCCGGGGGACGGCGGCGATCAGGTCCTTGGTGTACTGCTCGCGCGGCCGGGCGAACACGCCGGCGGCCGGGCCGCTCTCCACCACGGCGCCGTCCTTCATCACCACGACCCGGTCGGCGATCGAGGAGACGAGCGCCAGGTCGTGGGAGACGAGCAGGACGGCAAGGCCGCGCTCCTCGTGCAGCCGGCGGAGCACCGCGACCACCTCGGCCTGCACGGTCACGTCGAGCGCGCTGGTCGGCTCGTCGGCGAGCAGCACCTCGGCCCCGAGCGCGAGGGCGAGCGCGATGGCGAACCGCTGCGCCTGCCCGCCGGAGACCTGGTGGGGGTAGCGCCGCAGCACCTCGGGCGGGAGCAGCACGTCGGCGAGGGCCCGCTCCGCCCGGGCCCGGGCCTCGTCCCCCTTCACCCCGTGCCGGGCGAGCGCGCGGCGCATCAGCGTGCCGAGCCGCATGGTCGGGTTGAGCGCGGACTGCGGGCTCTGCAGCACCAAGGCCACCGTGGAGCCGCGGATCCGCCGCAGCTCGGCCGGCCCGGCGGCGAGCACGTCCACCCCTGCGACCGTGATGCTCCCCGTGACGGCCGCCCCCTCCAGCAGGCCGAGGATCGCCAGCAGGGTGGTGGTCTTGCCCGAGCCGCTCTCCCCGACGATCGCGACGCACTCCCCGCGCGCCACGTCGAGCTCGGGCACGGTGGCGATCACCCGGTCGCCGATCCGGACCTGAAGGTCGCGGACACTGATCAGTGCGTCGCTCATCGGGCCAGCCTCGCCCTCAGCCCTTCGCCGAGCATGTTGCAGGCGAACGCGGTGATCAGGATCGCGAGCCCGGGGAAGGTCACCACCCACCAGTTGGTGGTGAAGAGCGCCTGCCCCTGCTCGACCATGAGCCCCCACTCGGCGGTCGGCTCGTGCGCGCCGAGGCCGAGGTAGGAGAGGGCCGCCGCGGTGAGGATCACCCCGCCCCCGTCGAGGGAGAGCTGGACCAGCACCGGGGTGAGCGCGTTCGGCAGCACGTGCCGGAAGACGATGAGCGGCGCGGGCACGCCGAGGCACCGGGCGGCGTCGACGAACCCCCGGGTGGCGACCGAGGAGGCCACCGAGGCGGTCAGCCGGGTGTACCACGGCCACCAGGTGGCCGAGATGGCCACGATCACCGTGGTCACGCTCGGCTGGAGCACCACGGCGAGGGCGAGGGAGAGCAGGAGCGCGGGGAACGCCAGGAACACGTCGGTCACCCGCATGATCACGTCGCGCACCCAGCCCCCGGCGTAGCCGGCCACGACCCCGAGGATCACGCCGACCGTCCCCGAGATGGCGAGCACCGCCACGACGATCACGAGCGAGGTGCGCGCGCCGAACAGCACCCGGCTCAGCACGTCCCGGCCGACCTGGTCGGTGCCGAACCAGTGCTCCGCGCTCGGCGGGAGCAGCGCCTCGGTCGGGTGGGTGGCCGAGCCGCCGTCCTCCGGGTAGGGCGCGATCCACGGCGCGAACACCGCGGCGAGCACGATGATCCCGAGCAGCACCGCCCCGGCCACGGCGAGCCGGTCCACCCCGGCGAGCCGGGAGAGCGGGGTACGGCGCAGCGTGGGCAGGGCGCCGGCGGGGGCCGTCATCGCACCCTCACCCGGGGGTCGATCACCGCCTGGAGCAGGTCCACGGCGAGGTTGACGAGCACGTACAGCGTGGCCACCAGGAGGGTGACCCCCGCGATGGCCGGGGTGTCGAGCGCGCGGATCGAGTCGGCCGCGTACCGGCCGAGGCCCGGCCAGTTGAACACCGCTTCCACCAGGAAACCGTTCACGAGCGAGTAGGCGAAGACCAGCGCGAGCAGGGTGAGCACGGGGTTGAGCGCCGGCCGGAGGGAGAACCGGGTGAGCACGGCCGTCTCCCCGAAGCCCAGGGCCCGCTCCAGCCGGGCGTGGTCCCGGGCCGACTCCTCGATGAGGGTGGCCCGGGTGAGCTGGGCGACCACGCCGGCCGGGTAGGCGGCCATCACTGTGGCCGGCAGCACGAGGTGCCAGAGCGTGCTGGTGAAGATCGGCCAGTTGCCGGTGATCAGCGCGTCCACGATCGTGATCGTGGTCCATTCGCGGAGCGGGCTGGTCTGGTCGAGGTTCTGGTCGTACTCGCCGGCCACCGGGAACCAGCCGAGCTTGCTCGCGAACAGCGTCTGGAGGGCGAGCGCCAGCCAGAACACCGGCACGGAGACCGCGAGCATGGACGACAGCCGGATCGACAGGTCGGGGAGCCGCCCGCGGTACCGAGCGGCGAGCACGCCGAGCGGGATCCCGGTGACCACCGCGATGATCAGCGCCGCGCCCACCAGCTCGAGGGAGGCGGGGAACGCCTGCATCAGGTCCTCGAGCACCGGCCGCTTGGTGTGCAGGCTCACCCCCCAGTCCCCGGTGACCAGGTCACGGGCGTAGTTCCACAGCTGCACCGGGAGCGGGTCGTCCAGCCCGAACTGGGCGCGCACCCGGGCGAGCTGCTCGGCCGTCGCCTTGGGCCCGGCGTACGCCACGGCCGGGTCACCGGGGACCAGCCGGGTGACGATGAAGGTGAGGACGACCACGCCGGCCACGACCAGGGCGGCCTGGCCGAGCCGGCGGGTCAGGTATCGCACCATCTGTCAGGCTGCGGGCTTGAGGTCGTAGACGAACACCACGTTCGGGTAGGCCGGGTTGTCCACGTACCCCTGGACCGACTTGGCGTAGGCCCGCTGGTAGTTGACCACGTACGGCACGGCCACCGCGGCGTGCTCGTCGATGATCTTCGCCTGCAGCTCGGCCGCGGCCTTCTCCGCCGCCGCCGGGTCGGTCGCCATGAGCTCGGGCAACCCGTCGATCGCCTCGTCGACCTTCTTGTCCTTCAGGTAGGAGAGGTTGAAGGAGATCTGGTCGTCGGGCGTGCTGCGGAACACGTTGAAGAACCACGAGTAGGCGTCGGCGTAGTCCGGCCACCAGTACATGACGAAGATGTCCTGGCGCTTCTCCGGGTCCTTCGCCTTGCCCTGGTCCCACTGGGTGTTCCACTGCAGGGCCTTGGCCGACAGCTTCACGTTGAGCTTGTCGAGCGTGGAGGAGAGCAGGGTGACCAGGACCTGCTGGTCGTTGTCGCCCTGCGCGTAGGTGAGCTCGAGCTCGAGCTGCTTGCCGCCCGGCCCGTAACCGGCCTCCTTCAGCAGCGCCTCGGCACCGGCGAGGTCCTGCTTGGGCGTGCGGCCGGGGACGTGGCCGAGCAGGCCCTCGGGGACGAAGCCGCTGGCGGCGACGCCGGAGCCCTGGAGCGCGGCGAGCAGGCCGTCGTAGTCGATCGCCTTCTGGATCGCCTTGCGCAGCCGGACGTCCTTGAGCGGGCCGCTGGCGGTGTTGAACAGCAGGAGCAGGTTCTGGAAGGACGGGGTCTGCGAGGTCTGGACGTTCTCCGCGGAGCCCGCCTGGGCGAAGAGCTGCGGGTTGAGGCGCGGCACGAACGAGACCTCACCGCGCTGGAGGAGCTGCCAGGCGGTGGTGATCTCGGGCGTCACCCGGTAGGAGACCTTCTTGTAGTGCGGGCCGTCCCAGCCGCCCCAGTACTGGTCGTAGGCCTTCAGGGTCAGCTCGACCTCTTCGCCCTTGCGCCAGCTCTCGACCGTGTACGGGCCCGTGCCGGCGTCGTTGCCCTCGTTGAACCACTTCTTGAGGTCGTCGGAGTCACCGTCGACCGCCGTGGTGTCGTAGATGAAGGCCGCGTAGCCGGACGAGGCGACCAGGTCGAGCGGCACCGGGTACTTGAGCTTGAACTCGAGGGTGAAGTCGTCCTTCGCCTCGATCTTGTCGACCGCGTCCCAGATGTAGGCCGCGCCGTCACCGATCTTCTTGGTGCGCTCGATCGCGGCCTTCGCCGCCTTGGCGTCGAGCGGCTTGCCGGTGTGGAAGGTCACCCCCTGGCGCAGGGTGAAGGTCCACTTCTTGCCCTCATCGGAGGAGGTCCACGAGGTCGCCAGCAGCGGCTCCGCCTTCTTGGTCTGCGGGTTGTACCGCGTCAGCGTCTCGTAGATGTTGTGCATGGCGATGATCTCGTTGGAGTACGAGCTCGCCGGGTCCCATTCGGTCACTACCTCGAGGTTCGGGACGTAGACGAACGTGGCGTCGGTCGGGGCGCCGGACGCCGCCGGGGATTGGGAGCCCCGGACCTGTCCACCGGCGCACGCGGTGGCGGTCAACGCCATCGCCACCACGGCTCCCGCCGCTAGGAGACGCTTGTGCCAGCGCATATGAGGGGGTTCCTTTCGAGGGGATTCCTTTCCTATCACGGCATTCCGGCGAGCGGTCCGGCGGCCTTGACGTGCAGGCGGACCGCGGGTTCGGGGAGGTAGCTCAGGGGGATCTCGCTGAGCTCGACGATCCGCACGGAGGCGGGGTCGGCCCCGGCCGCCACGGCGCGCGCGGCCGCCTCCTCCTTGGCGCTCTCGAGCGACGCGGCCCGCTCGGCCGCGTCCCGGGCGGCCGGCACGATCGTCTCGAACCGCCCGCCGGCGAGCGCGATCGCCGCCCCCACCGCGTTGGCGACCTCGGAGTGGGCGGGCCGGAGGACCTCCCGCACCCCGGGGATGCGGTCCGGGAGCAGGAAGGCCGCGCCGCCGACGGCGACGAGCGGCAGGTCCGCCTTGCCGAGCGAGACGCGATCCACCGCGTCGGCGATGAGCTCGTCCGCCACCCGCACCGCGGCGGTGAGCCGGTCCCGGGCCTCCGCGGGGACGGGGCGGGTGCCCACGGACCCCCGGCCGGCCGCCACGGCCGCGTCGGTCATGGTCGGGGTGGAGCCGCCGAACACCAGCGCCTCGGTGGCGACCCGGTAGCCCACGGACCGGGGGGCCTCCCGCGGGTCGCCGAGCGTGTCGATGATCGTGCCGCCGCCGAGGGCGATGGAGAGGATGTCGGGCATCCGGAAGTTCGTCGTCACCCCGCCGATCTCGACGGCGGCGGACGACTCCCGGGGGAACCCGGCCACCAGCACGCCGAGGTCGGTGGAGGTGCCGCCGACGTCGGCGACGATCGCGTCGGCGACGCCCGACAGGTGGGCGGCGCCGCGCAGCGAGTTCGCCGGGCCGGAGCCGATGGTGAGCACCGGGTAGCGGGCCGCGTACTCGACGCTCATCAGCGTGCCGTCGTTCTGGGCGAAGAACGTCTCGACGGCGAGGCCCCGGGCGGCCAGGGCGGCCTCGAGGGCCGCGGTGACCTCGCGGGCCACGCCGTACAGGGCCGCGTTGAGCACGGTCGCGTTCTCCCGCTCCAGCAGGCCCAGCGTGCCGATCTCGTGGCTCAGGCTCACCGGCACGTCGCCGAGCTCCTCCCGGACGATCTCGCGGACCCGCAGCTCCTGGTCCGCGCCGGCCGGGCTGAACACGCCGGTGACCGCGACCGCATCGGCCGGCGTCTCGGCGAGGAACCGCCGGATCGCGTCCTCGTCGAGCGGGGCGATCTCCCGCCCGTCGACGAACCGGCCGCCGCGCACGATCGCCGTCCCCGCCACCACGGCCGCGCGCAGGTCCTCGGGCCAGTCGCTGAGCGGTGGCACGGACGTGGTCGCGGGCGCGCCGAGCCGCAGTACGGCGACCCGCCCGAGGGAGCGGCGCTCCAGGATCGCGTTGGTGGCGTGGGTCGTGCCGAGCATGACCCGGGTGACCTGCCGGGGGTCGGGGATCGCCGCGAGGACGGCGTCGAGGGCGGCGCAGAGCCCGCCGGTCACGTCGGGGGTGGTGGGGCGCTTCACCTTCGCCACCACACGCCCCGCGGCGTCGAGCACCACTGCGTCGGTGTTGGTGCCGCCCACGTCGATCCCGACGCGGAGGGCCGCTCGCTCGCTCATGGCGCGATCGTCTCCACCGGCAGATGGTCGAGGTCGTAGCCGAAGGCGCGTGGGCCGGCGATCTTGAGGCCCTCTGGGGTCCGCCAAAGGGGATCGCAGGGCCACGCGATCACGGTCACGCGCTGACCATAGCGGAGGTTTTCGGTTTGGATTGCAGAAGCCGTGAGAGTATCCACAATTGTGATCAAATCGGGCACGATAGCCCGCACTCGGTCGTTCTCGATCGCGACAAGGTTCTCGTTCTGGATCTCGACGGTGAGCCGCCTGCCGCGGTCCTCACCGGTGCCCTCGATCACCACGGTGCCGCGCGCGAACCCCCCGGTGGTCCGCCGCTCCAGCTCGGTGAGCTTGCCGGTGATCAGCCGGGCCGCGCCGAGCTCGGCGATGAGCGCGGCGAGCGGATCCCGCGCGCCCTGCGTCGCCCGGCCGATGCCGATGGCGCGCCGCACCGTCCCGCGGATCACCCCGCGGGCGAGCTCGCCGGCGGTGAGGATGTAGTCCGCCATGAGCGCGCTCGAGCCGGCCGCCACGCAGACGGCCCGCGCGATCCGCTCCGACCACACCCCGTCGACCGGCCGGATCGTGACCACGTTGCCGACCGCGTCGGCCATCACGACCGGGGTCGGGGGGATGCCCGCCACGTTCATCGACACCATCTGCACCTCGGGGAAGGCGCGGCCCATCGCGTCCGCGTCGAGCAGCGGCAGGCCGAGGCGGGCCGCCCAGGCCACCGGGGCGACCCCGTTCGCCCCACCGATCTCAGAGGACATCACCGCGGCCGGGGGCCGCCCGAAGACCCGCTCCACCTCGTCGCGGATCCGGACCGGCTCCTCGGCGGCGGCGATCATCTCGTGGCTGACCGTGGGGGCGCCGATCCCGGAGAGCGGCAGCACCAGCGCGTCCGGGTCCAGCTCCTCGAGGGACACGAGCGGCACCTCACCGTACGCGCTGATCGTCCGGCGTGCGGCGATGGCCGCGGTGCGCACGTCGCCTCCCCCGCCGGTGCCGAGCACGGCACAGCCGCGGGCGAGCGCGCCGACGTCGTCCATGGTGATGCGGGCCATCATGCGGGGGAGCCTTCACCACCCGGCCGATCGGATCAATATCACGCTCCAACACCGATGGGACAGGTGTTGTCGTTTCGCGACAAAGCAGCCACCGAGGACGACATGGCGGGCCCCACCGGCGGCGCTCCGGCCCCGCCGGCCGCGCCGGTCGCACGCGTCTGGAACGGTCCAGACCCCGGCGGGAACGCGACGGCCCGGAAAGCGCAGGACGATGACCCGGAAGGGACGATCGGAAACGCGAAGGCCCGGAGGGGACGCCTCCGGGCCTCGCGACCTGGTAGCGGGGGCAGGATTTGAACCTGCGACCTCTGGGTTATGAGCCCAGCGAGCTACCGAACTGCTCCACCCCGCAGCGACATGAATCATGATACCGGCAGGCGGAGCACTGTTCGTCCAGCGATCGCTGCGATCCGATCGCGATCAGAGGAGGAACTCGCCGCGGGCGACCAGGACGGCCGAACCGCCCACCTCCACCGCGTCGATCCGGTCCCCCTCCCCCACGGCGCGGGCGTACAGGACCGACGGGCGGCCGATCTCCGCGCCCTGGCCGATCTCGATCAGCTCGCCGAAGGAGATCCGGCCGTGCCGGGCGAGGTGGACGGCGAGCGGGCCGGCCGCCGACCCGGTGGCCGGGTCCTCGGCGACGCCCAGCCCAGGGCCGAACATGCGCGTCTTCCACCGCTTCCCCGATCCGGCGAAGCAGTTCACGCCGATCGCCCCCAACCGGCCGAGCGCGGCGAGGTCGGGCTGGAGCCCGGCCACCTCCTCCTCGCTGCCCAGGGCCACGTACACGTGCCGCGGGCCGTTGTCGTAGACCTCGACCGGCAGCGCGGAGGCGGACACGCCGAGCGCGGCGAGCAGCTCGTCGGCGCGGTCGAACGGCGCCCAGGTGGGGATCGGCTGGCGCATCCGGCCGGAGGTGATCCGGTCACCCGCGCGCTCGAACTCCACGGACACCGGCCCCGACCCCGTCTCGAGCACGATCCGGTCGAGCCCGTCGCGCTCGGCCAGCACGTACGCGGTGCCGAGGATCGGATGCCCGGCGAACGGGAGCTCGGTGGCCGGGGTGAAGATCCTCACCCGGGCGTGGCCGCCCTGTTCCGCGGGCAGCACGAACACCGTCTCCGACAGGTTCATCTCCCGGGCGAGCCGCTGCATCCGCTCCTCGGGCACGGCCTGCCCGTCGGGGAAGACGGCGAGCTGGTTGCCCTCGAGCGGCCGGTCGGTGAACACATCGACGATCACATAAGGGTGCACGGGCGCGGAACCTATCGGGGCCGGGCCGCGCGGTCAACCGGTCATCCGCATGCGAAAGGCCCTCCGGCCGAGCCGGAGGGCCTCTCCCTCGTAGCGGGGGCAGGATTTGAACCTGCGACCTCTGGGTTATGAGCCCAGCGAGCTACCGAACTGCTCCACCCCGCAGCGCCATCAATCTCAACGCTGATGAGGCTAGCGATGATTCCGCCGTATCGCAAACCGAATCGATCCCGGCGGCGCCCCGGGGCACCGCACCCGGGCCGGGGTGGTGGGCGGCGCGGTGGCGGCCGGGAACCACGGCCGCCACCGCCCGGAAGCGTGCCGTCAGCCCGTGGGCGACGGGCTCGGTGCCGGCGTCGCGGCCGGCGAGGGCGCCGGGGTGGGCGACACCGTAGGCGACGCTGTGGGCTGCGCGGTCGGCAGCGCGGCCCGGGCCCGGCCCAGCTCGTCCAGCGCCTCCTTGAGCGCCTTCTGCGCCTCGCCGTACTTGGCCCAGTCGACCGGCCTCGCCTCGAGCGCCGCCTGCGCGTCCTCGTACGCCTGCTGCGCCTTCTCGATCAGCGCGGCGAGCGAACTGGAGACGTCCCGCTGCTGCTGCTCCTCGACCGGGCGCTGCGGCACCTGGCCCGTGTCGCCGAAGATCTGCGTCAGCGCCTCCTCCAGGGTGTCGGCCGAGCCGACCTTGTTGCCGTACATCACCAGCACCCGGCGGAGGATCGGGTACGGCTCCTGCCCGGCGCCGGCCGGAGCCTGGACGTACACGGGCTCCACGTAGAGCAGCCCGCCGGCGAACGGGAGCGTGAGCAGGTTGCCGTAGAGGATCTGCGCCTTACCGAGGCCGAGGATGTTCAGCTCGCCGGCGAACCGGTTGGTGAAGGTGTTCTGCACCTGGCCCGGGCCGGCGATCTTCGTGCTCGCCGGGATGCGGAGGATGCGGAGCTTCCCGGGCGGCCCGGACGACACGTCGCCCGACATGAACGCGGCCAGGTTCGCCGCCCGCTGCCGCGGCACGAAGGTCGTGGTGAGCGAGAACGTCGGCTCCGACGCGCCCGGCATGGTGATCGACAGGTAGTAGGGCGGCTGCTTGATGTTCCGCTCGCCCGACGACGGGTCGTCCGGGACGTTCCAGAAGTCCTGGCCGTTGTAGAAGGACCGGGCGTCGGTGATGTGGTACCGGGACAGGATGTCGCGCTGCACCTTGAACAGGTCGAGCGGGTAGCGCACGTGCTCCAGGAGCTGCGCGCTCATCTCGCTCCGCGGCTTGATCAGCCCCGGGAACACCTTCTTCCAGGTCTTCAGCACCGGGTCGTCCGCGTCCCACTCGTAGAGCGTGACCGTGCCGTCGTAGGCGTCCACGGTCGCCTTCACCGAGTTGCGGATGTAGTTGATGTAGTCACGGGGCTGCGCCGTGATCGCCCGCAGATCGGTGGAGGTGTCCCGGATCATGTCCGAGAGGCTCCGGCTCTGCGAGTACGGGTACTGGTTCGACGTGGTGTACGCGTCGATGATCCAGACGATCCGCCCGTCGACGATCGCCGGGTAGGGGTCGGAGTCGAGGGTGAGGAAGGGCGCCACCTTCGCCACCCGCTGGGCGGGATGCCGGTCGTAGAGGATGCGCGACGTGTCGGTGATGTCCCGGGAGAGCAGCAGGTTCATCTCGCCGTAGCGGATCGCGTAGAAGAACCTGTTGATGAAGGAGCCCACCGGGACCCCGCCCTTGCCGGTGTAGTTCGTGTTCGCCTGACCGGTCTGGTCGTTCCCCGGGTGGTCGAGCTCCTGGGGCTTGTCCGGCTTGCCGCCGACGATCACGTAGTCGAGGCTGCGCTCACCGAAGTAGACGCGCGGCTCCTTCAGCCCGGTGGTGGTGACCAGCGGGCCCTCGACCGGCATGTTCTTCGCGTCGAAGTCGGGCAGGCCGTCGGAGGTCACCCGGTTCCCCGGGGCGGCCACGAACCCGTAGCCGTGCGTGTAGACGAGGTGGCGGTTGATCCAGTTGTTGTACTCCTGGGGCGGACCGGTGATCTCGCGGACCGCGACGATGTGGTCCCGCACGGTGCCGTCCGCGTCGCGGTACCGGTCGACGTCGAGCGACGTGGGGAAGTCGTAGAAGCCCCGGATCCGCTGCTCCTGCTGGAAGGTCTTCGCCACGAGCGCCGGGTCGAGGAGGCGCACCCCGGAGACCGACTTGTCCCGGGCCACCTGCGCCGCCTCGGGGTTGCCCTCCCCCGGATACGACTCGATGACCGTATCGGCCACGCCGTACGCCTTGCGCGTCGCCTCGATGTTCCGCGCGATGTACGGCTCCTCCTTGGCCTGCTGGTTCGGCCGGACCTGGAACTGGTCGACCAGGGCCGGGTACACGCCGCCGATGAGCACCGCCGAGAGCACCATCAGCCCGAAGGCGACCCCCGGCCACATGCCGCCGGGCCGTACCACCCCGGCGAAGAAGATCGCCGCGCAGATCACCGCGATGACGGCGAGGATGCCCTTCGCCGGGAGCACCGCGTTCACGTCGGTGTACGAGGCCCCGTGCACGAAGCCGCGGTGCGAGAAGACCAGCTCGTACCGGTCGAGCGCGTACGCGGCGGCCTTGAGCAGCAGGAACACGCCGAGCAGCACCGACAGGTGCACCCGGGCCGCCCGGGTGGCGCGCACGCCACCCGGGTTGAGGATCCGGAACCCCCCGTACAGGTAGTGGACGATCGCCGAGACGACGATCGACAGGATGACGGCCGTGAACAGGAACGTCAGGACCTGGCGCAGGAACGGCACGGTGAACATGAAGAACGACACGTCGAGCCGGAACTGCGGGTCCCGGTCCCCGAACCGCGTCGCGTTCGCGAACTCCAGCCAGGTCTTCCACTGCCCTGCGGCCCACGAGCCGGTGAAGAGCGCGAGCCCGCCCATGGCGATGAGGAAGACGAGCCGCCGATGGGGGTCGAGCGACTGGCGGTACCGGTCGGCGCCGTGCGGGGCGCCGAGCACCGACGGCCCGAACATGGGCCGCACCCGATAGGCGAGCAGCGTGTTGCCGGCGACGATCCCGGTCATCAGCAGCGCGCCCACCACGAACAGGACGCCCTGCGTGACGAGCATCGTCGAGAAGACCGAGGTCAGGTCGACCGAGTCGTACCAGAGATATTCGGTGTAGAGCCCGGTGAAGATCAGAATTAACACCACGATCGCCGCGAGGGCGATCATGACGGGTACGATCAGACGCGGCCTTCTGGGCAAGCGCATCGCCCGTCCGGCTCCGGGGCTACGGAAGCTCAACGCCCACCCCTTGCTCGGAATCCACGTGGTTCACGACGGCGAACGCACGGGATGCCGCGCGTTCGCGTTCCCAACTTAGCGCCCGGTCCGGCCGGAACCGCCCAGGCCGGCCGAGGGGGACGCTTCAACGCCAACGAAGCAGCCCGCGCCAAGGTTCCCACCGCCTCCGGTCACCCCGCCGGGCAGGTGGGGACCTCACCGGACCCGGTGCGCAGCGCGTCCAAGGCCTTGATCGCCCCCTCCAGCGTCTCGACCTTCACCAGGCGCAGCCCTTCGGGCACGGCCCGGACCGCGTCCGCGCAGTTCCCCGCCGGGGTGAGGAAGATCGTCGCACCGGCCCGCTTGGCGCCGATCATCTTCTGCTCGATGCCGCCGATCGCCCCGACCTTCCCCGACGGGTCGATCGTGCCAGTGCCGGCGATGGACTTGCCGCCGGTGAGCGACCCGGGCGTGAGCTTGTCGTAGATGCCGAGCGAGAACATCAGGCCGGCGCTCGGCCCGCCGACCTCGCCCACGTTGATGTCGACCTTGAACGGGAACTTGTAGGAGACCCGCATCTGGATGCCCACCATCGTCTTGCCGCCCTCGCCCGCGATGGTCCCGACCGTCAGCTCGGTCGCCTTGCCATCGCGGTTGACGGTGATGCGCACCTTCTCGCCCGGCTTGTGGCGCTGCACGGCCTTCACCGCGTCCTCGAGCTCGGTCACGGGGTGCCCGTCCACCGCGGTGATCTCGTCACCGGGCTTGAGCACGCCGTCGGCCGGGGCCCCCTTGTCGGTCGCCACCACGGAGATCGCCCGCTTCACCGGGATCTTCAGCGCGTTGAGCGCCGCCAGGGTGGCCACCTCCTGGGAGTCGAGCATCTCCCGGGAGTTCCGCTCCTGGACCTCCTTCGCCGACGTGTCGCGCGGGAAGAGCGTCTCCTCGGGGACCACGGCCACCGCGGGGTCGAGCCAGCCACGGAGCGCGGTGATCAGGTCGATGCGCCGTCCCGGCCCGCCTTGGTAGGCGACCGTGACGAGGCTCAGCTTCCCGTCGGTCGGGTAGGTCTGCCGCCCCGAGATGCTGATGACCGGCTTGCCGTTGTGCTCCCCCAGCGTGTCCTCGGTCGGCCCGGCGCTCAGCACGACGTACGGCACCGGCAGCAGGGCCCCGATGATCGTGAGCACCACGGTGAGGAGGCCCGCCACCACAAGGGTCAGCGCGTGTCGGGACATGCCCGAACTCTATGCGGTCCGGTGCCGGGTTCAGTCACACGCGCCGACCCACTCGGCGCTCCCATCGGCGAAGACCTGGTGTTTCCAGATCGGCACCTCGCGCTTGAGGTCGTCGATCAGCCGCCGGCACGCGGCGAACGCCTCGGGCCGGTGCGGGGCGGCGGCCGCCGCCACCACCGCGATGTCCCCGAGCTCCAGGTCGCCCGTCCGGTGGACCACGGCGAGCGCGGTCACCGGGATGTCCCGGGCGACCCGCTCCGCCACCTCACGCAGCCGATCGGCCGCCGTGGGGTGGGCCGAGTAGGAGAGCCGGGCCACCCGCTTGCCGTGGTCGGTGTCCCGCACCGTGCCCACGAAGACCGCCGTACCACCGGCCCCGTGGTCGGCGACGGCGCGCAGCACCTCATCGACGGAGAGCGGCGTGTCCCGGACCGCCGCCAGCCTGATCACGTCCATCGCACCGAGCCTAACCCGGACGGAGTGTCACGGACGCCGCTTCGTATCACGGACGCCGCTTCCGCCGCGCGACGTGGACGATCGCCGCCGTGCCGATGATCGCGGCCGTGGCGCCCGCCGCGGTGATGGTCGCCTCCTTGCCGGAGAGCCGGCGGCCGACCACGGCGTGCCGGCCCTCGGAGAGCGCGAGCAGCTCGCGCAGGGCGGCCTCGTTGGTCCACGACGGCTTCCACCCCACGGCCCGGAGCGAGGCGCAGTCGACGACCCACGGGTAGACCACGTACTGCAGGTCCACGGCCGGGGTGGGGGTGATGCCGAGCCGGTGGAGCCGCTGCGCCGTGCCGAAGGTGAGCCCGGCCGGCAGCTCGAGGCGGCGCAGCCCGGAGATCTCCTCCACCTGGTCCATCTCCAGCCAGCCGTCGCAGCCCACGGCCACGACCCCGGAGACCTTGCCGAGCGCGGCCAGCTCGAGCGCGGAGACCAGGTCGTCGACGTGGCAGAACTGCCAGCGCGGCAGGCAGCCCTTCACCACGAGCAGCCGGGGCGCCTCGAAGTGGCGGGTCACCACGGTGTCCACCCCCGGGCCCACCAGGGCGGCCGGCCGCAGCACGGTCACCTCCAGGCCCGGGTGCGAGCGGAGCGAGCGCCGCGCCAGCGCCTCGATCTCCAGGAAGTCCCCCACCAGGCCGGTGCCGGTCTCGGCCGAGACGGGCGCGTCCTCCGGGAGCGGCACCGGGTTGTCGGGGGCCGCGCCGTACACCATCGCGCTGGTCACCAGCACGACCCGGCGGACCCGCGCCGCCGCGCACGCGGTCAGCGTGGTCTGCGCCGCCCGGAGGTTGTACCTGCGGCGCTCCACGGGGTCGGAGTCGAGCGACTGATCCATGCCGAGGTGGACCAGCACGTCGACGTCGGAGATCCGGTTCGCCAACAGCGGATCGCGGATGTCGAGGACCCGCCACGTCACGTTCGCTACGTCGCCGCGCTGGTCGTCGATGGCCACGACGCGCCGGAAATCCGCAGACGAGGCCACTCTCGCCAGGAACGCCCGGCCGACGCCGGTGGCGGCGCCGGTGACGGCGATGACGGGTGGACGCTGGCGTTTCGAGGTCGGCACGAGGTCCTCACTTTGCACTGACCCGCCTCACGGCGGATAACGTGGCGACTGTGGACTCCTCCATCCTGCATGAGGTGGCGCGGTGACTGACCTGCCTGGTCGCGGAAACGACCCGAACGAAGACCCATTCGCCATATTCGGCAACCCACAGCAGTTCGCCGCCGTCATGCGGCAGATCGCCGACATGCTGTCCGCGGCGGCCTCCTCGGACGCCGGGCCCGTCAACTGGGAGATGGCCAAGAACATCGCCCGGCACGCCGTGGTCGCGGGGGGAGATCCGAGCGTCATGGAGGGCGAGCGGCGGCAGATCGTCGACGCCCTCAACCTGGCCGACCTGTGGCTCAACGAGGTGACGGTGCTGCCGAGCGGCCTGGTCAACCCCCAGGCGTGGAGCCGCTCGGAGTGGATCGAGCGGACCATCCCGGTGTGGAGGCAGCTCTGCGAGCCCATCACGTCGCAGATGGTGGAGACGATGGGCGGCACGCTGAGCGCCGCCGGGCTCCCGCCCGAGGCGCAGGCGATGGCCGGGCCGCTGATCGGCATGCTGAAGCAGATGGGCGGGATCCTCGTCACCCAGCAGATCGGCCACGCCATCGGAACGCTCGCCCGCGAGGTCGTCGGCTCCACCGACATCGGCCTGCCCCTGTCCGATACGGCGGCGCTGCTCCCCGCCGGCATCGCGGAGTTCAGCCGGGGCCTGGAGATCCCCACGGAGGAGATCCGGCTCTACCTCGCCCTGCGCGAGGCCGCCCACCACCGGCTGTTCCAGCACGTCCCGTGGCTGCGCGCCCACCTGCTCGGCGCCGTCGAGGAGTACGCCCGGGGGATCACGGTGGACGTGGCCGCCCTGGAGGAGAAGATCCGCGGCCTCGACCTGAGCGATCCGGCGCAGCTCCAGCGGGTGCTCGGCGGCGGGGAGCTGCTCAAACCGGAGGAGACCGAGCGGCAGAAGGCCGCGCTCGCCCGCCTGGAGACCACCCTGGCGCTGGTGGAGGGCTGGGTGGACACGGTGGTGAACACCGCGGCCCAGGGCCGGCTCCCGTCGGTCGCCGCCCTCGCCGAGATGCTGCGCCGCCGCCGCGCCACGGGCGGCCCGGCCGAGCGCACCTTCGCCACGCTGGTCGGACTGGAGCTGCGGCCCCGGCGGCTGCGGGAGGCGGCCGCCCTCTGGAAGGCCCTCGGTGACGCGCGCGGCACGGAGGGCAGGGACGCGGTGTGGAACCACCCCGACCTCATGCCCAGCGCCGACGACCTCGCCGACCCGCAGGCGTTCCTCAGGGGCGAGACCGAGTTCGACCTGTCCCGCCTCACCGAGGAGCCCGGCCCCGCCGAGCCCACGGAGGAGGACGGCGACCAGAAGGGCGACCAGGGCGGCGATCGGGACCGCGGCTGACCGCGCGCGGACCGCGCCGTGACCGCGCGGGCGCCGTACCGGGACGCCTGGGGCCGCGCGACCGCGCGGGCGCCCGGCCGGAGCGCGCGGTCGCCCGGCCGCGCATCGGGGCCGCGTACCCGGGATAGGCTGCGGCGGTGACCCTGCATCGAGACGCTCGCACGGTCCTCACCGGCTGGACGGCGCCCACCCCGGAGGAGGAGCGCCTGCGCCGGGAGTTCCTCGCCCATCTCGACGCGCACCCGGACGCGATGCTCCGGGAGTGCGCCGCCGGCCATCTCACCGCGACCACGGCGGTGCTCTCGCACGACGGCGCCCGGGTTCTGCTCACCCTGCACACCAAGGCCCGGATGTGGCTGCCGATGGGCGGGCACTGTGAGAACGGCGACGCCACGCTCGCCCAGGCCGCCCTGCGGGAGGCCACCGAGGAGTCGGGCATCCCCGGGCTGGTCCTGCTCGGCGGGCCGCTCGCCCTCGACCGGCACAAGGGCTGGTGCCACCGGCCGTTCCGGTGGCACCTCGACGTCGAGTACGGCGCGGTGGCGCCGCCGGACGCCGAGACGATCATCAGCGACGAGTCGCTCGACCTGCGCTGGTTCCCCGTCGAGGAGATCCCCGAGCCGACCGACGAGGCCACCAGGCGGCTCGTCCGCCGGGCGCGGGCCCGGTTGCTGGCGGAGCGGGGTGCGCGCGCCGGATCATGACGAGAACCGGAGCGAGCGACGTCGGCGGCGTCGTCCGGGCCCCGGAGCGCCGGCGGCGGGTCTCCCCCTGGCTCGCCTGGCTCGTGGTCGCGCCGTTCCCGGCCTGGGCGGTGGCCCGGCTCGCCGGGCTCGACCGCGTCCCGCTGCTCGTCGAGGCCATGGCGGCGACGCCGTACGCGGCGGTGGGGTCGCTGATCGCGCTGCTCGTCGCGGCCGCCGCCCGGAAGCGCGGCGCGATCGCCGTCGGCCTGGCGACCGTGCTCACCATGGCCGCCATGGTGGTCCCGCGGGCGCTCCCCTCGGCGCCGGCGGCGACCGGGCCCGCGCTCAAGGTCCTCACCGCGAACCTGTTCTTCGGGCACGCGGACGCCCCGGCCGTGGTGGCGCTGGTCCGCAGGCTCCGGCCCGATGTGCTGAGCCTCCAGGAGCTCACCCCGCGCGCGCTCGCGGCCCTCGACGCGGCCGGGCTCGGCGAGCTGCTGCCGTACCGCCACACCGAGGAGGGGTGGGGCGCCTCGGGCGGCGGGATCTTCTCCCGGTACCCGCTCACCGAGCAGCCCGGGTTCTCCCCCGGCGGCGGGCACGCCATGCCGCGGGCGCGGTTCACGCTCCCCACCGGCCAGGCGGTCGAGATCGTGAACGTGCACACGGTCGCCCCGCTCGGGCCCGCGGTCGCGGACTGGCGGGCGCAGCTCGCCGCGCTGCCGCGCCCGGAGCCGGGGGTGATCCGCGTCCTCGCCGGCGACTTCAACGCCACCCTCGACCACGCCGATCTCCGGAGGGTGCTCGCGGCGGGGTACGCGGACGCGGCCGACGCCACCGGGACCGGGCTCGTGCCGACCTGGCCGAGCGGCCGGCGGCTGCCCCCGCTGATCACCATCGACCACGTGCTCTACGACCGGCGGGCCTCCGCGGTGCGGACCGAGGTGCACACGCTGCCGTTCACCGACCACCGCGCCTTCTTCGCCGAGCTGCGCCTGCCCGGCCGGTGACGGGGCGCCCCGGCGGGCGGCGCGGGCCGATCGGGCGGTGGGGGTCAGTCCTCGGCGAGGCCGTTGGCCGCCATGGAGAAGCCTTCGAGGAAGCCCCTGGCGCGCTCGGCGCGCGGGTACCGCTCGACGAGGGCCCAGAACTCCGGCCCGTGGTGGGGCACGAGCAGGTGGACCAGCTCGTGCATGATCACATAGTCGACGACCCAGGAGGGCATGCCACGGAGCCGGGACGAGATCCTGATCGTGCCGTGATCAGGCGTACAGGAGCCCCACCGGTGCCGCTGATTGTCCACCCAGCGTACGCTCACCGGCGTGGCCTTGCCGTCCAGGTATCGGGCCGACAGCTCCAGCGCCCGGTCGAGCAGGTCGTCGTCGCTCGGCCGCCGCCGCTGCTCCTTGGCGGCGAGCCGGTCGAGCATACGGCGGATCCAGTGCTCCTCGTCCGCTTCGCTCAGGCCTGCCGGCAGCAGCACGATGGTCTTGTCGCCATCGCGGTACGCGGATACGGTTCGCCGCCGCCGTGCGCTCCGGCGAACCTCGACACTCTCGGGGGGCACATATGCACGGTAGCCGACGCAGGCGGATTTCCACAGTGGGGCGGGAACGTTTTCCCTGGTCATTCGGGGGAAGGTGATCTTTCTCGCCCGCACCCCCTGCCGTTCTCTGCTCGCACCAGCCACGATCACCCCGCAATTATCCACAGCTCACGGGCGTCGCGGCCCCGGCCATCGGCCGGTGTGGCAAGGTCTGGCGTCATGAGACCTCGCCTCAAGCGCGCCCTGCGCCGCATCGACCGCGACGCGCGCACGATCCAGTTCGGGGTGCACCCGGCCCAGGCCGTCGTGCTCGGTGACGTCGAGCCGGCCGTCCGGAGGCTGATCGACAGCCTCGACGGCACCCGGACCCTCGAGCAGGCCATCGCCGAGAGCGAGCTGACCGAGCGATCGGCCCGCGAGGTGATCGGCATGCTCACCCGGCACGGGGTGCTCGAGGACGCGTCCGCCTCGCCGGAGCCGCTCGCCCGCCTCACCGTGGCGGAGCGGGACCGGTTACGCCCCGATCTCGACCGGCTCTCCCTCACCTGTGACGACGGAGGGATGGGCGCGTTGCGGGCGCGGAGAGCGGCGCACGTCCGGGTGCACGGCGCCGGGCGGGTGGGCGCCCAGGTGGCGGTCCTGCTCGCCGCCGCCGGGGTGGGGAATCTGTGCGTGGTCGACCCCGGTACGGCACGGCATGAGGACGTGGTGCCGGGCGGGCTCGGCTGGGACGACGTCGGGCGGGCGCGTGAGGACGGCGCGGTCGCCGCGGCCCGGCGGATCGCCCCGAGCGTCAACGCCTGGCCGGGCCGTACCGCGTCACGGCTGAGCGACCGGGCGTCCCGCCCCGACCTGGTGGTGCTCGCCCCGGTCGGCCCGCTCGACCCGGCCCTCATCCGGGAGCTCGGCGAGGAGGGGATCCCGCACCTGCTCGTCACCGCGTACGAGGGACGCGGATCCGTGGGGCCGTTCGTGCTCCCCGGTGTCACCCCCTGCCTGGTCTGCCTCGAGCTCACCCGGCGGGACCGCGACCCGGGCTGGCCGATGGTGGGCGCGCGGCTCGGCGGCTACCCCGGCGGCGAGATCGCCTGTGACACGGCGCTCGCCACCCTGGTCGCGGCCGAGGCGGTCATTCAGGTACTCGCCTACCTCGACAGGTCAAGTGTGATGAAAGGCACACTCGACGTTCTCCCCGACGGGCATTGGCGTCACCGCACCTGGGATGTCCATCCGCAATGCGCATGTGGTCGAACGGTCACGGCATCGCTGACAATGGTCGAGTGAGTGACCTGCCCCGCCGCGCCGTGACCCGTTCGGCCAAGATGGCCACGCTCCCCCTCGGGTTCGCCGGCCGTGCCGTGCTCGGGCTGGGCCGCCGGCTCGGTGGCGCGTCAGCGGAGATCGTGACCCAGGAGATCCAGCAGCGCACCGCCGAGCAGATCTTCAAGGTCCTCGGCGAGCTCAAGGGCGGGGCGATGAAGTTCGGTCAGGCCCTGTCGATCTTCGAGGCCGCGCTTCCGCCGGAGATCGCCAAGCCGTATCGGGCGACCCTCACCCGGCTCCAGGAGTCCGCGCCGCCGCTCCCGGCGGCGACCGTGCACCGGGTGCTCGCCGAGCAGCTCGGGGACGGCTGGCGCGACTACTTCAAGGAGTTCGACGACAGGCCGACCGCGGCGGCCTCGATCGGGCAGGTGCACCGGGCGATCTGGCATGACGGGCGCCAGGTCGCGGTGAAGATCCAGTATCCGGGCGCCGGGCAGGCGCTGATCTCGGATCTCAACCAGCTCTCCCGGATCGGCAGGCTCTTCGCCGTGCTGCTCCCCGGGATGGACGTCAAACCCGTCCTCGACGAGATCAAGAACCGGCTTTCCGAGGAGCTCGACTACCTGCGGGAGGCCGAGGCCCAGCACGCGTTCGCCCAGGCGTTCCGGGACGACCCGGACTTCCTCATCCCCGACGTGGTCGCGGCGAACGAACGGGTGCTGGTGAGCGAGTGGCTCACCGGGACCCCGCTTTCCAAGATCATCGAAAGCGGGACCAAGGAGCAGCGCGACCGCGCCGGCCTGCTGCTCGTCCGGTTCCTCTTCTCCTCCCCCGCGCGGGTCGGCATGCTGCACGCCGATCCCCACCCGGGCAACTTCCGGATCACGCCCGACGGCCGGCTCGGCGTGCTCGACTTCGGCGCGGTCCACCGGATGCCGGACGGCTACCCCCCGGTCGTCGGCACGCTCATCCGGATCTTCATCCAGGGGGACATGGAGACGGTCGTGCGCGGGCTGCGCGAGCAGGGCTTCATCCGGCCCCACATCGAGGTCGACGTCGAGGCGCTCCGCGCCTTCCTCGCCCCCTACGTGGAGCCGGCGCGCGTGGAGGAGTTCACCTTCAGCCGCGAGTGGCTGCGGCAGCGGGCGGCGAGTGTCGCCGATTTCCGGCCGGACAACGTGATCCGGCAGCTCAACCTGCCCCCGTCCTACGTGATGATCCACCGGGTCCACGCGGCCGGGGTCGGCGTGCTCTGCCAGCTCGGCGCCACGGCCCGGTTCCGCGACGAGGCCGTGCGCTGGCTTCCCGGCTTCGCCGAGGTCGCCCGGTGAGCTCCGGTGCCCCGGCGGGCCGCCCGGGCCCGCGTCCGGGGCGCGGACGGCCGCCCGCGTGATTCAGGTCTCGGCGAGCGGGCCGGCCTCCGGCCCGGACGGCCGAGGCCGGCACCGCGACCGGGTCATAACCGGGACAGGGCCCGGTCGAGGCGGCGGGCAGCGCGCTCGACCTGGCGGCGCGCCCGCTGCGCCGCCACCAGCCGGCTGACGATGCGCTGCTCCTCCGCCTCGCGGCGAAGAGCCCGTATTCGGTCATCGCTCAGTTCGTGGAGCACATGGGGCGGTGCGATCCAAGAACCGTACATCGCTGCGTCCTTTCGATCGAGGGTCGTGACGGTCAGGCGGCGACGGGCGACTTACGCGGACGCCCGCGCGGCCGCTTCCGCGGGACGATGGTCCCCCGGACGATGAGCTCGCCGCCCCAGACGCCCCACGGCTCGGCACGCTCCAGCGCGTGGGCGAGGCAGGCCTTCCGGATCGGGCAGCCGCCGCAGAGCGCCTTGGCGAACTCCACCTCCTCGGGCGACTCGGCGAACCAGAGATCAGGATCGGAACGGCAAGGGAGGTCGGCGTCGCTCAGGTCAATGACCGGGGCCGCCATGTGTGTCTCCTCTTTGATAGCTGCGGACTTGTGGTTCCTCGGGTTGGCCGGACCCACGGCAGTGCCAAAGAAGAAGGCCGCGGATCCCGGCGTCGGATCCGCGGCCTGGGGCGAAGGCCGGTCAGGGTCTGACCGGTTCACTCCAGGCGCAATGCGGACCCAGCGCCCCGCCGTCGTCGATGCGGTCGGTCTGCTCGTCGTTCATCGGCCGGCCGAGAAGAGCCGTTCCGTTGACATGCGCGCTGTAGCCGGACACGTCACCGGCGAGAGCGAGGGACACGTCACCGGCGCCGGCGAGCAGAGCCGGGCCGGCCTCGGCGGATGCGAGAAGCTGGCCAGAGGCGCGAAGCGCCAGATCGGCCCACGCGCGATCAGCGGCGAAGCATGCCGGAGTGAGCCACGGCGCAGTGACCTTCATTGGGCTGATCACCGGGGCTCACCTCCAATCCATGCGACGGCTTGACAGCGTCAAGCAGACCGTTCAACCGGGTCGATCAAGACCCTAAACGCGCGCTCGCGAGCGAGCAACTTATTTTCTACCTGCGATTTTTACAGTTTCGTGACATCGCTGACGCGAATCAAACATTCTTGGACCACCGAGACGGCGAGCTCACCCGAGGCCGTGAACATCTGGCCGCGCGCCAGGCCGCGGGCGTTCCCCGCCCATGGCGTCTCCTGGTGGTAGAGCATCCACTGGTCGGCGCGGAACGGGCGGTGGAACCACATGGCGTGGTCGAGGGAGGCGGTCGCGGTCATCCGCGGCGACCGCCAGGAGAGCCCGTGGGCGAGCAGCACGGTGTCGACCAGGGTGAAGTCCGAGGCGTACGCGGCGAGCACGACGTGGATCAGCGGGTCGTCGGGCAGCCCCTCGTCGTAGCGGAACCACACGCTCTGCTCCGTGGCCCCGGTCTCCCCCTCGCCACTTCCCCACGGCAGCCCGTTGACGTAGCGGAGGTCCACCGGCCGCGGCCGGGAGAGCAGGTCGCGCCAGTTCGGGTCGTCGCCCACCACGGCCTGCAGGCGCTCCTGGATGGTCGGGACCTCCTCCGGCGGGGGCACCGCGGGCATCCCCACGGCCTGGTGGGCGAGGCCCTCCTCGTGGATGTGGAAGGAGGCCGACATCGAGAAGATCGCCTTGCCGTGCTGGATGCCGGTCACCCGCCGCGTGGTGAACGAGCGCCCGTCGCGCACCCGGTCGACGTGGTAGACGATCGGCACGGACGGGTCACCGGGCCGGATGAAGTAGGCGTGCAGCGAGTGGACCGCCCGCTCCGCCGGGACCGTACGGCCGGCCGCGACGAGCGCCTGGGCGGCCACCTGGCCACCGAACACCCGCTGGATCTGCTCGGCCGGGCTCCGCCCGCGGAAGATGTCGAGCTCGATCTGTTCCAGGTCGAGCAGGTCGAGGAGTTCCTTGAGCGCCGGGTTCACGGGGCCTCCAGCAATCAGGGGGATTACTCACCAGTAAAGGTATCTTCCGCCCGGCACAGACCCAGCACGGCCTCGCCGTACCGGTCGAGCTTCGCCCGCCCGATCCCGGCGATGGCGAGCAGCTCCTCCTCCGACCGCGGCACCCGCTCCGCGATCGCCTGCAGGGTGAGATCGGTGAAGACGACGTACGCGGGCACCTTGGCCTCCTTGGCGACCTTCGCCCGCCAGGCCTTGAGCCGCGCCAGGAGCTCCTCGTCGTAGTCCGCCGGGCAGGTGAGGCACCGGCCGAGCTTCTGCTCGGCGGCCTTCACCAGGGTCCGGCCGCAGATCCGGCAGAGCACCGGCCCGGCCTGCCGCGGGCCGCGGGCGAACCGGGCGGGCCGCTCCTCCCGTACGGCCCGGGCGGACCGGGTGAGGCCGTCGAGGAACCGGGACGGCCGCCGGGAGCGGCGCCCACCGGGCGACCGGGCGAGCGCCCACGACAGGTGGAGGTGCTCGCGCGCCCGGGTGATGCCGACGTAGAGCAGGCGGCGCTCCTCCTCGATCTGCTCGGGCGTCTCCGCGTGCACGATCGGGAGCATCCCCTCGGTGAGCCCGACCAGGAAGACCGCGTCCCACTCCAGGCCCTTGGCCGCGTGGAGCGAGGCGAGCGTCACCCCCTCCACGGACGGGGCGTGCTGCTCGGCCGCCCGCCGCTCCAGCTCGGCGACGAACTCGGGCAGGCCCGCGCCCTGGACCGCCATGTCCTCGGCGAGCTCGGCGAGCGCCTTGAGCGACTCCCAGCGCTCCCGTGCCGTCCCACCGGTGGGCGGCTCCGGGGTGAGCCCGATGCCGCCGAGGATCGCGTGCACGGCGGGGGCGAGCGGCTCGGGCTCGGCCGCCCGGGCCGCGCCGCGCAGCAGCACCATGGCCTGCCGTACCTCGGGGCGTTCGAAGAACCGCTCCAGCCCGTGCAGCACGTACGGCACGCCCGCCTCGCCGAGCGCCTGCTCGTACGCCTCCGACTGGGCGTTCACCCGGAACAGCACGGCGATCTCCTTCGCCGGCACCCCGCGCTCGATCAGCCGCTTGATGGTGTGCGCGACCCCGCGCGCCTCGGCGGTCTCGTCGTCGTACTCGGTGAAGACCGGCTCGGGGCCGTCCGGCCGCTGGGAGACCAGCTCCATCCGGTGCGGCGAGCCGGCGATCACCCGGTTGGCGAGCGAGACCACCTGGGGGGTGGACCGGTAGGTGCGGACCAGCCGGATCACGGTGGCCGACGGGAACTCGGCGGAGAACCCGGTGAGGTAGTGCGGGGTGGCTCCGGTGAAGGAGTAGATGGTCTGGTTGGGGTCCCCGACCACGCACAGGTCGTCCCGCCCGCCGAGCCAGGCGTCGAGCAGCAGCTTCTGCAGCGGGTTGACGTCCTGGTACTCGTCGACCACGAAGTAGCGGTACTGCCCGCGGATCCGCGCCGCGACCTCCGGGTGCTCGGCGATCATGGCGGCGGTGAGCTCCAGGATCGTCTCGAAGTCGATGAGGTGCCGCTCCCGGCGCCGCTCCTCGTACGCCGCGTAGAGCCGGGCCACCTCCTCCGGGGGGAGCGGCGGGGTGCGCCGGGCCTTGGCCGCCGCGGCCGGGTAGTCCTCCGGCCCCACCTGGACGACCTTCGCCCACTCGATCTCGGCGGCGAGGTCCTTGAGCTCGCCGCGGTCCACGCCGCCGCGCACCCCACGGCTGACCTCGGCGAGCAGCGGCAGCTTCGATTCGATCACCTGGGGCATGCGCCCGCCGATCACCATCGGCCAGAAGTAGCCGAGCTGGCGCAGCGCGGCCGCGTGGAAGGTGCGGGCCTGCACGCCGGGGGCGCCGAGGGCGCGCAGCCGGTGCCGGAGCTCGGCAGCCGCCCGGGTGGTGAAGGTCACCGCGAGCACCGACTGCGGCTCGACCACCCCGGTGCGGACCGCGTAGGCGATCCGATGGGTGATCGCGCGCGTCTTGCCGGTTCCCGCGCCGGCGAGCACGCACACCGGGCCACGGACCGCGAGGGCCACCTCACGCTGCTCGGGATCGAGCCCTTCCAGGATGTCCACGGTGTGCGATCTCCCAACATGCGAGCCGGATCATGTTGCTGGCATCATCCTTCCAGCAGCACGCCGCGTGTGTCCCGTCCAGGGCACGCGAAGGCAACACGGGAGGAAACGCATCGTGAAGAGAGCGGCGCGGACGGCGATCGGCACGGCGGTGCTCGCCGTGGCCACCCTGGCCACACCGGCCGGGGCGAACGCCGCAGTGAATCAGGGTGCCGCCGGCACGCCCACTCCCTCCGCGCCGGCGGCATCGCCCTCGGCGTCGCCGTCCCCGGCGGCCCAGCAGCCCTCGCCCAGCCCGAGCCCGTCCCGCAGGGCTTCCGGCATCAAGATGCGCTCGTACGCGTACGGCCGCCACCCTCACCAGCGGATGGACGTCTGGTGGCACCCGACCGGGCGGCCACGGCCGGCGATCTTCCTCGTCCACGGCGGGTGGTGGTCCGGCGGCAGCCGGCTCGCCCTGACCTCGCTGAGCCGGAGCTACGCCCGGCTGGGCTACACCGTGGTCAACGTCGACTACCGGCTCTCCGGGGTGGCGTCGTGGCCGGCCCAGCGGAACGACGTGATCACCGCGATCGAGCTCGTCCGCAAGCACGCCCGCCGGTTCAACACCGACGCCAACCGCTACGTGGTGCTCGGCTTCTCCGCCGGTGGGCACATCGCCGCGTCGGTCGGCACGTACGGCAACGGCCGCCCCGGCCTGCGCGGGGTCGTCGGCATCTCCCCGGTGGTCTCCCCGCTCACCGCCTACTCCGACGGCGAGGACCTGTTCGCCACCGCCCAGCAGCGCCGGCTCCGCGACGCGGCCGTGCAGCTCGCGGGCGGCTGCACGCCCACCGAGTGCCCGGACACCTGGTCGAGCATGGAACCGGCCTTCCACGCCTCGCCGGGCGACGCGCCGCTGTTCACCGCGCACTCGGAGCGCGAGTTCGTGCCGCCGTACCAGAGCGAGCTGCTGAAGCAGGCGCTCGGCGAGGTCGGCGTGCCGATGACCGTCAAGATCGTCCCGGGGACCGGGCACAGCTCGGCGGTCTACCGCCACCCCTCGGTCTCCGCGAGTGTGCAGGCGTGGATCGCCGCACGGCTCGGCCGCCGCTGAACCGGGCACCGCCGTCCACACCGCCGTCCGCGCTGAAGATCGGGTCACCGGCGCCCACCGCGGAACACCGGGCCGCCGCGACCGCCGGCGGGCCGGCCCACCGGCACCGCCGCCGAACCCCGGGGTGCCCGGCATCGGCCGGCGCGCCGACGCCGGCGGGAATGAACGCCGCATGGAGATCGGTTGCCTATGACGCCCAGGTGATGATCCTGCGGCGGGCACAGAAAGGACGACGATGGCGCTGACCGTCTACACCACGAGCTGGTGCGGCCCCTGCCGCCGGCTGAAGAGCCAGCTCACCCGTGAGGGCATCCCGTTCGAGGAGATCGACGTCGAGCGCGACCCGAAGGCCGCCGAGTTCGTGATGAGCGTCAACAACGGGAACCGCGTGGTGCCGACGGTCGTGGCCGACTGCCATGTGATGACCAACCCGTCGATCGCCGAGATCAAGCGGCACCTCGAGGGGGCCTGCCAGGCCGCCTAGCCGGACGCCGGCCCGGTCATCCAAGGCGGCCGGCCGGTCCTCGGGCCCGGTCGGTCCAGGGCGGGCGGCCGAGCCTCGGGCCAAGTCAGTCCAGGGCGGGCGGCCGAGCGCGGGACCGGACATCGGAGGCGGCCCGCCCATCGCAGGACCGGAGCCTCGCCGCGGCGGTCCATGCCGGACCGGCCCACCGCGGAGGGGGCCCGCCCGCATCGAGGCGGGAAAGGCCGCCTTGAAGCAGGTGGCCGTCACGCCCCGGAGCAGGTGGCCGTCACCGGCCGGGCCACGGCGGAGAGGCGCCGGGTCCGGCGTCCCCGCCCCTGCCGGCGGCCGGGCGGCCCGGACCGGTTCCGGTGAGCGGCTCCGCTCCTGCGCTCGCGCGTGCCCTCCGCCCCTTGCCCACGACGAGGCGCACGGCCACGGCGCGCTACCGCCAGGTGCCGGCACCCGGGAGCGGCCCGCCGTACCAGGTCTCGATGAGCCGGCGGGCGATCGACACCTGGGGCGGCAGGGCGAGCTCGCCCGCGTCGAGCGCGGCGGCGAGCTCCTCGCGGGTGACCCAGCGCGCCTCGGCGATCTCGGCCGGGTCCGGGTGGAGCTCGGTGGTGACCGCGCGGGCGAAGAAGCCGAGCATGAGGCTGCGCGGGAACGGCCATGGCTGGCTGCCCAGGTAGCGGGGGTCGGTGACGGTGATCCCCGCCTCCTCCTTCACCTCGCGGATCACCGCGTGCTCGAGCGACTCGCCCGGCTCGACGAAGCCGGCGAGCACCGACATCCGGCCCTCCGGCCACGACGGGCCGCGGGCGAGCAGGGCCCGGTCCTCGTCGTCGTGGACGAGCATGATCACCGCGGGGTCGACGCGGGGGAAGTGCTGGCTGCCGTCCTTCGGGCAGACCCGGACGTGGCCCGCTGCGGTGACGTCGGTCCGGGTGCCGCACCTCGGGCAGTACTCGTGGGTGGCGTGCCACTCCTCCAGGGCGACCGCGTAGACGAACAGCCCGGCGTCCCGGTCGTCGAGGAGCGCGGCCGCGCGGCGCAGCCCGGTGACCTCCCCGGGCGGGAGCGGCGCCCGCACCGCGAAGTACGCCACGCCGTCCTCGTCCACCCCGAGCAGGTACCGCGGCCCGGGCGGGGCCTCCGCGGGCGGCAGCAGCACGAGCGCGGCGCCGTCGCCGTACCGGTGGATCAGCGTCCTGCCCTCGTGCACGACGAGGACCCGGGTCTTCTCCTCCGCCCACGCCTGCTCCAGCCACCGCTCGTCGTGGCGCAGGGCCGCGGCGCGGTCGATCGAGGTCCTGGAGAGCAGCAGGGGTCCGAGCAGGCGGTCCGTGGGTCGCACGGCTTCATCCTCGCACGCCCGGCGGCGGGAACACGCGCGAGCCCGGCTGCGTCACCGCCGCGCAGTGATCTTCCTCCGGTTTACGATTCGTACTTAGGTTCGCCTCACGGAGGAGCCTGCGTGCGGTTATACCTCACGGCGCTCAACCCGACCGGGTCGGTGCTCGACGGGTTCCTGCCCGCGGCCGCGGCGCTGGGGTGGGACGTCACGATCCTCACCGACCGGCCCGAACGGTATCCGGAGCACGAGGCCATCGCGACCGACGTACGCGACCCCAGGGCGATGATCGACACGATCATCGGTCACCACCCGCCCGATGTGATCTTCTCCGACTCCGACCACATCCAGGCGGAGACCGCGCTCGTCGCCGAGTACTTCGGGCTGCCGGGCAAGGACTGGCGCGCGTGCGCCACCGCGAAGAACAAGTCGCTCATGCGGCGGCGGCTCGCCGCGGTCGAGCCGGTCCGGTCGGTACGGCTCCCGCCCGGCACGGCCCCGCCGGCGGACCTGCCGTACCCGGTGGTGGTCAAACCGGCGCTGGGCGTGGCGAGCGAGGACGTGTTCCTCGTCCGGGACGAGGCCGAGCTCGCCGACGCGATCGCCGACATCCGGACCCGGCGGCCGGACGACGTGCTGGTCGCCGAGGAGTACCTGGAAGGGCCGCTGTACACGCTCGAGACCCTGGGCGACGGCCACGCCACCTGGATCCTCGGCGGGTTCCGCACCACCCTCGGCCCGCTCCCCCGCTTCATCGAGGAGCGCCTCGACTGGTCGCCCGAGCGGCCCAGGGGGCACCTGCGCCACCTCGCCACCGCGCTCGCCACGGTCGGCGTCGGCTTCGGCGCGTGCCACACCGAGTACGTCGCGACCGAGCGGGGACCGAGGATCATCGAGATCAACTACCGGCTGATCGGCGACGACTGCGGGTTCCTCCTCGCCGACCTCCTCGGCGTGCCGGTCTTCGAGTGGATCCTCCGCGTGCACGCCGGCGAACCGCTCTCCGCGCTCCTCCCCCAGGCCACCACCGGCCCCGGCCGCTCCTTCGCCACCCCGCCCGCGCTCCGCCGGGACGGCGTGCACGGCACCGCGCTGAGCCTCGTCGCCGGGGAGTCCGGCGTGATCACCAGCGCCCCTCCGGCCGTGGCCGGCGAGCGGCGGGGCGACGTGCGGCTCTGGCACCGCCCCCTCCGCGCGGCCGGCGACCGGATCACGGTGACCGGCACCAACCGCGACTACCTCGGGATCGTGCGCGCGATCGGCCCCGACCGGGCGAGCGTCGACACCGCCCTCGCGTCGTTCTGCGCGGACCACCCTTGGGTGATCGCATGACCGTGGCCGGCGAGCTGGAACGGCGCCTCGCCGCCCGCGTGCTGAACACGCTGCTCCGGGAGAACTACGGGTCGATCGCCTCCCGGGTGACCCGGGACCGGCGCGGCCCCGCGCTCGTGCTCGCCTCGGGCCGGCGGGTACGGCTCGCGCCGGGCTGGCCGTTCCAGGACTTCGCGGTCCGGGAACCCGGCGGGGCGGACCCCGGGGACGGCGGGCCGCCCGGGCTCGGCGAGGTGCTCCAGACGCTGGCCGCGGTCGCCGACCCGGCCGACGCCCCAGGGGTGGCCGCCTTCGAGCGGGAGTGCCGGGACGCGCTCGCCGCGATGCGGCTCCACCACGAGCACCGGGACGAGCTGGCCGCCCGGCTCACGGCCGCCGGCGGGCCCGGCCCGGGCCGGGCCACGATCTTCTACGAGACGCTCGCCGCCACGGTGGACCACCCGCTCTACCCCACCGCGCGCTGCCGCCGCGGGCTCACCGCGGCCGAGCTGCTCGCCTACGCCCCCGAGTTCGCCCCGGAGTTCGCCCTCACCTGGGCGGCCGTCCCCCGGGAGCGGGTCACGCTCGGCGCGCCCGGCCTGCCACCGTGGTGGCCGGGGTGGGCGGACGTCGGCCTCGACCCCGGGCTCGCCCGCGGGCACGTGCTCTTCCCCGTCCACCCGCTCACGTTGCCGCTGGCCGGGCGCATCGCCGGGGTGATCCCCGCGCCCGCGCCGTACCTGACCGTGCGGCCCACGCTCTCCATGCGCACGGTGGAGGTCGGCCCGCGCACCCACCTGAAGCTGCCTCTGCCCACCAGCACGCTCGGCCTGCGCAACCGGCGGTCGATCAAACCGGGCACGCTCCGGGACACCGCGCTCGCCGAGTCGCTGCTCCGCGAGGTCCTCGCCCGCGAGCCCGGGCTGCGGGTGGTCCCCGCCGGGGAGCAGTGCCACGGGCACGCCGGCCACGAGTACCTCGGCTGGCTCGTCCGCGAACTGCCCGAGGGGGAGATCGTCTCCGTCGCCGCCCTCCTCGCCGAGCTCCCCGGCGGCCGGGGCGGGGAGCGCCGGCTCGTGCTGCACGACCTCGCCGACCGGTTCGCCGGCGGCGACCCCGCGGCGCTGCTCCGCGACTACCTCGCCGTGCTGCTGGAGTGGAACGTCACCCTCTTCGTCCGGTACGGCATCGCGCTCGAGGCCCACCAGCAGAACCTGGCGCTGGTCTTCGGCGACGGCCCCATGCGGCTGCTGGTGAAGGACAACGACGGCCTGCTCGCCTCCCCGGCCCTGCTGCGCGCGGCCGGGCTCCCGGTCCCGGACTTCACCGACGAGCGCATGCTCACCGACGACCCGCACGCGCTCGCCGACCTCTTCGTCACCATCACCCTCCACCTCGCCGCGATGGCCGTGGCGTACGGCGCGCTGCCGGAGCGCGCGGCGCCGATGGTCCGGGAGGCGCTCTCGGCCGCGCTCGCCCCGTTCGGCGACGACCCGATGGCCCGGCTGCTGCGCGCCCGCACGCTCGAGGCGGACCGGCTGGTGGCCAAGTCGATGCTGATCGCCGGCACGCTCGTGGACAAGCGCCGCACCGGCGCCCGGGACGTCAACAAGTACTACGGCACCACCGGCCCCAACTACCTCCGCTTCCCGTCATGAACCCCACCCCGAGGGACTCCCGATGTCGGACACCGTGCGCGCCCGCCACCTCGCTCTCGCCGAGGAGGCGACCGTGGCGGCCCTGCTGCGCTGCTGCATCCGCGAGATCGCCGGCCCGCGCGGCCGGGTGCGGACCGCCGGGCCGTACCTGACCGCGCGGATCGCCGGCACCCCGGTGCGGACCCGGGCCGGCGGCGGGATCGCCCTGCGGTTCACCGGGCCGGCCGAGCTGCTCGAGGGCGGGTCGTGGCGGCGGCTCACCTCGGCCGAGCTCGTCGGCCTGATCGAACGGGAGCTCGGCGCGGGCGGCGAGGTGAACGACGAGTTCGGCGCCCAGGTGGCCGCGAGCCGGGACGCCATCGCCGCGCTGCTCGCCGCCCGGGAGCGGGCCGACCCGCCCGCCGACCCCTGGCTCGCCTCCGAGCAGGCGCTGGTGACCGGCCACCCGTTCCACCCGTCGCCCAAGGCGGGGGTGGCCGCGCCCGGGTACGCGCCGGAGGCGCACGCGCGGTTCCGGCTGCGGCTGCTCGGGGTCCGCGCCGACCTCGTCGCCGAGGGCGGGGACACCGCCGTGCTCGACCGGCTCGGGCTCGCGCCGCCCGGGTACGTGCCGCTCCCCGCGCACCCCTGGCAGCTCGAGCTGCTCGCCCCCGACCTCGCCGGGCCGCTCGCCGACGGCCGCCTCATCGACCTCGGTCACTGCCCGGGCCTGGCCGTCCCCACCTCGTCGGTCCGCACCGTGTACCACCCGGGCACCGGGGTCTGCCTCAAGTTCAGCCTCAACGTGCGGATCACCAATTGCGTGCGGAAGAACGCCTGGTACGAGCTGGCCGGCGCGGTGGAGCTCACCAGGCGGCTCCGCCCCGTCTTCGACGAGCTGGCCGGCCGGCACCCCGGCACCCGGTGGCTGCCCGAGCCGGGCTACCGCTCCGCCGCGCTCGGCACCCGGCTGCTCGAAGGGCTCGGCGTGATCGTGCGCTCCGCTCCGTGGCAGGTCTGCGGCGCCGGGGTCACCCCGCTCCTCGCCGGCGCCCTCGCCGCCCCGCCGTACGGCCCGGCCGCGTCCGCCGGGGCGCCGCCCGGGGTGCCGGAGGCGGTGCGCGCCCGCCGGGCCGCCGACCCGGTCACCTGGTGGCGGGCGTACGTGGAGCGGGTCGTCCCGCCCGTGCTCGACGCCTACGCCGACCACGGGGTCGTGCTCGAGCCCCACCTGCAGAACGTGCTCATCGGCGTCGACGCGGACGCCCTCCCCGCCGAAGTGATCTTCCGCGACCTGGAGGGGACCAAGCTCGTCGCCGGCCGCCACGACCTGTCCGGGCTGCCCGCCCGGGTGGCGGCGGCGCTCACCTACGAACCCGAGCGCGGCTGGAACCGGATGGCCTACTGCCTGGTGGTCAACCACCTCGCCGAGGTCGCCGCCACCGTGGCCGCCTCCGCCCGCGACGCCCGGCGCCCGGAGCACCGCGAGCGGCTCCTCGGGGAGCTCTGGGCGGTCGCCGCCGAGGTGGTCGCGCGGCACGCCGGCGGCCGGCCCCCGGTGCGGGAGCTGCTCTCCCGCTGCTCGCTCCCGGCCAAGGCCAACCTCGGCGTGCGCTGGCGCCGGGCGGCCGACCGGGCCGCCGGATACGTCCCCGTGCCCAACCCGTTCGTGCGCGCCGGCTCGGCCGGCCGGTCAGGAAAGGCCTGGTGATCGGAGATGGACGTGCCCGCGGGGGTTCGCGCGATCGCCGAGTCGCTCGGCGAGATTCCCGCCTACGTGTACGACCTGGACGGGCTCCGCCGCCACGCGGCGGCCGTGCGCGACGCGATGACGGGAACCCAGATCCACTACGCGGTGAAGGCGAACCCCGACCCCAAGGTGCTGCGCGCGCTCGCGCCGTACGTCGATGGCTTCGAGGTGGCGTCCGCCGGCGAGTTCCAGCGGGTCACCGAGGTGGTCCCCGGCATGCCGGTGAGCTTCGGCGGCCCGGGCAAGACCACGGACGAGCTCGCGCTCGCCCCCTTGGTCCACCGCTGGCACGTGGAGAGCCCGGCCGAGCTGCGCCGGCTCACCGGCCCGGCCGACATCCTGCTCCGGGTGAACCTCGGCGTCCCGGTGGAGGGCGCGGCCCTCACCATGGGCGGCGGGGCGACGCCGTTCGGCATGGACCCGGAGGGCGTGGCCGAGTGCCTGCGGCTGCTCCCCACGTCCCGGGCCCGGCTGCGGGGCGTGCACGCCCACCTCGCCAGCGGCCTCGACGCCCCCGCCCTCCTCGAGATCGCCCGCGCGGTGCTGGAGTACGGCCGCGGGCTCGGGGTGGCCGAGTTCAACCTCGGCGGGGGCATGGCCGTGGACTACCGGCGGCCGGGGAACCGGTTCGACTGGGCGGCATACGGGGAGGGCCTGCGGCGGCTCGCCGCCCCCGGGGAGACGCTCCGCATCGAGCCCGGCCGGGCCCTCACCGCCTACTGCGGCTGGTACCTCACCACGGTCATCGACGTGAAGCGGGTCCACGGCGAGCGGTTCGCCGTCCTGTCCGGCGGTACCCACCACCTGCGGACCCCGGTCACCAAGGGCCATGATCAACCGTTCACCGTGATCCACCGCGGCGCGGGCGGCCGCCCGGAGCCCGAGCCGGTCACCCTGGTCGGGCGGTTGTGCACCCCCAAGGACGTGTTCGCCCGCCGGGTCCCGGCCTCGCTCGCGCCCGGGGACGTGGTCGCGTTCGCCATGGCCGGGGCGTACGCGTGGAACATCTCCCACCACGACTTCCTGATGCACCCCAAGCCGGAGTTCCACTACCTCGGCTGACCCGGGCCGGCCCCGCGGCGGCCCGGGACGGAGCGGACGTGCCGCGCGGGCGGGCCCCGTGGCTACTCGGCGGGGATCCGCTCGATGAGCGCGGTGAGCCCGGCGGCGTCGAGCAGGTCGACCGGGCGGTGGGTCTCGTTGTACCGCACGTAGTGGAAGGCGGCGGAGACCTTCTCCAGCGGCACGCCGGCGAGCGCCGACCAGGCGAGCCGGTAGGCGGCGAGCTGGACCGCCGCGGCCTCGGCCTCCTCGCCCTGCGGCCGCCGCCCGGTCCGCCAGTCCACCACCACGTAGCCGTCCCCTTCGCGGAAGACCGCGTCCATCCGGCCGCGCACCAGCCGGTCGCCGATCACCATCTGGAACGGCACCTCCTGGTCGACGGGCGTACGGCGGGCCCACTCGCTCCGCTCGAACAGCTCCTGCAGCTCGGCCAGGTCGGCGTCCCCGGACTGCTCATCGGCCGCCCCCGGGAGGTCGGACTCGTCGAGCAGGCGCTGCTGGCCCCAGCGGGTCTCCAGCCACCGGTGGAAGGCGGTGCCCCGGCGGGCGTGCGGGGCCGGCTTGCGCGGCAGGGGGCGGCGCACGCTCTGGGCGAAGGCCACCGGATCCGCGGCGAGCGTCACGAGCGAGGAGACGGTGAGCCGGTCCGGCAGCTCGACGACCTGCCCGGCCCGGTGGTGGTGCTCCGCGCGCTCCCGCAGGAGCAGCTCGGTGTCGCGCGCCCAGGCGCGCATCCGCTCCCGGTCCTCCGGGGAGAGGTCGCCCACCGGGTCGGCGAACACCGCCCCGGCCGTGTCCCGCTCCGCCTCCGCAGCGTCTCGCTCCGCCCCGGCCGCGTCCTGCTCCGCGCGGGCCGCCAGGGCCTCCTCCACCAACCGGGCGCCCTCGCGGACCGGGTCCGGCACGCCCACCTGCGGCCAGTCGGCCCGGGGCGGGTCGGCGAGCAGCGGGTTCTCCTCCTCGTCCCCGTCCCACCAGCGGGCGACCTCGGCCCCCTTCGCGCGGATCTCCTCGAGGAACATGGACGGCTCGAGCGGCCGGGAGGAGGTGCCCCAGCGGAAGCCCGACGCGACCAGCAGGTAGTGCGCCCGGGTCACCGCGACGTAGGCGAGCCGGCGCTCCTCCAGCAGGTCGCGGGTGCGGCAGTCCTCCTCGAACGCGGTGAGCGCGTCCCGCTCAAGGCTCGGCAGCCGCGGCAGGTCCGTGCGGTCGCCCCGGAGCGGGTAGGGCAGCTTGCGGGGGTTCTCGGTCCACCTGGGGTTCGTCACCGGCGCCGCGGGGAAGAGGCTGCCCTTGGTCACCCATCCCTTCTGCGTGGTGGCCTGCGACAGCCCAGGCACGATCACGACCGGCCACTCCAGGCCCTTGGCCATGTGCACCGTCATCAGCTTGACGGTGTCGGTCTCGCCGACCTGCCCGGCCTCGGCGGTCTTCAGCCCGAACTCCTCGGTCTCCGCCGCCTTCAGGTAGGCGAGGAAGGCGCCGAGCGTCCCGTCCTCCGACTCCCCGGCGAAGCGGGCGGCGATGTCGAGGAAGGCGTCGAGGTCCGCCCGGGCGGCGAGCGGGTTGCCGCCCTTCGCGGCCACCTCGATGTCGAGCCTGAGGCGGCGCTCCACCTCGCCGATCAGCTCGGGCAGCGGGCGCCCGGCGTGGGCGCGGAGCGCGCGCAGCTCCAGGGCGAGCGCGGGCAGCCGCTCCCGGGCCCGGGGGGAGAACCGGGCCAGCCAGTCGGGCCGGTCGGGCAGCTCGTCGAGCGCGTCGATGAGGTTGCCCTGCTCCTCGGCGAGCTCGGCGACCGCGTTCTCCAGCGGGTCGCCCTCGCGCCGCCCCTCCCGCAGCTCCTTGGTGAGCTCCCGGGCGAGGTCGCCGAGGGTCTTCAGGTCGGCCGGGCCGATCCGCCAGCGCGGCCCGGCGAGCAGCCGGAGCAGCGCGTCCCCCGCCGTGGGGTCGTAGAGGGCGCGCAGCGTGGCGACGATGTCCGCCACCTCGGGCACCATGAGCAGGCCGCCGAGGCCCACCACCTCGACCGGGATCCCCCGGTCCTCCAGCGCCCGGCGCAGCGCGGCGAACTGCGACCGCTTGCGGACCAGGATCGCGATGTCCTTCGGCGAGACCGCGGGCCGGTCCGGGTCCCGCTCGCCCTCCGGCCACGGCAGCCCGTCCGGGGCGCCTTCACGCGGTACGGCCACGCCGAGCGAGGACCCCGCCGCGGCCGCGCCCTCCCCCCGGAGCAGCCCGTCCACCAGGCCGGCGATCCACTCCGCCTCCTCCTCGGCGGTCCGGTGGAAGGCGCAGACCACCCGGCCGCGGCCGCGCCGGTTGGGGCCGGGCGTGAGCACGGGGACCTCCCGGGCCTCCGCGCGCAGCGGCTCCTGGATCCTCGCGGCGACGCCGAGCACGCGCTCCCCGTTGCGGAAGCTGACCGACAGGCACTTGACCGGCGCCGGCTCGCCCGTGCGCGTGGGGAAGTGCCCCGGGAACCGCAGCAGGTTGCCGGCCGAGGCGCCGCGCCATCCGTAGATCGACTGGCAGGGGTCGCCCACCGCGGTCACCGGGTGGCCGCCGCCGTAGAGCGCGCGGAGCAGCTCGAGCTGGGCGTGGCTGGTGTCCTGGTACTCGTCGAGCAGCACCACGGCGTACCGCCCCCGCTCCACCGCCCCCACCTCGGGGTGCCGGAGCGCGATCCGGGCGGCGAGCGCCACCTGGTCGCCGTGGTCGAGGAGCCCGCGCTCGCGCTTGAGCCGCTGGTAGGCCTCGACCAGCGGGAGGAGCTGCTCGCGCACCTCCTGCCGCTCGATCACCTTGCGCTGGGCGGCGATCGGCTTGCCGGGCAGCTCGGCGAACCGGTCGCGCAGCCAGCGGCCGAACCCGCGGACGTCGTCCGGTTCGCAGAGGTGCTCGGCGAGCTCCCCGGCGAGCTCGAGCACGGCGGCGGTGACGCTCGGCGGGGTGAGGTCGACCTTGTCCATGGGCCCGTCGTACTGCCCGACCACCTGGGCGGCGAGCTGCCAGGCGACCGCCGGGGTGGCGAGCCGCATGGCCGGCTCAAGCCCGTCGCGGAGCGCGTGGTCGGTGAAGAGCCGGGCCGCGTAGGCGTGGTAGGTGGAGACCGCCGGCTCGTGATCGAGCAGCTCCGGCGGGATCAGCCCCGAGGCGGCGAGCTGGCCGAGCCGCTTGCGGACCCGCTCGGCGAGCTCGGCCGCGGCCTTGTTGGTGAAGGTGAGCCCCAGCACCTGGTCGGGCCGGACGAACCCGTTGGCGACCAGCCAGACGACCCGCCCGGCCATGGTCTCGCTCTTGCCCGACCCGGCGCCGGCCACCACGACCATGGGCTCGAGCGGCGCCGCGATCACCTCCGCCTGCTCCGGGGTGGGGGCGGGGATGCCCAGCTTCGCGGCGATCTCCTCCGGGCTGAGGATCGGCTTCTGCGGGGCCCGCACGGTCAGCACACCTGTCTTCCTTGGTCGTTGATCGGGCAGACGATCTTCGCCGCGCAGGTGCGGCACCCGTCGTTGGCGGTGGCGGTGAACACGCTCCCCGCCATCCCCCGGGCCACCGTGGTGACCAGCCGCTCGGCCCAGCCCGGGTCCGGGTCGTCGGCGAGCGCCCGCTGGGTCTGCTCCACGGCGCCCCGCTCGGCCGCCTTCCCCACGTGCAGCAGGGACGCGCCCCCGGGGGAGCGGGCGAGACCGTGCCGCTCGAACGCGCCGAGCAGGGCGGCGAGCTGGTAGACCCCGAGCTGGGGGTGCCGGTCGATCTCGTCGTTCTTGGGCTTGCCGCTGCCGGTCTTGATGTCGACGATCACCGGCCGGCCCTGCCGGTCCCGCTCCAGCCGGTCCACCCGCCCGGTGATCAGCACGCCGGGCCCGACCCGGGCGGTGAACGGCTCCTCCACCGCGACGAGCTCGCGCACCCGCTCGCGCTGCCACCGGGCGAACCGCTCGATCATCCCGACCGCGGCCTCGCGCTGCTTGCGGTTGAACCACGCGCCGCCGAAGTCGAACCGGTCCCACACGTCGTCGAGCCGCCGCACCAGGTCGGTCTCGTCGCCGCCCTCGGCGGCGAGCGCGGCGATCGCGTGCACCACCACGCCCACGTGCTGGTTGGGACCCCCGTTGCCGGTGCCCACCGCGGTCTCGAGCAGCCACCGCAGGGCGCACTCGGTGAACCGCTCCACGGCCGACGGGGAGACCCGTACGGCACCGTCCGGCCAGGTGAGCGGCCGGTCGTCGGAGAGCTCGGTGAGCGCGTACCACTCGCCCGGGGCGGCCCCCGGCACGCCGGCCCGGGCCAGCCGGGCGAGGTGGGCGGCGGCCGCGCGGCGCACCGGCTCGGGGCGCTTGGGGTCGCACACCGCGGCCCGCAGGTCGGCGACGAGGGCCGGGAGGCTGAGCCAGCGCATCCGGTCGTCGACGGCGGCCGGCTCCGCCCCGGCGGGCAGCAGCTCGGTGAGGAAGCGCGACGGGCGCTCCTCGGTGTCCGCGCCGCCCACCGCGGTCACCACCAGCCGCCGCCGCGCCCGGGTCACCGCGACGTAGAACAGCCGCCGTTCCTCGTCGAGCAGCCGGGAGGTGAGGGCCGCGGCGGCCGCCCGGTCGCCCTCCGGCATCGACCGGTCGGTGAGCTCGACGAGCTCGTCGACGCCGAGGAGCGACCCGCGGAGCCGCAGGTCGGGCCAGATCCCCTCCTGCACGCCGGCCACCACGACCACGTCCCACTCCAGGCCCTTGGCGCGGTGGGCGGTGAGGATGCGCACCGCGTCGCCCTCGGGGGCGGCCTCGGCGAGCGTGTCTCCGGCGATCTCCCGGTGGAGCAGATCGTCGAGGAACACCTCCACGCCCGCCTTCGGCAGCCGGTCGGTGAAGCGCGCGGCGTGGTCGAACAGCGCGACCACCCCGTCGAGGTCGCGGTCGGCCTGGGCCCCGCGGGTCCCGCCGGCGAGGCTCTCGGCGGTCCACCGCTCGGCGAGGCCGCTCGCCTGCCAGATGTCCCAGAGCACGTCCTCGGCGGGGCGGTGCCGCCGCACCCCCTCGCGGGCGATGGCGAGCAGGCGGGCGACCCGCTCGGCCGGCGCCGCGATGTGCGGCTCGACCCCGGAGAGCTCGCGCGGGTCGCGTAACGCGGCGATGAGCAGCTCGTCGGAGGAGCGCGGGGTGAACGGCAGGGTGGCCTGGCCGTCGGCCTCGGCCGCGGCCGCGGCGGCCTCCTGCTCGGCGGCGCGCAGCGCGCGGCGCAACCGGCGCACCCCGATCACGTCCGTGCCGCCGAGCGGCCCGGTGAGCAGCTCCTCGGCCGTGCCGATGTCGAGCGCGGCCGGGTTGACCGCCACCCGCAGCAGGGTGATCAACGGGCGCGCCCCGGGCTCCTGGACGAGGGGCAGCTCGTCACCGGCGACGGCGACCGGTACCCCGGCGGCGCTGAGCGCGCGCCGCAGCAGCGGCACCTGGCGTACGGCGGTGCGCACCAGGACGGCCATCCGGCGCCACGGCACCCCGTCGATCAGGTGGGCCCGGCGCAGCACGTCGGCCACCACGGCCGCCTCCTGGCTCGCGCTGCCGGCGATGAGCACCCGCACCTCGCCGGGCTCCAGCCCGTCCGCGGGGACGAGGTCGCGGTGCCCGCCCGGGTCACCGGCGGGCGCCACCGTGGGGGCGGGCGCGGCGGGCAGCCGCGCCGCCACGCGCCGGGAGGCCGCGAGCAGCGCCTCCCCGAAGCGGCGGCACTCCCGCAGCGCCACGACCGGGGCCGGGCGGCCGTCCCGGGTCCGGAACCGCTCGGGGAACCGCATGATCGCCCCGGGGTCGGCGCCGCGGAAGCCGTAGATCGACTGGTCGGGGTCGCCGACGACGATCAGCTCGCGCCCGTCCCCGGCGAGCTGCTGGAGCAGGAGCTCCTGCGCCGGGTCGGTGTCCTGGTACTCGTCGACGAGCACCGCGTCGTAGGCGTCCCGCTCCCGCCGCCGGGCCGCCTCGTCGCGGAGCAGCCCCGCCGCGGTGCGGATCAGCTCGGGGTAGTCGATCGTGGGCACCGGGTCGACGTCGAAGCGGTCGTGGTAGCGGTTGAAGAACCGCCCGGCCGCCTCCCAGTCCGGCCGGCCGCGCTCCCGGCCGAGCCGTACCAGCGCGTCGCCGTCGAGCCCGCGCTCGGCCGCGCGGGAGAGGAAGTCGAGCAGCTCCTGGGCGAACCCGCGGGTCTTGAGCAGCTCCCGCATCTCGGCCGGCCAGTGCCGGGCGCCGTCCTCCAGCTCACCCTGGAGAAGCCGCCGGATCTCCAGCAGCCGCTCGGGGGCGGTGAGCAGCCGCGGGGGCGGCTCGCCGCGGAGCACGGCGGCGCGGCGCAGCAGCGCGTACGCGTACCCGTGGAAGGTGAAGGCGAGCGGCGACCTGGTGGTCCGCTGCAGCCGGGCCGTGATCCGCTCGCGCAGCTCCTCCGCGGCCTTGCGGCTGAAGGTGAGGACGAGGATCCGTTCCGGGGCGATGCCGCGCCGTTCGACCCGGTGGACCACCGCCTCGACGATGGTCGTGGTCTTCCCCGTGCCCGGTCCGGCGAGCACGAGCAGCGGGCCGCCCTCGTGCTCGACCACGGCCCGCTGATGGGGGTCGAGCACGGGCGCCGGGCGCCGTGCCACCCCGCCGCGGCGCACCAGGCGGTAGTTCTGACCGGTCACAGCTCAGCATTCCACCAGATGAACGCGGTGGCCGGGCCCGGATCCCCGGCGCCGGCCCGTCATCCACCGCGGGGAGCCCTTCGGCTCCGCCGCCTGCGGCCCTGCCCGGATCCCGGATGGCGGGCCGTGACCCGCCGGGCGGACACCTGGGACCGTGCCGGTGCGTGCCGGTGCGCACTCCCGGTGGCGCGCCGGCCGGCCTCCCGCCGCCGCGACCGGGGCACCGCCGTCACCGGCCTCCGCCACGCCAGGGCGCGCACGGGCGGCCCGGGACGCGCACCCCCACGGGGCGCGAGGCTCCACCACGCCGGGTGACCGGCCGCCGCCCGGGGAGCCGGGAGGACGGCGGCCCGCGAGCCGGAACGTGCGCACCCCTCGCGTCAGGACGCCGGCCCGCTCAGGTGAGGCCACCGGCCCGCTCGGGTCAGGAGGCGAACATCCGCTCCACCAGGCAGGCGGTCGCCTTGCCCTTCTCGAACGCGGCGTAGGTGCGGGCGAACGCGGCGTAGCGGTCGGCGTGCTCCGCGGCGACCGTGTCGATCTCGCGCAGCGCCCGGATCACCTCGGGCGAGGTGTCGAACCGCGGCCCGGGCCGCTCGCTCTCCAGGTCGAGGTAGAGCCCGCGGGAGGACCGGTACTTCTCCAGGTCCGGGGTGAAGAGCACCACCGGCCGCCCGGTCACCACGAAGTCGAACACGACCGACGAGTAGTCGGTGACCAGCACGTCGGTGATGAGCAGCAGGTCGGCCATGTCCGGGTACGTGGTGACGTCGTAGGCGAACCCGTCGTGCGGGGGCACGTTCGGATACGCCTGCATCATGTGGCCGCGGACCAGGATCACGTGGTCCTTGCCGAGCACCCGCTTGGCGTCGGCGAGGTCGAGCCGGACCGAGGCGCTCCGCCGGTCGTAGTCCCGGAAGGTGGGCGCGTAGAGGATCACGCGCTTGCCCTCGGGGATCCCGATCCGCCGCCGGACCTCGGCGGCGAGGACGTCCCGGTCCGGGGCGAGCAGCACGTCGTTGCGCGGCAGGCCGGCCTCGAGGAACTCGCCGTCGTAGCCGAAGGCGCGGCGCAGCACCCCGGTGGCCCACGGGCTCTGGGAGAGCAGCAGGTCCCAGCCCCGGACCTCGATCGCCTGCCGGTGCCAGGCCGGGGGCCGCGGGTCGCGCTTCATGTGGGGCTGGTCCCGCCCGATGTGCTTCAGCGGCGAGCCGTACCAGGTCTGGACGACGAACTGGTCCTCACGGCTGCGGAACCACTGCGGCAGGAAGCCGTTGGTCACGATGCGCGCGGCGCGGGCGAGCACCTCGTAGTGCTCGCGGCTGCCCTCCCGGACGACGGTCGGGACGATGCCGTCGCCGAGGCCGAGCTCGCGGGAGCCCGGCGGGACGAACGCGCCGTCCCGGACGATCCAGACGAGCTCGCCGTCGTGGCCGCGCCGTACCAGCTCCTCGTAGACCGCGCGCGGGCTGTCCGAGTAGCTGCGGCCGTCGTAGGAGATGAAGACGGTGGCGTTCCGGAGCGGGCGCTTCCGCTCGGCCGGGTAGAAGTTGCGGCTGAGCGCCCACACCCCGGCCGCGCTCCGCTCGTCACCCGGCCGGTCCTCGGCCGCGACGATCACCGGCACGTCGTACCGGGTGGCCACGAACCGGTACACCCGGCCGCCGATGGTCCGCGGGTCCTCGTCGAGCCCGTCGAGCGCGGCGTGGTCGAACCGGGCCGGCACCATGGCCGAGCCGCCGGTCTTGCCGCGCGGGGCGACGGAGATGTGCCACGTGCCCTCGGCGAGCGGCACATCCCAGCCGAACCGCGGCATGGCGTTCGGCCGGAACTCCACCGAGAACTCGTCGCCGTCGCGGCGCAGCGGCACGCGCAGCTGCAGGCCGGTCCGGTGCCGCAGCACCAGGTCGCGCTCGCCGTCGTCCGGGTGGGGGTACCGGCCGGAGAGCCGGAGCGTGTCCCCGTCCCACTCGGCCGAGGTGATCACCGGGAGGATCTTGTGCCCGGAGATCACCACGCGGTCGCGGCGGTCGCGCTGGACGGTGATCTCCCGGTCGCCGACGATGAACCGGCTCTCCGGGGCGCCCTCGAGCATCACGGTGGCGGCCGGGTCGCCCTTGGGCTCGACCCACAGCCGCCGCGCCTCCGCGTTGAGCACGCTCTGGACGGCGAGGGTGAGCGAGAAGCGGGTGCCGCCCTCGACCGGCGTGAAGTCGGCCGACATGCGGTGGCCGCCCACCCGGGCCTTCCCCTTCGTGATCGGCCGGCCGGGCAGGAAGCCGGTGAGCGTGAGGTCGTCGCCGTCCAGCCGCGCCTCGGTGAGCCGGGCCCGGGTCGGCTGGAGCACCACCTGGAGGGCCTTGTCGGAGGTCCACACCGGGCGCACCCACCAGCCGGGCTTCACCTGCATCCCGTCCGGGCGCTCGGTGCGGCCGATCGCCGGGCCGCGCAGCGGGCCCCGTGACCGGGCCATCCGGCTCCAGATCGCGATCTCCGCCCGCCAGGTCGTGGTGTCCTTCACCGGGTACCGCCGGCGGAGGAGGCGCTTGGTGCCCCGGACGACCGCGCGCAGCGCGGCCCGCCAGCGGAGCGCGCGCGGGTTCAGCTCGGCGGTGAAACCGGACCAGTCGTAGTTGCACCCGGGCTCCTTGGCCTCGTGGGTGGCCTCGGGCCGGTGGATCCGCGTGGTCTTCAGGCGGACCGGGGGCAGCCAGCGCGGGCCGCGCAGCACCACCGTGGCCCGGTTGAACCGGCGGCTGCGGACCGAGAGCCCGGCGAGGTAGGCGTAGCCGGTGATGCGGAGGCGGCCGTCCTCCCAGGTGATCTTGTCGATCTTGGTCACCGGCACGAGGTCGGCGGCGCGGAGCCGGAGCAGGGCCGGGTCGTCCACCTCCACGGGGAGCTCCGCGTACCAGCGGAAGCCCTTCCGCACCCGCTTGGACGGCTCGGCGGCAGCGGCGGCGAGCTTGACGAGCGCGTCGCTCTCGGCGAGCTCGGCGGGGTCCTTGGTCTCGATGAGGTGGTAAGCCACGCGCCGGCCGACGGGCAGCTCGCGCTTGACCTTGGGGTCAACCTCGGCGAGGTACGGCCGGAGCGCGTCGATCACCTGGCGGCGCCGGGCCGGGCCGCGCTTGGCGGCCGCGTCGAGCCGGAGCCCGATCGCCCCGGTGAGCACCTCGCGATCGACCTCGGCCCGTTCCGCCTTGGTGAGGCCGTCGGAGCGGACCAGGGCGATGAGAGCCTCGAGGGACTCACCCCGGTCATAGAGCTCCTGAACAGCCCGCAGCCGATCGGCGACGGTGTCGCTCGTGCGCGCCGTCATCGGGGAGCCACCACCCTTCCGCGACCGGTGTCTTTGAGATGGTAATCCGGCTCGGCTTCCTGCCCGTTCCACCGAGCAATCCGCAAATCCACCCGATCCCCACGAAACGGGACGCCCTCCGCTCGTAACCTGGCGAGACACTCCTCGGCCAGGTGCGGCGCGGGCCTACCGTCGGCCCGGATCACCCGCCACCAGGGGACGGCCCCGCCCCACTCGGCCATGACCCGGCCGACCTGCCGGGGGCCGCCCTCGCCCAGATACTCGGCCACGTCGCCGTAGGTCATCACCGTGCCCGGCGGGATGCGCTCGACGAGGTCGAGGACCCGTTCCGCGAACGGCGGGGGGACATGACGATCGGCGCTCACGCGCTCCATTCCACGGGCCCGGCGGCGATGATCTCCTCCACCTTGCCGAACTCGTACGTCGAGGACCCGTTGACCTGCTCGACGATGCCGTCCCGGATCCGGTACGTCTCGCCGTCCTCCCCGATCAGCCGGGCCCCCACCAGCTCGGTGAGGCGGGCGAGCTGGGCGACATGCCAATCCGAGACCGGTGTGCCGGAAAGCCGCCCGGACCAGACGGCGACCTGATGGGCCGAGTCGCCGTGCCGCGCGACCACCTCGGCGGTCTCGGCCGATCCGCGCAGCTCGAACCCGGCGTCCGACGACAGCACGCTCGCGAGTTCGGCGTAACCGAGCGGTGCGTCGCGCTCGACACGCAGCTCATACCCCATGGGGGGCGACATTAGCGAAAACCGGTCGGGTCGTGTGCCGGGATAGGGCGCGTGGCGCGGTGACCGCATCCGAAATGCTGCCGAATGGCGGCCATTGTGTGATCACCGGCGGCGGAGCGCCACCGTGGCCGCGCCGAGGCCGAGGACGCCGAGGAGCACGGCGATCCCGTAGATCGACAGCCACACCGGGTCGGGCCCGGGGCGCTCGGGCGGGCCGGGCGGCGGCCCGTCGCCGAAGTGCGCGTCGTCCTGTACCGGGACGCTGCCGCGATAGGCGGTCAATTGCCCGGCCTTATCCAGGGCGGCTGCGGCGTTCACAACACCAAAACCGACATTTTCGTCATATCGCTCGGTCGATCGCGCGGTTTCGGTCATGGCCCGCACCACCATTTGGGGCGTCAGTTCCGGATATTTCGCCTTTATCAATGCGGCGACGCCGGCGACCATCGCCCCCGCCACCGCGGTGCCGGAGGCCGTCGCGCCGCCGGCGACCGGCACGTCCACCCCGGGCGCCGCGACGAGCACCGAGAGGTTGCCGCTGCTCTCCGGGGCCTTCGCCCCGTTCCGGCCGGCGGCGGCCACCCCCACCACGCCGGGGTAGCCGGCCGGGAACCGCCAGTATGCGCTCCCGGTCCGCCGGGCGGGCTCCGACCGGCCGTCGTCCCCGGCCGGCGCGACCAGGACCGCGCCCCGCTCGAGCGCGTACGCCACGGCCTCGCGCTCGGCCCGGCCGACCCCGTGGTGCGCGACCGGAATGTAGATCACCGAGGCGCCCCGGTCGGCCGCGTACCGGATGGCCCGGGCCAGCGGATCGTCGAGCCACAGGCCGGTCTCGCCCGGCTCGGAGACGTCCGCGCGCCGCGGCTCCGGCACCGGGACGGAGAGGATCCTCGCCCCCGGGGCCACGCCCGTGACCCCGCCCGCGCGGCCGCTCCCCGCGATCAGCCCGGCGAGCGCCGTCGCGTCGGCGGCCCGGCCCGGGGTCTCCCCGGGCGTGGGCTCGGCCGGCTCACCGTCGCCCGGGCCCGGCCTCTCGCGCAGCAGATACCGCATCTCAGGCCCGCGCACCACCTTGCCGCCGAGCCCGGGCACGGCCTCCGGGTGGCGGGACCCGATCAGGGCGACGGTCACGCCCGACCCGTCGGTGACCCGCCACGCCTCGGGCGCGGCGATCGCGTCGAGCGGCCAGCCGCCGGGTTCGGCGCGCGCCGGGCCGGACGCGAAGAGCACGGCGAGCAGCGCCGCGCACCCGGCCAGCGCCCGCAGCGCCCGGCCGCCCGCGGACGCCCGCGGGGTCCGCCCGCCCGCCGGCGCGGTCAGCACTCGTTCCCCTTGGTGCAGGGGGGGACCTCGGGCGGTTCGCCGAGCGCCTGGGCCACCCGACCGGCGATCGTCTCGGCGAAGGGCTCCATCTCGCTGTGCACCGGCTCCTCCTGGGCGACGTCCGCACGGGTCCTGCCATCGGCGTACCCCACGGCCGAGAACACGATGTACGGGCCGGTGGCCACCCACCCGGTGCGCTGCCGCTGGTCGGCGCCGAACCGGTCGGCCACCGTGCCGGGGAAGGCGACGGGGCGCACCCCCGCCCGGCCGTCCGCCCGGAGCTCGGCGGTCGCGCTCGCCCGGGCCTCCTCGCTCTCCATCACCGCCACCCCCACGGTGACCGCGAAGGTCGCGCTCTGGTCCACGTACGTGGCCCGGAGCAGGGTGCGGCAGCCGTGCCTGCGCAGCACGGCGGCGACCTGCGGATCGGTCGCCGCGTCGCACGCCGCCTCGGGCGCCACGCCGACCCGCCGGGCGTACAGCCGTGCCTGGCCGAGCCCGGCGTACGGGAGCTCCTCGGGGAAGACCATGCCGATCGGCCAGGCCCGCCAGCGGCGCGCCACGTCCTCGGCGATGTACTCGGCGCGCTCCGCGCCGGTGAGCGGGCGGGGCCGGGTCTCCTTGATCAGGCCGACCGAGCCGAGCAGCACGTCGAGCGCGGCGACGGCGAGCACGACCGCCATGATCGCCAGGTAGATCGAGCGCAGCCGGATCCCGCGCTCCAGCCGCTCCCGTTCGCGGGCCTCCCGCGCCGTCTCCAGGGCCTTCGACGTCGACCAGGGGCGTGCCCGGACCCGGCCGGCGGACGAGCCCACGGGTCCCCGCCGCCGTCCGGAAGGCTTTCCGGGCAGGTCGCGCGGCATAGTCCGATGCTACGTCGGCAGCCCGGTCGGCCGAGGGCTCAGCGGCACGGGCGCGTCGCGCCCGGCCGTACGGCGGCGCCGCAGCACGGCGACCACGGCCACCCCGCCGGCCGTGCCGGTGAAGGCCACGGCCGCGACGCCGAACCTGACGGCGACCGCGCGGCGGTCGCGCCGCACCAGCGTGATGGGGCCGGCGGCGGGGGCGGTCGCCCGGATCGGCAGCCGGGGGTCGCGCACGCCCCGGCCCGAGGCGGTGAACCGGTGCCCGGCGAGGGCCGCCGCCGCGGTGAGCGCCCGGTAGGCGTGCACCACCCCGAAACCGGTGCCGGTGTTGTAGCCGCCGCTCCGCACCGGGGACGAGCACAGGGCCTGGGCGACCAGGGCGGGCGGCAGCTTCGGATAGCGGGACTTGATCAGCGCGGCCACCCCGGAGACGAGGGCGGCGGCCTGGGAGGTGCCCCGGCCCACCCAGTACTCGTCGCCCGGCCCGGCGCCGAGCACGTCCACCCCGGGCGCGGCCACCATGACCGACGAGTTCCGGGTGGAGAACGGGGCCCGCTGCATCTCCGGGGTGACCGCGGCCACCGAGATCACCCCGGGGATCGCGGCCGGATAGGAGTACGGGGCGGTCCGGCGGCCCTCGCCCGCGTTCCCGGCCGCCGCGACCAGCACCACGCCCTTGGAGATCGCGTAGCGGATCGCGTCCCGCTCCTCCTTGGTCGGCCGGTCCTTGGAGAGCGACAGGTTGATCACGTCCGCGCCATGGTCGACCGCGTACCGGATGCCCTTGGCCACCACGCCCTCGAACCGGGGGTCGCGGTTGAACTCGCGGAACCCCGGCTCCTGGTCCTCCAGCAGCACCCGCACCGAGAGCACCTTCGCCTCCGGGGCCACGCCGATGACGCCGTCGGCGTTGCCCGGGCCGTGCCCGTGCCCGGCGATCAGCGACGCCATGTACGTGCCGTGGAGCCGCGGGGGCGCGACCCCGCGCGGGTTGGCGCCCGCGGTGAAGTCCTTGCCCGTGATCACCGAGCCGGCGAGGTCGCGGTGGTTAGGGTCCACCCCGGAGTCGAGCACGGCGACGATCACCCCGCGGCCGCGCGTTATCGTCCACGCCTGGGGCACGCCGAGCATGCGGAGCACCCGCTCCTGGGTGGCCCGCACCTGGTCGGCGGCGGCCGTACCCGGGACGAGCGGCACGGTGCAGAGGGCGGCGGCCACGGCGCAGGCGAGCCGTTTCAGCATCGCCACTCCCGGGGGCGCGCGCAGTCCGGGGTGGGCGGGGCGGTGAGCGCCTCCGCCACGCGGGCCCCGAGATCCGCGGTGAAGGCGAACATGGCCGTCCGGGGCTTGCCCACGGCGGCGGCCGGCCGTCCGTCCACCTGGCCCGCCGTGGTCAGGACCAGGTAGGGGCCCGCCTGCCGTACGGTGGCGGCCTGCCGGCTCGCGGCGGTGAACCGGTCGGCGACCGTGCCGGGGAAGGCGACGGGGAGCAGCCCGGGCGCCGGGGCGCCGTCCGCGGGGAAGGCCGCCTTCGCCGCGGCCGCCGAGCGGTCATCGGGGAAGACGGCGACCCCGACCGTGACCACGATCCCCTGGAGCGCGTCGAGGTAGGTGGCGCGGAGCACGGCCCGGCACCCGGCGTCGCGCAGCGGCTTCCGGAGCCGGCGGTCGACGGCGGCGTCGCACGAGTACCGGGAGGAGACGCCGACCCGCCGGGCCTGCTCGGTGCCGCCCAGCTCGTTGGTGTACGGCAGGCGCGCCGGGAAGATCCGCCCGCTCGGCCAGACCTCCCAGCGCCGGGCGACCTCGGCCGCGGAGGCCCGTTCGATCTCGGCAGGGCTGGGGCCGCGGACGAGCTCGTGGACCGCGGCGGCCGCGGCCACGCCCGCCACCGCCGCACAGATCAGGCTGAAGGCGGCGGCCAGGACGAGGCCCGGCACAGCACGTCTCTCCCCCACCATGCCTCCGCTCGGCCCAGGTGCCGGATCCATTCAGCGACCTTAACGCCACGAAGGAGTCTTCTTCACCACAAAGCACACATAGCCCGGCACCGGTCGGGCGCCCTGCATCCTCGGGCCGGGCACCTGCCGCGCACTCCGCGCCCCGGGGCCGCGGGGCCGCACGGACGGCGGGCCAGCCGGCGGGTCCGGCGCGCCGGGCGCGGGCATGGCGCCGGCACGGAAAACGGCCGCCGTCCCTCCGATGAGACGGCGGCCGCTCGTCAGGCCGGCGTACGGATCAGTACTCCGGCAGGCTCGGGTCGACGTTCTTGATCCAGCTCAGGATGCCGCCCCCGACGTGGACGGCGTTGGAGAACCCGGCGTTCTTCAGCACCGCCAGGACCTCGGCGGACCGGCCGCCGGACTTGCAGTGCAGGACGATCTTCTTGTCCTGGGGCAGCCGCTCCAGCGCCGAGCCGTTCAGGAACTCGCCCTTGGGGATGAGCACCGCGCCCGGGATGCTGCAGATCTCGTACTCGTTGGGCTCGCGGACGTCGATGAGCATGATGTCCTCGCCCCGGTCGAGCATCGCCTTGAGCTCCTGGGCCGTGATCGTGGCGTCGGCCGCGGCCCGCTGCGCCTCGTCCGAGAGCGCGCCGCAGAACGTCTCGTAGTCGATCAGCTCGGTGATCGTCGGGTTCTTGCCGCAGATCGCGCACTCGGGGTCCTTGCGGACCTTGACGTCGCGGTACTTCATCTCCAGGGCGTCGTAGATCATGAGGCGGCCCACCAGCGGCTCGCCGATGCCGGTGATGAGCTTGATCGCCTCATTGACCTGGATCGCGCCGATCGACGCGCAGAGCACGCCGAGCACCCCGCCCTCGGCGCAGCTCGGCACCATGCCGGGCGGCGGCGGCTCGGGGTAGAGGCAGCGATAGCACGGTCCATGCTCCGCCCAGAACACGCTCGCCTGGCCGTCGAACCGGTAGATCGAGCCCCAGACGTACGGCTTGCCGAGCAGCACCGCGGCGTCGTTCACCATGTAGCGGGTGGCGAAGTTGTCGGTGCCGTCGACGATCAGGTCGTAGCCGGAGAAGATCTCCATCACGTTGTCCGTCGTCAGCGACGTGTTGTGCACGACGACGTTGACGAACGGGTTGATCTCCCGGACTCTGGCGGCCGCCGACTCGACCTTGGGCCGGCCGACGTCCGACTGGCCGTGGATGACCTGCCGCTGCAGGTTGGACTCGTCGACGACGTCGAAGTCGATGATGCCGAGGGTGCCCACCCCGGCCGCGGCGAGGTACATCAGGGCGGGAGAGCCGAGGCCGCCCGCACCCACACACAGCACTTTGGCGTTCTTCAGCCGCTTCTGACCGGTCATGCCCACGTCGGGGATGATCAGGTGGCGCGAGTAGCGGCGCACCTCGTCGACCGTCAGCTCTGCTGCCGGCTCTACCAGTGGTGGCAACGACACAGTTTCACTCCCGGTTTCGTGCCAATGGTCGCCCTCGGCTCCATGGGGCCCTGTCAAGCATCAGTGACAACCCAACCGCGGCGCTTCCGCATTCCTTCCTGGTCGCGGCGCTTCGGCGATCAGTGCGTCACGCGGTCCGCCGGAGCGGGGTGCGGGCCCGGCCGATGTGCTGCCGCGCCTCCCACGCGACCACGCGGGGGACCTCCATCTGCGCCACGTGCCCGATGCGCGGCAGCCTGACCACCCGGATGTCGGGGAAGGTCCGGGCCGCCCGCAGCGCGGTATCGGGGTGGACCAGCCGGTCGCGCAGGCCGTAGATGGCGAGGGTGGGCGCGGTGACCCGCGCCGCCTGCCGCCACAGGTTCTGCGGGCCGGTCCGGAAGTACTCCTTCACCAGCGCCCGGGCGCACCCGAGGAGCGCGGCGTCCGCGTACGGCAGGTCGTCCCGCCGGCGCAGCTCCTCCACCGCCTCCCGGTACCGGTCGGGGTGGACCGCCGAGGGGTCGGCGAAGCACATCCGCATCGACTCCCGCACCCGCAGGTCGGCCGGGATCGAGCTGAGCCGGCCGATCAGGAAGTCCCCGACCACCGGCAGCGCGGAGAGCGCGACCCGGGCCGGGCCGTACCGGGGGCGCAGGTCGGGAAGCGCCGGCGAGATGAGGGTGAGGGAGGAGACGAGGTCCGGCCGGGTCGCCGCCACCCGGACCGAGATCGCCCCGCCCATGGAGTTGCCGAAGAGGTGGACCGGGCCGCCGACGCGCTCGATGAGCCGCACCACCGCCCGGGCGTGCGCGTCGAGCGAGTAGTCGCCGCCGGGCGGCTCCGGTGAGTGGCCGGACCCGGGCAGGTCGACGGCGATCCCGCGCACCTCGCCGGCGAGCTCCGCCATGAGGTCGGTCCAGTTGGTGGCCGAGCCCGCCAGCCCGTGGACGAAGACGGCCGTCTCCTGCGGTCCTTCCGGGGTGGTCCGGACGTGCAGCCGCATGTCCCCGATGTCGAGGTACTCGCCCGGCCACGGGGGAATCGGCACCGCGCGCAACGTCGTCCTCCTTTCCGCTTCCCGCGGCATGACGATAGCCGCCGCGGCTACCGGCGGGTACGGCCGGGATACCGCACGGCCGGACAAAGCGCCGAAAACGCACCTATCGGGACATTTCAAATTAGACGTTGCGGCTATTTCCCCACAAAGTGCCCGGTAGCCATCCAACGTAGTCAATAAAGCGATAAGCGAAAGGCAAGAGCCGCTGATCGCCGTTTGTCGCTCGGACGCCGCGGAAATCAACCCAATGCAGTGATGATCCGAAAGGATCATCCGAAAGCGCATTTTCCACTTCATATAGAAAATGCGGAGAGTGTCAGGGCAGCAATCCTTCAAGGGGGAAACGACATGCCCAAGGTGAACAAGTTTGTCGGGGTTCTCGCGATGAGCGCCGCGCTCACCGGCGGCGCCGTCGCGCTGGGCACCGCGGCGACCACGGTGGCCGCCGACGCCGCGACCGTGTCGGCCGTGCAGATGCAGAACCCCCACGCTTTCGTGCTGAAGCGCAAGAAGAAGGGTGCCAAGAAGAAGAACAAGAACAAGCAGTGGCAGCGCGAGCAGCAGCACCAGAAGCAGAACCAGTTCCTGCTGCGGGACTTCACCCTGGTGCTCACGCCGTTCCAGAAGTCTGAGAACGACTCGCGTGCCCTGCCGTACAACTGGCAGTACGGCCAGACGCAGTCGATTCCGTGGAGCCAGCAGCGCTCGTTCGTCGAGAACGAGAACAAGCCGCGGGACGAGCAGCGGACCAAGGTGAAGCCGGAGCAGGAGATCGAGCGGGAGCAGGTGCTCCTCACGCCCACGACCACTCCGGGCACCCCGATTCCGGCCGTCACGGTGACGGTCACCGCTTCGCCCATCACCTGATCTCTCGCGCGTGGTGCCGGCCGACCGATGACGCGGTCCGGCGGCACCACCGCACCTGAGTGGAGTGCGAGAACGCCGCGACGCCGCAGCGTCACGGCTTCCCATCGGTTCTCCTCGCCGCGTGCGCCGATGAGGCCACGTCGCGCGGGTGCCCCGACGGCGAGCCCGGCCATCCCGGCACCGGATCCCGGTCGCCGCGCCGCCGGTCATCCCACAGTGGCAAGGGAGCGGCGGCTCGATGGATCGGCCGGGCGAGCCGGGGCGATCGGATCCGTTCCAGAGGAATTGAGCGCATGTCCAGGTTCAAGAACCTGGCCGGCATGCTCGCGATCAGCACCGCGATGACCGGTGCGGCCGTCGCGATGACCGCCATGACCGGTGCCACCGCCGGCGCCGCCACCGTGATGGGCGGCTACGTGCCCGCTCCGAAGCGGGTCGTGCGGCCGGTCTACCGCCCGGTCCACGTCACCAAGCCGGCCAAGAAGGCCAGGAAGAAGAACAAAAACAAACAGTGGCAGCGCGGGCAGCAGCACCAGAAGCAGAACCAGTTCCTGCTGCGGGACTTCACCATTGTGATCACGCCGTTCCAGGCGTCCGATAACGACTCGCATGCCCTGCCGTACAACTGGCAGTACGGGCATTCGGAGTCGATTCCGTGGAGCCGGCAGCGCTCGTTCGTCGAGAACGAGAACGAGCCGCGGGACGAGCAGCGGACCAAGGTGAAGCCGGAGCAGGAGATCGAGCGCGAGCAGGGGCGCACCTCACGCAGGGCCATTCCGCACTCACGCCGGACCAGTCCGCGCACCCCGATTCCGGCCGTCACGGTGACGGCCACCGCTTTCGCGCCTTGCATCTGACCGATGACGCGGTCCGGCGGCACCACCGCACCTGAGTGCGGCCACCACACCTGAGTCGAGCGCAAGAACGCCGCGACGCCCCGGCGTCACGGCTGCCAACCGGTCTTCCCCGCGGCGTGCGCCGATGAGGCCACGTCGCGCGGGTGCCCCGACGGCGAGCCCGGCCATCCCGGCACCGGATCCCGGTCGCCGCGCCGCCGGTCATCCCACAAAAGCGAGGGAGCGGCGGCTCGATGGATCGGCCAGGCGAGCCGGGGCGATCCGATTCCGTACAAGGTACAAGGAGGAATTGAGCGCATGTCCACCTTCAAGAACCTGGCCGGCATGCTCGCGATCAGCACCGCGATGACCGGTGCGGCCGTCGCGATGACCGCCCTGACCGGTGCCACCGCCGGTGCCACCACCGTGATGGGTGGCTACGTGCCCGCTCCCAAGCGGGTCGTCCGGCCGGTCTACCGCCCGGTCCACGTCACCAAGCCGGCCAAGAAGGTCAAGAAGAAGAAGAACAAGAACAAGCAGTCGCAGCGCGCCAAGCAGTGGGAGGAGCAGAGCCAGTTCCTGCTGCGTGACTTCACCCTCGTGATCACGCCGTTCCAGAAGTCCAACTCGCACTCCGGCGCTCTGCCGTTCAACCAGCAGTACTCGCACAACACCACGCTCCCGTACAACCACCAGTTCGACTACTCGCGGCTGGTCAACGACCCGACGGCCAAGCAGAACACCAAGGTCAAGCCCGAGCAGGAGATCGAGCGGGAGCAGATCGGGGTCACGCCCACCGTCGACGCGACGGCCACTCCCACGGTGACCGTGACGGTCACCCCGATTTGATCCGGTTGATCCGGTAGCGAGGGAGGCGGCGCGTCAGCCCGCCACCTCCATCGAGATGATCGGCCCGTGCGCGCCGGCGGCCCTGCCGGTGCGCACGGGCTCCCATGTGCGCTCCCGAACCGGGAAATGTCGGCCGTATGCGCTTCTGCGCACCGTGAAACCGCGGTGGCGGCATTGACCCCACCGTCAGACGGGTGTCGTATGCACACGCACACCTTGAAACGGGGCCGCAGGCGCTCCCGCACATCGGGAAACGGGTGCCGGACGCACTCGCACCCCCTAAGGCAGCGGTCATAGGCACCCCGGAACACCTGAAACAACGGCCGCATCCGCTCCCGCACACCGTGAGACGGGTGCCGATGCACCGCACCCCCTGAAACGGTGACCGCGTGCGCTCCCGCACATCGGGAAACGGGGCCGTGTGCGCTCCCCCACGCGCTCTGGCCGGTGGCCGTGAGCCCGCCTCCGGACACCGTGGCGGCCGTGGTCGGTCCCGACCGTCGTCCCCACGCGACCTTGGACAGAGCCGGGCCTGCACCGGAGGCCGTGCGCGAACGGCCGGCGCAGCGTGAACAGCCACTCGTGGCCGCGCCGATGATCAGCGCCTGTGTCATCTGTCATCGACCCACGTGGCCCCGCACGCGCCGCGATCGCCGATGGCATCGGCATCCGGCGGCCGCTGCGCGGCTCGGCGTCCACGGCCGTCCCGGCCCACCGGGGCCGAGGGATCAGTCGATACCGGTACGGCTTAGGCACACGCGCGCTATGGCCGTCCTGGACCGGTCCGGCGTCTTCCACGGGAACGCCGGGGACGGATACGGTGCGCGTGATCGAATGGCGTCCTGACCGCCCGAAGCGGGAGCGGATCGCAGGGATCATCGGGTGAGGGGTGGCCGTTGGCACCTGTCCCCGCGGCAGCGCGTGCCCGCCAGGCCCTCCCCGTGAACGGCCCGCGACCGGTCAGCTGAAGTCGAGCTCGGGCGTGCGAGCACCGTGCGGCTCACCGGCCAGGCTGCTCCATGGTCACGGAGGTTGAACAGGTGTGAGCCTACGGCGTGGCGCGGGGTAGGGCGCGCACAGTGCTGATCTGGCCGTGCGAGCGCGGGCTGATCCACACGGCGCCCGGCCTCGGTTCGTTCGCTGCGCCCATGATCAGATGTTGCGCCCAAGGTCAGGGCGAGCAGGCGAGACGCGGCCCACGGGCCTTCCGGGGGCACCGGCTGATCCTCTTCTTGGTCACCGCACTCATTCGCCCGCCTTCCCCTGGCACGCCGCTTCCCTGGTATGCCGATTCCCTGGTAACCGCGCCCATACGCCCGCCTGCCGAGCCGCCTCCGTGCCGTGTGCGGGCCGGCGCCCCATGACCCACCCCGCACGGCGGACACGCCCATGCGCCCCGATGCGGGGATCCCACGGCCCCACTGAGCCGGTTCACCGCGCCTGGACACGGATGAGCCACGACACGGATACGGGTGCCTCTCGTCATGGGCGGCCTCTCGCACCGTCCTCCGGCTCAGGCGCGTTCCACCGCTCCGTCTCGCGGGCCCTGAGTGACCGGAAGGCCGCCGGCCGCGCGCTTCCGCGCCGAGCCGGTCGCTCCTCCTCCATCCGGTCGAGGTCCGCGCGGCCGAGGGGTTGCCGCGCCGTACCGGACGACGGCGGCGTGCCGGCCCGGCCTGGCCGGCACGGGACGGCAGGCCCGCGGCCACCGCACGCCGCGACGCCCGCATAGGTGGCAATGCGCATTAGCCGGACGGATGAAGCGGACATTTGCCCACAAAAGTGGCGCTCAACACATAACGCTCTCCATAAACCGACAATAGTCCACCAAAAAGGACAGACAGTCGTTTATGGCGGCAGGGGCCAGGAAATCAACCAGGCACCGAGAGGATGGCTCAATACCGGCCATCAGGACATTTCTCAAATTGCGAGAAATGTTGGCGGACAAAGGGCACATGAATCCTGTCAAGGAGGAAAACGTAATGCCCGCTGTGAAGAACATCATCGCTGGTCTGGCCTTCGGCACCTTCGTCGCCGGTGGGGCGCTCGCCCTCGGTGCCACCGCCGCCAGCGCCGCCGACCTTGAGGACAACGGCCTCCTGCCGACCAACGGCACGGTGCTGCCGATCGTGATCCAGCCCGAGGACGACCACCACCACCACGTGCGGGACCACCGGAACTTCTTCGACCGCGACCACAACAACTGGTGGCACAACAAGAACTGGTGGAACCAGAACGCCTGGAAGGACAGCTACAACGACACCTCCGGCTTCGGCATCGTCGCCAAGGACGTCGCCATCGGCTTCCAGGACAAGACCAACCGGGACGACCACTGGTTCAACAACTTCTGGTTCAACGACAACAACTGGTGGAACCACAACAACAACTGGTGGAACGACCGCCACGCTCACGACCACATCGAGGAGTGAGACCGAGGGGCACGGCTCCGGCCGATCCCCGTGACGACGAGGCCGGGATCAGGCCGTCGGCAGAACGCCGAGGTGGTGGCGCAGGGTAAGCGCGGGCTACCCCTCCACTCCAGGTAGCCGATGCGAGCGTCATCGATCCCGACCCAGAAGTACATATCCACGCAGTGCACGCAGGGCTCCGGCGGAGGAGGACTCCGCCGGAGCCTTCGCCATTTGCGGCGGCCGCTCAGGCGGCCGCACCGCACCCCCGGCCACGCCGCCGACCGGCCACACCATCGACCGGCCACACCAGCGACCGTGTGGCACCGGCCTACCGTGACGTACCACCGGCCGCACCGCATCGCCGACCGCGCCGCACCACCGGACGGTGTGGCCGCCCTACCGTGGCGCACCGCCGGCCGCGCCGTGCCACGCCCGGCGGCAGACCCCCACGCCCCGGGACACCGGGTCGAGAGCGCGGGAACCGGCACGCCGGATCGCCGCATCACGGGCTCTGGAACCGCGTGAGACAGCCGCCCCCTGCGGCCCGCGCCCCGTTCCCCGGTTCCGGACGGCGGACCGTACCGAGGCCGGAGCCGGGTGAGGACGCCCGCCTCGCCGTACGGCATGCCGTATGCGGCGCACGCCATTGGCGGGTCCGGTCATCCGCGCACGAAATCCGGAATGGCCGCGCAATCCACTGGGATATCGCGCGGCACCATGTACCCACGACCGGAATCGCCGAATCAGCCGGCCCAGGATGAGAAAGTCATTGATCGGCGAAGAATTCTTATAGAGCGGAAACACTTCCCCAAAGATCAAGCCCCGCGTTTGTTCAGCCAGCACCTCGGTAATATCCGACACTGCGGGACATACAAGGCATACGTGATATTCATGACATTCCACACCCAGTGGGGATCCCGCGAAATGGGCAGCCGATCCTTGCGAGGAGGACACGAAATGCCCAGAATTCGCAATCTGCTCCTCGGAGTGGCGGTGGGTGCCGCCGTGAGCACCGGTGCCGCCGGCATCGCCACCCTCACCACGGCCACCGCGGCGAACGCCTCACCGCTGCCCCAGAGCAGCCACGGCTGGCACGGCCCGCACTGGGGCTGCTGGGGCTGGCACACGCTGCACGCCGCGAAGAAGTGCCAGTGCCACAAGAAGACGAGCCACTACAAGAAGAAGCACTACAAGACCGGCCACAAGCACGGCGCGCTGAAGCAGATCAGCAAGGATGACGCCGTGGTCATCATCGCGACGGGCGACGCGGTGGTGGACTACGAGGACTGATCGGATCGGCGATCGCCCGTTCCCGCTGTGACGGGCCGGCCGGGCTGGGGACGCGGGACAGCCGCATCCTGACCGGCCGGAACGTCACGCCACCGCACCTGAGAAGAAGAAGCTCCGGCGGACGCCGGTCCGCCGGAGCGCCCGCCCGTACGGGATCGGCCGCGGCTTCCCCACGCCGCCCCGGGCGACCCCATCCCCCACCTCGCACGGATGGACTCCCCACCCGCGGACGGATCGGAATCGGACGTCATCCCCGAGCGATCCGCGGAAGCCATCCAAAGGAGCGATCCGGGTCCCGCCGCTCCGTTCCGGCCGGAGACGCCACCCGGCTCCGGCCCCGGCACGTTCCGGGCGGAACGCCACCTCTCCGGCTCCGGCCCAGAGCACGGGCCGGTACCACCGACCGGTACCCGTCGTCCGCTCAGGCCGACCGCTTGGCCCGCCGCTTCCGCGGCGCCTTCTCCTCGCCGGCCGCGGGCTCCTGCTCCGCCTGCCGGGCGGCGCGCGCCCGCTCCCGCTTCGCCGCCTCGACGCTGGCCCGCAGCGCGGCCATGAGGTCGACCGCCGGGCGCTCCTCGGCGGGGGCCTCGGGGGCGACGACCTCCTTGCCCGCAACCTTGGCCTCGATCACCTGCTGGAGCGCCTCCCGGTAGGCGTCCGAGTAGGCCGTGGGGTCGAAGTCCTCGACCATCGTCTCGATCAGCGACTCGGCCATCTTCAGCTCCTGCGGCCGGACCTCCACGGTCTCCTTCAGGAACGGGAAGGCGGCCTCCCGCACCTCGTCCGGCCACAGCATGGTCTCCAGCACGAACACCCCGTCACGGACGCGGAGCGTGGCGAGCGACTCCCGCTGCCGGAGCGCGATCTTGACCACAGCGACCCGGCCGGACCGGGCGAGCGCGTCCCGGAGCAGCACGTACGCCTTGGTCCCCTGCGCCTCGGGCTCCAGGTAGTACGACTTGGCGAAGTAGATCGGGTCGATCTGATCGGCGGAGGTGAACTGCAGCACGTCGATCCGGCGGGAGGTGCTGAGCGGCAGCTCGGCGAAGTCCTCGTCGGTCAGGATCACGACCTCGCCGGTGGGCAGCTCGTACCCCTTGGCGATCTCGCCGTACGGGACCTCCGCGCCGTCGACGGAGCAGACCCGCTTGTACTTGATCCGCCCGCCGTCGGTGCGGTGCACCTGGTGGAAGGTGACGTCCTTCTGCTCGGTCGCCGGGTACAGCTTCACCGGGATGGTGACCAGCCCGAACGAGATGGCGCCCTTCCAGATGCTCCGCATGCTCACATTCTCGCTTCTTCGTTCGAAATCGGATCCGGGTGCTACAAGAGACTCGCCTCCTGGGCAGGTACCCACTGCGGCGGCGCCGTACCAGGCCGCCGAGCCGCGTGCGGCGGCCCCGTCCCCGGACCGGGCGGGCCCCCGAGGCGGAAGGAGCCGGAGATGACGGCGAACGTGCGGGTACGGGTGGACGGCCGTGACCTCGCCCTGAGCAACCTGGACAAGGTCCTCTACCCCGACACCGGCTTCACCAAGGCGGAGGTCATCGACTACTACGCCAGGATCGCGCCGGTGATGCTCCCGCACCTGCGGGACCGGCCGCTCACCGTCACGCGCTACCCGGACGGCGCCGGCGGGGAGGGCTTCTACGAGAAGAACGCCCCCGCGCACACCCCCGACTGGGTCCGTACCGTGACCCTCCCGGCCAAGGGCAGCACCAAACAGCGCGACCGGATCGACTTCGCGCTCGTCAACGATCTGCCCACCCTGGTCTACTACGCCAACCTGGCCGCGCTGGAGATCCACGTCCCGATGTGGCGGGTCGGCGCGGACGGCACGCCGCTCCCCCCGGACACGCTCGTCTTCGACCTCGACCCCGGCGCCCCGGCCACGATCGTCGACTGCTGCCGGGTCGCCCTGCTGCTCCGCGACGCGCTCGCCGGCGACGGCCTGACCGGCTGCGTGAAGACCAGCGGGAAGAAGGGCATCCAGGTTTACGTTCCATGGGAGCGCGGGCACGGCACCGCCGAGTACGCCCGGCGGCTCGCCAGAACGCTCGAGGCGGAGCACCCCTTCGTGACGAGCGTGATGGCGAAACGGGCCCGGCCGGGGAAGGTGTTCATCGACTGGAGCCAGAACAACCCGGCGAAGACCACCATCGCCCCGTACTCGCTGCGGGCCGGCCGGCTGCCCACGGTCTCCACGCCGGTGCGGTGGGCGGAGGTCGAGGCGTGCGACAGCCCGGACGCGCTCACGTTCACCGCCTCCGACGTGCTGGAACGCGTGGCCGAGCACGGTGATCTGTTCCAGCCGGGCCGTGCTTAGCCTGAGCGGCCCGCGGGCCGTAAGGTGGACGTGTCGCTGCAAGCCTTTCGAACGGGAGGACGTGCCAGATGACCGAGAAGGACGCGCTCGACGAGGTCGAGGAGCTCTCGATCGAGGCCCCCGAGGCGGACGCGGTCGAGCAGCACCGGCCGGTCACCGTCCCGGAGCAGGACCGTCGCCTTCCGACGCGGATCCCGTTCGACGCCGACCCGGCGGACGTGGCGGACCAAGAGCGTGAAGTCGACCTCGATGACGAGGACTATCGCTGACCTGCGTTACCGGCGCGTAGGATGAGCCCCCGGGGCGGCGAGCCCCTGTAGCACACCGCACGAGGAGACTGCCGTGACCGCTACCCCGGACGCCAAGCCCCGGGGCACCCGGCTCCCCCGGATGGCCCGTCGCCGTCAGCTGCTGCGCGCGGCGCAAGAAGTGTTCGTGGAGAACGGCTACCACGCGGCCGCGATGGACGAGATCGCCGAGCGGGCGGGCGTCAGCAAGCCGGTTCTCTATCAGCACTTCCCGGGGAAGCTCGAACTCTACCTCGCCCTGCTCGACCAGCACGTCGACGACATCGTGGCCCGCTGCCGGCAGGCGCTCGCGTCGACGACGGACAACAAGCAGCGCGTGTACGCGGCGATCAACGCGTTCTTCGACTTCGTGTCGAGCCAGGGAGAGGCGTTCCGGCTCGTGTTCGAGTCGGATCTGCGCAACGTGGCCGCCGTGCGTCAGCGCATGGAGCGCTCCCTGCGCGAGTGCGCGGACGCGATCAGCCAGGTGATCCAGGAGGACACCGGCTGCTCCGCCGACGAGGCCCACCTGCTCGGGGTCGGCCTGGTCGGCATGGCCGAGGTCAGCGCCCGTTACTGGCTGCGCAGCCACGGCTCGATCCCCAAGGACGCGGCCGTTCAGCTCATCGCCCGGCTCGCCTGGCGGGGCATCAGCGGTTTCCCCCGCACCGGCTGAGGGGCCGCTGTTCGCTTGACGCGATCCGACGCCCCAAGGCCGTGCTCGGCGATGACCATGGGTAGGGACCGGCCTACGGCGAAAGGGGAGCCGCATGGAAGTCAAGATCGCCATACGAGCGGTCCACCGGGAACTGGTCCTGGAGACCGACCTGACGGCCGACGAGATCGAGGAGCAGGTCCGTCAGGCGCTCGCCCACGACAAGGGCGTCTTCTCGCTCACCGACACCAAGGGTCGCCGCGTGGTGATCCCCGTGGCGTCGCTCGGCTTCGTCGAGATCGGCGAGGACGAGCAGCGCCCGGTCGGCTTCGGCGGGACGCTCTGACGGCTCCTCACCGATCGCCGTACGGCACGGCGGCGGATCGCCGCGAGGCGATCGTCAGCACGACATGAGCGGGCGGCCTCCCGCACGGGCGGTGAGGCCGCTTCCGTTTCCGGGCGCTTCCGGCCGGACGCGGCGCGCGTCCGCCACGCGTACCGGCCGGCCCCGGCGGCCGGACGAGCGGCCCGTATCCGCCGGGACGCCGGCCCGCGACCGACCCCGCTCCGCGCTCAGGGGCCCGGGGTGAGCCCGAGCGCGCTCATCCGCTTTCCGTGCTCCTCGGTGAGCTGCGCGAACAACTTGCTGATCCCGGCCAGGTCCTCACCCTCGCCCGCCACGAGCAGCGCGGCGAGCTGCGGGCGGGCCACCGCGACATGGTGGGCCTGGGCGAGCGCCTCCCCCACCAGCCGCCGGGCGTAGAGGGCGAGCCGCCCGCTCAGCCGGGGATCGGCGTCGAGCGCCGCGCGCACCCGCTCCACCACGAACTCCGACCGATCGTCCTCGGCGAGCACCTGCTCGACCAGCTCCCGGATCTCCGAGTCGGCACGCCGGGCCGCCTCACGGTAGAAGTCCCCGGCGATCCCGATGCCCACGTACGCCTTCACCAGCGCCTCCGGCCAGTCCTTCGGCGTCGTGAGCCGGTGCCACTCGTCGATGGCCTCGACGAACGGGGCCATCGCCTCACCGGGATCGATCCCGAGGGACTCGAGCTTGTCGCGCAGCAGGCGGAAGTGCCGGTGTTCGTTGGCGGCCACGTCGGCCAGCGCCGCTCGATCGTTCAGCGTGGGGGCGTGCGCGACGGCGTCCTCGGCCATCCGGAGGAACGCGGTGAGCTCCCCGTACGCGAGCACGCCCAACAGATCCACGGTGCCAGGAGCGCAATCAGTCATGGCTGCAGGGTACGTTCCCCGGGCGCACCCCATCCGCGCCGCTCCGGCGTGCCGTACGGAACCGGAGGTTCTACCGTGCGGTTCTTGGCGTCTTTCCCGGGAAAGGTGCTGAAATCCGCGGCAGGTTGTGGTATCGAGTAGACTGATCCGTGAAGGCGCGACCGCACTGTGTTGATCCGGGGGTTTCGTTTCCCTGGATCCGGAAGTGGGGAGGCCGCGGTCGCTCATCACGATGAGGGCGTGACAGACCGCCGTGGACGTGGACCGGGAAGGATCTGCCGGCCAGCATGTCCCGGAAGATCCGCCTTCACACCGATTGAGGCAGGCAACCCTGACGAAGACGTTCCGAGACCTGGGTGTAATCCCGGAGATCGCAGATGCCCTGGAGACCGAGGGCATCGTCACACCGTTCCCGATCCAGGAGATGGCCCTGCCCCTGGCACTGTCCGGGCAGGACATCATCGGGCAGGCGCGCACCGGAACGGGTAAGACGTATGCCTTCGGCATTCCGACGCTCCAGCTCATCGGCAAGCCGAGGAAGAACCGCAAGAAGCCCCGCGGGCTGATCCTCGCGCCGACCCGTGAGCTCGCGCTGCAGGTCACCGAGGATCTGGTTCTCGCCGCCGGCAAGCTCGGCACGCGGATCACCACCGTGTACGGTGGCCGCGCCTACGAGCCGCAGATCGAGGCGCTGAAGAACGGTGTCGACGTGGTCGTCGGCACGCCGGGCCGGCTGCTGGACCTGGTGAACCAGAAGCACCTCGATCTCAGTCAGATCGCCATCCTCGTCCTCGACGAAGCGGACCGCATGCTCGATCTCGGGTTCCTCCCCGACATCGAGCGGATCATCAAGCTGCTGCCCGAGAAGCGGCAGACGATGCTCTTCTCGGCGACCATGCCGGGGGAGATCGTCGCCCTCTCGCGCCGCTACCTGAACCGGCCCACCCACATCCGGGCGGAGATCGCGGAGATCGAGGCGGAGACGAAGCCGCGGACGACGCAGTTCGTCTACCGCACGCACCGCATGGACAAGATCGAGATCCTCGCCCGGGTGCTGCAGAGCACCGAGCTCACGCTGGCGATGGTGTTCTGCGAGACCAAGCGGGCCTGTGACATGGTGGCGAACCAGCTTCGCGACCGGGGCTTCGCCGTGGCGGCCGTCCACGGCGACCTGAGCCAGAGCCAGCGCGAGCAGGCCCTGCGCGCCTTCCGCAACGGCAAGATCAACGTGCTCGTCGCGACCGACGTGGCGGCGCGCGGGATCGACGTGGACGACGTCACCCACGTCATCAACTACGACCTGCCGCAGGACGAGAAGACCTACATCCACCGCATCGGCCGCACCGGCCGCGCCGGCCGGTCCGGGGTCGCCATCACGTTCGTCGAGTGGACCGAGCTGGCGCGGTGGATGCTCATCAACAGCGCGCTGGGCCTCGGCATCCCGGACCCGGTGGAGACCTACTCGAGCTCGCCGCACCTCTACAGCGACCTCCACATCCCCGAGGGCGCCAAGGGCGTGCTGCCGCGCGACCAGCGGGTGCGCGCCGGGCTCGAGGCCGAGGAGCTCGACGACTCCGGCGACACCGGCCGCTCCCGGTCGCGTGAGGACCGGGAGGAGCGGCGGTCGTCCCGCAGGGAGCGCCGCCGTACCCGGGGCGGGCGCGCCCAGCAGACCGCCGAGCCGGCCACGGCGCCGTCCGCCGAAGCCCAGGACGGAGCCCAGGAGATCAAGCAGAGCGCGGCGGAGAGCACCTCGGGCCGGCGGAGCCGGCGGGGGGCGAACCGCGCCGCGCTGAGCGACGCGCTCGCCGACATCCCGGCGGTGGGCGCCGAGCCCGCGCCGGAGCCGGCCGAGAGCGAGCCGGAGGGCAAGCCCGCCCGCCGCGGGACCCGCCGTTCGGCGGCGAGCGAGGAGCTCGCCCAGACCGACCGGCGCGCGGCCGACCGGGCGGACACCGACGCAGATGAGGGGGCCGACCAGCCGGTGGACGAGAGCATGACCGACCGGGTCACCAGGCCCGAGCCGGAGCGGATCATCCCGTCGAGCCCGTTCGAGGTGGTGTTCCGGGCGCCGGTCCTCGCGATCGACGACGAGGACGATGACACGGCGCCGCCCGTGATGCCGGAGCGCCCGGCGTCGCGCCGCCGCCGTTCGCGGTCCCGCCGCCGCTGACCGGTCGCCCCAATGGGTGGCGGCTTCTCTCACCCAGCGGGTATGACCAGGCCAAGGAGGCGGAAAGATGATCACGGTGACCGCCGTGCGGCTCGCGGCGCCGTCACCCCCGGAAATGCGGGGTATGGTGGTGGCGCGTGAGCGGACACGGGCTTACCACATGGTCGGAGGTTCGGGCGTCGTCGGCCGCTGCGGTCGCGACGGACTCTCCCGGGCGCCGTGCCGCCGCCCCCGACGTGGCGGAGTCCGGCCGGTTGCGCACCCCATGCGGGCCGCGTACCCCCGGAGGCCGGCCGAGGCTCCGCTCCGGACCGCCGCAGCGTCTCCCGCTGCCGGGCGAGCACGGAGTACGGCGCCGGCCGCGTGACCGCGGTAGGCAACGGAACCAACCGACTCTACCGAGCAGGGTGGAGGATTTTTCGTGAGTACGCCGCGTTTCCTGACCCTCCCCCCGGGTGTCAGCGTTAAGCAGATCGAAACGCCGCTGGGCTCGTTCGCCGCCTTGGAGGCCCTGCCCGTCAACGGGGTGGCGGAACGCTGGCCCGCCCTCCTCGTGCCCGGGTACACGGGCAGCAAGGAGGACTTCCTTGCGATCCTGCAACCGCTCGCCCAGGCCGGCCGCAGGGTGGTCGCCATCGACATGCGCGGGCAGTACGAGACGCCGGGGCCGGACGACCCAGCGGCGTACACCTGCGCGGCCCTCGGCGCCGACGTGGCCGCGGTGGCCGAGGTGGTGGGACAGGGCGAGCCCGTGCATCTGCTCGGCCATTCGTTCGGCGGCCTGGTCACCCGGGAGACCGTGCTGAAGGGGTCGGCCAAGCTCGCCTCGTTCACGCTGATGAGCTCCGGCCCGGGGGCGATCGTGGGCCCGCGTGAGCGCCTGGGCCGGGAGCTGCTCGCCGAGCTCCCCGAGCACGGCATCGACTACATCTGGGCGAACCGGCTTGAGCCCGACGCGATCAACGCCGGCGTGCCGGAGGAGATCATCGCGTTCCTGCGCAAGCGGCTGCTCGCCAACAACCCCACCGGCCTGGTCGCCATGGCCCATGAGGTGCTGAGCGCGCCGGACCGGGTGGACGAGCTCGCCCGGTGCGGGCTCGACATCCTCGTCCTGTACGGCGAGCACGACGACGGCTGGCCGCCCGAGCTCCAGGCGGAGATGGCCCGCCGGCTCGACGCGGAGTGCGTGGTGATCCCCGGCGCGGTCCACTCGCCGGCCGTCGAGGCCCCGGAGACCACGGCACACGCGCTCACCAGGTTCTGGAACACCGCCGAGGCCCGCATGATCCAGCGCGGCTGAGCCGCCGGATCAGCCGTCGGCCTCGGCCTCCTCGGCCAGGCCGTCCCACGGCCGGCGGTCGGGCGAGGCCGCCCGGCCTTCGGCGCAGTGGCGGCGGAAGTCGCACCACGAGCAGAGCGGCCCGGGGTTCGGCGGGAAGAGACGGTCGATCTCCGGCGGTACCCCGGCCGCGGTGCCGCCGTCGCGCGCCGGCCGCTCTCCGGCGCGCCGCCGGGGCGCCCGGCCGGCCCAGGCGCGGTACGCCTCGTCGGCGGCCGCCGCCTCCTCGGCGATCTCCTCGGCCCGGCGCAGGTGCCGGGCGAGCGAGTCCTCGGTGTGCTCCCATGCCGCGACCGCGCCGGTCGGCACGTGGTGGAGCTCCACCCGGGAGCAGGGCAGGCGCAGCATCCGGGACGCGGAGATCGCGTAGATCGCCAGGGCCAGCGAGCTCCGGGCGTCCTGCTCGGTCGGCGGCCTCCGGCCGGTCTTGTAGTCCACCACCACGAGCTCGCCGTCCCGGTGGTCGATCCGGTCCACCCGGCCGGAGACCGTGATCACCTCGGTGCGCGTGGCGACGACCCGCTCGACCCCGACCGGCTCGCACGCCGGGTCGAGCGTGCTCACGTACGCGGCGACCATCCGCCGGGCGCGCTCCCGCCACTGGGCCGACTGCTCCGCGTCGCGGAAGCCGTCCGTGATCCACACGCCCGCCACCAGCTCGGCGGCGGTCGCCGGGGTCCGCCGCTCGTACGGCGCGCGCCACCAGGCGGCGAGGGCGTTGTGGACCGAGGCGCCCAGGCTGTTGTGCGCCCACGGCGGCCCCTTGGGCGGGGCCGGCCGGTCGAGGTAGGTGAAGCGGTATCTGCGCCGGCAGTCGAGCCAGGTGTTCAGCCGGGACGGAGTGCACGAGTAGAGCCGCCTCGGCGTGATCCCGAGGCCGAGCTGCTCCATGATCCTCCGCTACTCGTCGGCCGTCAGCTTGATCCCGGACGCGGCCGTGCCGTCCGGCAGCAACGGCACCTCGGGGCCGGAGGACTCCATGAGCGACCCGGAGACCCACTTGTCGAACTGCGGCTCGACGTCGCCGATCGTGAACTCCTCCCCGTGCGCGGGGAGCACCCGGGTGTCGTGCGGCAGGGTGAGCAGCCGCTCCCCGATCACGGAGAGCTGGTCGGCGAGCGCCGGATACTCGTCGCCGAGCTTCCCGGGGCCGTCGGCGAGGAGGGTCTTCCCGGTGAAGACCACGCCGAGCTGCTCGCAGTAGAGCGACACCCCGCCCGGGGTGACCCCCGGCGTCTCGAGCACCTCGAGCTCCACGTCGGCCACGGAGAAGACCCCCTCGTCCTCCATTTCGACGTCGGGCCAGGTCTCCTCCCAGGTCTGCCGCCACAGGCGCTTGTCCTTGGGATGGAGCGCGATCACCGCCTCGTCCTTGGCGGCCACCTCGATCGCGGCGTCCACGTGGTCCGGCAGGCCATGGGTGCAGATGACCGCGAGCACCTCACGGTCGCCGACCTTCTCCAGGATCTTGTCGGCGTCCCGCGCGGGGTCGATGACGATCACTTCCTCGTCATCCCCGACGATCCAGGTGTTGTTCTCGACGTTGTACTCGACGCCCTCGATCTCGACCGGGCCCGAGGTCACCACTCGCTCGATACGCGCTGTCACGGTCAGAACCTTACTATCCGCCCCGGCGGGACGCCGTGCTCCTGAGAGCACCGGGAGGCGGACGCCGCGGCGCGGCCCGCGCGCGGGCCCGCAGCTCGGTGATCTCCGCGCGGCCCGCTACGCCCGGTTCCACTGCAGGCGGGGGGAGAAGGCGCCGAACGGCAGGTCGAGCGCTTGATCGTCGTCCCGCAGGTCGCGCAGGGTGAGGTCCTCGAGCTCGATCAGGCAGCCCACCTCGGCCGGCCACGTCACCGTCCACACCCAGTTGCCGAGCGCCTCCCCCACGTAGGCGGCCCGGTCGCCCGGGACGGCGGCGCCCGCGCACCAGAGCGCGACCGTGTGGCCCCGCAGCTCGATCGTGGCGTGCGGCGGGCCGGTGGCGAAGCCGTCCCCGGGGTCGGGGCCGGGCAGCCCGGCGAAGTTCGCGCCGAGGCCCACCCCCGGCTCCTCGGCGATGATCAGCATGTCGGCGGGGCCGTGGAGCACCGACGGGCCGGTGAGGGCGACCACGCTCGCCCGGAACCGGGTGCGCTCATCGCCCGCCGCGGCGAAGCCGCTCACCAGCCAGTTCGCCGGGAGCGGCCAGGGCAGCCAGACCGGGACCCGCGCATTGCTCGTCAGCGCCTCGAGCGCGCCGTTCGACGGGCGCCAGGGCGGCTGCAGCGGGAGGACGTCGCCGTGCGCGTCGCACCGCCAGGCGCTCGACCAGATATTCGGTTCATTCAGCGGCCCGAAGCACCGCGGGCATACCGGCGCGCCCCTCACAGTCGATCACCGCGCTTCCGGAGATGTGCTTACGTCAAGGGTACGCCCGTATACCCCGCTTACCCTGGATGAGGTGGAAACGATCAGGTGCGTCGGCGCCATCGTCGTCGGCGCGGACGGCCGGCTGCTGCTGATCCGGCGGGGGAATCCGCCGGGCGCCGGGCTCTGGTCCCTCCCGGGCGGCCGTGTCGAGCCCGGGGAGACCGACGAGCAGGCGCTCCGGCGCGAGCTGCGCGAGGAGACCGGCCTCGAGGTGGCCGTCGGCCCCCTCGCCGGAACCGTGGAGCGCCCCGGCCCGGGCGGAATCGTGTACGAGATCCACGACTACCTGGCCACCGTCACGGGCGGCCGTCTCGCCCCGGGGAGTGACGCGTCCGCGGCGCGCTGGTGCTCGCCGGCCGAGCTGCGCGGGCTCCCGCTCACCGAGGGCCTGCTCGACGCGCTCACCGCCTGGGGAGTCCTCGACACGCCCGTGTGACCCTGGCCGGGCATGGCCCCGTCCGGGCAGAACGGCGGAGGGCGACCGGATGTCCCCGGCCGCCGCGCCCCCGGCCATGCGATGCCCTCAACCGTACGACTCGCCCTCGCCGAGCGGCTCGTCCGTCGACCGTGCGGCTCGTCCGTCAACCGTGCGGCTCGTCCGTCAACCGTGCGGCTCGGCTTCGGGCGAGCCCACCCGCGCCCCGCGCCGCCCGCCTGGGGCCCGGCCGTACCGCCCCGCCGCTCGCTTCAGGCACCTGCCGCGCCGCCATGGCACACCGCTGGGCTCGGCCGTACCACCGCGGGGAGGTCAGCCGCCGGCCGCGGCCACCGTGGTGCGCCAGACGATGACGTGCTCGCCGTCCTCGTCCGCGGATCCCCCGACGCCCACCACCCGGTCGCCCGAGGCGGCGACCAGGCCGAGCCACTGGTCGCCCGGGCCGCCGAGGGGTTCCGCGGTCAGCGGGTGGCGGGTCCACGCCAGCCCGTCCGCGGAGAGCCACACCGTGCCGTCCCCGGCGCCGGCCGCGCCGTCCGCGCCCACCGCGACGAGGCCGCGGGCCGTGACCGCCACGTCGAGCACGGCGGCGGTCTCCTCGGCCGGCGGCCGGCCGTACCGCCAGGTCGCGCCGCCGTCGGTGGAGACGGCGGAGAACGGGCGGGCGCCGTCCCCGGTGGCGGCGGTGCCGAGCACCACGAGCGCCGACCGGACGCTCACCACGCGGTGCAGCGCCGCGGAGCGCGCCCCCGGCGGGAGCACCCGGGCCGCGGCCGTCCACGCTCTGCCGTCGGCGGAGCGCCAGACGATCCCGGTCTCCCGCCCGTCCCGGCCTGCCGAGCCCACGGCGGCGAAGCCGTCCGGGGTGGCGGTGACGCCGGCCAGTCGCACGCCGGCGCCCTCGTCCGGCAGGCTCTCCGCCGGGATGCGGGCGAACCGGGTGAGGTCCGCGGAGAACCACAGGGCCGGCCGCGCCCCGTCCGGGCCGTGGTCCTCGCCGGCGATCACATACCCCTGAGGGCCGGCCGCCACCGCGACCGGCGCGAGCGCCGGGTGATCGGCCGGCGCCTCGATCTCGGGGCCGGGGCGCCACGTCCGGCCGTCCGCCGAGGTGACGAGCAGCGGCCGGGTGAGCGCGGGCTCGGGCGTGGTGCTGCCGACGGCGAGCCAGCCCTCCGGGCCGTGGGCCACCCCGGTGAGCTCCTGCCGGCCCGGTCCCGACAGCGGGCCGGCCGGCCCGGCGGCCGCCCATCCGGCGCCGTCGCGGGCGGTCCAGATCGCCGCGTCGCCGTCCGCCGAGCCCACGGCGACGAACGTGCCGCCGGCCGCCGCGAGGTCCGCGACCTCCCCGGCATCCCGGCGCAGCCCGGCGATCCGCTCCGGCGGCACGGCGGTGACGGAGCCGCCCGCCCGCGCCGTGACCAGGACCGGGAGGTTCTCCACGTCGCCCCGGCCGCGCCGGTCGCCGCCCGCGACCAGCAGCCCGGCGCCGGTGATGGTGAGCCCGCGGAGCGTGCCGGGGATCTCGCCGAGCTCCGCGGCCCGGGTCCAGGCTCCGCCGTCCGCGCTGGTGTACGCCGTGTACCGGCCCCACTCGGTCTCGACGAGCGCGGCGACCCCGGCCTCCGACGCGCCCACGGCGCGCACCCCCGGCCCGTCAGGGCCGAGCCCGCCGATCGCCCCGCACCCGGTCCACCGCCCGCCGTCCGGCGAGCAGTACACCGGCACCCGGCCGTCCGCGGTCCGCTGCCGGACCGGGACGAGGACGAACCCCCGCTCGGTCGCGGCGAGCGCGCCCGGTTCCGCGCGCACGCCGGGGAGCGGGCTCTCCCCCGCCCGCCAGGTGCGGCCTCCGTCGTCCGACCGTAAGACCACCGAGGCGGAGCCGCCCGCGTCCGCGAGCGCCACCACCCGGTCCCCGCGCATCGCGATCGCGGCGATCCCGCCGATCCGCCCGGGAAGGCCGCCGCGGTCGTCCACCCGGGTCCACCGCTCCCCGTCGGGCGATAACCACACCACCGGGCCGGGGGTGCCGTCCGGGCGGGTGGTCACCCCGGCCGCGGCGAACCCCTGCTCGCCGCCGGCGAGGTCGCTGACCCGGTCCCCTGGGGCGAACGCGGCGAGCCGGGCCGGATCCACCGGGGTCCACGACCGGCCGTCCGCGGACGTCCACATCGCGTGCCCGGCCCGCCCGGTGGCGTCCGTGCCGACCGCGAGCCAGCGTCCGCCGCCGCTCGCCACCCGGCCTACCGCGCCGGCCGCTCCCGCGGCCGGGCCGAGCGTACGGCCGGCCTCCCAGGTCTCGCCCTCGTCCGGGGAGACCAGGAAGAGCGGCCTGGGCCGGGGGCCGGTGGTGTCGCTCCCGGCCGCCACGATCATGGAGCCCGCCGCGGCGACGGCGTTGAGCACGTGGCTGCGGCCGCCCCGCGCGGGGAAGGCGGCATCGGCCACCAGCCCTTCCCCGCCGGTGAGCCACCCGCCGTCCGCCGTCCCGCTCCGGAGGGCGAGCAGGCCGAGGGCTCCGGCGGCGAGACAGAGCGCGGCCACCACGGCGAGCACCACCGGCCTGCGGAGCAGGCCCCGGCCGTGGGCCCGCGCCGCCGCGGCGGGCGGCCGCCCGGGCACCGCGGGGAGGCGCGCAGGCCGGCGCACGGGCAGCGGCGGCGCCGCGGTGCCCTGGGCCGCGCGCGTGCCGCCGGCGTCCTCCTGGGAGCCCGCCCGCGGCGGGCCGGGGTCGGCTCCGGTGGAGCCCGCCCGGGGCCTGCGCGGCGGGCCGATCGCGACCAGGACATCGGGCCGGTCCGTCAGCCGCCGCGGCCTGCCGTCCGGCCGGATCCCGGCGGACAACGGGTCCCCGGGCCGCGCCGTCTCCCCCGGGCCCGCCTCGCCGTACGGCGTCGCGGGGTGTTCCGGCCCGGGTGCGGGCCCGGATGATCCGTCCCCGGCCGGCCGGGCCGTCTCCTCGGATTCACCCGCCCGCTCCGGCGCGGGCTCGGGGTGCGCGCCCCCGGGCCCCTCGGGCACCGGCCCGGCGGCGAACGCCCACGGGGGCGGCGCCGGCGGGGTGTGGTGGAGGGTGAACGGTGCGCCGTGGCTCGGCCGTGACCCGTCGGCCGGGTTCTCCTCGTCTGCGGTGGGCTGGGGGTCGCGGTCGTGTGGGCCCGACGAGGCCACGCTCACTGCCTCCTACCCGAGCGGCGTTCCGGTGCTCACGCGTGCGGCGTTGAAGATCTCGATCGATCTCTTACCCCGCCATGGATCCGCGGCAACACACGAGATCCCGCCGGGGCGGGGCGCGTCAGACCGCGTACCGGACGGCGCGCCTCCGGGCCATGGCGACGACGAGCACGAGGAAGACCACGAACTGCACGATCGTCCCGCTCAGGGTCTGCCAGGGAAGCGAGCCCTGCTCGAGCGCGCCCTCCAGATCGCCGGTCGCGGCGACGAACCCGAAGGCCGCCAGGTTGTTCACCGTGTGCAGGGCGATGGGCGCCTCGAGCCCGCCGGTGCGGATCGCCAGCCACCCCATGAGCACGCCGAACCCGAAGACGTACAGGATCCCCCAGTCGGTGTAGCCGTGGAGCGCGGTGAACGCGATCGACCCGAGGATGATCCCCGGCCACGGGTTGCCAAGGTAGGCGCCGAACGCCTGGATGACCCAGCCGCGGAAGAAGTACTCCTCGGCGGCCGCCTGGAACGGCACGAGCAGCAGGATGAGGACCGCCGCCGGGAGGAACGTCTCCCAGCCCGCCCAGCGCAGCCCGGGGTCGAGACCGGTGAGCGCCATGGTGACGATCTCGGCGGCCTGGCCGAGCGCCACCGCCGCCACCGCGACCAGCAGGCATCGGCCGAGCCAGTCCCAGCGCAGGCGGAAGGCGACCGACGAGAGCGAGCCCGGTGGCCGCCGCTGGACCAGCCACGCGGCGAGGTACACCACCGGGATGCCCATGGCGATCACCGCGAGGTTGATCCCGAGGTTGAACAGCGGGTCGGCGAACACCCGGCCGTCGTCGAAGACCATCGGCACGCCGGCCAGGAGCGAGATGGCCATGGCGAGGGTGGCGAGCAGCACCGTGCCCGCCAGGAAGCACACCACGATGAAGAGCGTGCCGACGATGGGCCGCCACCACCGGTGCACCGCCGTGCGGGCGAGCTGGTCGTAGGTGGTCCCGGGCGGCGGCGGCACGGTCCATGGGAGCCGCATGCCCGGTGGCCGCCATCCGGGGTACGGCGAGGACCCGTACGGCCACGGATGGGGCGGCTGGTAGGGCCCGTGGTACGGCCCCCGCGGTGGTTGCACCGGATACGGGGCGCCGTAGGGATGGGAACCCTGGTGCGGGCCGTGGTAGGGGCCTTGCCACGGCGCCGGGCCCTGCCACGGCGTGGGGCCGTGCCACGGCGCGCCCGGTGAAGGTCGGCTCATATGTCCATTCTTCGCCATTACCGGCCACCCCTACCCTCGCCCTGCGCGATCATGGCGCGCCGTTCCCCGGAGGGGTGAGCCGCGGCGGTCACCCGGGAGGGGTGAACCGCTTGGTCCGGGTGAGCCCGGCGGCCCGGCCCTTGGCCGCGACGACCAGGGCCATCTTCCGCGACGCCTCGTCGATCATCTCGTCGCCGAGCATGGCGGCGCCGCGCCGCTCCACGGTGGTGTAGTACTCGTACGCCTCGAGGATCAGCTCGGCGTGGTCGTAGTCGTCCTGCGACGGGGAGAACACCTCGTTGCCGGCCTCGATCTGGGAGGGGTGGAGCACCCACTTGCCGTCGAACCCGAGGGCGGCGGCACGGCGGGCCGCACGGCGGAACCCCTCCACGTCGCGGATCTGCAGGTACGGGCCGTCGATCGCCTGGAGGCCGTGGGCGCGGGCGGCCGTGAGGATCCGCATCAGGACGTAGTGGTAGGCGTCGCCCTCCTCGTAGCCGGGCGGCTGCTCGCCGACGACCAGGGTGCGCATGCCGATCGAGGCCATGAAGTCCGCGGGCCCGAAGACCAGCGTCTCCAGCCGCGGCGACGCCGCGGCGATCCGCTCGGCGTTCACCAGCCCGGTGGCGTCCTCGATCTGGGCCTCGATCCCGATCCGGCCCACGGGCAGCCCGGCCGCCCGTTCGACCTGGCCGAGCAGCGTGTCGAGCCAGACCACGTGGGACGGGTCGCTGACCTTCGGCAGCATGACGCAGTGGAGCCGGTCGCCGGCCGCCTCCACGACCTCGATCACGTCGCGGTAGCTCCACGGGGTGGTCGCGTCGTTGACCCGCACCGCCACGGTCTTGCCTGTCCAGTCGCCCTCGCGCAGGGCGGCCACCACGTTCGCTCGGGCCTCTTCTTTCACGGCGGGAGCGACGGAGTCCTCCAGGTCGAGGAAGACCTCGTCGGCGGCGAGCGTCTGTGCCTTCTCCAGGAACCGCGGGTTGCTCCCCGGCACGGCGAGGCAGGTACGTCGAGCGCGCATGGCCCACACCGTAGCCGGATGGGCCGCGCCCGGCGGAGCCCGGGTGGCGGGTTCCGGGCCGTGGTGGGCGGCGGGTTCCGGGCCTTGGTAGGAGTGCGACAACGGCGACCGGCATCAGCACCGGGTTTGGGCCGGGCGATCGGCCGGAGGAATGTAGGTCACCGACAAATCAGGTCGATCGTTCTTTGAAGTCTGGACGGTAGGGTGCGCCCCGATCCGGGCGAACAATGGAAAACCGGTGACATCCTCCGCGCCCGACCGGGCGCCGGGCAACGTGCGTCTCACACAGGGAGCTATCGATGGTCAACGCCGCAGCGGGGGCACGCCCCGCCGTCCTCTCCGACCTCGTCCCCGGGGTACCCGCCCTTCCCGGTACGGCGGGCGTCCGGGTGCGCGACGCCGCCTTGGTGGTGGCCGGCGCGGTCCTGACCGGACTCTCCGCGCAGCTCAGCGTCCCGATCCCCGGCTCCCCCGTCCCGGTCACCGGCCAGACGCTCGCCGTCCTCCTGGTCGGCGCCGCGCTGGGTCTGCACCGCGCGCTCCTCAGCATGCTGCTGTACGTGCTCGCCGGCATCGCGGGCGTGCCATGGTTCTCCGACGGCTCCTCCGGGTTCGGCGGGGCCACGTTCGGGTACGTGCTCGGGTTCATCGCCGCCGCCTCCCTGGTCGGGTGGCTCGCGCAGCGCGGCGGTGACCGCACCGTGCTCCGGACCATCGGCACGATGGCCCTCGGCAACCTGGTGATCTACTCCTTCGGCCTGCCCGTGCTCGTCGCCACGACCGGCATGGACCTCGGCACCGCCCTGGTCAAGGGCGCGGGCGTCTTCGTCGTCGGCGACCTCATCAAGATCGTGATCGCGGCCGGCCTGCTCCCCGCCGCGTGGAAGCTGGCGAGCCGCTGACCGTTCCGGCCTCCCGGTGCGCCCCGGCCCGCGCGCGGGCCGGGGCGCCGTCATGTCCCGGGCCTGACGCCCGGGTCAGGAGACCTCCCGTGCTCCGCTGGACCGCGGCTCCTCCGGCTCCCGGTAGGGGCGCAGGTCGGCGCGGAAGCACGAGCCCCGCTCGCCCGCGACCACGAGCGTGCCGCCGTGGGCGCGGCGTTCCCCGGGGTACGGGCCGCGTGATCGTGGCGGACGAGAGCGGCGAGGTCCGCGTGGTGGACGGCGGCAAGGCCCCGGCCGGCTCCGGCGGCGCGGGCTGCCCGGCCCCCGGCGCCGGCGGGCGCCCGGTCAAGACCGTGGAGGTGAAGGACGGCAAGGTCTACCGCGACGGCGAGGAGATCGGCCGCGTGCCCGGCGATAGGAAGGCGCCGCTGACCGTGTCCGTGGTGGACGGGGAGGTCCGCATCGGCGAGGACGGCCGGCCTGCGGCCGGTGCCCGCGCCACCCGCCGGGCCGGCGCCGGTGGCGAGGCCGGCGGCCCGGCCGTCGCCTGCGTCGAGGACCGCTGAGCCCGGACCCGGTGACGGCGCCGCTCGGCGTCCCGGTGACCGGGTGGCCCGCCGCCGGTCCGCGTGGGCCGGCGGCGGCACGGTCCGCGCCGTGGCGGGGTGCGGGTGACGCCCCGGCCCGCGCACCGGTGGGCGCCCGGTCGTGAGACGCTGGCGTCGTGAGCATGCCGCTGATCGAAGAGGGTGCGAAGAGATCGAGCGTGCTGTGGCTCGGGCTCCCCGCGGGCTGGCGGCTGGCCTGGCATGTCTGGCACGACGGCGCCATCTACGTGGTGACCGGCGGCGGGGAGCAGGAGCTGCCCGGGCTGACCGAGGCCGCCGAGGTGGAGGTCGTCCTCCGGAGCAAGGACAGCGGCGCCGAGCTGGTCCGGTTCCCCGCGTCCGTGGCGGTGGTGGATCAGGCGTCCGCCCCGGAGGCGGTGGCGGCGCTCGCCAAGGAGCGGCTCAACGCGGCCGACCCGGCGCACCTGATGGAGCACTGGGCCCGGCACGCCGCCGTGGTACGGCTCACGCCCCGACCGCGCGCCACCACGCACGAGCCGGGCGCCACCGCGCATTAGCAGGGCATACCACGGGCTAACCGGGTAGCGCCGCGCACCCGCCGGGCACCACGGGCTACCGGGCGGCGCGCGGGGGAGCCGGGAGCCACCGCGGGTGAGCCGGGTGCCGCTCTGGGGAGGCCGGGCGGCACTCCGGGGAGACCGGGCGGCGTGGCGAGGAACCCGGCCCGGCCGTGCCCCTCGGCCGCGCCGGTCGGGCTCACGCCTGGTCCGCGGAGCGTTCCAGCACCTGGGCGGCCGCGGCGGACCGCCCGGCCGTACACGACGGCTCCGGGTGGGCCGCCCCGGCCGGTCCGGCGTGCGCCGGGCGGGCGGTGGCCGTCTGGGCGACCAGGGCGCCGGCCAGCAGGATCACCCCGCCGATGATCTGCCAGGTGCCGAGCCGCTCCCCGAGCAGGACCCAGGCGATGAGCGAGCCCGCGACGACCTCGATGGACGCGACCGTGGAGCCGACGGCCGCGGAGAGCCTGCGCACCGCGGTGACCCCGGTGACGTACGCCGCGACCGTGGCGACGAGGATGAGGCAGGCGGCAGCGGCGATCGCCGGCAGGGTCCGGTCCCCGACCGTCGCGGTCCCGGTCAGGGCCGCCCAGGGGATGTCCCACGGCCGGGCGATCGGCAGGTACACGACGGCCGCGCCCAGCATGCCCCAGCCGATGAGGCCGAGCGTGTCGATGTCCTCTCCGAAAGAGTCGCTCATCAGGAAATATCCGGCACAACACGCGGAGGCGAGGACGCCGAGCAGCAGCCCGATCGGGTCGAGGCGCATCCCGTCCCAGATCTGCACGACGATCGCCAGCCCGAGGATCGCGACGAGCGCGCCCAGGTAGGCGGCGCGCGGCAGCCGTACCCGCCGGACGAAACGCACCCAGAGCACGACCAGCACCGGGGCGGTGTACTCCATGAGCAGCATCACCCCGACCGGCAACCGGGTGATCGCGACGAAGAACAGGCCCTGCACGGCCGCGATCGCGATCAACGCGTACGCGGCGACGAACGGCACGCGGCCGCGGGGGATGCGCAGGGCGCCCGGCTTGACGAGCGCGAGCACGGTGACCATGATCAGCCCGGCTCCCGCCATGCGGATCCACGCCGCCTCCAGCGGGGTGAGCCCGGCCCCGCCGAGGAACTTCCCCATCGGTCCTGAGAAGCCGAAGCAGAAGGCGGAGAGGACCGCGATCGCCAGGCTGGCTGCCTTCATGCGAACCTACCCATGTAATTGCCAATAACCCGCGTTGATCCTGTCATATGCCGGGCGAACTACACATCTTTGCGTAACCTGACAGGGTGAATCGGATCTTCGTGGCCCGGCTGGCGGGCATGGCGGTCTTCGACCCGGCCGGTGACAAGATCGGCCGGATCCGGGACGTCGTGATCGCCCTGCGCGGCAGGCTGCCCCCGCGGGTGCACGGCTTCGTGGTCGAGGTGCTCCCCCGCCGCAGGGTGTTCCTGCCGATCACCCGGATCACCAGCATCGAGGCGGGCGCGGTGATCTTCACCGGGAAGCTCAACGTCCGCCGCTTCGAGCGCCGGGCGATGGAGACCCTCGCGATCGGCGAGCTGCTCGACCGCCACGTCGAGTACCGGGGCGAGCGGGTGATCGTCCAGGACCTCGCCATGGAGGAGCAGCACCCCTCCGAGTGGCTGATCACCAAGGTGGCGATCCGGCGCGGCACCCGCCGCCGGGGTGAGACGCTCATCGTCAACTGGGACGAGGTGAGCGGCTTCGAGAGCGTCCCGGAGGATCAGGGCGCCGCCTACCTGCTCGCCGCCTTCGAGGAGATGCCCCCGGCCGACCTGGCGAACATGCTCCACGACCTGCCGGGCAAGCGGATGGCCGAGATCGCGGCCGCGCTCAGCGACGACCGGCTCGCCGACGTGCTCGAGGAGCTCCCCGAACGGGACCAGGTGCTCGTGCTGAGCCGGCTGCGCGAGGACCGGGCGGCGAACGTGCTCGAGCAGATGGGCCCGGACGACGCGGCCGACCTGCTCCAGGAGCTCCCGCCCGACCAGGCCGAGCTGCTGCTGAAGCTGATGGTCCCCGAGGAGGCGGAGCCCGTTCGGCGGCTGCTCACCTACAGCGGGAACACCGCGGGCGGCATGATGACCACCGAGCCGGTGATCCTCCCGCCGACCGCGACGGTCGCCGAGGCCCTCGCCCACATCCGGATCGAGGAGCAGACCCCCGCGATCGCCGCCCAGGTGTTCGTGACCCGCCCGCCCACCGAGACACCGACCGGGAAGTTCCTCGGCACGGCCCACTTCCAGCGGCTGCTCCGGGAACCCCCGTCCACCCTGCTCGGCAAGGTGCTCGACGTCAGCGTCGACCCGATCGGGCCCGACCTCACGGTCCTGGAGGTGGCGCGCTACCTCGCCACCTACAACCTGGTCGCGGTCCCCGTCGTGGACGACCTGGGCCGCCTGATCGGCGCGGTTACCGTGGACGACGTACTCGACCACATGTTGCCGAAGGATTGGCGGGAGAGAAATGACTGATCGGCTCGATCAGCCACGCGAGCTGGCCCCGGTCCGCCTGCGCATCCACTACGACCCCGAGGCCTTCGGGCAGCTCTCCGAACGGATCGCCCGGTTCCTCGGCACCGCGCGGTTCATCGTTTACATGACCGTGTTCATCGCCATATGGCTGGTGTGGAACACCGTCTTCCCCGCCAGGTTCGACCCGTACCCCTTCATCTTCCTCACCCTGATGCTCTCCCTCCAGGCCTCGTACTCCGCGCCGCTCATCCTGCTCGCGCAGAACCGGCAGGCCGACCGCGACCGCGTCCAGTACGAGCAGGACCGGATCGCGGCCGCGCGGACCCAGGCCGAGATCGACTACCTCACCCGGGAGATCGCCGACCTGCGCCTCGCCATCCGCGAGATGGCGACCCGGGACTACATCCGCGCCGAGTTCCAGCGGCTCCGGGAGGAGTTGAACGAGCGGGGTTCGGGATCCTGACCGCCCCGGGTGTCTCCGCACGCCCGCCGAGTCCATAGCATGGAGGCATGGCACCATCCCTTGAACAGATCAAGGCCGCGCTGGCCACGGTTCAGGATCCGGAAATTCGCCGGCCGATCACCGACCTCGGCATGGTCAAGAGCGTCGATGTCGCGCCGGACGGGGTGGTGCGCGTAGGCGTCTACCTCACGGTCGCCGGATGCCCGCTCCGGGACCGGATCACCCGGGACGTGACGGCCGCGGTCTCCAAGGTCGAGGGCGTGACCAAGGTCCACGTCGACCTCGACGTGATGAGCGAGGAGCAGCGCAAGGAGCTGCAGGCCAAACTCCGCGGCTCGCGCGGACCGGAGAAGGAGATCCCGTTCGCCAAGCCGAACTCGACCACCCGCGTGCTGGCGGTGGCGAGCGGGAAGGGCGGCGTCGGCAAGTCGTCGATCACCGTCAACCTCGCCGCCGCGATGGCCGCCTCCGGGCTGAAGGTCGGGCTCATCGACGCCGACATCTACGGCCACTCGGTGCCGCGGATGCTGGGCGTCACCGACCGCCCCACCAAGGTCGAGGACATGATCATGCCGCCGGTGGCGCATGACATCAAGGTGATCTCGGTGGGGATGTTCAAGGCGGGCAACAGCCCGGTGATCTGGCGGGGCCCGATGCTCGACCGGGCGCTCTACCAGTTCCTCACCGACGTCTACTGGGGCGATCTCGACGTCCTGCTGCTCGACCTGCCGCCGGGGACCGGCGACATCGCGATCTCGGTGGCGCAGCGGATCCCGACCGCCGAGATCCTCGTCGTCACGACCCCGCAGCTCGCCGCGGCCGAGGTGGCGGAGCGCGCCGGTTCGATCGCCGCGCAGACCCACCAGCACATCGTCGGCGTGATCGAGAACATGGCGTGGCTGCCCTGCCCGCACTGCGACGAGCGGATCGCGGTCTTCGGCGAGGGCGGCGGCCAGGCCGTGGCGGAGGCGCTCGGCCGCACCCTCGGGTACGAGGTGCCGCTGCTCGGCCAGGTGCCGATCGACATGCGGCTCCGCGCGGGCGGCGACGAGGGCAAGCCGGTGGTGCTCTCCGACCCCGACGCCCCGGTCTCCGCGGAGCTGCGCCGGATCGCCGCCGGGCTCGGCAAGCGGCGGACCGGCCTCAAGGGCCTGCGGCTCGACGTGAGCCCGGTGCGGCGCTGAGCGGCCCGGGTCAGGTCGCCGCACGGCCGCACGGAGCGCGATCCCGGCCGGCTCGCCACGGTCACACCACGGCATTCCCGGCCGGGCCGGTACGGGCGTCCGGTGTTCCGGCCCGCGCGTGCCGCGCCTGATCGCCTCACGGTCGTATAGCGCGACCCGATCACGCCGGCCTCAGGGGCTATGCATGGCCGGACCGCGTCGGCTACATGGATCGTCGGACCGCCGGCCCTCGTGGTGGTACGGAACGTCCCGGCACGGTCGCACGGAGCCACCCCATCACGTCGGTCTCAGGGGCGCATGGATCGCCGGGATCGTCCGGCCTTAAGGCCACATGGTCGCCGGGACCGCGTCCGGTCTCAGAGTCGTACGGAACGTCTCGGTGGCCTCGCGGTCGACCGAGCCACTCGATCACGCCGGCCTAAGGGGCATATGTTTGGCCGGACCACGTCGGCTCACATGGACGCCGGGACCGCGCCCGGGCCCCTCAGGGCCTACGGAACGTCCCGGTGGGCTCACTCCGGAGGCTCGTCCGGAAGAGCGCGCCCGGTCAGGTCGCCTCGGGGTCGTACGGCGGGATCTCGCCCACCCCGAGCTCGGGCTTCGCGGGCTGCGGATTCGGCACGGCGGTCGCGGTGGCCGGGGTGGCGTTCCAGTCCCGTTCCAGGTCGTCGAGCAGGTGCTTGCGGACGAAGTTCCGCGGATGCAGGTCCGCCGGGTCGAAGTCGGCGAACTCCGGCCCGAGGTTCGAGCGCAGATCGGCCTTGGCGTTGTTCGCCAACCGCCGCAGCTCCCGGAGCGCGCGGGCGGCCTGCTGTGCCGCCTGGGGGAGCTTCTCCGGTCCGAACACCAGCAAGGCGATCACCACGAGCATCAGGATCTCGGGCCAGCCCAGTCCGAACACGGTGAACTCCTCCTGCGGCAACGTCTGGCTTCAGACTAACGCCACCCGCCGGGGCTCCGGACGCCGCCGGAGCACCTCCGGGCGGCGGCCCGCCGGAACGGGGGCGCTCGCCGGTGACACCGCCCACCCGGGCCGGTTCAGCGGGACTGGGTGGGCGTGGCGCTGGGCGACGGGCTGGGCGACGGAAGGACCGCGGGAGTGGTCTGCACCCGCTGGAACGGGGACTGGTGCACCGGCGGGACGAACATCTCGCCCGGGGCCGGAGCCGGGTGGGAGCCCGCGCCGTTCACCAGGAACAGCGCGCCGAGCGCCATGGCCGCCGAGGCCATGCCCACCGCGACGTACGCGGCACGCCGATGCCGCGCCGGCCGGCCCGGGCCGTAGCCACCGGCGCCGCGCGCCGGGCGGTTGTCGAGCGGCCCCGGTCCGTGCATTCCAGGAAGCCCGGTGGCGCCGAAGACCGGGCGTCCGGGAAAGGGCCGCACTCTGGGCGGCAGTGGATCACCCGGCTCGGCCATCCGCAGCAGTGACATCGTGAGGTCCGCCGGCATGGCCGGCGGTTCGAGGGAACGGAGCCGGTTCTTCAGCATCCGCATCGACTCGACCTCGGCACGGCATTCCGCGCAGAAGGTGAGGTGCGCCAGCGCCCGTTCCCGCTCCGCATGGCTCAGCTCTCCGTCGATGAGCGCGGAGACGCGTTCGCCGAGATGACTCATCGTCCCTCCCTGCTGACCGTAGGGGGGGTCTGGTCGCCTTTTCGGTTCTCGGACGGCGCCCGGTGCTCGAGAGCCTCCCGAAGCTGGGCGCGGCCGCGGTGGATCCGGCTGCGCACGGTGCCGAGCTTCACGCCGAGCGTCGCGGCGATCTCCTCGTAGGAGAGCCCTTCGATGTCACAGAGCACCACGGCCGCCCGGAACTCGGGTGCCAGGGCATCGAGCGCCGCCTGGATATCTGGTTCGAACTGTGCGTCATGGTATGCCTGCGCCGGGGATGGTTCGCGGCCGTGCAGGCGCTCGGCCGCCTCGTCGGCCAGCCCCTCGAACCGGATGCGCTGCTTGCGCCGGGCCATGTCGAGGAACAGGTTGGTCGTGATCCGGTGCAACCAGCCCTCGAACGTGCCCGGGGTGTAGTTCGACAGCGAACGGAACACCCGGACGAAGACCTCCTGGGTGAGGTCCTCGGCGTCGTGCACGTTCCCGGTCAGACGGTAGGCGAGCCGGTACACCCGGGCGGAATGCGTACGCACGATCTCTTCCCAGGTCGGGGGGGTCCAACCTGGCAAGGCCGCCGCCTCAGCCTGGTGGTCGTCCACCGGCATTCCTCTCTGCACGGTCGTCGCTACCGCCATAGTGCCTGGTTCCGTCCCCTCCTGCGCGCCCCGGCCCGATAGTGACCCGATCGAAACCGTTCATTGCGTGCAACGCTTCCCGTGGGCCCTCTGGTTCCCGATCCGTCCGGTCTCCCCTAGGCTGCACGGCAGATGAGGCAGGGGAGGGAGAGGCCGATGGTGACACCGGCCAGCCTGGAATTCGCGGAAAGGTTCGTCCCGGAGGACGAGATCCTGCTGTCCGCCCGGCAGCGCGCCAACGAGGTCGGGGCGTACCCGGTCATGCCGGGGTGCGGGGCGGCGCTCTGCTTCCTCGCGACCGTGCTGGACGCCCGCGCGGTGGTGGAGATCGGCACCGGTTGCGGCGTCTCGGGCCTGTGGCTGCTCCGGGGCATGCGCCCGGACGGCACGCTCACCAGCGTGGACGTGGAACCCGAACTCCAGCGCATGGCGCGGCAGACGTTCGCGCAGGCCGGGTTCACCGGCAGCCGGGTCCGCCTGATCGGCGGGCGCGCGCTCGACGTGCTGCCCCGGCTCGCCGACGGCGGGTACGACATGGTCTTCTGCGACGCCGCGAGGTCCGAGTACCTCGCCTACCTGGGCGAGTCGCTGCGGCTGCTCCGGCGGGGCGGGGTGGTCGCCTTCAACGGCCCCTTCTACCACGACCAGGACCTCGAGCCGATCCGCCGCGACCCCGACACCCTGGTCATGCGGGAGCTCACCAAGCACATCCGGAACGAGGAGCGGCTCCGGCCGCTGCTGCTGCCGCTCGGGGAAGGGCTGCTCGCCGCGGTCAAGGTGGCCTGAGCGTCCGGGACCGGGCACCGTCCCCCGCCCCCGGCTCACCTGGACGCGGGCGCGGCCGGCCCCGTGCCCCATGCGGCGAGGTAGCGCAGGAGCAGCCGCACCCCGAAGCCGGTGCCGCCCTTGGTGATCTCGGCCTCGTCCGCCGCCGACCGGGCCGGTCCGGCGATGTCGAGGTGGGCCCAGGGCCGCCCACCGGTGAACTCGCGCAGGAACAGCGCGGCGGTGATCGAACCGGCCGAGCCCGTCTCGTCGCGGTCGACGTTGGCGAGGTCGGCGATGTCGGAGTCGAGCATCCCCCGGTAGTCCTCGACCAGCGGCATCCGCCAGAGCCGCTCCCCGCTCTCCTCCGCGGCGTGGAGCAGCCCGCGGGCGACCGCGTCGTCGGTGGCGTAGAGCGCGGCGTGGGTCTGCCCGAGCGCCACCCGGGCCGCGCCGGTGAGCGTGGCGATGTCGATCATCACGTCGGGGTCGAGCTCCCGGTGCGCGTACGCCAGCGCGTCGGCGAGCACGAGCCGCCCCTCGGCGTCCGTGTTGAGCACCTCGACCGTGCGCCCGCCGTACTGGGTGATGACGTCGCCGGGGCGCTGCGCCGAGCCGGAGAAGGCGTTCTCCGCGCAGGCGACGAGCCCGGTGACCTTGACCGGCGCCTCCAACGCCGACAGGGCGCTCAGCACCCCGAGCACGGCCCCGCCGCCCGCCATGTCGGTCTTCATCAGCTTCATGTTGTCGGTGGGCTTGAGCGAGAGCCCGCCGCTGTCGAAGGTGATGCCCTTTCCGGCGAGCACGACGTGGCCGCGCGCCCCGGGCGGCGCGTAGCTCAGCTCGATCAGGCAGGGCGGGTGGACCGACCCCTGCGCCACCGCCCGGATCCCGCCGAACGGGGCGAGCTCGTCCCCCTCCCACACGCGTACGGCGAGGCCGGCGTCGGCGGCGATCTCCCTGGCCTGTTCGGCGAGCCAGGCCGGCGTCTTCACCGACGACGGGGTGTTGATCAGATCCCGGGCGAGGCCGGTGGCCCGGGCGATCACCTCGCCCCGGCGCACCGCCCGCTCGTCCGCGCCGACCAGCTCGATCCGGCGCACCGGGGCGGTACGGCTCGCGCCGATGGTGAACGTGTACCCGGCGAGCAGGGCGCCCTCGGCGAGCGCCGCGCCGTCGTCATGGTCCGGCAGGGTGATCTGGAGCCGCTCGCGGTCCTTCGCCTTCCGCGCCAGGGCGGCCCCCGCCTTGCGCAGCTCGGCGGCCGAGCCCGCGCCGATCCCGTAGAGCAGGACCCGGCCCACGCCGTCGCCGCGGGGGACGGGCACCTCGACCACCTCACCGGCCTCGCCCTTGGCCTGGTAGTGGTCGAGCAGCGCGGTCACCGGCACCGGTAAGTCGATCTTCGGGGGCGAGTCCGGCCCGAACGGCACGGCGACCAGCTCCGCGTCACCGCCGGGACCGTGGACGACGGCCAGTGTGGTGGCGATGGGCACGAAGACCTCCCAAGAAAACGGCCCCGGCACGGAGGGGCATCCCCGTCGCCAGGGCCCGAAGCATCATCTGGCCGGCCGAAGGGTTCAGCCGACCGCGTTCTTCAGCGCGTCACCGAGAGCGTTGGCCTCTTCCGGCGAAAGCTCCACGACCAGGCGGCCTCCACCCTCAAGGGGGACCCGCATGACGATGCCCCGTCCTTCTTTGGTGACCTCCAGCGGACCGTCACCGGTCCGCGGCTTCATCGCCGCCATGCGTGTATCCCTTCCCGCGTAGTCGGCTGCCCCGAAGGGTAACCGGCGTATTCACGTTTCTGTGATGTCTTATTATCCCGCCTCCGGACGCAAAAGGGTAACGGACCGGCTGCGTTCAGCCGATCATCGTCCGGAAAATCACCCCTGTCCTAGGTCGGCGAAGCGGTGGATCGTACCGTTGTCGAGTGGGAGGCGGCTTCGCCGCCGCAGTGTCCGTGACCCCCGCGACCCGAATGGAGCCACATGACTGCCTCCACCGGTCAGACCGCCGGCACGCCGACCCGCCCGCTCGTCCGGTACGAGGTCGGCGAGGCCGTCGCCACCATCACCCTCGACCGCCCCGAGGCGATGAACGCGCTCACCGACCGGCTCAGGGGTGAGCTGCACGCCGCCCTGCGCCGGGCGGCCGAGGACCGCTCGGTCCGGGCCGTGGTGCTCACCGGGACCGGGCGGGCGTTCTGCGCCGGCCAGGACCTGCGCGAGCTCAGCGGCGCGGTGGAGCAGGGGCAGGGCATCGGGGACCTGGTGCGCGAGCACTACAACCCCCTGGTGCTCACCATCACCGGCATGCCGAAGCCGGTCGTGGCCGCGGTCAACGGGGTGGCCGCCGGCGCCGGCGCGGCGCTCGCCTTCGCCTGCGACTTCCGGGTCGCCGCGGACACCGCCAGGTTCGTCATGGCGTTCACCGGGATCGGCCTCGCCCCCGACTCCGGCGCCTCGTGGACGCTGCAGCGGCTGGTCGGCCCGGCCCGGGCCAGGGAGATGCTGCTGCTCGGCGACCCGGTGGACGCGGCCCGGGCGCTGGAGATCGGCCTGGTGACCCGGGTGGTCCCCGCCGATGAGCTGCCGGCCGCGGCCCGGGAGCTCGCGCTGCGGCTCGCCCAGGGCCCGACCCTCGCCTACGCCGCGACCAAGCGGTTGCTGGACCACGCCGCCGCCAGCACGCTCGAGGCGGCGCTGGACCGCGAGGCGGAGCTGCAGGAGGGGCTCGTGCGCACGGCCGACCACGCGGCCGCGCGCAAGGCGTTCCTCAACAAGGAAAGGCCGCGCTTCGAAGGGCGTTGACCTCCTCGCGCACCCAGCACCCGGCGACGTGGTCGTTGACGATGCCGATCGCCTGCATGAGCGCGTAAACGGTGGTCGGGCCGACGAACCGGAAGCCGTGCCGCTTCAGCTCCTTGGCGAGGGCCCGGGAGGCCGGGGTCTGCGACGGGACGTCGGCGAGGGACGCGGGCGCGCGGGAGACCGGCTCGGCGTACTTCCAGACCAGCGCGGACAGGCCGCCGGGGAGCTCGAGGGCGGCGCGGGCGTTGACGATCGCCGCCTCGATCTTGGCGCGGTTCCGGATGATCCCGGGCTCGGCCAGCAGCCGCTCGACGTCCCGCTCGCCGAAGGCGGCCACCGCGGGGATGGAGAACCCGGCGAAGGCGGCGCGGAAGTTCTCCCGTTTGCGGAGGATGGTGAGCCACGACAGGCCGGACTGGAACGCCTCCAGGGTGAGCCGCTCGAACACGCGGTCGTCGCCGTGGACCGGCCGCCCCCACTCCTCGTCGTGGTAGGCGAGGTAGTCCGGTGCCGAGGTGGCCCAGGCGCAGCGGGTCACCATGACTCTTCCGCGTCCGCCCGGTCGTCGGACCAGCGCTCCGCCGCGGGCTCCCCGGCCTGCTGCGGCACCCCGCCCGGGGCGGAGAAGACCCGTGGCCGGTTGCGCGACCGCTCGGCGAGCAGGTCCGCCACCCGCCGTTCCAGCAGCGCGATCCGCTCGTCGCGCTCCCGGAGCGCGACGGCGACCCGGCGCAGGGTCTCGTCGACGTGGTTCGTCTGGTATCCGACCAGGCTGATCGGTAACCGCAGCGCGGCCACGTCGGCCGCGGTGAGCCGGTCGGCGCCGGGGAGGTCGAGCGTGGGCTCGTCGGGCGGGAACACGGCGAGCTCGCCGCCGTGCCCCAGCGAGACCGCCACCACGCAGCCGATGACGGCGAGCCCGGCGACGATGAGGAGAACCAGCATGATAGGGAATCGTGCCACAGCGGCCGGGGATGCGAGCATGGAACCATGAGCCAGGTCATCGGCCCTGACGTGGAGCTCGACCCGGGGTGGGTGGAGGCCGGGTCGCTCGCCGAGGCGTCCGAGCTCGCCCGGGCGGGCCGTGCCGTCGCCGTCACGCTCCCCGAGGACGAGACCGAGGCGATCGCGACCGCGGTCGCGTACGCCTGGGCGGGCGCGACCGTGTTCCGCACCTCCCATCCCGCGGTACGGCAGGCGCTCGACATGACCGAGGTGCTGCTCGGCCGGCGGCCGCCCGTCCTCGCCCGGCGCGAGCTCGCCTGAGGCCGCGCCCACGCGCCCGGTCCTCGCGGCCGCAAGACCGCCGTGGGCACCGCGCCCGCGCGCGCCCCCGGTCCGGCGGGAGAGACCCGCCTCCTCGGCACGCGCATCACCCCTGCCCCGCCTGCGCCCCTGGTCCCGCGGTGCGCGCGATGGCCGCCCCGGGTGCCGCCCAGGTGGTACGGCATGGCGCCGGCGGGCGCTAGGGTCAGGAGCCATGCGGCTTGACCTTGCCCAGGACGTGGGCGCGCTGACGGCGCGGCTGGTGGACATCGAGTCGGTGAGCGGCGCCGAGGAGGAGCTCGCCGACGCGATCGAGGAGGCGCTCCGCTCGCTCGGGCACCTGAGGGTGCTGCGGGACGGCAACAGCGTCGTGGCCCGGACCGAGCTGGGCCGCGCCGAGCGGGTGGTGATCGCCGGGCACATCGACACCGTGCCGGTGGCGGGCAACCTGCCCAGCCGGCTCGAGGGCGACCTGCTCTACGGCTGCGGCGCGGCGGACATGAAGAGCGGGCTCGCCGTCCAGCTCAAGCTCTGCCTGCTCACCGAGCCCAACCGCGACCTCACCTTCGTGTTCTACGACTGCGAGGAGGTCGAGGCCGAGCGCAACGGGCTGCTGCGGCTCACCCGCCGCCACCCCGACTGGATCACCGGCGACTTCGCCGTGGTGATGGAGCCGACGGACGGGGAGATCGAGGGCGGCTGCCAGGGCAGCCTGCGGGTCGAGATCGTGGTGCCGGGCGTCCGGGCGCACAGCGCCCGGTCCTGGGAGGGCGTGAACGCCATCCACGCGGCCGAGCCGATCCTCCGGATCCTCAACGAGTACGAGCCCCGGCGCCCGGTCGTCGACGGCCTGCAGTTCCGCGAGGGCCTCAACGCGGTCGGCATCCGGGGTGGCGTGGCCGGCAACGTGATCCCCGACGAGTGCGTGGTGACGGTGAACTACCGGTTCGCGCCGGACCGGACCCTGGAGGAGGCGTTCGGCCACGTCAAGGAGCTGTTCGGCGGCTTCGAGGTCCGGCTCACCGACGGGGCGCCCGGCGCCCGGCCGGGGCTCGACCACCCGGCCGCCGCCGCGTTCGTCGCGGCGATGGGCGGCACGCCGCGGGCGAAGCTCGGCTGGACCGACGTGGCGAGGTTCTCCATGCTCGGCATGCCGGCGGTCAACTGCGGGCCGGGTGACCCCAACCTCGCCCACACCGTCGGGGAGCACGTGAGCCTGGCGAAGATCGCCGACTGCGAGCGCCGGATGCTCGCCTGGCTGACCTCCTGAGCCCCCGCCGCGGACGCGGCGCGGCGATGGGACGGGAAAGCGGCTCTCCACGCCGGGCCGTCGAACGGGAAAGCCGCTTTCCCTCCCGAGCAGCACCCTCACCCATTGGACGCGGCCGTCCGCCGCCGCGGTTCCGCGTGTCCGCGGCGGGCCGGATCGCCGCCCGGCGGGCCAAGGGCGGAGCGCCGCCCGGCGGCACCGCGGCCCGGGGCGGAGCGCCGCGTCACCCGATCCCCCCGTATCGCGCTCGTCACGGAAAGGAGGAGGCGCGCCCGGGCCGCACCGCGGCACCGGCGCGCCGGTGATGTCATGGCCGATCGCCGCATCGAACGCCGGCCCGGTCAGCTGCTGCTCCGCGGCGACATGGTCCCCCCGACCACCTACGACCAGCGGCTGCTCGATCGCCGCGGCCGGACCGACTGGCTCCACGAGGACCCCTGGCGGGTGCTGCGGATCCAGTCGGAGTTCGTCGAGGGCTTCGGCGCGCTCGCCGAGCTGCCGAAGGCGGTGACCGTGTTCGGCTCCGCCCGGACCCCGCAGGACCACCCCGACTACGAGCTCGGCGTGCGGCTGGGCGCCGCGCTGGTCAAGGCGGGCTACGCGGTCATCACCGGGGGCGGACCGGGTTTGATGGAGGCGGCGAACCGGGGCGCCTACGAGGCCGGCGGCATCTCCGTGGGGCTCGGCATCGAGCTCCCCCACGAGCAGCGGCTGAACGACTACATCAACCTCGGCATCGAGTTCCGGTACTTCTTCGTCCGGAAGACGATGTTCATCAAATACGCCTGCGGGTTCGTCGCCCTCCCCGGTGGGTTCGGCACGCTGGACGAGCTGTTCGAGGCGCTCACCCTGGTGCAGACCCGGAAGGTGACCTCGTTCCCGGTCATCCTGATGGGCTCAAAGTTCTGGTCCCCGCTCATCGACTGGGTCCGCACCACGCTGGTGGACACCGGCAAGCTCACCGAGGAGGAGGCCGGCCTGATCTCGCTGACCGACGACCCCGACGAGGCCGTGCGGATCATCATCGCGGCCGAGCGCCGGAACAACGGTCAGTAGGGTTGCATCGTGTACGTCTGCGTGTACTGCTCCTCCAGCGAGAAGATCGATCAGAAGTACCGGGACCTCGCGCGGGACGCGGGCACCGAGCTGGCCCGGCGCGGCCACACCCTGGTGAGCGGCGGCGCGAAGGTCTCCTGCATGGGGGAGATCGCCCGGGCGGTGCGCGCCGCGGGCGGCCGCACGATCGGCGTGATCCCCCGGGCGCTGGTCGACGTGGAGATCGCCGACACCGATGCCGACGAGCTGATCGTCACGGCCGACATGCGGGAGCGCAAGGGCGTGATGGACGCCCGCTCCGACGCCTTCCTGGTGCTGCCCGGCGGCATCGGCACGCTGGAGGAGCTCTTCGAGATCTGGACCACCCGGGTGCTCGGCCTCCATGACCGCCCGCTGGTGGTGCTCGATCCGTGGGGGTTCTTCGCGCCGCTGCGCGAGCTCGTCGCCCGGATGCACGCGGAGGGGTTCACCCGGCCCAACGTGTTCGACGTGATCGCCTGGGCGGCCACGATCGAGGAGGCCTTCGAGCTGCTGGAGAAGGGGGCGCGGGAGACGGCGGGCGGCGTGGCCGGGCGAACCCCCTGACCGGGTGTTTCCGGCCGGGCCGCCCACCCGGCCCGAGGGCGTTCCCGACGGGCGGCCCGCCGCACCGGCGACTGCGCTGACCGGGTGAGCCCTCTTGACCGGGCGGTCCTCCGACCGGGCCGGCCCTGATGACCGGCGGTCCCCCGACCGGGCGCTCCTCCCGGCCGGGCGAGCCCACCTGACCGGGCCGGGGCTGCTGACCGGGCGGGCTCTCGCACCGGGTGGGCTCCAGAGCGGGCTCCGGTGCGGCCGGCGCCTCCGGGCGCCGGCGCTCCGCCCGGGGTCAGGCGATCTGGACCATCCGGGGGGCCTTGCCGTCGGCCTCGATCCAGCCGTCCCGCCCGGACTCCGCGGTCCAGGTGACCCCGTCGTACCGGACCTCGCGCAGGCCGTACTTCTGCGCGTGGGTGACGTACCAGGTGGCGATCAGCCAGCCGTGCTTCGGCGCCCAGTCGGTGCCCAGTGCCCGGATGAGCTCGCGGCGCGCCTCGTCGGGGCGCGGGGTGACCGGCTCGTCCGGCGGCGGGTACCAGCAGTGCACCGCCCTGGGGATGCGGCCGCTCAGCGCGGCGGCCAGGATCTTCGCCGCCTTCTCGTGCTGCGCGTAGGCGGAGCCGTCCGCGGACCGCTGCACGGCCTGGGCGGCCTCGTGCAGCGGCATGCTCTGGTAGTTCGGGACCTTCTCCAGGGCGGCGAAGAACTTCCGCGTCGCGTAGACGGGGTCCAGGAGCTGCTCGACCGTGCCCCACCCCTGCGAGGGCCGCTGCTGGAACACCCCCACCGAGTCGCGGTCGCCGTAGGGCAGGTTCGCGAGCTTCGACTCCTGGAGCGCGGTCGCGTAGGCGATCTGCAGCGCCCGCTCGGGCAGCTTCCGCCGGGCGGCGACCGCGGCGATCGTGGCGGCGATCTGCGCCTGCTCGAGATCGAGATCCAGGGTGCCGTCCGGTGTGGTGACCAGGCAGTGTTCACCCACCGCGAACGGCCGGATCCGCTGGAGGAGCTGGTACGCGCCGTAGAACATACCCGTCCCGAGCAGGACGACGATGACCAGGACGGTCACGGCGGTACGAGAGAGGCGCCACGTCACGCCCCAGAAATCTACCCTCCGGGCCGGGTGGCTCGTTCTACGGTGATCGTTCCCGGGGGCAGCGGCTGGGCGTAGCACGCCTCCCACCTGCCGCCCTGCGCCCGCTGGAAGGAGAGCATCCGCCCGTCCGCGGACCGGTAGTCGGCGAAGTCGAGCAGGCCCCGGTCCGGGAAGCCGGTGATCCCCTCGGAGCGGAACGCGGCAGTGCCACGTTCCACGGGATGGAACTCCACCCCGTCCACGATCAGCATGCGCTTCGCCGGGATCATGCCCTCGGTGGGGATCGGGGTCCAGAGGATGACGGCGAGGTGGCTGACGTCGCCCCCGTCACCGCCGCGCCGCTCCTCGACGGTGAGCGACCGGACGCGCCGGTCGGCGTCCTCGAGGAAGTACTCCGTCCAGTTCTCGCCCTGCCAGGTCACGGTGAGCGCCCCGATGCACCGGTACCGCGTCCCCTGGACGCCGACCGTGTCACCCACCCTGATCGTCCGGGGATCGAGGTATCCGGGCTCCCCGGCAGGGGCCGCCGCACCCGGGGCGGCCGGCTTGCCGGAGGGCTTGGGGGGTGCCGCGAGAGAACGCCCGATGCTGGCGATCATGAGGAACACGCCCAGCACGACGATCAGGGTGACGGCCACCGCGATCACGACCGCTGCCACCATGGCGGGGGATACTACTTCAAACGGTCCACCGCCGCTGCAATGCGCTCGTCGCTCGCGGTGACGGCGATGCGGACATAACGGCGGCCGGCCGGGCCGTAGAACTCACCGGGCGCCACGAGGATCCCCCGTTCGGCGAGCGCCCGGACCTGCTCCCAGCAGTCCGTGCCGTTCGTGGCCCACAGGTAGAGCCCGGCGACCGAGTGCTCGATGATCCATCCGGCCCGCTCCAGGGCCGGGCGCAGCGCGGCCCTGCGCCGCGCGTACCGCTCCCGCTGCTCTTCGGCGTGCCGGTCGTCGTCGAGCACGGCCACCATGGCCGCCTGGACCGGGGCGGGCACCATCATGCCCGCGTGCTTGCGGATCTCCAGGAGGCGCCGCACCAGCTGCGGGTCCCCGGCGATGAACCCCGCCCGGTATCCGGCGAGGTTCGACCGCTTGGAGAGCGAGTGCACGGCGAGCAGCCCTTCGTGGGAGCCGCCGCAGACCTCGGGGTGGAGGATCGAGACCGGGCGCTCCTCCCAGCCGAGCTCGATGTAGCACTCGTCGGACGCCACCACGGCGCCCCGCTCCCGCGCCCACGCGACGACCTTGCGCAGGTGCTCGGGGGGCAGCACCCGGCCGGTCGGGTTCGACGGCGAGTTCACCCAGACCAGCGCCGCCCGTTCCGGTCCCAGGGCGAGCAGGCCGTCCGCCGGGTACGGCTCGGCCCCGGCCAGCCGCGCCCCGACGTCGTAGGTCGGGTACGCGAGCTCCGGGAAGATCACCCGCTGGCCCGGGCCCACCCCGAGCAGGGTGGGCAGCCAGGCGACCAGCTCCTTGGAGCCGATCGTGGGGAGAACCGCCGCCGGGTCGACGGTGACCCCGTGCCGGCGTCGCAGCCACCGTGCCGCCGCCTCGCGCAGCCGCGCCGTGCCGTACGTCTGCGGATAGCCGGGGCTGTTCGCCGCCTCGGCGAGCGCGCTGCGGGCGACCTCGGGTACCGGATCCACCGGGGTGCCGACCGAGAGGTCGACGATTCCTCCGGGATGCGCGCTCGCCAGCTCCTTGTAGGGCGCGAGCCGATCCCACGGGAAATCCGGCAACGTGATCACGTGGTCCCCCAGTCAGTGCACGGTGACGACGACCGGCCCATGGCCGCGGCATGGGCCGTGCTACCGCGGGGTCACCGCGGGCTCAGGTGAGCGCGGCGAGCGTGCGGAGACCCCGGCGGTCAGTGCTCCCCGCCCTGCGGCGGGAGCGCGGCGACGATGGGGTGATCTTTGTTGATCTTGCCCAGCTTCGAGGCGCCGCCGGGTGACCCGAGGTCGTCGAAGAACTCGACGTTCGCCTTGTAGAAGTCCTTCCACTGCTCGGGCAGGTCGTCCTCGTAGTAGATCGCCTCTACCGGGCAGACCGGCTCACACGCCCCGCAGTCCACGCACTCGTCGGGGTGGATGTAGAGCATGCGCTCGCCCTCATAGATGCAGTCGACAGGGCATTCCTCGACGCATGCCTTGTCCAGGACATCGACGCAGGGCTGCGCGATGACGTACGTCACAACGGGCTCCTTCTCGGGTGGCGCGACTCGACCTCGGTCGCTAGCCCTAGTATTGCCCTTCCCTGTTTCATGCCGGAACAGTAGGGGTCCTTCCGGGCGCGTCGCAGATCTTTCACCACGGCGCCCGGAATTCGATGTGCGCCGGCGTGCGGCGATCGCGGCGGGCTTTCCGGGCACGCCCGGAATCCCATGTTCCCCACCTCGGCCGGCGGCAGGGTCCGTTGAGCGCGCCGGGAACCCGGACCCGGCCTGGCGATCCTCGGCCGGCACCGGGCGCCTCCGGGCATCGGCGGGAATCCCGGCGCACGAGGCGGCGGCCGCCCCCGGTCACCGCCGGCCGTCCGCGGACGCGCCGGGGATCCCGGCATGCCCGCCCTGGGGGGCGCGACGCCGGCCCTTCCGGGAGCTCACCGAGGGCATGCGCCGGGATGTCATCGGTGGGGTGCCGCCGGGAGCGCGCCGGGCGACGGCCGGTCGCGCGGAGGCCGGCACGGCGAACGGCCGTGGGAGAACCATGGGGGAACCGTGGCCGGGACGGGGAACGGGTGAGTGCCGGCTCGGTAATCCCCCCGCGCGCCTCCTCGACCATGAGGTGAGACCGCCCCGACGATACGCTGCGTGACCATACCCGTGCGCATCGCAGTGACCGTCCTCGCCGCGGTGGCCGTGTGCTCGGCCGCGTGCTCGTCCCAGCCGCCCAAGGAGGAGCGGCCCAAGCCGGTGAACCCGCGGGCCGCGAGCCTGCGCGAAGGGTTCGGCAGCATGGACCGGCTGGTGGAGGCGGCGAAGCGGGAGGGCACGCTCAACGTCATCGGGCTCCCCGAGCACTGGGTGGGGTACGGCGAGCTCCTCGACCGCTTCGCCAAGAAGTACGGCATCACCGTCGTGCGGCTCGAACCGGAGGCGAGCAGCGCCCGGCAGATCGAGACCGCCGCCCAGCGGAAGGACGCCGGCAACGCCCCGGACGTGTTCGACCTCAGCCTCGAGGTGGCGGTGGCGAACGCCGGGCGCTTCGCGCCGTACAAGGTGACCACCTGGCAGGACATCCCCGACGACCTCAAGGACCCCTCGGGGCGCTGGTACGCGGCCTACGGCGGGTACATGTCGATCGCCTACGACTCCGCCCGGATGCGCCGGCCGGGCTCGTACGCGGCGCTGCTGTCGCCCGGCGTCCGGGTGGCGCTGCCCGGCGACCCGCTCACCTCGGCGTCGGCGTTCAACGGGGTCATGGCGGCGTCCCTGCGGAACGGGGTGCCCGACCCGGCGCGCGCGGTCGACTTCTTCACCCGGCTCAAGCGGGACGGCATGCTCGGCCGGCCGGAGCAGGCCACGGCCGTGATCGACTGGGACTTCCTCAACGTCGCCCGGGCGGCGGCCCGCGGCGGCGGGTGGCGGGTGACCGTGCCGGAGAACGCGGTCCTCGCCGCCTACTACCACCAGGCGATCAACAAGGACGCCCCGCACCCGGCCGCGGCCCGGCTGTGGCAGGAGTTCCTCTTCTCCGACGAGGCGCAGAACATCTTCCTCCGGGCGCACGCCCGCCCGGCGCGGATGGAGGCCATGGAGATGCGCGGCACGCTCGACCGGGGGGCGGCCGAGCGGCTCCCCGCCGTCTCCGGCGCCCCGGTGACGCTCACCATCCCGCAGCAGGACGAGGCGAAGGCCTACCTGCAGCGGCACTGGGCGCGGGCGATGGGGTAGCGCACGCTCGCATGTAGCGCATGCTCGTATAAATCATGAAGAAGTACGGCATAAGGCCTTAAAGTGGGACGTCGTCTTAAAGATCAGGCCTTGTGCCAGAAGGCGAGCCAGCGTGCGCTACGAGATCCCCGGCACCATGCGGTGGAACGCCCAGGCCTACGACAGCTCCTTCGGATACGTCTCCGCGCATGGCGCCCCGCTCCTCGACCTCCTCGACCCCAAGCCGGGTGAGCGGGTGCTCGACCTCGGCTGCGGGACCGGGGTGCTCACCGCGGAGATCGCCGCGCGCGGTGCCCATGTCCTCGGGATCGACGCCTCCCGGGCCATGATCGAAGCGGCGATGGCCAAGTACCCGGGCCTGGAGTTCACCGTCGGCGACGCCCACGACTTCACCGTGGCCCATCCGTACGACGCGGTGTTCTCCAACGCCGCGCTCCATTGGATGAGCCGCGACCCGGACGCCGTGATCTCCTGCGTCCGGATGGCGCTGCGGCCGGGCGGCCGGTTCATCGCCGAGATGGGCGGCGCCGGGAACTGCGCCTCGCTCATCTCCGCGATGAAGACCGCCTGGCGGGAGTACGGCCTGCCCGAGCCGGAGCTGCCCTGGTACTTCCCCACCCCGGCCGAGTACGCGCTCCGGCTCGAGCGGGGAGGCTTCACGGTCCGGCTGCTCGAGTACTTCGACCGTCCCACGCCGCTCACCGAGTGCCCCAACGGCGCAGCCGACTGGGTGCGGATGTTCGCCGGCCCGCTGCTCCAGCGGGTGCCGCCCGAGCTGGTGGACCCGCTGCTCCGGCGGGTGAACGAGCTCGCCGCTCCGGCGCTCAGGCACGAGTCCGGCTGGATGGCCGACTACGTCCGGCTCCGCTTCGCCGCCCAGCGGCGCTGACGGTATGGTGCGTGCCTCATCTAGTGGTCTGTGGGCACTCCTCGCACACTGACCACATTTGCCAGACTATGAGTCTGGTCTCGTGAAGTGATGGGGAACGCATGAACTTCTGCCTGAGTGACCTGGTGCCACCCCTGCGCTGGAGTGACACCTCCCGCATCGAACTTCTCGTTGACCAGACCGGCCTCCCTCCCGCCTGGTGGCGCTCCCTGCCGCTGGAGCGGGTGCTCGCGGTGTTCGACGCGGACGCGCTCGCCGAGCTCCTCACCGAGCTCGCGCTGGAGCACTGGCCGGCGGCCGCGATCGGTGACGTGCTGCCCGCGCTGTACGTGCTCGATCCGGAGGAGGCCGACGACCCGCAGGTGGCGATCGCGCTCGACCGCGCCGGGTCCTGGCCGGGGCTGCTCTCGCTCACCGGCCGGGAGCTCGCCGACCAGCCGTTCATCAAGGCGCGGCCGGTCCTGAACGCGCTGTTCGCCGCGGTCTTCCACCGGTTCTCCCCCGTGGAAGGGCGGGACGAGGAGCCGCGCGACGGGCACCGCGTGCCGGCCGCCGGACCGGTGGAACGGCGGGACGAGCCCGTGGCGCGGGCCGCGGCGGCCCCCATGCCATCCGGCCCCGCAGCGGCGGCCGGCCCCATCACCCCCATCCGAGACCAGGAGCCAGCGGCCGTGCCCGCCGCCTCCCCGGAGGCCGCCGGACACCCCCAGGCCGGTCCCGCCGTGCCCCCGCACCCCGGTGGGCCGCAGCCGCTCGCCCCGGCGGCCGGGCCGGCGCAGGCCGCACCGCAGCCGGTCGCCGCCGAACCGGCACCGGCCGCGGCCCAGCGGCCGCCCGCGGAAGCGCCGCAGGCCGCACCGCAGGCGGTTCCCGCCGAAGAGCCGCAGGCCGTACCGCAGGCGGTTCCCACCGACGGACCGCAGGCGGCACCGCACCAGGTCCCGGCCGAGGCGCCCCTGGCCGGGCCGCAGCAGGCGCCCGCCGAGCCACCGCAGGTCCCGCAGCACGTTCCGGCCGAACCGTCCTCAGCCGGGCCGCAGCACATGCCCGCGGAACCGCCTCCCGCCGCACCGCAGCAGGTCCCCGCCGGGCCGCAGGCGCCCGCCCCGCCGCCGCAGGCGGCCGGGCCATCGCCGGCCGTGCCGCAGCAGCCCGCCGCGGAGCATCCGCCCGCCCAGCCACCGGATCACGCGGGCGTGGCTCCGGCGGCCGCCGCGGGTGAGCACGCGCCCGACGCCGCGGCCGTGGCGGGCGAGGCCGGCGCACCGGCCCACGCCGAACCGGCCGTCCCCGCGCAGACCGGCCCGGACCTGCTCGCCCTGATCGACGCCGCGTTCGCCGACCTCGACGACTGCACCTGGATGGTCGCGCAGAACGTCGTCTTCACCGACGCGCCCACCGCCCCCGAGGAGCTCGCCAAGCTGCTCGCGGTCCCGCCCGACGCGATCCACACCATCGAGATCGGGCTCCGCGTCCGGCTGTCGGACTGGCTCGCGCTCCCCGAGGCCGTGCCGTACCGCGAGCACCTCAACCGGGTGGTCGAGTACCTCGGCAAGGCGGCGCCCAAGCGGCGGCTGATCGAGGCGGCCGACTGGCACAAGCGCCGGCTCCGCTCGCTCGACGTGCCCGCCTGGCACTTCGTGCTCGCCACGCTCCCGGGCTACCGGGTCCACGGCGACTGGCTGGTCTCCGGCGACCTCGCCGAGCTGCGCGAGCAGACCCTGCGCCTGATCGCGGAGGTGGGCGGGCCGGTCCCCGCCTCCCGCGCGGTCGAACTCGTCAGCACCCTCGGCATCCGCCCCGAGGTGGCCAAGGAGTGGCTCGACACCGTCCCCCAGCTCAGGGTCCAGCGCCCGGCCGGGCAGCCCGCCCCGAACGCGCAGCCGGTCCCGGAGGGCGCTCCGGCGGCCGGGAACGGGGCGACGCCGCCCGGGAACGGTGTCCCGGCCCCCGGGGCTCCGGTGCCGGGGGACGCTCCGCCGGCTCCTGGGAACGCTCCGCCGGTGGCAGGCGAGGGCGCGCCTCCGGAGCCCGTGCCCGAGGCCGGGGAGGGGGCCGTGCCGGGCCCTGAGGCCGCCGACGCACCGGAGCGCGGCCGGGGCCCGCTCAAGGACGTGGCGCTCACCCGGCGGTGCTTCCGGGACCCGGACGGGCACTGGTGGCTCCGGGTCGACGTCACCGCCGAGCACCTCCAGGGTGAGGAGGTCGCGCTCCCCACCGGGTTCGCCGCCTACCTCGGCCTCTCCCCGGGCGAGAGCCGTACCGTGCGGAGCGCGTTCGGCGACCTCACCCTCTCCTGGCAGAACGGCCCGACCCTCGGCTCGCTCGAGCGCATCCTCGCCGAGGAGTCCGCCGAGGTCGGCGGGCACCTCTTCCTCACCGTCTCCGGCGAGGGCATGCTCCGGGTCCGGTACCTCGCCCCGGCCGCCAACGGCGAGCCGACCGCCCGCGCGCTCCGGCTCGCCGGGTACACCGCCCCCGGCAGCACCGAAGAGCAGGCGATGCGGGTGATCGCGACCAGGATCGGGCTCACCGGCGGCCCGGTCGGCCGGGACGAGGTGCTCGCCCGGCTGCGTGAGCGCGGAGACCGCGACCTGCTCTCCCTGCTGGGCTAACTCGTGCCTCGGCTCGCGATCTCCCCGCGGTTCGCCGAAGGGTTCCATGCCCTGCCCGAGCGGATCCGCCAGGAGGCGCTCGTCGCACTGCGGCGGTTCCTCTGCAACGCCCCCACCGCGCCGTACCCGGAGAAGGTGCGGGGCGGCCGGGACGCGAAGGTCGCCACGCTGCGGCTCGCCGAGGACCACCGCGCCGTGGCGGTACGGCAGGGCGACCTCCACTGGCTCGTCGCCGTCGGCACGGACGCCGAGGCGTGGTCCTTCGCCCGGCGGCACCGGTTCCGGGTGAACCCCGCGATCGGGGTCGTGGAGACGTGGGACGCCGAGGGCCTGGAACGGATCGAGCCCGCCCTGCGCCGGGCGGCCGAGGCCTCGGACGAGCGGCTGTTCGCCGGCTTCTGCGACACGGACCTGCTCGCCATCGGCATCGATCACCGGCTGCTCCCGCTGCTGCGGCTGATGACCGCCCAGTACCACCTCACCGCCATCGAGCCGCTGCTGCCGGTGAGCCAGTACGCGCCGCTCGCCGTGCTCGCCGAGGGCGGGTCGCTCGCCGCGGCCTGGCGGGCGCTCGACTGCTGCCGGACGCCGGTGACCGGGGAGATCGACCCCGACGACCTCGCCGCGGCCCTGCGGCGCACCCCCGGGGAGGCGGCGTTCGCCGCCGACCCCCGCGACCTGGAGCGGATCCTCACCCTCCCGCTCTGGGCCACGTTCCTCCACCCGCAGCAGTACACGTACGCCACGTGGCCCCGGTATGACACCCCGGTGCTCGTCACCGGCGGCGCGGGCAGCGGGAAGAGCGTCACCGCGCTCCACCGGGCGGCCGTCCTCGCCCGCGCCGGCGCCGGCCCGGTGCTCCTCGTCACGTTCTCCCAAGGGCTCGCCGCGGAGATGTCCCGGCGGCTCGACATGATCCTCGGCGGCGACGACGCGGCGCGGAGCCGGGTCGAGGTGATGAACGTCGACCGGCTCGCCCACCGCATCGTGGCCGAGGCCGAGGGCCGGCCGCCCAAGGTGGTCGGCGCCGCCGACTACGCGGGCCTGTGGCAGGAGGCCCGGGCGGGCGACCGGTTCGGCGCCGCCTTCCTGGTGCGCGAGTGGGAGCAGGTCATCCTCGCCCAGGACCTGCGCACGCTCGAGGAGTACCAGGCGGCGCCCCGGCCGGGGCGGAGCGTGCCGCTCGACGCGGACGACCGGGAGCTGGTGTGGAACGCGATCCAGCACGTGGCCGGCCGCCTCCGCGACTCCGGCCGGCGGACCCTGCTCCAGCTCGCCTCCGACGCGGCGAACCTGCTCGGCCGCGCGGTCGGCGACCTGCTCGGCGAGGAGCAGCCGGAGCGCCGGCCGTACCGGCACATCGTGGTCGACGAGGCGCAGGACCTCCACCCGGCGCAGTGGCGGCTGCTGCGGGCGGCCGTCCCGGAGGCGCCGAACGACCTGTTCATCGTCGGCGATCCGCACCAGCGGATGTTCGACACCCGGATCGCCCTCACCGACATCGGCATCCCGGTGCGGAGGTTCCGGCTCAAGCTCTCCTACCGGCTCTCGCACGAGGTCCTCTCCTGGAGCGCGCGGCTCCGCGGCGGCCTCGCCGACGGTCTCGTCCCCAGCCACGCCGACCTGGGCGGCTTCCGCGCGCTGCGCCACGGCCCGCGCCCGATCGTGCGCGGGTACGTCTCCCTCGAGGCGGAGATCGCCGGGCTCGTCTCCCTGGTCGCCGAGTGGATCGACGAGGGCGTGCCCGAGGACGAGATCGCCGTCACCGCGCGCACGCCGCAGCTCGTCGCCACCGCGCGTTCGGCCCTCCGCGAAGCGGGCATCACCGTAAGAGTGATGGTGCTCCACGGCATGAAGGGGCTGGAGTTCCGCCGGGTCGCCGTGATCGGCGTGGCGGATGGGGTCATCCCCGCGCCGGACGCGCTGACCCCGGCCGAGGAGGATCCGGTGGCGAGGGCACACGACATGCAACGCGAACGCGGACTGCTCTACGTGGCATGTACCAGGGCGAGCGAGATGCTCTATGTGTCCTACTCGGGCGTGCCCAGTCCCTTCCTGCCCCTATGATCGCCTAGGCTGAACAGCGGATGCACAAGCCCCTTGCGGTTGGACCCGGATGAACCTGAGCCTTTGCGACATCGTGCCTCCCCTGCGCTGGACCGCCCCCAGCCAGGTCGAGCCGATCGCGAGCGACCCTGGGCTCCCCGACGCATGGTGGCAGGCGCTCCCGATCGACCGGGCGTGTGCGGCGGTCGGAACCGCGCAGGTGGCCTCCCGGCTCGCGGACCTCACCGCCGCCTGCTGGTCGCACCTGATCCTCGGCGACATCCTCCCCCTGCTCAGGTTCACCCATCCCCGGGAGAGCCTGCAGACACCCGGTCAGCGGGAGCGGGTCCACGCCATCTTCACCGAGGTGCTCGAGCGGCTGCTCGCCACGGAACACCAGCCCGAGCAGGCCCCCGCCGCGGCGGTGCCGCCCGCCGTGCCGGAACGCCCCCTCCCCGAGATCATTGATGAGATCTTCGCCGAGCTGGACGACCGGCAGCGGGCCATCGCGCGGGACCGGCTCTACGCGGACCCGTCCCAGCCCGGGGAGGCCGGCCAGCGGGCCACCCTCGACGAGCTCGCCCAGCGGTTCTCCGTCACCAGGGAGCGGATCCGGCAGATCGAGCGCGATCTGCGCGAGCACGTCGAGCAGTGGCTCACCACTCCCCAGGCCGCCCCGCTCACCGCGCACCTGTCCTGGCTGCGCTCCCGGCTCGGCTCGGCCGCGCCGATCGACGACCTCGCCGCCGCAGTGCCGTGGCACCGCACCGAGCTCACCACGCTCGGCATCCCGGCCTGGCGGTTCGTGCGCAGCCTGCTCACCGGGTACGAGCAGGTGGACGGCTGGCTGGTGGCGGGCGGCGCCGAGGAGCTGCGGGAGAAGACCCGGCAGCTCTTCGCCGACGGCCCCAAGCCGCTGGAGGAGGCCGTCTCCATGGTCGCCCAGCTCGGCATCCGCGAGGACGTGGCCGAGCGCTGGCTCGGCTCCATCCCCCAGCTCCGGGTGCTCGGCGGGCACGTCGTCCCCTGGCCGCGCAACCTCGCCGACAAGGTGGAGGCGGTGCTCTCCGTGGCCGGCGCCCCGCTCAGCCCGGAGGAGATCCAGGAGCGGATCGGCGAGGACCACAGCGCGGCCGGCATCCGCACCCAGCTCACCTCCGACCAGCGGTTCATCCGCCTCGACCGCAACAAGTACGGCCTGCGCCGCTGGGGCGGGGAGGAGTACCTCGGCATCCGGGAGATGATCGTCCGGGAGATCGAGCGGGCCGGCGGGGAGGCGCCGGTGAACGCGATCGTGGACCGCATCACCTCCCGCTACGACGTGAGCGAGAGCTCCGTCCGCGCCTACGCCGGCGGCCCCGGGTTCGAGCGCACCCAGCGCGGCTGGATCCGGGTCGCCCAGCAGGAGCCGGCCGAGCCGTACCACCCGCGCCGGGACGTCTCGCTGACCCGCCGGTGCTTCCGCAGCCGGGACGGCCGGTGGTGGCACCGGATCGACGTCAACGCCGAGCACCTGCGCGGGTCGGGGTCCCCGCTCCCCACCGGCTTCGCCGCGTACCTGGGGATGTCCCCCGGCGGGCAGCTCACCGCGGCGGCCGCCTGGGGCGGGGTCGTGATCAGCTGGCACAACCAGCCCACGATCGGATCGATCCGGCCGCTGCTCGCCGAATGCCGGGCCAAGGAGGGCGACCACGTCTTCCTCACCGTGAGCGACGGCAAGCTCCTCACCCGGTTCCTGCCGGCCGCCGCGCCGACGCTCCCCCCGCTCAACCAGGCGCTCCACCTCATCGGGTACACGGCACCGGTCGCCTCCGAGGCGGACGGGCTCCGGCTGATCGGCGCCCGGATCGGGCTCCCCGAGGGCGCCACCCGGGAGCAGATCCTCGAACGGCTCCGCGAACGCGGCGACCGCGACATCCTCCAGCACTTCACATAGGGGTTCGGGCCATGCTGCGGTTGCACGACGATCGGGCCGCCGAGCCGCTCACGCTCGCCGGGCCCGGCACCCTGCGGATCCGCGTCCACGACCCGGTGGGCCTCGCCGGGCTGCGCCCCCTCCTCCTCGCCGACCTGGTGCGCCGGTCGGCCGAACGCCGCCGCATCCGGGCGCTGGTCTTCTGCGACGATCCGGGCGAGGAGCTCCGCACGGCCGCGCTCACCGTCAACATCCCCCCGCCGGCGCCCTGGGACGGCGCGGCGGGCCCGCGGATCGACCTGCACATCACCGGCCCCGGCGCGGACTGCGACGGGGAGGGCCGATGGATCCGCTGCGGGGAGCTGCGCGCCGCGATCGCCTCCCCCGCCGAGCTCACCGCGGCCGGCCTCGACCCGCTCGCGGTACGGCTCGCCCTCCTCGCCCACGGCCACCGGCCGCCGGTCGACCTCACCGACGAGGCGCTCCGCGACGCCGCGGCCGAGCTCGCCCGGTGGCGGCGGCGGGTCGCCGAGTGGGCCGAGTCCCCCAGCCATCCGATCGACCAGGGGCACGCCGAGCGCATCCAGCGGGCCCTCGACGACGACCTCGACACGGCGGCCGCGCTCCGGCTGCTGCGCGAGCTCGAGCACGACGAGTCCGTGCCGCCCGGGTCGCGGTTCGAGACCTTCATCCACTTCGACCGGGTGCTCGGCCTCGACCTCCCGGCCGAGATCGGCAAGATCTGACCCGGGCTACGACCGGCCCGCCCGCAGGAGCCACGACCCCGACGAGGGGGCCAGCGCCACGGCCAGCGCCATCACGACCGCCCCGCCGTACAGGTAGAGGTAGCCGGCGAGGTCCGCGGCGATGACGAAGTCGCCCGCGCGGTGCTTCGTCGCCAGCGCGAACGTGGCGATGAACCACCCCACGGCGGGCACCGCGGCCGCGATCTTCCCGCGGTTCAGCCTGCCCATGGCGTACGGCACGGCGAACAGGACCACCAGCCAGCCCAGCGCGGCGACCGGCACGTCGCCCAGGTACCAGGAGTGGTGGAACGCGCCGACCACGCCGAGCGCCAGGCCGAGCAGCGCGAGCATGCCGTACGCCGCACCGGCCAGCGCGCCCGCGGCCGGGCCCGGCGGGGCCGGGGTGGCCGCGTCGCCGCCGGCCGCCACCGGCGCCGTCTCCTCGGTCATGCGGCCGAGGTTAGCCGATGCCGGCGAACAGGTCGGTCTCCAGGAGGCGCGGTCCGCCCAGACCGCCCTCCCCGGCGGGCACGCCCGCCACCCGCGGGCCCGGCGTGCCCGCCTTCAGGGTGAAGAACTCGACGCCGAGGACCTCCCGCCCGATGCCGTTGGAGAGCGCGAACCACGGCTCGTGCACCATGACCTGCGTGGCGTGCGCCCGCAGCGCGGCGAACTTCGCCGGCAGGTGCGCCCGGGCGTCGATCTCGGTCGTGACCTGCGCGTCGTCGCAGCCGAACGGCAGCTCGTCCACGCTCGCCACCCGGGTGAACGGCATGTCCGCCCCGCGCATCGCCTCGACCCCCCGCCGCAGCACCGACCGCGGCTGCGCGGTGTGGTACACCTTGGCGATCCGCCACGGCTCGCCCCCGGGGAAGGCCGGATCCGCGGCGAGCTCGTAGGCCCGCCAGGAGACCCGGTGCGCCTTGATGTGGTCCGGGTGCCCGTAGGTGCCGTTCTCGTCGTAGGTGACCAGGACCTGCGGCCGCACCTCGCGGATCACCTTCACCAGCTCGGCCGCCGCCTCGTCGAGGTCCGCCTGCCAGAAGCAGTCCGGCCGCAGGTTGGACGGGGCCCCCATCATCCCGGAGTCGCGCCACCGGCCCGCCCCGCCGAGGAACCGATGGTCGGTGACCCCGAGCGCGGCGCACGCCGCGGCGAGCTCACCGATCCGGTACCGGCCGAGGGTGTCATCCCGGTCCGCGGCGTGGTGCGCCAGCTCGGGCGGGATGATCTCCCCCTCCTCGCCGAGGGTGCAGGTCACCAGCGTCACGTGCGCGCCCTCGGCCGCGTACCGGGCGATCGTCGCCCCGGTCTCGATGGACTCGTCGTCCGGGTGGGCGTGCACGAACAGCACACGACGGTCGGCCATGCGCCCGAGCCTAACCGGGGGGAGTCACGCGGAACGCAGGGGGCCGGGAGCGACCGATCGGGTCCCCCGGCTCGCCGTCCTCGCCCGGAGGACCCGCACGTCATGCGAGGGGCCGAGGCGGCCGGTCGTCCCCGCCGTCCCCGCTGTGAGAGAGCGCGGACACGCGGGGCCCGGACGGCCGGTCACGTCCGGGCTCGCTCTTCTCGCCCCCAAGGAGAGCCGCACGGTGCGCGAGGGCCGGGTGGCCGGTCCTCCCCGCCCCGCGTGGGCGCCACACGCCGAAAGCCGGGATGGCCGATCGGGTCCGGGCTCGCCTACCTCCCCCTAGGGGAAACCGCGCGGCATGCGGGGAGCCAGAGGGCCGGTCGTTCCGCCGTCCCACCCGCGTGGGAGCCGATGCGGCACGCCAGGAGCCGGGATGACCGGGCGCGTCCGCCGAGCTCGCCGTCCCGGCCGCGGGGGGAGCCGCGCGGCACGCCGGGCGGTCACCCGGTGGCAGTATGGGGTGACATGACGGAGAGCTTCCCACGGCTGCACGCGAAGACCAGGCGGTTCACGCTCGGAGTCCCCCGGGACTTCACCATCTCCCCGGCCGGCGACCGGGTGCTCTTCCTGAGAACGAGATCCGGCACCGACCCCGTGACCTGCCTGTGGGAGCTCGACGTCGCGACCGGGGAGGAGCGGCTGATCGCCGACCCGCGCACGCTCGGCGCCGACGAGGAGAACCTGCCGCCGGAGGAGCGGGCCCGCCGCGAGCGCAAGCGGGAGGCGGCCGGCGGCGTGGTGGCCTACGCCACGGACGAGCGGGCCGGCAAGGCCGTCTTCGCCCTCTCCGGGGAGATCCACCTCGCCGACCTGGCCACCGGCGAGGTCCGCCGCCTCGCCACCGCCGGGCCGGCCGTCGACCCGCGCCTCGACCCGCAGGGCACCCGGGTCTCCTACGTCACCGGCGGCGCCCTCCACGTCATCGACCTCGCGACCGGCGCGGACACCGTGCTCGCCGAGCCGGAGAGCGACACGGTGACCTACGGCCTCGCCGAGTTCATCGCCGCCGAGGAGATGAACCGGATGCGCGGGTACTGGTGGTCGCCCACCGGCGACCGCCTGCTCGTGGCCCGGGTGGACGAGTCACCGGTCGCGCTCTGGCACATCGCCGACCCGGCCAACCCCGACCGGCCGCCCGTCCCCCAGCGCTACCCCGCGGCCGGCACGGCGAACGCCGAGGTCACGCTCTTCGTGATCGGGCTGGACGGATCCCGGGTCGCCGTGCCGTACGACCAGGAGTACCTGGTGACCGCCCGCTGGGACCGGCACGGCCTGGTGATCGTGACCCTCTCCCGGGACCAGCGGAGCATGCGCCTGCTCGCCGTGGACCCGGCGACCGGGGCGACCACCCTGCTCCGCGAGGACACCGACCCCGCCTGGGTGGAGATCATCCCCGGCGTCCCGGCCCGGCTCGATGACGGCCGGCTCGTCTGGGTGGCCGACGCCGAGGGCGGCCGCCGCCTGATCATCGGCTCCGAGCCGGTGACCCCGCCGTCGCTCCAGGTGCGCGCGGTGGTGGACGTGGACGGCGACACGGTCCTGTTCCAGGCGAGCGGCGAGCCGACCGAGATCCAGCTCTGGCTCTACTCCGGTGGGCGCATCAGCCCGCTCACCACCGAGCCGGGTGTGCACGCGGGCCGCCGCACGGGCGGGGTGAGCGTGATCAGCCGGCAGAGCCTCGACACCGAGGGCGTCTCCGTGACCGTGGTGCGGCCGGACGGCTCCACGGTGCCGGTGCGGTCCGTGGCCGAGCGCCCCGGCATCGAGCCGCGGGTGACCCTGCTGCGGGCCGGCGACCGCGAGCTCACCACCGCCGTCCTGTTCCCCTCGTGGCATGTGCCCGGATCGAAGCGGCTCCCGGTCCTCATGGACCCGTACGGCGGACCGCACGCCCAGCGGGTGCTCGCCGCCCAGCGGATGTTCCTGGAGCCGCAGTGGTGGGCCGAGCAGGGCTTCGCCGTGGTGGTCGCCGACGGCCGGGGGACGCCCGGGCGCGGCCCCGCGTTCGAGCGGGAGATCCGGCACGACTTCACCATCGCGCTCGAGGACCAGGTGGACGCCCTCCGCGGGGTGGCCGAGCGCTACCCGGACGACCTGGACCTCTCCCGGGTCGCCATCCGCGGCTGGTCGTTCGGGGGGTACCTCGCCGCGCTGGCCGTGCTGCGCCGCCCGGACGTGTTCCACGCCGCGGTCGCGGGAGCGCCGGTCACCGACTGGCGGCTCTACGACACGTGCTACACCGAGCGGTACCTCGGCCACCCGGACGAGGGGCACTACGAGCGGTCCTCGCTGCTCGGCGACGCCGAGAAGCTGGAGCGGCCGCTGCTGCTCATCCACGGCCTCGCCGACGACAACGTGGTGGCCGCGCACACGCTGCGGCTCTCCTCCGCGCTGCTCGCCGCGGGCCGGCCCCACACGGTGCTGCCCCTGTCCGGGGTCACCCACATGACCCCGCAGGAGGTGGTCGCGGAGAACCTGCTCCTGCTCCAGCTCGACTTCCTCAAGCGCGCCCTCGGCCTCTGACCATTCGGCGCGCTCGACCCGCCCGGTCCGGGGTCCTTCCCCGGCCCGGGCCGTATCGCTCCTGGGGCCTGGGCGCAGCGGTGCCGGCGCCCGGAGCCCGCTCAGGCGGGACCGGCGCATCGGTCCGGGACGGCCGATGACCCCATGCCGGCCAGACGGAAATCTGGAGACCCGCCCCTCGGACACGTCAACCTAGGTTGACATCCGGAGGCGCGTCAACCTAAGTTGACAGCATGGACGAGACGGTGAAACTCGCCGGGGAGGCGAGCAGCCGCGACCCTGCGGTGGGGCTGCGCGCGGTACGGGCGCTGCGCACGCTGGTGGAGCGGCTGGAGGCGCTGCAGGTGGCGAACGCCCGGGAGGCGGGATGGTCCTGGCAGGACATCGCCTCGGTGCTGGGCGTCTCCCGTCAGGCGGTGCACAAGAAATACGCGGGCAAGTCGGGTTTGCTGAGGCGGGAGAGGTAGATGTTCGAGCGGTTCACCAAGGAAGCCCGGCAGGTGGTGATCAGCGCGCAGGAGGAGGCCAAGCGGCTGCGCCACGACCACATCGGCACCGAGCACCTGCTGCTCGGCCTGCTCCGCCAGACCGGGACGCTCTCGGCAGAGCTGCTCAACCGGCACGGGCTCGACCACGACCGGGCCTCCCAGGCGGTCGTCCGGCTGCTCGGACCGGGCAGGAGCTCGACGCCGACGCCCTGAGATCGATCGGGATCGACCTGGACGCGGTACGGGAGAAGGTCGAGGCCGCCTTCGGCCCGGGTGCGCTCGAACGCCGTCCCCCCGAGCCGGGACGGCGGCGCGGCATCGGCCTCATCATCCCCTGGTTGAAGACCCAACACCTCCCCTTCAGCGGCCGGGCGAAGAAGGTCCTGGAGCTGTCGCTGCGCGAGGCGATCGCGCTCGACTCCACGGCGATCCGCGACGGGCACATCCTGCTCGGCCTGCTGCGGGAGCGGACCGGCATGGGCGCGCGGATCATCGCCGGCGCCGGGATCGACCTGGACTCGTTCCATCAGGAGGTCCGGTCCCGGCTCCGCTGACGCCTCGGGCGTCAGCCGCGTCCGAGGACCTGGCGTGCCGGGTGCCGGAGGGGAGACGTCACTTGCGGCGCTCATCACCGGCGGCACGACCTTGTCGCAGCCGGGGGCGGCCGCCGTGACCGCGCGTGGGCCGGCCCGGGATGTGCCGGGGCGGATACCGCAGTTGGCGTCACACTCCACCGTGCTCCCCCGGTTCGCTCATCACCTGGGCCACCCGGTCGCGCCAGTCCGCCTCACCCGCGACGCAGGCGGCCGGCGGGAGGAGCGAGAGGCAGCCGGCCCACGCGTCGTGCCGGAGCCGGACCCACGCCGCACCGGGCCGCGCCGCATCCGCCGGAACCGCGGCGGAGACTTCCGGCCCGGGCACCGGGATCTCGGCGGGCACGGCGTGGGCGCCGCCCCGCGGCCGCAGGCGCTCATCGGCGAGCACGCGCCGGACCAGCACGCCAGCGAGGCCGATCACCAGATGGAACCACCCGGGAACGTGATGCTCCCGCAGGTCACCGGCGCGCAGCTCGGGCAGCCCGAACCGGGACAGCCCCGCGGTGCACATGAGGTACCGCCCCTCGCCGTCGCCGCTGATCGTCACGCTCACCCAGTCCTCGACGCGGAGGTCCGTCGGCCCGCGAGGGTGGTCCGGGCGCCACGGCTCGGGCAGGAGGATGGATCGTTCCACATCGATGGCGATGCCGCCGGTGAGGCCCCTGATCCGCTCGATCGCCTCGGCGCAGACCCACAGGTGGTCGGGCGCCCAGCCGGGCGGGGCCGTACAGGTGACGGACAGATGGCCGCGCGTGCGCTCCAGGAGCACGGGGACCAGCGGATCGACGCCCGGCGAGCAGTGGGGGCAGGACAGCCGGGAGATGACCGGGGCGAGGGACGGATCGCGTCCGTCGATCTCCTCGACGCGGCAGTCGACGCCGTCGGGGAGGTCGCGGGGCCGCGGGACCACCGCCTCGGTGAGCGGCCGCTCGGGCGCCGCCACCACGCAGGTGATGCTCACCCGCGATGGGATGGATAAGAGGATCAGCTCGGCCATGTCCTGCCTTCCCCGTGGTGCGTCGGTGCGGTTCACGGCATGAGCCTGGCGGCTCTGCGGGCACCCACCGGAAACCGAACGCGATTCTGTGGAAACTCGGTTTCCCCTCCGGCCTCACGTGGCGCAATGTTTTCCACAATCACGCCTGATCGTTATTGATTCGATAGCGAACGGCTATCGAAAACGCTCCAGGCGATTTCCGGCATCACCCCTCCACCCGTGCGATGAATATCACACCGAGGAACCAGGGAATTCGCCGATCTTCACCCTACGCCGCTTAATCCCGCCCGGCGAACAATCTCCATCGCCGGGCGTATCGCGCAACACCCCGCGCGTCCCGCCGATCGGGGACGCGCTCCCATCCACAGGCCCCACCCCCACACGAGATCGCCGACATCGCTGGCTCTACGCTTGGTGGACATGCGGCTCCAGGGATCCCTCGGCATGGTGCGGGCAGAGCGCCGGGCGCCCCGATCCCTGGCCCGGAGCGGGCGCCTCCCCGGCCCCGGTCGTCCGATGACGGCCCGGCCGGACCAGGATCGCGCCGCCGGCCGCCGGGCCGCCCGGCACGGTGCCGATGTGCCGTCCGGACTCCGCGGCGGCGTGGGATCCCAGGTGAAAGAGCCGGCGCCCCGGTCCGGGCGTCACGGGGACGAGGGCGCGGCGGGCCATGCCACCGCGATCGCCCACCCCTCCCCCGGCGCGAATTCGATCATGCGAGACAATGAGACGCCCACCCCGGCTCCGGCCCGCAGGGTGGACGTGGACCGGGGAACGCGGCCGGCGATCGCGGATCACGCTTCCGGGGAAGCGACGATCGGGCGGCACCGGCGCGGTGGCGCGGCGGCACCGCCGCACCGGGGCGGGACACCCCAGGCCGTTCGCACGGCACCCGGACATGCACAAGTGGATTTGAGGAGTTCACCCGGGTAGTACTGTGGACCCACGGAGCGATAACCGCGAGAAGAAAAGAGAGCCATTCAACGAAAAGTGACAGGAATCACACTGAGGAGCGGTGACCTGCTTCACGGTTCGTGATTCGCTCGTCGTAACGTTTCCCCACAAAAGACGCGCACCACGGAAGAGTGCGATATTTCCGGCGCGCGTGCAGTCAGTGAGGGTGAGAGGTCTCCGATGCCCCAGACAACGGCCGAGAGCCCGGTCAGAAGACAACGTGCACAGCTACGGGTGCGCACCCTGCGTACGGACAGGTGGTGGCTCGCACCAGCCGCTTCGTTCACCGGCATCCTGGCGTTCTTGATCTACGGCTTCTGGGCGATGTTCGACCCCAGCTACTACGCGGCGCCGTACATCGCCCCGTTCGCCTCACCGTGTCTCGCGACCTCGTGCCCCGAGGGCGCGACCTTCCTGGGCTGGACTCCGGTGGGCGACTGGTTCGGGCTGTCGCCGAGCCTGCTGATCCTCGCCTTCCCCGCGGGCTTCCGGTTCACCTGCTACTACTACCGGAAGGCCTACTACCGTTCGTACTGGCTCTCCCCGCCCGCCTGCGCGGTGCAGGAGCCGCACAAGAAGTACACCGGTGAGACCAGGTTCCCGCTGATCATGCAGAACATCCACCGGTACTTCTTCTACGTCGCCGCCATCATCGGTCTGATCCTCTTCTACGACGCGATCCTGGCGTTCCGCGACGCGGACGGCAATTGGGGCCACGTGGGGCTCGGCTCGATCATCCTGCTGGTCAACGCGATCCTGATCCTGGCGTACACGTTCGGGTGCCACTCCTGCCGGCACATCACGGCGGGCCGCCTGAACAACTTCTCCAAGCACCCGCTGCGGTACAAGCTCTGGACCTTCGTGTCCAAGCTCAACGCCCGGCATCAGCAGTTCGCGTGGGCGTCGCTGTTCTCCATCATGATCGCCGACTTCTACGTCCGGCTGGTCGCCAAGGGCATCATCAACTTCCCGTTCGCATAAGGATTCACCGTGGAGCGTCACGAATACGACGTCGTCGTCATCGGAGCCGGCGGAGCAGGACTCCGTGCGGCGATCGAGGCGCGGCAGCAGGGCAAGCGGACGGCGATCGTCTGTAAGTCCCTCTTCGGCAAGGCCCACACGGTCATGGCCGAAGGCGGTGCCGCCGCCGCGATGGGCAACGTCAACCCGAACGACAACTGGATGGTCCACTTCCGCGACACCATGCGCGGAGGTAAGTTCCTCAACAACTGGCGGATGGCCGAGCTGCACGCCAAGGAGGCTCCCGAGCGCGTGTGGGAGCTGGAGGCGTGGGGTGCGCTCTTCGACCGCACCAAGGACGGCAAGATCAGCCAGCGGAACTTCGGTGGCCACGAGTACCCTCGCCTCGCCCACGTCGGTGACCGCACCGGCCTGGAGCTGATCCGGACCCTCCAGCAGCGGGTCGTCGCCCTGCAGCAGGAGGACCAGCGGCTGCACGGCGACCCCGAGGCGTACATCAAGGTCTTCCCCGAGACCACGATCACCCGGCTGCTCAAGGACGGGGACCGGATCGCCGGCGCGTTCGGCTACCGGCGGCAGACCGGCGAGTTCATCGTGTTCGAGGCGCCGGCCGTGGTGCTCGCCACCGGCGGCATCGGCAAGTCGTACGCGGTCACCTCGAACTCCTGGGAGTACACCGGCGACGGGCACGCGCTCGCGCTGCTCGCCGGCGCCGGCCTCATCAACATGGAGTTCATCCAGTTCCACCCGACCGGCATGGTCTGGCCGCCGTCGGTGCGGGGCATCCTGGTGACCGAGTCCGTCCGGGGTGACGGTGGTGTCCTGCGGAACTCCGAGGGCCGCCGGTTCATGTTCGACTACATCCCGGAGGTCTTCAAGGACAAGTACGCCACCACCGAGGAGGAGGCGGACCGCTGGTACACCGACCAGGCGAACAACCGCCGGCCTCCGGAGCTGCTGCCCCGGGACGAGGTGGCCCGGGCGATCAACGCCGAGGTGAAGGCCGGCCGCGGCTCCGAGCACGGTGGCGTGTACCTCGACGTCTCCACCCGGCTCTCCCCGGAGGAGATCAAGCGGCGGCTGCCGTCGATGTACCACCAGTTCAAGGAGCTCGCCGACGTCGACATCACCAAGCAGCCGATGGAGGTCGGCCCGACCTGCCACTACGTCATGGGCGGCGTGGAGGTCGACCCCGACACCGCGGCGGCGTCGGTGCCCGGCCTGTTCGCGGCCGGTGAGGTCGCCGGCGGCATGCACGGCTCCAACCGCCTCGGCGGCAACTCGCTCTCCGACCTGCTCGTCTTCGGCTGCCGGGCCGGCGCGGGCGCGGCCGCGTACGTCGACAAGCTCGACAAGCGGCCCAAGGTCTCCGAGGAGAGCATCGAGGCGGCCAAGGCCGAGGCGCTCGCTCCGCTGGAGCGGAAGACCGGGGAGAACCCGTACGAGGTCCACCAGGAGCTCCAGCGCACCATGAACGACCTCGTCGGCATCATCCGGCGCGCCGACGAGATGACCGAGGCCCTCCAGGCCATCGAGAAGCTCAAGGAGCGGGCCAAGAACACCGCCCCGGCCGGTGGCCGGGTCTACAACCCGAGCTGGCACCTCGCCCTCGACCTGCGCAACATGCTGCTGGTCAGCGAGTGCATCGCCCGGGCCGCGCTGATGCGGGAGGAGAGCCGCGGCGGCCACACCCGCGACGACTTCCCGAAGATGTCGCCCGAGTGGCGGCGTCGCCTGCTCGTCTGCACCGCCGACCCGGACGGTTCCAACGTCAAGATCGAGGTCAAGATCCAGCCGTCGATGCGTCCCGACCTGCTCCTCCTGTTCGAGCGGTCCGAGCTGGAGAAGTACCTCACCGAGGAAGAGCTGGCTGAGTACGACGCCGCGGTCGCCGCGGCCAAGGAGTCGTGATGGGACACAAGGCGAAGTTCCGCGTCTGGCGCGGCGAAGGTGGGGAAGGCCAGCTGGAGGACTACACCGTCGAGGTGAACGAGGGCGAGGTCGTCCTCGATGTGATCCACCGGCTGCAGGCCACCCAGGCCCCGGACCTCGCGGTCCGCTGGAACTGCAAGGCGGGCAAGTGCGGCTCGTGCTCCATGGAGATCAACGGGCGGCCGCGGCTCGCCTGCATGACCCGGATGTCGACCTTCGACCCGAACGAGACGATCACCGTCACGCCGCTGCGGACCTTCCCGGTGATCAAGGACCTGGTCACCGACGTCTCGTTCAACTACGAGAAGGCGCTGCAGATCCCGTCGTTCACCCCGCCGTCGAACGTCAAGCCGGGCGAGTTCCGGATGCAGCAGGTCGACGTCGAGCGGTCGCAGGAATTCCGGAAGTGCATCGAGTGCTTCCTGTGCCAGAACGTCTGCCACGTGATCCGCGACCACGAGGAGAACAAGCCGGCCTTCGCCGGTCCGCGCTTCCTCATGCGGATCGCCGAGCTCGACATGCACCCGTACGACACGCTCGATCGCAAGAACGCGGCGCAGGAGGAGTTCGGCCTCGGCTACTGCAACATCACCAAGTGCTGCACCGAGGTCTGCCCTGAGGGCATCAAGATCACAGACAACGCGCTGATCCCGCTGAAGGAGCGCGTGGTCGACCGGAAGTACGACCCGCTGGTCTGGCTGGGCTCGAAGATCTTCAAGCGTTCCTCGAGCTGAGCGAGGCCCTTGTGGAAGGCGCCGGCCGGGTACGGCCGGCGCCTTCTGCCGTTTTCGGCGACCACTACGCGGCCATCGATGAGGCGGCCGTCGCGGGCGTTGCCCGGCCGGTCTTCCCGCCGATCGCGTCCACCCCGCGGGCCGCTCTCCCCAGTGCCCGCCGACCGGGCCGGCCCCGTGCCCTTTCGCCGGCCACCGTCCCGTGCGCCGGTCCGGCCGCACCGCGCGCGAGGGGGTCCACGGGCGAACCGAGCTCTGATCGTCCGCGGTCGCGCCGCACACGCGAGGGACCGACGAAAGTCCAAGGCCAGTCGCCATGAAGCCCTTCAGCCGCGCGCCGCACACGTGAGGAACCCACGAAAGTCCTAGGCCGGTCGCTGTGGCCGCGCCGCCGCGCTCAAGGACCCAGGGCGCCATGAACGGCGAGCGGAAAACCCATCACACCACGCCGCATACGCAAGAGACCCACGAAAGTCCAAGCCCATCGCCGTCAAGCCCCACGGCCGCGCCGCCGCGCTCAAAGACCCAGGGCGCCATGAAGGCGAACGGAAAGCCCCATCGGGCCGCGCCGCACATCAAGCCCCGACCACCGCGCCGCGCCACGCATGAGAGGTCCACGACAACCGCTCTGCGGGCCCGCTCGGCACACGCGGCGTCCCCACCGTGGGAGTGCCGGACGGCCGCTCAGCGGGTGGGCTCGGCGGGGTGCCGGGGCTCGTCCGGGTCAGGGCCGTCGAGCTGCTCCACCGGGGCGACGATCGTCTCGTCGCCCGCCGTGCCGTACGCCTGTGGGCGCTGATCCCCGTACGCCGGGTACCCCGGCTGGTACGCCTGCGGGTGGCCCTGGTAGGCCTGCGGGTACGCCTGCGACGCCTGCGGGTACCCCTGCGGCGGCATCGGGCCGTACCACTGCGCCATCGGGTAGACGATCGGATAGGGCTGCACCGGGACGTAACCGATCACCGGTGAGTACACCTGCCCGGCCGGATGCCCGGCCGCGGCGTCGGGCCGCGCGGGGCCCGCGTGCCGGACCGCGGCGGCGTGTGCCATCCTCCGCAGCCTGCCCTCCAGGACGAACCAGGCGAACAGCGCGAGCAGCGCGAGGATGGCGGCGGGGATCGCGAGCCGGTGGCTCAGCGTCACCTTGTCGTACTCGGGGGGCGCGTCCCGGATCTCGACCGCGGCCGTCTGCGGGTTCGGCTCCGCGAACGACACCACCGGGCTCGGCGTGGGCGACGGCTCCGTGGCGGTCGGCAGCGAGACCGACGGCTGGGGCACCGCGATCTCCGCCGACGGCGTGGTGCTCGTCTGGGGCCGCTCCTCCTGCGTCGGCACCATCGGCAGGGTGACCGTGGCGGTGGGCCGGGGCGCCGCGGTCGGCGACGGGGTGACCGTGACGGTCCGGGTCACCACCGGCTCCGGCTCCGCGCTGGTCCGCCCGGCCGTGGGAGTGATCGTCTGGGTGACCGTCACCGTGACCGGGTCACAGGGCTGGCCCGGGGCGCACGGCTCGATCGGCTCGTTGTCCGCCGCATCCGCCCGGATCATGAACCCGGCGAGGACCACGATCAGCCCGGAGAGAAGCACGGAGGCGATCGCCGATAACGCGGCTCGCACCCATGCGCGCCCCATCACCGTTCGCCTCCGCCAAGCCTGAGGTCCATCCGGACTAGGATCATCCTAATGAGACCTGCCCGCCGGTAAAGATCACAGTAAGAACGACATTTTCAGCTCCAGAGCAGTTCCTCGACCGCCGCGATCACCGGGCGGTCGGCCGGGAGCCACTCCACGTCGTACAGCTCATCCCGCGCGAGCCAGCGCAGCGCGAGATGCTCGTGCGGGCGCGGGATGCCGAGTGTGATGCCGGCGAGCCAGACCCGCATGACATAGCCGTTCGGCAGCGGCCAATCGGCCCCCACCTGCCGGCCGAGCGCGATCTCGATGCCGAGCTCTTCCTCACACTCGCGCGCCAGGGCCTGCTGATCGGTCTCCCCCGGGCCGACCTTGCCGCCCGGGAGCTCCCACGCACCCCGCAGCTCGGGGGGCGCGGATCGCTGTGCGGCGAGCAACCTGCCGTCCTGGACGATCGCGGCCCCGACGACCACCTTTCGCATCTTCACCGCCGATCACGTCATCGACCTCTTGAGCTGCGCGAGCACGTACTCGTTCGCCAGCGGGCGGGTGAAGCCGACGAGGTTCGGCCGGTCGCGATAGGTGGTCACCTTGATCGGCCCGCAGCGCGCGCAGCGGGCCTCGACCATCTTGCCCGGCGCGACGACCAGCCCGACATGGCCGGGGCGGTCGATCGACGTTCCGGGACCGGCGTTGAAGAACACCAGGTCGCCCGGCCGTTCGCTGCCCGGCTCGATCCGGACGCCGAAAGGCCACTGCTCGAACGTCGTCCGCGGGATCGTCAGCCCGGCGTGCCGGTAGGCCATGTAGACGATGCCCGAGCAGTCGAAGGCGTCCGGCCCCGTCCCACCCCACCGGTACGGCTTGCCGCGCTGCGCCAGAGCATATTCGAGAATTTTCTTCACTACTTCATCGGTGGCCGCGTCCAGGTAACCGGACTGGCAGAACGGGTCGGCCTCGGGCGGGACCCCGATGTCCCCGGTGGCCGAGTACCGCCGGGCGATCTCCAGCACCTGGTCGACGTACCAGGTGGCCCGGTTGTAGACGAACAGTGCCCGCCGCAGGTCGTCAGGGGCTCCGTTGCGCTTGAGCATCCGGGCCGCGCCGAGGATCGCGTCCGCGGGCTCGTAGACGTCCGCGTACCCGTCCCCGTTGCCGTCCGAGGCGTAGCCGTTGACCTTCTCGGTCATCTTGATCTTCGGCTTGCCGCCCCAGGTACTGATCAGGAACTGCATCGGCCCGGCCGCGCCGGCGTAGTTGGTGCCGCTCTTCACCCCGGGCAGCGTGGAGCGGCCGTGATCGGTCTCGCGCTTGCCGATGGCGGCGAGCACGTTCCACTGGACGCCGACCTCCTGCCCGAACCTCTTGTACAGCTCCAGGTAGTCCGGCGGGATGTCCGCGCGCGCCGTGCTGGAGACGTCGGCGTCCGTGATGGCCGTATCGGTGCAGCTCTGCCGCGACCCCCCGCCGAAGACGCCGGAGGGGAGCGGGGTCATCAGGATGAGCGAGGCGAACAGCACCAGGGGCATCAGCCCGCCGACGACGATCACGAGCCGCCAGGGGATCGCGCTCTCCCGGCGAGGGCCGGGGAACGGCCGGTACACCGGCCGCAGCGGCGGCAGGCCCGGTGGCGCGCTCACGGGGCGGTGTCTCCCTCCTGACCGGCGCTCGCGGGCTGGATGTCGTAGACCCGCCAGTCGTCTCCCACCCTGATCACGGTCACCGCGTAGTCGTCGTTCTCCTCCCGCTGCCCGCGGATGTCCGTCACCTGACGCGTCAGCCGTACGACGAAGGTCACCTGCTGCGCGGACATGTCGCGGATCAGCGACACCTTCGCCGACCCCTGCGAGACCACCCGGTCGGCGCGGTTCTGCTGCACCGTCGCGGGATCGGTCACCGCACGGGTGAGCTGCTCGCCCAGCTCCTGGGTGGCGAACGCCTTGAGCCGCCCGGCCACGGTCGCCGGGTCCTCGTCGTGCCGGAAGGTCCCGTACGCCGCGGTGAACCGGCGGGCGAGATCGGCGGCGGCGCCGAGCTCCTCGCGCGACAGCGGCAGGTAGGCGTAGACGTCGAAACCGGGCGGCGTGGTCGCCACCCGGGAGGGGGCCGGGCTCGGCGCGGGGGTGGACACGGCCGTGGTGGCCCTCACCGCGCGCTCCCCCGGCTCGTCGCGCCCGGCCTGCGGCGGCGGGCTCATCGTGAGGTAGATGCCGGCGGCCGCGAGCACGGCGACGAGCCCGGCGAACGCCACCATCTTCACCCGGTCGTTGCTCGATGTGCTCATCGTCGGGGTGTCACGTCACCGGCGGTCAGTCGCCGGACCTCCGGTCGGCCTGCTCGGCCCAGAAGAGGGCGGGGGCGTCGCCGGGCGACCTGGCGGAGTCGCGGCGCGGCAGCCACAGCGGCGGCGGGGTGGGATGCGATCCGCCGTCGGCCGCGGCCCGGCCGCTCCCGCCGGATAAACCGCCGTTCGCGGTGGCGCCGCTCACGGCCGACGCGCGCCCGCCGGCCCGGGACCCGCCGAGGTTGAGCGGTGGGGCGCTCCCCGGGCGCGGCGCGGTGCCGGCCGCCTTGCGCCGCCCGTGCTGCCCGTCGGCGTCCAGCGGGGCCGGCTGCCCACCGGCCCGGGCGCCCTGCCCAGGCGCGCCCTCCTCGGCGCGGAGCCGGGATTGCGCCACCGCGGCCGCGGCGGCCCCCGCTCCGCCGGCCGCCATCGCGGTGGCGCCGAGCGTCGTCTCGGCCTTGCGCAGCCCCCAGCGCCCGGTCCGGGCCGGGGAGATCGGGGGCAGCACCCCGCCCGCCCGGCTGAGCGTGGGCGCGGCGGCCGCCTCCCCCAGCATCCGGGTGGTGATCGTGTGACCGTCGATCGAGGCGAACAGGTGCTGGAACGGCCGCCGGTAGAAGAAGACCGCGATGGTGAGCAGCGCCATGAACAGGATCTGCATCCCCCACGGCAGCCCGGTGGAGATGATCAGGGCGTAGCCGTACACCAGGATGCCGAGCGCGAGGGCGAGCACGGCCTGGCGGAGCAGCGTGCCGATGAGCATCTCCAGCCATCGCATCGAGATGATCCGCCCGGAGCCCGGGTGCACGCCGATCAGCAGGAACACCGGCCCGAGCATGATGAGGAGCAGGAAGCCGACCTTGAGCACGAGCAGGGAGACCGCGACCAGGAATATCAGCACGCCGGCGACCATGGCGGCGATGAACGCGCCGATCGCGATGCCGAGGCGGCTGGTCCAGTCCTTCCCCTGGAGCAGGTAGAACACCGGGGTCTTCTCCAGGGGCTTGACGATCTCCTCCTCGAACCGCTTCTGGTGGGCGTCCCCGGTGGGGAGCTGCTTGGCCGCCTGCTCCTCCTTGTCGATGGCCTGGATGTCGAGGAGCTTGGCGCCGTACTGGCGCACCAGCGGGTCGTTCGGGTCGGCGGTGCCGAACTCGCCCATGAGCCAGGGCTTGCACACCAGGGTGGACCAGAGCGCGTCGGCGTTCTGCGCCACCCCGGGCGTGCCGGGCTGGCCGTACCCGCCGCCCTTCACCTCGGCGGTGGTGTCGCCCTTGACCGGCAGGCAGGAGGTGCCGCTCGCCCCGGGCAGCCCGGCGAAGGCCGAGTTGATGATCTCCCCGGTCTTGTCGGTCACCGCCTTGCCGAGCCCGGTGAAGTCGCCCGGCCGGCTGAAGAACCAGATCGCCACGGTGACCGCGAGCACCATCCAGATGACGCCCTCGGTCGTGGTGGTCGCTCGTTTGCGGATCAGCCCGTACCAGGCGAGCCAGATCGCGCCGAGGATCACGATCGGCCGCAGGTACGGCCAGTACATGGCGTTGGCCAGGTTGACGACGATGTCGTCGACGACCTCTTTGATCGGCTTGAGCGGGCCCTCGGTCGCCGCCGCCTGGTAGGTGGTGATCGTCACCCGGTCGATGGCCTTCGCCCAGGAGAAGACCGTGTTCGCCCAGGCGTTGCCGAGCACGGCGGCGATGTCGGAGCACCCGAGGTCGTAGGTGTGCCAGAACTGGCCCGCCATGCCGTACCGGTCGTAGTTGGTCAGCTGCGCGGTGCCGCCGGGGGTGTCGGTCTCCGGGGGCGGCGGCTGGACCAGGCCGTCCACCCCGCCGCCGACGATCTCGGGGGCGAGGTCGGACGACAGGTCACAGGGCCCGATCGCGGTGGCGACGCGTGTGGGCAGGGCGATGGGCAGCGCCACGAACGCCGCGATGAGCACGAGGAGCACGGCCAGCTTGCGGCGGCCCTTCAGCCGGCCGAGACCCTTCCTGCGCACCCTCAAGACCGCACCTCCTGCGCGACCTCAGACCGACCACCGGTGCCCCCGTCAACATGATCATGCCCATCGCCCGGCTTTTCGCGCGTGGGGTTCGTGTCGAACCACCGCAGCAGCTCCTCCGAGATCAGGTCGACCCCGATCCGGCCGGCCCGGCCGTCGAGATCCCGGAAGATGCACTCCCCGTTGCGCAGCGAGCGCAGCACGGCCTTGTGCTCCTCGGACGGATCCACGCCGAGGAGCTCCATCACGTGCTCCACCTCCACCCGTTCGGTCGAGCGGAAGGCGAAGACCGAGGAGAGGCAGTTGGTCACCTGCTCGTTCAGCAGGTCCCCCGCGTTCTGCGAGACCAGCACCAGCGCGGTGTTCCGCGACCGGCCCATCCGGGAGACCTCGGGCACGAGCTTGGCGCCCTCCGGGGTGGAGGTGATCGCCCACGCCTCGTCCAGGAAGATCGCCTTCGGTGTCCGCCGGTCGAGCCCGTTCATCAGCCGCCGGGCGAACTGGGACACCAGGTAGAGCAGGGCGACCGAGAGCCGCTGCTCGTAGGAGTAGTCGTCCCGCGGTGTCACCACGTCGGGGAGGGTCAGCCCGTCCAGGGTGAAGACCGTGGTCCACCCCTCGATGTCGATCCGCTCGCCGCCCGACGGGTCGAAGCAGAGCCGCGCCAGGTGCATCTCGGACATCGACCGCAGCACCGCGCCGAGGTTCTTCGACGCGGCGTCCGGCGCCCGCTCCAGGTACTCCACGACCTTGCCGAGCGACGGAGACGGCTCGGCCGAGACGGCCGCGACCGCCTGGATCATCGCGGACTCCCGCTCCTCCGACATCCGCGGGAGGAGCAGCCGGAGCGTCTCGGTGGCCATGGTCCGCTTCGCCGCGATGTCGTCGCCGAAGGAGAACGGGTCGAGCAGGCCCGGGGCCGCCGTGCCCAGCGGGATGATCCGCGCCTTCCGGCCCCGCCGCCGCAGCAGCTCGACCAGCGACTGGGCGTCCCCCTTGGGGTCGATGACCACGATGGTCACCCCGCGCAGCGCCATCTGGTAGATCAGCAGCATCGCGAGGGTGGTCTTGCCGCCGCCCGGCTCACCGGTGATCGCGATCGCCGTCGGGCGGTTCCGCGCCGCCGCCACCAGCGGGTCGAAGTGGACGACGCTCCGCGCCCGCCCCAGCGTCTCCCCGATGTACGGGCCGATCCACCCGGCGTTCGACTCGTCCACCCGGTCGCCGAGCTCCACGGTGGCCGTGGCCATGCCGCCGGCGATCGTGCGGAGCGGCTGCCGCTGGGCGTACGCGTTGACCCGCAGCCGCTCCCCCGGCAGGGACTCGCAGAACAGCGAGAACTGGTCGCCGGTGGAGTTGACCACGTCGATGCCGAGGTCGCGGTAGTGCTCGATCACCGCCTCGACCCGCTGGATGCACATCTCCTCGGTCGGGGCGCTCACGCTCAGCCGGTGCCAGCCGTACACGAACGGCAGGCGTTCCTTGGTGATGCCGTGCTCCAGCGCCCGGGCGGCGTCGATCTGCTCGGCGAGGGCGAGCGGCGCCTCGGCCCCCGCCTCCCGGATGTGGATGTCCATGTCCCGGGCGTGCGCGAGCTTGCGCGCCACGTCCTTGCTCGCGCGCACCGGCGGGATCAGCCGCATCCGGCTCGACACCTCGACCGGGAAGGGGAGCTGGTCGGCGAAGTGCAGCCAGGGTTCGCCGTCCGGGAACGGCATGAGGTCGGGGAACCGGGCGAACGACAGGAAGGCGACGTACGCCTCGCCGTACGGCTGCTCGATCCGCAGCAGGGAGCGGCCGTTGTGGATCTGGCCCTCGACCAGCGCCTCGATCTCGCCCCTCCCCCAGCGGCGGCGCGGGGTCGCCGAGGGCCGCTGGTCGCCGAGCCCGCCGGACGCGGCGTGCTGGAACAGCCAGGCGATCTCGTCGGAGGTGGCGTGGCGGGCGTAGAGCGCGCTCGAGGCGAGCGCCCGGCCGAGCCGCTCGGCGGCCTCGGTCCACCGCTCGATCTCCCGCTCGGGCACGTGGTCGTCCTCGATGCCGAGCGCCTTCTCCCCCCGCTGGTACAGGCCGAAGAGCTGGGCGAGCACCCCGGTGCCGAGCTGCGCGCCACGCGGGCCGAGCCGGACCCCGAGGTAGACCTCCTTGGTCCAGAAGTCCTTGGCCCAGACGTGCCGGTACATCTCCTCCAGGTACTCGCGCCAGCCCGGGCCGCCGTCGGAGGTGGCGTCGAGCGCCATCGCCCACTCGGCGGCCGGGTAGGGCCGGTGGGCCACCCGCAGGTGCACCTCGGCGTCGGGCATCCGGATCGCCGCGAGCGCGATCGTGATGTTGTTCGCGAGGGCCTCGCGCTCCTCGGGGGTGAGGAACTCGTAGCTCACGGTCGGCAGCCGGAAGTAGGCCCACGCCGCTGAGTCGGTGAGGAGGATGCGGTCGTCGAAGTACCGCACGGCGAGCCGGCTCCTGGCCCTGCTCATCGGTCACCCACCAACTTCCCCGTCCACGGTTGCACGCACCCGTCGCCGCCCGCCCGGCGCGGTCCCCCGCGCGGTCCGCTCGCACCCGTCGAGCCGGGCACCGCCCCTGGGCTCACTTGGCGACCTCCTCCTGGGCCTGGATCGAGGCGAGCGTGCTCACCAGCACGCCCGCCAGGGCAACGTACGCTCTGCGGCCGCTCATGCGCAGGTGATCGAGATCGACCGGGCCGGGCCGGCCAGGGGCGAGCGCGTCCTCCCAGGGCACCCGGACGATCGCCCGGCATCGGCCGCTCGCCACCGCCTCCGCCTGCTCGACGTCGGCGAGGCTGCGCCGGCTCACCCCGTTGACCACCAGCACCGCGCGGCGCCGCAGCTCCGCGCAGCCGTGCCCGTCGAGCCACTCGAAGGTCATCGCGACCGCGTTCGCCGCGTCCTCGCTCGCCGGGGCGACCAGCACGAGCTGGTCGACGTACGGCAGGAGCCGCCCGGCGACCGCGGCCGCCGGGTCGATCACGGTGATCCGGTAGTGCCGGTCGAGCACGGCGAGCGTGCGCCGCCAGTCGGCGAGGAAGGAGAGGTCGGCGAGGCGCTGCGGCGCGTGCACGTCCGGGTCGGCGCCCACCACCTCCAGCCCGGACTCGCACCGGCTGGTGAACGCCCGGATGCCGAGGTAGCCGGTGACCGTCTCCGAGCTCTTCAGCAGGGAGGTGAGCGTCTCCGGCGACTCGGCCGCGATCTTGCTGGTGAGCGTCTCCTCACCGCTGTTCGCGTCGAGGGCGACCACCCGGTCGTCGCGGTAGCGGGCGAGCGTGTGCCCGAGCATGAGCGCGGTGGTCGTCTGCCCGGCGCCTCCCGCGCAGCCCAGCACCATGATCCGCCGGCTCTCGGTGAGCGGGGTGCGGGCCCGCTCGATGTCGAGCTCCATCGTGTCGGTACGGCTCCCGCCCACGACCACCTGGGCGAGCCGCCGCCAGCCGCCCGAGGAGCCGCGCCCCACGACCGCCTCCACCCGGCGGAGCCGGACCGGCTCCTCGGCGGAGCCCCGGCCCTGGGCGACCAGGCCCGGCGGGCCGCCGGGCGTGACGGGGTCGGTGACCGCCCGGATCGTCACCCCGGGTGCGGGCTCCCGGGGTTCAGCGGAGCCGGGGCCGCGGTGCGGAGCGGTGCCGGAGGCCGGGCGGCGGGCCGGGGAGTCCTGCGGCCCGAGCGGGCGCGGCCGGCCCTGCCGCTCCTGTGCCCCGGGGCGGGGCGCAGGCGGCGGGTAGGGCCGGGGCGGGCGGCCCTTCCGGTGCTGCTCCCAGGCCTTCCTCCGCCACTCGGCCGCGTCGTCGCCCGCGTCCTGGGCGGCGGTGTCCTCCGGTTCCGGCCGGGCGGGATCGGTGGGCTCGGGATCGGACCGGGCGGCCGGTTCGGCGGGCCGGGCCCGCTCCGCCTCGGGGCGGGCATCGGCCGGGTGGGGCCGCTCGCCGTCGCCGGGGTGGGCCTGCTCGTCGCCGTGGCGCGCGTCATCGCGGTGGGCCGGCTCGCCGCCGGGGCGGGTGTGCTCGTCCCCGCGGGCCGTCTCGCCGCGCCGCTCCTCGGCGGGACCGGGCGTGCTCCCGAGATCCGCCCGGTCGTCCGCGGTGCTCGCGGCGCGGAGCGGGATGACCGTCCGCTCGGCATCCCTTGGCGCTGGGTCCGATGCCGTCGGTGCGGGGTGCGGGGCCGGCTCCGCGTCGGCGGCGCCGGTCCGGTGGGTCCGCTCCCGGCCTGCCTTCCCCCGCGGGGATTCGGCGCTCGCGGCCAGCCTGCGCAGCCGGCGGATGGTCTCGGCGCCCAGGAACGCGGCCTTCCGGCTCGGGACGTCCTCGTCCGGGGAGCTCGGCGCGTCCTCGTCCGGGGAGCTCGGCGCGTCCTCGGCCACGGACGGCGCCGGCGGTGGCGCGGGCTCGGCGGCCTCCGCATGCGCCCGTGCCGGAGACGGGGCGGCCGGCTCCACCGGTGCGGGGGCCTGCTCCGCCTGAGGCGGCGCCGCGACCTCGGCCGGTCCGGTGTCCGGAGCCCGGGAGGAGAGCGCGGCCGCTGCGGCGTCCGTCCGCGCCTCCGCGGGAGCCCCGGCCGCATCGCCGGCCGGCGCGGTGGCCTGCCGAGCCAAGGCGACGACGGCGGGCCGGGTGGCGCCCGTCTCCACCGGCTCCGCAGCCCCGGCCTCCCGCTCCTCCGGCGCGGAGGGCTCTCCCGAGCGGGACGGTGACGCCACCGGGAGCGGCAGCGGCGGGGCCGCGTCCGCGGTCCGCCCGGCCGCCCGGCGCGGGGCCGGCCGGACGTCCGCCACCGTCGCCTGCTCTTCGGCGGTCCGGTCACCGGCCGCCCGGTGCGGGGCGTCCCCGGCGTGCCGTACCTGGTCCACGGTGACGGGCTCGGCGAGCGGTACGGCCGCGGCGCCCTGGAGGAGCGCCCGCGCGGGCAGGGCGTCGCGCCGGAGCAGCGGGGCCCGCACGGCGCCCCGGGCCGCGACCTGGGCGCGGGAGCGCCAGACCCGCACGGTGAACGCGATCTCGTCGGGCTCCCGCTTCGGGGCCATCCGGCACCACGTCCGAGGCTCCACCAGGTAGCGGAGCTGGGACTGGAGCAGCTCGGTCAGGCGCTTGCTCTCGATCACCGGCCGGGTGGAGAGCCAGGTCAGGACGCCGGGCGGCACCAGGTACACCACGTGCCACGGCGCGTCGAACGGCAGCCCGACCAGCCAGAGGAGGAGCCACCAGGGGACCGAGACACCCACGAACACCCCGATCCAGACGATCGGAAGCGGCATGGGGAGCCGGAGGTCGTACAGCTTGTACAGCCGCTTCTCGATCCGCCAGATGTTGGTGTACGTAGGTAGGTCCACCCGACTCTCCCCTCCGCGTGATCACTTGATGCCCAGCGCGGTCGCGATGGCCTTCGCCGTCACCTCGATGATGTTCGGCACGTAAAAGATCACGCCGATCCCGATCGCGAGCAGGATGAACTGCACGAACTTCGTGATCTCGCGGGTGAAGAGGAAGAAGATGGCCACCACGGAGACGACGGCGAGGAAGAGCGGGGCGAAGAACCTCCGCAGGAAGTCGGCGAGGCCCTCGGTGTCGATACCGGGGGTCGGCGGGGGTGACGTGGGCGCGGCCAGGTCAATGAGGCCGTCCACCAGCGTTTGCAGAATCAATTCTCGCCCTCCCGGGGGAGTGGAACAGCGATGTCATGATCGAGCATGCGCTACCCCGCGGACCGATGCGCACCTTGGATGTCCTTGACGAACCACTTGCCACCCTGCTTCTCCATGGTGAGCCGGTAGGCCTGCTCCAGGCTCGCGGGCTCCGTGACCGGGTCGCCGGGGGTGGCGCTCGGGGCGGGCGTCGCCTGCGACTCGACGGCCCACACGACGACGGCGGTGACCACCCTGCTGTCCTCCGGGCCGGGCGGCACGATGACGTCCTTGAGCTGGGCGAGCGTGATCCCGCCGCCGAACCCCTCGATCGGGGCCCCGTTCACCACGTACCGCTGAAGGTCGACCTGGTCGCCTGCGGCGTACGCCTTGAAGAACCCCTCGAGCTGCGGGCGGAGCTCCGCCTCGGCGGCCGAGTCGCGGTCCGGCTCCGGGAGCTGCGGCAGCCCCGCCGGGCCCGAGGCCGGGAGCATCGCCGGCCGGCCCGAGACCACGAACCTGCCCCCGTCGTGGTAGATCGGCACGGAGAGCAGGCCCCGGGTGCCGCCCGACTGGTACATCACGGTCACCCGGGCGTTGTTGGCGTCGGTCACCTCGATGCCGGCGAACTGGAGGGCGCCCGCCGACATCCGCCCGTACCCGTTCCAGCCGAACTGGGCGTCCGCGCCTTCGGGGAGGAACGGCCGCAGCCGCTCCGCGCGCTGCTGCGGGTTGGCCGCGTCGTAGTTGAGGTAGACCGCGGCGAACTGAATGGCGAACGCCGCCCCCTGGGTGACCGGGAACCCGAGATCGCTCGGCGTGGCCGAGGTCGCGGGAGCCCCGGCGTCCCCGCGCATCCGCTCGAACGGCGCCCGCACCCCGTTGACGACGATCACTATGATCAGGGCCCACAGGATGGCGCGGCCGATCCAGACCAGCCAGCGCCCTCCACCGCCGCTCCAACCGCCGGCGCGCCGGAACGAGGCGCCGTGCGCGGCGTCCCCCCGATCAGCGGCGTCGGGAGGATACGACTCGGAGTCGCCAGCGATCCGCCGCGGATTCTGCTGGACCGTTGACCTGCGAGTCATCACGCCTCCGCTCGCGCCTTTCCCCCTTGCCGGCGCGGTGTCTCACTCTCGATCCGGTTAGCCGTATCGAATTATTCACTCTAGCCGTCTGGTCAATTCTTCCAGGTAAGCCACGCCCATGGTGCAAGCATCGCCGTGAGCGAGCAAACCAGGTCTAGATGCCGTTGAGACGGCCCACTCCTATCCACTCCGGCGGAAAAGCGCGTTGCGCCTGGCCAGGGCGTTCTCGGATTACCCCACCGCCATGTATTGCTATCCCGGCGTTCCGTCCGGGTGCCGTACGGGCGGCGCGCGCCATCCCTGCTGCGGGCTCCTCGGGTGCGCGACCTGCGGCGTCCGCCCTGATGGGCCGCCTCTGATGCCGCGCCGTGGCGCTCCCCGTCACCGGGCCGTGCCGCCGTCCGCCGCGCGGGCGTCCGGTACGGCGATGCCGTACGGCCCGGCACGGGAGCGCGGTGTACCGCGGGCCGGCACGGCCGGGCCTCCGGTGGGCGCGGTCTCCTCGGCCATGCCTCCGGCGCCCGTCCCGGTGGGCGGCCTGGTGCCCGGCCGTACGCGCCCGGCGAGCCGTACCGCCGCGCCGCGCGAGGCGGCAGCGCGATCGCAGTGCGCGGCCTGCATCAGGGCCACCGGCGACCGGGCATCACCACCCGCCCGGGACGGCCACACCACTGAAGACACCTTTCATCCCCTATCGGGTTTCCCACGGTTTCCGCGAGGGTTCTTTCCCAGGAAATGGCCGTTCAATTGCGGTTTAATCAGCCCAGAGACGGGGGAATGGCGCGAAGGGTGATATCCCAGTGACCCGATAACCGGTTCCATCGGCCGGCGCTCCGGTAATCGCCCGCTCACGGTTCCGTGCCGGCACGTGCACCGCATGCCGGTCATCCGGTATTCGCGCTTTTCTTCCCGGCCGGATCGGCCCGCCGCCGAGCCCGCCACGGCGTGCATGTTTCCGCGAGGCGTATCGCACGCGGCGCGCCGAATGGCCGGGATCAGGCGGAAAGGACGAGGTGAGGGCGGTGGCCCCCGGGGAGAGACCGGCCACCGCGGGAGCCCGCGGACCGGCCCGCGGCTCATCCGGGCGCGCGAGGGGTGCTCGCGCTGACGGCACGGCGCCGTCCGCGGCCGGCCCATCGGGGCGCGCGAGGGTTGCACCGGGCATACCGCCGAGGAGCGCTCGCGCATCACCCGGAGCTCCACGACGTGGTGGCGCACCACGTGAGCGCGATGACCGTGCCGGGTGAGCGTGATGACCGTGCCGGCCGCGGCCGCGCGCGGTCGGGCGCCCTCCGATCGGAGATGACGGGGCGGACGCGCACGCGGCCCCACGGCGGCGCCGCCCGCCCCTGACCTTTGCGGACGGCGCACCGGATGGCGGCACAGGGCACGGCCTCCGGCACGCGAGAGCCCGCGCGCAGCCACGGCATCGACCCCGTGCACAGCACGGCATCGACCGGCTCCGGCCGCGCAGAGAGGACGGCCGCATGCCGGCATCGCCCCGGCGGCCGGGACGCCCCGGGGATCCCGGTCCGGAGGACGGCTGCGGCCCAGCACGTGACCGCGGCGTCGTTCTGGCCGGTGGAGGCGCCGGGCCGGCCGGACGCCGGCGCCTTCGGCATCCCCGGCAGCACGGTGGACACGCAGTCCCAGCGGCTCGCGAGAAGACCCGAGACGCCCGGGCGATGATCATCCGCGAAAAGACCGCCGGAGGGACGGCAGCCGGGGGCGAGCCCGTCAGGCCGCGCGACCGCTCAGAGGTGACCGCTCAGCGGTGCGAGCGCTCAGACGTTGAACCGGAACTCGACCACGTCACCGTCCTGCATGACGTAGTCCTTGCCCTCCATCCGGACCTTGCCCGCCGCGCGCGCCGCGGCCATCGAACCGGCCTCGATCAGGTCGTCGTACGAGACGATCTCGGCCTTGATGAAGCCGCGCTGGAAGTCGCTGTGGATGACACCGGCCGCCTCCGGAGCGGTCGCGCCCTTGCGGATCGTCCAGGCGCGCGCCTCCTTGGGCCCGGCGGTGAGGAAGGTCTGCAGGCCGAGGGTGTGGAAGCCGACCCTGGCGAGCTGCGCCAGGCCGGACTCCTCCTGGCCGACGGAGCGGAGCAGCTCGGCCGCGTCCTCCTCGGGCAGCTCCACCAGCTCCGCCTCGAGCTTGGCGTCGAGGAACACGGCCTCGGCCGGGGCGACCAGCTCCGACAGGCGCGCCTTCAGCTCCTCGTCGCTGAGCTGATCCATGGAGGCGTTGAACACGTACAGGAACGGCTTCGCGGTGAGCAGGTGGAACTCGCGCAGGTCGGCGAGGTCGATCCCGGCGCTCTTCGCCCCCGCGTACAGCGTGGTGCCGCCGTCGAGCAGCTTCGCGGCCGCCTCGACCGCCTCGAGCACGGCCTTGCGCTCCTTGAGGTGCGTGGCCTCCTTCCTGAGGCGCGGCAGCACCTTCTCGATGGTCTGCAGGTCGGCGAGGATCAGCTCGGTGTTGATCGTCTCGATGTCCCGCTGCGGGGAGATGTCCCCGTCCACGTGGGTGACGTCGGGGTCGTTGAAGACCCGGATGACCTGGCAGATGGCGTCGGTCTCCCGGATGTGGGCGAGGAACTGGTTGCCCCGGCCCTGTCCCACGGACGCGCCCCGGACCAGGCCGGCGATGTCCACGAACTCCACCTTCGCCGGGACGATGCGGGCCGAGCCGAACATCTCGGCCAGCTTCTCCAGCCGTGGATCCGGCACGCCGACGATGCCCACATTGGGCTCGATCGTGGCGAACGGGTAATTCGCCGCCAGAGCCTTTGCGCTCTTGGTCAGCGCGTTGAACAGCGTGGACTTTCCGACGTTGGGCAGGCCGACGATGCCGATGCTCAAGCTCACGTAGGCCGAGTCTACGGGCTGCCGAGCGCATGCCGGACCACGGCCACCCGCCGGCGGGCCCCGGACCGGCCGGAGCGGGCCCCTGATCCGGTACGGCACGGCCGCCCGGCGAGGGCATCGGCACCCGCCGATCCTCGCCCGTACCGCGCCGCCTGGCGCGCCTCCCGGCAGGGCCGCCGGTTGGCTGAAATCATACGAATCCGTGGACGTCATGGCTTTGCTGCTCGGGCTCGCCATCGGGCTCGCCGCCGGGCTGGTCATCGGCGCCGTGCTCGCCCGGGCGCGCACGGCCGGCGCGGCGGCCGAGGTCGCCGCCCGGATCGCGGAGGCGGAGGCGCGGCGGCGCGCCGCCGAGGAGAAGGCGGCCTACGTGGAGTCCCAGCTCACCGAGCGCTTCCAGGCGATCTCCGCCCAGGTGCTCGACGCGAGCAACCGGCGCTTCCTCGAGCTCGCCGAGAGCAGGCTGAACACCACGCGGGCGGAGGTGGCCGGGGACCTCGAGCAGCGCCGCCAGGCGGTCGAGACGCTGATCACCCCGATCAAGGAGACGCTCGCCAAGGTCGAGAGCCGGCTGCGGGAGAGCGAGGCCGGCGCCCGGGCGGCGCGCGCCGAGCTGACCACGCAGATCGAGCTCGTCCGGCGCAGCTCGGAGGAGCTCAAGGCCCAGACGGCCGCGCTGGTCCGGGCGTTGCAGCGGCCCGAGGCGCGCGGCCGGTGGGGCGAGCTCCAGCTCCGCCGGGTGGCGGAGCTCGCCGGGATGGCCCGGTTCTGCGACTTCGACGAGCAGGCCGGCGCGGCCACCGGGGACGGTGCGGTCCGCCCGGACATGGTGGTACGGCTCAGCGGCGGCAAGAACATCGTCGTCGACGCGAAGGTCCCGCTCAGCGCCTACCTGGAGGCGGCCCAGGCCGCCGACCCGGACGTGGCCGCCGCCCGGCTCGACGCGCACGCCCGCCACCTGCGCGAGCACGTCGACCGGCTCGCCGCCAAGGCGTACTGGCAGGCGTTCGACCCGGCGCCGGAGTTCGTGGTGCTGTTCATCCCCGGGGAGGCCTTCCTCGCCCCCGCGCTGGAGCGCGACCCCGAGCTGCTCGAGTACGCCATGCGCAAGCGGGTGCACATCGCCACCCCCACCACGCTGATCACGATGCTGCGCACCGCCCAGTACGCCTGGCAGCAGGAGGCGATCAGCGAGCACGCCAAGACGGTCCTCCGGCTCGGCAAGGAGCTGTACGAGCGGCTCGGCCGGCTCGCCCGGCACCTCGACGAGCTCGGCAGGGCGCTGGGGCGGGCGGTGACCGCGTACAACCGGACGGTCGGGTCGCTGGAGAGCCGGTTACTGGTGAGCGCGCGGCGGCTGCACGAGCTCGGGCTCACCGACGGCCCGCTCGAGGCGCCGGCCCAGGTGGACCAGGCGCCGCGGCAGGTCGTGCCCCCCGAGGCCGGCGACGCCGCGCTACCCGCGCTTGACGAAGGTGAAGAGAGCGTAATCTCCCCGCCCCTGTCCCGCCAGAACGGTAAATTGACCCGCGACTCGGCCTAAGGGGGCTCGATGACAGGCACCGATCAGCCACGGCTCAGGCTCACGGCCCGCGGGGCGGTCGTCGTGCTCTTCATGATCTCGCTGCTCGGCCAGTTCCTCGCCCCCGGCCCGGTGTTCGTCATCGGCTGCGTCACCGTGGTGCTGCTGGTCCACCGCCGCGACCTGCTCGCGCTCGCGGTCACGCCCCCGCTGGTGTTCTTCTGCGCCGCCCTGTTCGTGGAGTTCATCCGGGCGCTCGGCTCGGGCTCGATGCTCCAGGCGCTCGGCCTCGGGCTGTTTACCACGCTCTCCTCGGCCGCGCCCTGGCTCTTCCTCGGCTCGGCGCTCACCCTCGTCCTCGCCTGGCCGCGCGGTCTTCCGGCCAACGTGCGGGAGCTGCGCCGGGAGCTGAGCCGCGGCGCGAACCGGCCCGGGGCCGGGAAGCGGCGCGGGCCGCGCCGCCGGAACCGGCGGAGGGGTTTCGACCCGGAGCCCGAGGGCTACTTCGAGCCGCGCCTGTACGGCAGGGCGATCGAGGACTGAGCGGGTCACGCCGGCCGGTCCGTGGGCCGTACGCGGCGCCGGCGATGCCGGCCATACATGGCACGGTCGCCGACGGCCGCAGACGGGTATGGCGGGCAGTCGTGCCGCTCGTACCGCGCCATGAGGCCGGCCGAAAACCGACTCCCCCACATCGGTCCGCGGCGGCCCGGAGGTCGGCACCGTCGATGGTGACCGGGAACGGCACCGTCCGATCCCGGCGCCCGCCGGGATGCCGACCGGCCGCCGGACTTCAGGTCGCCGACCGGGATACCGCCGCCCGTCGGGGATCCGCGCGTCGCCGGCGCCTACTTGGCCACCGCGCGCAGGTCGCGGCGCAGCTCGTACGGGAGGGCGAAGCGCATGTGCTCCTCGACCGCCTCGACCTCCTCGACGTCGGTGAAGCCGCTCTCGGCGAGCCGCTTGAGCACGCCCTGGACCAGCTCCTCGGGGACCGAGGCGCCGCTGGTGAGACCGACCGTGGTCACGCCCTCCAGCCACTCCTCGCGGATGTAGGAGGCGTCGTCGACGAGGTGGGCGGCCTTGGCCCCGTAGGCCTTGGCCACCTCGACCAGGCGCTTGGAGTTGGAGGAGTTGGCGGAGCCCACCACGAGGACCAGCTCGCACTGCGGGGCGATCCGCTTGACCGCGGCCTGCCGGTTCGAGGTGGCGTAGCAGATGTCGTCGCTCGGCGGGTCGATCAGGTTCGGGAACCGCTCGCGGAGCCGGGCGACGGTCTCCTTGGTCTCGTCGACGGAGAGCGTGGTCTGGGAGAGCCAGACCACCTTGTCCGGGTTGCGGACCTGGACCTTGTCCACGCCGTCGAGCCCGTCCACGAGCCGGATGTGGTCCGGGGCCTCACCCGTGGTGCCCTCGACCTCCTCATGGCCGGCGTGGCCGATGAGCAGGATGTCGTAGTCCTTCGCCGCGAACCGCTTGGCCTCGTTGTGGACCTTGGTGACGAGCGGGCACGTGGCGTCGATCGTCTTCAGCCCGCGCGCGGCGGCCTCCTGGTGGACGGTGGGCGCCACCCCGTGGGCCGAGAAGATCACGATGGCGCCGTCGGGGACCTCGTCGAGCTCGTCGACGAAGATGGCGCCCCGCTCCTCGAGACGCTTCACCACGTGGGTGTTGTGCACGATCTGCTTGCGCACGTAGATGGGGGCGCCGTAGCGGTCGAGGGCCAGTTCGACCGTCTGCACCGCCCGATCCACCCCGGCGCAGTACCCCCGCGGCTTGGCGAGGAGGACACGGCGGGGTGCGGGGCTCGGTGACTCCATGGTCCTAATGGTATGGGTTCCTATGCTATGGGGAGCGTCACCCGCCTCTTGACCATGGTCTTGCGACACTGGATGTGCGAAACCGATCTTCTGCCCCAGGAGCCGCGATGTCCGTCCTCAGAGACATAGCCAAGCAGGTCCGCGACGCGATGGAGAACCGCGAGCGGCTGCTGGAGAAGGCGAAGGATCTGCCGGTTCTCGTACTCCAGGCCGTCCTCGTGGCCGTCGGGCGGGCGCTGCAGTTCGGTGACGGGGTCAAGTCCCAGCTCAAGCGCTTCACCGGTGAGAGCCCGGACGGCGTCCGGCCGGCCGAGACCGAGCCGGCCGCACCGGAGGCGGAGGAGCCCAAGGCGGCCCGCCGGGAGCCGGTGATCTTCGCTCCGCCGCCGTCGCAGCCCAAGGAGCCTCGCCCGGAGACGCCGACGGTGACCGTGGCGCCGCCGAAGGAGCGCCCGGCCGAGGAGCGGGTGGCCGAGGAGCCGGCCGCCGCCGCGCCCGAGCCCGAGGCTGAGCGGCCCGCGCCGGCCGGGAAGGCCGAGGCACCGGCCGAGGGCGCCGCACCGGCCCCCGCCGCGGAGGTGGCCGAGCCGTTCCCCGGCTTCAGCGAGATGTCGCTCCCCTCACTGCGCGCGCGGCTGCGCGGCACCACGGCCGAGCAGGTGCAGGCGTTCCTCGACTACGAGCGGGCGCACGCGAACCGGCCCGACGTGGTCGGCATGTTCGAACGCCGCCTGGCGAAGCTGCGCGCCCAGGGCTGACGGGCCCGGAATCGTCGGGGCGAGCGGTTAGCCTCCGGGGGTGACCCGCCCCCGGGCGGGCCGCGAGCGTCGAGCGAGGAGGGCACGTGACCGCGAAGACGTCCCCCGAGTCACCGTTGCCGATCCGGTCGGTGCTGCAGATGGTGGCCCAGTGGATCGGCCGGCTCGGCACCGTGTGGGTGGAGGGGCAGATCACCGAGCTCACCGCCCGGGGCGGCACGGTGTTCCTGACCCTGCGCGACCCGGTGGCGAACGTCTCGGCGCGGGTCCTCTGCTCCCGTTCCGTCTACGAGGCGACGGTGCCGCGGCCCGTGGACGGGGCGCGGGTGGTCATGCACGTCAAGGCGGACTTCTACGTCAACAAGGGATCGTTCGCCTTCACCGCCCTCGAGATCCGGCCGGTGGGCATCGGGGAGCTGCTGGCCCGCCTGGAGCGGCTGCGCCAGACGCTCGCCGCCGAGGGGCTGTTCAACGTGGAGCGCAAGCGCCGCCTGCCGTTCCTGCCGCGGAACATCGGGCTGATCTGCGGGCGGGGCTCCGCGGCCGAGCGGGACGTGCTGGAGAACGCCCGGCGGCGCTGGCCCGCCGTCCGCTTCACGGTGGAGCCGGTGGCCGTGCAGGGGCCGTACGCGGTGGCGGAGATCATCGAGGCGCTGCGCAAGCTCGACGCCGACCCGGGGATCGATGTGATCATCATCGCGCGGGGCGGCGGCTCGCTCGAGGACCTGCTGCCGTTCTCCGACGAGGCCCTGGTCCGCGCGGTCGCGGCCTGCCGTACCCCGGTGGTGAGCGCGATCGGCCACGAGCAGGACACCCCGTTGCTCGACCTCGTCGCCGACCTGCGGGCCTCCACGCCGACCGACGCCGCCAAGAAGGTCGTGCCGGACGTCGGTGAGGAGCTCGCCCTGATCCACCAGCTCAGGGAGCGGGGCCGCCGGGTCATCGGCGGGTGGATCGCCCGGGAGAGCGCGTGGCTCGAGGCGGTGCGCTCCCGGCCGTCCCTCGCCGACCCGCTCCGGGAGATCGACCGGCGGGCCGAGCAGATCGACTCGCTGCGCGACCGCTCCCGGCGCTGCCTGGCCGGCATGCTCGACCGCGCGGCCGACTCGCTCGAGCACCTGCGCGCCCGCCTGGTGGCGCTCTCGCCCGCCGCGACCCTGCAGCGCGGCTACGCGATCGTCCAGCGCCCGTCCGGTGAGGTGGTACGGCTGGCCGGGGAGGTGCGCCCGGGCGACGAGCTCAGCGTCCGGTTCTCCGACGACCGCGTCACGGTGATCGCCTCGGATCAGGGGTGAGGCAAGGCGCCCGCCCCGAGGCCGCCGTGCTCGCCTCCGGAGTCGCCGTGGCGCTCCCCTCGGGCCGGCCGCGGCGCGCACCGCGGTGTTCACGCCGGAGCAGGAGTGATCGGCCAGGGGACGGCCTGAGCAGGCCCCGCCCGCGGCACCGGCGCGGGATCGGCCCGGCCCGCGGGGAACGGTCCGGAGCGGTGGCCGCGATGGAAGGCCGGGTCGCCGGATCGGCCCGGCCCATGGGGACGGTCAGAACAGGACGCGCGCCCGGTAGCGGCCGAGCCAGGCGTTGAACTGCAGGAACCACTCCAGCGGCGCCCGGGCGCCGTTCCCGGCCGGGCGCTCGCCGAGCACCCGCCGGATCTTCGCCACGTCCACGAACGGCTCCGCCGGGAAGCTCCCCTCCGCGAGCAGCTCGGCCGCCCGCTCGCGCAGCCGGTGTTCGTAGCCGGGATCCTGGATCGAGGGGTAGGGCACCTTGCCGCGCTCGAGCACCGAGCGCGGCAGCAGGTCGGCCACGGCGGCGCGCAGCAGGCTCTTCTCCCGGTGGTCGAAGGTCTTCATCGACCACGGGGCGTTGAACACGTACTCGACGAGCCGGTGGTCGCAGAACGGCACCCGCACCTCGAGGCCGACGGCCATGCTCATCCGGTCCTTGCGGTCGAGCAGGAGCTGCAGGAACCGGGTGAGGTGGAGGTGGCTCAGCTCCCGCATCCGCCGCTGCACGCCGCGCTCGCCGGGGAGCACGGGCACCTCGGCCAGGGCGGTGCGGTATTCATCGCGCTGATAGGCGGCGATGTCGAGGGCGCGGAGCAGCCCGTCGTCGAGGAAGGCGCCCCAGTCCCACTGCCGCCTGAGCTCGGGGAGCGCGAGCCAGGGGAAGGTCTCCGCGCCGACGGCGCGGGGGTCGTGGAACCACCGGTACCCGCCGAACACCTCGTCGGCCGACTCCCCGGAGAGGGCGACGGTGGAGTGCCGCCGGATGGCGGCGAAGAGCAGGTAGAGCGACGTGTCCAGGTCTCCGGTGCCGACCGGCAGGTCGCGGGCCCGGAGCACCGCGGCCCGCGCCCGGGGGTCCATGAGCTCGGCCGAGCTCAGCACGATGTCGGTGTGACAGGTGCCGGCGTGCCGTACGACCTCGTGGACGAACGGGGCGTCCGGGGTGTCGCGCATCGCATCCGGCCGGAAGTGCTCGGCGTACCCCACGAAGTCGACCGCGAACGAGCGGACCTTCCCCCGCTCCCCGGAGAGGCGGGCGGCGAGCGCGGTGACCGCGCTGGAGTCGAGGCCGCCGGAGAGCAGCGTGCAGAGCGGCACGTCCGCGATGAGCTGGCGGGCGATGATGTCCTCCAGCAGCTCGCGCACGGTGCGGACGGTGGTGTCCAGGTCGTCGCGGTGCTCCCGGGCCTCCAGGCGCCAGTACCGGTGGGTGCGCACCCCGGTGCGGCCCACGGTGACCAGCGAGCCGGGGAGGACCTCGTGCATGCCGCGGAAGATCCCGTGCCCCGGGGTCTTCACCACGGCGAGCAGCTCCCGGAGCCCGTCGAGGTCGAGGACCGGTTCGGCGAGCGGGTTGGCGAGGATCGCCTTGGGTTCGGAGCCGAACAGCACCCCGTCGGGCGTCGGGAAGTAGTAGAGCGGCTTGATGCCCATCCGGTCCCGGACGAGCAGGAGCTCCTGCCGCGGGATGTCCCAGATGGCGAACGCGTACATGCCGTTGAGGCGGGTGACGAGGTCCGGGCCCCACTCCAGGTACGCCTCGAGGACGACCTCGGTGTCGCTCCGGGTGCGGAAGCGGTGGCCGAGCCGGGTGAGCTCGTCGCGCAGCTCGCGGTAGTTGTACACCTCGCCGCTGTAGACGAGCACCGCGATCGGGCGGCCGTCCCGCTCCGCGACCATCGGCTGGCGGCCGCCCTCGATGTCGATGACGGCGAGCCGGCGGTGCCCGAGCACGGCGTGCGGGGCGAGCCACACGCCCTCGTCGTCGGGTCCCCGGCAGGCCATGGTCTCGGTCATGGCCTGCACGGTCTCCCGCTCCCGCCGGAGATCGCGCCCGTGGTCCACCCAGCCGGTGATGCCGCACATGACAGCCCCGGTGGGTGGTATTTCCTCACCTCACCCGCACATGGCCATGAGTCTGCACAGTGACGACAATTTCGCCGTTTCACGTTCGCCACGGCCGGCGCGGCCGGCGTACGGCACGGCACGCTGTCGGTTCCGGCGCCTATCGTGAGGGGCGTGGCTGAGGAGAAGGACCGACCGTCGTACGAAGAGGCCCGGGAGCAGCTCATCGAGGTGGTGCGCCGCCTGGAGGCCGGCGGGCTCACCCTGGAGGAGTCGCTCGAGCTGTGGGAGCGGGGCGAACGGCTCGCCGCGATCTGCGAGGAGTGGCTCCAAGGGGCGCGCGCGAAGCTCGCGATGGCGATGGCGCAGCGCGAGGAGCCTCAGCCGGACGGCAACGGCGAGACGCCCTTCTGATCCTGCTGAGCCCCGGTGCGCCTCTGCCCGGCGAGCCCTTGCTCCGGTTGGGGGCCCGCCTCTGATCCGGTGGCCGTCGCCGGCCCGGGAGTGCGCGCCGGCACCTGTTCTAGGAACCGGCGGCCGTCACCGGCCCCGGGGAGGGGCCGTCATCCGCTCTGGGAGCCGAGGGCCGTCGCCGGCTCGGGACCCGTCCCCGGATCAGCCGGTGGGCGTGGACGCCGTGGCCGAGGGGGTGGCGGCCGGCGCGGACGTGGAGGGCGCCGGGGACGTCTTGGGCACCGGGGTCAGGATCTGGGCCAGGGCGGTGAGCTCGTCCCAGTCGGCGGTGCCGGTGACCACGACCGCGTGCTCCGGGGAGATACGCACCAGGGACCGCTGGTTCTTGTCCTCGCGCACCCGCTCCTGCCAGGTGACGCCGTTGATCTGCCGGCTGCCGCTCACCTTGTCGGTGTTGGCCATGCGGTTGGCGAACACCTCGGGCGGCTGCTCGTTGCTCTGCGCGACCATGGCGTGCTGCCGCTTGGCGGTGGCGAAGCCCAGCCGCCAGGTGACCGTGCTCCCGTTGCGGGTCAGGTTGGAGCTGGTCGGCACCCACTCGGGCGGCTCATGGCTGGGCGCCACGATCTCGTACGGCGCCGCGGCGGCGGCGTTGGCCTTGTCGATGGAGTAGTTCACCCGGGGGATGTGCTCGCCACGGCCCTGCGGCATGCAGGCGTGCAGCAGCAACGCGACGCCGACGCAGACGAGCATCGCCCACACATAACCTGCGATGCCCTGGGTCACTCCTCGCACGTCAAAGGAGCCTACCCGCTGCCGGAACCGGTCCCGGCCCCGGTGGAGCCCTGCCGGGGTCGCCGCACCGTTCCGCGCGGCGGAGTCTCGGCCGCCGCTGCTCGCGGCTATGCCGTCGGGTCAGCAGGACAGGTTCGCCGCCTCCTGATGCCCGGAGGCCACCGACCTGCCCATGACCTCGATGATCCGCAGCGCACGCTCCGCCATCGCCCGGGCGGCCTCCGGGTTCTCCTGGTGGGTGACCTCCTGCACGACCGCGGCGAGCGCACCGGTCAGCACCACGACGAGCTCGTCCTCGTCGGCGAAGAGGGCGGCGGTCCGCCTCGTCCACTGGCGCAGGTGATCGCGCAGGGTGACCTCGAAGCCGGGCGGGGTGTCCCCGTGGAGGAAGAGCGCGGCGAGGTCGCGCTCGTCGAGACACCCCTCGAGGTAGGCCCGCGCCCCGGCGAGGAACAGCGACATCGGGTCGGTCCGTCCCGCGGCTCGCGCCTCCTTGATGGCCCGCTTCGACCGCTGGGTCTGCCGGGCCTGGAACTCCTCGAACAGCGCCAGGTAGAGGTCCGCCTTGCTGGAGAAGTGGTGGTAGAGGCTGCCGACGCTGGCGCCGGCCCGGGACACCACCTCGGTCACCCCGGCCTCGGCGAACCCCCGGGTGATGAAGACCTCCTTCGCCGCGGTGAGCAGGGCGCTGCGGGTGGCGGCGCCGCGCTCCGACGTGCGGACTCCGACCGTTCGCTGGGTGTCGGTGCTCATGACCGCGACGATATCCCCATGGCGCGTCCCGTGGGCCCCGCCGGCTCGTAATGGCCTCTGACCTGCTGCAACAGGTTCAGACCAATCAGACAAGAGGCGGTCAGAGAACTTACGATCTGCTAACGAGGGGATTCTTACCGTAAGGGGAGATATGTCTGATCACGTGCCAGCCGCTCTCGCGACCGGAAGCGCTCCCGACCGCAACCTCGCCCTTGAGCTGGTCAGGGTGACCGAGGCCGCCGCGATGGCCGCGGCACGCTGGGTGGGCCGCGGGGACAAGAACGGCGCGGACGCCGCGGCGGTGAACGCCATGCGCCAGCTGATCAACACCGTGTCGATGCGCGGCGTGGTGGTGATCGGGGAGGGTGAGAAAGACCACGCCCCGATGCTGTACAACGGCGAGGTGGTCGGCGACGGCACCGGTCCGGAATGCGACGTGGCGGTCGACCCCATCGACGGTACCCGCTTGTGTGCCATGGGCATGAACAACGCGATCTCGGTGATCGCGCTGGCGGAACGGGGCTCGATGTTCGACCCGTCCGCCGTTTTCTATATGCAGAAGCTGGTGACCGGCAGGCAGGCGGCCGACAAGGTGGACATCGAGGCGCCGGTCGCCCACAACATCAAGGCCGTGGCCAAGGCGAAGGGCGTGAAGCCGTCCGACGTGACCGTGGTGATCCTCGACCGGCCGCGGCACGAGACCATCGTCCGCGAGATCCGGGAGACCGGGGCGCGGATCAAGTTCATCACGGACGGCGACGTGGCCGGTGCGATCATGGCCGCCAGGAACGGGACCGGCGTCGACCTCATGCTCGGCATCGGCGGCACCCCGGAGGGCATCATCGCGGCCTGCGCGATGAAGTGCATGGGCGGGGTCATCCAGGGCAAGCTCTGGCCGCGTGACGAGGACGAGCGGCGCAAGGCCCTCGACGCCGGGCTCGACCCGGACCAGGTGCTCACCACGGACGATCTCGTGCGCTCGGACGACGTGTTCTTCGCCGCCACCGGGATCACCGACGGCGAGCTCATGCACGGCGTCCGCTACCAGGCCGGCGCCGCGGTGACCCACTCGCTGGTCATGCGGAGCCGCTCCGGGACGATCCGGAAGATCGAAAGCGAGCACCAGCTCACGAAGCTGGGCGCGTACAGCGCGATCAACTTCGACGCCGCGGTGCTCCCGGACGCGCCCTGACGGGTCCTGACGGTCCGCGCGACGCCCTGACGGTCCCGCGCGACGTCCTGACGTTTCCGGCGTGACGCTCTGACGGTTCCGAGGCGACGTCCTGACGGCTCGCGCTCGGGCATCCGCGCGCTCCAGCGCCGCGCCGGTGCGCGCGCCGCACGGCCGTGCGGGCGAGCCCGTACGGCCGGGCCGCGGAGCGCCGCGGGCCGTCACGCCGGAGCGCTCAGGCGCGCCGGAACAGGCCCTTGCGCGGGCGCCTGGGCGACCGGGCCACCACCCGCCCGCCGAACACGAACCCCGCCAGCTCGATCACCGGGCCGTCCGGCGGGAAGCCCTCCGCCCCGCGCGGGGGCCGTACCTCGTTCTTGAACGACGTGATGTGGGCGCCCGGGGCGGTGACGATCCGCAGGCCCTCCGGGACGATGAGCGTGACCGTCCCCATGAGCACCGCGAGCCGCACGACCACGTGGCGCGAGCGGAGCAGCGCGTCGCACAGGTCCATGGTCACCTTGCCGCCGAGCGCGGTGACCGGCACCTGGGTGGGGACCACCCACCGCCCGCCGCGGGTCTCGCTGCGGAAGAAGGCGGTCACCGGCCGGTCGTCGAGCAGGAAGGGCCGCTTCTCCGGGGGGACCAGGTCCGCGGTGAGCTCGGCGAGCTCGCCCAGCGTGCGCGCGGCGTAGGCGCGCTCCATGCGCTCGGTGTGCTCCTCCAGGGTGAGCCGGCCGTCACCGGCCGCGTCGGTGAGGATGGCGATCACCCGTTCGCGGTCCGCGTCCGATGCGCGCAACCGGGCGGGCTCGACCTCGTCCATCCGCCGCGGCCCCAGGAAGGCGGAGAGCCATCCGCCGGCAGGGAACTCGCTGCTCACGCTACGAGCGTATGCCGTCCGGCGCGCGGGCGGGACGGCCATTGACCGCGGCCCTTGTGATCTCTACCCTGGCGGCCAAGCAAAACAATGTTCTAGGGAGGTCGCCGTGCCCCACCCTCGCGACCGCCGGGCCCGGCTCGCCACCTCCGCCGTCTTCTTCGTCCAGGGGCTCACCTTCGCCGGCCTGCTCACCCAGGTGGCCGCGCTGCAGCGCCGGCACGGCCTCACCGACGGGGAGCTCGCCATCCTGCTGCTGTGCGTGCCGCTGATCGCGGGGGCGGGAAGCGCCCTCGTCGGCGCGCTCGCCGCCCGGCACGGCAGCCGCCGCCCCCTCCGCGCCGTCCAGCTCCTCATCTGCCTCGCCGCGATCGCGGCCGGCTTCGCCCCGGACACGGCGGTGCTCCTCGCCGCGGTCGCGGTGTTCGGCCTCGGGCTCGGCGGGGTGGACGCCGGGATGAACATGCAGGCGGTCGCGGTGGAGCGCCGGTACGGCCGGCCGATCCTCACCGGCTTCCACGCGGTGTGGAGCGGGGCCGCCGTGCTCAGCGCGCTGTGGGCCTCCGCCGCGGCCGGGATCGGCCTCGGCCTCGGGACCACCATCGCGGCCGTGCTCGGCCCCGCCGCGATGCTCGCCCTGGTCGCCTCCACCCGGCTGTACGGCCCCGCCGAGGAGCGCGAGCTCACCGCCCTGCAAGGCACACCCGGCCCCGGCGACCCGCCGAGGCACGGCGCACCGGCGTGGCGGCCGCTCCTCCCGCTCTGCCTGGTGATGGCCTTCCTTTACGTCGGTGACTCGGCGGTCGCCAACTTCGGCTCGGTCTTCATGGACCAGGCCGTGTCCGCCGAGCCGTACCTGGTGCCGCTCGCGCTCGGCGCCTACCAGGCGGCCACGTTCGCGGTGCGGGTGGCGGGCGACCACGCGGTGCGCAGGTTCGGCCCGGTGGCGATCGTCCGGGCCGGCGCCGTGATCGCCGCGGCCGGGTTCACCGCGATCGTCACGGCGCCCGGCGCGGTGTGGGCCATCACCGGGTTCGCGCTCACCGGGATCGGCCTATCGGTGATCGCCCCGCAGGTGTTCTCCGCGGCCGGGCGGCTCGACCCGGGCGGCACCGGGATCGCCGTCGCCCGGGTGAACATGTTCAACTACCTGGGCTTCATCATCGGGGCCGCGCTCGTCGGCGGGCTGGCGGATCTCGCCGGCCACCGGGTGGCGTTCGCCGCCCCGCTCGCCCTCATCGCCGCGGTGACCGGGCTCGCCCGCGCCTTCCGGTCCGGCGCGGGCGCCGCCGCCACCGGGTCCCCGGCGCCGCGTCAGCCGGCCGTGCCGCCCTCCGAGGGCCGCACGTAGGGGAGCTGCTCCCGCTTGGCCTGCTCGTACCGCTCGCGGATCTCCGGCACGCCGACCTCGGCCACGGGCACGTCCCACCAGGCGCCGGAGTCCGGCACCCAGCCCGGCACGGTCTCCACGTACACCACCGTGGTCCGCTCCGCCTCCACCGCCTTGGTGAGCGCGGCGCGCAGCGCACCGGGGTCGCTCGCCCGGATCACGTCGGCGCCGAGGCTCGCCGCGTTCGCCGCGAGGTCGACCGGGAGCCGCCTCCCGTCGAGCTCGCCCGAGGCGCCGCGCGCCCGGTACGCGGTGCCGAGCCGCCGCCCGCCGACCGACTCCGAGAGGTTCCCGATCGACGCGAACCCCTGGTTGTCCACGATGACGATGACGAGCTTGACGCCCTCCTGCACGGCGGTGGCGATCTCCTGGCCCATCATCAGGTACGAGCCGTCGCCGACGAGGACGAACACCTCCCGCTCCGGCTGGGCGAGCTTCACGCCGATCCCGCCGGCGATCTCGTAGCCCATGCAGGAGTACCCGTACTCGAGGTGGTAGCCGCCCGGCTCCCGGGTGCGCCAGAGCCGGTGCAGGTCGCCCGGCATCGACCCGGCCGCGTTGAGCACCACCCCGCCGGTCTGCAGCGCGATCTCGTTCACCACGCCGAGCACCACCGCCTGGCAGAGCGCGTCCCCGCCGTAGGCCCGGTCGACCTCGGCCTGCCACTCGGCGGCGAGCCGGGCGGCGCGGGCGGTCCACTCCTCGTCGGCCCGCCAGGCGCCGGCGAGGGCGTCGTCCAGGGCCTCCAGGGCCGCCCGGGCGTCGGCGACGAGCGCGATCCCGGAGTGCTTGGCCGCGTCGAACGCGGCCACGTTGACGTTCACGAACCGCGCCTCGGGGTTGAAGAGCGTGCGGGAGGCCGTGGTGAAGTCGCTGTAGCGGGTCCCGATCCCGATCACCAGGTCGGCCTCGCGGGCGAGCGCGTTCGCGGCGGCGGTGCCGGTGTGGCCGATGCCGCCGACCGCGCACGGGTGGTCGTACGGCAGCGCGCCCTTGCCCGCCTGGGTCTCCCCCACCGGAACGCCGTACCGCTCGGCGAACTCACGCAGCCGCTCCCACGCCTCGCTGTACCGCACCCCGCCACCGGCGACGATCAGCGGGCGGCGGGATTCCCGGATCGCCGCCACGGCCCGGGCGAGCGCGGCCGGCTCGGGCACCGGCCGGGGGATGTGCCAGACCCGCCGCTCGAACAGCTCGGGCGGCCAGTCGTACGCCTCGGCCTGCACGTCCTGCGGGAGCGCGAGCGTCACGGCGCCGGTCTCCGCCGGGTCGGTGAGCACGCGCATCGCGGCGAGCAGCGCGGACGGGAGCTGCTCCGGCCGGTTGATCCGGTCCCAGTACCGGCTCACCGGCTTGAAGCAGTCGTTGACGCTCACGTCGTAGGAGCGGGGGTCCTCCAGCTCCTGCAGCACCGGGGAGGCCGCCCGGGTGGCGAAGATGTCCCCCGGGAGCAGCAGCACGGGCAGCCGGTTGATGGTCGCCAGGGCCGCGCCGGTGACCATGTTCGTGGCCCCGGGCCCGATCGAGCTGGTGCAGGCGAACGTCGACAACCGCGCCGTCTGCTTGGCGTACGCGGCCGCCGTGTGCACCATGGCCTGCTCGTTGCGCACCAGGTAGTACGGCAGCTCCGACCGGGTGCCGGCCCCCTGCGCGGCGAGGGCCTGCCCGATCCCGGCGACGTTGCCGTGCCCGAAGATGCCGAGGCAGCCCTGGATGAGCCGCCGTTCCACGCCGTCGCGCTCGGTCCACTGATTGCCGAGGAACCGCACCAGCGCCTGCGCCACCGTGAGTCGCATCATCACTCCCGCGAAAGAGCCGCGCGCGCCGCCGTTCCGGCGGTGCTCACTTGCCGAACGGCACCCTGGGATCGATCGGCTGGTCCGCCCACGTCGACCGGATCCAGGCGTGCCGAGGATCGTCGCAGAAGGCCATGGACCGCTTCTCCCCCGGCCCCGCGAGCACGTTGAGGTAGTACAGGTCGTACCCGGGGGCGGCCATGGACGGGCCGTGGTAGCCGCGCGGCACCAGGACCACGTCGCCCGCCGACACCTCCGCGAGCACCTCGTGCGAGCCGTACACCCGCTGGTAGCCCGGGCCGCCCTCGAAGTAGTAGATCTCCTCGAGCACCGCCTCCTGCCCGCCCGGCGTGTCGTGCTTGTGCGGCGGGTACGACGACCAGTTCCCGCCCGGGGTGAGCACCTCGACCGCCATGAGCTTGTCGCACTCGAACGCCTCGGGCGCGCAGAAGTTGTTCACCTGCCGGGTGGCGTGGCCGGCGCCCCGGATCTCCACCGGCACGTCGGCGGCCGGGCCGTACCGGACCGGCAGCCGCCGGGTGGCCTTGGCCGACGGCAGGGCGATCCGCCCCTGCCCGGTGATCCGCACCGACGCCTGGATGGGCAGGTAGGCGAAGTCGGTGACCGAGGCGAACACGGAGGACCGGCCCGCGAGCTCGATCCGCTCCCCGTCCGCGACCACCTCGCACGACCCGGCGAGCGGGACGACCAGCATCTCCTCGTCCCCGGTCTCGAACTCGATCGGCTCACCGGTCAGGTCGGCGATCCGCAGCCCGCAGTAGGTCCAGCCGGCCCGCTCCGGGGTGATCAGTACCGACCACGGTCCCTCGCTCGCCGTACCGAACGGAATGTAGGTCATCTCCCGGCTCCTTCGAGCAGGCCGACCACGGTGTCCACGGCGGCCGCGACGTCGTCGTCCGGCGGGTACAGCAGCGCCCGGCCGACGACGAGCCCGCGCACCCCGGGCAGCCGCAGCGCGTCGGCCCAGGTCTGGTAGGTCTCGTCGGGGGACTTGGTGGGATCACCGCCGAGGAGCAGCGTGGGCAGCGTGGTCGCCTCCATCACCCGCTCCATCTCGTCGATGACCGGGATCTTCAGCCAGGTGTGCGCGGAGGTCGCGCCGAGGGCCTGGCCGACGTGGATGGCCCGGATGACCCCTTCGGCCGAGTAGTCGTGCGTGACCCGGCCCCCGCACCGCCGCGACCAGAACGGCTCGAGCATCGCGGTGAGCCCGTGCCTGGAGAGCTCGGTGATGGCGCGGGCGCAGCTCTCCAGGGTGTCGGCCGTCCGGTGGTCGTCGACCCCGATCCGGCAGAGCATCTTCCCGCCGTCGAGCCCCATCGACACGATCGCCTCGGTGTCGTAGGCCGTGAACCGGTCGTCGAACTCGAACACCGCGCCCTCGACGCCGCCCCGGTTCATCGAGCCGAACACGACCTTGTCGTCGAGCGCGCCGAGCAGCAGCAGGTCCTCGATCACGTCCGGGGTGCCGAGCACCCCGTCGACCCCGGGCCTCGACAGGGCGACCATGAGCCGGTCGAGCATGTCGAGCCGGCTCGCCATGGCCATCGGCCGGCCGCCGACGCCGAGCGCACCGCGGGCCGGATGGTCGGCCGCGATGATCAGCAGGCGGTCGCGGTCGCCGAGCAAGGGTCTGCGCCGCCGCTTGGCGGCCGCCTCGGCGATCCGCTCCGGCTCCCGCACCCGGGCGTCGCGCAGCCGCCGATAGTCCTCCTCACGCATGGGTCTCCCTTGCCAGAATCGCCTCGACCTCCTCGGTGGTGGGCATCGCCGGCGCGCAGGCGAGCCGCCCGGCCACGATCGCGCCCGCCGCGTTGGCGAACCGGAGCGTCCGCTCCAGGGGCCACCCGGCGAGCAGCCCGTGGCAGAGCGCGCCGCCGAACGCGTCGCCCGCGCCCAGCCCGTTGACGACCTCGACCGGCACCGGTGGCACGGTGACGGTCTCCTCCCTGGTCATGCCGAGCACGCCCGCCGACCCCTGCTTCACCACCGCGAGCTCGACCCCGGCGTCGAGCAGGGCCTTCGCCGCCTCGTGCGGGTCCCGGGTCCCCGTGGCCACCTCCACCTCGTCGAGGTTGCCCACCGCGACCGTGACGTGGCCGAGCGCCCGGCGCACCAGCTCCGGTGCCTCGGCCGGGTCGGGCCAGAGCGTGGGCCGGTAGTCGAGGTCGAGGACGGTGAACCGGCGGCGGTCCCGCACCTCCCAGGCGGCGAAGTGCGCGCTCCGGGACGGCTCCTGGGAGAGGCCGGTCACCGTCGCCCAGAACAGGTCGGCGCCGGCGATCGCGTCCCGGTCGAGCTCGTGCGGGTGGATCTCCAGGTCGGGGGCCTTCGGCCAGCGGTAGAAGAAGATCGGGAAGTCCTCCGGCGGGCGGATCTCGCAGAACGTCACCGGGGTCGGCAGGCCCTCGACCGGGGTGACGTACCGGTCGTCCACCCCGTAGCCGCGCAGCGCGTCGTGGATGAACTCGCCGAAGGGGTCGGCGCCGGTCCGGCTGATCACGGCCGCGGAGCGCCCGTGCCGGGCCGCGGCGACGGCCACGTTCGCCGGGCTGCCGCCGAGGTACTTGCCGAACGTCTCGACCTCCCGGAGCGAGACCCCGACCTGCAGGGGGTAGACGTCCACCCCGATCCGGCCCATGGTGAGCACCTCGGTCATGCCACGCTCCTGAGGTAGGCGAGGCTCGCCGCCACGTCGCGGATCGGGCCCTCCCCCGGCGGCGGGTCCGCGTCGAGCATGACGTCCTGCTCCATCACGTACCACCCGCGGTAGCCGGCGGAGCCGAGCCCGGCGACGATCCGGGGGATGTCCACGTCGCCCTGGCCGAGCGGCCGGTAGACGCCCTGCCGTACCGCCTCGGTGTAGGTGAGCCGCCCGGCGCGCACCCGCTCGGCGAGGGCGGCGTCGGCGTCCTTGAGGTGGACGTGCGCCACCCGGCCCGGGTGGGCGGCGGCGATCTCCGCGGGGTCGGCGCCGCCGATCAGCAGGTGCCCGGTGTCCAGGCAGAGCGGTACGGCGCAGCCGTCGAGGACGCGGCGCACCTCCGCCGCGGTCTCGACCATGGTGCCCACGTGCGGGTGGAGGGTGACGAGCGGCCCGCCGGCCTCCGCCGCCTCCGCGGCGATCCGGTCGAGGCGGCCGAGCAGCAGGTCCCAGCCGGCCGCGTCGAGCCGGGGCCGCTCGTCGTAGCCGTCGAGCCCGGTGGCGGCGGCGAGCACCATCACCTCGAGGTTCTGCTCCCGGAAGGCGGCGAGCCGCTGCCGCAGGCCGGGCAGCGGGTCGAACCCCGGGTCGTGGAGCACCACGGGGACGAACCCGCCGATCGCCTGCAGGCCGTACCGGGCGAGCAGCGGATCGCGCTCCTCCGCCGGCTCGGGGAGGAAGCCGTCCGGGCCGAGCTCGGTGGCGCTCAGGCCGAGGGACCGCATCTCCCCCAGCACCCGCTCCCGGTCGAGCTGATGCCCCCACCCGGGGACCTCGCACACGCCCCAGGAGATGGGGGCTCCGGCGATCCTCACGCGATCACCTCCGTGACCTTGACCGGGCGGTTCTCCCGCCGGGAGAGCTCGGCGGCCTCCGCGATGTAGAGCGCGGCGAGCGCGTCCTCGACCGTGCACGGGCTCTCCCGCTCCCCGCGCACCGCCTCGACGAAGGCGACCATCTCCCGCACGTACGCGGGCTCGAACCGGGTCTGGAAGTCCGGCCACGGCGGATCGGTGGGCTGGAACCCCTCGGCCGAGTGGAGCGGCGCCCGCCGGTCGAGGCCGACCGCCCAGGTCTTGCGGGTGCCGGCGAGCTCCATCCGCACGTCGTAGCCGTGGCCGTTGTACCGGGATCCCTGCAGGGTGACGAGCGTGCCGTCGGTCATGGTGAGCACGGCCGCGCTGTTGTCCACGTCCCCGGCCTCGGCGAAGAAGGACTCCCCGCGGTTGGCGCCGGTGGCGTACACCGTCGCCACCTCCTGCCCGGTCACCCAGCGCAGGATGTCGAAGTCGTGGATGTGGCAGTCCCGGTAGATGCCGCCGGAGGTGGGGATGTACCCGGGAGCGGGCGGCCGCGGGTCGGCCGTGAGCATGTGCACCCGGTCGAGCCGCCCGATCTCCCCGCTGCGCACCGCCTCGCGCGCCGCCATGTACCCGGCGTCGAACCGGCGCTGGAAGCCGATGTGGACGAGGACGCCCGCCTTCTTGGCCGCTTCGAGTACCTGGAGGGTGCCCTGGAGGTCCACCGCCACGGGCTTCTCGCAGAACACCGGCAGCCCGCGCCGGAAGCTCTCGAGCAGCAGAGCCGCGTGGGTGGCGGTGGGGGTGGCGATCACCACGGCGTCGGTGCCGAACGCGTCCCCCACCCGGACGTTCAGCCGCTCGGCGATCTGCTCCGCTCGCGCGCTGTCGGCGTCGGAGACCACCACCTCGTCGATGACCCCCTCCGCCGCCAGCCGGGCGAGGGTGGTCGCATGGAGCGCGCCTATCCGCCCGAGACCCAGCACACCGACCCTCATCACGACCCTCCTGGACTCCGGCAACCGGGTAAGGCTCCGGTTCACTGTTGTAGGTCCCCAGAGACTTTCACGTCAATAGTTTGTCAGGACATTCTGACGATCTATCATGTTTGCCCCGGTGAGCGGGCTCCCGGCGCGCGGGACCGCTCGACGAGCCGCCCGGGGCCGATGGGCGGTGCCGGGCTCCCGAGCCGGGGACGATGGGCCGTGCCGGGCTCCTGGCGCGCGGCCGCGCGGCGGTTCGATAGGAGTGCGGCGAGCCGGGCCGGGCCACCGGCGGGCGGGGATGCGCCGGGACCGGCGGGAGGCAGGAGGGGAACCGGGAGCCCGGATCCCGGCTGGCGGTGGGCGGTACCGCGCGCTATGGGCCGGCCCACGCCGGCGCACCGTGCAGGTACGGCATGGCGGAGCGCGGGCGCGGTGCGGGATCACGCGCCGCGGCCGACGGCAGGAGCGGGCGGATACCGGGGCCGGGTGGCACACCCCGGCGCGTCACCAAGGGCCGGGGCGGCACGCCTCGGCGCAGGGCGAGCCGGCGGACGCGCGCGGACGGTCAGGCGTACGGCCCGCCGCATCGGGGAGCACGGGATGGTTCAGCGGGCGGGTATCCGGCATGCCGCGGCGGGCGGTATCCGGCATGGCTCAGCCGAGGCATGCGGCACCGGCCGGGCGGCATGCCCAGGCTGACGCGGGGAACCACCGGGCACCCGTCAACGCTCACTGCGCATACGCAAACACGCAGAGCAAGGGAGCGGGATCTGGGAGTGGGAGGCGCATGCTCGGCGGGATGCGGCGACTCCGTCCGATGAACACGGCCGCGCACGGCGCGCTCGGCGGTCATCAGCCGCGCTGCTCGGCACGGCGCTCGGCGGGAGGGCTCCGTGTCACCGAGCCGTACGCCCGGCGGTGGGACGCTCACCCCGCGCCGTGGCCGGGAGGGTGCTCTGCGCCGGTCTGGCGGCGCGGATGCAGCGCCTACCCCGGACCGTACGCCCACCGGATGGGGCGCGGGCCGCGAAAGGAGGCGGGCTCTCCGACGCCCGTGGTCGATGTCACCGGCGGCCGGCGACCTTCTCCTCTTCTTCCTCCTTCCGCTTGGCCCGCACCTTGTCCCGGACGATCCACCAGCGGAACATCTCACCGCGGTCGGTCGCGCGGACCACGACGGTGAGCAGCAGGATGCTCAGACCGAGCAGAACCCCGGCGCCGAACAGAATCATCAGCAGTACTGCGCCATTCATGGCTCCCCCTCACCATGGATCCTTGCTGCCCGGCCGCGCTTCACACATGTTTTCTGTCAAAGGTCCGCAAAATCGTTCCAAGTGGGATAAAACATCCTCTGATCGTCCCGTCCGGGGGCCGTACCGGCCGCTGATCGGCCGCACCGTACGCTGGGGGAGGACCCCCGACGTGCCCTGGGAACGTGGTTAGGGGCCGTGGGCAGGACTGACAGAGCAGAGGACCGAGGGATGCCGGAGTTCGAGTACACCGACCTGCTGCCACTGGGACCGGACGAGACCGAGTACCGCCAGATCACCGCGGACGGCGTGCGGGTGGTCGAGGCGGCCGGGCGGACCTTTCTGGAGGTCGAGCCGGAGGCCCTGCGGCTGCTGACCGAGACCGCGTTCCACGACATCTCGCACTTCCTGCGGGCGTCTCACCTCGCCCAGCTCAGGAAGATCATCGACGACCCGGAGGCGAGCCCCAACGACCGGTTCGTCGCGCTCGACCTGCTGAAGAACGCGTGCATCGCGGCGGGCGGGGTGCTCCCCATGTGCCAGGACACCGGCACCGCGATCGTCATGGGCAAGCGCGGCCGGCACGTGCTCACCGACGGCCGGGACGCCGAGCACATCAGCCGCGGCGTCTACGACGCCTACACCAAGTTCAACCTGCGCTACTCCCAGATGGCGCCGCTCACCATGTGGGAGGAGAAGAACACCGGGAACAACCTCCCCGCCCAGATCGAGCTGTACGCCGAGGACCCGTGGGGGCGCCCGGACGAGTACAAGTTCCTCTTCATGGCCAAGGGCGGCGGCTCGGCGAACAAGTCGCTGCTGTTCCAGGAGACCAAGGCGATCCTCAACGAGAAGCGGCTGCTCGCCTTCCTCGAGGAGAAGATCCGCTCGCTCGGCACCGCGGCCTGCCCGCCGTACCACCTGGCGATCGTGGTGGGCGGCACCAGCGCGGAGTACGCGCTGAAGGTGGCGAAGTACGCCTCGGCCCGCTACCTCGACACGCTGCCCACCGCGGGCTCGCCGCTGGGCCACGGCTTCCGCGACCTGGAGCTGGAGGAGAAGATCCTCAAGATCAGCCAGGACCTCGGCATCGGCGCCCAGTTCGGCGGCAAGTACTTCTGCCATGACGTCCGGGTGATCCGGCTGCCCAGGCACGGCGCCTCGTGCCCGATCGCGATCGCGGTGAGCTGCAGCGCCGACCGGCAGGCGGTGGCGAAGATCACCCGGGACGGGGTGTTCATCGAGCAGCTCGAGATGGACCCGGCCCGGTTCCTGCCGGACACCACCGAGGACGAGCTCTCCGACAACGTGGTGAAGATCGACCTCAACCGCCCGATGTCGGAGATCCGCGCCGAGCTCTCCAAGTACCCGGTGAAGACCCGGCTCTCCCTCACCGGCCCGCTCGTGGTCGCCCGGGACATCGCGCACGCCAAGATCGCCGAGCGGCTCGACCGCGGTGAGCCGATGCCGCAGTACCTCAAGGACCACCCGGTCTACTACGCCGGCCCGGCCAAGACCCCCGAGGGGTACGCCTCCGGCTCGTTCGGCCCGACGACCGCCGGCCGGATGGACTCCTACGTGGAGCGCTTCCAGGCCGCCGGCGGCTCGCTGGTGATGCTCGCCAAGGGCAACCGGTCCCGCCAGGTGACCGAGGCGTGCAAGAAGTACGGCGGCTTCTACCTCGGCTCCATCGGCGGTCCCGCGGCCCGCCTCGCGCAGGATTGCATCAAGAAGGTCGAGGTGCTCGAGTACCCGGAGCTCGGAATGGAGGCGGTTTGGAAGATCGAGGTCGTCGATTTTCCCGCTTTCATCGTCGTCGATGACAAGGGGAACGACTTCTTCCAGGACACTTCCGGACCCGTGCTCACCATCGGCCGCCGGAACTGACGGGTGCCGCCGCCAGTCAAGAGTTTTGACAGATGAACTCAACAATTTCCCGGCATGGTGTCTACAGGTCGCATGGCACAAATCGGTAAGCTGCAGCCCATGCGTGCGCCCTCCGGATACCTGTTGGCCGGGCGCTACCGGCTCATCGAGCCGGTCGGCCGCGGCGGGATGGGCACCGTCTGGCGAGCCCGTGACGAACTGCTCGACCGGGAGGTCGCGGTCAAGGAGGTACGCCTTCCGAACATCCTCGACGAGGATCTGCGTGCCGAGCTGTGCGCGCGGACCGAACGGGAGGGCAGGGCGACCGCGATGGTCACGCATCCCTCCGTGATCACGGTCTTCGACGTGATCACGGAGGATGACCGGCCGTGGATCGTGATGGAGCTCCTCAAGGCCAAGTCCCTTGAGGAGCTCGTCCGGCTGGAGGGCCCGCTGCCCCCGCACCGGGTCGCCAAGATCGGGCTGCAGCTCGTCGGCGCGCTCCAGGCCGTCCACGCCAAGGGGATCCTGCACCGGGACGTGAAGCCGAGCAACGTCCTGGTCGACAGCGGCGACCGGGCGGTGCTCACCGACTTCGGCCTCGCGGTGCTGGAGGGCGACACCTCGCTCACGCAGGCGGGCATCGTGCTGGGCTCGGCCGGATACATCGCGCCGGAGCGGATCCTGGGCGCGAAGGCGAGCCCCGCGGCGGACCTGTGGTCACTGGGCGCCACGCTCTACACGGCCGTGGAGGGACACGGCCTCCACGGCCGCCGCAACGCGGCCGCCGCGCTCGCCGCGCTCACCAACGGCGCCCCGATCCCGATGGAGCGCGCGGGGCCGCTCGCCCCGATCCTGCGCGGGCTGCTCCAGATCGATCCCGCCTCCCGGCTCGACAGCGAACGCGCCGCGGCGATGCTCGCGAAGGTCGCGGCCGGGGGCACCGTGGACGAGCCCCGCATCCCGGGGCCGCAGGCCCTGTCCCCCGGCACCGCCCCCGCCGGCGCCCAGCGGCCGCGGCCCCGCGGGCTGCACCGCGCCGACGGCGGGCGGACGCTCCGGACGGACGCGAAGCCGCCCCGCGAGAGCGGCGCGTCCTCCGGCACCCCGTACGGCCACCCGCAGCCGGCTCACCCGCGGCCCGCTCACCCGCAGTCCCGGCCCCCGCAGCTCTCCTGGCACTCCGGAGGCCCCGGCGAGCGGCAGCGGCCGCAGCCCGCGGTCCCGGGCCGCCACGCGTCCTCCGGGAGCGCCCACCGCGCCGCCGGGCAGGCCCCGTCCCGCCCGCCGCAGCGGGAGACCGGCCGGCACCGCATCGTCGCGCAGCCTCAGGCGGCGTCCCCGCAGCGCCGCCGCAGCGAGGGCGTCCACCGGAAGCCGTCGGGATTCTCCGTACGGCTGAACGCGGCGAAGCAGGCAATGGCTCGGATCACCCGTCTGGTGCTGCAGGGGAAATGGCGGCAAATATTTAGCAAGTAACTCGAAAGCCATAATCAGCGCCAATCGCTATCTTTTGTGCCATGCCCGAACAGCAACCGCGGCTGCTCGCGGGCCGCTATGAGCTTCGTACGGTGATCGGCCGGGGAACGATGGGCGCGGTCTGGCGCGCCTTCGATCGATCACTCGGGCGCGAGGTCGCCGTCAAGGAGATCCGCCAGGACGCGGCGCTCAGCCCCGAGCAGCGGCGGGAACTGCGGGAACGCATGATCCGGGAAGGCCGGATCGCGGCCAAGATCCGGCACCAGTGCGTGGCGACCGTCCACGACGCGATCGAGGTGGACGGCCGGCCGTGGATCATCATGGAGCTGATCGACGGCCGGTCCCTGGAAAAGGTGATCGAGGACGAGGGACCGCTGCCGCCCCGGCTGGTGGCGGAGATGGGGTGCGACCTCCTCGACGCGCTGCGCACCGCGCACTCCCTGGGGATCCTGCACCGGGACGTCAAGCCGGCGAACGTCCTGATCACCGACACCGGGCGGGTGGTGCTCACCGACTTCGGCATCGCCAAGGCGGACGGTGACAGCCCGCTCACCCAGACCGGCATGGTGATCGGCTCCCCCGGCTACACCGCCCCCGAGCGGGTCCGCGGCGAGCACACCGGCCCGGAGTCCGACCTGTGGTCGCTCGGCGCCACCCTGTACTTCGCCGTCGAGGGACGGCCCGCCTTCGAGCGCGCCTCGGTGAGCGAGACCCTCGACGCGCTGCTCACCCAGGACGCGCCCCCGCCCACCCAGGCCGGCCCGCTGCGGCCGATCATCGAAGGCCTGCTGGTGAAGGACCACCGCAAGCGGCTCACCGCGGAGCGGGCGGCCATGATGCTCCGGCTCGTCGCCGACACCCCCACCGGCGACCTCGCCGCGGTCCGCGCCGACTCCGGCCCGGCCCGCCGTCCGGGCTCCTCCGCCGCGCCACGGCCGCCGGCACAGCCCGGCCGCTCCCCGGCGCCCGCCCGGCCGGAGACGGCCGCCGCCGAGGATCAGACCATCGTCATGCCCATCCGCCCGCCGGCCGCCCCCGGCTCCCCCGCCCCGGCCGCCGGCGGACCCGCCGCGCCGGGCCAGGGCGCCGTCCCCGGGCCCGCCACCACCGGCCAGGCCGCCGTCCCCGGGCCCGCCACCGCCGGCCGGGCCACCCCGGCCTCCGGATCCGCCACACCGCACGGGCCCGCGGCTCCGTTCCCCGGGCCGGCCGCGCCGGGCGATCGGGCGCCGGCCCCGCCACCCGGCCCCGGCACGCCAGGCGGCGCACCCGCCGTACCCGCCGCGGCCGCTCCGGACGGCCCACGACCCGGCACCGCCACCGGGCCCGGCACCGCCTCACGCCCGCCCGCGGCGCCCGGGTCCGCCTGGGCGGACGCCGCACCGCCGCCACCGGCCGGCGACGAGACCGCCGGGCCGATCGGCGCCCACGACGTCACCGTCCCCCGCCGCCTGCCCACGCCGGGCCACCCCGGCGCTCCGGCCGGCCCTGAGCGGCCCGGCCCGGCCGCGCCCCCGCCCGCCGGTGCGCCGCAGATGCCGACCGGCCCCGGCCCGGCTCACCCGGACCATGCCGGGCAGGGCGCACCCGCCCCCGCCGCCGGCCCCGTCCCGGCCCCGGTGGCCTCCGGGCCCGAGACGGCCCCGCAGCAGGGGAGACCGCGCGGGCTCGGCACCGACCTGTTCGCCATGCGCGGGCCGAAGCCGCCCGACGTCGGGCATCGCGTCCGGGTGCTCGTGCTGATGGGGCTGTCCGTCCTCGCCTTCATCCTCCTGGTGATCGTGGCGATGGCGGCCTTCGGCGAGTCACGCCGCACGGGCACGGACGCCCAGGGCGTGCGGGTGCTGGTGAGCCTGCCGGGCCTGCCCGGGCAGGTCCCGCTCACCTCCCCCTCCCCCGGCATGCGCCGGCACACGGCGACCGGCTTCACCATCGACGTGCCGGCGCGGCTCCGGGTCACCCCGTCCGACCGGGGCGTGCTCTTCCACGAGAACGGCCTGCGCATCCGGGTGACGCAGGCCGCACGGCCGGCCGTGACCGCCCTGCAGGCGGCCGAGGACGCGGCGGCCAAGGCGCGGTACCCCGGCTACACGCTCATCCGGGTCAACCCGGTGCGGCCGTCGCCGTACCCGCAGGCCGAGGCGGCCGACTGGGAGTACACCTACCGCTCCGGCGGCACGACCGTGCACGTGCTCAGCCGCTGGGTGGCCGCCCCCGGCGGCGTGCCGTACGTGATCTCCTGGTCGGCGCCGGAGCGCGCCTGGGCGCGGCACGCCACGGAACGGAACATTGTCCTGGAGTCGTTCCTGCCGACCGCCGGGAGCACGCCCGCGGCCACCTGATAGGACAGATCCATGGACGAGTATCGCGTCGAGCACGACTCCATGGGCGAGGTACGGGTACCGGCGCGTGCCAAGTGGCGGGCGCAGACCCAGCGGGCGGTGGAGAACTTCCCGGTATCCGGCCAGGGCCTGGAGCCGGCGCACATCGCCGCCCTTGCCCGGATCAAGGCCGCCTGCGCGAAGGTGAACGCCGCGTACGGCGTGATCCCCCGCGACATGGCCGAGGCGATCCAGGAGGCCGCGCAGGAGGTGATCGAGGGACGCTGGAACGACCAGTTCCCCGTCGACGTCTTCCAGACCGGGTCGGGCACCTCGTCCAACATGAACGTCAACGAGGTGATCGCCACCCTCGCCGAGGAGCGGCTGGGCCGTCCGGTGCACCCGAACGACCACGTCAACGCCTCCCAGTCGTCCAACGACGTGTTCCCGTCCTCGATCCACATCGCGGCGACGGAGATGGTGGTGCACGGGCTCACCCCAGCCCTGGAGCACCTCGCCACCGAGCTCGAGGAGAAGGCGGCCGAGTTCGCCGACGTGGTGAAGGCCGGCCGTACCCACCTGATGGACGCCACGCCGGTCACGCTCGGCCAGGAGTTCGGCGGCTACGCCACCCAGATCGAGCTGGGGATCGAGCGGCTGCAGGCGGTGCTGCCGCGCGTCGCCGAGCTCCCGCTGGGCGGCACCGCGGTGGGCACCGGGGTGAACGTGCCGGGCCCGCGCTGGGCGGCCGACGTGATCGAGGAGCTGAGCCGGATGACCGGCCTGCCGTTCACCGAGGCGCGGGACCACTTCGAGGCGCAGGGCGCGCGGGACGCCCTGGTCGAGCTCTCCGGCGTGCTCAAGGTGATCGCGGTATCGCTCAACAAGATCGCGAATGACCTGCGCTGGATGGGGTCGGGGCCGCGCACCGGGCTCGCCGAGATCAACCTGCCCGACCTGCAGCCCGGTTCGTCGATCATGCCGGCGAAGGTCAACCCGGTCGTCCCCGAGGCGGTCACCATGGTCGCCGCGCAGGTCATCGGGAACGACACCACGGTCACCCTCGCCGGGGCCTCCGGCGCGTTCGAGCTCAACGTGATGCTCCCGGTGATCGCCCGGAACGTCCTGGAGTCGATCCGGCTGCTCACCAACGTCTCCCGGCTGCTCGCCGACCGGTGCGTCAGCGGGATCACCGCGAACGTGGCGCGGCTGCGGGAGTACGCCGAGTCCTCCCCGTCGATCGTCACCCCGCTCAACCGGTACGTCGGGTACGAGGAGGCGGCCCGGATCGCCAAGCAGGCGCTCCAGGAGGGCAAGACGATCAAGCAGGTGGTGATCGAGCGCGGTCACGTGGCGGCCGGCCGGATCACCGAGGAGGAGCTCGACCGGGTCCTCGACGTGCTCGCCATGACCCGCCGCCCCACCTGAGCTCAGCACGACGGCCGGTCAAGAACGGAGCATCTGCGAAAGGCGCGGCCTCAGTGTCTGGCCTTGGGGTGGCAGGGCGCTCTCAGGCGACGCGAAAGCGACATCCGGCCGCGGGCGGCGCTCCCAAGGCTTACCGGCAGGCGAACTGTCACTCGCGGACCCAGGTGGTGAGCTCGAATTCCACCGTGGGGATCGTATTGCCGATTCCCGCGTTGTAGGCGATGTTCGTTATGGTCGCCCGTGCCACGCGCCCGGTCTGGGTGATCGCGCAAAGCGCGGCGCCCACCTCGAACCCGACCTCCTCAGCGCCTGCACCCTTCTCAATGTTCAGGCTACCGAGCGACGCCGCCGACGCCGCTGCCGCGCACTGTTCCGGGCCGGCCTCCGCGCCCTTTCTCAACAGGCCGACAGAGGTGTTCTGACGCACGATCAGATTGGCATCGGCGCAAGTCTCATAGACCATGTCTATGGCGTCCCGTTGCGCCTGGCTGAGCTCACTCGCATTGGTCACCCGGCGAGTGATGGGATTGTCTCCACCGGTAGGACTCCCGTCGAAGTCGACGGCAATGTAAGGACTGCAGGTCCTGCCGTCGTGAGCGCTCCGGATGGTGAGCGGAATACCGGAATGCTCAAGGCGGTACGATCCCGATTCGGACGTTTCCGAAGGGGCAGGACCACTGTCCGCTGAATTCTCTGCCCCGGTACCCGGCGACGTGGCCACATGGCCGCCCTGGACGAGCACGCTTCGGCTCGGGCTATGCGTCGGTGAATCAGAGATGATCGGCTCATTCGGCCCGCCTCCGAGCAGCGGGATGAGCCCGACTGCGCAAGAAATCATCCCGGCGAGCCAATGGCCGATCTCCAGCGGGTGGGGTCGCCGATCCTCCGGGTGACGCACCCGGTTCACCCGCATGATTATGGCCACTGCGAGAAGTATGCAACCAAGGACCAAAAATACGTAGAGAAACGGGTGATTCATCAGGCCCCCTCACACAGCCGAGGAGAGACAGGATCACCTGGGGACGCCAGTTTATAGATTGAACCCGCTATTGGTGTATCAATCACGCGTGCATGACCGATCGCCGGCGCGGCCGACTCATTCGCAGTCACGCGAGAAAACACTTTGAAGCGGGGAACCGCAGCTCGATCGAGCCGGGTATGGCTCCGCAGCCCTCCGGTGATGTCTTCGCCCCACCTCGCATGCCACACGCGAGGAGGCCAGGGTGACCGCATGAAATGTGCGGTTGAATGCCGTTGAAAGGCTCAGACCGATTCGGTCGAGCGGCCCTCCGCAGCCGTGTCCACGGCTCTGCGGCTGCGGGCGGCGGCGAGCGAGTCACCCACCCCTGACCGGCCGGCTCCGGCGCGACGACGTGCCGCACACGGGGGCGAACAGACCGGAACCACCGGCCGGCGCGGCACCGATCGGAAGAGGCCTGGCCACAGGCGGGAACGCCTGTTGATGGACGGGCCGGGGCGTTCGTGGTGTCGCCAGCAGGCCGCCGGCCCGCCGCGATGGGCGGCCGGGTCCTGCGGCTCGCGGCCCACGGTGGGCACCGGCCCGCCGTAGCGGGCGGGCGGCGAGCAGCCGGTCAGGCGGGGATCCGGGCCCTGGATCGGACCCCGGCCAGGCGGCGCAGCCGTACCGCGACCCGCCGCACCAGCGAGGGCGCGGGGCGCACCGACGTGGGCGCCACCCGGACCTGCCCGCCGCGCCCCACCTCCAGGGCGAAGCGCAGGTCGACGTCCTTGCCGCCGGCCCGCAGGGTCGGCAGCCAGGAGCCGGGGCCGAGGAACTCCTCGGTGCTCACCCGGTTCACCGGCACCTTGGCGACCAGCTGCCCGGCGAACCGGCCGGGGATCCCCGGTTCGACGAGGGCGGGCACCACCATGGCCCGGCCGCGCCCCTGCCGCTCGCGGAGCACCAGCTCCACCGGGGGACCGCCGCTCGGCGGCACGTACGGCACGGGCACCACCACGAACGCGTGCCCCTCCTGCTGGATCACCGAGGCCCGCGAGGAGACCAGGGCGATCGACTCGGGGAACGACCGCGGCTCCACGCAGACCCCGAGCTCGCCGCGCTCGGTCCAGCACGGCACCACGAGCCGCCGCATCGGCTCGGCGAGCACACCGGCGCAGGTCAGCCGCACGTCCGGGCGGGCGACCCTGGCCCGGCCGGGGTGGAGGCCGCGCATCCGGACGTGGACCTCCCACACCCCGGGGCCGAGCGGCCGGCCCAGCGCGGCCGTGCCCACGTCGAGCCGCGCCTGGCCGCTCACCCAGATCCGCACCCCGTCCCCGAGGTCGGTGCTGCCCACCGAGCTGGTCACCGGCACCAGGTAGGTGTCCCCGGTGGCCTCGTCGCGGACGTACACCTCCAGGCGGGTCCGCCGTACCGCGTCGGTGACGTCCACGGTCTCCGCGGGGAACAGGTCCGCGAGCTGCGCGGGGGGCGACCACAGCAGGCGGCCGTCCTCCTCCCGGAACCGCATCGGCCGGCCGTCGGCATGGAGGATCTCGGCGCCGAGGTCGAGGACGAGCACGCCCTGCTCCCAGCGCATGTCGCGCAGCTCGGCCCGGAACCTGGTGCCGCGCAGCGCCTGGCCGAGCACGGCCAGCGCATCGGGCCGGTCCCGGCGGAGCAGGGCGGCGCGGGCCCGGTGGTGGAGCGGGAGGTGCGCGTCCACGGTCTCGGGCACCCGCTCCAGGGTGAACCGGCGCAGGAACGAGAAGAGCACGGCCCGCTCCTCCGGGCCGGCGGCGAGGTAGCGCCCGCCCAGCCGGCGCAGGCCGAGCACCCGGTACCAGTGCGCGTAGATCCGGTCCCGCCGGACGCCGGGCTCGGTGTGCGCGTCGATGGCGTCGAAGATCGCGTTCAATCCGTCGAAGAGCGCCTCGGCGGACGGCTGCTCCTCCGCGGCCGGTCCCAGGTGGCAGCAGACCTCGTCGGCGAGCACCGTGATCACCTTTGCGCTGAGGTACGCCTTGGTGACGAAGGTCTCCTCCGACAGCGGGCGGTCGGGGAAGCGGAGCTGGCGCGCCTCGAGGAACTCGCGGCTGAACAGCTTGTGCGCGGTGGGCAGGGCGAGGAGGTGGTCGCGGAGCACGTCGGCGCGGATCCGGCTCTCCGCGAAGGCGGCCGGCGGCACGGCCCCGGGGCGCCGGTCGGCGAGCCTGCCGACGAGGATGTCGGCTCCGGACGCCACGGCCATGCCGTACATCCGCTCCAGGGCGCTCGGCTCCAGGCGGTCGTACTGGTTCATCAGGTAGACGTACTCGCCCCGCGCCACGGAGAGCCCGACGTTGCGGCCGCGGGCCGGCGAGCCGGTGTGGTCGAGGTGGAGGACGCGGACGTTGGGCCGGAGCTCGGCGATCGCGTCCAGCCGCCGCAGGGTCCCGTCCGTGGAGCCGTCGTCCGCGAAGATGAGCTCACACTCCTCCGGCGGCAGCGACTGATCGAGCAGCGACCGCAGGCACGCGCCGAAGTCATCGTTCGTCAGGCCGGGGTTCGACACCGGTACGACCACGCTGACCTTCACACCCATGAGGCCCAGGGTGCAACGCGGGCGGCGGCGGCTCGATCAGGCTTGCCGAAAGGTCAAGCAAATCTGACCAGAGTTTCGACCCCGCTCAGTACCAGCCTTTGGCCTGCGAGTGGGCCCACGCGGCGCACGGCGTGCCGTACCGGGCGGCGATGTAGTTGAGACCCCACTTGATCTGGGTCGCCGGGTTGGTCTGCCAGTCCGATCCGGCGCTCGCCATCTTGTGCCCGGGGAGGGCCTGGGGGATGCCGTAGGCGCCGCTGTAGCGGTTCATCGCCCGCTCGTTCCAGCCGCTCTCCTTGTCCCAGAGCCGCTCCAGGCAGCCCCACTGGTCGCCCCAGCCGCGCGCCTCGGCCATCTGCTTGCCGATCGCCTTGTTGCTGCCGGGGTTGGGCGTCGAGCCGGGCGGGAAGTTGTACGGCGCGAACCCTCCGCCGCCGGGGGCCTGCTTGACGATCTTCACCGGGGAGAGCTCGACCTCGCGGTTCTCGCGGAGGGCCTTGAGCCGCTGCTTGCGGTAGGCCTGCACGGCGTGGGCCTTGAGCGCGTCGCTCTCCGGGTTGGGCGCGTACGGGTCCGCGGCCGCGGCGATGGCCAACGGGTCGAGCGGCGTGTGGGGCGCCTTGGCGTTCTCCCGTGCCGTGTGCACGAGGTACGCGGTGCCGCCGGCCAGGACGGCGACGCTGACGCCGAGGATCGCGATCCGCTTGGGAGTCAGCCAGCGGGGGGTGGACCGGGCGCGCGACCTCCGGGCGTGGGCGCGGGACGCGGGCGCGCGCTCCTTTAGTTGCTGACCTGAGCTCACGGCCTACGAGCTTGCCGTAAGTTGACGATCTTCGCAGCCTGATCGGGCGACTGGATTAGGTTTTCACGGCTTTAGCACTGGTCACTGCAGTTTTTCACTGTATGTGATTTTTGTCACATGGATTCGTTTCAATGATCATTACCGCACGTCCCGGAATCCCGGCACCCCCGACTCTCGGCGCGGCCACCGTCTGTTTACGCTTGAGTTACGTTAACTGGGGAGTTTGACGGTATCCGCCCATAATTGTCCACGTGGCAGGCATCCTTCTCGTCGAAGACGACCCTTCGGTCCGGACCGGGCTGGAGCTCGCGCTCACCCGGCAGGGTCACTCGGTGACGTCGTACGCGACGGGTGAAGAGGCGCTCGACCACGTGCGCACCCGCCGTCCCGAGATCGTGATCCTGGACGTCATGCTCCCGGGCATCGACGGGATCGAGGTCTGCCGTCGCATCCGCAAGATCGACTCGCTTCCGGTCATCCTGCTCACCGCGCTCGGCGACGACCTCGACGTGGTGGTCGGGCTTGAGGCGGGCGCCGACGACTACGTGGTGAAGCCCGTGCAGCCGCGGGTGCTCGACGCCCGGATCCGCGCCATCCTCCGGCGCGTGGAGTCGGTCCCGGCCGACCGGCTCACCTTCGGCGACCTCGTGATCGACCGGGGGGCGCTCAAGGTGACCCTGAAGGGCAAGGAGGTCCACCTCACCCCGACCGAGCTGCGGCTGCTCCTGGAGCTCGTCCGCCACCGGGACAAGGTGCTCAACCGCCGCTACCTCCTCCGCACCGTCTGGGATCACGGCCACGTGGGCGACTCCCGGCTCGTCGACACCTGCGTCCAGCGGATCCGGGCGAAGATCGAGCCGGTGCCCTCCGAGCCGAGGTACATCCACACCGTCCGCGGCTTCGGCTACCGGTTCAGCCCCCCATGACCTGGCTGCCCACCAGTCTCCGCGCACGCCTGGTGATCACCTTCACCCTGGTGGCCATCAGCGCATCCATCATGGTCGCCGGGCTCGGCTACCAGCTCGTCCGCCGGGAGCTGCTCGGCCGGGTGGAGCAGCACACGGTGGCCGAGGTCCGCGACACGCTCTCGACGATCACCCTGCCGATCGGCACCGCCGACGTGGTCTGGGCGAGCGGCTCCACCATCACCGACGGCGACCTGCGGGACCTCGTCGCCGCGCTCGACGGGCCGCGACGCGACGTGATCATCACCTACGGCCACCAGTGGCGGGCGAGCCCCGACGCCCGGGTCACCCTGGCCGACGTGCCCGACCAGCTCCGCTGGCGGGCCGCCCAGCGCCTGGTCTACCAGCGCATCCGGGTACGGGATGAGCCCTACCTGGTGGTCGCCGCCCAGATCCACCGCGTCAACCACAACGGCCAGCCGAAACCGACCGGGCTCACCGGCTACGTGTTCCTCTCGCTCAGCAACGAGGAAGAGGTGCTCACCCGGCTCCGCACCTCCCTCGCGCAGGCCGGGCTCATCACGCTGATCATCGCGCTCAGCGTCGCCCTGTTCTCGGCGCGGCAGGTCCTCCTCCCGGTGCGGCGGCTGGGCGCGGCGGCCCGGGCCCTGGGCGCCGGCAAGCTGCACGTCCGCCTCCCCATCCGGGGACGCGACGAGCTCGCCGAGCTCACCGCCACGTTCAACGAGACCGCGGCCGCGCTGGAGCGCACCGTCTCCGAGCTGCGCTCGCTGGAGTCCATGTCCCGCCGGTTCGTCGCGGACGTCTCCCACGAGCTGCGCACCCCGCTCGCCGCGATGACCGCGGTGACCGACATGCTCTCCGAGGAGGCCAAGTCGCTCCCCGACGACGTCGGCGAGGCCGTGCAGATCGTCATCCGGGAGATCGAACGGCTCCAGGTGCTCGTCGACCACCTGATCGAGATCAGCCGCTTCGACTCGGGGGCCGCCGTGCTCCGCCAGGAGCGGGTCGACGTCGCCGACACGCTCACCGACTGCCTCGAGATGCGGGGGTGGGCGGACCAGGTGAAGCTCAACGTGCCGAGCGGCCTCACCTTCCTGCTCGACGCGCGGCGGTTCGACGTGATCATCGCCAACCTCGTCGGCAACGCGCTCCGGCACGGCGCCCCACCGGTGATCGTCACCGCGCGCCTCGTCGAGGACGGCCTCGAGGTCCTGGTCCGGGACCACGGGCCGGGCATCCCCAAGGAGGCCCTCCCCCACGTCTTCGACCGGTTCTACAAGGCGGGCGCGGACCGGGCCCGGAGCGACGGCAGCGGGCTCGGCCTCGCCATCGCCAAGGCCAACGCCGAGCTCCACGGCGGCTCGATCACGGTGGAGCTGTGCGACCCCGGCACGCTCTTCCGCGTGTACATCCCGCGCTGGCCGGAAGGAGGCGGTGGATGAGCCGGAAGGCCCGCACCCTGCTCGCGGCGGCACTGCTCGCCTCCGCCACCGCCTGCGGAGTGGAGCCGTCCCCGATCAGCGACGCCGGCCCGGCCCCGGTGATCAGCGGCCCCACCATCCTCGCCCGGATCTACCTGGTCCGGAACGGGAAGCTCTGGCCGACCACGGCCGCCGTGCGGTCGCCGCACGTGAGCGACGTCATGCAGGCGCTGTTCAACGCCAAGGGCAGCAAGGACAAGGGCATCGGGACCGAGCTGAGCGGGCTCACCCTCTCCCAGGTCCAGCTCGTCCGCTACAGCGCCGAGGCGGGCGGCCGCAACGACCCCGACAACACCCTCGGCCTGCGCATGCGGCTCTTCGTGAGCGGCCGGAAGATCTCCAGGCTCGCCATGGCACAGATCATCTGCACGGCGCGGCTCAGCCCGGAGATCTGGGCCGTGGAGATCGCCCACGTCACGCCGAAGGGCACCGGGTCGCTGAAGACCCACACCTGCCGGGAGTACTGGGAGCTGGCCACGGGCAACGACCAGCTCCCGCCCTGACGCCTCAGATCGTGATGTCCTGGAGCATCTCCGTGACGAGCGCGGCGATCGGCGACCGCTCGGACCTGGTCAGCGTGATGTGCGCGAAGAGCGGATGCCCCTTGAGCTTCTCCACCACGGCGACCACGCCGTCGTGCCGGCCCACCCGGAGGTTGTCGCGCTGCGCCACGTCGTGGGTGAGCACGACCCGGGAGTTCGACCCGATCCGGGAGAGCACGGTGAGCAGCACGCCCCGCTCGAGCGACTGCGCCTCGTCCACGATCACGAAGGCGTCGTGGAGCGAGCGCCCCCGGATGTGGGTGAGCGGCAGGACCTCGAGCATCCCGCGATCGAGCACCTCCTCGATCACCTCGGGGCTGGTCACCGCGCCGAGCGTGTCGTAGACCGCCTGGGCCCACGGGCCCATCTTGTCGTTCTCCGTGCCCGGCAGGTACCCGAGCTCCTGGCCGCCGACCGCGTACAGCGGCCGGAACACGATGATCTTGCGGTGCTGGCGGCGCTCGAGCACGGCCTCCAGGCCGGCGCAGAGCGCGAGCGCGGACTTGCCCGTCCCGGCCCGGCCCCCGATCGACACGATGCCGATCTCGGGGTCCATGAGCAGGTCGAGCGCGATGCGCTGCTCGGCCGACCTGCCGCGGAGGCCGAAGACCTCCCGGTCCCCGCGGACCAGCCGCACCGACTTGTCCGGTGTGACGCGGCCCAGCGCGGAGCCGCGGGTCGACAGCAGCCGGAGCCCGGTGTGGCACGGCAGGTCGCGTGCCTCGGCGAGCTCGATGGTGCCGTGCTCGAAGAGCATCCTCAGGTCGTCGTCGGTCACCTGGAGCTCGGCCATGCCGGTCCAGCCGGACTCGATGACCATCCCGGCGCGGTACTCCTCCGCGTTGAGGCCGAGCGACGCCGCCTTGAGCCGCATGGGCAGGTCTTTCGAGACCAGCACCACGTCGCGGCCCTCCGCGGCGAGGTTCTGCGCGACCGTGAGGATGCGGCTGTCGTTATCCCCCGAGCGGAGTCCGGCCGGGAGGACCGCCGGATCGCTGTGGTTGAGCTCGACCCGGATGGTCCCCTCTCCGATCGGCACCGGTTGATCCAGGCGCCCGTGCCGCACCCGGAGGTCATCGAGGAACCGGAGCGCCTCACGCGCGAAGTAGCCGAGCTCCGGGTGGTGGCGCTTGGCCTCCAGCTCGTTGATGACCACGATCGGGATGACGACCTCGTGCTCGGCGAAGCGGCTCATCGACGCAGGGTCGGCGAGCAGCACGGAGGTGTCGAGAACGTAGGTGCGGGTCTGGGTCGGGTTGCTCGAGGACACTGCCACGCGTTCTCCCCCGGGTGCCCGGTGCGGGCACCCTGCGTTGTGCTGGTGGTGAACGGACCGGACCCGTGCCCCGCCGGAGCGGGCAGGGTTTCCGGCCCTCCCCGCATGGTCATGGCGCAAGGACGGGCCCTCTCCCGAGGTGATGGGCGCCGCCGAACGGCTCGGCGACGGCTCCCCTCCCACGGTACGTAACGAAACCTCCAGGCCCAAGAGGCATTTCGTGACCGGGAAGTGACGTTACGGCCCGTGTCAGATGCCGTACCGACGGTGACGCGCGGCGTACGAGCGGAGTGCCCGGAGGAAGTCCACTTTGCGGAAGTCAGGCCAGTAGGCCTCGCAGAAGTAGAACTCGGAGTGGGCGCTCTGCCAGAGCAGGAATCCGGAGAGCCGCTGCTCTCCCGACGTACGGATGACGAGGTCCGGGTCGGGCTGGCCGCGCGTGTAGAGATGCTTCGCGATGTGCTCCACATCGAGGATCTCGGCGAGCTCCTCGATGGTCGCGCCCTTGCTCGCGTGCTCCTGGAGGAGCGAGCGCACCGCATCAGCGATCTCACGCCTTCCTCCATACCCAACCGCAACGTTCACAATCAGCCCAGGACGGTCGGATGTGGCTTCTTTGGCGTACTTGAGCACGCGAGCGGTGTGATCGGGGAGCAGATCGAGCGCTCCCATGGGGTTGAGGTGCCAGCCCTGCGCGACCAGGTCCATCACGAGGTTCTCGATGACCCGCAGCAAGGACTCGAGCTCGGACTTGGGCCGGCCGAGGTTGTCGGTGGAGAGCAGCCAGAGCGTCACGATCTCGACGCCGACCTCCTTGCACCAGACCAGGAGCTCGGAGATCTTGTCGGCGCCCTTCTGGTGTCCCCGGCTCACGTCGCTCAGGCCCATGGCCCGCGCCCACCGGCGGTTGCCATCGACGATCACGCCGACGTGCCGGGGGATCTTCGCCGAGGCCAGCTTCCGCTCGAGCCTGCGCTCATACACCTTGTAGATCAGATCGCGCACGCTCATGCGGGTCCTCTTCCTCGAGCACGACCTCTGATTCGGACCGGCTGGGTTCGGCCGACAGGAGCATTATCCGACTTAATCGGCGTGCCTTGGCCTGTTCTGTGCGGGATGGGGCCTGTCATCGGGCGCCGTACCGCGGGCGGGCGCGGGCCGAACCCCCGGTGATTCCGCCGTGGGCGAACATGCCTGGTCAGCGGAGTGCCGGCGGGCGCGGTTTCGGGCGTGGCGGGCGCGCGGACCGGCCGAGCCCGCCGGGGAGGTCCCGCCGGCGGGAGCGACGGCGTACGGCCGGGCGCTCCGCGGGCGGGTGCCCGCCCGGCGCGGATGGGCAGCACCCGTGAGCACCCGACCGGTGAGGCCGGGCGCCCGGCGGCGAGGATGCGTGCCCGCCCCGGCGGCGGCAGCGGGCGCGGACAGGGCGGGCGACCCTCCCGGCACCGGCCTGATGGCATGCCATGCGGCGTGCCGAGGCGCACCGGGCCCACCGGGATCGGCGGGCCCGGCACCGGCATATGGGCACCGGGGACGCCCCGGAGGGCACCGCGGATCGCGTGGGGCGTCCCCGGAGACGGTGGGCCGGGGGCACGGGCGGCGCGGCCGGGCGCCGCCGGCTCACCCCCGGGCTCAGCCGAGACGCTTCACCAGGGCGTGGTACTCGTCCCAGAGCTCGGACGGCGTGTGGTCGCCGAAGGTCTCGAGGAACGGCGGGATCAGCTCCGCCTCCCGGCGCCACTCGTCGACGTCCACGGTGAGCAGGGCCTTCAGCCGCTCCTCGGGCAGGTCGAGCCCCTCGGTGTCGATCGTCTTGGGCAGGTTGCCGATCGGGGTGGCCACCGCCTCGGCCGTGCCGTTCAGCCGCTCGACGATCCACTTGAGCACCCGGCTGTTCTCGCCGTAACCCGGCCAGAGGAACTTGCCGTCGGCGTCCTTGCGGAACCAGTTCACGTAGTAGATCCGCGGCAGCTTCTCCGGATCGGTCATCTTGCCGATCTTGAGCCAGTGGGCGAAGTAGTCGCCCATGTTGTAGCCGCAGAACGGCAGCATCGCGAACGGGTCCCGGCGGAGCTCACCGACCTTGCCCTCGGCGGCCGCGGTCTTCTCCGAGGCCACGTTGGCGCCGAGGAACACGCCGTGCTGCCAGCTGAACGCCTCGGTGACGAGCGGCACCGTGGTCGCCCGGCGGCCGCCGAACAGGATGGCCGAGATCGGCACGCCGTTCGGGTCCTCCCACTCCGGCGCGATCGTCGGGCACTGCGAGGCCGGCACGGTGAACCGCGCGTTCGGGTGGGCGGCCGGCTCGGGGCTGTCCGGCGTCCAGTCCCGGCCCCGCCAGTCGATCAGGTGCGCGGGCGGCTCATCGGTCAGGCCCTCCCACCAGACGTCGCCGTCGTCGGTGAGCGCGACGTTGGTGAAGATGCAGTTCCCCCAGAGCGTCTTGATCGCGTTGGCGTTGGTCGACATGCCGGTGCCCGGCGCCACCCCGAAGAAGCCGGCCTCCGGGTTGATCGCGTACAGCCGGCCGTCCGGGCCGAACCGCATCCAGGCGATGTCGTCGCCGATCGTCTCCACCTTCCAGCCGGGGATGGTCGGCTGGAGCATCGCGAGGTTGGTCTTGCCGCAGGCGGAGGGGAAGGCCGCCGCGATGTACCGCGGCTCGCCCTCCGGCGGCGTGATCTTGAGGATGAGCATGTGCTCGGCGAGCCAGCCCTCGTCGCGCGCCATCACGCTCGCGATCCGCAGGGCGTAGCACTTCTTGCCGAGCAGCGCGTTGCCGCCGTAGCCCGAGCCGAACGACCAGATCTCCCTGGTCTCCGGGAAGTGGCTGATGTACTTGGTCTCGTTGCACGGCCACGGCACGTCGGCCTGGCCGGGCTCGAGCGGCATGCCGACCGAGTGGACGCACTTGACGAAGTCGCCCCGCTCCTCGATGAGGCGCAGCGCCCGCTCGCCCATCCGCGTCATGATCCGCATCGACACCGCGACGTACGCGGAGTCGGTGAGCTGGACGCCGAGCTGGGAGATGTTCCCGCCGAGCGGGCCCATGCAGAAGGGGATCACGTACATGGTCCGCCCGCGCATGCAGCCCTTGAAGAGGGTGGCGAAGGTGCGGCGCATCTCGTCGGGCGCGATCCAGTTGTTGGTGGGGCCGGCGTCCTCCTGCCGCTCGGAGCAGATGAAGGTGCGGCTCTCCACGCGTGCGACGTCGCTCGGATCCGAGGCGGCGTAGAAGCTGTTCGGCCGCTTGGCGAGGCGTTTGAAGGTGCCCTGCTCCACGAGCAGGTTGGTCAGCCGCGTCCACTCCGCTTCGGAGCCGTCACACCAATGGATCCGGTCGGGTTGGGTGAGCTCGGCGATCTCCTTGACCCACTCGACGAGGCCGGTGTGGGTGGTGGGCGCAGAAGTCTCCACTGGCACAGACACGGGACCGCTCCTTCAAATCTCGCTGGGCCAGATCATCTTCAATGATGAATAGCCACCCGATCCAATTGGCCTAGACCAACCAAGAGCGCATGATGTTGAACCGGCAATTTTCACCGCCGGTTCGATCTCATGCTTCCCGCGTGCGCACGTAAGAAGCCCCCGGAATCTAATCGGATCTTACCCGCTTTTCGCGGCCTTAAAGGAGGGGCACCGGTTTCCTCGATGATCTCGACTGGTATAGTCCAAATGATTTGGTCTAGACCTCGAGCGAATTCCTGCGCGGCACCGCACCCGTTCCACCGTAACGGATGATCGATCATTCCCCGGAAGATCTCGCAGGTCAGAGCGGTATGCAATGCCCCGGCACCCGATGATCCGCAATTCCCGCCGGAAAACCGGGCTGGACGCCGATCATCGGATCGGAAATCGTTCACCGCTCAGCGGTAGGGCCGAAGGTCCCGGGAAGATGTGGTGAACATCACTTTCGCCTTCCGGCTCGCCGGCGGGCGCGATCCTTCCGGGCCGATCACGCCTCTCCGCCGGCAATCCGATCGCCGATCGCGCCGGGCCGTGATCTGGGCAACAAAAGACTGGCCGGCGCGGTAAATCGCGGGGCCCGCACCCGCGGCGGTGATTTCTTTCCGGCGTGTTTCCCGCGGTTCTCCACCGGGTTTCGCGCGGCCGCGGACGGCCCGGCGGCTCAGGCCATGGGCACGCCGGGAAGGCCGGCGAGCGCGGGTCCGTGGTGTGCGCCGGGCCGGCGGAGGCTCAGCCCACCCGCGCGGCGGCCTGCGGGCTGACCCGGACGGCGCCCGCGAAGTTCCGCAGGTAGATCTTGCTGATCTTCACCACGTCGCCGCGGCGCGGGGCGTGGAGCATCATCCCGTTGCCCCAGTAGATCGCCACATGCGAGATGTAGCCCGGGTTGGTCGGGTCGTTGCGCCAGAACAGCAGGTCCCCCGGGCGGGCCTCGGCGAGCGGGATCCGCGGCCCGGTCGCCCACTGCTGCGCGGCCACCCGGGGCATGCGCACCCCGGCCTGCCGGTACGCCCACTGGACCAGGCCGGAGCAGTCGAAGCCGTCCGGGCCCTCCGCGCCCCAGACGTACGGGCTGCCGAGCTTGCTCGCCGCGGCCCGGAGGACGGTCTGGACCTGCTCCGCCGTCAGGAAGGCGCTCTCCGGCCACGCGGTCCGGCCCTTGGGCGGGACCACCACCGGATTGATCACCACCACCTGGGTGCCCTTGGGGAGGATCTTCCGCAGCCGGGCGCGCAACCGGGCGCTGTCGGTCTTGGGCGCGCTGACCACCAGGGCGTTCCCCTCGGGCATGCCGAGCTCCCGGGCGGTCCGCCGGGACACGATGGCGGCGATCGACCCCATGCCGACCGTGGCGTACGCCCCGACGCGCAGCCGCAGCCCGCCCGCGGCCACCGTCGAGCCGAGCGCCACCCCGCCGTCCCGGCCGAGGTCGAACGAGACCGCCATGGCCCCGTCGGCGATGTTCTGCCACAGCGTGTCCGAGCGCGCGGTGACCTCCGGGGTGAACGACCGGAAGGTGGACGGGTCCACCCCCATGGTCGGCACCCGCTTGCCGTCCACCCGGATCTCGGCGGCGTCGGCGACCTCGGCCGCCGCCACCCCGGGCGTGCCGCGCACCGCAGCCACCACCTCGGCGCCGAGGGGCCGCTCGGCGACCACGAGCACGTGCGGCGCGTGCAGGCGCTGCAGGGGGGCGACCGGCGAGCCGCCCGTGGGCTGGTCCGACGGCCGGGCGGGCTCGCCGGCCGTGCGCTCCGGCACGGGCTCCCGGCGCTCCGCGGCCGCATCGCCGCTCCCCGCGGCGTTGCGCTGCAGCGCCGCCCACGGCCGCTCCCCCACGGCCGCGCGCCGGCCGTCCGGCCCGTGCCAGCCCGCGAGCAGCACGACGTCGGCCACGACCACGGAGCCGAGCAGCACGGCGATGACCTGCACGGTCCGGCGGAGGTGCGCCGCCCGCCGCGCGGGGTCGCGGCGCCACGGCCTGGGGCGGTAAGCGAGGTCCTGGCGGATCTCGGCGGCGATCCGGGCGAGGCCGCTCCGCGACGGAGCGGAGCCAGGCGCCCGGTGGTCGAGCACGGCTCCCGACACCCCTTCCCTGACCCGGCTCAGAAGATCAGGTCCGAGAGTGCCGCAAAGGCCGGGAACCCGCAACGAATCGTGGGATTCCCGGCCTTTCAGGGGCTCTTGGGATTCGCCGGTCTCAGCGGCTCGTCACTTGCTGCCGACGTACGGCACGGCCTCGAGGATCTCGACGGAGCGCTGCTTGCCGTTGGGCAGCGTGAAGGTGGCGCGCTCGCCGACCTTCTTGCCGGTGATGGCCTTGCCGAGGGGAGAGTTGGGCGAATAGACGTCGATGGGGACTCCGCTCTCTTCCCGGGAGGCCAGGAGGAAGGTGACCTCCTCGTCTTCTCCGTCGAAGCGCACCGTGACGGTCATGCCCGGCTCCACGATGCCGTCGTCGGCCGGAGGCTGACCGACCTTGGCGTTCTCCAGGATCTCCCGGAGTCGGTAGATCCGGGCCTCCAGCTTGCCCTGCTCGTCCTTGGCGGCGTGGTAGCCGCCGTTCTCCCGCAAATCACCCTCTTCCCGGGCAGCTTCGATCTTCTTGGCGATCTCCGCACGCGCCGGGCCCGTAAGGTACTCGTACTCCGCCTTGAGGCGGTCGTACGCCTCCTGCGTCAGCCAGGTGACTTTGTCGTTCTGGGAGACGGCCACGGGCTCTCCTTGCTTCCGTAGGTCAGTCGAAAGGCGGTGTCAACGCCTTCGAGCGCTTCCCCGTATAAAGCTTCCACTATACGAGATCACAGTTCGTGACCCGTATCCCCACGGCCTGCCCGGTGGTCCTCAGCCGTTCGGTCACGGTCACCTTGGAATCCCCGGCGGGAATCCGGACTTCACGGCTGCCGACTTCCATACGATAGGTATCGATCGCCTGCACGCGGCAGACGGCCGCTCGATCGGCGGGCTTGCTCACCGACATCGTGATCTCCGTCGAGTCCGGTGAGAGCGCGCTGATCCTGATCACCTGGGCGTCCACGATCGGGTTCCCCCGGGAGATCAGCAAGACGGTCCCCCAGCCGACGACCAGCATCGCGACCACGAGGCCGATGATGAGGTACCCCAGGATGCGCCCACGGCCGGCCGGCCGGCTCGGAAACTCGCCAGGAGTGCCGAGTATCGGGCGGAACTGTTGTCCGTTCCCCTGGGCGCTAGCCTGATCGCTGGACATCCGTGGGTCTCCTGGATCTGCCGGTCCCCGATGATCGTTCTCAGGCCGCGAACGGCGACCACGAGCCGTTGATCCGCGCGGCACGGCCTGAATAACTACCCTTCTCCCAACGCTACTAGACACCCTGAGGAGTCCCGTGAGCGAGCCGTTGAGACTTATGGCGGTCCACGCACACCCCGACGACGAGTCGAGCAAGGGCGCCGCGACCATGGCGCGTTACGTCGCCGAGGGCGTCGAGGTCCTCGTCGTGACGTGCACCGGCGGTGAGCGCGGTTCGATCCTCAACCCGAAGATGGACCACCCGGACGTCCTGGCGAACCTGCCGGAGATCCGCCGCCAGGAGATGGAGAAGGCGCGGCAGATCCTCGGTGTCCAGCAGCGCTTCCTCGGGTTCGTCGACTCCGGGCTCCCCGAGAGCGAGGACGAGCCGCTGCCCGAAGGGTGCTTCGCGGTCCAGCCGCTCGAGGTCGCGGCCCGGCCGCTGGTGGCCGCCGTCCGTGAGTTCCGGCCGCACGTGATCCTGACGTACGACGACGACGGCGGGTACCCCCACCCCGACCACATCATGACCAACCGGATCTCGGTCGAGGCGTTCGAGGCCGCCGGCGACCCGGAGCGCTACCCCGGCACGGGCGACCCCTGGCAGCCGCTCAAGCTCTACTACCACATGAGCTTCACCAAGGAGCGCTTCGAGGCGCTCCACGCGGCCATGGCCGCGCGCGGTCTCGGCTCGCCGTACGCCGACTGGATCGCCCGCTGGGAGGACCGCCCGCGGAAGTGGGAGGTGACCACCCGGGTCCACTGCGCCGACTACTTCGAGATCAGGGACCAGGCCCTCCTCGCGCACGCGACCCAGATCGACCCGGACGGCTACTGGTTCGCCTGCCCCCTGGAGATCCAGAAGGAGGCGTGGCCGACCGAGGACTACCACCTCGCGCGCTCGCTGGTGGACACCACCCTGCCGGAGGACGACCTGTTCGCCGGGATCCGCGCCGAGGTCTCACCGGCCTGCCCATAAGCTGAGGGTGTGGATGCGTATCTCAGCGGGCTGACCGCCTTTCTCATCACCCTCGCGCTCGCGGTGGCCCTCGTCCTGCTCTACAGGTCGATGAGCCGGAAGATCACCAGGATCCAGCGGTCGCAGGAGCAGGACGGCGCGGAAGGCGCACCGCGCAAGGACGGCGAGGAGGGCGCGAAGAACCGGTCACGGGACGCCGGCCGATGAGCGAGGTCGTGCGGAACGAGCAGGCGCGGCGGTACGAGATCTTCGTGGAGGGTGAGCGCGCCGGGCTCCTCACCTACCGGCTGAGCCCGGGCCGCATCGAGTTCCCGCACACGAAGGTCGATGAGCGGTTCGAGGGCCGGGGCCTGGGGAGCAGGCTGGTCCGGGCCGCGCTCGACGACGCGCGAGCCGCCGGGCTGAAGGTCGCCCCGACCTGTCCCTTCGTCGCCGCGTACATCCGCCGCCACCCGGAGTACCGGGACCTGGTGGCCGACGACTGCGCCGACCTGGTGCGCTGACCCGGCCTCCGCTCACCCGGGGGACCAGGCGCGCTCGAGCGCCTTCGGCAGGCCCCACCAGCCCAGCGGGGTGAGCACCTCCGAGCGGTCCACGATCCCCAGGTGCGCCCACAGCGGCGTGACCACGCTGAACAGCTTCTCGATCGCCTCGATGTCCTCGGGCTCGTCCGCCTCGGCGAAGCCGTCCTCCGAGTCCGCGATGAACCGGGCGAGCCGTTCCGGTGAGGCGAGCACCCCGGGACCGCGGCGGACCAGGGCGACGACCGCGGCGAGCCAGTCGGTGTACTGGATGGCGCAGAGCGAGGCGAGGATCGAGTCCTCCCGGCTGAGCTCCCCGTCGATGAACCGGGCGGCGTCCGCCTCGCCCGGGAGGCCGGTGGCCGGGGCGACCAGGCCGGCGGCGACGGTGAGCCACAGCTCCTCATCGCTCTCCGGGATCCCGTCGGCGCCGAAGCCGGTGCAGGCGCGGAGCACGGTGCCCGGATACCCCGGCGCGGCGAGCGTGGCCCTGAGCCGGGCCGCGGCCGAGCGGAGCTCCTCCTCCGGGCAGGGCGGCTCGGGCAGGTCCTCCAGGAGCCGCCGCAGCTCGCTCAGCGCGAACTCCTCCTCTTCGTCCCAGACGGCGTAGAACTGCCGGTCCTGCTCGTCGTTGACCTCCTCGCTCGGAATCCGGCCGTCCGGGAGCGGCGTGTTCAGCCAGCGCTCCTGGAGCTCCTCATAGGCCCGGCGCGCCTCCGGGTCCCCGGCCACGAGCGCGTCCGGATCGATCTCCCCGGCGGCGAGCCGCTCCTCCAGGAACGCCACCAGGCGGGCGTACATCTCCGAGGCGACCGGGCCGCGCTCGTCCTCCGCCGGCCACAGGAAGAAGCTCCGGGTGAGCATGATCGGCTCGGTGCCGCTCGCCTCCAGCCAGCGCTGCACCTCCCCGACCGTCGCCACCCCGGCCTCGATCCGGGTGAGGATCTCCCTGGCCGACCGCCAGAACGCGACGGAGAGCGGGTTGCCCGCGGCGGTCAGCTCCCGCTGCAGGTCGGGCAGGGCGACGAGCGCCTGAGCCGACGGTACGGCCAGCAGCGCGCGGGCCACGTCGCGCCGGGTGAGCGCCCACGGCGGGCGCCCCGAGTGCCGCACCGCGAAGTCGAGGTCCAGTCCCACAAACGCAACCTACCCCGGAGCGGTGCGCCACGCTCGGTTCGCGCGCTGTGTCGCGGTCACCGTCGCCCGCCCACACGATCACGACGCCCGCGCTCACGACCACAGGTGCCCGCCCCCGCGATCGCCCGCGCCCGCGCTCACGACCACAGGCACTCGCCCCCGCGATCGCCGGCGCCCGCCCTCGTGATCACAGGACCCGCACTCGCGGTCACCGGCGCCCCGTCCCCGCGATCACCGGCGCTCGCCCGCCACGGTCCGCGGAGCCGCCCCAGGCCCCTTGGGAAGCCGGCCCCGCTCCCCGGTCCGTCGCGCCGATCATGCGCGGCCGGCGGTGGCGCGGCGGAACCTAGACTGGAGCCATGCCGATCGACCTGCGCCTGCTCGGCGACGCACGGTGGCAGGATCGGCCCCTGGTCGGTGCGCGGGTGCAGGCGCTGCTCGCCGCCCTCGTGCTCGCCGGCCGTACCGTGAGCGCCGAACGGCTGATCGCGGAGGTCTGGGGAGTCGACGAGCCCGCGAACCCGGTGAAGGCACTGCAGGTGCTGGTCTCCCGGGCGAGGTCGATCGTGGGAGCCCAGACCCTCACCACCGAGGACGGCGGGTACCGGCTCCGGGTGCCGCCCGACCGGATCGACGCGGACCGGCTGCACGCCCTGGCGGGACGCGCTGAGGCGCTGCTCGCCGTGGACCCCGCCGCGGCGGCCGCGGTGGCCCAGGAGGCGCTCGCGCTCGGCGCCGGGGCGCTGCCCCCGGAGGGCGAGGGGCCGCTCGCCGAGTTACGCCGGCGCGCCGCGGACGACCTGGCGGCCGCGCGGGTGGTGCTCGCCCGGGCGCGGAGCCGTACCGGAGACCACGCCGCCGCGCTGGCCGAGCTCGACGAGGCGGTGCGGGCGCGTCCGGACGACGAAGGGCTCCTCGCCGACCTGCTCCGCAGCGAGGCGGCGGTCCGCGGAGTGGGCGCCGCGCTGGACCGGTTCGCGCGCTACCGCTCCGGCCTGCGCGACCGGGTCGGCGCCGACGTCGGACCGGAGCTGCGGCGGGTCCACCACGAGCTGCTGGCGCTCGACCGCCCGGTGCGCTCCGGCGTGCGGTTCGACCCCACCCCGCTGCTCGGGCGGGACGACGACCTGCGGCGGGTGCGGTCCCTGCTCGCCACGTCCCGGGTCGTCTCGATCACCGGGCCGGGCGGGATCGGCAAGACCCGGCTCGCCCACGCCGTCGCCCGCGAGGCCCCGCAGCCGGTGGTGCACTTCGTGGAGCTGGTCGGCGTGACCGCGGCCGAGGACCTGCTCGGCGAGATCGGGTCGGCGCTCGGCGTCCGCGACTCGGTGGCCGGGCGCCGGAGGCTCAGCCCGCGGCAGCTCGCCGACGTGCGCGCCCGGATCGCCCGGCAGCTCGACCTCGCTCCGGCGCTGCTCGTCCTCGACAACTGCGAGCACCTGGTGGAGGCGGTCGCGGACCTGGTCGCCTACCTGATCGCGACCACCCGGGACCTGCGGGTGCTCACCACGAGCCGCGCGCCGCTGGCGATCGCCGCCGAGCGCGTCTACCCGCTGCCCCAGCTCGGCATGGCCGACGCCGTCGCGCTGTTCCGCGACCGCGCGACCGCGGCCCGGCCCGGGGTGCGCCTCGACGAGGACGACGTGCGCGCCGTCGTGGGCCGCCTGGACGGCCTGCCCCTCGCGATCGAGCTCGCCGCCGCCAAGGTGCGGGTGATGTCGCCGGCGGAGATCGCCCGCCGGCTCGACGACCGGTTCGCCCTGCTGCGCGGCGGCGACCGGAGCGCCCACGCCCGCCACCAGACCCTGCTCGCCGTGATCGACTGGTCGTGGAACCTGCTCGGCGAGCGGGAGCGCCGCGCGCTGCGCCGCCTGGCGGCCTTCCCGGACGGCTTCACCCTCGAGGCCGCGGAGCAGGTGCTCGGCGGCGACGCCCTCGGCGCGGTCGAGGAACTCGTGGCGCAGTCCCTGCTCACCGTGGTGGAGACCGCCGACGGCGTCCGGTATCGCATGCTGGAGACCGTGCGCGAGTTCGGCCGCATGCGGCTCGACGCGGCCGGCGAGACCGCGGAGGCGCGGGCCGCCGTGCGGGCCTGGGCCGTCGCCTACGCCGACCGGCACGGTGCGCGGCTGCACTCGCCGGAGCAGGCCGACGCGGTGGACCGCCTGCGCGCGGAGGAGACCAACCTCAGCGACATCCTGCGGGAGGCGCTCGACGAGCCCGACCCGGAGGCGGTGGTGGTGCTGTTCTCCACGCTCGCCGGCTACTGGGCCATCCGCGGGGACTACCTGCGCGGCCACACCCTCACCGCCGCCGTCTCCGCCGCGCTGGACGGGTGGACGCCGCCGCCCCGGCTCCTCGACCGGACCCGGGTGACCCTCGCCGTCGCCCTGTTCCACGCGGTCTTCTTCTCCCCGGACCACGCCCGCGCCCTGGCGTCGATGCTGTCCGGGCTGGGCGCCGACTCGGAGAACCCCAACGTCCGGGCCATGACGACCGTGGTGCTCGCCCTGATGTCGGATCCCGACAGCGGCTTCGCCGCACTCGCCGGCGACCCGGACCCGTTCGTCCGCCAGATCGCCCTGCACCTGATGAGCCACGGCCTGGAGAACTCCGGGGACCCGGCCGGCGCGATCGAGACGGCCCAGGCCGCGCTCGAGCTCACCGGGGAGGAGGACGGTCCTTGGCAGCGGGCCATGCTGCACACCCTGCTCGCCCAGCTCCACGCGCAGTTCGGGGACCGCGCCGCCGTCTCCCGGCACGCCGCCGCGGCGCTCCCGGTGCTCGAGCGGCTCGGGGCGGTGGACGACGCCGTCCAGCTCCGGGCCACCGTGGCGATGGCGGCGCTCGCCGAGGGGAACCGGGACGAGGCCGCGCGGATCATCGCGGAGCTCACCGAACCCGGCGCGGAGGACGGGTTCGGCCTCTCGGCCGGGATCTGCCGGGCGCAGCTCGCCCTCGCCGACGGCGACATCGCGGAGGGCCTCCGGCGGCACCGCGAGATCGCCGAGGCGCTCCGGAGCAGGCACGCCCCCGGCGCCCCCGACGCGTTCGCGCCGTGGGCCATGTACGGCGAGGCCGTCGCGGTCGCGGCGTTCGCCCAGTACGGCGAGGGCGACGACGGGGCGGACCTGTTCGAGTCGCTGCGGGCGAAGGTCGCGGACCTGTTCGCCGTGGACCGCACGTTCCTGGACTTCCCGGTGACCGGGATGGTGCTCGCCGCGCTCGGCATCTGGGGCCTGCTCAAAGGGGCGCTGCCGGCCGAGGACGCGGTGCGGCTGCTCGTCCTCGCCGACCGGTTCGCGTACAACCGGATCACCCCGGTCCTGCACTGGCCGGTGCTCACCGCCCACGCCGAGCGGGTCGCCCCCGGCCTGCTCGCCCGGATCGAGGCGGAGTACGGCGACCGGCGCGGTCCCGGCCTGCTGGCCGAGGTCCGCGCCGTGGTGGCGCGGGTGGCGTGACGCCACCCGGTCCGGCGCCGCGCCACCCCGGCCTACATCTTGCGGGCGTACGAGCGGACCGCGAGCGGGGCGAACACCGCGATCACGACCGCGCAGCCGGCCAGCGCCCAGCCCACGTCGGCGGTCACCGCGCCCTCATTGAACAGCGCCCGCACCGCGGAGACCACGTGCGAGACCGGGTTGACCCGGACGAACGCCTCCAGCCAATCGGGCAGCGTCTCGGCGGGGACGAAGGCGTTCGACAGGAACGTGAGCGGGAACATGATCATCATGGAGTAGCCCTGCACGGCCTGGGCCGAGCGCGCCAGCGTGCCGAGCCAGGAGAAGATCCACGCCAGCGACCAGCCGGAGACCACGGTGAGCGCGATGCCGGCGACGCAGCCGGCCACGCCACCGCCGGGCCGGTACCCGATGGCCAGGCCGGTGAGCAGGGTGAGCACGGAGGCGATGCCGTACCGGAGCAGGTCGGCGATCATGGGGCCGGCGAGCGGGGCGAACCGGGCGATCGGCAGGGACTTGAACCGGTCGAAGACCCCCTTGTCCATGTCCTCCCTGAGCTGCACGCCGGTCGCCATGCAGACGGTCAGGGCCGTCTGCGCGAGGATGCCGGGGATCAGCACCGGGAGGTAGTTCTCCACGCTGCCGGAGATCGCGCCGCCGAAGATGAACGCGAACATCGCGGTGAACAGCAGCGGCTGGATGAGCACGTCGAAGAACTGCTCGGGCTTGCGGCGCATCTTCACCAGGGCCCGCCACGCCATCGCCATGGTCTGCGCCACGGTCTCCCGGGCCGTGGGGTGGGGCGTGGTGCGGGCGAGCACGGCACGCGGGTCGATGCGCGGCGCGTCCCGGGTGACGTCGATCGAGATGGTCATCAGGCCGCCTCCTCCGTGCGGGCTTCGTCATCGGTTCCGTGGCCGGTCAGCACCAGGAAGACCTGGTCCAGCGTCGGCTTGGCGACGCTCATCGAGGAGATGCCGACGCCCGCCTCGCGCAGGCCGATCAGGATGTCCGCGGCCCGGTCGGGGTCGGGCAGGGGGACGTTCACGCGCCCCGACTCCGGGGTGAGGACCGGGTCCTCGCCGAGCAGCCGGCGGACGACGCCCGCGGCCGTGGCGAGGTCGGCGTCGTCGGCGAGCGTGAGCTGCAGGGTCGAGTCGCCGACCTGGGTCTTCAGCTCGTCCGGGGTGCCTTCCGCGATCTTCCGGCCGCGGTCGATCACGGCCACGCGGTCGGCGAGCTGGTCCGCCTCGTCCAGGTACTGGGTGGTGAGGAGGATCGTGGCGCCGCCGGAGACCAGCTCGCGGATGACGTCCCACATCTGGCCCCGGGTCCTCGGGTCGAGCCCGGTCGTGGGCTCGTCCAGGAAGATCAGGGGCGGGCGGGTGATGAGGCTCGCCGCGAGGTCCAGGCGGCGGCGCATGCCGCCGCTGAACTTGGCCACCATCCGGTCGGCCGCCTCCGCCAGGCCGAAGCGCTCGAGCAGCTCGTCGGCGATCGCCCGCGCCCGGGCGCCGGGCAGGCCCTGAAGCCGGGCGAACAGCCGGAGGTTCTCCCGGGCGGTCAGGTCCTCGTCGACCGAGGCGTACTGGCCGGTGACGCCGAGCAGCTGCCGCACGCGGTGGGGCTCCCGCCGCACGTCCACGCCGAAGATCTCCGCGCGGCCGCCGTCGATCGGGAGCAGGGTGGCGAGCATGCGCAGCATCGTGGTCTTGCCCGCCCCGTTCGGGCCGAGCACGCCGAAGATCTCGCCCTGCCGTACGTGCAGGTCGACGCCGTCCACGGCGCGGAAGTCCCCGAACTTCTTCACCAGGCCGTCCGCCCGGACGGCGCTGGGGTCCGTCATGACGCGCCTCCTCTCTCGCACCGGGTGTTTCCCGGCTCGGCCCCGAGTCTGGGCGCCGCCGGCTTCGGCGCGGCTTCACGCCGCCTTCATCCGGTGCCCGGCGGTTTCACCGGACGCGGAAGGCGAAGGGAGCGGGCACGCCGAGGTCCGGCGCTCCGGCCGCATCCGTCCGGTCATGCGCCCGGCGTCTCGTCCGCCCGGGCGCGCGTCTCCCGCCGGGGCTCCAGGTCGCGTACGGCCCGCGGTACCTGCCGGGTCCGGAGGTCCCGATCCGGCCCGCCGTGCCAGCCGGGCCGGATCGGGACGGGCCCGGGCCATTTCCGTCCCACGGTGTGACACGGGCCGGGCCATTCCGCCCCGCCGTGTGAGAGTCTGGGTGGTATGAACCGGCTCGGTGGGCAGATGTCGCCCTACCTTCAGCAGCACGCGTCCAATCCGGTGGATTGGTGGCCGTGGGGAGAGGAGGCGATGCGCGAAGCGGCCAGGCGGGACGTGCCCGTGCTCATCTCCATCGGGTACTCGTCCTGCCACTGGTTATCCGCTTCCGTGGTGCCATGTGATGGCCCGTGAGTCCTTCGAGGACGAGGCCACCGCCCGGCTCATGAACGAGCACTTCGTCAACGTCAAGGTCGACCGCGAGGAACGGCCGGACGTCGACGCGGTCTACATGGAGGCCCTCCAGGCGATGACCGGCCAGGGCGGCTGGCCGCTCACCGTCTTCGCCACGCCCGAGGGCCACCCGTTCTACGCCGGGACCTACTTCCCCCGGGACCAGTTCCAGCGGCTGCTGCGCACCATCGCGCGGCTGTGGCGCGAGGACCGGCCGGCCCTGCTGCAGCAGGGGGCGCGGCTGGCGCAGGCGCTCCGCGAGCGGGCCGAGCCGCCGTCCGGGCCGCTGCCGGACGAGGAGACCCTGGACCAGGCGGTGCGCACCCTCGCCGGGAGCTTCGACGAGCGGCACGGCGGGTTCGGCGGCGCGCCCAAGTTCCCGCCGTCCATGGTGCTGGAGTTCCTGCTCCGGCGCGGCTCGCCCGAGGCCCTCGCCATGGCGGAGCGGACGCTGGAGGCGATGGCGCGCGGCGGCATCTACGACCAGCTCGGCGGCGGGTTCGCCCGCTACAGCGTGGACGAGGCGTGGGTCGTGCCGCACTTCGAGAAGATGCTGTACGACAACGCCCTGCTGCTGCGGGTGTACGCCCACTGGTGGCGGGCGACCGGGGCGCCCCTCGCCCGCCGGGTGGCGCTGGAGACCGCCGGATGGCTGCTCCGGGAGATGCGCACCCCCGAGGGAGGCTTCGCCTCCGCCCTCGACGCCGACAGCGCCGGCCCGGACGGTAGGCACGGTGAGGGCCTGTTCTACATCTGGACCCCGGCCTGGCTCCGGGAGGTCCTCGGCGAGGAGGACGGCCGCTGGGCGGCCGGGGTGTTCGGGGTGACCGAGAGCGGCACCTTCGAGCACGGCACCTCCGTGCTCCGGCTCCCCGCCGATCCGGACGACGACGAGCGGTTCCAGCGGGTCCGCACCGAGCTGTGGCGGGCGCGGGAGCGGCGCCCGCGCCCGGAGCGGGACGACAAGGTGGTCGCCTCGTGGAACGGGCTCGCCATCGCGGCCCTGGCCGAGGCCGGTGCCCTGTTCCGCCGGCCCGACCTGATCGAGGCCGCGCAGGGCGCGGCCGCGCTGCTCGACGAGGTCCACGTGGCCGGCGGGGACCCGGTCCGGCTGCTGCGCGCCTCGCGGGACGGCCGGCCGAGCACCGCGGCCGGCATGCTCGAGGACTACGCGAACGTGGCCGAGGGGTTCCTCGCCCTCTACGGCGTGACCGGCGAGACCCGGTGGTTCCGCCGGGCCGGCGACCTGCTGGAGACCGTGCTCACCCGGTTCCCCGACGGGTCGGGCGGGTTCTACGACGCCCCGGACGACGGGGATCGGCTCTTCCAGCGTCCCCGGAGCCCGGTCGACGAGGCCACCCCCGCGGGCCGGTTCGCGGCCGCGGGCGCGCTGCTCTCCTACGCCGCGCTCACCGGCTCGCGGCGGCATCGGGAGGCGGCGGAGGGCGCGCTCGGCGTGGTCACCCGGCTCGCCGGACGGTTCGCCCGGTTCGCCGGCTGGGGCCTCGCCGTGGCCGAGGCGGCGCTGCACGGCCCGGCCGAGGTGGCGATCGTCGGGCCGCGGGACGACCCGCGCACCCAGGCGCTCCACCGCGCGGCCCTGATGTCCGGCTCCCCCGGCATGGTCATCGCGCTCGGCACGGGGGACGCCGCGGACGTCCCGCTGCTCGAGGGGCGCGGCATGATCGACGGCCGGCCGGCCGCGTACGTGTGCCGCGGCTTCACCTGCCTGGCGCCGGTGACCGACCCGCGCGAGCTGCGCGCGCAGCTCGCCCGCTGAGCGGGCCGCCGGTCTCCGGCCGTGCGCGGGCGGCCGGGAGCCCGCCGGCCGCGGTGGCGAACCGTTCGCCGGGCGTGGTGGGCCCGCCTACCACCCCGGGACCGGCTCCATGTCGTCCAGGCCGGGCCAGCCGTCCCCGCGGTCGAAGCCGCCGCCGTCCCGGCCCCCGGGGCCGCGGTCCCCCGATCCGTCGTCCGGCCGGCCCTCGCCGGGACGGCCGTCGCCGGGCCGTTCGGCGGGCTGCTCGCCGCCGGGGCGGTCGCCTTCGTCACCGGCGCCGTCCCCACCGGTCTCACCGCGCGGCTCGGACCGGTCCGCGCCGGCGTCCCGGGCGCGGTCCTCGGCGCCCGGCGTGGGGGCCGCGTCCGTGGGCTCCTCGGTCGCCTCCGGCTCCCGCGGGCCGGTGGTGGCGTAGGAGCCCCAGTGGCCGTTCCAGGTGACCGGCGGCGGGAACTCCTTGACCGGCTCGCCCTCCAGGGCGGCGCTCATGAAGTGCCGCCAGATCTGCGCGGGGAGCGTGCCGCCGTACAGCTCGCCGTACCCGGGGATCTCCACCGGCTTGTTGTCGTCGCGGAACATGTTGACCGCGACCGAGAGCTGCGGGACGTACCCGGCGAACCACACCGCGGCCGACTCGTCGGTGGTGCCGGTCTTGCCCGCGGCCGGGCGGCCGATACGGGCCGCGGTCCCGGTACCGCTGTTGATCACCTGCTCGAGGGCGTAGGTGACGTCCGCCGCGGTCTCCTTGCGGAGGACCTGCCGCCCCGGCGAGGAGAACGTCCTGGTCACCCCGTTCGCGTCGACCACCGAGCGGACCACGTGCGGGGCGTGGTAGACGCCCTCGGCGGCGAAGGTGGCGTAACCGGCCGCCTGCTGGACCGCGCTCACCGAGGCGGTGCCGAGCGGGAACGTGGGGTACGGCCGCTGCGCGGCGAGCTGCTCGGCCGGGATGCCGACCGCCTCGGCGACCGCGGCCACCTTGTCCAGCCCGACCATCCGCCCCAGCTCGACGAAGGCGGTGTTGACCGAGAGCCGGGTCGCCTCGATGAGGTTGATCATTCCGTAGGACTTGCCGCCGGCGTTGGGGATCCGGTCGGAGCCGATCCGGAGGGGGGAGTTGCCGTTCACCCAGGTGGCCAGGCCGTACCCCTCCTCCAGGGCGGCGGCGAGCGCGTACGGCTTGAACGTGGAGCCGGCCTGGACCTTCGCCGAGAACGCGTTGTCGTACTGGTAGCTCTCGTACCTGCCGCCGTAGAAGGCGACGACCTCCCCGGTCGCGGGGTCGACCGCGGCGAGGCCGGTGCGGACCTTCTTGGGGGTGTTCTCCGGCAGCACCTCCTCCACGGCCTCGCGCGCCAGCCGCATCAGCCGCTTGTCGAACGTCGTGATGATCTTGAGGTTGCCCCGGTCGATGTCCTCGTCGGTGTAGCCGTGCCGGTTGAGCTCGGACCGCACCAGGGCGAGCATGTAGCCGTCCTGGCCGCCGAGCGACAGGGAGGGCTTGCGCTTCGCCAGGGTGGGGAAGGTCAGCCGGTCGGCCTCCTCCCGGGTGAGCGCGCCGATCTCCACCATCCCGTTCACCACCGCGCGCCACCGGGCCTTGGCGGCCTCCAGGTCGGTGCCGGTGGGGTTGGCGAACCGGCTGGGCTGCTGGATCACCGCGGCGAGGTAGGCGGCCTCGGCGGGGGTGAGGTCCTTGACGTCCTTGGCGAAGTACGCCTCGGACGCGGCCTGGATGCCGTAGGCGCCCCGGCCGTAGTAGATCGTGTTGAGGTACTGCTCGAGGATCCAGTCCTTGGACTTGGAGCGATCCACCTTCAGCGCGATCATGATCTCCTTGAGCTTGCGCGAGATGGATCGTTCCTGGCTCAGCCCGCTGTAGTAGTTGCGCACCATCTGCTGGGTGATCGTCGAGCCGCCCTGGAGCTGGCGGCCGGTGAGCGTGGACCACACCGAGCGGGCCATGCCGCTGAGAGAGATCCCCTGATCCTGGTAGAACGTCCGGTTCTCCGCGGCGATGACGGCGTTGCGGACCACGTGCGGCACCCGGGAGAGCGGCACGATCTTCCGGTTCACCCCCTGGCGGGCGAGGACCGTCTTGCCGTCCCGGTAGTAGATGACCGAACCCTGCGCGGTGGCGAGCTCCTGGGTGGTCCCGGGGATCGGAGTGAGCGCCCAGAGGACGCCGAAGCACACGATGAAGGCGCAGATCCCCACTCCGGCGGTGAGGAGGAGGGTCCGGAGCACTCGCCTGCGCCGCCGGACCGGCTCGCCGGCCGGCCGCGCCTCCGCAACGGCGTCGCGATGGGAACCGTTATCCACCCGATACCCCCGAAGATTCGCTTCCCCCTATGTGACCTGGGCGGACTGATTAACGGTAAACGATGGATAACGGTACCCGAGCCTCAGGACGCTCATTTCGCCGCGGCCCGGACGAGCGGCAGGGTGCGGTACGGCACCGGCGTGTCGAGGGCGATCACCGACGAGGTCCGCTCGATCCCCTGGACGTCGACGATGCGGTCGATCACCCGCTGCAGGTCGGCGTTGCTGCGGGCCACCACCCGGCAGAGCATGTCGGCCGGGCCGGTGATGGTGTGCACCTCGAGCACCTCGGGGATGGCGGCGAGCTGCTGGGCCACGGGCGCGTGCCCGCCGGCCTGCCGGATGTGCAGGGTCACGAACGCGGTCACCCCGTAGCCGAGCGCGGCCGGGTGGATGTCGGGGCCGTACCCGGTGATGACCCCGCGCTGCGCGAGCCGGTCGAGCCGCGCCTGCACGGTGCCGCGCGCCACGCCGAGCCGGCGGGAGCATTCGAGCACGCCGATCCGGGGCTCGGCGGTCAGCAGAGCGATGATTTTCGCGTCGAGCTGGTCAATCATGACACTTTTGTCTCCATGATCCGCGAATTCCCTGAGCAAATTGTCTAGTAAAAAAGTTCAGTCTTGCACAATTTGGCCAACCGACTCGACAGTTGACGCATGACCGACGTCTTCCCTCTTCACGGCATGGATGCGGTGGTCTTCGCCGTCGGCAACGCGAAGCTCGCCGCGCACTTCTACGCCACCGCCTTCGGCATGCGCCTCGTCGCCTACCGCGGCCCGGAGACCGGCTGCCGGGACGAGGTCTCCTACGTCCTTGAGTCCGGATCCGCGCGCTTCGAGCTGCGCGGCGCCGTACGGGCCGGCACCCCCCTCGCCCGGCACGTGGCCGAGCACGGCGACGGCGTCATCGACCTCGCCCTCGAGGTGCCGGACGCCGCGGCCGCCTACCGGCACGCGGTCTCCAAGGGCGCCAAGGGCCTCGTGGAGCCGCACGTCGTCGAGGACGAGCACGGCAAGGTCGTGCTCGCCGCCATCGCCACCTACGGCGAGACCCGGCACACCCTGGTGGAGCGCTCCGGGTACCACGGCCCCTACCTGCCCGGGTACGTCGCCGCCGACCCGATCGTGCCGCCGCCCAACGTCAAGAACGGCCGGCTCTTCCAGGCGATCGACCACTGCGTGGGCAACGTCGAGCGCATGGACGAGTGGGTCGAGTTCTACGAGCGGATCATGGGCTTCACCAAGATGGCGGAGTTCATCGGCGACGACATCGCGACCGAGTACTCGGCCCTGATGTCCAAGGTCGTCGCCGACGGCACCCGGAAGGTGAAGTTCCCGCTCAACGAGCCGGCGACCGGCAAGCGCAAGTCGCAGATCGAGGAGTTCCTCGAGTTCTACGGCGGCCCCGGCGTGCAGCACGTCGCGCTGCTCACCAACGACATCATCGCCGCGATCGACCACATGAGGCAGGCCGGCGTGGAGTTCCTCGACACGCCCGACGCCTACTACGACGACCCCGAGCTGCGCGCCCGGATCGGCGAGGTCAGGGTGCCGATCGAGGAGCTCAAGAAGCGCCGGATCCTGGTCGACCGGGACGAGGACGGCTACCTGCTCCAGATCTTCACCAAGCCCGTGGGCGACCGGCCGACGTTCTTCTTCGAGCTGATCGAGCGGCACGGCTCTCTCGGCTTCGGCAAGGGCAACTTCAAGGCGCTCTTCGAGGCGATCGAGCGGGAGCAGGCCCGCCGCGGCAACCTCTGACGCCCCCTCCTCCACCCGCGTCGGCCGAGCGTTTACGGCTTCTCTGCCTTCGCTCTGCTTTGCCCGGAAGGCGGCGGGGTGACCAATCCACCCATGGAAGCACCGCCGCCTCCGGGCACCGTCCCCGGTGAGCCGCACACCCCGTGGTCCCCGCCGCCCTCCGGGCCGGCCGCCCTGCCGCTCGCCGGCCGATGGCGCCGCCCGTTCCCGGGGATCATCGGCGCGCTCGCCGTCGTGTCCCGCACCGGCCCGCTCACCCGGAACGCGTGGCCCGGCGCCCGGCCCGGGCCACGCCCCGGGCACGCCCCCGCCGCGAGCGCGCCCGCCTTCCCGATCCACATCGACCGCCGCGAACCGGACCGCCACGGCGACGCCGCGCGGACTCTGGTGGTGGATACCGGAGCGATGGCTCCGGTCACGCGTTAAGGTGCCTCGAAGTATGTGCGCTGCAATCCGCCACCGCAGATCACTCCGCGTGACGCTCTGCCTGGCATCGCTCGGGGCGGCCGTCGCGTGCGCCGCCTCCCAGGGGGCGGCGACCACGGCGTCCCCAGGGGCGGTGGCCACGGCCGCTCCGTCCGCCAAGGCGGTCGCCACCCCGGGCACGGCCGTCACCCCGGCGGGCAAGCCGCCCACGGTGGGCGCCCCGGGGATCGGGGACCCCGACTTCCCGTTCGACGGCAACGGCGGGTACGACGTCCGGCACTACACCCTGAGGCTCTCCTACGACCCCGCGACCAGGCGGCTGGCGGGCAGCGCCATCGTCAAGGCGAAGGCCGTACAGGATCTGGACGCCTTCAACCTCGACCTGCGCGGGCTCCGCGTGGACCGGGTGACCGTCGACGGCACCCCGGCCGGGTTCCGGCGCGAGGGCGACGAGCTGGTGATCCAGCCCGCCGCGCGGATCGCCAAGGGCGCGAGGTTCACGGTCCAGGTCGACTACGGCGGCGAGCCCCAGCCGATCCGGGAGGACGCCTCGCTCGGCGTCTACGGGTTCATCGCCACCACGGACGGGTCGTTCGTGACCAACGAGCCGAACGGGGCCAAGACATGGTTCCCGTCGAACGACCACCCGGCCGACAAGGCCACCTTCACCTTCGAGATCACCGTGCCGGACGGCGTGACCGCGATCGCGAACGGGGAGCTCGTCGCCGAGCGGAAGGCGGGGGACGGGAAGAAGACCTTCGTCTGGCGCGAACGCCACCCGATGGCGACCTACCTCGCCACGATGATGACCGGGAAGTTCGAGGTCCGCACCGGGACCACCGGCAAGGGAATCCCGATCTACACCGCGGTCGACCCGGCCTTCCGCGGCTCGCTCGGCTACCTCTACGAGGAGACCAAGCGGCTCACCGACCACTGGACCACCGTGTTCGGGCCGTACCCGTTCTCCTCCACCGGCGGGGTGATCGACAACTTCACCGCCGGGTACGCGCTGGAGGTGCAGACCAAGCCCGTCTACGGCGGCTTCGTCCCCCGGACCGGGACCATCGCCCACGAGCTCGCCCACCAGTGGTTCGGCAACAGCGTCACCATCGCCCGGTGGCGCGACCTGTGGCTGAACGAGGGGTTCGCCACGTACGCGGAGTGGCTCTGGTCGGAGCACCGCGGCGAGGCCACCACCGACCAGATCTTCCGCCAGTACTACACGCAGGCCTCCGACCAGATATGGCGCCATCCGCCCGCGGTGGCGCGGCCGAACAACCTGTTCCACGCCTCGGTCTACAAGCGCGGGGCGATGACCCTGCACGTCCTGCGCCGGACCATCGGCGACGAGAAGTTCTTCCGGCTGATCCGGGAGTGGACCGGCGCCAACCGGCACGGCAACGTCACCACCGAGCAGTTCATCCGGCTCGCCGAGGAGATCTCGGGCAAGCGGCTCCAGGAGCTGTTCGATGCCTGGCTCTACCAGCCGGGCCGCCCGGCCCAGGTCCCCTGAGGCGGGTCGCCGGGCGCTCCGCCGGCGCGTTCCCGGCCGGTACGGCCGGCGCCCGGGACCGGCCGCGCCCCGAATGAACCGGGTGGGGCGGTGGTACCGTACCCGTATGCGGATGATCGCTGTGCTTCTCGGCTGGTGGCGCCCCTGACGGGGCGGCACGGGTCATCCGCGTTCACCTGATCGATCGGGCCGCCCGAGACGGGCGGCCTCGCTGTGTGCACGGCGTCCTCGGCGGCCCGGCCGGGCGGCTCCCATCCGGAAGGGAGCGATACCGATGCCACGGCGCCTCACCGGCTTCACCCCGTCGGGCGACCTGCACATCGGCAACTACTTCGGGGCGATCGCCCCGATCGTCGCCCGGCAGGCCGACGCCGGCACGGTGGTGTTCATCACCGACCTGCACGCCCTGACCCTGGAGCACGACCCGGCCCTGGTGCGCCGGCGCACCCTGGAGTTCGCCACGCTCCTGCTCGCGGCCGGCGTGGACCCCACCGCCTGCCTCCTGGTCGTCCAGTCGCACGTGCCCGAGCACACCGAGCTCCACTACCTGCTGGAATGCGTCACCGGGTACGGCGAGGCGAGCCGGATGATCCAGTTCAAGGAGAAGTCCCGCCGCCAGGAGCGCGTCCGCCTCTCGCTGCTGACGTACCCGGTCCTGATGGCCGCCGACATCCTGCTGTACGACACCGACGAGGTCCCGGTCGGCGAGGATCAGCGCCAGCACGTGGAGCTCGCCCGCGACCTCGCCCAGCGGTTCAACTCCCGCTACGCCCCGGTGTTCACCGTCCCCACCGCGGTCAACCCGCCCGTGGCCGCGCGGATCATGGACCTGGCCTCCCCCACCGGCAAGATGAGCAAGTCGGCCCCGAGCCCCGCGGGCGTGCTCCGCCTCCTCGACCCGCCCGACGTGCTGCGCCGCAAGGTGATGCGTGCGGTCACCGACCCCGGCACCACGGTCGCCTACGACCCGGACGCCAAGCCCGGCGTGTCGAACCTGCTCGCCATCCTCTCCGCCTGCACCGGCACCGGCCCGCACGAGCTCGCCACGGGCTTCGGCGGCTACCGCGAGCTCAAGCAGGCCGTGGCCGACGCGGTGGTGGCCACCGTCGCCCCCGTCCAGCGGCGCTACCACGACCTGGCCCGCCACCCGGAGCACGTCCGGGAGATCCTGCGCGCCGGCGCGGAGCGCGCCCGCGACCTCGCCGCCGCCAAGGTCCGCGCCGCCAAGGAGGCCATCGGCCTCATGCCCGCCTGACGCCCGCCGTCCCGCTCGGGAGCCGTACGGAGACTCACCCGGGAGCCGTACGGAGGCTCAGGAGCCCGCGAGGAGAAGAGCCCAACGGAGGTTCAGGAGAAGAGCACGGTGTGGCCGTCGCGGCGCAGGGCGGCGAGCACCTCGTCACAGTGGTCCGGGCCCCGCGTCTCCACCTGGAGCAGCACGTCGGTCTGGTCGAGGTGGAGCCGGGCGCCGATCCGCTCGTGGACCACGTCGAGCACGTTCGCGCCGAGCTCGGCGATCCGGGTGAGGAGCCCGGCGAGCGCCCCGGGCCGATCGGCGAGGCGGACCCGGAAGGACAGGTACCGCCCGGCGGCGGCGAGGCCGTGCCGGAGCACCTTGGCCAGGAGCAGCGGGTCGATGTTGCCCCCGGAGAGCACGGCGACGACCGGCGGCTCGAACGCGTGCGGGTGGTCGAGGATCGCGGCCACCGCGGCGGCCCCGGCGGGCTCGACGAGCAGCTTGGACCGCTCGAGGCAGAGCAGGAGCGCCCGGGACAGCGACTCCTCCGAGACCGTGACCACGCTGTCCACCAGGGAGTTCACCAGCGCGAACGGCAGCTCGCCCGGAAGGCCGACCGCGATCCCGTCCGCCATGGTCGGCGCGGGATCGACCTTCACCGGGTGGCCCACGGCGAGCGACGCCGGGTAGGCGGCGGCCTGCTCGGCCTGCACACCGACGATCTTGATGTCCGGGCGGAGCGCCCGCGCGGCGAGCGCGATCCCGGCCGCGAGCCCGCCGCCGCCGACCGGCACCACGATCGTGGCCACGTCGGGGAGCTGTTCCACGATCTCCAGGCCGATCGTCCCCTGCCCGGCCACCACGTCGGGGTGGTCGAACGGGTGGATGAGCACCGCTCCGGTCCGCTCCGCGTGCTCCTTCGCCGCGGCCAGCGCGTCGTCGACCGTGGTCCCGGCGAAGACCACCTCGGCGCCGTACGCCCGGGTGGCCTCGACCTTCGGCAGCGGGGCGCCCTCCGGCATGAACACCATCGCCTTCGTGCCGACCAGCGTGGCGCCGAGCGCGACCCCCTGGGCGTGGTTGCCCGCGCTCGCCGCCACCACGCCCCGGGCGCGCTCCTCGTCGGTGAGCTTGCGGATCCGGACGTACGCGCCGCGGATCTTGAAGGACCCGGAGCGCTGCAGGCTCTCGCACTTGAGGTGGACCGGCCCGCCGACCGCCTCGGAGAGGACACGGGAGTGGACCAGTGGCGTCCGCACGGCCACGTTCTCCAGCAGCGCGCGTGCGGCGACCACATCGTCGTACGTCACATATGGGGCAGCCATGCGCCCATCATCACAGCCCTCCGGGTGCGGCGCGGACACCACCGGGCCCACCGGCCGCAAAGTTCGCGCCACTCCGGTGGCTCGCGGGATCGGCCTGCGGACGTCACTCATGGCGGCCGGTCACGACAGCTGGGCGAGCCCGCCCTCCGAGGAGAAGACCAGGAGCGCGGCGGAGCAGCCGTGCACGTGGTTGTGCCCGGCCACCGGCCCGACCTCGCCGGCGGCGAAGAACCCGGCCACCCCGATCGGCCCGAGCGCCTCGCGCACCGCGACCGGATCGTGGTCGGCGGTGCCGAACATGGCGGACCCGCGGCCGTTGCAGCAGATCAGCAGCGCCCCCTCGGCCCGGCCGATCATCGGCTTGTGCTCGTCGAGGATCGCGCGGAGGTCCTCGTCGGCGGTCTCGGCGTCCCGCACCTGGAAGCGGACGGTGCGGCCGATCTCGAGCATGTCGCCGATGGCCACCGACTCCCGCTCCGGGTCGATGCCGATCACCCCGCGGATGAGGAAGTCCCCCCGCTCCTGGCGCTCGGCGTACTCGTCCATCACCACGCCGATCTGTAAGCCGGCGGCGACCAGTTCGCGGTCCTCCTCGTCGAGGGCGCTCACGATGTCCTCCAGCCGGGCGAGGGCCGGCTCCCCGGCCAGCTCGAGCAGCAGGTTCTCCTGCGCCCGGGTGACCACCATGGACGGCCCGATCGGGCGGCAGCCCTGGCTGACCATGGCGGTGACGTTCACCGGCCCGCTGATCACCGCGCCGACCGCGCCCTCGGTGTACACCTCGCCACCGGCGAAGAGCCGGACCGACCCGGGCCCCTGCCACCCGTTCGCCAGGCCGCCGACGATCGGCAGGCCGCCGATCACCTCGCCGGACCGCTCGACGAACGCGTCCACCGGGAAGCTGTACGGATCGGTGAAGAGGATCATCGCCCGGTCGGCCGGTCCCCGCTCGGGCAGGCCGACCACCACGAAGCGGTCCTCGGTGCGGAACGTCTCCAGCGCGAACGTGGTCACGGCCGCCTCGCCGAAGCACGCGGCGAGGGCGCTCACCGCCGGCCGGAGCTCGATCCCCCGGTCGCCTCCGATCACACCCGTGGCGCTGCACCCGATGACCTCGGCGGTGGGCGCCATGTCCATCACCCGCAGCCCGGCCCGGCCGACCTCGTCGGGATCCTGGCCGCAGATGAAGAAGCAGAGCAGGTCCGGAGGTCCGGAGAGCCCGGCCAGGGCCCGCCGCACGGCGGTCTCCGCCGCCTCCTCCAGGTCGCCGCCCACGGCGAGACCGTCGGCGAAGCGGCAGGTCAACACCGCCATCGTCTCGCCTCCTCGTGTCACCGGCTGGGTGGGTCGTCCTTGCGATTCCTCCCCACTACGGGCGGGTCAATCCATGCGGACGGCCATCGGATTGCCGAGTCACGGGATTTTGATGCGGAAATCGGGGATGTCCGGCCCGGTGCTGCCAACGTAGGCTCGACAGCGTGCACAAATCGCCCACGCCTGCGCCCAGGACCCTGCGAGAGCTACGCGAGAGCGGGCACCGTTACCGGACGGTCAAGGCCGAGATCCGGGAGAACCTCCTCGAGCGGCTCAGGTGCGGCGAGCCCCGCTTCCCCGGCATCGTCGGCTTCGACGACACGGTGCTGCCGCTCTTGGAGCGCGCCCTGATCGCCGGCCACGACGTGGTGCTCCTCGGGGAGCGCGGTCAGGGCAAGACCCGGCTCATCCGCACGATCGCCGGCCTGCTCGACGAGTGGACCCCGGTGATCGAGGGCTGCGAGATCAACGACCACCCGTACGCGCCGGTCTGCGTCCGGTGCCGGCGGCTCGCCGCCGAGCTCGGCGACGACCTGCCGGTCGCCTGGCGGCACCGGGACGAGCGGTACGGCGAGAAGCTCGCCACGCCGGACACCTCGGTGGGCGACCTCATCGGCGACGTCGACCCGATCAAGATCGCCGAAGGCCGCACCCTCGGCGACCCGGAGACCGTCCACTACGGGCTGCTGCCGCGCACCAACCGCGGCGTCTTCTCGGTCAACGAGCTGCCCGACCTCGCCGAGCGGATCCAGGTGGCGCTCCTCAACGTTCTGGAGGAGCGCGACATCCAGATCCGCGGCTACAACCTGCGGCTGCCGCTCGACATCCTCCTCGTGGCGAGCGCCAACCCCGAGGACTACACCAACCGGGGCCGGATCATCACCCCGCTGAAGGACCGGTTCGGCGCGGAGATCCGGACCCACTACCCGCTCACCATCGAGGACGAGCTCACCCTGATCCGCCAGGAGGCCGATCTGGAGTCCCTCGGCGCGGAGCTCCCGAGCCACCTGGTCGAGGTGATCGCCCGGTTCACCCGGCTGGTCCGCGAGTCGACCGCGGTCGACAGCCGCTCGGGGGTCTCCGCCCGGTTCGCCATCGCGGCCGCCGAGGCGGCCGCCGCCTCCGCGGTACGCCGCTCGGCGATCACCGGGGAGCACCCGCCGGTCACCCGGATCTGCGATCTGCCCGGTGTGGTGCACACCTTGCGGGGGAAGGTGGAGTTCGAGATGAGCGAGGAGGGGCGGGAGACCGAGGTGCTCGCCCACCTGCTCCGCCGGGCCACGGCCGAGACGTTCCGCGCCCACCTGGGCGGGGCCGATCTCACCCCGATCGTCGAGCGGTTCTCCGAGGGGATCCGGGTCGAGTCGGGTGAGCTGGTGCCCGCGGCCGAGCTGCTCCGCGGCATCGGGAAGGTGCAGGGCCTGTCGGAGCTCATGACGCGGCTCGGCATGGGCGACGGCGGTGAGTCGCCCGGCCACGCCGCCGCGGCCCTCGAGTTCGCCCTCGAAGGGCTCTACCTGACGCGCCGGCTGTCCAAGGACGAGGTCCCCGGAGGGGTGGTCTACCGGACGTGACCAGGTACGTCTACGGGAAGTACCGCGACGGGCCCGACCCGCTCGCCCCGCCGTACGACGTGCGCGCCGCGCTCGACGAGATGGGCGACGCGATCCTCGCCGGCGCCAGCCCCATGGACGCGCTGCGCGACCTGCTCCGGCGCGGCCTCCCCGGCCCGGGCGGCCGCCGCGGCCTGGACGACCTGCTCCGCGAGGTGCTGCGGCGCAAACGCGAGCTCAAGCAGCGCACCCGGCTCGACGGGACGCTGGAGCGGGCCCGGGCCCTGCTCGACAAGGCCATCGGCCAGGAGCGCGCCGAGCTGGACCGGATGGCCGCCGACCCCGCCCAGGCGGCGGACGCCGCGTTCCGCCGGGAGCTCCTCGACGGGCTCCCCCCGGACACCGCCCGCGCCATCCGCGAGCTCGCCGGCTACGACTGGCGCTCGGACGCCGCCCGCCGCACCTTCGAGGAGCTGCGCGCCCTGCTCCGCGCCGAGGTGCTCGACAGCCGGTTCCGCGGCCTGCGCGACGCGCTCGCCGACCCGGATCCCGCGATGCTCGAGCGGGTCCGGCGGATGGTCTCCGACCTCAACGACATGCTCGAGCGGGACGCGCGGGGCGAGCACACCCAGGACGAGTTCGACGCGTTCATGCGGAAGTACGGGGACATCTTCCCCGAGCGCCCCCGGAACCTGGAGGAGCTGGTCGACCAGCTCGCCCGCCGCGCCGCGGCCACCCAGCGGCTGCTCGCCTCGCTCACCCCGGAGCAGCGGTGGGAGCTCAACGCGCTCATCGAGCAGACACTCGAACAGGCCGGGCTCGCCGAGGAGATGCGCCGGCTCAGCGACACCCTCTACGCCCGGCGCCCCGACCTCGCCTGGACCGGGCAGGAGGAGGTCTCCGGGGAGGCCCCGATGTCCATGGGCGACGCGGTGACCGCGCTCGAGGAGCTCGCCGACCTCAACGCGCTGGAGAGCGCGCTCCGCCAGGACTATCCCGGCGCCCGGCTCGACGACATCGACGAGGAGATGGTCCGGCGCGCGCTCGGGCGCTCGGCCGTGGACGACCTGGAGGCGCTCCGGCGGATCGAGCGGGAGCTGGAGGCCCAGGGCTACCTGCGGCGCACCCGGGGCAGGCTCGAGCTCACCCCCAAGGCGGTGCGCCGGCTCGGGGAGAGCGCGCTGCGCCGGATCTTCTCCTCGCTCGAGACCGGCGGCCGGGGCGAGCACGACCAGCGGGACGCCGGGTACGCGGGCGAGCCCACCGGCACGAGCCGGCCGTGGCGGTTCGGCGACGAGCAGCCGATCGACGTGGTCCGGACCGTGGTGAACGCGGTACGGCGCGGCGGCCGGTCCCCGGTGACCCTCTCCGTCGACGACTTCGAGGTGGTGGAGACCGAGCGGCACGCCGCGGCCGCGGTCTGCCTCCTGATCGACCTGTCGTACTCGATGGCGCTGCGCGGCACCTGGGCGGCGGCGAAGCAGACCGCGCTCGCGCTGCAGTCCCTGGTGTCGACCAGGTTCCCGCAGGACGCGGTGCAGATCATCGGGTTCTCGAACTACGCGCGGGTGCTGCGGCCGGACGAGCTCGCCTCGCTCGACTGGGACATGGTCCAGGGCACCAACCTCCACCACGCCCTGCTCCTCGCCGGGCGCCACCTGGACCGGCACCCGGACTTCGAGCCGGTGGTCATGGTGATCACCGACGGGGAGCCGACCGCGCACCTCATGCCGAACGGGGTGCCGCGGTTCGAGTGGCCGCCGTCCCAGGAGACGATCGCGCTCACCCTCGCCGAGGTGGACAAGATGACCCGGCGGCGGGCGACGATCAACGTGTTCATGCTCGCCGCGGACGAGCGGCTCAAGGCGTTCGTCGAGGAGATCGCCCGGCGCAACGGCGGGCGGGTGTTCTCCCCCAGCCCGGACCGGCTCGGCGAGTACGTGGTGCGCGACTTCCTCCGGGCCAAGGCGCGGCGGTGACCCACCGGCCGGCCCGCGCCGGGCCGGCCGGGGAGGGCGCGGCACCCTACGGACGGAGCCGCGACGGCCCGGCGCACCGGGCGCGGGCGGTGGGCCGGCGGGCGAGGCATCCGGAGCGATCTCCGCGCGGCCGTTGGGGATCGGGGTGGCCGCCGAATACGCTCACGCCATGTCCTTCATCGACACGCTGCTCCTCGTGCTGCACATCGGCATCGCGATCTTCGCCCTGGGGCCCCTCACCGCGGTGACGAGCATCACGCCCCGATACATCCGGGCCCGCAACGTCGAGGTCCTCCGCTACCTGAACCGCTCGACCCGCCGCTTCGGGCTGCTCTCCATCGGCGTGTTCCTCTTCGGGGCGCTGCTCGGCCGGTCCGACCTCGGCCTGCCGTACCTGTCGATCTCGATGACCCTGTTCGTGGTCGCCGCCGTCCTGCTCGTGATCATCGAGCGCGATCAGCGCGCGGCGATCCGGGCGCTCTCCTCTGAGTCCACCGCGGACGACGCCAAGGTGCAGACCGGGCGGATCGCCGCGCTCTCCGGCATCACCGCCCTGATCTGGCTCGTCGTGCTGGTGCTGATGGTGGTGTACTGATCAGCCGAGCGCCTGGGCGAGGTCGGCGAGCAGGTCGTCGATGGTCTCGATGCCGACCGACAGCCGGATGAGGTCGGACGGGACCTCGAGGGGCGACCCGGCGGCCGAGGCGTGGGTCATCCGGCCCGGGTGCTCGATCAGGGACTCCACCCCGCCGAGCGACTCGCCGAGGGTGAACAGGCGGGTCCGGCCGCAGATCTCGACCGCCTCCTCCTCGCCGCCGGCGACCCGGAACGACACCATCCCGCCGAACCGCCGCATCTGCTTCGCCGCCACCTCGTGGCCGGGGTGGCCGGGCAGCCCGGGGTAGAGCACCTGGGTCACCCGCGGGTGCGCGCGCAGCATCTCCACGACGCGCTCGGCGTTGTCGCAGTGCCGCTCCATCCGGACCGCGAGCGTCTTGAGCCCGCGCAGCACGAGCCACGCGTCGAACGGTCCGGCGACCGCGCCCATCGCGTTCTGGTGGTAGGCGAGCCGCTCCCCCAGCTCGGTCGAGCGGACGATCAGCGCGCCGCCGACCACGTCGGAGTGGCCGCCGATGTACTTGGTGGTCGAGTGCACCACCACGTCCGCGCCGAGCGCGAGCGGCTGCTGCAGGTACGGCGAGGCGAACGTGTTGTCCACCACGAGCAGCGCGCCGGCCTCGTGCGCGATGCCCGCGAGCGCGGCGATGTCCGCGACCGTGAGCAGCGGGTTGGTGGGCGTCTCCACCCAGATCACCTTGGTGGTGTCCCGCACGGCCGCGCGCACCGCGTCGAGGTCGCCCATCGGCACCGGCTCGTAGGCGAGGCCCCACCGCTCGAGCACCTTCGCGAACAGCCGGTAGGTGCCGCCGTACGCGTCGTCCGGGATGAGCACGTGGTCCCCGGGGCGGCAGACGGTGCGGATCAGCGTGTCCTCGGCGGCCAGGCCGGACGCGAACGCCAGGCCGCGCACGCCGCCCTCCACCGCGGCGAGGGCCTCCTCCAGGGCCGTCCTGGTGGGGTTGGCCGAGCGGCTGTACTCGTACCCGGACCGCAGCCCGCCCACGCCGTCCTGCTTGTAGGTGGAGACCGCGTAGATGGGCGGGACGACCGCGCCCGTGTGCGGGTCCGGCTCCTGACCGGCGTGGATCGCGAGGGTCTCGAAACCGTGGTTCATGTCGACGAGGGTATCCGTTCGCGGGTCAGTGGTTGGCGAGGAAGGCGAGCAGGTCCTGCCGGGTGAGCAGCCCGGCCGGCTTGCCGTCGTCGAGGACCACGGCGGCGTCCGCCTTCTCCAGCGCGGCCACCGCGCGGGAGACCGGCTCGCCCGCGCCGATCATCGGGAGCGGCGGGGACATGTGCAGGTCGACCCGGTCCTCGGCGCGCACCTTCCCCCGGTACAGGCCCTCGAGCAGGTCGCGCTCGATGATGGAGCCGACCACCTCGGCCGCCATCACCGGCGGCTCCTCCTTCATCACCGGGAGCTGGGAGACGCTGAACTCCCGCATGATCGAGATGGCCGTGCCGACCGTCTCGTGCGGGTGGACGTGGACGAACTGCGGCAGGTCGCCCGGCTTGCCGGCGAGCACGTCCCGGACGAGCCCCTCCTCGCTGGGCGTGGTGAGGAACCCGTAGTCGGCCATCCACTCGTCGTTGAAGATCTTCGACAGGTAGCCGCGGCCGCCGTCCGGGAGCAGCACGACGATCACGTCGTCCGGGCCGGCCTTGGCGGCCACCCGGAGGGCGGCGGCGACCGCGAGCCCGGACGAGCCGCCCACGAGCAGCCCCTCCTCCCGGGCGAGCCGGCGGGTCATCAGGAACGAGTCCTTGTCGGAGACCGCGATGACCTCGTCGCAGATCGTGGTGTCGTAGGTGGCCGGCCAGATGTCCTCGCCCACGCCCTCGACGAGGTACGGGCGCCCGGTGCCGCCCGAGTACACCGACCCCTCGGGGTCGGCGCCGATCACCTTCACCCGGCCGCCGGAGACCTCCTTGAGGTACCGGCCGGTGCCGCTGATCGTCCCGCCGGTGCCGATGCCGGCGACGAAGTGGGTCACCTTGCCCTCGGTCTGCTCCCAGATCTCCGGCCCGGTCGAGTGGTAGTGGCTGGCCGGGTTGTCCGGGTTGGAGTACTGGTCCGGCTTCCACGCGCCGGGGATCTCCCGGGCGAGCCGATCGGAGACCGAGTAGTACGAGTCCGGGTGGTCCGGCGGGACCGCGGTCGGGCAGACCACCACCTCGGCCCCGTAGGCGCGCAGCACGGCGATCTTGTCCTGCGCGACCTTGTCCGGGCACACGAACACGCACCGGTACCCTTTCTCCTGGGCGGCGATGGCGAGCCCGACGCCGGTGTTGCCCGAGGTGGGCTCGACGATGGTGCCACCGGGCTTGAGCGCACCGCTGCGCTCCGCCGCCTCGATCATCCGGACCGCGATCCTGTCCTTCACGGACCCGCCCGGGTTGAAGTACTCCACCTTCGCGAGCACCTGGGCGGACAGACCCGCCGCCACCCTGCGCAGCCGGACGAGCGGGGTGTTGCCGACCAGCTCGATCAGCGAGTCATGAACGCGCACCGGATGACCACCTTCGTTTTCCGAGGGCTTGCCTGACAGACCGCGCCCGAGCAGTCGGAATGGTGACGACGGCTCGGCTAGTTTCTTTTTCAAACCGTATCGTGACCTGGGGGACATGCGGGTGATTCGGACATCGAGCGCGGCGCGAGCTGCCCGCCGCATCGTCACCGCGGCCGCCCTCGGTGGAGGCGGCCTGACCGCACTCGGCGCTCTCACGTACGGCCTGCTCATGGCAGAGGCGCAACTAGCGCGCAAGATCGTCGGCCGTCCCCACGGCGCCGAGGGACCGCCGTCCGACGGTGTCTACGGAGAGGAGTTCGGGTTCTCCGGTGAGCCGATCAGGATGGCGTTCCTCGGCGACTCCACATCGATCGGGCTCGGCATGAAGCGCCCCGACGACACGCCCGCCGTGATCATCGCGCGCGGCCTCGCCGCCGTGGCGGAGCGGCCGGTACAGCTGAGGGTGCTCGGCCGGTCCGGTGCCCGCTCCGCCGACCTCGAAGGCCAGGTGGACCGGGCGCTCGAGGCCGACCCCGACATCGCATGCATCTTCATCGGCGCCAACGACGTGACCAACGCCACCCCGCCCGCGCAAGCCGTACGGCACCTGCAGCGGGCGGTGCGCCGGTTGCGCGAGGCCGGGGCCGAGGTGGTCGTCGGGACCTGTCCCGACCTCGGCACGGTCCGGCCGATCGCCCAGCCCCTCCGGTGGATCACCCGGCGCTGGTCACGGCACCTGGCGGCGGCCCAGACGGTCGCGGTCATCGAGGCCGGCGGCCGGACCGTCGCCTTCGCCGACATCCTCGGGCCGGAGTTCGAGGCGAACCCGGCGGAGATGTTCGGACCAGATCGTTTCCATCCATCTGCGCAAGGCTACCTACAAGCCGCGTACGCAGTGCTACCGTCTGTATGCGCCGCGTTGGGGTTGTGGCCTGAGCCGGAACCCGGGCGCGTCGAAGGATCCGAATACCTCTTGGCGGCCATGGCCGTGGAGGAGTCCGGCAGCGAGGTCACCGCGACCCGCGTCGCCGGCCGGGAGAGCGGCCCACAGGGACGGTGGGCGTCACTGCTGCGCCGGCGGAGCGGGCCCATGCCGAGCACCTGAGCACGGTTACTCTCCGCGGCCGGGCCATCACCCCCCGTAGGAGCGACATGACCTGGCCGCATCGGAGACCCGCTCTGAAGCTCGCGTTAACCGCCCTGCTCGCGGGCGGGACCCTGGCAGGCTGCTCCAGCAGCGACGGAACCTCATCCGAAGACAGCAGGCTCTCCTGGGTGAACACCCAGGTGAACGTCGTCAGCCGCACCGTCGCCGGGGCGGGCGTCGCGGCGACCACCTCGATGAAGCCGGACGGCACGCTGGAGACGGTCGTGCTCGACCTCACCAGCGGCAGACGGCTGTGGGCGCAGCCCGCGACGATGGTGGGGCGGCTGCCCGGCATGGGCGTGCAGGCGCCGGCGATCGTCGAGACCGGCGCGAACCAGGCCGTGGTGGTCGCCCTCGACCCGCCCCAGCGGCGGGGGCAGAAGGCCACGCTGGTGGCCCGGGAGGCGCGAACCGGCAAGCAGCTGTGGACCCGGCCGGTCCACTCGACCTTCGGGCCCCAGCGCTGCGGGCCGTACGTCTGCCTCTCGGAGAACACCGCGCTCTCCTCGGCGCGGATGGTGGTGCTGGACGCCAAGACGGGGCAGCAGCGGTGGCGCCTGCCCGGGATCGCCGAGGTCGAGTGGTCGAACGGGTCCCGGGTCGTGGTGCTCCGCCTCGCCTCCCACCCCGTGCTCGAGTCGCGCCGGCTGACGGACGGCGCGACCGAGTGGCGGCTTCCGATCGAGCAGGCCCTCGGCCCGGGCGTCGACCTGTCGGGCGGGTGGGCGTTCGGCGCGACCGGGGACCGGCTGGTCGGCTATGTGGCGCCGCACACGAACCCGCGGACCGGGCGGACCTCGGCCTTCGGCCTGTTCGCGGTCCGGCTCGCCGACGGCGTGGTGGACTGGATCCGGCCGTCGGTGGTCCGCGTCTACCCGAGCGGCAACCCGGCGTTCGCCCCGGTGGTCCGCCCGGTGGACGAGCAGGGGCAGTACGGCGGGTTCGCCCGGCTCGACGCGCAGACCGGGCGGGTGCTCGGGCAGATCACCCCCGGGCAGATCCCGGGGACCGGGTGGTGGCTCGCGTTCCCGCCGACCATGGACAAGCTCGGCTTCCTCAAGCGGAACGCGCCCGGCTCGGTCTTCGACCTCGCCACCGGCGAGCCGACCCCGGTCAAGGGCGCGACCGGCTGGTCGTTCTGCGTCACCGACCCGGAGCCGCTCCCGCTGAAGGGGATCACCCCGGGGTTCTACTCGATCGCGGCGCTGTGCGAGTTCGACCTCGCCACCGGCAAGAAGATCAGCTCCTCCAACCCGCCGCCGTCCTGGTTCACGGGGAGCTTTGGCGGCTGGCGGCTCTGGCGGGACGAGAAGGGCGCGCTGCACGCGATCAAGGACGGCACCCCGACCGCCCCGGGGATGTACAGCTGACCGGTCCGGCCGCGCGGCAGGGGCCGGGAGGCTGTGCACCAGTACAAAGTTCTATCCTTCTCGTCCCTGAGCGCGGCCCGTCCCTTACCGATGGGTAGCCTCAGGCATGAACAGGCCGCCACCGGTGGCCGGGAGCACGCAGGGAGAGGTTCATGCCCGAGGCTGTCATCGTGGCCACGGCGCGGTCGCCGATCGGCCGCGCCTTCAAGGGGTCGCTCAAGGACATGCGTCCCGACGACCTCACGGTCCAGATCATCCGCGCCGCGCTCGCAAAGGTGCCGCAGCTCGACCCGAACGACATCGACGACCTGATGCTCGGGTGCGGCCTGCCCGGGGGTGAGCAGGGCTACAACATGGCCCGGGTGGTCGCGGTCCTGCTCGGCCTCGACAACGTGCCGGGCACCACGGTGACCCGGTACTGCGCGTCGTCGCTGCAGACCACCCGGATGGCGTTCCACGCCATCAAGGCCGGCGAGGGCGACGTGTTCATCTCAGCCGGGGTGGAGATGGTCTCCCGCTACGTCAAGGGCAACTCCGACTCCCTCCCCGACACGAAGAACCCCCTCTTCGCCGAGGCCGAGGCCCGGACCGCCCGGGCCGCCCAGGGCGAGGTGGACGGCTGGCACGACCCGCGGGAGGACGGCGAGCTGCCGGACATCTACATCGCGATGGGGCAGACCGCGGAGAACGTGGCGGCGCTCAAGGGCATCTCGCGCCGGGAGCAGGACGAGTTCGGGGTGCGGTCGCAGAACCTCGCGGAGAAGGCCCTGGCGAACGGCTTCTGGGAGATGGACATCACCCCGGTGACCCTGCCCGACGGCACGGTGGTGAGCAAGGACGACGGCCCGCGGCCGGGCACGACCTATGAGGTCGTCTCCCAGCTCAAGCCGGCGTTCCGCCCCAACGGCACGGTCACGGCCGGCAACTGCTGCCCGCTGAACGACGGAGCGGCCGCCGTGATCGTCATGAGCGACACCAAGGCCGCCGAGCTGGGCATCACCCCGCTCGCCCGGATCGTGTCCACGGGCGTCTCCGCGCTCTCTCCGGAGATCATGGGCCTGGGCCCGATCGACGCGACCCGGCAGGCGCTGAAGCGCGCGGGGATGTCCATCGACGACGTCGACCTGGTCGAGATCAACGAGGCGTTCGCCGCCCAGGTGATCCCCTGCTACCGCGAGCTCGGCATCGACATCGACAAGCTCAACGTGAACGGCGGCGCCATCGCGGTGGGCCACCCGTTCGGCATGACGGGCGCCCGCATCACCACGACGTTGATCAACAGCCTCCGCTTCCACGACAAGACCATCGGCCTGGAGACGATGTGCGTGGGCGGCGGCCAGGGCATGGCGATGATCCTGGAACGGCTCTCCTGACGGCCGCACCGCACCGCTCTCCGACGGCCGCACCGCAGCCGGCCGTACCGCACCGCGAGCCGTCCGGGCGGTAGTCGAGCGCGTGCAGCACATCCGCCGGCGTCCACCCCGCGCGGAACCACGGCGTCAGCAGGCGGGCCAACCGGTCGGCGCGTATGCGGCGCAACACCAGCGACCGTGCTCGCATTTGCTCCAACGCCAGGGTTACCCCTTTCGCCCCTTTTGGGGTCACCCCCAGTGGCCACAGCGTGTCCCGGGTGACGTGCGGTGGTGCGAGCGTGCCGGGGCGCGCCCGGGATGGGGAAGGTTTTTCATCTGTGAGGACTTTGGTGGGGGTCCGAGTTTCCTCCACAGCACAAGGCGTGGCGAGCACGTACTCGGCCGCGCGGTTTCCCGTGGTGTCGTCGCCGGCGGGCCGGTAGCGGGGGGTGGACCCGTGCTCGACGATGCCGAGCAGCCGGTGGTGGACGAGGAAGGCGATCCACCGGGCGACGGTGGATCGTGACAGGCCGGTCAGGGTTTGGATGCGCGCCCACGTGGGCCGGGTGGTCATGGACGCCCACGATGCGTGCCGGGCGAGCACCCACGCGATGGCGAGCACGTTGCGGTGGGCGTCGGCGCGCAGCCGGGCGGTCGCCGGGTGCGCTTGGACCGCGCGAATCCATCCTGCCTGCGACGATGCACGCCGTGACCCCTCGGGCACGGCCTGTAGCACCGTGAGGCGTCGATCACTGATGCCGGGCACGGCCGACACGCCGACCGAATTGGGCGTGACTAGCCGCCCCGGGAGCAAAGCGCTTATGATGGCTCCCAGGCATACGAGCCGGCACGGCGGCCGACCGCTAGGACGCCACCCACGAGAAGGGCCAGGGGGTGGCACCACGGCAGTCCGCCGGGCCGGGATGGCTTGTCAGGGTCTCCGCGCGAGTGCTTGCCGGCAGAGCGCGGGGACCCTAAGGCTTCCTTATGGGGTTGTGGGGTTCCGCCACCCGCCCCGGATGGCCGTCCTCCTCTTACGCGGCTACGTGAGCACCATCGAGCAGCGGAAGCGGCTCCTGCCCACCCGCCTTGCCGCCCGGTGGGGCGTCCAAGGGTGGCAGGTCGTAACCCATCGCCTCGGCAAGCCGGGCCACGAGCACGTCGTTGACCGACCAGCCAAGCCTCCGGGCCTCAGCCTCTAGACGGGCTCTCATGCCCTCCGGCAGCCTCGACGGGAACCGGACGAGCGGTTCCCCCCACTTCGGCGCCGGCCCAGGCTTTCCTCGGCCTCGTCTCAGCCGTCCACTGCCTCTCATGGCGCCAAATTATGGCGATCCCTGATTCACAATGCCAGTCGAACACGCCGACGGAATCACACGCGTGTGACTCGGCCTTGTCCGCCGAACCACTGCCAAACCCTGGTATGGCGCGGGTACCCTCTCGGTATGGCCGATAGCACGAGAAGTGGGCGCACGAGGAAAGTCACGATCACCCTGCCCACCGAAGCCGTCGAAGCGCTTGAACAGGCGCGCGCCGCCGGCACCATCCCGTCGGTGTCCGAGTACGTCGCCGAAACCGTGTGCGCCCGGCTCGACCGCGAGCGGTGGCTCGCCGAGTGGCGCAAGCTCACCGGTGAACCGGACCCCAAGGCCGCCGCGTGGGCTGACCAGGTCATCGCCAAGCACTGCCTGCCGGGGAGGATGCGCAAAGCCTCGTGACCACCAACCCCCCAGACCAGCTCACCGGGATGGTCCTCGACGCCGCCGTCCTAGTCGATCTCGTCACCACACCCCTGTACACGGCCGCCTTCGCACACCGGGCGGCCGTCCACGGCGTCACCCTGCTCGTCCCCGCGGCCGCACTCGCCGAAGCGTGGCAGACCATCCACGGCCACGCCAACACCGACCACGCCGGCATCGAACGGCTGAACCTGTTCCTCGCCAGCCCCCTGGTCGTGGTCGAACCCCTTGACGAGACCACCGCCCGGCGCATCGGCGAACTCGCGGCCGGCCGCACCATCACCCCGGACGTGCCCGCCGCGCACGTCGCGCTCGCGTGCCGCACCCGAGGCTGGTCGGCGCTCGCCGGGGAACCGGCCCGCGTGCGCGCAATCGACCCCACCGTGGAGGTGGTCACACTCCCCGGCACCTAACACACCCCCTGGGAGGCACCCCATGACCGGTTACGACGACCCAGGCGCCCAGTTGCGTGCACTCCGGCAGCAGCTCGGCTGGAGCCAGGAGGAGCTTGCCAACCGGGCAGGGCTGAGCACCGGCGTCATCAAGAAGATCGAGGGCGGGGGCACCGCCCGCATGGAAACCCTGCGGGCGCTCGCCAGGGCGCTCGGCGTGCACACCGTGTGGTTCGTCCGCCCCGGCAGCCCGGCACCGACCGTGGACAACGGCAATGACGCAGTTCTGGCGGACATGCGCGCCGCGATCCTGCCCCCGGTCGGGCTCGACGGGCGCCCCCTCGGCACCGCCGACCACGACGACGTGCACCTGCCCCGCCTCGCCGACGCGGCCACCGAGGCCAACCACATCTACCACGCCGACCGGTACGACGACCTGGCCCGCCTGCTACCCGGGCTGATCCAATCCGCCCACTACCACGTTAGCGCGCTCGACGGGCCCGACCACCAGCGGGCGCGCCGGGTCCGCTCCGCGCTCCTCGGCCTCGCCGGCCGGTACCTGATCCAGGTCCGCGCCCACGACCTGGCCATGACCGCGTTGCAGCGGGCGGCCGAAGACGCGGCCGCCATCGGCGACACCCCCCTAGCCGCGGCCGCGGTCACCTGCCAGGCGTGGGCCATGCTCCGCCAGGGCCGGTTCGCCGAGGTCGAGAACCTCTGCGCGCGCACCGCCGACACCGTGGAGCCGCGCATGTCCAAAGCCACCCCCGACGAGCTCGCCGCGTGGGGGTGGCTCCTCATGCGAGCAAGCTCCGCCGCGATCCGCAACAACCGGTCGGAGGAGGCGAGCGAGTACCTCGCCCTCGCCGAAACGGCGGCAACCCGGCTCGGCCGCGAACACGACCTAGCCGGCCAGTACCGGTTCGGCCCGGTCACCGTCGCCCTGCTCCACCCGGAGAACGCCATGATCGAGGGCCGCCCGGACCTGGCGTTGCAAGCGCTCACCCGTATACCCAAGGGCGCCGGCCGGACGAACCCCTCATCGTGGAACCGGGCATCCCTCGAGCGCGCCCGGGCACTCGTCCGCGTAGGTGACCTCGACAAGGCCACCGAAGTCCTCACCAGGTTGCGCCGCCAACACGGGCAGTGGCTCCGCTACCAGCAGGCCGCCCGGGACGTCACCACCGAGCTCGTGCAAGCACGCACGCGGCCGCTCACCCCCGCGCAACGCGACCTTGTGGACTTCCTCAACCTGACCATTTAGGCCAACCCATGTAGGTGGGGGACACGTAACGTGCCCCTTCCACCTCCACGAAGGCGAAACGGTCACGGTGCGCATCTGGCCCCCCACCCGGGGCGCGCCTACGGTGGCATGCGTGCACAACCTACCCGCACCCGGGGGCGACCCCGGCTTATGGCCAACGTGTGCCGAGATCACCCAAGCCGACTTCTTCCCCGGCTGGGTGATCTACCGGGAACTTCTCCCCGGCGGCCGGCACGGCGACTGGGTAGCCGAGCACACCACCGGGCGCGCACTCCGCGCCCCGGACATCACCGAGTTACGCATGCTCCTACTCGTGGAGGAGGGCGATGACCGCACCGACCATCACAGCCCCGGCGGGCGCACCGGCGCAGTCACGGCGAACACCCACGGTGGTGGACGTCGCTCGCACGCTGTTGGGCATCCTTGAGCGCACCCACCACATCACGGGCCGCCTCCACACCAACCCGGGCGCCCCCGGGGTCGCCCTGCTCACCCTCGGCGAGGTCAACGTCTGGGTCTACCCCCACGAAGTCCGGTGGGACTCCGGGCACCGTGACCCGCGCACCGGGCGCCCAAGCTGCGTCACCATGCCCCACACCAACCTGGCCCTGGTGGCGGCGCAGGTCGCAGCACGCTACAAGCTCCAGGCCGGGACGGCGGCCACCACCGGGCAGCGGTGACCGCCCGCGCCCGGTTACTCGGCGCGCTCGGGCTACTCCACCACCCGCGCACACGATCCACCTGGCGGTACACCCACCCCCAGCACGGCGTGTGGGAGATCACCATCACCGGCCTGCTCGCCACCCAAACCCACCACCCCACCAACGGCAAGGTCACCCGCACCCGCCACCTAGTCACCCGCCGGCGAGCAGCCGACTGGCTCACCCACCGCCACACCGCACTCCACAAAGCGGGTTGGCAGCTCGACACCATCCAAGCCTCGACCACCATCTAGCCCGGCCGCCCCACAAGCCCCGGCCCCCTCACATGGCGTGGGACGACTAGGTAGGCGCGGCGCACAACGCCACCGTGAGGGGGCCGGCCGCCCACACCAACCCCTTCCCACCACCGCGCAACCAAGACCCCAGGCACAACACGAGTGCTTGGGGTCTTCGCGCGTGCGCGCGTACGCGAAAGGGGTGTCGATTTTGTCGAGAAACCCCTTTTTTTCAGGTGTTGGTGTGGAATCCGAGGTGGGAGCGTGAGGGGGTTGGCCCGTCTTGGTGCTGGTAGCGGGAGCCGAGGCCGGGTGTGCCGTAGGGGCGGGTGGCGGGTGAGGTGAGCTGGAAGACGCAGAGCTGCCCGATTCGCATGCCGGGCCAGAGCTTGATGGGCAGGGTGGCGACGTTGGAGAGCTCTAGGGTGACTTGCCCGTGGAATCCGGGGTCGATGAAGCCGGCGGTGGAGTGGACGAGGAGGCCGAGCCGGCCGAGGGAGGATTTGCCTTCGAGGCGGGCGGCGAGGTGGTCGGGTAGGTGGATGGTTTCGAGGGTGGAGGCGAGGGCGAATTCGCCGGGGTGGAGGATGAACGGTTCGCCTTCGGGGGTTTCGACGAGGCGGGTGAGGTCGGGTTGTTCGGTGGCGGGGTCGATGTGCGCGTACCGGTGGTTTTCGAAGACGCGGAATCGGTTGTCGAGGTGAATGTCGATGCTGGCGGGTTGTAGCGCGCCAGGGGTGTAGGGGGTGATGTGGAGTTTGCCGGTGGTGATGGCGTGGTGTAGGTCTCGGTCGGATAGGAGCATGGGCGGGGATGGTAGCCCCCGCCCGTGTTTGGGTCTTGGCGGCGGCGTTCAGAGGCCGAGGTTGAGCGGGGTGACGCGGACGAGCAGGTAGATGTCTTCGGACCCGTACGGCCACCGGGCGACTCCCCCGCGGTGGTTTAGGTGGAGGAGTGTGCGGCTTGGCATGGTGTAGCCGACTTCGAGGGGGACGGTGCGCGGTGGCACGTGCGCGGTGGTGTAGACGGGTGTGGGTTCGTCCGCGTGGCAGGTGGGGAGGAGCGGCACACCGGTGGAGCGGGTCATGCTGATGTGCGTCGCCCAGGTGAGGGTGCCGTCGCATTCGGCGCCGTTCTGCTCTAGGTCGAGGTATGCGGTGAACGGTTCGGGCAGGTTGGCGAGGTGTGCGGCGTTTTCGGCGCGCTCGCGGTCGGCGGATGGGGTAGCGCCGACTCGGATGCGGCCGCTCGCGTAGTACCCGGCCATGAGCCCGGCGTGGATTTCTACGAATGCGCCGAGTTGTTCCGGTGGCCAGTGGCGGGGTTGCCGGGCGTGGAGTTGCCCGATGGCGTCAACGAGCCCGGGAGGGTAGGCGCCGGGGTCGTTCTTCAGCGTGGCGCGGTGGTGTGCGAACACCTGCGCGGCTTGCGGGTCGGCGAGGATGGTGTCGAGCCGGTGCTCGGCGGCTTCCTGGTGGATCGTTCGGCTTCTGCTCATGCGCCGATTCTGAGGCCCGGCACTGACACTTTCCCGGGGGTGTGCGGGCGAGGGCGCCCCCGGCCGGGGTGGTTGGCGGCCAGCCCCGGGGGCGCCCGTTCAGGTTACGCGGTGGCGCGGCAGGTGCGCCGTGCCTCATCGGATATCTCCGAGGAGACCCCCGCCTTTAGGCGGGGGAGGAATCGGACCCCTGCGAAGCAGGACAGGGACAGACGGTTCGCCTGACGGCGAACCGTCGTCTCGAACGCACGCGCGATCCTTAACTGATCTTTCACTAGAATGTGAGTCGTGGCGCAGATTGTGAAGCGGGCGTACAAGTACCGCTTCTACCCGACCCCCGAGCAGGCCGAAGAACTGCTCCGGACGTTCGGCTGCGTCCGCTTCGTCTACAACAAGGCGTTGGAGGAGCGGACCCGCGCCTACATCCAAGAGGGCCGCCGGGTCTCCTACGTGGAGACCTCCGCGATGCTCACCCAGTGGAAGCGCACTGAGGAGCTGGCGTTCCTCAACGAGGTGTCCTCGGTTCCGCTCCAGCAAGCATTGCGGCACCTGCAAGCGGCGTTCGCGAACTTCTTCGCCAAGCGAGCGAAGTACCCAACGTTCAAGTCCCGTAAGCGCTCGCGTGCGTCGGCGGAGTACACCCGCAGCGCGTTCCGCTGGAAGGACGGGCGGCTGTTCCTGGCGAAGATGCGCGAACCTTTGCGCATCGTGTGGTCGCGGCCCCTTCCCGAGGGTGCGCAGCCGTCCACGGTCACCGTGAGCAGGGACGCGGCCGGGCGGTGGTTCGTGTCCATCCTCGTGGAGGAGAAGATCCGCCCGCTTCCCCCGGTGGAGTCCTCGGTAGGGGTGGACGCTGGTATCAGCGCTTTGATGACGCTCTCCACCGGGGAGAAGATCACAAACCCCGGGCACGAACGCCGCGACCGGCGCAAGCTCGCCAAGGCGCAGCGAGCCCTGGCCCGCAAGCAGAAGGGCTCGAAAAACCGCGAAAAGGCCCGATTGAAGGTCGCGAAGGTGTACGCCCGGATCGCCGATCGCCGCCGCGACTTCCTGCACAAGCTGACCACTCGGCTCGTCCGTGAGAACCAAACGGTCGTGATCGAGGACCTGACCGTCCGCAACATGGTCAGAAACAGGCGGCTGGCCCGTGCCATCTCCGATGCGGCCTGGCGGGAATTCCGCTCGATGCTGGAGTACAAAGCGGCCTGGTATGGCCGCGAGGTGATCGCGGTGGACCGCTGGTTCCCCAGCAGCAAGCTGTGCAGCGCGTGCGGTGCCCTGCAAGACGCCATGCCGCTGAACGTCCGGCAGTGGACCTGCCCCTGCGGGGCAACCCACGACCGGGACGTCAACGCCGCCAAGAACATCCTCGCCGCTGGGCTAGCGGAGAGGTTAAACGCCTGTGGAGCTGGTGTAAGACCTTAAGGGCTCAAGCCCGGCGGGCAACCGGCTGTGAAGCAGGAAACCCAACCTGTGAGGGTTGGAATCCCCCGCCTTTAGGCGGGGGAGGAAGTCAATAGGGGAGCGTGATGCTGCGGAGTACGGCGTCGCGCCGTGCTTCCTCGGGGCGCCGGTCGTAGCCGGCGGTGGTGACCGGGGAGGCGTGCCCGGCGAGCATTTGGGCGGTGGAGAGGTCGGTCCCGCCGTCGAGGAGGCGGCTGATGAAGGTGCGGCGGAAGTCGTGCGGGGTGCGCGAGGCTACGCCGGCGCGGTCGAATCGCACGGCTACGACGTTGCTTAGCCCGCGCCCGGTCATGGGCTTTGGCCGGCCGTGCGCGTCGTAGACGATCTGCCCTTGCTTGCGGAGGGCGGGGAAGAGCGCGCCGGGTTTGCGGCCGCGCACGGCTAGCCACCTTTCAAGCCGTTCGACGGCGTCGGGGATGAGGTAGACGCGCCGTTCCTTGTTGCCCTTGCCGACCACGCGCATGGAGGCGTCGCGTGGGTTGTAGGCGTCGATGGTGAGCTCGGCGGCCTCGGCGCGGCGGAGCCCGGTGCTCCACAGGGTGGCGATGAGGGCGCCGTCGCGGAGCCCGATGTTTCGCCGGTCCTCGGTTGCGATGTCTTCGTCGCAGGAGCGCAGGACGGCGGTGATGATTTCCTCGGGGATGTAGGCGCCGGCGGGGAGCCGGGTGCCTTTGACCGAGCGGAGGTCGGTGGCCCGGTGGAAGTCCTCGGCGCTTATGAGGCCGAGCCGCCAGGCTTCTTTGAGCACCCGTCGCAGGGCGACGAGGTGCTTGTTGGTGTGGGAGGGGGACCAGCCGAGGTTGATGAGCTGGGTGCGGACGTGGATGGTGTGCTCGTAGCGCAGCCGTTCCCAGGGGAAGGCGGCGCCGTAGTGCTCGCGCACGTCGGCGGGTAGGCGGTCCCACTCGTCGTCGGGAATGCCGGTGATGATGCGGGCGATCCGGTTGAGGCAGCCCTGCCCGGTGCACGAGACCTCCCGCGCGCCCGGGAGCGGGCCGGTTCCGGCCCGGGCCGTACGGCCGGCGGGCACCGGCGGCTCGGGGAGCGCGTGAGCGGCGCATCCGGCCGGGGTCCTGAGGAAGCGCGGGCGCCGGCGCGAAGGAGTGCCCGAACACCAGGTGCGCGCCTGCAGCGCGCCACGGCGCCCGCGTCCGGCGCGCGGGCGCGCGTGAGGGCAGACGGCGCGTCACGCGCGCGCCCGGATCAGGGCTCCGGCCGTGCGGAACGGCGGGCGTGGGGACGTTCCGGCGCGCGGGGCTCCCCCGTCCGCCGCCGGGGCGCCTCCCGTGTGTCACCCGTGGTGGTCGGGGCCGGCCCGGAGCGGCGTGACCCGGATGATGACGCGCCGCTCGCGCTCTATCGCGGCCCGGTAGTCGTCCCAGTCGGGGTGCTCTCCGCTGATGCCCCGGTAGTAGGCGATGAGGTGGTCCATCGCCTCGGGGAGCGAGATGACCTCGGCGGCGCCCTCGACCTGGATCCAGGGCCCGAAGAACGCGTCGGTCATCACGGTGAGGAAGACCTGCGGGTTCCGCCGCAGATTGCGTGTCTTGACCGCGGTCTCGCGGCTGCTGATCACCAGGTGACCCTCCGCATCGCAGCCCACCAGCACGGGGGACATCTGCGGACGCCCGTCGGCATGCCAGGTGAGCATGACCGCGCGGTGATTGGCCCTGATGAACTCACGCGCCTTTTCGAGATCCATATCACAATGATGCACCCGCGCCTGCGGAAGACGCGGGTGCGTAAAATCACACGGGCAGCCGAATCACGCGGTCAGCAAAAGGATTACCGGCGTTCCACGGCGTTTCGGGGATACCGATCGATCGATTTTCAGCGAATCGATCTACCGCCAGGTACGCTGCCGCTCGTGCTCCCGGACGATCGCGGCCGAGTACCCGCGGCTGATGCGGTACTCCTCGGCGAGCCAGTTGGCCCGCTCCTCGCAGCGGAGAAACGATGGCCCGTTGTCTATGATTTTGAACCACTCTCGGAGATCTCGCCCGGTGACCTCCTTCACCCGGGCGATGAGCTTGCTCTGCGTCTCCGGCGAGTGGTTCATGGCCATTGTGCCACCTCCACGGGAAAGGCTGCTTCGAGTCTCAGTGCATCACCGTGGCACGGAATTTGCAAGACCCAACCGTCACCGGCGTCACGGCTCCTTATAGATCAAAATTTGACCGCCGTTCATGATCTCCCTGGTCGGGGCACGAAAAAGCGCTCCCCGGGCGCCGGGGAGCGCTCATTTGTGTGATCAATTACTCATTATCTCCGCTGAAGTACTGGAGGAAACGCAGGATCTCCAGGTACAGCCAGACGAGGCTCAGGGTCAGGCCGAAGGCCATGAGCCAGGAGTACCGCTCCGGCAGGCCCATCTGGACGCTCTGCTCGATGTCGGCGAAGTCGAGGAGCAGGAAGAAGCAGCCCAGCAGGATCATCAGCAGGCTGAAGATCCAGCCGAGCGGGCTGTCGGTGCGCAGGCCGAGCCCGCCGTCGACGAAGAAGCCGGCGATCCAGTTGAGCAGCATCAGCCCGACGGCGGCGAAGCCCGCCGCGACGACGAACTTGGTGAACTTCGGCGTCGGCCGGAAGATCCGGAGCGCGTAGACGGCGAGCGTGCCACCGAAGGCCACCATCGTGCCGAGGACGGCCTGCACGACGATGCCGTGGAAGATCGCGTCGGCGACCCTGCTGATCACGCCGATCGCGACGCCGTAGGCGACCGCGTAGCCGAGGATGAGCGCCGGGTTGGTGCTCTGCCGGAACGACACGATCAGCCCGAGGACCAGGCCGACGAGGGCGGCCAGCCCGGCGACGCCGGGGCCGAGGTTGAAGTACCACGCCAGGGCGGCCGAGAGGACGAGCGTGCCCAGCATGGTCAAGCCGCGCACGACCACGTCGTCGATCGTCATCGGCCGCGCCGCCGGCGGCGCGTACGGCTGCGCCCCGTACGGGTGAGCGCCGTAGGGTTCCGCCCCGTACGGCGGGGCGTAGGGCTGGCCACCGTACGGCGGGGTGCCGTACATGGCGCCCGGCGGGGGCGTGGTCCAGGTGGACCGGCTGAACGTGCCGGTCCGGCTGATTATCGGGTTCCTGCTCGCCATCGCTCCTCCACGACGCGACTCGCTGATCAGCCGTTCAGGTGTCGGCTGCCACGCATGGTGCCCGTAGAGCCGTCCACCGGACAAGTGGCGCTCCCGGTATCCCTGTCCCCAACGATCGAGTGCCCGGGGAAGTTCCACCGGGCCGTCTCGGCTCGCCGATCCGGCGGGCCGGGGCCGCCCGCTCGATGGACCGAGGCCGCCCGCGGACCGCGCTCGGTCGTCGTCATCCGCCACGGGTTCCCCGGCCCGGAGGGGTCTTCCTGCGGCCACCGGTGCATGGCCAAACGGACCAAACTGGGATACTTCCTTTACTTGAACTACTCAGCTTTAGTGTTACCGTTCAAAGGTGAGTTGCGGAAGGCTAGGGCCGTTCACCGCATCGCGGCGGCGGCCCAACGCCGAATCATGGCCTCGCCCAGGTGGCCGGCCCTTTCCCGCCAGTGCTCACCGGTGGGTTCGACCGATCGCGTCCGGACGACGAGCGCAGACCGGTACGGCGGCTTTCGTCGAGCTTGCGGCAACCCACCGGCCCACCGGCCGGTATCGACCCCACCGGTATGTACGGCCGGTGCTCCAGAGCCGGAGGAACCATTGCGTGGCATGCATCGCCTGATTCGGCGACTACCCTTACCCGTCCCCTCGTCCCAACCGCTCCGCGCCAAGATCACGGTGCTGGTGGGGCTGCTGACCGTGCTCTTACTGACCCCGCTCGCCGTGCTGGCGAGCATGCTCATCCAGCAGATGGTCACCTCCACCGCCTGGAAGGAGACCCGGCAGCAGGTGATCGTCACTCAGACGGAGCTGCGGGCCGGGCGGCTCACCGATCCGATCGAGCCCAGCGTCCCCGGGGTCGACCTCGTCCAGGTGGTCGACGCCAAAGGGCGCGTGATCGCCGCCTCGGAGGAGGCGCGTTCCCTGCCGCCGCTCGCCTCCACCCTGCCCACCCCGGACGAGCCCCAGCGAGACCTGCAATCGTGCCCCCAGGATGACGCGGGCCCCTGCATGCGGGTCTCCGCGCTCCGGGTGGACGGCGCCTCATCGCCGACGGTGATCTACGCGGGGAGGCCGGCGAGCGCCCTCACCGAGGGCACCAACCTGAACCTGATCCTCGCCGCGCAGGTGGCCCTGGTCACCCTGCTGACCGGCTGGGGGACGTGGAAGCTCGCCGGAGGCATTCTCCGGCCGATCAACGACATCCGCGGCACGCTGAACGCGATCAACGTCAACGATATCAGCGCCCGGGTGCCCACCCCGGACGGCGATGACGAGATCATCCGGCTCGCCCACACGGTGAACGACACGCTGGACCGGATCGAGCACGCCAAGCAGGTCACCGAGCGGCTCTACCGGCGGCAGCGCGAGTTCACCGCGGACGCCTCCCACGAGCTGCGCACCCCGCTCGCCGGCATCCGCGCCCGGCTCGAGGACGCCAAGCTCCACCCGGCGGAGACCGACCTGGAGGAGCTGGTCGACGGCGCGCTGGGCGACGTCGAACGGCTGCAGGCGATCATCGACGACCTGCTCTTCCTCACCCGGGTCTGCGCCGCCGATCCGCGGAAGATGGAGCTCATCGACCTGGGCGAGCTCGTCCGCGCGGAGACCGCCGCCCGCGAGTGCCCGGTCGAGGTACGGCTGGACCTCGACGGCCTGACCACGATCAAGGCGGTGCGCAACGAGATCGCCCGGGCGTACGTCAACCTGATCGACAACGCTCAGCGCCACGCGAAGCGGATCATCGAGGTCGAGGTCCGCACCGAGGGCACGTACGTCGTGGTCAGCGTGGGCGATGACGGCCCCGGCGTTCCCGAGGACAAGCGCGAGTGGATCTTCGAAAGGTTCGCCCGGCTCGACTCCGCCCGCAGCCGCGACCGCGGCGGCACCGGCCTGGGGCTGACCATAGTGCGGGACATCGCCGTCGCGCACGGCGGCACGGTGACCGTGGACGAGTCCCGGTACGGCGGCGCCCGGTTCGTGGTACGGCTCCCGCTGGTCCCGGGGTACTCGTCGCCGGACGGCGCCGGACCCGCCGATGCGGACCGCCGGCCGTCCGCGGCGCCCCACCGCGGCGGGTGACGGGCGCGCCCGGCCGGGCCGCCGCCGGGTGAAGCCCCGCGCGTGGCCCGCGACCTCGATCGCGTCCCCCGGTCGCGGGGATCGCGATGCTCGGCTTCGCCACCCGGCTCGCCCTCCAGTCCCGTTGGCACGGGCTCTGCGGGCAGGAACCGGGCGGTTGGCGGCGGAGAGACGCCGTCCCGGGGCGTACGGGCTCTGCGGACACGACGCGGGCGGGCCGGTCATCGTTCGTGATCGAGGCGCCCGCACGGGCCACCCGGGCAAAGGTTGGCGGGCCGCGGCGGCATCGCGAGCTCAGGTCCCCGGCGCGCGGGAGGACGGGCAGCCGATGCCGGGGCGGGCGGCCGCCGTCACCCCGATCCCCGGGCGCGCTTCCGCGCCGTCAGGATCAGCAGCGGCACCAGCGCGGCGATCGCCAGGACGGAGAGCCCGGAGAAGCCGGTGACGCTCAGGGCCGGGCCCGCGGCGAGCGCCGCGACCGCCCCGCACAGGTTCGACAGGGCGTCGACGCCGCCCTGGGCGGACGCCCGGGCCTCACCGGAGACGGCCGAGCCGAACTCGGCCGAGGCCGCCACGGTGACGAACGACCAGCCGAGACCGAGCAGGAAGAGCGAGACGACGATCCACGCGGTGTCGGCGGGCCGGATCGCGCCGATGACGAGCGAGGCGACGAGGATCCAGGTCCCGGCGGCGATGGTGCGGCGCGGGCCGAGCCGGTCCGCGAGGTGGCCGACCACGGGCGAGAACGCGAACATGCCGAGGACGTGCAGGCTGATGGTGATCCCGATCATCGTGATCGACCCGCCGTGGTGGGCGAGATGGACCGGGGTGGCCGTCATGACCCCGAGCATCACGCCGTGGGCGGTGAGGATCGCGATGACGGCGAACCGCGCCACCGGATTCCCGCCCAGCTCGGCGAGCATCGGCCTGATCCGGCCGGACGCCTTCCCCGGCGGCGCCGGGGTGGGCGCCGCGTACCGCTCCCGCAGCCGCAACGGGTCCGGGCGCAGCCAGGCGAAGACGATCAGCCCGGCCACGGCGAGGCAGACGGTGGCGATGAGGAACGCGCCCGCGTAAACGTTCAGGCCGACGAGGTCACCGACGAACCGGCCGGGGGCGCCGAGGCTGGGGCCGAGGACCGATCCGATGGTCCCCGCCCACACCACCTGGGCGAGCGAACGGCCCGCGTGCTGCGGCGCGGCGAGGTCCGTGGCGGCGAACCGGGCCTGCAGGCTGACGGCGGTGCCGGCGCCGATGGACAGCAGCCCGAGGAACAGCGGGACGACGAGGTCGGCCTGGGCGGCGGCGACGAGCAGCGCGCTGCCCACCGCGGCGGTCCACCACCCGGCGGTGAGGGCGGCGCGGCGGCCGTACCGGGCGGCGAGGTTCCCCAGCGGCAGGCCGAGCAGGGCCGCGCCGAGGATGCTCGCGGTGCGGGCGAGACCCGCCCAGGCGTCGCTGCCGGTGACCTCTCCGGCGAGCAGCACGCCGATCGAGGGTGCGATGCCCACGCCGACCGTGCCGATGGCCTGCATGACCGTCAGCACGGTCATCGTGCGGCGCTGCACACGGGCGGCTTCCGGGGGCGGGGCGTGCCGCACCGCGCCGGCCGCCGGTCGCGCTCCGTCCATGGGGAGGAATCCTCGCGATAGGGGAACCGATGTGCGCCGGCCGAGGGATACGGTCGCGGGCCGGCGCGGGCTCATCCCATCATGGCCGGGTGCGAGCCGTGCCCGGGACGCGGGGCCGGGCCGCACGTGGGGGCGTCGCCGCGATGCCGTACGGCGCCCTGCGGCGGGTGTACGTCATCGAACCGGGTCACGGCAGGGCCGCTGAGCCGCGGAAAGGCCGCCCGTCTCGCGCCGCCGCATGCGTGGTGCCCCCGGTGGGACTCGAACCCACACCACAGCCCTTTTAAGGGGCTTGCCTCTGCCATTGGGCTACGGGGGCGCCGTGATCATATGTCACAAATCGCCGCTGTGTACGCGGATTAAGGTTTTAACTCCGCATATCCCCGGCTTTGCGGGGGATGGAACCCGCCGGCCCATGGTGGCGAGGTAACAACACGGTGCGGCGATCGAGCTCACCGGCCCGGACCGGCCACGCATCCTCCGCTGCGCCGGCGCTCCCGTACGGCGCCCGCTCCACCGGGTTCCCGAAGCCGTGCACGGAGCGCCAGCTTAGCCCGAACCCCGAGGGCGCCGGACCCGAGATCGCAGGGAAGGCACCGCCGCCCACGGCACGGCCGAGGGCCGGCGAGAGCGGGCCCCGGGCCGTCTCGGCGGCGGTGATCGGCGAACGTCGCGGCGCGGAGACCACCCCCTCCGGATCCGGCTTCGGCCTCCATCACATATCGCCGGACCGGCACCGCGCAATGGAAAGGCCGTGCCATGCCCGCACCGGCCGTCCCCCAACGGCCGGGCCGTCCCCGGACGGCCGCCCCGAAGGCCGCCGTGCGGGCCGTCCGCCCGTGTCCGCCTTCGCCTCCGCACCCAGCGATAGACGTACCTCACCAGCGGCCGTCGAACCGCCCGGCGGCCACTCCCGCGGGGGCCCGGGTGGGCGAGCCGGCCCGGGTACCCGGTGGGCGGAGCCGGCCGGCGCGCCAGATCTTCCACCCCGGGGTGCCCGCCGGGGCCTTCCTCCACGGATCGCCGGATCTTCTCCCAGAGGTGGCCGGGGCCCTCCCCTGCCTTCTCCCAGGGGTGGTCGTGGAGTGCCGGGCGTCTCCGTGGGCGGGCCGGGCCCCCGACCGGCCCGCCCGTACGGCTGCCGCCCGCCGCGCTGTGCCGCGGCGCCATGGCCGCGGCGATGCGCCGCAGCCGCCTGGCCGCCGCTGTGCACGGCAGCCGCCGGCCACGGCGGTGCGCCGCGAGCCCGGCCGGACCGGATCAGACCCTCCCCCGGCGTGCCCGATCCGGCCGCCCGCGAAGGGACGCCCCAGGTGCCGCCCGGCGGCCGCGTACGCGGCGCACGGGCATGCGTGACGGCCCTCGGCCGCGTCACCGAGCCGCGGTTGGCCCGCCGTGCCGGGTGTCCAGGGGGAACACCCGGCACTGCGGGAGCTCGTGGGCGCCGCCGCCCTCCCCGGTGCGGCCGCCGGCCGCGGCCGAGCGCGGCCGGCCGGCCCCGGATCCCGGCCGCGGGACCGGGCGGGCGTCAGCGCTTGCGCCCGCTCAGCGCCGCGGCCCGGAACACCTCGCGCGGGTTCTCCAGCTCGCCCAGCGAGATCGTCTCCCGGCGGAAGAACAGCGCCAGCGTCCAGTCCATGACCACGCGGGCCTTCCGGTTGAACGTGGGGATCCGCAGCAGGTGGTAGGTCCGGTGCGTGAACCACGCCGGGAAGCCGCGGAGCTTGATGCCGTAGACGTTCGCGACGCCCCGGTGGAGGCCGAGGCCGGCGACCGAGCCGACGTACCGGTGCCGGTACTCCTTGAGCTCCCGGCCGCGCAGGTAGGCGACGATGTTGTCGGCGAGCACCTTGGCCTGCCGTACCGCGTGCTGGGCGTTGGGCGCGCAGTACTTGCCCGGCTGGGTGACGTCGGGCACCCCGGCGATGTCGCCGGCGGCGAACGCGCCCTCGACCCCGTCGACGGTGAGCCGGGTGGTGGTCTTGATCCGGCCGTTCTCGTCGAGCGGCAGGTCGGTCGAGTCGACCACCGGGCTCGCCTTGACCCCGGCGGTCCACACGATCGTGGCGGCCTCGAACTCGTCACCGTCCGACGTCTTCACCAGACCGCCCTCGCAGGACTCGAGGAGGGTCTTCATCTTGAGCTCGATGCCGCGCTCGCGGAGCTGCTCGGCGGTCCACTCGCCCATCTCGGGGCCGACCTCGGGGAGGATGCGGTCGCTCGCCTCGATGAGGACCCACCGCAGGTCCTTCTCCTCGATGGTCGGGTAGTACTTGATCGCGTCCGAGGTCATGTCCTGGAGCTCGGCGAGGACCTCGATGCCCGCGAACCCGCCGCCGACCACGACGAAGGTGAGCGCGCGCCGGCGCACGTCGGGGTCGTCGCTGGAGTCGGCCCGGTCGAGCAGCGCGAGGACCCGGTTGCGCAGGGCGATCGCCTCACCGATGGTCTTGAAGCCGATCGCGGCGTCGGCGAGGCCGGGGATCGGCAGCGTCCGGGAGATCGACCCGGCCGCCATGACGATGATGTCGTAGTCGAGCTCGCGCGCCTGGCCGACCGGCGGCTGGAAGACCAGGGTCCGGCGCTCGTGGTGGACCTTCGTCACCATGCCGTTGAGGATCCGGATCTTCGGGAGCACCCGGCGCAACGGCGTCACCACGTGGCGGGGCGAGATGTTGCCGGCCGCGACCTCGGGGAGGAACGGCTGGTAGGTCATGTAGGACCGCGGGTCGATCAGCGTGACCCGCACGCTGCCGTCACGCAGCTCGCGACGGAGCCTGCGCTGGAGGCGCAGTCCCGTGTAGAGGCCGACGTAGCCGCCGCCCACGATGACGATGTGCTTCGACTTGCGGTTCACCACGGTGCCCTTCGTCCCGGCTGCTTGTGAAAGCATTCACAAGCTTAGGTGCCGGTAGGGCGTCCACGCCAGGACTAAACAGGACAAATTCGATAGAAATTCTCAATCGTTCAAGATTGACGATCTTTTATCGTAGAAGATCATGAATATTTCTCGCTGGAACGGTATCTCTTGTGAAATCTTTCACAAGATCCCTGGTTGCCAAGCCGGCCCAGGCCGCGCAGGCCTGGGTCAGCCGGCGGAACGACGTGACGCCGCCGTGCCACCAGGGCGGCCGCGGAGCTACCTCCGGCTCTCGCGCGCGAGCGCGACCGCGCGGCTGAAGACCGCGTCGAGCATGTCCGCCGTGACCCGGCCGGTGAAGGTGTTCTGCTGGCTCGGGTGGTAGCACCCCAGCAGGGTCACCTTCGCCCCGCGGTACTCCAGGGCGACCTCGGCGCCGTGCCCGAACCGGGGCCGCCGCGGCGGGCGGGTGAACCCGGCGTCGGCGAGCGCGGGCCAGAGCGCGTCCCAGGCGAACCCGCCCAGCGCGACGATCACCCGCACCGACTCGGCGACCAGGGCGAGCTCCCGGGAGAGCCACGGCCGGCAGGCGTCCCGCTCCTCGCTGGTCGGCCGGTTCGCCGGCGGGGCGCACCGGACCGCGGCCAGCACCCGGGCGCCGAGCAGGCGCTGCCCGTCCGCCGCGTGGGTGCTCGTCTCCTGGGCGGCGAGGCCGGTGCGGTAGAGCGAGGCGAACAGCCAGTCGCCGCTGCGGTCACCGGTGAAGATCCGGCCGGTCCGGTTGCCGCCGTGCGCGGCGGGGGCGAGCCCCACGATGACCGTGTGCGGCCGCTCCTCTCCCCAGCCGGGCACCGGGCGGCCCCAGTACCGCTCGGTGGCGAACGCCCGCCGTTTCACGTCCGCGACGGTCTCCCGCCACTCCACCAGCCGCGGGCAGGCGCGGCACACCGACTGCCGGGCGGTCAGCTCGCCGAGCGTACGGCTCTCCGCCGCGAGCTTGGCGACCTCGGCCGCCCCGTGGGCGACGGGCGTCTCGGGAGCCGCCGGGTCGCCCGGCCATCCGGAACCGGGAGGAACGAAGCTCATACCACCGATCGTGCCAGCTCCCCGGACCCGGTGAGCCCCTTCCGGGCGGGGAGCCCGCGCCGTTCCGGTCCGGCCCCGGGTCCGCCCGCCGGGCGGGTACGGCTCGCACGGGACGGGCGGCGCCGGGAGGACAGGCCGCGGGTACGGCCCGCACGCGGAGGACAGGCCACGGGTACGGCTCACACGCGACGGGGCGGCTGAGACAGGGCACGGGTACCGCTCACGCGCACGGGGCCCAAGCAACACGGGACGGCATGCCCACCCGGCTCGGGATCGCGGGCGCCCCCACCACCGGGACGCCCCTTTGCCGGTGGGAGACCCGACGTCGTCGTCACCCGCCCGGGGGCGCCGTGGGGAAGGAGCCGGCGGCCGATCCGGGCGGGTGACCTGGCGTCCGCCCTGGGCCCGGGGGAAGGAGGACCGGGCCTTCCGGCCCGGCCGCGTGGCCGCGGGCGGACGCCGCTGGGAGGCTCAGCCGAGCGACCAGGCGATCCCGTCGAGGATGTCGTGCTCGCTCACCAGGACCTCGCGGAAGCCGTACCGCTCGACGATGCGGTCGAGGATGAGCGCGCCGCCGCCGATCACGTCGACCCGCCCGGGGTGCATGACCGGGATGGCGGCCCGCTCCGCGCGGGGCATCCGCAGCAGCCGCTCGGTGACCGCGTGAACCTGCTCGGCCGGGATGCGGGAGTGGTGGATGCGCTCCGGCTCGTAGGCGGGGAGCCCCAGGGCGATGCCGGCCACGGTGGTGACCGAGCCGGCCAGCCCGACCAGGGTCCGGGCCCGCCGCACCGGCACCGCGGCCTCGACCCGGTCGAGCGCCGCGTCGATGTCGGCCACCGCGGCCCGCACCTCCGCCGGATCGGGCGGGTCGCCCGCCAGGTGCCGCTCGGTGAGCCGGACGCACCCGATGTCCACGGAGAGCGCGCCCTCGACGCGGTCCGTCCCGACCACGAACTCGGTCGAGCCGCCGCCGATGTCGGTCACCAGGTACGGCCCGCCCTCCGGCGCGACCTGCGGGCCCAGGCCGCGGGTGGCGCCGGTGAACGAGAGGTGGGCCTCCTCGGCGCCGGAGATCACCTCGGGGTCCACCCCGAAGATCTCGCGGACCCCGGTGACGAACTCGTCCCGGTTCTCCGCGTCCCGGGTCGCGGAGGTGGCGACCACCCGGACCGGGATCCGCTCCCCCGCGCGGGTGTGCTTCTGGATCAGGTTCGCGTAGCCGCGCAGCGCGGCGAACGTCCGCTCCAGGGCCTCGGGGGCGAGCCGCCCGGTCCGGTCCACGCCCTCGCCGAGGCGGACGATCTCCATGCGGCGCTCGACGTCGGCGAGCCCATCGGCGGAGAGGTCCGCGATGAGCAGCCGCACCGAGTTGGTCCCGCAGTCGATGGCCGCGACCCGCTTCATCGCAGCCTCTCCTCCGGCACGCACGGGCCCTTCGCCCACCATTCGGGAAGCTGCTCGAGCGCCTCCCGGCCGAACGGGTTCACGCCGGGGACGGCGAGCTCGTGCGCGACCAGCGCGTGGAGGCACTTGACCCGGGTGGGCATGCCCCCGGCGCTCTGCGTCCCCTCGGGCAGCGGCTCCACGCCCTCCTCATGGGCCGCCCGCTCCCGCCGGGTCAGGTAGTCCTCGTGGGCGGCCCGGTAGGCGGCGGCGAGCTCAGGGTCCTCGGCGAGCCTCGCCGTCATCCGCTTCATCAGGCCGGACGCCTCGAGCCTGCCGATCGCCGAGGCGGCCCTCGGGCAGGTCAGGTAGAACAGCGTCGGGAACGGGGTGCCGTCGGGCAGCCGGGGCGCGGTCTCCACCACGTCGGGGAGCCCGCACGGGCACCGGTGCGCCACCCGCCGCACCGCGCGCGGCTCCCGCCCGAGCTGCTCCCGGATCGCCGCCAGGTCTTTGGGATCCACGGATCTCACGCGGCCAGGACCCTCCTCATCGCTCCGCCGCCTCGACCGTCCCGCCGCCGCGGTCGGCCGCCTCGACCGACCGCCACAGCGTGATGTACCAGGCGGGCCGGCCGGACTTCTTCTCCCCCTTCTGCTCCGCCGCGTCGCCCGCGTTGCGGTCGAGGACCACGTAGCACTTCGCGCCCACCTCGCAGTAGTGGAGCCGCTCCTTGGCGAGGCGCTTGATGTACTCCGGGTCCTCGAGCATGCGGCGGCGCTCCTCCAGCTCGCGGAGGCGCTGCAGGGCCCGCGCCTGCTGCTCCTCGAGCTGGGCGATCTGCCGCCGCTGGGCGACGTACTCCCGCACGGGGTAGGCGAGGGACATGGCGATCGCGCAGACGACCACCGCGAGGATCGCGGCCCGCCCGGTCAGCTGCGATCGCTTCGCCATCGCTCCTCCCTCCTGCCGTGCGAGCGGGGTCGTCCCCGCTCCGGCGCCGTTGCCGGATGCGGGGAAACGTTACCGCCGGAACCGGGGGAACGCCGAACGGCCCGCGTACCGGGCGGCGTCGCCGAGCAGCTCCTCGATCCGCAGGAGCTGGTTGTACTTGGCCACCCGCTCCGACCGGGCCGGGGCACCGGTCTTGATCTGGCCGCAGTTGGTCGCCACGGCGAGGTCGGCGATCGTGGTGTCCTCGGTCTCACCCGACCGGTGGCTCATCATGCACCGGTAGCCGTTGCGGTGGGCGAGGTCGACGGCGTCGAGGGTCTCGGTGAGCGTGCCGATCTGGTTCACCTTGACCAGCAGCGCGTTGGCCGCGCCCTCCTCGATGCCGCGCCGCAGCCGCTCCGGGTTGGTGACGAACAGGTCGTCACCGACGAGCTGGACCTTGTCCCCGAGCGCCGCGGTGATCGCCTTCCAGCCCTCCCAGTCCTCCTCGTTGAGCGGGTCCTCGATGGAGACCAGGGGGTAGGCGCCGAGGAGCTCCTCGTAGAAGGCGATCAGCTCCTCCGACGAGCGGCCCTTGCCCTCGATCGTGTAGACCCCGTCGGAGTGGAACTCGCTCGCGGCCACGTCGAGGGCGAGCGCCACGTCGTCGCCCGGCCGGAAGCCGGCCCGCTCGATCGCGCTCATGATCAGGTCGAGCGCCTCCCGGTTGGACGGCAGGTTGGGCGCGAACCCTCCCTCGTCGCCGAGGCCGGTGGCGTACCCCTTCTCCTTGAGCACGCTCTTGAGGGCGTGGTAGGTCTCGACGCCCATCCGCAGCGCCTCGGAGAAGGTCTCCGCCCCGATCGGCGCGATCATGAACTCCTGGATGTCGACGTTGGTGTCGGCGTGCGCCCCGCCGTTGAGGATGTTCATCATCGGCACGGGCAGCACGTGCGCGTTGGGGCCGCCGATGTACCGGAAGAGCGGCAGGTCGGCGCTCTCCGCCGCCGCCTTGGCCACGGCGAGCGAGACCCCGAGGATCGCGTTCGCGCCGAGCCGGCCCTTGTTCGGCGTCCCGTCGAGGTCGATCATCGTCTGGTCGACGACCCGCTGCTCCTCGGCCTCCAGCCCGATGATCTCCTCAGCGATCTCGTCGGTGACCCCGAGGACGGCCTTCTCCACCCCCTTGCCGAGGTAGCGGCGCTTGTCCCCGTCACGCAGTTCCACTGCCTCGAACTGACCGGTCGAGGCACCGCTCGGCACGGCGGCGCGTCCGGTGCTGTAGTCCTCGAGCAGGACCTCGACCTCCACGGTGGGATTGCCCCGCGAGTCGAGGATCTCGCGGGCGGTAACGGCCTCGATGGCAGCCACGAATGCTCCTAAGCACTATCGCGGGCGGGTTTGCGCATCGAGCCTATCGGTCCCCGCCCCCGCACGCGGTCGCCACGCCCGCGGACGGGCGGCCGCGGCGGGGCGACCGGCCCGCACGCTCCCCCGCACGGCCAACCGATCAGTCGTCGCGGCGCCCGTCCCCCGGCCCGGAGCGCCGCTCGTTCCGCTCCCACTCCTCGACCCGGCCGCGGTACTCCCGAGCCGCCGCCCGCAGCTCGGCCTCCGGGTCCAGCCCGTCCGCCACGGCCTGCCGTACCAGCGCGAACAGGCGGGCGCCCAGCGGGGAGGACAGGTTCTCGGCGAGCTCGGCGGGGACGCCGCCCCGGGCCGCCCGGCGCAGGAGCTGCGCGGCGAGCGAGAGCGCGGGCTGGCCCATGGGCACCCCGGCCAGCACCGAGTCCGGCTCGCCCTTCGCCGCCCGCTCGGCCGCCTTGATCGCCTCCCAGTTGTCGCTCACCTCGTCGGCGCCGGAGACCTTGACCCCGGAGAACACGTGCGGGTGGCGGCGGACGAGCTTGTCCACGATGCCGGCCGCGACGTCGTCGATGTCGAACCCGTCCTCCTCGGGCGGCCGCTCCTGGGCCACCCGGGCGTGGAAGACCACCTGGAGCAGCAGGTCGCCGAGCTCCTCCCGGAGCGCGCCGCGGTCCCCCTGCTCAAGGGTCTCCAGCACCTCGTACGCCTCCTCGACGAGGTACGGCGCGAGCGACTCGTGGGTCTGCTTGCGATCCCACGGGCACTCCCGGCGGAGCCGGTCCATCACCCGGACCAGGTCGAGCATCCGCGCCCCGGGCAGGTCGTAGGAGCCGGGGACGACCTCGATGACCGGCGGCTCGGCCGAGGCGAGCGCCGCCCGGCCCACCGCGCGCATCAGGTCCTCCTCGCCGTCCTGGGCGGCGAGCCAGACGATCGTGGCGTCCCGGCACTCCGCGACGAGCGCCGCGGGGTCGGGCTCGACCACCTCGACCCGGATCCCCGCCTCCTCCAGGTAGGGCAGGTACGGGTGGCTCTCCGATCCTGTCAGGACCCGGCCGCGCTGGAGCGCCTGCCACGCCGCCGGGGTGAGCAGCCCGGGCGGGACCCGCGGCGACGTGGTGACCACGAGCAAGGGCATAGGCTCACCCTAGCCGGGCGATCAGCCCAGCGGCCCCTCGGTGGGAACCGCCCCGAACCGGTCGTCCGGGACGAACCCCCGCTCCGGATCCCACTTGCCGTACCTCGGGTTGAACCTGACCGGCACCGCCGCGTCCGCCTGCTCGACCAGCTTCCGGTACGCCTGGTTCTGGCTCTCCTCGTCCTGCCCGGCGCCGAGCCGCTGGACCAGGGTCTGCTGGATGAGCATCGCGCGGATCGCGTCGTCCCGCATGGACGGCGGGATGCCGTTGACCAGGAGGATCTTCTCCATCTCCTTGTCGCCGCCGCGGGCGATCACCGTGTCGTCGACCTGCCGCTGGGTGATCGTGACGCCGGCGCGCTTGCCGTACTCGATGAACTGCTTGGCGTTCGCCATCCGGTACAGGACCATCTGCGGCAGGGAGAGGCCGAAGCCGAGCTGACGCTCGGTCATGCCGTTCCTGGCGAGCGCCTTGTGGAACTCACGGACCTGGGCGTCCAGTTCGCTCGAGGAGATGCGGTAGTTGCCCACGTATGCCGCGGTCCCCGCCTGCTGGACACCGCAGCCGCTCAACGCCACGCCGGCCACGACCGCGGCCACGGCCATGCGCACACGGTTCGACTTCACGATGTGATTCCTCTCGACGACAGCGCACTGTCCGCCAGTCACCGGCTTCGATCCGCCGGTCACTGTACTCGTGCCGGTTCCAGGAATAGTGCCTCGACCAGGTCGGCACACCATTTCAGCAGGTCGAGGTCGCGCAGCGGCCGGCCCCCCACCGGTTTGGTCATCGGGACCGGGACCAGCAGGATCTCGGTCGCCTGCTTGTAGATCGCCTTCGGGTAGAGCCGCTGCAGCCGGACCCGCTGTGAATCTTTCAGGGTCACCGGCGAGAACCGGATCTGCCGGCCCTGCAGCGTCACGTCGGTGAGCCCGGCCTCCCGCGCCTTGATCCGGAAGCGGGCGACCTCGAGCAGGTTCTCCACCTCCTGCGGCGGCCGGCCGTACCGGTCGGTGAGCTCCTCGCGCACCGCGGCGATGTCCTCCTCCGACTCGATCGCCGCGATCCGCTTGTACGCCTCGAGCCGGAGCCGCTCCGAGGTCACGTACTCGTGCGGCACATGGGCGTTGATCGGCAGCTCGACCTTGACCTCCGGCCGCTCCTTCGGGGCCTGCCCGGAGAGCTTCGACTTCTGCTCCTCGACCGCCTCCGCCATCATCCGGACGTACAGGTCGAACCCCACCCCGGCGATGTGGCCGGACTGCTCGGTCCCCAGGATGTTGCCGGCCCCGCGGATCTCCAGGTCCTTCATGGCCACGTACATGCCGGCGCCCATCTCGGTGTGCTGGGCGATGGTGGCGAGCCGCTCGTGCGCGGTCTCGGTGAGCGGGACGTCCGGCGGGTAGAGGAAGTACGCGTAGCCGCGCTCCCGGCCCCGGCCGACCCGGCCGCGGAGCTGGTGGAGCTGGGCCAGGCCGTAGCTGTCCGCCCGGTCCACGATCAGCGTGTTCGCGTTCGGCACGTCGAGGCCGGACTCCACGATCGTGGTGCAGACGAGCACGTCGTAAGCCCGCTCCCAGAAGTCCACCATGATCTTCTCGAGCTGGGCCTCGTTCATCTGCCCGTGGGCGACCGCGATCCGCGCCTCGGGGACCAGCTCGGCGAGCCGGGCCGCGACCCGGTCGATGCTCCGCACCCGGTTGTGGACGAAGAACGTCTGCCCGTCCCGCATCAGCTCCCGCCGGATCGCGGCCGCGATCTGCTTCTCGTCGTACGGCCCGACGAACGTGAGCACCGGGTGCCGCTCCTCGGGCGGCGTGAGGATCGTGGACATCTCCCGGATGCCGGTGAGCCCCATCTCCAGGGTCCGCGGGATCGGGGTGGCCGACATCGCGAGCACGTCCACCTCGGTCCGCATCCGCTTCATCGCCTCTTTGTGCTCGACGCCGAACCGCTGCTCCTCGTCGACGATGAGCAGGCCGAGGTCCTTGAACTTCACGTCCGGGGAGAGCAGCCGGTGGGTGCCGATCACCACATCGACGGTGCCCTCCCGGAGCCCGTCGAGGGTCTCCCTGATCTCCGCGTCGGACTGGAACCGGGACAGCGGCCGCACCGTCACCGGGAACCCGGCGAACCGCTCGCCGAACGTGGACAGGTGCTGGTGCACCAGGAGGGTGGTCGGCACCAGGACCGCCACCTGCTTGCCGTCCTGCACCGCCTTGAACGCCGCCCGGACCGCGATCTCGGTCTTGCCGTACCCCACGTCGCCGCAGATCAGCCGGTCCATCGGGACCGGCCGCTCCATGTCCCGCTTGACCTCCTCGATCGCCTCGAGCTGGTCCTTGGTCTCGACGTAGGGGAAGGCGTCCTCCATCTCCCGCTGCCACGGGGTGTCCGGGGAGAACGCGAACCCGGGCGAGGCCATGCGGGCCGAGTACAGCCGGATCAGCTCGGCCGCGATCTCCCGGACCGCCTTCCGCGCCCGGCTCTTGGTCTTCTGCCAGTCCGAGCCGCCCATCCGGTTGAGCGTGGGCGTCTCCCCGCCGACGTACCGCGTGACCTCGTCGAGCTGGTCGGTGGGCACGTAGAGCCGGTCGCCCTTGGCGTACTCGATCACCAGGTACTCGCGGGTGGCGCCCTGGACCGTGCGCTGCACCATCTCCACGTACCGGCCCACGCCGTGCTGCTCGTGCACCACGTAGTCGCCCGGCTTGAGCTGGAGCGGGTCGACCATGTTCCGCCGCCGGGACGGCAGCCGCCGCATGTCCTTGGTCGACGCCTTCTGCCCGGCCACGTCCAGGTGGGTGAGCACGGCCACGTCCGGGGTGACGAAGCCGTGGGCGATCCGCCCCGTGGTCACCTGGACCACGTCGCGGACCGGCCCGTCCGCGACCTCCGGCACCAGCCGCGCGGGCACGTCCACCCCGCGCAGCAGCTCCACCAGGCGCTCGGCCGGGCCGTGGCCCTCGCTCAGCAGCACCACGGTCTTGCCCGCCTCGAGCCAGCCCTTGATGTCGGCGAGCGCCCGCTCGGTGTCGCCCCGGTACTGGTCGACGCCCTGGACGTCGAGCTCCACGCCATCCCCGAACGGCGCCACGCTCCACCACGGCCGGCCCAGCTCACGGGCGTGGGCGTGCACCTCCTCCAGGGTGCGGAACGCCACCGCGTCGAGGTCGATCGGCGCCTCGCCCCCGAGGGCCGCGGTGATCCAGGACGCCTGCTTGAACTCCTCCGCGGTCCGCACCAGCTCCTGGGCCCGGCCGCGGATCCGCTCCGGGTCGCAGACCACCACCGCCGACCGGACCGGCATGTGGTCGAGGAGCAGGTTCATCTCGCCGGCCAGCACCGGCGCGAACGTCTCCATCCCCTCCACCGGCACGCCGTCGGCGATCTGGTCGAGCACGTCCTTCAGCGCCGGGTACTCCCCCGCCAGCTCCCGGGCGCGCCGCCGTACCTCCTCGGTGAGCGGCAGCTCGCGGCAGGGCGGGGCGAACAGCCCCTCCGGGGCGACCTCGAGCGAGCGCTGGTCGGCCACCTTGAACCAGCGGATCTCCTCGACCGTGTCACCCCAGAACTCCATCCGGAGCGGGTGCTCCTCGGTGGGCGGGAACACGTCGACCAGCCCGCCGCGCACCGCGACCTCGCCCCGCCGCTCCACCATGTCCACCCGGTGGTAGCCGTTGTCCACCAGGCGGGCCACCACCTCGTCGAGGTCCGCCTCGTCGCCGGGGCGGAGCCGTACCGGCTCCAGATCGCCGAGCCCGGCCACGATCGGCTGCAGCACGGCCCGGACCGGGGCCACGACCACCCGAAGCGGACCGGCGGCGGGGTCGCCCTCGACCGGGTGGGCGAGCCGCCGCAGCACGGCGAGCCGGCGGCCGACCGTGTCGCTCCGCGGCGAGAGCCGCTCGTGCGGGAGCGTCTCCCAGGCCGGGAAGACGGCGACGCCGCTCTCGTCCATGAGGCTGCCCAGCGCGGCGGCGAGGTCCTCGGCCTCCCGCTCGGTCGCCGTCACCGCGAGCACGGGTCGGATCCGGGCGAGCGCGGCGACGACGAACGGCCGCAGCGCGGCCGGGGCGATCAGCTCGGCACCGGGGTGCGAGGACTCTTTCGCCTCCTCGAGCGTCGCGGCCAGCCTCGGTTCAGCGGAAACCAGGTCAAGAAGTCCGGAAAGAGACATCGATGCCTTCTGCAGCGCATGACGGCGGGGACCCGCGCCGGAGTAGGGGTCCGGATAACCAGGCTACGCCCCCTCGTGCCCGGCGCGGTCCGGCCTCGGCGGGGCGCCGAATGTCGCGGCGGCAAATCCCCTACCGCGCGCACCGTTGTCATTACGCTCGGTGACATGGCTTCTGAGGTTCGATCAGCGTCCGCATTCCAGGACGACGTGTTCAGCCAGCGGGTCCGGGAGCAGTGGACCGAGCAGCTCGGCCGGCGGCTCGACATCCTCATCGCCGGGTGCGGGGGCAACGGCGCCACGCTCGACGTCGACCAGTGCGACCCGCGGATCGTCGGGGTGGACGAGGACCTCCCCCCGCTCCGCGCCCGCACCGCCGCCCGCGAGGACCTGGAGTCCTGGTCCCTCGGCGACCTGCGCCTGGTGCCGATCCCGCCCCGCTCCTTCGACGTGGTCTACGTCTGCTTCCTGCTCGAGCGGGTGCGCAACGCCGAGCTGATCCTGGACCGGCTGGTCGACGCGCTGCGCCCCGGCGGGCTGCTGCTGCTCCGGATGCGGGACCGCGGATCGGCCTACGGCTTCTGCGACCGGATGACCCCGGAATGGCTGCGGCGGATGCTCTGGCGGCGGCTCTGCCCGCCCGGCTCGGTGGGGCCGCTCCCCGCGGTCTACGAGCCGGTCACCTCGCGCGCGGGCATCCAGGCGTACTGCCTCAAGCGCGGCCTCATGATCGCCGAGGACTACTCCGCGATGAGCGGGCCGGCGCGCCGCGGCCCCCACGCCGGCCTCGTCGGCTTCGTCTGCCGGGCCGTGTCCGCGCTCACCAACGGCCGGCTCAACGGGGCCGAGGACGAGATCGCCATGGTGATCCGCCGCCCGCAGAACCACTTCGCCCGCATCATCTAGGCCACGTCCGGCGGCGGGCGATCCCCGGCGGCGGATCGTGCCGGCCGGGTGATCCGGGGCGGCACGCGCACCAGGGCATCCGGGCGGCCTGCGCGGCGGCCGTCCGGGGACCGTGGTCACCCGGACCGCGCTACGGCGCTCACCCGGAGCGCGGCACGGCCTTCACCCGCACCGCGGTACGGCCGGGCGCCGAGGTGCTCCCCCGGACGGCGGTAAGGCCGGGCGCGGACGGCGGAACAGGGGCCGATCACGGTGCGCAGGGGGTAAGGTTCGTGGGATCCCCACCCGCCGAGTGGAAGCTGAACCATGACCGAGTGGACCCCCGACGTCCGTGAACTGGCCGATCTGGAGCTGCTGCTTTCCGGCGCGTTCGCGCCGCTGACGGGTTTCCTCACCTCGGCCGAGGCGCATGCGGTCGCCGAGCACGGCCGGCTGCCCGACGGCACCCCGTGGCCGGCGCCGATCCGGATCACCCTCCCCGAGGAGATCCGGCCCGGCGACCGGGTCACGCTCAAGGACCCCGAAGGGGCGCCTGTGGCCGTGATGACCGTGCAGGAACGGGACGGCCGGTACGCCGCCGGCCCGGTCGAGGCCCTCGAGCGGCCGTCCTACGGGCCGTTCGCCCGGCTGCGCCGTACCCCCGCGGAGGTGCGCAAGGAGCTGCCCGACGGGGAGGTGCTCGGCGTCACCATGCGCGGGCCGCTCGACTCCACCGCCATCGAGGACATCGCCGCGACCGCCGAGGAGCTGGACGCGGCGGTGGTGCTCCTGCCGCTCTCCTTCGGGGAGCGCGGGCCGGCCGTGGTCCGGGCCGCGCTGAAGGCGGCCGACGCCCTGCCGGGGGCGATGGTGGTGGCGGTGCCGCTCGCGCCGCGCGAGACCCCCGAGATCGACCTGGAGCTCCGCGAGCACGTGGCGCGCAACTACGGCGCGACCGAGCACTACCCCGGCCCGGAGCCGGTGGAGATCCCCGGGCCGCCGCACCGCCGGGGCCTCGTGGTGTTCTTCACCGGGCTGTCCGGGGCCGGCAAGTCCACGATCGCGCGGGGCGTGCGCGACGCCCTGCTGGAGCGGGGCGGGCGCACGGTCACCTACCTCGACGGCGACGTGGTGCGCCGGCTGCTCTCGGCCGGGCTCGGCTTCTCCCGGGAGGACCGGGAGCTCAACATCCGGCGGATCGGGTTCGTCGCCGCCGAGGTCGCCCGGCACGGCGGCCTCGCGCTCTGCGCGCCGATCGCGCCGTACGCGTCCACCCGGGCCGAGGTCAGGAAGATGGTCGAGGAGGTGGGCGGCGACTTCCTGCTCGTCCACGTGGCGACCCCGCTCGAGGAGTGCGAGCGCCGGGACCGCAAGGGGCTGTACGCCAAGGCGCGGGCCGGGCTGATCCCGTCGTTCACCGGGATCTCCGACCCCTACGAGGAGCCCGAGGACGCCGACCTGGTGATCGACACCACCCACATGACCGTGGAGGAGTCGGTGGCGATGGTGCTCGACACGCTCGTCTCCGGCGGCTGGGTCCGCTGAGCCGTGCTCCGGCCCGGCCACCGCGGTGGCCGCCCGGCCCGCCGCCCGGTCATCCGGCCGCCGCTGCGGCGTGCCGTGCCCGGCCGGCGGCGGACGCTCACCCGGCCGGGACCCGGGTGGCGGTGAACCGCGGATTCCGGGCGAGCCGGGCGAACGCCCGCCCCGCCGCGGGCGTGGTGTCGAAGCGGGTGTCGCCCCGCGCCGGTGAGTCCGCGTAGATCAAGGCCTTGAGCTGCGGATAGTGGGTGATCTGCCGGTCGGCCGACGCGAAGACGTCCCGCTTGTGGCGCGGCGCGCCGGGCCGCTCGGCCACGCCCCACTCGGCGAGCATGATCGGCTTGGCCGGGAAGCGCTCCTGGAGCCAGTGGTAGAACCCCGGCCGGCCGGGGCGCGCCGCGGCCATCAGGCCGGCGAAGTCGGTCACCCGCTCCCCGGCGTACGGGGTGAACGCCACCCAGTCGACCACGTCGTCACCCGGGTAGAGCCGCTCGAACCAGGGCTTCGCCGTCCAGCCCGGCGCGCCCGTGTAGGTCAGCACGGTCACCGCGTTGCGGACCCCGCGCTCCCGCAGGCGGTTGACCACGTGCCGGAACATGGCCGCGTAGTCGGCGGCCGACCGGCCCGGGGCCTGCCGTACCTCGCCCTCAGGCCTGGCGTCGATCGCGAGGAAGAACCGGTGCGGGAAGGTGCGGGTGATGTGCGCGGCGAGCCGGTCGATCCGGCGGTCGATCGCGCCGCCCGCCACCTCGGCCCAGGTGCGGTCGGGCGCGGGCTTCCAGTTGATCAGCAGCAGCCGGCCGCCCGCGGCCACCTGCCGTTCCTGCTTGGTCGGGAACGGCTCCGCGCCGCGGTGGGTGACGTGCACGATGTCCGCCCGGCGGCCCATCCGCCGCTCCGCGCTCTCCACCGCCCGCCGCAGCGTGGTCCCGGAGGAGGTGTCCGGGGCGATCCCCCACCACGCCCCGCAGGTGGGGATGAGCCGCTCCGTCGCCACGCAGGTGCCCGGGGTGCGCAGGTCCACCGAGGGCGCCCGCGGCTTCGCATCCCTGTCCCCCGGCGCCCCCGAGGCGGCGGTGCACGCCGTGACGCTCGCCCCGATGATCAGTACGGCCAGGCCGACGGTTCGCCGCATGGTACCCCCCGTTCCGGCAGACCTTCGCTCTGGACGGACCCGGGCGGCGGGAACGGGCCCGCGCCCGGGTGCCATGGCCCCCTGAGAAGAAACCATCGCGCAATGCGGCCGCGCGCGCCGGGAATTTCCACGAGGCCGTGGGCCCAAAATTCCCCCTAAAGCCGTTCATTCCTCTCCTTCGGCCCGTGGGAAATCTTGAATGGCCCTTAGCGAAATCACCGGACCGGTTTATAGTTTCGAGACCCGGGCGTTCCCGGGCACCGGTCCGGCGAGCTCGGCCGCGGCCGCCCGTGCGGCCGGGCGGCCCATGCGCATGGCGGTGGACGGCGGGGAAGCGGCCGATCAGCGGTGCCGCCACGCGCGGCGGTGCGGGTACGGCGGGGCCGGCGGCGCGCCGGTGGACGGACACGAGACGGAGATCGGAGACGGCACCCCGGAATGCGTGTGATGCTCGATTTCACCCCACAGTCACGACTCGCGCGATTCGTCGCTGTCATGGCTGATCGGATCGTGAAAAGCGCGGAGGGGTCACGAATTCCCGGGATGACGAATATCTCAGGGAATTTCGCGATGCCGTCGGCGATATGCGTCACCGCGGCGCCGGCGGGGCCGGGTGCCGCCGGTCTTCAGGCCGCGGTGGGTGACGCCCGGAGGCGCCCCGGCGGCGATCCGCGCCGGGCGCTTCCGGTGCCGGGCGCCGCGCGCGCCGTCCGCGGCGCGGCCCTGCCCATCCGGCCGGGGTGGATCCGGTGAGGGCGCGGGCGAGCCGCCCGTCCCGCCCGCTCCGCCGGGTGGGGCAGCGCGGCGAGCACGCGCTCGACTCCTACCTGAGCGAGGTGCTCGGCCAGCCGATCCGCACGGTGCAGCACGGTCCCGGGGCCGGCGACCGGCCGATCCGGTGGGCGTACGGCGAGGCGGACACCCAGCTCGGCCTGGTCAAGATCGGATCCTCGGCCCGGGACCGGGAGCTGGTGCGGCACGAGGCCGAGGTCCTGCGCATGCTCGCCGACCGGCCGCTGAAGGTGGTCGTCCCGCCGGTCGTGCTGCACCACGGGGAGTGGGACGGACGGGAGGTGCTGCTGCTCTCCCCACCGCCCACCGGCTCCGGCAAGGTGCCCGCCGGCCTGCTCCACGCGGCGATCGCCGAGATCGCCGGTCTCGGCCGGGCGCCCGGCGGCGGGTCGTCCTCCGGGTTGCCCCTCGCCTGCCCGGAGCCCGGCCGGGCGGACGGCCCGGCCGCCGGCGGCCCGGCGGTGCCGTACCTGGGCCTGGACGCGGAGCGCCACCCCGACGGTTTCGCCTGGCACGGCGACTTCGTCCCGGCGAACCTCGCGGCGGGCGCCGACGGCCGGCTCTTCGTCGGGAACTGGGAGCGTTTCGGCACCGGCGTGCCGTTCGGGTTCGACGCCCTGCACCACTTCTTCCACCGCGCGCTGCGGCGCATGGGGCCGGCCGAGGCGGCCCGGGCCTGCGTGGCCCAGGCGGGGATCACCCTCGAGCCGTTCGGGCTCTCCTCGTCGCAGGCGCGCCGCACGGCCGCGCACTACCTGATCACCCTCGCCGACCGGCACCGCCGGGACGGCCACGAACCGCTCGGCCCGCCCTCGGCCTGGCTCACCCCGCTGATCGATCAACTGGAGGCCCTGCCGTGAAGGCGACGCTGCTGCGCTCGGTGCACGCGGTCTCCCACACCACCGTCCGGCTCACCGGCGCGGCGCGCCTGCTCCCGTCCTTCCTCATCGTGGGGGCGCAGCGGTGCGGCACGGCCTCGCTCGCCCGCGCCCTCGCGCGGCACCCGCTCATCCTGCCGCCCGCCTCCGGCCTCGGCGTCCACTACTTCGACGCGGCCTACCACCGGAGCCTGTCGTGGTACCGGGCGCACTTCCCGCTCAAGGCCACCGCCGTGGCGCTCGCCCGCCGGTACGGCCGGCGGCCGCAGGCGTTCGAGTGCTCCCCCTGCTACCTGTTCCACCCGCTCGCCCCGGCCCGGATCGCCTGGAACCTCCCCGAGGTCAAGCTGATCGTCATGGTCCGGGACCCGGTCGAGCGGGCCTACTCCGCGTACGCGCACGAGCGCGCCCTCGGCTACGAGCCCGAGCCGTCGTTCGAGCGGGCCCTGGAGCTGGAGCCCGAGCGGCTGGCGGGCGAGGCGGAGCGGCTCTGCGCCGACCCCTACTACGTGAGCCACGCCCACCGGCACCACGCCTACCTGGCGCGCGGGAGGTACGCGGAGCAGCTCTCCCGCCTGGAGATGCTCTTCGGGCGGAGGAGGATCCTCGTGCTCGACGCCGGGGACTACTTCCGGGAGCCGGAGCCGGTCTACCGGCGGGTGCTGGAGTTCCTCGGGCTGCCGGTCATGGCGGTGCCGCGGTTCGAGGTGGTGGGCGCCCGGCCGCGCCCCGCCATGCCGGAGTCCGTGCGCCACCGGCTCCGCGAGTACTTCGCCCCCTGGGACGCCATGCTCGTGCCATGGCTCGGCGCGGAGCCGTCCTGGCGGCGGTGACCGCGCCTCATGCCCGGCCACCGGCGCCCGCCGGCGCGGCCGCCCCGGGAGGCCACGGTGACGGGCGCCCGGCCGCGCGGACCGGGTGGGAGGCGCGCCGTCATCGGCCGGCCGGGCCGGCACCGGGCGGATCAGCCGGCGTGCGGGGACGCCGCCACCGCGGCATCGCCCACGCTCTGCGCCAGCTCACCGATCCGGCGGCGCAGCTCCGTCAGCAGCCGATCATCGGACGGGAGGCTCCCCGATCGCTCGTCGAGCAGCTCGCGCAGCAGGCGCAGCGCGTGGGCGTCCTCCCCCAGGTACGCGTGGCAGTCCGCCTCGCGCAGGCGGCACCGGAGCACCCGCTCGTCGCCGGGGCCGAACCGCCGGGCCAGATCGGCCGCGAGGTCGCGGAAGGCGTGCGCGGCCGCGCGGTAGTCGCCGCCGTCGAAGAGGACATTGGCCCGGTGGAGGCGCAGGTCGAGCACCTCGGGATCGTCGGCCCCGAAGGCCTGAGCCGCCTTCTCGATCGTGGTTCCGAGCAGCTCGTCGGCCTGGCCGTACCGGGACTCCCGGACGAGCGACACCGCCTCCCGGCGCACCCGGTCGAGGTCCTCCCGGTGCACCCGGTCGAGGTCCTCCCGGTGCACCCGGTCAAGGTCCTCGTGGCGCACGCGGTCGAGATCCTCCCGGCGCACCCGGTCAACGTCCTCCCCGCGCACGCGGTCGAGATCCTCCCGGCGCGGCCCGCCGGCGGCGACCGGGCTCGCGGGCCGCTCCGCCGCGGCCTCGCCCCGGGAGACCAGGATCCGGCTGACCGCGTTCGCGTACATCCGCACCGGGCTGGCCCCGGCGTGGGTCACCCCGGGGAGGTGGTCCACCTCGGTCACGTACGGCAAGAGCCGATCGTGCACCACGGCCGCGCTCTCCGGGCGGTCCTCGGGCCGCTTGGCGAGCAGCGATCGGATGAGCTCGTCGAGCTCCGGCGGCGCGTCCGGCCGGAAGGCGCGCACCGCTGGGGGCGCCGCGTGGATGTGCTGCTCCTTCACGCTGAACTCGCTCGTCCCGATGAACGGCGGCCGCCCGGCGAGCATCTCGAACAGCACGCAGCCGAGCGCGTACAGGTCGCTGCGCGGGGTCAGCGTGGCCGCGTGGATCTGCTCCGGCGGCATGTACGCCGGGGTGCCGAGGACCTGCCCGGTCTGGGTGAGCTGGGAGACGGCGGGGTCGCGCAGCAGGCCCAGGCCGAAGTCGACGACCTTGACCGTTCCATCCGAGCGGACCATGAGGTTGGACGGCTTGAGGTCCCGGTGGAGGATCGACAGCTCGTGGATGGCGCTCAGCACGGCCGCGACCTGGGCGCCGATCGCGGCCGCCCACCCGATCGGCAGGGACTCGTGCTCCGGGATGATGTCGTGCAGGCCGACGCCCTCGATGAACTCCATCACGATGAAGTGGCGGCGGCCGCTCTCGTCGTCGAACACGCCGAGGTCGTAGATGGCCGGGACCCCGGGGTGGTTCAACCGGGCCATGATCCGCGCCTCGCGCTCGAACCGGCGCTCCAGCTCGCGATCGGGGTAGTCGTCCGGGAAGCGGATCAGCTTGACGGCCACCCGGCGATCGAGAACGGTGTCCCGGCCTTCCCAGACCGTGCCCATGCCGCCGCGGCCGAGGTGGACCGGCTCCAGCTCGTACCGGCCGTGAATGACCGTGCGCTCAGGCACCACGCCTCCGAATGGGACGGAGTGATCGGCATTACGAATCTACTCCGAACGTGGGTGCCGCTCCGGGCCGGTGATCCCGCCGGGCGCTGGAGCGCGGACATCCCGCTCCCGGCGTCGCCGGGTGATCCGCACCGGCACCGGCCCGACCCGCTCCTGCTCATTCCCTGAATACGAGAGGATGAGTTGTGTACTTAGTTCACGTTATATATGCTCCTAAACACCACATTCCCCGTTGCCACTGTGCACCCGCCCGCGCATCGGGCGGTCGGCAGACCGGCTCGGCATCGAGACCGAACCCCAACCGGAGGAGGCCATGCATCAGCAGCCGGGCCCTCATGCGTCACCCGGCCCCCAGGTGTACGGCCCGGCCGTACCGCGGCGTCATCCGCCGCGCCGGCGCGGTGCCATCCGGAGCGCGGCCGCCGTCCTCCCGCTCGCCCTGCTGGTCGCCTGCGAGCCCGCCGACACCGGCGAGCGGTCCGCGGTCCGGACGGATCTGATAACCCGGGCCACCGCGACCGCGCCCGGGGGAACCGGAGGCCGCACGGCCACGGCGTCCCGCGGCTCCGCCCGCACGTACCGCGGAACAGGCAGCAAGGTCCTCGAACTGCGCAAGAGCGACCGGCGGGAGATCTGGCTGGTGACGCTCACCCACGACGGCCGCTCGAACTTCGTGGTCACGCCGCTCGCGTCCGGCGGCGGCCCTCGCGCCTCCATCGTCAACGAGATCGGCCGCTACCAGGGGACGGTGCTGCTCAACGAGCGGACCGGCGACGAGACCGCGGCGCTGCGGGTCGAGGCGGACGGCGCGTGGACGGTGACCCTCAAGCCGCTGAGCATGGCCCGCGTCTGGTCGGGCGGCCGGGTGACGGGCCGCGGTGACGACGTGCTCGCGCTGGTACCCTCGAACAAGGGCCTCACGGTCGTGGAGATGCGGCATTCCGGCCGGGCCAACTTCATCGTTCAGGCGTACCGCGCGGGCGACGTGGAGTACCTGGTCAACGAGATCGGCACCTGGCGCGGAGAGGTGCCGCTGCCCAAGGGAACGATCCTCATCACCGTCGACGCCGACGGCGACTGGACGTTCCGCAAGCTCGGCTGACAACGGGCCGACGGCCGGGTGGTGCCGGCCATCCGCGGGCGGCGGCGCGCCGTGTCAGGCAGCGCCCGGAACCCCAGGTGACCATCGACGGGAAAGGAAGCATGGCGGAACAGCGGAAGGGCGACCTGTGGTGGCCGGCCGCGCTCATCGCGGCCGTCGTGGCGGTCGGGGCACTGGTCTCGGACGGCGACGAGGGCGCGGGCGTCGAGCTGCGCCCGGACGGAGGGCCGACGCTCTACGGAGTCCAGGCCAGTGCCGCCGGAGCCACGCCCAATCCTTCCGGTGGAACGTTCCGCGACGCCTGGCATCTGTACACCACCCTCCGGGAGCGCGGCGCCGGGTGCGAGCGGCCCGAGCGGTACACCCTCGAGCGGATTCCCGCCACGATCCCCGACCGGGAGGCCGTTCGCTGCTGGACCGGCATCGGTCACGTGATCATATACGTGAGCCCGGGCCGGCATTACGACCTGCGACAGGCCTCCTGGGCACACCTGGATGGATCAGCGGTTTTCGGGGAGAACTGGGTCATCATCACCGGCGAGGATCCCCGGTTCAGCGGCGTCGTGCAGTCCCTGGTGGGCGGCCACGTCTACCTGCGGTGACGACGGCCAGAACAATGGTGCGATTTTCGTCATATTGCGCCTAACAACATTATTTCGACATTCCAGTAAATATCGCCATGGATGCCTCGCCGAAAGATGCGGGTCGATGAATTCCACCGATTCATCGGATATCGATGCGGGAAAATCATGCCTCGTGCGAATACCACCGCGGATCGCCCTCGCCGTCGCCACGCTGGCCGCGTTCCTCACCGGTTGCGGCATGGTCTTCCTCCCGGTGCCGCGGAGCGCGCCCACCACCTCCGGTGGTCCCGGGCCCGCCCCGGCCTCCGAGCCCGCCGCCACCTCAGCGCCGCCGGCCGAGGTGGACGAGGGCGCCGATGCGCGGCGCGGCACCGATCTCGCGGGCTGCGCGGACGCCCACTGCACCGTGACGGTACGGCCCGGCGACCGCCTGCCGATCGACCCCGGCTTCGGCGTGGCCGCGATCACCGTCGAGGCCCTCGGCGATGAGGAGATCCTGCTGACCTGCGAGGGCTCCATCGGCATGCTGAGCGCCCGCGGCAGGAACGTCCGCATCTCCCAGCACTGCGTGAACGGCCGATGCCGGGGCGTGGCCCGGATCACCCTCGCCGTCGGCCAGCCGGGCCGGATCAACGACATCCGCATGTGGGTGGAGGCGGTGACCCCGTCGCAGGCCGTCCTGAGCCTGAGCACGGAATGAGGCCGCACCGGAGCGATACGCCGGCACCACGCCCATCGCCCATGGCGGCCGGTATCACACCCGGGACGGCCGGCACCACGCCCATGACCGCCGGTACCGCACCCAGGACGACTGGCACCGCACCCCGGCACCACGCCCGTGACGACCGGTACCGCACCAGCACGGCCGGCACCACGCCCATGACGACCGGTACCACACCCGGCCGCGATCCGAGGGAGCCCTGCCCACGATGTCTCCTGCCTTCGGGCGCCCCCGGGCTTCGGACGGTGCGCGGCCGTCCCCGGCCGCTTCATGGAACGTCATGCCGCCGTGGCGAACCTGCCGGGACCCGGGATTCACCACCGCCGCCGGCGCCCGGTCGCACAGTACGATCGAGCAGTGACCGAAATTACGGAAACCGCACCCGGGTGGCTCAGCCCCGAGGAGCTCGAGCTGACCCGTGCCCGGATGCCGATCCTCTATGTCGATGCCGTGCCGGTACGGGTCGACAGTTCGGGGATGGTCACCCATGTCGGCCTGCTGCTGCGCATCGGAGCGGACGGGACCATCACCCGGGCGCTCGTCTCCGGCCGCGTCCTCTACCACGAGCGGGTGCGCGACGCGCTCATCCGCCACCTGGAGAAGGATCTGGGCCCGACCGCGCTGCCCAACGTGCCCGCCTCACCCCAGCCGTTCACCGTCGCGGAGTACTTCCCGAAGCCGGGCATCACACCGTTCCACGATCCCCGGCAGCACGCGGTCTCCCTCGCGTACATCGTGCCGGTCGCGGGTGAGTGCCGTCCCCGGCAGGACGCGCTCGACTTCGCCTGGTTCACGCCGGAGGAGGCCGTCTCCCCGATGGTGCAGCAGGAGATGGCCGGCGGCCAGGGCATCCTGGTGAAGCAGGCTCTCGCCCATGTCGGGCGCTTGCCCTGAACGGCCTGGCGGACCGGGCGCCCGCCAGGCGCGGTCAGGGGACTCGATCACCTGAAAGCAGGCGGGATCGGCTCGGTCAGCCGTTGCAGCCGCAGCTGCACCCCTGCGCACAGGAGCACGACGAGCCGTGCCCGCACGAGCAGTCGCGCATGGTCTACCTCCCGACATGACCGGAAGTTCCAGCTCACCGTAACCCGCCACAAGATCGCCGGGAAGGGCGCGTAACGGCAGAAGTCTCTTACCCGCGATCACTGCCGGTCGCCGGCGGTTCCCACCGCGGCGGTCTCTCGAGCCGTGCCCATCCCGGAGTCCTCCTGGGCGGCCGCTACGGCGGCGCTCTCCCGAGCCATCCCGATCCCACGGTCCTCCAGACCGGGCCCCGCCGCGGCGTTCTCCCGGACCATGCCCGCTCCGGCGCGCTCCGGGGCCGTCGCCGTCCCGGGGCCCTCCCGGACGGCCTCGACCCCGGCGCGTTCCCAAGCCGCCTTCCCCCAGGCCGCCGCGCTGCGCTCTGAGGCCGCCCGCATCTCGGCGCCGCCCTGGACCGGCTCCGGCTCGAGGTTCTCCCGGGCACTGCCCGCCACGGTGTGCTCCGGCGCCGGCGCGGGCCCCCGCACCGTCCCCGGCGTGTGCCCCTGCGCCGTCCGGGCCGCCGTGCCGTCCCGGCGTCCCTTGGCCTTCCCCGTTCCCCCGTGCCACCGGATGAGGTGGTAACCGTACCGGAGCAGGAGCGGCCAGGTGAGCGCGGTGATCAGCCACCGGTGCGCCCGCGGTAGCTCGGCGCCGCGCTCACGGAACCGGATCCGGCCGGGCGCGAGCCGGCGCGGTGTCCCGGAGACGGTGTGCGCGACCCCGAGGCGCGCCTCCCGGCCGTCCAGGAAGGTGAGCGGGTGGGGCGGCAGCTCCAGCTTCCCGATCAGGTCGGTGAGCGTCTCCCGGGGGCGGTGGAGGAGGTCCTCGTAGCGGACCGAGACCACCTGCACCCCCTTGGCGCGCAGGATCTCGAAGGCGAGGTTCTCGGTGAGCCAGTGGATCGCCGCCTTGACCGGCGCCCAGCGGGCGGCGAGCCCGCCGCTCCGGGCCTTGCGCCGCCAGGAGGCGGCCACCGCCCGCGGGTCGCGCACCACGTGGACGACCCGCAGGTCCATGGTGGCGGCGAGGCAGTAGGCGAGCGAGGCGCGCCGGCTGGCGTCGATGACCGCGCGCGCCCCGGTCACCTCGGCGGCCGCGGTGTAGATCCGGGAGTACGCGAGCACGTAGTCGGCGAGCTCCGCCTCCCGGGAGATGAGCCCGAGGAAGAGGATGGGGATGCGGCGGGTGCGGTCCACCCGGTACCGCAGCCGCAGCAGCCGATCGGCGTGGCTCTCCCGCCACCGGCCGAACGCCCGGGCTCCGACCCTCCCCCAGAAGGAGCACTCGGAGAACGCCTGCCCGCACCCGCAGGGTCCGTCGGCGTGGACGCCGCGCGTCCACAACCGGACGACCTGCCCGAGCGGGGTCACCTCGGGGAGCTCACCGAGCAGGCGCTCGAGCAGCGCCGTGCCGCTGCGTTCCAGACCACCTACGAAGATCACCGGCTGCGCGTCGGCCACGTGCCCTCCACCATCGGCGTTCGGAACGCGACGAGGCTAACCGGGCACGTGATCGCGACACCGGCGATCTTTCCGAGGATCTACGGGATGCTTGCCGAAGCGGGAGATCCTCAGTGGCAGTCCACGATCATGCCCGCGCCCACCGTGCCGTTGGTGGCCTCGTCGATGAGGATGAACCCGCCGGTGAGCCGGTTGCGCGCGTACGGGTCGACGAACAGCGGCTGCGTGGTGCGGAACGTGACCCGCCCGATCTCGTTGAGGCCGAGCGAGGTGGCGTCGTTCCGGTGCAGGGTGTTGATGTCGAGCCGGTACTGCACGTCGCGGACCAGGGCCTTGACCGTGCGCGTGGTGTGCTTCATGAGCAGCCGGCTGCGCGGCTGCAGCCGCAGGCCGTCGGCCATCCAGCAGACCATCGCGTCGATCTCCTGGGCGACGTGCGGCTGGTTGTGCGGCCGGCAGATCATGTCGCCGCGGGAGATGTCGAGGTCGTCGGCGAACCGGAGCGTCACCGACATGGGCGGGAACGCCTCCTCGACCGGCCCGTCGAACGTGTCGATCCCGGTGATCGTGGTGGTGAGGCCGGAGGGCAGGTGGAGCACCTCGTCCCCCGGCTTCAGCACCCCGCCGGCGACCTGCCCGGCGTAGCCCCGGTAGTCGTGCAGCTCCCGGTCGGTCGCGCTGTGCGGCCGGATGACGTACTGCACCGGGAAGCGGACGTCGACGAGGTTCCGGTCCGAGGCGATGTGCACGTGCTCGAGGTGGTGGAGGAGCGAGGTCCCCTGGTACCACGGCATGTTCTCGGACCGGGAGACCACGTTGTCGCCGTGGAGCGCGGAGATCGGGATGAAGGTGAGGTCGGTGATGTTGAGCTTGGTGGCGAACCCGGCGAACTCCTCGCGGATCTCCTCGAACCGCTCCTCTGAGTAGTCGACCAGGTCCATCTTGTTCACCGCGAGCACGAGGTGGGGCACCCGCAGCAGGGAGGCGAGGAACGCGTGCCGCCGCGACTGCTCGAGCAGGCCCTTGCGCGCGTCCACCAGGATGATGGCAAGGTCGGCGGTGGAGGCGCCGGTCACCATGTTCCGGGTGTACTGAATGTGCCCGGGGGTGTCGGCGATGATGAACTTGCGCCGCGGCGTGGCGAAGTAGCGGTAGGCGACGTCGATGGTGATGCCCTGCTCCCGCTCGGCCCGGAGCCCGTCGGTGAGCAGCGCCAGGTCGGTGTACCCGGTGCCGCGGTCCCGCGAGGTCCGCTCCACGGCCTCGAGCTGGTCCTCGAAGATCGCCTTGGAGTCGTAGAGCAGCCGCCCGATCAGCGTCGACTTGCCGTCGTCGACGCTGCCCGCCGTGGCGAACCGAAGGATGTCCATCACCTGTGCCCTCCAGCGTCCGTACGGCTCTCGCCGGCGGCGTCCGCGAGCCGCCCGTTCCCGTTCTCCGCGGCGACGCGCCGATCGATGGCCATCAGAAGTACCCCTCCCGCTTGCGGTCTTCCATGGCGGCCTCGGAGAACCGGTCGTCGGCGCGGGTGGCACCGCGCTCGGTGATCCGGGTGGCGGCGATCTCGTCGATGATCTCGTCCACCGTGGACGCGGTGGAGAGGATCGCCCCGGTGCAGGTCATGTCGCCGACCGTGCGGTAGCGGACGGTCGCCTCGAAGAGGGGCTCGTCCTCGCCCCGCTGGACGTACTCGGAGTCGGCGAGCAGCATGCCGTCGCGCTCGAAGACCATGCGGCGGTGCGCGAAGTAGATCGACGGGACGTCGACGCCCTCGCGCCGGATGTAGTGCCAGACGTCGAGCTCGGTCCAGTTGGAGAGCGGGAAGACCCGGATGTGCTCCCCCGGCCGGATCCGGGTGTTGTAGAGGTTCCACAGCTCGGGCCGCTGGTTCTTCGGGTCCCACTGGCCGAACTCGTCCCGGAAGGAGAAGACCCGCTCCTTGGCGCGGGCCTTCTCCTCGTCGCGGCGGCCGCCGCCGAAGACCGCGTCGAACCGGTGCTCCTCGATGGCGTCGAGCAGCGTGACGGTCTGCAGCCGGTTGCGGGAGGCCCGCCGGCCGGTCTCCTCGACCACCCGGCCGGCGTCGATGGAGGCCTGGACGGAGGCGACGATGAGCCGCAGGTTGAGCTCGGCGACCTTCTTGTCGCGGAACTCGATCACCTCGGGGAAGTTGTGCCCCGTGTCCACGTGCATGACCGGGAAGGGGATCGGCGCCGGCCAGAACGCCTTCTCCGCGATGCGCAGCATGACGATGGAGTCCTTGCCGCCGGAGAAGAGCAGACAGGGCCGCTCGAACTCGGCGGCGACCTCACGCATGATGTGGATCGCCTCGGCTTCGAGCACGTCTAGCTGCGTCAACGTGTAGTCATGCTGAGCCATCAGGCTTCCTTCAACTCGGCGGGCGGGACAGGTCACGCACCCCGGCGAGCAGCATCGGCGCCACACCCGGTAGGGAAACCAGGATATCGGGGAGGAATGGATCCGGGCGATTGTAGGCGAGCGGGGACCCGTCGATCCGGCTGGCGTGCGCACCGGCCGCGAGGGCCACGGCGACCGGTGCGGCCGAGTCCCACTCGTACTGGCCACCGGCGTGAAGGTACGCGTCCACCTCACCGGTGAGCACCGCCGCGATCTTGGCGCCCGCCGAGCCGATCCGCACGAGCTCGGCCCCGAGCATGTTCGCCAGCTCCACGGCGATCTCCGGGGCCCGGGAGCGGCTCACCGCGATCCGGATCCGGCCGCCGGACGGCCGGTCGGGCAGGCGCGGCGGGTCCGCGGTGGTGAGGGTGATCCCCTGGGCGGGCAGGGCGACCGCCCCGGCCGCGAGCTCGCCCTTCTCCCACAGCGCGACGTGGACGGCCCAGTCGGTGCGCCCGGGCTCGGAGAACTCGTTGGTGCCGTCGAGCGGGTCGATGATCCACACCCGGTCGGCGGAGAGCCGCCGCGAGGCCGCCCGCTCCTCCCGGGTCGCCTCCTCGGACAGCACGGCGTCGCCCGGCCGCAGCCGCCGGAGCGCGTCGGTGAGGAAGCGGTGCGACGCCCGGTCCCCCGCGTCGCCGAGCGCCTTCTCGTCCGCGAACCCCACGCGGGCGCGGAGCTCCACGAGCCGCTTCCCCGCCTCGGTGGCGAGTTCGGCGGCGAACATGTGATCGTCCCGTGCCGTCATCCGTTCCTCGCGCTCCCGCCCAGCACGACCGCGGTCCACGTCTTCCAGAGGATCTGCAGATCGAGCATGAGCGACCAGTTCTCGACGTAACGCAGGTCTAAACTAACCAATTCCTCCCAAGACAGGGCGGAATTCCCGGCCACCTGCCACAGCCCGGTCATCCCCGGGCGGATGAGCAGCCGCCTGCGCACGTCGTCGCCGTACCGCGCCACCTCCCCGGGCAGCGGGGCACGCGGCCCCACGAGCGACATGTCGCCGCGGAGCACGTTGAGGAACTGCGGCAGCTCGTCGAGCGAGTGCCGCCGCAGCCGGGCGCCGAGCGGGGTGATCCGCGCGCCCGGGTCCGGGGCGGCCGGTCCCGGCCCGTCGCCGGGCGGCCCGTCCGCACCGGGGCCCGTGTCCTGCCGCACGGTGCGGAACCGCAGCAGTGTGAACACCCTGCCGTCCCGCCCGACCCGCTGCCGCCGGGTGAGCACCGGCCCGGGGCCGCTCGCCCGTACGGCGACGGCGATCACCACGAGCAGCGGGGCGAGCACGAGCAGCGCGAGCGCGGCGACCACCCGGTCGAACGCGTCCTTGAGCAGCCGGTTGGCCCCGGCGAGCCGGGGGCGCTCGACCCGGAGGAGCGGAAGGCCCGCCACCGGCCGGATCACGGTCCGCGGGCCGGCCGCGTCGAGCAGCGCCGGGGCGACCATGAGCTCGGCCTGGCAGTGCTCCAGCCGCCAGGCGAGCCTGCGGATCGCGCCGCCGTCGAGCTCGGGGCAGGCGAGCACGGCGACGACCTCGGCCCCGGCCTGCTCGACCACGAGCGGCACGTCGGTGACGTCCCCGAGCACCGGCACGCCCGCGATCCGCGTCTCCCCCGGCGCCGCCTGGGTGGGGAGGCAGACCGCCACGACCTCCAGGCCGTGGTGGCGCTCCCGCCGCAGCCGGCGGATCAGCTCGGTGACCGCCGGGGGATGACCGACCGCCACGGTCCGCCGCATGCCCTCGCCGGTGCGCGCCCGCCTCCGGTAGAGCCGGCGGCGCAGGCCGTACCTGGCGCAGAGGGCGAGCAGGGTGGCGAGCGGCAGCGCGATCAGCACGTAGCCGCGGTCCAGGTCCGCCCCGGTGAGGAAGACGGCGAGCGCGACGGCCGCCACCGCGGCGCACCCGCACCGTGCGACCCGGCGGAACTCCTCCACGCCCCCGCCGAAGACCCGGGGGTCGTACGCCTGGCTGAGGCTCGCCGCGCCGATCCACAGCAGCGGCAGCACCCCGCTGAGCACCGCGTACGGCCGGGTCTCGGCGTCGATCTCCCCGAACCGCAGCCCGAACGCGACTCCTCCGGCGAGGAGGGCGCTGAGCATGTCGGCGACGGCCGCCTGCCGCCGGCATCGGCCGATCCACGCCGCGCGCCCCGCGGCCCGGCCCGGTGGCGGCATCCGCGACGGCCCGAGCGTGACCTCCGGCGCATCGCCGTCCAGCACGCGCCCCTCCCGCGTGTCTCTTGGTAATCGTATGACCACGCATTGTAGCGAAACACGGCACGGCCGGGCCGCGGGCGGACCGGAGGGGTGCGTGCGCGGCTCGCCTCGGCGGGGCCTGCCTGCCCCAGCGGGCGGGTTCTCAGCGGGCCGCCCGCCTCAGTGGGCCGGGTTTCAGCGGGCTACCCCCGGGCCGGGTCTCAGCGGGCCGCCGGCCTCAGCGGGCAGACCGGGCCGGGTAGAGGTCGCTGCCGTGGAACTTGTTCTGCGTCGCGGCGAGGCCCTCGGTGAGCAGCGACTCCACCATGTCGGCCGCCCGGTCGATGAGGAACGGCAGGTCCTTCCGCTCGGCCGTGGCGAAGTCGCGCAGCACGTACGTCGCCGGGTCCATCCGCCCCGGCGGGCGGCCGATGCCGAAGCGGATCCGCGAGTAGTCGCGCGTCCCCAGCGCCTTGGTGATCGACTTCAGCCCGTTGTGGCCGTTGTCCCCGCCTCCGGTCTTCGCCCGCAGCGCGCCGAAGGGGATGTCCAGCTCATCGTGGATCACCACGATGTTCTCCGGCCCGATCTTGTAGTAGTCGGCGAGCGCCTTGACCGGGCCTCCGGAGAGGTTCATGTAGGAGAGCGGCTTGGCGAGCACGACCGGCACGCCGCTGAGCCGTCCCTCGGCGACCTGGGCCCGGGTCTTGTGCACCGTGAACCGGCCGCCGATCCGGTTCGCGAGCTCGTCGGCCACCATGAACCCGGCGTTGTGCCGGTTCATCGCGTACTCGGGGCCGGGGTTGCCCAGGCCGACGATGAGCCAGCGGCGGGGCGTGCTCTCCGGTGCGAGCTCAGAAGCGGGCATCACGTCTCCTCATACGGAGAAGTCCTCCACAGGGATTCCCTGTGGAGGACCCTCGCAGGTCATGCGGTAAGCGTCAGCTCACTCCTCGGCCTGCTCCTCCGCGGGGGCGGCGGTGGCCGGGGCCTCGATCACGTGCAGCACCAGCGCGTCGGGGTCGCCGGCGAGGCTCACGCCCTCCGGAAGAGCGAGGTCGCGGGCGTGGACGGTGAAGCCCACGTCCTTGCCGGTGACGTCGACCTCGACGCTCTCCGGGATGTGGGTCGCCTCGGCCTCCACCGGGACGGCGACGAGGAGCTGCTCCACGATGGCGCTGCCGATCGGGTCGCCGGTCACGGTGACCGGAAGCTCCACGGTGACCTTCTCACCGCGGTGGACGCGGAGCAGGTCGACGTGCTGGAGGAACCCCTTGATCGGGTCGCGCTGGACGCCCTTGGGCAGCGCGATCTCGTCGATCCCGTCGCCCTTGAGCCGGATGAGGACGTTCGGCGTGCGCAGCGCCAGCAGCAGGTCGTGACCGGGCAGGGTCAGGTGCTTGGGCTCGGTGCCGTGACCGTAGAGCACGGCGGGAACCTTGCCGCCCCGGCGCAGCTTGCGGGCGGCGCCTTTACCGAACGCGGTACGCGGTTCAGCGTTGATGACGACCTCGGACACGGCACACTCCTAGGGATTTCTCGATGGAATGACTGCTTCGAGCGCTCACCCTCACCCGCCCTAGCGGAAGGCGTTACGAGCGCGACCGGATCAGCCTACCGGCTGATCCGCGGGTTCGGGGTCAGCTGTCCCCTTCGAACAGGCTGGTGACCGAACCGTCGGTGAAGATCTCGATGATCGCCCTGGCGATCAGCGGGGCGATCGACAGCACGGTGAGATTATCGAACCTCTTCTCGTCCGGGATCGGCAGCGTGTTGGTGACCACCACCTCGGAGATGCGGGAGTTCTTCAGCCGGTCGACGGCGGGGTCCGAGAACACGGCGTGGGTCGCCGCGGCGATCACGTTGGTGGCGCCGTGCTCGTAGAGCGCCTCGGCCGCCTTGCAGATCGACCCGCCGGTGTCGATCATGTCATCGACCAGCACGCAGGTCCGGCCCGCGACCTGGCCGACCACCTCGTGCACCTTCACCTGGTTCGCCACGTCCAGGTCGCGGCGCTTGTGGATGAAGGCGACCGGCGTGCCGAGCGTGTCCGACCACCGCTCGGCGAGCCGTACCCGGCCGGTGTCCGGCGAGACGATGGTCGTGGTCGCCGGGTCGAGCTTGCTCCGCAGGTAGTTGACGAGGACGGGCATGGCGAACAGGTGGTCGACCGGCCCGTCGAAGAAGCCCTGGATCTGCGAGGTGTGCAGGTCGATCGACATGAGCCGGTCGGCGCCGGCCTGCTTGAACAGGTCGGCGATGAGCCGCGCGGTGATCGGCTCCCGGCCCCGCCCCTTCTTGTCCTGGCGCGCGTAGCCGTAGAACGGCATGATCACGGTGATCCGGCTCGCCGACGCCCGTTTGAGCGCGTCCACCATGATCAGCTGTTCCATGATCCATTTGTTGATCGGGGCGGTGTGGCTCTGCATCACGAAGGCGTCGCACCCGCGCACCGACTCCAGGTAGCGGACGTAGATCTCGCCGTTGGCGAAGTCCCGCAGGGCAGTGGGCGTGATCGGGACGCCGAGGTGGGCAGCGACCTCTTCGGCGAGCGCGGGATGCGCCCGTCCGGAGAAGAACATCAGGTTCCGCTCGCCGGTTCTCCGCTTGCCGCTGCTCATGCCGCGCTCCTCACCTGTTGAGCCTTCTTGTCTTCCACCGCTCGGCCGAGCCTTGGCACGCTCGCCGAGCCGCTGTGGTCGCTCACGGTGTCGCCCTCCTGCCCCGGCTCACGGGTGTCGGCCGCGCTTCGCCAGGCTTCATTGACCTTGTTCGATCCCGTGGTACGGCACCGCCGTACCGGCTCACTGTTCGCTCGACCCGGCGCCCTCGCCCGCGCCGTCCTCGCGTTGCCCGCGCGCGAGCAACGCCCGCTGAGCGGCCTCGTCGGACGGGGTTCCCGGCCGTCGGCGCCGCACCCACCCTTCAATATTGCGCTGCCTGCTCCGGGCGACCGCCATGGCGCCGGGAGGCACGTCCTGCGTGATCACCGAACCGGCCGCGGTGTAGGCGCCGTCGCCGATGGTGACGGGGGCGACGAGCATGGTGTCACTGCCCACCCGCACGTGATCGCCCACCACCGTGTGGTGCTTGTTCACGCCGTCGTAGTTGACGAAGACCGTGGACGCGCCGATGTTGCTCCCCACCCCGATCGTGGCGTCGCCGACGTAGGTGAGGTGGGGGACCTTGGAGCCCTCGCCGATCTTGGCGTTCTTGGTCTCCACGTACGTGCCGATCTTGCCCTTCCGGCCGAGCACGGTGCCGGGCCGCAGGTAGGCGAACGGGCCGACCGACGCCTCCGGGCCGATCACGGCCTGCTCGCAGACGGCGTTCCGCACCACGGCGCCCTCGCCGACGACGGTGTCGGTGAGCGTGCACCAGGGGCCGATCTGGGCGCCCGTGGCCACGGACGTCGTTCCCTTGAGCTGCGTCCCGGGGTGGAGGACCACGTCCGGTTCGAGGGTGACCCCCGCGTCGATCCAGGTGGTGGCGGGGTCGACGATGGTCACGCCGGCGCGCATGTGCGCGCGGAGGATGCGGTCGTTGAGGATCCGCCGCGCCGCGGCGAGCTGGACCCGGTCGTTGACCCCTTCGATCTCCTGGTGGTCGCCGGCGACGTGCGCGCCGACCCGCAGGCCGTCCTCGCGGAGGATGGCGACCGCGTCGGTGAGGTACTCCTCGCCCTGGGCGTTGGCGGTGCCGACGCGCCGCAGGGCGTCGGCGAGGACCGCGCCGTCGAAGGCGTAGACGCCGGAGTTCACCTCCCGGATGGCCCGCTCCTCCGGGGTGGCGTCCTTCTCCTCGACGATCCTCAGTACGGCACCGCCGGGGCCGCGGACGATCCGGCCGTACCCGGTGGGGTCGGGCACCTCGGCGGTGAGGACGGTGACGGCGTTGCCCTCGCGCTGGTGCCGCTCGAGCAGGCCGGCGAGGGTCTCGGTGCGCAGCAGCGGCGTGTCGCCGCAGGTGACGATGATGGTCCCGGTGATCGGCCCCTCCGCCTCGAGGACCGTGCGCACGGCGTGCCCGGTGCCGTTCGGCTTCTCCTGCACCACGTGGCGGGCCTCCGGCCACTCGGCCGCGAGGTGGTCCGCGACCTGTTCCCGGCCGTGGCCGATGACGACGATCAGCCGTTCGGGGTCGAGTGCGCCGGCTGCGGCGAGCACGTGATCGACGAGCGCGCGCCCACAGATCTCGTGGAGGACTTTGGGGGTCTTCGACTTCATCCGGGTGCCCTCGCCTGCGGCGAGGACGAGGACGGCGGCCGGGCGCTGCACACTCACGGCTTGAGCTCCCTCGGCATCGCTGCTGGTGACGGGTAGGAACGGCTCAGCGGTCACGGGAGGCGTCACCGGGTCGCCGCTCGACAAGGTTGAGCTTACCCGCCGTCCGATTTGATCGATTTCGGGTCCCGGTCCCAATTCCGCGCTCGGCCGGCCCACCCGGCCGGCCGAGCGCGGACCGGGGTGATCGGCTCCCGGGGGAGGATTCGAACCTCCGTTGACAGAACCAAAATCTGTAGTCTTGCCACTAGACGACCCGGGATTGAATGCCTGTCCTAGTTGTCAATTTTGCCGGAATCCCGGCAGTGGCTTTCCTCGCTCAGGATACCGAGCCGACCCCTCGTCGCGCTCGCCCAATCCGCCTCAATCTCACCTCCGGGCGCACGGCCGCCCTCCGGCAGCGGCGATCCATCCACACCCATCCATCGCGCGGAATCCGGCCTGGCCTGGGTACATAGCGGGACACCGCGGCGACTCGGGCCCGCCGATCGGCCAAGCCTCGCCCATTAACAGATCGCGCCCGGTTCGGCAAGTCGCGGAACCGCCATCGGTCCCGTCCCCGGGCGTCATCCTTCCGACAGTCGCACGGGGCACGGGAACAACTTACGATGGCGTAAGTTACGGTCCCGTAGCCTAATGAGGTGGCCCATGACAGTACTCACCGAACGACCGGGCCGGCAGCCGAAGCCGGAGTTCGAACCGGAGAAGAAGACCAAAGGGATGCTCGCCGTCTTCTTCCTGGTCGTCACCGTCCCGCTCCTCGCCCTGGTGGCGGCCGTCCCGGTCGCCTGGGGATGGGGCCTGACCTGGACCGACGTCGCGATCGCCGTCGGCTTCTACGTGTTCTGCGGGCTCGGCGTCACGGTCGGGTTCCACCGCTACTTCACGCACGGCTCCTTCAAGGCCAACCGCCCGCTCAAGCTGCTCCTCGGCATCGCCGGGAGCATGTCGCTCGAGATGTCGGTGATCGACTGGGTGGCCACGCACCGCAAGCACCACAAGTACTCCGACAAGGAGGGCGACCCGCACTCGCCGTGGCGCTTCGGCACGAGCTTCCGCGCGGTGTGCAAGGGCCTCCTCTACGCGCACATGGGGTGGATGTTCGAGGCCGACCGGGTCAACCGGTCCCGGTACGCCCCGGACCTGCTCAAGGACCCCGACGCGCTGCGGCTGCACCGGTGGTTCCCCGCCATCGCCACCGCCTCCGTGCTGCTCCCGCCGGTGATCGGCGGGCTGATCACCTGGTCCTGGCAGGGCGCGCTCACCGCGTTCTTCTGGGGCTCGCTCGTCCGGATCGGCCTGCTCCACCACGTCACCTGGTCGATCAACTCGATCTGCCACGTGTTCGGCAAGCGGCAGTTCGCCTCCCGCGACGAGTCGGGCAACGTCTGGTGGCTCGCGCTCCCCTCGTTCGGTGAGTCCTGGCACAACCTCCACCACGCGTACCCGGTCTCGGCCCGGCACGGCGTGCTCAAGGGCCAGATCGACCTGAGCGCCGGGCTGATCCGGGCGTTCGAGAAGCTGGGCTGGGCCTACGACGTACACTGGCCCGATCCGGCGCGCGTCGCCGCGAAGCGCATCGCCTGAGCGCGCGGCGCGGCTCCGATGCGGCCGCCCCGCCCCGTACGGCGGGCGGCCCAGGCCCGTGCCCACCCCTGCCCTGCCGTGGCACGGCCCACCGAGGCCCGGCAGGGCGGGAGTCATGATGGAACCTGTGAGCGAGTCCGCCAAATCCCGACGACGCATGACGGGTGCGCAGCGGCGTGAGCAACTGATCGAGATCGGCCGGGCGCTCTTCGCCGAGAAGGGCTTCGACGGCACCTCGGTCGAGGAGATCGCGGCCCACGCGAAGGTCTCCAAGCCCGTGGTGTACGAGCACTTCGGCGGCAAGGAGGGCATCTACGCGGTCGTCATCGACCGGGAGATGCGGCGGCTGCTGAGCCTGATCACCCAGGCGCTCTCCGCCGCCTATCCCCTGGCGAAGCTCGAACGGGCCGCGCTGGCCCTGCTGCAGTACATCGAGGAGAGCAGCGAGGGCTTCCGCATCCTGGTGCGCGATTCGCACGCCGCCTCGGGCACGGGCACGTTCGCCAGCCTGATCAGCGACATCGCGAGCCAGGTCGAGGACGTGCTCGCGGAGGAGTTCCGGGAGCGCGGCTACGACCCCCGCCTCGCCCCGATGTACGCGCAGATGCTGGTCGGGATGACCGCGCTCACCGGCCAGTGGTGGCTCGACGTGCGCACCCCGCCGCGGGAGGAGGTGGCCGCGCACCTGGTGAACCTCGCCTGGCACGGCCTCACCGGCCTCCGCCCGGACCCGGTGCTCACCACGGCCACGGCGGACCTCGCGCTCACCCCGGATCCGGACGCCCCGGTGGTGCGGCCGTCGGAGCGGTACTTAAAAGAGCTGGAGAAGGCGCACGAGCGCCGGCTGAAGAAGCTGGAGAAGGCCCGCGAGCGCGAGCTGAAGGAGCTCGAGAAGCTGCGCCGGGAGCGGGAGAAGGCCCGGGAGCGGGAGCGCCGCCAGCGCGAGAAGGCCCTGGAGCGGGAGCTCAAGCAGCGGCAGAAGGCCGAGCGCGAGCAGGAGAAGCGGCGCGAGCGCGAGGAGCGGGAGCGCGCCAAGCGCGAACGGGAGCGGCGGCGTGAGGAGCCCGCACCGGTGGAGGCCGCCGGCGAGGGCGTCCCGCCGGCCGGCTGAGCGGCTCCCCCGGAGCGGGCGGCGGCGCGCTCAGGCCGCGTGGAACGCCGGCGAACCCGGCGCGGTGGCCCGACCCCGGGTGAGCCGCCCGGGGCCCCGGCCGCCCGCGGGCCAGGCGTTCACCGGTGCGCGACGACGAAGATCCTCCGGAACGGGAACGGCGTGCCGTACGGCTTGCGCGGGTAGGCCTCGCCGAGGACGCGCGCGCAGTCGGCGAGGAACTCCTCCCGGCGGCCCGGGGGCAGCCGGTCGAGCATGGGCCGCAGCGCGGTGCCCTTGACCCAGTTGAGCACCGCGTCCTCGCCCTGCAGCACGTGCAGGTAGGTGGTCTCCCAGGCGTCCACCGCGCAGCCGGCGCCGGCGAGCAGGTCCAGGTACTCCTCCGGCGTGCCGACCGGGGCCTCCCGCACCAGGTCGCCGAGCTCGGCGCGCCACTTGGTACGGCACAGCTCCCTGATCAGCACGTGGCTCGGCGCGTCGAAGTTGCCGGGCACCTGGAAGGCGAGCCAGCCGTCGCCGGCGAGGTACCCGACCCAGCGGCGGAGCAGGTCGCGGTGGCCGGGGACCCACTGGAGCACCGCGTTGGAGACGATCACGTCGACCGGTCGCGGCGGCCGCCACTCCCGGATGTCGCCCACCTCGAAGGTCGGTCCGGGCGGGGCCTTGGCGAGCATGGCGGGCGACGAGTCGATCCCGTGCACGGCCGCGCCGGGCCACCGGCGGCAGAGCGTGGCGGTCAGCTCGCCGGTGCCGCAGCCGAGGTCCACCACGTACTCGGGGTTCTCGGCGGCCACCCGGCCGACGAGGTCGAAGAACGGGCGCTGCCGCTCCGCGGCGTAGCGCCGGTAGACGCCCGGGTCCCAGATGTCGGTAGTCACGCCACCCCCCTTGAATCCTGTGACCGCGAAATATCTTGACATCAAGACAGATAAACTCGGTACATGACCATGACTGGGCGCGTCGAGGATGAGGTGGACCGGCTGGTCTCGGCGTGGCGGAAGGAGCGTCCTGACCTCGATGTGTCCCCGCTCGAGGTGCTCAGCCGGATCTCGCGGCTCAGCAAGCACCTGGAACGGGAGCGCCGGGCCGCCTTCGCCGCCCATGGCATCGAGTCGTGGGAGTTCGACGTGCTCACCGCGCTGCGCAAGGCCGGCGAGCCGTACGAGATGAGCCCGGGAGCGCTGCTGCGGGCGACCCTGGTCACCTCGGGCACGATGACCAACCGGATCAACCGGCTGGTGACCGCCGGGCTGGTCACCCGGCACCCCGACCCCGAGGACCGGCGCGGGGTCTTGGTCCGGCTCACCCCGGCCGGGATGGAGCGGGTCGACGCGGCCCTGGCCGATCTGCTGCGGCGGGAACAGGAGCTGCTGGCCGGTCTCGATCAGGAGGAGCGGCGCGCGCTGGCCGATCTGCTGCGCCGGCTGCTCATCCCGCTCGACTCATCCGAGGGCGGGACGCGCTGATCCGGCCACACCATCCAAGATCGATCTGTCTCTTTTGACCCAGTTCGACGCGGGCACCCCGCCTCTTGGTTTCACAAATCCTGTGTGATTTGTGTCACACATGAGGATTGACCAATCGATCACCTTCCGTGACCATCGCCCAGATCGACCGTAAATGATCAGCGGAAACTCGCCGCAAACCGGGGCGAGAGAGCGCCTATGGGGCCGCCTCACCCACAACACGGATCCCTTACGAAACACGGGTTCCTCGTATAGCTTTCTGATCGTCCTTTCCTGACGTTTGAGGCGCAGGTGACGCCTCACGACAGACCAAGGAGAAGACCGTGAAGCGCATGATCGCTCTCGGCGGCGCCGTGGCCGGCATGCTGGCCTACGCGGCTTTCGCCGCCCCGGCGGCGACCGCCAAGTCGGTTCCCGCTCCGAAGACCCTGGCGCAGACCAACTTCGCGGCCAAGCAGGTGGCGGCCTTCTGGTTCGCCGAGCGTGCGGCCAACCTGCAGAAGGCCACGCCGTACGCTGTCGAGACCACGGTCTCGACCAAGGTGAAGCACAAGTCCACCGTGCCGACCGGCGCGGCCACCACCAAGCCGGGCCTGGTGGGCTCCAGCGGCGACCAGAAGCAGTCCTCCGCGACCGCGAAGAACGTCAACCTCCCGCGGACCGTCGGTAAGGTCTTCTTCATCGGTGCGGACGGCAAGCCGCACTGGTGCACTGGTACCGCTCTGCAGGGCCGGTACAAGAACATCGTCGCGACCGCGGGCCACTGCGTCTTCGACGTCAAGCGGAACCGCGCCACGCTGGACCGCTGGGTCTTCGTCCCGGGCTACTACAAGGGCAAGACCCCGTGGGGCATCTACGTCGGTAAGACGGCGTACACCCACTACGACTTCTCCGTCTACGAGGACGGCGACCGCAACTACGCGTTCGTCACCGTGTACAACGGCGTCCAGGCCGAGTGGGAGAAGCAGGGCCGCAGCTGGAAGCTCACCCTGAAGGACGCTGGTCGCCTCGGCGACAACGTCGGTGGCCAGGGCCTCGCCTACAACCAGAAGCTCGGCGCCCAGCCGGTCTTCGTGTTCGGCTACCCGAGCGGGTCGCACCCGGACGGCAACTTCGCCTTCACCGGCCAGACCCTCAAGTGGTCGTACGGCAAGCCCTTCGCCGCCCAGGCTCCGGCGCAGAAGGCCGAGAACCTGCAGGGCATCAAGTCGGCCTTCACCGGTGAGGGCGCGCTCGGGTCGGCGTGGCTGCTCAAGTACAGCAACGCCACGCGGCTCGGCTACCTCAACGGTGTGACCATCGGTGTCGCCGACACCGACGGCAACGGCCGCTACGACACCAGCGTGTCGCCGTACTTCGACGGTGAGACGCTGCAGGTCTACCAGGCCGCCGAGAAGAACTGGTCCGGCAAGATCGTCTGACGTTGGTCGTCGGACGACCCTTGACGTGACGGGAAAGGCCCGGCCGGCCCTCCGGCCGGGCCTTTTCTCATGCCCACGTCTTCTCCTGCCCCCACCCGTCCCGCCGCGGAGCCGGCCGCATCGACCGGGACGTCCCCCATGCCCGGCCGGCAGCCGTCAGGCTCTCTCTCCCACGTCCTCCCCGTACGGCGCCCGGCCTCCCCGAGCCGGCCAGGGCGTCCGTTATCGGGCCGCGCATCGCGACCTGGTTCGAGGAGGTCGCCTCCCACGGCCCGGGACGCCGCATGGGCCTTCGCGGCAGGACGGCGCCCGCCCGGCGACTCCCTGGGATTCCGGCCGGCCGGGCGCGAGGAGAGCATCGCCCGCCGTACCGGCCATGGGCACACGGGCGGACGCCGCACCAGAGGGCACATCGGGGGCGGATACCCTTGATCCACGATGAACCTGGTCAACCTCGAATCCGTCTCCCACGCGTACGGGCCGAAGCGGCTGCTCCATAACGTCTCCCTCGGCATCGGGGCGGACGACCGCATCGGCGTCGTGGGACGCAACGGCTGCGGGAAGACCACGCTCATCTCGGTCATCTCGGGAGAGCTGCGGCCCGATGAGGGCCGGGTCACCCACGCCCGTGGGCTGCGGATCGGCAAGCTCTCCCAGCGGGATGAGCTCGACCCGGACGCGACCGTGCGCGACCTCGTGCTCGACGGCCGGCCCGAGCACGAGTGGGCCGCCGACCCCCGGGTGCGCGAGGTCGTCGCCGCCCTGCTCGGGAGCGTCGATCTCGGGGCCAAGGCCGGAGAGCTCTCCGGCGGCGAGCGCCGCCGGGTCGCCCTCGCCCGCGTGCTCGTCAGCGAGCACGATCTGATCATCCTCGACGAGCCCACCAACCACCTCGACATCGAGGCGATCACCTGGCTCGCCCGGCACCTCAACGCCCGGCGTACCGCGGTGCTCGTGGTCACGCACGACCGGTGGTTCCTCGACGAGGTGACCACCCGCACCTGGGAGGTCGTGGACGGCTCGGTCGAGCGGTACGAGGGCGGTTACGCCGCCTACGTGCTCGCCAAGGCCGAGCGGGCGCGCCTGGCGGAGGCGGCCGAGGCGCGCCGGCAGAACCTGCTGCGGAAAGAGATCGCGTGGCTGCGCCGTGGGCCACCGGCCCGGACGTCCAAGCCGAAGTTCCGCATCAAGGCCGCGGAGGCGCTGATCGCCGACGTGCCCCCGCCCCGCGAGACCGTGGAGCTGGTGCGGTTCGCCACCGCGCGGCTCGGCAAGACCGTGATCGACCTGGAGGACGTCACCCTCCACGCCGACGGCAGCGGAGCGGGCCCGCGCGTGCTCGACCGCTGCACCTACCGGTTCGGCCCGGGCGACCGGATCGGCCTGATCGGGGTGAACGGCGCGGGCAAGTCGACGGTGCTGCGGCTCCTCGCGCAGGAGATGCGGCCCACCTCCGGCCGGGTGGTGCACGGCAAGACGGTACGGCTCGCCCACCTGTCGCAGGACCTGTCCGAGCTCGATCCGCGGCGGCGGGTGCTGGAGTGCGTCGAAGAGGTCCGCAAGCACGTCCGCGTGGGCAAGAAGGAGTGGTCGGCCTCCCAGCTCCTGGAGCGCCTCGGGTTCCGCGGTGAGGCGCAGTGGAAGCCGGTCGGCGACCTGTCCGGCGGGGAGCGGCGCCGGCTCCAGCTCCTCCGGCTGATCATGGCCGAGCCGAACGTGCTCCTGCTCGACGAGCCCACCAACGACCTGGACATCGAGACGCTCAACGAGCTGGAGGACCTGCTCGACGGCTGGCCGGGCACGCTCGTGGTGGTCAGCCACGACCGCTACTTCCTCGAGCGGGTGACCGACCACTGCGTGGCCCTGCTCGGCGACGGCAAGCTGTCGCTGCTGCCCGGCGGGGTGGACGAGTACCTGCGGCGGCGGGCGGCCGGGCAGGCCGTGTCCGCCCGGGCCGCCTCCGGCTCTTCGGCCGCGGCCGCCGGGGGCCGGGGGGACGCGCGCGCGGCTGCCCGGAACGGTGCCCAGGCCGGCACGCTCTCGGCGAAGGAGCAGCGGGAGCTGCAGAAGGAGCTGAGCCGGCTGGAGCGGCAGCTCGACCGGCTCAGCGAGCAGGAGGCCCGGCTGCACGCCGAGATGGCCGCGGCGGCCACCGACTACGCACGCCTGGCCGAGCTCGACGCCGAGCTGCGCGAGGTGGTCGCGCAGAAGGAGACCGTCGAGGCCGAATGGCTCGGCATCGCCGAGCGGCTGGAGGCCGGCTGACGCGATCGGGGTCACGGCTTGCTCAAGGTCGAGGTCTCCCTTCCGCTACATCGAGGTCTCCGCGGACGGCGGCACGCCTGGGAGCAGGCCGGTGACCGGATCGACGGCACCACCGACGGTCAGCGGACGGACCTGAGCCGAAGCAGGCCGCCGCCGGCGACCACCGCCCCGGAGAGCAGCACGACGTAGGTGTCGTGCCACTCCGGCGGGCGCGGCCGGCGCACGGACATGCGCGCCGAGGCGTCCACCGCGCCGATCACCGCCGGGCCGTCGAGTCGATCGACGAGAACGACGGGCTCGTCACCGTCTCCTTCAGCCATCGCTGACGAACGGGCCCTCTGGGAGTTCCCAGGGGCCCGTTTCGCGCCGAGCCACCGGTCACGACGTCGGTCCCGATCGCCCTTGTCGCCCGTCAAGGGGCGTCCGGCCCGCTGAAGCGCCCGCGCGGTCGGTCACGCCGGTAGCGCTCCGCGGTGAGGCGCTGCCACTCCAGCAACGCCCGTCCCGCGGACTCCAGCCGGCTGGGCGGCACCTCCGGGCACCGGAGCCTCCGCGGGTTCCGGTGCCCTCCGCGGGGTTCGGGTGCCATGTGCGCCACGATACGCGGCGACCGCATCCCACCGGAATCCCTGCGGATGGCGGCCTTGCGCCGGTAGCGTGGTGCGCGTGCTGATCGCCCGGTCCGCCGCTGAATGCCACCTATACATTGATCTGCACCCGTGCCGGTGCGGCAACCTCGACTTTGAGCCGGTGCACTGGCTGGAGCTGAACGGCGAACACCTGGTGGCCCGGTACGAGGGAACATGCCCCGGCTGCGGCGCCAAGCGGTCATTCGAGTTCGTGCTGGATCCCGAAATCCCGCCGCCCCCTCCAGCGTTCGGCGGCGACCGACCGTCCCAGATCATCGATCCCGGTCAGTTCCTGTACGTCAGTCAGCAACTGGCCAGCGCCGTGCCGGCGGACCCCGCGGAGCTCGGTCCGGACGAGGACCTGTGGGAGCCCAAGGAGCTGCTGCGGACGGCGATCGCGGCGCTGGAAGAGGTGCTCAAGTTCATCCCGGAGGGCGCCGACCGGGTGCCCGAGGAGGCGTTCACCTCGCCGGAAGGATGGTTGATCTACCAGCGGGAGCCGGGCCGGTTTCGGCGCCGCCGGCTCGAGGCGGTGCTGGCCGCGTACCGTCGCATCCTCCAGGCGTACGGCGACTAGCCCGCTCTCTCAGGGAGCCAGGTCTGACGCAGGTCGACGACCTCCCCACGAGGCGCCCAGAACTGGTAGACGCCGTCATCGACTCCGGTACGAGCTGTGGCAGTGGGGCCGGATCGGCCGCAGCCTGTGGCAGACCGTCGCGATGTCCGCCGATCGAACGGGACGTGGCCCAGAACGGGCAGGGCGTGCCGGGGACAGGACGCCGCGCGTTCCCGGACCACGCTCACGATCTCAACCTTCCAGGTCCCGGGCGAGGTATCCGGCGAGATAGAAGCCGGCTTTCCGGAGCGGGCGCGATCAGGGGGCATCAGCGGTCCCGCGACCGTGAGCGCGAGCCGTCACGCAGGGCCTTCCGGTGATCGGCCGGCAGAGCGGACCGGTGATCGGCGTGGAGCGGAAGCACGTATGAGAGGGAGCGCATAAGGAAGGAGCGCATAAGGAAAGTGTGCGCGCACGAGAAAAGGCCCGGCTGGCTGCCGGGCCTCTCCCGCTACGTCAGGGGATCGCCTGGTGGATGTCAGACGATCTTGCCGGACCAGTTCTTCTCGGCGGCCTGGTAAACCTGCAGCGTCTCACCGTCGAAGTACGGCGAGAGGCTGGTGTCGTAGCGGCCGTTGCCGTCGGTGTCGGCGACACCGATGGTCACACCGTTGAGGTAGCCGAGCCGCGTGGCGTTGCTGTACTTGAGCAGCCACGCCGAACCCAGCGCGCCCTCGCCGGTGAAGGCCGACCGGATGCCCTGCAGGTTCTCGGCCTTCTGGGCCGGGACCTGAGCGGCGAACGGCTTGCCGTACGACCACTTGAGGGTCCGGCCGGTGAAGTGGTAGTTGCCGTCGGGGTGCGACCCGCTCGGGTAGCCGAACACGAAGACCGGCTGAGCACCGAGCTTCTGGTTGTAGGCCAGGCCCTGCCCGCCGACGTTGTCGCCGAGCCGGCCGACGTCCTTCAGGGCGACCTTGTACTGGCGCTTGCCGTCGGCGACCTTGACCTTCACCTTGTAGTCAAGGTCGAACCAGGCGTAGAAGGTGGCCTTGTAGAACTTGTTGTCCTTCTTGAAGTAGAAGGCCGTCTGCTTGGTCGCGTCCGACGGGTGGTTCCAGCGGTCCTGCCACTTCCAGCCGTTCTTGGCGAGGAGCCAGCGGACCTCCCGCTTGCTCAGCTCCCGGACGACGGAACCCCAGGTCTCGTCGGTGTAGAGCTTGGTGCCGTTGGTCTTGGCCCAGTTCTCCAGGGTGGTGCGGGCCGTGTTGATCGTGGCCGGGTTGACCGCGATCTGGGCGACGCTGGCGTTCTCGACCTTGGTCGAGCCGCGCGTGCCCTTCTTGACCTTGGTCGTGTAGTCGACCACGCGCTCGATCTTGCCGTACCGGTTGGCCTTCCGGGCCTCCCAGTAGGTCTCGAACGTCTTCTCCTGGTAGACGGGCTTGGTGACTTCCTTCGTGACGTCGACCTGGACACCGTTGTACACGGTGACGAACGCGTAGTTCCGGTCGCCGTCCTCGTAGACCGAGAAGTCGTAGTGGGTGTACGCCGTCTTACCGACGTAGATGCCCCACGGGGTCTTGCCCTTGTAGTAGCCCGGGACGAAGACCCACTTGTCCAGGGTCGCCTTGTTGCGCTTGATGTCGAAGACGCAGTGGCCGGCCGTGGCGACCAGGTTCTTGTAGCGGCCCTGCAGGGCGGTACCGGTGCACCAGTGCGGCTTGCCGTCCGCACCGATGAAGAAGACCTTACCGACGGTCCGCGGAAGGTTGACGTTCTTCGCGGTCGCGGTGGACTTCTTCTGGTCGCCGCTGGAGCCCACCAGGCCGGGCTTGGTGGTGGCCGCGCCGGACGGCACGGTGGACTTGTGCTTCACCCGGTCCTTGATGATGGTCTCGACCCCGTACGGGGTGGCCTTCTCCAGGTTCGCGGCCTTCTCAGCGAGCCAGAAGGCAGCGATCTGCTGAGCCGCGAAGCTCGAGGACGCCAGGTGCTTGCCAGAAGGAGCCTTGGCAACCGCAGCCGGGGCGGCAACGGCCGCGTAAGCCAGCATGCCGGCCACGGCACCGCCGATAGCCAGAGTGCGCTTCACGTCGTTCTCCTTGGTCTGTCGTGAGGCGTCACCTGCGCCTCAAACGTCAGGAAAGGACGATCAGAAAGCTATACGAGGAACCGGTGATACGTAAGGGGATTTCCGATAAGCCCGAGGCGGGCGGGGAGGCCGTGAGCAGCGCCGGGCCGCCCGACCGAATGGCGTTCTACCTGATCATTAAGGTTTCATCACGATCGACTTCACCCAACGTGATCGATCAGGAACATCTGATCTGTGATGCAAATCACACGATCGAGACGAAACCGAGCCGCATGGTGATCACGTCAAAAGCGACACAAACTGGACATTCGTTCAACTGATCACCGGGCCGGCACCCGCACCTGACGGCCCTCGGAAGCCCGCCCACGCCCGCCAGGACTCCCGGAAGGTCACGTGCCGGCCATGGCGGCGGCCGGTACGCGGATCGGCGGGCCGGATCTCCTGCGCCGCACGCGCCGGTTGGTCGCCGCGTGCCAGGGCTTCAGCCGGCGGTCCTGGGTGCCGGCGCCGATGGGCGGGGGCCGGGGCGGATGCGCCGGAGGTGGTGCCCATGGCGGGCGCAGGCGACGTCTTCGACGTGATGGTGATCGGCGCCGGTCTCGCCTCCGCGGAGCCGCGGGCTCCGCGTTCTCCGCTGCGGGCGGTGGTCTCTTGCGCCGCACCGCTCCGGGCGATGACGTCCGCGAACGCGCCGGCGGCACCCAGCCCGCCGGTACGGCCGCCGCACGTGATCCGCACCACCGGTGACACGGCCGCCGCCCGTGCCGATGCAGCGGCGGAAGGGATTTCGCGTCGAAAGGCAACGGCCGGCCGCGGACGCCGGCCGGCCGCTCAGCACACGGTCAGCCGGCCGCTCAGCACACGGTCAGCCGGCCGCTCAGCACACGGTCACGGGACGAGCGCCGCTCCCTCGACCGGCCCGACGGCGGTCACCGCGGAGCGGCAGACCCCGGAGTCGGCGAGCCGGGTGGCGAGCTCGGCCGCGTGCTCCCCGGAGCGCGCGAGGAACGCGCAGGTCGGCCCGGAACCGGAGACGATCGCGCCGAGCGCGCCGAGCGCCCGGCCGGCATCGAGCGTGCGGGCGAGGTCCGGGCGGAGCGAGAGCGCGGCCGGCTGCAGGTCGTTGGCGAGGGCGCGGCCCAGCGCTTCGGCGTCGCCGGTGCGGAGCGCGGCCAGCAGCGGCTCGCTCGCCGCCGGCTCCGGCACCCCCGCCTCGGCGGCGGCGCGGAGCCGGTCGCACTCGCCGTACACCCGGGGCGTCGACAGCCCGCCCTCGGCGAGCGCGAACACCCAGTGGAACGTCCCGGAGGTCTCCAGCGGGGTCAGCCGCTCCCCCCGGCCCGTGCCGATCGCGGTGCCGCCGAGCAGCGCGAACGGAACATCGCTGCCGAGGTCCGCGGCGATCTCCATGAGGTCCTCGCGGGGCAGGCCGAGGCCCCACAGCTCGTTGCAGGCGACCAGGGCGCCGGCCGCGTCCGCGCTCCCCCCGGCCATGCCGCCGGCCACCGGGATCGTCTTGTGGATCAGCAGGTCGGCGCGGTAGGTGCGCCCGGCCGCCGCGGCGAGCGCCTTCGCCGCCCGGACCGCGAGGTTGTCCTCGCCGAGCGGCACCTCATCGGCGGACTCGCCGAGCACCTTCACCGTGATCGGCCCGGCGCCCGGATCGGCCGGCTCGGTGGCCGTCACCTCGTCGAAGAGGGAGACGGCGTGGAACACGTTGACCAGGTCGTGGTAGCCGTCCTCCCGGAGCGGGCCCACGGCGAGCTGCAGGTTCACCTTGGCGGGCACGCGCACGGTCACCCCGCCGAGCGCGGTGGACGGGGTCCGGATCTCGCCGACGTGTCGGTTCGCAGCAGGCACGGTCCCCGAGCCTAACGCCGCCCGCCCCTAGAGCAGCTCGCGAACCCCTCCGGATATCGCCGAAAGACCGCCAGGCGATGAGAAAGGACGGCAAATCCGATCTGCCGGAAACGGCACGCCGCAGCGGGCCTGCGAACCACGGCCCCGGCCGGCACGGCCATGGCCCCGGCCGGTACGGCCACCGGGTCAGCGGCCGGGACGGTGCTCGGCGATCCGGGCGAAGTCCTCGATGGTGAGCCGCTCCCCGCGGGCCGACGGGTCGATCCCGGCGTCCCGCAGCGCCCGCTCCGCCCCGGCCGCGCCGCCCGCCCAGGGGGCGAGCGCGGCGCGCAGGGTCTTACGCCGCTGGGCGAACGCCGCGTCGACCACCGCGAACACCTCCTCCCGGCTCGCCGTGGTCTTCGGCGGGTCCCGGCGGACCAGCGCCACCAGGCCGGAGTCGACGTTCGGCACCGGCCAGAACACGCTCCGCCCGACCGATCCGGCCCGCCGTACCTCGGCGAACCAGGCGATCTTCACCGACGGCACGCCGTACAGCTTTGACCCGGGCTGGGCGGTGAGCCGGTCGGCGACCTCGGCCTGCACCATGACCAGGCCCCGGCGCAGCGACGGCAGCACGGCGAACAGGTGGAGCAGGATCGGAACCGCCACGTTGTACGGCAGGTTCGCCACCAGCGCGTCCGGGGCCACGCCGAGATCCTCCGGCCCGATCCGCAGCGCGTCCGCCCGCACCACGCGCAGCCGGCCGGCCACCTCGGGGGCGTACTCGGCCACGGTGACCGGGAGCCGCTCCGCGAGCACCGGGTCGACCTCCACGGCGACCACCTGCGCGGCCTCCGGCAGCAGGGCGAGGGTGAGCGAGCCCAGCCCCGGCCCGACCTCGAGGACGACGTCCTCCGGCGTGACCTGGGCGAGCCGGACGATCCTGCGGAGCGTCCCGCCGTCGATCACGAAGTTCTGGCCCAGCCGCTTCGTCGGCCGGAGGTTGAGCAGCTCCGCGAGGGCGCGCACGTCGGCCGGCCCGAGCAGCTTCACGCCTCCAGTCTCCGGCATCGGCGAGTCCGCGCCCGCCGCACGACCGGCCACCGTCACCAGGCCCCGAAGGCCCGCTCGCCGTTCGCCATGATCGCCGTGGCGAGGTCGGCGACGTCCATCCCCTTCACCTCGGCGAGGCACCGCAGGGTGAGCGGGATCAGGTACGGCGCGTTGGGCTTCCCCCGGTGCGGCACGGGCGGGAGGTAGGGGGCGTCGGTCTCCACCAGCAGCAGCTCCTTGGGGGCCACCCGGGCCGCCTCGCGGAGGTAGCCCGCGTTCTTGTAGGTGACCGGGCCGGAGAACGACATGTAGTACCCGGCGGCCGCGCACCGCTTCGCCAGCTCGGCGTCCCCGGAGAAGCTGTGGAATATCACCACATCGGGGGCGCCTTCGGCGGCGAGCACGGCGAGCACGTCCTCGTGGGCCTCGCGGTCGTGGATCACCAGCGCCTTGCCCGTCCGCTTGGCGATCTCGATGTGCGCGCGGAAGCTCGCGTGCTGGTCCTCGCGGGACGCCCAGTCGCGGTAGTAGTCGAGCCCGGTCTCCCCGACCGCCCGCACCCACGGCAGCCGGGCCAGCTCCTCTATCTCGGCGAGCGCCTCGGGGGTGGCGGAGTGGGCCTCGTTCGGGTGGATCGCCACGCCCGCGTACACGTCCGGGTGGGCCTCGGCCGCGGCGGCGCTCCACCGCGAGGAGGGAAGGTCGTAACCGATGGTGACCAGCCGGGTCACCCCGACCGACTTGGCGTCGGCGACGATCGTCTCGACCGTGGACCGGGCCGCCTGAGCCGCGAGGGCGACCGGATCACCCGAGGAGGCCTTCCGATTGCCGACCATGATGTCCAGGTGGCAGTGGCTGTCGAACACCTCGGCCGGCAGCGGCTCCGGTTTCGCTGGGAGCTCGTGCGACATGCCACCCAACCTACCGGGCCCGCGGACGCCCGCCGTCTCACGCGCGCCCGGTCCCGGCCCTCCGCAGGAGAACTCCGGGCCCGCGTGGCCGCGCGGTACGAGTGAAGGAAGGCCCTCGGCCCAGGCCGGGCGCCGGGGAACCGCCGGCCCGCATCACCGTGCGGTACGGCCAAGGGGTGTCCTGGCCGGCCACCGGGGAACTCCGGCCCCGGATCGCTGTGCCGTACGAGCACAGGGTTACCCCGGCCGGCGCCGGGGACCGCCGGGCGCCGAGGGGAGACCGCGGAGGCCCCACGATACGATGGGGCCATGTTCGATCGGCGGGAGGCCGGCCGGAGCGCGCTGCTCGTCGCGCTCGTCAGGTTCGTGCTGCTCGCGGCCACGCTCGCCGGGCTCGCCGTGAGCCATGCCGCGGTGCAGCCGTGCGGCGCCTCCCTGCCGATGGTGAGCGTCTCGTCTTCTCTCCCCATGGCGGCCGTCCCGGCGGCCGGCCATGACGCCGGGGGACACGCCGGTCACCTCCCGGCGGCGCCGGCCGGGACGGCCGATCAGGATCCGGGGCATACGGTCCCGTTCGTGCTCTGTCTCGCGGTGATCGCCGTGCTCGGGGTCGCCGTGGCGCTCGGCCTGATCCGCGCCGACTGCCTGCTCGCCGGCATCGCCGATGGGCGGGCACGGCCCGCCGGGCCGCCCGCCGTCCCCGGGGCGTCACCGTTCGCCCTCTCCCTACGGCGCGTCACGGTGCTGCGCGTATAGCGGCTCCGGCCGGGGCGGGGCGGTCGCCCGGACCGCACCGCCGTCCGGTCCGCGGAACCGCACGTCCACCGACCGACCGTGAGTGAGCCGATATGTCAGCGATCGATCGTCGGCTCTTCCTGCGCGCAGGCCTGGCCGCCGCGGGAGGAGCGTTCCTTGCCGCATGCTCCCGGCAGACCTTCGTCACGCCCGGCGGCCCCGAGGTGCGCGCCGCCGAGGCGGCCCGCCGCCCCGGCCCGGTCCGCGAGTTCCAGATCATCGCCCAGGAGGGCGAGGCGGACCTCGGCGGGGTCACCGTGCGCACCTGGATGTACGGCGACCGCCTGCCCGGGCGGCCGATCAGGGTCCGGACGGGCGAGGTCGTCCGGGCCCGCCTGGTCAACCGGCTGCCCGAGGAGACGACCGTCCACTGGCACGGCCTCGGGGTGCGCAACGACGCCGACGGCGTTCCCGGGGTCACCCAGCCGCCCGTGGCGCCGGGAGCGGAGCACACCTACGAGTTCACCGCGCCTCACCCCGGCACCTACTGGTTCCACCCGCACCACGGCACCCAGCTCGACCGGGGCCTGTACGCCCCGCTCATCGTGGAGGATCCGGCCGAACCGCTGAGCTACGACGACGAGTGGGTCGTCGTGCTCGACGACTGGCTGGACGGCGTGACCGGCACGCCGGACGAGGTGCTCGCCGAGCTCACCGCGATGGCGAAGATGGGCTCGGCCGGCCACGGCGGTCACGGATCCGGCGGACCCGGCCATGGCTCCGGCCATGATGGCCACGCACCCACGCCGTCCGCCTCCGGCAAGTGGCCGCACATGATGATGAACGCGGAGAGCGACCTGCTCGGCGGGGAGGCCGGGGACGTCTACCACCCGCACTACCTGGTCAATGGCCGGGTCGCGGCCGCGCCGGAGACCTATCAGGCCAAGCCGGGCACCCGGGTGCGCATCAGGCTGATCAACGCGAGCGGGGACACCGCCTTCCGGGTCGCGCTCGGCGGCCACCGGATGACCGTGACCCACACCGACGGCTTCCCCGTGGAGCCGGTGGAGACCGACGCCCTGCTGATCGGCATGGGCGAGCGGTACGACGTGCTCGTCACCCTCGCCGACGGGGTGTTCCCGCTGGTCGCCGCGGCCGAGGGCAAGCGGGCCGCCGCCCGCGCCCTGGTGCGCACCTCGGCGAAGGCCCGGGCGCCGAAGGCCGATGCCCGGCCGGCCGAGCTCGAGGGGCGCATCCTCTCCTACGACCGGCTCGTGCCCGCCGACGCGGTACGGCTGGCCGCCAAGGCACCGGACCGCACCATCACCTTCGCGCTCACCGGGAGCATGGCGAAGTACGACTGGGCGATCAACGGCCGGCCGTACGACCCCGAGGTGATCGAACCGGTCCGGTCCGGCGAGCGGGTGCGGATCAGGTTCGTCAACGGGACCCTGATGTGGCACCCCATGCACGTGCACGGGCACACCTTCGCCCTCGGCGAACGGGGCGTACGCAAGGACACGGTGATCGTCTTGCCGGACGCCACGGTGACCGTCGACTTCGATGCCGACAATCCGGGCATCTGGGCGGTGCACTGCCACAACATCTACCACGCGGCGGCCGGCATGATGACCCTCCTCGGCTACCAGGTGTGAGGGGAGGACGGCGAATGATCACGAGACTCCGCCTCATCGCCGCCGCGCTCCTGCTCGCGGGCGGGCTGACCGCCTGCGGTGCCACCGGGGAGCCGGGCGAACCCGCGCCCAGCGGGCAGGACACCGGCGTCGGGCACGTGCACGGGCTGGGCGCCGACCCGGCGACCGGCAAGGTGTACGTCGCCGGGCACTACGGCCTGTTCACCGTCGAGCGGGGGAGGCTGGTCCGCGTGGGCGACCAGGACGCCGACTTCATGGGCTTCACCGTCGCCGGTCCGCGGACGTTCTACGCGAGCGGCCACCCGAGCGCCGAGGACATAGCGAACGGGGCGCAGCCCCACCTCGGTCTGATCCGCTCCACCGACGCCGGGCGCACCTGGACCCAGATCGCCCTGGCCGGCAAGGCGGACTTCCACGCGCTCGAGGTCGCGGGCGAGGAGCGGATCTACGGCTACGACAGCCAGACCGGGCAGGTGTGGCGGGGCGACGGCGGAAGGCTCACCCCGGCGGCCCGGCTCGACCTGCTCGACCTGGCGGCCGGGCCCGCGGATCCCGGCACCGTCTACGCGACCACCCCCGAAGGGGTCATGATCAGCACGGATGCCGGGATGACCTTCCGCCCGCTGCGGGGCGCGCCGCTGCTGATGTTCCTCGAGGTGACCGACGACGGCCACCTGATCGGCGTGGACACCGACGCGCGGATCCGGGTGAGCACCGACCGCGGCGCCACCTGGGCGGCCAAGGGCGCCCTGCCCATGCCGCCGGTCGCCTTCACCGCCGTCTCCCCGCAGCGGCTGCTCGCCGCCGCGATGGACGGCTCGGTGTACGAGTCCACGGACGGTGGGGCGAGCGTCACGAGGATCGCCGCGCCCACCGCGTGAGCCCGCGCGGGCGCCGTACGGCTTCCGGCCCGGGGACGGCCACCGGCCCGGGCCGCGGGCCGGAAGCCCCGGTCAGGCCTTGGACTCTTCCAGGCGCGGGAACAGCACCTCGCCCTTGACGGTCCGGGCGCCGGCGGGCAGCTTGCCCCACTGCGCCACCTCGCCGATGCGCTGCTCGGCGAGCGGGCCGAGGTGCGGCTCGGCGCCGAGCGAGGCCCACAGCTTCGCGCAGGCCGCCGGCATGACCGGGTTGAGCAGCACCGCGATGCCGCGCAGCGCCTCGGCCGCCGTGTAGAGGATCGTGGCGAGCCGCGCCCGGGCCTCCGGTGAGTCGTCCTTGGCGACCTTCCACGGCTGCTGCTCGGTGAGGTAGCCGTTCACCTGCTTGATGAAGCCGAAGATCGCCCCGATGCCGCCGGAGAAGTCGAGGTTGTCGCCGATCATGCGGTCGGCCTGCTCGGCGGCGGCGGCGAGCCCGTCCGCGATCGCCTGCTCGGCCGGTCCGGCGTCCGTCGCCTCCGGCAGCGTCCCGCCGAAGTACTTCCCCACCATCGCGGCCACCCGGGACGCGAGGTTGCCGAAGTCGTTGGCGAGCTCGGAGGTGTACCGCGCGGCGAAGTCCTCCCAGGAGAACGAGCCGTCCTGCCCGAACGGGATCGCCCGCAGGAAGTAGTACCGGTACGCGTCGACGCCGAAGGTCCCGGTGAGGTCGCGGGGCGAGATGCCGGTCAGGTTCGACTTGCTCATCTTCTCGCCGCCGACCATCAGCCAGCCGTTGGCGAAGATCTTCTTCGGCAGGGGCAGGCCGTTCGCCATGAGCATGGCCGGCCAGATCACCGCGTGGAACCGGAGGATGTCCTTGCCCACCAGGTGCACGTCCGCCGGCCAGGTGGACCGGAACTTCTCCTCGTCGGAGCCGTAGCCGACCGCGGTCACGTAGTTGAGCAGGGCGTCGACCCACACGTAGATCACGTGCTTGGGGTCCCACGGGATCGGGATGCCCCAGGTGAACGTGGACCGGGAGATCGACAGGTCCTGCAGGCCCTGCCGTACGAACTGGACGACCTCGTTGCGGGCGGAGGCGGGCTGGATGAAGTCCGGGTTGCGTTCGTAGTGCTCCAGCAGGCGCGGGCCGTACGCGGAGAGCCGGAAGAAGTAGTTCTCCTCCTTCAGCCACTCGATCGGGCGCTTGTGGATCGGGCACAGCTCGCCCTCGAGCAGCTCACCCGGAGACTTGTACTCCTCGCACCCGACGCAGTACGGACCCTCGTAGCCGCCCTTGTAGATCTCCCCCTTGTCGTACAGGTCCTGGACGAACTCCTGCACGCGCTTGGTGTGCCGCGGCTCCGTGGTCCGGATGAAGTCGTCGTTGGCGATCTCCAGGTGCTCCCAGAGCGGCTTCCAGGCGGTCTCGACAAGCTTGTCGCACCACTCCTGGGGAGTCGTGCCGTTCGCCTCGGCCGTGCGCATGATCTTCTGGCCGTGCTCGTCGGTGCCGGTGAGGAACCACACCCTCTCCCCCCGCTGGCGATGCCAGCGGGTGAGCACGTCGCCGGCGACGGTCGTGTAGGCGTGGCCCAGGTGAGGAGCGTCGTTGACGTAGTAGATCGGCGTCGTGACGTAGAACGCCGACTCCCCGGATCCTGTCGTTCCTGTAGCCGCCATGCCGAAATCCTATCGACCCTGTGCGGATGCCTTCGCGTGACCGCCGGAGCCTGTGGACGACCAGGCGGCGGAGGACCGGATCCGGCCGGCGGCACGGCCCGGCCGGCGCGCCACCGCGCCGCCGTGGGCCGTCCGGATCACACGAGGCTCGGCGCCCGAGCCGTCCCGCTCGGGCGCTCTGATCGGTCCGGCTCAGACGCCCTGGGCGGTCCGCTCAGGCGCTCTGGGCCGTGCCGGCCACGGAGGAGTCGCGGGCCACCGCCTCGGCGGCCTCCTCGGCGGCGGAGGCGGCGACGTCCACCGCGGTCTCCTTCGACCGGCGGATGCCGAGGATGCTCACGAACAGCGTGGCGAAGATGGTCTGGCAGCTCATCATGAACGCGGTGGCCGACGGCACCACGAGCCGGAGCGACTCGGCCGGGATCAGCTCGCCGAAACCGCGCTCACCCCAGTGGACGAGCGAGGCGATCAGGCCGCCGAAGCCGGCGACCGCGAGCAGCCCGCCGACGAGCAGCCCGCGCTCCAGGGTGATCACGTCGACCAGCCGCCGCACCCGCTTGTCCTGCGGGAGGAAGCCCTCCTCGGCCGCGTACACCTTGGTGAAGATCGCGAACAGCACGGCCTGGTAGCCGATCACGACCATGGCCGACGCGCCGACCAGGGTGTCGACGTCGAACCCGAGCTCGCCGATGAAGACCGGGCCGGTGGAGAGCGCGATCCCCATGATCAAGCCGATGGCCATCAGCACCAGGCCGGGGATGAGGAACAGCCAGCGCGGGCTGTACAGCAGCAGGAAGCGCAGGTGGCGCCAGCCGTCCCGCCAGGAGCGCAGGTGCGGCGGGCGGGACCGGCCGTCCGGCGAGAGCGTGGTCGGCACCTCCCGGATGTCGAGCCCCTGCAGCGTGGCCTTCACCACCATCTCCGAGGCGAACTCCATGCCCCCGGTCTGCAGGCCGAGCCGGAGGATCGAGTCCCGGCGGAAGCCGCGCAGGCCGCAGTGGAAGTCGCCGACCGGGCTGTTGAAGAAGAGCCGTCCGATGAACGACAGGACCGGGTTGCCGAGGTAGCGGTGGAGCGGGGGCATGGCGCCCGGCGCGATGCCGCCCTTGAACCGGTTCCCCATGACCAGGTCGGCACCGTCCCGCAGCTCCTTGATGAAGGGCATCAGGTTGGTGAAGTCATAGGAGTCGTCCGCGTCTCCCATGATCACGTACTTGCCGCGGGCGGCGCGGATCCCGCCCATGAGGGCGTTGCCATAGCCCTTCTCCTCAACGTGGACCACCCGGGCACCGGCGTCCCTCGCGAGTTGCTGGGAACCGTCCGTGCTCCCGTTGTCAGCGACCACAACCTCGCCGTTGATCCCGTGCTCGCGCATGAACCCGATCGCCTTGGTCACACAGGTCGCAACGGTCTCGGCCTCGTTGAGGCAGGGCATGACTACGGTAAGTTCCACGTCGCAACTCCTCGCATATGACGGCAGGACACCAATGATGCCCGCTTCCTCGCCGGACCACGGTCAAGTCCCCAAAAGGGCTGGCATCCTGTAACCATGGTCGCGGTCGCCGATCCTCCTTCACTCGGCGCCTCCCCGGTACGCCGCGGGTGGGGCCGGGTCACCGCGCCGCTCCGCCGGCATCGGGTCTTCGTGACCGCACTCGGCCTGGCGGCCGTCCTGCGGATCATCACCATGCTCGGGTTCGGCCCGGCCATGTGGTTCAACGACTCGTACGACTACGTGTCGGTGGCCCTGCGCCCACGGCCGCACCCGATCCGCCCGGACGGTTATGCATTCTGGCTGCTTCTGCTAAAGCCGCTGCACAGTTTCGCCTTCGTCGTCTTCACCCAGCACGTGATGGGGCTGGGGATAGGCGTACTGATCTATGCGGTTCTGACCAAGAAATTTGGGACCCCACGCTGGGCGGCGACGCTCGCGGCCGCGCCGGTGCTCTTCGACGCCTACCAGATCCAGCTCGAGCAGCTCATCATGTCGGACACGCTCTTCACGCTGCTCGTGGTGGGCGTCATCGTCGTCGTGCTCTGGCAGACCCGGATGTCGTGGCAGGCCGGGGCGGCGGTCGGGCTGCTGCTCGCCATGGCCGCGCTGACCCGGAGCGTCGGCCTGCCGATCCTCGCCCTCGTCGTCTGCTACCTCCTGGTCAAGCGGGTCGGGTGGCGGCCGATCACCGCCATGGTCGTCACCTGCGCCACCCCGGTCCTCGCGTACATGGGCTGGTTCAAGGCGGTCAACGGGCAGTTCGCGATGACCAACAGCGACGGGGTGATCCTCTACATGCGCACCTCGCTCTTCGCCGACTGCCACAAGATGGGGCTGGACAAGCGCGAGGACCTCGAGCTCGCCCTGCTGTGCATCAACACCCCGCCCGAGCAGCGGGAGCCGTCCGCGCAGGCCTACCTGTGGTGGGACGACCAGAACCAGCTCCACGTGTTCGGCTCGGGCATGAAGTTCACCCCCGAGATCAACGCCAACGCGAGCGAGTTCGCCAAGCGCGCCATCCTCGCCCAGCCCGGCGACTACCTCGCTACCGTGGCCAAGGACTTCTTCCGGGCCTTCCGGTGGGACCGCCCCCGGTTCCCGGACGCCAAGACGTTCCTGCAGTACGAGTTCGGCAATCCCTACACCCTGAAGATCCCCAAGTGGAGCTCCTACCAGAGCACCACAGACCGGGACGTCGAGGCGTACGAGCAGGGCCCCGCGGCCACCCGGATGGTCTCGCCGTGGTCGGACATCATGATCGCCTACCAGAAGGTGGTCCGGCTGCCCGGGACCGTGCTGGGGATCCTGCTCCTCATCGGCCTGTACGGCGTGGCCGTACGGTGGCGTGAGCTCGGCGGGCCGGTGCTGCTCCCCTGGCTCGCCGCGGTCGGCCTGATCCTCGCCCCGGCGGCGACCGCCGAGTTCGACTACCGGTACCTGCTGCCCGCCGTGCCCCTCGCCTGCCTCGCGGCCGCGATCGCGCTCACCCCGCGGCGGCACGCGCCCGTGCGGCCGTTCCGCCGTCAGCGGCCGTGGATGGCGTTGTAGAGATCCCGCTTCGGCACCCCGGCCGACCTGGCCACCTCGGCGATCGCGTCCTTGCGCGGCACACCGGCCGCCTCCCGCCGCGCCACCTCGGCGATGAGCTCCGCCATGTCGGTCGGGGCCGCGTCCTCGGGCGCCCGCCCGGCGACGACCAGGGTGATCTCGCCCCGCACCTCGCCCGACGCCCAGGAGAGCAGCTCGGCGAGCGTGCCGCGCCGTACCTCCTCGTAGACCTTGGTGAGCTCGCGGCACGCGACCGCCGGGCGGTCCGGGCCGAACGCCTCGACCATCGCCTCCAGGCAGGCGCGCAGCCGGTGCGGCGCCTCGAAGAAGACCATGGTCCGTTCCTCGCCGGCGAGGGCGGCGAGCCGCCGCGCCCGCTCCCCGGGCTTGCGCGGCAGGAACCCCTCGAAGCAGAACCGGTCGCACGGCAGGCCGGAGACCGCGAGCGCGGTGGTGACCGCGGACGGGCCCGGGACCGCGGTCACCGGGACGCCCTCCGCCACGGCGAGCCGGACCAGCCGGTACCCGGGGTCGGAGATCCCCGGCATCCCGGCATCGGTGATCACCACGACCGTACGGCCCTCGCGCAGCGCCGCGAGCAGCTCGCCGGACCGGGCCTCCTCGTTGGCGTCGAAGTAGGAGACGACCCGGGCGGTGAGGGTCACCCCCAGCTCGGCGGCGAGCCGCCGCAGCCGCCTGGTGTCCTCCGCCGCGATCACATCGGCGGTCTCGAGCGCCTCGCGGAGCCGCGGCGAGGCGTCAGCGAGCCGCCCGATCGGAGCCCCAGCCAAGACAAGCACTCGTCCACCCTATGACTCGATGAAAGCTTCACGGAGCTAGGCCCGGATATCCCCAATCGGCGCGTACGCCGTGTTCTCTCGGGGCCACGACAGTACGCTGTCGGGCGTGGCGGTGACCGATTCTCCTTACAAGGCGTTCGAACAGCCCGAACAGACGACGGATGGCTCGGCCCCCGTCTCGCTGCGCGAGCGGCTGGTCCCACCCATGCCCGGCAGCGTCCTCTGGGGATGGGTCGGCCCGATCAGCGTGGCCCTCTTCGGGGCCATCCTGCGGTTCCTGCGTCTCGACACGCCGCACGCCGTGGTCTTCGACGAGACCTACTACGCCAAGGACGCGTTCGCGACGATCAAGTACGGCGCCGAGCGGCAGTTCGTCGAGGGCGCGGACAAGATGCTGCTCGCCGGCAACGAGAACATCTTCAAGCAGTGCGCGAACGTTCAGGACTGCGCCGCCTACGTGGTCCACCCGCCGCTGGGCAAGTGGATGATCGGCCTCGGGGAGATGATCTTCGGGGTCAACCCGTTCGGCTGGCGGTTCGCCGCCGCGCTGTTCGGGGCGCTGTCGATCCTGATCATCGCCCGGGTGGCCCGCCGGATGACCCGCTCCACGCTGCTGGGGTGCGCCGCGGGCTTCCTCCTCGCCCTGGACGGGCTGCACTTCGTGCTCTCCCGTACGGCTCTGCTCGACATCTTCCTGACGTTCTGGGTGGTCGCCGCCTTCGCCTGCCTGGTCGCCGACCGGGACCACATGCGCAGACGGCTCGCGGACTGGCATGAGGCCTTCCTCGCCGGCAACGCGCCCGCTCAGCCGTCGCTCGGCTGGCGGCCCTGGCGGCTCGCCGCCGGGCTCTGCCTCGGCGCGGCCACGGCCACCAAGTGGACCGGCGTGTTCTTCATCATCGCCTTCGGGGTGATGTCCCTGCTCTGGGACGCCGGGGCGCGGCGGGTCGCCGGGCTGCCCAGGCCGTACCTGGGCCGGATCCGCGACCTGTCGCTCGCCGCCACCTGGCTCGGGGTGGTCCCCGTCCTGACCTACATCGCCTCGTTCGCCGGCTGGTTCGCCACCCCGAACGGGTGGGGCCGCAACTGGGAGACCGCCGTCGCCAAGGGCCCGGTCGGCTTCGTGATCGACTCGCTGGGCTCGTGGTTCACCTATCAGAAGCAGGTGCTCAGCTTCCACACGGGCCTCGCCTCCCACCACCCCTACCAGTCCCAGCCCTGGCAGTGGCCGCTGCTGCTCCGGCCGGTGGCGTTCTTCTACGAGACGCCGCAGACCTGCGGCGAGCCCAACTGCTCGTGGGCGGTGCTCGGCACCGGAACCCCGGTGATCTGGTACGGCGGGCTCATCGCGATCCTCGCCATGGTCGCCTGGTACGTGTCCACCCGGGACTGGCGTGGGGGTGCGGTGCTCCTCGGCTACCTCGCCGGTTGGCTGCCGTGGTTCTACTTCGCGATCGCCGACAACCGGACCATGTTCCTCTTCTACGCCCTGCCGATGGTGCCGTTCATGGTCCTCGCGATCGTGCTGGTCTTCGGGCTCATCATCGGGCCGCGGGACGGGGAGCCCCGCCGTAGGACCGCGGGCGCGGTTGCCGCCGGCGCCTTCGCCCTGCTCGCGCTGGTGAACTTCGGCTGGCTGTACCCGAGGCCGCTCCCGGATCCGGCCGGCCGGGTGCCTCCGGATCCGACCGGACCGGCACTGCCCGATCTGACCGCCGGGCGCTCTCCGATCTGACCGGCCGGGCCGAACATGGTCACGCCGGGCGGGCAACCGTCGCCGCCGGCGGGGCCGGTAGGGCAGACTTCGGTCATGCCCGCACCTGACGTGGCCGCCCTCCTCGCGGAGCTGGAGCGCACCGAACCGGAGCTCGCCCGCGCGGCACGGCTGGCGATCGACTGGCTCGCCGGCGGCAGGGCGCTGGAGACCATCAGCCAGCTCGACCTGTGCGAGTTCCTCTGGTACACGCTCCCGCTCAAGATCAGCGGGGACCGCTTCTCCATCGCGCGGGCACTGGGCGAGCTGCTCCGGCTGGGCGGGCTGTACCGGTACGCCGCGATGTGCCGGTCGCGCACCACAGCCCGGATCCTGCGGACCTACGCCAGGGACGGCGAAGAGGCCGGGGTCGCCGCCTACCACCGGGCCCTCAAGACCACCGGGGTACTGCCGCCGGACACCTCCGAGCTGACGTGGAGCTCCATCATGGGGCCGGAGGAGGGCCGCGCGCACGCTTCATGCGCCGCGGCGCTCGAGCTCGCCATCGTCGCCGGCGAGATGACCCCCGACGAGCGGGCCGGCCGGGAGCGGCTCACCCGGAGGTGGCTCACCACTCCCCGGGCCGAGCTCGGCGGCGACTGCTGGCTCGACCGCGTCCACGGGGAACGGCTCAACCGGTGGGTGCTCGGGCACGGCTCGGCCCGGCGCGAGCTCGCCGAACCCTTCGAACTCCGGTTGCACGCCCCGATCCCGGTACCGCGCGAACCCCATCTCGAGCCGCTGCGCTGGCTGCTCGAGCTCGCCGAGAACGGCATTCCACTGACCGAACGGCTCAACCTCGCCCGGGCGGTCGCGGTCGAGGCCGTGGCCCGCTTCGGGTGGGAGGTCCTCACGTCCGGCTCGGTCCGCAGCGAGACCGAGGTGCCCGCGCTCACCAGCCTGAAGCTGATCGCGATCGACGACCTCGGCGCGCTCCGCCGTACCGGCAGAAGGCTCGTGCTCACCCGGAAGGGCCGGAAGCTCCTCGCGAACCCTGAGGCGCTGTGGAGCACCATGGGCAGGGTGCTCCTCACGTTCGCACGGCGGCGGGTGGATCATCGGTTCGAGGTCTGCGCCCGCGAATCGGCGCTGATGCTGGTCGCCGACGGGCCGATGGAGGCGGACGAGCTGTACGCCCAGGTCGCCGCGGTACTGAGCGACGAAGGGTGGCGTACGTCCGAGGGGACCGCGGTCACCCACATCGAGGTGGCCCGCCCGCTCAACGAGCTACGGCTCCGCCTCGACGCGCTCCGCCTGCGCACCGACCCCAGGTGGAACGCCTCCTGGCGGCTCACCCCGGTCGGCCGGGCGGCCGCGCTCGCCGCGTTGCGCGCCTACGCCCTGCGCCCGCGCCGCTACCTCGGCGACGAGTGAGCCGAGCCCCTGGGCGGTCGCCCGGGCAGGGCCGATCTCGTCACTTCGGAACGGCGCGCGCTGAGTGAGCCGCCCGGGCCGGCGCCGCCGTACTCGGCGCTGCGCGTCACCACGGTGCACGCCGTCACGCCGGCGACGGGTCGGCGCCGCCGCATCGGCGTATCACGGTCGTCAGTGCCGCGTCGCGGTCGCGCCCGGTGGGCGGTGGTCGGACGCCGGCCCTGACGGGCTCCACCCAGAGACCGCCAGGCGATCGGCCGCCCGGTTGCCGAGCTCCCGCGCGGGCACCAGCTCGGCCGCCGCGCCGAGGCCGAACGGCGGCATGTTCCCGTAGAGGGTCTCGTACCCGCGCACCGCGTAGGTCTCGTGCCAGATGCCCACGGCCCCGCTCTCGTACGCCCGCCGGTAGAAGCGTTTCCACGCCGGCCAGTGGTGGGCGTCCGGATCCCTGGCGTAGCGGAGAAGCTGCTCCATGCTGCGCCAGTACTGGACCATCATCACGGTCCGCCACCTGACGAACGTCTCCACGCCGAGCAGGCCACTGGACGGGTCGGCGTACAGCTCCTTGAGCATCGGGGCCATTTCCCTGGCGACCGGGAACCACGTGCGCACCGCGCGCAGCTTGTTGATCCGCATTCCGATCAGGAAGACGACGAAATCGCCCTCGATCTTGGCGCTCTGCCGCATGCCCCCTCCATTGGGTAGCTCCACTATCCAACAATTGGATAGTAAAGCTATCTAGCGGGTGATTGGCAAGCAGTACTATCCAGCCATGCGGATCTCCGAGCTGAGCGCCGAGTCCGGGGTGCCCATCGCGACGATCAAGTACTACCTGCGTGAGGGACTGCTGCCCCCGGGTGAGCAGACGGCGGCGACCCGGGCCGAGTACGACCGGTCACACCTGCGCAGGCTCCGGCTCATCCGGGCGCTCCTCGAGGTCGGACGGCTCCCGCTCGCGACGATCCGCACGATCATCACGGCGGTGGAGGACGAGAGCCTGAGCCTCCACGACATGCTGGGCTTCGCTCACCATGCGCTGGCCCGGGTGGAGCAGCCGCCGAATCCGGATGACGAGGACTGGCGCGAGGCGAAGGAGATGGTCGATCGGCTCATCACCGAGATGGGCTGGAACGTGGACGCCTGCGCCCCGACCCGGGACGAGCTCGCGTGGACGCTCGTCACGTTGAAGCGCCTGGGCATGCCGGCCACACAGGACGACCTGATCCCGTACGCGAAGGCCGCCGATGATCTGGTCAGGTCATACGACATGAAGAAGATCCCTCTCGACGCCCCTCGCGACACCCTCGTCGAGGCCGTGGTGGTCTACGAGGTCCTGTACGGCAAAGCGTTCGACGTGCTTCGCCGCCTCGCCCAGGAGTCCGAGTCGGCACGGCTTCTGGGCGGCTTCCCGGCCGGCACGCCCGCTTCCTCCGGCGCACCGGACCGGCCATCGTCCGCCGGGCGGGATCAGGAGGCTTGATCGTCCGTTCGCCACAGTCAGGCGAAGAGCTCCTCGGCACGGTCAACGGTCACCGCTCGCCGCACCCACGACTCCAGCACCTCCGGATCGGTGCACCCGGTGATCCGCTCCCGAACCTCCGCAGAGACCTCCAGACCACGGGCCTCCAGCACCGCCAACAGCGCCACCGCCTCACCCTCGGCGCGACCCTCGGCACGGCCCTCCGCACGGCCTTCGGCGCGGCCTTTGGCCTCTCCTTCTTTGCGACCTTGCTCGAGTCCTTCGGTGCGGCCTTGTTCGATCCAGTGGGACAGGTACTGGCGGGCGATGCTCTCGTAGTCGTAGCCGGTGGTGGTCACGATCTCCCCTACGTGCCCGGGTGTCCCCGCGCGTCCCGCGATCGGCGTTCGGCCCGGCCTGATGGCGTCCGGCACCTGCTGATCGCGACCGGTCACAGTTCCACTCAGGCGAAGAGCTCCTCGGCACGGTCAACGGTCACCGCTCGCCGCACCCACGACTCCAGCACCTCCGGATCGGTGCACCCGGTGATCCGCTCCCGAACCTCCGCAGAGACCTCCAGACCACGGGCCTCCAGCACCGCCAACAGCGCCACCGCCTCACCCTCGGCGCGACCCTCGGCACGGCCCTCCGCACGGCCTTCGGCGCGGCCTTTGGCCTCTCCTTCTTTGCGGCCTTGTTCGATCCAGTGGGACAGGTACTGGCGGGCGATGCTCTCGTAGTCGTAGCCGGTGGTGGTCACGATCTCCTCCAGGTGCTTGCGCACCACATCGGGTAACACCGCGAACACATAGTGCAGATACAGTTTCGCCCGTTCGGGGTCGAGGGTGTCCAGCGCCGCGACCATCGCCTCAAGCGCCGGGGTGATGCCGGGCTCGCCGGCGTGCATGACCGTGGAGAGCACGGCAAGCTCGGGGCTGGCCTTGGCCCGGGCCGGGTCGGTGATCAGGGGGATGGTGCCCGGGTGGACCACGAGCGGGGTGATCAGCCCACTCGGGCCGAGGGGGATGGCGCGTTCGCACCACCGGGCCACCCCGGGGTCGGCACAGATGATCAAAAGGGCGGTGGCGCATTTCAGCCGTGCCCGCAGGGTGGTGGCGTATACGGGCCAGCTGAAGCGTTTGCGGGCGTCGCGGTGTTTTTGCACCTCGACGATCAACGCCATCGTGGGCCCGCCTTGGGCGTCTCGCAGGACGACGACGGAGTCGGCGCGGAATTCGACGGGTGCGGTTTGGGTGCAGTCGACCGCCTCGACCGTGGCGGTGGCGTATGAAGGGTGAATGCCGGCGGTCTCCCGGAGGAGTTCCACGGCGATGGCGGGGCGGTTGCGGATGAATTCGATGGGCATTTCGTGGTCGATCCTTGGCACGCGCCGCAGATTACGCTGAGTATCGATATGGTTTCACAACGTCACACCCATGCTGTGGAAAACTCCCGCTCACCCCAGGAGGGAAATCCTTCGACCGCACCGAATACCAAATCAGAAGAAGCACCCCGAATCGCCCTGCCAGCCCGGCCTGCCGGTACGGAACGACTTCGACGGCGTGCCGAGAAACACCCGCGCGATGTGAGCGAAGACCGGAACCACGCCCGCAGCCGCTCCCGCGGGCGGTCCTTCGCGCGCGCTCCGTCGCCCGCGGCTCCGCCGTGCCCGCCTCGTGGTGAGCGCACAGCGGTACGGCATGCCGTGCCCGGCGGCCACCGGATCAATGGGCGACCCCGCGCAGGCGCTGAGCGGATCGACGAGATCGCAGGTACCCGCAAGGGCACCGCGACAGCCGTACCAAGGACTCAAAGGTGGGGACGGAAGCGAAGCGGCTCCAGTGGGAGGACCTGCTCCTCGCCGGGGAGCGGGTGCGGGTCATGGATTGGTCGCTCGCCTGCCGCGGACCGGCGTGGGCCGACGTGGCGATCCTCGTCCACCGGCTCATCATGGCCGGTCACCCTCCGGAGCGGGCGGAGCGGATCGCCGCCCGGGGCCCGCCTGGCGTACGGCTCCGCCGGGCGCGGTGACCGGCCTGGCCGCGGTGCGGGCGCTGTCCGTCGCCGAGGCCCGGATACCTGCAGAAATGAGGGAGGCCGCTCCCGGATCGGGAACGGCCTCCCACCTTCTGTGGAGCTAAGGGGATTTGAACCCCTGACCCCTTCGATGCGAACGAAGTGCGCTACCAGACTGCGCTATAGCCCCACGACGCCAACTAGGTTAGCAAATCTCTGGCGGTGTTGTGTCAACCGTCAGTCTCCGACGGCACGGCGGTCGTCGGAGTACTGGTCGTACAGCGGGACCCGCTTGCGCGTCTCGAACCGGACGACCTCCGCGTCCCTGGCCATGGCGGCACGCCGGCGTGCCCGCTCCCGGCGCAGGCGCGCGGCGCGGGCGCGTGCCTCGCGCTCCCGCCGCTCCTGGTCCAGCTTGGCCGCGGCCCGGAGCAGGGCGAGATAGAAGAGCAGCACCACGGCCGCGGGCGAGACCGCCCACCAGGGAATCAACCGGAAGGCGGCGGTGGCCACCGAGGCGACCAGAAGCAGCACGCACATGAACAGCCCTCTGCGGCGGCGGGCGATGACGCGCGCCCGGCGCCTGCCCGGGCTGAGCCGCGGCTTGCGGGCCGGTGCGTCGCCGGCCGGGGGAGCCGCGGCGCCGGAGTGCTCCGGAGCCTTCCCCTCGGGCGGGACCTCGACCGTGTCCTCACCGGTGGCGGCGGGTGCCCGCTCCTCGGCCGCCTCGGGCTCCGCCGCACCGTCCGGTTCCGTGCTCGTGCCCGGGGCGGCCTCCTGCTCCTCGGCGGGGTGCTCGTAGGCCACCTCGTCGTTGCGGTCCCTGCGCAGCCACATGGGCAGCAGCACGGCCAGCCACATCACGACGATCGCGAGGTAGAGGAGGGCGCTACCCATGCGGCCTCCTGCGGGCACGGTGAACCCGCCCGGGGACTGGTATCTGCTGAGCGGTGTTCACGTCACGCACGGTAAGCCTGGATGTCACTGCATGACGAGCATTGAGTCCGGTGTGTCGCCAGATCGTCAAAGCAGTTCATGTAATTCGATCCCGAGCAGCGCCGATCTAACGGGTGATTTGCCGCCATTGACCGCGTTCGCGAACGTTCGTGAACACCGATCGACCGGGCGTGGCCGCATGTCGCGCGGACCACGCACCGGCCCTGTCGCTCCGCTCAGGCGCCTATCCGGGGTTACCGGGGTTCCCCGTCCCTTGGCGGCTCTTCTGCGCCGCCAACGCCTCTCTCGTACGGCGCCACCGGGGCAGCAGCCCACCCGGCACGTCCTCGACCGTGAGCGCGTAGCAGATGTGGTCGCGCCAGGCGCCGTCGATGTGGAGCTGACGCCGGCGTATGCCCTCCTCGCGGAATCCGAGCTTCTCCACCACCCGTCGGCTGGCGTGGTTCTCCGGCCGGATGTTCGCCTCGATCCGGTGGAGGCCGACCGTGAAGAAGCAGTGATCGACGGCCATGGCGAGGGCGGTGGGGATGATGCCCCGCCCGGCGAGCGCGCCGTCGATCCAGTAGCCCACCTGTCCCGATCTGGCCGAGCCCCAGACGATGGCTCCCACGGTGAGCTGACCGGCGAACGCGCCCTCGTACGTCACCACCCAGGGCAGGGCGATTCCCTGGCGTGCCTCACGGCGCAGGGTGGCGACCATCGAGATGTACGGCCCGAGCCCGGTCCGGAACAGCGGGGTCTCCGGATTGCTCGGCTCCCAGGGCCGCAGCCAATCCGCGTTGCGCAGCCGGACGTCTCGCCACTCCCGCACGTCTCGAAGACGCAGTGGCCGCAGCCCGACGGGGCCCTCCGTCAGGGTCACCGGCCAGCCGCGAAATCGGTCCACCTGTCAATCATCCATCCATGAGGGCCCGCCGCGCTACCAGGGTTCCCATCTGACCTTACGACCTCACCGCGGGTGGTCGCCACCGTGAAGCTGCTCCACGACGTGGCGCAGGATCGGGGCGAGCACCGCCATCCCGTCACGAACCCCACCGGGCGAGCCCGGGAGGTTGACGATGAGGGTGGTGCCCGCGTGGCCGGCGATCCCGCGGGAGAGGATGGAGGTCGGCACCTTCTCCCGGTTCACCTGCCGTACGGCTTCCGCGATGCCGGGGATCTCCCGGTCGATGACGCGGCGGGTCATCTCGGGGGTGAGGTCGAGCGGGGTGACCCCGGTGCCCCCGGTCGTCACGATCACGTCGTACCCCTGGGCCACGCCCTCGCGCAGCGCCGCCTCCACGGGCTCGCCGTCCGGCACGACCCGCGGCCCGTCGACCTGGGCGCAGCCCGCCTCGGTGAGCAGGGCGGCGAGGATCGGACCCGACCGGTCCTCGTAGACCCCTGCCGCGGCGCGATTCGAGACCGTGATCACCAATGCCCGCACGTCGGTGCCTTCCTCCATCCCTCTTGTGTCCGGCCGTCCGTGCCGATCGGGAACGCCGTGGCTCAGGCGCGGCCCGGCCGGACCCAGTGGCCGGTCTTGCCCCCGGTCTTCTCCTCGACCCGCACGTCGCTGATCACCGCCGCGGGGTCGACGGCCTTCACCATGTCGACCACGGCGAGCCCGGCGACGGCGACGGCGGTGAGCGCCTCCATCTCCACGCCGGTCCGGTCGGCGGTCTTCACCCGTGCGGTGATCTCCACACCGCTGTCGGCCACGGTGAGCTCGACATCCACCCCGTGCAGGGCGATCGGGTGGCAGAGCGGGACGAGGTCCGGGGTGCGCTTCGCGCCCATGATCCCGGCGATCCGCGCCACGCCGAGGGCGTCCCCCTTCGGCAGATCGCCCGCGCGCAGCGCGGCGACCGCCTCGGGTGAGAGCAGCACCCGGCCGGTCGCCGTGGCCGTGCGGGCGCTGACCTCCTTGCCCGAGACGTCGACCATGCGCGCCGCCCCGGACTCGTCAAGGTGCGGCAGGCTCACAGCGGGATCACCTCCACCTCCGCCCCTTCGGGCAGCTCGGTCACGTCCTCCGGCACCACGATCAACGCGTTCGCCGTGGCGAGCGCCGCGAGCCGGTGGGAGCCCTGCCCGGTGACCGGGGTGACGGTGCCGCCGGAGAGCACCCCGCGGGCGAACGACCGCTTGCCCGCCGGCGACCGCACCGGCCCCGTGACGGTCGCGCGCACGGTCTCCGGCGGCCCGGCGGGCAGCCCCTGCATCGCGCGCAGGGCCGGCTCGACGAAGAGCTTGAACGAGACGAACGCGGAGACCGGGTTGCCGGGCAGCGCGAAGAGCGGCACGCGGTCCGGGCCGACCAGGCCGAACCCTTGCGGCATGCCGGGCTGCATGGCCACCCGCTCGAATACGACCTCCCCGAGGGGGGCGAGCGCCTCCTTCACCGGCTCGTACGCCCCCATCGACACCCCACCGCTGGTGATCACCACGTCGGCGCGGAGGAGCTGGTCTTCGAGGCGGTCGAGGAAGAGCTTCGGATCGTCGCCGACCACCCCGGCACGGAACCCGTCCGCGCCCGCCTCGCGCGCGGCCGCGGCGAGCATGAAGCCGTTCGCGTCCCAGATCCGCCCGGTGCCGAGGGGGGTGCCCGGCTCGGCGAGCTCCGCCCCGGTGGAGACCACGGCGACGCGCGGGCGCGGCCGTACGGTCACCCGGCGGCGGCCGGCCGCGGCGAGGATGCCGAGCTGGGCGGGGGCGATCCGGGTGCCGGCCCGGAGCACCGTGTCCCCGGCCCGGACGTCCTCCCCCGCCGGCCGGACGGCGTGCCCCCGCGCCACCGGGCGGTCGATGGTGACGCGGGCGGTGCCGCCGTCCGTCCACTCCACCGGGACCACGGCGTCGGCGCCGGCCGGCAGGGGGGCGCCGGTCATGATGCGGGCGGCGTGCCCGGGCCCGATCGCGTGCACGCCGCCGTCACCGGCCGCGATGTCGTCGACCACGGGCAGGGTGACCGGGGCGGAGGCCACGTCCTCGGCGCGCACCGCGTAGCCGTCCATCGCCGAGTTGTCGAACGGGGGCAGCGGCACCGGGGCGGTCACGTCCTCGGCGAGCACGGTGCCGAGGGCGTGGTCGAGGTCGATCTCGAGCGGGGCGAGCGGCCGCACGGCCGCAAGGATGTCGGCGAGATGCCGGTCGACGGATTTCATGATCTTCAGAGTCCTCGCTGGTCGAGGAACCGGCGCAGCCAGGGGAGGAACTCGGGGGCGAGGTCCTCGCGTTCGGCCGCGAACTGCACGACCGTTCGCAGGTAGTCGAGCTTGTTGCCGGTGTCGTAGCGGCGGCCCCGGAACAGCACGCCGTGCACCGGGCCGCCCTCGTCGGGGCCGCGCGTCGCGAGCGTGCGCAGCGCGTCGGTGAGCTGGATCTCCCCGCCCCGGCCCGGCGGGGTGTTCTCCAGCACCTCGAACACGGCCGGGTCGATCACGTAGCGGCCGATCACCGCCCAGTTCGAGGGGGCCTGGCCGGCGGGTGGCTTCTCCACGAGGTCCGTGACGCGGACCACGTCCTCCTCGTCGGTGGGCACGACCGCGGCCGCGCCGTACCGCGTGATCTCCTCCGGGGACACCTCCATGAGCGCGACGACGCTGCCGCCGTAGGTGCCGCGCACCTCGATCATCCGCTTGAGGAGGGGGTCGCGCGGGTCGATGATGTCGTCGCCGAGCAGGCAGGCGAACGGTTCCCGTCCGACGTGCTGCTTGGCGCAGAGCACGGCGTGGCCCAGCCCGCGCGGCTCGCCCTGCCGTACGTAGTGCATGGTCGCCAGGTTGACCGGCTCCGTGATCTGTGACAGCCGCTCCTCGTCACCCTTGGCGCGGAGCAGGTGCTCCAGCTCGTACGCTACATCGAAGTGATCCTCGATGGACCGCTTGTTGCGGCCGGTGATGACGAGCACGTCGAGCAGGCCGGCGGAGACCGCCTCTTCGACGACGTACTGGATCGCCGGCTTGTCGACGATCGGCAGCATCTCCTTCGGGGTCGCCTTCGTCGCGGGCAGGAAGCGGGTCCCGAGACCCGCGGCGGGCACCACGGCCTTGGTCACAGGAGCGAAGTCACCCATGCTTGAACACTAACTGGAGCGGCGATGGATAAGGCGAACCTGCGACGGCGGATCCTGGCCGCCCGGGCCGGCCTGAGCGAGGAGACCCTGCGGACGTCGGCGGCCGCGACGCGCGAGCTCCTGCTCGATCAGCCCTGGGTGCAGATGGCCGGGCTGGTGGCGTGTTACTGGTCGATCGGCACCGAGCCCGACACCCACGGGCTGATCCTCGCGCTGTGGAAGCACGGCGCCACGGTGATGCTGCCGGTCCAGCGGCCGGACGGCGACCTCGACTGGGCGGTTTACGACGGGCCTGACTCCCTGGCGCCGGGGCCGTACGGAATCATGGAACCGGTGGACGAGCGACGCGGGGTGGACGCGATCCGCACCGCATCGCTGGTGATCGTGCCCGCGCTCGCCGTCGACCGCTCGACCGGGGTACGGCTGGGCCGCGGCAAGGGGTCCTACGACCGGGCGCTCGCCAGGGTGGGGCCGCACACGCCGACGGTCGCGCTGCTCCACGAGGGCGAGCTCCTCGATGGGGTCCCGGCCGAGCCACACGACCAGCGCGTCCGATATGTGGCGCTACCTGGCGAACTAATCCTGTTAGGTCATCCATAATCGGGAGTGCCGGAAAACTCGCTGGAGAGGGCGGACCGAACTGAACGTCTGGCTGCTGCTGTCCGCGACTGTCGTCATAGCGGCCATCGCGTCGGTTCGGATCGCCTATCGCACCGGCCTGCCCAGCCTGCTGATCTACCTCGCGCTCGGCATCCTCCTCGGCGAGGCAGGGCTCGGCATCCAGTTCGACAACGCCGAGCTCGCCCAGCAGCTCGGGCTCATCGCGCTCACCGTGATCCTCGCCGAGGGTGGCCTCACCACCGACTGGAACCGCGTCCGCGACGGCGTGCCGCTCGCGCTCATCCTCGCCACCCTCGGCGTCGTGGTGAGCTTCATCGTGCACGGGGTGGCCGTGCACTACCTGCTCGGGTTCGACTGGCGCATGTCGCTCCTGGTCGGCGGGGTGATCGCCTCCACGGACGCCGCCGCGGTCTTCTCCGTGCTGCGCCGGCTCCCGCTGAAGCCCAAACTCGGCGGCATCCTCGAGGCGGAGTCGGGCTTCAACGACCCGCCCGCGGTCATCGTGGTCATGCTGCTGAGCCAGGCCGCCGACCCGACGCCGTCGATCGGCGAGCTCCTGCTCGGCGGCCTGTACCAGCTCGGGGTCGGGACCATCGTCGCGTTCGTGGTCGGCCCGCTCGGGGTCCAGGCGCTGCGCCGGGTCGCGCTCCCCGCCTCCGGTCTCTACCCCATCGCCGTGCTGGCGCTCGCCTTCATCGCCTACAGCGGGGCGGCGCTGCTCGGCGGCAGCGGCTTCCTCGCCGTCTACATCGCCTCGATCATCCTGGGGAACGCGCGCCTGCCGCACCGGACCGCCACCCGCGGGTTCGCCGAGGGCGCCGCCTGGCTCGCCCAGATCGGCCTGTTCGTCATGCTCGGCCTGCTGGCGAGCCCGTCCGAGCTGCCCGACGCGCTTGTCCCGGCCTTCATCGCCGGCCTCGCGCTGATCCTGATCGCCCGGCCGATCTCCGTGGTGGTCAGCGTGCTGGTCGCGCGGCTCACCCGCTTGGGCTCGGTGACGCTGCCGGAGCTGGTGTTCCTGTCCTGGGCCGGCCTGCGCGGCGCGGTGCCGATCGTGCTCACCACGATCCCCTGGGCCGCCGGCGTACCCGGAGCCCAGGAGCTGTTCGACATCATCTTCATCATCGTCGTGGTGTTCACCCTGCTGCAGGGCCCCACCCTGCCGTTCGCCGCCAAGCTGCTCAAGGTGACCGCCGAGGACGAGGCGCGCGAGGTGACGATCGAGGCCGCGCCGCTGGAGGAGCTCAAGGCGGACGTGCTCCAGGTCCGGATCCCGCCCGGGTCGCAGCTCCAGGGGGTGGAGATCTTCGAGCTCCGGTTGCCGCCGGACGCCAGGGTTCCCCTGGTGGTGCGGGACGGCAGCCCGTTCGTGCCGTCGCCGTCCGACCGGCTCCAGGTCGGCGACCAGTTCCTCGTGATCATTCCGGCGGCCCACCGGGAGCAGGTCGAGCGCCGCCTGCGCGCGGTGAGCCGCCGCGGCAAGCTGGCCGCCTGGTACGGCGAGCGCGGCGACTGAGCTTCGCCGCAGGTCAGCGGGTGGGAATCCGGGAGGTCCGGAGTGGCGTTCACTCGTGGTGATTGCCTACCATTAGCAATCGGCTTTGTAGAGTGCTAGCCACTTTGGAGGAACGCGTGCCCACGTATCAGTACGTCTGCACCGCTTGCGGTGAGCGGCTGGAGGCCGTGCAGAAGTTCACGGACGATCCGCTGTCCGAGTGTCCCTCCTGCAAGGGGAAGCTCCGCAAGGTGTTCTCGGCCGTGGGCATCGTGTTCAAGGGGTCGGGCTTCTACCGCACCGACAGCCGGGCCTCTTCTTCGTCCACTGATTCGTCGTCGAGCGGTTCCTCGTCGAACGGCTCCGCGTCGTCGAAGGAGCCGGCCTCCTCGTCCAGCTCCTCCGCCGCCTGAGACCGGGCTTTCTGCGCGTTCCGCGCACTGATCCCCGTCCTCGCCGTTTCTCGCCGCCGCGTGGACCGGCGCGTCGCCGCCTGAGCGGGCGGTGGGCCAGCGCGTCGCCGCTGAGCGGCCGGTGGACCGGCGCGTCGCCGTGGCCGGCGGGTGCGGGCCCGGGAACCGGTACCGAGGTGCCCCTTCCGGTGAACCGCGACCGGCCGGGGCCGGTTTTCCACAGGAGCCGGCGGGGAGCGGAGCAGGGCGTGCCCGCCCCGCTAGGGTCGGCGGCATGGCGGAGCTCGCAGAGATCGGAGTCATCGGCGGATCGGGGTTCTACTCCCTGCTCGAAGACGCCGAAGAGGTCGCGGTGGACACGCCGTACGGCCCACCGAGCGACAGGATCACCTTGGGCCGGATCGGCGGCCGGTCGGTGGCCTTCCTCCCCAGACACGGGCGCGGCCACGTCCACCCGCCGCATCGCATCCCCTACCGGGCGAACATCTGGGCGCTGCACTCGCTCGGCGTGCGCCAGGTGCTCGCGCCCAATGCGGTGGGGTCGCTCAGGACCGAGTACGGACCGGGGACGCTGGTCATCCCCGACCAGCTCGTGGACCGGACCTCCGGGCGCATCCAGACCTTCTACGACACCGGCGGGGCGGTCCACGTGCCCTTCGCCGACCCCTACTGCCCGCACGGGCGCGCCACGGCGGTACGGGTGGCGCGAGAGGCGGGGTGGGAGACGGTCGACGGCGGCACCATGGTGGTGATCGAAGGCCCCCGGTTCTCCACCAGGGCCGAGTCGCAGTGGTACGCGTCGGCCGGCTGGACGGTCATCGGCATGACCGGCCACCCCGAGGCCGTGCTCGCCCGGGAGCTGGCCATCTGTTACACCTCGATCTGCCTGGTGACCGATCGCGACGCGGGCATCGAGGCCGGGCAGGGGGTCACCCAGCAGGAGGTCCTCGCGTTCTTCCGGGCCCATGCGGGCCGGCTGCGCGCCCTGACCAAGGAGATCGCGGCCGCCCTACCGGCCGAACGGACCTGCCCGTGCGCCACGGCCCTCGACGGCATGAAGCTCCCCTGACCATGCGCCGGGCGCGTCTCATCCTCGCCCGCCATCGGCGGCTCCTGGCCGCGCTCCTCGCGGGGATCGCCGCGGTGTGCGCGCTCCACCGGCTCGCGCCGCCTCGCGGCGTCCCGGTGCTCGCCGCGGCCCGCGACCTGCCCGGCGGCCGGCTCTCCGCATCCGACGTCACGGTGGTACGGCTCCCGCCCGATGCGCTGCCCGACGGGGTGCTCCGCCCGGGAACCCCGGTGGCCGGGCGGGTGGTGGCCGGGCCCATGCGCCGGGGCGAGCCCATCACCGACGTCCGGTTGCTCGGGCCGGGGATCCTGCGGGCCCAGGGGCAGGGCCTCGTGGCCACGCCGGTGCGGATCGCCGATGCGCGGGTGGCCGAGCTGCTCTCCCCCGGTGACGTGGTCGACGTGCTGGCCGCCTTCGATGGGGCCGCACTCGGTGGCGCGTACCCGGACGATGCGGCGTCCGGCGGTACGGCCGCGCCGGCGTCAGCTCCCGTGGCACGGCAGGTGAGGGTGCTGGCCCGCCCGCCGGGCGGGGACGGCGAGGGTGCCCTGCTCGTGCTCGCCACCACGGTGGATCAGGCGGCCCGGCTCGCGCACGCTCAGGCCCACGGCCGGCTCGCGGTCGCCATCCATCCGCGCTGAGGCGTACGGAGAGGCTTCGCGGTCGTTGGCAGAGCGGCCGGAAGGCTCCGGTGCCAGGAGGTTCTGGGGCCGGGGTTGGGTGGCCGCCGTGATGCGCGGCCGCACGACCTTTTCGCCCGCACCGGTCAGCTTTTCGCCCACACCGGTCAGCTTTTCGCCCACACCGGTCAGCTTTTCGCCCACACCGGTCGGCTGCGAGTGCGGAGGTGTGAGAGCCGCGGAGGGTGTGAGAGCGCGCTGCGGGCCGTGGCCGGTGACCGCGTCGAGTACCCCTGGGCCGGCCGGAGTGAGGCTTCGGCTTTCCGGTGGCGGGCGTGTGCCGCGTGACGCCGCGGTGTGCCGCGTGACGGCGAGGTGTGCCGCGTGGTGGCTGGGTGTGCCCGGGACCACGACCGGTTCACCGGTGAAGGCCGGGGCTCACCGCTGGGATGCCGGAGCGTTCACAGCCTGGGGGACCGAGAGCGTTCACAGCTGAGAGGCCGCGAGCTTGGGGTCGTACTCCCAGTGCCAGGGTTCGAAGGGGCTCCGGTAGGCCCAGTCCGGGTGGAACCAGCCGAACCGCTTGGCGTTCGCCTCCATCCAGTTGAACTCGGCGGAACGGAAGATCTGGATGCCCCCGCACAGGTCGACCGCGAGCCCGTACCCGTGGTTGCTGCGGCCCGGGACCGCGGCGTAGCCGGGGCGCCGGTAGTAGATGGCCTGCTGCTCGGCCAGGCTGCGGTACGCGTCGGAGACGCACAGCGGCCGCCCGAACCGCTTACGGAAGGCGAGATCGAGGTCGGCGAGCGCGATGGCGGCGTCCGCGCGGAGCAGCTCGTTCGGCTTGCCCGGCAGGGGGCAGAGGACCTCCCGCGGCAGCAGGCCGTTGGGATACTGCTCGGCGAGATCCACCTTGGTCGGGTCGCACCCGCCCTGGTTCGACTTGTTGATCTTTACGCCGATCTTGATCAGCTTCTGGGTGAGGGTCTTGACGAGCGCGGACGACCGCTTGCGCAGCATGTCGATCTCCGCGTTGACCTGGGCCTGCTGCAGGAGGTTCGCCGAGCGGAGCCGCTGGGCCTCGGCGGCGAGCCGCTCCTGCCGCCGGAGCATCTGCTCGGCGCGCCCCAGGACGTTGTTGCGCCCGGCCACGAGGTAGTCCACGTCGCTCATCGCCCGCAGCGTCGCCGTGCCGTCCCCCGAGGTGAGGAACGGGCTGAGCCCCCGCATCGTGGGGTTCTGGTAGACCGCCGTCACCAGCTCGACCAGCGGCCGGCGCATCTTCCGCAGCTCCTGGTTGGCCTTCTGGAGCTCCTCCAGGGTGGCGGCGAGCTTCCGCTGGGTCACCGCCTGCTGCTTCCGCCGGGCCTCCAAGGTCTTCGTCGCCTCCTCGAGCTCCCGGTACGCCTGCTGGGCCTGGCGCCGGAGCTCGGTCAGCGTGACCGGTTCCTTCTTAGCGGTCCCGGCGGCTGCAGCGTGTGCGGTGCCGTACGAGACGTTGAGCAATACCGAAGTCAGCACCGTGGTGACCGCGATCAGCGGAGCTGATCGGGTAAAGGACACGACTGACTCCTTCGTTTGCCGACCTGTGACCTCGAGTCGGCACGCACGTTACTACAGAGTCATGAGTGCTTGGTGAGTCCGATCGGAGCTCACAGGGTGAGCACGCCCGTGAGGATGGGCTGCATGGGCGCCGGTGCGGCTCCACCGGGCGTTGGCGCGAGATCGCGGTGCGCGGCGGGGGCATCGCTGCGCGCGACCGGGACCCCGGAGCCCGTGGGCGCGGCATCGCTGCGCATGGGCGCGATCTCGCCGCGGAGGGTGGAGACGCCGCCGGTGGGCGTCCGGCAGATCCGCCACACCAGGATGCCGGCCCGGTCCTTCACGCAGGCCGGGACCGGTTGCGGCGCCGGCTGCGCCGGTGCGGGCTGTGAGGGGGCCTGCGTCTCCTCCGGCCGGTCGTTCTGCTTCTCCCGTCTCTCGTCCCGCTTCTCGTCCCGTCGCTCGGCCGGCCGCTTCTTCGCCCGGGCCGCGCCCGACCGCAGTGCCGCGAACGGTGGCCGGATGATCGGCTTCGGCAGGGTCTGCTGGATCAGCCCTTCGTACACGGTCATCGGGCCGGGTGATTGCGGCATCCGGGTGGGGTTCAACAGACCGTCGCGTGCTTCTTTCGGCGGTGCCTGCCCGCCGCCGCTCCGGGGCAGGGAGCGGTCCCGGGTGGCGGTCTGCCCGGCGGCCGGGGCCGCGAGGGCGGCGTCGCCCGTGGTCGTGGTGGCACCGGTGCGGACGCCCTGCCCGGTGCCGGCCATGCCGCCGCCCTGGTGTGCGGTGTCCCCCGCGTCACCGGCGGCCGGCCTGCCCGGCCGGGGCGGCACCTGAGTGGGTGGCGACGGCGGTAAGAGGGAGAGCATGCCCATCGGCGCGGAGCGCGCCATCGGCGACTGTGCCGGATCACCCGCCCGGGCCATGCCGGCTGCCCTCTCCGGGTAGCCGGTGACGTCGGCCATGAACATGCCCGAGGCCAGGATCCCCGGCGCGATCAACGCGGCGAGCAGGCCCACTGGGCGGACACGAATACCTCTGCGCGTCGTCTTCGTCACGTTCAGTGACGGTAGACACGGAGTGCGCACCCGGACGCCGCGGCTTGACAGGGCTTTACCTGACCCAGGCCCGCGGATGACCCGCTTTACTTGCGTCAGGGGTGCGCGAGCCCGACCGCCGATTCGCTAGGCTTATTCTCTGCAAGCCTCCGTAGCTCAGGGGATAGAGCACCGCTCTCCTAAAGCGGGTGCCGCAGGTTCGAATCCTGCCGGGGGCACTCCTCTCACCTCGACAGATGCCCGCTGAACCGGGCGTTCCATCGACCTTCCGCCGTGGGCGGCCGTGCGCTGGAAGCAGGTAGGGATCGCCGCCCGCGGAACGTTCACGGAACGATCTCGGAATCGCCTGTCCAGGTCGCTCCCTGACCAGCGAAAGGCCCGGACCACGCCGGGCCTGTTCCAAGATCGGATGACGGGCCCGGCGACGAGAAGAGCCCTCCCCGGCGTGCGGTGGAGGGCTCGGGACTCGGTCGAGAGCATGCCCCGGGGATCCGGACCGTTCCAGCGCTCAAGGACTCCGCAGGTCACCGCGTGAGCACCGCACGCCGCCGAACCTCCAAGGGCCGGGCATCAGCCGAAGCAGTCCTGGTTCCTGAGGAGGATGCCGAACTCGGTGACCTTGCCCCTCTTGACCTCGAAGGCGTACTGCGCCTTGCTGTTGCCCGGCACCCTGACCCGGTACAGGCCGTACATGTCCTTCTTGATGCCCGGGTAGGCCACCTTGAGCTGCCGGAAGGTGGACCCGAGCCTGATGCCCCGCGGGGTCTTCATGCCCTTACCGGCGTAGATGGCGGCCACCCCGACCCGCGGAGAGATCCACACGCCCGCCTTGTTCTTGGGGGTCCGGAACTTCTTCAAGTCCCAGCCGGAGCAGCCACCGCCGCGGCCCGGGAACTTCTGAACCAGCAGACCGGTGGCCCTGGCCTGCTTCAGGCTCATACCGAGCTTGAGCGTTCCATATCCGTACGGCCCCAGCGTCGGGTTCGCTTTGGCCGAGGCCGCGGTGGCGCCGCTGACCACCAGCGACCCGGCGAGGACCGAAACCATGATCATCCTTTTCATGCCAATAGCATGGCGGGACCGTGTTCCGCTCTTGATCACGGGTTGGGGTTTTCGGGCCGGGACGGCGGGTGACCGAGGGCGACCTGAAACCTCATCGTCGGCTCGTTCGGCATGGAGTCGGAACCGTCGCGGCGACCCGGTTCCCGGAAACCGCTCCTCTGCATCCCCGACGTGACGACGTGCCACGCCGCGCCGGACCCGTTGCACGTGGTGCACCGGCATCCAGGCGGGCATGGGCGCGTGGTGTACGCGGGCGTCGACATCAAGAGCCGTCGTGCCGTGGTCGAGCTCGTCCCCCCGGCGCACGACCCGGGGTTCCGCTGCGCCGGCCGGGACATCCGCGCCCGGCCGTACGAGGAGATCATCGCGCTGCGCCCGGAGTGGCACGCCGGCGCCGACGACAAGGGAAAGATCACGATCGTCTGCATCGTAGGCCGCAAGGACGAAGCCCGCATGAGCACCGGCGGCCCGCATCTCTGGATCGGTCCCACTGCTTAGGTGCGACACCACTGTGACCAAGGTCACTCGAAGGCCACCTCACGCCGGGAGCGCCTGTCCCGTCCGTGCCGGTGAACGTGCCCCGATCGGGGGCGCCCGGCGGAGGAAGATGAGATGACGCCCACAACGATCGTCGTGCTCGGCGGCGGCTACACCGGCGTGATGAGCGCGATCCGCCTGGCCCGGCGCACCCGCCGCACCCGCACCCGGGTGATCTTGGTCAACCCGTCCGACCGGTTCACCGAGCGGCTGCGGCTGCACCAGATCGCCACCGGCCAGCGGACGGCCGACCACCGCATTCCGGCGCTGCTCCACGGCACCGGCGCCGAGTTCGTCCGTGGCCGGGCCACGCACCTCGACCCGGAGCGGCGCGAGGTCCGCATCGCCGGTGACGGCGGCGAGCGGACGCTCGGCTACGACTACCTGGTGTACGCCCTGGGTGCGGTCACCGATACCAGCGTGCCGGGGGTGGACGCGCACGCCCACACGCTGGACGACGCGGAGGCGGCGCACCGCTTCGCCGAGCGGCTGGCCGAACTCACCCACCGAGGCGGCACCGTCGCGGTGGTGGGCTCCGGCCTCACCGGGGTCGAGGCGGCGGCCGAGATCGCCGAGGGCCATCCGAACCTGCACGTGACGTTGCTCGGCAGCGCGGAGCCGGGCTCGATGATGGGCGCGAAGGCACGCCGGCACCTGCTGGGCGCCCTTGACCGGCTCGGGGTGGAGATCTGTACCGGGGTCCGGGTGACCAAGGTGCCGCCGAACGCGGTGGAGCTGAACGGCGGTGAGACGGTACCGGTGGACGCGGTGCTGTGGACGGCCGGGGTGGTCGCCGCCCCGCTGGCCCGGGCGGCGGGCCTCACGGTGGACGACCGGGGCCGGGTGGTGGTGGACGCGACCCTCGCGTCGGTGTCGCACCCGTCGGTGTACGCCGTCGGGGACGCCGCCGCCATCCGGCAGTCCTGGGGCATGATCCACGGCACCTGTCAGAGCGGCGTGCCGTCGGCCGCGTACGCCGCGGACGCCATCGCCCGCCGGCTGCGCGGTAAGCGGCCCAGGCCGTTCCGGTTCGGATACGTGCACCAGCCCGTCAGCCTCGGCCGCCGCGACGCGGTCGTCCAGTTCACCCGGCCCGACGATACGCCGGGCCGGTGGTGCCTGACCGGACGGGCGGCGGTCGTCTACAAGGAGGCGGTGACACGGAGCCCGGCCGTGATCTATCGGCTGTCGCGGTGGCTGACCATCCCGGCCCGGGCACTGGCCCGCACCGGAGGACGGGTTAACCGGCCGGTCGCAGCCGGGTGAGCTTGTCCGGGTTGCTGATCAGGTGGATGGTGTGCACGGCCCCGCCGGCCAGGTGCAGGGTGATCGCGGCGACCGGCGTCGTGCCCGAGTAGACCACGATGCCGGGGCCGCCGTTCAGCTCCACGATCTCCGCACGCGGATCGGCGGGCGCACGGCCGGCGAAGGTCACCAGCGCCCGCGCCACCGATTCCACGCCGACGATGGGCTTGCGCGGTGCGGGCGCCTTGCCGCCGCCGTCGCTGATCAGCGTCACCTCCGGCGCCAGCACGGCCATGAGCCCGGCCAGGTCGCCGCCCGCCGCGGCGGCGAGGAACCGCTTGGTCACTTCCGCCCATGTGGTCCGGTCCGTGTCGTACCGGACGCGCCGCCGCTCGACGTGCTCGCGGGCTCGGCGGGCGGTCTGGCGCACCGCGGCCTCGCTGCGCCCGACCATCTCGGCGATCTCTCCGTAGGAGTAGCCGAACGCCTCGCGCAGCACGAAGACCGCCCGCTCCAGCGGCGACAGCGATTCGAGCAGCAGGAGCATGGCGGTCGAGACGGTGTCCGTGAGCGCGACGTTCTCCGCGATGTCGGGCGTGGTGGCGATGGGCTCCGGCAGCCATGGCCCGACGTACTCCTCCCGCCGTGCCCGGGCGCTGCGCAGCCGGTCGATCGCCAGGCGGGTCACCACCCGCACCAGGTACGCCTCCGGGTCGGCCACCTCGGCCGGGTTCACCGCGGACCAGCGCAGCCAGGCGTCCTGCACCACGTCCTCGGCGTCGCCGGCCCGGCCCAGCATGCGGTAGGCGATCGCGAACAGCCGATCCCGGTGTTCGCCGAAGCGGTGCGCGTGCCCGCCCAAGGCGCGTAACCCTTCACTCCATGGCTTCCACAGCGATCACGGCGAGTCTGCCGCCGCCTCCGGCGCGGGTCCAGATCTCAACATCAGGGCATATCCTCGGCCCGCACAGGCCGCGGTGCACCACGGAACGCTGCGCGCTCGCCCGATCGGCAGATGGATGGACGCCGGCTCACCCGGCTCGGTGAGAGAGACCCGTCGGCGAGCAGGCCTGGCGACCGCGGCGAGACCGCACACCCCAGCCCTGGCAAGCCGTGGTACGGCGCTCGCTCACACGTCCGCCTGAATCGTTGACAGGGGACTGAACGCGATTTAGCCTGAATCACGTTCAGCGTACTGAGTCGAGTTCAACCAGATCGCGCTCATGACAGAGGACGGCCGGAGCAGGCGGAGACGAACGTTCGACGATCCCGATCGCACGGCGCGAGCCCGGATCCGGGACGCCGCGATCGCGCGTTTCGCCGCCCAGGGGGTGGCCGCCACCAATCTCAAGGACATCGCCGCCGACGCGGGGGTGTCGACCCCGCTCGTCATCCACCACTTCGGCTCGAAGGAAGGGCTCCGGGCCGCCTGTGATCAGTACATCGCCTCCTGGATCAGGGAGCGGAAGACCGCGTCGATGACGGCCGGCAAGGACCTCGACCCCTTCCGGGCGCTCCGCGACGCGCTCGACGGCACACCGGTCATCGCCTACCTCGCCAGGACGATCGCCGACGGTTCCCCCCACGTGGACCAACTGATCGACGAGATGGTCGAGGACTCGCTGACCTACCTGGCCGAAGGGGTCGAGAAGGGGCTCATCAAGCCGGCCGAGAACCTCCGGGAGCAGGCCTCGCTCATATGCGTGTGGCTGCTGGGCGCGCTCGTCCTCCACAAGCACGTCAAACGGCTGCTGGGGATCGACCTGATCGAGGGCGACCCTCACTCCCTGATCAAGTGGATGCGGATCAACCTCGAGGTCCTCGCCAAGGGGGTCATCGCCGAGGACTTCTACGACACGTGGCGGGACGCCTTGCAGGCAGCCGAAGCGCAGACCGCCGCCGAGCGCGGCGACGACGCAGACCGGGAAACGCCATGACCGTTGCCATCGCCACCTCTGGACTCGTCAAGACCTTCGGGGCGACGCGGGCCCTCGACGGGCTCGATCTCACCGTGCACGCCGGAGAGGTCCACGGCTTCCTGGGGCCGAACGGCGCCGGGAAGTCCACGACCATCCGGATCCTGCTGGGCTTCATCCGGGCGGATTCCGGCTCGGTCACCGTGCTCGGCGGTGATCCGTGGCGCGACGCGGTGGCGCTGCACACCCGCATGGCGTACGTGCCGGGCGACGTCGAGCTGTGGCCCAACCTCACCGGCGGGGAGATCATCGATCTGCTCGGCAGGCTGCGCGGCGGCTTGAACCGGAAGCGCCGTGACGAACTGATCGAACGGTTCAACCTCGACCCGTCGAAGAAGGGCCGCACGTACTCCAAGGGCAACCGGCAGAAGGTCGCCATCGTGGCCGCGCTCGCGTCCGACGCGGAGCTGCTGCTGCTCGACGAGCCGACGTCCGGCCTCGACCCGTTGATGGAGGTCGTGTTCCAGGACGTGATCCGCGAGGCCAAGGAGGCGGGCCGTACCGTCCTGCTGTCCAGCCACATCCTCGCCCAGGTGGAGAAGCTCGCCGACCGGGTCAGCATCATCCGGAAGGGCAGGATCGTCGAGTCCGGAACGCTGACCGAGATGCGGTACCTCACCCGGACGTCCGTGGAGGCCGACACCGCCGCCCCGGTGACCGGGCTCGACCGGCTGCCGGGGGTGCACGACGCCGAGGTCGACGGCACCCGCGTGCGGTTCTCGGTGGACGGCGCCCACCTCGACGGGGCGATCAAGCACCTGAGCGGGTTCGGCATCCGCGCGCTCACCTGCCACCCGCCGACGCTCGAGGAGCTCATGCTCCGGTACTACGGCGACGAGCTCACCGCCGAGACCAGCGGGCGGCCGCGCGAGGGGGTGAGGGGATGACCGCGACCGCCACCCCCGCCATCGGCCGTACGGCCAGGCCGGCCGCCGGAGGCGCCCTGGCCGGAACGGGCCTGCTGCTGCGCTTCGCCCTGCGGCGCGACCGCGTCCGCATCCCGGTGTGGCTCGCCGCTCTCGTGCTCGGCACGGTGTGGCCCGTGACCGCCTTCCGGGAGGTGTACCCGACGGAGGCCGCGCGGCAGGCCGCGGCCGCCACGATGAACAGCCCGGCCGGGCTGGCGTTCTCCGGGCCGGCGCACTACCTGAGCGACTACCACTACGGCTCGATGGTGAGCCACCAGGTGCTCGGCTTCCTGGCGATCTTCGTCGGGATCATGAGCGTGCTCCTGGTTATCCGGCACACCCGGGCCGAGGAGGAGGCGGGGCGGGCCGAGCTCATCCGGGCGGGCGTGGTGGGGCGGCACGCACCGCTCGCCGCGGCGCTGATCCTGGCGACCGCGGTGAACCTCGCCCTCGGGCTCCTGCTCACGGTGGCCGTCGGGTCGACCGGGCTGGAGGGGGTGACCTGGGAGGGGTCGCTGCTGTACGGCGCGGCGAACACGGCGGCCGGGATCACGTTCGCCGGGGTCGCGGCGGTGACCGCGCAGCTCACCGAGCACTCCCGGGGCGCGTCCGGTATGGGCCTCACGGTGGTCGGGGCGGCCTATCTCGTGCGGGCCGCCGGTGACTCCGCGGACAGCGGGCTGTCGTGGGCCTCGCCGATCGGCTGGATCCAGCAGACCTTCGCCTACCTCGACGACCGGTGGTGGCCGCTGCTGCTGAACCTGTCCACGGCGGCGGTGCTGACCGCGATCGGGTTCCGGCTCAGCCTGCGCCGCGATCTCGGAGCCGGTATGCGGGCCGCCCGGCGGGGACGGCCGGCCGCCTCCCCCATGCTCACGACCCCGCTCGGCTTCGCGCTGCGCCTGCACCGGGGCATGCTGATCGGCTTCGCCGCCGGCATGGTCGCGCTCGGCGCCTCGTACGGGACGTTCCTCGGCGACATCGAGGAGATGTTCCGGGACGTCGAGCTGCTGCGGAACGCGATGGCGCAGCTCGGCGGGGCCACGGTCACGGACCTCTACGTCACCATGGTCATGACGATCCTCGCGATCGTCGCCGCGATCCACGTGGTGCTCACGACGCTGCGGCCGCGTTCGGAGGAGACCTCCGGCCGGGCCGCGTCCGTGCTGGCGACCGGGCTGTCCCGGACCGGCTGGCTGGGCAGCCACCTGGCGGTGGCCGTGGTGGGCGGACCGGTGCTGACCGTGCTGTCGGGCCTGGCGTTCGCGGCGGCCGGCGCGCCCGTCGCCGAGGACGGCGGCCTGCTCGGGAAGCTCCTCGCGGCCTCCGCGGCCTACACCCCTGCCCTGTGGGTGACCGCCGGTTTCGCGGTGGCCCTGGTGGGGTGGCTGCCCCGGGCGACCGCGCTGGCGTGGGTGCTCGTGGCGTACGCCGGGGTGATCGGGTACTTCGGGATGATCCTGGACATCCCCGACTGGCTGACGAACCTATCGCCGTTCAGCCACATCCCCCGGCTGCCGGTCGACGAGTTCCGCTGGGCTCCGCTGCTGATCCTCACCGCGATCGCGGCCGGGCTCATCGCGGCCGGGCTGTACGGCTTCCGCCGCCGCGACCTCGACAGCAAGTGAGCCTGGACAGGCCGCGGCGTTCCCGGGCGCTGGGGCACCGCCGCGGCGTGACGCGCGCTGCCCGACCCGATCGGCGGCCAACGATCCGGTGACCTTGGGCCACCCGCCGCGGCAAGAGCCCGGCCCGCCACGCCCGGCGGACGGCCGGCCCGCCGGGCGTCCGCATCCCACGGTGCCCGAGCACGGCGATAAGTGACGGGCGGGTCCCCGGAACCGGGGACGAGGTGCAATCCCAGTGCTCGAGCCTGACGGTGACGGCCGGGTCGCGGACGCCCGGGACAAGGTGTGCGCCCCGGCGCCCCGGCCGCGGCGATGACCCATGCGCCGGACCACGCCTGCGTGCGGGCGGCCACGGTGCGCGTGCCCCACCCGACTCTGTGCACCGTGTCCCCACCCACGGAGAACCCGAAGGTTTCCCTGGACGGGAAGGACCCTGCCACGCAGGCGCGATCCGGGCGCATGGGTCGACCGGAGATCACCCGAGCCGGTCAGAGGCCGAACGACCGGCCGATGATCTCACGCTGGATCTCATTGGTCCCGCCGTAGATGGTGGCGCCCAGGGCCATCCGGACGTGCTGGACCATGGTGAACTCCGTGGAGTACCCGTAGCCGCCCATCATCTGCATGCCCTCCAAGGCCATCGCCTTGGCGACCTCGGTCGCCTTGAGCTTCGCCATGGACGACTCCCGGGTGAGCGGCCGGGTGCGATCCGGGTCATCCGCCTGCCTGGCCACCGAGTAGACCAGCAGGCGCGCACACTCGATCTCGGTGGCCAGATCGGCCAGGCGATGTTTGATCGCCTGGAACGATCCCACGGGCCGCCCGAACTGCCGACGCTCGCGCACGAACTCCAGGCAGTCGTCGAACGCCCGCTCGGCGATGCCCAGCGTGTTCGCCGCCAGGATCAGGCGCTCGGTGTCCAAACCGACCATGAGCTGCCGCCACCCGGCGTCGACCTCGCCGACCACGGCGTCCTCCGGGAGCACGCAGTCGGTGAAGTAGAGGTCGTTGACCTCGGGCCCGTTCATGGTGTCGATCGGCTTGATCGTCAGCCCGGGGGTCTCCCTCGGCACATGGAACATCGTCAGGCCGTGGTGCTTCTTCTCCCCCTGCGACGTCCGGGCGACGAGCAGGATGCCGTCCGCGGCGTGCGCGTTGGTGCACCACGTCTTCTGCCCGTTGATGACCCAGCCGTCCGAGGTGCGCTCCGCGCGGCAGGTGATCGCCGCCGCATCGGAGCCGGCCTCCGGTTCCGAGATCGAGATCGCCATCGCCGCCCCCTCGGCGATCCGGCCGAGCACGGCTCGCTTGAGGGGTTCCGCGGCGAACCTGTTGTAGATGCCGCCGACGATGAGCGTGGTGCCCAGCCACGGCAGGGGTGCCATGCCCCGGGCGAGCTCCTCGAGGAGAATGCACAGATCGACGTGGTCGCCGCCGGCTCCGCCGTACTCCTCGGGGAGGTTGATCGCCGCCCAGCCGAGTTCGGCGATCTTGCGGTTGAGTTCCATGCTGTGGGCCTCGCGGCCACCATCGGTCAGCTTGTCGCGCTGTTCCTTGGTGCCCACCTCCCGGCGGCAGAACTCACGGACCGCCTCGGCGAAGGCCTTTTGCTCATCGGTGAAGTCGAGGGGCATGGCATCCTCCTGCCACTGAACAGATCGGGGGTACGTCGCCCGCGCTACGTGGATCTCACGCGCACCGCACGCGTCGGCTCAGGAGACCGCGACCTCAACGCCCTGCTCCTCTTCGGCCGGTGCCTTCGGCCGGACCACGAGCGCCGAGGTGATCGAGATCACCACGGTCGCGATCAGCAGGACCGGCAGCGGCCACCAGTGGGCGGATCCGTCGGGCGGCACGAGTGCCGTGGCGACGATCGGGGTCGGGCCGGCCCAGGCGACCCCGGCGAAGGCGCTGCACAGCGCGACCCCGCTGTACCGGATCGAGGCAGGGAACAGGTCCGAGGTGAGGCTGGACACCACCGCATAGGTGGGCGCGTGCCCGACGACCAGCGCGACCGTGAACGCGATGGTCATGAGCAGCATGTTCCCGCTGTCGAAGAGCAGGAACATCGGGAACGCGAAGACGGCGGTGAACACGGAGCCGATGAGGAACATCCGCCGGGCCGGGAACCTGTCGGACAGCACCGCGAACGCGAGCATCGCGAACAGGTCGATGGTGCCGGCGATGAGCAGGATGATCAGCGTGTCGCCGCGCGTGAACCCGTGGACGTTCGTCGCGAGCGTGAGCATGTAGGTGGTGATGAGGTAGAAGAGCACGATGACGGCCGCCTGCAGGCCGATGCCGGCGAGGACCCGGCCGGGCATGGTCCGCAGGACGTTCCCGATCGGGTTCCGCTGGACCGCCCCGGCCTTCTTGACCTCGGAGAAGTCGGTCGTCTCCTCGACGCCGAGGCGGATCATCATGCCGACCACCACCAGGACGAAGCCGGTGAGGAAGGGGATCCGCCATCCCCAGCTCATCAGGTCCTCGTTGGGCAGGCGGGCGACGAAGTACATGACCGTGGTGGAGAGCACCAGGGCGAGCGGGCTGGCGACCTGCGGGGCGGACCCGTAGAACCGGATCCGGTTCTTGGGGGCGTGCTCCACGCTCATCAGCACGGCACCGCCCCACTCACCGCCGATGGCCACGCCCTGCAGGAAGCGCAGGATGGTCAGGAGGATCGGTGCCCAGACACCGATCTGCTCCCACGTCGGCAGCAGGCCGATCAGGCCGGTCGAGCCGCCCATGATGCTGAGCGTGGCGATGAGCGTGGCCCGGCGGCCGATGCGGTCTCCGAGGTGACCGAAGACGAAACCGCCGACGGGCCGGGCGAGGAACGCCACGCCGAACGTCCCGAACGACGCCAGGAGCCCGACGCGGGAGTCGAGCTGGGGGAAGAAGATCGAGGAGAAGACGAGGGTCGCGGACGTCGCGTAGATGAAGAAGTCGAACCACTCGATGGTGGTGCCGACCAGGCTGGCGACGTACGCCCTTTTCTGCTGCCCGGTGCCGAAGGCCGGGGCCTGGGGGTGTTCATGGCATACCTCTCGGGGGGTGAGACCTCTCGGGGGTGAGAGAGTCAGGGGGATATGGCAGGCGGATTCGCCGGCGGGGCACGGCGGCGGATCCGCCGGTGCTCAGAAGCGCGCGTAGCCGTTGGAGAGCACGGTCGCGGCGTCGCTCCGCGCCTCGAACGCCAGGCCGGAGTCGTCCAGCCGGGCGACCAGGTTCACCGTGCCGCCGGGGAACACGGGAGCCGCGAACCGCACGCTGAGCTCCTTCAGCTCCCACGGCCGGCGGTCCGCCGCGGCGGCGAGCTCCCGGGCCGCGATCCCCAGCGTGCACAGCCCGTGCAGGATGGGCCGGTCGAAGCCGTAGGAAGCGGCCACCTCGGGGTCGATGTGCACGGGGTGCCGGTCGCCGGTGAGCCGGTAGAGCGCCGGAAGGTTCTCGTCGATGTGAACCCTCCGCTCGAACACCGGTTCATCGACCGTACGGCGCGGCGCCGACGGGCCGCGGTCCCCACCCCAGCCACCGCGACCGGGCAGGAAGATCGAATACACCGCGGTGAACTGGGCGCACTCCACGACTATGTCCACCATCGCGGCCTTGCCCTTGTCCCAGACGTTCGCGACATGCGCCTGCATGTCGAGCGTCCCGGACGGGGCGAAGGCCTCATGGACGGTGAGGATCTGGGCGGCGTGGAGCGATCTCAGGCGATCGTAGACACCGAGATTCCCCGCCTTTTCCACGGCCCACAATCCGAGGCCGAGCCCGAAGGTCGGCAACACCTTCAGATCCCGTTCGTAAACGAGCTCGAGCTCGGATGCTTTCGCGCCGACGCACAGCGCGTACAGAATCGCATCGGAGTCGGTGTACGAAACGGTGCGCCGGCCGAGATCGTAACCGGCGAGCTCCGCGAGTTCCGTCATTTGAACGCCCCAATTCCGGTGATCGACTGCCCGAGCACCAGCGTGTGCACCTCGTTGGTGCCTTCGTACGTGTAGACCGATTCGAGGTTGTTCATGTGGCGGATCACCGGGTATTCGAGGGTGATCCCGTTCGCGCCGAGCATGGCGCGGGCCTCGCGTGCCACGTGCAGCGCCTGCGCGACGTTGTCCTTCTTTCCGAAGCTGATCTGCGCGGGCGTCAGCTCACCGGCGTCCTTGAGCCGGCCCAGATGCAGCGCCAAAAGGTGGGCGCGGTTCACCCGGATGAGCATGTCGGCGAGCTTGCTCTGGGTGAGCTGGAACGCCGCCAGCGGTTTGCCGAATTGCGTGCGGGTGAGGGTGTAGTCGAGCGCGGCCTCATAGCAGCTCCGCGCGGCGCCGACCGCGCCGAAGAGAATTCCGAAACGCGCCTCGTTCAGGCACGAGAGCGGGCCTTTCAACCCGACGATCCCCGGCAATACCGCATCGCCGGGAACTCGGACGTTGTCCAGAACCAGCTCGGAGGTGACCGAGGCCCGCAGCGACATCTTGTGCCGCACGGTGTTCGCCGTGAATCCCGGGGTCTTCGTGTCGACGATGAACCCCCGGACGCCCTCGTCGGCGCGCGCCCAGACGATGGCGACATCGGCGATCGAGCCGTTGGTGATCCACATCTTGGTGCCGTTGAGCACCCAGTCGGATCCGTCACGGCGCGCCACGGTGCGCATGCCGGCGGGATCGCTTCCCGCGTCGGGCTCGGTCAGGCCGAAGCAGCCGATGACCTCCCCGGCCGCCATCCGCGGCAGCCACTCCTGCTTCTGCTCTTCTGAGCCGTACTTCCAGATGGGGAACATCGCCAGGGAGCCCTGCACCGAGACGAAGCTGCGCAGGCCGCTGTCCCCGGCCTCGAGCTCCAAGCACGCGGTGCCGTAGCTCACCGCGTTGAGCCCGGCGCAGCCGTACCCGGACAGGTGCATGCCGAGCAGGCCGAGCTCGCCGAATTCGGTGGCGAGTTCCCGGGGGAATTCACCGCGTTCGAACCAGCCGGCCACCTCGGGCAGGATCCGGTCGGTGACGAACTCCCGGACCGTGTGCGCGATCATGCGCTCTTCGTCGCTCAGCAGCTTTTCGACGCCGAGGAAGTCGCGGGGATCGGGGCGTGCCATTGAAACGGACAACGTGGGGTCCTTCACTACTCGGTCGGTCGGGAGGAGGCGGACGGGACATGCCGTTGCCGGGCCGCGGCGACGAGACTCCGGCGCTCCGGGCTCGCCAGGAGCTCAACGCGCACCTTCTGCCAGAGGGAGTCGGCGTACCTGCCCTCGTCGAGCTCGCGGAGCAGCCGGCGCGTCGCGCCGACCGCCGCCTTGGGCAGGGCCGCGATCGAGCGGGCCAGCTCCAGTGCCCGCTCCCTGGCGTCGGGGTCGGCCCGGTGGGTGGCGATGCCCGCTTCGACGGAGGCCGCGGCGTCGAACCGCTCGGCCAGCAGCAGCATCCGGGTGACCGTGGCGCGCGGCAGCGTGGCGTGCATCCGGCGGATGGACTCGGGGTTGTAGAGGAGGCCCAGTTCCACCGCCGGCACGCGGAAGCAGGCCTGCGGGCCGGCGACACGGAGGTCGCAGGAGAGCGCGAGCTCCACCGCGGCTCCGATGCAGGGACCGGAGACCGCCGCCACCGTCGGCACTGGAGCGTTCCGAAGGGCGGTGCACGCGGCGCTGAGTTCGCGGTCGAACTCCAGATCCGACGGCGTTCCGGTGAGGTCGGCGAAGTCGGCGCCCGCGCTGAACACGGGACCGGTGGCGCTCAGCACCACCGCGCCCACGTCCGCGGGCATCGGCTCCACCATCTCGCGCAGCGATCGCAGCAGCGCACGCGAGAGCGCGTTGCGCCGCTCCGGCCGATCGAGCCGGATCTCGAGCACGCCATCCAGCCGGTGCGCGACGATCGCCGATCCGGTCATTTCGGCGTTCCCGCGAGCGTCTCCGCCATCCAGCGCTCACGCACCGGACGGTGATCGAACCCGAGCGCCTCCTCGAGCTCCTCGGCCACGTTGAGCAGCAACGCGTCCGCGCCGCAGCGGGCGACGAGCTGGGCGCCGATCGGCAGCCCGTCCGCGAGGCCGGCCGGCAGGCTGATCGCCGGCGTCGCCGCCACGTTGAACGGGGCGGTGAACGGGAACGCCCCCCAGAGCCAGTCGACGTCTTCCCCGGCGATCTGCGTGGGGCGCTGCCGGTGCGGGAACGCCACCGTGGCCACCGTCGGGGTCAGCACCACGGAGTAGTCCTCGAAGAACCGGTCCACGCGCCGCCGGAACTCGACCAGCCGCTCCCTCGCTCGGGCGACGTCGGCGCTCGTCTGCCGCGCGGCCGCCCGGAGCGTGGCCAGCATGTACCGGGTGAGGAGCTCGGGACGCTGCAGCAGGTGCTGACGCTCCCGCAGCTCGTCGTCGAGCACGAGCGGGCCGAAGATCTCCTGCCAGCCGCCGATGGGGACCTCGCACTCGACGACGTCGTGGCCGAGATCGGCCAGGATGCGGGCGACCCGCTCGACCGCGGCCCGTACGGGCGCTTCCACGGGCCGGCCGCCGGGCCGGGCGCAGAACCCGATGCGCAGCCGCGGGGGCGTCTCCCGGGCGAACCGCCGCTCGGCGAGCACTTCGGTCACGACCCTGGCGTCGTCCACCGTCCACGCCAGCGGGCCGGCGGTGACGAAGTCCGTCATGGCCCGGAAGCCGCGCTCGTCGGGGCAGGTCCCGGTGGTCGGCTTGAACCCGACCAGGCCGCAGAACGCCGCCGGGATCCGGATGGACCCGCCGCCGTCCGAGCCGAGCGCGGCGGTGGCCAGGCCCCCGCCCACGGATGCGGCGGCTCCCCCGCTGGACCCTCCCGAGGTACGGGAGGGATCCCAAGGGTTCGCGGTGTCCGGGATGAGCAGGTTCTCGTTCGTGGCCGAGTGGCAGAACTCCGGCACGTTCGTCTTGCCCGGGATGACCACCCCGGCCCGCCGGAGCCGGGCCACCGCGCCGGAGTCCGAGCGGACGATCCGGCCTCTGCAGGTCAGCGAGCCGAACGTGGTCTCATAGTCGGCGAGGTCGAAGGCGTCCTTGATGGACACCGGAACCCCCAGCAACGGCGCGCGCTCGCCGCGCCGGTAGCGTTCGGCGGCCTCCTCGGCCTGCCGCCGGGCCAGCTCCGGGGTGCAGGTGATGTAGGCGTGGAGCTGCGCGTTGACCGCGTCGAGCCGCGCCAGCAGCGCCTCCGTGACCTCGACCGGGCTGAGCGTCCCCTTCGCGTACGCGGCGGTGAGATCGCGTATTCGCCAGTACACCGGCTGCTGCTCAGCCAACGGGATACACTCCCCCGCTGATGCCGTAGACCTCGCCGGTGATGTAGCCGGCCTCCGGGCCGACGAGGAAGGACACCAGAGCCGCCACGTCCTCGGGGCGCCCGACTCGGCCGACCAGGGAGCGCTTCTCGGCGTATCCCTCGAAGAACTCGTCCGGGTAGATGCGGCGGAGGAACTCGTTGTAGATGAGGCCGGGCGCGATCGCGTTGACCCGGATGCCGAACCGCCCGTTCTCGGCCGCGGCGACCCGGGTCAGGGCCAGCACGCCGGCCTTCGCCGCGGAGTACGCCGCCCCGTGTTCGGCGGTCGTCTCGTATGCGGCGATCGAGCTGATGTTGACGATGGCACCGGACCGCTGGGCCTGCATGATCGGCAGGGCGTAGCGCATGGTGTAGAAGGTGCCGTTGAGGTCGACGTCCAGGCAGCGCCGCCACGTCTCACTCGACATCTCGGCGACCGGCTCGATCTTGCTCCAGCCGGCGTTGTTGATGAGGACGTCGAGCCGGCCCTTGCGCTCGGCGATGTCGGTGATGACGGACCGGACGGCGGACTCATCGGTGACGTCCAGCAGGTAGGAGGAGAACTCCCGCCCGAACTCGGAGCTCAGCTTCTCCGTCTTCTCACGGAGCCGCCGCTCGTGGATGTCCGTGACCACGACGTCGAATCCGTCGGCGGCGAGCCGGTGCGCGACGGCGGATCCGATTCCGGCACCGGCGGCGGCGGTGACGAGGGCGACCTGGCGTGACTCCATCATTCCTCTTTTCCGTGCGGTTTCCGTGCGGTGCTCGGTGACGTCACTTCTCGACGCACTGCCGGAGCACGTCGACGGTCCGCTCCGGCTGATCGATCAGCATCAGATGCCCGGCCTCGGCGATCTCCCGGTACTCGGCGTGCTCGATCGCGCCGAGAATGATGTCCGCGGCCTTGCGCGGGCAGAACGTGTCGTGCTCGGCGCCGATGACCGTCACCGGCGTCTGCGGAGTGATCGCCTCAAGCTCCGGGGTGAGCGGATTCCCGGACAGCGAGGCCATCGCGGTCGCCGCGTTGATGTACCCGGCACCGTCGCCGACCGCCTCGACCCTCTCCCGGGTCACCGCGTCCACATCGACCGCGGTGTTGTGCAGCGCCGCTGCGGTGTCCGAGCGGAGCGCGGCGGCCTGCGCGGCCTTGTCCCCGCCGCGGAACAGCTCGATCCGCTCCGCGTAGAACCCCGCCGCCGCCGCCGGCCGGGCCGGAACCTCACCCTGGATCCCAGGTCCCGCCCTCCGCCGGGCCGGGGTATCACCCCGGATCCCAGGTTCCGCCTGCGGGGCCGGGACCTCACCCGGGAGCTCAGGTTCCGCCGCCGGCCTATCCCCCACCGGGCGGCGCCGGCCAGCCGCACGGCGGCCCCGCCCAGCCGCACAGTGGCCCCGCCCAGCCGCACGGTGGTCCCGCTCAGCCGCACGGTTACCAGCCGCCCATGCCCCCGCCGCCGGGGGCCTACGGGCAGCCCATGCCTCCCGCACCGGGACCGCACCCGGCGGCGCCCGCGCAGCTCCGGCCGGTGCGCGGACTGAGAACGGCCGCCGTCGTCATGCTGGCCATCGACGCCGTGGTGTGCCTGATCGCGTCGATCATCGACGTGGAGCGCGCCGCGCTCATCCAGCGGATCATCGACGACGAGCCTGTCGAGATCGAGGAGATCAAGGCCAGTGACGCGCTCTATGCGGCCTCGGGCCTGCTGGAGCTCGCCGTCTATTTCGTCACGGCCGTCATGTTCCTGATCTGGCTCTACCGGGCCCGGATCAACGCGGAGCTGCTGAGCCCGTGGCCGCACCGGCGGAGCAGACCGTGGGTGATCTGGGGATGGATCGTCCCGATCATCAGCCTCTGGTTCCCCAAGCAGATCGTCGATGACATCTGGGCGTCGTCCCAGCCCGGTGTCCTGGCGCGGTCCCGGGATCTCGCCTCGGCACCCCGATCCGGCCTGATCTGGGCATGGTGGCTGGCGTGGGTGTTCAGCCTGTGGATCGGGCAGGTGTCGGCCCGGCTGTTCCGGAAGGCCGACGAGCTCCCCGAGCTCAAGCAGGCGGCGCAGATGGACATCTTCCTCAACTTCGCGACCATCGTCGCGGCGATCCTCGCCATCGCGGTCGTGCTGTCGATCACCCGGCACCAGGAGAACCACCGCCTGACCGCGATGTCACCGTGGCAGCCGCACCCTCCGATGTGACCCCGCTGCCCGGCCGTGCCGGGCGCGGCGGGTTCGCGGCCGCCTGCCGGCGCGGACGCCACCCGCGATAGACCACCGCGCCTTCCCGCACCGCCCCCGCGCCCTCCCACGCCGGCCGGGGACGGCCCGCCGTACGGGCACACCCCGCGGCGGCGAGCGGCGCGCCACGCATCACGCCAGGCCGGTTCCCCGCGCCGGCCCCGCCGGTCCGGTACGGCATCGCCCGCGACGGCACGCCGTACCCACCGACGGCCTGGGCACGATCGGGCGGCCGGGTCCCCCGGACACCGGAGCGCGGACCGCCGCCCGGGCACGCCCCGGTCGCCACTCGATCAGGCCAAAGGCACCCGGGCCCTGGCCGAGCCGGCCGAGCTCCCGCCATCACGGCAGGTCGGGCTGCCAGATGACGCGCTCGGGGTAGACGTGCGCGATCGGGGAGAGCCGGTATCTGCTGCCCTCGGTGGCGTCCGCGTCGAACACCCAGCCGACCCCTTGGTACGCGAACGGGGTGGCCTGCCGGGCCGCGGTGCACCGCTCGGGGTCCGTCACCACCGTCTGGCCCGGCGCCACGGTGAGCACGTCCGTTTCCCGCATCCCGGGGCACGGATTCCACGAGTCGGCCCGCACGTACTCCAAGCGCGCCTTGACCTTCGACGGCGCCTCCCCGCGATTCTCGATCTTGAGTGCGAAGAGGATCCGGTCCGCGTCCACCCGGGCGCAGACCCGCCAGAGGACCTCGTCCGGTCCGTCATAGGGGGCACTGCACCGGCTGTCCCCGCCGAGGGTCCCCTTCTCCAGGCCGGCGGGTGCCGCGGACGACATCCGGGTGATCGGTGTGGCCGGCACGGAGGAGGATCCGGACGCGCGAGGATCCTGCGGCCGCTCACCCACCACGATGGCCGCTCCCACCGTGGCGGCGAGGGCGACCATCGCGCCGCCGACGGCGAAGGTGCGCCGCGTCAGCCATCCATGCAGGCGCCGCCACCGCGGCGTCGCTCCGTGGCCGGCCGCGGGAACCGCTCCGTCCGCGGGCGGGGCGGGAGCGCGGTCCGCCGCCCGGCCGGTGTCTCCGTCCGGGTACGGCACGGCCGCTGCGGGGGCGGTGGCGGCCTGTGGTGCGGCGCCGGTCTGGGGTGCGGCGGCGCCGTTCATGGAAGTTTCGAGATACTCGGCCGCCCGTGCTCTCCAGCGCTGATGCGGCTCAAGCCGCTCGCGCGCCCGGTCCACCCGCTCGGCGAGCCGGATGAGCCGTTCGGCGTCGGCGCCCGGTAACCGCAGCGCTTCGGCGATCTTCTCGGCCAAGCCGGCGCCGGGCAGGGCGATCCGGCTCGACCAGATCTGCTTACGCCCGCTGAGCCAGCGGGAGATCCGGGACTCATCAGCGGATACCCCCAGATCGCGCAGCCGCTTGACGAGCACCTTCGCCGGTAGGCCCGCCCGATCGACGACGGCCCGGAACTCGCCGGACCACTCATCCAGCGCCGTGCCGAGATCGTCGGCCAGCTTCTCGAAGCCCACCTCCGCGTCGTGCATTGGGTCGGCTCCCCCTCGCCCCGTCGTACCGCAGCCCGATCTACGCAGGTCACTGCACCGGACCCGGAATTCGCGCCACGCCGAACCCGCGGCGGCCGCTGTGGCGGCGAACACCGCGGTGGCCTGTGGCGAACCTTCACCGCCAAAGCTAGATCAAATCACTGAGGAGATTGAGCATGATCAGAAAAGTCGCCTTACCGATCGCACCTCGGCCGCGAAGCCCAGGCCCTGGGACGCCACGTCAGACGAGCGACGCCGACCTCTCCCGGCTCTGGATCCGCAGCGGCCCGGATGGCCTGATCACCCAGGTCCAGGGCCGTTGCCGCGAGGCGCCCATGCCGGCCGCGGATGGCTTGAGGATCTTCTTCTCTCCGCGCTGCACCGGCACGCAATAGGTCAACTCATTGGCTGACTAATCTATCGGTTGCCAAGTAAATGGTCATTTAGGAGGGTGATTAATGGGTCGCCGGACTTGGATACCCGGCATCCCCGTCCTCGCGTTGACCCTCTCCGGCTGCGGCATGCTCGGTTTTCAGGGCGACGTCAGCGCGCGGGACGTGTCGCAGACGGAGAGCAGGGCGGAACAGAACACCACCGAGGACCGGGAGCAGAACACCCAGGACGCGGAAGCCCAGGCTCAGCGAGACGCCTCCGCGGAGCAGGCGGGCTCGGCCACGCCCGGGGTCGCGGACACCTCCAAGGCGATCATCAAGGCGACCTTCGACGCGCCGTTCGCGCCCAACGGGAAAGTGGACGTCGCCATTCACAGCTTCAAGCGCCGCGGGAAGCTGGTGGACCTGGTCTTCTCGCTGACGCCGCGCCTCCCCGAAGGGCAGGAGCACCATGAGAAGCAGCTCAGCCCGTTCGACATCCTGGGGGATCAGAGCTTCACCGTCACCTTGATCGACACCGTGAACATGAAGCGGCACGTCGTGGTCAAGGACTCCCGGGGCAAGGAGCTCAAGCCCGACGACGTGTGGACCGAGACCCACCTCGGTCAGCCGATGGTGCTCACCTACACCTTCGCGGCGCCGCCGGAGAACGTCACGAAGATGGACGTGCACATCGCGAACTGGGCGCCGTTCACCGACGTCCCGCTGGAGTCGTGATGTGGCGGGCATTCGCCGCACTGCCGCTCCTGCTGACCACCCCGAGCCCGGAGCCCTCGGTGCCGCCCTCGGCGATCCAGGAGTCGATCAGGGACCTGGCGGTCTCCGACTTCATCCGTGACCTGACGCTCACCATCGAGCCGCTGGAGGTGGAGACGCAGGTCGGCGACCGGACCACGGTGTCGATCTCGTCGGACGTGCTCTTCGCCTTCGACAAGGCCGACCTCACCGAGGTCGCCAAGCGCCGGATCGCCGAGCTCGCCAAGCGCCTGCAGAACGTGAAGGGCGTGGTGCTGGTCGAGGGGCACACCGACGCGCTCGGCTCCGCGGCGTACAACCTGCGCCTGTCCCGGCTCCGCGCCAACGCGGTCAAGGAAGAGCTGAGCAAGGCGGTCCCCGGCCTGCAGATCAAGGCCGTCGGGTACGGCGAGACCCGCCCGATCGCGCCCAACAAGACGAAGGACGGCAAGGACAACCCCGAAGGCCGGGCGAAGAACCGCCGGGTGACCATCTCCTACCGGGGTGGCTGACCGTTTCCCGGGGTAGGGCCTACTCCGCGGGCCGCCCCGGGTGCCCGGTGCTCCCGGCCGTCTCCGCCGGCCGGGAGCGGCCCGCTCACGAACGGAACCGGGAAGCCGCTCACCACCGCGATCCGTCCACGGCCCAGGCCTCCTGCCGCTGTGCTCGGGCATGGAGCGTCGCGTCACATTCCGGCGCGCCGTTCCGCCGGAGAGGCGTACCGGTCGACAACGGCAAGGAGTGCGCCATGGAGCCACGGTTGGACCTGCTGAGCACCCGGGCCGGCGGCGACCTGTTCACGATGCTGGTCTCGGCGAACAACGCGCTCGCCGCCTCGCCGCTGCCGCGGGCCACGCAGGAGCTGGTGAAGATCCGCGCCAGCCAGATCAACGGTTGCGGGTTCTGCGTCGACATGCACACCAAGGAGGCGGCGCACGCCGGGGAGAGCCCGGTGCGCCTCAACCTGATCGCGGCGTGGCGGGAGGCCACGGTGTTCACCGGCGCCGAGCGCGCCGCCCTGGAACTGGTGGAGCAGGGCACCCGGCTCGCGGACGCGGCCGGTGGCGTGACGGACGAGGCGTGGGCGGACGCCGCCGAGCACTACGACGAGGAGCAGCTCGCCGCCCTGGTGTGCCAGATCGCCCTGATCAACGCCTTCAACCGCCTGAGCGTCATCGTCAAGCGGCCCGCCGGTTCGTACCGGCCCGGCCGGTACGCGTGACCCGGCGGTCTGGCCGGTACACGTGACCCGCCGGTCTGGCCGGTACGCGTGACCCGGCGGCCCGGCCGCCGACGTTCCGGCCGGCCTCGCCCGGAAACGGGCCGGCCCTCGGCGTTTCCCGCCCTGGGCGCGGGCGGCCCGGCGGGCGGGAGCGCGGAGGGTCCCACCGCCGCGCCGCGCTCCTTGGGCGGCCGGCGAGCCGGCCCCGGCCCGCGCGCCGAGGCGGGGGATTCCTTCCGGCTTGTGAGACAAGCCATACCACGATCCGGACAGATCCGCTTGGACGAGCAGCTCCGGTGCGCCAAACTGGGGCGATGATCGACCTACCTCGTCACTGGTACAACATCCTGGCCGACCTGCCCACCCCTCCCCCGCCTCCACTGCACCCGGGCACCCTGAAGCCGGTCGGACCGGACGATCTGGCGCCACTGTTCCCGATGGAGCTCATCGCCCAAGAGGTGAGCACCGACCGGTTCATCGAGATCCCGGAGGACGTGCTCGACATCTACCGGCTCTGGCGGCCCACCCCGCTGATCCGGGCGCGGCGGCTCGAGCGCGCCCTCGGCACCCCGGCGCGGATCTACTACAAGTACGAGGGCGTCTCCCCCTCCGGCTCGCACAAGCCGAACACGGCCGTGCCGCAGGCGTACTACAACGCCAAGGAGGGGATCAAGAAGCTCACCACCGAGACCGGTGCCGGGCAGTGGGGCTCGTCGCTCGCGTTCGCGTGCGCGCAGTTCGGCCTGGAGTGCGAGATCTGGATGGTCCGCTCCTCCTACGACCAGAAGCCGTACCGGCGCACGCTCATGCGCGTGTACGGCGCGACCGTGCACGCGAGCCCGTCCCCGGTGACCGAGGCGGGCAAGAAGATCCTGGCGGAGAACCCGGACTCCCCGGGCAGCCTCGGCATCGCGATCAGTGAGGCGGTGGAGGTCGCCGCCGCCTCGCCGGACGCCCGGTACGCGCTCGGCAGCGTGCTCAACCACGTGCTGCTCCACCAGACCGTGATCGGTGAGGAGGCCCTGCGGCAGCTCGCGGAGCTCGGCGAGACCCCCGACCTGATCATCGGCTGCACCGGTGGCGGCTCCAACTTCGGCGGGCTGGTCTTCCCGTTCCTCCGGGAGAAGCTCCAGGGCAAGATCAACCCGGTGATCCGGGCGGTCGAGCCGGCCGCGTGCCCGTCGTTCACCCGCGGCACCTACGCCTACGACTTCGGGGACACCGCGGGGCTGACGCCGCTGCTCAAGATGCACACGCTCGGCCACGACTTCGTGCCCGACCCGATCCACGCCGGCGGCCTTCGGTACCACGGGATGTCGCCGCTGCTCTCCCACGTCTACGAGCTCGGCCTGTTCGAGGCGGTGACCCGGAACCAGACCGAGTGCTTCGAGGCGGGGGTGCGGTTCGCCCGCGCCGAGGGCATCATCCCGGGCCCGGAGCCGACGCACGCCATCGCCGAGACCATCGCCGAGGCGCTGCGCTGCAAGGAGACCGGCGAGGAGAAGGTGATCCTTACCGCGCTGTCCGGCCACGGCCACTTCGACCTCGGCGCCTACGACCGGTACCTCTCCGGCGAGCTGGAGGACTTCACGCTGCCGCCGGAGCGCATCGCGGAGTCCCTGGCCACCCTGCCCAAGGTCTGACCGCTCGTCCGGAGCGGTCCGCGCGCCCGGCGCCACCCCGTGCCGTACGGCACGGCCGGTGCGCGACGGCCGCGCGGCGAGGTGGGCCCGGCCTGCCCAGGTCCGCCGTGGACGGGCCGGGCCCGCCGTTCCGGCCGGGCGGGATCCGGTGCCCACGGCCGTTCGGTTCCGGGCGTACGGGACCGGGTGCCTACGGGTGCCCGGGCCGCTCCGGGCGTACGGGACGGAGTGCCCGCCTTCCCGGGGCCGGTCCGGGCGGACGGGCGGAGTCCCGCGGCTCCGCGCCCGTGATCAGTGCGGACCGGGTGCGGCTCAGGACCGGGGATGGCGAGCCGCGGGTCCGCGCCGGTGATCAGGGCACCCGCTGCCGGGAGCCGAGCCCGCTCAGCCAGGCGCACCACTCGTCGATCCCGGTGCCGTTCTTCACGCTGGTCTCGATCGTGGCCGCCGCCGGGTTGACCGCGCGGAGGTTGGCGTAGAAGGCGTCCAGGTCGAAGTCGAGGTACGGCAGCAGGTCGATCTTGTTGACGATGACGAGGTCGGCCGTGCGGAACATGATCGGATACTTGAGCGGCTTCTCCTCGCCCTCGGTGATCGAGTAGACCATCGCGCGGGCGTGCTCGCCGACGTCGAACTCCGCCGGGCAGACGAGGTTCCCGACGTTCTCGATGACGAGGAGGTCGAGCTCGTCCAGCGGCAGGGACGGCAGGGCGGAGCGCACCATGGGGGCGTCGAGGTGGCACTCGCCGCCGAAGCCCTTGCCGGTGTTGACCAGGGCGATCGCCGCGCCGAACCCCGCGAGCCGGTCCGCGTCGAGGCTGGTCTCGATGTCGCCCTCGATGATCCCGATCCGCATCCGGTCGCTCAGCCGGCGCAGCGTCTCCCGGAGCAGGGAGGTCTTGCCGGCCCCGGGGGACGACATGAGGTTCACCACGGTCACCCCGGCCGCGGCGAAGTCGGCGCGGTTCGCCGCGGCGGTCCTCTCGTTCTCGCCGAGGATCCGCTCCAGCACCTCGACGCGTTCGGCACCGGTGGCGTACCCCGAGTGGTCACCCACGTCACGGGCCGCCGCCTCACCGGGCGCGCCGACGTGGCCGTGGCCGTGCCCGTGATCGTCATGCCGGTGGAACCGTCCCATCGGTGCTCACTCCTCCGCGAGTTCCAGCGACGTGATCAGGAATTCCTCCCCCGAGACGATCTCCACCCGCTGGCTCCCGCACCCGCCGCAGAGCAGGATCGGCGCGGTGATCGTCTCGGTGTGCTCGCACTCGGTGCAGCGGATCCGCGCGGGCACGTGCTCGACGCGCAGCTCCGCCCCGTCGAGCGGGGTGTCCTGGGTGACCAGGGACCAGCAGTAGACCAGGGTGTCGGGGACGATCTGCCGCAGGTGGCCGACCTTGACGTTCACGGCGCGCACCCGCCGCTCCCCCGCGTGCTTGGTGACGACGCCGAAGATGGACTGGCAGATCGACAGTTCGTGCACGGTTCGGGCTCCCTGGGTGTCACGCCGGGTTGCGCCGACGTTACCGGTTCACGCCGTCGTCACGCCACCATCGGCCGCGTGTGCCTCTCCCGCGGTCCGGGCCCCGCCAGCCGTCCGGCCCCTCCGCCGGCCCGGCTCGCCGGGAGCCCCGCGGCCCCGGTCGCGCCACGCGCCATGCGCCCGCCCCTCCCGCGCGCCGGCTCGGGCCGCGCGGGAGGCGGCTCACGACCCGCGGCGCAGGGTCTGCGACGGTGACTCGCCCCAGCGCTTGCGGTAGAGCGCCGCGAAGTTGCTCAGGTGGGTGAACCCCCAGTGCTCCGCGATGTGCGTGACCGTCACCCCGTCGGAGGGGATCGCGTCGAGGAGCTCCTCACGGGCACGTTCCAGACGGCGGTCGCGCAGGTAGGCCATGGGGGTGGTGCCGAGCTCGGCGCGGAACCCCTGCTGGATCGCCCGGACGCTCATCTTCACGTGGCGGGCGATGTCCTTCATGGTGATCGGCTCACGGAGGTTCGCCTCGATGAAGTCGAGTGTCTCGCGCACCGCCCGCTTCATCGGCCGGGGCGCCGGGCGCACGAGCTGCTCGTGGTAGTTGGACGGCTGGACGAGGGCACGGGAGCGCTCCACCCGTTCGAGGGCGAGACCAAGCCGATCGACCCGGAGGTCGGGCGCAAGCAGGGCAAGTACAGCTGGGCGAAGTCGCCGCGGTACGACGTGCCCGGGCTCGGCCACATCCCGCTGGAGGCGGGCCCGCTCGCCCGGCAGATGATCGCCGGCGGCCCGGACGCGGCCCCGCACCAGGACAGCGACCCGCTCTTCGTCGACATCGTGAAGTCGATCGGCCCGTCGGTGCTGGTCCGCCAGCTCGCCCGGATGCACGAGGCGGCGAAGTACTACAAGTGGGTGCGCTCCTGGCTCGACCAGCTCGACCTGCACGACAGCTTCTACACCAAGCCCACCGAGTACCCGGAGGGCAAGGGCTTCGGGGCGACCGAGGCGGCGCGCGGCGCGCTCGCCGACTGGATCGTGATCGAGAATGGCAAGATCGCGAACTACCAGGTGATCACTCCGACCGCCTGGAACATCGGGCCGCGGGACCGCGAGGAGGCCCTGGGCCCCATCGAGCGCGCCATGGTCGGCGCCCGGGTCACCGACCCGGAGGACCCGGTGGAGCTGGCCCACGTGGCCCGCAGCTTCGACTCCTGCCTGGTGTGCACGGTGCACGCCTACGACGGCAAGACCGGTCGCGAGCTGAGCAAGTTCGTGATCAACGGGATGGTCTGACGCGGCGCCCGGGCGGACGCGCGGCCTGCGCCGTCCGCCCGGCCCCGCGGCGACCCCGGCGGACGGGCGCGCATCGCCCCACCTGCCGTGGGCCGGTCATCGCGACGAGTTGGGGGTGAATCGCATGACGCGGCTCCACCGGGAGCCGGCCGAGGGCATGGAGGCGAGCGGGTGCCGGGTGCTCATCGTCGGGTGCGGCAACCTGCTCCGCGGCGACGACGGGGTGGGGCCGATCCTCATCCGGCATCTGTGGGAGCGCGGCATCCCCGATGGCGCGCAGATCGTCGACGGCGGCACCGCCGGGATGGACATCGGGTTCCGCATGCGCGGCGCCCGCAAGGTCGTGATCGTCGACGCGAGCCGGACCGGGGCCCAGCCCGGAACGATCTACCGGGTCCCCGGCCCGGCCGTCGAGCAGCTCCCTCCGCTGGAGGGCATGAACACCCACTCCTTCCGGTGGGATCACGCGCTCGCCTTCGCCCACTGGCTGCTCAAGGACGAGTACCCCGAGGACGTGACCGTGTTCCTGATCGAGGCGGAGCGCGTGGATCCGGGCGCCGAGCTCTCCCCGGCGGTACGGCGGTCGATGGAGAGGGTGATCGAGATCATCGAGGAGGAGTTCCTCGCCGAGCTGGGGCCGCCCGGCCGCCCGACGGTCGAGTTCACCGCGGACGGCTACCTGCGGATGGGCCCGGACCTCGCCGCCCGCCACTTCCCAGGCGGGTCGGCGGTGGCGGTCCGCCGGGCGGGCGAGCTGTGGCTGTACCCGCTGCGCGGGCCGCAGGCGGGCGGGCTTCCGCTGAAGCAGCGCACCCCGGCCGGTGACCGGTCCGTGCTGGTGCGGGAGGCGCTCGACGACCGGGTGCCGGTCGGCACCCGCACCGCCGTCTGGGACGGCCTGCACGGCGCCCTGCGCATCCCGCTCGACGCGGGGGCCTGATGGGGCGCGACGGCGAAGGGGGCGCGCCCCGCCGAGATCGGGAGGACCGCCGGCCGCGCCCGGCCCGGGACCCCGGTGACCTCGACCGGACCGTGGACACCGTGGTCGTGCCGGACAAGGGCCGGTGGGCCGTCGACCTCATCGTGATGTCCCGCGAGTCGGTGGTACGGCACCGCATCTCCGTCCACCCGACCAAGGAGCGCGCCGAGATCAGCGCCCGGATCATCAAGCGGACCGCCGACCGTGACCTGGGGGGCCGTTGAAGTGAGTCAGCATGTGATCGCCGGGGCCCGGACCGCGCCCGTGGTACGGCCCCAGCCGCTCGGGGCGTTCCCGCTGCCCGCGGGCCTGTTGCTCATCCCGGGCGGGGAGGAGACCGAGCCGTGCCGGAAGGAGCTGGTGGCCGGCCGGATCCCCGCGCACTGGCCGGCCGCGCTGCGCGCCCACGAGCTCGCCTTCGCCGGGGACCTCGCCGGGGCGCGGGAGGCGCTCCGCGGCGACGACCCGGTGACCCGGTACAACCGGTTCGTCATCGACCCCGAGGGTGAGGACGAGGAGCGCCTCCGCGCGGACCTCGGGGAGCCGCTCGGCGCCCTGGTCGACCTGGTCCGCTTCACCCTGGGGCGCACGGACGAGCCGCCCGCGCTCGGCGCCGCGGACGGGGAGATCGCCGCGCTCATCCTCTCCGCCCAGGCCACCCACGCGGTGAGCCGCGGCGAGCCCGGGCTCGCGCTGCGGCTGCTCGGCGACGCGGTACGGCTCGCCGAGGGCGAGTCCCCGGCGCTCGCCGGGGTGCTGCTCGGCGCGGCCGCGGACATCCGCAAGGGCGCCGAAGGGCCGAGCCCGGAGGTGGTGGCCGAGCTGCGCCGGGCGCTCGGCCTGCTCAAGGACACCGACCTGCGGGTCGGGCAGGCCGAGCTCCACCTGGCCCTCGCGCTGACCCTGCACGAGGCGGCCGGAGGCCGCCGCGACCTGCTCGTCGAGGCGGTCCGCGAGTACCGCGCGGCCCTGCGGCTGGTGACCTCCGAGGAGGCGCCGGAGGTGTGGGCGGCCGCGCACCTCAACCTCGCCACCGCCTACCTCACCATGCCCATGACCGAGGCGTCCGACCGGCTGCGGCAGGGCATCGCCGTGCAGTCGCTGCGCTCGGCGCTGAAGGTGTACCGGCCGGAGACCCACCCCCGGCAGTGGGCGAGCGCGCAGCTCAACCTCGCCAACGCCCTGGTCTACGCGCCGTCCCGCCACCGGGAGCAGAACCTGCGCGAGGCGGTCGAGCTGTACGAGGCCGTGCTCAAGGTGCGCGACGCCGGAAGCGACCCGCTGGGGCGCGCCCGGGTGCTCGCCAACCAGGGCAACGCGCTCGCGCACCTCGGCATGTTCGGCGAGGCCCGGGAGCGGCTGCACGAGGCCCGGTCCCTGTTCGCCGCGTGCGGTGACGAGGAGGCGGTCCGCACGGTCGACGGCCTCCTCGGGGAGATCGCGGCGCACACCGGCGCGGGCACGGCGGAGGGGTAGGGCCGATGGGCTTGCGCCTGCCGTACCGGAGCCCCGGACTCCCGCCACTGCCCCGGCCTCAGGGGCGACACACCGGCGAATCGGGCGAGATGCCTACCGATCCGCAGGTCACGGGCATATGGTGGGGCACTACCGAGGCGGTCGCCCGCGGCGCATGCCGCGGCCGCCGTCCCGGTGGTGCGGTCGGCACGGCCTCATGCGCGCTCGGTTGCGGCGGCTCCGGGACCGTGCCCGAGGTCCGGTACGCGGGAAGGGCCGCCACCGATCAACCGCCCGGGCGATCGGGGCGCTGAAGCCGGCCGAGCGGTACGGAGGGGAAGGCACGATGAGCACGACCGCGCAGACCACGAGCATCACCGAACTCGCCGAGCGGGTGGACGAGGCGGCGCGCCGGGTGGCCGGGCTCGACCCGGAGGCGCGGAAGGCCGCCGAGGAGCTCAAGGAGGCGGTGGAGGCCGTCCACCGCGCCGGGCTGATCACGATCGTGCGGCGCATGCGCGCCGACGAGCGGGCGCGCGAGCTGCTCTTCGAGCTCGTGGACGAGCCCGAGGTGCGCATGCTCTTCATGCTCCACGGCATCATCCGCCCGGATCCGATGACCGAGGCGTCCCGGGTGATCGACGCGATCCGGCCGATGGTGCGGTCCCACGGCGGCGACGTGGAGCTGGTCCGGGTCGAGGACGGGGTCGCGTACGTCCGGCTGAAGGGCGCCTGCACCGGCTGCTCGGCCCCTGCCGTGGCCCTGCGGGAGGGGATCGAGGAGGCGCTGATCGAGCGGGTGCCCGCGATCACCAGGGTCGAGGTGCTGCCCCCGGAGCCGTCGCCGGTGCTCATCCCGCTGAGCGCGGTGCGGTTCGGCCGGGACGATGGCTGGGTACGGGCCATACCGGTCGAGCAGGTCCCGGACGGCCGGATCACCCCCCTTCACCTGACCGCCAAGGACGGCACCGAGCAGGAGGCGATCGTGGTCCGGCTGGGCGACCGGTTCACCGCGTACGTCAACGAGTGCGCGCATCAGGCCATGCCGCTCGACGACGCGCTGCTCGACCGGGAGGCGGGCACGATCACCTGCCCCTGGCACGGGTTCAGCTTCGACGCGGAGTCCGGCGAGTGCCTGAGCATGCCCGGCGCGCAACTGGAACGGCTTCCGCTCCGCATCGACGACGGCCACGTGTGGATCAAGGTCGGCTCATGAGCGCGCCGGAGGTCATCGAAGGGGACGTGGCCGCGGGCTGGGCACCGCGCACCTGGCTCGGCGCCCCGGCGCCCGGCGGCCTCGCGCTGCCCCCGGCGGCGCCGACGATGGCCTGGCTGTACTCGCCGCGCGGGGTGTACCTCGACGACCGGCACCTGGTGGTGGCCGACTCGGGGAACCACCGGGTGCTGATCTGGCACGGCGTCCCGGAGGAGGACGAGCGGCCCGCCGACGTGGTGCTCGGCCAGCCCGACGGCACCAGCGAAGGCCCGGCCGCGGGCGGGCGCGGCCCCGAGCACGGCCTCCACCTGCCGACCGGGGTGCTGATCCACGACGGGCGGCTGATCGTCGCCGACGCCTGGCACCACCGCGTGCTCATCTGGGACGAGGTGCCGCGCCGGTCCGGCCGGCGGCCCGACCTGGTGCTCGGCCAGCCGGACCTCGGCTCGGCCGAGCCGAACCGGGGCGGGGAGTGCTCGGCGCGCTCGATGTACTGGCCGTACGGCGTGGCCGTGGTGGGCGGCCGGTTCTATGTGGCCGACACGGGCAACCGGCGGGTCCTCGGCTGGGCGGGCGGAATCCCGTCCTCCCCGGACGAGCCGCCCGACCTGATCCTCGGCCAGCCCGGCCCCGCCGAGCGCGAGGAGAACCGCGGGGAGGGGGTCGGCCCGGCGAGCTTCCGCTGGCCGCACGGCATCACCGGCACGCCGGAGCTGCTGCTCGTCGCCGACGCGGGCAACCACCGGGTGCTCGGCTGGCGCCCGCACCCCGGCGGCGACCGCGGCGCGGACCTGGTGCTCGGCCAGCCGGACCCGTACACCGCGGCGGAGTTCCCGTACGGGCCGCAGCGGGCGGACCGGCTCCGCTTCCCCTACGCGGCCTCCCTCGACGGGGATCGCCTCGCGGTGGCCGACACGGCCAACAACCGGATCCTGCTCTGGCACGGCGTGCCCACCGCCTCGGGGCAGGCCGCGGACGCCGTGCTGGGGCAGCCGTCCTTCACGGCGAACGGGGAGAACCGGTGGTCCGGCGTGGCCCGGGACACGCTGTGCTGGCCGTACGGGCTGTGGCTGCACGGCGACCTGCTGGCCGTCGCGGATTCGGGGAACAACAGGGTCGTGATCTGGCAGCGGGCATGACGCACACGAGGGAGCTTCCCAGGACGGCCGGCGGCCGCGAGACCACGCGGCGGCTCCGGCTGACGGTCGAGGGGGTCGTGCAGGGGGTCGGCTTCCGGCCGTTCGTCTACCGGCTCGCCACCGAGCTCGGCGCCACCGGGTTCGTCGGCAACGACTCCCGGTCGGTCTTCGCGGAGATCCAGGGGCCGGAGCCGGTGGTGGACGAGTTCCTCCGGCGGCTGCGGGCCGACGCGCCGCCGCTCGCGCGGATCACCGCGGTCCGCTCCGAGGCGATCCCGCCCGACCCGGCGGAGACCGGGTTCCGGATCGTGGCCAGCCGGGACGCCGGCGGCGCCCGCACCCTGGTCCCCCCGGACGTGGCGGTGTGCCGCGACTGCGTGCGCGAGCTGTTCGACCCGGCCGACCGGCGGTACCGGCACCCGTTCATCACCTGCACCAACTGCGGCCCCCGGTACACGATCATCCGGTCGCTGCCGTACGACCGGCCGGCGACCACCATGGCGGGCTTCCCGATGTGCGACGCGTGCGCCGCCGAGTACCACGACCCCGCCGACCGGCGCTTCCACGCCCAGCCGCTCTGCTGCCCGGACTGCGGGCCGCGGCTCACCCTGCGCACTCCGGACGGGGTGGTCGAGGGCACCGACGCCGCGCTCGCCGCCGCGCAGCGGCTGCTCGCCGCGGGCCGGATCGTCGCGGTGAAGGGGGTGGGCGGCTACCACCTCGCCTGCCGGGCCGCGGACGAGCGCGCGGTGCGGACCCTGCGGGAGCGCAAGGCGCGGGCCGGGAAGGCGTTCGCGGTCATGGCCCGGGACCTGGCCACGGCCCGGCGGCTCGCCGGGATCGGCCCGGCCGAGGCCGCCGCGCTCACCGGGCCGGCCGCGCCGATCGTGCTGCTCACCCGCCGGCCGGACGCGCCCGTGGCCGAGGGCGTCGCCCCGGACAACCCGCTGATCGGGGTGATGCTCCCCTACTCCCCGCTGCACCACCTGCTGTTCGCCCCGGTCCCCGGCGAGGCGGGGTGGGTCCCCGACGTGCTGGTGATGACCAGCGCCAACGTCTCCGACGAACCGATCTGCTTCGACGACGAGGACGCCCGCACCCGGCTGCCCCGGCTCGCCGACGCCGTGCTCACCCACGACCGGCCGATCCACGTGCCGTGCGACGACTCGGTGATCCGGATCGTGGACGGGGAGGAGCTCCCGATCCGCCGCTCGCGCGGCTACGCCCCGCTGCCGGTCCGGCTGGGCCGCCCGGTCGAGCCGGTGCTCGCCGTGGGCGGCGAGCTGAAGAACACCCTCTGCCTCACCTCGGGCCGGCAGGCGTTCTGCTCGGCGCACATCGGGGACATGGGGAGCCTGGACACGCTCCGCGCGGTCGAGCGGTCGGCCGCTCACCTCGCGGACCTGTACGACGTGCGGCCCGCCCACGTCGCCGCCGACCTGCACCCCGGCTACCACACCCGGCGCTGGGCCGAGGAGCGGGCGGGCGACCGGCCGCTCCACCTGGTCCAGCACCACCACGCGCACGTGGTCTCGCTGCTCGCCGAGCACGACCGGGTCGGCGAGCCGATCATCGGGGTCGCCTTCGACGGCACCGGCTACGGCACCGACGGGACCGTCTGGGGCGGCGAGGTGCTGCTGCTCGGCCGGGACAGCCACCGGTTCACCCGGGTCGGGCACCTGCGCCCGGTGCCGCTGCCCGGCGGCGACGCCGGGGTGCGCAACCCCTGCCGGATCGCGCTCGCCCACCTCGCCACCGCGGGCATCCCCTGGGACGACGACCTCCCGCCGGTGCGGGCCTGCGAGGCGGCCGAGCTCCGCGTGGTGCGCGCCCAGCTCGACCGGGGGTTCGGCTGCGCCCCGTGCACCAGCATGGGGCGGCTGTTCGACGCGGTCTCCTCCCTGCTGGGGGTGCGCCACCGGATCACCTACGAGGGGCAGGCAGCGATCGAGCTGGAGGCGCTCGCCACCACCGCGCAGGGGACCCCGCCGCCGCTGCGGATCGAGGTCGGCCCGGACGGGGTGCTCGACCCCGCTCCGCTGCTCCACGGCCTGGTGGCCGGGCTGCGCGACGGCGTCCCGGTCGCCGACCTCGCCGCCGCCTTCCACGAGGCGGTCGCGGTGGCGGTCACCGAGCTGGTGACCCGGGCCGGCGAGGAGCACGGGGTACGGCTCGCCGGGCTGACCGGGGGCGTGTTCCAGAACGTGCTGCTGCTGCGGTCCTGCCGGGATCGGCTGCGATCGGCCGGGTTCGAGGTGCTCACCCACCGCGTCGTACCGCCCAACGACGGTGGGCTCGCCCTCGGGCAGGCGGTGGTCGCCGCGCTGCGGGCGAGTGAGAAGGAGGAGTGACCATGTGTCTCGGCATTCCGGGAAGGATCGTCGAGGTCTGGGAGGAGCGCGGGACCAGGATGGCCCGCGCGGACTTCGCCGGGGAGACGCGGAAGGTGTGCCTGGCGTACCTGCCCGACCTCCAGGTCGGCGACTACATCCTCATGCACGCCGGGTTCGCGCTCACCCGGCTCGATGAGGAGGACGCGCTCGCCACCCTGGAGCTGATGCGGCGGTACGAGGTCATCGACGCCGCCCCGGCCCAGGAGGAGGCCGCCCCGGCGCGGGAGGAGGCGGTGACCCGATGACCGCGCCCGTCATGCCGGAGCAGCCGCTGGACGAGGCGCTCGCCGCCGACCTCGCGGCCACCTCGCTCAGCCTCGCCCGCCGGTTCGCCGCGGGGGCGACGCTGTGGAGCCTGTCGCCCGCCTGGGAGCCGCACGCGAACCACATCGCCGTGGAGTTCGTCCACCCGGTCATCGTCGGCAAGCGCGCGCTGCCCGCGGTCGCGCTCACCGGCCCGGACCCGGTCGGCCTGGCCCGGGCGTCGGTCCGCCCCGGTGACGTGATCCTCGCGGTGGCCACGGCCGGCGACCCCGTGGTGCGGTCGGTGATGCGCCGCGCCCCGGCCTGGGGGACGACCACGATCTGGATCGGCCACGGTCCGCGGCCGCCGGCCGGCGCGGCCGACCACGTGCTCTGGCTGGACGACCCCGACCCCCGCACCCCGGTCACCGGACGGTTCGTCCTCCTCTACCACCTGCTCTGGGAGCTCACCCACGTCTGCCTGGAGCACCCGGGCCTGCTCACCGAGCCCGAGGCCGGGTGCGACGGCGAGGTCTGCGTCACCTGCTCGGACGAGGGCCGGCTCGGCGAGGTGATCTCCGAGGCCCCGGACGGCCGCACCCTGGTCCGCACCGCGGCGGGGCAGGAGCTCGTGGACACCATGCTCGTCGCCCCGGTGGCCCCGGGCGACCTCGTCCTGGTCCACGCCGGGACGGCGATCAGCCGGATCGATGAGGAGGGTGAGGCGCGATGAGCGCGGACGGCACCGGTTTCCTCTACCCGTTCCTCGGGGCGGCGGAGCGGGACGCGGACTCGCTCCTGGCCGACCTGGCGCGCTCGGCGCGGGAGAAGGCCGCGGAGAGCGCGGCGCTGCAGCGGGCCACGATCGCCGAGTTCGGTGAGCTGGTCGAGAAGGCCGCGGCGGAGATGGCGCCGCGGTTCGCCGCCGGCGGCCGGCTGTACACCTTCGGCAACGGCGGCAGCTCCACCGACGCGGCGATCCTCGCCGGCCTGTTCGCCCGCCCGCCGGAGGGCAGGCCGCTGCCCTCCTGGTCGCTCGCGGCCGACCAGGCGGTGCTCACCGCGCTCGGCAACGACGTCGGCTTCGACCTGGTGTTCTCCCGGCAGCTCATCGCGCACTCCGGCGAGTCCGACATCGCGCTCGCCATGTCCACGAGCGGCGGCTCCGCCGACCTGCTGCGCGCGCTCGAGGAGGCGAAGCGCCGCGGGCTGCTCACCATCGGGTTCGCCGGGTACGACGGTGGCCGGTTCGCCACCGAGGGGTATGTCGATTTCTGCTTCGTGGTGCGGTCGCAGAGCGTGCACCGCATCCAGGAGTCCCAGGCCGTTCTCGGGTATCTGCTGTGGGCCGCGGTGCAGCGCCGCCTGGCCGAAGGGGAGGGATCGGATGAGCGTCGATGAGGAGCGGCGGGGCCGCGAGCGGACCGGCCCGGTGGTCCGCGAGGAGCAGGTGCTGGAGAAGATCGAGGCGTTCCGCCGCCGCCGGCCGCGCCTGCTGGAGGACGTGGTCACCATGGCGCACGGGGCGGGCGGCAAGGCGTCCGCGGCGCTGGTCGACGCGGTCTTCCTCGAGGCGTTCCGCAACAAGGAGCTCGAGCGGCGCTGCGACGGGGCGGTGCTGCCGCTGCCCTCGGGGGAGTCCCTGGCGTTCAGCACCGACTCCTTCGTGGTGCACCCGCTCCGGTTCCCGGGCGGCTCGATCGGCCACCTCGCGATCCACGGCACCGTGAACGACCTGGCGGTGATGGGCGCCCGGCCCGCCTGGATCTCGGCGGCCTTCGTGATCGAGGAGGGCTTCCCCATCGAGCAGCTGCGCGCCATCGCCGCGGACATGGCCGAGGCGGCCAAGGCCGCCGACGTGGAGGTGGTCACCGGGGACACCAAGGTGGTGAGCGCCGGCGCCGCGGACGGGCTGTACATCACCACCGCCGGGGTGGGGCTGATCCCGCCCGGGCGGGAGCTCTCCGGCGACCGGGTACGGCCCGGCGACCGCGTGCTGCTCTCCGGGACCATGGGCGACCACGGGGCCGCGGTCATGCTCGCCCGGGGCGACCTCGGCATCGAGGGGGAGATCAAGTCCGACACGGCCCCGGTGAACGGCCTGGTCGAGGCGCTCCTCACCGCCGCGCCGAGCACCCGCTGGCTGCGCGACCCCACCCGGGGCGGGGTCGGCACGGTCTGCAACGAGCTCGCCATGGAGACCGGGCTCGGCGTGGTCCTCGACGAGGCGTCGCTCCCGGTGTCCCCGCAGGTGAACGGCGTCTGCGAGCTGCTCGGCATCGACCCGATCTACGTCGCCAACGAGGGCAAGGTGCTCGCGGTGGTGGCGCCCGAGGAGACCGACGCCGCGCTCGCCGCCATGCGGGAGCACCCGCTCGGCCGCGACGCCGTGGTCATCGGGGAGATCACCGACCGGCTGTCCGCGACCGTCGCGGTGCGCACGGCCTTCGGCGGCACCCGGATCGTGGACATGCTCGTCGGCGATCCGCTGCCCCGCATCTGCTGACGGAGGAGACGCCAGCGGCCGGACGGCCGCCGAGTGAAGGAGACAGCGACATGTGCCTGGGGATTCCGGGACGGGTGGTCGAGATCGTCGACCCCGAACAGCACCTCGCCAAGGTCGACGTCGGCGGCCTGCAGCGGACGATCAGCGTCCGGCTCCTCGCCGACCAGGACCTGCGGGCCGACGACTGGGTGCTCGTCCACGTGGGCTTCGCCATGGCCAAGATCGACGAGGAGGAGGCCAAGCTCACCATCGAGGCGATGAAGAAGCTGGGCCAGGCCTACACGGACGAGATCGAGGCGTTCAACTCGACGGCGATCATCTAGCGGCGCTGCGGGGCGACGGGCGATACGACGGGAGGATGCAATGCGCTTCATCGATGAGTTCCGCGACCCGGACGCGGCGCGGGCGCTGGTCGCCGCCATCACCGAGCTGGCCGGGGACGAGCGGTTCAAGTTCATGGAGGTGTGCGGCGGGCACACGCACACCATCTACCGCCACGGGCTGGAGCACGTGCTGCCGGAGAACGTCGAGCTGGTGCACGGTCCCGGGTGCCCGGTGTGCGTGATCCCGATGGGCCGGGTCGACGACGCGCTCTGGCTCGCCGAGCAGCCCGGGGTCATCTTCACCACGTTCGGCGACATGATGCGGGTGCCGGGCAGCCGCGGCAACCTGATGGAGGCGAAGGCCCGGGGCGCCGACGTCCGGTTCGTCTACTCACCGCTCGACGCCCTGCGGATCGCGGTCGACAACCCGGACAAGCAGGTGGTGTTCTTCGCGGTCGGGTTCGAGACCACCGCGCCGTCCACCGCGGTCACCCTGGTGCGGGCCCGGCAGCTCGGGCTGGAGAACTTCTCCGTCTTCTGCAACCACGTGACGATCGTCCCGCCGATCAAGGCGATCCTCGACTCGCCGGACCTGCGGCTCTCCGGCTTCATCGGCCCGGGCCACGTCTCCACGGTCGTGGGCTGCCGGCCGTACCGCTTCATCCCCGAGGTGTACGGCAAGCCGTTCGTGGTCGCCGGGTTCGAGCCGCTCGACATCCTCCAGGCGGTCGCCATGCTGCTCAAGCAGATCCGCGAGGGCCGGTGCGAGGTGGAGAACCAGTACGCGCGGGTGGTGCGGGAGGAGGGCAACCCGCAGGCGCTCGCACTGATGAGCCAGGTGTTCACCCTGCGGCCGCACTTCGAGTGGCGCGGGCTGGGCTTCATCTCGCAGAGCGCGCTCAAGCTCAGCGACGACTACGCGAAGTTCGACGCCGAGCTGCGGTTCGACATGCCGGGCGTGCGGGTCGCCGACCCCAAGGCCTGCCAGTGCGGCGAGGTGCTCAAGGGCGTGCTCAAACCGTGGCAGTGCAAGGTGTTCGGCACCGCGTGCACCCCGGAGACCCCGATCGGCACCTGCATGGTCTCGCCGGAGGGGGCCTGCGCCGCCTACTACAACTTCGGGCGGGTGAACCGGGAGGCGGCCCGGCTCATCGACCAGGGCGCGCGATGAGCGGCCCGGCCCGTGGCGCGACGGCGGAGTTCGCCGGGGAGCGGCTGTTCGCCCGCTACGCCCACGCGCCGAACGAGCTCGGCTACTGCGGCCCGGCGGACTCGCGCCCCCTGCTCGACGCCGGGGTGACCGGGGCCGACCCGGCCGCGGTGCGGGCGGCCGCGCGCGCCTTCCACGGCGCCTGGCCGTACCTGGAGATCATCGCCCGGCTCGCCGGCATCGCCGACCCGCTCGACCACCGGGTGGTGGAGGCGTACTGGATCGGCGGCGGCATCGGGGACGCGATCGACGCCGCGGAGTTCGGCCGCGCCCTGCTCGCCCACATCAAGCCCCAGGCCGGCCACTACTGGCGGCACCTCACCGAGGACGTGATCGAGGAGGCGGCGCCGAACCACTGCTTCCACGTGTTCGGCGTCTACCCCTGGTCCCGGCTGCTCGGGCGGGTGCACTTCGAGCACCCGCTCCAGGTGCTCGACGGCTGCCGGATCCGCTGGGCCACGGTGCTCGAGCGGGAGGAGGACCACCTGGTGGTCCGCACCCGCCGGCTCACCTGGGACGGCGGCCGGCTGGGGCTCTCCGAGCCGGTGGTGGAGCGGGTCGCCCGCACCGTGGGCGGGATCGACCTGCTGCCCGGGGCGCGGCCCGGGGACCGGGTGGCGGTGCACTGGTCCCGCGTCTGCGACGTGCTCACCCCGGAGCAGGTGGAGCGGCTGCGCCGGACCACGCTGGCCCAGCTCGAGGCCACCAACCGCCGGCTGGCCCGCGGCGGCGGACCGGCCTGACCGGGCCGGGCACCGCCGTCTCCGGCCGCCGGATCGGCCGCCGGGCGCCGTTTCGGTCACGCCGGGCGCCGTTCCCGGGCCGTGACCGGGCCATGGTGGCCGGCTCGTGGTGGCCGGGCATCCGGGAAGCGCTCCCGTCCGGGCGCCGGCCGGACGGCACCCGCCCGCCGGGTGCACTCACTCGCCTCAGGCGTGCCGTGCCTCGATCGCGGCTCGCCATGCTCCCGGTGGCCGTTCCCCGGCGCGGCGGTTCAGCGGGTCTTGGCGACCGTGAGCAGGACCACGGAGTCCTCGGCCGCCTCCAGGGCGTGGCGCTCGCGCGGCACCACGAGCAGGTCGCCGCCGATCCCCTCCCACGCCACGTCGCCGCAGGTCAGGCGCACCCGGCCGCGGAGCACGTACACGGTCGCCTCCCCGGGGCTCTCGTGCTCGGCGAGCGCGGTGCCCTCGGTCAGGGCGAGCAGGGTCTGGCGCAGCACGTGCTCGTGCCCGCCGTAGACGGTCTCGGCGGCCCGCCCGTTGCCCGCGGTCGCCGCCCGCTTGAGGAGCTGGTTGGCGAGCGCCTCCAGGGAGAACTTCTCCATGCCGCCGAGTCTGCCACAGCGAGGGCCCGGCACCGGGGTATCCCCGGCCGGTCGCGGCTCAGCGGTCGAGCCGCCGGGGTGTTCCCGGCCGGTCGCGGCTCAGCGGTCGAGCTCGCCCCCGGGCGCCGCTCCCCCGCCCCGGGTGAGCATGACCTTCAGCGCGCCGCTGCTCACCGGGTCGGCGAACGACCGGTAGGCGTCGCCGATGCCCGCGAAGGTGAACCGGTGGGTGATCAGGCCGCCCACGTCGAGCCGCCCCTCGTCGACGAGCTGGAGCAGGGTCGGCGTGGAGTAGGTGTCCACCAGCCCGGTGGTGATAGTGACATCCCGGCTCCAGAGGTCCTCCAGGTGCAGCGGGGCCGGCTTGCCGTGCACGCCGATCACCGAGAGGCGGCCGCAGGGGCGGACGAGGCGGGTGCACAGCTCGAACGTCTCGGGCGCGCCGACCGCCTCGATCACCACATCGGCCCCGAGGCCGTCGGTCACGGCCCGCACCACCTCGAGCGGGTCCTCGTCCGGCTTGATGGTGATCTCCGCGCCGGCCCGCTTGGCGGCCTCGAGCCGGGGCTCGGCCTGGTCGATGGCGATGATGCGGGCGGGGGACAGCAGCCGGGCGGTGAGGATGACGGCGAGCCCGATGGGCCCGCACCCGACCACCACCACGGTGTCGGCCGGCCGTACGTTGCCGTTGAGCACCCCGACCTCGTAGGCGGTCGGGAGGACGTCGGCGAGCAGCACGGCCAGCTCGTCGGAGAGGTGGGACGGCAGCCGGTGCACGGAGAGATCGGCGAAGGGGACGCGGGCGAACTCGGCCTGCACCCCGTCGATCATGTGGCCGAGCAGCCAGCCGCCGCGGCGGCACTGGCCGTACCGCGCCTTCCGGCAGTACGCGCACCGGCCGCACCCGGAGATGCAGGAGACGAGGACGCGATCGCCGGGGACGAGGTCGTCGATGTCGGAGCCGGTCTCGACGACGATGCCGACGGCCTCGTGGCCGAGGACCCGCCCCGGGTCGACCTCGGGCACGTCCCCGGCGAGGATGTGCAGGTCCGTGCCGCAGATGGCGGCCGTGGTCACCTGGATGATCACATCGCGCGGATCGGCGATCCCGGGATCGGGCACGGACGTCCAGGCCTGTTTTCCGGGCCCCTCATACACCAGTGCCTTCATGGCTCCTCCTCGCGGCGCCCCGCGAGGTTGCCCATACCCCGGATTCCCCGGTCCTTTCCGGTCCGGCCTCGCTCAACGACCGTGACCAGGCCATCTGGGGATCGCGCGTCCGGTGGCCGCTCGCTCCCGGCCGCCGCGCGGATGACCCACTCCGGAGGGGCGGCGGGACCGAAATCTACAATCACTGCCGTGAAAACTCGGCGGGCACCCAGGACCGGCACGATCGATCCGGAAGCCCACCGGGTGCTGGGCGGGGTGAGCCGGGTGGCCGTGCTGGAGACCCTGCGCCGGGCGGGACGGCCGCTCGCCATCTCCGAGATCGCCGACGCGGTCGGCCTCCACCCCAACACGGTCCGGGCCCATCTCGCGCTGCTGATCGAGCACGGGCACGTCGCCGGAACGCGGGAGGACCGGGACCGGCCCGGACGGCCCCGCACCCTCTACACGGCCGTCCGCGCCCAGGAGGACTCCGATGCGCGCGGCTACCGGCTGCTCGCCGAGATCCTGCTCGGCTACCTGGAGCACCACGGAGACGGGGCCGGCGCCGCGGTCGACGCCGGCCGCCGGTACGCCACCCGGGCCCTTCCCCGGGACCTGCCGGCCGGCGGCTCGGTCACCGTGGACGCGATCGTGGCGCTGCTCGACCGGGCCGGGTTCGAGCCGGCGGTGTCGGCGGACGGCGCCACCGTCGAGCTCCACCACTGCCCCTTCCGGGAGCTGGCGCAGGCCGACCCGGAGACCGTCTGCGCGGTGCACCTCGGCCTGCTCCAGGGGGCGCTCACCGAGCTCGGCGCCCCGGCGGAGGGGGTACGGCTCACGCCGTTCGCCCGGCCCGGCCAGTGCCTCGTCACCCTGGCGGATCACCACGGGCCCGGGCGTGACGCACCCGGCGGCCGTGAGGGTCAGGGATGACCGGCCGGATCGCCGCCCACCGCGCCGTGCCGCCCACCCGCCCCGTGGAGAGCACCCTCCCCCGCCGAGCGGACCTCCGTTCCCCGACGTACGCCGCGCCGCGGCCGGCGCACACGGTTTCCCCGAGGTGACCTGATGACCTGGTGGACCATCGTCCGATTCCTGCACGTCCTCACCGCGGCCCTGTGGGTCGGCGGGCAGCTCGCGCTCTCCGTCGCCATCCTCCCCCCGGCCCGGCGCCTCCTCGCGGCCGAGCAGCGCCGTACCGTGCTGCGCGAGGTCGGCCGCCGGTTCGGCATCTTCACGGGCGCGTTCCTGCTGCCCGTGCAGATCATCACCGGAATCGCCATCGCCTGGCACAAGGGGTGACCTGGGAGTCGCTCGCCGAGCCGGGCTACGGCCGCATGCTCGCCATCAAGCTCGCGCTGCTCGTCATCGCCTTGGCCTGCTCCGCCCTGCACGGGGTGGCCGACGGGCGTGGGCTCGCCGGGTTCGCGCGCGCCATGGCGATCACCTCGCTGGTCGCCTCCGTGGGCATCATCCTGTTCGCCTCGGCCCTGCCCGTGACCTGACCCGCCGCGGTCCGCGCCCCGCGCCGCCCACCGGGCCGCGCCCGCGGTGGCCGTACGGCACGCCCGCGGGCCCGCGGCCCGGGTACGGCTCGCCCGGGCCGGGCGGCACGCCGCGGGGGTTTCGGCCGGTACGGCCCCGCCCGGATGGGCACGGCGCTCCGCCCGCACCGGGTGGCGCGCCGGCCGCCGGGCGCGCCGGGCACGGCCGCCGGAGGACAGGGGCCGCGCGCCGTCCCCGCCACCGGCGGAGGGCCGGCCCGCCACGGGCGCCGTCCCGGCCCGCCCGCTGTGCCGGTGCGCCCGCCGGCGGGAAGATTGAGCCCAGAGCGGCGCCCCGGAGCGGACCCGCCGGGGCGGGGAGGGCACATGCGGATCGGACTCTTCATCACCTGCGTCAACGACCTGCTCTACCCCGGTACGGGCCGGGCGGTGGTGCGGCTGCTGGAACGGCTCGGCCACCGGGTCGGCTTCCCCCTCGAGCAGACCTGCTGCGGGCAGATGCACCACAACTCCGGGTATCGCGACCTGGCCGTCCCGCTCGCCCGCCGGTTCGCCGCGGCGTTCCGCGGCTACGACGCGATCGTCGCCCCGAGCGGCTCCTGCGTCGCCATGGTCCGCGACGTCCACCCGCGCCTGGTCCCCGAGGCGGCCGGGACGGCCGCCCGCACGTACGAGCTCTCCGAGTTCCTGATCGACGTGCTCGGCGTCACCGACGTCGGGGCGCGCTTCCCGCACCGGGTCACCTACCACCCGAGCTGCCACGGGCTGCGCCTGCTGCGGCTCGGCGACCGGCCGCTCCGGCTGCTGCGCGCGGTGCGGGACATCGAGCTGGTCGAGCTGCCCGGCGCGGAGGAGTGCTGCGGCTTCGGCGGCACGTTCGCGGTGAAGAACGCGGACGTGTCCGGGGCGATGCTCGCCGACAAGTGCGCGGCGATCCGTGCCACCGGCGCCGAGTACGTGACCGCGGCCGACAACTCGTGCCTCACGCACATCGGCGGGGGCCTCTCCCGCCTGGGCGCGCCGGTGACCGCGGTGCATTACGCCGAGATCCTCGCCGGGAGGGACGCGTGAGGCCCGGCGGGGACCCGCTGGCGAGCGGGGTGCCGTTCCCCGAGGCCGCGCGGGCCGCGCTCACCCGCGCCCAGCTCCGGCGGAACCTGCACCGGGCCACCCGCACCATCCGCGGCAAGCGGGGCCGGGTGGTCGCCGAGCTGCCCGACTGGGAGGAGCTGCGCGCGGCCGGGAGCGCGATCAAGTCCCACGTGCTCGCCCACCTGCCGGAGCTGCTCCTCCGGTTCGAGGAGGCCGCGACGGCCGCCGGGGCCCGGGTCCACTGGGCGCGGGACGCGGCCGAGGCCTGCCGGATCGTCGTCGGCCTGGTCCGGGAGACCGGCGCCCGCGAGGTGGTCAAGGTCAAGTCGATGCTGACCCAGGAGATCGGCCTGAACGAGGCCCTCGCCGGGGCCGGGATCACCCCGATCGAGACCGACCTCGCCGAGCTGATCGTGCAGCTCGCCGGGGACAGCCCGTCGCACATCCTCGTCCCGGCCATCCACTACAACCGGCGGGAGATCCGCGACATCTTCCGGGAGCGGATGCCGGGCACCGGCCCGGAGCTCACCGACGACCCGCAGGCGCTCTGCGAGGCGGCCCGCCGCTACCTGCGGGAGCGGTTCCTCTCCGCCAAGGTGGCGATCTCCGGGGCGAACTTCGCGGTGGCCGAGACGGGCACGCTCGTGGTGCTGGAGTCCGAGGGCAACGGGCGGATGTGCCTGACCCTGCCGGAGACGCTCATCTCCGTGGTCGGCATCGAGAAGCTGGTGCCCACCTTCCAGGACCTCGAGGTGTTCCTCCAGCTCCTCCCCCGGTCGTCCACGGGCGAGCGGATGAACCCGTACACGTCGCTGTGGACCGGGGTGACCCCGGGGGACGGGCCGCAGAACGTGCACATCGTGCTGGTGGACAACGGCCGCACCGCCGCGCTCGCCGACCCCGTCGGCCGGCAGGCGCTCCACTGCATCCGCTGCTCGGCCTGCCTCAACGTGTGCCCGGTGTACGAGCGGGTGGGCGGGCACGCGTACGGCTCGGTCTACCCGGGACCGATCGGGGCGATCCTGTCACCGCAGCTCACCGGGGTCGCAGCGAACCGCACCCTGCCGTTCGCCTCGACGCTCTGCGGGGCGTGCTACGACGCGTGCCCGGTGCGCATCGACATCCCCGGGGTGCTGGTCCACCTCCGCCGGGCCGCGGTGGCGGCGCGGCCCGGCCCGTCCGCCGAGCGTACGGCGATGCGGGCCGCGGCGTGGGCGATGGGCGGCGGGCGGCGGTTCGGCCGGGTGCTGCGGCTGGCCGGCCGGCTGACCGCCCCGCTGCGGTGGGCGCTGCGCGGCCGGCGGGTGCGCCGGCTGCCCTGGCCGCTGTCGGCGTGGACGGCCGCCCGGGACGCGCCGCTCCCGCCCGGGGAATCGTTCCGCGACTGGTGGGCCCGCACCCGTGAGGAGGCGTGATGGACGCCCGGACCGAGATCCTCGCCCGGATCAGGGCGGCCCTCGCCGCCCATCCCGCATCCGCGGCACCCGTGCCCCGCGGCTACCGGCGGTCGGTGGAGTGCCCCGACCCGGTGACGCTCCTCACCGACCGGCTCCGGGAGTACCGCGCCACGGTGCACCACTGCCGGGACGAGGAGGAGCTGCCCGCCGTGCTCGGCTCCGTCCTCGCCGGCTCCCCCACCCTGGTGGTGCCGGGGGACCTGCCGGAGCGGTGGCTCGCCCGCTACCGGGGGCGGGTGCGCCGCGACGGGGACCCGGCTCCGCTCTCGGTCGCCGACCTGGACGCCGCGTCCGCCGTGCTCACCGGCTGCGCGCTGGCGATCGCGGAGACCGGGACGATCGTGCTCGACGCCGGCCCGCTCCAGGGGCGGCGCGCCCTCACCCTCGTCCCCGATCACCACGTCTGCGTGGTGCGCGCCGGGCGGATCGTCCCCGGGGTGCCCGAGGCGATCGCGGCCCTCTCCCCGGCCCGCCCGCTGACCTGGATCTCCGGCCCGTCGGCCACCAGCGACATCGAGCTCGACCGGGTGGAAGGGGTGCACGGCCCGCGCCGGCTGGACGTCGTGCTGGTCGGCCGCTGACCGCGCGTGCCGGGGCGCCTCCGGAAGGCGTACGGCATTGCGATCCGTGGTGCTCTGGCACAGAAGCCACGAATTCCTCGCCGCCGACTCTTCACTCGCGAGTAAAGATCCGTTAGTTTCGCGATCAACCCACTCTCGGGGGTGTCCCTTTTATCACGAGACACACAAGGAGATGCCACATGCGCATCACCGTCGGCAGGGGAGTCGGAGGCGCGATCGCGGCCCTCGCTCTCGTGCTCCCGTTGGCAACGGCCGGGCCGGCGCACGCCGATCCCGACCCGGAGGCGCTGATCCGGGCCATTGCCACGGCCGGTGTGAAGCAGCACCTGAAGAAGTTCCAGGAGATCGCCCAGGCCAACGGCGGTACCCGCGCCGCGGGCACGCCCGGCTACGACGCCTCCCGCGACTACGTCGTGAGCAGGCTGAAGAAGGCGGGCTACAAGGTGACGGTGCAGCCGTTCGACTTCCCGTTCTTCCAGGAGAAGTCCACGGCCGTGCTGGAGCGGATCTCCCCGAGCCCGAAGACGTACAACCCGACGCCCCCGGACGGGAGCGGGATCGGTGACTTCGCCACCATGACCTACTCCGGCGCGGGCGACGTGACCGCCGCCGTCCAGGCCGTCGACGTCCAGATCCCGCCCGCCTCGGAGCCGAACAGCTCCACCTCCGGCTGTGAGCCGAGCGACTTCGCCTCGTTCACGCCCGGCTCGATCGCCCTGCTGCAGCGCGGCACCTGCACCTTCCAGGAGAAGGCGGAGAACGCGCAGGCGGCCGGCGCGGCCGGGGTCATCATCTTCAACGAGGGCCAGGAGGGCCGCACCGAGACCATTCAGGGCACCCTCGGCGAGCCGACGGTGCGGATCCCGGTGGTGGGCGCCAGCTACGAGGTGGGCCAGGAGCTCGCCGCCGCCGGGACCACGGTCCGGCTGAAGACCGACACCATCAGCGAGACCCGGACCACCCACAACGTGATCGCGGACTCCAAGTGGGGTGACCCGAACAAGGTCGTCCAGCTCGGCGCCCACCTCGACAGCGTCCTCGCCGGCCCGGGCATCAACGACAACGGCTCCGGCTCCGCGGCGATCCTCGAGGTCGCCGAGGTCCTCGGCAAGATCCCCACGCGGAACAAGCTGCGCTTCTCGTTCTGGAGCGCCGAGGAGCTCGGCCTGCTCGGCGCCGAGCACTACGTCGCGAGCCTGTCCCCCGCGGAGCTGGCGAAGATCAAGCTGTACCTCAACTTCGACATGATCGGGTCGCCGAACTACGCGATCATGATCTACGACGGGGACGACTCCGACGGCGTGGGCGCTCCCGCCGGGCCGCCGGGATCGGACGAGATCGAGAAGCTCTTCGAGAAGTACTTCAAGGCCCTGCGCCAGCCGTACCAGGGCACCGACTTCGACGGGCGCTCGGACTACGGGCCGTTCATCGAGGCCGGCATCCCCTCCGGTGGGCTCTTCACGGGCGCCGAGGGCATCAAGACCCCCGAGGAGCAGAAGAAGTACGGCGGCACGGCCGGCATCGCGTACGACCCGTGCTACCACCAGGCCTGCGACGACCTGTCGAACATCAACGACAAGGCCCTGGCGCTGAACACGGGCGCGATCGCGACCGCCGCCGTGGTCTACGCGTTCAGCCGTGACCTGCCCGGCCCGGACACGCGGCCCGCGATGTCCGCCGCCCGCACCGCCTCGGTGCAGGCGGACGCGCACCACGGTCACGGCATCATCCGCTGACGCCGGCGCCGGACTGACACGAACACCTGGGTGGGACCACGGATCGACCGGCCCGCCCGGCCGTCCTCGCGGCGGCCGGGTGGGCCGGTCTCCTTTTCCGGCCCTCTTCCGTGCCGTGTTTTCCAGTCCTCGCCCGTGCCATGGCCTCCCGGTCATGGCCGGGCCGGATCGCGGGTGAGCCGATGGCGTAGCGCGGCGGTGGGGTCACCCCGGCGGTGCGGTCACGCCGGCCGGATCGCGGGTCACGGTCGCGCCGACCGGGGCGCGGGTGACGGTCACGCCGGGCGGGCCATGGGTAAAAAGAACCGGCCATCGGATGCAAGCGGAAGGTAATCGGCGTACAACTTTCGGTGACGACCGGTGATGAACGGGCCGGCCCTGGCCACGGCGGTGCGCACCGAAAGGAGTGACATGACACCCGCCAAGCGGATCATCTGCGTGCTCGCGGTCTCCGCCACCGCCACCGTCCCGGCCGCCTGGTCCCACCCGGCCGGAGCCGATCCCGCACCGGCCGCCCCACGGGCCGGCTCCACGGTGCCGGACGCCCGGCCGAGCCCGAAGCCCACGCCGAGGTTCTTCGCCGCCGTGGTCAACCCGCCGAAGGGGCACACTCCCGCGTACTGGTGCGCCTACCGCGTGATCCGGGTGCGGCCCACCAGCCACCTCAACGTCCGGAGCGGCCCCGGCCTCGACCACCCGCCGATCGCCGCCCTCGCGCCCGGCGATCGCAGCATTCCCGGCGCGTGCAGCGCGTCCCGCGGCTGGATCCAGGTCAGGACACCCGGCGGCAAGCCCGGGTTCGCCTCCGCCCGCTACCTGCGCCGGGTCATCCCGCTCCCCGCCCCCGGGACCTACGACTTCGCGGGGTGCAGCTACCGGGTCACCGGGGTGCGCCCCACCAGCCACCTCAACGTCCGCCGCGGTCCCGGCCTCGACCACCCGCCGATCGCCACCCTCCCCGCGGGCGGGCGGGTGATCGGCGGCTGCGGCGCGCAGCACGGCTGGATCCCGGTCCGCTCCGCGGACGGCGTGCCCGGGTGGGCCGCCGCGAGCTTCCTGCGCCGGACCGCGGCCCGGTGACCGGGTGGGTCAGCCGAGGTCGGGGTGCGGCACGTACCGGTCGAGCGGCACCCCGGCGCCGTCGCTGACCATGATCGTGTCCACGTCGCCGATCCGCCAGCCCGCCTCCACCAGGGCCGGCAGCAGCGGGTGCACGCCCGGGACGACGATCTTGATCAGCCGGGCGTGCGGATGGGCGGCCACCGCGTCCAGCACCGCGCGCACGGAGTCCTCCGGGGTCTCGCCGCCCGCCGGTCCCACCACGACCGTGTCCCCGAGCTCGCGGGTGAACGCGTACCCCGAACCGCCCGCCCGGGCCGTCACCCCAGGCAGGCCCGCGTACCACGCGAGGCACTCCGGCCGCGCCCCGCCGGAGACGCGCGCGTCGAGGGCCGCCGCCTCGGGCAGGCCGCCCTCCCACCGCCGCGCCGCTCCGGCCCGGCCGGCCGGCCGCCCCGGCGGGCCGTACAGGTAGAAGAGCGGGCAGGCGGGCCGCATGCCGTTCCTGATGTAGAGGGCGAGGGCGCGGTGGTCCCGCGAGGCGAACGTGATCTTCGGGGCGTCCGGTGGCAGCAGGCGGGTGAGGATGGCCCGCCCCAGCCCGGACGATTGGTGGGCGGGGAGCACGAAAAGGTCGCCGAGGTGGGTGAGCCGGCCCCGGCGCAGCGTGCCCCCGAATCCGGCGATCGCACCGCCGACCTCGCCGACGATGATCGTCCCGAACGCCAGCTCCGCCTCGAGGAAGTCGACGGAGCCCGGCCACAGGGTGAAGAGGTCGAAGTGCGTCCCGATACCGCTGCGCACGGCCGGCAGATCCGCCCGCTGGGCGACCCGGATGATCGGCTTCACACCGTCCCACCGTACGCCAAGGGGATCCCCCTTGGAGTGGGGGTGCCTCGCTCGCCCGGGGAGCGCGGACGGGCGAGCGAGGCGCCCCTCGCCGGCATGGCGCGGGCCGGACCGCACGCCATGCCGGAAACCTGTGCGATCAACCCTTGATCGCGCCCGCGGTGAGCCCGCTGATGAGCTGGCGCTCGGCCACGGCGTAGAAGCCGAGGGCCGGGATCATGGCCAGCACCACGTAGGCGAGGACCTTCGCGGTCTCCGAGGAGTACTGGCCCTGGAACTGCTGCACGCCGAGCGGGAGGGTCCAGAGGTTCGGGTCGTTGAACACGACCAGCGGCAGCATGAAGTTGTTCCAGCTCGACACGATGGCCAGCACCGACACCGTGGCGAGGGCCGGCCGGGCCATCGGCAGCAGGATCCGCCAGAAGAACCCGAACGGGCTGCACCCGTCGATGATCGCCGCCTCTTCGATCTCGATCGGGATCGAGCGGAAGAACCCGCGCAGGATGATGATGGTCATCGGCAGACCGAAGGCCACCTGCGGCAAGATCACCCCGAGCGGGTTGTCCAGGAGCCCGAACATCCGCAGCAGGACGAAGAGCGGGAGGATCGCCACGGCGAACGGGAACATCAGCCCGGTGGCGAACAGGGTGAACAGCAGCTCCCGGCCCCGGAAGGAGAACCTCGCGAGCACGAAGGCGGCCAGCGCGGACGCCGCCACCACGAGGATCGTCGTGGCCAGCGCGATGAACGTGCTGTTCCAGAGCTGCCGCCAGAACGTGTCCGAGGCGAGGATGTCCGTGTAGTTCTCCGGAACCCACGGATCGGGCAGCCCGAAGGCGTTGGTGGAGAGCTGTGAGGTGTCCTTGAACCCACCCAGCACCCCGTACACCAACGGGACGATGACGAAGGAGGCGAGCGTCAGGGCGATCACCTGCAGCAGGGCACCGCGGAACCGGATGATCGCCTTTGGCCTTGCGTGACGGGCTCCGCTCATCGCTGTTCTCGCAGCACGGTCGTGGCTCCTTCAAGGTCGCGGCGCATCACGTAGCGCTGGTAGCCGAGCGCGAACACGAGGCTCAGCAGGAACATCACCACGCTGATCGCGCTCGCGTAGCCCACCTGGAAGCGCTTGAAACCGAACTGGTACATCGTGACGGCCAGGGTTTCCGACGCATGCGACGGGCCGCCCTCCGTGATGATCCACACCAGGTCGAAGAGCTGGATGGTCCCGATGACCGAGAGGAAGATGCTGATGCGGATCGTCGGCCCGAGCAGCGGCAGGGTGACGCGGCGGAACACCTGCCACGCGTTGCCGCCGTCGATCTGGGCGGCCTCGATGATCTCCCGCGGGATGGCCTGCCGCCCGGTGAGGTAGAGGATCATGTGGAGACCGAAGTACTTCCACGTGATCACGAGGAAGAGCGACAGCAGCACCGTCGACTGATCGGCGAACCACTCCAGGCCATCGAGCCCGACGATGCCGAGGATCTGGTTGGCCAGGCCGACGCTCGGCGAGAGGATCAGCATGAAGAGGACGGCGGTGATCGCCTCCGACAGGACGTACGGGGCGAAGAACACCACCCGGTAGAAGGCCCGGCCCCGCAGCCGCTGGTTGAGCAGCAGCGCGATGCCCAAGGCGAGCGGCAGCTGGATCACCAGCGACAGCACGACCAGGACGACGGTGTGCCAGAGGTCGCCGTAGAACACCGGGTCGGCGAAGAGCCGCGTGTAGTTGTCGAGGCCTACGAAGTCACGCGGCAGACCACCCAGGCCGTTCCACTTGAACAGGCTGGTGTAGAAGCCGACGATGATCGGCGTCAGCACCAGCATGCAGAACAGCGCCAGCGCGGGCAGTATGAATGCCAGGATCGTGAGGGATCCCCGGAGCCGCGCGCGGCGGCTCCGGGGTCGTATCGCGTTCACTCGACTCTTACTCCGACTTCGCGGTCTCCGTGATGGCCTTGGCCACACCTTCGGGCGTCTCGGTCCCGGCGATCAGCTCGGCCACGCTGTCGTTGACCTCCTGGCCGACCGCCGGCGGGAAGGCCTGGTCGAGGTAGAGCTGGAAGCCGGTGGTCGCGGCGAGGTGCTTCGCCACCTCGGCGAGGTTCGGGTCCTTCACCGCGTCCTCCTCACCCTGGAGCACGGGGAGGACACCGCCGGACTCGACGGCCTTGCGGTGCTCGGTCTCCTCGGTGAGGAACTTGAGGAACTCGAGGGCCTCCGGCGGAGCCTCCGCGCCGACGGCGAAGCCGCCACCGCCGCCCAGCGCCTCGGTGTTGGTGCCCTTACCGCCCTCGACGGCCGGGAAGGGGAAGAAGCCGAGGTCGTCGCCGATGCCCTTACCGGCGGAGGACTGGACCGAGGGAGCCCACTGGCCCATCAGCTCCATCGCCGCCTTGCCGTTGCCCATGGTCGCGGCCTGGCCGTCGGCGGTGTCGTACGCGGCGCCGAGGAAGCCCTTCTGGAACGGCTCGAGGTCAACCAGCTCCTTGAGCTTCCGGCCGGCCTCGATGAAGGCGGGGTCGGTGAAGTCCTTGGTCTCCGCGGCCTGCTTGAGGGCGTCGAGACCGCCGATGCGCATCGCGAGGTACGACCAGTAGTAGTGGCCCGGCCACTTCGCCTTACCGGCGAGGGCGATCGGGGTGATGCCGGCGGCCTTGAGCTTCTTGACGGCCTCGATGAACTCGGACCAGGTGGCCGGCGGCTGCTCGATCCCGGCCTTCTTGAAGAGGGCCTTGTTGTACCAGATGCCCACCATGCCGATGTCGTGCGGGACGGCGTAGGTCTTGCCGTCGAACTGGTAGGGCGCGATGGCCGCGTTGGTGAACTTCTGGGGCCAGGAGGCGATGTCCTCGGTGACGTCCTTGACCAGACCGGCGTCGGCCTGCTGCTTGAGCACGCCGCCGCCCCAGGTGTGGAAGATGTCCGGGGCCTTCCCGGACTGCATGGTGGTGGTGAGCTTGGACTTGAACGCGTCGTTCTCGATCGCGACGTTCTTGATCTCGATGTTCGGGTGCTTGGCCTGGAAGTCGCGGATCGCGTTGGCGAAGACGCTCTTCAGCGGCTCGTTGGTCGCGATGTTCCAGAACTCGATGGTCACCTTCTTCGAGTCGGACGAGCCGCCTCCGCCGTCATCGCCCCCCGCTCCGCCACACCCCCCGATGGCCAAGACGGCAGCACACAGTAACGCGGTTCGCCGGATCCACTTCACGACGGCTCCTCCCACTCCGAAACTTTCGGAGGTTTACCGATAGTTTCTGTGATGGCCCTGACGTTACAAGCGTGCGGATATCAGATCAACACCTGTTGTTGAGCTGTTACTCGAAGCGGATAGGCACGGGCAAAGAACGCATAAAACCGAAACACGCCGTGCAATGGACGGCATGGGACACCCGGGCATCTCGCCCCGGGCGCCCGGCGGGCGGCGCGGCCGGCGCCGCGTGCCCGCCGTCCAGGCACGGCGTGTCCGAGTCCGTTCGGAGCGGGGGGTGACAGACGCACCGGCGGAAGCCGGTGCGGTCCAGTGGATCGAGCGGCGGTGCGCGGTGCGCACCGGGCGGTCCGGGCGGGGCATGCGCGGCCGGCGGGGCCGGGCGGCATGCGGCGTGCGCCGCCGGAGGGCACGGCGGATCCGGGACCGGCCGGGGATGGCGGCGACGGCGCCCGTGCCGATCGGGCGCCCATCGGGGACCGCGAAGGGCCGCGCATCGGGGTACGGCGCGGCCGTGACAACGGATGGATCCGGCGCCGCGCGGCGCGGTGTAGCCGCGCACGGCGCCCATGACCCGGGCCACCGGCGCCGGACCGCGGTACGGACCCGGCGTCCGGCCTGACGCGCAGCGGGTCAGCCGACCTTGACGGCCGTGCGCTTCTGGTACGCGTGCTTGACCAGGGTGATGAGAACCTCTTTGCCGGACTCCCGCTTGCGGGCGTCGCAGTAGATGACCGGGACGTCTTCCTTGAGGTTGAGCGCGAGCTTCACCTCGTCGAGGTCGTGAACGGGAGCGCCCTCGAAGCAGTTGACCGCCACCACGAACGGGGTGCCGCGCCGTTCGAAGTAGTCCACGGAGGGGAAGCAGTCGGCGAGCCGCCGCGTGTCGGCGAGCACCACGGCGCCGAGCGCGCCGCGGGACAGGTCGTCCCAGAGGAACCAGAACCGCTCCTGGCCGGGGGTGCCGAACAGGTAGAGCACGAACTCGTCGTTGATGGTGATGCGGCCGAAGTCCATCGCCACGGTGGTGGTGGACTTCGACTCCACGCCGGCGAGGTCGTCGACGCCGACGCTCCGGTCGGTGAGCGTCTCCTCCGTGCGCAGCGGCCGGATCTCTGACACCGCGCCCACCATGGTGGTCTTGCCGACCCCGAAGCCACCGGCGATCAGGAGCTTGATCGCCCGCGGCATCTTCGGCTGGTCAGAGCGCGCGTAGGCCATCGAGCACCGCCTTGTACATCCTCTCGTCGAGCATGTCCGTCTCAGGCTGAGGCTGCTGGACGGCGATGTATCCCCGGTCGTACAGGTCGCCGAGGAGCACCCGCACGATGCCCGCGGGCAGGTCCATCCGGGCCGCGATCTCGGCGACGGAGAGCGGCCTGCGGCAGAGCCGCACGATGGTCTGATGCTCGGGGTCGAGGCCGACCTCGTTCCCGGTGGTGGGCCGGATGGTCACGACGAGGGAGACGAGGTCGAACCGGTCCTGCGCCTCGGTGCGCCCGCGCGCGATGACGTACGGCCGTATGGTCGGCGCGTCGACCAGCCACTCCTCCTCGGGGTTCCACTGTCCGCTCATCGCTGGGCCTCACTCCCTGTGGTCCTGGCGGGCGAGGTGAGGTACTGCCCCACCCGGGCGACGAGCATCGCCATCTCGTACGCCACCAGGCCGATGTCGGCGTCGCCGGAGCACAGCACCGCGAGACAGGCGCCCTGGCCGGCCATGGTGACCATGAGGTAGGCGGACTTCATCTCGACGATGGTCTGCCGTACGGCACCGCCCTGGAAGCGCTCGCCCACGCTGCGCGCCAGGCTCTGCAGCCCGGAGGCCACCGCGGAGAGGTGCTCGGCGTCCTCCCGGTGCAAGCCCTTCGAGCTGGCGAGGAGCAGGCCGTCAGCGGAGAGGACAATTCCGTGCTCCACCTCGCGCACCCGCTCGACGAGGTCGTCGAGCAGCCATGCCAGGTCCGCTGACGCGCCCGTCTTCTGGGTCATCGATCGTCCTTCCCTTCACCGATCAGCTTCGCCGCCTCAGACCTGCCCCGCTTGGTGCCCATCTGGAAGGCGCCCATGATCCGGCGGATCTCCTCCGGCGAGCGTTCGTCTTCGTCCCTATCGACCTCCTCGAAGATGTGGTCCTTGGCGAGCGCCGGCGCCAGGCTGGCCTGCGGGACACGGAACGGCAGGCCAGACGGGGTGAACGCGGCCGGGGGCGTGGGCCGCTCGGGCTCGGGTGCGCTCGGCACGGGAACCACCTCCTGGGCTGGTTCGGAGACCACCTCCTCGGGCGCGTCCACCACCGCGATCCTGCGGGCGCCCGCAAGCTGCTCTTCCTGACGCGGGGCGGGCACCGGCTCGGGCGGGACCGCGGCGGGCCTGGGCTCGCGCGAGGCCGCTTCCGCGTCCGGTGTGCGGAGCTCCCCGCCGTCGATCACCAGATCGCGCGGGATGAGCACGATCGCCGTGGTGCCCCCGTACGGCGATGTCTTCAGCGAGACCTGGATGTTGTGCCGCTCGGCGAGCCGGCTCACCACGAAGAGGCCCAGGCGGGCGGTGCTCGAGAGGTTGAACTCCGGCGCCTCGGCCAGCCGGCGGTTCGCCTCCTCGAGGTCCTCGGGGGTCATGCCGAGACCGCGGTCCTCGACCTCGATCGCGTACCCGGCGGCGACGAGCTGGCCGCTCACCTGCACGGTGGTGTACGGCGGGGAGAACGAGACCGCGTTCTCGATGAGCTCGGCGAGCAGGTGGATGACGTCACCGACGGCGCGCCCGGCGAGCGCGACGTCGCCCATCGGCAGCACGTTGACCCGGGTGTAGTCCTCGACCTCGGCGAGGGCGCCGCGGACCACGTCGACCATGGCGACCGCGCGGCGCCAGGTCCGGGCCGGGGTGGAGCCGGCGAGGACGATGAGGTTCTCCGCGTTGCGCCGCATCCGGGTGGCGAGGTGGTCGATGCGGAACAGGTCCTTGAGCTCGGCGGGATCGGACTCGCGCCGCTCCATGACGTCGAGGAGGGAGAGCTGGCGGTGGACCAGGGATTGGGTCCGGCGCGCCAGGCTGAGCAGGATCTCGCGGAAGCCCTGCCGGAGCTCGGCCTCCTCGACCGCGGTCCGGATCGCGGTCTCCTGCACCTTGTTGAAGGCCTCGCCCACCTGGCCGATCAGGTCGTCGCCGTACCGGAGCCTGGGCGCCTCCGCCTCGACGTCCACCTTCTCGCCCATGGCGAGCCGCTGGACCACGCTGGGCAGCCGTTCGTTGGCGAGCTCGAGCGCGGCGGTGCGGAGCTTCTCGAGCTGCCGGACGAGGTGGCGGGCCGTGGTGATCGAGAGGATGACCGACGCGATGACCGCGACCAGGCCGAGCAGGCCGGCGAGCACCAGCCGGACGACCACGCCGACGGCGACCGGGGCGGCCCGCTCCACCAGCGCGTCACCGGCGTTGAGGATGACCTTCTCCAGGCCCTGCATCGCCGGGTTGACCGCGTTGCGCCACTGCGCCTCGGTGACGAACGGGTACCGGCCGGACTGCCGGCTGTTGGTGATCTGATCCTCGAGGGTGCCCAGCGCCAGGACGGCGGGTGATCTCTGCCACGCCTCGTAGGCCTTCTTGTCCGCCTCGGGCAGCTCGGCCGCCGCCTGCTCGAGGATGAACCGGTAGAGGCCGACGAGCTCGGTGACCTGCCGATGCTCCCGCTCGGTGAACCGGCCCGCCACGATCGCCGCGGAGACGACCGCGTCCTCCCGGGAGAGGAACTCGAGCGCGTGGAACATCGAGCTGAGCGTGCGGCCGTCCTTGGCGACCTGCTCGTCGTCGAGCGTCGCCACCGCGTCGTACACGCGGAAGAAGCTGTCGATGATGTCGTTGTACGCCGAGACGACGCCGGCCCGGTCGGTCCGGCCGGCGTCCACGTCCTTGCGTACGCTCTCCAGGTGCTTCAGCCGGCGCTCGGTGTCCTTGAGACGGGATTTGAGGGCATCGCTCGCGGCGAGCTGCACCGAGTTGCCGCTGATGGACTCGAGGAACGCCTCGAGCGACTCATCGGTGCGGGCCCGCTGGTCGTCGAGCTCTTTGCGCGAGATTCTGCCCGGGCTGGCCAGCCGCATGGCCGAGAGCCGCCGCTCGCGCTGAAGGTCGGCCACGAGAGGCTCGGCCGGCGCCGTCACGCCGCTGTCAATGGTCGTGGCGCCCAGAAGGTTTAAACCATCTCGGACCGTGACCCATGCGGCGAAGGCCCATAGCGCCGCGAGAGAGACCAGCACGGCCACGACCTTCTCTCGCACGCGCGAATTCCGAACGCGCATCGGCACTACCACCCAGCTGAAATCACGAAAGGCCTAATTGACGCGCGTTTCAGCACGTCAAAGGCCACCTATCGGTCATCGCAGCATGCGCTCGATCAACTTCTGATAACAGTGACCACAACTCGGACACCCTAGCAAAGGGTACAAAAATTGCTCAACTCACGAATTGCACTAGGGCAAATGTCCGAAATATGTGGTATGTCGAGCAGGTTTATGTCTTGATGATCATACAATGGTGAAGCTTCTTCATGATCCGGGGGTCGGTCTGGGCCAGGTGGAGGGCCGCCAGCACGGCCGCCCGGACGATCGCGAACGGCAGATAGAGGTCCTTGTCGTGCCAGAGCGGCGGGCCTTCGGCCAGGTCGGCCGCGCTCCGCAGGTACGCGTACCCCCGCGCCGCCGCGTCGACCACCGCCTCCTCCTCCCGGCCGGCCATCAGCAGGAGCTGCATCGCGTACGCGGTCTCCTCGGCCGTTCCGGTCCACCAGCCCCAGGAACCGTCCGCGTGCTGGGTCCGCAGCGCCCAGGCGACCGCCCTGCGCACCGCCTCCTGGGCGGCGGGGCCGCCGAACTCCCATAGCGCGAGGGCACACGAGACCGTGGCGTAGTACGGCGAGGCGTGCCAGCGGTCCTCCCAGCTTCCGTCCGGCCGCTGCCGCTCGCACAGCCAGGCCGACAGCCGCTGCATCACCGGCCCGTACCGGCCGGCCGCCGCCGGGCGCACCCGCACGTACTGCCCGAAGGCGTCGAGCACATGCGCGTTCACGCTCGCCGACTGCCCGTCTTCCCCCGGCCAGGTGCAGAAGTGCGTCGGGGTCTGGAAGGCCCACAGGCACTCCGGCTCCTGCGGCATGCCGAACAGCGCCAGCGCGTACAGCGCGACCGAGGTGGTGTCCGCGTCCGGGGGCAGCCCCACACCGGCCGGGGTGCCCGACGGGCCGATCGCCGACCTCAGGTCGGCGAGCATCTCGGGCGGCGCCTCGAACTCGATCCCCGCCCGGCCCAGCCAGCTCAGCACCCAGCCGCGCTCGAACACGGTGATCGGCAGGCCGACCGGGACCGGCCCGCCGTACCGCTGCGCCACCGCCTCGAGGTGCCGCAGGGCGTGGTGCCCGGGCTCCGGCCGTGCCTCACCGCCGAGCCACGCCGCGGTCGCCGCCGGGGAGGCGCCGATGGTCCCGATCGGGGTCGGGCTCACCGCGGGCGCACCGGCCGCGGCGTCCCCCGCGACCTCGAGCGCGTGCAGCAGCTTCTCCGGCAGCGCGGTGCCCGACGCGAGCCGCTGCCGGATCAGGGTGAGCGGCCTCTCGTTCAGCCCGGCGGGCAGCGGCAGGCGGGCGATGCCCAGCTCGGGCAGGTTCTCCAGGTGCGTGTTGATGAGGGCCACCAGGGCCGGGACGATGATCTCGATGGCGGGGGTGTCGGGCAGGGTGAGCGCGGTCACCTCGGTGAGCCGGCGGGAGAGGAAGCCCAGCCCGCGGACGGCCGCCTCCCTCACCACCGCGGGGTCCGCGCCGGCGTCGCCCCGCACGTACGTCGAGAGCAGCGCCTCGGTCGCGCTGAGCGTGGGGACGAGGGCGTACCCGTCGAGCGCGCCCCACGCCCCGTCCGGGCGCTGGGTCTCGATCAGGTAGTTCACCCGTTCCTCATGCCCCACCAGCCACGGAGCCAGCGTCACCAGCCGGCCGGTCTCGTAGATCGACGGTGAGACATGTCCCCACGGCCGGGACATGAGCTGCCGCATGAGCTCATCGGCCGCCTCGGCCACATCGACCGGCCCGTCCAGCAATAGATCGATCTTGCTCACAGCTCGCCCCAATAGTCCGCCACGCCGTAGAACCCGGTGTTGAAGCCGATCTGCCGCTCCAGGTAGGCGGCGACCCGCGGGCTCCCGGCGCGCACCGGCTCGAGGAGGGCGCGGCACCGGCCGAGGATGCCGGCCATCCGCTCGATCACCTCCTCGCGGCCCGCGCCGAGGGTCAGCGCGCTGAGGTCGCCCCACTCGCGCTCCCGGCCCGAGGTCGCGAGGTCGTTGAGCAGGCGCAGGTACCGCTGCACCTCCGCGCTCACCTCGCGGAGCTCGGCCAGGTTCCGGAGCGTCCATGGATCACCGGTCGCGATCCAGTGCGAGATGTTCACGAACGAGGCCCCGCAGCCGTCCGCGTTGGCGAGGTAGTCGTCGAGGGTCACCCGCGCCGCCTCGCGCTTCCACCGCAGCTCGGTGGCCATGGCGAGCAGCATGCGGTGGAGCTGGCCGGCCCAGATCGGCTGCAGCTCGCCGAACGACGGGCACGCCGCGGCCAGCTCCTCACGGAGGCCGGCGATGAGGCGGGCGATCGGCGTGCCGCCCGCCTCGCCGCCGGCCGCGGCGAGACAGCGGGCGATCAGGCCGTCCATCTCGCCCGCCGTGGACGCCCGCTCGGCCTGCCAGTCCACCGCGAACACGCAGAGCGAGGCGAGGTTGACCGCCCGCAGCTCCTCCGGGCCCGCCCACGGCGAGCCGAACGCGCTGGAGAGCGCCAGCCCGCTGAAGAAGGCGGCGTCGAACGGCTTGGGCGGGAACAGCTCCGGGTACTCCTCGGCGGTCGCCATGAGCTCCCGTGCGGATCGCACGGCGACCGCGCAGGCCCGGCCGAGGCCGGCGGCCTCGGCCTCGGCCGGGCCGAACGAACGGGCGATCATGCCCGGGTTCGCTCGACCAGCGTCATCTGCAGGCCCTTGTCCGGCCGCAGGGAGGACGCGAACCGCTTCTTCACCTCACCCTTGGCGTGGAGGATCGGACGGTACCGGCTCAGGATGCCGGCGAGGAGGAGCTTGGCCTCGATGAAGAAGAGGTACTTGCCGAGGCACTGGTGCGGGCCGCCGCCGAACGGGATGTACGCCCACCGGTGCCGGCCGTGCTCCTTGCCCGGGGCGAAGCGCTCGGGGTCGAACTCGAGCGGCCGCTCCCAGAACTCCTCGAGGCGGTGCGTGAGGTAGGGGCTGAGCACCACCGTGGAGCCGGCGGGGATGGTGACGCCGTCGATGACGTCCGTCTCCTTGGCCAGCCGCGGCAGGATCCACCCCGACGGGTAGAGCCGGAGCAGCTCGTGGAGGAACATCTCCGTGTACCGCAGGTCGGGAAGGTGCGACGGCTGCACCGGGCCCGCGCCCACGACCTCGTCGATCTCGGCGTAGACGCGCTCGGCGACGTGCGGGTACGCGTGCAGCGCCACCCACATCCAGGTCAGCGCCGTGGCCGACGTCTCGGTGGACGCGCCGTGCATGCCGACCACGTCGTCCCTGATCCGCCGGTCGCCCTCGGGCCCGATGTCGTCGCGCCGGGCGCGGCAGATCGCCGACACCACGTTCTTGCTCTCATCGAGCTCGGCGCGGGCGGCGTGGATGCGCGGGTAGATGACCTCGTCGATGGTCTTGACGCAGTTGCGGAAGGCCCGGTCCCCCGGGAGCGGGATGGACTGCGGCACGAAGGGCAGGACGATCCGGGGCGCGGTGGCGGTCACCCCGGTCTCGTACGCGGGGATGAGCCGTGCGATGTCCTCTTTGGAGATCTTGTCGCCGAAGAAGAGCCGGACCACGATGGTCTGGACGATCTCGGCGGTCTTCTTCGCGATGTCGAAGGGTTCGCCCGGTCGTATCCGGCTGTCGATCTGCTCGGATATAATCCGGGACATCTCATCGGTGAGTGAATCGACGTACTTGGCCGTGAACAACGGCTGAAGAAGGCGGCGGCTCTCGGCCCAGTTGGGCCCGTCCGAGAGGATGCCGTCCCCGATCATGGGCTTGATCGGATCCCAGAACATGCCCTCGCGGACGTAGTTCGGCTGGTTGAGGCGCAGCACGTGCTGCACGTGATCGGGGTAGGTCACTAAGAAGGGCTTGAAGGGCCCCATGTTCAGGCGGACCAGCTCGCCTTTTACTATGCGACCCACCTCTTCGAACGCGGCGATCGGATCGTGAAGGTTCTTCACAAGTAGTCGATAGAAGGGGATCGTTCGCACCTTCTTCGCCGGTTGCACGGCAGTCTCGACGGACATCGACTCACTCCTGCCACGCGATGATCACGACATTCGCGAAGTATCACATGATCCTTACCAATTGATCAATATTGGGCGTGGCAATACGTGGCAGGACTGGTCTGTGCAATTTCGCCCGAGTCAATTGCGCTGGTCAGAAGGCTTGACAGGCCACGAGGAGGCGCTTGTGCGCAATGGAAAGGGGCCGGACCGCAACGCGATCCGGCCCCGTTTCAGTCGCAGGTCATTACGCGGGCGCGGCGACCATAAGGGCGACCGCGACCAGGATGACCACGGGGATCATCCACAGGACAAGCTCGCCGAGGAACCCCTTCGGCATGGACGCACTCCTCCGGTGACGTGGGCAAAGGGTCTGCTCGCAGCATATTCGCTACCCCGGACCGGGGCATACGGGCGTCTCCCGTTCGGACCCTGGGATGACCGCGGGCATCCGCCCCGCTCCGCTCCCCGCGGCGGCCGCCGCACGCTTCCGGATATGGCGAAATTCACACGTCTCTTCCCGCGACCGCCGGCCGTGCGCTGAACGTCACACCCGTCCTCCCGAGCGCGCTCCCCGGCCGCTCTTCGGCCGGCTCGCCGCACCGTAGTGGGCGACGAGCGGCAGGAACAGTTCGTCCACGATCGCGGTGATCCGCTCATCCGGGACGGGTTCGAAGGTCATGAGCATGTCGTGCCGCACCAGGTCGAACGGCATGGCGAGCACGTGCTCCGGGATGCGCTCCGGGTCGAGCTCGCCGCGTTCGGCCGCCCGCTCGTACACGCGCCGGGACGAGGACCGGTTGCCCCTCATGATGAGCTCGCGGAGCTCGGCGGGGGTCGTCCCGGCCTCGGCGAACAGGCCGCCGAGCTGCGCACCGATCATGGCCGCCAGCTCGCCCCGCCGGCGGGTCATCGACCGCAGCAGCGCGATGAGGTCATCACGCAGGTTGCCGGTGTCCGGGACGGGGAGCGGGTTGGTCTCGACGTGGTGCCGGATGGCCGCGATGGCGAGATCGGCCTTCCCCGGCCAGCGGCGGTAGAGCACCGCGCGGCTGGTGCCCGCGCGCACGGCCACGCGCTCCATGGTCAGCGCGCCGTACCCGGCCTCGGACAGCTCCTCCCATGCGGCACTGAGCAGCGCGTCCTCAAGCGCCTTGCCGCGTCGGCGCCGATTCGGTCCCTCCGTCACGGACGACGCTCCATAAGGGTCATTTGTGTTTCTTATCAGCACAGCCTATCGTCTCCGTAAGAGACATTCGTGACTCTTATCGGGGAGCATTGCATGGCGGGCAGCGAACGACTCGATCCAAAGGTGCTCAAGACCGCGGGAGTCCTGATCTTCGGGATCCTCGCCGTCGTCTTCGACACCACCATCGTCGGCGTGGCACTGCACTCCCTGGCGGCCGACCTGCACACCACGGTCGCCACCGTGCAGTGGGTCACCACCGCCTACCTGCTCGCGCTCGGGATGACCGTGCCGCTGAGCACGTGGGCGACGGCCCGGTTCGGCGGCAAGCGCGTGTGGTTGTTCTCCCTGGTGGTCTTCCTGGCCGGATCGGTGGCCGCCAGCGCCGCCTGGAACGCGCCCGCGCTCATCGCCGGAAGGGTCGTCCAGGGCATCGGCGGCGGGCTGATGCTGCCGGTGATGACGACACTGATCGTCCACGCCGCGGGAGGCCGGCTGCTCGGCCGGGTGACGTCGATCATCTCGCTGCCCGCACTGCTCGGGCCGATCCTCGGCCCGCTCGCCGGCGGCCTGATCCTCACCCACCTGAGCTGGCGGTGGATGTTCTGGATCAACATTCCGTTCTGCGTCGCCGGGTTCGTGCTGGCCGCGCTGTTCCTCGAGCGGGACGAGCCGTCCTCGCGGCCGCGCCTGGACGTCGCCGGGCTCGCCCTGCTGACGCCCGGTATCGCCGCGCTCCTCCTCGGCCTGTCCGAGGCCTCGGACGGAGGGGTCGGACACGCCCGGGTGCTCGTCCCGTTGATCTGCGGTGTGGTCCTCCTCGTCGCGTTCGGCCTGTACGCGGCCCGCCGTACCGACCCGCTGGTGGACCTCCGGCTCTTCACCCACCGGCCGACCTCGTCCGGTTCGGCGGTGCTCTTCTTCTCCGGCTTCGCCCTCTACGGGGCCCTCTTCCTGCTGCCGCTGTTCTACCAGCAGGTCCGCGCCACGTCGGCCCTCGACGCCGGAATCGCGCTCATCCCGCAGGGGATCGGGACCCTGCTGAGCCGCTCGCTCGCCGGACGGCTCACCGACCGGATCGGGGCCCGGATCGTCACCGTCACCGGGTTCCTCATCGTCGCCGCGGCCACGCTTCCCTTCGCGTACGCCGACGCCCACGCGAGCCCGTGGGTTCTCGCCGGCGTGCTCCTGCTACGGGGGATCGGTCTCGGCGCCGTCACCGTGCCGGTCATGGCCGTCGCCTATCTCGGCCTCGGCCGGGAGCAGGTCGCGCACGCCAGCGCGCTCGTCCGCATCGCCCAGCAGATCGGCGGCTCGTTCGGCACCGCGGTCACCGCCGTGATCCTGCAGTACGCCGTCACCGGATCCGGCGATCTCATGACGGCCTACCACCGAACCTTCTGGTGGTCCACCGCCTTCGCCGCGCTCGCCGCGCTGCTCTCCCTCACGCTTCCCGGACGGGACGCGGCCGCAGCGGACTCCGGTCAGGCCGCGCCCCGCGGCCCGTCCGAGGATGCCCGCGCGGGTTCGGACACCGGCGAGCCGATGCGGGACCGCGTCTGATCCCGGCCCCGTCCCCGCACCCGGCCGCTCCACGAGGAAGTGGCCGAGGGCCGGCCCCCACCTTGCAGACCCGGTACGGCCACCGGCCCGGGCGGTGCGCGGAGTCCCCGCCCGGCCGGTCCGGCTCAGGATGCGGCGGCCTCGGCGTCCGCCTTGGTGACGTGCACGGTGCCGTCCGGGTGCTCCGGCGGAGCGTACAGCGAGTAGAGCTTGAGCTCGCCGTCGCCGATGTTGACGACGTTGTGCCAGGTGCCGGCCGGGATGACCGCGGCCCAGTCCTCGTCCAGCTCGTGGGTCTCGTCCACGGTCTCCCGGGACTTGCCGAACGTGAGCCGCGCCTTCCCCTTCTCCACGCGGATGAACTGATCGGTGTGCTCGTGCACCTCGAGCCCGATCTCCTCGCCGGGCCGCAGGCTCATCACGGTGAGCTGGAGCCGCTCGCCGGTGAACAGCGCCGTCCGGAACGTCGTGTTCGCCACGGTGGTCTTCTCGATGTCGCCGACCCAACCGGTCACGTCGAGCCTCCTCGTCGCGCGGTCATCCGCCTGATCTCATTGGACCACGTGAGGGCGGCGGTCGGGCGGCGATCTCCGTCACCCGGCCGCATCCACCGCCGGCGGTGGAGGCCCACGCCAGAGCCTGCCGTACGGCGAGGCGGGCCCGGGGAGAGTCCGGCACGCCGGGCGCGAACCGCGAGGCGGCGGCACCGGCGAGACGGCGCGCGCGACCGCCCGGCGGCGCGTCCCCGGCACCCGGCGACCGCCGGCGGCCCCGGCCGCCCCGGAACACCGCCGGGGCCGGCCGATCCCCGCGCCGGGCCGCGCCCGGCGACGGACCCCGGGTACCGGAAAGCCTGTCCCCAGGGCAAGGTGGATCGAACGCCGGAGAGATATACGGTGGGGGTTAAGGGAACCCCCACCGTGGGCCGTTCCGTTCAGCATGGTGGAGGCGGACGGCAATGGACCTGTGGCTCGTGTGGCTCATCATCGCGGCGCTGCTCGGTATCGCGGAGATCTTCACCCTCACGGCGGCCCTGGGGATACTCGGCGCCGCCGCGCTGCTCACCGCAGGGATCGCGCTCCTCGGGCTGCCGCTGGGCGCCCAGCTCCTCGTGTTCGCCGCCGCCTCGACCGCCGGGATCGTGGTGGTGCGGCCCATCGCGCGGCGGCTCCTCCGGCAGCCGGCGCCGCAGCGGTTCGGGGTGTCCGCCCTCATCGGCAAGCCCGCGTACGTGATCAAGGAGGTCACCGCCCACGACGGCAGGGTGCGGATCGGCGGCGAGGAGTGGTCCGCACGCGCGTACGACGAGAGCCTCGTCATCCCGGTCGGCACAACGGTCGACGTCATCCAGATCGAGGGGGCCACCGCCCTCGTCTACCCGCGGGAGTGAGCATGGACGGAGCTTTGATCGCCGGCATCGTCGTCGTCCTGATCGTGGTGTTCACGGTGCTGCGCGCGGTCCGCATCGTGCCCCAGGCGAGGGCGGCGAACGTCGAACGGCTGGGCCGGTACTACCGGACCCTCGGCCCCGGGCTGAACTTCGTCATCCCCTTCATCGACCGGGTCCGGCCGATGATCGACCTTCGTGAGCAGGTCGTCTCGTTCAAGCCGCAGCCGGTGATCACCGAGGACAACCTCGTCGTCGACATCGACACCGTCATCTACTTCCAGGTCATCGACCCGCGGGCGGCGGAGTACGAGATCGCCAACTTCATCCAGGGCGTTGAGCAGCTCACCGTGACGACGCTGCGGAACGTCGTCGGCGGCATGGACCTGGAGGAGACGCTCACCTCCCGGGACATCATCAACAGCCAGCTCCGCGGCGTGCTCGACGAGGCCACCGGCAAGTGGGGCATCCGGGTCAACCGCGTCGAGATCAAGGCCATCGACCCGCCGAAGTCCATCAAGGAGGCGATGGAGAAGCAGATGCGGGCCGAGCGGGACAAGCGCGCCGCGATCCTCACCGCGGAGGGCCAGCGCCAGGCGAAGATCCTCACGGCCGAGGGTGAGAAGCAGAGCGCGATCCTGCGCGCCGAGGGTGAGCGGACCGCGCTGATCCTCAAGGCGGAGGGCCAGTCGCAGGCGATCGACGAGGTGTTCCAGGCGATCCACCGCAACGACCCCGACCCCAAGCTCCTCGCCTACCAGTACCTCCAGGTGCTCCCCCAGCTCGCGCAGGGCGAGGGCAACACCGTGTGGGTGATCCCGAGCGAGGTGACGTCCGCGCTCAACACGCTCGCCAGGGCGTTCACGGAGCGGCTGCCCAGCTCGCCGGCCACCCGCGCGCCCGAGCGCGACGCCAAGAGCAGCGAGGCGGTCGCCGAGGCGGAGCGGGCGGCCGCGGACGCGAAGGCCGAGGCGGAGGACTCCGAGCGGGCGCCCCGCTCGCTCGAGGCCGGCCGGCCCGATCTCGGCGCCGCCGTGAGGGACACCGAGAAGACCCAGGTCGTCCCCCGGCCCGAGCAGTCCTGATCTCCCGGGCGCGCCACCGGGTCCCGCTCACCCGCGGACTTTCCGGGACGGCACCCCGTTCTTCTGGGCACGGTGTGCCGCTCCCAGCGGCCGGGGTGGCGCTCTTCACTTCCGGCGCACGCCACCGGGTGACGCGCCCGGCCGCGGGTCAGCGGGCCGCGGCGACCTCCACCTGCTCCAGGAACCGGCGGTAGCGCCGGAGCTCGGCCTCGATCGGCTCGACCACGAGCTCACCGGCGATCCGCTCCACCCCGGCGCGGAGCGCCCGCGCCGCCTTGCGCGCCCGGCGCCACCCGCCGAACCAGGAGGCGAGGCGGCAGAGCAGGGCGACGAGCACGCCGAGCACCGCCCCGCCGAGGAGCAGCACGGTCGGCCAGGGCAGCTCGCCGGCGGTGGGCGTCGGGGGCGGCGGCAGCCTGAGCCAGTCGAGGACGAAGAGCCCGAGCAGCCAGAGCGCGCCGAGCAGCATGGCACCGGCGAGCAGCCACTGCAGCGCCCCGGCGGCCCGCCACCACCGGGGCGCCCGCGTCTCGGCCGAGACCGCGACCATCCGGTCGAGGGCGTCGGCCAGCTCCCCCTCCCGGGAGCGGGCCGCGTGCCGCACCGCGGTGGCCCACGGCTCGGGCACGCCGTCCGCCGCTGCGGCGCCGAGCTCGCGCACCGCGGCGTCTACCGCCGCGACCTGCACGGACGTCGCGGGAGGCAGGGAGGTACGGCCCGCCGGGGAGCGGGTGAGGCCGAGGCGGCGCAGCGGGTCCGGGCGCAGCCGGCGCAGCCACCGGGTCACCGGCCAGCCGGTCGCGGTGGCGGAGCGGTGCCGGTGCGCCTTGGCGACCGCGTTCACCACCACGGGGACGGCCGCGGCCTGCTCGAGCGCCCGCACCAGCGCGCCCACCCGCGCCCGCGGCACCCCGGCCGCGCCGGATGCGGCGCCGGCCGGCGGCGCGTGACCGCGGAGCGCGAGGGCCGCCGTGGCCGCGTCGGCGGCGAGCCGCGCCGCCCACGCGGTCCGCCGGGTCACCCGCTCGTTGAGCAGGGCCTGAAGCTCGGCCATGCCTTCGCCGGTGCGCGCGGAGACGCCCAGCACCGGCACGTCGGTCAGGCCGTCGGCGGCGAGCAGCCGCCGCAGGTGGGCGAGGCACCGGGACACGGCGGGCCCGGGCAACCGGTCGATCTGGTTGAGCACGACGATCACCACGTCGCGGTGCCGGGCGAGCGGCCGCAGGTAGCGCTCGTGCACCGCGGCGTCCGCGTACTTCTGCGGGTCGAGCACCCAGATCAGCAGGTCCACCACGGCGACCAGCCGGTCGACCTCCAGCCGGTGGGAGAGCATGATCGAGTCGTGGTCCGGCAGGTCGAGGAGGATGAGCCCGCTCTGCTCCTCGGCGTCCGCCACGCTCGCGCCCACGGTGTGGCGGAGCGGCACGTCGAGCCAGTCGAGCAGCGGCCCGGAACCCTCGGGGCCCCAGACCACGGCCTGGGCCTTCGCCGTGGTGGGCCGGGTCACGCCCACCTCGACCAGCTCCGCCCCGGCCAGCGCGTTGACCAGGGAGGACTTGCCGCTCCCGGTCGCCCCGGCCACGGCGGCCACGGTGTGGCGCAGGGACAGGCCCCGCCGGGCGCCGGCCCGCGCGACCACCTCGCGGGCCCGGCCGACGAGCGCGGGGTCGACCCGGCCCTCCGCGAGGTCGGCCGCCTGGGCGAGCGCGGTGATCCGGTCGTCGAGCGGTCTGCGCCGGCGCCTCACAGCGGCCCCCTCCCCCGTACGGCTCTCGCCGCCTCCCTGAGCCGGGCACCGGTGTCCGGAGGCGGCCCGACCCCGTCGAGCAGCGAGGTGAACCGCGCGCGCTCCGCGTCGAGCAGCCGCTGGACCCGGCGGCGCAGGTCCTCGCGGGCCTGCTGGGTGAGCGCGCGCACCGCCTGATCGCCGAAGATCGCCTCGAGGAGTTTCTGGCTCACCGCCCCGGTGCCGCCGGCGATGCCGACCTCGACCCCGGTGATGCCGCCGGTGGCGGAGAACGCGGCGAGCATGAGCAGCACGCCGAGGCTGTTGACCCCGAACGACGCGGCCCGGGCGAGCGTTCTCCGCTCGGCGCCCTCCGAGCGGACCAGGTCGAGCACGTGCCCCTGCCAGGCCCGCACGGCCTGGGCGGCACGGCTCGGCAGGTCGGCCGACGAGCGGCCGAGCCGGCCGGCGATGCTCACCCCGGCCCGTTCGAGCAGGTCACGGCCGGCGGGCATGGCGAGCCACGACTCCACGGCCCGTTCCGCGGCCTGGTCGGCGACCGAGAGCACCAGGGACTCGATCCCGCTCTCCAGGGCCGCGCTCAGCTCCCGGTCCGGCGGCGGCCGGCCGGTGAAGGCGGCGGTGATCCGATCCCGGAGCCGGCCGATCCGGGACTGCAGCGACCGCATCAGCTCGCCGGTGCCGACGAAGTCCTGCCAGCGGGTCATCACCTCGCCGCGGAGCAGCAGGCCGTCCCGCATGCCCTCGTCGAACGCGGCGAGCGCCGCCAGGTAGGCGTGCTCCACGACGGCACGCAGCTCGGTGATCCCGGCCCGCTGCCGGTCGACGGCGTCGGCGAGCGCGGGCAGCCGGGTGGCGAGGCTGTCCAGCGCGCCGTTCAGGGTCTTCCGCACCACGGCGGCCCGGCTGCCGGCGTCCGCGGCAAGCCCGGTGAGCCAGTCGGAGATCGGCTGTACGGCGTAGCCGGGCAGCCGCGCCCGCTCGGAGGGGAGCGCCAGCTCGGGCACGATGAACAGCGGGGTGCCGGCCAGGCCGTTCGCGGTGATCAGCCGGCGGAGGTCGGTGGTCACCGGCCCCTCGGCGTCGTACGGCACCCGCTGCAGGATGATCGCGCACGCGGTGCACCGGTCGCGGGCGGTGCGCAGGAAGCTCCACGGCACCTCGTCGGCGTACCTGGCCGCCGTGGTGACGAACAGCCACAGGTCGGCGGCGGCGAGCAGCTCGGCGGCGAGCTCCCGGTTGGCGGTGACGACCGAGTCGATGTCCGGCGCGTCGAGCAGGGCGAGCCCGGGCGGCAGGCGGTCCGCGGTGGCGATGCGGAGCGTGCCGGGCTCCGCCCGGCCGGGCCCGGTGACCCGGGGCAGCTTGGGCAGGATGTGCGGGGCGGTGAACCACTCGGCGTCGGCCGGGTTGGCGACCAGGGTCGGGGCGAGCGTGGTGGGCCGGAGCACGCCGGGCTCGGTGACGTCGGCGCCGGCGAGCGAGTTGACCAGGGTCGACTTCCCCGCCCCGGTCGATCCGCCGACCACGGCGAGCAGCGGCGCGTCGAGGGCGGCGAGCCGGGGCAGGAGGTAGTCGTCGATCTGCCCGCGCAGCTCCTGCTGCGCGCGGCGGTCCGCGGCGACGTCCCCGATCGCCAGCGGGAAGAGGTTCTGATCCAGGAGGTGGCGCAGGCTGCGCAGCACCGCGGCCAGCTCCTCACGAGCCCCCATACCCCCGCCTTTCCCAGCGGAAAGGGCTCGAATCAGGCGCCGCCCGACCGGCGCCGGCCGGCCGGGCGCGGAGGAGCACGGCGAGCGGGAGCGGGCCTGCGGGCCTCACTCCCGCGGCGGGCGGAGCACGTACCCCACGCCGCGGAGCGTGTGGATGAGCTTCGGCTCCGTCGTGTCGATCTTGCGCCTCAGGTAGGAGACGTACGACTCGACGATGTTGGCGTCGCCTCGGAAGTCGTAGTTCCAGACGTGGTCGAGGATCTGCGCCTTCGACAGCACCCGGCCCTGGTTGATCATGAAGTAGCGCAGGAGCCTGAACTCGGTGGGCGAGAGCCGGATCGGCCGGCCCGCCCGCCACACCTCCCGGGTCTCCTCATCCAGTTCGAGGTCGGCGACGGTGAGCCTGGGGCGGGGCGCGTCCCAGCCGCGGGAGCGGCGGAGCACCGCCTGGATCCGCGCGATCAGCTCCTCCATCCGGAAGGGCTTGGTCACGTAGTCGTCCCCCCGGGCCAGCCCGGCGACCTTGTCCGCGGTCGAGTCCCGGGCGGTGACGAACACCACGGGAACCGGCCCGATGGCGTGGACGAGCCGCTCGGCGAGGAGCAGGCCGTCGATGTCGGGGAGCATCACGTCGAGCAGCACGAGGTCGGGGCGGGACCGGTTGGCCTGCCACTCCGCCTCCCGGCCGGTCGCGGTGGCGATCACCTCGAACCCGGCGTGCCGCAGGCCCTCCCTGAGCAGCTCCCTGATGCCCGGGTCGTCCTCGACGACGAGCACGCGGCTCCTCGCGGTCATGATCCGGGCCTCCGGCCCATCATCGGGTTCTCGCTGATCGAGGTGGCGGTCACCGTGCCGTCGGCGCCGGCCGACCCGGAGACCACCACGGTGGTGCCGGCCTCGAGGTCGGTGACCTTGCCGGGCCTGCTCACCCGGATCCGGGTGCCCTCGCTCGTCCGCACCGTGACCTCGCGGCCGTCCATGGTGCGCACGTAGACCGTGTCGCCCTCGACCTTGGTGACCGTGCCGAAGGTCACCGGACCGGCTCCGCCGGGCCCGCCCCGCCGGCCGTACCAGCCGGCGCGGTCGTCCGCCCCGGCCTGGCCGCCGGGCTGCGCCATCCCGCCGGGGCCGGGCCCCGCCCCGCCCGGCGCGCCGAACCGGTTCACGGCCGCGCCCTGCAGCGGCCGCGCCGCGTCCTGCGGCCCGAAGGAGGCGTGGAGCCGGATCCCGATGAGCACGCCCGCCACGAGGAGGAGGCCCGCCGCGAGCGCCAGGGTGACCTTCGAGGGATGCCCGCGCGCCGCCCGCGCGGCGAGCGCGCTCTGGAAGTCCTCCTCGAACGGCGACGACGCCAGGATCTCCTCGTCCCTGTCCCTGCTCACATGCAACTCCCTGACACTCGTCACTCGAACCGGAGGGCCTCGATCGGGCGGAGCCGCGCGGCCCGGCCGGCGGGGTAGGCGCCGAAGAAGAGCCCGATCGCCACGGAGACGCCGAGCGCGAGGACGATCGAGCCCGGGACGATCACCGGCTTCACCCCCGCGATCGTGAACTGCGCGCCGATCACCGCGACCGCGACGCCGAGCAGGCCGCCGAGGAGGCTGAGCACGGTGGCCTCGGCGAGGAACTGGCCGAGGATCGCCCGGTTCGGCGCGCCGATCGCCTTCCGGATGCCGATCTCCCTGGTCCGCTCGGTGACCGTGACCAGCATGATGTTCGTGATCCCGATGCCGCCGACGATCAGGCTGATCGCGGCCACCGCGCCGAGGAGCACGGTGAAGGTGTTCGCCGCCTCGCTCACCGTCTCCTGCAGGGCCGCCTGGTTGAGGATCCGGTAGTCCGGGGTGGCGCCGTTCGTGATCCCGTGCCGCTCGTTGAGCACCTGCGCGATCTCCTGCTGTGCGGAGTCCACCGCGTCGGCGCTCTTGGCCTGCACCAGGATCTGCCCGAGCGGGCCGAACCCGGTGAGGCTCTGCTGCACCGCGGAGAGCGGGGCGATGGCCAGGTCGTCGGCGTCCTGGAACCCTGAGGACCCGGACTCCTTCAGCACCCCGACCACGGTGAACGGCACGCCGGACACGGTGATCTGCTTGCCGATCGGGTCGACCGTGCCGAACAGGTTCTCCGCCACGGTCCGCCCGAGCACGATCACCTTCCGCGCGGCGAGGACGTCGTCGTTGAAGAAGTACGTGCCCTTGGCCACGGGCTTGTTCGACGCCGCGAAGTAGCTGGGGTGGGTGCCGACGAGCTGGCCGATCGAGTGGGAGGCGCCCTCGTACGCCGCGGTCTGGCCCGGGGCGGTCACCACCGGGGAGACGCTCTTCACCGAGGGCGCCCGGGCGGGGTCGGCGAGCGCCTGGGCGTCCTCGAGGGTCAGGTCCCTCGCCTGGGCGCGCGGGCCGGCCCGCTCACCGCCGCGGTACCCCCCGGGCATCCGGCCGGGCCCGCCGCCGGTGGTGGACGGCAGCACGGTGAGCGTGTTGGCGCCGAGGCGCTGGATGTTCTCCCGGATGCGCTGCGACGACCCCTCACCGACCGCGACCAGCAGGATCACGGCGGCCACGCCGATCAGGATGCCGAGGGTGGTGAGCGCGCTGCGCAGCTTGTTCGCCGTCAGGCCCCGGAGGGCGAAGCGCACGATCTCCGCCGCGGTCACGAGGTCACCTCCGCGAGCCGGGGCGGTGGGCCGGAGACCGGCGAGCGGCGGATGTCCTCGACGATCCGGCCGTCCGTCAACCGGATCACCCGCTTGGCGTGCGCCGCGATGTCCGGCTCGTGGGTGATGAGGACGATGGTGCGGCCGCTCGCGCTGAGCCGGTCGAAGATGCGCATCACCTCCCGGCCGGAGGCGGTGTCGAGCGAACCGGTCGGTTCGTCGGCGAGAAGCAGGGCCGGGGCGGTGACGATGGCGCGGGCCACGGCGACCCGCTGCTGCTGCCCGCCGGAGAGCTGGTTGGGCTGGTGGCCGACCCGGTCGGCGAGGCCGACCATCCTGAGCGCCGCGAGGGCGCGGCGGCGCCGCTCGGCCGCCTTGATCCCACCGTACGCCAGCGGCAGCTCGACGTTGGCGAGCGCGGTCATCCTGGGGATGAGGTTGAACGCCTGGAAGACGAATCCGACCTTGCGGTTCCGCACCAGGGCGAGCTGGTTCTCGTTGAGCGCGCGGACGTCGATGCCGTCGAGCAGGTAGGTGCCGGAGGTGGGGACGTCGAGGCAGCCGATGATGTTCATCAGGGTCGACTTGCCCGAGCCGGACGCCCCCATGATCGCGACGTAGTCGCCGCGTTCGACGGTGAGGGTGACGCCGCGCAGGGCGTGCACCGCGGTCTCGCCCGCGCCGTACACCTTGGTCACCTGCCGGAGGTCGAGGACCGGGGCGGGCGCGATCGGCGCGCTCATCTCAGCCCTCCGCCCAGCCGCCCGGCCGGGCCGCCGCCGCCCGGTCCGCCGCCCATCGGACCGCCCCCGAACCGGGGGAACGAGGAGTCGTTCGCCTGGTTCGCCGCCTGGAAGCGCACCACCAGCTCGCCCTCGAGCAGACCGGACCTGATCTCCGTGGTGGAGTCGCCGCGGAGGCCGACCTCCACCCGGCGCACCACGCGGGAGCCGTTCTCGATGACGGTCACCGTGCTCTGCCCGCCCGCCGTTCTGATCGCCGAGGTGGGCACGGTGAGCACGTTCTCCGCCTCGCCGACGACGACCTGGACGCTCGCCGTCTGGCCGAGCCGTACCTCGGAGGGGACGTCGGTGAGCGAGATCGTCACCGCGTACCGGACCACGTTGTTGCTGGTCTGGGGCTGGGGGTCGATGAGGGTCACCTTCCCGGTCGCGGTCACGCCGGGGAGCGCGGCGAAGGTGACCGTGGCCCGCTGACCCTTCTTGATCTTGGTGACGTCGGACTCGGTGAAGCTCCCCACGATCTGCAGCCGGTTCGGGTCGGCGAGCTCGATGAACCCGCCGCCGGACGACGCGCCTCCGGCCTGCTGGCCGCCGGAGCCGGTCGAGGCGCCCCCGGCGCCGGAGAGGCCACCGGACGCCGAACCGCCCTCGGATCCGTTGACCGCGGTCACGATCCCGGCGAACGGGGCCTTGATCACGGTTCCGGCGAGGGTCCGCTTGGCCGCCCGATAGGCGTTCCGCGCGCTGATGTACTGCGCATGGCCCTGGGCGGTGGACGTGTCGCCCGCCGCGGCCGCCTCCAGGCTCGCCTTCGCGGCCTCGAGGCTCTCCCGCGCCGCGGTGTCATCGAGCCGGGCGAGCACCTGCCCCTTGCGCACCCGGTCCCCGGCCTTCACATAGATCTTCTCGACCGTGCCCGTGGTGCCGAAGCCGAGCGAGCGCTCTCTGGCGCTGGCGACCGAACCCGAGGCGGAGACGGTCGCGGTCACGTTCCCGCGCGTGACCCGGGCGGTGGGCGGCGTGCTCTCGGCCGCGGAACCGCCGCGGAGCGAGATGACGACGCCGCCGATCCCGGCGATGAGGAGCACTGCCAGAACGCCGTTGACGATCAGCGTCCTGCGCTTCGTGGACGGCTTCACGCCGCTCAACCTTGGCAAGCCCCGCTCCAGGCAAGCTCCGCCGTTCCTGAACGTTTCCTGGCAGTCGCATCCACAGCGAACTTTCAGGTACGGCCCAGCCGGTGCTGATATCGCGCCAGAAGGATGGCCGCCATGAGACCGAGCATCTCGATCCGCGTGGGGGGACTCACCCTGGCGGCGGCCGTCGCCGTGAGCGCGGCCGCGCTCTATGCCGGACGAGCCGGCTCCTCGGCGGACGACCGGGTCTCGCTCGCCTCGGTGACGCGCGGCACCGTGTCGGCGTACGTCTCGGCCGCCGGCACCACGGTCGACAACGGGGTCTACGGCCTCGGCTTCGGCGCCGAGGGCACGGTCGAGAAGATCTACGTCAAGGTCGGCGACCGGGTGAGGCGGGGGGACGTCCTCGCCCGCATCGACGACACGATCGCCCGGGAGGAGTACGAGGCCGCCAAGGCGGCGCTCGCCGCGGCCGAGGAGACGCTCGAGCGGGTGACGAGCGGCGCGAGCGGCCGGGCCGCGCCGGCACGGGCCGCGGCGGCCCCCGCGGGGAGCGCCGGGGGCGTGCGCACCACGGGGAACCGGCCAGCCGGGCCGTCCGGGTCGTCCGCCTGTGCGCCCACCGCCACCCCGCGGCCGTCGCCGACCGGTGGCTCCGATGCGGGTGCCTCCCGCGGCGGGTCGAGGACGCCTCGGGAAGACGGGGTGCACGCACCGGCGCGGGTCACCGGAGGGTCCGGTGGCCCGGGCGCGGCCGGGGTCTCCCTGGTGGCGTACGCCACGGGTAGGGCCGGGTCCGGGGGCGCCGGAGCGGAACCTCAGCGGAAGACCGGGAAGGCCGAGGAGACCCGCCGCGGCGACGCGGTGAGCCCGGCAGGCTCGGCGCGCCCGGCGCCCACCCCGGCACCCGGCCCGGAGCCCACGGCGAGCGCGGGCCCGGCACCCGCGCCGACGGGTCCGAGCCCCGCGCCCACGAGGAGCGCGGCCCCCACCGGCGGCGCGGCGCCCGCGCCGGCCCGGACGCCGCAGGCCGAGGTGAGCGTCGTCCCGGTGCCGGCCTCGCCGCCCGTCACCCCGTCCGCCTCCCCGTCGCCCGCCGTGGCGCGGCCGTCGCCGACGGCGGGCTGCACCCCGCGGGACCGGGGCCGGGACACCGGGGATGAGGCCACCCGGCGCGGCGGTGACCGGCGCCGGAGCGGCGGCGGCCCCGCCGGGCGGCCGGGCGGCGGCGCTGGGGGCGGTTCGGCCGGCGGCATGGGCTCCGATCGGGCCCTGCTCACCGAGGCGCAGGCGAAGGCCCAGGTCAGCCAGGCGAAGAGCGCGCTCGCCAAGGCGAAGGAGGCGCTCGCGGGCGTGATCATCAAGGCTCCCGCCGACGGCACGGTCCTGTCCGTCGCCGGAACCGTCGGCACGCGCTACACCGGCGGGGCCTTCCTCACCCTCGGCGATCTCGGCGATCTCCAGGTGAAGGCGATGTTCACCGAGTCCGACATCCGCTTCCTCAAGGTGGGCCAGCGGGCGGAGGTCACCTTCCCCGCCCGCCCGGGCGCGACGTACTCGGGGACGGTCGCCCACATCGACCCCACCGCGACCACGAGCGACCGGCTCGTCCGCTACGGGGTGACGATCGCCCTCGACGACCGGCCGGACGGGCTGCTGCTGGGGCAGACCGCGACGGTACGGGTGACCACCGCGGAGGCGGAGAACGCCCTCTACCTCCCGTCGCAGGCCGTGCGGAAGGTCACCGGCGACAGGGCGCAGGTGACCGTGGTGAACGGTGAGCACCGGGCCACCCGCACGGTCGTGATCGGCGTGCGCGGCGACCGGTACGTGCAGATCGTCTCCGGGCTCGCCGAGGGCGAGCGGGTGCTGCTATCGGAGGGGACGACGTCCGGCGGCTTCCCCGACGAGGGCTTCCCCGGGGCGGGCTGACCGGCGGTCACGCGCCGGGCTCGCCGCCGTGTGAGGCAACCGGTGCGGGCTCGGCCGGGTCGGACGCGAGCGGGATGGTGAACCGGAACGCGGCCCCCTTCCCCGGCTCGGACCGCACGCTCACCGTCCCGCCGTGCGCCTTCACCAGGGATTCGACGATGGCGAGCCCGAGCCCGCTGCCGCCCTGGTTGTCCCGCGCGCGGGACGGGTCGGCGCGGTAGAAGCGCTCGAACACCCGCGCCGCCTGCTCCGGGGTGAGCCCCGGCCCCGCGTCCTCGACCTCGAAGTACACCGCCCCACCGGCGGTCCCCACCCGGACCGTGATCGGGGTGCCCTGAGGGGTGTGGGTGACCGCGTTGTTCATGAGGTTGCCGACGACCTGGCGGAGCCGCTGCTCGTCCCCCATGACGATCAGCGCCTCCTCCGCCTCGACCTCGAGCGAGACGTCCCGGTCCGGGCAGAGCGTCTTGGCGTCGCCCACCGCGTCCGCCGCGATGGCGAGCATGTCGACCGGCCGCTTGCTGAGCGGGCGCTGCTGGTCCAGGCGGGCGAGCAGCAGCAGGTCCTCGACCAGGAGGCTCATCCGGGTGGCCTCGCTCTCGATCCGCGCCATGAGCCGGTCCGGGTCGGAGCCGGGCACCCGGCGGTAGAACTCGGCGAACCCCCGGATCGAGGTGAGCGGGGTGCGCAGCTCGTGCGAGGCGTCGGCGACGAACCGCCGCATGCGGGCCTCGGACTCCCGGGCGGCCGCCTCGGAGGCCGCCTGTGCCCGCAGGGCCGCCTCGATCCGCGCGAGCATGCCGTTGAGCGACCGGGCGAGCCGGCCGACCTCGGTCCGCGGGTTCTCCTCCGGGACCCGGGTGCCGAACCTGCCCTGCGCGATCGCCTCGGCCACCGCCTCGATCTCGGCGAGCGGCCGGAGGCTGCGCCGTACGATGACCACCCCGGTCACCGCGAAGACCACCAGCACCGCGCCGCCGCACAGCAGCTCGATGCGGGTGAGCCGCGCGATGATCATCCGCACCTGGGTGAGGTCCTCGGCCACGACGATCACGCGGTCCTCGGCGATGGGGACGGCCATCGCCCGCCACCGCCCCGCCCCGGAGACCGCCCGTACGGTCCGCGGCTCGGCCGAGGTGACCCGCCCAGGGCCGGGCCGTCCCTCGACCGCGATCCCGATCTGGGCGAACACGATCGCGCCCGTGCCGTCGCGGATCTCGATCCGCCCGTCCGGCGGCACCCGGAACCGGGCGAGCCCGGGCGGCACGGCCCCCGGCTGCGGGACGCCGCGGACCGCGTTGAGCCGGATGACGGCGTCGCGGGCGGTCGCGGCCAGCCGGATGTCGACCCTGGAGATGAGGTAGTCGCCGAGCACGGACACGCTGGCGGCCCCGATGGCCACGAGCGCGACCGCGAGCAGCACGAGCATCGCCGCGCTGAGCTTGAACCGGAGCGAGAACCCGCCGCGCACGGTTCAGCCGCCGTCCGAGGGCAGCCGCATGACGTACCCGACGCCACGGATCGTGTGGATGAGCCGCGGGCGATCCTTGTCGATCTTGCGCCGGAGCGCGGAGACGTACGACTCGACGATCCCCTCGCCCCGGACGTGGTCCCAGACGTGATCGAGGATCTGGCCCTTGGACAGCACCCGGCCCGCGTTCAGCATGAGGAACCGGAGGAGCTTGAACTCGGTCGGCGAGAGCATGATCGGCTCGCCGCCGCGCCAGACCTCGTGCGACTCCTCGTCCAGTTCGATGTCGGCGAAGGTGAGCCGGGGCGGGGGCACGTAGGGGTCACCGGCGGTCCGGCGGAGCACCGCGCGGATCCGGGCGATCACCTCATCGAGGCTGAACGGCTTGGTCACGTAGTCGTCGCCGCCGAGCGTGAGGCCGCGCACCTTGTCCTCGGTGGCGTCCCTGGCGGTGAGGTAGACCACGGGCGTCTGGCTTCCGCAGCCGCGCAGCCGGCGGACGATCTCGAAGCCGTCCATGTCGGGCAGCATGACATCGAGCACGATCAGGTCGGGCCGGCGCCGCTGCGCGGCGGCCACCGCCTCGGTCCCGGTCGACGCCGTGGTGACCTCGAACCCTGCGTACCTGAGGCTGGCGGAGAGCAGCTCGAGGATGTTCGGCTCGTCCTCGACGACCAGCAGACGCGCTTCGGGAGGGTGGGTGACCATGGCGTCGGCGAATCTACGGGGTGTGAGGTAAGGGCACCGTTAAGCCGATATGCCGGGCGATGGCGAGGCTCGAGGTGGCGGCCGGGGAGGGCGCGTTCCGGACGAGCACCACCCTGCCCTGCACGTCGATGGCGAAGTCGTCGAGCAGCCGCCCGTCCCGGGTCACCGCCTGCGCCCGTACGCCGCCCTCGGTCTTGATCAGGTCGTCCAGGGTGAGCGAGGGCAGGTAGCGCTGGGCCGCGGCGAGGAACGCGCGCTTGGAGAGCGAGCCGTAGATCTCCTTGATCCCGGTCCGCCAGTGCCGGGCGGCCATGCGCCGCGTGCCCTCCCAGGCGATGATCCGCCGCAGGTCGGCGAGGGAGACGTCCCGCCAGGTGTAGCCCTCGAAGGCGAGGGCGGGGACCGCGTTGGGGCCGACGAGCACCTCACCGTCGATCCGCCGGGTGAGGTGGATGCCGAGGAAGGGGTAGCGCGGATCGGGCACCGGGTAGATGAGCCCGCGCACCCGGGCGTTGGCCGACGGGGCGAGCCGGTAGTACTCACCCCGGAACGGGACGATCCGCACCTCTCCCGGCGCCTTGGCCAGCGAGGCGATCCGGTCGGTGCCGAGCCCGGCGCAGACGATCAGGGTGTCGAACCGGAAGCGGGAGGGGCCGGCCAGCACCTCCACGCCGCGCGAGGTCTCCCGGACGCCGCGGACCGGGTGGGAGAGCAGGACGAGGCCGCCGGAGGCCGAGACGTCCTCCGCGAGGCGGCGGGCGATGGCGGCGAAGTCGGTGATCGCGGTGTGCGGCGAGTAGACCGCGGCCACCCCGGCGGCGTCCGGCTCGATCTCGCGCAGGCCGAGCGCGTCGAGCTCCACGATGCCCGGCACCCGGTTCTGCCGCGCCCGGTCGGCGAGGCAGCGGAGCAGGGGCAGCTCGGCGCGGGTGGCCGCGACGACGAGCTTGCCCACCTCCTGGTACGGCAGGCCGTGCTCGGCACAGTACTGGCGGAGCATCGCCGCCCCGTCACGGCAGAGCCGGGCCTTGAGCGAGCCGGGCGCGTAGTAGATCCCGGCGTGCACGACCCCGCTGTTGTGCCCGGTCTGGTGGGCGGCGACCTGGGCCTCCTTCTCCAGCACGATCACCTCGGCGCCGAACCGCGCCACCTCTCTGGCGACGGCGAGGCCGAGGATGCCGGCGCCGATCACCCCGACCTTCATGTCGGCAGGGCGGGCGAACGTCTCGAACTGACCATGCCGGATATTCTCCCGCAGATACCCTTTCGCAAAGATCGGATCTTATTCACCGACCGGACCTCGGATCCGACGCGCCCCCGTGGAGCCGCATCCGCGCGGGACGGCACCGGCCGCTCCGGGGCGAACGAGGTGCCGCGAGCCGCCGGAATCGTGCCCGGGTGACCGGCCCCGGATTACTGATCTTGATTTCCCGGGGCATAAACCGGACGAAGACGACAATCGGGACAGAGGTTCACCATGGGCACAGGAAGCATGAGGAAGACGGCGCGCGACGTCATGCACCGGGGCGTGCAGTGCGTCGGCGAGCACGACAGCCTCCGCAGAGCCGCGCAGATGATGCGCGATCTCAACGTGGGCGCGCTGCCCATCTGCGGGGAGGACGACCGGCTCAAAGGCATCATCACCGACCGGGACATCGTCGTGAAGTGCTGCGCCGAGGGCGTGGACCTCGACCGGACCACGGTCGGCCAGTGCGCCCAGGGGAGCCTGATCTGGGTGGACGCGCAGTGCAGCGTCGAAGAGGCGCTCCAGAAGATGGAGCAGCACCAGATCAAGCGCCTGCCGGTGATCGAGAACAAGCGTCTGGTGGGCATGATCAGCGAGGCGGACCTGGCGAAGGAGCTGCCGGACGACATGCTTGCCGAGTTCGTCCACCGGGTCTACGCCACGACCTGATGGCACGGACGGTCCGGGGGCCGGGCGTCGCCGTGGGGAGCGCCCGGCCTTCGTCATGCTCTCCCCCCGTCCCGCGCACCGGGCATGGCATATCGGGATCATCGTCCGGCGGATGCTCATCTCCCCCGTCCCGCGTGATGTGGCATGTCTCCGCCCAGTGCGGGGCCCGGCGTCTTCGCACCCGCGCGTGCGGCTGCTGCGCCGCGTCGAGGACCTGCTCGACACCCCCATGCCGTACGGGACGTCGGCGACGAACGTCGGCTTGACGCCCTTGGAGGCGACCCCGTCGCCGTCGGGCGCCACCCGCTCCTCGGCCCGCTGGTACGCCAAGCTCATCCGGTGTGGTGGCCTGCCCCGAGTAGGGGGTCATCGCCGCCCACTCCCTGGCACGGCATGTCCTCGTCCGTCCGTGGCATGGCATGGCCTCGTCATCCCCGCGTGGCGCGCGTACTCATCCGGCGCTCCGGGCGGGGCGGCGCGCTCGCGAGCGGTGTGGCCCGCATGCCACGGCATCGGCGGCCGTCCCGGTCAGTGGCGGAGCCGGTACACGATGAGGCCGAGCAACCCGGCGGCCCCGGCCGCGAGGCCGCCCCATAACAGGAGCGCCCACCTGGGCGCGCCGCCACCCCCGCCCTGCCGGGCGCTCGCCGTGGGCCGCGCGGTCCGCCGGAGCGCCGAAGGGGTGGGCGAGGCGGTCGCTTTGGGGCGCGCGGACGCGGGCAGGGGCACCCGGTAGACCGGGCTGTGCGCGCCCTCCGACCCGGTGAGCAGGGCCTTGCCGTCCCTGGTGTAGGTGATCGACTCCGCCTGATCCAGCGGCGGCATGGTCAGCCGGGTGATGAGCCTGCCGGGCGCGCGGTAGAGGGACGCCGAGAAGTACGTCCGGATCACGAAGCTCGACCCGTCCGGGGCGTAGGCCGCGTCGGTGGCCATCATCGGGGCCGGGCCGACCCGGCGCAGCACGTTCACCCGGTCGGTCCGGAGCCTGGCGGGGGCCGCGTACACCGATCCGGAGAACTCCTTGCTCACGATGTACAGCCGGCCGGTTCGCGGGTGGACCATGAGGCCTTCGGCGTCGCGCGGCCTGTCCGGGTAGCGGAGGCGATACCGGGTGGCCCGGAGCGTCGCGTCGCGCAGCGACCGGGGCTCGGCGACCCGGTACACCGAGATGTCCGGCCACGTGCCGAGGTTGTCGCCGATGTCGCCGATCCAGAGCACCCCGCGCCCGGTGGCCGGGTCGACCGAGGCCGCTATGGCCTCCCAGTCGCGGGCGGTCGCACCGGCGATGGTGAAGGTCGCCCGGGTGCGCCCGTCCATGCCGACCGCGTAGACATGGGGGCCGTCGCCGCTGTCGTTGATCGTGTAGACGATGCCCTTGTGCGTCGGCGAGGCGGCCAGCCCGCTCGACTCCCGGATGCGCGGGTCCCGGAACCGGAACACCAGCCGCTCCCGGCCCTCCGCCGCCGCCGCGAGCGCAGGGGCATGCCGTTCCGCCGGCCGTACCGCCGGATGGGCCGCCGCCGAAGCCGGCGCCCCGGCCGCGAGGGCGCACACCGCCGCGAGCGCCGCCAGGAGGGCCACCGGCCTCCGGGACCGGCGCCGGCGGCCGGGCCGGGCACGCCGTGTCCACGCCGCTGCCGCACTCCGCATGCGGCCATCCTCCCCGATGCGCGGCTCGGCCGCGCAGCCCGGCGGACGACGACGGCCCCTCCACGCTGCTCGGCATGGCCGTCGGCGCGCTCAGCGCGCTCGTGGTCATCGGCGCGATCGCCGCCATCGCCGAGCTCATCCACCGGCGACGCCGGCGACGCTGAGCCGTACCGGCGGGCATGGCGTCACGGCGGGGTGGCGAGGGCGCCCGCCGTGGAGACTCCTGACGGAGGCCACGGGACCGCCGTACGGTCGGGTGCGAACTCGGGTGCGAACGCGGGCCGTACGGGGAGAGAGGAGATGCGCGTGACCGGTCCGCTCGTGGCGGCCGGCCTGGTGGGCCTGGTGATCGTATGGGCGGAGCTCGTCCACTGGCGCTCGTCCCGCCGCCTGACCAACCCGGATCGCGGCGGAACGGAGGCCGTGGTCGTCCTGGGCTACCGGAATCCGCGCGCTGACCGGGCGAACGCGCTCAACCGCTGGCGGGTCCGCGCCGGGCTGCGGTCGATCGATCCCGGGGCGCCGTCGACCCGCCTGATCCTCTCCGGAGGCCCGTACGAGGCGCTGGTGATGGCCCGCTACGCGACCGAGGTCCGCGGGTACGCGGGTGAGTGGTCTGCGAGACGGAGTCCCGCGGCACCTGGGAGAACGTGCGGAACGTCATCCCGTACCTCGAGGACCGGGAGCGCATAAAGATCGTTTCCAACCCGCTCCACGCGGAGAAGGCGCGGCGGTACCTCTGGCGGCAGCGGCCGGACCTCGCCGCCCGGCTGGTCCCGGCGGCCGACTACCGGCCGGGCGAGTGGGCACCGCTCAAGCCGTTCTTCGCCGCGTACGGCCTGCTCGATCTGGCCCAGAGCGAGCGGAGACTCGCCGCCCGGAACCGGTAGGGCGCCGGCTGATCGCACCGGGCACGGCGGGTGATCACGCGGCGGGGACCACCCGCTCGTCCCAGTCGATCCGGTAGTCGTACATCCAGGCCAGGGAGTCGCGCTTGGCCATCTGCCGCATCACCACGGGCAGGATCAGGTCGCGGAAGAAGGCCCCGACGATGCCGGGCGCCTTGCCGTTGCCGTTGCGCTTGCCCTGGGCCACGATCCGCTCCACCCGGGACCGCCGCAACCGCTCGAACGCGGCGAACGCGTCCACCGGCCGGTCCGCGTCCCGCAGGCACTTGGCGAGCACCACCGCGTCCTCGATCGCCATCGAGGCGCCCTGGCCGGACGCGGGCGAGGTGGCGTGCGCGGCGTCGCCGATGATGATCATCCGCTCGGTGTACCACTTCGGCACGCTCGGGAAGTCGTACGTGATCCACGGGGCCGGGATGGTCTCCGTGGCCCGGATGATGTCCTGCATCGGGCCCTCATCGCCCTCGAACAGGTCGAGCAGGAGCGCGCGCCACCGCTGCGGGCTGATCTCGGCGAGCTCCTCCCGGGACGGCTCCCGCCGGCTCGGCGGGTTGGCGAACCACCACACCTGCCCGTCGTCCGGGTGGATGAGGTAGCCGAAGAAGCAGCGCCGGCCGAAGATGAAGTGGTTGACGCCGGGCCGTCCCGGCACGGTCACCCCGTCGGCGAACCCGCCCGTGTTGAGCAGGCCGACGTACCGGGCGCGCGGCGCCTCGGGGTCGATGAGCATCCGGGTCCGCGAGCGCAGCCCGTCCGCGCCGATCAGCAGGTCGCCCTCGGCCTGCGTGCCGTCCGCGAAGTACGCGCGCACGCCGTGCAGCGTGGGGGACGCGGAGGTGAGGCGCTTGCCGTAGTGGATGGGCACGCCCGCCCGGACCGCCTCGTCCCGCAGCACCCGGTACAGGTCTGCGCGCTTGATGGTCCGGCTGGGCTGCTCGAACACGGCCAGCCGCCTGCCCCGGCCGTTGGTGATCTCCATGATCGGGGTGTCCACGCCGAGGTCGCGGACGAGGTCGTACAGGTTCAGGACCCGCAGCGCCTCGAGCCCGTTGACCGCGAGGGTGAGGAAGGCGCCGACGCCCTCGGCGCCCCGGTCGTACTCCTCGTAGATCTCGCTGTCGATCCCCGCGCGCCGGAGGGCCAGCGCGGCCACGGGACCGGCGATGCCCCCACCGATGATCAGTGCCTTCATAGTCATAGAGCGACTATACATTTCATGACTATTCACAGCAAGACCGATACGATGAGTGCCATGCCGACGCGACGATCCCCATTGGCCATGGCGCTGCTCTCGCTCGTGTGCGAGGAACCGATGCACGCGTACCGCATGCAGCAACTGATCAAGGAGCGGCACAAGGACGATGTGGTCAACGTCGCGCAGCGCAACAGCGTCTACCAGACCATCGACCGGCTCCTCCGGGACGGGCTGATCGCGGTACGGGAGACCACCCGCCAGGAGAACCGGCCGGAGCGCACCGTCTACGAACCCACCGAGCTCGGCCGCCAGACCCTGCGGCAGTGGATGCGCCAGATGCTCTCCACGCCGGCCCGGGAGTTCCCCGAGTTCCCCGCCGCGCTCGCGTTCCTGCCGGTGCTGCCGCCCGAGGAGGTGACGGCCGCGCTCCGCGAGCGGATCACCCACTTGGAGGAGCGGCTGGCCGTGGTCGACGCCGAGCTCACCCAGAGCCGGGCGTTCCTCCCCCGCCTCTTCCTCGTGGAGACGGAGTACCAGCGGGCCGTGCTCCAGACCGAGCTGGACTTCGTCCGCGGGCTCGTCGCGGACCTGGAGGCGGGCCGCCTCGCCTGGGACCACCTGCTCTGAGCGATCCGGAGTGTCGCCCCGCCCACCGGCCCGCACCGGTTCCTAGGGTGGGTGCCATGGAGTACGCACGGCTCGGACGCACCGGACTGAAGGTCAGCAGGCTCTGCCTGGGCACGATGAACTTCGGCCCGCAGACCTCGGAAGAGGACGCCCACGCGATCATGGATCGCGCCCACGAGCTGGGGATCAACTTCTTCGACACGGCCGACGTCTACGGCTGGAAGAAGGGCGAGGGCGTCACCGAGCAGATCATCGGCCGGTGGTTCGCCAAGGGCGGCGGCCGCCGGGAGCGGACGGTCATCGCCACCAAGGTCTACGGCTCGATGGGCGACTGGCCGAACGAGGACCGCCTCTCGGCGCTGCACATCAAGCGGGCGGTCGAGGGGTCGCTGCGGCGTCTGCAGACCGACTACATCGACCTCTACCAGGCCCACCACATCGACCGGGACACCCCGTTCGAGGAGTTCTGGGAGGCCATGGAGGTCCTGCGCCAGCAGGGCAAGATCCTGTACGTCGGCTCGTCGAACTTCGCCGGCTGGCACCTGGCCAAGGCACAGGAGGCGGCGCGGCGGCGCAACACCCTCGGCCTGGTGAGCGAGCAGTGCCACTACAACCTGCTCAACCGCGCGGTCGAGCTGGAGGTCCTCCCCGCCGCCGAGGACTACGGCATCGGGGTGATCCCGTGGAGCCCGCTCGCGGGCGGCCTGCTCGCCGGCGTGCTGCGCAAGGCCGACAAGGGCCGGTCGGCGGCCGAGCACATGGTCGCCCAGCTCGAGAAGCACCGCGACAAGATCCAGCGGTTCGAGGCGCTCTGCGACGAGCTCGGCGAGCAGCCGGCGAACGTCGCGCTCGCCTGGCTCCTCCGGCGGCCCGCCGTCACCTCGCCGATCATCGGCCCGCGCACCGTGGAGCAGCTCGACGGCGCGATCCGGGCGGTGGAGATCACGCTGGACGACAAGGTGCTGGCGAGGCTCGACGAGATCTTCCCCGGCCCGGGCGGCCCGGCGCCCGAGGCCTACGCCTGGTGATCATCTCAGCAGCGAGCCGACGACCACGATGAGCACGAGCAACGTGAGCACCGTGGGCAGCAACCAGCGACGAGGACGGTCCACGCTTGGAGCCTAACGTGCGTTCCGGTGGGCTTCGCGCCAAGCCCCGCGCTCCGGTACGGCCGGCGCGGGGCGGGGTGCCGCCCGGACGCGGCGCCTGGACCGGGCGTCCGGGCGGTCAGCCGTCGTCACGGAGCGGGTAGGAGTCCACGGTCTCGTAGCGCACCCGCGCGCCGAGGTGGCTCTGCACCAGGTGCACGGCCTCGGCCCGCCAGCGCAGCCCGCGGAACGCGCGCAGCGCGTCGACCAGCGGCCGCAGGTCGCCGCCGTGGCGTGCCCGGGCCAGGGTGAGGTGGGGGTGGAACGGCTTCCGGTCCACCTGCGCCCCGGCCCGCAGCGCGCCGGCGGCGACCTCCCCGGCGAGCCGGGTCAGCGACGGGCCGGCGGTGAGGCCGACCCAGAAGACCCGGCCCCGGTCCGGGGAGGGGAACGCCCCAGCCCCGGTGAACGACAGGTCGAGCGGCCGGTGCCGGGCCGCCGCCCGGGCCAGCCGTACCCGAAGGTCCGGGAGGACGGCGTCGGGCACGTCGCCGAGGAAGGCGAGCGTCACGTGCCAGAGCTCCGGGTCCACCCAGCGCAGCAGCGGCCACTCGTCGCGCAACCGCCCGACCGCCGCGTCGATCTCATCCAGCGCCTTCTGCGGCGGTAGCAGGGCCACGAACAACCGGCTCACCCGCCGATTCCTTTCTCTCACCCTCGGTCTTGCCCGCGATGAGCCGGGTCAGCAGCAGGGCGAGGCCGACCCCGGCGACGCTCAGCGACCCCGCGGTGGCGACCGCGGCCCGGATGCCGATCAGCTCGGTCAGCCACCCGACCAGCGGCGCCCCGATCGGCGCTCCGCCGGTGAGCACGAGGACGTAGATCCCGGTGACCCGGCCGCGCATGTGGGGAGAGGCGCCGAGCTGCACCATCGTATTCGCCGTCGTGTTCACGCTGATCATCGCCATCCCGGCGGGGAGCAGCACCGCGAGGAAGGCGGGGTACGCCGGGGCGATCGCGGCCGCGATCTGGAAGGTCCCGAAGCAGATCGCCCCGATGAGCAGGAACCGGCGGCTCGGCGCCACCCGCCGTGCGGCGAGCAAGGCGCCGCCGAGGGCTCCGATCGCGAACGCGCTCGACGCGATGCCGAACGAGGACGCCCCCGCCTTGAAGACCTCGCGCGCCATCAGCGCGATGCTCGCCGAGAAGCTCTGCATGAAGATCGCCATGAAGCCGACCACGAGGATGGGCAGCAGCAGGGCGGGTCGGCGCCGGACGTACCGGAACCCCTCCCGGAGCTGGCCCTTGGCCCGCTTGACCGGCTCGGGGGTGTGCAGCTCGGCGGTGCGCATCATGGCGAGGCCGGCGATGACCGCGGCGAACGACACCGCGTTGAGCATGTAGATCGGCCCGGTGCCCAGCCAGTGGATGAGCAGGCCGGCGACGGCCGGTCCGACGACCCTGGCGAGGTTGAACGATGAGCTGTTGAGCGCGATCGCGTTCGGCAGGTCCTTCCGGCCGACCATCTCCACGACGAAGGACTGCCGGGTCGGCACCTCGACACAGGAGACGCAGCCGAGGAGGAAGGCCATCACGTAGACGTGCCAGACCTGCGCCGTGCCGCTGAGCACCAGCACGCCCATGACCAGCGCGAGCAGCCCCATGAGCGACTGGGCCACGATGAGCACCCGCCGCTTGGGGTAGCGGTCGGCGATCATCCCGCCCCAGAGCCCGAACAGCAGCACCGGGAGGAACTGCAGCGCCACGGTGATGCCGAGGGCGGAGCCGCTGCCGCGGGTGAGGTCGAGGACGAGCCAGTCCTGGGCGGTCCGCTGCATCCAGGTGCCGACGTTGGAGATCACTCCACCGGCGGCGAACAGCCGGAAGTTGTAGTTGCGCAGCGAGCGGAAGAGCCCGCCTACATTCTGGAGAGCTTCTCCAGAATCGGCGCGGCCGACCGGAGGATCTCCTTCTCCTCCGGCGTCAGCTCCGCCAGCCGCTGGGCCAGCCACGCCTCCTTCGCCCGCCGCTCCTCCTGGAGCAGCGCCGCCCCCTTCGGGGTCACGGTGATCGTCACCTGCCTGCGGTCGGTCGGATGGGGCCTGCGCTCCAGCAGGCCCCGCTCCTCCAGTTTGGCGATCACGCGCGTCATTGAGGGGGGCTGCACCTTCTCCAGCTCCGCGAGCTCGCCGGGGGTTACGGCAGGGCGCCGTTCCACGGCGGACAGCGTCGCGAGCTGGGTGGGTGTCAGCGCATGCTGGGAGGCCTGCCTGCGCAGGCGCCGGTTCAGCCGGGCGAGTGACACGCGGAGCGCGGATGCGAGTCCGGCGTCGGTACGGAGATTCTCGTCGTTCGTTAGCATGTCTCATTACCCTTGCTAACAATATGACCGGCGCCGGTATTCCCGCCCGTCACACGCCCAACAGGCTCCTGATCGGCTCCATGGCGAAGTAGATGACGAAGAGGCCCGCCACGAGCCAGAGCAGGAAGCTGATCTCCCGTGCCTTACCCCGGACCGCCTTGATGAACACGTAGCTGATGAAGCCCGCGCCGATGCCGACCGTGATGGAGTAGGTGAACGGCATCAGCACGATCGTCAGGAACGCCGGGATCGCGACCTCGAAGTTGGAGAAATCGATCTCCTTGACCTGGGTCATCATGAGGAACCCGACGATGACGAGCGCGGGCGTCGCCGCCTCGAACGGCACCACCTCGGTGAGCGGCGCGAGGAACATCGACAGCAGGAACAGCACGCCGGTGACCACGCTCGCCAGCCCGGTCCGCGCGCCCTCACCCACGCCGGCCGCGGACTCGACGTAGGTGGTGTTCGAAGAGACGCTGGCCGCACCGCCGGCCGCGGCGGCGAGCGAGTCGACCAGCAGGATCTCCCGGGTCCGCTCCAGGTTGCCGTCCGGCTTGACCAGGCCGGCCTGCCGGCCGACGCCGACGATCGTGCCCATGGTGTCGAAGAAGTCGGCGAGCATGAGCGTGAACACGAGCATCACGGCGGCGAGCCCGCCGACCTTGGCGAAGCCGCCGAAGAGGCTGAACTGGCCGAGCAGCGACAGGTCGGGGAGCTCGATCAGCGAGGAGGGCAGCGTCGGCACGTTCAGCGACCACGCGTCGGGGTTGACGGTCTTGCCGTCGACCACCTGCGGGCCGAGCTTGGCGATCGCCTCCACGATGATCGCCAGCACGGTCGAGCCGAGGATGCCGATGAGGATCGCGCCCTTGACCTTGCGCGCGACCAGGAACGCGGTGCCGAGCAGGCCGATGACGAAGACCAGGGTCGGCCAGCCGGTGAGCGAGCCGGTGCCGAGCGAGCCGAGCTGCACCGGGACCGTGGTGCCGGCCGCGTCGGGGACGCGCCGGACGAAGCCCGCGTCGACGAAGCCGATGAGCGCGATGAAGAGCCCGATGCCGACACTGATCGCGGTCTTGAGCTCGGGCGGGATCGCGCGGAACACGGCGGTCCGGAAGCCGGTGAGGACGAGGATGGTGATGATGATGCCCTCGAGCACCACCAGGCCCATCGCGTCCTCCCAGGACATCTGGCTCGCCACCCCGAACGCCAGGAACGCGTTCAGGCCGAGGCCGGTCGCGATCGCGAAGGGCACGCGGCCGAACACGCCCATCGCGATCGTGAAGATGCCGGCCACGAAGGACGTGGCCGCGGCGATGAGCGGGAGGTTGGGCGAGGAGCCGTCACCGAGGTACTCCCCGGTGGCGTCCGCGACGGTGCCGATGATGAGCGGGTTCAGCACCACGATGTAGGCCATGGTGAAGAACGTGGCGAGCCCGCCACGGATCTCCTGGCCTATGGTCGAGCCACGGGCGGTGATGGAGAAGTAGCGATCAAGGAAACCCGTTGGGGCGCTCTTGGCGGTGTTGGCGGAGTCCGTGCTAGTCACGCGCGAACTGTGACAGCCCATTACCACTTTCCAAAAGGGTTTTGCGGGGAGATTTTCCGGACTGTAACGTTTTCGTCATAAACGTTACGTTTCACCCGTGGGGCAGCACCCGGCCAGGGCAGGCCGACGGCCCGTACGCACCGCACGGCCGGAGGCCCGCGGTCCGCGCACCGCACGGCCACAGGCCGGCGGTGCGCACACACCACAAGGCCGGAAGGCCGGCGGCCCGCCGCCGCGCGCCCAGGGTCCGGCCGGAGCCGTCCGGCTCCGGAGGAGAACCGGCTGACCGGCCCCGCACCCCGTGACCTCACGCCGCGCCCCGGGTCCGCGTGCCACCGTATCCGAGCCCGGAGACTGCTCGGGCCGCACCCCGCCCTCTCGCACGGCCGGCCTGCGGTGACCGCGCCCCGCCACCCGGAACGGCGGCCCCCGGCCACCGCGGCCCCGAGCCTCCGGAAGGCGGCGGCCGGCGGGCGGCGTCTAAGCTTGCGCACGTGACCCAGCGGCGCCAAGAGGAACTCAAGCCCATCGAGACCCACGACACCGCGACCATCCTGGTCGGCACGGCCCTGTGGGTGATCGCCCTCCTGGCCATGGTGCTGGTGGTCAAGCCGGCCGACCCCCGCCCGGTCTGGACCTGCGTCGCCGGCATCGGGCTCGGCCTCTTCGGCCTCGGCTACGTCCGGATCCGCGACGCCCGCCGCAAGCGGCGCTCGACCGGCGCCTGATCGCTCACCACGGCCGGCCGGCGCCGGACGCTCACAGCGACGTCACCGGGTCGAGGTCGGCCTCGGCGAGCAGGATCGGGACCCGGGCCGGATCGCGGAGCAGGGCGGCGACGGCGAGCCGATCGCCCCATTGACCGGCCGCCCAGGCGAGGCCGCGGGCGAGCCCGTCCACGCCCGAGGCGTGCACGGTCCCCTCGTAGTACCGCCACGGCACCGGCCGCCCGTCGACGAGCAGGCGCTCGTGCTCCACGTAGGTGGCCGGGGCGTCCGGCAGCAGCGAGCGCACCTCGGCGGGCACCGGCCGCTCCACCCCGGTGGAGGTCACCTCGCCGGTGACCACCTCCCCGGCGATGGGCAGGTCGAGCACCTCGGCGAGCGACTCGGCGAGGTCGAACGGCGCGAGGATGAGCGGCCGGTCCTCGACCAGCGGCAGCAGGTCGGGCGCCTCCACCACGACCGGGCCGTCGGAGACGTCGGCGACGACCACCGAGCCCTTGCGGATCGCCCGCACCGCGTCCGGCGGGGTGACCCGCTGCGGGTCCACGCCGGCGAGCGCGATCCACAGCGCGCGGAGCTGGGCCCGGTCCACCTCGGCCTCCGGGTCGGCGAGCCGCTCGAGCAGCTCGTCCGGCCCGCCGTACGAGGCGAGCAGCTCGCCGAGCGACGACCGGACCCCGATGAGCTTGAGCGCCTCCTCGTCGATGACCGCCGGCGCCTCGCCGTACAGGCCGAACAGCAGGGGGTCGCCCGAGGCGAGCCGCAGCTCGGTGGGGCGCCTGCCGGCGAGCACCGGGTGCCGCGACAGCCACCACGCCGTGTACGACGGCACGTCCACCGTCTCCCCGCCGGCGAGCACGCGCAGCGGCTGGAGGGCCCGGCGCAGCGGCGGGCGGGCGAGCAGGGTGAGCGCCGCGGTCCAGTCGGCGATGTACTCCAGGTCGCGCACGGCCATGAACTCCGGGGCGACGGCCGGCACGTCGCTCTCGGGCAGCAGCTCGTAGATCGCCTCCAGCCACTCCTCCTCGCCGTCGAGGCCGTGGTCGCACTCGGCCGGGTCGAGCACCACGTCGTGGTCGTGCACCACGGCGAACCCGTCGAGCACCCCGGCCGCGGTGAGCACCCGGGGGCCGTAGCGCTCCACCAGGTCGGGCGCGGCCACCCCGAACCGCACCTCGGGGTCGATCATCTTGGCGAGGGCGCCGTCGGCGAGGAGGAGGTCGCCGGCCGCGTACCGCTCGCCGTCCGCGCTGCGGAGCGCGAGATCGGCGAGCCACGGCGCCTCCCCGGCGGTGAGCCCGGCCGCCTCCACCAGGGTGAGCACGGCCTGCGCCACGGGCTCGGGGTCGGGGCTGTCGAGCGACTCGGCGACCGCGGTCCGGGTGAGCGGGTCGTCGAGCACGGTGCGCGGGGTCGCCTCGGCCGCGCCGAGCCGGAGCAGCAGCGGGTGGACCGCGTCCGGATGGACGATCCGCAGCCCGAGCGGCGCGAGCAGCGCCGGGTCGAGCCGCTCCGGCCCCTCGGAGAGCACGAGCGTGCCGCGCGGCCCCCGCACCAGCCGCCCGTCGGCGAGCGGCACCGGGATGGCCGCGATCGCCTCCAGGTCGTCGGCCGGGAGCACCTCGTACAGCGACCGCCACCAGGCCGGGTCCTTGTCCCGGACCGCGTCGCCGGAGAGCATGTCCACCGCGTCGGCGAGGTCGATCCGCCGGACCCCGAGGGTGGTGAGCGCCGGGTGCCGCGACGGCCAGTCCGCGGGCAGCAGGCCGGGGACGATGCCGGCGATCTTCTCCAGGAACGCGGCCGGACCGGGCACGGCCTTCGCCTCCCGGCCCGGGACCGGCTCGGGCGCCACGGCCCCGCCCTCCCCGGAGAGCACCGGGAGCAGCGGGGTGTCCGGGAGCATCCGGATGATCTCGTGGCGGATGGCCGCGTCGAGCTCGCCCTTGCCGATCAGGGACGGCACGAGGTCGAGGAGCGCGGGGGTCTTCGGCAGCTCCCGCAAGAGCCGGACGTACGCCTTCGCCGCCTCGCGGGCGAGGAAGTCGGTGAGCGGGCCGGGGGCGACGTGCCGCCGGTCGGTGGTCATCGGGAAGGTGGCGATCAGCAGCGCCGGCAGGTCGATCGGCTCGTCGCTCGGGGTCGGCGCGTGCAGCACCCGGGGCACATCGCCCGTGCCGCCGCCCTCCCGCACGGCCCACCGCACCTCCCAGTACGGCCGGGCCCGCTCCTCGGTGGGGCGGTCGGCGAACAGCTCGGCCACCTGCTCGGGGGTGAACTCGCCCGAGGCGGTGACCACGCGCCAGCCCTCGGCGGTGATCGTCCGGCACCGCCCGTCGACCTCGATCTCGATGCGCTCGAGCGCGGGCAGGGCGATCGGCAGGGCCGGGCTCGCCTCGTCGAGCATGCGCCGTACCGCCTGCTCGGCCGCCTCATCGCGGAGGGGCAGCCGGACGACCGTGTCGAAGCCCTCGGGGACCTCCAGGTCCTCCACCGGGAACGGCAGGCGGAGCAGGGGGACGTGCCCGTCCCGGCGGGCCAGCTCCTCGGCGAGCTCGGGCCGGGCGGCCACGAGCTCGGCCGTCTCCGCCCGGGACCAGCGCACCCCGCCGGTGGCCCGCGACATGATCGCCGGGGTGTCGGTGACCGAGACCACGGCGGCGAAGCCGACGCCGAACCGGCCGGCCGCGCCGATGTCGTCCTTCTTCGCCGAGGCGCGGAGCGTGCACAGGCTCTCCACCCCGGCCGCGTCGAGCGGGGCGCCGACGTTGGCGGCGTAGAGGACGCCGTCCCGGAGCGTCAGCCGCAGGCGGCCGGGCACCCCGGCGCGGAGCGCGGCGTCCGCGGCGTTCTGGGCGAGCTCCACCACCAGCCGGTCGCGGTACCCGCCGAGGGCGAAGTCCTCCTCGGCGTTGGCGTCCTCCCGGAACCGGGCGGGCGAGGCCGTCCACGCGTCGAGAACGGTCTGGCGCAGTCGTTCGGTGTCGAACATGCTCAGGAATTGTTCACGGGTTCCGTCGCGGCCTCGGTCTCGCCCTCATCCTCGCCGAAGTCCACCGGCTCGAAGCCGGTGTCGTCGAGGATCGGCGGCGCCGGCTCCGGGACGGGCGAGGGCAGCTCCGCCTCCGAGTGGGCACCGCACCCGTGGTCGGCGGAGACGACCCGGCCGTCGTCCGGGGCGTACTCGTTCGCGCACACGCCGAAGAGCTGGCCGAGCGAGCCGGCGAGCGGCCAGTAGAACCCGCAGGTGCCGCACTGTCCCGGGGCCGCCTGGGCGATCGGGGCGTTCGGTCCCCCCTGACCGGAGTACCACCGGTCGGCGGCCCGATCCCGGCCGATGGCGGAGAGCACCCGGGCCCGGCCCAGGCCGAACTCGAAGACGGACTGCCGGTCGAGCTCCTCGCTCGTCGAGGTGTAGCCGGGGACCAGCCGCTCGTCGTCGGCCTGCGCGGGCAGCAGGTCGCCCACACCGAGATCACCGGGACGGAGCCGTTCGTGCCACGGCACCCAGCGCGGGGCGAGCAGCGCGCCCTCCCCCGGCAGCAGCACGGTCTCGCTCACCGTGACGTGCCGCGCCCGGGCCGCCCGGGCGACCGTGACCGCCCAGCGCCAGCCGCGGTAGGCACGGTTGAGACACTCGAAGTAGTGCGTGACGACGCGGTCGCCCTCGTTGTCGAAGCCGAGATGCGCACCCACCTCGCCGGGCCCAGCGATCTCCTCCGCGGCCTGGCGGGCCAGATCGGTCGCCGCCACGCACGCCGCGTCGGCTCGGGTGCTTCGGATTCGGGAACGACTCACACTCCATTCTCACCCACTTCACGAGCGGCCCGCACCGTGACCGGGCCGCTCGGAGGGGATCTCATGGAGGAGATCGGTGTCCGGGTGCGCCCGGGCCGGCCGGGGGCGCCGTGGCCCGTCGCCCCCGGTCAGCCGTCGAGATCGTCGGCGACCGCGCGCAGCACCACGGCCGCCTTCTTGGCGAGCGCGGCGTCCGGCTGCCTCCCCTTCTGGTAGAAGGACTGGAGTTCGTCGAGTAGCTTGATCAAGTCCTCGACGATCACCGCCATCTCATCCGGCTTCTTCCGCTTCAGCCTGCCTCTGGCTCCCCTCGCCAGGGTGGGTGGCTCGATGATCCTTACCGACAAGGCCTGCTGACCACGGCGGCTCTCCGCGATACCGAACTCGACTTTCTGTCCGGGTTTCAGCGCGGTCACGCCTTTGGGCAGCACAGAGGAATGCACGAAGACCTCACCGCCGTCATCGCGGGTGAGGAAGCCGAAACCCTTTTCGGCGTCGTACCACTTGACCTTGCCACTCGGCACAGGGTGACCTCGTTCAGACTGTCGTGAAGGTGATGGATGTAGGTTATGCCCACAGAGAGGCCACGTGGACCTACTCCGTGGTAGTAAGAGCCTCACATAGTTGAGATCTATTCGCGACTCGGAATCGTTCCCGGAAACGACCATACGATGGACGGGTGACGGGCACGGACACGGCCCGCCACTCCGACGGTGCGCGGGAATTCCGGGAATGGCTCCGCAGCGCATCCGATGAGCGGCTGCGCGAGCTCGTCACCGCGCGCCCCGAACTGATCAGCCCGGTCCCCGCCCATCTCGACGCCCTCGCCGACCGCGCGTGCACCCCGTCCGCGCTCGCCCGCGCCCTGGACCGGCTCGACCGCTTCACCCTGGCGGTGCTGGAGACGCTCGTGCTCCTGGGCGGCCGCGCCACCCGGGACGCTCTGCTCACCCCGCTGGCCCGCGCCGCCGGCGGCCTCGCCGGCGCGGAGACGGTGGGCGCCGCCCTGGACGAGGCCCTGGACCGGCTCCGCGCCCGTGCCCTGCTCTACGACGGCCCGGCGGGCACCGTGCTCGCCGCGCCGGGGATGGCCGAGGCGGTGGAGCCGCCCGCGGGCCTCGGCCCGCCCGCCGCCGAGGTGGTGCGGTTGCTCCATCCGGAGCAGGTCACCGCGATCCTGCGCGCGATCGGCCCCGGCGCGGGCGGTGGGGACGCACCCGGGGACACGGCCGGGGGCGCGGGCCCTCCCGGGGACGCGATTCCCGGTGACGCGGACGTTCCCGGCGGCGCGGTACGGCCCGGCGGCACCGCGGGCTCCGGGGCCGGGCGATCCGGCGCTCCGGGAGCCGGCGGCGCGGGACCGGGCGAGCCGCGGGACCGGCTCGTGGCGCTGCTCACCGACCCGGCGACGGTCCGCCGGCTGGCCGGTGAGGTCTCGGCGCAGGCCCGGGCCGTGCTCGCCGACCTCGCCTGGGGGCCCGCCATGCGGCGGCTGCCGGACGCCCGGCGCGCGCTCGGCACCGCGGCGGCCCGCTCGCCTGTGGAGGAGCTGCTCGCCCGCGGCCTGCTCGCCGCGGTGAGCGACGACACCGTGGTGGTGCCGCGCGAGGTCGCCCTGGTGGTCCGCGGCGACCGGTACCACCGCGACCTGCCCTGCCGCCCGCCCGAGCCGGTCGGCCGGAGGCGGGACCCGGCCCTCGTCGACCGGACCGCCGCCGGGCAGGCGTTCGCCTTCACCCGCGCGGTGGAGGAGCTGTGCGAGCTCTGGGGCGCCGACCCGCCCCGGGTGCTGCGCACGGGCGGCCTCGCCGTACGGGATCTGCGGCGGACCGCGCACCTGCTCGACCTGCCCGAGCGGCTCACCACCCTGGTCGTCGAGGTCGCCCACGCCGCCGGGCTGATCGCGGCCGGGGAGGGCGAGTGGCTGCCGACCGGGTCCTACGACGGATGGCGGGCCGGGGCGGCCGAGCACCGGTGGGCGGTGCTCGCCACCGCCTGGCTCGGCACGGACCGGGTGCCCGGGCTGGCCGGCGAGCGGGACGAGCGGGACCGCGCGCTCGGCGCCCTCCACCCCGAGCTGCGCCGGCCCGCGGCCGCCTGGGTGCGGGAGCAGGTGCTCGGCGTGCTCGCCTCGGCCGCCCCGGGGCTCGCCCCCGAGAAGCAGTCCGTGCTCGCCCGGCTCGCCTGGGAGCGGCCGCGGTTCCGGCCGGCGCTGCGGGAGCGGTACGCCGGGTTCGCCCTGTGGGAGGCCGAGCAGCTCGGGATCACCGGGCTCGGCGCGCTCTCCGCCCACGGCCGGGCGCTCGCCGGGTCGCCGGCCGACACCGGGCCGGCGGAGCGGCTGCTCGCCCCGCTGCTCCCCGAGCCGGTCGACCACGTGCTCCTCCAGGCGGACCTCACCGCGGTGGCGCCCGGGCCGCTCACCACCGAGCCGGCGCGCCTGCTCGCCCTCGCCGCCGACGTGGAGTCAAAGGGCGGCGCCACCGTCTACCGCTTCAGCGAGAAGTCCGTGCTCCGCGCGCTCGACGCCGGCCTGTCCGCCGACGAGCTCACCGCGGCGCTGGAGCGGCACTCGGCCACCCCCGTCCCCCAGCCGCTGCGCTACCTCGTGGCCGACGTCGCCCGCAGGCACGGGAGGGTCCGGGTGGGCGCGGCCGCCGCGTACATCAGGTGCGACGACCCGGCCGTGCTCGACGAGGTGCTCGCCGACAAACGGGCCGAGGGCCTGCGGCTGCGCCGGCTCGCCCCGAGCGTGCTCGTCTCCGCGACACCCCGGGCCGAGCTGGTCGACGCGCTCCGGGCGATGGGGTGCGCGCCGGTCGCCGAGTCCCTCGAGGGTGACGTGCTCGTGGCGCGGACCGGCGGCCGGCGGACCTGGAGCCGGCCGGCTCCCCGGGCGGCCGGCTCGGGGCTCGAGCCCGAGGCGGTCGACCCCGGCGTGATCGACGCGGCGGTCCGGGCGCTCCGGGCGGGCGATGAGGCGCACCGGGCCCGCCGTACCGCGGTGGCCTCGCCGGACGGGGAGCCGCCGCGCTCCCCGGCGGGCGTCACCCTCGGCGTGCTCCGGGAGGCGATCCGGCGCGGGACGCGGGTGTGGATCGGCTACCTCGACTCCCAGGGCCGGCTCACCAGCCGCATCGTGGTCCCGGCCCGGATCGAGGGCGGGTACCTCACCGCCTACGACGAGACCCGGGCCGCCGTGGGCCGGTTCGCGCTGCACCGGATCACCGGGGCCGCCGAGCACGGTGGGTGACCCGGCCGGTACGGGAGTGATTCCGGCCGCCCTCGTGTTGGACTCGTGTTGGATGGCCGGAGGAAAGGGGGGACGGTGAACGACGGGCCGCTGATCGTGCAGTCCGACAAGACGCTGCTGCTGGAGGTCGGGCACCCGCTGGCCGACGAGTGCCGCAAGGCGATCGCGCCGTTCGCCGAGCTGGAGCGCGCCCCCGAGCACGTGCACACCTACCGGGTGACCCCGCTCGCCCTGTGGAACGCCCGGGCGGCGGGGCACGACGCCGAGCAGGTCGTGGACGCGCTCCTCCGGTACAGCCGGTACCCGGTGCCGCACGCGCTGCTCATCGACGTCGCCGAGACCATGGCGCGGTACGGCCGGCTCCGGCTGGAGAAGCACCCGATCCACGGGCTGGTCCTCACCGCCTCCGACCGGGCGGTGCTCGAGGAGGTGCTGCGGTCGCGGAAGATCCGGCCGATGCTCGGCGAGCGGCTGGACGAGGACACCGTGGCCGTCCACCCCTCCGAGCGGGGCAACATCAAGCAGGCGCTGCTCAAGCTCGGCTGGCCGGCCGAGGACCTCGCCGGGTACGTGGACGGCGAGTTCCACCCGATCGAGCTGCGCGAGGAGGGCTGGTCGCTCCGGCCGTACCAGCGGGAGGCGGCGGAGGCGTTCTGGCACGGCGGCTCCGGGGTGGTCGTGCTGCCGTGCGGCGCGGGCAAGACGATCGTGGGCATCGCGGCGATGGCGCTCGCCCGGGCGACCACGCTGATCCTCGTCACCAACGCGGTCTCGGCGCACCAGTGGAAGCGCGAGCTGCTCCGGCGGACGGCGCTCACCGCGGACGAGATCGGCGAGTACACGGGCGCGAAGAAGGAGATCCGGCCGGTCACCATCGCCACCTACCAGGTGATGACGACCAAGCGGAACGGGGTCTACCGGCACCTGGAGGTGTTCGACGCCCGCGACTGGGGGCTGATCGTCTACGACGAGGTCCACCTGCTGCCGGCGCCGATCTTCCGGATGACGGCCGAGCTGCAGGCCCGGCGGCGGCTGGGGCTGACCGCGACGCTGGTGCGGGAGGACGGCCGGGAGGGGGACGTCTTCTCGCTCATCGGGCCGAAGCGGTACGACGCGCCCTGGAAGGAGATGGAGAGCCAGGGGTGGATCGCACCGGCCGAGTGCATCGAGGTGCGGGTGACGCTCACCGAACGGGAGCGGCTCGCCTACGCGATGGCCGACCCGGACCAGCGGTACCGCTTCTGCTCGACCACGCCGGCGAAGACGCGGGTGGCCGAGGCCCTGGTCCGCCGGCACGCGGGCGAGCAGATTCTGATCATCGGCCAGTACGTGGATCAGCTCGACGAGCTCGGCGCGCACCTGAACGCGCCCGTGATCAAAGGGGAGACCCGGGTGCGGGAGCGGGAGCGCCTGTTCCAGGCGTTCCGCGACGGGGAGATCCCGGTGCTCGTGGTCTCGAAGGTGGCGAACTTCTCCATTGACCTGCCGGAGGCCACGGTCGCGATCCAGGTCTCCGGAACCTTCGGGTCACGCCAGGAGGAGGCGCAGCGGCTCGGCCGGGTGCTCCGCCCCAAGCCGGGCGGCGGGGGCGCCCGGTTCTACTCGATCGTGAGCCGCGACACCGTCGATCAGGAGTTCGCCGCGCACCGCCAGCGCTTCCTCGCCGAGCAGGGGTACGCGTACCGCATCATCGACGCCGGCGACGTGGGCGAGGAGGACCCGGCGAGATGACCTCGCCGGGGATGGCTCCGACGGGAATCACGTCCAGGAGATCCCGCGGGACCGTGGCAACCGGATCACCCCCTCGCGATCTGCCCCTCGCATCGATCAACCGAGATGCGGAATACCCTACTGCTACCGACAAATCACTCCAAATACTCCCATATTTACGGACATCCACAACGGGCCGTGATATTCAGTTGATCTGCCGCCCGCACGTCGGATAAGCTTTGCGTTTTTACGGCGCCGCTCAGCTCTTCGGCATTGTTTCCGTCGGTTAAGGAGCTTTTCCGTATGTCCGATACCGTGCTCGAGGCGGAGCGCGCCCATCTCGCAGCGTCACGGGCCGCGCTGCGCGCCATGCGCGAACACGCCGAATCCCTCTCCGCGGACGCGGCGGGCGACTGGGTCTCCCGGGAGGTGCTCCGGGGCCTCCTCGATCAGCGGATCGCCGCGCTCGCCGACCACCCGGACACCCCGCTCTTCTTCGGCCGGCTCGACCGCGCGGCCGGCGACGACCTCCCGCACACGATCTACGTCGGCCGCAGGCACGTCCACGACCCGGACGGCCGGCCCATGGTGATCGACTGGCGGGCCCCGGTCGCCCGGGCGTTCTACCAGGCGAGCCCGGCGGACCCGATGGGCGTCGCGCTCCGCCGCCGGTTCGGCTACCGGGGCGGCGAGCTCACCGCGTACGAGGACGAGCCGCTCGACGGCCGGCCCCTCGAGCAGAGCCGGATTCCTCCTGGAGGAGATCGAGCGGCCCCGCACCGGCCCGATGCGGGACATCGTCGCCACCATCCAGCCGGACCAGGATGAGATCGTCCGCCGGGACCTGGCCACCACGGTCTGCGTGCAGGGGGCGCCGGGCACCGGCAAGACGGCCGTGGGGCTGCACCGCGCCGCCTACCTGCTGTTCACCCACCGGGAGCGGCTGACCCGATCGGGCGTGACCATCGTGGGCCCGAACCGCGCGTTCCTCTCCTACATCTCCTCGGTGCTCCCCGCCCTCGGCGAGGTGACGGTCGACCAGACGACCGTGACCGAGCTGCTCGGCGGCCCCGCGCACCCGGAGGATCCCGCGGTCGCCGCGGTCAAGGGCGACGCCCGGATGGCCGAGGTGCTCAGGCGGGCGCTCTGGCTGCACGTGCGCCGGCCGGAGGAGGGCCTGCTCGTCACCCGGGGCATCGACCGCTTCCGGGTGCCCGAGTACGAGATCAGCGAGATCGTGGCCGCGCTGCGCGGCACGACCCGGTACGGCCCGGGCCGCGCCATGCTCGCCCAGCGGCTCGCCCACGCCGTGCTCGTCCAGATGGAACGGCGCGGCCAGGCGCCGGACGACCGGGTGCAGGACGCGGTGGCCAGATCCCGGCCGGTCAAGGCACTGGTCGACGCGGTGTGGCCGAAGCTCACCCCCGAGCAGGTGCTCCACCGGCTGCTCTCCGACCCGGAGTTCCTCGCCCAGGCCGCCGGGCCGCACCTGTCCCCCGCCGAGCAGGAGCTGATCCTCTGGCGGAAGCCGTACCGCTCACCCCGGTCGGCGAAGTGGTCGGCCGCGGACGCCGCCCTCCTCGACGAGCTCGCCGACCTGATCGAACGGACCCCCTCCCAGGGCCACCTCGTCATCGACGAGGCCCAGGACCTCTCCCCCATGCAGCTCCGCGCGCTGGGGCGGCGCTGCCGCACCGGGTCGGCGACCGTGCTCGGCGACCTGGCGCAGGGGACGACCCCGTGGGCGGCGCGGTCGTGGAAGGAGGTGCTCGAGCACCTCGGCCAGCCCGGCGGCGAGATCGTCGAGCTCACCGTCGGCTTCCGCGTGCAGATCCTCGGCTTCGCCGCCCGGCTGCTCCCCGCGATCGCCCCCGGCCTCGCCGAGCCCCGCTCGCTCCGCCCGGGGACCGGGTCCCTCACCGTCCGGCGGGTGCCCGACGTGCTCGAGGCCGTCGCCGGCACGGTGCGGGAGCTGCTCGAGCGCGAGGGCTCGATCGGCGTGATCGCCGCGGACGCGGCCGTGCCCGCGCTCGCGTCCGCGCTCGGCGGGGCGGCCGCGGTGCTCGGCCCGGAGGCTCCCGACGACGCGCGGGTGCTGATCGTCCCCGCCACCGTCGCGAAGGGCCTCGAGTACGACCACGTGGTCCTGGTGGAGCCCGCCGACATCGCCGACGCCGAGGAGCGCGGCCTCGCCCGCCTCTACGTGGTGCTCATCCGGGCGGTGACCTCGCTCACCGTCCTCCACCGGCGGGACCTCCCGGGCCCGCTCGCCGGCTGAGCGCGTCCTCGCCGGCTGGAGCCCTCGCGACGGGGAGAACTTCCTCGCCGGCCGCCGTGGCCCCGTACGGCGGGGCGGCGCCAGGGCGAACCCCGCGACCACGACGCGGGAAGGTCGGCATCGGGCGGCGGATGGCATGGGTGGCCCACGCGCACGCGGACGGGCTGCGCGGTGGGCGACGGACATCGGGGCCGCGGCGGGAGAACGGCCGGCCACCGGCGGAACAGAGTGGTGCGGGCGGGCCCCGGTCGCGGGCGGCCTCGGCAACGGAAAAGGGCGGTCCCCGGTGGGAACCGCCCCTGGACGCCCGTTATCGATCAGGCTCAGAAGTCCATGTCGCCACCGGGCGTGGCGTTGGCCTTCTCCTTCTCGGGCTTCTCGGCGATGACGGCCTCGGTGGTGAGGAACAGCCCGGCGATCGACGCGGCGTTCTGCAGCGCCGACCGGGTCACCTTGGCCGGGTCGATGATGCCCGCCTCGAACATGTCGACGTACTCACCGGTCGCCGCGTTGAGGCCGTGGCCCGGCGGAAGGCTGCGCACCTTCTCGACCACGACGCCGCCCTCGAGACCGGCGTTGATGGCGATCTGCTTGAGCGGCTCCTCCAGGGCCTTGCGGACGATGGCGGCACCGGTCGCCTCGTCGCCGCTCAGCTCCAGCTTGTCGAAGGCCTTGGCACCGGCCTGGAGCAGGGCCACGCCACCACCGGGGACGATGCCCTCCTCGACCGCGGCCTTGGCGTTCCGGACCGCGTCCTCGATGCGGTGCTTGCGCTCCTTGAGCTCGACCTCGGTCGCGGCACCGGCCTTGATGACCGCGACACCGCCGGCCAGCTTGGCGAGACGCTCCTGCAGCTTCTCGCGGTCGTAGTCGGAGTCGGTCCGCTCGATCTCGGCGCGGATCTCGTTGACCCGGCCGGCGATCGCCTCGGGGTCACCGGCACCGTCGACGATCGTGGTCTCGTCCTTGGTGACGACGACCTTGCGGGCGCGGCCGAGCAGGTCGAGGGTGGCGTTCTCGAGCTTGAGGCCGACCTCCTCGGAGATGACCTGGCCGCCGGTGAGGATGGCGATGTCCTGGAGCATCGCCTTGCGGCGGTCTCCGAAGCCGGGGGCCTTGACGGCCACGGACTTGAACAGACCGCGGATCTTGTTGACGACGAGGGTGGCGAGAGCCTCGCCCTCGACGTCCTCGGCGATGATGACCAGCGGCTTGCCGGCCTGCACGACCTTGTCGAGCAGCGGCAGCAGGTCCTTGTTGGCGGAGACCTTCGCGTTGACGATGAGGATGTAGGGGTCCTCGAAGACCGCCTCCATGCGCTCCGGGTCGGTCACGAAGTAACCGGAGACGTAACCCTTGTCGAAGCGCATACCCTCGGTGAGCTCGAGCTCGAGCCCGAAGGTGTTGCTCTCCTCGACGGTGATGACGCCTTCCTTGCCGACCTTGTCCATCGCCTCGGCGATGAGCTGGCCGATCTCGGCGTCACCGGCGGAGATCGAGGCGGTGGAGGCGATCTGCTCCTTGGTCTCCACCTCCTTGGCCAGCTTGGAGAGCTCCTCGCTGACGCGCTCGACGGCGGCCTCGATGCCCCGCTTCAGGGCCATCGGGTTGGCACCGGCGGCGACGTTGCGCAGGCCCTCACGTACCAGCGCCTGAGCGAGGACGGTGGCCGTGGTGGTGCCGTCACCGGCCACGTCGTCGGTCTTCTTGGCGACTTCCTTGACCAGCTCGGCGCCGATCTTCTCCCAGGGGTCCTCGAGCTCGATCTCCTTGGCGATGGAGACACCGTCGTTGGTGATCGTGGGAGCGCCCCACTTCTTCTCCAGGACGACGTTCCGGCCCTTGGGGCCGAGCGTCACCTTCACGGCGTCGGCGAGCTGGTTCATCCCGCGCTCGAGACCGCGCCGGGCGTCCTCGTCAAACGCGATCATCTTCGCTGCCATAGGGCTAACCTCCCTGTCAGGGTGGCTTCAGCGGACCGAGCCGACGCCCGCGACGGCTTGGGTCCGGCTCCTTCGCGGACCCCATCGCCTCGATCCCGGTGATTGTCACTCTCGACCTTAGAGTGCCAATGCATGTATCTAGCACTCTACCCATTCGAGTGCAAGCGGAAGCCACTCTGACCAGCCGGTACGGCTCCGCGGAAAGAGAAAAGAGGCCTGGTCCGCACCGCGCGGTCCAGACCTCGTGTTCACCTCGGACGGGGGATCAAATGGTCCTCACGGCCTCCGCCTGCGGGCCCTTCCGGCCCTCGGTGATGTCGAACTCCACCCGCTGACCCTGCTCGAGGGACTTGAAGCCGTCCATCAGGATCGCGGTGTAGTGCACGAACACGTCCTTACCACCGTCTACCGCGATGAAGCCGTAGCCCTTCTCCGCGTCGAACCATTTGACGGTGCCCTGCGCCACGTTATTACTCCTCTTGCCGTGCTGGAGACCATGACCATGACCATCGCCCCCAGTTTTTCGTCGATCACGACGACCCTACCGGGAGAATGCGCAGGGCGACAGCATTCAATGGGCTGATTTCCGCAAGAAGTTCATCGGGCGCGGGATCCGGTGATTATCCATCCGCGCCATAACGAGAATGATTTCTGGAACGCACCGTTTCCGGCCGCCGCCCCGGGGGAAACGAGGAAGGCCCGGCCGCCGGGACGGTGAGCGGCCGGGCCGTACGGCTCAGGTTCAGCAGCCCCCGGCGACGGCGGGGATCACCGACACCTGGACCCCGTCCGGCGTCGGGGTGTCGAGACCCTGCGCGAACCGGACGTCCTCCTCGCCCACGTAGACGTTGACGAACCGGCGGATCTTGCCGTTCTCATCCAGAATCCGGGCGCCGATCCCGGGGTAGTCGGCGTCGAGCTTCTGCAGCACCTCACGGAGCGTCGCGCCTTCGCCCTGCACCTCGGCCGCCCCACCGGTGTACGACCGCAGAATGGTGGGAATCCGCACGGAAACGCTCATCTCAACTCGCTTTCGTGTCCGATGTCCAACAGGCCGATCAGTTGGCGAATGCCGTACGGAGCGCGTCGAGGGACGGGCGGATGACCGCCGTCGGGCGCGCCTGGCCGGCGACCACGTCGAGGGTCTTCAGCCCATCGCCCGTGTTCAGCACCACGGTCTCGGCGTCGGGGTCGAGCCGGCCGTCCCGGAGCAGCTTGCGCAGGACGCCGACGGTCACCCCGCCCGCCGTCTCGGCGAAGATGCCCTCGGTGCGCGCGAGCAGGCGGATCGCCTCGACCACCTCGTGATCATCGACGTCCTCCACCGCGCCCGAGGTGCGCCGGACCACGTCGAGCACGTACGGGCCGTCCGCCGGGTTCCCGATCGCGAGCGACTTGACGATCGTGTCCGGCTTGACCGGCTGCACCACGTCGTGGCCCGCCTTGAACGCGCGGGCGACCGGCGCGCAGCCGGTGGCCTGGGCGCCGAAGACGCGGTACGGCTTGTCCTCGACCAGCCCGAGCTTGATGAGCTCGCGGAACCCCTTGTCGATCTTGGTGAGCTGCGACCCGGACGCCACCGGGATCACGATCTGGTCGGGCAGCCGCCAGCCGAGCTGTTCGGCGATCTCATAGGCGAGCGTCTTCGACCCCTCGGCGTAGTAGGGCCGCAGGTTGACGTTGACGAAGCCCCACTTCTCCCCGAGCGGGTCGCCGAGCAGCTCCGAGCAGAGGCGGTTGACGTCGTCGTACGAGCCCTCGACCCCGACGATGCGGCCGCCGTACACCGCGGCCATGACGATCTTCGCGGCCTCGAGGTCCGCCGGGATGAACACGCAGGAGTCCAGGCCGGCGCGGGTGGCCGCCGCCGCGACCGCGCCGGCGAGGTTCCCGGTGGACGAGCAGGAGAGCGTGCGGAAGCCGAAGGCGCGCGCCGCCTCGACCGCGATCGCCACCACCCGGTCCTTGAACGAATGGGTGGGGTTGCCGGAGTCGTCCTTCACATACAGCGAGCGGAGCCCGAGTTCGGCGGCGAGCCTGTCCGCCTTGACCAGCTTCGTCCAGCCAGGAGCGAGATTGGGCTTCTCAGCGACGTCCGGCGGCACCGGGAGGAGCGCGCGATACCGCCAGATGTTCGGAGGCCCGGAGACGATCTCCTCGCGGCTGATCTCACCGAAGTCGTAGGCGACCTCGAGCGGCCCGAAACACTGCGAGCAGGCGAAGATCGGTCCTAGCTTCTCGAGGGCACCGCATTCACGACACGACAGGCCGATGGCACGGCCGAACTCACGGGTTTCGACATGCACCATGAAGGCGAGGCCTTTCCCTCATCTTCACTCCCGACCACCTTGGCCGGGAGCCGGAATTGGCACCTGTCCCGGCCGGCCTCGCGGATACGAGCACAGTCACCGGGAGGGTTGCCGGGGCTTCACAGGGCCGGTCCCTCCACCCCTCTTGATGAGCGATGTTCAATTGTCGATCACATGTCCGCCCGGCGGACGGCCTGCGGCGCCAGGCCGCGATCGCGCCGCGGAAAATCCCGCCCGGGCGGTGTGCCACACGGCGAAATCCGTGTCACACCTCAAGCACTGTACCCTTTCATCCCGCGATTTCGAGAGGGCGTCTCATGATGTGAGAAATGCCGTCTCAGCGGTAGGCCTCCCCGAGCACGCTCTGCACGTACTTGCGGGCCTGATGGATGCGGGATTTGGCCGTGCCGATCGGGATGCCGAGCTGCTCGGCCACCTCCGCGTAGTCGAGCTCGCAGATGTCCCGCAGCACCAGCGCCTGGGCGAGCTCCGGCTTCTCCGCCTCGAGCGCCTCCATCGCGTCGAGCAGGTCGAGCCGGGAGCCGGCGATCACGCTCACCCGCCGCGGGTCCGGGCGCTGCTCGGGCAGCTCCTCGGCCTGCTCGGAGGAGCGCCGCTTCAAATTCCGGTAAGTCGTCCGCGCGCAGTTCGCGGTCACGATGTGCAGCCAGGTGCTGAACTTCGCCCGGCCCTCGAACCGCGAGATGTTCCGGGCGACGGCGAGCAGCGTGTCCTGCGCCGCCTCCTCCGCGTCCTGCCGGTACGGCAGCAGCCGCTCGCAGTGCCGTAGCACGTCGGGCTCGATCCGGCGGAGCAGCTCTCCGAGCGCCCGATGGTCGCCTTGAGCGGCCGAGCGCGCCAGAGCCTCGGTCGTCTCGTCCAGTGACATGCCGAATCAAGCCCTTTCAGATCACTTGACATGCTATTGGTGGCGTCTGGATTAATCTTCCGACATGCGCGCCCGAAGAGTCCCGGGGAGGCGTAGATGAGCAGCTCGGTGCTGATCGCTTCCAATAGGGGCCCCGTCTCATTCGCCATCGCGGAAGACGGTTCGCTGACCATGGCCAGGGGCGCCGGCGGACTGGTGTCCGGCCTGACGGAGGCGGTCAAGGGCACCGACGCGCTGTGGATCTGCGCCGCGATATCCGAAGGCGACCGGTACGCGGCGCGGAAGGCGCCCAACGGACGGATCGACAAGGGCGGCTACGACATCACCCCGGTGCGGATGCTCGACATCCCGCCCGCGACCTTCGACCGCGCCTACAACTCCGTGGCGAACTCCACGCTCTGGTACGTCAACCACCTGCTGTACAACACCTCGCTCGCCCCGCAGTTCGACACCACGTTCCGGCGGGAGTGGCAGGCGTACCGGGACTACAACGACGCCTTCGCCACGGCGCTGGCCGAGGAGGCGGCCCCGTGGGCCCGGGTGATGGTGCAGGACTACCACCTCGCGCTGACCCCGCTGATGCTCCGGGAGCAGCGGCCCGACCTGCGGATCGCCCACTTCTCGCACACCCCGTGGGCCCCGCCCGAGTACTTCTCGCTCCTCCCCGACGACGTGGCCGCCGAGGTGCTCACCGGCATCCTGGGCGCCGACCACGCCGGCTTCCTCACCGGCCGCTGGGCGTCGGCGTTCATGGACTGCTGCGAGGTCATCCTCGGCGCGACCGTGGACCGCGAGCGCCGCACGGTCCGGTACGACAAGCGGACCACGCAGATCGGCGTCCATCCGCTCGGCGTGGACGGGGAGGCGCTCCTGGCGCGCGCCACCGCCCCCGACGTCGAGTCCCACATGGCGGCGCTCAAGGACCTTATCGGGGACCGCAAGCTGATCGTCCGGGTGGACCGGACCGAGCTGTCCAAGAACATCCTCCGCGGGCTCACCGCCTACCGGGAGTTCCTGGAGAAGCACCCCGAGTGGCACGGCCGGGTGGTCCACCTCGCCTTCGCGTACCCGTCCCGGCACGACCTGCCCGAGTACCGCGAGTACACGGCCGCGGTGCAGCGGTGCGCCAAGGAGATCGAGGACGAGTACGCCACCGACGACTGGGACCCGATCATCCTCCACGTGCACGACGACTACGCCCGGTCGCTCGCCGCCTACCGGCTCGCCGACGTGCTCCTGGTCAACCCGATCCGGGACGGCATGAACCTCGTCGCCAAGGAGGGCCCGATCCTCTCCGAGCGGTGCGCGCTCGTGCTCTCCCGGGAGGCCGGCGCCGCCGCCGAGCTGGGCCAGGACTCCCTGCTCGTGAACCCGTTCGACATCTCGGGCACCGCGGCCGCCCTCCACGAGGCGCTGCTGCTGCCGGAGACCGAGCGCATCCGGCGGATCGCCCGGCTGCGGAAGGCGTCCACCGCCATGCCGCCCCGCCGCTGGTTCGAGGAGCAGCTCGCCGCCCTCGCCGCCCGCTGACGCCGCGGCGGCTGCCCGCTCCCCCGCCCCGCCACGGGCCCGATCGGCGGTACGGCACGGCCGCGCGGGCGCCGCTCACCGGTCCGGGCGCAGCGCGGCGACGATGGCCCGCAGCAGCCCGACGACCCCGTCCGGCCCGTCCACCACGATGTCGGCCTCGGCGGCGAGCTTCGCCACCTCGGCAGACCCGCTGCACACCCGGATCCCGGGGATGCCCGCCTCGGCGACCGCCCGGAAGGCGGCGAGGTCGCCGAGGTCGTCCCCGGCGAAGAGCACCGAGCGGGCCCGCCGTTCGGCGAGGAACGCGGTCAGGGCCTGCCCCTTGTCCATCCCGGGCGCGCGCAGCTCGAGCACGAACCGGCCCGGTTCGACGATGAGCCCGGTCCGCGCGGCGAGCGCGGTGACCGGCTCGGTGAGCGCGGCGAGGGCCGCCGCGGGATCGGGGCACCGGCGGGTGTGCACCGCCACGGCCCGGCCCTTGTCCTCGATGTGCACGCCGGCGTAGGGCGCGGTGATGGCCGGGAGCTCCGCGCGGACCGCGTCCAGCCCGGGCGGCGGGGGCGGCGCGGTGATCCGGCCGTTCTCCCACCGTTCCATGCCGTAGTGACCGAGGATGACCAGCCCGGGGACGTCGGCGAGCGACCGGCCGTCCGGGGCCGCGCCGAGCGCGAGCGCGGTGGCCGGCGGGCGCCCGGTGATGATCACGACGGCGTTGACGAGCGGGGCGAGATCGGCGAGGACCTCGGGGGCCTCGGGGTGGATCCGGGCGGCGTCCGGGTCGGGGACGATCGGGGAGAGGGTGCCGTCGAAGTCCAGCCCGATCACGGCGCCGGAGGGGTCGCCGAGCAGGGATCGCAGCCCGGGGTGGTCGGGGAGTCTCATGCGTTCGTTCCGTACCGGCGGATCTCCCGGCTCCTCCTGCGGGCGGCGCGCTGCCGCCGGAGCCGCTTCACCAGCATGGGGTCGAAGGCTAAGCTCTCCGGCCGGTCGATCAGCTCACCGAGTAACTGGTAGTAACGGGTGGCCGGGATCCCGAAGGTCTCCCTGATCGCCTGCTCCTTGGAGCCGGCGTGCCGCCACCACTGCCGTTCGAAGGCGAGGATCCGGCGGTCCCGTTCCGAGAGGGCGCAACCGTCATCGGCGGCCGGCTCGACGTCCATCCGCTCCTCCTCGCCGTCGTCGCTCGCCCGTCTTCATCGTAATGGGCGTGCCGGGGCTGTTCACTCCGCGGCCGGAGACGTAATGTCACCGGTGTGACCTCGATAATCACGCTGCTCACCGACTACGGACTGGAAGACGGCTACGTGGCGGCCTGCCACGGAGTGATCCTCGGTATCGCCCCGCAGGCCCGGATCATCGACGTGGGCCACCTCATCCCCGCGGGGGACGTGCGGCGGGGCGCGGCGATCCTCGCCCAGACCATCCCGTACCTCCCGGCCGGGATCCACGTCGCCATCGTGGACCCGTCCGCCGGGACCCGCCGGGCGGTCGTGATCGAGGCGGGAGATCGGATCTTCGTCGGCCCGGACAACGGCGTGCTCTCGTGGGCGGTCACCGCCGCCGGCGGCGCCCGCGCCGCCTACGAGATCACCAACCGGGAGCTGTTCCTCGAGAAGGTCTCGCCGACGTTCCTCGGCCGGGACCTGTTCGCCCCGGTCGCCGCCCACCTCTGCGCCGGGCGGCCGCCGGCCGACGTGGGGCCGCAGCTGCCGATCGACGACCTGGTGGTGCTGCCCGCGCCCACGTCGCGGATGCGGGACGGGAGCGTCGAGGGCGAGGTCCTCTCGGTGGACCACAACGGCAACGTGCAGACGTCGATCACGGCCGCCGATCTGGAGGCGCTCGGCATCCGGGTGGGCGACACCATGGTCGTCGGGCTCGGCCGCCGGCAGTTCACCGTGCAGCTCCGGGAGACGTTCACCACGGTCCCGCCGGGCGAGCTCGTGGCCTTCACCGACTCGGCCGGCCTGGTCGCGATGGCCGTCAACGCCGGCGACGCCTCGGAGCGCCTCGGGCTGCCGCCGGGCGCCCACGTACGGCTCTCGCCCGGCCGCTGACCGCCGGCGGGCCCGAAGGGCCGCGCTGGACCCACCGGCGGTGTGCGCTCACTGGGCCGGGGCGGGGACCTCCGGCCCGGCCTCGCCGGCGCCGACCACGTCGTGCGCCTCGGCGAAGTGGCAGGCCGCCGGGTGGTCGACGCCCGGCCGTACCTCGAGCGCGGGCACCTGCGACGCGCAGATGTCCTGGGCCTTCCAGCACCGGGTGCGGAACCGGCAGCCCGAGGGCGGGTTCGCCGGGGAGGGCGGGTCGCCCTGCAGGATGATCCGCCTGCGGTGCTCCCGGCCCTCCGGGTTCGGGACCGGCACCGCGGAGAGCAGGGCCTGCGTGTAGGGGTGGCTCGGGCGCTCGTAGATCTGGGCGTCCGTGCCCATCTCCACGAACTTGCCGAGGTACATCACCGCGACCCGGTCGGAGATGTGCCGCACCACCGACAGGTCGTGGGCGATGAAGATGTAGGAGAGCTTGAACTCGTCCTGCAGCCGCTTCAGCAGGTTGATGACCTGCGCCTGGATCGACACGTCGAGCGCGGAGACCGGCTCGTCGCAGATGATGATCTTCGGCTGGAGGGCGAGCCCGCGGGCGATCCCGATGCGCTGGCGCTGCCCGCCGGAGAACTGGTGCGGGTAGCGGTTGATGTGGTCGGGGTTGAGGCCGACGACCTCGAGCAGCTCCTGCACCCGCTTGCGGCGCTGGCTCTTGGGCACGACGTCCGGGTGGATCTCGAACGGCTCGCCCACGATGTCGCCGACGGTCATCCGCGGGTTGAGCGAGGTGTACGGGTCCTGCATCACCATCTGGATGTCGCGCCGCAGCCGCTTGAGCTCGGCGCCCTTCGCCTTGGTGATGTCCTTCCCGTCGACCTTGACGGTGCCCGAGGTCGGCCGCTCCAGGGCCATGAGCAGCTTGGCGAGGGTGGACTTGCCGCACCCCGACTCGCCCACGATGCCGAGCGTCTCGCCCCGGTGCAGGTCGAAGGAGACCCCGTCGACGGCCTTGATCGCGCCGACCTGGCGCTTGAAGACGATGCCCTGGGTCAGCGGGAAGTGCTTGACCAGGTCACGGACTTCCAGGATCGGCTCACCGGGTGCCGCCATCGAGGACCTCCCTCCAGTAGTGGCAGGCGCTCTTGCGGGTGCCGCCCACCGGCTGCAGCGGGGGCACCTCGGTCTCGCACCTGTCCCGGCGGTACGGGCAGCGGGGGTGGAACGCGCAGCCGGTCGGCATCTGGAGCAGGTTCGGCGGTGTCCCCTTGATCGCGTGCAGCTCCCTGCCCTTGAGGTCCACCCGCGGGATGGACTCGAGCAGCCCTTTGGAGTACGGGTGGGCGGGGTTGCGGAACAGGTCGTACACCGAGGCCTGCTCGACGATGCGGCCGCCGTACATCACGGCGATCTTGTCGGCGACGTCGGCGACCACGCCGAGATCGTGGGTGATGAGGATCAGGCCCATGTTGCTCTCGCGCTGCAGCTCGGCGAGCAGCTCCATGATCTGGGCCTGCACGGTCACGTCGAGCGCCGTGGTGGGCTCGTCGGCGATGAGGATCTCGGGGTCGAGCGCGATCGCCATGGCGATCATGATCCGCTGGCGCATCCCGCCGGAGAACTGGTGCGGGTAGTCGTTCACCCGGTCCTTGGCCGCGGGGATGCGCACCCGGTCCATGAGCTCGATCGCCTTCTTCTTCGCCTCCGAGCGGGAGGTGCCGCGGTGCACGCGGTACATCTCGGCGATCTGCCAGCCGACGGGGAAGACCGGGTTCAGCGCGGAGAGCGCGTCCTGGAAGATCATGGAGATGCCCTCGCCGCGGATCTTCCGGCGCTCTTCCTCGGGCAGCTTGAGGAGGTCGACCCCGCGGAACCGGATCTGCCCGGCGGTCACCCGTCCCGGCGGCATGTCGAGGATGCCCATGATCGTCTGGGCGGTGACGCTCTTCCCCGAGCCCGACTCGCCGAGCACGGCGAGCGTCTCCCCGGCGTTCACGCTGTAGCTGACGCCGTTGACCGCCTTGGCGACGCCCGACCGGGTGTGGAATTCGACGTGGAGGTTCTCCACCTCGAGCAGGGCTCCCGTGCCGTTCGCGCCGGAGCCGCTGCGCAGAGGCTCGGAGAGCATTTCCACCATGCTGTGCCTCCTCAGCGAAGCTTCGGATCGAGGGCGTCGCGTACGGCTTCGCCCAGCATGACGAAGGTGAGCACGCACAGGGAGAGGAACCCGGCGGGGAAGAGCAGCGCGTGCGCACCCGAGCGGATGTACTGGGCGTGATCGGCGATCGCGATACCCCACGAGATGACCGGCGAGCGCAGCCCGATGCCGAGCAGCGAGAGGGTGGCCTCGGCCCCGATGTAGCTGCCGATGGTGATCGTCGCGTAGACGAGGATCGGCGCGAGCGAGTTCGGCAGCAGGTGCTTGACGATGATGCGCATCGGGCCGGCCCCGAGCGCGCGGGCGGCCACCACGTAGTCCTGGTGCTTGGCCTGGATGATCGCGGACCGGGCGATCCGCATGAGGATCGGCCAGCCGAGCAGGGCGAGGGTGATGATCACCACCGTCATGATCATCGCCCGGCTCGGGTTGGACTGCACCGGGGCGATGGTGCCGAGGATGATGATCGCGCCCAGCACGTACGGCACGCCGAGGAAGATCTCCCCCACCCGGGAGATGATCGAGTCCACCCAGCGGGAGTAGTACGCGGCGATGATGCCGGCCACCCCGCCGAGCACGACGGTCGCGAGGGTGGCGAGCACGCCCACGACGATCGAGGTCCGCGCCCCGTAGATCGTGCGCGCGTAGACGTCCCGGCCCTGCAGGTCGTACCCGAACCAGGCCTCCGCGCTCGGCCCTTCCAGGCTCTTGGCGAGTTCGGCGTAGTCGGGGTTCTTCTGCGTGAAGAGCTGCGGGAACGCCGCCATCAGCAGGAAGAGGATGAGCAGCGCCAGCGAGAACCAGAAGAGCTTCCGCCGCTTGAGATCGTCCCAGCTGTCCCGCCAGAGGCTGCGCGGCTTCTCCGCCGAGAGGCCGTCGCCCCGCGGCTGCTGTGCGAGGTCCATCAGGTCGGGCGCCGCGGTCGGTTCACTCATAGCGGATCCTCGGGTCGAGCATGCCGTAGAGGAGGTCGACGATCAGGTTGGTGAACAGGTACACGAGGACGAGCAGCGAGGCGACCGGCACGACGATCGTGTAGTCCTGGCCGAGGATCGCCCGCCAGAGCAGGCCCCCGATGCCGTGGATGTTGAAGATGCCCTCGGTGATGATGGCGCCCGACATGAGCGAGCCCACCTCGGTGCCGAGGAAGGTCAGCGCCGGGATCAGCGAGTTGCGCAGCAGGTGCACGCCGACGACCCGGCGGCGGGGGAGACCCTTGGCGATCGCGGTGCGGACGTAGTCGGCGCGGAGGTTCTCCACGATGCTCGTCCGGGTGAGCCGCGCGGTGAAGGCCATGTTGAGGCTGGCCAGCACGAACGCGGGGACGATCAGCTCGGAGAGGCGCGCCTCGGGCGACACCGTGGGCTCGACCACGTGGAGCTGCACCCCGAGCAGCCACTGGAGCACGTAGCCGGTGACGAACACGGGGAGGGAGAGGAGGAACAGCGTGGAGGCGGCCACCGCGTTGTCGACGAAACCGCCGCGCCGGAGCCCGGAGAGCACGCCTGCGCCGATGCCGATCAGCGCCTCGATGGCGACGGCGAGCAGCGCGAGCCTGATGGTGACCGGCCAGGCGCTGGCGAGCTGATCGATGACCGGCACCTGGTTGAAGTCGACCCCGAGGTTGCCGGTGAGGAGGTTCTTGAGGAAGTTGAAGTACTGGACCAGCAGCGGCTGGTCGAGGCCGAACTGCTCCCGCATCGCGTTGACGTAGTGGTCGGGGCAGGGCCGCTGCCCGCACCGCGCGGCGAAGGGATCTCCCGGCAGCTGCCAGACCATGTAGTTGATCAGGAACGTCGCGCCGAGCAGCACGGGGATGAGTTGCAACAGGCGCCGAATCGTGTATCGGCCCATGCGCACCTCCAGTCGGACACGGACGGTCTGATGCCCACCCCGGATCGGTGACGGGGTAAGCGTTACGGACAGTCACCGAGGCCGGCTCCGGTCGGGAACCGGCCTCGGGACATGGGCGAACTGGAGGCTTACGCTTCCTTGATCGCGATGGACAGCGGATCGAGGACGCCGAACGGAGTGACCTTGACCCCCGTCACCCACTTCGAGGTGCCGGCCTGCAGCCCGTAGGACCACAGCGGGATGGCGGGCATGTCCTCGGCCAGCATAGCCTCGGCCTCCTGGTAGAGGGCCAGGGACTTGGCCGGGTCGGTCTCGCGGTCGGCCTCGCTCAGCTTGGCGTCGAGCGCCTTGTTGCTGTAGTCACCGTCGTTCGACGAGGCGCCGGTCTTGTACAGCGGGTTCAGGAAGTTCTCGATGTGCGGGTAGTCCATCTGCCACCCGGTACGGAACATTCCCTTGATCTTCCGCTGCGTGACGAGGTCCCGGAGCTCGGCGAAGGTCGGGGTGGCCTTGCCGACGACGGTGAAGCCGGCGTCCGGGCCGAGGGCCTGGTTGATGCTGTTGGCGACGGCGTCCACCCACTCCTTGTGCGCGGAGTCACCGTTGTACCAGAGCGGGAACTCCTTCGGCGGGGTGTAGCCGGCGGCCTTCGCCTTGGCGAGGTACTCCCGGGCCTTGGCCGGGTCGTAGGTGCAGAACTCGCCGCAGGCGCCCGGCTTGTAGCCCTCCACGATCGGGGAGACCCAGCCGTCGATCGGGGTACGGCCGTTGTTGAAGATCTTCTCGGTGATGGTCTTCCGGTCGATCGCGAGCGAGAGCGCCTTCCGGAAGTCCGCGTTACCGCCGTACTCCTTGTCGTACAGCGGGAAGGTGATCGTCTGGATGACGCCCTGCTGGCCCTCGATCGCGCGGTCGCCGAGGTCGCTCTTCCACTTGTCGCCGGCGAGCGCGGACGGCGGGATGAGCTCGGTGAAGTCGAGGTTGTTGGAGAGCAGGTCGGCGTAGGCGGCGTCGTCGTTCTGGTACATGCGGTAGACGATCCGCTTGACCTTCGGCTTCTCCGCCCCGTGGTAGTCGGGGTTCGCCTCGACCACGATCTCCTTGTTGTGGTCCCACTTCACGAACTTGAAGGGGCCGTTGCTGATCGGGTTCTGGGCGAAGCCCTTGGGGTCCTTGAAGAACGCCTCGGGGAGCGGCGCGAAGGTCGAGTACCCGAGCTTGGTGCGGAACACCGCCTGCGGCGCCTTGAGCGTGACCTTGAAGGTGAGCTCGTCGATCACCTCAAGGCCGGACATCTTGTCGCTCTTCGGGGTGGGCGCCTCCTTCGGGCCGTCCGGACCGTCCGGGTCCTCGGTGTAGACGTCCTCGAAGCCCTCGATGTCGGCGAACCAGGGAGCACCGATCTGCTGGTTCGGGGAGTACGCGGTGTAGTTCCACGCGTCGACGTAGTTCTTGGCCGTGACCGGGGTGCCGTCGCTCCACTTGAGGCCCGGCTTGAGCTTGATCGTCCAGACCCGGTTGTCGCTCGTCTCGATGGACTCGGCCTGGTCGAGCTCGGGAGCCGCGGTGTCCGAGTTGTACTTCACCAGCTTGCTGTAGATGAAGTCGGCGATCGTACCACCGCAGGTCTCGTTGATGTTGCCCGGCACGAGTCCGGTCTGGGGCTCGCAGCCGCGAATATAGACGGTGCCGTCGGCAGCGCGCGGGTTCGTCTCGCTGCCGGAGCCGCCACCGCCACCGCCGCACGCGGCGACGCCGAGGGCGAGCAGCGCGGATCCGGCAGCGATCTTCGCGCCCTTAGTCACGCGCATAGTGGACTGATCCTCCCTCTAAGGTTGGGCGTTGGCACTGGCCTGGTCCCGACTTCGATGGGCAGGTCAAAACCGCATACGCCCTGCCAGTTGATGGCGAGCATCTCTCAGGAGTGCCGATGGTGGCGTCTCCGACACGTTGCAGTTCAGAGACACGTTCGCCGCCGGGCTGACACGGCCGGGCGCTCACGGGACCCGCGATCGTCGGCGACAGGGCCCGGCACCTTGAGGGCCGAGCACCTATTCTTGACCGGGTGAGCCTGCGAGACCCGTGCCGTTGTCCCCCCGCCACCATGTCCTGGGCTGCCGTTGACCGGACCGCCGCCGCGGCCACAGTACCCGAGGACGCCGGCGAGCCGGGGGACCAGCATCGCGAGCTCCTCACCGACCACCATCCAGTAGGGCATTCACTAGGGTCCATGCCATGAGCCAGCCGGAATCCGCGCTCGCGGACGCCCAGGGGGACGGCCGAGCTTCGGAAGATCTGGCCGCGCTCGCCAGGCGTTACGGTCTGCGACGCGCCATCGCGCGCCCCAGCATGCCCGCCTACCTGCGCCAACTGTGGGACCGGCGGCACTTTATCGTCACCTACGCGACGTCGAGGAACGTTTCGAAATACTCCGAGTCGGCCCTGGGACAGCTGTGGCAGGTCCTCACGCCCCTGCTCAACGCGGCGGTCTACTGGCTGATGTTCGGGGTCATCCTCGACCAGCGCAAGAACATCGACAACTACCCCGCCTTCCTCATCACCGGGGTGATGGTCTTCACCTTCACCCAGCGCACGGTCATCGGCGGCGCGAAGTCGGTCTCCTCCAACCTCTCGCTGATCCGGGCGCTCCACTTCCCCCGCGCCGCGCTCCCGCTCGCGTACGCGTTCCAGGAGCTGCAGCAGCTCTTCTACTCGATGGCCGTGCTGCTGGTGCTCGTGCTGGTCACGGGCGAGCCGGTGACCTGGCTGTGGCTGCTCATCCCGGTCCCGCTCGCCATGCAGCTCGTCTTCAACATCGGGACGAGCCTGTTCATGGCCCGGGTCGGCGCCTTCGTCCGGGACGTCAACCAGCTGCTGCCGTTCATCACCCGGACCTGGCTCTACGCCTCCGGCGTCTTCTACAGCATCGCCGAGCGGACCAAGGATCTTCCGGACTTCATCCGCTGGGTCCTGGAGTTCAATCCGGCGGCCGCGTATATCGAGTTCATGCGCCATCTCCTGATATATGAGCGCATGCCCGAACGCTGGGCGTGGACGACCTGTCTATTCTGGGCGGTGTTCGCGCTGATCGTCGGCTTCTGGTACTTCTGGCGGGCCGAGGAGAGGTACGGCCGTGGCTGAGCTCACCGAGAACGTTTCCGAGAAGGCCCCTGAGACGGCCGCCAAGGCGTCTCAGGCCGCCGAGGCCGCCGCCCCGGCCTCCGGGACCGCCGCCAAGGGCGCCGCCACCACGCCCGGGGAGCGGGTCCCGACCGTGATCGTGGACAACCTCCACATCGTCTACAAGGTGTACGGCAAGCCGTCCGACGCGCAGAAGGGCAACGCGGCGAACGCGCTCCTGCGCATCCTGCGGCGGCAGGGCCGACCGGAGATGAAGGAGGTCCACGCCGTCCGCGGGGTGACCTTCGTCGCCTACCACGGCGACGCGATCGGGATCATCGGCCGGAACGGCTCGGGCAAGTCGACCCTGCTGCGCGCCATCGCCGGGCTCCTCCCCCCGCACAAGGGCGCGGTGTACACCCGCGGCCAGCCCTCTCTGCTCGGCGTCAACGCCGCGCTGATGAAGGAGCTCACCGGCGAGCGGAACATCGTGCTCGGCTGCTACGCCATGGGCATGACGCCCGCCGAGGTGCGCGCCAAGTACGACGAGATCGTCGACTTCTCCGGCATCGGGGAGTTCGTCAACTTCCCCATGTCCACGTACTCCTCCGGCATGGGGGCACGGCTGCGGTTCGCCATCTCCTCGGCCAAGACCCACGAGGTGCTCCTCATCGACGAGGCCCTCGCCACCGGTGACCGCGAGTTCCGGCGCAAGAGCCAGGAGCGCATCCGCCAGATGCGCGAGGCGGCGGGCACCGTCTTCCTGGTCGCCCACAACCTCGACGTGATCGAGGAGACCTGCAACCGGGTGATCTGGTTGCACAAAGGGAAGATCAGGATGGAGGGTGATCCCAAGGAGGTCATCAAGGCCTACAACAAGGCCTGACGATCGCACGATCGCATTGGAGGGGTGAAGTGCAGACACCGCCGCCGATCCCATATGACTATCTCCCCGCCGTGCCGTCGCTGACCGTGGAGAGCGCCGACGTCCGCGACGGCGAGCGGCTGGCCGAGGCCCACGTCTTCAACGGCTGGGGGATGTCGGGGCAGAACCTCTCCCCGCACCTGCGCTGGTCGGGTGCGCCGGAGGGCACGAAGAGCTTCGCGGTGACCTGCTTCGACCCGGACGCCCCCACCGGGAGCGGGTTCTGGCACTGGCTGCTGTACGACATTCCGGCCACCGTCACCGAGCTGCCGACCGGGGCCGGCACCGGCCCGGAGTTCAAGGGCCTGCCCGCCGGGGCCAAGCACGGCCGTAACGACTTCGGGGCCAACGAGTACGGCGGCGCCGCCCCGCCGCCGGGCTGGCCGCACCGGTACGTGTTCGCCGTGCACGCCCTCAAGGTCGAGAAGCTCGACGTGCCCGCGGACGCCACCGCGGCCGTGATCGGCTTCAACATCACGGCGAACACGCTCGCCCGCGGCTACATCGCACCTGTGTACGAAACGAAATAGCCTGCGCCCTCCCATCGGCTATCATTCGAACACGAGTTCGATGGAGGAGGGTGGCATGAGCGACCTGGCGAGGGCGATCGACAAGCTGGCCGCCGAAGATCCCTCGGAGCTGCCGGTCGGCGTGCTCACCGAGCAGCTCATCGACCTGCACTGGCAGATGGCCCGGCTGCAGGCCCAGATCGCTCGGCGCACTCACCTGCGCGCCTGGCTCAACTGAAAGCCCCGGGCGGGTGGCCCACGGCCCGGGGCAGGACACACGAAGAAACGGTCGGCGCCTGCCACCAGGCGTCGACCGTTTCAGCGTTCGGTGCGGGGTGCGCCGCTAGCAAGCGCTGGCGGTGGAGGCCGCCTGCTGGTTCTGCTGCGTCGTCGAGGTGACGACCGGGCGGCGGGCGGCGGTGGTGGCCGCGGCGTCGCCGGAGCCGTTGCCCTTGCACTTCCGGCGCGCGAGCGTGGCCGAGGCCTTCGCGTTCACGTCCGCCACCACGGTGGCGGTGACGTCGGCGGTCTGCTGAAGCGTGGTACCGGTCGCGGCGGCCGGGGCCTGCACGGTCTGCTGGACGGCACCGGCGGTGCCGGCGACCTGGTTGGTGACGCGCTTCGTGGTCTGCTGCGCGGCCGTGCTCGCGGTCTGCACCGCCTCCGGAGCGGGCGTCTCGCAGGGGACGATCGCGAGCAGCCCGCTGGCGGTGCCGGCGGTGGCGGCGACGGTGCCGCTGAGGTCGAGGAGCGCGGTGAGCTGGGCGTTCAGGTCGAGCCCGGCGCTCACCACGGCGCCGGCCGCGGCCGCGGCCGACAGGGTGGCCTGGGCGGCGTTGGCGGTCTCCGCCACGACGGTGGCCGCGGGCCGGCCGACCTCGGCGGCCGCATTGAGCGCGGCGTCGACCTTGGCCGCCACGGTGGCGTCCACGTTGGCCTTCGCGTTGGCGACGGCGTTCACCACGGCGGCGAGGTGGGCCTCGATCGTGGCCAGCACGTTCGCGCTGACCTCTGCCGTGGCGTCGGCGAGGACGTCGGCCGCGAGGCTGGCGGCGGCGTCCAGGTGGCCGTTGGCCTCCGCCGAGAGGCCGGTGAGGGTCCCGCTGGCCAGGGAGACGATCGCCTCGAGGTCGGCACGGAGCCGCGCGGTCAGCCGCACCGTGAGGTCGGCGGCCGCCGCGGCCTGGGCGTTGACCCCAGCGGTCGCCCGGGCGACCGCGTCGCTGGAGAGGTGGCCCAGGATCTTGGCCAGGGAGTTGACGCGAGACTGGGTGCACACCTCGTTGCAGACCTCGGCCTGGGCGGGCGCGGCGACCATGCCGGCGATGCCGACCGCTACGGCGACGACGGCTGTTCTGACCACTCGTTTCATTAACTTGCCCCCGGTTCAATTCCGTTTCACGAGAGTGGGAATGTCGAACCCAAGAACCCCCGTGCGTCGGCGCGCGCCGACAAAGAACGACGGATTTTCTATCACTTCCGCCACGGTCCCGATCCCGGCCTTTACCTGGGGTTACGCCGCGGCCGACCGGGGGAAAATCCGGATATCGACCGACCGGGGAAACCGGGGTGGTCAGCCGATCTCCCAGCGGGGAGAAAGGCACGGTAAACGACTCGCAGCGGCTCGGGAAACGAAGTTTTCCATCGGCTTTTAGCGCTGGCGCGCGTCGCCGCCGCGGCGTGCCGTACGGACGCGCTCACCCGCGCGGGTATTCACGACATATCTCGAAAAGCGCTAGCCTGCCGGTGTGACCAGTCTGACGCCGTACGCCGGTGATGACCCCACGATGCGCGCCTCCGACGCGGACCGCGACCGCGTCGCCGCGATCCTCGGCGAGGCGCTCGCCGCGGGACGCCTCACCAGCACCGAACACGCCGACCGGCTCGACGCCGCGTACGCCGCGGTGACCATCGGCGACCTCATCCCGCTGATCAAGGACCTGCCCGCGACCGCCGGCACCGGGGCACCGGCCGTACCGGAGAGCCACGAGATCTCAGCGGTGCTCAGCAAGATCATCAGAGGCGGCCGGTGGGTCACCGGGCGGCGCACCGTGCTCCGGGCCGTGTTCGGGGCGCTGATCGTTGACCTGAGCGACGCGGTCATCCCGGGCCGCGAGCTGACCCTCGAGCTGAACGCCTTCTGCGGGAAGATCATCCTGACCGTCCCGCCGCACGCACGGGTGATCGACGAGGGCGGCGCGTTCTGCTCCAAACGCACGGTGATCGCGGACGCCGGCGGCGACGGCCCGCTTATCCGGGTCACCGGCGTCCCCCGGTTCAGCAAGGTGATCGTCCACCGCGCCTCCGGCCGGTGAACCCGGACCACGGGGCGCAGACCCACGAGGCCTACCATTTCGCCATGAGTCCTGGAGCGCGGGTGTCGCCGATCGCCGTGGACGCCATGGGCGGCGACAACGCGCCGGGCGAGATCGTCGCCGGGGCCGTCCAGGCGGTCCGGGAGCGGAACGTCCCGGTCGTCCTCGTCGGCCTGCCCCAGCAGCTCGAGGAGGCGCTCGCCGAGCACGACGCGGTCGGGGAGATCCCCATCATCCGCGCCGAGGAGGCGCTCGGCATGGACGAGGGCGCGCTCGCCAGCCTGCGCCGCCCCCGGTCGAGCATCGCCGTCGCCTGCCACCTGGTCCGGCGCGGCGAGGCCGCGGCCGTGGTCTCCGCGGGCTCGACCGCCGGTGTGGTCGCCACCGGCCGGCTGCGGCTCCGCGCCCAGCCCGGCGTGATCCGGCCGGCCATCGCCGTCACCCTGCCGACCCTCCCCCAGCCCACCGTGCTCATCGACGCGGGCGCCACCGCCGACGCCAAGCCCGAGATGCTCGTGCAGTTCGCCCACCTCGGCACGGCGTACGCCGAGGTCGCCCTCGGGCTGCGCCGCCCCCGGGTCGGCCTGCTCACCATCGGCACCGAGGCCGAGAAGGGCAACAAGCTCGCGCGGCGGGCCCACGAGCTGCTCAGCACCGCACCGGGGATCCACTTCGCCGGCAACGTCGAGGGCCACGACCTGCTCACCAGGGTCGTGGACGTGATCATCACCGACGGTTTCACCGGCAACATCGCGCTCAAGGCGCTGGAGGGCAGCGTGCGCTACGCGTTCGACCAGCTCCGCGAGGCCATCGCCGGGAGCCGGATGGCGCGGTTCGGCGCGCTGCTCCAGCGCTCCCGGCTCCGCGAGCTCCAGCGCAGGCTCGACCCCGAGACGCAGGGCGGTGCCGTACTCCTCGGCCTGAACGGGACCGTGGTGATCGCGCACGGCGCCTCCCGGGCGGGGAGCATCGCCTCCGCGTGCGAGCTCGCGGCGCGGCTCGCCGCCCAGCGGATCGTCCAGCGGATCGGGGAACGGATCGCCGCCGCGCCCAAACCGCACCGCCTCTGGTGACCGGCCGGGGCCTCTGGTGACCGGCCTTGGCCCGCGCCCGCGCCGGCGACCGGCCCCGATCCCGGGCGCCCCTCGCGACCCGGCCGGAGCCCTTCCGGCCGCCGATAAGCTTGATGTCCATGACCGACCCGCAGCTCCTGCTCACCGAGCGGGTCCAGCAGGCACTGGGCACCGCGTTCGGCCCGGAGTACGCCGAGGAAGACCCGCTGATCAGGTCCTCCCAGTTCGCCGACTACCAGGCGAACATCGCGCTCAGCCTGGCCAAGCGGCTCCGGCGTGCGCCCAGGGACGTCGCCCAGGACCTGCTCGGCGCGCTCGACCAGACCGGCATCACGGCCGAGGTGAGCGGGCCGGGCTTCATCAACATCACCCTGAGCGACGAGTGGATCGCCGAGCAGGCCGAGCGGCTCCTCCAGGACGAGCGGCTCGGCGTGCCGAAGGTCACGCCGCAGACCGTCGTGATCGACTACTCGGCCCCCAACGCCGCCAAGGAGATGCACGTCGGCCACCTGCGGACGACGATCGTCGGCGACACCCTCGCCCGGACCCACGAGCACCTCGGCAACCGGGTGATCCGGCAGAACCACCTCGGCGACTGGGGCACGCCGTTCGGCATGCTCATCGAGCACCTGCTCGACGTGGGCGAGGAGGAGGCGCTGCGGAGGCTCGCCGCGGGTGAGGGCAACGCCTTCTACCAGGAGGCCCGGAAGAAGTTCGACACCGACCCCGAGTTCGAGGAGCGGTCCCGCCGCCGGGTGCCGCTGCTCCAGGGCGGCGACCCGGAGAGCCTGCGGCTGTGGGGCGAGTTCATCGAGTACACCAAGCGCTACTTCAACAAGGTGTACGCGATGCTCGGCGTCACCCTCACCGACGAGCACATCGCCGGCGAGAGCATGTACAACCCCATGCTCGCCGACGTGTGCGACGAGCTGGAGAAGGCGGGGATCGCCAAGATCAGCGACGGGGCGCTCTGCGTGTTCCCGCCCGGGTTCACCGGCCGGGACGGCGCACCTCTCCCGCTCATCATCCGCAAGCGGGACGGCGGGTACGGCTACGCCACCACCGACCTGGCCGCGATCCGCTACCGGATCCGCGACCTCAAGGCGGACCGGATCCTCTACGTCGTCGGCGCCACCCAGTCCCTCCACTTCCAGATGGTCTTCGCCACCGCGCGGATGGCCGGCTGGCTGACCGACGACATCCGCGCCGAGCACGTGCAGATCGGCAGCGTCCTCGGCAGCGACGGCAAGATGTTCCGGACCCGGAGCGGTGAGTCGGTCAAGCTCACCGACCTGCTGAACGAGGCGATCGTCCGGGCCGACGCGGTCATCGCCGACCGCGGCTACGAGCCGGAGGTGCGCGAGCAGATCGCCCGCAAGGTTGGCATGGGCGCGGTCAAGTACGCCGACCTGTCGGTCAGCCACGACAGCGAGTACGTCTTCGACTTCGACCGCATGCTCGCGCTGACCGGCAACACCGGGCCGTACCTGCAGTACGCGACCGCCCGGATCCGCTCGATCTTCCGCACCGGCTCGATCGACCCCGGTTCGGTCACCGGGCCGATCCGGCTGGGCCACCCCACCGAGCGGGCGCTCGCGCTGCAGCTCCTCAAGTTCGGCTCGGTCGTCCAGGCGGTGGCCGACCTGTCCGAGCCGCACCGGCTGTGCGGTTACCTGTTCGAGCTCGCCCAGGCGTTCACCGCGTTCTACGAGAACTGCCCGGTGCTGAAGGCCGAGGACGAGGAGGTCCGGCGGTCGCGGCTCGCCCTGTCCGCGCTCACGCTCCGCATCCTGCTCCAAGGGCTCGACCTGCTCGGTATCGACGTTCCTGAGCGCATGTGACCCGGCTTCCGGGAAGATGTGAAGCGCGTCGTTCGGCGCGCCTCATCCGCCCTTGCCCCGCCGAGGGTCTACTCTGACCCGGGCAAGGGAGTGCCTGCCGATCCCTCGGGAGCGTTTTCCGCGTGAGCATGACCAACTCAGACTCGCAACCGGGCAACGAAGCGGAGCCTCCGGGCCGAACAGGTGATTCCCGAGCAGCGGGAGCACCCGGCATGCCGCCCGGGCAGGCGGCGCCGGCGAACGTGACCGAGCTGCACCGGTACGCCCAGGCGCTGATCGTCCAGCTCACCGCCGACGGCACCGCCCCGGAGCCGCCGCCCGGCGTCACCGACGTACCGGACCACTGGCTGGCCCCCGCCGTGGCCGCCCTGGTGCGGATCATGGCCGGCGAGGACGCGCACGAGGCCGTGGAGCGGGCCAGCCGGCTCGATGCGGAGCGCACCGCCCTGTTCCTCTGCCTCGCCCTGGCGGTCTGCGGCCTGGGCGACCGCGTGCACGCCTCCTGGCTCGGCACCGCCTTCGGCGAGCTCGCCGCGGACCGGCCGGTCACCCCCGGCCAGCGCGCCCTCTGGCTCGCGGCCGCACGGGGCGCCTACGGCCCGGTCGGCAAGATCTTCGTGCTGCGCAAACTCGACGCCACGGCCGTACCGGCCGAGGACGAACGCTGGCTCAAGGCGCTCGTCCCCGCCGAGCCGGAGGTCACGGCTCCCCCCTCGCTCGACGGCTTCTCCGAGCTGGCCGACCTGCCGGAGATCGCGCGGTCGCTCAAGGCCGCCGCCACGCTCCGCCGCCTGCGGGAGCGGTGCGCCGAGATCGTGGCCACCCCGGCGACGGGTGAGGTCACCAAGGTCGTCCAGGGGACCATCTGGGCGGAGGACGAACCCCTCGCCGTGCTCCGCTCGCTCATCGGGCAAGAGGACCGGGAGCCACCCCTGGGCTCGCTCACCGAGCTCCTGCTCCGCGACATCCGCCCCGGCGGCGACCCGCACCTCGCCGCGCTCGCCCTGCACGTCGGCGCGCCCGCGGTGAAGGCGTCGGCCGAAGCGCTGCTCGAGGTGGTCCGCCGGCCACCGCCGGACTCCGTCACCGTGTCGCTCCTCGGCCATCCGGTCACGCTCCGGCCGGAGGGCCCGGACCAGGAGTCGCTCGCCGCGGCCGAGCAGCGGATCGCGGCCGAACGGCTCTCCGGCCGGCCGCGCCCGTGGGGCGCCTACGCGCTCTTCGGCGTGGCGGCCGTGCTGGTCGTCCTCGGGTTGCTGCTCTTCCCGCCGCTGGCCGTCGCCGGCCTCGGCGCCGCCGGAGGGGCCGGGTACCTGCTCTGGCGGCATCGGGTGGCCGAAGGGCAGGAGATGCGGCAGGTGCAGAAGCGGATCAGCGAGCTCTCCGACCTCGCCGACAAGGCGGTGTGGGCGCTGCACGAGTACGCCCGGGAGCTGGAGGCGCGCGCCGAGGCGGCGGCCGAGGACGTGGCCGAGCTGACCCGGATGCTCCGCCGGGGTCCCCGCGCCGCGTGACCGGCGCCGCAGGCTCTGCGGCACCGCGGGCTCTGACGGGGCGGCCGGGCCGAGCCGTCGGCTGCCGGTACGGGTACGGCCCGGCCGGTGGGCGAAGGATCGCCGCATCTACGGCGGTAGGCGCCCCGGGGGCGCCCGCTCGGTGGGCGCTGCCGGCCGGTATGGACGCCTGGCCGGCGTAGCCGTGCGGCGAGGTGGACGTCTGACCCGGCGCGGATGTGTGGCCGGACGGACCGCGGCCGGACGGACATGCGGCCAGGGCACATTCCCTCGTCCATCACCACCAGCGCGCTGGGCGGGCAGGACAGGCCTTCGCGGCCGCCGACCCGATCGCGCCCAGATGGCGGTACGGCCCGGGTGGCCCTGAATCGGCGCGTGACCGGCCGGTGTGGAAGGCCGACCGGCGGAACGCCCGGGCGTTCACATCCGGGGATCGCGAGGATAAGTGGCCTGTGTTTGGGGCGCCCTGGACGGGCTCGGGACCTCGGCCGTGCGGTGCCGTACGGACACCGGCCCGGACCGCGCGGCGGTATGCCGGCCCATCGCGGCGACCCGCTCCATGCCGGACGTGGCCGGGCAGGCCGCGGTCCGGCACCGGGTCACGTCATGCGGTGGAGACCTCGACGTTGGCCGGAGTGATCAGGAAGACCTTGTCCGCGATACGCTCGATCCTGCCCTCGCAGCCGTAGGCGAGCCCGGCGGCGAAGTCCACCATCCGAGTCGCCTCGGCCGTGGACATGCCCGCCACGTCCATCACCACGGTGTGCCCTTCGCGGAAGTGGCGGCCTACCGTCAGCGCGTCGTCGTACTTCTTGGGGCGAACCATCACGATGCGAGCAGGCTCGGCGACCGGCTGCCAGCGCTTCGCAGCACGCTCAGCGGCAGGCATCCACTCGTCGTCGTACTCTTCCTCGTCGTAGGCCTCGTCGTACTGCTCCACACCACCCAGGCCAAGGTAGCTCGCCACCTTGCGCACTGCCCCCATCGGCTCGTCCTTTTCCGGCTCGTCCTTTCCGGGCTTGCCCCGACACGAGGGACCGTAATCGCGCGGTTCAGCCCGCACCCGGCGACACGCCCGGTGATTTGAATTTTTTTGGCTGGACAATGTGGAGGGCCAGGAGCTGGGTCTCCACGAGGATTCGCGCTATGCGTCCAGCCTAACCAGCCGACCTGCTACCAGCCGGGAACCCCTGCTGCCTACGCGTTCGCCCGTACGCGGTGAGTTCCCTCTCAGAGCCCGGGTAGTGCCCCGCCTCGCACCGCATGACCTCCTCAAGCACCGAAGATGACCCCGCCGCATCGCCTTATGCGTCCCTTGGCCGCTCTAATGATCAAGACGCACGACCGCCGGATCGAGTTCGGCGAATAGGCAGTGACCTAGCTCACAAAATAGGCAACATAACGAGCGATGTCGACGATATTTCTCGCCGTGTCTTCGGCGTGTCTCCGCGAGTTGTGATCACATCTGCACAGGATGCGCAATCCGGGTACGGCATTTCGCCACTGATTGCGCTGGTCAGCACGGGCGCGTCCGGAATGCGCCTCCGCTCGGGTGCGCGGTGGACCGAGATCCGGCCCGGGCTCTAAGGACGCGCCTCGCCGGCCCTCAAGCGGCAGGGATGCTTCTGACGGCCATCCGATCGGCGCGTCGCCGCGGAGGACGGGAACGGGCGGTTGCGGACGCGGCCCGGCCGCGGTGCGGGACGCTCGTGAGAGGGATCGCCACACGGCTGGGAGATTGCGCACCGGCCGCTCGGGCGAGAGCGAACTGCGCTGAGCCACGCTCCCACGCAGCGGAGATCGCTCCGGTGAGGCCGAGGGGTGCTCGGTGAGCCGGACAGCGCAGGAGCGGAATTCGCCGGGAAACTCCGCGATCTGAGGCTAGGGGTTGGGCCGGCGCACGGCGTCCCTCCGCCGCCGGGCCCACCGGTGCGGGACGCCCAGCGCCCCGCGGAGCGCTTCTCGATCTCCATGCCGAGGCGGGCGAGCTCCCGGAACCGTTCGTCGGTGAGGTCCAGGGCGGCCCCTTGGCTGAATGTGTGCGCGGAAGGGCAGCGGCCGAGCGCCCCTATTGCCCGGGCCGATTGCCTCTCGGCGACCCGTGGAACGGTTGGCGACGCCACGGCGCCGGGGAAGGCGAGGACGGGAAGCCACCCCACGTATGCGAGCCTCATCCCTTCGGTTCCAGTGATCCGTACGGCCCGCATACGTGGCGATCCTCGCGACCCGCACGCCCGGTGGCCCGCGCAATCCGCATACCCAGCGATCCGCGCGGCCCGTATGCCTGGCTCCGCCCTGCCCCATGCCTGGCGAGCCGGCGCACCTCGCCGCGCGAAAACCTGGTGGTGAGCCCCACTCGGGGGTTGGCAGGTCCCTTGGCCGGGCAGGCTGCAGCTGACCAACGGTCCGGGAGCCGGCGTGCCTGGTCTCGGCTGGCACGGACGCCGGCGGTAATGCTCTCGAATACCGCAACTCCTGCATACCGGAGCGGAGCCTCTCACATCCCAGGCCGACAGCTCGCCGCCTCTCTTGATCCCACCGCATCCGGGCTCGGCAGCGCGATCACTACCTGACTCGCTGATGGCCGATGCGGATGCCGGCGGGCGTCAGGACGTGAGGGTGGTGTCAGGGCGCGCGGATCGTGGGCCGCTGCTCGCGTCGGGCCGCCTCGCCATCACCGATGGTGCGCTCGAGGCCCGGGCGGCCGTTCACCGCGCCAGCGGCTCTTGACCGACACGTGCCGAGGCCGCTCACGTGGTGGCCGAACCCGTCCGCGCGATTCTCCCCTGGTTCCCCGGGCGGAACGATCGGGCGTGGTGACGGGCACTACAGAGCTACGGAGCGGCTGCGAGCGCCCCAGTGCACTGACTGACGATCGCCGGCGCGCCGACGTGTCAGCCCGCTTCCGGGAGCACCCGGAAGGAAGTCATCAATGATCACGGCATGGTGATGACCGCTCCGACCCGCGATTCCGGATTGAGATGCGTCACCACGTCGGTGGGCTGACCGCCATTTGCGAAACCACGGCGCTTCGGCACAGGCGCTCGCATGGCCGCACCGGTACGGGAATCGCCGGCACTATGAGCGTGCCGGACAATGACGCACGCGGATGGTGGAGCCGGCGCGGGTCTTGACGATCTGGCAGCCGTAGCTTCGCCCTCGCTCAGGCGAGGACGAGCACGTCGAGCACTCCGTTGAGCCGGCTCGCGCGTCGCCGATTGCGCGAATCGCCGAGAAATGAGTGAGCCGCCCGATAAGGGCGGCTCACCGAGATCTGTGTTGCGGCGACGACCTACTCTCCCACACCCTCCCGGGTGCAGTACCATCGGCGCTGGAAGGCTTAACTTCCGGGTTCGGAATGTGACCGGGTGTTTCCCTTCCGCTATGGCCACCGCAACGTCTTGTGTCAGTCAACCGGTCACCCCGGTCATCCGGCGCCGACGGCGTGATACGACATCGCCGGATCACGCTCGTTGGTCGCCGACCGGAGTGCGACGGCCTCCCGATCAGGGATCCGCTCGGTTGCTGATCGAGAATCGCATAGTGAGTGCGTGCATGTGAAGTCAAGCCTCTCGGCTTATTAGTACCGGTCGGCTCCACACGTTACCGCGCTTCCACCACCGGCCTATCAACCCAGTCATCTACTGGGAGCCTTACCCGGTTAACCCGGAGGGAGACCTCATCTCGGGGC